>Ga0209127_100003_pt1 | contig 1218255 bp, 1240 predicted proteins | sample LakSupMetagenome_FD_187469 | JGI IMG/M metagenome (GOLD analysis project Ga0209127, IMG submission 187469) | Freshwater microbial communities from Lake Superior, Canada - Sta WM archaea (SPAdes) (version 2) | ecosystem: Environmental > Aquatic > Freshwater > Lake | place: Lake Superior... | reverse complement strand
GGCTCTCTTGAATTCGTTCAACCAGGGCTCAAAGCAGCTTCCTTAGAAGCGAACTCCGGGGTCGCCAGCGGCGCACCGCCCTCGTTGTTGAGGCGTATATAGTCGGGGGTGCTTCGAACTGTCAACAAGGTTTTCCAACTTTTTTGAATTTTTTGCGACAAAGAATTCCGACGTTTTTTTTCACGGAACGCGAAGCCATGAGACTGCCGGGATGGTGCCTCTATCCAGTTGGCACTCATTGGCGGGCTAACGGAAACGAGGGCCGGCGGAAGGCTCAACTCGCGCGGCCAACACCCGCGCGGCATTTCGGTATTCCCTCTTATAGATGCCTGGCGAGATTGGGGGGTCCGCGCCGGCTCAACAGGAAGCCCTATTACCGCCGTAATAGAGGGAGAGATCGAACATGACGCCGGCACGAGAGCCGGGGGAAAAATTGCGGGCATATATAGAGAGCCCGCCGTGAACGGCGAAAAGCGGCACCGAAGGCTCAGGGTTCTTCCGGGGCTTTCGTTGACTTCGCTGGTTACGGCAGGCAAATGTCTTGGCCTTGCAAGAGAACAGAGAACAGCCCGCCTGGGGAAGAAACCGCCTTCTGAATGCAAGACGCTGACGAAGTCATAGCCGCACTCGGCAACGAGCCGCCGCTGATTGCGGATGGGCGCAGCGGTCCGCCGGACCGCCGCGAGGTTTCGGCGCGGTGGCTGTCGGGTACCTTTCTGACAGGCGTCACTTCAAGCGTTTTGATGGGCGTCGCCCTGGTTGCCGCCCTCGATGGACGCCAGCAACTGGCGACGCCGCCTGAAATTGCCGAACTCGCCAGCATGGCCGATGGCGGGGATTCCGGCGAAGAAGCCAAGACGACGCGCCTGGTCGCTCCGCGTCAGATCGCCAAGGCCAAGGATCGCCGGCGCATGGAAGTGTCCATGGTCACCAAGGTTGGCGACCGCGACGTCATCAACACCATGCCGTTCGTGCAGGTGAAGATGGCCCTGGCCGCGAACCACACCACCAACCGCCCCTATCCGCCTTTTGACCCTCTGCAGGTTTTCGGCGACGACGGCTCCGACAACGCGTCCAGCACCGGGACATCCGCGGCAGCCGCCGGACAGATCTACGGCGCCAAGGTTGAAAGCGAGATGAGCCTGAAGACGGTCGATTTCCCGATCGCCACGGCCGCCTTCGACGAAAAGAGCGACCTTTCCACCGACGAGGTGGAAAAGGTGGTGCGCCAGGCAAGCGCCGACCTCGGCGAAGGTGCCGTTCAGGTCGCAGCACTCCATTATGTTGACCCGCAGCGTTTTGGCGATCAGCTCTCCCAGTCGATCGCCGGTGCCTATGACGTCAAGATCGTGCCCGAGAATGTCTCGGTGGCGCCGCGCGCGGAAACCGAAGCCGAGGCACTGACCTTTGCCGAGGACATCATACCCTTCGTCAAGGATCTCGACATTGCCGAGGCCTTCGCCGATGCCGGTTACGCCAGCACCGACGCCACCGGCATGGCCCAGGCGATCGGCAAACTGCTCAACACCACTGCCTTGAAGGCCGGCACCGTTTTGCGTGTCGGCCTGGAGGTTCGCGGCGATGCGGCCAAGGTTGTCCGCGCCGGCGTCTATGACAAGACCCGGCATATCGTGACCATCGCGCTCGACGACCGCAATCAGTTCATACCGGCGCAGGAGCCGGATCCCAATCCCGAGCTTCTGACCGCGTTCGACGATTCGCCCGCGGTCGTCGTGCGCGGCAACCTGCCCAGTATCTATGACGGCATCTACCGGTCCGCCTATTCCTACGGCATGTCCAAGAAGATGACCCAGCAGGTCATCAAGCTGCTGGCTTCCGACGTGGACTACCAGTCGCGCCTTGGCCCGAGCGATCGTCTCGAAGTGCTGTTCTCGCAACCCGACAGCGACGACCAGGCATCCGACGATTCCGAACTCCTCTATGTCTCCGCCAATATCGGCGGCGCCACGCGCAGCCTGTATCGCTTTCAGTTGAAGGATGGCGGCACGGACTACTTTGACGAGAATGGCCGCAGCGCCGAGCAATTCCTGCTGCGCAAGACCGTGCCAAACGGCACGTTCCGCTCCGGTTTCGGCGCCAGGCGTCATCCGATTCTCGGTTATGTGCGCATGCATACCGGCGTCGACTGGGCCGCGCCGACGGGAACACCGATCATTGCCGCCGGTAACGGCGTTGTCGAAAAAGCCGGCTGGGCCGCCGGTTATGGCAAGCAGACGATCCTGCGCCACGCCAATGGCTATGAGACGTCCTACAATCACCAGAGTGCATTTGCCCGCGGCGTCCAGCCGGGAGCCCGCGTGCGGCAGGGCCAGGTGATCGGATATGTCGGCACGACCGGCCTGTCGACCGGTGCCCATCTTCACTACGAGCTGATGGTCAACGGCACCAAGGTTGACCCGATGCGCGTGCGCTTGCCGACCGGCAAGGTGCTGCAAGGCGACGACCTCGTTGCCTTCAAGCGTGAACGCGAACGCATCGACGACCTGCTGAAACAGCAGAATGGCACGTCGCTGAAGATGGCCAGCGCCACCAAGTAGCGCTTTGGCGGACCGCCGCTAATTGCCAAAAGCTCCGCTTTGCATGTCGCCGCGGCCGATCGGACCGCGCCGCGAGGGTTTGGCGGCATACATTGCCTGGTCGGCGGCATTGATCAGCGAATCGGCATCGTGACCGTCGTCGGGAAAGATCGCGATACCGACAGTGGCGCCGACTTCCACCTGCACCTCGCCCACCGCTCGCGCCTTGCCGATGTCGCGCGACAACCGCTGGGACAAAAACAGCACCGATTCTCGGCCAGGGACAGCCAGGACGATGACGCCGAATTCATCGCCGCCGAGCCGGGCGGCTGTCGCGCCCGCCGGTGCGGCTTGCGCGATCTGCCGTGCCACGTCCATCAACACCTCGTCGCCAACCGCGTGACCATGCGTATCGTTGACCGGTTTGAATCGGTCGAGATCGATGAACAGCACCGCGCAGCTCCCTTCATTCTGCCTGGCACTCTCGATCGCCAGGGTCAGGGCTTCGCGGAAACGCCGGCTGTTGGCGAGACCGGTCAGGGGATCATGCCGGGCCGAATCGTGGGCGAGTTTCTCGGCCACTTCGCGGCGTGTGATTTCGCGTGCCAATTGCCGGGTGCGGATTGCCAGGAAGAACAGCGACACGACACCGGCGCACAAAAGCAGCGAGAACAACTCGTCGAGTTGCCATTTTTCATAGGTACGGGTGAATTGGTTGATCCGTTCGAAGAGGTTGACGGAGACGGCGATCGCAAAGAAGCCGCTCACCGCGAACACCCAGCAGCCGGCAAACGCGAGCATGTGCCAGTTCGGCCAGCGCTCATCATTCGAAGCGGCACGGCTGATGTTGCGCCGTTGCAGATCATTGTTCGACATGCCGCCCTCTACCCATGCACGATCAGGTCTCGCGCCGAAACATTTTAGCACATTAGTGGCTGCCGGCATGCGCGCAAAACGGGACGGCGCCGGTTACCGCGATACCCACGCGGAAGCAGGAAGATGGTTAATAAAATGCTGTCAGAGGCTTTCAACCCAAGCTCCCTCGCCCGGGCTGGCCGATCAGTGCTGTGTAACGGTCTTCGCAGGTTGCGAGATCCAGGCCACCAAGGCGGCGACAAAACACATGAAGGCCGAGATCATCGCGACCGCCTGGAAAGCGCGATCCGTGGCGGCCAGCCGTGTCGCTTCGACCGTCGGACCCAACACCGTTTCGGGCAAAGCGCCGAATTCGACACCAACAACGCCTCCGCCGGCCGCCGCATAGACCAGGCTGGCCACGGCACCCAGCGCCGCGACTGCCATCAGACCGGCGAGCCGCGCGATTGCATTGTTGATGCCTGACGCTGCCCCGGTGTCCTTGTCTTCGACCGCAGTCATGATGGCGGTCGAGAGTGGCGACACGACGAGCGCCATGCCCAGCCCCATCACCACCATCAGTGGGAAAACCCCTTCCCAAAAACCCTTGAAGCCGGTCCCGGCCAGCACCGCCAGGCCAGCAAAGGCAATGCCGACGACGAAGCTGCCGAAGGCGATCGGCAATCGCGGCCCTATGCGGTCCGACCATTTCCCGACCGGGCCGGAAAGCAGCGCGATCGCCGCCGACAGCGGCAGGAAGATGAACCCGACTTCGGCCGTGCTGAGACCCCAACCGGCGATCAGCAGCATGGGCAGATAAAACAGTACGGCGGACAAGGCGAAGTAGAGAAAGAAGGTCGCCGCATTGGCGCCGGTGAAGGCGGCGATCCGGAAGAGGCCGAGATCGACCATCGGTTCCCGCTGGCGGCGCTCCCAGAGAAGAAAGACGGCGAGCGCGGCAAGCCCGAGACCGAAAGCCGCGAGGTTCATCAGCCCGGATTTGCCATCGCCACCGGCATTCATCGCGGTCAGCCCGTAGGCCATGGCGCCAAAGGCCAGCGTCGCGAGAGCCGCGCCGCCGAGATCGAGACCGCGCTGCTGCGCAGGCGAATCGGCCGGGACTTTGGCGAGCAGCAACCAGATCGCCAGCGCTCCAAGCGGCAGATTGATGGCGAAGATGGCGCGCCAGATGCCGGAGCCAAAGCTGGACAGAACGATGCCGCCGATCACGGGTCCAAGCGCCGTGGTGAGCGCCGAGGCCGCGGCCCATATGCCGATGGCGCGACCGCGTTCGCTCTTGGGATAGGCCTTGGCGATGATGGCGAGACTGCCCGGCACCATGACGGCGGCACCGATGCCCTGGATTGCCCGAAACAGGATCAGCATCGGAGCATCCGGCGCAAGCGCGCAGGCGATCGAGGCAATCACGAACATCGCGATGCCGGCGACAAATGCTCGCCTGAGGCCGAAGCGGTCGCCGGCGGCACCGCCGGCAAGGATCAGCGCCGAAAGCGTGAGCGCATAGGCGTTTGAAATCCACTGCGCCTCAACCAGGCTGGCACCGAGATTGGCCCGCAATACCGGCATCGCAATTGCCAGGATCGAACCATCGATGAAGCCGAGCGCCGATGCGAGAATGGCGGCAAAAAGCACATAACGCCGGCTGCGCTGCGGACAGAAAGAGTCGGCCGAGGCGTCGGCTCCGCCAAGAATGCCGTCAGTGCCGGTGTCGCTGCGCGCCTGCATGCGCTTGCTTAGCGCAGAGACGGCCAAATCGATATCGGTTTTCAGACAGAACCAAGCGCTGCAGCTAAAATCTCGCTTTGGCGCCGCAGTTATGGCCGGTCAGGTTCCTAGTCCACGAATTCCACCGGCACGCCCGGCTTCACCAGCCTGGCCAGTTCGGCCGCATCCCAATTGGTCAATCGCACGCAGCCATGGCTTTCGGTCTTGCCGATCTTGGACGGCTCGGGCGTGCCGTGGATACCGTAGGTCGGCTTGTCGAGCGCGATCCAGATCGAGCCGACCGGCCCATTCGGTCCCGGCGGGATCGTCAGCACCTTGTCGTTCTGGCCCTGCTTGAAATTGAGCTTCGGGTTGTAGGTATAGTTGGGATCGAAGACGACGCGTGACACCGCGTGGATTCCGGTGGGTGAAGGGGTATCGGACGAGCCGATCGTTGCCGGGAATGCGGCCACCAGCTTGCCGGACGCGTCATAGGCGAAAACCTGTTTCAGGCTCTTGTTTGCGACGATGCGCGCCACTGGCGCCTGCACCAGCTTGCCAAAATTGACCACCTTGATCAGCGTGCCCGGGCGATTGAAGTTGACGCCCGGATTGATCGCCTTGAGATAGGCCTCGTCCATGTGAAAGCGTTCGGCCAACGCCTCGGTCACCGACGTGTAGCCCATGCGTTGCAGTTGAGCCTTCTGGCTGTAGTCCTCCGGGATCGAAGCGACATAGGGACCGGCGACATCCTCGGCGGTGATGGAATAGGTCGCGAAAGCAGGTCCGCCCGATTTCTCCAGCGCCTCCTTGATGGCGGCGGTGTCGGTCGATTTCAGATTGGTTCCGGTGATCTCGCGATAGGCAGCGAGCGCCTTGTCCATGTTGGAGCCGAAACGCCCGTCGATCGCGCCCGGCGAAGCGCCGGCACGATCGAGCAAAACCTGAAATGCCGCCACGTCCTCGCGCGCGCCGAGCGAAAGCGACGGGCTGAGTGCCGCCTTGCCGGACGCCGGCGGTTCTGCCGAGGGTGTTGCGCTGTCGGGCTGCGGCGGCCGCGCGGGTTCGATCGACGCTTCCTTCAACGGCTGACGCTGCACAGGTTGCGGTGCGGTGATACCAGGCTGCTGAGGGTCGGCCGGATAAGGATTGCCGTATCGGTCGACCCTCCCGGGTGCCGGTGGGAAGGAGTCTGCCGAATAGTCGCCAGGCGCTGCATTGTCATAGGCACCGCCGTCGTCTTCCGGATACTGATAGGCGCGCTGATCTTCCATCTGCCGGCGCCTGAGACGAGCCATGTCCTCAGGATCGTCGAGATAATAGCGGTCGTCATCGGGAGCGGCGCGTTCAATTTGCCGCTGCCGGTTTTCCAGGCGCAGCGCCCGGCGGTCGAAACGCGTCTGCGGCGGCTGTACCGCAATCACCTTGCCGGTGGCGGGATCGACGATGACCCGGTTTCCCTTGCCGTCGTAGAAAACCTGGTAGTCACCGTTCTGCGCGACGCGGATGCCTTCCTCGGCAGCGCGTGCGGCTCGAACCTCGGGTTCTTGTGTCGGCGATGTCGATGCCATCGCTCCCGACGACAGCAGAACCGCCAGGGCGACAGCGGATAGCGAAAACATTGTGCGCAGCATGTTGTCTAAACTCTCAGGCGCGTTCGTCACCGATTTGTCCATCTGCCGAGAGTCACCCCAACTCCTGCGAGGCCAAAATCCACCTAACGAATTCACCATGAACTAGGCATGAACATGGCGGTGCGGCAGCGTTTGCGCGACTTCGAGGCCAGGCAAACCTAGCCCCTGCTCTAACTATCCAGGCCGAGCTCCCTGCGCTCGCGCTTCGTCAGGTTGCGCCCTGCCAGACGATGGCTGTCGCGCAAATAGTCTTTCAGCGCCTCGTCATCCATGGTCTCGGCGGTCACCCGCTGAATCCATTTCATGCCGCGCGAGGCCAGATAAGGTGCCGGACGACACCCCGGCTGTTCCTTCAGAATATCGAAGGCGATATCCGAACATTTGAAAGTGACGAAGGGAACCGAGGACGTCTCGCTCCAACCGCCGATGGCGAAGACCTTGCTGCCGACCTTCCAGACATGGGCGCCGCCCCACTGCACGACATGCGAGGTCGCCGGCAAGGAAGCGCAGAAGGCGTTGTAGTCGTCGAGGGTCAAGCCAAATTCCTTCTCCTGGTGCGGCTTAACCCGCGACAGCCGATATTCATAGAGAAGGCGATGGTCGCCTCGAAAGGCTATTGCGGCGGAAAGCCGATGATGATCGCCACGAGTGCGACGACCAGCATGGGACCGAGCACATAAAGCAGCGTCCGCGTGCCGGTGTACCGCGCCTTGCCTAGCTGCTCGGCAGGAACGTTTCTGGCGACGGCAAATCCGATCGCGGCACCGACGGCCGCCAATCCGAACGTGCCGGCTATGATCCACGCCGAGAAATGTTCCCCCAAAAGGGTATCCGCCGCCACGGCCGATGCCAGTGCGATGGCCAAAACGCCAAATCCAAGGCCAAAGAATGCGTAACCGAGAACGATTTCAAAGCGGCGGGTCATGATCGGAATCATTTGATGCTTGAAATAGGTCGCGCCTTCTAGCAGGTGATCGGCTCGATTTCCAGCTAAGATTGCAATGAATTGCACTTCGCAATCTCTCATAGTGAACACATTTCCACCGAGACCGTCCATCCAGTCGGCCTTCCGCGCCGCTTCGACCAAGGATGCACCGCCTCCGCCGAAGCGAGAGATGATTGATTGCTGCTGCGTCAGGCCCCCATCGCAGCCGAGAGCACGCGGAATATGCGTTCGTCCCGTGACTGGGCGACATTGAAGCGCAGGTACCGATTGGCCGTCCGTGAAACGCTAAACGCATTGCCCGGCGCCAGCACGATATCTTCGGCAAGCGCGCGGCGGGCGATATCGGCCGCATCGTGTCCGTCCGGCAAGCGACACCACAAGAACATGCCGCCGCGAGGTTCGATCCATGGCAGGATGCCGAGCGGTTCAAGCCGCTTGACTGTTTCGGCCATTGCCGCCGACAGGCGCTGCCTGAGCGCCTCGACATGCTTGCGATAGCTGCCGTCCTTCAGCAGCGCCAGAACCAGTTCCGCCGAGAGCCGTCCACCGCCGAAGCTGGTCGATATCTTGAGATCGGTCAGTCGCTCGATCCATTCTTGTGGCGCTGCGATGTAGCCGCAACGCACCGAGGCCGACAGCGTCTTGGAAAAACTGCCTATGTGGACGACGCGGTTCAGCCCGTCGAAAGCCGCCAGCCGTGGAGCCGGCTCCATTTCGAAATCGGCGAAGATGTCGTCTTCGACAATCGTCAGGCCCGACTGATCGGCCAGTTTGAGAAGACGATGCGCGGTCACCGGGGAAAGCGTTGCGCCGGTTGGATTATGCAGCGCGGAATTGGTGATGTAGAGGCGCGGCCGGTGCTCGGCGAGCGCCAATGCGAACAGGTCGAGATCCGGTCCCGTGGGCGTATAGGGCACACCGACGATGTTGGCGCGATGCGCGCGCAGAAGCGCGTGAAAATTGAAGTAGCAGGGGTCATCGACCAGCACCGTATCGCCCGGCTCGAGCAGCAGCCGGCACAAGAGATCGATTGCCTGCGTGCCCGATTCGGTGAGCACGATCTGGTTGGGTGACGCTTCGATGCCGTACTCGCCCATGCGGCGCACAAGCAATTGGCGCAACGGAGCCAGTCCGAGCGGTGTGCCGTAGTCGGCCAATACCGGATCCTTGGCGTGGGCGATGGCGCGCAACGCCCGCCTGAGCGCCGGTTGCGGCATCCAATCGGCAGGCAACCAGCCGCAGCCGGGTTTCAGGACCCCTTCACCAGCTTCGAGCGACTGGCGCGACACCCAGAACGGATCGATTTCCCGGTCCAGCCTTGGCCCGACTTCGGCCAGCGACAGCGGCGCCAGCGGACCGCACACATAGAAGCCCGAGCCGGGACGCGAACGGATCGCGCCTTCGGCCGCCAACCTTTCATAAGCCTCGACCACGGTCGAGGTGGAAACCTGCATGGTTTTGGCGAAGGCCCGCACGGAAGGCAGCCTGGCGCCCGGCGTCAGCTGGCGCGCCGAGATGCGCTGCCGCACCGTTGCCATGACAGTCTCGATCAGCGTTTCGCCCTTGCCCGAAGGGTTGGTCAGGCCATCCATCTGTAATGCCACCGTATCCATAACAGTTATATCAAACTGTACCGCATTGTATCTGGCTCCGCCACCTCGATCCCGCCGATAAGGTTAGCCGGATTGCAAGGAGTTTGCGCATGGACAAAGCGACGAGCGGATGGATCAACGGTTTCGTGGGCGTGCTGATCTTCAGCGGCTCCCTGCCGGCGACCCGCGTGGCGGTGATGGATTTCAGCCCGGTCTTTTTGACCGTGACGCGCGCCACGCTCGCCGGCCTGCTCGGTCTCGCCTTGCTGATGGTCTTTCGCGAGAAGCGCCCAAGCCGCGACGACCTCGTTTCGCTCGTCGTCGTCGCGCTTGGCGTGGTGGTCGGCTTTCCGCTTTTGACCGCGCTGGCGCTCGAACATGTCACCTCGGCGCACTCCATTGTCTTCATCGGCCTTCTGCCGCTGGCCACCGCCATCTTCGCCGTGTTGCGCGGCGGCGAGCGGCCGCGCCCCGCATTCTGGCTGTTCTCCTGCCTCGGCAGCGCGCTGGTGGCCGGCTTCGCGATTTCGCAAGGCCTGTCCGCCTCGCCGGTCGGAGACCTGCTGATGCTGGCGGCCGTCATCGTCTGCGGCCTGGGTTATGCTGAAGGCGCCAAGCTCTCGCGCCGGCTGGGTGGCTGGCAGGTCATCTGCTGGGCACTGGTGTTGTCGCTGCCGGTGATGCTGGGCCTGAGCATCGTCACCTTTCCGCCGACACTTCACGACGTCAGCGCGGCTGCCTGGACCGGGCTCGCCTATGTCTCGCTCTTCAGCATGCTGATCGGCTTCATCTTCTGGTATCGCGGGCTGGCGCAGGGCGGCATCGCCGCGGTCGGGCAGCTACAGCTTCTCCAGCCCTTCTTCGGCCTCGCGCTGGCGGCAGGTCTGCTGCATGAGAAAGTCAGCCCCGCCATGGTGGTCGTCACCCTTGGCGTCGTGCTGTGCGTGGCCGGCGCGAAGCGCTTCGCCGGATAGCCGCGATAGCCAATAAAAAGGCGCGCCCCTTCATCACAGAAGAGGCACGCCATTAAATCGCATAGTCTGTCAGGCTGAGAGCCTAGTCAGGCAGCCTTCTCGGCTTCCGCGGTCACCGTCGGCTTCGAGCGGAAGTTCAGCCGGTCGGAACCCGCAGTCACCTTGACGGTCGAACCATCGAGGATCTCGCCCATCAATATCTTCTCGGCGAGAGGATCCTGCAGTTCCTTCTGCATCACCCGCTTCAGCGGCCGCGCGCCGTAGGCCGGGTCGTAACCCTTGTCGGCCAGCCACTCGATTGAGTTGGCGTCGAGGTTGAGCGCGATCTTGCGGTCGACCAGCAGGTTCTCCAGCCGCTTCAACTGGATCTCGACGATCCGGCCCATATCCTTGCGGCGCAGCCGGTGGAACAGGATGACCTCGTCTATACGGTTGAGGAATTCCGGCCGGAAAGAAGCCTTCACCACCGCCATAACCTCGTCGCGCACGGTGTCGACATCCTGGTCTTCGCCGAGATTGACCAGATATTCGGCGCCAAGGTTCGACGTCATGATGATCAGCGTGTTGCGGAAGTCGACGGTGCGGCCCTGACCGTCGGTCAGGCGACCGTCGTCCAGCACCTGGAGGAGCACGTTGAAGACATCCGGATGCGCCTTCTCTATCTCGTCGAACAAGACGACCTGATAGGGCCGGCGCCGCACCGCTTCGGTCAGCGCGCCGCCCTCCTCATAGCCGACATAGCCGGGAGGCGCGCCGATCAGGCGGGCGACCGAGTGCTTTTCCATGAACTCCGACATGTCGATGCGCACCATGGCGCTTTCGTCGTCGAACATGAACGAGGCGAGAGCCTTGGTGAGCTCGGTCTTGCCGACACCGGTGGGACCGAGGAACATGAACGAGCCGATCGGTCGGTTCGGATCCTGCAGGCCGGCGCGGGCACGCCGGACGGCCTTGGACACGGCCTGCACGGCTTCGCCCTGGCCGACGACGCGCTTGGCGATCTCGTCTTCCATGCGCAACAGCTTGTCGCGTTCGCCTTCCAGCATCTTGTCGACCGGAATGCCGGTCCAGCGCGACACGATCTGGGCGACGTGGTCCGGCGTGACCACCTCCTCGACCATGCCACCGCCCTGCCCGTCGCGGGCCTCGGCCTCGGCAAGCTGCTTCTCGAGTTCGGGGATCTTGCCGTAGGCAAGCTCGCCCGCGCGCTGGAATTCGCCCTTGCGCTGGGCGATCGCCAATTCGTTTCGGGTCTCGTCGAGCTGCTTCTTCAGGTCGGCGGCCAGCCCGAGCTTCTGCTTCTCGGCCTGCCACTTCGCGGTCAGCGCGTCGGACTCCTCCTCGAGCCCGGTCAATTCCTTCTCGAGCCTGCCGAGGCGATCCTTGGACGCGTCGTCCTTCTCGACCTTCAGCGCCTCGCGCTCGATCTTCAGCTGCATGATGCGTCGGTCGATCTCATCCAGCGCTTCGGGCTTGGAATCGACCTGCATACGCAACCGCGAAGCTGCCTCATCGACCAGGTCGATCGCCTTGTCAGGCAGGAAGCGGTCGGCGATGTAGCGATTGCTCAAGGACGCAGCCGAAACCAGGGCGGAGTCGGAGATGCGCACCTTGTGGTGCTGCTCATACTTCTCCTTCAGACCACGCAGGATCGAGATCGTATCCTCCACGGTCGGCTCATCGACGAAGACAGGCTGGAAGCGGCGGGCAAGGGCCGCGTCCTTCTCGATATATTTGCGGTACTCGTCGAGCGTGGTCGCGCCAACGCAGTGCAATTCGCCGCGCGCCAGCGCTGGCTTGAGCAGGTTGGACGCATCCATCGCACCATCGGCCTTGCCGGCGCCGACCAGCGTGTGCATCTCGTCGATGAACAGAATGATGCCGCCGGCAGCCGAGGTGACTTCGTTGAGCACGGCCTTCAGCCGCTCCTCGAACTCGCCGCGATATTTGGCACCGGCGATCAGCGCGCCCATGTCGAGCGCCATCAGCTGCTTGTCCTTCAAGGATTCCGGCACATCGCCATTGACGATGCGCAACGCCAGGCCCTCGGCGATCGCCGTCTTGCCGACGCCCGGCTCGCCGATCAACACAGGATTGTTCTTGGTGCGCCGCGACAACACCTGGATGGTGCGGCGGATCTCGTCGTCGCGGCCGATGACCGGATCGAGCTTGCCGGCACGGGCATCGGCGGTCAGATCCCGCGCGTATTTCTTCAACGCGTCGTAGCTCTGCTCGGCGGACGCCGAATCGGCGGTGCGGCCCTTGCGGATGTCGTTGATCACCTGGTTCAGGGCTTGCGGGGTAACGCCGGCCTTGGCGAGGATGTCGGCGGTCTTGGCGGACTTCTCCATGGCGAGCGCCTGCAAAAGGCGCTCGACCGTCACGAAGCTGTCGCCGGATTTCTTGGCCAGATCCTCGGCCGTCGAAAACACCTTGGCGAGCGGCTGCGCCAGATAGAGCTGGCCGTTGCCGCCTTCGACCTTGGGCAATGCGTTGAGGGCTGCGTCGACGCCGACTTCGACATCGCGCGGACGCCCTCCTGCCCGCTCGATCAGCGACGCGGCAAAACCTTCGTCGTCATCGATGAGTGCCTTGAGGACGTGTTCGGGCGTAAACTGCTGATTGTTGCGATTGAGCGCATATTGCTGCGCGGACTGGATAAAACCGCGCACGCGCTCGGAATATTTTTCAAGATTCATCATTGTCTCCTTCCGTCACCGGCCCGCTTTGCGGCACCGGATCAGCCTTGGTGACGGACCCGCTCTTCTGAGCCGGACCCTGTTCGACCGTGATATGGGACGTAAGCCCCTGTCTCTCAAGACGCCTTGATGCCGATCAAGGCAGATATTTCACGGCGCCGTCTGACGGCGAACTATAGCGCAGACAAACAAAAACGGCGGAGATTTCTCCCCGCCGCCTGCAATCAACAATTTCGGAGCGCTCAGCTTTCGGCGCTGGCCGCTGGCTCTGCCGTTTCGGCTGTGGCCTCGGCGCTCTCGGCGCGCGGCTTGCGCGGACGTTTGGCGCGGCGCGGCGCTGCAGCTTCGGTCTCGGCTTCGCGGGCTTCAGCCTGCGCGGCGAGCGCTGCCGGGTTGAAGCTCTCGAATTGCGGCGCTGCCGCCGGTTCGGCGGCAATCACCACAACCGGCTCAGCGGGTACAGCAGCAACAACGGGCTCGGCCTGCGCCGCAGCCTGCGGCTGGGCCTCATCGCGCCGGTTGCCATTTTCGCCGCGCGGACCACGGTCGCCGCGCTGGCCGTAATTGTTGTTGTGGCGCCGGTCGCGGTGGTTGCGATTGCCGTTGTTGTCGCGATAACCGTTTTCGCGGCCGTTGTTATCACGACCATTCTCGGAATTGAGCGCGACCTCTGCCGGCGTGCCCTCGATCATCGGCTGCGGGCCCGAGCCATTGTTGCCGGGCTGCTGGCCTTCGCCGACATTGGCGCCGTTGTCGAAGTCCTCGCGTTCCTCGTCGAGATCGTCGTCGAAGTCGTCGCGATTCTGCTGGAAGTTCTGGATCGGCATCTGCGCCTGCGCGGCGGCGATGATGCGGTTGTAGTGTTCGGCGTGCTGGAGATAGTTCTCCGCCATCACCCGGTCGCCAGAGCTCATCGCGTCGCGTGCGAGGGTCGCATATTTCTCGGCGATCTGCTGGGCAGAGCCACGGATCTTCACATCCGGACCGTTGCTCTCATAATTGCGGTTGAGCGGGTTCGGGCCCTTGCGGTTGTTATTGTTATTATTGTTGTTGCCGCCGCCGCCATTGTTATTGCGACCGCGCATACGTCTATTCTGCTGTTGTGGCCTCATCAGGGTCTCTTCGGTTCAAAAGCTTGAAAAATCATCGTGTACGGCGGCGCTCATGCAGCCTGCCGTTTCGGTGTTTCACCGGTGCTCGCACGCATCGATTGCGTTGGCGCCACGTGTCATCCTGTTCCGGTTACATCACTTGCCGGATGATTCCCGCACGAAGCTAGAGCGTCGTTTCGCAAGAAGGCAGCTATTTCAAAGGAAACCGAATCGCTAAGAGCACTGCCTGCTTCGTCTCATCCGGTAAATCGACCCTAGCCGCATTCCTTAGCCTTGCCAAGCGGTTTTTCGCCGCACCTTCAAGCTTTTCCATCTCTCGCAAATACAAGCACACGATCGTTTCCACCCAGATCGCGCAACGCCGTTACCACCGGAAATCCCGCGTCGTGGAAAATTCCGGTCACGTCCGTATTCTGGGAACTGCCAATCTCCACCGCGACGATTCCGCCGGCTTTCAGATGGCTTGCGCTTTCTCTAGCGATCACCCGATAGGCATCAAGCCCATCGGCCCCGCCGTCCAGCGCGCGCAGCGGATCGAAATCGCGCACTTCCTTCTGCAACGTTTTGATCTCGGCGCTGCTTATATAGGGTGGGTTTGAGACGATTACATCAAATTGCCCGGAAATAGCGCCGAACCAGTCGGACTTCGTGGCCGTGAACCGTTCCAACAGGCCAAGGTCTCGGGCATTGCGCAAGGCAGTGGCCAGAGCATCATCGGAGATATCGGCACCGACGGCGACGGCCTGTGGAACCGCAGCCAGAAGCGCCAGTGCGATCGCGCCGGTGCCCGTGCCAAGATCGAGGATACGGCAGGTGCCATGCCGTTCGACCATTTGGGCAATGAGGGGCAACACTGCGTCGACCAGCGTCTCCGTGTCGGGGCGCGGCTCCAGCGTTTCAGCGGAAAGGTTGAGCCGCAGCCCGTGAAACTCGCGAAAGCCAAGAATGCGATGGACCGGTTCGCCGACGATGCGACGCGTGAGAGCGGCATCGGCTGCGGCCACCGCTTGGGCATCGACCATTCGGTCTGGATCGGAGATCGCCTCGGCGCGCGTGGTGGCGGTGAAATGCTCGACCAATAGCCTGGCGTCGAACGCGGCGCCGTCGATGCCAGCGGATTCGAGCCGTCGCCGTGCTTCACGATGAAGAGCACCAAGCGTCGTGGAAAGCGCGGGATCGATCGACTTCACCGCTTTTCGCGCCTCACGCTTCCTTCATGTCGGCCAAAAGTTTCGACTGGTGATCGGCGATCAGCGCACCGACCACATCGTCAAGATCGCCCTCCATCACCCGCTCGAGCTTGTAGAGGGTGAGGTTGATGCGATGGTCGGTGAGACGCCCCTGCGGGAAATTGTAGGTGCGGATGCGTTCGGAGCGGTCGCCGGAACCGACCTGCGACTTGCGTGATTCCGAACGCTCCTCGTCGGCACGGCTGCGCTCCATGTCATAAAGCCGGGCCCGCAGGATCTGCATGGCGCGCGCGCGGTTCTGGTGCTGCGACTTCTCCGCCTGCACCACCATGATGCCGGTGGGCAAGTGGGTGATGCGCACCGCCGAATCGGTGGTGTTGACGTGCTGGCCGCCGGAACCGGAAGCGCGCATGGTGTCGATGCGGATGTCTTCCGCCTTGATCTCGATATCGACTTCCTCGGCCTCCGGCAGCACCGCCACTGTCGCCGCCGAAGTGTGGATACGCCCTTGCGCTTCGGTTGCCGGCACGCGCTGCACCCGGTGCACGCCGGATTCGAACTTCAGATGCGCGAACACGCCCTTGCCGGAAACCGAGGCGATGATTTCCTTGAAGCCGCCCATATCGCCGTCGCTGGCGGAGACCACCTCGAAACGCCAGCCCTTGGAGGCGGCATAGCGCTCATACATGCGATAGAGATCGCCGGCGAACAGCGCGGCCTCGTCGCCGCCGGTGCCGGCGCGTATTTCCAGGATGGCATTGCGTTCGTCGGCCGCGTCCTTGGGCAGAAGCAGGATCTGGATTTCCTGCTGCAGGGTTTCGATGCGCGTTTTGACCGCAGGCAGATCGGCTTCGGCCAATGCACGCATTTCGGCATCCGTGCCCTTGTCGCCGAGCATCGCCTCAAGATCGACCTGCTCGCGCTCGGCGGCGCGCAACGCACGGATCCTGGCGACCAGCTCCTGGATGTCGGAATACTCGGCCGCCATCTTCACATAGGCATCCGGCGCAGGGCCTGCCGCCATCTGCGCCTCGAGCATGTCGAAACGCTTGACGACTTGGTCCATGCGGTCGCGGGGTAGATTGATCATGGGATATCGAAGGTTTCTTACAAAGGAATGCCGCGGTCGTCCGCGAAGGCCTGCAGCAGCGCGCGGATCGGCATGCCGGTGGCGGGCTGGCTGAGATTATCGGCGAAGAAGGCTTCCAGCTCTTCCAGCGGCAGGTCGGTCAGCATCGCCTTGACCGGGCCGATGGCCGCCGGCGACATCGAGATGGAGCGGAAACCGAGGCCGATCAGCGCCATCGCCGAGATCGGCTTGCCGGCAAGTTCGCCACACAACGTCACCGGTGTGTCGTTGCGATGGCCGGCATCGGCGATTTGCTTGAGGACACGCAGGAACGGCACCGACACCGGGTCGAAGCGGTCGGCGAGCTGGGTATTGCCACGGTCCACCGCCATCACGAACTGGAACAGGTCGTTGGAACCGACGGAAACGAAATCCACCACCTTCATCAGCTCGTCGAGCTGGAACAGCAACGACGGCACCTCCAGCATGGCGCCCAGCTTGAGGCTGGTCGGCAAATGATGGGCGAACCGCGACAGATGCCGCACCTCGCGCTCGATGATCTCGCGCGCTTGCGCGATCTCGCCGAGCTCCGTGACCATCGGCAGCATAACCTTCAACTCGCGCCCGCCAGCTGCCTTGAGCAGCGCGCGGATCTGCGTCCGCAGCAGCCCTGGCCGGTCGAGCGTCAGGCGGATTGCGCGCCAGCCGAGCGCCGGATTCTCTTCCAGCGTGGCGTTCTTGAAATAGGGCAACACCTTGTCGCCCCCGATATCGATGGTGCGGAAGGTAACCGGCTTGCCGCGCGCCGCCTCCAGCACATCGCGATAAAGCTTTTCCTGCGCCTCGGCGCGCGGGAAGGTGGCGGCCACCATGAATTGCAGCTCGGTCCGGAACAGGCCGATGCCGGCAGCGCCCGATTCCACCAACTGCGGCAGGTCGACCGCAAGGCCCGCATTCATCAGCAGGTCGATCTTGACGCCATCCTTGGTCTCGGAAGGCTTCTTGCGCAGCTCGCGATAGAGTTCCTGCCGGCGCGCGCGAAAGCGCACCTTCTCGGCATAGGCTGCCTCGAGATCGGCCTGCGGCCTCAGGTGAATCGCACCTTCTTCGCCGTCGACGATGATTGGATCACCGTTTTCCGACATCGAGACGGCGCCCTTGACCTGGCCGGCGACCGGAATGCCCATCGCACGCGCCACGATGACGACGTGGCTGGTCGCCGCCCCTTCCTCAAGCACCAGTCCGCGCATCTTGTCGCGCGGATAGTCGAGCAATTCGGCGGCGCCCATGGAACGGGCTACGATGATGGCATCCTTGGGCAGAGAGGCAGCGATGTCTTCCGGACCGCGCCCCATCAGCTGGCGTAGCAGCCGGTTGGCGAGGTCGTCAAAATCGCTCATCCGCTCGCGCAGATAAGGATCGGTCATGTGGATCATGCGGGCGCGCATGTCCGACTGCACTTTTTCGACCGCCGCTTCCGCGGTCAGGCCGTTGCGGATCGCCTCCTCCAGCCGCCGCACCCAGCCGCGGTCATTGGCAAACATGCGATAGGCTTCCAGAACCTCGCGGTGCTCGCCCTCGAAGGCGACGTCGCGGCGCTCCAGCATGTCGTCGATGGAAAGCCTGAGCGAACCGAGCGATTCCTCCAGCCGGCGGATTTCTTCCTCGCTGTCCTCGTTGAACAGGTTGGTGACGACGATGCGCGGCTCGTGCAGAACGACATGGCCGAGCCCGACGCCGTCGTTGAAGGACACACCCGTAAAGGAGACCGGTCGGCTGAGATCGAGCTCCATACCGGGCCGCGACAGCCTGGCGAGGTCGCCCGTGGCGACCATCTCGGCGATCACCATCGCCGTGGTTTCCAGCGCCTCGACCTCGTCCTCGCGATAGACGCGCTTGGTGCGGTTCTGCACGACCAGCACGCCGAGGGTGCGCCCGGCCCGCAGCACCGGCACACCGAGGAAGGCGTGGTAAATCTCCTCGCCCGTCTCCGGCAGATAGGCGAAGGCGGGATGTTCCTGCGCGTTGGAAAGATTGAGCGGTCGCGCGGAGGCGGCGATGGTGCCGACGAGACCCTGACCGAGGCGCAGCTGCGCCAAGTGAACCGCGTTCTTGTTGAGACCTTCGGTGGCGTATAGCTCCAGTACGGAATCGGCGCGCAGCACGTAGAGCGAACACACTTCCGCGACCATGTTGGAGGCGATGTCGCGCACGATGCGGTCAAGCCGCTCCTGCGGCTCCAGCGGCTCCTGCATGAGCTCGCGGAGCCGTTTCAACAAAACGCGCGGGCCAACGGCCGTCTCACGCATCACGGCTTCTCTCCAAAGGCGACGGGGCCGGCGCGGTTCCCGTCGCACCGGCCCAACGCAAAAACCGACTCGGGTCTCTTACTGCTTATCGAGACCGTAGACGGAATGCAAAGTGCGAACAGCCAGTTCCGTGTAGGGACCGTCGATCAGGATCGAAATCTTGATCTCGGAAGTAGTGATCGCGCGAATATTGATGCTTTTTTCGGCAAGTGCCTTGAAAGCCGTCGCCGCGACGCCGGCGTGGCTCCTCATGCCGATGCCGATGACGGAAACCTTGGACATGCCCTCGTCGTGCTGAAGGGCGTCGAAGCCGACGGTCTGCTTGACCTTGTCGAGCACCGCCAGAGCCTTGGCGACATCGCCGGACGGCACGGTGAAGGTCATGTCGGTGGACTTGCCGTCCTCCGAGATGTTCTGGACGATCATGTCGACATTGATGTTGGCCTCGGCCAGCGGGCCGAAGATACCGCCAGCCACGCCCGGTCGGTCGGCGACGCGGCGCAGGGAAATCTGCGCTTCATCCTTGGCGTAGGCGATACCGGTGACGACCTCTTGTTCCACGATTTCATCCTCTTCGCATATCAGCGTTCCGGGCGGATTGAGAAAATCACCCATACCGGGCGCATCCGGATCGTCAAAGGACGACCGCACGAAGGTGCGCACCTTGTGTACCATGGCAAGCTCCACCGAACGCACCTGCAGAACTTTCGAGCCGAGCGACGCCATCTCCAGCATTTCCTCGAAGGAGATGCGGTCCAGTCGCCTGGCCTTGGGTTCGATGCGCGGGTCTGTGGTGTAGACCCCGTCGACATCGGTGTAGATATCGCAGCGGTCTGCCTTGACCGCGGCAGCGATCGCCACCGCGCTGGTGTCGGAGCCGCCGCGGCCGAGCGTCGAGAGGCGATTGTCGGGCGCGATGCCCTGGAAGCCGGCGATCACCGCGACCTGGCCTTCCTTGAAACGCTGGACCAGGAACGAGCCGTCGATATCCAGGATGCGGGCAGCGCCATGCGCGCCGTCCGTCTTGATCGGGATCTGCCAACCTTGCCAGGAGCGCGCATTGATGCCCATCGACTGCAGCGCGATCGCCAAAAGGCCCGACGTCACCTGCTCGCCGGAAGCAACGATCGCGTCGTATTCGCGCGCATCGAAGAACGGGCTGTTGGCGCCTGTCACCTTCGGCATGCCTTGCACCCAACCAACGAGTTCGTTGGTCTTGCCCGACATCGCCGAAACCACCACCGCTACTTCATGGCCTGCCTCGACCTCGCGTTTGACGTGACGCGCCACATTGTGGATGCGGTCGAGGTCGGCGACGGAGGTCCCGCCGAACTTCATCACGATGCGCGCCATGGAAGCGGAATGCCTTTGAATGCTGGCCAGGTGGCCGAAGATGGACAGGAAAGCCCCGGCTGGCCGAGACGCAAAAATGCGCGGCCTCCTTAGCCAAAACACGAGGTCTTCGCAAGGCACACGCTACCGATGTGGCAGCATGGCGCAATTGTCTTGCGTCTCGGCCGCCAGCGCTGCGGAAGCCTTCCGCCGAAGCCTGGCTATGCCTTCAGAGGGCCGCCAATCGACCAGCTGTGGCCGAATGGGTCGCGGAACTGGCCATACCGACTGCCCCAGAATGCATTCTCCAGCGGCATGGTAACGATGGCACCGGCGGCGACTGCGCGTTCCCACCATGTGTCGGCGTCATCCACTGCCAGATGAACCGTCACGCCATGTGGCTTGTCGGCCGACATGCCAAACTCCGGGAAAAGGTCCCACATCATGACATCCGAACCATTGATGCGGATGTGTGCATGCATCAGCCGCTTGCCGTCTTCGGCCTCCTTGCGGCTTACTTCTTCGGCACCGAACGCCTTTTTGTAGAATTCGATCGCCTTCTTGGCACCGTCGATGGTCAAGCAAGGGACTATCCCGTTCAACGCGGTCATTTCAATCTCCCGACGTTCTTCTTCGTGCATCCTAGCAGCGAGCGACGGCTTGACGATGGTCAACCGCCGATGCAGATTGAAGTTCAAGTATATACTTGAATGAGAACCTGAATGGCAAGAGCTTCAACCAGGGGCAATGTGTTCGCTGCCATTGCCGACCCGACGCGACGGCGCCTGCTTGAGCGTATGGGAAACAGGGAGCGGTCGGTTGCGGAACTGACCGCTGAAGTCGATGCGACACTGGCCAATGTCTCGCTGCATCTGCAGGTCTTGGACCGCGCCGGCCTGGTGCGACGGCGCGTGGCTGGACGCCAGCGCCTCTACCGGCTGAACCCTGCGCCCCTGGCAACAGTTACCGACTGGGTCGCGCAGCTCTCGACCTTCTGGAGCGACAAGCTCGATGGGCTAACCGAACTGGCGCAGAAACTCGATGCTGAAGCCGATCGATCTGATATTTGAGCGCGATATCCGCGCTTCGCTTGCTACGGTGTGGGCCTGCCTCACCGACCCGAAGCTCATCGCGCAATGGTTCTTTGCCGTCGATTTCAAACCGCTCGTCGGCCATCGTTTTCGCATCAGCGGCGAAGCCGTACCAGGCTGGCGCGGCTGGACCGAAGTCGAGGTGCTGGAAATCGTGGCGCCGACCCACATGGCCTGGTCGTTCGACTGCGCTGACAAGGCGCCGGCCGGCCGCGTCGTCTTCTCGCTACAGCAGCACGTGGGCTTCGTGCGGCTGGTGTTGACCCACAATGGGCAAGTACCCGCGACGACGCTGCGTCTGCTCGGTGCCGGCTGGGAGGAATACACGGGAAATTTGCGGACGCTTGCCGAGACGCTTTGACCAGGCAGAACTTTTGGAAAACAAGGGCTTCGCCGCAGTGCGATACCGTGCCGTAGTGACGCGCGCAGAAAACCCGCCTTGACATTCGTCGCTCATCTGCTGACTTCCTTCTCCCCGAAGGAGACAAAGCCATGCCAGAACCCCGACGGTCGACCATCGACGCCGGAGAAGTCGAGCGCTTTTCAGCCCTTGCAGCCGAATGGTGGAACCCGAACGGAAAGTTCCGTCCGCTGCACAAGTTCAACCCGGTACGGTTGGCCTATATTCGCGACCAGATCGCCACTCGTTTCGGCCGCGACCCCCGTGCGGCGCAGCCCTTCGAAGGCTTGCGCATTCTCGACATCGGCTGCGGCGGCGGTCTGTTGTGCGAACCGATGGCCCGTCTGGGCGCCGAGGTCGTCGGCGCCGACGCTTCCAGCACCAACATCGAAGTGGCAAAGCTTCATGCGGCCGAAGCCGGGGTCACCGTCGACTATCGCGCCACCACGGCCGAGGATCTGGCCGCCGCCGGCGAGAAATTCGACGTCGTGCTCAACATGGAAGTGGTCGAGCATGTCGCCGACATCGACCTGTTCGTCGGCAAGTGCGGCGAGATGGTGAAACCCGGCGGCATCATGTTCGTCGCCACCATCAACCGCACCCTGAAGGCGCTGGGGCTGGCCATTATCGGCGCCGAATATGTGCTGCGCTGGCTGCCGCGCGGTACCCACAAATTCGGCAAGCTGGTACGGCCGGAAGAACTGGAGCGCGCGCTGACCGGTGCCGGCCTTGCCGTCACCGACCGCTCCGGTGTCATCTACAACCCGTTGGCCGACCGCTGGCAGCGCTCCAAGGACATGGACGTCAACTACATGGTGCTCGCCGAAAAGGCCGCCTGAACAGGATTGCTCAGGCCTTCTGCCGCTGCGCCCTGGTGGTGATGAAGACGCCGATCACGATGATGGCGGCGCCCGCCCAGGTCAGCCACTGATAGTGCTCCCCGAGGAACAGCGTGCCCGAAATCAGCGCGATGGCCGCGCCGACATATCCGATCTGGCTGAGATAGACCGGCCCGCCGACGGCCTGGAGGCGGAAGTAGAAGGCAAACATCGCCGCTCCGATGATGACCTGTGCCAGCACCAGCCACGGCACATGGGCAAGCGTACCGAACGAGCCCGCCTGCCCGCCAATGAGCAGGCCGCCAAACAACATCGCAGCGGCCGCGAGGTGACTGCCGACGGCGAGTTCGATCGCGTCGGTGCCTGTCGGCCAGTCGATGGTACGATAGATGTTGCCAGCCGCGAGGAAGACGGGAATGAGCAGGCCGACAAGGACCCAGAACAGGTCGGCCGGCTGACCGGCCTCGCCCCGGGTGAGTGCCACGACCAGCGCGCCAGCAAACCCAACCACGATGCCCGCGATACCAAGCAGGTTGGGTCGACGCACGCCGAACAGGATCGACAGCGTCAACGTCACCACGGGCGAAAGCGTGAACATGATGCCGGTGTAGCCGGCACCGAGATGGGGAATGGCCGAGAAGATCAGGAAGTTCGGGATGGCGAAGGAGATCGCCGCCGCAATGACGTAGTAGCGCAGCTTGTGGCCAGTCATCACCAGACGGTGGCGCCTGTAGAAAAGGACGAGCAAAAGCACGCCGCCGATGCCGAACGAGGTCATGAATGCCCATAACATCGGCGACACGGCATTGGCCGTCGCCAGCTTGCCGAGAGGCAATGTCAGGCCCAGCAGGGCGCCTGTGATCAGCAGCAGGCCAAAGGCCGAATCCCAGACCGATTTCATGGAAGCGCCCGCGCGATTCTCTTGAGCCAACGATGACATAACTGCGGTATCCTTTACGAATTCAGGCAACGCGCCTCTGCTCGGTCCGAGCCGCCTGACGTTGGATGAATGTTTCGAATGTCTCGCCAAAGGTGGCGAGGAACTTGCGCGTCCGTTCGTCCACCAAGGCGCCGTCGGCGTCGAACAGTGCACCGGTATTGCCGATATAGGCTTCCGGTTGACCAAGCACCGCCATGTCCAGCGAGGCGAGCGACTGTCTGAGGTGATGGTTGGCGCCAAAACCGCCGACCGCACCCACCGACGTCGAGATCACCGCTGCCGGCTTGCCGATCAGCACGCCCTGCCCGTAGGGCCGCGCGCAGATGTCGATGGCGTTCTTCAGCACACCGGGCACCGAACGCACATATTCAGCGGTGACGAAAAGCACGGCATCGGCAGACGAAACGCGACGGCGGAGAGCCTGCCAGTCGGCGGGCGGGTTCGCCTCAAGGTCCTCGTTGAAATAGGACACCGCGCCGATATCAATGAAATCGAGAACGAGAGATGGCGTCAGCTCCGCCAACGCCTTCGCCACCTTACGGCTGAACGATTCCTGGCGCAGACTGCCGACGAGTACGGCCACTTTGGTCATTTTGTATCCTTCCACGCGAGGCCACTTGGCGGCCGCTGATCGATGGCATATCATTTAATAGAAAGAATCTTAGTGTCAAGATACTTTACGGTGAGCTAGATGGATCGTGCAGCGAACGCGGTGGCGCAATGGCAAAAGGAGAGGCCGGATCTCGACGTCAGGCCGATGGCGGTATTTGGCCGCCTCAGCTATGCGGCCTTCGTTGTCGCGCGCGACAAGCTGAACCCGCTCTTCGCCCGGTTCGGCCTGCAATCCGGCGAATTCGACGTGCTGGCGACCTTACGGCGTTCTGGTGCGCCCTTTGCCCTGACGCCGACGGAACTCTACGAAGCGACGATGGTGACGTCGGGCGCCATGACCAATCGGCTCGACCGGCTGGAAAAGGCCGGATTGATCGCGCGCGGTCCGCACCCGCAGGATCGCCGTGGCGTCATCGTGCAACTGACGGAAAAGGGCCGGACATTGATCGACGAGGCGGTGACCGCCCATGTCGAAAACGAACACCAGGTCCTTTCCGTGCTGACGAGCGAAGAACAGGACCGGCTGGCCGGCCTGCTCGAAAAGCTGATCAGGGGACTGGATGGAAAGGGCTGAACAGCGACCAGGAATTACCGGCCGCGAGTCGGCTAGCAGTTCAGTTGCGATCGTCTGGGAATGCCGGTATCGGCAAGAATTCGACGCCGTCCTCTGCCAGGCTCTTGGCCTCGTCGAGCGTCGCCTCGCCGTAGATGCCGCGCGGGTCGGCTTCACCGAAATGGATCTTGCGCGCTTCCTCGGCGAACTTGTCGCCGACATAGTCGGAATTTTCGCGCATCTTGTCGGCCAGCGCCTTCAGTTGCGCCATCGCCTGGCGCTGCTGGTCGCCCATGGCAAGCCCGATCTTTTCCTGCTTGCGGCTGGTCGACACGGCGGGCGCCATCAGCGCCTTTTCCACCCTGTGCGAACCGCAGACCGGGCATTCGACGAAACCGCGCTTCTTCTGCTTGTCGAAATCGTCGTTGGAGCGAAACCAGCCTTCGAAATCATGCTCACGCTCACATATCAGCGAGAAGCGGATCAAGATGCGGCTCCCCTCAGCGAGGCCGGTTCGCCATCGAAACGACGCAGCGAGAATTCGCGCGCATTCTTCAGATTGGGTATCTTGGCGCGGGCGGCCACAGATTGCGCCGGATCGATTTCGGCCACGATCACCGAGGGCTCGTCATGGGCTGCCTCGGCCAGAATGCGGCCCCAAGGGTCGACGATCAGCGAATGGCCATAGGTCTCGCGACCATCCTCATGCAGCCCGCCCTGGGCGGCGGCTATGACGAAGGCGCCGTTCTCAATGGCTCGTGCCCTCAGCAACACATGCCAATGCGCCTCGCCGGTCTGACGGGTGAAGGCCGCCGGAACCGAAAGGACCGCGGCACCAGCCAGCGCCTCGGTGCGGAAAAGCTGCGGGAAGCGCAGGTCGTAGCAGATGGCGAAGCCGAGCTTCAGGCCAGCAAGATCGACAACGGCGGCATCGGTTCCCGGCTCATAGGCGGCGGATTCGCGCCAGCTCTCGCCATTGTCGAGATCGACGTCGAACATGTGGATCTTGTCATAGGAAGCGAGCGTCGTTCCGTCCGGAGCGATCAACAGCGCGCGGTTGGCGAGCTTGCCATCGTCCCGCAGAATGGCGGTCGAGCCGATGTGAAAATGGATGCCGAGTTCCCGCGCCAGCTGCCGCGCTTTGGCGACGACGACGTCCTTGTCCTCGCTGGTGAAAACGGTTCGCTTGGCGTCCTTGTCACGCACCAGCGCGCCGGTCATCTCGGGGGTCTGCACATAGCTCGCGCCCATGGCCACGGCCTCACGAACCAGCTGCTCCATGTCGGCGGCGTTACGTTCCGGGCTGGTGCCCGACCGCATCTGAATGGCGGCGGCCTTGAAAACACCCATGGTCTCGTCCTCGCTTTCGATAATTCCGAGCGCTCAGCGCGGCGCGGTGCCGGCGATCAGGGCATCGAGCCGGCCGGCAGCTTCCAGCGCATGCAGATCATCGCAGCCGCCGACATGCACGTCACCCACAAAAATCTGCGGGAAAGTGGCACGGCCGTTGGCTCGCTGGATCATTTCCTGGCGCAGATCCGGCGAGAACGAGGCATCATGTTCGGTATAGGCAACGCCCTTCTTGTCGAGCAGGCGTTTGGCGGCCGCGCAATAGCCGCACATCATGCGCGTATAAATCGTCACGTCGACCATGGGTCAACAATCCTGTCTTGTCATGAAATCTATATAGTCTCGGACTCGTCGGGCCGAAAGTCCCCCGGCAGAACCCGCGCGAAGGTTAGTACGTCGACCGCGGCGGCACCGCCTCTTTTCAGCGCCTTGGCGACAGCGCGCGCAGTCGCTCCGGTCGTATAGACGTCGTCGACCACGAGCATGCGGCGCCCTGCTATATCGATTTCCGCCTCGGCCGGCACGCGAAAGGCTGCCCGTACATTGTCCTCGCGCTGGCTTCGCTCCAGGCCAACCTGCTGGCGTGTCATCTTCACGCGCCGCACCGCCTGGGGCGCGAAACGCCGGCCCGACTGCGCAGCCAGGGCGCGACCGAGTTCGGCCGATTGGTTGAACTGGCGACGAAAGAAGCGGCGCCAGTGCAGCGGCACCGGAACGATGGCATCCGCCTCGGCTATCAGTTCGGCGCCGGCCCGCATCATCCAGCGCGCCATCCATGGTGCGAGGTCGGTCCGGTCATGATATTTCAGCGCCTGCACCATTTGCCTGGCAACGCCCGAATAGGCGGCGGCCGCGCGGGCTCGCTCGAAGGGCGGTGGATCGGCGATGGCCTCGGCGGACAGAAAGCCCTCGCCCATGTCGTGCGTGAAGGGCGTGCCCATGACCGGGCACCAGGGCCGCTCGAGCAACCTGAGCTTCGGCCAGCAATCGCCGCATAGAACCCCTGGCTGCGAGACGTGGCGTCGACAACCGGCGCAGACCGGGGGAAACAAGATCCGCGCCGGCCATTGCAACGCCGTTTGGGTTAGGCCCTTGATATCAGCCATCGGATCGGCCACGTGATTGCCTGCAGTCGCAGCATAGCAGAAGCAGGACCCGTCGTTGCAGCCCTTGTTCGATACAGCTCTTTGGCTGACACACAAACGCCGGGCACTCGCCCGACCGACCGCGGGTGCCGACTTCCTCATGCGGCGCATTGCCGACGATCTTGCCGATCGGCTGGCCGCCGTCGAACGCCAGTTCGCCCGCGGAGCGACGCTGTTCTGCCAGACTGCACACGCAACCCACGCCCTCACCGCAAGCGGCAAAGTCGCCGAAATCGTCCGCGTCGAAGCGGACCCCGCGTTTCTAGCCGGCGAGGAAGGGATAGTGGCCACGGCCGAAACCGTGCCGTTCGAGCCCGACAGCCTCGATCTGGCGGTTTCACTGCTCGCGTTGCAATCGACGAACGATATCCCCGGCATGCTGGCGCAGATCCGCCGCGCACTGAAGCCGGACGGGCTCTTCCTCGGCGCGATGGCCGGTGCCGGGACGCTGGCCGAATTGCGCGAAAGCCTGCTTGCCGCCGAAACCGAACTCCATGGCGGCGCCAGCCCGCGCGTCATTCCGTTCGCCGATGTGCGTGACGCCGGTGCGCTGCTGCAGCGGGCAGGTCTCGCCTTGCCCGTCACAGACATCGAGACGATAACGGTGCGTTATGACACGCCGTTCGGCCTGATGCGGGATCTGAGGGCTATGGGGGAAACGAACTTCCTGGTCGACCGCAGCCGGCGACCGGCAAGCCGGGCAATGTTGGCGCGCGCCGCCGAAATTTACGCCGAACGGTTTTCCGACGGCGACGGCCGCGTCAGGGCAAGTTTTTCCATCGTTTGGCTGTCGGGTTGGGCGCCGGACGCATCGCAGCAAAAGCCGCTCAGGCCCGGCTCGGCCGCTGTCTCTCTGGCCAAGATCCTGGAAGACGGCGATAAAAGCTAGATAAGCCGGTCAGTTACCATTACCCAGCGCCTGGACAAGCTTGCTGTTGTTGTCGCTGAAGAGGTATTTCAGCGCATCAGCAGCACTGCCGAAGCCCAGGATGATGGCGGCAGCCATCAGAGAGGCAACCAGCGCATATTCGATGGCCGTCGCCCCCGTGTCGTTTCTCAGAAATCGCCGCAACAATGCCATGGTAGCCTTTCCCCTGCGAAAGAACCTTAGCGTTCACTGATTTACAAAGGTTAACGAGGCAGGCTTAACGGCCGGTGAATTTGTGTTTGGCCGCCTAGCACGCGCCGGTCAGGCTGCCGTCGCGATGGATGATGCAGACGGCATCCGGCGTCGCCTGCAACACGCTGCGCCGGATGGTGTAGGTGTTCTGCTTGCCGATCGAACCGGTGCTCATCATGTCGATCCCAGCCGGCGGAAAATCGCTGGCAAAACGCTGTTCGATGCGACTGTCGAGATAGGAAGCGCCGAGGAGCGAAAGCGCGACGGCGGCCGATCCGAACAGGAGCGTGATCCGCAGAAGCCCGCCACCCGCGGCCACGAGCGGTCGGCGTGGCCGTATGCTGTCCCAATCCTGGTCGAGGCTCATGCGACGGCTCCCCAAGCACGGCAATCGTTTTGCCGCAGCCATCGTTCAATCTTTCACGACTGGATAAATCTTCTGTTAACGCTAATCGGGAGCTGTCAGAGCAGATCGATCAGGAACGGGATCAACGGCGCGTCGGCCGGTGGCATCGGATAGTCACGCATCTGGCGTGGACGCACCCATTTCAGTGCCTGCGCCTCCTTCGGCTCCGGCGTACCCCAGAAACGCCGACAGACATAAAGCGGCATCAGCAGGTGGAAGTCGTCGTAGCTATGGCTGGCGAAGGTCAGCGGCGCCAGGCAGGCCGTCTTGGTCTCGATGCCAAGTTCCTCGTGCAACTCGCGCACCAAACATTCTTCCGGCGTCTCGCCCGGCTCGACCTTGCCGCCAGGAAACTCCCACATGCCGGCAAGTTGCTTGCCTTCAGGACGCTGCGCGATCAGCACGCGACCGTCGGCGTCGACCAGCGCGCAAGCGACGACCAGAAGCAGACGTTTTCCTTTCGACGGTTCGGCCTTCATGTGGAAGGCAACCGTCGATAGTGATAGCGATAGACTTCTTCAAAACCCAACGACGCATAGAGCGACAGCGCCGGCGCGTTGTCGGCCTCGACCTGCAGCCAGGCTTCGCGCGCGCCGCGCAAGCGGGCCCATTTGAGCGCCGACAGGATCAGTTGGCGGCCGTGGCCCTGACGCCGGACAGACTTGTCTGTGGCGATATCGAACAGCCCGGCCAGATCGCCGTCATGCACACAGATCAGCGTTGCCAGGGCTTCGTCGCCGCGTTCCGAGGCGAACAGCCCCGCCTCCGGCTGGATTGCGCCAATGATCTCCGACAGGCCGGGCCTCAACAGCGGATCCGCATCGTGTACCTTGAGCGCCGCGGATACGAAACGGCCGATGTCCTTCAGCGGAATCTGATCGATGACGTTTTCGACCGAGGCCTTGGTCAGCGGCATGCGCATGACCATGGATTCGTCGAAACGCGACCACCCTTCGGCGTCGAGATGGCGCGAAAGCGCGGCACCGGCGAGCGGCGACATGCGGAAGGTGAGCGGCCGGCCATAGGCTTCGAAACGACGGCCGGCGCGCGCGATACGCTCTGCCAGGTGATGAACGTCGCCGGGATCGAGCGGATTGATGGAATTGAGCCGCTTCGCCGGATGGCCTGCCGTCAGCCGCACCACCCAGGTTCCATCGTAATGCACGGCCGCCGCCGGCCAGGCACGAAAGCCCGCCGCCTCATAGCGGCGCACCTTGGCCAGAACCGTCGCAGGATGTATCGGATTCAAACGGCTAGCTCCGATAGTCGCCATTGATCGCGACATATTCCTTGGTGAGATCGCACGTCCAGACGGTGGCCTTGCCACGGCCAATGCCGAGATCGGCACGAATGACGATGCTGTCCCGCTTCATATAGGTCGACGTCGCCTGTTCCGAATAGGCAGGGTCGCGCTCACCATCGACGGCGAGACGATTGTCACCGAACCAGATCGACAGACGGTCGCGATCGGCCGGCTCGCCGGCCTTGCCGACAGCCATCACCACCCGGCCCCAATTGGCATCCTCGCCCGCGACCGCGGTCTTGACCAATGGCGAATTGGCGATCGACAGCGCGACGCGCTTGGCCGAACGTGCCGATTTGGCGCCGGTCACGGTCACCTCGATCTGCTTGCGGGCGCCTTCGCCGTCGCGCACCACCTGCAGCGCCAATTGCTTCAGCATCTTGTTGAGCGCGCGGCGGAACACGCCAAGGCGGGTATCCTTGGCATCGGCGATCACCGGCGCGCCGCGCTTGGCAGCCGCACCGGTCGCGAAAAGCAGCAGCGTATCGCTTGTCGACGTGTCGCTGTCGACCGTGACGGCGTTGAAGGTCTTGGCCGTGCCTTTTGAGAGAAGTTCCTGCAACACCGGCGCCGCAATCGGCGCATCGGTGGCAACGAAGGAGAGCATGGTCGCCATATCGGGCGCGATCATGCCGGCGCCCTTGGCGATGCCGTTCAGCGTCACATCGGTATCGCCCAGCTTGACGGTGGCCGTCACCACCTTCGGGAAGGTGTCGGTGGTCATGATGGCCTTGGCCGCCTCGGTCCACTGGTCGGGCCTGGCATCCTTGACCATACCGGCCAGGAGATGGCTGTATTTGCCCGGGTCGAGCGGCTCCCCGATGACACCGGTGGACGCCAGGAATATCTCGTCGGAGGCGCAGCCAGCGGCCTTGGCTGCCGCCTGCGCCGTCGTCGACGTCGTCTCCCGGCCCTTCTTGCCGGTGAAGGCATTGGCGTTGCCGGAATTGACGACCAGCACGCGCGCCTTGCCCTGGCCGAGATTCTGCCGGCACAGATCGACCGGCGCCGACGGGCATTTCGAGCGGGTGAACACGCCGGCGACGGTAGTGCCCGGATCGAACACCATCGCAAGGAGGTCGGTTCGGTTCTTGTATTTGATACCCGCTTCGGCCGTGGCGATGCGCACGCCCTCGACAGCCGGCATCTTGGGATATTTCTTCGGAGCGAGCGGGGAAACGGTTGTGGACATGAAAAACCTCTGCGACCCAGGCAAGCGGTGAAAGCATGGACCGTTTGCCCGATAGCACGAGGCTTCGCAAGGCGTTTTCGCCTCGTCTCAACGAGCCGCGGGGTTGATGAAACCGCTGAACACGCGCTGCACGGTCGGGATCAATCCCCATATCATGGCGCCAACCATCATCGGCGCGATCACCAGAGTGCGCTGCCAGATCGCCCAGTGCTCGGTCAGCGGCCCAAGAAGATAAAGGATCGTGGTGATCAGCGGGTACACCCCGATCAACACCATCAGAGCGAAACGCGGACGCGAAAAACGGGGCCGGGCGGCGGGAGCCTGCGAGGGGGCGGACGTGGCAGTCATAGCAATCTCCATAAGAACGATACGTTTCGTTGCATATATAGAACGAGCCGTTTCGTTTCGTCAAGGGATGATGTATAGTCGCCAGGCGAACTTCGAGACCCTTGGGCAAAATTGAACGCGACAGAAGAAAAGGCGCGCCGGTCGATCGGCGCCAGACGCAACCCCGCCAGCGCCGAGGCCATCCTCGACGCGGCGGAGGCCGTACTGCATGAAGCCGGTTATTCCGGCTTTTCCATCGAAGCCGTGGCACGCAGGGCCCGCGCCGGTAAGCCGACCATCTATCGCTGGTGGCCGAGCAAGGCAGCCCTGCTGATCGAGGTCTATCAGCGTCAGAAGCGCGACATCGTTTATGCCGACACCGGCAACATCGAGGAGGACCTGTTCCAGTTCCTCCGCAGTTTATTTGGATCGTGGCGCGATACGCCTGCCGGCAACATCTTCCGCTCGCTGATTGCCGAGGCACAGTTCGACGCCGCCGCCGCCGAAGCGTTGGCCGACTATGCGCGCGGCCGGCGTGCCTACACCGGCAAGTTGGTCGAACGTGCCATCGATCGAGGCGAGGTCGCCCGCGGCGTAGACCCCAGCCAGATAGCCGACATGGTCTCGTCCTATGCCTGGACCCACCTGCTGACTGGCCGGCTGGATGAGAGCGAGGACAAATTGCGGGCCGCCGTCGGCGCCATCGTCAACGGCATCAAGGTCTAGGAACCTTATGCTCGGGAAGGAGCCGGCATAAAATGGAAAGGGAGCGATACCTGTGAAGGTACCGCTCCCATCGACTACAAAGCGTCTGGCTACCTAAAGAGGTAGATCGAAGCTTACTTGGCGCCGCCTTCGGCTGCCTCGACGGCCTTGCGCAGGTTTTCATCCGGAATGTCGACCTTGGCGCTCTTGCGGGCTTCCTTGACCAGCGCGAAATATTTGTCGCGAACGACCGCCGAACGGGCCTGGTCCTTGACCTGGTCGAAAGCCGGGGGTTGCTGCTGGCGCTTGTCCTCCACCTTGATGACATGCCAGCCGAACTGGGTCTGCACAGGCTCCTTGGTGTAGGCGCCGACCTCAAGCGCGAATGCCGCCTTCTCGAACTCCGGCACCATCTGGCCAGGGCCGAAGAAACCGAGATCGCCGCCGCTGGTCTTGCCGCTCGGATCGTTGGTGTTCTCGCTCGCCAGTTTCTGGAAATCGGCGCCGCCTTCCAGCTTCTTGATGATCGCCTCGGCTTCTTCCTTGGTCTTCACGAGAATGTGACGGGCGTGGACCTCGTTCACCGGCGGCTGCGCGGCGATTTCCTTGTCGTAGCGTGCGCGAATGTCGGCGTCGGTGATCTTGCCGACCACTTCCTTTTCGACCATCTCGCCATGCAGGGCGCGCTGCTGCAGGAAGGCTGCGCGACGCTGGAAATCGGGATCCTTGTCGAGCCCGTCGGCGACGGCCTTCGCGGCAAGAACCTTGATCTCGATGGCCGCGGAAAGGGCGGCGGCGCGGCGCTGTTCCGGCGGAAGCTGCGCGAATTGCTTCGACAATTCACCTTCGGCGAGCGTCAAATCCGCTTCAGTGATCGGCTTGCCGTCAACCGTGGCAACGACTGCGTTCGGATCGACCGGAGCAGCAGCCGGAGTTGCGGCGGCATCGGCCGGCTGGGCCGGCTGGGCCGGCTGAGTTTCCTGGGCGGCCAGAGGCGAAAGCGACAAAGCCGACAGGCCGACGGCCAAACCTAGGCTGGCGAGCGACGCACGGCGAAACAATAAGGACATACGAAAGAGCTCCGATGGGGACGTTGAGGTCTTTTGATCAGCCGGAATGTGGCGGAATTTGGCGTTCTGCGGGTCGATAACGCAGCGTTGACATCGATTGTGCCCCCTCTTATCTGTCCAACGACTTTGCGTCCAGAACCGTTTTCCGGGCGCTTTTTGGTGTTTCTCTGTTCGGGCGGGTTCGTCGGATGCCTGCCGCATCCGTCCCCGGACCCAGGATTGCAAGCGAAAGGACCATTGAATGGTCAGTCTCGGCGGCTTCGCCCGTAAGATTTTCGGTTCCTCCAACGACCGCCGCGTCAAGTCGACCAGGCCTCGCGTCGAGGCCATAAACGCCATGGAAAACGAGATGCGGGCGCTCTCGGATGCCGAACTAACCGCCCGCACCGAAAAATTCCGCCAGGATATCGCCAATGGCGCGACGCTGGACGACCTGCTCATTCCGGCATTCGCCACCGTTCGCGAAGCGGCCAGACGCGTGTTGGGGCTGCGGCCATTCGACGTGCAGCTGATCGGCGGCATGGTCCTGCACAATGGCGGCATTGCCGAAATGCGTACGGGCGAAGGCAAGACGCTGGTCGCCACCCTGCCGGTCTATCTCAACGCGCTCGCTGGCAAGGGTGTCCATGTCGTCACCGTCAACGACTACCTCGCCACCCGCGACGCCGAATGGATGGGCCGCGTCTATAAGTTCCTCGGCCTCACTGTCGGCATCATCGTGCACGGTCTCTCCGACGAGCAGCGTCATGAGGCCTATGCCTGCGACGTCACCTACGCCACCAACAACGAGCTCGGCTTCGATTACCTGCGCGACAACATGAAGTATGAGCGCGCGCAGATGGTGCAGCGCGGCCACAACTACGCGATCGTCGACGAGGTGGACTCGATCCTGGTCGATGAGGCACGCACGCCGCTGATCATCTCCGGTCCGCTCGAGGACCGTTCGGATATGTACAACACCGTCGATGCCTTCATCGTGAAGCTTCAGCCCGCCGACTACGAGGTGGACGAAAAGCAGAAGACCGCGATCTTCACCGAGGAAGGCACGGAAAATGTGGAGAACATGCTGCGCGGTGCCGACCTTCTGAAGGGCGACTCGCTCTACGACGTGGAAAACGTCGCCATGGTCCACCACGTCAACAACGCGCTGAAGGCACATCGCCTGTTCCAGCGCGACAAGGACTACATCGTGCGCAACGGCGAAATCGTCATCATCGACGAATTCACCGGCCGCATGATGCCCGGCCGCCGCTATTCGGAAGGCCTGCACCAGGCGCTCGAGGCCAAGGAGCATGTGCAGATTCAGCCGGAGAACCAGACACTGGCGTCCGTCACCTTCCAGAACTACTTCCGCATGTACAAGAAGCTGGCCGGCATGACCGGCACGGCGCTGACCGAGGCCGAGGAATTCGGCAACATCTACAATCTCGAAGTCACCGAGATTCCGACCAATCTTCCGGTCAGCCGCCTCGACGAGGACGACGAGGTCTATCGGACCGTCGAGGAGAAGTACAAGGCGATCGTCAAGGAGATCCGCGAAGCCAATGCCAAGGGCCAGCCCACACTGGTCGGCACGACTTCGATCGAAAAGTCGGAACAGCTGGCTGAACGCCTGCGCCAGGACGGCTTCAAGGATTTCGAGGTGCTGAACGCCCGTCACCATGAACGGGAAGCGGCCATCGTTGCCCAGGCCGGCAAGCCCGGCGCCATCACCATCGCCACCAACATGGCCGGCCGCGGCACCGACATTCAGCTCGGCGGCAACGCCGAGATGCGCATTGCCGAGGAATTGGTCGACATGCCGGCAGGCGCCGAGCGCGAGGCGCGGGAAAACGCCATCCGCGAGGATGTGAAGAAGCTGAAGGAAAAGGCGCTGGCCGCCGGCGGCCTCTACGTGCTTGCCACCGAGCGCCATGAAAGCCGCCGCATCGACAACCAGCTGCGCGGTCGTTCGGGACGCCAGGGCGATCCCGGCCGATCCAAGTTCTTCCTGTCGCTGCAGGACGACCTGATGCGCATCTTCGGTTCCGAGCGCATGGATGGCATGCTGCAGAAGCTCGGCCTCAAGGAAGACGAGGCCATCATCCACCCCTGGATCAACAAGGCACTGGAGAAGGCGCAGAAGAAGGTCGAGGCGCGCAACTTCGACATTCGCAAGAACCTTCTGAAATATGACGACGTCTCCAACGACCAGCGCAAGGTCGTGTTCGAGCAGCGCATCGCGTTGATGGACGGCGAAAGCCTGTCCGAGACGGTCTCTGAAATGCGCAACGATGTCATTGACGAGATCGTCGCCAAGGGCATTCCCGAAAACGCCTATTCCGAACAGTGGGATGTCGCGGGCCTGAAGGCCGAGGTGCAGCAATACCTCAATCTCGACCTGCCGATCGAGGATTGGGCAAAGGAAGAGGGTATTGCCGAAGACGATATCCGCGAGCGCATCACCAAAGCCGCCGACGAAGCGGCCGAAGAGCGCGCCGGGCGCTTTGGCCCGGACGTGACCGCCTATGTGGAACGCTCGGTCGTGCTGCAGACGCTCGACCATCTCTGGCGCGAACACATCGTCAATCTCGACCATTTGCGTTCCGTTGTCGGCTTCCGCGGCTATGCGCAGCGCGATCCGCTCAACGAGTACAAGAGCGAGGCCTTCGAGCTGTTCCAGGCCATGCTCGGCAATCTCCGCCAGGCGGTGACCGCGCAGCTCATGCGCGTCGAACTGGTCCGCGAGGCGGCCGATGCCCCCATGCCGGAAGCACCGGAAATGTTCGGTCAGCACTTTGATGCCACCACCGGCGAGAACGATTTCGGCGAAGGCGGCGATGTTGCCGTTCTGGAAGATATCCGCGTGGTGCCCCCCGAGCAGCGTGACCCGAAAAACCCGTCAACCTGGGGCAAGGTGGGTCGCAACGAAGCCTGCCCCTGCGGTTCCGGCAAGAAGTTCAAGCACTGCCACGGTGCCTTCGGCTAAATAGCCGGCGCCGCGGTTGTTGCGAGCACCCAGAGACCTTACTGACGCTTCGGCGATTCAAGCCGGAGCGTGAACATCGTGCCCGCGATCCCGTCGGCGAGCTTGGGCTCGAAGGCGAGCGGCATGCAATGTTGAACAGCATCCGTCGCTGCCTGCACGAGCTGTTTGCGTTTGTCGGCTTCGCCATCGACCTGGATGTTGGTTGGCCGGGGCGGGCCGATCAGGGTACCGTCCCGCTTGAAGCTGAATTGCAGGGTGACCGAGCCCTTGGCATCGGTCGAAGGCGGAACCCAGCAATTCTGCAGGGCTGCCCCCACCTCCGTCATCGTCTTCAGAGGCTCGGCGGCGAAACTGCCCGCCAACGGCGTCAATACGCCGGCGGCCAGCAGAAAACCCAATGTCGTTTTCATCGTATAGCCCTCGATATCGGCAACCTCTTTGCCGACGCATTTCCAATGCGCACCGGGTTCCGATTGTTCCATGCAACCGGATCAGCTTTTTGAGAGCGGCCGCAGAGATTAGCCGCGCGCCCCGGGGCATGGGATTGTCGGCATGCGGCGACAAATGCAACCAAGAATACATCCGTCGCGATCACAGCGCGTCGTGCGACCGCTCATTGGCCAACGCGATCAGGTTCTCCAGTGCAGCGACACCCAGTCGGTTCATGTGCTTGCGCCCCATCGCAATGTCGATGCGCATGGCTATTTCGCCGGCATCCGCACCTTTGAGATCAGCCAGCCGCTCGATGCCGATTTCTTCGAGATAGGCGATCATCTTCGGCCCGATCGAATAGGCTTCGAGCATCGCCTTGCGTTCATTCTCACCGATCATCAAACCCCTCCCGAACCGTTTTTTAAGGTGTAGCGAATAGATAGTCTGTGGTGCCTGAGACTGTTAAGGTTCTGGCACAAAACGGGAGTAGGGTGTGCGCTTTTCCGCGGCCATGACAGCCGAGCGGCTTCTGCCGCAGCGTTTGGCGCTGCGGGCGAGGCCATTTCTCGGCCGGGTCGACGCGATCCTCTTTTCCTCGGACGAACGCGGCGAAGCCGGCCGCATTTCGCTCATCGCTTTCGTCATCCGCGTCATCAGCGCCGTCATCGCCTTTGTCAGCCAGGTCCTGATGGCCCGCTGGATGGGCTCGTTCGAGTACGGCATCCTAGTGCTGGTGTGGACGACCATGATCATCGTCGGCAACCTGTCCTGCCTCGGCTTCCACACATCGGTGATCCGCTTCATCCCGGAATTTCGCGAACACGGCAAGATGGCCGAGTTGCGCGGTATTCTGCTGGCGAGTCGGCTTTTCGTGCTGGTCGCGTCGACCGTGATCGCACTCATCGGTGTGGGCGGTGTCTGGCTCTTCTCGAGCAGGATCGAAAGCTACTATGTGATCCCCTTCGTGCTCGGCATCTTCTGCCTGCCGATGATCGCGATGTCCGATCTGCTGCAAGGAATAGCCCGCGCCAATTCCTGGGCGCTGTCTGCCTTGTCAGCCACCTACATCATCCGTCCATTGGCGATCCTTGCCTGCATGGCGCTTGCCCTGTTGATCGGCATGCCGCCGGACGCTAAGACGGCACTGATCGCCTCGATCGTTGCCACCTATGCGACGACGATTGGCCAACTCGTCAGCATCACCGCACGCACCGACGCTCGCGTTCCGGCAGGCCCGACGGCCATCCATATCCGCGACTGGCTTGTCGTATCGCTGCCGATCTTCCTGGTCGAAAGCTTCTTCTTCCTGCTCACCAACGCCGATGTCTTGATGGTGGGGTTTTACCTGACCCCGGACGACGTCGCCGTCTATTTCGCCACCGTGAAGACGCTGGCGCTCGTTCACTTCGTTTATTTCGCCGTCAAGGCGGGCGTCGCCCAGCGATATGCGCACTACACCCACGGTGAACGGAGCAAGCTTGCCGCCTTCGCCCGTGAAACCGTGTCATGGACGTTCTGGCCCTCGGTGCTGATGGCGCTGGTGGTGCTGTTGCTCGGCAAACCGATGCTCGTGCTGTTCGGGCCGGAGTTCGATGCCGGTTATCCTTTGCTCTTCCTGCTGGTCTTCGGCGTCGTCGCCCGCGCCGCGGTCGGCCCTTGCGAAAGCCTTCTGACGATGAGCGGCAACCAGAACATCTGCGCCGCCGTCTTTGCGCTGACGCTCGCCTTCAACATTTTGCTCAACGTCATCCTGATCCCGCATTTCCATCTTTGGGGCGCAGCACTTGCTACGGCCCTTGCAATGCTGTTCGAGGCGACCGCGCTGTCGTTCACCGTCTGGCGTAAGCTGGGTATCGCCATGGCCATTTTCATCCCTGCCAGAGGAGCCGCCTGATGGCTGCCATCCCGCTGATCGAGGAAACCAGTGGCGGTCCCGCCGGAACGATGATGACCGGTCTGGCGGGTGTCACACCCAATGCCGCGGAGCTGGCCGAGATCGAACTCCTCGCCGCCAACCGCCCGGAGCGTACGCTCGCGATCTATCCTGCATCGGCGGGTTTCGACCTTGTCGAGGAACTCGACTATCTGTGCAATCGCACCATCGAGCCCAACGTCTTCTTCAACCCCCGCTTTCTCGCGCCGGCGATGCCGCGTCTGGAAGATCGGGAAGTGCGGCTGGCTGTCATTCGCGACGGCAACGAACACCGCAGCCGGCTGCGCCTGCTGGTTCCGTTCTCGGTCGAGCGGCCGGGCATTCCGCTCGGCGTCTCCATCATGCGCACCTGGGCCAGCCCGTTTGGCCCGGTCGGCACCCCCCTGGTCGACCGCGACGACCCTGTCGGCGTCATCGAGGATTTCTTCTCGATGCTTTCGCGGCCGCATCTCAAGCTCCCCAAGGTTTTCGCCCTGCCGGACATGCGTCTTGACGGTCCGATGGCGAGCCTCCTGCAAGCGCTAGCTGAGGCGCGCAATCTGCCGCTGGTGACCACCGGCGAAACGTTGCGTCCGGTTCTGCACAGCGAACTGGACGGCGACGCCTATCTCAAGCAGTCGCTGCGAGCGCATCACTATCGCGAATTTCGCCGCCTGAAACGGCGGCTCGCCGAGACGGGCACGCTGGAACACCACGTGGCGCGCGGGCCGGAGGAGATCCGCCATGCGATCGAGAATTTCCTGACGCTGGAGGCTTCCGGCTGGAAAGGGCGTGAGCGCACCGCCATGGCCATCGACCGCTATCGCGCGGCCTTCGCACGCGAAGCCGTACACCGCCTCGCCGAACAGGACATGTGCCGTATTCATTCGCTGACGCTTGACGGCCGTACTATCGCCAGCCTGATCGTCTTCGTCGAGGCCGGGCACGCCTATACCTGGAAAACGGCCTATGACGAGACCCTTGCCGCCTATTCGCCCGGTACGCTGTTGATGATCGAGGTGACCAAGCAGCATCTCGACGATCCAAACATCGTCATGAGCGATTCCTGCGCGGTGCCGGACCATCCGGTGATGAGCCGTCTTTGGTCCGAACGGCGACCGTTCGGCACCTTCGTCATCGGCCTTACCCCAGATGCCGACAGGGCAACCCGACAGGCAGCGTCGCAACTGCACCTCTATCGAGAGACCCGCAACTTCGCGCGGCTGTTGCGAAACCGGGTTCGGAACCTGCTCGGACGCGGTTGACCCGAACCAGACCGGTTTGCGATGGGGTTATGGGCTGGTAGCTCGATGAAAACGAGTTGGCCGTGCGCCTGCGCATCGCTTCCGTGTACGTGGCAAGTACAAACGCGCCACACGCAACAGAGATCAGCATCTACAATCACACTTCATTATATTCTAACTTATTGAAATATTTGACAATTGTAAAACTTGCCATTCCTAAACCCACGCAAGTCGGCTAGGGTGTTGATGCGATTATGTGAAGGCACGTTGCATAGTCGCCGCCCGCTTGCCGCACCCCTACCCCCCACCCCAGGCAAGCGGGCACAGGGTGGATGAACGACGTCACGCGGCCAACCAGCGCCACCATGGGCGCACCTCTCAGGCACTCCGGGTGCAGCCAGCACGACTGTTGATCACCTGAGAAAAACGGGAAAACTTTGGTGCCCCTAGCCGGGATCGAACCAGCACTCCTTGCGGAACTCGATTTTGAGTCGAGCGCGTCTACCAATTCCGCCATAGGGGCCCGGACCGGGCGGTCCAGATGGGCGCGGACTATACGGTCGCGCACCCATTCGTCAACTGGCGCGGCCGCTCCTTTTGCGAAATCATGGACAACGCCCGAGCCAACGGGTGCGGCCTTTCGGTTTCGTGATGCTTCGCGCCATTGTGTGGCCAAGAAATTCTTTCTAGAGCATGCACTGATCAAAAAGGGGGCGGCATGCTTCGCGGACTTTACGATTGGACCTTGTCGCTGGCGGCGCGAAAATCCGCCGAATGGTGGCTGGCCTTCATCGCCTTCGTCGAAAGCTCGGTATTTCTCGTGCCGGCGGACGTGCTCTATCTACCGATGGCATTGTCCAGGCCCGACCGCGCCTATCGTTATGCGCTGATCGCCACCGTGGCCTCGGTGCTGGGCGGAATAGCCGGCTGGTTCATCGGTCACTACGCCTATGAGGCGGTGGCCAAGCCGGTGCTCGAATTCTACGGCAAATATGACGAATTCGAAGCCCTGCGCACCTCGTCCGGCATCGGCTTCATCGTCCTGATGCTGATCACTTCGGGCGCCGCGCACCTGCCGCCGATCAAGGTGGTGACCATCCTGTCCGGCGTCATCGGCGTCAATCTGCTGCTGTTCATCGTGCTGGCCATCGTGGCGCGCGGCGGCCGCTTCCTGTTGCTGGCATGGCTGCTGAGGCGCTACGGCGAACCGATCCGCGACTTCATCGAAAAGCGCCTTGGCCTACTGGCGGGCGCGGCGGCTGCCATTCTCATCCTGCTTTATTTCGCGGCCAAATACGCGCTCTGAACGAAGAGCGCCGACCACAGGAGCGAACCGACATGTCCCAATCCATGACAACACCGACACGCGGACCGATGCTCACCGCCGCGTTCCTGACCGTGGCCATGGCCGCGACCGTCGGCTCGGCACTCGCCTTCCAGTACATAGGCGGCTACATCCCGTGCAAGCTCTGTTACGAGCAGCGCATCCCGTACTACGTCGGCGTCCCGCTGATGTTGCTCGCGGTGCTTGCCGCGGTCTTCAAACTTCCTGCCTGGATCACCCGCGCCTTGCTCGTCGTCGGCGGTCTTCTGATGGTCTACGGTCTCTATCTCGGCATCTACCATTCCGGCGTCGAGTGGGCATGGTGGCCGGGACCGACCGACTGCACCAATGTGGCGGGACCGGTCGATACCGGCGGCAAGGGCGTGCTCGACGTGCTGGACAAGTTCGTGCCGCCGTCCTGCGACAAGGCGGCGCTGCGCATTCTCGGCCTGTCGCTGGCCGGCTGGAACGCCATTGCCAGCGTGATCCTCGCGGCTATTGCTTTCCGCGGGGCTTACAAGCGCGCTTGAATGAAGGGGCCTCAGGGCTCCAGTTCAACATCCCAGTACAGATAATCCATCCAGCTTTCATGCAGATGGTTGGGTGGGAACAGGCGGCCATTGTTGTGGAGGTCGTGCACGGTCGGCTGGAACGGCTTCTGCAGCGGCCACATCTTGGCCTGGGAAGGCATCATGCCGCCCTTGCGCAGATTGCAGGGGGAGCAGGCGGCGACCACATTTTCCCACGTCGTCGCACCGCCGCGATGACGCGGGACCACGTGGTCGAAGGTGAGGTCCTCTGGCGTCCCGCAATACTGGCATTGGAAGCGGTCACGCAGGAATACGTTGAAACGCGTGAAGGCCGGATAGCGGGACGGCTTCACATAGGCCTTCAGGCTGACCACCGAGGGCAGTTTCATCGAGAAATTCGGCGAGGACACCGCGTGCTCGTACTCGGCAACGATGTTGACGCGGTCGAGGAACACCGCCTTGATCGCGTCCTGCCAGGACCAGAGCGAAAGCGGGTAATAGCTGAGCGGACGGTAGTCCGCATTCAGCACCAGTGCGGGAAGCCCATCCGGAGATACGGCAACCGTCACGTTGTTTGCCTCCTTGGTTCTCAAACCGAACGGCGCGGATACTGTAAGCCCGACATGACAGGGATGTGAAGCGGGGAGCCGCATCGAACACCCCCTGAAAAGGCATGATTTTTATGCTTTTTTATGGCTCAGGCAGGCGGAGCGGCATCCCTGCCCTTCAATTCTCTGTAATAGGACCAGAAAAGTCGCGCCGCGACGCCTCGCCACGGTGCCCATGATTCGGCCAGCGCGATGAGTTTTCTCTCCGCTGGACGCGGCTCGATCGACAGCGCGTGACCGACCGCGCTCTGCAGCGCGACATCCTTCGCTGGAAAGATGTCCGGATGGCCGGCGGCGAAAAGCAGGTAACATTCCGCCGTCCACGGACCGATGCCTGGAACCGCGGTGAGCTCGGCAATAGCCTCGCCGGCCTCCAGCGAACACAGATGATAGAGGTCGAGCCCACCCGCGACGGCTTCGGCGATGGCGATCAGCCCGCGCTGTTTCGGCCGCGACAGGCCGGCCTCACGAAACACATCCTCACCGGCGCCGAGAATGGCCTCGGGCGTCAATGGATCGAGCAACCGGGTAAGCCGGCCGAAGATCGCATCGGCGCTGGCACGCGACACCTGCTGCGAGACGATGATGGAGGCAAGGTTTGCGAAACCCGGCTCGGAGAGGCGCAGCGGCACTTCGCCGGCAAATACGCGCACCGGCTCAAGGCGCGGGTCGATGCGGCACAACGCGTCGAGCCCGGCTGCAATGTCGTCGAGGGAGGCGATGCGCTGCATGGTTCCTTGTCCGTGGAGGACGGGCAAGGTAGCAATCCGATTGACGCTTGCAAAACCCGATTGCCGCCCGCCGATGACACTCCTGACATTCCGCTTCGCGCCAAGTCCGAACGGCGAGCTCCATCTCGGCCACGCCTACTCGGCGCTGCTCAACCAGCAGCTGGCCGCCAATGTCGGCGCTCGGTTGCTGCTGCGTATCGAGGACATCGATACAACCCGCTGCACGCCGGAATTCGAAACCGGCATCTATCGCGACCTCGAATGGCTCGGCTTGCGCTGGGAGGAACCTGTGCGGCGGCAATCCGAGCATTTCGATGAATACCGTGCCGCGCTCGACCGGCTGATCGCCGAGGAGCTCGTCTACCCCGCCTTCATGAGCAGGGGCGATATCCGCGCCTTCATCTCGGAACGCGAGCGGCGTGGGCGCGATTGGCCGCGCGATCCCGACGGCGTGCCGATCTATCCGGCGATCGACAAGACCTTGTCGCTCAAAGAGCGCGAGGCACGCATGGCCGAAGGAACACCCTTCGCCTGGCGGCTCGACGTCGCGGCAGCCCTCTCGCGCCTCGACCACGATCTTTCCTGGACGGAATTTGGGGACACGACGCTGTCGGCTGCGAACCGCGTCGAAGCGCGGCCGCAGGATTGGGGTGATATCATCCTCGCACGCCGCGACATCCCGACCAGCTACCATCTTTCCGTCGTGATGGACGACGCACTGCAGGGTGTGACCCATATCGTGCGCGGCATGGACCTGTTCCACGCAACATCCGTGCAGAGGCTCCTGCAGAACGTGCTCGGCCTGCCGCAACCAGGCTATTTCCACCACAAGCTGATACTCGGTCCGGACGGACGCAAACTGTCGAAAAGCCTCAAGGACACCGGTCTGGCTGCGTTGCGTACTGGCGGCACGAGCCCAGAAGAGATCAGGCAGATGATTGGCCTATAGGCCTGGCCCGACAGCAACTTCAATTCGCGTTACTTTAAACGTAAGCCGTTTTCGCTTTGCCGGGCGATCGCCCCGGGCTAGAGCAGCGCCCTTCTCACAAGAAAGTGGACCAGCAACCCATGCACGAATTCAAGCGGTTCATTCCCGCCACCTTCGTCGTGCTGTGGGCAACGGGCTTCATTGGCGCCCGCTACGCCATGCCCTGGGCCGAACCGTTCACTTTTCTCGCTATCCGTTTCGCCATCGCCGCCGCGCTGTTCGCCGTCCTGATCACGGTGCTCAAGGCACGCTGGCCGAACCGCAAGCAGGCCCAGCATGCGATCATCGCCGGTGTTCTCATGCATGGCATCTATCTTGGTGCCGTGTTCTGGGCGATCCATCGCGGCCTGCCCGCTGGCATCTCGGCCCTGATCGTCGGCCTGCAACCGCTGATCACCGCGGTCATGGCCGGCAAGCTGCTGGGTGAGCAAATCAAACCGCGTCACTGGATCGGGCTGGCGGTCGGCTTTGTCGGCGTCATCGTCGTCTTGTGGCCAAAGCTCGGCACATTGGGTGGAGGCGTCACCGCGGCCACTTTGACGGCATCCCTCGTCTCGGTGATCGCCATGAGCGCCGGCACGGTCTGGCAAAAGCGCTTCGCTTCGTCGGGCGACCTCGTCGCCTCGACCTTCTGGCAATATGTCGGCGGAACAGTGGTGATGGTCGTCGCAAGCCTCGCCTTCGAGACCCAGACCTTCACCGTCAACGGCGATTTCATCTTCGCAATGGCCTGGCTGGTGCTCGTGCTTTCAGTCGGCGCCATCTTCCTGTTGATGGTGATGATCCGCGAAGGCGAGATGTCGAAGGTCGCCTCGTTGTTTTATCTGGTGCCCGCGGTGACGGCAGTGATGGCCTGGGTCCTGTTCGGCGAGCAGCTGAACTTCATCCAAATCGTCGGCATGGCGATCACCACCTTCGGCGTCGGATTGGCCACCGCTCAACCGACGCGGGCGCGGGCCTCCAGATAACGGCTGATGGCGGCATTCAATTCACCACCGAGGATGAAGATCACCGAAACGATATAGAGGAAGACGACCGCGATCATGATCGATGCCAGACCGGCATAGGTCGTCACATAGGACGAAAAGTGGTCGAGATAGGTGGCGAAGATCGTTGAACCGACCAGCCAGCCGATCAGCGTGAAGGCGATACCGGGCATGATCGAGACAATGCTCCGCCGCCCCATCGGCAGCCAGATGTGCACGGCAAACAGGGCAAACACGATCACGGCCGAGGCGATGACGAAACGCCACAGCGTGATCGTGCCCATATAAGGACCGATCCAGTCAAAATGCACTTCCGCCAGCCTCGCCAACAGAGGCGCGAAGACCAGAAGCAGACTGATGGCGAGCGAACCTGCCGTGGCAATGAGTACGAAAACAATGCTCTGGGCGCGGCGATAAATCAGCGAGCGTGTCTCGGTCATGCGATAGGCGCGGTTGAGCGACGTCCGCAGCGCCTCGATGCCGTTCGAGGCGAAGAACCCGGCCAGAAGCACGCCGTAAGTCAACAGATCGGTGCGTCGCACGGTCAGAACGTTGATGACTTCGCGCGCGATCGGCTTGGCGATCTGCTCCGGCCAAGTGTCGAACACGAGCGGTACCACGGTTTCCACATAAGCCTGCGCGCCGAGAAAGCTCGCCAGCGTGGTGGCGAAGATCAGGAACGGAAACAGCGCCATCAGCGAGGTGATGGCCAGATGACTGGCCATGGCCCATCCGTCGTCATTGTTGAAATGACCGAGCGCGTCGTAGAGCACACGACGGAAGGCAACGATGGTCCGCAGCAACGACGCTTTCCCTCCGGTTGTTTCCAGGCGGCGAATATGGGAAGTGAATGCGGCATATGGCAAGCCTCGCCGAACCCGACAACCCCGCATCTCCGGCGCCACGGACGATCATCGTCACTGGCGCTTCTTCCGGCATTGGCGCCTATTGCGCTCGAGCGCTGAAGCGCGAGGGTTGGCGCGTGTTCGCTACCGCCCGCAAGGCCGAAGACATAGCCGCACTCGAAGTCGACGGCATCGAAGCCTTCTATCTCGATTATCGGGAGCCGGATTCGATCGCCGCTCTGGTCGAAACAATAAGTGCACGCACCGGCGGCCGTCTGGATGCGCTCTACAACAATGGCGCTCACGCCCAGCCGGGAGCGGTCGAGGATTTGCCGGTAGCAGCGCTCAGAGAACAATTCGAGGCCAATTTTTTCGGCTGGCATGACCTTACCCGCCGCATCGTTCCGCTGATGCGTGCTCAAGGCCACGGCCGCATCGTCCATTGTTCCTCGATCCTCGGCCTGACGCCGTTGCCATTCCGCGGCGCCTACGCTGCGTCCAAACACGCACTTGAAGGCTTGATGTTGTGCCTGCGCCAAGAACTGGAAGGCAGCGGCATCCACGTCTCATTGATCGAGCCGGGCCCGATCGCCTCGAAGATTGCCAGCAACGGCCTGTCCTGGTTTCTCAAGAACATCGACCACGAGAATTCGGCGCATCGCGCAGCCTACCAGGCGCAGCTACAAAGATTGCAAGCCGGTGGCGTCAAATCGCCCTATAAGCTCGGTCCGGAAGCCGTCTACAAAGTTCTCACCCATGCACTTCTGTCGCAACGCCCCCGGCCGCACTATGTGGTAACGGTGCCTGCCAAGATAGGAGTGGTGCTGAAGCGCCTGCTGCCTGCCTCGACACTTTACCGCATCCTCGCAAAGCGCGCTTGAACGAAACGGAAGTTGCAATGGCCACTGTCTTCAACATCCTCGCCATCATCGTCATGATCGCGGTCGTCGCGGTTCTGATCCGCGGGCTGATCAACATGATGCGTGGCGGCTCCGGCGTAACATCGAACAAGCTCATGCAGGCGCGTGTGTTGCTGCAGTTCGTGGCGCTTGTGCTGATCATGGTGGCCGTCTACCTCACCCGAAAGTAGCGGCGCGAGACCGGGAGGACGGCTTGGTCAAGCTCAACAAGATTTATACCCGAACCGGCGATGACGGCACCACCGGCCTTGGCACCGGTGCCAGGCGCCTGAAATCGGACCTTCGCGTCGACGCCTATGGCACGGTGGACGAGGCAAATGCCTGCATCGGCATGGCACGCCAGCACACGATGGTCGCGCATCCGGCGATCGATGCGATGCTCGGTCGCATCCAGAACGACCTGTTCGACCTAGGTGCCGACCTCGCCGTTCCGGACGACGGCAAGCCGCTGGACTATGAGCCGCTGCGTATCGTCGCCTCGCAAGTCGACCGGCTGGAGAAGGACATCGATCTGCTCAACAAGGATTTGCAGCCGCTGAAGTCCTTCGTGCTGAATGGCGGCTCACCGGCCGCGGCAGCACTTCACCTGGCTCGAACGGTGACGCGCCGCGCCGAACGCGTCATGATCGCCCTGGCTCAGGACCCGGCCGAGATCGTCGGCAGCGAAGCGATCAAATACGTCAATCGCCTCTCCGACTTCCTGTTCGTCGCCGCGCGCACGGTCAATGACAACGGAAAGACCGACGTGTTATGGGTGCCGGGCAAAAACCGCTGATTTGAACGTAGCGGATGTGACACCCAAGGGGCGGAAGCCAGCCGCATGTTCATTCCGCTTTACGATTCGAACCACCTGCGTCGCATTCGGCACGCCTATGTGACGATCGGGCTGATCGTTCTGAATGTCGCCGTCTATCTGACGACGCGATTGGCCGGCGACGATTTCGCGGCGGGCGCGGCACTCAGCTACGGCTTCATCCCGTCCATCGTCCATCACACTGCGGAACTGTCGCCGCAATTTGTCGTCATTCCGGCGAACCTCAGCTACGTGACCTATTCCTTTCTGCATGCGGACATTTTTCATCTCGGCGGCAACATGCTGTTCCTGTGGGTGTTCGGCGACAATGTCGAGGATGCCCTCGGTCATGTCCGTTATCTGATCTTTTACATGGCTAGCGCCGTGGGAGGCGCATTTTTCCACGGCTGGGTGGCGCCAGGCTCCGAACAGCCGCTGATCGGCGCCTCCGGCGCGATCGCCGGGGTGGTCGCGGCCTATCTCATCCTCTATCCCCGCGTGAAAGTGTGGGTGCTGGCCTTCGCGCGCATTCCGCTGCGCATCCGCGCCTACATCGTGCTCCTCCTCTGGATCCTGCTGCAGTTCGTCATGTTCGCCATGGGCGGCCAGGATCAGATCTCCTGGGCCTGCCATATTGGCGGCATTGTCACCGGCGCGGTGCTGGTCGTGGTGCTGCGCAGCCGTGGTGTCCCCCTGCTGGACGACGAGGATGATGAAACCGCTACCCCGGTTTCAACTGAAACCGGACAGGTGCCGCCGCCACCTGCAACCGAGACCAAACCCGCGCCCCGCTGGGGCAGGCAATAGGTTTTGCATTCAACCGATTTGGGCATTCTGGCGATATTGACGTTCACGTCACTCACAACTACGGTCCCGCGCGCCTGGGGAAGCCGCGTAAGCCACCGTGCAGGCAACCGAGATTTGGCGGGCGAACTACAGAATTTGCGTCCGAAATGTCGGCATTCGACAACCCTGAGCGGGCCGGTACTGTTATAGCGCCCCGAATGCATCTTGAGAGGTGAGAGACAGATGAAAGTCCTGGTGCCCGTGAAGCGGGTCGTCGATGCGAATGTGAAGGTTCGCGTGAAAGCGGACGGCTCGGGCGTGGAACTCGCCAATGTGAAGATGGCGATGAACCCGTTTGACGAGATCGCCGTCGAAGAGGCGATCCGCCTGAAGGAAGCGGGCAAGGCCGAGGAGATCATCGTGGTCTCGATCGGGCCTGCGCAGGCACAGGAGACGCTGAGGACGGCGTTGGCCATGGGCGCCGATCGCGCGATCCTGGTGAAGTCCGACGAGATGGTGGAGCCACTGGGTGTCGCCAAGGTGCTGAAGGGCGTGGTCGAGGCCGAACAGCCGGGCCTGGTTATCCTTGGCAAGCAGGCGATCGACGACGATTCCAACCAGACCGGCCAGATGCTGGCAGCCCTTCTCGGCTGGGCGCAGGGCACCTTCGCCTCCAAGATCGAGCTGGCCGGCGACAAAGCCAAAATCACCCGTGAGGTCGACGGCGGCCTGCAGACGGTCGAATTGAAGATGCCGGCCATCGTGACTGCGGACTTGCGACTGAATCAGCCGCGCTATGCTTCGCTGCCCAACATCATGAAGGCCAAGAAGAAGCCGCTGGATGAAAAGACCGCTGCCGACTTCGGCGCCGATGTGACACCCAAGCTCAAGGTCATCAAGACCGAGGAGCCGGGCCGCCGCAAGGCGGGCGTCAAGGTCAAGACGGTCGCCGAGCTCGTCGACAAGCTCAAGAACGAAGCCGGCGTGCTCTAAGGCGAAGCGGAAAGGAACAAGACAGTGGCAATTCTCCTCATCGCCGAACACGATAACGCATCGCTCTCCGACCAGACGGCCAAGGCGCTGTCGGCGGCTCTCAAGATCGGCTCCGACGTCGACGTTCTGGTTGCCGGCAAGGGTGCCAAGGCCGCCGCGGACGCAGCTGCCAAGCTGAAGGGCGTGCGCAAGGTTCTCCTGGCCGAAGCCGAAGAACTGACCGAGCGCCTCGCGGAGCCTACGGCGGCCCTCGTCGTTTCGCTGGCCGGCAACTACGACACCATCGTCGCTGCAGCCACCTCGACCGGCAAGAACATCGCGCCGCGCGTTGCAGCCCTGCTCGACGTCGCCCAGGTTTCCGAGATCATCGAAGTGGTGTCGTCCGATACCTTCAAGCGTCCGATCTATGCCGGCAATGCCATTCAGACGGTACAGGCCGCCGGCGCCAAGAAGGTGATCACCGTGCGCACCGCGTCCTTCCAGGCCGCTGCCGAAGGCGGCTCAGCGTCGGTCGAGACCGTTGCAGCTGCAGCCAATCCCGGCCTGTCCTCCTTCGTCGAGAACAAGCTGTCGGAAAGCGACCGCCCGGAGCTGACTTCCGCCAAGATCATCATCTCGGGTGGTCGTGCGCTGGGTTCAGCCGAGAAGTTCCAGGAAGTCATCCTTCCCGTCGCAGACAAGCTCGGCGCCGCCGTCGGAGCCTCGCGCGCCGCAGTGGACGCTGGCTACGCCCCCAACGACTGGCAGGTTGGCCAGACCGGCAAGGTGGTGGCCCCCGATCTCTACATCGCTTGCGGCATCTCCGGCGCCATCCAGCACCTTGCCGGCATGAAGGATAGCAAGGTCATCGTCGCCATCAACAAGGACGAGGAAGCTCCGATCTTCCAAGTTGCCGACTACGGTATCGTCGGCGATCTCTTCCAGGTGTTGCCGGAACTCGAAAAGGCGCTTTGACGCCCCTTCTCGTTCGGTATTAATTATAATGGCCGGGGTAGACGAAACCTACCCCGGCCATTTAGTTTGCGTTGCACAAAATCAAGAACAAGCCTCTGGCGGGATCAAGGAATGACCGGCAAGATCGAGACGATCGGCATCATCGGCGCGGGCCAGATGGGGGGCGGCATTGCCCACGTCTCCGCGTTGGCAGGCTACAACGTCCTGCTCTACGACGTCTCTGTCGACCGCATCGAAAAGGGCATCGCCACGATCAGCGGCAACATGGCACGCCAGGTCGCTTCCGGGAAACTGGACGAAAAGGAACGCAAGGGCGCAGTCTCGCGGATCGGTTCCGCCGCCAACATGGCCGATCTCGCCGCCGCCGACCTCGTCATTGAGGCAGCGACCGAGGACGAGACGGTCAAGCGCAAGATCTACGCGCAGCTCTGCCCGCAGCTCAACCCGACTGCAGTGCTCGCCACCAACACGTCCTCGATTTCAATCACGCGTCTGGCAGCCCAGACCGATCGCCCGGAGCGTTTCATCGGCATTCATTTCATGAATCCGGTGCCGGTGATGAAACTGGTCGAACTGGTGCGCGGCATCGCCACCGGGGACCAGACATTCGAGTTGGCCAAGGCCTATGTGAAGCAGCTCGACAAGACGATTACCGTCTCCGAGGATTTCCCGGCCTTCATCGTCAACCGTATCCTGCTGCCGATGATCAACGAGGCGATCTACACGCTCTATGAGGGTGTCGGTACCGTGGAAGCCATCGACACGGCGATGAAGCTCGGCGCCAATCATCCGATGGGCCCGCTGCAGCTTGCAGATTTCATCGGTCTCGATACCTGCCTGTCGATCATGCAGGTGCTGCATGACGGCCTGTCGGACTCCAAATATCGCCCCTGCCCGTTGCTGGTGAAATATGTCGAGGCTGGCTGGCTCGGCCGCAAGGCCGGGCGCGGCTTCTATGATTATCGCGGCGAACATCCGGTGCCGACGCGCTGACTTAAGTCAGCCATTACCCACTATTTCAGGTTCCGGTCGCCACGCGTGTCATCGGCGTGGCGACACCGTTCCCCGACAAGCCGGGCAGTGCCACGAAAGCGCAGTTGCGGCCTGCGGCCTTGGCCGCATAACAGGCCGCATCGGCCTTCGCGATGATCTCGTTGGCCTCGCCGCATTCGGCGCATATCTGGGTCAGTCCGATGCTCGAACTGACGCGGTGCATCTGGCCATCCCAGATGAATTCCAGGGCGCTGACGGCTTCGAGGATTGCTATAGCGGCGGCCTCGCCGACCCCGTGCGATGCCGACATCAGCACCACGGCGAATTCGTCGCCCCCCAGCCGCGCGACAATATCGGCGGGCGCCAATGCCCCCTTGATCGCGGAGGCCACCTTGCGCAACAGCGCATCCCCCGCCGCGTGCCCGCTGGTGTCGTTGACCGGCTTGAAATGGTCGAGATCGATGAACATCAGTTGGTAGCGCGAGGCATCCCTCCTCGACTTGGCGACAAGGTCCTCGACCGTCCGGATGAAACTCGGGCGGTTGGCGAGCCCAGTCAGCGCATCATGCGTCGCCGCGTGGGCAAGTTGGCGCTGCAGCGTTCGCGCATCCGTGAAATCCTGGAAGACGATGACCGAGCCGCCAAACTCGTTGTTCTCGTTCAGGATCGGCGACACGACCTGGCGGATACTGAAACGCGTGCCATCGCTGCGAACGAGAACGGCCCGGCTGTTCTGCTCGGCCCGTTCCAGCCTGTTGTCGGCCAGATGCGGCTCGTCCAGCCGGCGCCCGCTCTCCTCGTCCACCGCGCGGTAGACGAAACCGAGTGGTTTGCCGAGCGCCGCAATGCTGGTTGCCCCGGTCAGCTTCTCCGCGACCGGGTTCATGAATGTGATCCTGTTCTCGGCATCGGTACCAATCACCGCGTCGCCGATCGACTGCAGCATCACGCGCAGCCGTTCCTTCTCGTCGGCGAGAAGCGTCGCCGAAACCAACAGCCGTTCTTCAGCTTCCTTGCGTTCGGTGATGTCTGTCATCGAGCCGATTGCGCGTGCCACGCGTCCGTCGGGTTCGCGTGCGACCGCCTTGCCGCGATCGAGCATCCATATCCAGCGGCCGCTTTTGTGGCGCATGCGGAACTCGACTTCGTAGACAGGCACCTTACCCTGCATGTGGTCCAGATCCGCCGCGATGACACGGTCGAGATCGTCGGGATGAACATGCTTCAGCCACAGCTCCGGATCGTTGCCGAGCTCGCTCTCCTCGTAACCCAGAAGGTTCTTCCAGATCGTGGAATATTGCACCTTGTTGTTGCGTATGTCGGCGTCCCAGACGCCTTGCCCCGCGCTGACCAGCGCAAAATTCCAGCGCGTCTCCAACTCCGCCAGCCGCGCATGATCCTCGCGCATCTGCTCGATGGACAATCCCACGAGGAAAGGCGTGGAGACGATGATCGCAACCGAAACCTGGAACCCGTCGCTCAAGACCTCGATGCCGCTATGCAGGCCCGGCATCAGACCCGTCATGGCGATCGCGACGCAGGCCACACCCGTCAGGAAACACACGAGAGCGAGCTCAAGCGAAGCCAACCGTGGTGCAAACACCATCAGCGGCAGCATCGTCAGCGCGAAGGGAAAGCGGCTATAGGTCAACGCAAGGTAGGCCAAGCCAACACAACTCGCGGCAACGAGCATCAAACGCAGCAGCGCCCGTGGCTCGGCCAGCAAGACGAGTGCCGGCTTTGAACCATAAAGCAGCAGCGGCAGGACTAGTGCATAACCCAGAGCATTGCTCGACAGAAACGTCCAGGCCGTCTTGAAGATTGGCCAGCCATGCGCCGCGTAGGTAAACGAGGCAAAGATCAGCCCTGTCACGCTATCTGCGACCACGCCGGTCAGAAACAGGATGAGCGCGAAAGTTCGGACCGATGGCCTGGCCTTCACTGGCAGGCCGCCGGCAAATTTGTCGACGAGCAGCAACGCGAGTGCCGTTTGGCCTAGATTGAAGACCACGTACAGCAGTCCCGATGTGAGACTGGAGCCAAACTGCAAATTGGAGACGAGGGTCGCAACTGCAAGCGCGGCATAGTCCAAGATGCCGGTCCGCCGCTCGCGTCGAACCAGCATGACGAACGCAACCGCCGATGCCAACCAAACTGCCGCAACACCGTCGCCGACCCGCGACAGCAGGATCGAGGCGGCCGATGCTAACCAGAAACCAAAGCCCAACGCGATGGCGGACAGATATTTGTCTAGGCCACGTCTTTCGCGGTGTTGAAACGTCACAGCGTTATACGTCCAACTCGAAGCATCCCTTCATCGACAATCTTGCAGTAACTCATTTAAGGAATGATTGTACAGAGGGCGCGTCCACCATCCAGGGCTGGAAGTTCCGGGACATGATTAACAAGCAGTATCAATCAGATACGGCTAAATTAGCCAATCACCAACGTAGGTAGAATCGGCCGATCAAAGAGCCCAACCCCGACAGCGCGGCAATAGCCAAAGTATACCAGGTTGCGACAAAAAGCGGAGAGTCGTCGGTGCAATGCGCCGCGTAGAAAGTGGCCGCAAGACCGCCAGCAAGGATCCCCGCGACAGCGCCCGTCAGAACCGGCCGGGTCGGCGCCGCATGCTTCAGCGCAGCGATGAAAACGGCCAGTGGTCCCAAGCCAATCAGTGGAATGAAGGTAAGGCAAATTGCCCAGTTGGTGCCGATCAGCCGTCGGCCCCAATCGCCAGACGGCACCAGGAACAATTCGACCGCGATCGCCGCAGCCATCAACAACGGCGCCGCCAGCAGCCATCGCGTGACCCGGCCGGTGGCGATCCCGGGCATGGAAAGTGCTCGCAATGCCAGGAAGGCCGACACAGCCAAGGTAGCCGTGAAAACAAACTTGAACAGGAAACGCATGGTTTGCGCGGCGAGCATGAAGTCCGGGCGCGGACCGATTGTGGCGAAGAACACCGCAGCCGCGACAGGTACGGCAATCATAAGCGCCACGCGCCAGACCGAGTGGGACGGCATCGCCGTCATTTTGGAGTCTGCGTTGAGCGCTTTTATGAGTTCGTTCGTCTTCATGTCAGGTCCGCCCGAACCGCTTGGCAATGGCCGAGAGGCCGCGATGCAAGGCGACGCGCACCGCAGTTTCGCTCATGCCAAGCTTCGTTGCGGTTTCTCCGATCGAATTGCCGTCGACCGAGATTGACGAAACGACGGAGCGCTGCCCGGCTGACAGGCCGTCCAACGCGCGGCTGATGTCGCGCTCGCTGACCGTATCCTGTTCCGGCTCGGCCAGCATCTCGGCAAAATCCTCGATCGCCACCTCGATATGTCGGCCGCGACGGCGGAACGCATCGACCAGCTTGTAGCGAGCAATGGCATAAATCCACGGCAGGATGGGCGCGTCCTGGCGCCACGTATGCCGCTTGAGATGAATGGCCAGCAAGGTCTCTTGCACGACGTCCTCGGGATCAACTCCGCCCTGCACGATCTTGCGTCGGGCAAAGCCGCGAACGATGGCGGCCGCCCTCTGCAGGAATTCGGCATAGGCGTTCTCGTTTCCTGCGGTTGCCGCCCGCATCAGCCGGGCAAGCTCGGTTTCATCCTTACCGCCCACAGGCTCCGCCCCTATTATTCGCGCTGGTCGCTGGATTTGTTACGTTCAGGCAATTGCAGACCCAAGCAAAAAATCGTCAGACACGAAATACTGCACTGCACGATTTCAGCTTGCCAACACGTCATGCCATTCCGCATGCCGCCGAAACTGAGCGGCAGCGAAGGGGCAAAGCGGAATGATCTTCTTGCCTGATGCCCTGGCGTCCTCGACGGCGCGTGTGACCAGCCTCAGGCCAGCGCCCTGTCCACGAAATGCATCCGGCACCTCGGTGTGGTCTATAATGAATTTATGCTCGCCGATCCGGGTGAAAGTCATCTCAGCTTCCGCCCCATTTGGGCCGCGCAGGAAATAGCGCCCCTTTGAACCGCGGTCCTCCAGCTCGATTTCGGGCAATTGTTCGGCCATCACTTAAGCTCCTTTCGCCGGTTCAAGGGACAGGAACCGTTTCGCCGCTTCGATTTCATTCGGCCGCACCTCGTGACCGCCTTCATGCCACTCCACTGTGGCATCGGCACCGGCCGCGCGCAAATAGGCATCGAGCCGATTGGTGAGATTCGGCGGGCAAATCGGATCGCGCCGACCAGCCGTGATGAGGATACGGCTCCCGGTCAGATCGCCCGAAACCTTCGGCTCGAACGGGATCAGCGGATGCATGAGCACAACGCCGTTGAACAGCTTGGGTTGTGTGAAGACCACCGACGCCAGGATATTGGCGCCATTGGAATAGCCCAGCCCAAAAATTACCGATGGCTTTGTCGCTTCGATTTGCTCTTCAATGAAGCCGGCCATCTTGGCCGTTGCTCGCGCCAGATCATCCATATCGTAGACGCCTTCGCCGGTGCGTCGGAAGAAACGCGCGGCCCCAAGCTCCGAGACATCGCCGCGCGGCGAAACGATCGTCGCCGTCGGCAGCAGCTCTCGACCGAGCGACAGAAGTTGCTGCTCGTCTCCGCCGGTCCCGTGGAACACGAACAGCATGGGACCACCGGCAGAACCCGGCAATGTCCGGTGAATATAGGGATCGTTCGACATCCCGACCTCCTGATGTGATCAATGAAAGGCCCGTCGCCCTTTCGGAGCGACAGGAAGGTTCATGGCGGCTTCAGTTGTCCAGCGGCTGCAAATGCTTTTCCAGATAGGAACGCAGATGCTGGTGCTGCATTGGCAGTTTCAGCGCTTCGCCAAGATGGGCCGTATCCTCATCCCGGTCGAAGCCCGGCTCGTTGGTCGCCACTTCGAACAACACGCCACCCGGCGTGCGGAAGTATATCGCCCAGAAATAGTCGCGATCGATCACCGGCGTCACCTGATAACCGGTGTCCATCAGCGCCTTGCGCACTTCCAGCTGTTTGGCACGGTTCTCGACCGCGAAGGCGACGTGGTGCACGGAACCCGCGCCCAGACCCGCAAAGGAAGCACCGGGCAAGGACTCGATGTCTACGACATCCGCACCATTGCCATTCTTTACCGCCAACCGGCTGATATTGCCGGAGCGGTCCACTTCCTGGTAGCCCATGAACTTCAGGAGCTCCTCCGTTGCACCGCCGTCCTTCAGGCGCAGCGACACCGAATGGAACCCGCGGATAGCCTCGTCGCCGGGGACACCACCCTTCAGCCAGGGTGCACGGTTGTCGGCCTTGTCCTCGACCAGCGCAAACCCGTCGCCGTCGGGACCAAAGAATTTGAGCCGTTTCTCGCCAAACTTTTCCTCGCGTCCTTCCACGGTCACGCCATGTTCCGAAAAGTGCTTTTCCCAGAAGGGAAGCGTGCCCTCCGGCACCGAGAAAGCCGTGGTGCCGACTTCGCCAACGCCGTGCCTGCCGGAACCGATGTTCGGGAACGGGAAATAGGTCATTACGGAACCCGGCGTACCGAATTCGTCGGCGTAGTAGAGATGATAAACATCGGGCGCGTCGAAGTTTACGGTCTGCTTGACCCTGCGCAGGCCAAGCTTGTGGGTGAAGAAATCGTTGTTCTGGCGCGCATCCGCCGCCATTGAGGTGACGTGATGCAGGCCCTTGATCTGGGTGAGCATGGTCTTGCCTTTCTCTCCGCTGCGGCCCCAGCCGCTGTCCTCGCCAATATGAGCATATGACCCATGGCGGCAAAGACAGTGGAGACAGGATAGACTGTGCTCTAAATGAGAACGATGAGAATGCCTCTGTTCACCAAGAGCGCACGACGTTATCCGCGACGGTCCGCGTCACTCGATGGCTCCTGGTCACCATTTTTTTCTGCATCGCCCGGAAAATTCTCCCGATAGAGCGCATAGGCAAAAAGAGCGGCGAGCGGCCCAAGCAAGGCACCCGTGCCTTCCCGGCTTCGGAGCAGCCCTGGGAGAGCAGCGATGCCGGCGGCAATGCCGAGCGCCGCGAGATTCGTCCGGCGCTTCTCCGCCCGTCGACGAGAACGGCTCTTGGCGGTCAGTCGATATGAGATGACGGTCAGACCCGCAACGGCAAGAAAACCGCCACCGAAGCCCAAAGACGCCTCGATGGCTCCGAACCGTTTGGCGGCCCAAAGATAGGCGGCGGCCAGAAGAAAGCAGAAACCGAACAGCGCCGCGACAAGCGCCACCCCATAGACGATCGCTGCGCCCCGGACCTGCTTGGCTATGGCGCTGGCCTCACCGGTAACCAGGCCAGCCAGAAGCGAGGTGAGAGATCCCACGCGGCGCGACCCTACCGCTCAGCGCCGCGACAGCAGCGCGAACAGGAAGCCAATGCCGACCGCGACAGCGAGCGCCGTCATGGGCTTCTCGCGAACGCTGGCAACCACCTGCGCTTCGATATCGCGCGCGTTGCCGCTCAAACTCTCCATCGCGGCTTCACCCTTCTGGCGCAACTGCTCGACACCTTCAGCGGCGGCGCGCTTCGCTGCGCCGATGTGCTGCTCGCCCGCCTCTGCCAGTTGCCTGGTCAGCTTTTCGATATCGGCTTGCAGTCGACGGATATCGGCTTCGAGTTCGGTCGTGGATTTGGGTGTCTCGGCAGTCTTGTTTACAGGCTTGGCCATACTGCACTCCTCATGGTCGCCACACCGCCTGGCCTTTACTCAACCCTTGGGCGAGAGATGGGTTCCATTGAAGGGATTTTCGCTGTTTTCGTCCAGCGGCAAATAGGCAATGCCTTCAAGCTGCCGAGGTCGATCCCGTAACCTGGGCGGAAATCGCATCCGGCCCGAAATCGTCTTCGCCGGAAATCTTCAGAATTTCCTGCAGCCGCACCCGGGCACGGCTGACCCGGCTCTTGATGGTTCCGACGGCGCAACCGCAGATTTCGGCCGCCTCTTCATAGGAAAAGCCAGACGCGCCGATCAGAATGATCGCTTCGCGCTGATCCTCCGGCAACTGCTCCAGCGCGGTGCGAAAATCCTTGAGGTCGAGTTGTCCGTGCTGGGCAGGATGAACGGCAAGCCGCGCGGTCATAATGCCGTCGCTGTCTTGCACTTCCCGGCCACGCTTGCGCATCTGCGAATAAAATTCGTTGCGCAGGATCGTGAATAGCCAGGCTTTCAGATTGGTGCCGAGTTGAAAACTGTCCTGCTTGTCCCAGGCCTTGACCAGCGTCTCCTGTACCAGATCGTCGGCCCGGTCGGCATTCTGGGTCAGCGATACGGCAAAGGCGCGCAGGCTCGGAATGGCGCCGAGCAGATCGGTCCGGAAACCCTCGGATGCGGACATTCGTCAGTCCTTCTTGCGCCCTGGTTCGACTTGATCCAACTGCGCGAGCAATTGGGCGAAGCGATCCGGCACTTCGTCCGAAACGAGTTCGTCGTAATATTGCTTGAGTTTGCGGCCGATTTCCGAATTGGCGCCAAGCGGGTCGACAATGCCGACCTGGCGTTCAGGGACGCCAGTCTTTTTAGTGTCCTTCATTCGCCTTTTATCCAGTCCCCCGGGCTGTTTCCGGCCTAGTCCAGTCGACGACATCCTCCCTGTCGTCTAGCTGGCCCGTAACGTCTCCCCCATGACAATGGTTCCACCGCAGTGGAACTTTTTCATTGCAACGACGTTCGTTGGCCAAGTTATATGTTCTTCTAACCTGTACTTTATCGATACGCCATCCGAGGGAGCCATACGTCATGGGTTTATCAGCCGCCATCGCCCCGCACCTGCCTTACCTGCGCAGGTTCGCGCGGGCCGTCTCCGGCTCCCAGGAAAGCGGTGACGCCATGGTAGCGGCAATGCTGGAAGCCATCATCGCCGATACCTCCATCTTCCCCGAGGCTTCTTCGGATCGCATAGCGCTCTACAGGATTTTCGCGAAGCTGTTCACCTCTGTGGTTATCCGCGTCCCTCAAGGCGACGCGACCACCAGTTGGGAACAGCATGCCGCCGCCAATCTGGAGGCGCTTGCGCCGCTGCCACGCCAAGCCTTCTTGCTGATCGCCGTCGAAGGCTTCAGCGAGGCCGAGGGCGCTGAAATCCTCGGCGTCAGCGAGAGCCGGTTCGCCGATCTTCTGACCGAGGCCAGCAGCGAGATTTCCCGCCAGGTGGCCACCGACGTGCTGATCATCGAGGATGAACCCCTGATCGCCATGGATATCGAGGAGATGGTCGAAAGCCTCGGTCACCGGGTGGTCGGCATTGCCCGCACGCATTCCGAGGCTGTGGCGCTGTTTGCCAAAACGCACCCGAAAATGGTGCTTGCCGACATCCAGCTCGCCGACGGCAGTTCGGGTATCGACGCGGTCAACGAAATCCTGCGGACGACGTCCGTGCCGGTGATCTTCATCACCGCCTTCCCCGAACGGTTGCTGACCGGAGAGCGGCCTGAGCCCACTTTCCTCGTCACCAAGCCCTTCAACCCCGACATGGTCAAGGCTTTGATCAGCCAGGCGCTGTTCTTCGACCGTCAGGCCAGAGCTGCGGCTTGACGAAGGCGGCTCGGATCGTGTTTTTCGCGCAGGAGCGGAACAAACAATGGCGGCAGCACGTTCTGCCGTATCAATCGAAGGAGTCGGTTTATGCTATACTGGGCGCTGGTGTTCTTGGTCGTTGCGATCGTAGCCGGCGCACTTGGTTTCGGCGGCATAGCCGGGGCGTCGGCGGGTCTGGCCAAGATCTTGTTCTTCATCTTCCTGGCTTTCCTCGTCATTTCTCTGCTCGCCGGCATCTTCAAACGAGCATGACACCCCGCGGCACACAGCCTGCCGAATTTGGAAGTCGCCATAAAGCGGTTTTCGATGGAATGACCCGCTGGTCGGGCTGGCGTCTCGGTGTCGACGCTTCAGCGGAAAGACAGGGCGCCAGATGAGCCTGTCCGCCAAGGAAAAGCTGAAGACCACGGTTCCGGATCTGGCCGTTGTGTCGGATGTCGGTCAGGACGACCTGCCGCCTGGCTGCGATGCACAGATCCGGCGAGCCTTCGGTCTGGCGGTCCGGCATACCGGCATCTATGTGGCGTACCACGATCGAACCCTGAACAAGATCTGGACCCGAAACATCCTGGCGCCGCTGGCGCCGAAGAAGAAGGGCGGCGGCCTTCCACCCGCCCAGGCCGAGCGGATCGAAGCCGCGCAGCGGCACGTACTCGGAACCGGAGAATCGCAGCGCATCGAGGTCGGCCTTCCACATGAGGAGGGCGTCCGCTGGTTCGACATCTGGATCGACGCAGACCGGGACGAGAACGGCACCATCCAGGGCGTTGTCTCGACTTGGGTGGAAATCACCGAGCAGAAACGCCGCGAACAGACGTTGAAGACGTTGCTGCGTGAGGTCAGTCATCGCTCCAAGAACCTGCTCGCCATAATTCAAAGCATCGCCAGCCAGACCGGCCGCTACTCGGTCGATATCGGCGACTTCCTGACCCGCTTCCGCGGAAGGCTGCAGTCGCTTGCCTCTTCGCAGGATCTGGTGACGTCATCCAACTGGCGCGGTGCGCGGTTGCGCGAGTTGATCGAGGGCCAGATGGAGCGTTATGGCGCCGATCCGGCACGCGGCCTGAATTTCGATGGCGTCGATCCTTTCCTCAATCCCAACGCTGCTCTTCACATCGGCCTTGCCGTGCACGAATTGACGGTCAATTCGATGAGCTACGGTGCCCTGTCGCAAGCCTATGGCACTGTTGAAGTGAAAGCTGGCTTGGTGGAACCGGGCGAAGGCGCACCAGGGCTGTGGTTGCATTGGAGCGAACGGTACCCCGTCTGCAAGAAACCGCTCGATCAGAAGCGCTTCGGCTCGGTGGCGCTGGAACGCGTGGTGCCCAGCGCCCTCGATGGCATGGCCACCTTCGAAATTTCCGACGACCGTATCGAATATCAACTCGTCGTCCCGGCGGGCAATTTCGCCGCGGATTGAACGCGCACGATCGTGGTTAACGTCATATTCACCATGATTTTCGATACTTTGCCGGCGTCCTTGGGATCCGGGCAGACGCGCAACATGGGGGAATTGGTGCCGTGACCGCCGACATGCAGGGCTTGGAGCGCGCAGCTCGCCTTTCGCTGGGCAATTTCGAAGATCAGCCGAGTTCGGCGGAGAGGAAACCAATCCATCGGCACCGACTTGCGGTTGCGTTGGTTGCTTGCGGGGCGATCCTTCTGGTCCCGCTCGCCATACTGATTGCCAGTTGATATCCTGATGCCGTAGAGCGGATCAGTTCGCCAGCCGCCTCGAAAAAACCTGCCAAAAGGCGGGGCAATCGAGGGGGGCAGACAATATCCATATACCCATGCTAAACAACCGCTTGGAAGTGGATAACACGCGGCGACGCGAGGACTTCAAGCGAGAGGAGTAAATTGATGCGTAAGACTATTTTGGCTCTGGCGGGCGTGCTCGCGCTTAGCGCATGTACCACGACCGAGCAGGACGTGTCGGTGGGTACCGCCGCCGGCGCGCTGATCGGCGGCGCGGTGGGTGGCTGGAAGGGCGCGGCTATTGGCGCTGCTGTCGGCGCCGGCTCGGGTCTGCTGGTTCGCAACCTGCGCAATGGTTATTGCCAGTACCGCAATCCGGACACCGGGCGCATTTACACCCGCCGCTGCAACTGATCTGCACGGCACGAAATCGAAAGAGGCCGGCTTGCCGGCCTCTTTTGTTTTTGACACCTGTCCGCTCGCAACCTCAGTTCGAGTGCGGAATCCGGATTTTCACCTGTAACCCGTCTTCGCGAAACTCGCGCTCGATCGTGCCCCGCAACTCGCGGGTGATGTTCATGTCGATCGGCTTGGTGCCGAAGCCCGTCTTGGCCGGTGCCTCCAGATTGAGCTTGCCAGCCTCGATCCAGTTGAGCGCCAGCATTCTCTCGCGCCCTTGCCCGTCCACGGACCAATCGACCCTAAGCGCGCCGACCGAGCTGCCGGCCTCCCCATATTTCAGGGCATTGGTAGCAAGCTCGTGAAAGGTCAGGCCGAGCGCCTGGGTCGTCGTCTCATCGAGCAACACTTGCGGGCCTGAAAGCAGCCCGTCCGGCAGATCCTTGCCGAAAACCTGACCGAGCTCGATGCGCAGCAGATCGCCCAGATCGGCCTGCTGGCGGCGCGAGCGCGTCAACATATCCTGCGAGGCAGCCATCGATTGCAGCCTGGCGGAAAACGAACTCGAAAACTCCTTCAGATCGGCGGAATGCGCCGCCGTCTGACGGGCGATAGCCAGCACCCGGGCGATGGAGTTCTTGATCCGGTGCCGCATCTCCTGCAGCATCAGATCCTTCTCCATCAGGCTCTTCTCGGTGGTCTCATGCAGCCGTGTGGCCGCGTCGAAGGCACGTTCCTGGTAGCGGGCGATCATTGCGATGGTGCCCGCAAGCAGCAAGCCGAACAGCCCGAGCACCACTGGCACGAAAGGCGAGGATGGCTCGGTGAAGGCGGCAGTCGGCCGCAGCACGACGGCCCATGGCCGGCCGGCCACCTCGATCATGCGCATCGTCTTGAGACCGTAACCGTGTACGGGCGAAATTTCCGAGCGGTACAGCAGATTGCCCAGATCGATGGACTGGTCGTAGACCTCGAGATTGACCGGCAGCTGCGGCGCTTTGCCGAGCGCCACCTCAAACAGATCGCGCGCACGGAAGGCCGCGTAGAGAAACCCCTTCGTTTTCGCGACCGCATCTTGGCCGGCAGGCACGCCGTCCACTCCCAAGCGCGCAAAGATCACGAAACCCGGAACGGCCGACTTCGCCTCGCCCTTCGCATCGGGGAGCGGGTCCAGCATGCGCCGGCCACTTGCATGAAGGGCACCATCCGCCATCGCCTGTTCCATCGCGGCGCGCGACACCGAGTCAATGGCCACGTCGTAGCCGAGATAGCGCTGGCTTTCCCCATCGTGGGGCTCAATCAACGTGATCGGCGCGTGCCATTCCAGCCCGTCGGCCAACGGGAAGGCCGGGTCGATACCGTAATTGCTTCGGATTTCGTCCCTGGCGGCAGCTTCGCCGCCTGGTCTAATCAACTTGAGGTAGCCAAGGCTGAGCAGGCCCGCGAAATTTCCGTCGACATCGAGTGTCTGATAGAATTTGTCGAATTCCGCGCGCGAGACGCCACCGGTGCGAGCACTGAAAAACGCCTCGGTCGCCCGCAACAACGATGTGTGCAGGTCAAGCCGGCTTTCGATGCGTCCGACCGCATCGTCCGCCGCTGCCTCGAATTTTATCCGTGCCGCCTCGCGTGCCGCAAAATAGGCAAAGCCAGCCAGAACAAGGCTGGCCAGGGCGACGGCAACGAATGCTATCGTCGGGAAAAATTTTCTCAATTCCGCAGCTAGCCCGCAAAAGCCCCCGCGAATCTTTTAGCCCACGAAGGCCTCGTCCGAAAGCGGTATGCTTTCTTAGCCTGGTATCGATCACGTGATTGGTAAACGCGGCTGAGCGCGTCAGGCAGCTTCCCTGATTGCACCTGGGCCTGGAATGGCACCGGGCGGACATTTGCCAAGGATGATCATGCCGAGCACCTCGTCCTTGGTGACATCCTTTGTCCGTGCCGTCCCCACAACCTGGCCATTCTTCATCACGCAGACACGATCGGCGAGCTCGAACACGTCCTGGATGTCATGGCTGATCAAAAAGATGCCAAGCCCGTCGGCCTTCAACTGCTTCACCAGTTCGCCGACTTGCGCCGTCTCCTGCGGACCGAGCGCCGCGGTCGGTTCGTCCATGATCAGGATGCGCGCGTTGAACAGGATGGCGCGCGCGATTGCCACCGACTGGCGCTGGCCTCCCGACAGCTTGACGACCGGTTCCTTGAAGCGCTGGAAGCGCGGATTGAGGCGCCCCATCACCTTGCGCGCTTCCGCCTCCATGGCGACGTCGTCAAGCGTGCCGTATTTGGTCATCACCTCGCGGCCCAGGAACAGGTTGGCTGCTGCATCCACATTGTCGGCCAAAGCCAGCGTCTGGTAGATCGTCTCGATCCCATATTTCTTGGCATCGCGTGGATTGGAGATCGTCGCCTCCTCCCCATTGATGAAAATCTGGCCCGCGTCGCGCTTGTAGGCGCCGGACAGGATTTTGATGAAGGTCGACTTGCCGGCGCCATTGTGGCCGAGAAGCGCCACCACCTCGCCCGGATAGAGGTCGCAGGAAGCGCCATCCACGGCGCGGATGCCACCGAAGGCGATCGAGATGTCCTTCATCTCGACGAGAGGGGTGCTGGTCTGTTCCATGATCCTGCCTCCTTCCTAGACGCGCTTGCGATACATGGTGTCGAGCCAAACGGCGACGACCAGCACGAGGCCGACCACGATATTCTGAAGCGGCGTATCCAAACCCAAAAGCACCATGCCGGACTGCAACGACTGCATCAGCAACGCACCCAGCATCGCGCCGACCACGGTGCCCGAGCCGCCAGCCAGCGAGGTGCCACCGATCACGGCGGCCGCGATAACCAGCAGTTCGTCCAGCGTGCCAAGCGAATTGGTCGCCGCATTAAGCCTGGCCGACGAGATCGCCGCGGCGATTGCCGCCAGCACACCCATGATCATGAATACCTTCATCGTAACCCAGCGGGTGTTGATGCCGGCAAGATTGGCTGCCTCCGGATTGCCGCCGATGGCAAAGACGTAGCGACCAAACCGGGTACGGTTGGTGACGAAGGTCATGATGAGCCCGACAGCCACCGCCATCAGCACGGGAATGGCGATGCCATGCGCGATGAACAGGCCGCCTTCGGGTATCGGAATGTTATTGGCCGCAGCGTATTTGCTGACAACGCCGGCAGGCCAGGGGTAAGAATTGGCGACCTTGACCGCGCCAAGAATGGCAACGCAGGTCATCACGCCCAGGAAAATCTCGGCCCAGACAGGCCGCAAAGGAAACTTGAAGCGCTGGCGTTGCACACGGCCGTTGAGAAGCATGGCGATCACGCCCGCACAGGCCACAAGGCCGAGTATCCAGCTCCACGTCGCGCCGATCGAACCGGCCGGGCCACCGCCCATCAATTGAAAGGTCGCGTCGAGCGGCGCAACGGTGCGACCGCTGGTGATCCACCAGGCAGCACCCCGCCAAATCAACAGCCCGCCCAAGGTGACGATGAAAGCAGGCACTTCCAGATAGGCTATGATGAAGCCTTGCAGGGCACCGATAACGAGGCCAAGGACGACGCCTATGGCCAGCGCAACGACCCACAGCCACGGATTGCCAAGCTGCATGCCCATGACCCTGATCAGGAATTCGGCCTGGGCAACGCCCATGATCATGCCGACCACGCCTTCGACAGAGCCCACCGACAGATCGATGTTGCGCATGACGATAACCAACACCATGCCGGTCGCCATGATGGCGACCGACGACGTCTGTACCGAGAGGTTCCACAGATTACGCGGCGTGAGGAACAGACCGCCCGACAGAAGGTGTAGCCCGACCCAGATGACAAGCAGCGCCGCCACCATGCCAAGCATGCGAGTGTCGAGTTCGGTTGCCTTGAGAAAACGCCCAACGGCCGTCAATTCGGCTGCACGGGCGCGATCGACCGGCGCATTCGAGGTCGTATCGGTCATGATATCCTCCCATCCATGCGCCGAGCGGCGGCGATGGAGCGTCAAGTCGCGAAACCGGTCTTCTCGGCTTTGAAACGGAGTTTTTGAGAAAACCGCGGCTCGAGAGCCGCGGTTTCAACCCAAGCGAAGCTCAGCTTCAGTTACAGGCCTTCACCGAGCCTGCCTTGGCGCCCTGGCAGACAACGTCCTTGGAAACCCAGCCGGCGTCAATGACGACGTTGAGATTGTCCTTGGTGATGGCCACCGGCGTCAGGAACAGCGACTTGACGGTATTGCCCGCCGGGGTCGTGAAGTCCTTGGCTCCGGCGATGTCGCCCATCTTCTTGCCGTCGGCGAGTTGCGAGGCGATCTCGGCGGCGTTCTTGCCGAGTTCGCGAGCGTCCTTCCACACGGAAACGGTCTGCGTGCCAAGCGCGATGCGGTTCAAGGCGGCGTGGTCGCCATCCTGGCCGGAAACCGGCACCGAGCCGGCGAGGCCCTGAGCGGCAAGCGCGGCAACGGCACCGCCGGCAGTGCCGTCATTGGCGGCCACGACGGCATCGACCTTGTTGTCGTTGGCGGTCAGAAACTGCTCCATGTTCTTCTGCGCATTGGCGGGCAGCCAACCGTCCGTATAGGCTTCGCCAACGTTCTTGATCTTGCCGGCATCGATCGCAGCCTTCAGCACTTCCATCGAACCCGCGAACAGGAAGTCGGCGTTCGGGTCGGCACTGGAGCCCTTGATGAAGACGTAATGGCCTTCCGGCTTGACGGCGAACACCGCCTTGGCCTGCAAGCGCCCAACTTCCTTGTTGTCGAAGGTCAGGTAGAAGGCGTCCTTATTTTCGATCAATCGGTCGTATCCAACGACGGGAATTCCCTCGTCGACCGCCTTCTGCACCGCCGGGCCAATAGCGGATGCGTCCTGCGCCAGGATGATAAGGGCGTTGGCACCCTGGCCGATCAGGCTTTCCACGTCGGTGAGCTGCTTGCCAGGGTTCGATTGCGCATCGGCAGAGATATATTTGTCGCCGGCTGCCTCGATCGCCTTCTTCATTGCCGCTTCGTCGGTCTTCCAGCGCTCTTCCTGGAAATTGGACCAGGACACGCCGATAACCTTGCCCTTCGCCTCGGCGACGGCCGTAAGCGCGAACGTCATGGCGACACCCGCCAGAATGGCGGTTGTGAACTTTTTCATGGTTTCCTCCCTGCGCCCAATGGCGCGCTGGTATGCGTTGCCCTTGGAGAAGCTTTTTTTCGAGCTTCGAAAAAATAATTGCAGCGGCAGGCTCTTCTGTCAACCGGTTTCAACAATCCAGTTTTATTTATTTCGTGCCTCGAAATAATAGTGACGCGGGAACGGGCTTCTGCCACTATCTGTGGAGGAGGTTGGTGGCAGGACACCAAAATCGAAACGGATTTTGCATTCGCCTGCGCTGCGACCTATGGACAGAATGCACGCTTCCCGATGCCTTGCGGGACTTGTGCGCAAACAGCCTCGAATTCACGAAGGGCTGGCGGAGGAAGGAACGGCAAGGACATGACCGTCGGAATCCGGCACGATGACTTGCGCCGCAGGAACCGCGCGATGGTGATCTCCGCCGTGCGCCGCTCCAAACAGCCTTCACGCACCGAAATCACCACGATAACCGGTCTCAGCCACTCGACCATTTCCGCAATCTCTTCCGACTTGATCGCCGAGGGCGTCCTGATGGAAGGACGCAGTGAATCGACCGCCGCGAAACGTGGCCGCCCGCAGGTCGGGCTGGAACTTGCCGCGGACGCTGCGGCGGTGATCACGGTGATCCTATCGCTCAACCTCTTGACCGCGACGGTCACCGACTATGCCGGGCGCGTTTTGGCCCAGGATGCCCGCAGGCTGGACACCCTGACCCTGCCGCGGGAAGCCCTGATCGAGGAATGTGTCACGATCGTGCGGCAGCGCCTCGAAGACGAAACCACGATTGGGCGACGCGTGCTGCGTATTGCCTTCGCTGTCCAGGGCACTGCCGATTCCCATGCGCGTGCCATGCTTTGGACGCCAATAACGCCTCACGGCAATATTCCGTTCGCAGATATCCTCGAAGAGGCGTTCGGCATTCCTGTCATCGTCGAGAACGACTGCAACATGATGGCCGTTGCGTTGCGCTGGCGCGGTACCGACCGTTATCGTGACGACTTCATCGCCGTCCTGCTCTCGCACGGTATCGGCATGGGTATCGTGCTCAACGGCGAATTGTTCATCGGCACACATTCGTCCGGCGGCGAGTTCGGCCACATGATCCATCGCCCGAAAGGCGCGCTGTGCCGCTGCGGCCGGCACGGCTGCGTCGAGGCCTATGCCGGTAACTATGCGATCTGGCGAAGCGCCAATGGCATCGACGAAAACGCGGAACCGGCTGCCGACATCCCTGATAACGAGATGCAGGCGCTAGCTGATAAGGCACGCATGACAGCAGGCCCCGAACGCGACGCCTATCGATGCGCCGGTGAGGCGCTGGGCTACGGTCTGGGGTCCCTGTTTGCCGTCATCGACCCCGCCCCGGTGACGTTCGTCGGTATCGGCGCGACGGCCTTCGACCTGATCGAGCCGGCACTGCGGGAAGCGATTGCCCAGACCGCCGGCGGCCAGCATTCCGCTTCGATTTCCTTCGACACGGAGCCGAACGAGCAAATGCTGATCCGGGAAGGGTGCGCCATGCGCGCACTGACCTTCATCGACCAGGAAATCTTCGCACTGGGCGGTCCGATGGCAACCATGCCCCCGCCGCCACAAGGCGGCGAAGGCTAGGCTCAGTCCTCGCGGATAGCGTAACCGGATCCGCGGATGGTGCGGATGACATCCGGCATGCGACCGTTGTTGACCGCCTTGCGCAGCCGCCCGACATGCACATCCACCGTGCGTTCGTCGATGTAGATGGTCTCGCCCCACACATTGTCGAGCAACTGGCTGCGCGAGAAAACGCGACCGGGATGGCGCATCATGAATTCCAGCAGGCGGAATTCCGTCGGCCCGAGCCGGATTTCACTCTTCTTGCGGTAAACCCGGTGCGACTCGCGGTCGAGCACGATGTCGCCCACCTTGAGCACCGAGGATAGCACCTCAGGCTTGGCCCGGCGCAGCAACGCCTTCACCCGCGCCATGAACTCCGGCATCGAGAACGGCTTGACCAGATAATCGTCCGCTCCCGTGGAAAGCCCACGCACACGGTCGCTTTCCTCGCCTCGCGCCGTCAGCATGATGATCGGCAGACGTTCGGTTTCGGGGCGCATCCTGAGCCGACGACACAATTCGATACCGGATACGGCCGGAACCATCCAATCGAGCACCAGAAGATCTGGAACATTCTCTTGGAGCCGGATTTCCGCCTCGTCGCCTCTCGCCACCACCTCGACCTGGTAGCCCTCGGATTCCAGATTGTAGCGGAGGAGAACGCCCAACGGCTCCTCGTCCTCCACCACCATGACACGCGGCGCGATCATCTTGCCGTCGTCCTTTTGCTACGCGGCCGGGACGGCTGCGGCCGTCTCGTCGAACTTCGGCCGATTGGGCGGCAACTGCTCGCCCGTCAGCACGTAGTAGGCATTTTCGGCGATATTGGTGACGTGATCGCCGATGCGTTCCAGATTCTTGGCGCAGAACAGCAAATGCGTACACGGCGTGATGTTGCGCGGATCTTCCATCATGTAGGTCAGCAATTCGCGGAAGACGGAAGTGTATTTTACGTCGATCCGTTCATCGTCGGCCCTCAGCTGAGCAAGCCCCTGCGGATCAGCCGCCGCATATTTCTCGATCACCCCGTCGACCTGGACGAGTACGAGCTGCGCCATGGCATCGATGGAATGCGAAAATTCGCGCGGCGTCCCGCTCTGCCCGACCGCGCCAACCCGCTTGGCGATGTTCTTGGCAAGGTCGCCGATGCGTTCGAAATCGCCCGCCATGCGGATGGCGCCGATGACGGCACGAAGGTCCTGCGCCATCGGCTGCCGCTTGGCGATCAGCGTGATCGCACGGTTGTCCAGTTCGCGTTGGCGCGCATCCATGATGGCATCGTCGGACACGACGCGCTGCGCCAATCCATTGTCCGATTTCAGCAACGCCTTGGTCGAGCTCTCGACCATCGATCCCGCAAGGTCGCCCATATCGCGGACAAGCTTGCTGATCTGTCCGAGTTCCTCATCGAACGACGCGACGGTATGTTCACCCATGATCCTGTCCTCGCTTGTCGTCTGCCGCGCTCGTCGGCTCAGCCGAAACGGCCGGTGATGTAATCCTGCGTGCGCTTGTCGTCAGGGTTGGTGAACATCTTGTCGGTAGCCCCCTCCTCGACCAGATAGCCGAGATGGAACATGGCGGTGCGTTGCGACACGCGTGCCGCCTGCTGCATCGAGTGCGTAACGATGACGATCGTGTAGTTCTGCCGCAGTTCGTCGATCAATTCCTCGACCTTGGCGGTTGCGATCGGATCGAGAGCCGAGCAGGGCTCATCCATCAGAATGACTTCCGGCGACACGGCAATTGCACGCGCGATGCACAGGCGCTGCTGCTGACCGCCGGAAAGGCCCGTACCCGGTTCGTGCAGGCGGTCCTTCACCTCATTCCAGATCGCCGCCTTTTGCAGACTGGACTCAACAATCCGATCCATGTCGGCCTTGCTCTTGGCAAGCCCATGGATGCGCGGACCATAGGCGACATTCTCGTAGATCGACTTCGGGAACGGATTGGGCTTCTGGAACACCATGCCGACGCGGGCGCGAAGTTCGACTACGTCGATCTTGGGATCGTAGATGTCTTCCTGGTCCAGCGTGATCTTGCCGCCAACCTTGGCGGAATCGATCGTGTCGTTCATGCGGTTGAGGCAGCGCAGGAAGGTCGACTTGCCGCAACCGGACGGGCCGATGAGCGCCGTCACCTGGTTCTGGCGGATGTCCAGATTGACGTCGAACAGCGCTTGCTTCTCGCCATAGTGCACGGTGACCTTGTCACCACGCATCTTGATCATCTCATTGGTCTGGGCGCTCATCTGGCTGCTCACTGCCTGTTCGAGGGTCTTTTCCGTCATGATATTCATATCAGGCTCCCTTTCTACCAGCGCCGTTCGAAGCGACGCCGGAGCACGATCGCGGTGATGTTCATGGCCATCAAGAAGACCAGAAGGATGATGATGGCGCCCGACATGCGTTCCACGAAGGCGCGCTCGGCCTCATTGGCCCACATATAGATCTGCACCGGCAGCGCCGTCGCCGGATCGAATGGCGTCGTCGGATAATCGGCCACGAAAGCCACCATGCCGATCAGCAGCAGCGGAGCCGTCTCACCCAGCGCGCGTGCCAGGCCGATGATGGTACCGGTGAGGATGCCCGGCGCAGCCAAAGGCAGGACGTGCTGGAAAACCATCTGCATCTTCGAGGCGCCAAGACCGAGAGCAGCCGAGCGGATTGAGGGCGGCACGGCAGCGAGAGCAGCGCGCGTGGCGATGATGATGGTAGGCAACGTCATTAGCGTCAGCACCAGGCCACCGACGAAGGCGGCAGAACGCGGCATGCCGAGGAAATTGACGAAGACAGCGAGGCCTAGAAGGCCGAAAACGATCGACGGCACCGCGGCCAGATTATTGATGTTCACCTCGATCAGATCGGTGAAACGGCCCTTCTTGGCGAATTCTTCGAGGTAGATCGAAGCGGCGACGCCAATGGGCAGCGCAAGCAGCAACACGATCACCATCATGTAGAACGAACCGATGATCGCGACACCGAGACCCGACGTTTCCGGACGGCTGGAGGCGCCGAAGGTAAACAGACCGGTGTTGAAATGCTCGGCCATTGCGCCTTCGGCCTTGAGCTTGTTCATCCATTCGACCTGCTGGTCGGAAACCTTGCGGCGATCTTCCGGAACGCTCAAATCGATCTGGCCTTTGAAAGCCGAGTCGAGGTTGGCGGCGGCAAGGATCTCGACGTTGCGCGTCGTGCCGATCACCGCCGGATCGGAAACGGCGACGTTTCGCAGCTGAACGCGAGCGCCTTCCGACAGAAAGCCTTTCAGCTTCGCCGCCATCGGCTTGTTCTTCGGATCAATGCCGAGCTTCTCCATCAGGGCGCGTTGCGCCAAGACCGGATAATTGGCCGTGACCAGCACGTCTGGATCCGATGCCCGTTTGTTGTCGGGGTCGATGACCTTCTCGTCGAAGGTAATCGGCAGGGTGATCGTCGTTTGCCAGAACGAGGTGTAGCCCTTGCCCACGATCGAAACCAGCATGACCGCCAGGAAGGCCAGGCCGACGAGGATCGCCAACACACCGTAGAGGCGGAAGCGGCGCTCAGCGGCATAACGTTTCTTGAGGCCGATGTCGCGACGTGCCTGGGGAACCGAGGCGGCGACCGTATCCAAGGTGACGTCGGTCATTCGTACTGCTCCCGGTATTTGCGGACGATGTAAAGGGCGACGATGTTCATCACCAGCGTCAGCGCGAACAGCGTGATGCCGAGCGCGAAGGCAACCAGCGTCTGCGGTGAATTGAATTCGAGGTCACCGGTCAACTGGTTGACGATCTTGACCGTGATGGTGGTCATCGCCTCGAACGGATTGAGCGTCAGATTGGCGGCCACACCGGCGGCAAGCACGACGATCATGGTTTCGCCGATGGCGCGCGAGGCGGTGAGCAGGATTGCGCCGACGATGCCCGGCAGCGCCGCCGGCAGGATGACCCGCTTGATCGTTTCCGAGCGCGTCGCGCCAAGACCCAGCGAGCCGTCGCGCATGGCACGCGGCACCGCCGTGATGATGTCGTCGGAGAGCGAAGACACAACCGGGATCAGCATGACACCCATGACGAGGCCGGCGGTCAGGATCGATTGCGCCTGGATAAAGGACGTACCGCCGGCGAGAGCGGCGCTCAAATCACGCAGGAATGGTCCGAGCGTGACGAGCGCGAAGATGCCGTAGACGATGGTCGGGATGCCGGCCAGCAACTCGAGCGACGGCTTGACCGCGGCGCGCACACGCGGCGAAGCGTATTCGGCCATGTAGACAGCCGACATAAGACCGATCGGCACCGCCACCAGCAACGCGACGAAAGCAATATAGAGCGTACCAGCCAACAGCGGGATCAGGCCAAATTGCCCCTCGGAGCCAACAGCACCGGCGGCGGCGAAGCGTGGATCCCACACCGTGCCAAAGAAGAAATTCGAAAGCGGAACCCGATGGAAGAAATTCAGCGTCTGGAACAGCATCGACAGCACGATGCCGATCGTGGTCAGGATGGCGATGGTGGACGCGCCGAGCAGACCCCAAAGCATCAGCCGCTCGACATTGTTGCGGGCTCGAGCCCGCGGCATGACCTGCGAGATCCCATAGGCGGCACCCGCGAGCGACAGCGCAACGGTGGCAACGGCGCCAACCAGTCCCAGCGTATCCTGGACCTTGTTGGCCGCGGCCGCGATCGAGATCATGTAGTCTTGCGTATCGGTGGCCAGGGCAACGCCCTTAGCGGCAAGCGAAGGTCGCAGTTCGGCGAAAGTCGCCGGCAGCGATGCGACCTGTTGCGGGTCCAGCTTGCGCAAGCCGTTGGCGAGGCTCTTGGTCAGGCTGACGGCCAGGGGTTCGCTGGCAACACCGGTCTGCGCCGGCATCTGCGCATGCAGATGGCTATTGAGATAGACGGACGAGCCTATAACCCAAAGCGCCAGAAACAGGGCGGCCGGCAACGTTGCGAGCAGGAATGCCCACCAGCCATGATAGTGGGCTCGCGAATGCGGCTTGACCTTGCCGTCATCCTGGGCTGCCGCTCTCTGCCTTGCGATGATGAAGGCGCCAATTCCGATCGCGACGACGATTGCCAAGACGAGCATGGATGACATGGAGCGGCCTCTGAAAGGTCACGGAAACAGCCGGACCGGGTCCGACTGCAATGACCGGGGCGCGAACTTAAGTCCACGCCCCGGCAGCAGGAAAATTACATCGTCTTTCCAGCGTCGAAGGCTTCGCGCTGGCCCTTGCGCTCGGCTTCCGGAGCCGAAACCAGACCATACTCTGCCAGCGGGCTGTCCGGGCCGATCATCTGGTCGGTCAGGAAGAAGTCGACATATTCCTTGAGGCCGGGAACGACGCCGAGATGCGCCTTCTTCACGTAGAAGAACAGCGGACGCGACACCGGATATTCACCCTTGGCGATGGTCTCGGTCGACGGCGTGATGCCGGAAACGGTGGCCACCTTCAGCTTGTCGGCGTTGTTCTCGTAGAAGGCCAGGCCGAATACGCCGACGCCGGTCTTGTTGGAGTCGATGCGGGCGAGCGTCTCGGTGTAGTCGCCGTCGATGTCGATAGCCTTGCCGTCCTTGCGGATGGCGATGCAGGTCTTGCCGATTTCCTTTTCATCGGTCACGCCAGCAGCCTTCAGAGCTGCCTTGTCGCAACCGGCGTCGAGCAGCTTGGTCTCGAAGACTTCGCGCGTGCCGTGCTTTTCACCCGGAATGTAGGCAGCAATATCCCACGCCGGCAGCTTCGCGTTGACCTGGTTCCACTTGGTGTTCGGATTGTCGACCAGCTTGCCGTCGACGACGATCTTGGCGGCCAAGGCCTTGTAGATGTCGGCCGGAACCAGCGCCCAATCCGGACCCTTGGCGTCGGTTGCGAAGACGATGCCGTCATAGCCGATCTTCACTTCCTGGATTTCCTTCACGCCGGCGTCCTGGCACGACTTGATTTCGTCCTTCTTGATCGGACGCGAGGCATTGGCGATGTCGATGGTGTTCTCGCCGACGCCCTTGCAGAATTCCTTGATGCCGGCGCCCGAACCGCCGGACTCGACCACAGGGGTCTTGAACTTGTTGAAGGTTTCGCCGAACTGCTCGGCAACGATCTTGGCATACGGCAGAACGGTCGACGAACCGGCGACCTGAACCTGGTCGCGCGCGGCGGCGAAGCCAGCCGAAGCGGCGAGCGCGAAGGCAGCGGCCGACGCGGTGAGAAGAGCTTTTTTCATTGGGCCTGCTCCTGTTAGGAAGGTGGTCTCTAGACGCCTTTCCTGCGGCGCCGAGTGAGGCCATAGCGCCCGTTTATTACAGTCGCATGACAGTTTCATGTCACCCTAGTAACGACTGGCAACCGACCACCAAAGCACACACGAACCGTCCCCAGCGGAAAGCAGGGTTCCGCCCGCGAAATCAGCGATTTGCTTGAATTTACCGGCAGCGACAGCCGGCAAATGAAATTTCATTGGAAACACCGGCGTCAAAACGCCGGCTTCTTATCCGGCACTGCGGCGAGCCTCATATGCGCCACCGATCCACCGATCGAGCTTCTCCAGCAGCGCCTTGGGGCTGATCGGCTTCGGCAGATAGTCATCCATACCCGCTTCCAGGCACCGCTCCCTGTCGCCTTTCAGCGCATGCGCAGTGACACCGACGATAGGCACGTGCGTGCCGTTCCCGGCCTCGCGTTTGCGAATTTCGCCCGTTGCCTCCAGCCCGTTCATCTCCGGCATCGAGACATCCATCAGGATCATCCGCGGTCTCAACTCGCTGGCGGCTTCCAGAGCCTTGCGGCCGTTGCCGACGATCTCGAAGCTGTATCCCGTGTCAGCCAGGATCTGGGTAAAGACCAGTTGGTTCACCTCGTTGTCCTCGGCAACGAGGATGTCGAGGCCGCCTTCACTCTTGGTCGCCAAGGGACGAACAGGCGCGATCTGTGGCGCCGGTTCGAGGGCCACGGCAAGCGGCATGGTTGTCCGGGTTGTGAAGCGACCGGTCGCATCGACCTCACTGGGAGGCAGGGCAGCGCTGCGATGGCGCTGAATGGTCGAAACCAGCGCCTCCAGGAGGATCGAAGACCGGGCCGGCTTAATGAGATGAGCCGCGATGGCGAGGTCGCGATAGCTGGCATTGCCGAGTGTCTGGTCGACCGAGGTCAACATGATGATCGGTGTACTGGCGAGACCTTCGGTGTTGCGGATGACACGCGCCACTTCGGCCCCCGTCATGCCCGGCATCTGATAGTCAAGCACCACGCAGTCGACGGGAACGCCATAGGCCGCGGCAGCGGCCAGAACCTTCATCCCTTCCATGCCACTCGCCGCCGCGCAGGCGTCAAACGACCAGGAAGCCATCTGCTCGCTCAGGATGGATCGGTTTACCGCATTGTCGTCGACGATCAGAATCCGGGCGCCCGTCACGTCGATGGGCATCACGCGCTGCCCCTCTGTCTGCTGGGCAACGGGCAACGTCACGGTGAACCAGAAGGTCGAGCCCTTGCCCTCGGCGCTATCCACGCCGATCTCGCCGCCCATCAGCTCGACAAGACGTGAGGTGATCGCGAGCCCTAGTCCCGTTCCCTCGTGACGTCGCGTCGACGACGTGTCGACCTGGCTGAACTTCTCGAAAATCTGGGACAGTTTTTCCGGCGGAATACCGATGCCTGTGTCGGTAACCGAGATGGTCAGCTTGGTGCCGGCGGGCATCCTGTTGCCGGCGACATCCACCAGCACATGGCCTTCGTCGGTGAACTTGACCGCATTGCCGAGCAGATTCGTGACGATCTGCCGGATACGGCCGACGTCGCCGACGAACATGCCATCGAGACCGGGCTGAACGCGCACGATCAGCTCAAGGTCCTTTTCCTTTGCCCGCGTCGAAACGAGGGTTGCGACGTCTTCGATCGCCTCGGCCAAATTGAACGGAGCAGGGTCGAGCACCAACTGCCCGGCGTCGATTTTCGAGAAGTCGAGAATATCGTTGATGATGGTCAGCAACGCATTGCCCGACTTCACGATGATGTCGGTGAAGGTCTTTTGCTTGGCATCCAGATCGGACTTGGCCAGAAGCTCCGCCATGCCGAGCACGCCGTTCATCGGCGTTCGGATTTCGTGGCTCATATTGGCCAGGAATTCCGATTTGGCGCGGTCGGCCAGCACGGCCCGCTGGCGGGCCTCCTTGAGTTCAGCCTCGCGTTCCTTCAATTCGGTTATGTCGGTGGTCGAGCCGATCAGATAGAGCGAGCCGTCGGAGGCGATCATCGCGCCCTTGCGCGCGAACTGGTGCCTGGTTACGCCATCCGCCGCCGTGATCGCTTCCTCGACCTCATGGGTTTCTCCGGTGCGCAGCACCGCCAGATCGCCATCGACGAACGCCTGACCCTCCTCCCCGAAAATCTCGATATCGGTCCGGCCAATCGCATCCTTGCGCGCAACGCCGGTCAACTCGCACCATCCCTTGTTAACGTAGAACAGTTTGAGATCCGAGCGCTTGGCGTAGATGGAGACCGGCACGTTGTCGATGAGAGACCTGAACACCTCGTTTTCGCTCATCGATTCCTGGAGCGCGCGTTCCCGATCCTTCAGTTCGGTGATGTCGACGCGCACCCCGATGAAGGTGCCGTCATCGGTACGCATGTCGAAAGCCTGATACCAGAGGCCATCGGGGTTCTGCCGTTCGAAGCTCGAGCTGCGCAGGCGGCAGCGTGCCATCATGGCATCCAACCAGCGATTGCGATCAACGTCATAGAGCTCGTCGATCTCGGGATCGCCGCTAAGGCGGAAACAGCCATTGGCGTGGCCGAGTTCCAGGGAATCGCGGAAGCTGCGCCCGGTCTGCCAGGCCGGTTGCAGGACCGGGATCGAATCCAGCAGCTTCTTGTTGGCGAAAACGAAACGGTCGTCGCGATCATAGATCAGCACGCCGGTCGGCAACGATTCCAGGACACTGGCGAGATACCGCCGCGCTTCCTCGGCTTCAGCCTCCCGCTTCTTGACCTCCGAAACATCGACGTAGGAAATCAGCCGCTTGCCGCCGGAGAGTTTCGTGACCGAATAGATCATGGTGTGACCGTCGGCTCTGCGGAACTCGCGTGGCGCCACATCACCCGCCTGGATTTCGGCAACGCGCGAGGCTACATAATCCTCCCAATGCTCGTCGGCGATTTCATAGACGCCATTGTAGCGGTTGACATCCATGAGGGCGCGGAACGGACAACCGACGGAAATCTGGTCCGTCGTCACATTCCAGATGTCGTAGAAGGCTCTGTTGATGATCTCGGCATTCATCTGGGCATCGAGGATGATGACGCCCATCGTCATGGAATCGATGGTGCGCTGCAGGTCAGATTCCAGCTCCTGGCCACGCTCGCCGGCAGCCTGCGCCTCGGTACGGCTCGCTTCGAATTCCGTGACGTCCGTGCAGATCGAGATGGTACCGCCCTCGGCCCCTCGCATTTCCCGATGGATGACAATCCGTCCATCGGTAAACCGTAGCGCCGATGTCGACGAAACCGCGTCGCAGCGTCGGTTCAAGACGATGTCACGCCATGCTGCGTGGCTCATCGCCTCCGTATCCCACAGTCCCCGTTCGAGCCCCGTCTCGATCAGCTCATCAAAGCTCAAGCCCTTGCGGATGATGTCGGCAAGGCCGTGGTACATTGCCGGCAAAGCATCATTATAGAGGACCAGTCGGTCCTCCTCGTCGTAATAGCAGACGGCATCGCTCATCGCGTTGAGCGCCGCCATCATGTGATCCATGTGCGCTCCGCGCTCGCCAGCCTCGTCGGTGGCGAGACCTTTGATTTCGTCCACCGCCTCGACGAGGGCCGTGACGTTGCGGGCAACCCCACGATAGCCGCTGAAGCGGCCTTCGGCGTCGAAACGTGGAAAGCCCGACGTCGACACCCAACGGAAGCCGGGGCGGCTGTCTTTCGGCTGATAAACGAAGTCGCTGAACGGACGACGTGCCTCCAGATTTTCCAGATGCGCCGAGGCGCCACGGCTTCCTTTCTGGACCTGGTTGAGAAAATCGAAGCGGAAATGGCCGAGCACCGAGGCAGGGTCAGCGCCGGTCACCGTCCGGTAGCTTTCGGAGAGCCAGGAAAAGCGCAGCTCGGCATCGGTTTCCCAAAGCCAGCCGGAGCCAGCCTCGACAAGGTCTTGCAATGCCTGCCGGGATAGCGCGTCCGTTGCGCCATGTTCTTTTACCGCCGGCGGCTCGTCTGCCCCGACCGCTCCACCTACAATATCCATCCCCGTCAGCCCCCAAAACCAGCCCCCGGCCCCTCCCGAGACCGGCGGCCAAATCTGACAGGGAAGGCTTAACGGGCAATTAACCTTAACAAATCGGAACCGCGCCCTGCACCAAGCGCCCGTGACGATTGCCGGGTTGCGATAGGCTTCTCACGCGAGTAAGCAGGCGCGAAGATGCTTTTGATGCGACGGACACTCCTTGGGATCACGCTTTGCCTGCCGGTGGCGGCAGGGGGATGCGCACGTACGGATGACGGAACCGTGGTGATTCCGCCTTCGATGGACATGAGGCGTGCCTGGCAACGCAACGATCCTGCCGTACAAACCCCGCCCGTGGAAAGCGGCACTCAGGTCTTCCCGACCGGTCCGGAGGCGCAGCCGCTTCCATCGACGAAACCGGCAATATCGCGCAAGAAACCGCGTCGGCATGCACGTACGACCTTATCTCAGCCCGCCTCGCAGCCCGGTGGCCAATCGTCTTCGCCGATTGCTTGTGGACAGGCAAGGCAGGCCGATGGGCGCGTGCATGTCTCCTGCCAATAGGCAGGCTCTCCGCCACTCAAATCTGCCTTCCCTGTCTTGCGATGAGACGCTGCACGTTGCGGTTGGTTTACCAAACCAAGCGTTTGATGACGTTTGGCACTTCATATCTGCCTAAATTAACGCCGCTTTAGTCTGTCGGCGACCCATGTGCTATTCGATAGGCGGCGCCTGCCGCTGCCGTTTGGATAACTGCCATGCCCGCATCGCCCGCCCCCCAATCGCCCAGCCGCGACACCAGCCCATTGGCGGTGCAGGTCGTGCGACAATATCTGCCCAACCGCGGCGGATTGGAGGAGGTCGTTGCCAATCTTTCGACACAGCTTCGCAAACACGGCTACCGCGTGCGTGTCGTCACGCTCGACCGGCGTTTCACGGCGCTCGACGAGACCTTGCCGGCCATCGAGACCATCGACGGTATCGAGGTCGTGCGCATTCCTTTTTCAGGCAGCACACGCTACCCCCTCGCACCACAGGTCTTTCGCCACATCGGCGATGCCGACATCGTGCATGTTCACGCCATCGACTTTTTCTTCGATGCTTTGGCCTGGACACGTCTCTTCCACGGCAAGCCGATGGTCGCCACGACCCATGGCGGCTTCTTTCACACTGAAAAACATGCCGGACTGAAGACGATCTGGTTCAACACCGCTACGCGTCTGTCCGCCCTAGCCTATCGCCGCCTGATCGGCTGCAGCGCCCAGGATACACGCACATTCCAGGCAATCGCCGGAAATCGCGTCATCCAGATCGACAACGGCGTCGATACCCGGAAATTCGCTGACTCCGGCTCGCGGCAAGCCGTTCGCAACATCGTCACGCTCGGCCGTTTCTCGATCAACAAACGGCTGGACAATCTGCTCGATGCCACGCGCAAGCTCGTCGATCATTCCAAGGATTGGCATCTCGACATCGTCGGTGTGCCTGGAGATTTGAGCGAAGCGGAACTGCGGCGAATGATCGCCGAACGCAGCCTCGATAGTCACGTCGATGTCCATATCGGGCTGCCGAACCAGGAGATCCGCAATGTGCTCGGCCGCTGCTCGCTGTTCGCTTCGGCTTCAGACTATGAGGGTTTTGGTCTTGTCGCTGTGGAGGCACTAAGCGCAGGTTTGATGCCCGTGTTGAATGCCAATACGGCTTACAAAGACCTCGCTTCCAGGCACGGCGAAATCAGAATTTGCGACTTTGCCGACAGCGACGCGACCGCGGCAGCGATCGAGGCTGCCTTCGATGTCATCCTTGCCGACACTCAGCGCTATCGCTTGTCCGCCATGCAAGCTGCGTCCGCCTACTCCTGGGATCAGGTCGCCGAACATTATGTCGACGTCTACCGCGAGGTGCTGGGTCGCCACGCGCCCGTGACACGCGCCGTACCGGCGCCCGAACCACGTTAGGTTACAAATGGCCAAGCAACTCCGGCTAACAAAGCGGATCCTGACGATGTTCCTCGCCACGGCAGCCCTTTTGCCCCAGACCGCATCAGCCGGGTGCCTGAGCGGTGTCAACCTGGCCGGTGCCGAGTTCGGCAACGTGCCCGGTGTTTACGGCAAGGACTATGCTTATCCGAGCGCCACGACGATCGGCTATTTCGCCAAAAAAGGTTTCAACGCCGTGCGCCTGCCGTTTCTGTGGGAGCGGCTCCAGCCCGACCTCAACAAGGCTTTCGACGAGACCGAACGGAGCCGGCTGGCCGATACCGTGGCGCAGCTCAAGGGGGCGGGAATGATCGTCATCCTCGATCCGCACAATTATGGACGATACCGGGATGTGGAAATCGGTTCCGACGCTGTCCCGGATACCGCTTTCGCCGATTTGTGGAAGCGCCTGGCAACCGAATATCGCAACGATCCGGCAATCCAGTTCGGATTGATGAACGAACCGCACGACATCGATGTCACGCAATGGCTGACGTCCGCGAACGCAGCGATCGCCGCCATTCGCCAGGCCGGCGCGAACAATCTCGTGCTGGTGCCCGGCACCAACTGGACTGGCGCGCACAGCTGGCAGAACGAAGATCCCAAACAAGCGAACGGCACCGTCATGCTGGGCGTCGTCGACCCCGCCAACAACTACGCCTTCGAGGTTCACCAATATCTCGACAGCAATTTCTCCGGCACGCACAAAACCTGCGATCGGGCAGACGATGCTTTGACGGCACTGAAGGACTTCTCTACCTGGCTGCGCAAGAACGACAAGCGCGGTTTTCTTGGTGAATTCGGGGGCGCCGCCAATCGGACCTGCATGACCGGCATCACGGCGATGACAGCCTTCGTCGATGCCAATTCCGATGTCTGGACGGGCTGGACCTATTGGGCCGGTGGCGATTGGTGGCCGGAGAGCGAGGCGCTGAATATTCAGCCGACCCCAAAAGGGGACCGGCCGCAACTAAAGGCGCTGGAGGCCGCCGGCCGTCTGCCGCCTCGAAAGGGCGCCTGCCCGGCGTTTCAAAAGAAAGGCTGACGCCTTCGGAGACCCTATCGGGCAGCGGCCAACATAGCGTGCCGCGAAGCAAGAGGCTCCGGACGGAGAGGTTTGCCGGATAGGCTGAGGCTACGATAAGAGTTGGAAGTGCCCAGCAGGAACCAGAGCAGAGCGGCGGTCTTGATCGAATAGAACGAGTCGCTGATCAGCATCAGAAGCAGCAGATAGACCATCACCATGCAGTGGAAACGCCAGGCGCGCGCCTCGGCGGCGGGCGCATAGGCGAGCACTGTCCACAGCACCACAAAACCAAAGATGCCAAAAGCGGTAAGCGAATAGGCAAGGCCGGAGTCCGCCGTGAACTGCGTGGTCTGCTCGGTGCCGAGCACGACGGCGGCCGAAAGCTGGGTCAGGATGTGGGCCGTCACCATGAACCGGCCGGTGAGGTCGTTCGCACCGCCACCGGTACCCGTGGTGATGCCATAGGCGGCCAGCACAGCAAGAAGCAGAAACGGCAGCACGCTCCAGGCCAGGCGCGGTATGAAATTGTAGAGGGGGTAGAGCAGTGTAATCAGCACGCAGGTGTAGAGGCCAAACCGGGCATCAGCGAGCGTAATGACAGTCAAGGCCATGAACATCGCAAACCAGCGCCCTTTGAACGCGCGGCCGCGATAGAGTGCCCAGGAGTAGACGATCACGGCGAAATTGCCCATCGACACCGGCTCGAGAAACACCGACGACACGCGATGCTGGCCAAGGAACGGCAGGATGGTGCGCGGTTCGGGGCGAGTGCCGGAAATAAACAAACCTTGCGTCGCACCGAACAGCTGATCAGTCGTTACGGTGCCACGCGCCAGATAATACCCGATCACATTGAAGTAAGAGATGTAGGTGTCGACCGCCAGATATTCGAACAGGCCAGCACCGATCACGATCAGCGCGCTGACCAGGACAAGCCGGTCGCCCAGTTTGGGGTCATGCAGGCGCATGCCCGCGAAATAGAAGGCGATCGGAATAAGGATGTCCCGCACCGGCTTCAGGTTGAGCTGACCGCCGCGCAGTGCAAAAATGAACATCATGTAGCTGACGAAGACACCGAGCAGCAGATACAGCGGCGCGCGGCGGGTCAAAGCCACGATGAAGACGGTGCCGACAATCATCATCTCCGACAACATCACATAGCTGTCGGTGATGTGCATGACCTTGGTGTTCACGAAGCAGAGGAAGAAATTGAACACGAGGGCGGCGATCACGGTGACGATCGCCAAAAGGCGCAACAATGCCGGCGCCGTTTCGCTCGGCAAGGCCGGTTGCGCCAGCGTCATGGCAGACGATGCAGTCCTGCCGCCAGTTGCCGCTAACGCCGCCACGCTGTAGCTCCGCCTCTCACGCGGCTTTCTTTCCGACAACAATGTTACCGATCAGTTTCTCGCGCCACGGCTCGATCTCGCTGACCAGCACCGCCAAATCATTCTTGTGGGTGGAACCGATTTCAGACTGGACGATGATGCCATCGGCATATTTCAGCAGCACCGGCAACAATTCCTGCGCTTCCGTGCCGCAAGCGTCGACGATGAAGAAGGGCGAGGTTTTGGCGGTCGATCGTTCCAGCTCGGACGCCAGTGAAAGCAGCGCTCCCGACCGCTTGGAACTGTTACCGACGCGCTCGTAGACCAGGACGTCCTTCAACGGATGCTGTTCGGCGACTTCACCGACACCACGGGCGTCGCGTTGCCGCAATCCCGTCTCCGGCCGCAACATGCCGTTGAACAGATAGACGTCCTCGCCGAGGCCATGCAGCTGATGGGCGATGCCTGTGGCGGCACGCTCGCTGATCTGCGTCGGATCGGCGGCCACCACCGCGACAACCGTCGGCAACCCGTCTTCGCGGCGAAGTCCAAGCAGACGATTGACCCTGGCTAGGCCAAGTTCAGGCACCAATTTGCCCTTGATCCGAAGCGGCGGATCGCCGGCGCGTCTCAATCGGAAGGCCTGGGCAAGACGTTGGCGCCAACCGGGCTTGCCGCTTTCCACCATGCGGTCAACGGTGGCCAGCATCGGTGCACCGGTCGCAACCATCAGCTCGCGCTCGGAGCGTACGGCACCACTGATCGCATCGCGAAGCACGGCCAGCACGCTGCCTGCGGCCAGGCCGAACAGAACTGCGGCTATGAGCACGATGCTCTTCGGAGCCTGCACCGGTGTCGATGAGGGAATGGCTGCGGAAATGACACGGGAATTGCCTTTGCCGATGTCTTGCTGGCGCCCGAGTTCTTCCGAGCGGGTGAGGAAAGACTGATAGACCGCGTTGATCGAAGCAGCCTCGCTCTCGAGTTGCGCCAGCTTAATACGTGCCTTGCCTTCCTCGCTGTTTGCGCCGGCCTGAGCGTCAAAACGCGTCTGCAGCGAATCCAGATTGGCTTTCGCGCGCTCGGCGTTGGATGCGGCCGTCTTGCGGATGCGTTGCAACTCGTTCTCGATCGTGGTGCGCATGGTCGCGACCTGCGAGCGTACCGCACGCATTTGCGGATGTTCGGAACCCAGGCTGGTGGCCAACTCCGCCTGCCGGTCGAGCAATTGCGCGTAGCGGCTGCGCAGGTCGGTCAGTGTCGCCGACTGCAGGGCCTCTGCGATAGCCCCGGTTTCGACATTGGAGATGTTGAGCTGATTGGCTTGATCAGCGATTGCCTTTTGCTGCTCGGCAACCTGGCGAGCCGCCAGAAGCTGCTGGTTCAGCCCCGCCAGTTGCTGGTCAGTGACCAATCCCTGCTGACCCGTGCTGATCAGCCCGTTCTCGGTGCGGAACTTCTCCGCCACCGCAAGGGCGTCGAGCAGCCGCCGGCGCAAGGCCTCGGTCTGCGCCTGAAGAGCGGTGCTGGTGCGCTGACCGGCATCAGTTTGCGATTGGTCGGAACTGTTTAGGTAGGCTTCCACGACGGCGTTGGCGATCTTGGCCGCCATTTCGCTGTCGCGATGCTTCATCGACACTGTCAGCACCAGTGACTCGCCAGCTTGTTCCACGGTCAGGTTTTTGATCAGCGCATCGACAACCGCGTCGGTACGATCGCCAGTCGTCGCCGGCGGCGCCCCGCCGAACAGGCGCTGCCGAAGCCCGCCGCCCGTCGCTGCAAGATAGGGATCGTCCGTTAGATTGAGGGTCTTGACCACTTCGCGCAGCACGTCGCGCGATTGCAGCACGTAGATCTGACTGCCAACCGACTGCTGCGCGCTGACCTGACCGTTGGCGGAACCGCCAGTGCCAACCACTGAGCCACGATTGAGATCGAGCAGGATTTCGGCCGTCGAACGAAAATAGGGTTTTTGCGTTGCGAGAAAGGCCATAGCCAGGAGTAGGCAGGCCAGCACGGTCAGCACGACATAGTGTGCCCGTCGCTTCAGAATCCCAGGCAGTTGAAAAATGTCTATGTCCATGGAGCGCCCGAGATGAAAGCCGTCACGCCTAGCCCCTGGCTGGCGGCACGACCTGCCCCCATTTCTGCCTCGACGCGGACTGTCGCGTGCGGATTCGCGTGTCTCGACTCTTCCAATTTATGGTTAAGAAACCCCTAAGTCGTCCACCGGAATCTTTAACGCCGCGGCAGGCGGCATGACCCTTTTCAGTATCGAGGCAGCGCATGGCAGCGACTAAAGGCGCGCTTCAAACCGACACGATCTGGTTTTAGCTAGCAGGCATGATTCTCATTTCGCGCCTTGTCTCGGTCTTTCTCCTGTCCCTGATCATTTTCGCGACCCTCTCGCCGATCGGCTTGAGGCCACATCTTGGCGACCCCAATCTGGAACGGGCGGTTGCCTATCTGCTGTTCGGTGCCGCACTCGCACTTGGCTTTCCTCACCATGCCTGGCGAACGACTTTCTTCGTCGTTGGCGTAGCGGTGCTACTCGAAGCATTGCAGCTTATCGACCCCGGTCGTCATGGTCGCTTCAAGGATATGGCGGTCAAAGCCGTGGCCGGCATCCTCGGGGTTTTGATCATCACCATAGCGACGAGGGTCTTGCGTCGTTTGCGAGCCTGAAGAGGTCAAGTTTCGACGATGAAAATGCGTCTTTTCACGGCAATTTAACGCGTCCAGCCCAAGAGTAGTTTGCAATTTCGCGGGATACGCCTGCGGACGAAACCTCATTGCCACAGGGCGCGCATGTCCCGGACCGTTCCGGAAATCCAGACCTCCATGGTTGTCGCCACGCTCGGCCGTTCGCACGAGCTTGAAGGGCTGTTCAACTCGCTGGTTGGGCAAGATCGGGACGATTTCGAGGTGATCGTCGTCGACCAGAATGATGACGACCGGCTGGCACCGGTGCTGATGGCCTTTGCCGGCAAGTTGGAGATCATCCACCTGCGCACTGACAAGCGCGGCGTTTGTCGTGCCCGCAACCTGGGCGCCGCCCGCGCACGTGGGCGCTGGTTGATATTCCCAGATGACGACTGCTGGTATCCGACCGATTTCCTGTCACGCGTCGACGCATTGAGAGCGGCACATCCCGCCGACTTCTATTGCGGTCGTCCTACCGATACGACAGGCCGGACGATCATGGGCGATTTCGCCACCGAGCCAATGCCGATCGAGCGCCCGACCATCTGGACGACGCTGATCGAATGGATGCTGGTGGTCAAGAAACCGGCATTCGACGAGGCGGGCGGCTTCGACATCGCCATCGGCCCCGGCTCCGGAACCCCTTGGGGCGCCTATGAGATCCAGGATCTGGCGCTGAAGCTGCTTGCGACCGATCGGCACGGCTGGTACGACCCGGCCTTCACCGGCCATCATCCGGAAGATCGCGGCGACCAGACCACGCCCGCCGCTGTTGCCAAGATGCGCGTCTATTCCTCCGGTCTGGGTTACGTCATGCGCAAGCACGGTTATCGCTTCGTCGATTACCTGCCGCGTTTGCTGCGCCCTTTGGCCGGCGTCGCCATCTACACGTTCGCGGGCAAACCGGGCATGGCTCGTCGTTCATGGAACATTGTTGCCGGCCGCTGGTTCGGCTGGCGCGCCGCGCCCCGTACGATGACGGCTACCCGCGCCAAAGCTTCTTAAGGTTGTTTGCAACGTGCGCGCAAAACGCGTTCCGACTAATGTATTAACGGGATCGGCGTCTGGCGCGCCGCGAGGTCGGGGGCATCTTTGAGCAGAAGCATTATGTCGAATTCGCTGATCAATGCGGCGGCAGGCATGCTGCTGTTGATCATCGGCTTTGCTTGCTCAGTCATCGTCGCGCGCCTGCTTGGTCCGGCTGCCAACGGCACCGTTGCCTTTGCGCTGTGGATCGCGGCCACCGGCTCGCTGATCGCCGAACTGGGCACCGGCGTCCTGCTCCTGCGGGTCCTGCCGCAACTCGCGGCCAAGGGTGTGACTGCGCGGGAGCGTCGCGGCTTCGCTGCTTATCTGGCTTTACCAGTCCTGCTTTCCACGACACTTCTTGCCGCGCTCTACGCCCTTTTCTGCTGGAAAGGCGGCGGTCTCGAATGGACCGACGCGACAACTGGTGTCGCTGTACTCACCACCGCGCTGTTGTTCATCCAGTCGGTCGGTTCCTTTACCAAGAATTACCTGATCGGCGAAAAGCGGCTTGGCACGTTCTTCGTTTTCACCGCGATCACCTCGGTGCTGCAACTTGGCATCGTTCTCGTCGGAGCATTGTTTGCTGGTGTAGAGGGCGCGCTGCTTGGCTATATCGCCGGCCAGTCGGTCTTCTTCCTCTACACTCTGGGCATCCTTTTCACCCGGCGTAACAAGGCAGGCCAAAGCGCGCGCGCACTCGCCGCGACCTCCCTGCTTGTGTTTTTTGAATTCGTCATCACGGCAATCTTCCTGACGAGGCCGGAGCTCGTCTTCCTCCAGCATTTCCGCACGACGCAGGATGTCGGCTTCTACGCGGTCGCGCTGTCGCTGGCGAACCTTGCGCTGCAACTCCCGGTCCAGCTCACCGGCAGCCTGATCCCCTTCTATGCGGAGCGCCATGAGGCCGATGACGGCGCCGGCGGCACCGACCTCTTTGCCAGCGTGGTGCGCTCTTTCTCCTACATCACCTTTCCATTGTGCTTCGGCCTTGCTGCCGTCGCGATACCGCTTGTCGTTTCCGTCTACGGCACCGCCTTCGAGCCGGCAGGTCTCGTGGTCGCAATCCTGGCGATCGGCTCGCCCGCCTACGTCTTCATCCAGCTCACCACCCAATATCTCTACTCGAAAGACCAGATTAAGGGCCGCCTCGCCATCAGCGGCATCGGCGCGATCCTGATGGTGGCAGGCTGCCTCGTCGCCGTGCCGCTGTGGGGTATCATCGGCGCGTCGACAGTTCGCGGGGTGGTCTTTCTGGCCATGGCCGCGCTCCTGCTCTCTCGCGTAAGGCTGCAGAGCGGCGCCGGCGAATTGATCATGGTCGTGCTCAAGGTCGCATTGGCCGCGATAGTCTGTGGTGTCGCGGCACTCCTGGTCACCCAGGCACTGCACGGCGTTACGGGTATTGCTACCGGCGTTATCGTAGGTGCCATGGCCTACGCGCTGACACTGCGGCTGCTTGCTGCGGTTCCAGGCCAGGATGCGACCGTCATCGACCGGCTTCTTTCACGCCTGCCCGCTGGCATCGGACGAATCGCGAGACTGTTCTTTTCCTTCATCGCCCCTCTCCCTGCCGCGCCGCAGGTGCCGAAATGACGGCGCATTCCACGCCTCTGGAACAACACCAGACAACGGCGCGACAGTCGGCGACAAAACAGCTCTCCGCCGCATTGCCGGTCACCTTCGCCGATACAGTCGGTCTTTATTCTGCCGCCGCGCCAGGATCGGCGCCTCACGACAGTGCGGTCCTCTTCCTCAGCCCTTGGGGTTTCGAGGAGATGTGTACGCGCAAGCTCTGGCGCGATCTCGCCGAGCGCCTGGCAGCGGCTGGTGTTGCCAGCCTGCGCTTCGACTATCCGGGCACCGGAGACGCGCTGGATCGCACGGAATTCGCGGACGGCCTTGCCATCTGGGAGAGAGCGGCACTCGTGGCTGCTGAAGAACTGCGCCGGCTTTCCGGGACCTCCCGGCTTATCCTGATCGGCCATGGCCTCGGCGCAACGCTTGCCGCCCTCGTCGCGCCGCAGCTGAAAGCCCTTGATGGTGTCGCCTTGATGGCGCCGGTCGTCAATGGGCGCATGTATCTGCGGGAGCTCGCCGCCTGGTCGAAGATGGTGGACGAAGGCCTCGGCCTGCGGGATGACCAGCGCATCACCGATCATGTCGCCATAGCCGGCCTAGTCATGCCCGACGAGGTTGCCGCCCATGTCAAAAAGCTGAACATCGAAGCCATCCCCCATCTGCCTGCCCGGCGAATTTTGATGGTGGAGCGGCCGGCACGCGACAAGGATATCGCGCTGTCGGCGCACCTGACGGCACTCGGCGCCGAGGTAACCCGTCAGCCTTATCTGGGCTATGACGATCTTGTCTCGAACCCGACCATCGCCACGCAGCCGCTCACGGTCGCTGGCCAGGTGGTCGACTGGGTGGCCGATGTGGCGGTGCCTCTTGCCCACAAGAGCAGACAAGTCGCCGTTTCGACGCCCGAGCCGCTCGAAGGGCCTGACTTTGTCGAAACGCCGTTGCGTTTTGGCGCGGATGAACGTTTGTTCGGCATACTCTGTCAACCGCGCGGCGAACGGCGCGGCGCAACTGTCGTCTATCTTGGCACCGCCTATGATCGGCAGGCCGGCTGGGCACGCACGGTCACTGAAACCGCGCGCTACCTTGCATCCAACGGCGTCGCGTCACTGCGTTTCGACGCGGCCAATGTCGGCGACAGTCCGCCCGTCATAGGTGCGCCCGAACAAGTGCTCTTTTCCGATCATCAAATCGACGATGTCCGCGCCGCCTTCGACCTGCTGGATGGCATGGCGCTCGGCCTGGCGGTGCTTGCCGGCCGTTGCAGCGGCGCATATCTCGCCTTCCGCAGCGCTGCCGCCGACGAGCGTTGCAAGGCGGCTGTCGTCATCAACCCCTTCACTTTCGTCTGGGACAAGGACGAGGTGGTGGATGATGCGCTGCGCTACAATGCCCGTTCGCTCGAGGACTATAGCCGGCGCATGGTCAGCATGGACACGTTGCGCCGCCTGCGGGCCGGCCGCATCAATGTCCGCCACGCTACAGCCAATATCGCCAAGCAGCTCGCCCGCCGCGTTGCGGGTTCGATGCCGACGACATTCGCATCGCTGTCCAAATACGCTCGTCTCAAGGAGGCAACATATTCGGCGTTTCGGCGTCTCAGCCAAAGACACATGCCGCTTACGCTGATCTACAGCTCCACGGACATAGGTCTCGACCGGTTCCGCTTCTATCTCGGCAGGAAAGGCGAAGGCCTTAAGCGTTATGGCAATGTCTCGGTCGAGATCATTCCCGACGCCGACCACAACATCACGCCAGCGGCAGCCAGGATGATTGTGCGCAAGCACATTCTGGCGGCGGCTCTCAAAGCGAACGAGATACCGCCTACCTTGTAGGTGGAATGCCCGTTAGAACCGCACGGTCGATTTGGCGTTCAACGCGCTGACCTCGCCGGAGGGCTTGGTCGCGCCGGCAAGCGGAACAAGCCGCACCGCCTTGGCTTCTCCCGGCGCCAGATGGAACCAGTTATCGGACGGCCGGAAGCCGGATACGTCGACATGGACCGACTGCGCAAAACGGTCGGTGGATAGCACCAGGGACCAATGTCCCTCCTCTTCTGAAAGCACCGCCGTCAAGATTGCCTCGTGCATGGCAGCGGCGCGACCGAGCGGAAAATGAAACGCCTCGGCAATCAGGCTCTGATCGTCAGCGTCCCGCAGCCTAGCCACGGTGACATTGTGTGCCGGTGGCCCGAAGCGGAAAGCATAGGCGGTGTCGAAGAAGGCACCGAACAGGTCTGTCGCGGGCAATGTAACGCCCTGGCGGGCCCGAACGCCGAGTGTTCTCGCCCCGCGCACCACCGGCTGCGCCCCGTCACGCAGGCAGGCAATCTCGACATTGATCTGACGATCCTTGCCGCCGTCATTGACGACATGCACGTCGACGCCGTTCGTACCCTCGTCGCTCAACACGAGCTGGAGCGGCCGGAAGGCACGCTGCAATGCAAACCAGGCTGGCTTCGGCAGGCCGGTCGCATCGACAACGCCCCAGCCTGCCCCCGGCAACAGATCCTGGAATGTCCAGACCAGCGCCCCGTTGCAAGTCGAACCCGGCCGCCGCCACTCGGCGAAGGTCGCCTCCATCACCTCACCCGTCACTGCCCGCGACAGATCGAGGTAGCGGGCAGTATCCTCGCGTCGCAGCCGCGTCGGATCGACACCGTAGAGCAGGGCCAGATAATGCTCGCGGATATCCTCGAAATCCCATGACGCGTCACGGTCGCGCGGCACGGGCGCCTTCCAGCGCGGATCGTGCACCGCAGGCACCGGCAGGTGCACGTCGAGCGTCTGCTGTTCCGGCACATTGGCGAAGGCCAAGCATTCGGCGGCAAAACGCACACCAGCGCGTCGCGCATCTTCCAGCGGCCGACAATAGGCGCCAACGCCATAATAATGGGTGATGCCTTCATTGGGCGAAAACGGCATGGCCCCGCCACTCGGACTGTTCGGCACATAGGGCACGTCGGGCCTGATCTCAGCGGCGATGGCGGGCAGCAATTCGTCGACAAGCGGCCCGGACCATGCACTCGGCGGCAATCCGAGCATCGCAGCCTGCTGCGCCATTTCGCTGCCGCCGCACAACACCGCCAGCGACGGCGAGGCCGAAATGCCGCGCAGGAACTGTTCCGCTTCCTTTCGCACCAGCGCCGCGAACTCCGCGTCACCCACCGGATAGTCGAAGTTGGCGAACATGAAGTCCTGCCAGACCATGATGCCGAGCTCGTCGCACAATGCGAAGAACTCCAGCGTCTCATAGACCATGGTGCCGCCGACGCGGATCATGTTCATATCGGCATCGGCAGCGAGTTGAAGCAGCGGTGCATAACGATCGCGCTCGCCGGGAAGATCGACGATATCGGCGCTGGTCCAGGCTGCCCCTCGGCAGAAAACCCGCACGCCGTTGACGATCAGCGCGAAGTCTCGCCCGTCGGAACCGCGATCGACGGCAATACGCCTGAAGCCGGTGCGGCCGAGCGATCGGCGCTGGCCGCCACTCTGGATCTCGACATCGTGCAGCGCTGGCATGCCATGCGTGCGCGGCCACCATGCGGCAACGTTCGGGATCGAAAGACTGCCTTCGAAGTGTCCATTCTTGCCTGCAAGTTCGACCGCGCGGCCGGCACATGAAAGGCGAACCGGCTCGACAAGCCCTGGTGCGGTGAAACGAACCGCGAGCTGGCCGGTGCCGTCGTCGTCCAGTGTTGTGGCGATATGAACATCGCGCGGCGTGGCACCATCCTTCCGCGTCAGCCTGACGGGGCGATAGGGTCCTGCAGCATGGATTTCCGGACACCAACCGGGCATGTAGCCAAGCAGGGTCGTGCGGACCAGGCGCAGGCCTGGTGGCGTAATCATCTGCGGTCGCCAGCGCGCACGCGGACCGCGTTTGTCGAGATGCGGGGCCAGCGCCCGAAAGCAGAGGGCGAGACTGTCCTTGCCTGTCAATGCGACAGCTAATTCGTGTTCAATGAACATCGAATTGGAGGTCAGCACCGCATCGCCGTTCCAATACACCTCGGCAATCGTTGCGAGACCATCGAAATGCAGTATCGCAGTGCCCGGTTGTTCCCCGGTGAGGTAAAGAAAATACCAAGCGTCGGATATGTTGAGCGGTCTTGGCGCAGTCCGGTCGAATTGACCCGCTCTTTCCAACGCACCGGCGACGGTGCCGGGTACCGGCGCCTTGTACGTCTGAATAGCCGCGATATCCGCCGGCGGCTCACTCCAGGCACCGGCCGCTGTCAGCGTCATGCGCCAGCTTTGATCGAGAATGCGGCCGCTCGCGGCCGGAGTGCGCGCGCTCACCGCCTCGCTCAATCCAGTCGCCCGGCCAGGTCGCGCATCAGGGCGTCCCACGCCTCAGCGGCAGGATCGAGCGCGGTAGCCAGCGGTTCGAACTTGCGTCGCGCCACGGCGCGCGCCACCTGGAACTGCGTTGCCTTGGCGACCTCGGAGATGCGCCGGGCATGGCCAGCGGCTTCGACCAACGAACCGTCCGGACGCAGCCAATCGAGGTGGCTGGCGGCCAGTTCGAAATTAGCGCCGAGCTGACGCAGCGTGTTGAACGCATATTTGTGGAAGAAGTCGAACGGCCGCTCCGCCACCTTCTCGACCTGGCTGGGGAACAGCTTTGCGAAGGCCGCAACCGGATTGTCGGTCGGCCGCCGCGCGAAATGCTGCTTGGCCAGCCGCTCTGCCTCGGAACGCAGATGGCCCGGCGTAGGCTGTTGCGCCGGGAATTTGACGAACTCGGTATAGGGCAGGAACGGCAATTCCTCGGGCCCGTCCTTCATGTGGAACAACCCGTCGAAATCATCGCCCTCGAGCCGGAAGAAACCGGCATTGTGGAAATAGTCGATGCTACGACCGGCAACGTCGAGCCGATTGATCGCGACCGTCGTCTTGCCATGTTCGCCATGATAGCCGACGCCATGCGTGTCGGGCATGTAGAAGCTGTCCATCTCGACCAGGCAAAGCCGGCCGCGCCGCAATTGTTCGGCGACATGTGTCTCGACCCGGTCGTAGATCGCGAGTTCCGTGCTGCGAATGCCGTAAAGTGCCTCGAGGTCTTCCAATGGCACCTTGAAGAAGGTGAACTGGTCGCCTTCGAAATCCTGCATGAGCGTGAAACCCAGCATCGCCTCCGGTTCGCTGCCGAAGGCATGTAGCGTTTCGATCCACAGATCGACATAACAGTTGGTTTCCGGCCACATGCGCTCCGGCTGATGCAGCGCATGCGGCTTGTAAGTATCGGGGCCGAGCCCGCTAAAGATCGTCGGCAGCGCCAAGGTCAGAACCCGAGCGTCTTGCGAACCGGGTTCGGCCATTTATCGATGTCCAGCCCGTGATGGTGGAGCAGTGCCAGCGCAATGCGCTCCAGCCCGAAACCGACACAGGCGGAGTGGGCGACTTCGCCGCCCGCCGTGCTGATCTCCCAGCCCTTGCCGAAATGATCCTGATGATAGTTGAAGCTCATGCAGGCCGTCGGTTTGGTCGTCGACGTGATCGGGATCAACAGCTCGAACTTGAGGTTCTGGTCGCGTTGATTGTTCTTCATCATGCGTCCGGCACGGCCGAAGAACGGATCGTTGGCGACGTCGATCTCGACAGGCAGGCCGACAGAGGCCATCAGCGCCTTGCCACGCTCCATCCAGTCGTTGCGAAAGGCCATCACCTGGTCGGGCGTACCCATGCGCACATATTCGCGCATACGAAACAGCTGCATGCGGGCCGGATCGTTGGAAGGTTCGTGCCGGAAGCAGTAGGACTGCAGATCGAACAGCCCGCCGCCCTCGGGCAGCGCTCCGCGCTTGGCCACCGTTGGATAAAGCGGATAACAGGCCGCAGGCGTCAGCACGATATCGGTGCCCGCCTGGCCCTTTGTCCAGTCGTCACCGGCCTCCATGCACTGAAGCAGGTTCATGTGGTCGAGTTCGTTGCCGCAGAACGAATGCACCGTGCCAGCAAGCTGCGGGAAACTTTTCATGTAACCGCTGCCCTCGAAATGCGCGCGGTTCATGCCAGGCGGGAAGCGGATCGGCTCAGCTCCGTCGCCACTGCCGATCGTGTCGATCAGCGCCTCGAAACGGGTGATGATATTCTCGAAACGACCGCTACGGCCATAAAGGCCCTCGACGCCGGTTTCGATGAGCAGGCCGGTCTCGAACAGTCTGTCGAGAAGCGAGGTTTGCTGATCCATGACCTACCCCATCAGGCTGGTGTCCTGCTTGTGGACAAGCAGGAGGTTCGACGTGTTGCCGAGAATACGGTCGTTGGAGATCATCAATTGCGCCGAATGCGCGTCGCGCAGATGGCGGCCGAGGCTGTAGGGCGTACCGTTCTTGTAGCCAAGAATGCCGCACACCAGCATGGCGTGGTTGATGATGGTCAGGATGGTCTCCGAGGAGCCGATCTTCACATTGTTCATCGCCACCGCGAAACCGATGGAAGACAGGCGATCGTGGTCGGCCTTCGCGGCCTCGAATTCGCGCAGGCCCGCAATGATGTTGGACTTCAGAAGCTGCAGCAGGCTGGACGCTTCGGCCAGACGCAACGCGCCGGGCGGAGGCGCGCCGGGGCTCTTGCGGGCCGCTGCACGCACGAAGCTTTGGGCACGGGCCATGGCGTTGACCGCGATGCCGTACCAGACGGCGCTCCACAAAAGATGCGAGGTCGCCAGCATCGACTGCGCCGCGATCTCCGCGAAGGGCTTCGGCAATATCTGCATCGCCGGCGCATCGCCCTTGAACAGATAACCGTCCGAGCAGGTACCGCGCATGCCGAGCGTATCCCAAACCTGGGTGCGTTCCAGCGTGTACTGGTCCTTTGCGAACACCGTCATCACCTGGTCGGTGGAAGCAGCCTCCGCATTGGCGCGCGAGGTGATCAGGATGGCGTCGGCATATTCGCCGTACGAGATGACGGTAGCATCTTTCTGCAGATGGCAGTCGGCGCCGTTCACCTCGATGGCGCAGATGCTGTTGCGCAGATTGCCGCCGATGCCGCCTTCCGTGGTGGCCGAGGCAAGCAACAGCTGGTCGTCGACGACGCGGCGCATGAATGCCAGGTGCCAGTCGCTCTCTGAGCCATGCGACACCAGGCTCGAAAGCTTGATGTGGTGCATGGCAAAGACCATCGCCGCCGAGGCGCAGGACTGGCCGATGAGCGAGCAGATTTCGGCGACGTCCGAGACCGTCGCGTCCTCGCCGCCGAGACCGCCTGAGATCTGGATGGACAACAGCCGCTCAAGCCGCATGGCATCGACCGCCTCGCGCGGAAACCGGCTCTTGGCGTCGACATCGTCGGCGTGGACGGCAGCAATCGCCGCGACACGGGCGGCGCGTTCACTAAGGGTGGTGCCAGCCGGCGCGTTCATTCTCCCGCCGGAGCCCCGTTGAGAATTCCTTCCACCGCCGCGGCAATCGCCTCGACGCTCTGGAAAGTCTTGCGGTTGAGCAGCGAGTCTGGAAACTCGAGATCAAAAGCCTCTTCAAGCGCAAGCATGATCTGAACTGAGGCGAAAGAGGACAAGCCCGCAGCATAGAGATCCGACTGGTCGCCCAGCGTCTCCACACCGCCTGGCAAACCGCCACGCGCCGCCAGAATTTCACGAATTTTAGATTTTACATCGCCCACGATACTCACCCGCCGGATAGAAAATAAGAACCAGCCCTGTGCCTGCTGTATATTAGCTGCAATAAAATCGCATGAACGGAGATGGATAATAGCCAGTAAACTGGACCTGTCGTGACCAGCGGTCAAACTGTGAAGGACCAGAACAGGCAGGCCAGTGTCGCGACCGCGAAGATAACCAGGAACAGGCTGCGCAGGAGCACATTGCGCCGCAGTTCGTTCATCACCAAGTGGCAGCCGACCACCGCCGCAACGAACAGGAAACGCCAGTTCCACAGAGCCCACAACGCGCTGCTCTGACCGAAGGCCCAGCGAGCCGCTAGAGAGCCGACGATGCTGGCAAACAGCACCACCACCGCCCACACGACGATGTCGGCGGCGTTGAGCAGCACCAGGCTGGCGGCACGCAGCGGCAGCACCATCATCATCATCGCCGAAAAAAAGTAGAGCGCGGCAAGCGGCAGGAAGGTCGAGGCATTGGCAATGTCGTCCAGCCGCTTCACGCCAACGGCCCCGAATGGATAGCCGTGCTGCGCGACAGCGAAACTCAACGCCATCAGCACAGCGGAAAAAACGGCGACCAGCGCGAATGACGTGACGATCTTGCTCATGGTTCTCACCCCTACGAATCGAACGAGAACGATTTTAGCTCGATGTCGTAAACCGCCGGTAAGCCGCGAGCACGAACGCAGGCCCCGGCATGTCAGATCGCGCCGGCGGCGCCTTTGTGTGCGGCCTCGGTACGAGCCTTGAGGTCCCGCAGCGTCTTCAATTCCAGCGCGGTCGGTTCCGGCGTCACTTGAATGTCGTCGGCAAATTTCACCGTCCAGCCGCAGGTCTCTTGAACCTGCGCACGCCTAACACCTGGATGCAACGACACGACGGTGAATTCCTTCGTATCGGGATCCGGCCGCCAGATGGCGAGATCGGTGATCAGCAGCGTCGGCCCTTTCGTGCCGATGCCAAGACGCTGCCGATGGTCGCCGCCTTCGCCATGACCGAACGATGTGTAGAAATCGATCTTGTCGACCATTCCGCGCTTCGACTGCGTCATGGTGATGTAGACCTCGCGCGACGAGGTTGCGATCTCCGGCGCGCCGCCGCCGCCGGGCAGTCGTGTCTTCGGGTGGTCGTAATTGCCGATGACCGTTGTGTTGATATTGCCGAACCGGTCGATCTGGGCCGCCCCCAGAAAACCGATGCTGATGCGCCCGCCCTGCAGCCAGTGGCGAAACATTTCGGGCACCGAGACGGTGGTGATCGCCGTCTCGCACAATTCGCCGTCGCCGATGGAGAGCGGCAGCACGTCCGGTGCCGTGCCGATCGTGCCGCTCTCATAGATCAGGGTAATGTCCGGCGCATGCGTCAGCCGCGCCACATTGCAGGCTGCCGAAGGCGCGCCGATGCCGACGAAGCAGACATCGTCGTTCTTCAAGGCGCGCGATGCGGCAATCGTCATCATCTCATTCGGCGAGAACGCGCTCATGCGGCCTTCCTCAAATGCTCGACCCTGGCTGCAAAGTCGCCGGCATCCGCCTCGGTGACATTCTTTTGCATCCAGTCGCGGAACCGCTCGCGGTCGGCCGCAATCTCATCCCATTCCAGATAGGCGGCATTGTCGCGGGCGTAGTAGCCATGCGCATAGGACGGATGCGATCCGCCCGGAACTACCGCGATCGCCGTCACCGTCCAAGCTGGCAACACCGTCAGGTTCGGGTGCAGGTCGTCGAAATCCTCGACCACTTCCTCGACGGTCACGACAGCCCGGCTTGCGGCAAGAACAGCTTCCTTCTGTATGCCGATGATCCCTTCCACCAGCACATCGCCCCGCCGATTGGCCTTCTGGGCGTGGATGAAGGTGACATCGGGCCTGAGCGCCGGCACCGCTGCCAGGACCTCGCCAGTGAAAGGGCAGGTCACTTCCCTGATGTTGGGATTGACCGCGGCCAGCCCAGCACCGCGATAGCCGCGAAACACGGCACAGGGCAGACCCGCCGCGCCCGCCTCATAGGCGTTGGCCATCGCGGCATGGCTGTGCTCCTCGATCTCTAGTCGGTGCGGATATTCGTTCTCGACCGCGTCACGCAGACGGCGCAACAGACCGACGCCGGGATTGCCCGCATAAGAGAAGACGATCTTGCGCGCCATGCCCATGCCGATCATCTGGTCGTAGATCAGGTCGGGCGTCATGCGCACCAGTGTCAGGTCTTTGAAACCCTGGCGGATTGCCTCATGCGCGGCGGCGGTCGGGATGAGATGGGTGAACCCCTCGAACGCGACGGTGTCGCCATCATGAAGGTTCTCGGCCACCGCCTGTTTGAGAGGCAGGAATTTCGCCATTAGCGCCTCATTTCAAAAAAGTTCGCATTGCGAACATATGTTTCCTATGCGATACAAGCTAGATGGACGATAGCGACGAGTCAACGGAAGCTGACCGGCGTGACCATGTCGGCTCGCTGGCGCGCGGTCTTCAGGTGATGGAAGCGCTCGCCCGCCATCCAACGGGCGCTACGCTCACCGAAATGGCTACGGAGATTGGCCTGACGCGCGCCGCGGCGCGCCGCTTGCTTCTGACGCTGGTGTCGACCGGCTACGCCACCCAGGATGGCCGGCGCTTCATGCTGTCGTCAAAGCTCATCTCGGTGGCACGCGGTTGGATCGGAGGGGCTTCCTTGTGGAGTTTTGCCGAGCCGTTCATGCGGGATGTCTCAACCGTCCTGGGCGAATCCTGCTCGGCAGCCGTGCTGTCCGGCGACGATGTCGTCTATGTCGCCCGCGTACCCGGCCGCCGTATCCTGAGCGTCGCCCTTCACGTCGGCACCAGGCTACCGGCCTATTGCACGTCGATGGGCCGCGTCCTGCTCTCGGGCCTGACGGACGATGAACTCCGCGCATTTCTGGCCGAAACCGCCCTCGTGCAGCGGACACCGAAAACGGTGACATCGGCGGAAAGGCTAGCCGCGCTTGTCGCCAAGGCCCGGGAAGAAGGCCATGCAATCGTCGACGAGGAACTGGAACTTGGCCTCAGGTCAATCGCCGTACCCATCCGCAACCGCAATGGCGCGATCGAGGCCGCGATCAATGTTTCCACGCAGGCCGCGCGCTTCTCCATACGCGACTTGCGAGACGAAATCCTCCCGCACCTGACCGGCGCAGCGAAACGTATCGAAGACTATTTCGTGGTGGAGTAAGGCCCGCCTCGGGATCGTCTGTCGTCGCGTGTTTTTTCAAAACCGCCGCAGCCGCCCCCGCGTCATCATCGCCTCAGCGTCTTAGACGCTTTCGCGCGCGAATGACGAATTCGCGATGATGATGGACACCCCTGCATCCTCCAGCATCCTCGCATCCGCGTCGCTCAGCCCATCGTCGGTGACGACGGCACTAACGCGCTGAAGCGGCAGCACGGCATGGCGCGGCCGGATCGAGAACTTGCGGCTGTCGGCAAGCAGGATCACCTGGTCCGCACGGCGACTGAAATTCTCGACCACGACCCTCAACAGGGGGTGCGATTCGAGCAGCCCTTCCGCGCCGACGCCTTGCGCACCAAGGAAGAATTTCGATGCATAGAAATTGGGGGCGCCCGCCGAAACATCGTGAATGATCGAAGGCTCGCGATAGAGCTCGCCACCGGCAATCGCCAGATGACAGGAGCCATGCTCGCCGAGATAGGCCGCAAGCGGCATGGAGTTCGTGTAGATGCGAACATTGCGATTGGCGAGCCGAGAGCCAAACTCAAAGCAGGTCGAGCCGGCGTTGATGATGAGCGAATCGCCATCCCGCACCAAAGTTTCGGCCTGCGCGGCTATGGCACGCTTCGCTTCAACAGCGAGATCGCGATTTTCGTCATAAGGACGGGCGGCGAGGCCGGCACCTTCAACGGAGGCGATACCGCCATGCACCTTCCGGACCTTGCCCATTTCATGCAAACGGTCGATATCGCGACGGATGGTTGCCGCCGAAACGTTCAGACGCTCCTGCAAATCGCGAACGGAAGCGAACGGCACCCGGCCCAGCATCTCGGCGATGGCGACATGGCGATCCGAATCACGCATGATTGCACTGCTCCATTTTGATCAAATTACGTCATGATTCTTGGTGCAACAAGCCGAATTGACACACTTCGCACCGCTTGTTGACGAAATAACTTCAAGCTCGTACCTTCCTCGCATTGACGCTCCGACGAATGACGGCGACCACTTGCTGGCAGATTCGCGTGGAACTTATCAGGAGGTGCGGAGATGAAATCGACTGTCGTCTCGGCATTGCCAGAGGATTTTCGCCAATTCCTGGCCCTCTCGGCCGAGATCGGCCGGGATATCCTGAAGACGCAAGGGGCCGGCGGCAACACTTCGATCAAACATGGCGACTGCCTCTGGGTGAAGGCCTCCGGCACATGGCTGGCCAACGCGCTCGATGGCAACATCATGGTGCCGGTCGACCGGGTTGGCCTGCTCGAAGCCTTGCGGGCGGGTGATGAAAGAGCTGAAAAGGCCACGGCCTTCATCCGCAACGACCTCGATCCCGGCGCCTTGCGCCCATCGATCGAGACCACCCTTCATGCGGCATTGCCGCAGCGGGTCATTGCCCACTTCCACTGTGTTCACACCATCGCGCTGGCGGTGCTCGCACGACGAGAGGACTTGATCGCCAACCGGATGGCGCATGTTCCCGACTTGAAGTGGGCGCTGGTGCCCTACCATCGTCCGGGCATACCCTTGGCGCAGACTATCGACAGCATTGCCGAAACCCGCCCGGACGTCATCATCCTGGCCAACCACGGGCTGATTGTCTGTGGCGAAACGATCGATGAGGTCCGCAACCGTATCCAACGCGTTACGACGGCGCTTGCCGGCACATCCCGGCACACGCCCGCTCCGGCCTTGCTCTCTCTCGAAGGGATATGCCGCGATACCGCCTATCGTCCGGCGCGCGACGCAGAAACGCATGCAACCGCCCTTTATTCGCAGAACATCCAGATAGCGACCGGTGGTTCCCTTTACCCCGATCACGTCATCTTCCTCGGCACAAGGATCGGACTGCTCGCGGACGGCCAAGTCGTGAGCGACTTTACCTCGATCTTTGAGCGGCGTGGCGAACAACCGCCAAAACTGATCATCGCGCCGGGGATAGGTGTCCTCTTGCCGCAAGACATGACCACGGGCGGCGAGGCGATGGCCCGTTGTTTGAGTGAAGTCGTTTCGCGCATTCCCGACGGTGAGCCGATCATCTACCTGACCAAGCCTGACGAATATGCCTTGACCGGATGGGAGGCTGAAAAATACAGGCAGTCGTTCGACCGCGGGCAGAACGCGCAATGAAGCCAGCAGGCTCTTCGCATGACACGGCGATTGCGATCGGCATCGATGTCGGAACCTCCGGCGTCCGCGCCGCCGCCGTAAATGCCGATGGTGCTTGCCTGGCCTTCGCGCAGCAACACTTCGAGACAAGTGAGGACGCCAGATCCCCCATGCGGTGGCTGGCTGGCGTCCGCGCCTGCTTGCACGATCTGACGCAGCAAATCCCCCTTGCGACCGTTCAAGGCGTCGCGGTCGATGGTACCTCCGGCACGCTCCTGGCGGTGGACGCCAATGGCGCTCCGGTCGCGGGCGCCCTCATGTACAATGAGCCATGTCCCGATCGGCAGATCCTCGAGACGATCTCGCGTCACGCCCCTGCCAACAGCCCGGCTCTCGGCACGAACTCGGCCCTGGCGCGCGCCATTCATCTCAGCCGGCGTCCCGGCGTTGCTCGTATCCTGCACCAGGCCGACTGGATCGCCTTGCAACTTGCGCCAGATCATCTGGCGACCGACGAGAACAATGCGCTGAAGACCGGATACGATCTTGAGCTTGAGGTGTGGCCGGACTGGATCGAAGCGGCAGACATGGACCGAGCGCTCCTGCCCGAAGTCCACCGCGCAGGCGACCCTCTCGGCCTCGTTGGACGCACCGCCCGCGACCTCGGGCTCCCAGCACATTGCCGGCTCCATGCCGGAACCACAGACGGCTGCGCGGCCTTTCTAGCCACGGGTGCCAACAGGATTGGCGACGGCGTCACCTCACTCGGCTCGACCCTGGTTCTCAAGCTGGCGTCAGACAAGCCGCTCAATGTTGGTCGCCATGGTATCTACAGCCATCGAATTCGCGACTTCTGGCTGGTCGGCGGCGCCTCCAACAGCGGCGGCGGCGTGATCAGGGCGCTGATCGGCGACGACCGGCTGGCGGAACTCACCGGACGCCTTCGCCCGCATGAACCGACTGGATTGGACTATTATCCGCTGATCCGGCCCGGCGAGCGTTTTCCCATCAACGATCCCGAGCTTCCTCCCCGGCTCCAGCCACGGCCATCAGACGATGCCGTTTATTTTCAGGCCATCCTGGAAGGCATCACCCGGGTAGAACAGCTCGGTTATCGCCGCCTCCAGGAGTTGGGCGCGCCGACATTGAAGACGATCCGCACCGTTGGAGGCGGCAGCCACAACCCTGCCTGGACCGAGCTCCGGCAACAGGCGCTAGGCGTAACATTCCTCGGCTCCCAGTCGACGGAGGCCGCCGTCGGCACCGCATCCTTGGCCCTTCCGCTGGCGGCGAGAAGTTCATGAAAACCGCCCTGCCCCTGGTCGATTTCGCCGAACTGGCCGATCGATACGATGTGTTTTTTCTCGACCAGTTCGGCGTGCTGCGAGATGACGTCCAGCCCTATCCCGGAGCGGCCGAGGCGCTGCTTGCCTTGAAAGAACGCGGCAAGATCGTCGTGATCCTATCGAATTCGGGACGCAGCAGCGACTTCAACGCCAAACGCTTCGTCAAGCTCGGCTTCGACGCGAGCAGTTTCGACCACTTCATCACCTCCGGGGAAGTCGCCTTTTCGATCCTCGCCGAAGCAATGGCCCGTGGCGCAATCCGGCGCAGTTTCGTCATTTCCAGCGACGGCGATGATGAGGTCTCGCAACGTCTCGGCCTGGAGGCGACAGACGTGGCTGGCGATGCCGACGTCGTCGTCATTTCCGGCAGCCAGGCCGAGCGCATATCGCTCGACCGCTATCGCGACATGCTGCGACCCGCCGCAAGGAGAGGCGTGCCCTGCTATTGCACCAATCCCGATCTTTACAAGCTCGTCCAGGGCGGCCAGGCGCCCGGCGCGGGCATGATCGCCAATCTCTATGAGGAACTCGGCGGCAAGGTCGTGCGGATTGGAAAACCTTACCCGGAAATCTATGCCTTCGCCCTCTCCAAGGTTGAGGGCCACGGCAAGGTCGTTTGTGTCGGCGACAGCCTCGACCACGACATTGCCGGCGCGGCCGGCGCCGGGCTGGACTCGGTGCTTGTCCTGACCGGGTTGCAACAGGGGACGACCGGGGAAACGATTGCCGTCACCTCGGCGGCGCTCGGCGTACGGCCGACATTTCTGATGCATCGCTTCGCGAAATAGCCGCCCACCCGACCATGGTGAGATGATCCCCGCACGAACTCCCTACGACAAGGTTTGGGCGAGTGGGGCCGGCACCGCTTTCGAGACGGCGGGCGTCACCTCTTGCAGGCGACGGCCGCTATCGGCGTCGAACAGCTGCACGTCGGCGGGATCGACCGAGAAGAAGAACGGCTGGCCCGATTGCATGTCGTCGCGCAAGGCGACATGCACGATCATCGCCTGCCCGCCAAACGAGCTGTGCAGCAGTTTGGCGATGCCGAGTTCCTCGGCAAAATCGAAGCGCGCCGAAAGCGGACCGGATCCGAACTTCACCGCTTCGGCACGGAAGCCGGCAGTTACCGGTCCATGGCCGATATCGGGCCAACGATTGCGGTCGTAGGCGAGTTGCTGGCCGTCAGGCAACTTGACGATACCTTCATCAGGATGGGCCGCGCCCTTGAGCAGGTTGAGGCCCGGCGAACCGATGAAGTTGGCGACATAGGTGGTTTCCGGCCGGCCGTAGACTTCGCTCGGCGTGCCGATCTGCTCGATGCCGCCTTTGTTCATGACCACGATACGGTCGGCCAGCGTCATCGCCTCCACCTGGTCGTGGGTGACAAACAGGGTAGTGGCGCCGAGGCGCTGGTGCAGTTTGCGGATCTCGACGCGCATGGCCACGCGCAGCGTGGCATCCAGGTTCGACAATGGCTCGTCGTAGAGGAAAACTTTCGGCTCGCGGATCATGGCGCGGCCCATGGCCACGCGCTGCCGCTGTCCGCCGGAAAGCTGGGCCGGCTTGCGTTCGAGATAATCGGTGAGGCCGAGTGTCGCCGCCACCTTGTTGACGCGCTCGGCACGCTCGGCCTTCGGAAGTCCGGCGATCTTCAGCGAGTAGCCGATGTTCTTCGCCACCGACATGTGCGGATAAAGCGCATAATTCTGGAACACCATGGCGCAGCCGCGCTCGCGTGGCTCCAGTTTGTTGACCACTCGGCCAGCGATTGCCACCTCGCCCGAAGTGATCGATTCCAGGCCGGCGACCATGCGCAGCAGCGTGGATTTCCCGCAGCCCGAAGGACCGAGAATGACGATCAGCTCGCCACCGGCGACATCGAGGTTCACGCCATGCACGACTTCGTTCTTGGCGTAGGACTTGCGCACATTGCGCAGGGTGATTTCGGCCATCGGGTGTTATCCCTTATTTTTCGGTGGAGATGAGGCCGCGCACGAACCAGCGCTGCAGGAAGATGGTGACGAGCACCGGTGGCGTCAGCACGATGAGGTTGGCCGCCATGGCGACGTTCCAGATCGGCGGCTCGCCGAAGACCGGACCGGGCACGATCTTCTGAAGTTGCATGGTCGCGGTGGCGAAGTTCTGCTGATCGGTCACCACCAGCAGCGGCCATAGATACTGGTTCCACGACCATACGAACATGATGGTGGCGAGCGCCGCCATATTGGTCTTGGACAATGGCATCAGCACTTCGAGAAAGAACCGCACCGGCCCGGAACCGTCCATCTTGGCGGCTTCGGTCAGCTCGTCGGGAACGGTGAGAAAGAACTGACGGTAGAGAAAAGTGCCGGTTGCGGTGGCGATCAGCGGCAGGATCAGGCCAGAATAGGAGTTAAGCAGGTTCCATTCCGGCAGGGCTACCGCGATGCCGAACAGCTCGAAGATCGCCCTGAATGGCCGAAGCGCGTCGGCGGCAACGGCATAGGTCGGCACGATGCGCACTTCCAGCGGCAGCATTAGGGTGATGAAGATCAGCCAGAACATCACCATTCTCAGCCGATATCGGAAATAGACGATCGAGAAAGCCGAGAGCGCCGCGATCACGATCTTGCCGATGGTGACGCCGCCGGCGACGATGATCGAGTTCAGCATCACCCGACTGAAGTTTCCACGCTCCCAGGCGGTGGCCATGTTCTCGAGGAAATGGCTGCCGGGCCAAAGCGGCATCGGAACCTGGTTCACGGTATGGAAGTCGTGGCTCGCCGCCACGAAGATGATCCAGAAGGGGATGAGCAGCGCCACCAGGCTGACGATGAGCAGCGCGTGGGTGAGGAAGTCGAGGACAGGGGTGCGTTCGATCACGGCTCGACCTCGGCTCAGCGGTAGTGGACACGCCGCTCGACGAAGCGGAACTGGATGAAAGTCAGCGCGATGACCAACAGCATCAGCACGATCGATTGGGCGGCGGCGAGCGAGTAGTCCTTGCCCTGGAAACCGTCGGTGTAGATCTTGTAGACCATCAGCTCGGTGGCGCGCGCTGGCCCACCCGAGGTGGTGATGTCGACGATGCCGAAACTGTCGACGAAGCTGTCGGTGATGTTGATCACGATCAGGAAGAACAGCGTCGGCGTGATCAACGGCAACTGGATATCCCACATGCGTCTTAGCACGCTGGCACCGTCCACGGCGCCGGCTTCCGAGATCGTGCGCGGGATCGACTGCAGCGCCGCCAGGAAGAAGATGAAGTTGTAGCCGACCATCTTCCAGCTCTGCGCCAGCACGATAAGCGTGAAGGCGTCGTAGCCGTTGAGCGCAGGGTTCCAGAAACCGGGAAATGCGCGGTTGATAACCGATACGAAGCCGGCGTCCGGCGAGAAGATGAAGCGAAAGGCGAGACCGACCGCAGGTGCCGCCAAAGCGTAGGGCAGGAAGAAGGTGAATTTATAGACCTGATGGCCGGGCAGCCGGCGGTCGACGAAGAGCGCAAGCAGCGTGGCGATGGCGAGCGAGAGCACCGTTGCCGAGAAGGCGAATGTCAGCGAGACCCACACCGAGGCCCAGTATTTCGGATCCTGGAACACGGTTGTGAAATTCTGCAAGCCAACCCACTGGTTGCTGCCGCCGAACGGCGGCTCCAGCGTGACCGCCCAATAAAGCGCTTCGCCGGAAGGCCAGTAGAAGAAAACGAAGATAAGAAGCATCTGCGGGGCAATGAAAGCTGCCGCCAGCCAGAGGTTGGAGAAGGTCGCACGCTTTTCCACGCGGATGCTCCTTGCCTGTCATGTTTATGAAAGGGCGCCGCGGCAAGCCGCGACGCCCGTGAGAAAGTCTGAACAGCTTACGGCAGCGCCGCGCCCTTGTAGGTCTGCTCGTAGCGGCGAAGGATCTGGTTGCCACGCTCGACCACGGCATCGATCGCCGTCTGCATGTCCTTCTGGCCGGTAAAGGCGGCTTCCAGTTCCGAACGCAGTTCGGCGCGGATCGAGGTGAAGTTGCCGAGGCGAATGCCGCGCGACAGCGGCGTGACATTCGAAGCCGTCAACGAAGCGATCGCGATGTCGCGGTTCACCCGCTTCGGATCCTTGTAGAAGCCTTCAGCCTTCAGGAGCTCGTAGCCCTTGGTCGTCACCGGGATATAGCCGGTGTTCTCGGCGATATACTTCTCGCCGGTGTCCGGAGCCGTGACGTATTTCAGGAAGGCGGCCGCGGCCTCGTATTCTTCCTTGGATTTGCCCTTCATGACCCACAGCGAAGCGCCGCCGACCATCGAGTTGGTGCGCTTGGAGGCGTCGAGAACCGGCATCATCGCAACGTCCCACTTCAGGTCCTTGGCCTGGGTGTTGTGGACGGTGCCGTGGTTGGCGATGGAGGTGATGGTCGCCGCGCAAGTGCCGTCGGCGAAAGCCTGGACGATGTCCTTGCCCATCTGCTTGGTCTGGATCTTGGCATAGCCGGCATCGAGCCAAGACTTGAAGTCCTTCATGTGGCCGACGAAGGCGGTCTTATTGAAGGCGAGCTCGGCGCCGAGACCGCCATAGCCATTGTCGAGCGTGGCAAGCGGAATGGCATTGGTGGCCGAAAACTGCTCGAGATCCATCCAGGAATCGAAGTCGAAGGCAAAGCCGCAAGGCACGCCAGCGGCCTTCATCGCCTTCAGGTCTTCGCCGAACTCGGCCCAGGTCTTCGGCGCTTCGGTCTTGCCGATCTTCGCGAAGGCGTCCTTGTTCCAGTAGAACACGGCGGTCGACGAATTATAGGGGAACGACCACATGTCGCCGGAGCTGGTCGCATAATAGTTGGCGATGCCGGGGAAATACGCCTTCCAGTCGATGTCGAGCTTGTAGTCCTGGGCGAACTTGTTGGCCGGATAGATCGCGCCCGACAGCATGAAATTGACGGTGCCAGCGTCGTAGATCTGCACGATCGTCGGATTCTGCTTGGAGCGATAGGCCGCAATCGTGTTCTGCTCGGCCTTGTCGTAGCCGCCCTGGCCAGTGCAGACGGCTTCGTATTTGTCCTGCGACTGATTGAAGAGCTGGCAGTGCTTGGCCACCACTTCGCCGAGGTCGCCGGTGAGGCCATACCAGAACTCGAACTTTGTGCGTTCGGCGGCGCTGGCGCCGCTGGCAAGGACGACGGCCGTCGTCGCGAGCAGGATTAATCGTTTCATTCGTCCTCTCCAGACAGGAAGGTTGCTGCGCGAGCGGAAACGCCCGCTACGGCGCCTCCCCTAGAGAGGTCACGTGACAGCCGCGTTGTGGTTTCGTGATGATATGACGACAATCCCCACCGATCAGGTGCGCAGGACACTCCAGGCGTCAGCAATCCCGTCGGGTCGGGGTGCGTTGAGGCTCAAGGCCTGTTGATCTGACCCAGCCGTGTCAGACGAGGCTAGACACCGGCATCCCGGATTTCGAAAACATTGCCGCCAGAGGTGACAAAACGCCCATGCTCGCCGCGCCGTACGCTGTAGCACTTCTCGCCACCGTCGCGGAGTTCAAGCCAGGTGGTGCACAATTCACCATTGCGCAACACCCAGCGCCCCTTGTCGCCGTGCTCGTTTGCGTTTTCGATCGTGATCTCGGCCGTGCCATCCGGTGCCAGCAAAAGTAAGCCGCCCCGCCAGCCGCCAGCCTCCCACCAGGCGATTGAGCGGCCGACCAACTCGTTCTGAAGCTCTGTCGAACTGAGGTCGCCTGCCTCCGCTTCGCCGGTTGCGAGCGCCGAGGCGATCAGGATTACCGAACACAAAGCCGTGCTGCGCAAAGCCCGAATCCCCATCCATGACGGTCCGATGACGATTCAATGACATTTGCCGGCTGTTGTCGAGCCGCGATCGCAGGGAGCCAGCGCGGCTTTTCCCCAGATGCCGTCAGGGAAGTGTCACGCGCCGGTCAGACGCCGGACATGAAAACGCGTCATGTTGGCAAACGGCCTGTCGAGCACGCTCGGCCGAACCAGCCCTAAAACAAAGGACCAAGCCTATGTCAGCCGTCACCGGCACCGGAATCTCTGCGCATAAGCGCGCCAACGATCTCTCCGACTTCGCCGAGGAACTCGACATGATCGAGGAACTCGGCGTCGAGGCCATCGAACTGCCGACCTACGACATGGATATCGTCGTCGGCGGCAAGATCAGGAAGCCGCAGCTTGTCGCGCTGAAGCGCACCTGCGCAGCACGCGATATCGTCTATTCCGTGCATGGGCCGCTCGCCATCAACTTCATGGACGAAGCCTATCGTCTGCCGCGCCATTTCGAGGTGCTCGAGGCCTCTCTGGAAGTGGCGGCCGAAGTGGGTGCGGAACACTACGTCATCCACTCCGGCCTGATGGCGACCCAGCAGGCCGACGGCATCGAGGCCGGTTACCAGCGCCAGCGCGAATGGCTGGCCAAAAGCGGCGAAGTCGCCCGCCAGCATGGCCTGATCCTGTGCGTCGAAACGCTTTTCGCGGGCTACGAAGGCAAGGCGCTCGCGGCCTCGCCGTCACGCCTCGCTACGGAACTCGGCGCCATCAACCATCCCAACGTCATGGCGACGCTCGATTTCAGCCATGCCTATTTGAAGCTCGACTTCGACGGCCGCCGCGACGATTTCGTCGAGGAAGTAAAAGCGCTCGCGCCCTATGCGCGCCATCTGCATGTCCATGACAGCTTCGGCCGCCAGGACGATATCTGGATGTACACCGACGGCGAGCGCATCGCCTATGGCCATGGCGACCTTCACCTGCCTGTCGGCTGGGGCGACATCCCTTGGGACAAGCTGATGGCCGAATGCGAGTTCCCGGATGGGGTTCTGTTCAACATCGAGCTCAAAGAACGCTACTGGTACGCAGCCCAGGACACCGTGGACGCAACCAAAAAACTCGCCGAGAAAGCACGCTTCGTACACACCGCGGCAGCAGCTTGAACGACTTGTCCTGATGTTTTGGTGGTTGGTACGCCCAAGGGGAATCGAACCCCTGTTTGCGCCGTGAGAGGGCGCCGTCCTAACCGCTAGACGATGGGCGCAGCCGAGAACCGGCGATATAGGCTGGCCCGTTTGAAAAAGCAACAGGCTGAAACGGGCAAGTTTCATCGTCGGCGTCGACAGCGGTCACGGTCGTACTCGCCCTGGCCGCCGCCACTCCAGAGTGGCGGCGGCCAGGCGTTGTAACCACCCGGCCGGCTATCGCGCCGGCTGGATCAAATCCCAGAGATTGCCATAGAGATCGGCGAAGACGGCAACCGTGCCATAGAGCTCATGGCGCGGTGCTTCACGGAACTCGACGCCGCGCGCGATCATCGCCGCGTGATCGCGCTCGAAGTCGTCGGTCTCCAGGAACAGGAATACGCGGCCACCAGTCTGGTTGCCGACGCTGGCCGACTGGACGGGGCCATCGGCCTTGGCCAGGAGCAGTTTCGCCCCCTGCCCCGACGCCGGCTGCACCGTGACCCAGCGCTTTCCGCCACCGAGATCGACATCCGATGTCAGGACAAAACCCGCTCGGTCGACATACCAGCGGATCGCCTCGTCATAGTCCTTGACTACAAGGGCGACGGTGGCAACGGAACGACCAGCGGCGAAGTCGCTCACGGCTGGGCCCACCTATTGCGCGCGGATGACGAAGCGGCCGACGATGCGCCGCTCCGTCAGATCGTAAATGAAGATCGCGCGGCTGCCATCGGCAAGGTCGACATCGAGAGAGAGCCGGCCGCCCGACAGTGATTGCGACAGCACCTTCGAGCCAACGGGCAGCACGATATCTCCGGTCTGCGGCTCACCCGCCGGCGTCTGAATATCGCCTACCAGCGGTGCAGCCGGCTGCTTTGCCGTGCGCGATTTGTAGACAAGCGCGACTGCCACGACCATAAGGGCAAAGAACAGCAGGCCGAGATTGATGGCCATGAAGCGAACGAGCTTGCGGCGTACCTTCTCGATATTGGGATCCAGCGGCTTGTCTTCCTCATCGGCAAGGGGCCGGGCCATGGGCAATTTCTCTCGGAACGGTTTCGATGGCCGCACCTGATAACGAAGACACCGACGAATTCATAGAGCCGGTAACGATCGCGCTGGAGGCTGGGCAGGAAGCGGCCGGCCAGCGGCTCGACCAGTGGCTTGCGGCCAGACTGGCACCCGATTTGTCGCGCAACCGCATCCAGGCTTTGATCAAGCAAGGTGCCGTGCGCATTGGTGGTAGCCTAGTTGACGAGGCCAAGCGCAAGCTGGCCGTGGGCGACCACGTCTCGGTGGACATGCCGGAGCCCGAGCCGGCCGAGCCCCTGGGCGAGGACATCCCGCTCGACATTCTCTATGAGGACGACGCCTTAATCGTCATCGACAAACCGGCCGGACTGGTTGTCCATCCCGGCGCCGGCAACTGGACCGGAACGCTGGTCAACGCCCTGATTCATCATTGCGGCGCCAGCCTTTCCGGCATCGGTGGCGTGCGGCGGCCAGGCATCGTTCACCGCCTGGACAAGGACACCAGTGGGGTCATGGTTGTCGCCAAGACCGATCATGCCCACAGGGTGCTTTCCGAGGCCTTCGCCGATCACGGCCGTACCGGCGATCTCGCCCGTGCCTATGTCGCGCTGGTCTGGGGTATTCCGGAGCGCGCCATGGGAACTGTCGATGCAGCACTTGGCCGCCATGCCGACCGCGTGCGCCGCGCTGTGGTACCCGAGCATCGCGACGACGCCCGCCATGCCGTCACCCATTTCACGGTGGAGGAGCGCTTTGGCGAAGGACAGCAGAAATTCGCCAGCGCCAGCCTCGTCGAGTGCAGGCTGGAAACCGGCCGCACCCACCAGATCCGCGTGCACATGGCCCATATCGGCCACCCGCTGATCGGAGACCCCGACTACGGCCAGGCCTTCCGCACCAAGGCGAACCGGTTGCCGGATCCCCTGAAGGCAAAGGTCGCCGCCTTTCCCCGCCAAGCCTTACATGCACGCCTCCTTGAATTCAGTCATCCCGATACCCATCTGACGATGACGTTCGAAGCGCCGATGCCAGGGGACATGGAGGAACTGGTCGGCGGCTTTCGGAATCTCTGAACCTGCCACCAAAAAACCTGACTCGTATTGTTCACTTAACGGTGACACACTGTTTTGCCTTGAACAAATACGTGGATTTTCCGGTTTTGTTCCGGTATAAACCATTCGGCGCGACCGTGCAGTCAAGCAGCCGCGTCATTTGCCCGCCACGTTTCGGGGGCAATCCCAAAAGAGAGGAGGGCGCAGTTCATGGCCCAGTCACTACCCAGTATCGTTTCCGGTGAAGGCGGCCTTTCCCGCTACCTGGAAGAAATCCGTCGCTTTCCGATGCTCCAGCCGCAGGAAGAGTATATGCTCGCCAAGCGGTACAATGAGCATGAAGACACCGGCGCCGCCCACAAGCTGGTCACCAGCCACCTTCGTCTCGTGGCCAAGATCGCCATGGGCTATCGGGGCTACGGTCTGCCGATCGGCGAAGTCATTTCGGAAGGCAATGTCGGCCTGATGCAGGCCGTCAAGAAGTTCGAGCCGGAGCGCGGCTTCCGGCTGGCCACCTATGCCATGTGGTGGATCAAGGCCTCGATCCAGGAATACATCCTGCGCTCGTGGAGCCTGGTCAAGATGGGCACGACCGCCAATCAGAAGCGCCTGTTCTTCAACCTGCGCAAGGTGAAGGGCAAGATCCAGGCGCTCGACGACGGTGATCTCAAGCCCGAGCAGATCACCGAGATCGCCACGCGGTTGAACGTGTCGGAAGAAGAGGTGGTCTCGATGAACCGCCGCCTGTCCGGCGACGCCTCGCTTAACGCGCCGATCCGCGCGACCGAGGGCGAAAGCGGCGAATGGCAGGACTGGCTGGTCGACGACCACGACAGCCAGGAAGAGATGCTGATCGAGCAGGACGAACTGGACAACCGCCGCCAGATGCTGGCCGGCGCCCTGTCGGTTCTGAACGATCGCGAACGCCGCATCTTCGAGGCGCGCCGGCTTGCCGACGAACCGCTGACGCTGGAAGAGCTTTCGTCCGAATTCGACATCTCCCGCGAGCGCGTGCGCCAGATCGAAGTGCGCGCTTTCGAGAAAGTCCAGGATGCGGTCAAGGCCGCGGCGCGCAGACAAACCCAGGCGCTGCGCACGATCGACGCCCAGCCGACTGCTTAAGATACGACCTCGCCTCCCAAGGCAAAAAACCGCGCCGGCAAACCGGCGCGGTTTTGTTTTGCGGCAATGATCGATGCTCTAAACCGTCTCAGGAATCGGCCGGAACCCGCTTCGGCGCAAGCGTGGCGGCCAAGCCTTCCATGCGCTGCGCCAAGGCACCCAGCGCGCCGGTCAGCGCCTGATCGTTCTTGTCGGCCTTGGTGAGCGCGTCGTCGCGCGTCTTGCGCAGCGTCAGCACCTCGCTCTCCATGCCCTTGATGCGTTTCTGCATCTCGGACAGCTCGTCCATGACCATGATGCCGGCCATGACGGTGAGGCGCTGGTCGCCGATTTCGCCGAACGAATCCTTCAGATGCGCGACATAGCGATCAAAGCGCTCGGCCAGGTCGACCAAATGCTCTTCCTGGCCTTCGTCGCAAGCCATCCGATATTGCTTATTGTCGATGGTGACAGTGACCTGCGCCATGCCGGATCTCCTGTGCTATCTGTCCAGTACCGCGCGGATGGTTTCCATCGCGGCCACCAGCCGACGCGACACTTCCTTGTTTGCGTCCTCCAGCCGTTCGGCCCGCGCTTCGGAATTGTCGAGTTCCTGCGCCAACCTGGATCGGTCGGCGTTCATGCGCTGCACCTCGGCTTCGGCTTCGGAATAGTCGCGCTCGTTTTCAAGTTTGTTCGCGACGGCATTTTCTAGGCCTTCCATGGCCTTGCCCAGCCTCGCAATGACTTCCTTAAGGGTCGTTTCCCCGGTCATGGCCTTCGTCCTCAGCCCGTGCCCATCACCGAATCGCTCGCGTTCAGAACGCGTTATTCGTGAAACATTAGGCGGCGTGTGAAGGACACGTCAACAAAGCCGTCACCGCTGTCCCCCGCTAACGCTAATTTGATCGAGCCGCCGTCGGCATTTTCCTTGATGAGAAGCCAACTAAATCGATTTAGGTTTGATTGACTCACGCGACTGGCCTGCTATGTGTCGCGGCGTCTTTTCCGAACCGAACGGCTGGAGGAACCATGGTTTCGCGCGAACAACACGATCGGATGGCCAATGCGATCCGTTTTCTGTCCATGGATGCCGTCGAGAAGGCCAATTCCGGCCATCCTGGGCTGCCGATGGGCGCCGCCGACATCGCGACTGTCCTGTTCACGCGCTTTCTGAAATTCGACGCCAAGAACCCCCACTGGCCCGACCGCGACCGTTTCATCCTCTCCGCCGGCCACGGCTCGATGCTGCTCTACTCGCTGCTCTATCTGACGGGCTACGAGGACATGACCATTGAGCAGATCAAGAATTTCCGCCAGCTCGGCTCGAAGACCGCCGGCCATCCTGAATACGGCCATGCCACCGGCATCGAGACCACCACCGGTCCGCTCGGCCAGGGCATCTCGAATTCGGTCGGCTTCGCGCTCGGCGAGCGCATCATGAATGCCGCTTTCGGCAACGACCTCGTCAACCACTACACCTATGTGCTGGCCGGCGACGGCTGCCTGATGGAGGGCGTTTCGCAGGAAGCGATCGCGTTGGCCGGCCACCTCCGGCTCAACAAGCTGATCGTGTTCTGGGACAACAACAACATCTCCATCGACGGCCCGGTCTCGCTGTCAGACTCCACCGACCAGGTCGCCCGCTTCCAGGCTTCCGGCTGGAATGCCATGCATGTCGACGGTCATGACCCCGAAGCGATCGCCTATGCCATCGAGGCGGCGCGCCATTCCGACAAGCCGACGCTGATCGCGGCCAAGACCACCATTGGCTTCGGCGCGCCAACCAAGGCCGGCACCAACAAGGTGCACGGTTCGCCGCTCGGCGCTGAAGAGATCGCCGGCGCGCGCAAGTTCTTCAACTGGGATTCGCCGCCTTTCGAGATTCCTGCCGACCTCCTGGGTGCATGGCGTGCCGCCGGTGAAGCGGGCGCCAAGCAGCGCACCGACTGGGAAGGCCGCCTCGCCAAGACAGACGGCAAGCTGCGCGCCGAATTCGAACGGCGCATCGCCGGCAAGCTGCCGGCAGATTTCGACGCCGTCATCGCCGACTACAAGAAGAAGCTCGCCGTCGACAAGCCGAAGGTCGCCACCCGCAAATCGTCGGAAATGGCGCTGGAAGTCATCAACGGCGCGGTTCCCGAAACCATCGGCGGCTCGGCCGACCTGACCGGCTCCAACAACACTAAGACCAGCCAGACCAAGGCGATCACCCGCGACGACTACGGCGAGCGCTACGTCCACTACGGCATCCGCGAGCACGGCATGGCCGCCGCGATGAATGGCTTGACGCTGCATGGCGGTATCATCCCCTACGGTGGCACGTTCATGTGCTTCACCGACTATGCGCGTCCGTCCATGCGCCTCGCTTCGCTGATGGGCATCCGCTCGATCTTCGTCATGACGCATGACTCGATCGGCCTCGGCGAGGACGGCCCGACCCACCAGCCGGTCGAACATCTGGCGGCGCTGCGTGCCATTCCGAACCACAACGTCTTCCGCCCGGCCGACGCCACGGAGGCAGCCGAATGCTGGCAGATCGCGCTGGAATCGGAAAAGACGCCGTCGACGCTGGCGCTGACCCGCCAGAACCTGCCGGCGGTGCGGACCGACTACGTCGCGGAGAACCTCTGCCGTCTTGGTGCTTATGAGCTTGCCGCCGCCGAAGGTGGCGAAGCAGCCGTCACCATCTTCGCCACCGGCTCGGAGATCGAGATCGCGCTCGGTGCCCGCACCCTCTTGCAGGGCCACGGCCACCCGACCCGTGTCGTCTCCGTGCCCTGCTTCGAGCTGTTCTTCCAGCAGAGCGATGCCTATCGCGAAAAGATCATCGGCAAGGCCAAGATCAAGGTCGCCATCGAGGCCGGCATTCGCCAGGGCTGGGATCCCATCATCGGCACCGATGGCATCTTTATCGGCATGCACGGTTTCGGCGCCTCCGGCACGATCGAGCAGCTCTACAAGCATTTCGGCATCACCGCCGAGGATACCGCCAAGGCCGTGGAAGCGCGGCTTCACGCCAAGTAATGCCTTCCCGGCGGTTGCATCCGCCGGGCCCTTTCGTCGCACCAGACGAATGAAACGATTAGCTCTCAGGGCGAGCGGCTGGATTCTTTTGCCGCTCGCCGTTATTCAGGCGGCGGACATTTTGCATCCGCCTTTCACGCTCCCCGGGAGAAAGACATGACCGTCAGAGTTGCCATCAATGGGTTTGGCCGCATCGGCCGCAACATTTTGCGCGCGATCTACGAGTCCGGCCGCAAGGACATCGAAGTCGTCGCCGTCAACGACCTCGGCCCTGTCGAGACCAATGCCCACCTTTTGCGCTATGACAGCGTGCACGGCCGTTTCCCCCACGAAGTTAAGGTGGACGGAGACAGCATTTCCATCGGCGGCAAGAAGATCAAGGTCACCGCGATCAAAGATCCGACCCAGCTGCCGTGGAAGGAACTCAACGTCGACATCGCGCTCGAATGCACCGGCATCTTCACCTCGAAGGAGAAGGCCTCCGCGCACCTGACCGCCGGCGCCAAACGCGTCGTCGTCTCGGCCCCGGCCGACGGCGCCGATCTGACCGTGGTCTACGGCGTCAACCACGACAAGATCACCAAGGATCACATCGTCATCTCCAACGCCTCCTGCACCACGAACTGCTTGGCGCCGGTGGCCATGGTCCTCAACAATGCCTTCGGCATCGAAAAGGGTTTCATGACCACGATCCATGCCTATACCGGGGACCAGCCGACGCTGGACACCATGCACAAGGACCTCTATCGCGCTCGCGCCGCAGCGATGTCGATGATCCCGACCTCGACCGGTGCCGCCAAGGCCGTCGGCCTGGTCCTGCCGGAACTCAAGGGCAAGCTGGACGGCGTCTCGATCCGCGTCCCGACCCCGAACGTCTCGGTCATCGACTTCAAGTTCGTCGCCAAGAAGACCGTCACGGTCGACGAGGTCAACGCTGTTCTCGTTGCCGCCGCCGATGGCCCGCTCAAAGGCATCCTCGCCTATACGAATGAGCCGCTGGTCTCGGTCGACTTGAACCACAACCCGGCTTCGTCGACCTTCGCGCTCGACCAGACCAAGGTCATCGAGGGCAATCTCGTGCGCGTCATGTCCTGGTACGACAATGAATGGGGCTTCTCCAACCGCATGGCCGACACGGCCGTCGCCTTGAGCAAGATGATCGCCTGATCGCTCCGCCCCTTTTCGACCTTCGTGAAACGCTCGGTTCCGCCGGGCGTTTTTCGTTGGCGGAGAAAAATCACTGAAGTCAGTGTGCTAGCTCAAAAAATCACGGCCGCGCCTTGCACCGGCCATGTCTTCGCCCCACTCTCCCGTAAAGCGGAGAAGAGCGAAGCGCGAGGGGAAAAACTGGATGGAGCACGCGATCTATCTCGCGACGCTGATCGGCACCGGACTGGTGGTGGCCGCCGCGTTTTCGAGCCTGATCGCATTCCGCTTCGGTGCCCCGCTGCTGCTGCTGTTTCTGGGCATCGGCCTTGCTACCGGCGTCGACGGACTGGGCATCGCCTTCGACAATGCCAGCGTCGCCTATTTCATCGGCTCGCTCGCACTTGCTGTGATCCTGTTCGATTCCGGCTTCGGCACGCCGCTCAAGGTGTTGCGTCAGGCAGCTGGCCCTGCGCTCTCGCTGGCCACGGTCGGCGTCGTGCTCACCACTGGCTTGTTCGGCGCAGCCGCCTTCTATCTGCTTGATCTCAACTGGCTGGAATCCTTCCTGCTTGGCGCTTCCGTCGCCTCCACTGACGCCGCCGCCGTGTTCTTTCTGTTGCGCGCCGGCGAGATCAACCTGCGCGAACGTGTGCGCTCCACGCTCGAAGTGGAATCCGGCACCAATGACCCGATCGCCATCTTCCTAACCATCACCCTGGTCGAGGTGATCGCCGCGGGAGCAAATCCGGAGGCTCCGGTGCTGCTCGCCGACCTGTTGCTTGGCTTCCTGCTCAACATGGGGCTGGGAGCGGCGGTCGGCATTGTTGGCGGCATGGCGATCGTGCGGTTGGTCGACAGGCTGAACCTCGACCACGGCCTCCTGCCGATCTTCGTGCTCACCCTGTCGCTGATGGTCTTTGCCGCCGCCGGCGCCATCGGCGGTTCGGGCTTCCTCGCGGTCTATCTGGCCGGGCTCGTTGCCGGTAATTCCGACATCCGCGCCGTCACCATCCTGAAACGCTTCCAGGACGGCATGTCTTGGCTGGCGCAGATCATCATGTTCCTGGTGCTTGGCCTGTTCGCGACGCCGTCTCAGTTTCCGGCGATCCTGTTGCCGGCCATTCTGCTTGGCCTGTTCCTGATCTTCATCGCCCGCCCGCTGGCGGTTTGGCTCTGCCTTATTCCGTTCCGGCTGCCGCGCCCGGAAGTCGCTTTCGTTTCCTGGGTCGGCCTGCGCGGCGCGGTCTCCATCCTGCTCGCCATCACCCCACTGCTCGGCGGGTTGGAACATGGCCGCATGATCTTCAACGTTGCCTTCATCATCGTTCTGGTTTCGCTGGTGGTGCAGGGCTGGACGGTCGGACCCTTGGCCCGAAGGCTTGGCCTCATAGTGCCCGCACGCATCGGCCCGCTTGATAAGGTCGAGCTCGAACTGCCGGGCTCGGCCCACCATGAATTGCTCGCCTACCGCGTCGTACCGGGCAGCCCGGTCGCGCGCGGCGAACGTATCCCGCGGTGGGCAAGGCCATCGCTGGTCGTTCGCGATGGCCGCTCCATGCGCTTCCAGGACATGGGCCGCCTGCAGGCCGGCGACAACGTCTATATCTTCGTGCCCGATCGCTATCCGCGCTTGCTCGACAAGCTGTTCGCCAGCCGCGCCGTGGTCGACCCCGAGGATGCCGATTTCTTCGGTGCCTTCGCCGTCGACCCGAACCGCCCCGCCGAAGAACTGGAAGCGGCCTACGCGCCTGGGCTGACTGAAGAGGAGCGCAAGCTGACCATCGGCGCGCTGGTGGTAGAGCGGCTGGATGGCCATGCCGAATATGCCGATCGTGTCTCGATCGGGCCGATCGAACTGATCGTGCGCGATGTCGACGACAAGGGCCGCATCACCGGCCTCGGGCTGTCCTTTGAGCCGACGGCGCCGGTCGCGCGGGTGCCTGCCTTCCTCAGCGCCGGCGAACTTTTTGACCGTATCGCCAGCCTCATTCGCAATCGCCGCAAGCCGCCCGAAAAGCCGAAGGCGTCGGAGGACGATACGACGCAGAACCGTCCCGACGCGAATGAACGCAAGGATGATGACGCCCCGCTGCCAGCGTGATGTCACCTTGTGGCGAGATATTTATCGCCCCATGCTTCTCAAGCCTTGCATCCCCGTTTTTGGCGGGTAAGGTCCGGCATCTTTTCGAAAAGGAACAGGCATGGCTGGCTTCAAGACCCTGGACGATATCAGCGATGTGGGCGGCAAGCGCGTGTTGGTGCGCGTCGATCTCAACGTGCCTGTTGCCAACGGCAAGGTCACCGACCTTACCCGCATCGAACGCGTCGTGCCCACGATCTCGGAGCTTTCGGACAAGGGCGCCAAAGTTATCCTGCTCGCCCATTTCGGTCGCCCGAAGGACGGCCCCGCACCCGACCTGTCGCTGCGCCCGATCGCTGCCGCCACCGCCGAGGTTCTCGGCCGGCCCGTCGCCTTCGCTGCCGACTGTGCGGGTGAAAAGGCCGAGCTGGCTGTCGCCGGCATGAGGAACGGCGATGTGCTGCTTCTGGAAAACACCCGCTTCTACAAGGGCGAGGAAAAGAACGATCCCGCGCTGACCGAACAGTTCGCGGCGCTCGGCGACGTCTATATCAACGACGCGTTCTCGGCCGCACACCGCGCGCATTGCTCCACCGAAGGCCTGGCGCGCGTGCTGCCGGCCTATGCCGGCCGCACCATGCAGGCGGAACTGGAGGCGCTCGAGAAAGGCCTCGGCGCGCCGGTCAAGCCGGTCATCGCCATTGTCGGTGGCGCCAAGGTCTCCAGCAAGATCGATCTCCTGATGAACCTCGTCAAAAAGGTCGACGCGCTGGTGATCGGCGGCGGCATGGCCAACACCTTCCTCGCCGCGCGCGGCACCGATGTCGGCAAGTCGTTGTGCGAGCACGATCTCGCCACCACCGCCAAGCAGATCATGATCGAGGCGGCCACTGCCGGTTGCGCCATCATCCTGCCGGTGGACGGCGTAGTGGCGCGCGAATTCAAGGCGGGAGCCGCCAACGAGACCGTTGCCATCGACAAGGTACCTGGCGACGCCATGATCCTCGACGTCGGCGCCAAGACCATCGAGACGATCAACCAGTGGATCGACCGTGCCGCCACGCTGGTGTGGAACGGTCCGCTCGGCGCTTTCGAGATCGAACCCTTCGACAAGGCGACTGTTTCCGCCGCCAAACATGCAGCCGCCCGCACCAAGGCCGGCAAATTGGTTTCGGTAGCTGGTGGCGGCGATACGGTCGCGGCACTCAACCACGCCGGCGTTGCCGACGATTTCACCTATGTCTCGACCGCCGGCGGCGCGTTCCTCGAATGGATGGAAGGCAAGCCACTGCCCGGCGTCGAAGTATTGAAGAAGTAGGCGAAACGCCGGCTGTCAAGCACTGCCGGCGACCTCAAATCGTTTGAAAATCTTTCAATCGGTTAGTACTCTGGATCGGCCTTTTCAGCTGGCGCATGCTTCTGCTATGCGCCCGGCATCACTTTCTGAAGGAAGATGAAATGAACCAGGAAATGGCCGCGCAGGTAGCAAACAAGGACGGCTTCATTGCTGCGCTCGATCAGTCGGGCGGCTCCACGCCGAAGGCGCTCAAGCTTTATGGCGTCGACGAAAGCGCCTGGTCGAACGATGCGGAAATGTTCGACCTCGTTCATCAGATGCGCGCGCGGATCATCAAGTCGCCTGCCTTCACCGGCGACAAGGTCATGGGTGCGATCCTGTTCGAGCAGACCATGGACCGCGACATCGACGGCATACCGACCGCCCAGTATCTGTGGGAAAAGCGCCATGTGGTGCCTTTCCTGAAGATCGACCAGGGTCTGGCTGAGGCCACGGACGGCGTCAAGCTGATGAAGCCGATGCCGAACCTCGACGCGTTGCTGAAGCGTGCGGTCGCTAAGGGAATATTCGGCACCAAGGAACGGTCGGTGATCGATGCGGCGAACCCGAAGGGCATCGCCGCCGTTGTCGACCAGCAGTTCGAAGTCGGCAGGCAGGTCCTGGCGCATGATCTCGTCCCGATCATCGAGCCGGAAGTCACGATCTCCATCCATGACAAGGCGGAAGCCGAGGACATTCTGCTTGGCGAAATCCGCAGGCATCTCGACACCGTGCCGGCTGGCAAGAGGGTCATGCTGAAGCTGACGCTGCCGACGAAGGCGAACCTCTACAAGCCGCTGATCGACGATCCCCGCGTCATGCGCGTGGTCGCCCTCTCCGGTGGCTATTCCCGCGACGAGGCCAATGCGAAGCTGAAGCAGAATTACGGCATGATCGCCAGCTTCTCGCGCGCGCTGACCGAGGGTCTTTCGGCGCAACAGACCGACGCGCAGTTCAACGCTGCGCTGGCATCAGCGATTGACAGCATTTTCCAGGCGTCCAGCGTCAAAACGGCCGCCTGAGCCAGCTTTTCATATCGACACGCGAACCCGGGCCTCGCGCCCGGGTTTTGCTTTTTTGCGCGAGCACCCAGCCCGACTGCGAAATTTTTGGCCCCGCGGATGTCGGAATGGGCGGACGCCACGCGTCCTTGGACAATGGAGAGAGGAGAATTCCATGTCCAAACGCAAGATCGTCCCGCAGGAAGAGTGGTTTCGTGCGCACCAGCAGCACCTCAAGCGCGAGAAGGAACTGACGCGCCTGCGCGACAAGATCGCCGCCGAAAGACGTGAACTGCCCTGGCTCAGGATCCGCAAGGACTATGTGTTCGAAACCGAAGCAGGGCCAAGGCATCTTGCTGATCTCTTCGGCGCCAACAGCCAGCTCATCGTCTACCATTTCATGCTTGGGCCGGGCGGCAACCATTATTGCGAAGGCTGTTCCTTCCTGTGCGACCACATCGACGGCGCCAATCAGCATCTTCGCCATCATGATGTTTCGCTGGTAGTGGTGGCCCGCGCACCGCTGGCCGAGCTTTCGCCGTTTAAGAAACGCATGGGCTGGAAGTTCGACATGGTGTCGTCCTATGCCAGCGACTTCAACTTCGACATGCAGGTGTCCTACACCGACAGACAGATCGCGGCCGGCGAGACCGTCTACAATTTCGAGAAACGTGCCATCACCATTCGCGACCTGCCCGGCACCAGCGTCTTCTTCAAGGACGAGGCCGGCAACGTCTTTTTGACCTTCATGTCACGGGCGCGGGGCGGCGAACCACTGATCACGACCTACGACTATCTCGACATGACGCCGAAGGGTCGAAATGAGAACGGTCCCTATTACGGCATGATCGATTGGGTGCGCCTGCACGACGAGTATGAGGGTGCGACGGAGGCAGAGGAAGGCTGCTGCCACTAGAGCGCTGCGCGTCGTGCTAACGTTGCGGCAACAGATGAAACGAATGCTTCCTATTCATCTGCTCTGCGTCCTGCGCTATGGCTTGATGTGTCGTTGCATCGAGCTCGCCATGTCCCGCATCGCCGCATTGCTTACCTGGTTCGCCCTGCCCGTTTATATCTGGCAAGGGCTCGGCGTGCGCCGCCGCACCACACGCATGTTGCCGGCCTCGGGTCCTGTCATGCACGAGATCGCCGGCAAGAAGCCCGCTCTCTCGCTGCTGGTGCTGGGCGATTCCTCCGCGGCCTCGGTCGGCATCGCGAATTCCGAGGAGGGATTGGCGGCCCAGCTTGCGTCACTGATTTCGGAGCGAACCGGCAGCGCGATACGATGGCGCGCCGCCGGCTTCAATTCGGCAACCTCCGGTCAGATCCGCGATCATGTCCTTCCCAATCTGTCGGCCGAGCCGTGGACGCATATCGTGCTCTGCATCGGCACCAACGACACCAAGAATTTCCACTCGGTGTCGCGCTTCAAGAAGGACTTCGGTGGTTTGCTTTATGCCCTGCGCGCCAAATGGCCGGAGGCGCGCGTGATCTGGTCGCCGGTGCTGGAATTCACCCAGGCGCCGGCAATGCCGCCGCTGCTCGGCAAGATTCTCGAAATCCGCGCCCTGGAAATGAACCGCATGGGCATGCGGCTATGCCATGAACGCGGCGCCGTGCCTGCGCCTCGCCTGCCCATCACCGACCCGGAAGCCGGTTTCGCCAGCGATGGCTTCCATGCTTCCGCCGCCGGCTATCGCGCCTGGGCCGAACATCTGGCTAGGTTTGTGCTGGGTGATGACGGCGTACCGCCGGCCTGACAGAACCTCTCCTCTGCCCGCACCCGCGAGAATAAATCTCTGTCACCCGTGACTGAGCAAAGCCGTGATCGAAATCGCGGCCATTGCGGCCACGGCCAGCTTCCAGCAGTCACGCCGGCGCTTCAATCCTGGCCAGCCGAGCGGCTTGACGACCTGTATGGCCATCATGGCGAGGATGAGGAGCGCGAGCAGCTTCGACATAACCGTCTTTGAGCAGGGCACACGATGCCTGTCAAAGGTCCACCAGCCGCAATTCTCTCGCCCTTAAGTCAGATGGACGTTCGCCGCCCGCAGGCGCTAGATTTCCGCAAAAGACGAAGAAAGGCGGAGGAGACGATGGCAAGCCGCTACCACGAGGTCTACGCCGATTGGAAACGCGACCCCGAAGCCTTCTGGGCGGAAGCAGCCGAGGCCATTGACTGGTATCGCCGCTGGGACCGCATCTTTGATCCGCGCGAGGACGTCTATGGCCGCTGGTTCGTCGGCGCTTCCTGCAACACCTGCTACAATGCCGTCGACCGCCACGTCACCGGCGGCCGCGCCGACCAGCTCGCTTTGGTCCATGACAGCGCTTACACCGGCAAGGTCACACGCTACACCTATGCCGAATTGATGCGCGAGGTGGTGGCGACCGCGTCGGCACTGTGGAACCAAGGTATTCGCAAGGGCAACCGCGTCATCATCTACATGCCGATGGTGCCGGAGGCGGCGATTGCGATGCTCGCCTGCGCGCGCCTCGGCGCCATCCATTCCGTTGTTTTCGGCGGCTTTGCGGCGCGCGAACTGGCCACCCGCATCGATGATGCGACCCCGAAGGTCATCATCTCGGCCTCCTGCGGCCTCGAACCGAGTCGCGTCGTGTCCTACAAGCCGCTGCTCGATGCCGCCATCGAGCTGGCCACCCACAAGCCGGACGCATGCCTGATTCTGCAGCGCGATGAACTGCGCTGCGAGCTGATCCCCGGTCGCGACGTCGACCTCGGCGACCAAGTCGCGCGCGAACGCGCCGCTGGTGCCTGGGTGGACTGCGTGCGTGTCGCTGCCACCGACCCGCTCTACGTGCTCTACACCTCAGGCACCACCGGCCAGCCCAAGGGCGTGGTGCGCGACAATGGCGGCCACATGGTCATGTTGAAATGGTCGATGGAGAACGAATTCGGGATCAAGCCCGGCGAGGTGTTCTGGGCTGCCTCCGACGTCGGCTGGGTGGTTGGTCATTCCTACATCGTCTATGCGCCGCTGCTCCACGGCTGCACCACGGTCATGTTCGAAGGCAAGCCGGTCGGCACGCCGGATGCCGGCACCTTCTGGCGGGTGATCGCCGATCACGGTGTCGTCTCCCTGTTCACGGCGCCGACCGCCTTTCGCGCCATCAAGGGACAGGACCCGCAAGGCTTGCTGGTGCCGAATTACGATTTCTCCAAATTTCGTGCTCTCTTCCTTGCCGGCGAGCGGGCTGACCCAGAGACCATCAAATGGGCCGAACGGCACCTCAAGGTGCCGGTGATTGACCATTGGTGGCAGACGGAGACCGGCGCGCCCATCACCCAGAACCCGATCGGGCTTGGTCCGCTGCCGGTGAAATACGGCTCACCCGGCGTGCCGATGCCGGGCTACGACATTCGGGTGCTCGATGATGCCGGGCATGAGCTGACGGCCGGCGCGCTGGGCAATGTGGTGTTGAGGTTGCCGCTGCCGCCCGGCTGCCTGCCGACATTGTGGAAGGCCGACAAGCGCTTCCGCCAATCCTATCTCGACGAGTTCCCCGGCTATTACAAAACCGCCGACGCCGGCCTGATCGACGAGGATGGCTATCTGCTCGTCATGGCCCGCACCGATGACATCATCAACGTCGCCGGTCACCGCCTTTCCACCGGCGCGATGGAGGAGGTGCTGGCGGAACATCCCGACGTTGCCGAATGCGCGGTGATCGGCATTGCCGACGCGATGAAGGGCCAGGTGCCGCTTGGCCTCGTCGTGCTGAATGCCGGCGCGGTGCGCGAAGACGGCGCCGTTGAGAGGGAGGCCGTAGTGCTCGTGCGTGAGCGCATTGGCCCAGTTGCCGCCTTCAAGACGGTGGTGACGATCAAACGCCTGCCAAAGACCAGATCCGGCAAGATCCTGCGCGGCACCATGCAAAAGATAGCCGACAAAGAAGAATGGAAAATGCCGGCTACCATCGACGATCCCGCCATTCTCGATGAGATCAAGGCGGCGCTGAACGCGCGGGGAATAGGCGTTTAAACGACCCGCTCTACTCCTGACAGATAGCTGTCAGGAGGGGTATGCGATGATGCCTCCATCAAAACAAAGGAGGCCGCCATGACCCGTTTCGCCATCGTCAGCTCAGTGCAGCGCTATGTCGGCAAGATCCGCACGCTGCGCAATGAGATCCGCACCGAGCGCCTGCTCAACAGCCTTTCGCCCGATATCCGCGCTGATATCGGCTGGCCCGATATGTATGCCGGGTTCAAGCGGCGCGAGGATTGACTGACTTTTTTCGGCAAGCCCTTGGATTGACAGGTTGTCGCACCCAAGTAAGGAAACCGCGGCTGCGCATACCCCAAGGGAATGCTCTTCTGCGCCTGGGCATTTGGCCATTGATTATTTGTGATGTGGCTGTCGTGGGCACGGCGCGGTCTAAAGAGGGGAGAGAATTATGCCAAATGGAAAAAAGATTGGCTTCGTGTTCATCGACCGGTTCGCCGATTGGGAATATGGTCTTTTGTCGGCCTCTGCTGTCGAATGGTTCGGAGCGCAAGCCGTTTCGATCACACCTGATGGCCAGCCTGTCACGTCCGCAAGCGGATTTCGGCTGTCGCCGCACCGTTCGGCTACCGTGGCCGACAATCATGACCTCGATGCCATTGCAGTGATCGGTTCCGATGTATGGACTGGCGACAAGGCTCCCGATGTTTCCAGCCTTGTCGATGCCGTGGCGATGCGCCGTGGCGTGATCGGTGGTATCTGTGCGGGAACGCTACCGCTTGCCCGCGCTGGCGTTTTCGAAGGCAGAACGCACACCAGCAACGGCCGCGACTGGATCCTGACACATCTACCCGACTATGCCGGCGTCGAGCGCTATCGCGACGTGCCGAATGCGGTTGCCGACGGCAACGTCGTTTCCGCACCGGGTTCGGCACCTGGCACCTTCGCCAAGGAGTTCATCGAAGCGCTCTATCCCGACAAGCATGACGAATTGACTGAGATGCGCGCCTTGTTTGCCCGGGAGTACGGTGAAAGCTCCTGACAATATGCTGTCAGGAGGCCAATGCCATACTGACAGCGTTGTAAAACGGGGGGGGTTTGGACGTGACTGATTTTGTTCCGCCGAAAGCGGCTATCTGGTTTGAAATTCCGGTGACCGACATGGATCGCGCACAGGCCTTCTATGGTGCAGTGCTGCAAAACACGCTGTCGCTCGAGACGATGGGACCAAACCCCATCGCCTTGTTCGCGGCAAAGGATCAGGCTGCCTCCGGCCATGTCTATCCCGGCAAGCCGGCGCCACGTGGCACCGGTGGTACCATTCATCTCGCTGTGGCCGCGCCGCTCGAGGATGCGCTCGAACGCGTCAAGGTCCACGGCGGCGAGGTCGTCTCGGAAATCATCCAAGTGCCATCCGGGCATTTCGCCTATTGCCTCGATCCGGACGGCAACAGCTTCGGTTTGTTCGTATGAACGGATAACTTGATGGTCAAAAGCTGGACAGACAGGCTGAACACGGCTGGCATCAATGGCATTCGGCCGACGCCACGCACCATGAGTGACGTGGTCGAGGGCCAGCCGATGTTGGTGCCGACGCCGCGGCAAGTGGATGAGTTCATCCGCTCGATCCCGAAAGGGGTCGAGATGGATGTAAGGGCGTTGCGGACCGCGCTTGCCGTCGAACACGGCGCCGAAGTGACATGCCCGGTCACCATCGGCTACCATTTGCGTACCGTTGCGGAGGCGGCCTTGGAAGATCTCGAGCGCGGAACCGCGCTCGCCGACATCACGCCCTTCTGGCGAGTGCTCAGCTCAAGGACGCCGACAACGAAGAAATTGTCGCTTGGCGCCAAACTGGTTGATGAGCAGCGCCGCCGCGAAGGGCTCGACCCGTAGGAACCGAGGATACGAACGATGCGACGTGCCGATAGGCTTTTCCAGATCGTCCAGCATCTGCGCGGCGGCCGCTTGGTCACTGCACAGAAGCTCGGCGCTTGGCTCGAAGTGTCCGAGCGTACGATCTACCGCGATATCGCTGACCTGCAATCGACCGGCGTGCCGATCGATGGCGAGGCCGGTGTCGGTTACATGATGAGGGAGGGGTTCGATCTTCCCCCGCTCATGTTCACCAGAGACGAGATTGTGGCGCTGGTAGCCGGTGCCCGCATGGTGCGCGCCTTTGGTGGGGCCACTATGGCCCGCGCTGCCGACGAAGCCCTGGTCAAGATCGGCGCGGTGTTGCCCGATACTGAAAAGGACCGCATCGCGCGCACTGAAATCCACACGCCGATGTGGGTGGTGAGCGACGCCGCGCGCGAAGCGATCGATATCATCGAACGCTCGATCGAGAAGCGGCAGGTTCTGACCATTGACTACAATGACGAAGCCGGCCGCAGCACGGCGCGCGACGTGCGGCCGCTCGGGCTCTGGTTCTGGGGCAAGGTGTGGACGTTGGTCGCCTGGTGCGAGATGCGCGACGATTTCCGCGCCTTCCGCATCGACCGCATCGCTTCAGTCATCATTGCCAACCGCCTGTTCAAGCCCGAACGCGGCAAACAGCTCGCCGATTTCTATCGTGCCGTCGAGCGCAGCGAAGCCTATGGCATGGGCCCGACGGCAAGAGGCGCATGAACGGCACGACCTCCTCGTTTGAGGAGGTCGTAGTTCCAGTTCTTATTCGTCGTCTTCTTCGGTTTTGCCCTTCAGCGCCGAGAGCTTGGCGAAGACGGCGTTGGCGTCGAGTTCCTCGTCCTCGGCCTTCGGCTTTTCGGCCTCGGGCACCAGGCGCTCGGTGAGCGCTGCCGGCAGCAGCGTGTCGCCGATCGGCTGCACCGGTTCGCGGCCGCGCGAGGCGCGCTGCACTTCGAGATCGAGGTCGATCTGCGAACACAGGCCCAATGTCACCGGGTCCATCGGCGCCAGATTGGCCGAGTTCCAGTGCTTGCGCTCGCGAATCTGCTCGATGGTCGACTTGGTGGTGCCGACGAGGCGCGAGATCTGCGCGTCCTTCAGCTCGGGATGGTTGCGCACAAGCCACAGAATGGCGTTCGGGCGATCCTGGCGCTTGGACAGCGGTGTGTAGCGCGGCCCCTTGCGCTTGGATTCCGGCACCCGCACCTTCGGCTCGGACAGCTTCAGGCGATGGTTTATGTCCTTCTCGCCGCGCGCGATTTCCTCGCGGGTGAGCTGTCCGGTGATGACGGGGTCCATGCCCTTGATGCCCTGCGCCGAATCGCCATCGGCGATCGCTTTCACCTCGAGCGGGTGCAGCGAACAGAACTGCGCGATCTGGTCGAAGGAAAGCGCGGTGTTGTCGACCAGCCAGACGGCAGTCGCCTTGGGCATCAGCAGCGTGTTGGCCATGCGGTAAATCCTTCTCGTTCGCCCGCGTTCCCGCGCGGGCGGTGGTTTGAGCCACCAGTAAGGGAAATCGGGGCGTATATAGCTGTTAACGGCTCCGATCGCAACGGTTTTGCGGAACCGCGCATTGGGCGGCAGCCAATGCGCACCGGTTCGCGCGATTGTCACCAAAGCTTCATGTCCCCGTCATCCCGGTGAAATGCGCCTCCCCCAATTGGGAAGGCGTTTTTCCACATACGATTTTGAGGGGTCCAATATGCTTCGTCCGTCCTGCCTTATTGCGCTCACCGCCGCTCTTGCCGCCTCTGTTGCCCTACCGGCGAAGGCGGAACAGGTGTTCAATCGCATTGCCACCTTCCCGGTCGCTTCCAACCTGCCAGCCGCTGCCGACAAGAAGGCAAAGACGTCGGCCGAAATCATCGCCGCCACAGATGACGGCAAGTCGCTGGTCTATTCCGACAGCCCCTACGGCGCGGTCGGCTTCGTCGACATCGCCGATCCGAAAGCCCCGAAGGCCGGCGGCCTCGTCAAGATCGACGGCGAACCCACCTCCGTCACCGTTGCCGGCGGCAAGGTGCTGGCCGGCGTCAACACATCCAAGAGCAAAACCGATCCCAAGGGCAACCTGACCGTCATCGACATCGCCACCAGGAAGGTCGAGGCAAGCTGCGATCTCGGCGGCCAACCGGATTCGGTGGCGCTGAGCAAGGACGGCAAATATCTCGCCGTCGCCATCGAGAACGAGCGCGATGAAGAGTTGAACGACGGCGCGATGCCGCAGCTGCCGTCCGGCAACCTCAAGATCGTTTCGGTCGCCGCCGGCGTTCCGGATTGCGCTTCGATCAGGACCGTCGAGGTCACCGGCCTGTCGGAGATCGTCCCCGAGGATGCCGAACCCGAATTCGTCGCCTTCAACGACGCCGGCGAAATCGCGCTGACGCTGCAGGAAAACAACCACATCGTCGTGGTCAACGCCGCGACCGGCGCTCTCGTCTCGCATTTCTCGGCCGGTTCGGTGACGCTTGAAAACATCGACACCAAGAAAGACGGCGCTCTGAACTTCTCCGGCAAGATCGAGAACGCACTACGCGAGCCCGACGCCGTGAAATGGCTGGATAACGATCGTCTCGTGATCGCCAATGAGGGTGACTACAAGGGCGGCTCGCGCGGCTTCACCATATTTTCCAAGAAGGGCGAGGTGCTCTACGAATCCGGCACCAGCTTCGAATACGAGGCCGCCAATCTCGGCCACTATCCGGAGCACCGCAACAAGAAGGGCATCGAGCCGGAAGGCATGGAAGTCGGCACCTATGGCGGCCAGAAGCTTGTCTTCGTCGGCGCCGAACGTGCCTCGCTGGTCGGTGTCTACCAGGATACGGGCGCTGCGCCGAAGTTCCTGCAGGCACTGCCCTCGGGCATTGGCCCGGAAGGTCTGCTCGCCATTCCGGCGCGCAACCTCTTCGTCACCGCCAATGAGACCGATCTCATCGAGGATGGCGGCGCTCGCTCTCATGTCATGATCTACGAACGCGCCGAGGGCAAACCGGCCTATCCGATGATCTCCGCCGGCCTGACCGACAGGGGCGTGCCGCTCGGCTGGGGTGCACTCTCGGCACTCGCCGCCGATCCCGAGACCGCCGGCAAGCTTTACTCGGTTTCGGATTCAGCTTACGCCGCACAGCCCTCGATCTATACGATCGACGCCACTCAAACGCCGGCCAGGATCGTTGCCAAGACCGTTGTGACCCGTGGCGGCAACCCCGCTCAGAAGCTTGACCTTGAAGGCATCGCCCCAGACGGCAAGGGCGGTTTCTGGCTGGCATCGGAGGGCAACAGCGAGAAGCTGGTGCCACACGCCATTTATCGCGTCGACGACAAGGGCGAGATCAAGCAGGAGATCGCTTTCCCGACCGAATTGCTGCCCAACGAGACCCGTTTCGGCCTCGAAGGCATCACTACCATCGGCGAAGGCGACGACCTCACCTTGGTGGCTGCGGTGCAGCGTGAGTGGAAGGACGACCCCAACGGTCAGGTCAAGCTGCTCGCTTACAAGCCAAAGACCAAGGAATGGGCCGCCGTGCGCTACCCGCTGGAAAAGGCGAGCAAGGGCTGGATGGGGCTGTCGGAGATCACCGCCCACAACGGCAAGCTCTACGTCATCGAGCGCGACAATCAGATCGGCACCGAGGCCAAGGTGAAGCGCATCTACGGCGTTGGCCTAGACGGCTTCAAGCCGGCCAAGCTCGGCGGCGAATTGCCGGTGGTCGAAAAGACACTGGTGCGCGACCTGCTGCCCGACATGAAGGCGGCCACCAACGGTTATGTCGTCGACAAGGTCGAGGGCTTCACCATCGACAAGGTCGGTGATGCCTATGTCGTTACCGACAATGACGGCGTCGACAATTCCTCAGGCGAGACCTTGTTCCTGCGGCTTGGCAACATCGCCACCATCAATTGAGTTCCCTGCCCCGGGTGCCTCCCGCCCGAGCGAAAATGGCCACGGCTTCGCGCCGTGGCCATTTTTTTGAACGGAACAACCGGAGCCGGTGAGAAATATCCAGCCCGGAAAAGACAAAACCCGCCGGACTGGGTCCAGCGGGTTCGGAACCGGCGACGCGATTGAAGTCGCGCCAAACGTCGGCTCTGCTTAGACGGCCGCGCGAGCGACACGCTCGATGTCAGCGCGGCTGATGCCGAGATCGTCCAGCTCGCGGTTGTTGAGACGGCTCAGTTCGCGAACGGTCTGGTTGTAACGGCGCCAATTCTTGTAGCTGCGGATCAGATTCATCTGTCCCTCCTAATTTTCACAATCTCTTCGTATGGCGTTCAAATAGGCATTCCTGCCCATTTGTTGAACAGACGCTTTTGCATGGCAGCAATGCTTTGCTGCATTGCAACATCACCAAAAGGTAAACGGCCGGCCCGTTTCCGGGCCGGCCGTTTACCAACGCGACGATTGTCCGTTCAGGCGGCTCCTGGCTCGACGGCGATCGCCGCTCCGCTATTCTTCACCGGGCATGTACGCGCCACCTGCCGGACGGTGAGGAAACAGACCAGCGGAGCCAGGGCGAACAGACCGAACAGCCACCGTGAAGCGCTCGCCGTGCCGGTCACGCCGCCCGGGTCGATCAGGCCGCCAAGATTGGCCACCATGCCGGCCAGTGCCGCGCCAAATGCCGTGGCAAACAGTGTCACGGTGGAGATGGAGGCCGACGTGATGTCCTGTTCGTCGGCTGGCGCGGCCTTGAAGATGCGCGTCAGGATATGCGGCCATGCGATGCCGACACCAAGGCCGATGGCGGCGAAGGCGACACAGATCGGTGCCAGAAGCAGCCAATCCTGGCCACTGCCGAGCGGGAAGAGCACGGCAAGCGCCGCCATTCCCACGAAGCTGAGCAGCGGAGCGGCAAAGATGGCGCGATCGATGCCCTTGCCCTGGGCGCCGGAACTCGAGATCGATCCCAATGTCCAGCCGGCCGACATTACGGCGGCGAGGTAGCCGGCAATGAGCGGCGTCTGCTGGTAAAGCACTTGCAGGAACAGCGGGACGAAGATTTCGGACCCGGTCACGGTGACACCGAGCAGCGCCATCGTCGCAAACAGAGCTCCCAGCGCCGTTGACGGCCGGAACGCACCGCGCGGCAACAGCCTGTTGCGGGCGCGGCTCTCGACGCCGATCAGCAGCGCGACGAGCACGATGGCCGCGCCGAGACCAAGCAGGTTATGGATCGGATCGGGCGAAACGCTGCCGGCCGACACCGCAAGCACGGCACCGATCAGCAAGACAAGCTGCAGGACAGGCACCGTCGTGCGCTCGTTCCTGTCGGGACTACGCCCCGGCAGAATGGCAACCGCCATCACGGCGAACAGAACGGCTACTGGCGCAAGCGACCAGAACGCCGCCCGCCACACGCCATATTCGGCGAAGATGCCGCCGATGGCCGGTCCGATCAGTGTCGCCACGCCCCACATGCCCGACACCAGCCCCATGGCACGCGGCCACAACGTTTCGGGGAAGACGATGCGGATCATGGCGTAGGACAAGGCAAAAAGGAAACCACCGCCGAAACCCTGCACGGCTCGGCCGGCGAGCAAGGCCGGCATGGACGGTGCAAAGCCGCAGATCAGTGTGCCCAGTGCAAAGATCAGCGCCGCGACGAGATAGGCGCCACGAGGGCCGGCGAGCCCGAGCAGCCTTGCCGAAAGCGCCGAACCGAGAATGGAGGTGGCGACGAAAATCGTCGTGTTCCAAGCGTAATAGTCGATGCCGCCAATGTCCTTGACCACCGAGGGCAGGATGGTGGTGGCGACATAGACATTGATGGCGTGCAGCGCGACGCCGCCGGCCAGAGCCAGCGAACGGATCGCGTTGGTGCCGGAGAGCAAAGCACCCCAGCCTGTTTCCTGTTGAGACATGGGAAGTTCCTCTGGCGAGGCGGGCTTGCGCCAGCCTTCGCCTTTGATTATTTTCAAAGAGAAGACTTGGTTAAATATCGAGCACCTGCTTAATATGTCAAGCGACGACTTGGAAAAATGGCGTAATCTTCCGCGTCCCGTGGCGGACCGGCTGCTGACGCTTTTGAAGACACGCGGCCCACAAACCGCGGCCGATCTTGGCAGGGCGTTGGGAACGACCGGCGAAAACGCCCGCCAGCAACTCGGCAAGCTCGCCGCCGAAGGTCTCGCCGAGCCGCATTCGGAAGTGCGCGGCGTCGGCCGTCCGGTTCAGTTGTGGCAGCTCACCGAGGCCGGCAATGCCCGCTTCCCTGACGCGCATGCCGAACTGACGGTGCAGTTGCTGCGCGCGGTACGGACAACGTTCGGGCTGGCCGGCCTGGACAAGTTGATCGATGCGCGCGAGAGCGAAACGCTGGCAAACTACAAGCGCGAGATGGACGGCATCGCCGACATCAAGGACCGCGTGTCGAAACTCGCCGATATCCGCTCGCGCGAAGGCTATATGGCCGAATGGCGCGAAGAAAACGGCGCTTTCATGCTGATCGAAAACCATTGTCCGATCTGCGTCGCCGCCACCACCTGCCAGAATTTCTGCCGGTCTGAGCTGGCTATTTTCCAGGAAATCCTCGGCCAAGACGTTTTGGTCGAGCGGCGGGATCATATTCTGGCCGGCGCCCGTCGTTGCGCCTACAGCGTCACGCCGAGGCATCCGCAACCTGCTTGAGGCAAGTTGAAAACCATTTTGCCGGACCGGCCTTCGACGGCCGGTCCTTTCGCAGATGTCGAGAAGCCTGAGCGGCCTCAGCCGACGTCGAGCACGATCTTGCCGATGTTGTCGCCTTCTTCCATCCGCTCATGGGCGCGCCAGGCTTCCCTGAGCGGAAAGATCATGTCCATCACCGGCGCCACCCGCCGGGTAGCAAGCAGCGGCCAGACTTGCGTTTCCAGCGCCGCGGCGACGGCGCCCTTGAATTCGACCGTACGGGGCCGCAGCGTCGAGCCCGTATGGACCAACCGCTTGACCATCAGCTTTGAGAAATCAGCCTGGGCAACGGCGCCATGCTGCGTCGCGATCTGCACGATGCGTCCCTCGATCGCCGCCGCGTCATAGTTGCGGCCGACATAGTCGCCACCGACCATGTCGAGGATGACGTCGGCGCCCTTGCCATCCGTCGCCTCCTTCACCGCCTTGACGAAATCCTCCTCGCGGTAGTTGACGGCGCGGTCGGCGCCGAGCTTCAGGCAGGCTTCGCATTTCTCGGTGCTGCCGGCGGTGGCAATCACATAGGCGCCCATCGCCGAGGCAAGCTGGATCGCGGTGGTGCCGATGCCTGACGAGCCGCCATGCACAAGCAGTGTCTCTCCGGTCTTCAGCGCGCCGCGCTCGAAGACATTGTGCCACACGGTGAAATAGGTCTCCGGCACGGCAGCCGCCTCGGTGTAGGTGAACCCGGCCGGCAAAGGCAGCGCGTTGGACGCATGCACCTTGGCATATTCGGCATAACCGCCGCCCGGCGTGAGCGCGCAGACCTGGTCGCCGACGCGCCAGCGCGATGCACCCGCGCCAAGTGCTGCCACTTCGCCGGCCACTTCGAGGCCAGGCAGATCGGAGGCGCCCGGCGGCGGCGGATAGGCACCCTTGCGCTGCAACACATCCGGCCGGTTGACGCCCGCAGCATGGACGCGGATCAGAATTTCGCCCTCGCCTGGCGTCGGCACATCGCGCTTTTCCGGCTTGAGCACCAACGGTCCGCCGGGGGTGGAGATCGCCACCGCCATCATTTTTTCCGGGATTTTCTGTCCGTTCACCATGATCCTTGCCATTTTCCTCCGCGCGCACGGCGGGATGATTTTGCCCCCTGCCCCATGTATGCTTCCCCTATCTATGCGGATTGCCCGACGAGGCAAACAGCAAAAGGGAGGAGCGACGATGGCAATCTTCGACGACGAACCCACCAAAAAGGCACCGGTGCACGCCATCGGGCAGGATCTGGCGTTGCTGTCGGTCGGAGAGTTGACCGAGCGCATCGGGCTTCTGCGGGACGAAATCGTCCGGCTGGAAGCGGAATTGACCAACAAAGGCACCAGCAAATCAGCGGCCGAGGCGCTGTTTCGCCGCTGATCGTCGCAACGGCGGTACAACGCCGCTGAAAAGCCTGAAAACATAGTCCCCACTGCCCGTCGCCCACACTGATTCGAGCAATGGACTGTTTCGATGTTCGCAGCCTACCGTCCGATCCTCTCTTTGCTTCGCGGCACCGCTTTCCTGCTTGCTGCGTCCGGCCTGCACGGCCTGCTCTTGCCGCTGCGCGGTCAGGCTGAGGGGTTTTCGACTGCGGCCCTCGGCCTGATGGGCACCGCCTGGGCGAGCGGTTTCGTCGCCGGCTGTTATTTCGCACCGCGCCTGGTGCGCCGCGCCGGCCATGTCCGAGCCTTTGGCGCCTTCGCCGCCAGCGGTGCCATCATCGCCCTTTTGACCGGATTGTTGATCGACGAATATGTCTGGATCGCGCTGCGTGCCTTCACCGGCTTCACCATGGCAGGCGCCTTCATGGTCATCGAAAGTTGGCTCAATGAAAAGGCCACCAACGAAAACCGTGGCACCGTCTTCGGCCTCTATATGATGGTCACATATGCTTCGATCATGGGAGGCCAGATGATCGTTGCCGGCGGCGACGTCAAATCGGCTTCGCTGTTCATGATCACCGGCATCTTCTTCTGCCTGTCGCTGCTACCGACCGCTGTCTCCAGCGCCGCGCATCCCAAGCCTTTGCAGGATGTGAAGCTTGATTTGAAAGCGCTCTACGCCAACTCGCCGGTTTCGGCGGTGGCCTGCCTGCTCATTGGCATCGCCAATGGCGCCTGGGGCACGCTGGGCGCGGTCTATGGCGCACGCATCGGCATCTCGACCGCGCAGATCGCCCTGATGATGAGCCTGGTTGTGGTGGCGGGTGCCGCCATGCAAATTCCAGCCGGACGCGTTTCCGACCGCACCGACCGCCGCTACGTGCTGGTAGCCGCCGCCGTCGGCGCGGCACTCTGCGCAGTCGTCATGTTCCTGTTCCAGTTCCGGAACAGCACACTGGTCATCGCCTTCACCGCCGCCTATGGCGCTTTTGCCTATACGCTTTATTCAATCGCGGTGGCCCATGCCAACGATCACGCTGCGCCGGAGGAATTCGTCAAGGTTTCGGGCGGCCTGCTCATGCTCTACGGCTTCGGCACGATGATCGGGCCGATGCTTGCCGCAGCCCTGATGGGATGGCTGAGACCCGAGGGCCTATTCCTGGCGACAGCCTTCGCGCATCTCGCTCTGGCCGGTTACACCGCCTTGCGCATCAGCCGCCGCGCCCCGGTTCCGATCGAAGCGCGCGAGGCCTTCAAGACCCAGCCGGCGGACCGTGCCGTCACGCCCGAAGCCGTTCGCCTCGACCCCCGCACAAAAGCCGAAACAACTTAAACGTTCCCTGTTGAGATTTAATGCAACTTGCCTCACAAATGAGGCATGATGCTTTCCGATGCTTTCGTCGCCATTGCTGATCCAAACCGGCGTTATCTTCTGGAGGAATTAAGGCGGGGGCCCAAAACGGTGAACGAATTGGCCTCCGGCTTGCCCGTTTCGAGGCCCGCGGTTTCCCAGCATCTGAAGGTTCTGCTCGAGGCGGGATTGGTCAGCGCCAAGCCAGAAGGCACGCGCCGGGTCTATGCTGTCGCCAACGGCGGTTTCTTCAAACTCAACCTCTGGCTCGACCAGTTCTGGGAAGACTGACCTGGATCGATATTTGCAGGCGCATGCCCCGCCGGCCGGGCCCGCGCCAATCGCAATTGCCTGCGATCATATCCTTCAGAGATTGCCGGCCGCCTTACCAAGCAGGTCCAGCAGGTCGGCTGTCCCTTCCTCCCGGTACTCCGGCTTGTCGAGCCCGTCGAGAAAGCTGGCCTGTTCGGTAAAGACCAGCCGCGTGCCTTCGCCATGCGGTGCGAGTTCGATCGTCGCCAGTGACACCGAGATGCGCTTGCCGTCCATGAACATGTCGTAGGCGTAGACGATGCGCTCTTCCGGCACGATGTCACGATAGACGGCATCGAACGTATAGACCGGCCCGCCGGGCTGGCCGCCGGAAAACACCTCGCGGCCGCCAATGCGAAAATCGAACTCGTATGTGCCGGCATTCCCGCCATCGGCATCCGCGAACCAGCGCCGTTTCGCGGCCTTGTCCGACAGGGCATGGAAAATCTTCGACGGCGTGGCCGGATAGATGCGCTCGATGGTGAACGTGGCATGTTCGATGGAACGATCGCTCATGGCTCTTCTCCCGTTGAAAGATGTTGAAATTCGCTGGCAAGCCGGCCGAACGCGGCGGTGAAGCCGGCTCTGTTGCCGGCAATCATGGCTTCGCTGCCAAAGGCGGTGATCTGGGCGGTAAAGGTCAGCTTCGTGCCGCCACCTGCGGGCTCAAGCACCACGCTGAGCAGCGCGACCGACAGTGGCTTGGCATTCTCGTGGACCGCCTCTGTCGAGACGATCCTCCGGTCCGGCACAATGTCGTGGTAGGAAGTCTCGATCCGGTAGATGAGATTTCCCTGCGGTCCGCAATGGCCGACATCGGTCCCACCGACGCGAAAATCCGCCCGATCGTAGACCAGCGCGGTGTCGTCTGATGGCTTTCCCCAGCGTTGCCGCGCTTCGACATCGGCAAGTGCCGCGAACACATCGGCAGGAGTTGCCGGAAACAGCCGCTCGATCAGGATCGTGTCGTGGAAAACGCGTTCGTTCATCGTCCTTCTCCATATGATCCCACCTTGGAGATCGTTCTTCCGGTTAACCGCCGCGCTGCCGATTTCGTCTGTACGAGCCCGCCCTCGCGACGCGCGGCATCATTCCGCGGCAAAACTTCGCCACGGCCGTCAAACTGATTGCGTTTTGCAATTGGTTGCACCATAATGACACTGATAGCATAATGCAACTGGTTTTTTGGAGGCTGATATGGCTATGGATTTGCGGTCGGGTTGTCCCATCAATCTGTCGTTGGAGGTCTTCGGCGATCGCTGGAGCCTGATCATCCTGCGCGACATCATCTTCGGCGGACGTCGCCATTTCCGCGAACTGCTCAACGGCTCGATCGAGGGCATCGCCTCCAACATATTGGCGGACCGGCTGAAACGGCTCGTCGAACTCGGCATGCTGACAAAGGCTGATGACCCTACGCACAAGCAGAAGGCGATCTACAGCCTGACCGAGATGTCGATCACCCTGATACCGATCCTGGCGCAACTCGGCGCCTGGGGCCGTGTCTGGCTACCGGTCAGCGAGGAACTGTCCATCCGCGCCAAGATCCTGGAGGAAGGCGGCATGGCGCTGTGGCAGGATTTCATGGACGAGTTGCGCTGCGAACATCTCGGCATCGGCACGCCGAAGCCGGTGGACGCCACCGTGCGGGCGCGGCTGCAGGCGGCCTATCAGGCGGTGGTGGACGCGCAGTTGCGCAAGGCTTCTTAGCCACGACACACCGACCGCCACGATGCATGGCGGCGCGAAGCTGTTTCAAGCCGAACGCACCTTGCTCGCCAGGGATGTGGGCCGGAAGATCGGGCATTGGCGCCGGCAGAGCCGAGCCACCGCCCCGAAACGCAGGAGCCCGCGCATGACCAGCTTTCCGCTCGACCAGGCCAATCGCATTATCGAGGGCGCCTTTGCCAAGGCAGCGGCGCTAGGCCTCAAGCCGCTGGGCGTCTCGGTGCTCGATACGGGCGGCCATCTCGTCGCCTTTCAGCGCCAGGACGGCGCTTCCTTCCTGCGCCCGCAGATGTCGTCCGGCAAGGCCTATGCTGCGCTCGCCGTCGGCATGGGCGGGCGCCGTGTCGAAGCCGTCGCCAAGGAGCGGCCGCATCTGACCGCGGGCGTTTCCGACCTGTCCGGCGGCAGGATCTTGCCGGTGGTCGGCGGCGTGCTGATCCGCGACGGCTCGGGCACCGTGATCGGTGCCGTCGGCATTTCCGGCGACACCTCCGACAATGACGAGGCAGCCGCTATCGCGGGCATCGAGGCTGCAGGCCTCGTCGCCGACGCGGGCTGATTTCCTCGCAGTCGCCTAAACGCAAAAAAAACCGGCCAATAGCCGGTCTTTTTTGATTCACCCGTAGGGAAAGCGATCAGCTTTCCTTCGGCTCCAGAACCTGGCGGCCACGATACATGCCGGTCTTCAGGTCAACATGGTGCGGGCGGCGCATTTCGCCGGAATTCTTGTCCTCGACATAGGTCGGGGCCTTGAGCGCGTCGGCTGCACGGCGCATGCCGCGCTTGGACGGGGAAGTCTTTCGTTTCGGCACAGCCATGGATATGCTCCATTCATTCGGTCAATGGCCCGCGTCGCCCTGGTGAAAGGGCCGCTTACGGCCGAGTTCTAGAAGAAAGTTGCGTGCCTATACACGGCTGCCGGCCTTTTGGCCAGTGTCGCGATTACTTTTTTTGAACCGGCTCAATCAAGACAGCCGACATAGGCGCCAGCTCGAGCCGCACGGCGTTCGATAAGCGCGGCCAATCGCCGAAGTCCCGGCCCTGGCTTGCCAGGATCGCGCGTGATCGGATTGGGCAACGCCACCGCCAGCAGCGCCGCCTGCCGCCGCGACAGGTTTTTGGCCGAGACGCCGAAATGATAGCGCGCCGCCGCCTCGATACCATAGATGCCAGGCCCCCATTCGGCGATGTTGAGATAGATTTCCATGATGCGCCGCTTCGACATCAGCGCGTCGAAATAAACAGCCAGCGGCAGCTCGACCACCTTGCGCACGCTGCCCAGCGGCCGCGACCACAGGAACAGGTTCTTCACCGTCTGCATGGTGATGGTGGAAGCGCCGCGCGTGATTTCGCCGGCCATGGCATCATCGACGACACCCTTGAGTTCACCCAGATCGACGCCATGATGGGAACAGAACTGGCCGTCCTCAGACATGATGACGGAATTGGCCAGCACCGGCGCCACGTCGTCGATCGAAACCCAGCGACGGTCGTAGCCGGAGAAAGTTGCAAGGTCTTTCAGCATCAGCGTCGACACGGGGTGCACGAAAGAGGGCATGTAGAGAAAGGTCAGCACGGCCGGAATCAGCGCGAGCACGACCGCGACACGCAACGCACGCCAGAGCAGGCGCCGGTAGTCACCGCGTCTGCTCCTCGGTCGCGACGCCATGTCCAACCCTTCGGTATCGTGATCGGTGATCGGCTCTGCCACCCGCCCAATCCTGTCACTGCTGCTTCGGCATAAAGGCGCTTGGCTTCTTGCGCAATGTCTGAGTGTCGGCTACCGCTCGCCGCCATGGCAGCGCGGAACCTTATCCCTTTCGAGGCGGCGCTTATGGCGCGCGCCGACCAGGTTGAAGCGCGGCTGCGCGCATTGCTCGACGACCGCCCTTTGTCGGGCGAGATTGCGCGGCCACGGCGTCTGTTGGCCGCCATGCGCCACGGTGTGCTGAATGGCGGCAAGCGCCTGCGCCCTTTTCTGGTCCTGGAAAGTGCTGCCCTGCTGGCACCCGACCATGACGAAGCGCCGGCACTGACCGTCGCCGCCGCGCTCGAATGCGTGCATTGCTATTCGCTGATCCATGACGACCTGCCGGCCATGGATGACGACGATCTGCGCCGCGGCCAGCCCACCGTGCACAAGGCCTTCGACGAGGCGACCGCCATTCTCGCCGGCGACGGCCTGTTGACATTGGCCTTCGACACGCTAGCCGACGAGGCGTTAGGCCTGCCAGCCGATCGTCGCGCGTCATTGGTACTGGCGCTCGCCCGCGCCGCCGGCAGCGGCGGCATGGTCGGCGGCCAGATGCTGGATATCGAAGCAGAGACGTCTGCCCCCGACGAGGCCGGCATCATTCGGCTGCAGGCCATGAAGACCGGTGCGTTGATCCGCTTTGCCTGCGAGGCGGGTGCGGTGCTGACCGGAGCTTCCGCAAGCGACCGCGAGAGGCTTGCCGAGTTCGGCTCTGCCATAGGCCTCGCCTTCCAGCTTGCCGACGACCTCCTCGACCTGACCGCCGATGCCGGTACCATGGGCAAGGCAACCGGGAAGGATGCCGCCGCCGGCAAGGCAACGCTGGTCGCCTTGCATGGCGAGGCCTGGGCGCGACGACAGTTGAGCGGGCTCGTGGAACAGGCCCATGCACTGCTCGAGCCCTATGGCGAACAGGCAGCATTGCTGAAAGCGGCCGCGCATTTCGTGGCGATCCGTAGCAACTGAGCCGCCTTCCAGCCCGGAACGAAATGTTAATGGTAATAGAGCGTAATCCCGGCCGTTAAACGGCGCGTATGGGTGGGGTTACGCATGCCTGAGTATTCTTCTTTCATCCGGTCCATCCGGACCCGTTATCTTTCCGGTTTGCTGATACTGGCGCTGGCCGTCACCGGCACCATCATCGTGCTCAATCGCGCCGGTTCCTACCGGTCCGAGATCGACCTTTTGAGCAGCCACATCGTCGCCTTCGCCCGCGATCTGAACAATGCCACCGGTTTCGCCGAAACCGCTGTCAGCACTTGGAACCCGAACACCCGCGATGCACTCGCCGGTTCGGCCAAGGATCACGCGCAGCGCCTCAACACCGGCATGCAAGCGCTCAGCGCCGAACTCACCGCCATCACGCCGAAGCTGACCAAGCAGACGCAGGACGAACTGAATGCCGCCTCCGTCAACGGCTACCTCCTGTGGTCGGCGCGCGACATCCTGCGCAACTTCGATCTGATGATCGGCGCCACCCGGGCCGAGGACTGGAATTACCGCGAGATCCGCAACCAGAACGATCTGTTCGCCCAGCCCATGCTGGCGCGCGCCCGCTCGGCCATGGATGTCGAGCGCCGCATGGCCGAAACGCGCAGCGAAAACCTGCTTTTGTGGACGAGCCTGTTGCTCTGCGCCGCCATGATCGCCGTCGGCGTCTGGATCTTCCGCCCGATGGAAAAGGCTATCCGCCGCGCCTTTGCCGAAACCGCCGAGTCGCTGTTCAAGGCCGAGGCAGCCGACCGCGCCAAGTCGGAATTCCTCGCCAATATGAGCCATGAAATCCGCACGCCGATGAACGGCGTGCTCGGTATGGCCGAATTGCTTGCCAAGACCGAGCTCAATCCGCGTCAGAAGACCTTCACCGACGTCATCGTCAAGTCGGGCAACGCGCTGCTCACCATCATCAACGACATCCTCGATTTCTCGAAGATCAATGCCGGCCAGCTGACGCTCGACCCTGCACCGTTTCCTCTTGCCGAGGCGGTCGAGGACGTCGCCACGCTGGTTTCGGCCCGCGTCGCCGAAAAGAACCTGGAATTGATCGTGCGTGTCGACCCGCGCCTGCCACACCATGTCGTCGGCGATGTCGGCCGCTTCCGGCAGATCATCACCAACCTGCTCGGCAATGCCGTGAAATTCACCGAGAAGGGCCATGTGCTGATCGACGTATCGGGTGACGCCGCCGACGGCATCGCCCAGCTCAAGGTACGCGTCGAGGATACCGGCATCGGCATCCCGGCCGACAAGCTGCAGAACGTGTTCGAGAAATTCGCGCAGGTGGATTCCTCATCGACGCGCCGCCACGAAGGCACCGGCCTTGGCCTTGCCATCGCGGCCAGGCTGGTCGACCTGATGGACGGCCAGATCGGCGTCGAAAGCGAGATCGGACGCGGCTCCGTGTTCTGGTTCTCGGTGCCGTTGCCCGTGCACGAGGGAAGCGGCGACAACGAGATCGTGCCGGTGGACGTCACCGGCGCCCGCGTGCTGGTCATCGACGACAATCCGGTCAATCGCGAGATCCTGCTGGAGCAGCTGCGCAGCTGGAGTTTCGACTGCGCGGCCGCCGAAAGCGGCGCCGTCGGCCTGGCCTTCCTCGATCGCGCCAATCAGCTCGGCGCGTCGGTGGATTGCGTCATTCTCGACTACCAGATGCCCGGCATGAACGGCGCCGATGTCGCCAAGGCGATCTCTGCCGACAGCCGCCTGTCGTCCATCCCGGTCATCCTGCTCACCTCGGTCGACCAGGTCGACTTCGCCAAGTTGATCCTGGATTTCGGCATCGCTGCCCACCTCACCAAACCCTCGCGTTCGGCGGTATTGTTGGGCACGGTCATCGCGGTCATCCAGAAGGCCCGCAGCCAGGCCGGCAAGGCGCATTTCGTGCGCGAAGCCACGCCCGCCGTGCTGGCTCCAACGCAGCCGGCCTTCACCGTCATTCGCGGCACACCGCCTTCGTTGCCCAAGCCCGAGACGATTGCGAATCCTGCCCGCCCCGTCGACATCCTGATCGCCGAGGACAACGAGGTGAACCAGCTCGTCTTCGGCCAGATTCTGAACGGGCTGGGCCTGAGCTATCGCATCGCCGCCAATGGCCGCACGGCCGTCGAGATGTACAAGACGCTGAACCCGAGGCTGATCCTCATGGATGTCTCGATGCCCGAGATGAACGGCTACGAGGCAACCCGCGCCATCCGCGCGACCGAGGCCGTCAACTGCACCCGCACACCGATCATCGGCGTGACAGCGCATGCGCTGAAGGGCGACCGCGACAAATGCATCGAGGCGGGCATGGACGATTATCTCGCCAAACCGATCTCGCCCGACAGGCTCGGCGCCAAGATCGGCACATGGCTGAGCGAAACGGTGGCCAAGACCGCCTGATCGTCAAATCGACCGCTACGCTGAGGTAGTGTCTCAGCGCAGTCGGCCGAACGGGATGATCTCGCGCGCTGTCGGCGTACAGGCGCCACCCTGCCAGTCGCCAAACCAGGTTTCGACCGCAAGCCCGGCCGTCTCGATGGCCGAGGCGACCTCTTCCTGGGACGGAAATGCGATCTTCGATTTCGCCGTCAGCAGCTGGCCTGTCGCGGCGATCTCGTAATAGGTCCAGTAGGTCGCGACATCGACCGCATCCATGCGCACGTCATTCCAACTCTTCACCGTGCCGAAGCGCGGATGCTGCACCGTCTCCTGCGACCGCTCTGGCGTCCATTCACGCCATTCCTCGATCTTCGGATTGCGCGTGTCGAACAGAAAATGCCCGCCGGGCGCAAGGTGCGCGGCGATCGTCCGCAGGACTGCCAACCGATCTTCCTGGGTCAGAAAGACCTGGAATGCGTGCCCAGTCAGAACGATGAGATCGAAGGTGCGCCCGAGGCGAACGGTGCGCGCATCGGCCTCGACCCAATGCACCTTGTCGCCGCCGGGGCGACGGCGCGCGACATCCAGCATTGCGGCGGCCGGATCGACACCCACAACAGCGCGCCCGTCGGCAAGCGCCACCGCCAGTTGCCCGGTGCCGCAGCCGAGATCGAGCACCGACCGTGCCTCGCCGGCCAGCGCCATGCAACGCCTCAGTTCGGCATCGCCGGTGTTCATGAGGTCATAAAAATCGACAAGGGCCGGGTCGTGATAGAGAAGATCGACAGTCATTCGCAGCTCACAATCCGAATTTGTCCTTGATGCGCCGCGCGCACTCGAATGGTGACAGGACGTTGCTATCGACCACCAAATCGTAGTCGATACCACGGTGGACCCGATCGAACTGCCATCGCGCCAATCCGATGAGGCGGTCACCACGCGCCGCCTCGCGCTGCTCAAGCACGTGGAGCGGCGCAGAAACGCCAACCACATGCAGGTCGAAGGCCGACAACAGCTCCTGATAGTCGAGTATCTCGCTGTCGCATAGCACGTCGTCGACGATGAGGTTGTTTCCTTGGCCCGCCATTGCCGCAATCGCATGCCGCATGCCACGCAGAAGCCGGGCGCCGACAGGGCCGACCTTCACCGCCACGGAAGATTGATCGTCGGTCTCGCCCTCCTCGTAAGAAATGCCATCCGGGTGCGTCTGCAACGGCTCCGGCATCATGTCGAGGAAGGTGTCCATCTGGACATGCAGGAACGGTGCCTCGGTGAGTGTCTGCAGCGCCTTGGCGATCGAACTCTTGCCTGCACTGCCGGCACCATTGAGCAGAATGATCCGCGCGATCATCTCCGATACCTCATCCCCGCTGGCCCGTTACGGATCAGTCTGAAAGACTCACCTGTTCCTCAGCACGATGCACGAACCGCCGACGCTGTGCAGCTTGTCGCAGATCGTGTTGGCGGCATGGCGATCGTCGGCGCCGATACGCACCGCATATACGCCCCGGCGCCCCATCGGCGTGCGCACCCGACTCACGACCGGCTCGACATTGGCGAGCAGAACGGGAAAGCGCGCCTGCACCCGCTGCCACTGGCGCACAGCCGCCTGTCGACGGAAATTGCCGGCCACCTGCACGCCCCACGGCTTCACATGGATTGCCGCCATCGGCACCGTCGCTGCCTTGCTTACCGGCAACCGGCGGCAGGCGACGGCGAAATCGCGCTTGGCATCAAGCGGAAGCACAACGCCGGCATAGGCCTTGTCGGAAAACTTGTCGACCGGCTCTCCCATTACATCGAGCACATACTCTTCCGTCTCGATCGGCAGGAATCCGCCGGACCCCAGCCAGCGCGACACCCGGTTCTCGCCGGCATTATAGGCAGCCGCGGCAAGCCCCAGATTGCCGAAACCGGACTTCAGCTCCGCCAGATATTTCGCGGAAGCCGGAATCGCCTGCTCGATGTCGAAGGAGTTGGCGAGCCCGCGCATCTTGGCCGTGCCCGGCGTGAACTGAGCTATCCCTTCGGCGCCGACCGGGCTCACCGCATTCGGATCGAAGCGGCTTTCCTTCCAGATCAGCCGCGCGAAGAAGTCCTTGGGCAGTCCCTGCTCACCGGCATGCGCCTCGATCAGGTCGCAGACCCGCCCGATCAGGCGCTTCTGCGCCGAATGCGTGTATGGCGGATCGGCTCTTGCCACCGGGGCGACCAGCAGCGCTAGGGAGACGGAAAATGCTGCCCCGGCAAGGCGCCACATCGGCGCTATTCGGCCGCCGCCTGGCCGTGCCCGCCGAAACGTTGTTCGATGTAGTCGGCGACCATCTTCTCGAAGTCGGCGGCGATGTTCGGTCCACGCAAGGTTGCCGCCTTGCGCCCGTCGATGAAAACCGGTGCCGACGGCGTTTCGCCCGTGCCCGGCAGCGAGATGCCGATATCGGCATGTTTGGATTCGCCCGGTCCATTGACGATGCAGCCCATCACCGCGACCTTCAACTCTTCGACGCCGGGATATTTCTCGCGCCAGACCGGCATGTTCTTTCGCAGATCCTCTTGGATCGACTGGGCCAGTTCCTGGAAGACGGTCGAGGTGGTGCGCCCGCAACCCGGGCAAGCCGCCACGATCGGCACGAACTGGCGGAAACCCATGGTCTGCAGCAATTCCTGCGCCACCTGCACCTCGCGGGTGCGATCGCCGCCAGGCTCAGGCGTCAGCGAAATGCGGATCGTGTCGCCGATGCCCTGCTGCAAGAGAATGCCCATGGCGGCCGACGACGCGACGATGCCCTTGGAGCCCATACCCGCTTCGGTGAGCCCCAGATGCAGCGCGTGGTCGGAGCGGGTCGCCAGCATGGTGTAGACAGCGACAAGATCCTGCACGCCGCTGACCTTGGCCGACAGGATGATCTTGTCGCGGCCGAGCCCGATCTCTTCGGCGAGTTCAGCCGACAGGATCGCCGACTGCACGATGGCCTCGCGCATCACCTGGTTGGCCGTCAGCGGCGAGCCCTTTTTCTGGTTCTCGTCCATCAGCCGCGTCAGCAGTTCCTGGTCGAGCGAACCCCAGTTGACGCCGATGCGCACTGGCTTCTCATGGCGGATCGCCATCTCGACGATCTCGGCGAACTGCTTGTCCTTCTTGTCCTTGAAACCGACATTGCCGGGATTGATGCGGTATTTCGCCAGCGCCTCGGCGCAGGCCGGATGATCGGTCAGCAGCTTGTGGCCGATATAGTGGAAGTCGCCAACCAGCGGCACATGAACGCCAAGCCGCTCCAGCCGTTCGCGGATCTTCGGCACGGCGGCGGCGCTTTCGTCGCGATCGACGGTGATGCGCACGATTTCCGAACCGGCGCGGTGCAACGCGGCCACTTGCGCCACCGTCTGGTCGATATCGGCCGTATCGGTGTTGGTCATCGACTGCACGACGACCGGGGCGCTGCCGCCGACGATCACGCCGCCGACATCGACACCCACCGACTGCCGGCGCGGAAATGGGGAGGAAAAATACCCGGTCATGCCGGTCGCCTCATCTGAAATGGGTCCGGGCATGAGGTGGAGGAGCCGGGCGGCCTTGTCAATGGCAAGCACCAGCCCCAGCCGGTCAAATCGCCGAACAGCGACAATTTCGCCGCCCATCCGGCGACAAAGCAGACGGCCACGGTTGCAGGGCTGGCAACGGCGAAACGGCGAATACGGGAAAGTTTAGGCTTGAATCCCACCGTCCGATCGACTTGGAGCCGCCGGATGCCTGATGTTACACCGCTCTGGCCGGCGGCGAATGCCGCCGGGGGAGCAGGTCAGCGCCGCAGCGCCGCGATAGGAAACCGCTTCAGTGTGTTGTCGGTTGGGCCTTCAGTTTTTCGATTTCGTCCTTAATGGCCAGCTTGCGTCGCTTGAGGCAAACGATCTCAAGATCATCCACCGATGGATGCAGCAGCGCATCGTCGATTTCGCGTTCGATATCGCTGTGTTTCCGGTGAAGCTCTTCAAGATGGGACGCCAGAGACATGAATGGATCTCCCTTTCATATTCTTGCCAGCGACCGTCGCAACAGCGTCCACCGCGGGCGCCTGCGTGACGGCCAAATGACAGTGTGCCACCATTGTTTCGCCTTGTCGAATACCACGTGGTAGCATTCCACCGAGCGCTGAAATGTGATAATGCGAGCCCGCCGTCGACGGAATGTCGGTGGACCCCGCCCATCAGGCGCGCATGGGCGCCGGAGCCAGCAGAACGGTGGACATGTCGGAACAGGAACAGGCCGAGATTCGTCTCGAGTTTGCACGCTTGAAGCAGGAACACGCCGATTTCGACGCGGCGATCAACGCGATGATCGCCACAGGCTGCGATCCGCTGCAGGTCCAGCGCATGAAGAAGAAGAAACTGGCGCTGAAGGACCGGCTGAGCGCATTGGAAGACCGCATCATCCCCGACATCATCGCCTGAGCGGGCGTTTTTTTCGGAATCCGGTCTGCGCGACGACAGACCCCGCCAGTCAACACTCGATCCGCCATTGTGAGAACAAGATGCGTGTTGCTTTTGTGGAATGGCCGGAGGCACTTGAGGCAAATAGCGCGGAATGGGATGGCATCGCCGACCGGCTCATCGCTGCACGGCCGGATATCCTGATCACCAACGAACTTCCATTCGGACACTGGATTGCCGAGCAACCGGCTTTTGATGCCGAGCATTCCCAACAAAGCATCGACGCACACGAAAAGGGGCTCGAAGCCCTCGCCGGGTTGGGTATCCCGGCCATACTTTCGTCAAGACCTGTACGAGCGGAAGGCTTGCTCGTCAACGAAGCCGTGGCGATCGAGAACAGCGTTGTCCGGCCAGTTCATCGAAAGCACTATTTTCCCGAAGAGCCCGGCTGGTACGAGGCCAGCTGGTATGTTCCCGGCAGCGACGGCTTTACAGCCAGCGCGGTTGGTGGCCTGACCGTTGGTGTGATGTTGTGCACCGACGCGATGTTCAACGAACATGCGCGCAGCTACGGACGTCAGGGCGCCTCCCTCATCGCCATCCCGCGCGCGGCGGGCACGGCGACGGAAAACTGGCTCACCGCAGGTAAGATGGCTGCGATCGTGTCGGGAGGCTATGTGGTGAGCTCCAACCGGGTGGGCCGTTCTCGGAACGGCACTGTCTTTGGCGGCACCGGTTTTGCTTTCGCCCCGGATGGCGCCCTTCTGGCCGTAACTAACCCGTCAGACCCGCTTCAGGTCATCGAAATCGATCCGGAACGCGCCTCCAGGCAGCGCAGCGAATATCCCTGCTACGTTCGCGGTTAGTTTTCCGCCGCGGATAAGGCACGAAGCGCGCCGAAGAACGACCGCGATCCTTGCTCCGCAAGGCAAATTCGGCTACCTCGCCACTTTGCCGCCGGGGAGAGCAATTTGGCCCAGCACAAAGCCGAAGTCGCCATCATCATGGGCAGCCAGTCCGACTGGGCGACCATGCGTCACGCCGCCGAGATATTGGAGGTGCTGGAGATCCCGCACAAGGCGCTGATCGTTTCGGCCCATCGCACTCCGGACCGGCTCTATGATTTCGCTAAGGGCGCCAAGGCCGCCGGATTCAAGGTGATCATCGCCGGCGCCGGCGGTGCTGCCCACCTGCCCGGCATGACGGCCGCCATGACCCCGCTGCCGGTGTTCGGCGTGCCGGTGGAATCGAAGGCGCTGTCCGGCCAGGACTCGCTTTTGTCCATCGTCCAGATGCCGGCGGGCATCCCGGTCGGCACCCTGGCCATCGGCAAGGCCGGTGCCGCCAACGCGGCGCTGCTCGCGGCAGCCGTGCTTGCCCTCAACGACACCGCCCTGGCCGAACGGCTCGACGGCTGGCGTGCTGGCCAAACCGCCAGGGTCGCTGTCGTGCCGGTGGACCAGCCGTGAGCGCAGCGCTTCCCGTAGGCGCCGCCATCGGCATCATCGGCGGCGGCCAGCTCGGCCGCATGCTGGCGATGGCCGCGGCCCGGCTTGGCTACCGCACCATCATCCTCGAGCCGCAGCCGGATTGCCCGGCCGCCCAGGTCGCCAATCGCCAGATCGTCGCCGCCTATGACGATGCCGCCGCGCTGGCCGAACTTGCGGCCTCCTGCGCGGTTATCACCTATGAATTCGAGAATGTGCCGGTCACCGCCGCCGAGGCGCTGGCCGCCACCCGGCCGGTGCGGCCGCCGGCGCGCGCGCTGCAGGTGGCGCAGGACCGCGTCGTCGAGAAGGAATTCCTGAACGGCATCGGCGTTGCCACGGCCGCCTTCCACGCTGTCGACAGCGATGCCGATCTTGCCGCGGCCCTGGCCGACTTCGGCGGCAGCGGCGTGCTGAAGACCCGCCGCCTCGGCTATGACGGCAAGGGCCAGCGCGTTTTGCGCGGCGGCGAACCGGTCGAGGGCCTCTATGCGGTCATGGGTGGGGTGCCGCTCATCCTGGAATCGCTGGTTTCCTTCGAGTTCGAGATTTCCATGATCGCCGCGCGCGGTCTCGACGGCTCTCTGGTCGTGTTCGATCCGGCGCGAAACGTGCACCGTAACGGCATTCTGCACACTTCGACGGTCCCTGCTTCCGTCTCCGTCGCCACGGCCGACGCGGCCAAGCAGGCCTCCATGGCCATCGTCAGCGCGCTCGATTATGTCGGCGTGATCGGCATTGAGTTCTTCGTCCTGCCCGACGGAGGACTGCTGGCCAACGAGATCGCGCCGCGCGTGCACAATTCCGGCCATTGGACGGAGGCCGCCTGCACGGTTTCGCAGTTCGAGCAGCATATCCGCGCCGTTGCCGGCCAGCCGCTGGGCGATGCCGGGCGCCATTCCGATTGCGTGATGCAAAACCTGATCGGAGACGACGTTGCCGAGGTGCCGGCTTTGCTCGCCGAGCCCGGCCTCATGCTGCACCTCTATGGCAAGGAAGAAGCGCGGCCCGGTCGCAAGATGGGGCATTTCACCCGCATCCGTCCATTTGCCAACTGATCGTCGCTTACGCACGCGCCGAAGGTTGACATAAGCCGGGCACCCCGGTATTGAGCCGATCCGACAGGGCGCGTCTTCGGGCGCGCCTTAAAAATTAGGCCCGGAACCGGGCTAAGACCGACGGGCAAGACCATGAAGATCAAGAATTCGCTCAAGGCGCTCAAGGCGCGTCACCGGGACAACCAGCTGGTTCGTCGCAAGGGCCGCATCTACATCATCAACAAGACTGCCCCGCGCTACAAGGCGCGTCAGGGCTGATCCTGCCAGCGCGCCTGTAACAAGGCGCGCCGCATTGATGTCGAAACCAGATTCAGTTTGACGTCCGGCATCCCGGAGATAGAGTCCGGGAATGCGGATTTTTTTCGCCGTTTGCACGGCGCTTTCTCTTTCGATTCCTGTTCTGCCGGCCATTGCCGCCGACAGCACCACGGAGACCGCTGCGCCGCAGACGCGCGAACAGCGGCTCGACCGGCTGTTCTCCGATCTCAAGCATGAGCGCAATCCGAAGGCGGCCGAGCGCATCGCCGGCCGCATCTGGGCCGAATGGAACCGCTCCGGCAGCGCCTCGATCGACCTGATGATGCAATGGTCGCAGAAGGCGATCGAGGATCAGAAATTCGACGTAGCCCTCGATTTTCTCGACCAGGTGGTGACACTCGATCCCAAATATGCCGAGGGTTGGAACCGCCGCGCCACAGCGCATTTCCTGATGAAGAACTACGCCAAGTCGATGGCCGACATCGAGAAGACGCTGGAACTCGAACCGCGCCATTTCGGCGCCTTGTCGGGCATGGCGCAGATCATGACCGAGACCGGCCGCAAGCAGTCCGCGCTGGACGCCTGGCAGAAGGTGCTCGACGTCTATCCGATGTTGCGTAACGCTCAGGACCAGGTGTCGAAACTGTCCGAGGACCTAGCTGGAGAAGCGATATGAGGGAGAGGCGCTAGGAACTAGCGAATAGTAAGGACGAAGCGGGCCGGGGCAGAATCTGCCCCTTTATTATTGCCCGCTCACCAAGCGCTCACTTCTGCCCGTCGGCACCCAGATAGGCGATCCGCAGCATGTTCGTGGAACCCGGTGTCCGCAGCGGCACGCCGGCGGTGACGATGATGCGGTCGCCCGCCTTGCCGAAACCCTGTTCCGAAGCGATGCGGCAGGCGCGTTCGACCATGTCGTCGAGATCGGTGGCGTCTTCCGAGACCACGCAATGCGTGCCCCACAAAAGCGACAACCGCCGCGCCGTGGCCAGGATCGGCGACAACGCGATGATCGGCACCTGCGGCCGCTCGCGCGCCGCGCGCAGGCCGGTGGTGCCGGATGCGGTGTAGGTGACGATCGCCGACAGTTTCAACGTTTCGGCGATCTCGCGCGCCGCCAGCGAAATGGCGTCGGCACCGGTCGCTTCCGGTTCCGAGCGCTGGGCATTGATGATGCCGGCATAGGTCGGATCGCGCTCGACGCGTTCGGCGATGCGGTTCATCGTTGCCACCGCTTCGACCGGATAGGCACCGGCGGCGGATTCGGCCGAAAGCATGATGGCGTCCGCGCCTTCGAACACGGCGGTCGCCACGTCGGACACCTCGGCGCGGGTCGGCACCGGCGCGGAAATCATCGATTCCAGCATCTGGGTGGCCACCACGACCGGCTTGCCGGCACGCCGCGCCGCGCGTGTGATCTGCTTCTGGATGCCGGGCACCGCTTCGAGCGGCATCTCGACGCCGAGATCGCCGCGCGCCACCATCAGCGCATCGGACAATTCGATGATCTCTGCCAGTCGCGCCACGGCCTGCGGCTTCTCGATCTTGGAGAGCAGCAACGCCCGGCCGCGCGCGATCTTGCGGGCTTCCGCCAGGTCTTCCGGCCGCTGGATGAAGGACAGCGCCACCCAATCGACGCCGGCGGCGAGCACCGCGTCGAGATCCCTGCGGTCCTTCTCGGTCAGCGCGCCGACCGGCAAGTCCGTATCGGGCAACGACACGCCCTTCTTGTCGGAAATCTTGGTGCCGACCACCACCGTGGTGACGATGGAACGGCCGTCGGTCTTGACCGCCTTCAGCTCGACCTTGCCGTCATCGATCAACAGCCGGTGGCCGACCTCGACGGAGCGCAGGATCTCGGGATGCGGCAGGTGGACCCGGGTCGCGTCGCCAAGCTCCGGATTGTCGTCCAGCGTGAAGGTCTGGCCGACGGTCAATTCTTCCTTGCCATTGGCGAATTTGCCGACGCGCAACTTCGGCCCCTGTAGATCGGCCAGGATACCGATCGGGCGACCGACTGCGGCCTCGACCGAGCGGACGCGAGCAACGAGCGTGCGCATCAGGTCATGATCGGAATGGCTCATATTGATGCGGAACACATCCGCACCTGCCTCGAAGAGCTTTTTCAGCATGGCCTCATCGGAGGAGGCCGGACCGATGGTGGCTAGGATCTTGACCTTGCGGCTGCGTCTCATTGACTGTTTTGACCGTTGCTTGCCGGAGTGGCGGGCGCGCCCTCCGTGGTGGGCTGCTCGGTCAACTGGACCATCCAGCTGGCCTGCTCGCCCGTGTCGTATTCCTGGAATCCGGCGCGTTGGAAGCCCCGGGCGACGCAATCGGTTACGCCGGCGATCTTGAATTCCTTCTCGGCCACGCACATCGAGATCGGACCATCCCAACGGCCGCCGCGCTCGGCATCTTCTGCATAGAGATAATAAAACCTCGATGACAGCGGCCCCTCGATCAGCGTCTTGCAGGTCGAGCCTTCGATGTGCCACCAGCCTTCGGTGATCCAGCCCGATTTGGCGCGATAGCCGATGCCGACGCCGACGAGGTTCTGGGTGGCGTTGCACACCCTGAAATCGGCCCTGGCCTCGGATGCCATCACCAGCGGCGCCGCGAGAAGCACGAGCAGCGGCAGCAAGAGGGCGAGGCCCTTTCGCGTACGCTGCCGGCCGGCGGATGCCATTCGTGCCCCCTGGTTGATTGAAACTTGCATGATCAGGCGCCCTTTTCGAAGATGTCCGGGCGCATGTCAACGCGCCCCCCACTGTGAATCCAATCGATTTAATTGGCAAGCCGGCCCATGCCATGCCGGACGTGGAAAGTTTTTCGCAAAAACCTTGACCAAACAACGGCATTGCGCGGACTTCCGCTTCGTGGGATCACGCTACCATCCTCCTCCGCAACGCCACCGTTTGATTTCTCTCTGCCATGACCCGATCCACAGTTTTTGCGCCGTTCGACCTGATAGAAGGTGACCGTAGCCGCGGCATCGTGCTGGTGGCCGACCACGCGCGGCGCGATCTACCGGAAGAATATGGCGCGCTTGGGTTGCCAGCCGCGGAGTTCGAACGCCACATCGCCTATGATATCGGCGTCGAGGCGGTGACGCGCGAACTGGCTGCTCTCGTCAACGCGCCGGCGATACTCGCCAATTTCTCGCGGCTCCTGATCGATCCCAACCGTGGCGAGGACGACCCGACGCTGATCCGCCAGCTTTATGACGGCACCGTGGTGCCCGGCAACTATCCGATGTCGGCCGAGGAGCGCGCGCGACGGCTGGAGCGCTTCTACCGCCCCTATCACGACGCCGTCGCCGCTATGATCGCCTCGGTGGCCGAGGCGTCGGGTCGGGCGCCGTTCATCCTCTCCATCCATTCCTTCACGCCCGTTATGCAGGGCCGAACGCGTCCTTGGCATGCCGGCATCCTGTGGGACCTGGACGACCGCGCGCCGCGCCCGATCATCGAGGCGCTGGCGGCCGACAAGGATCTCGTGGTCGGCGATAACGAACCCTATGACGGCGCCCTGCGCGGTGACACCATGTTCCGGCACGCTATCGTCAACGGCTTCGCCCATGCGCTCATCGAAATCCGCCAGGACCTGATCGCCGACCAGAAAGGCGCACTCGCCTGGGCGGAGCGGCTGGCCCCGATCGTTGAAGTGGTCAACCGCCAACCCGATATACAGGCGGTGAGGATGTTCGGCTCGCGCACCGGGCCGCTGTGACGCGCCAAGACGAGGACACCACGATGAACGACCTCAGCGACGAACAGAAACGCGACTTCGAAGCGGCAGCCTTCCGCCGACTGCTCGAACATCTGCGCGAGCGCACAGACGTCCAGAATATCGACCTGATGAACCTTGCCGGCTTCTGCCGCAACTGCCTGTCCAACTGGTACCGCGAGGCCGCCGAGGCCAAAGGCGTTCCTCTTTCCAAGGACCAGTCGCGCGAGATCGTCTACGGCATGCCCTACGCCGAATGGCAAGCCCAGCACCAGACCGAAGCTTCCGACGCCCAGAAAGCCGCCTTCGCGACCAATCGCCCGAAGGATCATTGACGCCGACGACGGGGGCACCCGCGGACGCGAATATCAGCTTCGCGGCCCCGCCCCGTTTCTATTCCTGGACCAAGCCCAATTTCATCGCGGGACTTGACGAAAAAAACGAAACGATCTAGCGATTGAATCGTTTCAATTTCAGTCGGACCGAGCCATGCCCGCAGCCATTTCCATGCAAGACGCCGTCCGCGGCCGCTGGGCGGTGGCTGCGATGTTCTCCATCAACGGCTTTCTCACCGGCAGTTGGGCACCGCAGATTCCGGTCTTCCTGACCAGACTCGACATCAGCAAGGTGACGCTCGGCCTGCTTATCCTGCTGTTTGGCCTCGGCGCGCTCACCTTCATGCCTCTGTCCGGCTACCTGATGTCGAGATACGGCTCGCGCGCGGTTCTGCGCGGTTTTGCCAGTGTCTGCGTGTTCGGGCTGCTGATCGTGGCATTGGCCACCAACGTGCCGACGGCGGCGATAGCCATGTTCCTGTTCGGCGGCCTGATCGGCGGCATGGACGTTGCCATGAACGCCAACGCGGTCTCGGTCGAGCGGCGGCTATCGCGCGCGGTCATGTCCTCGTCGCACGGCTTCTGGAGCCTGGGCGGCTTTGCCGGCGGCAGTATCGGCGGCTTCGCCATCCAGCACTACGGCCACTTGACCCACGCGATCATCGTCACCGTCGTCGCCATTCTGCTGCTCGCCATCGCCGCGCGTTATCTGGTCACCGATCCGCGACCGATGGCGCAGGAACACCATAAATTCTCGCTGCCGAAGACACCCGCCATCTATCTCATCGGCCTGATGGCGCTGATCACCATGATCCCGGAAGGCGCCGTGCTCGATTGGGCAGCCCTTTATCTGAAACAGGAACTCGGTGCCGATCTCGCCACCGCCGGCCTTGCTTACGCGCTGTTCTCCGGCGCCATGGCCCTGATGCGCTTTGCCGGCGACGGCGTGCGCAACCGCTTCGGCGCAGTGACGACGCTGCGCGTGTCTTCGCTGATCGCCTCCTCCGGCATGTTCGTGGCGGCTTTGTCGCCCTGGCCCTGGCTGGTCATCGCCGCCTTCGCCGTCGCCGGGCTCGGCATCGCCAACATGGTGCCGATCGCCTTCTCGGCCGGCGGCAATCAGCCTGGCATGGCGTCGGGAACCGGCATGAGCGTGGTCACAACCATGGGTTACTCCGGCATCCTCCTGGCGCCGTCCCTGATCGGCTTCGCCGCCGAACATGTCGGCTTCACCGCCGTGTTCATGGTCTTGTCCGGCTTCCTCGCCATCGTCTTCCTGATGTCGAACCTGGCGCATGCCGCCGATTTCGCGGCTCAGCCGGCGGAATAGGCCTTCAATGCCTCATGGAGGAAGTCGGCGACGCGACGGATGCGCAGCGAACCGCGCACGTCGCGGTGCATGGCCAGCCACACCGGCAGCGGCGGCAGGGCGAGCTCCGGCAGCAAGGTCTCGACAAACGGCTCCCTGTTGGCCAGCGGCCGCTGGGTGAAGCCGATGCCGTTGCCGGCACGCACCGCCTTCCAATAGACGATCTGGTTGTCGCAGCGGAAGCGGAAGGCACTGCGCTCCAGGGTGACGCCGAAGGCGGCGAAACCGCGGATGATGCTGTCGTCGCGGTCGAAGCCGACGATATCGTGATCGACGATGTCGGCTGTCGTCTGTGGCCTGCCTCGTCGCGCCAGGTAGGACGTTGCCGCGCAAGCGCACAGCGGGATGTCGGTCACCTTGCGCGCGACCAGTTCGTTCTGCGCTGGCCGCACCATGCGGATGGCGATGTCGGCATCCCGCCGCAAAAGATTCTCAACCTGGTTGGATGCGACAACCTCGATCTCGATGCCGGGTTCCTCCAGGCCGAGCCTGGCGGTGATTTCCGGCAGCACATGAGCCGCGACGACCTCGCTGGCCGCGATACGCACCGTGCCTTCGATCGCCTCGACCGAACCCAGTGCCAGCAATGAAAAGGCGGTTGCCCGCTCGGCCACCGCCTGACCGCGCTCATAGAGCACTATACCGGCCTCGGTGAGCTGATAGCCGCGCCGCCCGCGCCGGAACAGCGTGACGCCGAGCGCCTGCTCCAGTTCCGTGATGTGGCGGCCAAGCGTCGGCTGGCTGGCGGCAAGCTTGCGCGCCGCGGCCGACAGGCTGCCGGTCTCGGCCACCGCCACGAAACTCTTGATGAGGTTCCAGTCCATATCCTGCATATTCAAAAATGAATATCAGAACGCCGAATTACGTCAATTTTCATTCGCCCGCGAAAAGAGAAAATAGGGCCATCGAAACCCGAACACGGAGACATTCAATGACCACGATCGCAATCCTCGGTGCCAATGGACGCCTCGGCCGCGCTGTCGGCAAGGCTTTCGTCGAGGCAGGATATGATGTCCGCGCCATCACCCGCAGCGGCAAGCTGCCGGCGGACCTCGCCGGCGCCGAGGCCGTCGCCGCGGACGCACTCGACCGCAACGCGCTGATTCGCGCCACCCAGGGCGTCGATATCGTCTTCCACGGCCTCAATCCAATCTATTCCGACTGGAGCAGCGTGCTGCCGATGGCCAGGAATGTTGTCGCCGCCTGCGAGGCCAATGGCGCGGTGCTGCTGTTCCCGGGCAACGTCTACAATTACGGCTCGCCTATCCCCGAATTCATCACCGAGGACGCGCCGATCCGGCCGACGACCGAGAAGGGACGCATTCGCGTTGAGCTGGAAGACATGCTGCGCACTGAGGCCGAAGCTGGCCGCCTGCGTACCATCCAGTTGCGCGCCGGCGATTTCTTCGGCGGCACCGGAACCGGCTCATGGTTCGACATGGTGATGGCCTCGAAAGTTCAGAAGGGCGTCTACACGGCCGCCGGCCCGACCGACATCGTGCATGAATGGGCCTATTTGCCCGACCTCGCCGCCACCTTCGTCGCGCTTGCCGACAATCTCGACCGGCTCGGCACCTATGAGACGCTTCACTTCCCCGGCCATGCCGTCACCGACATGGACATGAAGGCGGCGATGGAAAAGGCAGTCGGCCGCAAGCTCAGCATGGCCGCCATGCCCTGGTGGGTGTTGAGGGTTGGCGCGCCGTTCGTGCCGATGTGGAAGGCACTCGTGTCGATGTCCTATCTGCGCTTCGAGCCGCATCGGCTGGTCTCCGGCAGGCTGGAAAAGCTGATCGGATCGATCCCGCACACGCCGCTCGACCGCTCCGTTGCCGAAGCCCTGACCGACCTTGGCATCCCGGTGGCCAGCGTCGCCTCGCACGCCGAAGCCGCCTGACCGCCCGGCGCGAACAACGCGCCAAGCAAAAAAGGCCGCCCGGGAAAACGGGCGGCCTTTTGTTCGTCTGACTTCTTGCCGTTTATTCGGCCGCTTTGCGCAGCGCGCCAACCGCGTCGGCACCGGCCACGTCGTCATTCGACGCGGCCTCGCGGCGCCTGAACAGGCGACCGAGCCAGCCGCGCTGGCCGGGCTTGCGCTTGGCGCGGGTGAACACCATCAGCATGGCCGGCGTCACCACCAGCGTCAGAAGCGTAGCGAAAGACAGGCCGAAGACGATGGCCGAGGACAGCGAAATCCACCACTGCGTCGACGGCGCGTTGATCGTCGTCTCATGGTGGAAGATTTCAAGACCGAGGCCGAAGGCGATGGGCAGCACGCCGAGGATCGCCGACACCGCCGTCAGCACCACCGGGCGGGCGCGTTCGCGGCAGGTCTGCAGCACCGCCTCGGTCTTGTCCCAGCCCTCTTCGCGCAGTCGGTCGTAAGTGTCGATCAGCACGATATTGTTGTTCACCACGACCCCGGCCAGCGCGATCACGCCGATGCCGGACATGACGATGCCGAAAGCCTGACCGGTCATCATAAGCCCGAGGAACACGCCGATCGTCGCCATGATCACGCAGGAGAGCACCAGCAACACCGAGGTGAACTTGTTGAACTGCGCCAGCAGCACCAGGAAGATCAGGAAGATCGCCGCGCCGAACGCCTTCGACAGGAAGGAACTGGCTTCCGCGCTGTCCTTGTTAGAACCGGCGAGCTTCCAGCGGAAGTGCGAAGGCAGGCCCATGTCGGCAATCGCCTTGGTCACCTCGGCCTGCACGGCCGCCACTTGCCCTCCGGCGGCAACGTTGGCCTGCACCACCACGGTGCGGGCGCTGTCGATGCGGTGCAGCGTGCCGACGCGCGGCTCCGGCTTGCGGACGACGAAATTCGAGATCGGCACCGAACCCTGGCTGGTCTGCACGCGCAGTTCGTCCAGCGTCGACAGCGTGCGCCGATCTTCCGGCAGCCGCAGGCGGATGTCGACGGCATCGTCGGCACCGGCCGGGCGGTATTCGCTGAGCTTCAGCCCGTTGGTAACGAGTTGCACGACGGTGCCAACCGAGGTCGGATTGACGCCGTATTGCGCCGCCTTGCTGCGGTCGACCTCCAGCGCCCAGTCGATGCCGGGCGGCGGCAGGCCATCCGACACGTCGATGACATGCGGCACTTTGGCGACGCGGGCGGCGACGTCGCGCGCCACTTTCTCGATGCCAGCCGGATCGGCGGCCGAAATACGCACCTGAATAGCCTTGCCGGTTGGCGGGCCGGCTTCCGGCACGCGCACTTCCACGTCGACGCCAGGAATGCCGGCCATAACTTCGCGCAATTCGTGCAGGATCTGATTGGCCGACTTGCGCTCGCGCCAGTCGACGAACTCATACTGGATGACGCCGACGACGTCTTCGGGAATGTCGGCGCCGCCGCCTTGAGTCTTGCCGACACGGGTATAGACCGATTTGATCCCCGGCCAGCCAACCAGCTTGTTTTCGGCAATGCGCGTCGCCGCGTCCATCTCGGCCAATGAGAGGTTGCCGCGCGCATGCACATAGAGAAGGCCGTAGTCCGGCTCGACATTCGGGAAGAATTCGACGCCGGCGCCGTATTTGGAATAAGCGACCTGCACGCCGACCAGGAGCACGACCGTCAGCATCAGCACCGTCTTCGGGTACTGCACGGCCTTGCGCACCAGCGCCATATAGGCGCCGTCCTTGCGCTCTTCCTCGCTGTGCAATTCGGCCTTGGCGAATATGGCGCCGAGCGTCGGCGTGAACACCAGCGCATAAAGCATCGAGGCCGCCAGCGTGACGATCAGCGTGATCGGCAGGTATTTCATGAAGTCGCCGATGATGCCCGGCCAGAACAAGAGCGGCGAGAAGGCGGCGATACGCGTCATGGTAGCCGCGATGACCGGACCGGCCATGCGCTTGGCGGCAAGCGCGAAGGCTTCTTCCTTCGGCATGCCTTCCGTCATGCGCCGCTCGGCGAATTCGGTGACGATGATGGCATCGTCCACCAGCATGCCGACGGCCAGGATCAGGCTGAACAGCACGATCATGTTGATCGTGTAGCCCATCATGGCAAGTAGCAGGATACCGATCAGGAACGATGACGGGATGGCCAGACCGATGAGCAGCGAGGCGCGTCCCGACAGCGCGTAGAGGATGACGATGAAGACCAGGATGACGGCGATCATCACGTGGTTCTGCAGATCGTTGAGAAGCTGCTTCACGAAGACGGACTTGTCCTGCGTGTAGGTGACTTCCATGCCCGGCGGTGCGACCTTGACGAACTCGTCGGCGACCTTCTTCGCGCCCTCGATCGTCTCGACGATGTTGGCGCCGATGCGCTTCTTCACTTCGATGGCGATGGCCGGCTTGCCGTCCAGCCGGGTGATGGTTTCGGCGTCCTTGAAAGTGGAGCGGATGGTCGCGACATCCTTCGCCTGCACCACGGCGTTCGGCCGCGCCACCACCGGCAGGTTGGCGACGTCTTCCGGTGTCTCGATGAGCGATGGCACCTTGACCGCGTATTTGCCTTCCGCGCCCTCGATATTGCCGGCCGCGACCAGGCTGTTGGACGCGCCGACGCCCTGCATCAGTTGATCAAGCTGCAACCCGTATGAGGAAAGCTTGACCGGATCGACGACGACTTCGACGAGGTCCTTGCGCGCGCCTTGCAGCGTGCCTTCCAGCACGCCCGGAACTTCCTCGATGCGGTCGCGCAATTCGCGCGCGGCGGCGGTCAGCACACGCTCGGGCACATGGCCGGAGAGAGTAACGACCAGCACCGGGAATTCGGAAATATTGACCTCGTTGACCGTCGGCTCCTCCGCCGCCTGCGGCAGATCGGCTTTGGCATCCTGCACCTTGGAGCGCGTGTCCTGCAGCGCCTGGGACAGATCGGTCGAGGGATCGAACTCGACCAGCACATAGCCACCGCCCTGGAATGCGGCCGAACGCATTTCCTTCAGGCCCTTCAGGCTTTTGAGCTTGGTCTCGACGGGTCTCAGCAGCAGCCGCTCGGAATCTTCCGGCGAGATGCCCTGATAGACCAGGGAAACATACATCATCGGAATCGGAACGTCCGGTTCGGCTTCCTTGGGCACCGACATATAGGCAATGGCGCCTGCGAGCAGCAGGAACACCAGCACCGAAATGGTCAGCCGCGCATTCTTGATGGCAAGCGTGACGATATCCATGGGGTCAGATCCCGTAAGTGGATGAGGACCGATCGGCCCGGATAAAAGCGACTAGAGCGCACCGGAGGCGGCATCGCCGCCGACCAGCTTCTTGATTTCCTGCAGATCGGCTTCGACTGGCTGCACGACATCGCCTTCGGCAACCAGCTCCTGGCCAGCGACAATGACCCGCGCATCGGCAGGAATGCCGCCGAGCACCAGGCCGTTCGGCATGTCGTCGACCAGATCGATCGGGAAGAAGGCGACCTTGTTGTCCTTGCCGACGGCGCGGATGCCGAGGTCGCCCTTGTTGCTCAGCGTCACCACCGAGCGCGGCAGCACGATCGCATCGGTCGGCTTGGCCGCAAGCGTGATCTCGGCCGTCATGCCAGCAGGGATCGCGCCATCGCCATTCGGGATGGCGATCTCGACACGGAAGGTACGGGTGGCGGTTGAGGCATCGCGGCTGATGTAGCGCACGGTCCCTTCCGCGACCTGGCCGCTGACCAGGCGCACATTGGCCTTGTCGCCGATCTTGAGATAGCCAAGGTCGCGCTCGCTGACTTCGCCGCGGGCGATCACCGGATCGAGGCTGAGGATCGTCGCCACCTCGCCGCCAAGCGGCACGGCGCTGCCGAGCTGGACCGGAATACGGTCGATGACGCCATCGAATGGCGCCTTCACTTCCTTGCGTGCCAGTTCCATTTCAGCGGCGTCGAGCAGCGATGTCGCCAATGCCAGCGCCGAGCGGGCGCTGTCCAGCTGGAGCTTGGCCAGATTGCCGGTCTTGGCCAGCCGCTCGGCCGCATCCAGCTCCGCCTGGCGCTGCCCCTTCAACTGCCGGGCGTTCTCGACGGCGGAAACCTTCTCCTCGGCGTGGAGCTTCAGCACGACATCGCCGATCTTGACGCGGTCGCCCTGCTTCACCGGCAATTCGCCGATAATACCGGCGACACGGGTCGCGAGCACCGCGCGCTTATCGGCTTCGGTGATACCGGAAACGCGGATAGCGCGCGCATGTTCGCTGCGCGGCGGCGTCACCACCTTGACGATGCGCAGCGAGACTTTCTGCTCGGTCGGGCCAGACTTCGCTTTCGCATCGGTCCCGGCCTTTGGCTGGTCGGCGTTCGACGCGCTGCCAACGGATGAGAAATGCCCCGTGGCCACCCAGGCGGCGAAGCCGACGAGCACCACAATGGCAGCAACCTTATGAAACCTGATTTTCGGCATCATCGTCTTCCGGTATGAGCGTGAACCCCCGCCGCGTCGCCGGTCGGCGCGCTGGATATGGGGATGCGCATCGCCTTGTTCAAATTACCGTGATCGGCGGCGCGCGGTTTTTACATGAAAGTTGCTTATTAGACAGTGGTAAAAATAGGTGCGGTTACCTTCAGGTGCCCACCCGCACCGCAACGGCCAATGATTTTCGCGCGATTGCGGCATGTTTGTACCGGGAAGGCAAAAGACTTTCCCAGCGGATTGCTGCACGGCTCCCGCCTCCCCAGCGAGCACGGCAACCCCTGCCGCTTTGTCTGCTTGACGCCGCCTTGCTGATAGTTGCGATCGCTTCGTCAGCCGCTTGAAGAACCGGCAAATCACCCAGCGATGCCTGTAGCGATGACATCATAACCAGCTGGAAACGCGGCATTATTCCTATCTTTCCTGCTGAACGGCCAGTCAGCGAACCTTTGCACAACCCAGCTCTGGAGGCGCGACGAGCAACGCTCGTGCGAAGTTGGAAACCGCGAATCGCCGGCTGCGAACGGTGGTCGCGTGCTGGCGTTCGGCAGGTGTCACAACGCCACCTCGGGTCGACTGGATGCCGAAATTTTGGCAGCAGGCGTCAGGATGATGAAGCGGCGTGCGCTCGAACAGGCCTTTCACGACAATGGTCGTCATGACGCAGGTGTCCCGCGCGACAAATTCTTGACTCAGACGATCATGTATCGATAGCTGCTGCCGCGATTGGTTCGTTCAACCGAGGAGAACATGATGAAGTCCATTCTTTCGATGCTGGCTGGCGCGGCTGCGCTGACGGCCGGTTTCACCGCTTTGCCGGTTACGGCCGCCGACGCGGAAGGCATCGTCGTCTACAATGCCCAGCACGAAAGCCTCGGCAAGGAATGGGCCGAAGCCTTCACCAAGGAAACCGGTATCAAGGTGACGCTACGCAATGGCGGCGACAGCGAGTTCTCCAACCAGATCGTCGCCGAAGGCAAGGCCTCGTCCGCCGACGTCTTCCTGACCGAGAATTCGCCGGCCATGGCACTGGTTGACGCCGCCGGCCTGTTCGCGCCGATCGAGGCCGACACGCTGGCGCTGGTGCCTGACCAGTACCGCCCGTCCGACAGCAAGTGGGTCGGCATCGCCGCCCGCAGCACCGTATTCGTCTACAACAAGGACAAGCTGAAGGAAGACCAGCTGCCGAAGTCGCTGCTCGACCTCGCCGATGCCAAGTGGAAGGGCCGTTGGGGCGCTTCGCCGTCCGGCGCCGATTTCCAGGCCATCGTCTCCGCCTTGCTCGAATTAAAGGGCGAGGAAGCCACCGCCACCTGGCTGAAGGCCATGAAGGAGAACTTCAAGCCGTTCAAAGGCAACAGCACCGTGATGAAGGCGGTCAACGCCGGTCAGGTCGAAGGCGGCGTGATCTATCACTATTACTATTTCGGCGATCAGAATAAGACCGGCGAGAACAGCAAGAACATCGGCATGCACTATTTCAAGAACCAGGATCCGGGCGCGTTCGTCTCAATCTCGGGTGCCGGCGTGCTGGCTTCGTCCAAGCATCAGAAGGAAGCCCAGGCTTTCGTCAAATGGCTGGCCGGCAAGGGCGGCCAGGAGATCCTGAAGACCGGCACGTCCTTCGAATACGCGGTCGGCAAGGACGCGCAGTCGAACACCAAGCTGGTTCCGCTTGCCGACCTGCAGGCGCCCAAGATCGACCCGCAGAAGCTGAACTCCAAGAAGGTGACCGACCTGATGACGGCGGCTGGCTTGCTTTAGCCGGCATTCGTCCTAAAAGGACTTCGCCGACAACGCTCCCGCGGTCCCCGCGGGAGCATTTCGTTTCCGAGATACTGTTCTTGATGCCCGAACCCGCCGCAATCCACCCTTCAAAGGCTGCTCGCCACAGGCAGGCGCGGCTATGCGGGTGACTTGATGGTGGCCTCGGGCGAACTCGCACGGACCGGTGTGTCGGTCCGTTCGACCGGCCGGCGGACGCCGCGCCGCGCCTTCCCGCTGATCTCGCTGGCCGCCGTCGCCGTTTCGGCCCTCGCGCTCCTGCCGCTCGGCTTCGTCGTCTTCATCGCCGTCCAGACCGGCTGGGAAACCGTCGTACAGTTGGTCTTCCGGCCACGCGTCGGCGAACTTCTGGTCAACACCGTGCTCCTGGTCCTGCTGACGGTACCGATCTGCGCGGTGCTGTCGGTGGCGCTCGCCTGGCTGACCGAGCGCAGCGATCTGCCCGGCGCCCGGCTCTGGTCCTGGCTCGCGGTGGCGCCGCTCGCCGTGCCCGCCTTCGTGCATTCTTATGCCTGGGTCACGCTATGGCCCGGTCTCAACGGCCTGTTTGCCGGCGTGCTGGTGTCGGTGATCGCCTATTTCCCGTTCCTTTATCTGCCGGTGTCGGCCGCCTTCCGCCGCCTCGATCCAGCTCTGGAGGACGCGGCCGCCTCGCTGGGGCTGAGCCCCTGGCGCGTATTCTTCCGCGTGGTGCTGCCACAGCTGCGGCTGGCGCTGTGCGGCGGCGCGCTGCTGGTCGGCCTGCATCTGCTCGCCGAATACGGGCTTTACGTCTTCGTCCGTTTCGACACGTTCACCACGGCGATCGTCGACCAGTTCCAATCGACCTTCAACGGCCCTGCCGCCAACATGCTGGCGGGCGTTCTGGTCGCCTGCTGCCTAGTGCTGCTGACGCTTGAAGTGCTGGTGCGCGGCGAGGAGCGTTATGCCCGCGTCGGTTCGGGTGCTGCGCGCCTGAAGCCACGCACCGTGCTCGGCCGCGCCACCCTGCCCTGCTTGCTGTTGCCGGTTGCCGTCACGGCGCTGACGCTGGGCGTGCCGTTCCTCACCATTGGCAGCTGGCTCCTCGCCGGAGGCGTCGAGGTCTGGCGTATCGACGAGATCGGGCTGGCGCTCGGCCAGACCCTGCTTCTTGCTGTTGCCGGCGGTGTGCTGGCGACGATTGCAGCCACGCCGATGGCCTGGCTGTCGATCCGCGCACCCGGCCGCCTGCAGCGCGTGCTGGAAGGCTGCAACTACGTGGTTGGCGCCCTGCCCGGCGTTGTGGTGGCGCTGGCGCTGGTTACGATTGCCGTGCGTGTCGTGCAGCCGCTCTACCAGACGCTGGCCACCATCCTGTTCGCCTATGTGCTGATGTTCCTGCCGCGCGCGCTGGTGTCGTTGCGTGCCTCAATCGCCCAGGCGCCCGTGGAACTGGAGCGCGCCGCCGGCAGTCTCGGCCGTTCGCCGCTGAGGGCGCTGTGGGCGACGACGATCCGCCTGTCGGCGCCGGGTGCAGCCGCGGGCATGGCACTCGTCGCGCTCGGCATCATGAACGAACTTACCGCAACCCAGATGCTGGCGCCCAACGGCACCCGCACGCTGGCAATGGCGTTCTGGAGTTACAGCGGCGAGATCGACTATGCCGCCGCCGCACCCTATGCGGCGATCATGGTGGCGTTGTCGCTGCCCCTGACCTGGCTGCTCTATATGCAGTCGAAGCGAATGGCCGGCCAATGAGCTTTCTGGAAATCACCTCGCTGGCCAAATCCTACGGCCCGGTCGCGGCCGTCGCCGGCATCGACTTGACCGTTGCCGCCGGCAGCCGAACCGCGATCGTCGGCCCCTCCGGCTGCGGCAAGACCACGCTGTTGCGCCTGATCGCCGGCTTCGAGACGCCCGATGCCGGCCGTATCGCGCTGGCTGGCCAGACCCTCGCCAATGGCGGGACGGCAGTGCCGGCGCATCTGCGTGGTATCGGCCTGGTGGCACAGGACGGCGCGTTATTCCCGCATCTGTCGATCGCCGGCAATATCGGCTTCGGCATGGACAAGCACGAAGCGAAGCGCGACGAACGCATCGCCGAGCTCGCCTACATCGTCGGGCTGGACAAGGGCGTGCTCAAGCGCCGGCCTCACCAGCTGTCCGGTGGCCAGCAGCAGCGCGTGGCACTGGCACGCGCCATGGCGATGAAACCGCGCCTGATGCTGCTCGACGAACCGTTCTCGGCACTCGACACCGGCCTGCGCGCCTCCATGCGCAAGGCGGTGGCCGAAATGCTGGAAAGCGCCGGCATCACCACCATCCTGGTCACCCACGACCAGGCCGAGGCCCTGTCCTTCGCCGACCAGGTCGCGGTCATGCGCGAAGGGCGCTTCTCGCAGATTGGCACACCGCGCGACCTTTACCTCAAGCCGAAGGACCGCATGGTTGCCGAGTTCCTCGGCGATACAATCGTTTTGTCGGCCAAGATCGGCGGTGGTTTTGCCGAAACGCGGCTCGGCCGCATCGCCGTCGACGGCAAGGAACGACACGACCTTGCCCGCATCATGCTGAGGCCCGAACAGGTGATGCTGGCACCGGCCTCCCGCGCCGATCTCGACGCCGCGTCGAAGCCCGGCGTGCTGTTTGGAGAAGTCACCGAATCGGAATTCGGCGGCTCGGCCTGCACCGTCGCGGTCAAGCTTTTGAACAGCCCCGATCCGCCCGAGGCGGCCGCCATCGGCAACACCCCGCTCATCTTGAGGAAACCCGGCCTCGACGCGCCGTCCGTGGGCGACATCGTGCGCATCAGCGTCGTCGGCAAGGCGCACGTGTTTTCTTAAGAACGCCGCCTCTGCGTCCTTACCGCATGGGGTAGGCGCTACAGTCGCTTCCCGGCGCTGTCGAACCAGTGCAGTTTCTCGGCCGGCACGGTCACCTCGAGCCGGTCGCCAGGTTTCGCCGCAGCCCGACCGGAAACCCTGACGATGATGCGACTGCCGGCGGCGGCGCAATAGAGGAAACTCTCGGCGCCCACCGGCTCGACCGCCTCGACCAGTGCCGGCAAGACGATGGCACCAGAGGCCGCCTTGCCGGTGGTTTCGGCATCCTCCGGCCGGAAACCCAAGGTCGCCGCGTGAATCGGCGCCGCGATAGCCAGCGATACGCCATTGGCGAACACCTTGTCCTGGCTGTCGGCGGGGCTATCCGGTTTGGCCGCGACGCCGAGCAGATTCATCGGCGGCGCGCCGATGAAGGAAGCCACGAAAGTCGAGGCCGGCTTTTCATAAATGTCGAGCGGCGCGCCCATCTGCTCGACCAGTCCGGCGTTCATCACCACCAATATGTCGGCCAGCGTCATCGCTTCCAGCTGGTCGTGCGTGACGTAGACCGAGGTGACGCCCAGCGAACGCTGCAGGTTCTTGATCTCGACGCGCATCTGCCCGCGCAGCTTGGCGTCGAGATTGGAGAGCGGTTCGTCGAACAGGAACACTTTCGGGTTGCGCACGATGGCGCGACCCATGGCGACACGCTGGCGCTGGCCGCCGGAAAGCTCGCGCGGACGCCGGTCGAGCAGATGCGACAGTTCCAGCACCTTGGCGGTGGAGCGCACCCGGGAATCGATCTCCTCCTTCGGCGTGCCGCGATTGCGCAGGCCGTAGGCCATGTTGTCGTAGACCTTCATATGCGGATAGAGCGCATAGTTCTGGAACACCATGGCGATGTCGCGCTCGGTCGGGCCGACGGCATTGACCACCTTGCCATCGATGGCGCAGGTGCCGGACGAGATCGTCTCCAGCCCGGCGATCATGCGCAGCAGCGTGGACTTGCCGCAGCCGGACGGGCCGACCAGCACGCAAAGCTCCTTGTCGGGAATGGCGATCGACACGCCCTTCACCGCTTCCACCCCGCCGGGATAGACCTTGCGCACATCCTTCAGGTCGACAGTCGCCATCTATTTCTCCGTATCGACGAGGCCGCGCACGAACCAGCGCTGCATCGCCACCACCACCAGGATCGGTGGCACGATGGCGAGGATCGCCGTCACCATCACCAGATGCCATTGCGTATCGGCGTCGGCGAAGGACACCATCTTCTTCAGCGCAATGACGATGGTGGTCATGTCGTTGCGGTTGGTGACCAGGAGCGGCCACAGATATTGCGTCCAGCCATAAATGAAGAGGATGACGAACAGCGCCGCGATATTGGTGCGCGACAGCGGCAAAAGAATATCGAAGAAGAAACGCCAGGGGCCGGCACCGTCCACCCGCGCCGCCTCCACCAGTTCGCCCGGAATGGTCATGAAGAACTGCCTGAACAGCAGCGTCGCGGTGGCCGAGGCGATCAACGGAATGATCAGGCCGGCATAGGTGTCGATCAAGCCGAGATCGACCATCACCTTGTAGGTGGGCAGGATGCGCACCTCGACCGGCAGCATCAGCGTGATGAAGATCAGCCAGAAGATCGTCATCCGGAACGGAAAGCGAAAAAAGACGATGGCGTAGGCCGACAGGATCGAGATGACGATCTTGCCCACGGCGATGCCCAATGCCATCACCGTCGTGTTGAGAAGCAGCGTACGGGCTCCAACGCCGCCGATGCGGCCGACGCCGCCGAAAAGCGCCTCGCCATAATTATTCCAGAACTCGCTGCCCGGCGTCAGCGGCAGCGGCGGCCGCAGGATCGTCTGCAGCGTCTGCGTCGACGCCACGAAGGTGTAGTAGATCGGGAAGGCGACGATGACGAGGCCGAGGATCAGTACGGCATGGGCGACATAGATGCCCGTCGACGACTGGCCGATCATCAGCTTGTCGTGCCCGCTGGCGGACGAAAGCGGCTTCGGCTCAGCCATAATGCACCTTCCTCTCCACATAGCGGAACTGGATGGCGGTGAGCGCGATCACGATCACCATCAGGATGACCGACTGCGCGGCCGAAGAGCCGAGGATCAGATTGACGAAGCCGTCATTGTAGACCTTGTAGACCAGCGTTTCGGTCGCCTTGCCGGGCCCGCCGCCGGTGACGGCATGCACGATGCCGAATGTGTCGAAGAAGGCATAGGTCGTGTTGATGACCAGGAGAAAGAAGGTCGTCGGCGCAAGCAGTGGGAAGACGATCGTCCAGAAGCGTTTCGTTTCCCCGGCACCGTCTATTGCCGCCGCCTCGATCAGCGTCTTGGGGATCGCCTGCAGACCGGCGACGAAGAACAGGAAATTGTAGCTGATCTGCTTCCAGGCGGCCGCCGCCACCAACAGGATCATCGCGTCCATCCCGTTGAGCACGGGGTCCCAGGCGATACCCATCTTGCGCAGCAGGATCGCCAGCGAGCCGATCGACGGATTGAACAGGAAGAGGAACAGCATGCCGGCGATGGCCGGGGCCACCGCATAGGGCCAGATCAGCAGCGTGCGATAGAACCCTTTGCTGCGCACCACCTTCTCGGCCATCACGGCCAACAGCAGCGCCACGCCCATGGCGACCGCCGCGGTCGCCACCGAGAAGACCACCGTCACCTTGATCGAATGCAGGTAGTTCGGATCGGCCAGCACCTTTTTGAAGTTGTCGAACCAGACGAATTTCGATTTCAATCCGAACGGGTCTTCCTTGAGCATCGACTGGTAAAGCGCCTGCGCCGCCGGCCAGTAGAAGAAGACCAAAGTGATGGCGAGCTGCGGCGCCACCAGAAGATAGGGCAGCACCTTGTTCGGAAAGACGACGCGAGGGGTCATAGGGCGCCCCGACCGTCAAGCGCCCCTGATCGCCTTCTTGCCGAACCGGCAGGAAGGCGATCAGGCAATCCGGTGCCAGCAAGCGGTCGGGTGACGGAGCGCGCCAAGCGTGTCAGTTCCCAAGTGCTTCCTTGATGGCGGCGTTGCCGCGCGAAACCGCGTTATCCAGCGCCTGCTGCGCGGTCTGCTGACCGGCCAGCATCTTCTCGTATTCCTCGTTAAGGATATCGCGCACCTGCGGCAGGTTGGGCAGTCGCACGCCCTTCGAATTGTCGGTCGGCGCCTTGCCCAGCATCTGCAGGATCGGCGTTTCGCGGCCCGGGTTCTTGTCATAGAAATCGGACTTCTTGGTCGCCTCGTAGGCGGCCAGCGTTACCGGCAGGTAGCCGGACTTCTGGTGCAGATATTCCTGCACCTCGGTCTTCGACAGATAGGTGAAGAAGGCAGCCACGCCCTTGTAATGGTCGTCGGGTTTGCCGGCGAACACCCACAGGCTGGCGCCGCCAGGCGTGGTGTTCTGCGGCGCGCCTTTGGCGTCGCTGTCATAGGGCAACTGGCCGATGCCGTAATTCATGCCCGATTTGACGATGTCGCCGAGACCGCCGGAAGATTCGGTGAGGATACCGCATTCGCCGGCGAGGAAGATCTGCTTGGCCTCGGAGGTGCGGCCGCCATATTTGAAGGTGCCGTCCTTGGCGAGATCGGCCAGCGCCTGGAAATGGTTCACATAGAGCGGCGCGTTGATCTTCAGTTCGACATCGCCGCCGGCGAGCCCGTTCTGCTGCGTTGCCCACGATACATCGTTCCAGGCCGCGAAATTCTCGGTGTGGATCCAGGTCAGCCAGGTCGTGGTGAAGCCGCAGGGCGCCGCGCCGCTCGCCTTGATCTTCTTGGCCGCCTCCCACACCTCGTTCCAGGTCTTGGGCGGGTTGTTCACGTCGAGCCCGGCCTTCTGGAAGATGTCCTTGTTGTAATAGAGGATCGGCGAGGAGGAATTATAGGGGAAGGACAGCATCGTGCCGTCCGGCTTCGAATAATAGGCAACGATGCCGGGCAGGTACTGGCTTTTGTCGAACTTGACGCCGGCATCGGTCAGCACGTCGGCCACCGGCTTCACCGCGCCTTCGGCGGCCATCATCACGCCGGTGCCGACATCGAATACCTGCAGGATGTCAGGCGCCTGTTTCGCGCGGAAGGCGGCGATGCCGGCATTCAACGCCTCGGGATAGGTGCCCTTGAACACCGGGACGATCTCGTAGTCCTTCTGGCTGGCGTTGAAATCCTTGGCGATCTTGTCGACGACCTCGGCGTTGGCGCCCGTCATGGCATGCCACCAGCTGATCTGGGTGACGGCAAAGGCCGAGGTGGTGGTGCAAAGCACGAAAGTGGCGGCGACCCCGGCCGCAAGACCGCGAAACGTCATGTTCCTCTCCCATTCTCCAGTGGCGCAAGCGAACTTCCGCCAAGGGAGTATGGGTCGAATGCGGCAGCCGGACAACGTTTTTGTTTCGTGTCAGACTATCGTAGCATCGTTTGGTTTGCGGCTGGCTTTCGAATTGCGCGAAATTAGTTAGCCAGCGCTGCATCCATCAAACGGATGGCATCGGCACCCGACCATTCGGCGGGCCCGTTCATGTGGCCGATCAGGCAGCCTTCGCCGTCGACCAGCAGCGTCACCGGCAGGCCGAGCGCCAGGCCGCGCTTCTTCAAATCGTTGAACACGCCCATCGAGGCGTCGCGATAATGCGCCAGCGATTTCACGCCGATCTCGTCGAGGAAGGCCTTGGGCTTGGTGTCGTCGCCGGTGTCGACATTGATCGCCATAACCTCGAACTTGTCCGAGCCCTTTTCCTTCTGCAGCGCATCCAGCGCCGGCATCTCGGCGCGGCACGGCGCGCACCAGGTTGCCCAGAGATTGACGAGCACGGTGCGGCCGGTGCGGTCGGCCAGCGTCATCGCCTTGCCGTCCGGCCCGTTGAAGGCCAGCGTTTTCAGCGATTGCGGCGGGTCGGCGGGCAACAGCGCGGCAACCTGACCGGTCGCGGCAGCCGCCACTTTCTTGGCGCGCTCGGTCTTGGCGGCGCAGACGGCGTCATCCTTGCCGACGGCAGCCGCGGCAACCGGCTGGGGCTCGTTGTTGCCAGACCCGCTCTCCCTGACATATACCGCGACCGCGCCGGCGAGAGCGCCGGCAACCAGTGCTGCGAGGATGAGCCGCGGGGCGGGAAACAGTTTCTTGCCGTCTGCCATGTCCAAATATCTCCGGGAAACGGGTTATAGCGATGAGCGACAAGAAGGCCAGCAACCAGATGTGGGGCGGACGATTTGCCTCGGGTCCGGCCGCTATCATGGAGGCGATCAACGCATCGATCTCCTTCGACCGCAAACTCTACGCCCAGGATATTCGCGGCTCGATCGCGCACAGTGAGATGCTGGCCGAAACAGGCATTATTTCGGCGGGCGATCAACACAAGATCGCTCACGGCCTGAACACGATTTTGAAAGAGATCGAGAGCGGTAAGTTCGAGTTCTCGACCCGGCTGGAAGACATCCACATGAATGTCGAGGCACGCCTTGCCGAGTTGATCGGCCCGGCGGCCGGCCGCCTGCACACGGCGCGCTCGCGCAACGACCAGGTTGCCGTCGACTTTCGTCTCTGGGTCAAGGACGAGTTCCACCGCGTCGCAGAGGCCCTGAAGGGGCTGATCGCCGCCTTCCTGGAGCGCGCGGAGGAACACGCCGCCACGGTGATGCCCGGCTTCACCCATCTGCAGACCGCGCAGCCGGTGACCTTCGGCCATCACTGCATGGCCTATGTCGAGATGTTCGCGCGCGACCTTTCCCGTGTCCGCGACGCCATCCAGCGCATGGACGAAAGCCCGCTGGGCGCGGCTGCCCTTGCCGGTACAGGCTTCCCGATCGACCGGCACAGAACCGCGAAGGCGCTCGGCTTCCGCGAGCCGACCCGTAATTCGCTCGACAGCGTTTCCGACCGCGACTACGCGCTGGAATTCCTGTCGGTGGCCTCGATCTCGGCCACCCATCTGTCGCGCCTGGCCGAAGAGATCGTCATCTGGTCGACGCCGCAATTCGGCTTCGTGCGCCTGTCGGACGGCTTCTCGACCGGCTCCTCGATCATGCCGCAGAAAAAGAACCCGGATGCCGCCGAACTGGTGCGGGCCAAAACCGGTCGCGTCAATGGCCATCTCATCGGCCTGCTCACCGTCATGAAGGGCCTTCCGCTGACCTATTCCAAGGATATGCAGGAAGACAAGGAAGCCGTCTTCGACGCGGCTGAGACGCTCGACCTGATGCTCGCCGCCATGACCGGCATGGTGACGGACATGACGGTCAATGCCGTCGCCATGAAGAAGGCCGCCGGCTCAGGTTATTCGACCGCAACCGACCTCGCCGACTGGCTGGTGCGCACGCTCGGCCTGCCCTTCCGCGAGGCGCATCACGTCACCGGCCGCGCGGTCGCGTTGGCCGAATCCAAGAAGCTCGGACTGGAGAAGCTTTCGCTGGAAGACCTGCGGTCGATCCATGCCGGCATCAGCGATGACATCTTTTCGGTGCTGTCGGTACAGAATTCCGTCAAGAGCCGCACCAGCTTCGGCGGCACCGCGCCGTCGGAAGTCCGCAAACAGATCCGTTACTGGAAAAAGCGCCTGGCCAAGGCGTGATGCCGGATGCAATGCCTAAGAAACTCGGCTACAAGCGACGCTCGAAACGCACGGACGGACGACACGATGACGGCAGGCAGGATACTGGTGACGCTGACGGTTCTGGCGACGGTGACGGCCGTCTCGGCCTGCGGACGCCGCGCCGCGCTCGACACGCCCTATGAGGCGGCGGTGCAGGAACGCAAGGACGCCGCCAAGGCCAAGCAGCCGGTACCACCGGAACCGACGAAACCGGAAACGGACAAGCCTTTCATCCTCGACAAGCTGATCCAGTAGCCTTTCCGGACGAACCACCGTGAACCATTTCGATTATCGCGACGGCATCCTGCATGCCGAGGACGTGGCGATACCCGCCATCGCCGCCAGCGTCGGCACGCCCTTCTACTGCTATTCCACTGCGACGCTGACGCGTCATTTCCGCGTTTTCTCCGAAGTCTTCGCCGGCCTAGACGCGATGATCTGCTATTCGCCCAAGGCGAATTCCAATCAGGCGGTGCTGCGCACGCTGGCCAAACTCGGTGCCGGCGCCGACGTGGTCTCGGAAGGTGAATTGCGACGCGCGCTCGCCGCCGGCATCCCTGCCGACAAAATCGTATTCTCCGGCGTTGGCAAGACGGCGCGCGAGATGGATTTCGCGCTGGCCGCCGGCATTCACTGCTTCAACGTCGAATCCGAGCCGGAACTCGAGCTCCTTTCGGCGCGCGCCGTCGCCGCCGGCAAGACGGCACCGGTGTCGCTGCGCGTGAACCCGGATGTCGACGCCAAGACGCACAAGAAGATTTCCACCGGCAAGGCCGAAAACAAGTTCGGCGTGCCGTGGCAGCGGGCCCACGAGGTCTATAAGCGCATGGCCGAGTTGCCGGGCATCAAGGCGATCGGCATCGACACCCATATCGGCAGCCAGATCACCGAGCTGCAGCCTTTCGACGACGCCTACCGGCTGCTGGCCGAACTGGCCGCAACGCTGCGCGCCGACGGCCACGCTATCGAACATATTGACCTCGGTGGCGGCCTTGGCATCCCTTACAAGACCGACAACAACCCGCCGCCGCTGCCCGACGCCTACGCCGCAATCGTGAAGAAGCATGTCGGCGGGCTGGGGATGAAGGTGATCTTCGAGCCCGGTCGCCTCATCGTCGGCAATGCCGGCATCCTGGTAACCGAGGTCATCTATCTCAAGGAAGGCGAGGCCAAGAACTTCGTCATCGTCGACGCGGCGATGAACGACCTGATCCGCCCGACGCTTTACGAAGCCTACCACGACATCCGCCCTGTACGACTGGGGCCGGCCGATGCGCCACGCATCCGCGCCGACGTGGTCGGACCGGTCTGCGAGACCGGCGACTATCTCGGCCACGACCGCGACCTGCCGAAGCCGAAGAGCGGCGATTTGATCGCCATCGGCACTGCCGGCGCCTATGGCGCGACGCAGTCCAGCACCTACAACACCCGCCTTCTGGTGCCGGAAGTGCTGGTCGACGGCGACCGCTTCGCCGTGGTGCGCGAGCGCCGGACCTATGAGGAACTGATCGGCCTGGATTCCATCCCGGACTGGCTGGCGTAAAACGCCGGCCCTCACAGGCTCTCGAGCACCATCGCCCTGACCGCACCGATCCCGTCTTCGTTGCGCTGGTAGAATATCCATTGCTTGATGCGCCTGGAGCGCACCAGACCCGACTGCGACAGCACGCGCATGTGCTCGCTGAGCGTGGCCGGCGTGATGCCGAGCTTGTCGGCGATCAGCAGCGCACAGACGCCGTCCTCGACCAAATCGCCATCCACCTGGCGCGGGAAATGCGCCACCGGATCCTTCAGCCAATCGAGGATTTGCAGCCGGCGCGGATTGGCGAGCGCCTTGAAGATATCAGCCTCTTGCATTTTGGTATTTTGCCAAGTTACTAAATGCTGTCAACTGCAACTTTCCGGAGCGCCCGATGCCTGCCGAGACGCGGATCACCCCTGAACGCATCGCCGAGACGGAGGCGCTGATCAGGCCGCATATAAGGCGCACGCCGGTGCTAGCGGTCGACATGGTCGATTTCGGCCGACCCGCATTTCCGGTGCAACTGAAGCTCGAATGCCTGCAGCATTCAGGTTCCTTCAAGGCGCGTGGCGCCTTCTCCAACCTCTTGCAGCGCGACATTCCAAAGGCTGGCGTGGTCGCCGCCTCGGGAGGCAATCATGGTGCCGCCGTCGCCTATGCCGCCATGCGCCTCGGCATCCCGGCCGCCATCTTCGTGCCCAGCGTCTCGCCCAAGGCCAAGACCGACCGTATCCGCGGCTATGGCGCCGAACTGGTGATCGCCGGCGACCGTTATGCCGATGCCCTTGCCGCCAGCGAGGCCTATGCGGCGAAAACCGGCGCATTGCCCGTGCATGCCTTCGAACAGACCGAGACCATGCTCGGCCAGGGCACGCTCGGTCTCGAGATCGAGCAGGATCTGCCCGACATCGACACGCTTCTGGTCGCCGTTGGCGGCGGCGGCCTGATCGGCGGCATCGCCGCCTGGTTGGCCGGGCGGGTGCGCATCGTCGCCGTCGAGCCGGAAGGCGCACCGACCCTTCACAACGCCTTGGCCGCGCGAGAACCCGTCGATGCGCCGACGGAGGGGGTCGCGGCGGACTCGCTGGCGCCGAAACGGGTCGGCTCGTTGATGTTCCCCGTCGCTCAGGCCTTTGTCGAACGCTCGATCCTGGTCGCCGACGGCGACATCGTCGCTGCGCAGAAGGCGCTTTGGGAGACGGTGCGGGTTGTCGCGGAGCCCGGCGGCGCTGCCGCCTTCGCTGCGTTGCTATCGGGCAAATACGCGCCGGCGCCCGGCGAACGGGTGGCTGTCCTGGTCTGCGGCGCCAACACGACGGCTGTGCAATTCTAAGACTGGATACACCCCGCGTGGACCGGCCGGCGGACGGGTTTATGACCCGCCTTTTCCAGAAGCCGCCTCGCCTTTGCCGTGTTTGCTGCTATGCTCCGGGCTAGCGAAGTCGCACCATTTCGGCCGGCTTCCCGGAAGAGCGGATGACAGAGCAACCCACATCCGGCATTGATCGCAGCCTGGCAGCGCGGCTCGCCGCAAGCAGGCTGGCGACGCGCGCGGTGATGGTCGTCGAACGCGGCTGGCCGCTCATCCTGCCTCTGCTCATCGTCGCGGCGCTGTTCCTGTCCGCCGCCTGGTTCGGCCTGTTCGCACATCTGCCGGACATGGTGCGCTTCGGCCTCGTCGCTTTGTTCGGTATCGCCGCGCTAGCAGCCCTTTATCCGCTGCGCTTCTTCCACCTGCCGACGGCATTGGAAATCGATCGCCGCATCGAAACCGCCAACGCATTGCTGCACAGCCCCCTCAGGGTGCAGGCAGACAAGCCGGGTGGCGCGCCCGGCGCGTTTGCGCAGGCGTTGTGGCGCGAGCATCAGAAACGCATGGCGGCAAAGCTCGGCTCGCTCGGCACCGATCTACCGGCCACCGATGTCGCCCGGCGCGACCCTTGGGCGCTGCGCTCCGTGGCAGCACTTGTGCTCGTCGTGGCGCTGGCTTTTTCCTACGGTCCGTCGGGCGGACGCATCGCCGATGCCTTCAACGCCGCCGGCATGCGCGACGTCGTTCCCTCGCGCATCGACGCCTGGGTGACGCCGCCGGCCTATACCGGAAAGCCGCCGCTCTTCCTGACCGCCGAGGCCAGCCGCCAGAACACCGCCTTCACCGTGCCGCAAGGCAGCGACGTGACGGTGCGCATCACCGGTGGCACCAATGTCGAAACGCTCGCGTATCTGGAAGCATCGGGCAACAGCCGCGACATTGAAGCCGATGCCTCGAAGGAACCCGCTGCTCCGGCTTCGACCGCGCAGCAGGAGCGCCCCGCCGCCCGTCAATTCAACGGCAAGCTTATCGCCGACGGCGCGCTGGTGCTGAAATCCGGCAGTGACGAACTCGACCGCTGGTCCTTTACCGTCACGCCCGACACCGCCCCGCAGATCAGCTTCGCCGGCGAGCCGAAGCGCGCGGTGAACGGCACCACAGAATTGAACTACCAGATCGTCGACGATTACGGCGCGACCTCCGCCCGTGCCGACTTCGCGCTGGCCGACCAGCAGCCGCTCGGCGCACGGCCGCTCTACGGTCCGCCGGAAATGTCGCTGGTGCTGCCGCGACGCGGCGCCAAGAACAATGCGGCCCGCACCACCAAGGATCTGACCGACCATGTCTGGGCAGGCTCGAACATCAAGCTGACGCTGGAAGCGACCGACGGCGCCGGCCAGCTGGCGCGCAGCGAAACCAAGAACTGGGTGATGCCGGAACGGCCCTTCGCCAACCCGCTGGCGCGCGCCGTCATCGAGCAGCGCAGGCTCTTGGCGCTGGACGCTAACACCAGGCCGCGTGTGCTCGAATTGATGGATGCGATCACGCTCCGGCCCGAGGACACGTTCGGTTCGATGACCAACTATCTGGCCTTGATGAGTGCCCGCAGCCGCCTCAAGCTCGCCGCCACCGATGACCAGTTGCGCGGTGTCGTGTCGTATTTGTGGGAGGTCGCGCTCGGCATCGAGGATGGCAGCCTGTCGACGGCCGAGAAGCGATTGCGCCAGGCGCAGCAGGCGTTGCAGGACGCGCTGAAGAATGGCGCCAGCGACGAGGAAATCGACAAGCTGATGAAGGAACTGCGGCAGTCAATGGCCGATTTCATGCGTGAGTTCGCCCAGCGCAACCCGCAAGGCAAGGACGGCCCACTGCCGAACGACGCCCAAGTCCTCAGTGAGAACGACCTCAAGCGCATGATGGACCAGATCGAGAATCTGGCGAAATCCGGTGACCGCGACAAGGCGCAGCAATTGCTGTCCGAGATGCAGGACATGATGAACAACCTGCGCACCGCCCGCCGCCAGGGGCCGAGCCAGCAGGATTCCGAACTGCGCAAGCAGATGGACAAGCTCGGCGAAATCATGCGCCGCCAACAGGAGATGATGAACGACACCTTCCGCATGGACCAGGCGCAGCGCGGCCAGCAAGGACAGGACGACCAGAGCCAGGAGATGCCGGGCGAAGATGGCCAGCAGCGCCAGGGCAACAACGGCACACCTCAGGATGGCGGCCGCGACGGCAAGCCGATGACGCCGCAGGAATTTGCCGATGCGCTCAAGCAGTTACAGGAAGGCCAGGGCAAGCTGAAGGGTGAGCTCGACAAGCTGAACAAGAACCTGGAAGGCCAGGGCATGGAGCCGAACGAAGGTTTCGGCGAGGCCGGCCGGGCGATGGGCGAAGCCGAAAACTCGCTCGGCGGCGGTCAGGGTGGCGCCGCCGTCGGCCAGCAGGGCCGTGCGCTGGAGGCGCTGCGGCGCGGCGCGCAGAACTTGATGCAGCAATTGCAGGCCATGCAGAGTGATGAGGGCGGTGGCCCGATCCACCAGCGCGGCGACGGTCGCGATCCCCTGAACAGGCCGATCCGCGGATCGGAAGGCCCGAACCCCGATCGGTCCGAGGTCAAGGTTCCCGACGAGATCGACATGCAGCGCGCACGCGAGATTATCGATGCGATCCGCAAGCGGCTCGGCAATGCGCTGAGCCCGGAGATCGAGCGCAGCTATCTGGAACGGCTGCTCGATCTCAAATAGGCGAAATGGAAAGCCCGGTCGGGCTGTCGTCTCAGGCTTTCGCGGCGGCGCGAAGCTGCGACAGTCGCTTGGCGGCGGTCGGTGGCATTGGCGGCGGGTTCTTCGAATTGGCTGCCTCGACCAACAGCGCGTCGCAGGCCGCTTCGGTCTCGCCGATCAGCCGGCGCATGAACTCTTCCCTTTCGAGTCCTGGAGGGATCGGCGGCAGGAACTGCGCCTTGATCGTGCCCGGATAGCGCAGGAATTTGCGGCGCGGCCAGTAAAGGCCGGCGACATGGGCGACAGGCACCACCGGCACGCCGAGCTGCGAATAGAGTTCGACGATACCATATTTGTAGGCCGGTTCATCGCCCGGCGCCCGGCGCGTCCCCTCGGGATAGATGATGAGCTGGCGCGGATTGCGTGACAGTTCCGCATTGGTGGCCGCGATGACCGCTTTCAACGCCTTGGAGCGGCTGCCGCGGTTAACCGGGATCATGCGCATCTTCATGATGTACCAGCCGAAGAACGGGATCCAGGTGAGCTCGCGCTTCAGGATGTAGAGCGGGTCCTTCAGATACGGAAAGAAGGCAATGGCGTCCCAGAAGGACTGGTGCTTCGGCGCCAGGATGAAGGAGCCCTCGGGTAGATTTTCCGTACCGGTGATCTGGCTGTCCGTGCCGGCGATCACCTTGTAGAGCCACATCGACGAGCGCGACCAGAACTTCGGCACGAGCCAGGCCCGGCGGCGCGACGACAGGAAATAATAAGGCGTCCACACGATCATCTGGACGATCAGGCTGACATAGAAGGCGAGGTTGAACGCCAGCGAGCGAATATAGAGCATGCGGAGAGTCCGGTGAGGAAGCCTGTTGGTTACACCATGCTTGGGCAAAATGGAAATGACGCCGGTAACTCGATTTTGCCAGCGAATTCGACGCCATTCGATCCCGGAACGCGGCGAAGTCGCTGATATGTATCAGATGCCGAGACCCGCCAGTCGGGCCCTCAGCCGTGGCGCGGCGAAGTCCAGGAAGGCGCGCAGCTTCAACGGCAGCAGGCCCTGTCCGGCATGGACGAGACTGACCGGCCAGGGTGCCGGTTCAAAATCCTCCAGCACCAGCCTGAGCGTGCCGGTCCGCACCGCCTCGGCGACCTGGTAGGACAACACGCGCACCAGGCCGACACCGGCCACGGCCGCATCGATGGCGGCTTCGGCGGTGTTGACCTTCAGCCTCGACCGCACGGGAACCGAGCTTTCCACTCGCCTCTCGGCAAAGGTCCAGGCGGCGGGAAGCGCCAACCCCTCGAAGGTGACGCATTGATGGGCAGCTAGGCCTGCAGGCGTCGCAGGCACGCCATGAGCATCGAGATAGGCAGGGCTCGCGCAAACCACACGGCGAATGGTACCGACCCGTGTTGCGACCATGCTGGAATCCGGCAGGTTGCCGATGCGCACGGCCAGATCGATATGTTCCTCCATCAGGCGCCGCAGCGTGTCGGATTGGCTAAGCCGCACATCGACTTCCGGATAGGCGCTGAGGAAATCAGCGATCACCGGCAGCACATGCAGGCGCCCGAACACGATCGGCGCTGTCACGGCAAGCTCGCCGCGGGCGGCGCTGTATTCGCCCGCCGCCGCCTGCTCAGCTTCCTCGATGTCCTGCAGGATGCGCCGGCATGCGGCGAGATAGGAGCGCCCCACATCGGTCGGCTCCAACCGGCGCGTCGAGCGATTGAGCAGCCTGGTGCCGAGGTGCTTCTCGAGATCCGAGATTCGTCGGCTGACAGTGGCCAAGGGCATGCCAAGACTGCGGCCGGCGGCCGACAGGCTACCGGCCTCGACCACGGCGACAAACAGCGACATCGAGTTGAGGCGATCCATCATTATTCCAATATTCGGAACAATATCTCTCAACAATGCCACCTACTTCTGCATTGTGAAAGACCCCAGCTTCGTGCTGATCTCCCCGAGCCGCGCGTTGCTCGTTTCGCCAAGGCTGGCGTTGCGTGGCGAAAGGGCCGAAAGACTGACGAGGCACCCACGATGGCCACCCCGCATATCTATGCAAGCGACGTTGCCTTCACACCGACGGTGAAGGCGATACAGGCCCGCAAGGGTTCGCGACAAGCTTATGCCCGCTCCGAGGAGCGTGGCTGGCAGCAGGACATCTCGCCTGATCTGGCGGCCTTCATCGCCGCGCAGACCAGCGTCTTCCTGGCCACGGCCAATGCCGAGGGCCAACCTTATATCCAGCATCGCGGCGGGCCGGCCGGCTTCCTGAACGTGCTCGACCGGCGCACCATCGGCTTCGCCGACTTCTCCGGCAACCGCCAGTTCATCTCGCAAGGCAATCTGGCCGACAACAACAGGGCCTTCCTGTTCCTCATCGACTACATGCTGCGGCAGCGCATCAAGATCTGGGGCGAGGCGCGGGTTGTCGAAAACGATCCGGACCTGCTCGCCCGCCTGATGCCGGAAGGCTACAAGGCGCGGCCCGAACAGGTCATCCTGTTCACCGTCTCGGCCTGGGACGCGAACTGCCCGCAACACATCCCGCAGCGTTTCGAGGCTGCGGACGTTGCCGCAATCCTGTCCGAACGGGACAAGCGCATTGCCACGCTGGAAGCCGAGATCGTCAAGCTGCGTGCAATGAACCGGACCGGTTGACCGGCTGCGCCCGGCGGGAAGTGCCCTAGTCGCCCCCGTGGCTGGCGAAGGCTGGCCTGATCGGCAGCACGATGCGGCCGAGCGCCAGCAGATATTTGTTGTATTCGGTGAACAGCACCCTGAATGCGCCTGGCTTGGTCAACCAGCCGCCATTGTCGAGGCTGCTGTTGACCACAGGGTAAGGCACCAGCCGCGCGTTGCGCAGCAGGCGGCCCATCTCCAAAAGGCTGCGCGGCATGTGATAGTTGTTGGTGACCAGAATGACGCTGCTATAGCCGTGGCTGCGCACCCATTTGGCGCTTTCCTCGGCATTGCCGATCGTGTCGAGCGCGGCGCGGTCGATGTCGACGCAACAGGCGAAGAGCTTGGTGTCGCCTCCGGTCGCCTTCTGCAACTGCTTGCGGCTGGCGGTCGGATGCACGCCGCTGATCAAAAGCCGCGCCCCCTTGCCCGTTTCCAGAAGCTCCATCGCCGCGTCCAGCCGGGACTGGCCGCCGGTAAGCACGATGATGGCGTCGGCCGGCTCCGGATCGGCCGGTGTGGAGAGGCGGCTGACATGCCCGGCGAACCAGCCGAAGCCCACAAGATACAAGGCGAGGCCAATGAGGATCACGAAACCCGTGTAGCGCGCCGCTCGCCGCAGCCGGGAGGCACCGCGCGGCACAGACATAGTGCCCCGCGCGGCCTCGGCCGTGTCGGCAGAATCGCGGCTTTTCATGGCGTCATGATTAACGGCGAATTGCGGCCTTTGGTAGGAGAAAGCACGCTCCGAAGGCGAGGGACAATTCATGGTTGGATAGGGGTTTCGCATCGCGACGTCACCCGCCCTTTTTCAGCCGCCGTCGGTCTGGCGCGTATCGAGATCGCTGAGATAGGCGATCACCGTGGCATGCGATGTCGCGGCCGTCAGCACGCCGATGACCAACACCATCAGCACCACGCCGAGATAGCCGGCCCAACCGATCGCGAAACTGCCGAACAGCGCCACCGCCTGGTCGGCCTGGGGCGTTGCCATATTATGCGACGTCCACCACGAAAACACCAGGAAGACGACGACCGCCGCGGCGCCGCCGGCGGCCGCGCCTTTCATGCCGGTGATGAGGAATTGCTGGCGGAACTGCCGGGCGATGAAGCGCGCCTCGGCGCCGACGAAATGCAGCACCTCGATGATATGGCCGTTGCCGGCCATGGCACCGCGCGTGGCGAACACCACCGTCAGCACTGTGGCCGATAGCATCAGCACCAGCACCATCATGCCGATGGTCACCGTCGTGCGCGCCATGGCGACCAGCCGGTCGACCCAGGTGCGGTGATCGTCCAGTGAAGCGCTGGCTATCTTTGCGGCAAGCGCCGTGCGCATGGCGGCGAAATCGGGCGGGCTGTTCTCGTCGATGGTGACGACGACGAGGCGCGGCACTGGCAGTTCGTCGATGTTCAAGCCGGTGCCCAGCCATGGTGCCAAGAGCCGCGCGGTGGCGTCGCGATCGACGATGCTGGTGCCCTTGACGCCCGGGAACCCGCCGGCGATCTCGGCGGCGGCAGCCAGTGCTGCTTCCATGTCCAGCCCTTCCACCGGCTTGATCTGGACCGTCGCCTCGCGCGAGATCTGGTTCTCCCAGACGACAGCGGTGCTGCGCACCAGCGTCACCGCGCCGAAGGTCAGGCAGGACAGGAAGGTCATGATGGCGATGACGAACACCAGCGCGCGCCCGGCGATGTTCTGCGCCGGCACGATCGGCGCCATCTTGCGCTGCACGCGCGGCCGCGTCTCGGTGTAGCGGACGTCGTCGACGTCTTCTTCGTGATCGGCGGCCATCTCAGTCATAGATGTCCAGCCTTCCTCCGGCCAGGATGAGGCGGCGGGCGTCGACCTGGTCCATCAGGCCGAGATCGTGGGTGGCGATGACCACGGCGGTGCCGAGCCGGTTGAGTTCGATGAACAACCGGAGCAGCCGCCGCGCCAGTTGCGGGTCGACATTGCCGGTCGGCTCGTCAGCGAGCAGGATCTGCGGCTGCTCGATCAGCGCGCGCGCGATCGCCGCGCGCTGCTTCTCGCCGCCCGACAGCACCGGCGGCAGCACATGCATGCGGTCGCCCAATCCGACCCATTTCAAGAGTTCGACGACATCGGTGCGGTAACTCGCCTCTTCGCGGCCGCGAACGCGCAGCGGCAACGCCACGTTCTCATAGGTCGTCATATGGTCGAGCAGGCGGAAATCCTGAAAGACGACGCCGATGCGGCGGCGCAGATGCGGCAGTTCCTCGCGCGTGATGCGCGCCCGATCCTTGCCGAAGACGGTGATCAGGCCGCGCGTCGGCTTCAGCGACAGGAACAAGAGGCGCAGCAGCGTCGTCTTGCCGGCGCCCGAAGGCCCGCTGAGGAACTGGAAGGAGCGCTCCGGAACATGCAGGGTGATGTCACGGAGAATCTCCGGACCCATCCCATAGCGGAGGCCGACATTTTCGAAGCGGATCACGTGCGGCGACCTGGAACTTTCATTGGCGGCAGTCCGCCCGTCTCTACGAAACGACCATCGACCGGCATGGTTAACCGCCGGTTAAATTTCGGCGCCAATGGCGGCTGTAAAACGATTCCGGTTGTGAAGCATTAACCATTTTTGTCTATCGCATGGAAACAGACGGCGAACAGAGGCGACCGAGGAGCAGGATGGTCGATCGCGGCAGGGCACGCCCGGTTTCCGGCGAAATCATGACCGCGTCAACGGCGGCCCATGATGGCTTCGCCGCGACCGCCGACGTGATCGATGCCGAATTCATCGTGCTGCCCTCCGATGCTGGCATCTCCGCCGAACGAAACCCGCAACCGGCCGCCGCGCCAATGCTCGAAACTGTGCCGTCCCTCGACGGCATGGGCATGCTGCGCCAGACGGTGGCAACCCCGCAAAAAGAGGCTTCGGGCCGGGGCGGTCCGCTGTTCTGGAGCCTCGGCGTCGCGGTCACCTTCGCCGCCTTCTGGATTTCCGGAGGGCACGCGCTGTTTCGCCAGACCACGCTGTTTGGCGCCAGCGATCCGATGACGGCGCTGAGCATTTCCGGCGTCACCTCGCGCGTCGACAGCACCGGCCTCAAGCCGTTGCTGATGGTTGACGGCGAGGCCGGCAATGACGGCGATCAGGCGGCGGCCCTGCCGCCGCTCGAGATCCGCGTCACCGGCAATGATGGGCACATCACCCGCTATGGGCTGGGGACATCCGGCCGCGCATTGGCACCAGGCGAAAGATTTGCCTTTTCCAGCCGGCTCGACGTGCCTAGAAACGGGGTAACGGCCGTCTCGGTCACCTTCGCGCAATAGCGGGCGCGGCCTCGGCCGATCCCGGACGCGCTCCCCAGGAAAGGCTTTCCATGCCAGTTGTGCGCGGCAAGAACATCGAGGTCCTGTTTTCAGCGTCGGCGATCGCCCGGCGCAATCTGGAGCTCGCCAAGGAAATCGCGGCGCACGACTACCACGACCTTTTGGTCATCTCGGTGCTCAAAGGGTCCTTCATCTTCGCCGCCGACCTGATCCGCGCCATGCACGATGCGGGCCTGTCGCCGGAGGTCGAGTTCATCTTCATTTCCAGCTACGGCGCCGGAACGGAGAGCGGCGAAGTGCGTGTGCTGCGCGACATCGACAACGAAGTCGCGGGCCGCGACGTGCTGTTGATCGACGACATATTGGAATCCGGCAAGACTTTGAAATTCGCCCGCGAGCTGATGCTGTCGCGTGGCGCCAGGAGCTGTTCGATCGCCGTGCTGCTCGACAAGCGCATGCGCCGCAAGACCGATCTCGACGCCGACTATGTCGGCTTCGATTGCCCCGACTATTTCGTCGTTGGCTATGGCATGGATGTCGGCCATGCCTTCCGCGAACTGCCCTTCGTCGGCGTCGTCAAGGACGAAACCTGACGCCTTTCCACAGCCATCGCTAAAATAGCCTGGCGCCGTTTCGGTCTTTCAGGAAACGTCAACACTTGCCGGGCAAAACCTTGCCCATGGCAAAGCTCCTGATCGTCGAGGACGATGAATCCGTCCGCACTCTCGCCGCCCGCGCACTCGAACGCGCAGGCCACAGCATCGACGTTGCCGCCGACGGCGCGCAGGGGCTGGAAACGATCCGCGCCGCCAATGGCAACTACGACCTGATCGTCTCCGACATCCGTATGCCGGAGATGGACGGCATCGAGATGGCCAAGGCGGCCGCAGCCAATTTCCCGGCGCTCAAGATCATGCTGGTGACCGGTTATGCCGACCAGCGCGAACGGGCCGACGAATTGAACGGTATTATCCTCGACGTCGTGCAGAAGCCGTTCACGCTGGCCGAAATCCGCGACCGCGTCGGCCGCGCTTTGGCGGCCTGACCGGCCCCTCTCTCCAAAGACAGGTTTCCGGAAAACGGGCTTCTAGCCGCTCGCCTTGTCGAGTTCCTCGATGTCGGTCGCGGTCAACACCAACGAGGCCGACCGGACAAGGCTTGCCATCTGCTCGGGCGTAGTTGCGCTGGCAATCGGTGCGGTAACGCCAGGCCGGGCGATGACCCAGGCAAGTGCTACTTCCGCCGGCCTGGCCGAATGGCGCGCGGCCACCGCGTCGAGCGCCGCCAGGATGCGCATGCCGCGCTTGTTGAGGTAGGCGCCCACATCCTCGCCGCGCGCGCTTTTGCCGAGATCCGCCTTGCCGCGGTATTTCCCGGACAGGAACCCCTTCGCCAGGCTGAAATAGGTGATGACGCCGAGCCTCTCGGCCATGCACAGGTCGCGCAACGGACCGTCATAGGAAGCCCGGTCGTAGAGATTGTATTCCGGCTGCAGCACCTCGTAGCGCGGCAGGTCGCGCAGCCTGGCGACGTCGAGCGCAGCGCGCAGTTGCCCGGCGTCGAGGTTGGAGCAGCCGATATGGCGCACCTTGCCTTTGGCGAGCAGCTTTTGATAGGCGCCGAGCGTTTCCTCGTAGGGTACCGTCGGGTCCGGCCAGTGCGACAGGTAAAGATCGATGACGTCGGTCTGCAGCCGCCTCAGCGAGGCTTCGACCGCCCGCTCGATATGCGCGGCCGACAGGTCCTTCTTGCCCTGGCCCATGTCGGAGCCGACCTTGGTGATGACGATCACCCTGTCGCGGTTGCCGCGCGCTTTCATCCACTTGCCGATGATCGTCTCCGATTCGCCGCCCTTGTTGCCGGGCACCCAGCGCGAATAGGCGTCGGCGGTATCGATGGTGTTCAGGCCACCGTCCACGAAACGGTCGAGCAGGTCGAAGGAGGTTTTTTCGTCGGCGGTCCAGCCGAAGACGTTGCCACCCAGCACGAGCGGCGCGATTTCGAGGTCGGTTCGACCGAGCATACGTTTCTGCAAGATTATTCTCCCTGACAGCAGCGGCCCGCTGGTTCCCGGCTACAACCTAGGTCTTGTGGCTACCCGTTCAATGGGGCCGGCGTGTTTTCAACCGGAGCGATCAGCCGCGCGACCGTTTCCAGCCAGTGGTCGCGAATGCCGAGTGCTTCGAGATGCCGGACGGTGTTGAAGACATAGTCTTCGTTGACGCCGGACTGGCCGGCCGCACCGCGCACCACGGCCGCCGCCTCGGCCTCGGCCAGCGCGCCGGCATATTGTTCGTGGCCCCGGTCGGCGACATAGGTGACCGCATCGACGGTCCTGCCATCTTCCAGCGCAAGGCGCACCCAACGCTCAAGATAGACATGCGTGACCAGTTCGCGCTCACGCAGATAGCCGATCACCTCGTCGCGCAGCTCGCCGGGCACCCTGAAGGCAAGGCCGATGCAGGAACCGCCGCGATCGAGGCCGAGCACAAGACCCGGTCGTTCACGCGTGCCGCGATGCACGAAGGAATAGACGCAAAGCGAACGGCGATAGCCGTAAAGCCGCGCCCGCCGCGTCTCGACATGCGCAAAACCGGGACGCCAGATCAGCGAACCATAGCCAAAAACCCAAAAATCGCCCATATCGCCAAGCCTGTATGCGGATATTGCCATCCGCACGTTTCATTTCGACCGGGATGGTTCCCTTTCCGGTTCTTCATGCGTTATCGAGGGCCACGGCATGACGTCAAGCGACCAGACCAAGCCAAAGCGTCGGCGCTGGCCGATCCGGCTGATCATTTTGTTGCTGGTGCTGTTCGGGCTCTACAGCGCCGGCTGGTTCTGGCTGGCCGCGCGCGTCAAGAGCGAGGCCGGCAACGCGGTTGCCGCGCTCGCCGCCAAGGGCGCCAACGCCGACTGCTCCAACCTGACCGTCAGCGGCTACCCGCTGCGCTTCGTCGTCACCTGCGACGCGCTGGCCTATCAGGATGATTCCAGGAACGTGGCGGCCGCGTCCGGCGGCGTGGTGGCCGCGGCAAGTCTGCTACGGCCACTGGTTCCGAACGCCGAGCTGGACGGTCCGCTACGGACTTCGGTGCCTGGCATGCTACCGCTATGGATCGACTGGGACAGCCTTCAGGCCAGCACCCATCTTTGGTGGCCGCTGCCGAGCAAGGTTTCGCTCGCCGCCGAAGGTTTCAACGGCCAGACGGACCCGGCCGACGAGACCGACCCGGTGCAACTCTTCAGCGTCGGCCAGCTCGCGCTGGATGCCAGCCCCGCCGGTCAGGACATCGTGCTGAACCACGCCTTCACCGACCTTGAGATCGACGCGCATACCATCGGCGGCCGCGTGCTGCCGCCCTTCGACGGCAAGGGCGACATGACTGTGAAGAACGGCGTTGCGCTGATCGCCACGCCGCCGAAGAGCCTGCGCGGCCAGTCGGTCGATATCCGCAATCTCGAACTGTCTTCGGGCGAGGCCCGTATCGCCTTGTCGGGCCCGCTTTCGGTGGATGCCGACGGGCTGATCGACGCCACCCTCAACATCAAGCTGCAGAACCCGAAGGCGGTCGCGGGCATCCTGGCCACCGCCATTCCCGAGCAGGCCAACCAGATCCAGCAGGGCTTCGCCGCTTTGTCGATGCTGGGCAACGAACCGGCCATGCCGCTGAAAGTGGTGAAGGGCCGTGCTTCGCTGGGTTTCATCCCGCTCGGGATGATCAAGCCTGTCGAATAGGTCGTCGGCAGTCGGCAGTCGAAACTGCTCACTCGTAGCTTAGCAATCGCAAGACAGGCTGCCGGATGCGCTGCCACTATTCCGCGACTGCCGACTGCCGACTGCCGCCTTCCTCACTTCTTCTCCGGATGCTCCACCACCTGGCGTCCGAAGTCGGGCACGTCGATGTCCTGGCCGGCCTGGATGATCGAGCGGCGGATGGCGCGGGTGCGCGTGAACAGGTCGAACAGCTTGTCGCCGTCGCCCCAGCGGATCGCCCGCTGCAGCGAGGACAGGTCCTCCGAAAAGCGCGCCAGCATTTCCAGGATCGCGTCCTTGTTGTGCAGGCACACGTCCCGCCACATGGTCGGGTCCGACGCGGCAAGGCGGGTGAAGTCGCGGAAACCGGAAGCCGAATATTTGATGACCTCGGACTTGGTCACATTGGCCAGGTCGTCGGCGGTGCCGACGATGTTGTAGGCGATGATGTGCGGTAGGTGCGAGACGATCGCCAGCGTCATGTCGTGATGCTCGGGCGTCATCGTATCGATGTTCGAGCCGCAGCGGCGCCAGAACGTCGACAATTTCTCCAGCGCCAAGGGGTCCGTGTCCGGCAACGGCGTGAAGATGCACCAGCGGTTGTCGAACAGATCCGGGAAGCCGGCATCCGGGCCGGAATTCTCGGTACCGGCCAGAGGATGGCCGGGAATGAAGTGCACGCCCTCCGGCACGAAGGGCGACATCTGCGCGACCACCGACTGCTTGGTCGAGCCGACATCGGTGAGGATCGCCCCCTTCTTCAGCGCCGGTGCGATCTCTTCGGCGACGGTGCCGGAAGCGCCGACCGGCACCGACACGATGATGAGATCGGCGTCGCGCACGGCCGTCCTGGCGTCGGTGCTGTAGCTGTCGCCGAGCTGAAGGTTCTCGGCCCGCTTCAATGTTTCGGGGCGGCGGGTGGAGATGGCGATGTGGCGGGCAAGGCCCTCGCGGCGGATGACGCGCGCCAGCGAGGAACCGATCAGGCCGATGCCGATCAGTGCGATCTTTTCAAACAGGGGTTCGGACATATCTCTAGCTTTTCAGGAATGCGGCGAGTGCGGCGACCACACCGCGATTGGCTTCTTCGGTTCCGATCGACATCCGCAGCGCGTTGGGAAAACCGTAGCCGGCAACGCGCCGCAGGATATAGCCTCGCTCGCTCAGATAATCGTCCGCCGCCGCCGCCGAATGTTTCGCGTCGTCGGGAAAATGGATCAGGATGAAATTGCCGACGCTCGGCGTCACGCGCAGGCCGAGCCCGGTGAATTCCTCCGAAAGCCAGCGCAGCCACGTTTCGTTGTGCGCGACGCTTTTCTCGATATGGGCTCGGTCGCGGATGGTCGCGATACCTGCCTCTATGGCCACGGCATTGACGTTGAACGGCCCGCGCACGCGGTTGATCGCGTCGACGATCTCCAGCGGCCCGTACATCCAGCCGACGCGCGCGCCACCAAGCCCGATCTTCGAGAAAGTTCTGGTCATCACCACGTTGCGGCTGGACGCCACCAGTTCGATCCCCGCTTCATAGTCGTTGCGGCGGACATATTCGGCATAGGCCGCGTCGAGCACGAGCAGGATGTTCTTCGGCAGCCCCGCATGCAGCCGCCGCACCTCGTCGAACGGCAGATAGGTGCCGGTCGGGTTGTTGGGATTGGCAAGGAAGATGATCTTGGTGCGCGGCGTCACCGCCGCCAGAATGGCGTCGACATCGGCGCGCTCATCGGTTTCCTTGACTACCACGGGGGTAGCGCCGGCCGCCTTGATATAGATCTTGTAGACCATGAAGGCGTGTTCGGTGAAAATCGCCTCGTCGTCCGGCGTTAGGTAGATCTGCGAAAGCAGCCCGAGGATCTCGTCGGAGCCGTTCGAGCAGACGATGTTGGCCGCATTCAATCCATACGTTTCGGCAATGGCCTCGCGCAGCCGCTTGGCCGAGCCGTCGGGATAGATGTCGAGCTTCGCCGCCACCTCACGCGCCGCCTCGATCGCCTTGGGCGACGGTCCGAGCGGGTTTTCGTTGGACGAGAGTTTATGAACCTTGGCAACGCCATGCGCGGTGCTCTTGCCGGGCACATAGGCCTCGATATCCATGATGCCGGCGCGGGGCTGAGGGCGAAGCGGGTCGTTTGCCTTGGTCATATCGAAAATCCGTGAAGTGCGCCTCCGGCCGGAGGCCATGGCGGAAATACCGTCCGCACTGCGGAATGTCGAGGAAAACCGGCAAGCCGGGCGCGCTGGCACGACAGCCGGCGTACGGTTGACGCAATCCGCTACCGGGCGTAAGAGCAGGGCATAGACCCGTGGTGATTTGGCCGGTCGGCTTGCAGCCACGTTAAATAAGTCGCTAAAGGGCCGTTTGCGATCCGTAAACCGGCTTTGCGACAGCAATGCCGGTTTTTGTTTTTGGAGTTCGCACCATGCCGATCAAGATTCCGGATCAGCTTCCCGCCCGTGAAGTACTGGTGAAAGAGGGCGTGTCCATCATGGACGAGCAGACCGCTCTCCGTCAGGACATCCGTCCCTTGCAGATCGGCCTGCTCAACCTCATGCCCAACAAGGTGCGGACGGAGACCCAGTTCGCCCGCCTGATCGGCGCAAGCCCGCTGCAGGTGGAGCTGGCCCTGGTGCGCATCGGCAACCACAAGGCCAAGAACACCTCGGAAGACCACCTCATCACCTTCTACCAGACCTGGGAAGAGGTAAAGGATCGCAAGTTCGACGGCTTCATCATCACCGGTGCGCCCATCGAGCTGTTGCCCTTTGAGGACGTCACCTACTGGGACGAACTCAAGCGCATCCTCGACTGGACAACGACGAACGTCCATTCGTCGTTCTTCATCTGCTGGGGAGCGATGGCCGCCGCGTGGCATTTCCATGGCGTTCCAAAATACACACTGGAGGAGAAGGCGTTCGGCGTCTTCCGCCATCGCAACAACGCTCCCGCCTCGCCCTATCTCGCCGGTTTCTCGGACGATTTCGCCATCCCCGTGTCGCGCTGGACAGAGGTTCGCGCCACCGACATCCCCAAGGGCTCGGGCCTCGAATTGCTGATGGATTCGGAGGAGACCGGCCCAAGCCTGCTCGCCGAGCAAGCCAGCAACCGGCTCTACATGTTCAACCACATCGAATATGATTCGACCTCGCTCAAGGAAGAATACGACCGCGACGTGGCCGCCGGCACACCCATCGCGGTGCCGCACGAATATTACCCCGATGACGATCCAAAACGTCCGCCGCTCAACCGCTGGCGCTCGCATGCTCATCTGTTGTTCGGCAATTGGATCAACCGGGTCTACCAGACCACCGCTTACGACCTGGAAAACATCGGCAAGGATCGTTAGCCGATCGGCAAAAAGGCTGCGGCAGCCCTCTACGCTGCCGTGGCGCGATGCTCGCGGAAGGCGCAGGCGAGGATGCGCAGCGCCTCGCGCGAACGCCTGTCGGTCAGCGTCGAATGCAGCACGATTTCCGACGACGGCACCTCGGGCAGGCCGAACTTGCGGCTGATCTCGACGGTGCCGGGCGGTGCCAGCCGGCTGGAAAAAACGGCCGTGGCGAGCCCGGCCGAAACAGCAGCCGTGACAACGGACGAGCCACCGCCAAGAAACACTTCGACCCAGGGAATGCCGGCATCGTTGAGCGTGCGCGTCGCGAGATCACGGACACCGCAGGCCGGCGCCAATGCCGCCAGCCTAATCGGCTCACCCTGGCGATGGTGGAAGTCGGGCGTGGCGAACCAACCGAAATGCTCGGGGCCGAGAACCTCGCCGTCACGGCGGTCGTCCTCGCGCCTGACGATGGCCGCATCCAGCTTGCCGCGATCGAAGGCGTCGAGCAGCACGCTCGAATTGTCGACCTGCACCTCGATCGTCAGCGCCGGGTCGTGCTTGTTGAGCCGCGCCAGCAGCGTCGTCACCTCCGGCCCGGCGACATGCCCGGCAATGCCGAGCGCAAAGCGCCGGATGCCGCAAGACAGGCCGGCAACCGCATTGTCATGCGCGGTCAGGAAGGCCCGTGCCGAATCGATGAACAGCGCACCGTCGGCCGACAGCCTGACCCGGCGCGGCGTGCGTTCGATCAGTTTGCGGCCGATGCGCTCCTCCAGCCGCTTCAGCTTGACGCTGACCGCGGCCTGGGTTGAACCGAGGGCATCGGCGGCACGCGTAAAACTCTGCAGTTCCGCCACCATGACGAAGTTGCGCACGGCCTCTGCGTCCAGCCACAGCATCTCATTCATCCAATTTTGTTATCACTGAAATATGGTTGCATATCATTTATGCATGATCAAGCTTCGCCTATCTGGGATGTTTCCAAATAACCAGCGGCGCCGGACCTTCTGTCCCCGCCGCCGCCAGCCGGAGACAAGGGATGAAGCTGACGAGTAGAGACAATCTGGCGCTGGTCGCGATCTGTCTGTCCGCGCTGATGTTCGGCCTCGAAATATCGAGCGTGCCGGTGATCCTGCCGACGCTCGAACATGTGCTGCAGGCCAATTTCAAGGACATGCAGTGGATCATGAACGCCTACACCATCGCCTGCACGACAGTGCTGATGGCAACGGGAACACTGGCCGATCGCTTCGGCCGCCGGCTGGTTTTCGCCGTGACGGTCGCCGCCTTTGGCGTGACGTCGCTGATGTGCGGCCTCGCCCCCAACACGACGGTGCTGATCGTAAGCCGCTTCCTGCAGGGCATGGCCGGCGGCGCGATGTTCATCTGCTCCATCGCCATCCTTTCGAACCAGTTCCAGGACGCGAAGGCACGCGGCAGCGCCTTCGCCGTCTGGGGTGTCATCTCCGGCATCGGCCTCGGCTTCGGGCCAATCATCGGCGGCATGATCGTTGCCCTGTCGACCTGGCAGTGGGTGTTCCTCGTGCACGCGCCGCTGGCTTTGCTGTGCCTGGCGCTCACCTTCGCCAGCGTCAAAGAATCGCGCGATCCGCAGGCCAAGAGACTGGATCTGCTCGGCATCGCCCTGCTGAGCGCCGCGGTCTTCGGCCTGACCTACTACATCACCCAGGGCGCCGATCTCGGCTTCGTCAGCCCGACGGCCCTCGGCATAGCCGCCGCGACGCTCGTCGGCCTCGTCGCCTTCATTGCGGTCGAGCGGCTGCATCCCTACCCGATGTTCGACTTCTCGGTCTTCCGCATCCGTGATTTCTCGGGCGCCATCGTCGGCTGCATCGGCATGAACTTCAGCTATTGGCCGTTCATGGTCTACCTGCCGATCTATTTCACCGCCAGCCTCGGTTACAACAGCACCGAAACCGGGCTCGCCGTGCTCGCCTATACGGTGCCGTTCCTGGTGATGTCACCGGTGGCTCAGTACCTGCTTTTGCGCACCAGCGCCCGCATCGTCATCCCGCTCGGCCTGTTCACCATAGGTCTCGGCTTCATCGCCATGTGGCTGGGCAGCAGCATCGAAGGGGCAAGCGGCTTTACCGTACTGCCCGGCGCGCTGATCGCCGGCATTGGCCTTGGCCTGACGACGACGCCGGCCACCAACATGACGACCGGCTCGGTGCCGGCCAGCCGTGCCGGCATGGCCTCGGGCATCGACGCCAGCGCCAGGCTGATCGCGCTCGCCGTCAACATCGCCGTGATGGGTTTTGTCCTTGTCGAAGGCATTCTGCACGGGTTGGAGAAGGCCCTGCCCGGCTCGCCCGACGGTGCCGACCTGCGCGCCGTGGCCGAGAAGATTGCCGCAGGCAACACGGCAAACCTGCAGGACGCGGCGCAACCCAGCCTGACCATTCCCGCAACCGCCGTCCACTCGGCGCTGGTCGAAGGCTTTGGCTGGGTGATGGCCTATGGCGGGCTCGGCGTCTGGGTTCTGGCCGCGCTCTCCTTCGCGATCTTCGGTTCGGGCAAGGCCGGCACCGCGCCGGCATCCGAAGCGCGCGCGGAAACCCCGGTTCTCTGACGTCGACGGGGATTCGCCCAAAGATACGGCCCACCTGATCGACGGGCCGTATCCGCTTTCTCTAAAGCACCTGTTCGACCTTGGTGTTCGCACCGTTACGCTTCGTGCCATTGCCGTTGCGCTTGCGTGGCACTGGCGGCGGTTCCAGCGCGCCGGCCCATACCCGCGGCGGTTTCAATGCCGGCACGTCCGAGCATTTGATGATGTCGAGCGCGCGCGGGAAGAAATTATAGTTGTGCTGCCCACGCCCGATATTGACGACAGCCGCCTCCGGCAGGTGCTTGTCCAGCATGGCAAAGATGCGCTTGGCTGTCGTGGCGCTGAATGTATCCATCGCCTCGTCGATGATCACCCAGTCCGGTTTCTGCAGAGCCAGCCTGGCGAACGCCACCAGCCGCTGCTCCTCCTCGGAGAGCTCCCGGTCCCACCGCGCGTTGCGGTCGAGCGAAGCAGCGAGACGGTTGAGCCCAGCCTCGGTCAGCACTGCCGCGAGCTTCGCGTCATCGATGCCGGTCATGCCATCGATCAGCACTTCGCGCAGCGTGCCCGGCGCGAAATAGGGCGTGCGCGGCACGAAGGCGAGTTCGGCGGCGGGCATGCCGATGCGGCCCGAGCCCCAGGGCCACAGGCCGGCCACGGCGCGGAAGAACAGCGTCTTGCCGGCGCTTGGATCGCCTGTGATCAGCACATGCTCGCCGGGCTTGATCGTCACCGTCTTTTCCACAAGCCTGGAACAGCCCGTTGTCGCACCGACAATCAGGTCGTCGAAAACCATGGTCCCGTTCTTGGTCTGGAAGACCTCGATATGCTGCTCGGTGTCGTGCAGCTTGTCGGTCTCCTGCAGCGCCATGCGGAAATCGGCCACGCGCATCAGCGTGGCGCGCCAGTCGGCGATGGCGCCGATATTGTTGATGAACCAGCGCAGCGAGGAGTGCACCTGGTTGAAGGCGCCCACCGCCATCATCAATCCGCCAAAGGTGATGTCGCCGGCGAAATAGACCGGCGCGGCGACCAGGATCGGCGCCACGACGGTGATCCAGCCATAGGTGTCGGTGACCCAGCCGAGATTGATCTGGGCACGGAAGATACGCAGGATCGAGCCGATCAGCGCCGAAAGATCGGCCGTCAGCCGCCGCTTCTCGCTCGCTTCGCCGTGCGACAGGGCGATCGCGTCGATATTCTCGTTCACCCGCACCATGGAAAAGCGCAGGTCCGCCTCGCGCGCGTAGCGGTCGCTGTTCAGCCCGATCAGCGGCCGCCCGACCAGCCAGCTCAGCCAGGAAGCGATGCCGGCATAAAGAAACGCCGCCCACACCATGTAGCCCGGAATGGCGATGGCATGACTGCCGATGTGGAACACGAAACCCGCCGAAAGCGCCCACAACACGCCAACGAACGAGACGAGCAGGATGAAGGATTGCACCAGGCCGACGCCGAGATCCGTCGAGAGATCCGACAGATGGCCGGCATCCTGCTGCATGCGCTGGTCCGGGTTGACGCCGATGGCGCCCGCATTGGCGAGGCGGAAACCCCGGTTCGGCTTCAGCCATTCCTCGATCAGGTCGATCGTCAGCGCTTCGCGCAGCTTCAGCCTGAAGCGCTGGTTCAGCCATTGCTGGCCGATGTTGAGCACCAGCAGCCCGCCGGCGATCATCGCGAAGACGACCAGCTGATCGAGAAACACCGCGAGATCGCGCCGCTGCAGCGAATCGTAGAATGGCTGGTTCCAGCGGTTGAGCAGGATCTGGCCATAGGCGGTGGCGACGATGACGGCGAGCAGGACCCAGCTGAAGCCGAGCAATGCCTTGCGCGACGGCGACCCGACCAGGCCCTGGCGCACGGTCATCAGCTGGTCGCGCAGACTGCTCGTCTCGACCTGGGGGGCACCGGTATCGCTCATCGCGATTGCACTCCCGTCGTGTCGAGCCGATCGAGAGGCTCGCCTTGCCTGCCGAGGCTGGTGGCCGCGCCCTGCGGCGACAGCACCGGCACGAAGACACGCCGCGAGGCCCGCTTTGCCACCGGCACGCCCTGGTAGAGCCGCTTTTGCGCCGACACCGCGATGACGCCCGAGAAAATCGGCCACATGGCGCGGCCGGCGCTTTCGAACAGGCTGTGGAATCGCATCATGAAACGACGCTGCGACGGCGGAAAATAGAGCGCGTCCGACCACGCCGCCGGGGTGAAGTTCGCCTCGCGCAGCAATTCGGCGATCTGCCCGCGTGAATAGGGCCGCCCGGTGCCGAACGGCGTATGTTCGAAACGGGCCCATACGCCGCGCCGGTTGGGCACCACGATCACGACATGGCCGGCCGGCGCCAGCACGCGCCAAATCTCGTTCAGCGTTTCGCGCGGGCTCTCGACATGCTCCAGCGAATGGACAAGCAGCATGCGGTCGATGGAGGAATCGACCAAAGGCAGTTCCTCGTCGAACACCAGTGCCGTCGCGGCCGGACCGGTCGCCGGCCACACCACCGCGCCTTGCGTCGCCGGCATGAAGGCGAAGGTGCGTTCGGCATCGGCTCCGAAACGTTCCAGCCACGGCAGCGCGTAACCCAGCCCGACCAGACGCTCGTTGGGCACGCTGGCCCAGACAGCCGACAGCGCCATGGTGATCGAACGCTCGGTCAGCTGTCCGAGCGGCGAGGCATAGAAGGAGCGCAGATCGACAATATCTGAATGCATTGGCTGGACCGTATCTGCGATGGTGCTGGAGTCAACAAAGCGCGGCCTGTCGACCGTGTCCTGGGACAAGTAGGATCGCGCCGGCATCTTTAAAGGGTGACAGGAGGCATCGGGCCTCTTATGTCTGCGGCAATCAAGGAGACCGGCCATGGCGATCGAGATCGAGCAGTTCATGTGTCGCCAGGACAATTTCGGCGTGCTCATTCGCGAGCCGGCGAGCGGCGCGGTCGCGCTGATCGACGCGCCGGAGGAGGCCGCCATCCTTGCCGCGGTGAAACACACCGGCTGGACGCCGTCGCTGATCCTCACCACTCACCACCATACCGATCATGTCGAGGCCAATCTCGCGCTCAAACAGCGCTTCGGTCTGGAGATCGTCGGCCCGGCGGCGGAGAAGGCCAAGATCCCGGGCATCGACCGCACCGTGAAGGGCGGCGACAGCTTGAAATTCGGTACCGAGACCGTGGAAGTGATCGCCACGCCCGGCCATACCGCCGGCCATGTCTCCTACCATTTCCCGCAGTCGAAGGTCGTCTTCACCGCCGACACTTTGTTCGCGCTTGGCTGTGGCCGGCTGTTCGAGGCGCCGGCGGCGGTGATGTACGATTCGCTGAAGAAACTGGCCGCCCTGCCGGCCGACACTGCGGTCTATTGCGGCCACGAATACACGCTGTCCAATGCGCGTTTCGCATTGACGGTCGATCCGACCAATTCCGCCCTGAAGGAACGTGCCGCGAAAATCGAAAAACTGCGCGCCGCCGACAAGCCGACGCTTCCCACCACCATCGGCGAGGAACTGTCGACCAATCCATTCCTGCGCTGGCACGATCCGGCGATCCGCCGGCATCTCGGCATGGAGAAGGCGAGCGACGCCGAGGTCTTCGCCGAGATCCGCAAGCGCAAGGACATTTTCTGAATGATGACGCCGGCCGGGATCGTCGCCACGCTCGACATGAAGCCGCATCCGGAAGGCGGTTGGTATGTCGAGACCTTCCGCGATGCGCCGCAAGGCGGGCGCGGTCATTCGACCGCCATCTACTTCCTGCTCGAACGCGGTCAGGTCTCGGCATGGCATCGGGTGAAGGACGCTTCGGAAATCTGGCACCATCACGCCGGTGCGCCGATAGAGCTTTCGATGCACCGGGAAGGCGGTGACGTCAGCCAGCATGTGCTAGGCATCGATCTTGCCGCTGGCGAACGCCCGCAGATCGTCGTGCCGGCGGGATGGTGGCAGACCGCCCGAAGCCTCGGCGACTGGACCCTCGTCGGCTGCACGGTGGCGCCGGGATTCGACTTCTCAGTGTTCGAACTGGCGGAACCTGGCTGGCAGCCGAAGGTTTCCTAAACCGGGCGCAGGAAGCCCATCGCGATGGCCATCTGCGCCACGTAATAGAGCACCCACACCGCATAGCGCATCCAGACGCGATGCCCTTCCACGGTGTCGGCCAAGAATTTCTCGGTCGCCAGCAACGCGTCCGAAGCCATGAACATCACCGCCCCGGCAATGACCAACGCGTTGCCGGTGGTCAGCGCGGTCACGCCCATGGCGAAAATGGCGGCAACGTAGACGGCGACCGGCGCTTTCAGGTCGGATCCGATGCGCGGCCACAGAAGCCGCAACATGCCGGCCGCGAACACCGCCATGACAAGCGCGGCAACAACGCGCCAGGATGCGGCGCCGAGCGCCGCAAGGCCACTGCCCATCGCCACGAACAGCACGACATAGGCCAGATGCGCGGCGAGGAAGCTGCCCAGCCCGCCGAGGAAAGCGACTTCGCCGTCGCGCGACAGGAACGCGTCGCCCAGTGCGCTGAGTACGAGTGCGGCGACCAGCAACAGCGGCCCGCCGAGAAGAAAGGCGAGCGCGGCTAGAAGTGCGACCGCAAGCGTCTTGGCAGCCGAACGCAACAGCGACGGCGGCTGACTGATCGCGAAACCGTAGACGACCGCCGCCACGACGGAAAAGATCAGCGTGCCGTTCGGCGTCGCCTCGATGCCACCTGGAAACGGCATCATGCGCCCGCTCCATTCTCGACCGTCGCGCGCTTGCCGAACAAAAGCGATTTCGCCGCCAGAACGGCGCCGCCGGTGATCAGCACGCAGGCGGCGAGGATGCGCAAGCTGGGCTCCGCGAAACCAGCCGCGATCAGCACCAGCGTGGAAAGAAGCGGCGCGGCATAGCTGGCGGCGCCCAGCACCTGGATGTTGCCGCGCTTGACGCCGATGTCCCAGGCATAGAAGGCCGCGCCGACCGGCATCAGGCCGAGAGCCAGCACCGCCAGCCACTGGCCTGAATTCTGCGGCCACACAGTCTGCTCAAGCAGCAGGTGGCAGACCAGCGAAAGCACCGAGGTCGCCAGGCAGAACCATGTGACGATCGTCGTCGGCACCGACGGGAAGCGCCGCGACAGCAGCGAATAGGACGACCACACGACCGCGCAGACCGCCGCCATGGCATAGCCGAAGCCGTAGCGGGCGTCGAACGCCAGCCCGCCACCCTTGGTGACGATCAGGAACGTGCCGGCGAGGCCGAGCAGAGCGCCGGCGACATGGTTCCAGGCCAGCTTCTCGCCCGGCATCAGGGCCGAGCCCAACACGATCAGCAGCGGCCACAGATAGGCGATGAGGCTGGCCTCCACCGCAGGCGCGTTGCGCAGCGCGGTGAAGTAGAAAAAGTGATAGCCGAACAGGCCGGCAATGCCGATCACCCACACGATGGCCGGGACCGGTTCCTGCTTGGCGGCGGCGGGCATGAACAGCCGCGCCACCAGGCCGACACAGGTGCCGATGGCGAAGGTGATGGCCGAAAGCTGGAACGGCGGCATCGTGCCGGAAGCGTCGGTGAGCAGCGCCAGAAGCGCCCACATCGCCACGGCGCAAAAGCCTATCAGTGTCGCGCGCCCCATGTCCCCCTCCCGGTGGCGCGTCTTTGCGCGCCTAGTTTTTTGCCTCGAACCGCCGTGCCTTGACTGTGATCGTGCCGATCTCGGTGCCTACGGTTGCATAGATCGGCGCATATATCCCGGTTTGGCCGAGCGGCGCAAACGTCACCATGATCTTGGAGCGGTCACGCAGGAATTTGAGCGCCTTGCGCCGCTGGGCGTAGCCCGAAACCGGCTGCAGGTTCATGCGGCAGGTCACCGTCGGCCCCTGATACCCCTTCACCGCCATCTTGCCCTTGCTGACCGGCGTCAGCACCAGATTGGCGCGCATCTCACCGTCATACATCTTCACCGTCCGGCCGCAGACGCTGTCGAGGCTGCCGGCGCGGATGACGGTGGCGGCGATCGGATCGGCAACCCCCTTCAAGTCGCCGGCGTCGAGCGGCAGCCAGTCGTCGCCGCGCGGTTTTGGCGGCGGCAGCACCTGGGTGTAAGACACCTTGCCGCCGGTAAAGCGGATGTCGACCATCGACACCTTCTTGCCCGACGTGTAGTCGGCGCGGAAGCCCTGCGACTGCACGCCCTCGCGCGAAAAGCGCCCGCTTGCCGTCAGCGTGCCCGACGTATCGTCGAAGATACGCGCCAGCCCGGCGGCGGAGGCGCTGCCGTCGATCGTGTATTTATCGCCTTCGTAGTGGCTGTCGAAACTCGATCGGGCCACCGTGATGCCAAAGAAAGAGACCGTGTATTCGCCATGGAAGGAATCGGCGGCCGCGGCCGGCGCGGCCAGCGCAAACAGCATGGGCAGGGTAACGACAAGACGCGGCATCAAGACTGCGATCCTTTTGACGGTCGGCAACAATCGAAAGCTAATCCAGCATGTCCCCAGGCGTCTCTCAACAGGTCGATTCCGGCATTTGTGTGAGGATGACGGCAATCCCCGCCGCGACCTTCCATCGAAGGCGACACCCACGGTTCGACCACACCCGTTCTGGAGAGTTGCCTCGCTCCGCACCAGCGCCTAGCCTTATACCGGTTGCCACGAAATAAGGCCTGCTGATGGAAGCAGATCTCGATATCCGCCTGCTGCGTGCCTTCGTTGCCGTTGCCGAAGCAGGCACGGTCAGCAAGGCAGCCTTGCGTCTCTCCCGCACCCAGGCCGCGGTCTCCATGCAGCTTCAGCGCCTGGAAGCCGAGTTCGGCAGCCAGCTTTTGCTGCGTTCCTCGCGCGGCATGATCCTCACCGAGGCCGGCGAAATCGTTCTCGCTTATGCCCGCAAGACCATCGCCCTTGGCGAAGATGTCCGCCGCCAGATCGCCGGGCGCATGCTGATCGGACGGGTAAGGCTCGGCATCATCGAGGATCTCGCGATGACGAGGCTTCCTTCCATCATCGCCGATTTTCGTCGCCGGCATCCTTCGGTCGAGATCGCCCTGACATCGGCGAGCGGCGCGGATCTCGCCAAGGCGATCGACGAGGGCCGCAGCGACATCGTGATCGCCGATCCGGTCCGTTTCGCCTCGGCGCCATCCGGCTATATGTCGCGACCTCTGGTCTGGGGTGCGAGCCGCATCATCGAGATCGACGCTGAAGCGGAGCTTCCGCTCGTCCTCTTCGAAAGCGCCTGCTCCTGGCAGGACCGGATGCTGGCATCGCTCGCGGAGGCCGGGCTGCCCTGGCGTGTCGGCTGCCGCGTCTCGACATTCGCGGCCCTGGTGTCGGGATTGAGGGCGGGCTTCGGCATCGGCCTTATGCTTCCCGAAAGCCTGCCGCCGGATTGCGAGAATGTGCAAGGTCGCCTGCGCTTGCCGCCCGCCCCGATCGCCGAGTTCGGCATCTTTGTTGGCGCGAACTCGCCCCCGCTGGTCAACGAGCTGGCATCGTTTCTGCGCGAGGGGTTCGCCGATCGCTCGATCGACAAAACATAAAAATTCCTGATACGAGCATCAGAATTATCACCATTCCTGAATTTGCCAATTCATCTATTGCTGGCCCTGACAGGTAAGGGAACGTTTTGTCATGGCCGAAGCTGAAACCGCCGATCCGCAATGGAATGCGCCTGTCAGGCAACATTCTCGCGGGGGCTTCTATCTCGCAATCGCCTTCTGCCTGCTTTCAATGTCCAGCGTGCAATTCGGCGCGGCATTCTCCCGACCAGCCATGCAGGAACTGGGACCGTTCGGCACGACCTGGCTGCGGCTTTGCTGGGCGGCAATCGTGCTGATGATAGTCGTGCGCCCGCCGCTGCTCAGTTTTTCAAGGCGGCAATGGGCGACGGCCGCGGCGCTGGGTGCGGTCATGGCGATGATGACGCTCTGCTTCTTCGCCGCGATCGAACGCATTCCGCTCGGGCTCGCCGTGGCGATCGAGTTTCTGGGACCTCTGACCGTCGCCACGATCTTCGGCGGGCGAGGCTGGCGTCTCTTATGCCCGGTCATCGCGGCGCTCGGTGTCCTTTGTATTTCCTGGGACGGCAGCGCATGGGTGGCCGACACGATCGGCGTGCTGTTCGCGCTCGGCGCGGCGGTTGGCTGGGGCGGCTATATCGTGCTGACGAAATATGCCGGCCAGCAGTTCGAAGGTCTGGAAGGCCTGTGCCTTTCCTTGCTGTTTGCCGCCCTTGTCGCAACGCCCTTCGGCTTTCACCAGGCACAGCTGGGACTTTCCCCGGAAGCACTCGTGACGACAGGGCTGCTCGCGGTGCTTGTTCCCTTGTTTCCCTACGCGCTCGAGCTCATGGCGCTTCGCCGCATGAACGCGTCGGCGTTCGGGCTGCTGATGAGCCTGGAGCCGGCAATCGGCGCCAGCGCCGGCTTCATCGTCCTCGGTCAGGCAATGGCGGCCCTGCAACTCATCGGCGTGGCGCTCGTCGTTGCAACCAGCGCGGTCGGAACGGCATCGAGCCAAAGCTAGCCTTGTTCGTGCTCACGGGTCGGACATGGCAATCCGCTTGTCGCGTTCTTTAGTTGCGTTGCACCATGCAGCTGTGAAATATGCGCGACAAGCCGGCAACAAACGTCGGCGCGAACCATAATTGACCCGGAGAGGCCCGATGAACGCTCCCGCCATGACTTCCACCACTTTTGTCCCGTTGCGCCTTGCCGGCCGCCCGCTGGCGGTCAAAGTCGCCGCGGTCTTCCTGGGCTCGTTGTTCCTCGCCGCCTCGTCCTGGATCGAGGTGCCGATGTTCCCGGTGCCGATGACCATGCAGACCTTCGCCGTCACGCTGGTCGGCGCACTCTATGGCTGGCGCCTCGGCCTTGCCACGGTTCTCGCTTGGCTGGGTGAAGCTGCGCTCGGCGCTCCGGTCCTCGCAGGCGGCGCCGGTGGCCTCGCCCACTTCGCCGGCCCGACCGCCGGTTATCTCGCCGCCTTCCCGATCGCCGCCGCTCTTGTCGGCTGGCTGGCCGAGCGCGGCTGGACCGCCGAGGGCCGCCTGGTCCGCAACGTCGTCGCCATGCTGGCCGGCAACGCTTTCATCCTGGTGTTCGGCACCATCGTGCTTGCCGGCATGATTGGCGCGGAAAAGGCCTACACTTTCGGCTTCGCCCCCTTCGTGCTCGGCGGCATCCTGAAGGCCGTGCTGGCTACCGCCACCATCGAAGCGGTGCGTCGCGCCAAGATCTCGCTCTGAGATCATCCGACTTCGCGGGGCTGACGTGACCGTCCGCATCCGCGCCCATCACCTGCTGTGCATGCTGACCTATGTCGGCAAGGGCTACAGCGAGGCCTTCACGCAAGGCTATGACCGGGTGGTGGAACGTTTGAGCGGCGGCGAGGACATGCTCCTCGTCGCCGGTCCAGACGACATCTGCCAGCCAAGGCTCACCGAAACCGATCACCACTGTTTCCAGGACAGCGTGTCCGAGCGCGACCGATTGGCGGCCGATGCGGTCGAGACCCTGATCGGCCGTCCGGTCCGCGAAGGCGAGCGATTTTCCCTGGACGGTCCGACAATCGAGCGCATGCGCCAGGCTTTCCGCGCCGGCACCACGCGGCAGGCCTGCCAGGGCTGCGAATGGTTCGACCTGTGCAGCACGATCGCCGCTTCCGGTTTCCAGGACGTGCGTCTTAACCGCTCTTCCTCCTAGCCATCGATCCCACACGACCAGGCTCCGCGTGCGGAGGAGTGACCTGTTCCAGTCTTCGGAACGGGCTCCTGCTCGCTGCTGTCTCTCGCCTCCTTCTCCGGGAATTGCAATAATAGAGCACATACTCTATTATTGCGGAGATACCCCTGCTGAAGGCACCCGACGATGTCGTCCGTCAAGCGCCGCCCCATTGTCCTGGCGATATCTCTGGTGCTCCTGGCGCCCCTGGTTGGCGAGTGGCTGCTCGGCAATCAGCCGATAACCGGTCTCGGGTGGATCGTTCTGCTCGCGCCCATGTATGGCTGCGGTGCCCTTCTGATCCGCGAGGTCGCGCGCCGCAGCGGCCGCGGTTGGCCGACGATCCTTCTCTTGGCGGCAGCCTATGCGCTGCTGGAAGAGGGTCCGATCGACCAGATGCTGTGGAACCCGCACTACAACGGCTTCGACATGGCCGCCGCCTATGCCGACACGCGCGTCGAAGCCCTCGGCACCAGCATGGGGTTGATCCAGGATGTGCTGACGCTGCACACCATCTGGAGCATCGCCGTGCCGATCGCCCTGATCGAGGCCTTCGACCCGACACCGCAGCGGCCCTGGCTCAAACCGCTCGGTCTCGGCGTCACCGCGATTGTCTTTGTTGTCGGGTCCGCCTTGCTGACTTATGGCCAGATCGAATCGGAAAAATTCATTGCCTCGCCCGGCCAGTTCGTCGCCTCGGGCCTCGCCATCCTCGTTCTGGTCATTGCCGCCTTCTGGATGCCCTCACCGCCAAGCGTGGCGGAGGCGACAACGCCTTCGCCACGAAACGTTGGCCTGGCCGGCTTTCTCCTCACCAGCCTGCTGATGCTTCGCGACGTGCTTGCGGAGCTTTTGTCCAAATGGGTTGTCGCCGGCCTGTGGTGTGTCGTCGTGCTGCTTGGCATAGCGCTTGTCTGGCGATGGTCGCGCTCGCCGCAATGGAACCGAGCTCATGGTGTCGCCCTCGCCAGCGGCGCCCTGATGACCTATGTCTGGGCCGGGTTCCAGCACGCTCAATATCTGGGTATCTCTCCATTCATCGCGCTGGCCGGCAATGTCGTCTTCGGTGCTGGTGCGGTCATACTGGTTTTCCTGGCGGCGACAGCCGCGCGCCGGCCGATTGAAGCGTCGTGATCGGCGGGCGTCGACAGGGAAGAAAGCCCGGTCCGGGAGGCGATTACCCGGCACTCGGGCCGAACAACGCTTGACGCCCCGGCTAAATGCAACTATGGAACGCCAACTTTTTCCTTGAGGCCGCCGACAGCACCGCGCGCCATATGGCGCGGTCGAAGGTTTGGCCGGATACGAACTGAAGGTAGCAAAAATGTCCCGCGCTTGCGAACTCACCGGCAAAGCCGTCATGACCGGCAACAATGTGAGCCACGCCAACAACAAGACCAAGCGTCGCTTCCTGCCGAACCTGGTCAATGTCACGCTCATCTCGGAAGCGCTGAACCAGAACGTTCGCCTGCGCATTTCGGCCAACGCCCTGCGTTCGGTCGAGCATCGCGGTGGCCTCGACGCCTTCCTGGCCAAGGCCGACGAGAAGGAACTGTCGCAGCGCGCTCGTCTGCTGAAGAAGCAGATCGCCAAGAAGACGGCCGGCCAGATCGCCGCCTGATCGCTTTCAGGCGGGGGACGACCGCCTGGGCATCGGAACGGCAGGTTTCCTGAACCCACCTATCCGATGCTCGAATGAAGGATGCGCCGCCCGTCCCGGCCAGGCGCTCCGCTGGTTCCATTACCCAGGATAAAAAAATGCAGTTTCTTTCCAGATATCTGCCTTTCGTGCTCGCCATGGCGCTCGTCGTGGTGGCGTCGAACATTCTCGTGCAGTTCCCCATGCAGGGACAGGTCGGCACGCTGTCGCTGGCCGACATCCTGACCTGGGGCGCCTTCACCTATCCCTTCTCCTTCCTGGTGACCGATCTCGCCAATCGCCGCTACGGCCCGGCCGTAGCGCGCCGCATCGTCTTCGTCGGCTTCATGACGGCTGTTGTGTGCTCCATCGTCATCCCGCCGCTGCTTTTCCGCGCCGGGCTGATCGAGTTCGACACCGCCGCCGCCCGTCTGGTGCGCATCGCCTGCGCCTCGGGTGCGGCCTTCCTCACCGCGCAATTGCTCGACGTCACCGTCTTCAACTGGCTGCGCCGGCAAAGCTGGTGGCGCGCGCCGATCTTCGGCACACTGGTCGGTTCGGTGTTCGATACGCTGGTGTTTTTCTCGATCGCCTTTTCAGCGGCTTTCGCCTTCGCCGGCCCCAATGACGCCTTCGCGCTGGAAAATGCGCCGCTGCTCGGCGCTCTGCCGGTGGAAACGATGCGCTGGCTGTCCTGGGCGCTTGGCGACCTGTCGGTCAAGTTGATCATCGCCGTCTTCGCGCTGATCCCCTACAGGCTGATCGCGGCGCGCTGGAGCCAGCCGGCGCCGGTCCAGCCTTGATCCCCTGGGAACAGCTCGACGCCGCCAGGACACCTGACGGCAAGCAGGAACTGCGGCTGAAACGGCGCGGCACCGAATTCTCCATCATGCTCGGCTCCAACGAGCTGATGAACAGCCGCCTCAGCGGTTCGGAAGAAGCGCTGGCCAGGCTCTCCCTCGACAAGATCGACAAAAGCGACCGCATTCACGTCCTGATCGGTGGTCTCGGCATGGGTTTCACGCTGCGCGCCGCACTTGCCGAGCTTGGCGCTGACAGCCGCGTTACCGTTGCCGAACTGGTGCCAGCGGTGGTCACCTGGGCACGTGGTCCGATGGCAACCATTTTCGACGGCTGCCTCGACGACCCGCGCGTCATCGTGCGCGAGGCCGACGTCGGCCGGCTGATCGATGCCGCCCGCAGCGACTATGACGCCATCCTGCTCGATGTCGACAATGGCCCCGAGGGGCTGACGCAGGAAGGCAATGACGACCTCTATGGCTTCGCCGGGCTCAAGGCCGCCCGCAATGCCCTGCGTCCCGGTGGCGTGCTCGCGGTGTGGTCATCGGGACCGGATCGCGGCTTCACCCGCCGCCTCCAGCAATGCGGCTTCGCCGCCGAGGCGGTCACCGTGCGCGCCCATGGCAAGCGCGGCGCCAAGCACACCATCTGGCTGGCGCTCAAACCGAGCTAACAACAATCACATCGCAACGAACTCGTTTCGGCTGGCTCTACCGCCGGACGATGCATCATGTTTTTCTCCGCTCTCAACAGACCGCCGGAGCAATCATGGTCACCTGTTACCTGCGCTACATCCTCAATCCCGCGCGACTGAAGGAGTTCGAACACTACGGCAGGCTCTGGATTCCGCTTGTCGAAAAATTCGGCGGCAACCACCACGGCTATTTCATGCCCTCGGAAGGCGCGAGCAATGTGGCCCTTGCCTTGTTCACCTTCCCGAGCCTGGCAGCCTACGAAGAATACAGGACAAAGGCCGCATCGGACCCTGAATGCCAGGCCGCCATGCGCTACTACGAGGAAACCCAGTGTTTCCTCAGCTACGAGCGTTCTTTCTTCCGCCCGGTCTTCGACTAACAAAGCTTTCAACTGACAAAGCTTTCGACCGACGAAGCCTTCAACTGACGGAACCAAGCAAAAATGACTGTTGTTTTGAAATCGCTCGGCGAGGCCGAGCGCGAGGCTGTTATTGCCCTCGATGTAGGCGATGATCAGGACGACTTCGTCGCCACCAATGCTGAATCCCTGGAGGAAGCCGACGAGAACCCCGCCTGTGTGCCGCTTGGCGTCTTTTCGGGCGACGAGCCGGTCGTCATTGACGACCTGGTCGGTTTCGCCATGTATGCGCTGGACGGCGACGACGGCAATTGGTGGATCTATCGCCTGATGATCGACAAGCGCTTCCAGAAACGCGGCTTCGGTCGCGCCGCCCTGCGCGCCGTGGTCGAACGCATGTCGGCCATTCCAGGCTGCGACGCCGTCTATCTCGGCGTTTATCCCGAGAACGAGACGGCCGCCAACCTGTACCGTCAGGAAGGGTTTCGCGAGACCGGCCAGATATTGGGCGACGAGGTCGTCATGCGGCTGGAGCTCGCAAGGGCAGACTAGAACATTGTAGCGATGAAGGGGTGTTTCCCGGCAGGAGAACGCCCCTTCCAACATGCTTCCCGCTCTCAATGGAGCCTCGGAACCGGTGCCATCGCTGCGCTCAATCCTCGTGCAGGATGAATTCCAGATAGAGATTGCGCTGCAGGATGGAGTGATTGTCGTCGGAGACAAGCGACACGATCAGCTTGCCGTCGTCCCGCCGCCAGACATCCATGCCTTCCATATTGTCGATCTGGTAGGCCATGTCGGCCTCCAGCAGCACCGATCCGTCGGCGACCTTGCCCTTGGCGATCTCGGCGCCGGCAATGCGCCGCAGCCGCATCTTGACGCCGCTGGCCATCGAGAACGAGCGTTCCAGCAGCAACAGGTCGCCATTGGGCAGAAACGCGCCGTCGGTGATGTCGAACTCGCCTTTGCGGCGAACGGTGAAGATGCCCTTGCCCGGCCCTTCGATGATGGCGGCATAGATGTTGCCGTCCTTGTCGAGGCTCTTTTCAGACACCACCACCAGGGCGCCTTTCAGCGGCCCTTCGGCCGGCGCGCGCGTCACCGTCTCGAAGCCGCGGTTCTGGCGCAGCTCGCGCACCGGCACCAGGAAATCGAGCAGCTTGAACGGCGCCTTCATGCCGGCGGCATCGATCTTGAACTGCGCGATACGATGCTTCCGCTCGAAGCCGACGGTGGCGATGCCGTCCTTGACGTCGAGGCCCTCGGCATCGACATCCCATTTCTTGTCGATCGGCTTGCCGGCCTCGTCGACCATCTGCTGCATGGTGAAGTTGAAGATGGCGAAGGGTCGCCCCTGCGCCATGCGCGCGATCGAACCGAAATACCAGAAGCCGGTGTCGGTGACGCCGATGAAATCGCTGCCCGCGTGGATGAACCGGAAGGCCGACAAGGCACCGAAATCGCGCGAGGAGCCGGTCATCTCCAGCCCGCCGACGAATTCCAGCGGTCCGAACATCCTTTCATCCCGGCCGATATGAAACTCGGTGATCCCCCGCACGCTGATGTCGACCGGCTCGACCGGCTGGCGTTCGGCGGCGAAAGCCGATGTGGAGGTGAGCAGACCGGCCGCTAGAACGCAAAGCCAGCCACGCCACCCCGTCGCCCGCACGCCGTTTGAAAGGCTCACGAAGCGCGCCGGAAACCGCCACGGCGCACGTCGCGCGCGGTCTCCTCGCCAAACAGCGAGGCGAGTTGCTCGGTCATGGCGCCGGCCAGTTCTTCGGCGTCGACGATGGTGACGGCGCGGCGATAATAACGCGTCACGTCATGGCCGATGCCGATGGCGAGCAGCTCGACCGGCGAACGTGTCTCGATCAGATCGATGACGGCGCGCAGATGGCGCTCCAGATAGTTGCCCGGATTGACCGACAGCGTCGAATCGTCGACCGGCGCGCCGTCCGAAATCATCATCAGGATCTTGCGCTGTTCAGGCCGCGCGATCAGGCGCTGATGCGCCCACAACAGCGCTTCACCGTCGATGTTTTCCTTCAATAGGCCCTCACGCATCATCAGGCCGAGATTGCGTCGGGCGCGGCGCCACGGCATGTCGGCGCTCTTGTAGATGATGTGGCGCAGATCGTTGAGGCGGCCGGGGTTCGGCGGCTTGCCGTCCTTCAGCCACTTCTCGCGCGCCTGCCCGCCCTTCCAGGCGCGGGTGGTGAAGCCGAGGATCTCGACCGAAACGCCGCAGCGCTCCAGCGTGCGCGCCAGGATGTCGGCGCAGGTCGCCGCCACCGTGATCGGGCGGCCGCGCATCGAACCGGAATTGTCGAGCACCAGAGACACCACCGTATCGCGGAACTTGGTGTCGCGTTCCTGCTTGAAGGAAAGCGGCTGCATCGGATCGATGACGACGCGCACCAGCCGGGCCGGGTCGAGATACCCTTCCTCGAGATCAAAATCCCAGGAACGGTTCTGCTGCGCCATCAGGCGGCGCTGCAGGCGATTGGCCAGCCGGCCGACCACGCCCGACAGATTGGCGAGCTGCTTGTCGAGGAAGGCGCGCAGCCGGTCGAGCTCTTCTTCGTCGCACAGTTCCTCGGCACCCACCGTCTCGTCGAAGGCGGTCGAGAAGACCTTGTAGTCGACATCCTTGGAGATGGTGGCGAAGGGATTGTCGTTGCGCTTGGCTTCGCCCGGCGTCTCCGCGTCGGCATCGTCCTCGTCGGACAAATCCTGCGAGGTGGCGTCGGTGGCCTCGGCCTCGGCCGATTCCTCGTCGTCGGAGGCGTCGGCATCCTCGGACTGCGACTGGTCGGAGCCGGAATCGTCCTCGCCGCCTTCCTCGCTCTGTTCCTCGCCTTGCGGCTGGTCGTCCTGGTCGTCCTCGGTGTCTTCCGTTTCCTGGTCGTCGCCGAGTTCCTCGGCCATTTCCATGGAAGCCAGCATATCGCGCACGACGCGGGCGAAGGCCTGCTGGTCTTCCAGCTTGCCAGCAAGCCCGTCGAGGTCGGCGCCGGCCTTGTCCTCGACCCAGGGCCGCCACAGGTCGACCATGCGCTCGCCGCTCTTCGGCACGGCGCGGCCGGTCAGCTTCTCGCGTACCATCAGCGCCAGCGCCTCCTCGAGCGGAGCGTCGGCGCGGTCGCGCACATCGGCCAGATTGGCCTTGGCGTATTTGTCCTCCAGCATCGTGCCGATATTATCGGCGACGCCGGCCATCATGCGCGAGCCGATCGCCTCGACGCGAGCCTGCTCGACCGCGTCGAAGATGGAGCGCGCTTGCTTGCCTTCCGGCGCCAGTCGGGTGTGGATACGGCTATCGTGGCAGGCGCGTTTCAGCGCCATGGAATCGCCCAGGCCGCGGGTCACGGCGATGTCGGTCGCCGACGCCTTCTTCGGCAGATCCGGCAGCCGGGCGCGGCTGCCCGCGAGCGCCGGCCGCTCCTTGGCGAAGCCGACCTCCATCTCCTTGTCGCCAGAGATGGCCCGCATGCACACCGTCACGGCGCGCTTGAAGGCATCCGTATCCGAGCCGTTCTTCGGCTTGTTGCGCGTGTTGTCGCCGGGGCCGGCCATGGAATTTCCCGTTTAGCCAAGCACCACATTGGCAGCGCTTTCCGGCAGATCCTCGCCGAAGGCGCGCTGATAGAACTCGGCCACCACCGAACGTTCCAGCTCGTCGCACTTGTTGAGGAAGGTCAACCGGAACGCCATGCCGACATTGCCGAAGATTTCGGCGTTTTCGGCCCAGGTGATCACCGTGCGCGGGCTCATGACAGTCGACAGATCGCCGTTGATGAAGGCGGAGCGCGTCATGTCGGCGACGCGCACCATCTTGTTGACGATGTCCTTGCCCTTCTCGTTCTTGTAGTGCTTGGCCTTGGCCAGAACGATCGCCACCTCGTTGTCGTGCGGCAGATAGTTCAGCGTCGTCACGATCGACCAGCGGTCCATCTGCGCCTGGTTGATCTGCTGGGTGCCGTGATAGAGGCCGGTGGTGTCGCCGAGGCCGACCGTGTTGGCGGTGGCGAACAGGCGGAAGGCCGGATGCGGGCGGATGACGCGGCTCTGGTCGAGCAGGGTCAAGCGACCCGACGATTCCAGCACGCGCTGGATGACGAACATCACGTCCGGGCGGCCGGCATCGTATTCGTCGAAGCAGAGCGCGACATTGTGCTGGTAGGCCCAGGGCAGGATGCCGTCGCGGAATTCGGTGACCTGCATGCCTTCCTTGACGACGATGGCGTCCTTGCCGACGAGGTCGATACGGCTGACATGGCTGTCGAGGTTGACGCGCACGCAGGGCCAGTTGAGCCGGGCCGCGACCTGCTCGATATGGGTCGACTTGCCGGTGCCGTGATAGCCCGACACCATGACGCGGCGGTTGTAGGCAAAGCCCGCCAGGATCGCCATGGTGGTGTGCTGGTCGAACAGATAGTCGGGATCGATGTCCGGCACATGTTCGGTGGCCACCGAATAGGCCGGCACGACCATCTTGGACTCGAAGCCGAATTTTTCCTTCACCGACACAGTCGTGTCCGGCAGATTGGCGATATCGCGATCGACCTTGTTCATGCGTCTCAACGTCTCCACGGGCGAAGCGACGCGCTTCGCCGGCAACCCAAATTGTTCGGGGCGGTCATAAAACCTTTTCCAACCCGATGATAGTTGGAAAAAGGCACGACCTCAGCTCAGCTTGAGCTCAACACAGGCCCGCCTGCTTGAGCACGCGATAGGCTTGCAGCACATCGCGGAACCGGTCTTCCGAACCTCTGTCGCCACCATTCGCGTCGGGATGGTGGCGCTTCACCAATTCCTTATAACGCGCCTTGATGTCTTGGCCAGTCGCCTTTGCGTCAAGACCAAGCGTTTCCAGCGCCTTGGCCTCAAGCGGCTTGGCCTTGCGCTCGCGCGGGGCGCCGCGGTCGCGCGGCTCGTTGAACAGGTTGAAGGGGTCGCGCATGCGGTTGTGGTAGCCGGCGCGGCCCGAGCGCTGCTTTGCGAAATCCGGCGCGGTGTGCGTCCCGCCATTCGTGCCGATGGTCCAGGTGGGCCGATGACCGGTCATCGCCTCCTTCTGGAAACGTGCGATCTCGGAATCGGAGACACCAGAGAAGTAATTGAAACCCTTGTTGTATTCGCGCACATGCTCGAAGCAGAACTTGAAATACTGCCCCTCGGCCATGCGCCCCACCGGCGCGCGATGCGTGCCGGGCTCCTTGCAGCCGTCCCACTGGCACAGCGGCGCGCGCGACTTCAGCTCCGCGTCCTTTTCCGGACGAATGCGGAGTTTCTCGAAATATTTTGGATAGGGCTTCATCTGACCCCATTTATGGGCTGTTCGCCCGGCGATACAAGAATTGACATTTCAGCGATGATCGCCCTAACCGCTGAATCGCGGCTTAAACGAGACGTTGACGGCCAGCGCCGCGACAAAAATAGTGGCGATGACGCCTATGTGGTGAAGGAGAATGGCAATGTCCATGCAGACGGCGATGGAAAAGAAGCTGAGCGATGCTTTTGCGCCCGAACGATTGGCCGTCGTCAACGAAAGCCACCTCCATGCCGGCCACCATCATGTCGAATCCGGCCATCACGCCACCTTCGACGGCACCGGCGAGACGCATTTCCGCATCCGCATCGTCTCTCCGGCCTTTGCCGGCATGAGCCGCATCGACCGTCACCGCGCCGTCAACCTGGCTCTCGCCGACGAATTGAAGGCCGGCCTGCACGCCTTGGCGATCGAACCCGCCGCCCCCGGCGAAAAGACGCGCTGGTAGGCACCCGCTTTGAAACACTTCCTCCGGCCAGACGGCTAGACGATCTGAACAGCGTCGGAGAGAAACGCCTAAGAAGCCGCCGGTGACCGCTTTCACGCGCGGACGGAAACTCCCAGATGGGGTCGGGGACATGGACACACCTCTTTCCAGACGGTTGGCCGCCGAAGCGCTCGGATCGGCCTTCCTGCTCGCCACCGTCGTGGGGTCGAGCATCATGGGGGCGAAGCTGGCGGAGGCGTCAGCCGCACTCGCGCTGCTTGTCACCTCGATGTCGACCGGGGCCATGCTGGTCGTTTTGATCTGGACCTTCGGTCCGGTTTCGGGCGCGCATCTCAATCCCGTCGTCAGCCTGGCCTTCGCCGCCGACGGTGAGCTCAAATGGCGTGACTTTGTCCCCTATGTAGCCGCACAGCTCGCCGGCTTCCTGGCCGGCACCTGGGCCGCACACGCCATGTTCGAACTGCCACTGTTGCAATTGTCCGCGACAGCCCGCAGCGGGCCCGGGCTCTGGTTCGCCGAAGGCATCGCCACTTTCGGGCTGATCCTCGTCATCACCGGCTGCACGGCCAGGCGACCAACGGTGGTGCCGGCCGCCGTCGGCCTCTACATCGGCGCCGCCTACTGGTTCACCGCCTCGACATCCTTCGCCAACCCGGCGATGACCATCATCCGCGCCTTCACCGGAACGGCGGCCGGCATTATGCCCCAGCATGTCCCTGGATATGTCATCGCCCAGTTCGCCGGCGCGGCGATAGCGATCGCGGCGGGCCGTTTCTTCTGGCCGAAGCCGGTTACGGCTTCGCTGCGGGCTGCGGTGGACCCTCGACAGACGCCGGCCTGATCCGCAGACGGGCGATGCGGTTCTTGTCGCGCTTCATCACCACGAAGCGCTTGCCGTGGAACGTGAACGCCTGCTTTTCTTCCGGTATCGACTGCGCCTCGTGAATGACGAGGCCGGCGATGGTCGTCGCTTCCTCGTCCGGCAAGGCCCAGCCGAGTGCGCGGTTGAGATCGCGGATCGGCACCGTGCCTTCCACCACGACAGAGCCGTCGGCCTCCTGCTTCACGCCCTGCATCTCGACGTCGTGCTCGTCGGCGATATCGCCGACGATCTCCTCGATGATGTCTTCCAGCGTCACCAGGCCCTCCACCTCGCCATATTCGTCGACGACGATGGCGATGTGGGCCTTGCGGCGCAGGAAAGCGTTGAGCTGATCGTCGAGGCTGGTCGTGTCGGGCACGAACCACGGCTTCGCGGCGATCTTCAGGATGTCGATGCAGGAAAAGTCGTGATCGGCCTCGTTGAGCGCGCGCAGCAGGTCCTTGGCGTGCAGGATGCCGACGATGTTGTCGAGCGAACCCTTCCACAGCGGCAGCCGCGTATGCGGGCTTTGCAACACCTCGCGCACGATCATATCGGGCGCATTGTCGGCGTTGATCGAACGCATGTTGGTGCGGTGGACCATGACGTCGGAGACTTCCAGCTCGCTCAGCGCCAATAACGCCTCGACCCGGCTGCGGTCGTCCTTCATGGCCTGGGTTTCGCTGCGCAGCCGCTGGATGATGGCGCGCGTCTCCTGCTGCGACAGACGCCGGCGCTTGCGGTTGGCAAGCTCCAGGTCGAACATCGCCAGCAACGGCTTGCGCAGCACGATGGCGAAGAGGATCGCGGCGCACAACAGGCTAGCGACGATCCAGCCGGCGTTCATCCCGCGAGTGCCTCTTTCAGGAAGGCCAGCACCTCGGAAGCCGGCACGTCCTTGGCAATGAAGGACTGGCCGATGCCGCGCGTCAGGATGAAGGTCAGCGCGCCGCGCGACACCTTCTTGTCCTGGGTGATGTAGTCGAACAGCTTTTCGGCGCCCGGCAGGTCGCCCGGAATATCGGCGAGGCGCCACGGCAGGCCGACGGCCCGCAAATGCGTCTCGACTCGGGCGGCATCGTCTGGGCTGGCGAGGTTCAGCCGGGCGGAGAAGCGGTGCGCCAGCGCCATGCCGATCGCCACGCCCTCGCCATGCACCAGCCTTTCGCTGTCATAGGCGGTCGCCGCCTCCAGCGCATGGCCGAATGTGTGGCCGAGATTGAGCAGCGCCCTGTCGCCGGTCTCGAATTCGTCGCGCGCCACCACGTCGGCCTTGGCGCGGCAGGCTTCGGCGATCGCCTCGATGCGGGCATCGCCGCCGGCGAACACGTCCTGCCAGTTCTTTTCCAGCCAGGCGAAGAAATGCGGCCGGTCGATCAACCCGTATTTGGCAAGCTCGGCATAGCCGGCGCGGAATTCGCGGATCGGCAGCGTGTCCAATACGCCGCTGTCGGCCAGCACCAGCTTCGGCTGATGGAAGACGCCGATCAGGTTCTTGCCGCGCGCGCTGTTGATACCGGTCTTGCCGCCGACCGAGGAATCGACCTGTGCCAGGAGCGACGTCGGCACCTGCACGAAATCCATGCCGCGCCGCACGATGCCCGAGGCGAAACCGGCCAGATCGCCGATGACGCCACCGCCCAGCGCCACCACCGCGTCGCGGCGCTCCAGCTTGGCGGCGAGGATCGCGTCGACCACATCCTGAAGATGGCTGAAACTCTTGGTCTTCTCGCCGGCCGGCAGGGTAACGACAGCCGCCACCGCCACACCGCCGCGCTCCAGCCCGTCCCTCAGCGTTTCGAGATGATGTGCCGCAACATTCTCGTCGGTGACGATGGCAACGCGTGTGCCCGGCAACCTGGCCGACAGCGTCTCGCCGGCCCGTGCGATCAGGCCCGGCCCGATCAGGATGTCATAGGCGCGGTCGCCAAGCCCCACCTCGACGGTAACGGTCTTGTCGTTCATGCGTGCTCCCCGCCGGCAGGCATGGTCGCCTGGATGCCGAAATGATTGTAGAGCGCCGCAATCACCTCGGCCGCGATCACTTCCTTGCGCTCGTCGCGGGTCGGCACGGTCACGTCGGCACCCGCATAGACGGGATAGCGGTCGTCCATCAGCTTTTGCAGCGTGGCGCGCGGGTCCGGCGTCTTCAGGAGCGGCCGGTTCTGTTTCTTGGATACCCTGTCCATCAGGAGATCGAGATCGGCCTTCAGCCACACCGAGACGCCGTGTGCGGCGATCGCCTCGCGGGTCTGCGCGTTCATGAAGGCACCGCCGCCGGTCGACAGCACCTGCGGGCCATGTTCCAGCAGTCTCAGGATGACGCGCTGTTCGAGCGCGCGGAACTCGGTCTCACCATACCGTTCGAACAGGTCGGGAACGGTCATGCGCGACACATCCTCGATCTCCTGGTCGCTGTCGATGAAGGACAGGCCGAGCGCGGAAGCCGCCTTGCGGCCGATCGCCGTCTTGCCCGCCCCCATCAATCCGACAAAGACGATGGAGCGGTGGCCGAGCTGTTCGATCAGCGGCGCGTGGTTCTCGTCCTGCGAAGGGGTTGTTTGCGCATTCATTGCCGGCGTATCGACATCAAAAGCCCCCTTGCGTCAAGCGCAGCGCCCGCCCGCGGCGCGCATGCGCGCCCTTGAAATGGCGGAATCGCCGTCCCATAACGGCACGGTCCCGGCAACCCCGACGAATCAAGGCGCCCACCAGACCCATGCCGACCCTGTTCCGCTTCGTCGTGACCCTGGCGATCCTGGCCGGCCTCGCTTATGGCGCCATGTTCGCGCTGGTGATGTTCGTGTCGCCGAAACAGGCCGAGCTTTCCGTGCGCATCCCGCCTGAAAAACTCAATCCGAAGAAGAACTAGGCCTGGAAGCCCAAGCGCGATGAGCAGCGCCGCCCGCATCGAAGCCTTCCTCGAAATGATGAGCGCGGAGCGGGGTGCTGCCGAAAACACGCTGGCGAGCTATCGCCGCGACCTTGAGGACGCCGCCGCCACCATCAAGGGCGACCTCGCCAACGCGGCGCCCGCCGACATCCGCACCTATCTAGACGGCATCGCCGCGCAGGGCTTCGCGCCAACCTCGCAGGCGCGCAAGCTTTCGGCGCTCCGGCAGTTCTTCAAGTTCCTCTATGCCGAGGGCCTGCGCCAGGATGACCCGACCGGCACGCTGGACAGCCCGAAAAAGGGCCGCCCCTTGCCCAAGACCATGGGCGAGGCCGAGGCCGGTCGCCTGCTCGACCGTGCCGCGACAGAGGCGGTCGAACCGCCGCCGGGCGGCGACCAGCTTGCCGCGTTGCGGCTGCATGCGCTGGTCGAGGTGCTTTACGCCACCGGCCTGCGCGTTTCCGAGCTGGTCGGCCTGCCGGTGACGGTGGCGCAGCGCGACGACCGTTTTTTCATGGTGCGCGGCAAAGGCAACAAGGAGCGCATGGTGCCCCTGTCCGCCAAGGCGCGCATCGCCATGAAAACCTGGCTTGCCGCGCGGGCCAAGCTGCCAGCCTATGCCGAAAGCCCGTTCCTGTTCCCTTCAGCCTCCGACAGCGGCCACCTGCCGCGCCAGGTTTTCGCGCGCGAACTGAAGGGGCTGGCCGCGCGGGCCGGCATTGCCGCCACGAAGATATCGCCGCACGTGCTGCGCCACGCCTTTGCCAGCCACCTTTTGCAGAACGGCGCCGACCTGCGCGCCGTGCAGCAATTGCTCGGCCACGCCGACATCTCCACCACGCAAATTTACACCCATGTGCTGGAGGAAAGGCTGGTCAGACTGGTGAACGATCACCATCCGCTTGCCGACTAGGCCCGGTGTCGCTATGTGAGGGCGACGTTTCCATAGCTCGGAACTGCCGTCACGGCTTCCCGTCCTTCTGTTTTCCGGCGCAGCGGTCCGCTCACGAATGTACAATTATCTCGATTTCGAAAAACCGGTTCAGGATCTTGAGGGCAAGATCCTCGAACTCAAGAAACTCGCCGAGAACGGCGAAGCGGTCGACGTCGCCGACGAGATCGCCCGGCTCGAGAAGCGCTCGCGCGATGCGCTGCGCGACGCCTACAAGGCCTTGACCCCCTGGCAGAAGGTGCAGGTGGCCCGTCATCCTGATCGTCCGCACTGCCTGAACTACATCGACGGCCTGTTCACCGACTTCACGCCGCTAGCCGGCGACCGCGCCTTTGGCGAGGATCAGGCCATGATCGGCGGCTTCGCCCGTTTCCGCGGGGAATCGGTCGCTATCCTCGGCCAGGAAAAGGGTTCCGACACCGCGAGCCGCCTCAAGCACAATTTCGGTTCCGTGCGGCCCGAGGGCTACCGCAAGGCGGTGCGCCTGATGGAACTTGCCGACCGTTTCAAGGTGCCGCTGGTCACGCTCGTCGACACCGCCGGCGCCTTCCCCGGCGTCGATGCCGAGGAACGCGGCCAGGCCGAGGCCATCGCCCGCTCGATCTCGGCGGGTCTGGGGCTCAAGGTGCCGTCGATCTCGATCGTCATCGGCGAAGGCGGCTCCGGTGGCGCCATCGCCATCGCCACCGCCAACCGCGTCTATATGCTGGAACACGCCATCTATTCGGTGATCTCGCCCGAGGGCGCCGCCTCCATCCTGTGGCGCGACACCACGCGCTCTCGCGACGCGGCGACCAACATGAAGATCACCGCGCAGGACCTGCTCGAGCTCAAGATCATCGACGCCATCGTCCCCGAACCGCTCGGCGGCGCCCATCGCGAGCCGGAAAAGGTGATTGCCGCGACCGGCGACCTCATCGCCAAGACGATGAAGGAGTTTGCCGGCTCCAACGCCGATTTCCGCGAGCAGCGCCGCGAGAAATATCTCGCGATGGGCCGCACCCTCTAGCTCCGCCTGGGGTCGACGACAGGCCGTTGCCGCCCCGGAGGCGGCAAATGTGACGGGATCGCCGGATTTTCGCCACAAAATTGCCGCCGCCCTGGGTTCTGTGACAATGTCGCGAAGACGGTGCGGACCGCTTGCGGTAAGGAATTTTCAAGGTTAACGGGCTTAAGGTCCGCCGATGTTCGATATAGCGCTCGGGCACTGAAGCCTATGGCGCATAAACGGAAGACGACAGCGCATCCATGTTCGCGAAACTCGCACGCACCGGTTTCCTGATCGCCGTTCTCGGCGTCGCCGGCTGTAACCAGAAATCGATGACCGACTTCGTCCCGGAAGGCGCCAACAAGCAGCTGCCGGAAAAGGTCCTGGCCGAGATGCGCGCCAAGGGCATGAACCGCAATGCCCCGATCGTCGGCCGCATCTTCAAGGAAGAGAACGTCGTCGAGGTCTGGAAGCAGAAGACCAATGGCCGCTACGAGGTGATCGCCACCTATCCGATCTGCCGCTATTCCGGAAAGCTCGGTCCGAAATACACCGAGGGCGACCGCCAGGCGCCGGAAGGTTTCTACACGGTGCGCCCCGGGCAGATGAACCCGAAGTCGGGATACCACCTGTCGTTCAACATCGGCTACCCCAACGCCTATGACCGCGCCAACGGCCGCACCGGCTCGAACCTGATGGTGCACGGCGCCTGCTCGTCGTCGGGCTGCTATTCGATGAACGACCCGCAGATCGAGGAAATCTACGCCTTCGCGCGCGACGCCTTCAAGGGCGGCCAGACCGAGTTCCAGATCCAGGCCTTCCCCTTCCGCATGACCGCCGCCAACATGGCGCGCTACCGCAACGACCCGAACTACGACTTCTGGAAGATGCTGAAGGTCGGTTACGACAATTTCGAGATCACCAAGGTGCCGCCGAAGGTCGACGTCTGCGAGAAGCGCTACGTTTTCAATCAGGTCGCGCCCGACGGGCAGAGCTTCAACCCGACCGGCGCCTGCCCGATGAGCACCACGCCGGACCCGCTGAAGGTGGCCTACGGCGCCTATCAGAAGACCTATGACGCCGCCTTCGCCAGCGCCATCAACACGTCCACGCCGGCGCCCAAGGCTTCCATCGCCGGCGTCAAGGAAGCCAGCGTCGTCTCCGACTGGTCGAAGCGCCGCGCCCGCGGCGAACGTGTCACCATCGAGCCGCCGTCGATGAACCATGACGGAACGGTCACCGAAAACACCGAACGGATGGGCCGCATCGATTCGCCGCTTGGCCGCAAGATGGCGGCGCTCGACGCCGAGAAGGCCGCCAAGAAGCGGGCCGAGGAACAGAAACTGGCGATGATTGCCGCTGCCAAGGCCGAGAAGGAACGCGCCAAGGCCGAGGCTCTGGCCGCCAAGGAAGCCGCCAAGAACAAGGCTGCTCAGCCGGTCGAGACCACCGCGACCGTGGCGGCGGACGCCACCGCTCCGGCCACCGACGCGCAGACCGCCGACAATGGCGACGGCAGCCGCCTGTCGCAGATCAAGAAGAAGCTCTTCGGCATGTTCGGCGGCTGACCGCCGGACACCGCCACCATCGTTCCCGCCGAGCCCGCACCGTGACCAAGGCACCCGCCGTCTATGATCTGAAGGGGCTGAACTGCCCGCTGCCGGTGCTGAAGGCGCGCAAGCGCCTGGCCGGCATGAAACCCGGCGGCCAGCTTTGGCTGGAAACCACCGACCCGCTCGCCGTCATCGACATTCCGGCCTTCTGCGCCGACAGCGGCCACCGGCTGGTCGAGACCGCCGCCATGACAGGCGGCCACCGTTTTTTGGTGGAACGCGGCGCCTAGAGCGCCGCGCGTCCTTTTGGACGCGCAAAGGACGCTCTAGTTTTGATTGGGAGCACCGCAAGTTAGAGGCGCCCTCTACCGCCCGGCGATGGCCAGCGGGTTGTTCTCGAGTGCTGCGCGGTCGGGCGTATCGATGGCCGGACGATCGGTGAGCGCCGAAAACAGCCGCCGCACATAATCTTCCGGCATATCGAGCGTGATCAGCACCAGCCGGGTGCCGCGTTGCGCGTCCGGCCAGGCCGGCAGGCGCACCGGCGGATGCAGCAGCTTCTGCACCCCATGCACCACCAGCGGGCGCGTGGGGTCTTCCTTCAGCTCGATGACCCCCTTCATGCGCAAGAGCTTGTCGCCATGGGTCGAGCGCAACAGGTCGAAGAACATGTCGATCGCCGAGAAGGCGACCGGCCCGTCATGTACCAGCGAAAAGGTTTTCACGCGCGCATCGTGGCGGTGTGCGTGACCATGCCCGTCATGATCATGATCATGATCGTGGTGATGGTCGTGATCATGATCGTGATGGTGGTGTTCCTCGTCGGCCGCCTCGCCCAGCCAGCGCCGCACGTCGGCGCTTTTGGTGGCCGGGTTGTAGAGTCCGCTGTCGAGCAGCGCCGTGGCATTCGCCTCGCCGGCATCCAAAAGCCGCGCACCGGGATTGATCGCCTTCAGCCGCGCGGTCAGCGACGCGACCTGTCCGGCTGCCGCGAGATCGGTCTTGCTGAGCACCAAACGATCTGCCATCGCAACCTGCTTCACCGCCTCGACATGGCTGTCGAGCGTCGCTTCCGCATTGACCGCATCGACCAGCGTGACCACGCCGTCGAGGCGGAAGGCCTGCACCAGCGCCGGGTGCGCCATGATCGACTGCAGCACCGGGGCCGGGTCGGCCAGGCCGGTGGTTTCGATGACCACCCGCGCCAGGGTGGCGATGCGGCCGGTCTGCAACCGGTCGACGAGATCGGCCAGTGTGTCGACCAGTTCGCCGCGCACCGTGCAGCACAGGCAACCGTCGGAAAGCTGGATGATGCCATCCGAGGCCTGTTCGACCAGAAGATGGTCGATCGCCACGTCGCCATATTCGTTGATGATGACGGCGGTGTCGGTCAGCGCCGGATCTTTCAGGAGCCGGTTGAGCAGCGTCGTCTTGCCGGCGCCGAGGAAGCCGGTCAGCACGGTGACCGGAATGGGGAAGACGGCAGCCATCGTGCAGATACCCCTGTCGTCAGTTGGCCGATTTCGCCGGCTGGTCGCCCTGCACCGCCAATGGCATCACCATGACCGGCTCCGGCCGGTCCGGCCGCCAAGCCGGCACCGGCACATTGGCCGGCTTGCCGCCGGTGGCCGTATCGGCAACCTCGACGCGTCCCTGCATGGCCTTCGGCACCGGGCCGGTGGCGCCGCCCAGGCCGACCGTCACCAACTTCGGATTGACGATTTTCTCGCGCCAGGGCGATTTCGGCGCACTGACCGGCGCGGGTGCCGCTTCTTCCGACTGCGCTTCCTTCGGCTGCTTCTTGCAGACTTCTTCCTGCATGTCGGTCGGGGTCAGCGTATCGCCATAGGGTTTCAGGCCGGCAAGGCTAGTCGCGCTTGCGGCCGGCATGTCGAAGCCCTGGTTGAGTAGCGCGGCAGCAGCATCAGCGCGCGCGATGGCCGACTTTTCGCCCAGCACCACGGCCACAAGCGTGCGGCCATTGCGGGTGGCCGTGCCGATCATGTTGAAGCCGGCCGGGCAGACGAAGCCCGTCTTCATGCCGTCGGCGCCGGGATAACGGCCCACCAGCAGATTGTAGTTGGGGATCTTCTTCTTGCCAAAGGCCAGGCCTTCGATGGAAAACCAGCCCGTGTATTGCGGAAAATCGCGACGCAGCGCCGTCACCAGCAGGCTCATGTCGCGCGCCGTGGTGTACTGGTCGGGCTCGAACAGGCCGTTGGGGTTGACGAAATGCGTCCCGGTCATGCCAAGCCGCGCCGCTTCCGCGTTCATGCGCTCGGCGAAGGCTTCCTGCGAGCCGCCGACATTCTCGCCGATCGCCATGGCGACGTCGTTGGCCGACTTGGTGACCATGATCTTGATGGCGCTGTCCAGCCTGAGCACCGAACCGGGCTTCAGGCCCATCTTGCTCGGCGGCTGCTTGACCGCCAGCTTGCTCATGCGGATGGGCGAATTCAGCGCCACCTCGCCAGCCGCAACCGCCCTGAAGGCGACATAGGCGGTCATCAGCTTGGTCAGCGAGGCCGGATACCAGCGCTTGAAGGCGTCCTGATGCTCAAGCACGCGACCATTGTCGAGATCGAACAAAACGACCGGATTGGCCGCGGCCGGTTGGGCGGCGAACATCGGCAAGGCGGCCGCGCCGGCCACAAGAAATTTCAGCAAATACCCTGGCCTCATCATCAATTCCGAAATCGCTCTTGCCGCAGTCACCCTGGCCTCCGTAAGATTTGTCCCACGGGATCGCCAATCTCGCCACCCGCCCTCTTGCGCATGGTGACGTTGCGCTATTTAGCCTATGTGACGGGAGCAAGGCAAAGCGTTGGCTGATCACAATTGAGACCAAGCCGGCCAAGCCGACCAACAGCGAGTTTGTGACCTATGCCCATTTTGAACCGCGCCGCCGAACTGCAGGAAGAGATCGCCGGCTGGCGACGTCACATCCACCAGCGGCCGGAGCTGAATTTCGATGTGTTCGAGACCGCCGCCTTCGTCACTGAAAAGCTGAAGGAATTCGGCTGCGACGAGGTGGTGACCGGCATCGGCAAGACCGGCGTGGTCGGCGTCATCCGCGGCGCGAAGGGCAACGGCTCGACGGTCGGCCTGCGCGCCGACATGGACGCGCTGCCCATCACCGAGATCACCGGCAAGCCCTACGCCTCGCAAACGCAGGGCAAGATGCACGCCTGCGGCCATGACGGCCATACCGCCATGCTGTTGGGCGCGGCGAAATATCTCGCCGAGACGCGCAATTTCGCCGGCTCCGTCGCCGTCATCTTCCAGCCGGCCGAGGAAGGCGGCGGCGGCGGCAACGAGATGGTCAAGGAAGGCATGATGGACCGCTTCGGCATCGCCCGGGTGTTCGGCATGCATAACATGCCAGGCCTTCCCGTCGGCCAGTTCGCCATCCGTCCGGGTCCGATCATGGCGGCGACCGCCGAGTTCACCATCACCGTCAAGGGTCGCGGTGGCCATGCCGCGATGCCGCACGGCACCATCGACCCCGTCGTCATCGCCAGCCAGCTGGTCGGCGCGCTGCAGACCATTGCCTCGCGCAGCACCGACCCGGTCGAATCGGTCGTCGTTTCGGTCACCAAATTCCATGCCGGCGACGCCTATAACGTTATTCCCGAGACCGCCGAGATCGCCGGTACCATCCGCTCGCTGAAGACGGAGGTGGCCAGGAAAGCCGAGGAACGCATGCGCCAGATCAGCGCCGGCCTCGCCGCCGCCCATGGCGCGGTCATCGAGGTCGACTACGAGGCGAATTATCCCGTCACCTTCAACCATCCTGAGGAAGCCGTCTTCTCCGGCGATGTCGCGGCCAAGGTCGCCGGCGACGCCAAGGTGCTGCGCGCGATCCCGCCGGTGATGGGCGGCGAGGATTTTTCCTACATGCTCGAGGCCCGTCCCGGCGCCTTCATCTTCATCGGCAATGGCGACAGCGCCGGCCTGCACCACCCGGCCTACGACTTCAATGACGAAGTCATCCCACATGGCGTCAGCTATTGGGTGAAACTAGCCGAGACGGCACTCGCCGCCTGAGCTTGGCGCCGTTCTTCACCCCAAGAAATGGCGGAGAGGGGCAGACAACACGGCGATTGTCTCGCCGTCATCGATGGTGCCGCAACTCCCAGCGTTGCAGCATCTCTTCCCCTGCTTCAAGGCGGCACGGGCGTTCCCTTCGCTCGGCCCTTGGCGAAGCGGCCTGAAACGGCTATGTGTTCGCCCGCGTGGTCCCGTAGCTCAGTAGGATAGAGCGGCAGATTCCTAATCTGTAGGTCACAGGTTCGATTCCTGTCGGGATCACCAATCAGGTGCCTCCCACCCGTCATTTCCCGGTTTCGCGCCGGGCTTGCCACGATCATCGCCTTGCGTGAATATGACGGCGTTCAACCTGCGGCTGCGCATGGTTTCCGGCCATGTCGCGCGGGCGTCGATCGAGCTCGGGAGACTTCCTAATGGCAGATGAAAGACAAGAACGCATCCGGCAACGAGCCCATGCGATCTGGGAACGCGAAGGCAGGCCGCACGGCGCCGACGAGCGGCATTGGCATCAGGCCGCGGGTGAAATCGAGGCGGAAGACAAGAAGCCCGGGAAGCGCGCCGCCAGCGCGAAACCCGCCAAGGCGGCTGCCGCGAAACCGGCGAAGGCTCCTGCCAAGGCCACAGCGGCCAAGGCTGCAAAGGCGCCCGCCGCGCTTGCGAAGGCTGCCCCAGCCAAGGTGGCAAAGGCGCCGGCGGCAGCGGTCAAGGCCGCCAAGCCGGCACCCAAGAAGGCCGCTAAGCCGAAGGTTCCCGCCAAGGCCGGATAATCTCCGCAACGCTGCATCCGTTCGCCTTCGACGCACTTTGGAGGCCGGCGGCCTTTGGCGGTCGGCTGGCTTCGGCATGGGCGCGCCGCGCGGTCGCACGCGCCCGGGATGGCGGGCGCGGAAGGCGCGTCATGTCGGCCTTTTCCCGTCGCCGTTCCAACAAAAATCCACGCGCGCCGGATGGCGATTAAGTGCCGGGAAAGACGGGAAAAATTCCCGTCGGCCGCCATTCACATTTCACGTGACTTGAATTCGAAATCTCACAACTCATTGCATTTCAATGTAAAATATGCTTTTATTGAATGAATATTCAATAAGAAAGCTCTCTCCATGAACCCGCATATCCGCGACGTAGCCGTCCCCAATGACTGGGATCGCAAGGGCCTGCCCGGCTGGAGCTATCACTCGGATGCGTTTCTGGAACTGGAAAAGCAGCATCTGTTCCGCACCCACTGGCAGATCGCCGGCCATGTCTCCGACATGCCAAACCCCGGCGACTATCTGACCATGGATGTCATCGGCGAGCGCGCGCTCATCGTGCGCGGCAAGGACGGCGTCGTGCGCGGTTTCCACAATCTGTGCCGGCATCGCGGCAGCCGCGTGGTGGCCGACAGCCAGGGCCATTGCGCCAACGCGCTGGTCTGCCCTTTCCATGGCTGGGTCTACAATCTCGACGGCACCCTGCGCGGCGCCGCCCGCCCGCGCTCCTTCCCCGAACTCGACAAGACCGAGTTCGGGCTGAGGCCGCTCGACCTCGAAATCTGGATGGGTTTTATCTTCATCCGCTTCCGCGACGGTGGACCGCAGCCTTCGGTGGCGGAACTCTTGAAGCCGATCGAGGCCGAGATCGCGCCCTATTGTGCTGCCGACATGGTGCCGTCCTGGGGCATCTGGACCCAGAAAAGCCCGGTCAACTGGAAGTCGGTACGCGACGTCGACAATGAAGGCTATCACGTCGCCATGGCGCATCCGGCGCTGCAGGACCTCTACGGCTCGACCTACTACGACGAACCCTTCGTCAATGGCGTCTCGCGCTCCTTCGCCACCTACAATCCGCATGCCGGCCGCCGCTGGAGCGTGAAGAACTACGTCGCCATCGCACCCGAGCCGGCGCATCTGCCCGACATGCTGAAGAAGGCCTGGATCTATTACGGCATCTTCCCCAATGCGGTGATCGCGGTGACGCCGGAATCCGTGCAGTTCTACCAGGAGTTCCCGCTCTCGACCGGCGAGACCCTGCTGCGCGGCGCCATCTACCGCCACGCCGAGGAAAGCCGCGAACAGGCGGCGGCGCGTTATCTCGCCTTCCGCATCGACCGCGACACCATGGCCGAGGACGTGCAGCTTTCCGTCTGGTCGAACGAATCCATGCAGTCGGAAGCCTTCGCCGGCTTCTACCTGTCCGACCTCGAATATGGCGTGCGCACCCATCACGACCATATGCGGGCGCGCCTGCCGGTGCTGTCCCTGAAAATCCAGCCGGACGAGAAGGACATGGCAGCCCTCAACGACGCGCTGCTCAGCCAGGCATAGCCGCCCGGCCGTGCCATCTTCCAGTGCCGCGGCCTGTCGTCGATAAGCGTCCCTTGGGCGAAAAAGGTCACGCCGCATGTCACAAAACGCGGCAGCCGGTCGTCATGTCTGTACGATTGCGACAGGAGACGACTATGGCACAAAGGCCGAACCCCTTTACCGCCAACCCCGCGGCTATGAAGCCCTGGATCGAGATTGGCAAAACCATCCAGGATGACGAGCTGGAACCCTTGCTGAAGGAACTGGTGATGACGCGGGCGGCACAGATCAATGGCTGCACCTTCTGCATCCACCATCACGTTGAAGACGCGCGCAAACAGGGTGAATCGGAGGACCGCCTTCATCTTCTGAGTGCCTGGCGCGAATCCACGCTCTATTCCGCCCGCGAGCGGGCAGCGCTGGAATGGACCGAAGCCCTGACACTTGTGTCCCAGACCCATGCGCCGAACGACGCCTACAAAACCCTGCAAGCACAGTTCAACGAGGCCGAGCAGGTGAAACTGTCGCTGCTGATTGCGTTGACCAACGCGTGGAACCGCATCAACATCGGCTTCCGCCGCGTTCACCCGGCCGAAGCGAAAAAGGCTGCCTGACGATACCGGCATGGACAAGGACGCCACCGCCATCTTCGATCCGCTGCGGCCGGTTCTCTTTCGTGTCGCCTACCGCATGTTGGGTTCCGTCGCCGATGCCGAAGACGCCGTCCAGGATGCATTCGTGCGCTGGCTGGGCACCGAACGCCGGGAAGTTAACGAACCTGAGGCCTTCCTGCGTCGGGTCGTCATGCGTCTGTGCCTGGACCGGCTCAAGGCCATCCGGCGCCGGCGCGAGACCTATGTCGGTCCCTGGCTGCCGGAACCGGTGGTGGAGGAGGTCGACCAGGAGGTCGACACCGTCACCTTGCCGCTTTTGATGGCGTTGGAGCGGCTGTCGCCGCTCGAGCGTGCAGCCTTCCTGCTGCACGATGTGTTCGGCCTCGGCTATGAGGAGGTCGCGGCGACGATCGGCCGCGAGCCCACGGCTTGTCGCCAGCTGGCGCGCCGGGCGCGCATCCATGTTCGCGCCGACCGCCCGCGCTACCTCGTGCCGAAGCAACATGGCTTCGAGATCGCGCGAGCTTTCCTCGCCGCATCCCGAGATGGCGAAATGGAGAGGCTGCGCACCTTGCTCGCGGCGGATGTGACGCTATACGCCGATGGCGGCGGCAAGGCGCCGGCCGGCAAGAAACCGCTCACCGGCCTCGACAACGTCCTGCATTTCTTCGCGCGGTTCGCGCCTGTTTTTGCCGAGGAACCGTCGCGCCTGCTTCGTTATGGTGTGATCAACGGCCTACCGGGCTTCGTCACCATCGAGCGCGGCAACATCCTCCAGACCACTGCACTGGAAATCGACGACGGCTGCATCCACGCGATCTACGTCGTCAGGAACCCTGATAAGCTCAGGCATGTGGGCACGACGGTGCACTGAGGCGCTCTGCCCGGCCGGCTCCCGCGTGACGGCCGCTAAAGCCGGAACCGCGCCCGGTAGTCCCGCGGAGACATGCCCCGCAGCCGCCGGAACTGGCGGTTGAAGTTGGCGAGCGAGCCATAGCCGACCGCACTCGCGATATGCTGGATCGGCTGGCCGGTTGCCGACAGCCGCGCGCAGGCATCGCCGATGCGCAGGCGGATGATGTATTCCGAAATCGTCGTACGCATGTGCCGGCTGAACAGCCGGTGGGTTCCCGACACGCTGAGGGCGGCGACATCGGCAAGATCGTCCAGCCGGATTTCCTCGGCATAGAACTGGTGAATATGGGTCAACACACGGTCGATGCGTTCCGCGCCCGCATCCCGTTCCACGGGCGCGAAGGCTTCGCTGGACAACGCGACGGCATCCGCGTCTTCCGCCAGTTGGCCGAGGATGCCCAGCATGGCCAGCAGCCGTTGCGGCGCCGGCAGATCGAACAGCCGGCCGAAATCGTCGGCCAGCGCCATCGCGGCGGCTGTCGAAAAGCGCAAGCCGGCGCCGGCCCTGGCGACGAGCGCCGCCACCGCGCCGAATTCCACCGACGAACGGGTGATCGTCTCAATCCACTCCTGCCGGAACCAGATAACCAGCGCGACATGCGGGAGGGCCGGATCGAGCCTCTCCGACGACGACCATGTGTGGGGCAGGTTGGGGCCGACAAGCACCAGGTCGATGCCGTCGAAACTGCCGACATGGTCGCCGATGAAGCGGTGGCCGCGCGAGTTCAGCGTCAGCGTCAGTTCGAGCTCGGGGTGATGGTGCCACTGGAACGGAATGCCGTCGTCGAGCCGCCGGTTCAGCATACTCCAGGAACTATCCGGACTGGCTGGCACGCGTTCAAGATAGGGCTTCATATGGCGTCGTTGATTCCAGAAACGCTGCAATAGTACCAGAATTGGCCGAAGCGCGACAACATCGTGGCCGCACGGTCCCTATTCTTGGCTGCATGCACCGCGTCGCGCGGCATCATCCAGGGAGATCATCATGCAAGCAGCGACTGTCAGAGACCACCACCCCACCACTGGCATGACGACGCAATTGCGAGACATCCGGAAGACACTGCCGCTGCGCGTCCTCTCCGAGGACGACTGGCAGCACTGGATCAGCAATGGCTATGTCATCGTGCGCCAGGCGGTGCCACCTGAGAATGTCGACAACCTCGTCGATCTGCTCTGGCGCTTCGACGAGAAGGACCCCGCAGATCCTTCCACCTGGTATGCGCCGCAGCGGCGCGAGCACAAGATGAAGGAACTCAACAACACCGGCATGCTGGAAATCTACAATCACCAGTATCTCTGGGACAATCGCATGGAGCGGCGCATCTACGACGCCTTCGTCGACATCTGGGACCGCGAGGATTTGTGGGTGACGATCGACCGCGCCAATCTCAACCCGCCCAGGAAGGTCAAGGGCAATCCCAACGGCTTCATCCATTGGGATGTCGATACCTCGATCCGTCCCCTGCCGATCGGCGTGCAGGGCGTGCTCAGCTTGCAGAAGCAGGACGGCGACGTCGGCGGCTTCCAGTGCGTGCCTTCGCTCTTCTCCGGTTTCGATGCCTGGGAGAAAACGCAAGCGCCCGACCGCGACCCGATGCATCCCGACATGACCGGCCAGGCGACCGTCAACATCGAGATGGAAGCCGGTGACTTGATGATCTTCAACTCGCTGTTGGCCCATGGCGTGCGCCCCAACCATTCCGACAACCGGGTCCGCATGGCGCAATACATCTCCATGCACCCGGCCGAATGGACCAACGAAACCGAGCGCCAGGAACGCATCCGCTTGTGGCGCGAACTCGACCATCCGCGACGCGACGCCTTCCCGGGCGATCCGCGCGACTGGGAAAAGCACAACGCCGCCACGGCAAAGCTGACCCCGCTCGGCGAAAAGCTGCTGGGGCTGGCGCAGTGGTGAAATCAAGCGCCAATCTTCTCTCCTCGCGGGAGAAGTTTGGCGCCCGACCTGCTGTCGCAAATCGCGACCGACTGGATCAACCTGTTTGGCTGTATCGGAGCAGGGCTTCGCGCTAGAAGCCCGCCATGACGGCACCCACCGGCCTTTCCCCGCAGACCCGAGGCATCATCCTGATGGCCGCGGTGGCGTTCGCCATCCAGATCGTCGACGGGCTGGCGAAATATCTGAGCGCTGACTATTCGCCGCTGTTCATCGGCTGGGCGCGTTATGCAGCGGCTTCGATCATCGTCCTGCCTTATGCCTTCGCACGCCATGGCCGGCATCTGTTTCCGGCCGAGCGCCTCGGCGCGCATATCTTGCGCACCGTGCTTCTGGTGACGGCGATGTCGCTATATTTCGTCGCCATCTCCCACATCCCGCTGGCTACCGCCATCAGCGCCTATTTCGTCGCCCCGGTCGTCGCCATGGTGCTGTCGGTCGTCGTGCTGGGCGAACGCATGACGACGCGCAAGGGCATCAGCCTGGCGCTCGGTTTCGCCGGCGCCATGGTCATCCTGCGGCCGGGCGTTGGCACGATGGAACCCGGCATCCTGCTGGCGCTGGCTTCCGGCCTTGCCTTCGCCTGCTACATGATCGTCACCCGCAAGGCGGCGCTGGAAAGCGACCCGGTCAAGACGCTCGCCTTTCAATGCGCGTTGGGCGCCGTGCTGTTGATGCCGCAGGCGCTGCTCACCTGGTCGACGCCGGCCTGGGGCGATCTCGTCTTCTTCGCCGGGCTCGGCATCTTCTCGCTGATTGGCCATCTGATGCTGATCATCGCCTTCCGCCTCGCCGAAACCTCGGTGCTGGCACCATTGGTCTATCTCGAACTGGTCGGCGCCGCGCTCATCGGCTATCTCGCCTTCCACGAAGTGCCCGGCCCTGCCACCATCGCCGGCGCCAGCCTGATCGTCTTCGCCGGGCTTATCCTGCTGTGGCACAACAAGAGTGCCACCGTCGAGGAACCGGCGGCCTGACCGGCCGGGCGCGTCCTCGCTTGCCGGCTTATGACTTTGAGATGCGCCGGTAGATACCTTCCAGGCTTTGCGCGAAGGCGCCGAACATGTCCCGCTCCGTCAGTTCGCGCAGGACCTGTTCGTTGATGCCGCCGCGGGTCGCGTATTCCTGCGCCAGATGCATGAAACCGGCGTCCGGGGCCCTGTCCGGCGCGTTGGCCAGCGCCTTGAACAGCGTGGCGATATAATCGCGCGCCTTCTCGCCCGACACCTGATGGCCCTCCAGCCAGCTGTGGATCGTATCGAGATATTTGAAGTAGCTGGCATAGGTCGCGGTGACGACGCTCAGCGCGTTGAACTCGTCAGCGTCGGTAACCTCGATCGCCTTGCCCAGCCGGCCGAAAAAAGCCGCCATGGCGGGATCCGGCGGAAACAGGATGGTCGCGCCTTGCCTGTGCGCGATCATCGGCATCGGAAGCGCCTTCGTCACCGTTGCCACCGGCCCGATCAGGCCGGCCACCTCTTCGACCGACAGCGTCGCGATCAGGCTGACGACGCGATGGTCGGAACGAAACCGCAGCGCCGGCAGCACTTCATGCGCGATCTGCGGCCGCACCGCCAGCATGACGGTATCGCAATCGTCGAGCACCGCCTGATTGTCGGCCGCGATGCGCACGTCGGCATAGCGGGCCGCCAGCCCGGCCGCGATTTCCTCATTGCGCGGCGACAGCACGACCGACACCGAATTGTCGGCGACCGATTTCAGCCCGGCGACGATCGCGGCCGTAAGCGCGCCTGTGCCGATGAAGCCGAGTTTCATGCGAATGTCCTGTGCTGGCGGTTAAGACGGGTTTCCGCGGCGACGAAACGGGCCGCCTTGTCGGCGGCGCCGTGATCGCGCGGACGCCCGATCAGGCATAGTCGGATGCCGAAACCGGAGCCAGCATTTTTATCCGCCAGGATGATCGCAACAGCTCCCGTCAGCCTTGCCACAGCCCTTCCCGGCGCAGATCCTCCATCGTCCGCGAAATGCCCTCGCGCAGAATCGCCACCATGTCGTCGATCTGCTCGCGGCTGATGGTGAGCGGCGGCGACATCACGCACATATTGATCAGCGGCCGCACCAGAAGGCCGAGCTCATGGCAATGCGCGTCGATGCGCACACCGACCGCCCGGTCGAGCTGCAGCGGGTTTTTGCTTTCGCGGTCGGCCACGCATTCCACGCAGGCCATCAGCCCTAAGCCGCGCACTTCGCCCACCAGCGGCAGTTCCTCCAGCGTCTTCAGGCGCGCCTGGAAATAAGGCGCGACCGCACGCGCATGCGCCAGCACCTCGTCTTCCAATATGTCGAGGTTTTTGAGCGCCACCGCGCAGCCGACCGGGTGACTGGTATAGGTCAGCCCATGCGCGAACATCGCGTCGGGATGGTTGGAGCGGCGCAATTCCTCCAGCAAACGCTCCGAGATGACGACGCCGCCCAGCGGGAAATAACCCGAGGTGACGCCCTTGGCGAAGGTGATCATGTCGGGGTCGATGCCGAACACCTCACCCGAGGCAAAGACATGGCCGAGCCGGCCAAAGGCGGTCACCACCTCGTCGGAAATGAAGAGAATGTCGTTGTCGCGGCAGATGGCGCGGATGCGTTTCAGGTAGCCGTCCGGCGGCAGGATGACGCCGCCCGAGGCCTGCACCGGCTCGCCGACAAAGGCGCCGATCCTTTCGGCGCCGATCTCCGCGATCCTGTCGCGGAATTCCGCGACCAGCATGTCGGCGAAGGCCGCGACATCCATGCCCTTCGGCCGGCGGAACGGATCGGGCGACGACAGCTTCACCACCAGATCGTCGGCGCCGTCCATCCAGTCGCGGTCGCGCGGCCGGCCGTTGAGCGAGGCCGCCAGGTAGGTCGACCCGTGATAGGCGCCGCCGCGCGACAGGATGAGCTTCTTCTCCGGCCGGCCGCGCACATTGTTGTAGAACTGCATGAAGCGCAGCGCCGTCTCCACCGCCGAGGAGCCGCCGGTGGTGTAGAAGACGTGGCTGAGATCGCCCGGCGCATGGTCCGCGATACGCCGCGCGAGTTCGGCCGAAGGCGCGTTCATCGTGTACCAGGGCGTGTTGTAGGAGAGCTGCATCGCCTGGTCGTACATCACCTTGGCCAGTTCCTCGCGGCGATGGCCGACATTGATGCACCACATGCCGGCCGGCCCGTCGATCAGCCGCTTGCCGTTGCCGTCGGTGATGTAGATGCCGTCGCCTTCGCCGATCAGCGCCCGCGCCTCGGCGCCGACCGAACCCGCCATCGGCCACGGCTGCACGAGATGGCGCCGCGCCGTCTCCACCGCATCCTGCCCGGCCTCGGCATCCCCTCCGCCCGTTCTTGCTTGCCGCACCGCAGCCATCTTCGCCTCGCTTTCGATCCTCAAAGTGACGTTCGCCTCAACAAGACACTCAAACCATTGGAAAATCCGGATTTCTTCACATGATTTTGAATGGTCGTTCAATCAATATCGCAGAAATACCGCTTGATTTCAATCGGTGGATGCGCTCATGATGAAGGAAGCCGGCAAGACGAGAGCCGCTCGCTCCTGTGCGTGAAAACGCAGGCACGGAGCGGCTCGAAACAGAAGATTGGGAACAAGCCGGCGCTTGATGGGAAGGCAGCATGGCGGGACAATCCAGGCCAGCGACCGCATATGCGCTTGGAGCGCTGCCCGGAGCGCCGCAATGACGGCAGCCGCGGAAGGGTCGCCGCCGCTGGTCGCGGGCGGCATCAGACGAAAGACGCTTCTGCAATCCGAATCCGCCCAGGGCCTTGCCCTGATCAGCCCGACTTTTCTTTACGCCCTCATCCTTCTGGTTGTGCCGATCCTGGTGGTGTTCGCCCATTCCTTCTGGACGCAGCACTACCTCACCATCGACCACACCTTCACGCTCGAGAATTACCGCATCGCGCTGACCGAGCCGATCTATCTCGACCTGTTGTGGCGCTCGCTCTACGTCTCATTGATGGTGTCGCTGTTCACCGTCGTGCTCGCCTATCCGATCGCCTATTTCATTTCCTTCCACGGCGGCCGCCACAAGGGCCTATGGCTGTTCCTCATCACCATCCCGTTCTGGACCAGCTACCTGCTGCGGGTGATGTCGTGGAAGGTCATCCTCGGCTACAACGGCGTCCTCAATTCCGGCCTGATGGGGCTCGGCCTGATCAGCGAGCCATCCACCGCCCTGCTCTACAACACCAGCGCCGTCGTCATCACGCTGACCCACGCCTGGGCGGCCTTCGCCATCCTGCCCATCTTCGTGTCGCTCGAAAAAGTCGACCGCACGCTGATCGAGGCGGCCAAGGATCTCGGCGACGGGCCGCTGCGCTCCTTCCTGCGCGTGACGCTGCCGCTGTCGGCGCCCGGTGTCATCTCGGCGCTGCTCATCGTCATGATCCCGACGGTTGGCGACTACGTCACTCCGAAGCTGGTCGGCGGCAAGGACGGCGTCATGATCGCCAACGCCATCCAGGCGCAGTTCGGCAAAGCGGCGAACTGGCCGCTGGGCGCCGCGCTTTCCGTCACCACCATGGTCGTGGTCAGCCTGATGGCGGGCGCTGCCGTCTTCCTGATCCGCACCGCCGCGAGGTTGGCGCGATGAGTACCCTCAAGCGCTTCCTGCCCAGCGGCAGCTCCTGGCTTACGGCCTATGCCGTGCTCTATGTCGGCTTCCTGTACCTGCCGGTGCTGTTCCTGCCGATCTTCTCGATCAACATCTCGGCCTCGCCCAAATTCCCGCTCTCCGGCTATACGCTGCAATGGTATCGCGATCTGCCGAAGACGCCGGCCCTCATCGATGCGGCCTGGAACAGCCTGATCGTCGGTGTCTCGGCCGCGGTGCTGTCCACCGTTCTCGGCATCCTCGCCGCGCGCGCCATCACCCGCTATCGTTTCCCCGCCCGCCGGCCCATCCATGGCCTGATCATGGCGCCGCTGGTGCTGCCCGAAGTGATCGTCGCCATCTCCATGCTTTTGGTGATGCTGCAGCTCGGCCTCAGCCTGTCGCTGTTCACCGTCGTGCTCGGCCACGTGCTGGTCTGCATCCCCTATTCGATGACCGTGCTGACATCCGGCTTCGAAGGCTTCGACCGCAGCCTGGAGGAAGCCTCGGCCGATCTCGGCGAGAGCGCCTTCGGCACCTTCCGGCGCGTGACCTTGCCGATGGTGACGCCGGCCATCATCTCCAGCCTGCTGGTTTCCTTCACCATTTCGCTCGACGAGTTCATCATCGCCTTCTTCCTCACCGGAACCGACGCGACGCTGCCGATCTACATCTGGGGCCAGTTGCGCTTCGCCGCCAAGCTGCCCGGCGTGCTGGCGCTCGGCACGCTGCTTCTGGTCGGTTCCTTCGTGCTTCTTTCCATCGCCGAAATCCTGCGCCGCCGCGCCGCCCGGCGCACCCAGTCCGAGGGTCTCCTGCATGCTTGACCGGCCGCAATCCGAACGCAGCGCCTCCGAGCGGCCGATGATCGAGATCAGGGGCGTCACCCGCAACTACGGGGCCTTCAAGGCTCTGGACGACGCCACCGTGACCATTCGCGAGGGCGAGTTCTTTTCCCTGCTCGGGCCTTCCGGCTGCGGCAAGACCACCCTGCTCAGAATGATCGCCGGTTTCGACAACCCGACCTCAGGCACCATCGTCGTCGATGGCCAGGAGATGGTCGGCGTGCCGGCCAACCGGCGCCCCACCAACATGGTGTTCCAGAGCTACGCCATCTTCCCGCATCTCAATGTCGAGCAGAATGTCGGCTACGGGCTGAAGCGGCTGAAGCTCGACCAGGGCGAGGAGAAGCGGCGGGTCGACGAAGCACTGGCCATGGTCTCGCTGACTGGCCTCGGCAAACGCGGCGCGCATGAATTGTCCGGTGGCCAGCGCCAGCGCGTGGCGCTCGCCCGCGCCCTGGTGATGCGGCCCAAGGTTCTCTTGCTCGACGAGCCGCTGTCGGCGCTCGACAAGAAGCTGCGCGAACAGATGCAGGTGGAACTGCGCCGGCTGCAGCAGGCAGTCGGCATCACCTTCATCCTGGTCACCCACGACCAGTACGAGGCGCTCGCCATGTCGGACCGCATTGCCGTCATGTTCGGCGGCCGCATCGCCCAGGTCGCCTCGCCGAAGGAAATCTACCAGCGGCCGGTGAACCGCCAGGTCGCCGACTTCCTTGGCGGCATGAATTTCGTCAAGGCCGAGATCGTCGAGGAAAACGGCTCTTCCATCACCGTCGACACGCTGGGCTTCGGCCGCGTCACCACCGAAAAGCCGAAGGCTTTCGTGCGCAACGGCGCCGCCGCCACGCTCGGCATCCGGCCGGAACGGCTGCGCGTTCTGTGGGACCAGGCAACCGCCAAATACGAAGTGTCGGGCAGCGTGGTGGAGCGGCACTATTTCGGCGAGATCACCCACCTGATCGTCGACATCCCCGGACTGGAAAAGCCGCTGTCGGTGACCGAGACCAATGATTTCGGCGCCGACGACATTCCGGTCGGCGCCACCATCCGCCTCGGCTACGACCGCGACGCGCTGGTGGCGATGGCGGATTAGTTTCGAGGGATCAACCGTCCCGCAAACGCCGGGCTTGCCCGGGTGTCATTCCGAAAAATTGCCGGAACGCCAATCCGAAGGCCGGAACGCTATCGAAGCCGGCGATGGCGGCGGCCCTGGTCGGTTGCATGCCCATCGTCAGGGCACTCAGCGCCTCGGTCAGACGCGTCTGCTGCCGCCATTGACGAAAACTGAGGCCGGTTTCCACGCGGAACAACCTGGCCAGGGTGCGGCTGGATGCATTCGCCACCTCGCCCCATTGTTCCAGGTTCCTTTTGTCGTCCGGACGATCGCGAAGGCCCGAGACCACGCGAAGAAGACGGGCATCGCGCGGCAGCGGCAACCGCATCGGCAACGGCGTCGATCTGGCTATTTCGTCGAGGATCAGTTCCGCCAGATGATAACCCCTGCCCTGTGTTTCCCATTCGATCGGCTCGGCGCAGACAGCGATGACAATCTCACGCAGCAGGCCCGATACGGTTATGACCTTCGGCTGGTCTCCCACCCGCCTTGCCGCGTCTTCCCTGAGGAAAAGCTCGCGCATGGCGACGGGGCCGTCCATGCTGACGGCGTGCGGTACATCTGTCGGCAGGAACAATGCCGTGGTCGGCGGAACGAGATAACTCGAACCCCGCGTTTCGACGCGCATCAGGCCCGACACCGCATGCAGCAACTGGGCGCGCGGATGGCTGTGGAACCCTGTCGAGAGCCCCGACGGATAGTCGCGGGCATATCCCACGACCGATCGCGGCGCCGTCTCGAAAGGCAGGATTTCGGCCTGTCTTGTTGGCGACAGAAAATGGCCGGTTGTCTCCATTCGACAAGCGTAGCCTGCTGGTCGCGCTTTTCAAGACAGGCGCGAGATCGCGAACCTTTCATGGAGACACGGCAATGAGCGACGGCCTTTTTCAAAAGATTGGATACGTAAAGTCGGACCAGCTGGTCGATGGTCCCATCACGCCGGGCCAGAACCGGCGAAAGGCGTTGGAAGCCGGCGACCTTTGGGTCGGCCAGTGCCACGTGACCGCGCTCGCCGAACCAAGCCAGTGGCATCACCATCAGGAGTTCGACAGCGTGATGTTCATGCTGTCCGGTCGTATTCGCGTGGATTACGGCGAAAACGGCGCTGAATCATTCGAGATCGGCAAGGGCGATTACGCGTATTTTCCACGCCGCGCGATCCATCGCTGCCAGATTGTCGAGGGCGGCGACGATGTTCACTACGTTTTCGTCCGCGTCGGGCGTGGCGAAACGGTCGTCAATGTCGACGGCCCGGACGTCGTCGCCCCGTAGGCCTGATTTTCACGCGTCGTTTGCGCGAACCGGTTCCCGACGTTTCCCGATGTCGAGCCGATCTCAAACGAGATCGGCCTTCAGCCGGTCGAGGATCGAAACCGCATGCGTGGCGTATTCGCTGATCCAGCGGTCGTGGATGCGCTTGATCGGCAGCGCGTCGAGATGGTTCCAGCGTTCGCGCCCTTCGCGGCGCGCCACCACCAGGCCGGCGTCTTCCAGCACCTTCAGGTGCATCATCACCGTGCAGCGGTCCATGTCGGCGTGAATTTCGCACAAGGTGCCGGTCGTTTTCGGCCCGTCCTTCAGTTCGTCCAGGATCATGCGGCGGCGCGGATGCGCCAAGGCCTTGAAAACATGGTCGTCTTTGACTTCACTTGACATGTTATGTTTTTATAACACAATGGGCGAAATTTCAAGCAGGAGCCTGTGGACATGTCCATCGCATTCAGGATTTCGGGCCGCATCGGCAGGCCCGTGGCCGAAGTGTTCGACGCCGTCGTCAATCCAACCAAGCTAAGCGGCTATTTCACCACTGTCCGCGGCGCCTCGGCGCCGCTGGTCGCCGGCACCACCGTCACCTGGTGGGGGGAAATCCCGGTCGAGGTCGACGAAGTGGTGCCCGAGCGCCGGATCGTTTTGCGTTGGGACGGCAGCGGGCCGGACGAGAAGCCGGCTTACAAGACCCGTATCGAGATGAACTTCGAACCCCTGGACGACGGCGGCACCTTCGTCACCATCGCCGAGGAGGGCTGGCGCGAGACCGAGACCGGGCGCAAGCGCTCCTACATCAACTGCGAAGGCTGGTCGCAGATGCTCGCCTGCATGAAGGCCTATGTCGAACACGGCATCAATCTGCGCGACGGCTACTACCGCTCCGAGATGAGGGGCGAGCCGGCCAATCCCGACAACATCTGAACCACATCGAACGGAGACCCCATGACCGTAAAACTCGAAGGCGGCATCAACATCGCCATGAAGGTGCCGAGCCACCAGTATGAAACGACCATCGCCTTCTACCGCGACACCGTCGGCCTTGAGCCGATCACAGAGAAAGCGCCGGCGGTCGGCTTCAAGCTCGGCCCCAACCAACTCTGGATCGACGAGGGCGCGACGATGAGCCAGGCCGAGGTCTGGCTGGAGCTGTTCACGCCCGATTCCACCGGCGCGCTGCGCCAATTGGCCGATGCCGGCGTGGTGCGCTGCGATCCGATCGAACCGCTCGGCGATGGCTTTCGCGGCGGCTGGGTCATGAACCCCGCCAACATCGTCCATATGGTGCGCGAACCGGACGCGTGGTGACGCCACGTGAACCCCAACCGAAATGCTGGCCTGAAGGAGCAGCGAGATGGAATTGCATGAAGCCCCCGTCGCCTCGGTCGGAATGCTGATCCGCAAACCCGTCGCGACCGTCTACGAAGCCTTCGTCGATCCGGCGGTCACGTCGAAATTCTGGTTCACCCATGGCAGCGCCCGGCTCGATGCCGGCCGTCCCGTCGAATGGGAATGGCGCATGTACGCCTTCAAGTCGCCGGTCGAGGTCAGGGAACTGGTGAAGGACAAGAAGATCGTCGTCGGCTGGGGCGATCCCGCCACTACGGTGGAATGGACCTTCACCCCGATGCTGGACGGCGCCGCCACCTTCGTCGCCATCCGCAATTCGGGCTTCCAGGGCAGCCTCGACGCACAGGTCAAAAGCGCGCTGGATTCCACCGACGGCTTCGCACTGGTTCTCGCCGGCGCCAAGGCATGGCTGGAGCAAGGCATCGCCATCGGCCTAATCGTCGACCGGCATCCGCAAGGCGTGCCTGGAGCATAAGACCAGGCGCCTCACCTTCTCCCACAAGGGGAGAAGGAAGCGCCCTTTTACTTCCCCCCGCTCTTCTTCTTGCGCCGGGCCAGCATGTTCAAACCCTCGACCAGCGCCGAGAAGCCCATGGCGGCATAGATGTAGCCCTTGGGCACATGGTAGCCCATGCCGTCGGCGATCAGCGTCATGCCGATCATCAACAGGAAGCCCAGCGCCAGCATGACGATGGTCGGGTTCTTGGCGATGAAATTGGCCAGCGGTGTCGCCGCCACCAGCATCACGCCGACAGTGACGATCACCGCGATATACATGATGGCGATCTCGTCGGTCATGCCGACGGCGGTGATGATGGAATCGATCGAGAACACCAGGTCGAGCAGCAGGATCTGGAAGATCGCTGCGCCCAGGCTCATCTGCAGCGTGCCGCCGATCATCGTGTCCTGATGGTCCTCGGGATCGACGGTGTGGTGGATTTCCTTGGTCGCCTTCCACACCAGGAACAGGCCGCCGGCGATCAGGATGAGGTCGCGCCATGAGAAGCCCTGACCAAAGACGGTGAAGACCGGCGTCGTCAGCTGCACGATGATCGAGATCGTCGCCAGCAGCAAAAGCCGCATGATCAGCGCCGCGCCGATGCCCAGCCGGCGCGCCTGCGCGCGCTGCGCTTCCGGCAGCTTGTTGGTCAGGATCGAGATGAAGATCAGATTGTCGATGCCGAGCACGATCTCGAGCACGACCAGCGTGATCAGCGCCGCCCAGGCGGTCGGGTCATTGACGAAGGCGAAATGCGGCGCAAGAAACTCTATGAGCTGCATGGAGGTCGTTCTCCCCTCAAACGATCTGAAGCAGGCGTGTCATGTCCGGCGGCAGTTAGGTATGGCTGCCGCCGTCTTCAATGTCATGACCAGAAGGACGGCGCGGTTTCTTCCAGTCTCGGTCCGCGGCGAAACGGCGCAATGCGCTCGGCAAGGCCGGTGCGGTCCGAAATATCGACACCGACGCCGCACAGCGTTGCCGGTCCGTTGGCCGCCTCGAAGCGGCCCTTCGGCACTTTGGAGAGGAACCGGTTGAGCGGCTCCTCCTTGTCCATGCCAAGCGAGGAATCGTAGTCGCCGCACATGCCGGCGTCGGTCATGTAGGCGGTGCCGCCATTGAGGATCTGATGGTCGCCCGTTGGCTGGTGCGTGTGCGTGCCCACCACCAGCGAGGCGCGGCCGTCGACGAAATGCGCGAAGCACATCTTTTCGCTCGTCGCCTCGGCGTGGAAATCGATCACCACCGCGTCGGCCTGTTCGCCGAGCGGACAGGCGGCCAGCTCGCGCTCGCCCGCCTGGAACGGATCGTCGAGCTCGGGATGCATGAACACCCGGCCCATGATGTTGGAGACCAGCACGCGCGCGCCGTTCTTGGCGATATAGACGCCGGAGCCGCGCCCTGGCGTGCCCTTTGGAAAATTCGCGGGCCTGAGAAACCGCTGCTCGCGCGGCGCGAAGGCAAGCGCCTCGCGCTGGTCCCAGACATGATTGCCGGTGGTCACCACGTCGGCGCCTGCGGCGATCGTCTCGCGGAAAATCTCTTCGGTGATGCCGAAGCCGCCGGCGGCGTTCTCGCCATTGACGATGACGAAATCCAGCCGGAAATCGGAGATCAGCCCGGGCAGCTGCTCCCACACCGCCGTACGGCCCGTCTTGCCCACCATGTCGCCGAGGAAAAGAAGTCTCATGAGACGCTTCTACAGGGCTGTAGCGAAATCATGCAAGTGGAGGCGCGGCACACCAGGCTCAATCCCACAGCAACCCGTGCTTGCTCGACTGTGGAACTGCGATAGACTTGCGACACGCGCACACTGAGAGGTGTCAGTGATGACAAGGAAGGCAATTCTGCTTGCCTATTTCGAGCCAATTTCGCTCGGGCTTCTGTTTGCGCTCGGCGCGTATCTCAACGGCGATCCCGCCAAGACCGTATTTCTGAAGTCGCTGATTGGGCCGATGTACATTCTGGCCAGCCTTGGACTGAGACAGCATTTCACCCGAGACAACGACGCCACACGCAGCACGACCACATGGGTGGAGTTCCTGCTGCTGGACTCCGCTCTCCTCTCGGCTGCCCTGATCCTGATTTTGCCCGACAAGACGGAAAGCGCCGTCCATTTGATCGGCGTGTTCGCGATCATGACCCTTGCCATGACCGCTTTGAGAATGCTCATTCGTTGGCTCTGGCCAGCACGCGGCGGGATCCAACCCTAGCGTTGTTCAGCCTACGGCGCTTCGAACCGCCGCAACCCGCTTTCGGTCAAAATTTCCGGGACGATCACGTCGTGCGCTTCGTCCGGCACCTTTGCGACCTCCTGGCAATTGAAGGCGATGCCGATCAGCCGGGGTTCCTTGCCGGCGTCCTGCAGCCTGGCGATCGCCCGGTCGTAATAGCCGGCGCCATAGCCGATGCGGTGGCCGCGCGCGTCGAAGGCGGCAAGCGGGATGAGCATGATCGCCGGGTCGAGAACCTCGGCCTCTTCGTGCGGGCCGACCGTGCCGAACCCCATGTCAACCATCGGCGCCCCGCGCACCAGTTCGCGAAAGACGATGGTGGTCTTGTCGAGGATCGCCGGCAGGCACAGCCTTGCCCCGTGCTCGCGCAGTGCGAACATCATCGGCCGCACGTCGACCTCCGAGCGCATCGGCCAGAAGCCGGAGACGATCGCGCCTGGTTCGAAGGCAATCCGATCCCGCGCGGTCTCGGCCATTTCCAGCGAGGCCTCGATGCGCCAGAACGGGTCGAGCGCGTCGCGGCGGGCCAGCGCCTCCTTGCGCAGTTCTTTCTTCAGGGTTCTGGATTGCGTCATCATGCGATCTTTATAGAAGGGTCGCGCGACCAAACGCCAGAGCCGCCATCATGCCAGATCGTTCGCAATCGTTGCCAATCGTCATCAGGCAGGCCGGCATCGCCGAACGCTTGTTGCTGGAAGACCTGCAGCGCCGGGCTTCCCTGGCCTCGCCAAGCGATCAGGCACAGTTGCTTGCCCATCCCGATGCAATCGAGCTGCCGGCCGAACAGATCGCGGCCGGACTGGTCTATGTCGCGGAGCGGCAGGGGCGGATAGTGGGATTTGGCGTGATGCTGCCGCAATCGGAAGACGAAGCCGAACTCGACGGCCTCTTCGTCGAGCCGGACAACTGGAAGCAGGGAATCGGCAGGCTGCTCGTGGCGCATCTGGAACGGGTCGCGATCGACGCTGGCGCGACATGGCTGCGCGTTCTCGCCAATCCCGATGCGCTCAGCTTCTACGAAGCCTGCGGCTTCACCCGCATCGGCGAACAGCAGATGCGTTTCGGCGCCGCCATCGTCATGCGCAAGCTTTTGCCTGCCGGTCGGGGAGGTGAGTGACGATCCACGCGACCGGTGGAGAAGTTGATCCCGGGAACCTACAAAGTAGGTGGGCGCCATATGTCCGAACCCACGGGTCCGGTCAGGGACAGCTCCCTTCGAGATCAATAAGGCCCCGGGGAAATGTCTCTCCTGCCGCGAGGCGCAGACCGTCACCGGCAAATATAGAGCGATGCCGACCGCCTTGCCAGAGGCGATCGAACATTAGCCGCTCCCCTTGTGGAGAAGCGACGAAACCGGACGCTTGCCCCTGCCGCAACCCGCCTCTAGGCTCGTCGCGACGGAACTGGAGTTTTTGATGCGTTTTGAAGGAACCTCGGCCTATGTCGCCGACAAGGACCTGATGGTGGCGGTCAACGCGGCGATCGCGCTCGAGCGGCCGCTGTTGGTCAAGGGCGAGCCAGGCACCGGCAAGACCGAGCTTGCCCGCCAGGTGGCGGCGGGCCTCGACCTCGAGCTGATCGAATGGAACGTGAAGTCCACCACCAAGGCGCAGCAGGGCCTCTACGAATACGATGCCGTCTCGCGCCTGCGCGACAGCCAGCTGGGCGATGCCCGCTTCAACGACATCGCCAACTACATCAAGCGCGGCAAGCTGTGGGATGCCTTCGCCGCCGGCAAGAAGATCGTGCTTCTGATCGACGAGATCGACAAGGCCGACATCGAGTTCCCCAACGACCTGTTGCAGGAACTCGACCGCATGGAGTTCTTTGTCTACGAGACCGGCGAGACGATCCGCGCCGCGGTGCGCCCCATCGTCATCATCACCTCCAACAACGAGAAGGAATTGCCCGACGCCTTCCTGCGCCGCTGCTTCTTCCACTACATCCGCTTCCCCGACGTCGACACGCTGCATCGCATCGTCGACGTGCATTATCCCGGCATCAAGCAGAGCCTGGTGCGTGCAGCACTCACCCAGTTCTACGAGATCCGCGAAGTGCCGGGCCTGAAGAAAAAACCCTCGACCTCGGAGGCGCTCGACTGGATTCGCCTTCTGGTCGCCGACGACGTCTCGCCGGAAGACCTGCGCGCCGACCCCAAGAACGCGCTACCCAAGCTGCACGGCGCGCTCTTGAAGAACGAACAGGATGTTCACCTTTTCGAGCGGCTGGCGTTCATGGCCAGACGGCAGGGGTGAGAAGCGGTCCGCGATAGCGATCCCAGGCACGGTGCCGCTGGCCGGCGCTCCTTGCAATTTTTGCGGTGTCGCCAAATACGCCGCCGTCATTCCGGCCGAGCGCAGCGAGAGCCGGAACCCATTGGCCGCCCTATCGTCGAGCCCGGCCCGATCCTCGTCTTCAACCGTTCATGCGGCTGAACCGGTGCTGTGCGCTTCATTCCCGTCAACGCGAACCCAGGTCCCGGCCGTGCTGCTCAATGGGTTCCGGGTCTGCGCTCGCCTTGCTCGCTTGCCCGGAATGACGAACGCGGCGCCACGATGCCGTTTGCCGGCACGATCTGCGATTTTTGCGATGTCGCCAGCATACGCCGCCGTCATTCCGGCCGAGCGGAGCGAGAGCCGGAACCCATTGGCCGCAACATCGTCGAGCCCGGCCCGGTCCTCGCCCTGCACCGTTCGAGTCACTAACGTTTGCGCGAACCCAGGTCCCGGCCGTACCGCTTTATGGGTCCAGATCTACCCTCGCCTTGCTCGCTTGCCCGGAATGACGAACACGGCGCAAACGCGCCTCTAACAACAAAAACCCCGCGCCTGTGCCATCGCGCCGACGGCGCGTGCCGGGCTAGAACATCGGCGTAATTCAGGGGAACCGCACCATGTCCGACATCGTCATCCGCCCTCTCGAACAGTCCGACCATGCCGAATGGCGCCGGTTGTGGGTCGCCTATCTCAAATTCTACAACACCATTTTGCCGGCGGAGACCTTTGAGCTCACCTGGAAGCGGCTGTTCACGCCGGGCGAATACGAGCCGCGCGGCTTCATCGCGCTTCTCGATAGCAAGCCCGTCGGCCTGACCCATTACATGTATCATCGCTCCTGCTGGGCGGAGGCCAACAATTGCTATCTGCAGGACTTGTTCGCCGACCCGGACATCCGCGGCAAGGGCGTGGGTTCGGCGCTGATCGACGCGGTCAAGCAAGAGGCGAAGGCGGCCGGCGTCACCAATGTCTACTGGATGACGCATGAGACCAACGCCACCGCGCGCAAGCTCTACGACCGTGTCGCGCGGCGCACCGGCTTCATCGAATACGATCTGCTGTAATCAGGCCTTCCGGTGGTACCTGCCCGGGGCCGCCGGGATATTAGGGCGCCGCGCGTCCATTCGGACGCGCAAAGGTCGTTCCAACACTTTGAATTTGCGCATCAGCTCGACTTGTCGGCCACCCAGTCGTGCCAGTCTTCTTCCGAGCCGTGGAAGGCGTTGAGGTCGATGCGGCCGGCGACGCCGTGCGACAGGCCGGAACCGGAGTACTGCCAGAACACCCATTTGCGGCCGGGATAGACCTTGCCCGGATGCTGTGCCACCGCGCGCAGCCAGAACGAATAGTCCAGGAATTCGCCCTTGAGGTTGTCGCGGTAGAAGTCCGGCGCCGTATAGATGACCGGACGCTGGCCGTAGTGGCGCTCCAGCTTGTCCATGAACACCTTCATCTTCTCCAGCACCTTTTCGCGCGACGGGCGGCGCGTGCAGCTGGACTCGCCATTATATTCGACATCGATGACCGGCGGCAGCGCGCCGGCCACCTTCGGCACGTTGCGGATGAACCAGTCGGCCTGTTCGCCGGCAGTGCGGCACCAGTAGAAGAAGTGATAGGCGCCGCGCCTGAGGCCGGCCTCGTTTGCCTCGCGCCAGTTCTTCTTGAACATCGGGTCGAGGTGGTCGCCGCCGTCGGTGGCCTTGATATAGGCGAAGTTGGCGCCCTGCGAGCGCAGCTTGTCCCAGTCGATGTCGCCTTGCCAGCGCGAGACATCGACGCCGTGCACGGCGAGCTGCTTGGGCGAAGTGGCGCGGCCGAAATTGATCGGCTTGGCGTCGCGGAAGCGCCGGGCGAAAACCTCGCCGCGCACGATCGCCGCCTTGCGGATCACCGGCTTTTCCGCCGGCGTCATGATCGCGGGCTTCGCCGTGGGCATCGCGGCAGGCATCGGCATGACCGGCATGCTGGGCTGCGGACCGGCAAAGGATTCCGTCTCGGGGAATGACGGCTCCTGCATGGGCGCCGCCATCGCCATTTGCGGCGCCGGCGCCGCGCGCAGTTCGGACTTGATATCGGCGGTCGGCACCGGGCTGTTCGGCCGGGCGATCGAGCTGGTCGTCTCCGACGACGGCCCCGGCGCCAGGATCTCGTCCATGCCCGAACGGGAAGCGCAGCTGGCAAGCGCCGCGCAGGCAAGCAGGATAGCCGACACCGTGGTGAAACGCATGAGAACCCGTACGCAAAACAAGAACCGGAGACGGAAGCCGATACCGCGGCCCCATCAGTTCCAATTGCTAACGGGAAATTACCAAAAAAGGCTGAATCTTATTTTTACCAAGAGTGTGGCGTTCCTACCCTCTTCCCTTCTCCCCTTGCGGGAGAAGGTGGCCGAGCCCCGGCGGCATAGCCGCCGTAGGCGAGGTCGGATGAGGGGTGTTGGCCAGAGCGCGACCTTTCCGAACTTGGAATGATCACAAGATAGCGCCAATTCCTTGATCGTCTCGTTTCTTCCAACACCCCTCATCCGTCTCGGCGCTGCGCGCCGAGCCACCTTCTCCCGCAAGGGGAGAAGGTCGAGTTCCCGCCCTTGCCTCCCCGCCACCGCCGAAGCAAAATGGCGGCATGTTCATCCCCTTCTTCCTCGAACTGAAGGCCGCCAAGGTTCCCGTCTCGCTGCGGGAATACCTCACTCTGCTGGAAAGCCTGGAAGCCGATCTCGTCAGCTACGATGTCGAGGGCTTCTATTATCTCGCCCGCGCCACACTGGTGAAGGACGAGCGCCACATCGACCGCTTCGACCAGGTGTTTTCGCATTATTTCAAGGGCGTCGAGGCGATCTCGGGCGAAGGCGGCATCGACGTCGCCGCCCTCCCCGAAGACTGGCTGCGCCGGCTGGCCGAAAAGACGCTGACCGAGGAGGAGAAGAAGCTGGTCGAAGCGCTCGGCGGCTTTGAGAAGCTGATGGAGACGCTGAAGCAGCGGCTGGAGGAACAGAAGGGCCGCCACCAGGGCGGCTCGAAATGGATCGGCACCGCCGGCACCTCACCCTTCGGCGCCTATGGCTACAATCCCGAGGGCGTGCGCATCGGCCAGGACGAAAGCCGCCACCGCCGCGCGGTGAAGGTCTGGGACAAGCGCGAGTTCAGGAACTTCGACGACAGCGTCGAGCTCGGCACCCGCAACATCAAAGTCGCGCTGAAACGCCTGCGCCGCTGGGTGCGCGAAGGCGCCGAGGAGGAACTGGACCTGCCGGGCACCATCCATGCCACCGCCGAGCATGGCTATCTCGACGTCCAGACCCGTCCCGAGCGGCGCAATGCGGTCAAGCTCCTGATGTTCTTCGATGTCGGCGGCTCGATGGACGACCACATCAAGGTTGTCGAGGAGCTGTTTTCGGCAGCCAAAACCGAGTTCCGGCAGCTCGAATATTTCTACTTCCACAACTGCCTTTACGAGGACGTCTGGAAGGACAACCGCCGCCGCTACACCGAGAAGATCCCGACCTTCGACGTGCTGCACAAATATGGCCACGACTATAAGGTGATCTTCGTCGGCGACGCCGCGATGAGCCCTTATGAGATCGTCTCACCCGGCGGCGCGGTCGAGCACTGGAACAAGGAAGCCGGCACGATTTGGCTGCAGCGCGTGCTCCACCAATGGCCGAACGCGGTCTGGCTCAACCCGACGCGCGAGCAGCACTGGGGCTACACGCATTCCATCAGCATGATCCACGACATCTTCGGCGGCCGCATGTACCCGCTGACGCTGGCCGGCCTCGAAACCGCAACCCGGCAATTGTCGCGCAAGCATTGAACGGCGCATCGCTCCCCTTCTCCTTTTGGGGGAGAAGGTGCCTGAGCAGGCGGCGAAGCCGCCGTAAGCGAGGGCGGATGAGGGGTGCTGGACGGAGCGCGACCGCTCAAACTCCGTCCAGCACCCCTGATCGCTTTCGCTTCAGCGGCCACGCCGCCGAGCCCCACAAGGGAAGGTCGAGATTGCCTCCAAAACAAAAAACCCGGCCATTTCGGCCGGGTTTTCGTGAACTCAATCGGAAGGAGCTATTCAGGCAGCTTCTTCCTGCTCGGTCTCTTCATTGTCGGCCTTGGTGCCGCGCTTGGGGCCCTTGTTGAGGTTGACCTCGATCAGGCGCACGGCTTCGGTTTCCGACATGCGGTTGACGGCGGCGATCTCGCGGGCCATGCGGTCGAGCGCGGCTTCATAAAGCTGGCGCTCGGAATAGGACTGCTCCGGCTGGTTTTCGGCGCGGTAGAGATCGCGCACCACTTCCGAGATCGAGATCAGGTCGCCGGAATTGATCTTCGCATCATATTCCTGGGCGCGGCGCGACCACATGGTGCGCTTCACGCGGGCACGACCCTGCACCACCTTCAGCGCGCGGTCGACATAGTCGGTTTCGGAAAGCTTGCGCATGCCGATCGAGGTCGCCTTGGCGACCGGCACCTTCAGGCGCATCTTGTCCTTCTGGAAATCAATGACGAACAGCTCCAGCTTGTGGCCCGCCACTTCCTGCTCGTCGATCGAGACGATCTGGCCGACGCCGTGCGCCGGATAGACGATGAACTCGCCGGTCTTGAAACCGTGACGTGCTGCGGATACGGACTTCTTCTGCGGGGTTGTCGTTGCCATTACGCCCTGAACTCCTTGTTGTGGTGCCGGCAGGTCTCTGCCGGCAGAACTGGGGCCGCCGGATCAGATCCGGCCCGGAATGCCACACAACAAGCGAAACCCACCGGAAAAGTCCTGCGCCGGCCGGCCGCAAGACTGCGTCCGCCTGACCCAGAGTGCTCTGGTCCGGATATGGAATTCACCTTTCGATGATTAGGGGCGTCTGCGCCATAAATCGACGTTGTGTCATCGGCATGTTTTTTCCGTGTAACACAAAAAGCCGCAAGAATCAAGATTTTGCTGCACGCGCGAAGGATACACGCAACCACCTATGTCAAGGTGGTTAGCACAATCCTGTTGTCGCAGCCCCGCGCCTGGAAGGCGTCAATCGCCGCCGCCCGGCTCCGCTGAAAAGTACTTTTCGAACTTCTCGGTCTCGCCGTCGAACTGCTTGGCGTCGGCCGGCGCGTCCTTCTTGGTGGTGATGTTAGGCCACTTCTCGGCGTATTCGGTGTTGATCTGCAGCCACTTGTCGAGCCCCGGCTCGGTGTCCGGCTTGATCGCGTCGGCAGGGCACTCCGGCTCGCACACGCCGCAGTCGATGCACTCATCCGGGTGGATGACGAGCATGTTCTCGCCTTCGTAGAAACAGTCGACCGGACACACCTCGACGCAATCCATGTACTTGCATTTGATGCAATTATCGGTGACGAGGTAGGTCATCAGGCGGCTCCGGGAAGGTCCCGTTCTCTTTTCTATTGTTGCCGGTCAGGTAACGTCTTTGCCGCGCGCTTGCAAGGCCGGCGCATGCCAAGGAATTGGCCCAGGTCGGAATAGCTTTCCACGGCACGATGCGCGACGGCACGCGCGTCCTCAGTTTTCGTCCCTGAGACGATCGGTTTGCCGCCGTTCCCGCTTGGTCGGCCGGCCGCTGCCCGCATCGCGCAGCGGCGCGATCGCGTCGGGCACAGTCTCGGCCTTCGGCGTTGGCGCCGGCGACATGTCCTCGTAAAGCGTGCGCGCCTCCTCCGCCGGGCCACGGCGGATGCCGGGTGCCAACACCTTCCACACCAGGATGCGGCCGTCGAGCGTGATGGTCAGCACGTCGCCGATCTTGACCAGATCGGACGCCTGCGTTGCTTTGTCGCGGTTGATGCGAACGCGGCCCGCCACCGCCAGTTTCGCAGCCAGCGAGCGCGATTTCACCGCGCGGGCGAAGAACAGCCACTTGTCGATGCGCTGGCGACCCTCGGCGGCCATCGGTTCAAAACCCGAGGCGGCGCGCCGAAAGGCCTGGCCGCGACATCTACTTCTTCAACTGGTCGCGCAAGGCGGCCAGCTTGGCGAATGGCGAATCGGGATCGAAGCGCACCGGGCGCTCCTCGCGCGGCTTCGGCTGGAAAGCCGGCTTGCCGCCCTTGCCCTCCGGCCGGCGACCGTCGGGTTTGCCGCCCTTCCAGTCGCCGCGCCCCTCGCGCCGATCCTGGCGGTCGCCCTGCGGCTTGCCGCCGGGACGACCCGGGCGGCCGCCATCGCCATTGGCGCGCTCCTTGGAGCGGTCGCGGGAGAAGCGCTCGCGGCCATTGCCTTGCTCGGCGCCCTCGCGACCGCCCGGCTGGCGGTTCTGCTCGCCACCCGGCTGGTTGCCGCGATTGCCGCGCTGGTGGCGGTTGTCGCGCCGGTGTTCGAAACGCGCCTGCCGCCACAGAAGAATCGGCTTCGGCTCCTCTGCTTCTGCGGCAGTCGCGTCGGCCTTGCTCTCTTCGGCTTCCGGAGCAGCCGCGGCAGCTTCCGCCACGACGGGCTCGGCTTTCTCGGCTTCGCCAGCCGGCTCGGCCGTTTCCGCAGCCAACTCGACTTCATCGGTGACCGGCTCGGCTGTCTCGGCAACCTCAGCGACTGGCTCGGCCGTCTCCACGACAGCCTCGTCGCCAGCATCCGGCGCGTCGACCGTTTCTTCCGCCAAAGCGATCGGCTCGGAAACCTGTTCGGCCGGCTCCGCGCTGGCGGCTGCTTCGTCCGTCGCCTCGGCGGTGCTTTCGTCGGCGCTCGGCGCGGCCTCTTGCGCAGCGGCAGCATCGGCCGCCTGCCGTGCCGCCTTCGCGGCCGCGTCGGCCACCGCCTTGGCTTCCGCTGCCTCGCGCACGGCGGCGTCGAGCGCTTCGGTTTTCGCCTTCACCTCGGCCGCCGGCTTCGGCTCGGCGCGATAGCCGAGACCTTTGAGGATCTCTTCCATGTCGTCGGCGGTGGCGCCGAGGATCGACATCATCGGCGGCGTCACCATGAAGGCCTGGCCGTCATAGGCGCCGTCCGGACGCGGACCGAGGCCCGGCTTCCAGTTGGTCGCCGGCCGGATCAGGTCGGCCAGCCGCTCCAGAATGTCGACGCGCACCGCACGGCGGCCGAGATTGCGGTAGCCGGCAAGCCGGTAGAACGCCTTGTCGAACGCCTGGTCGATGACGACGGAGGTGCGGCCGGAAGCCAGCGCATGCACGACGTCGCCGAAGCCCGGCTTTTCCTTGCCGTCGTTCTTCAGTGCCCACAACAGCGTCACCAGGCCGGCGGGTGCCGGCTTGATCAACGACGGCACGAACACGTGGTAGGCGCCGAAGCGCACGCCGAGCCGGCGCAGCGCCGCGCGGCCTTCCTGGTCCAGCGTGCGCATCTCCTCGGCGATGTCGCGCCGGTTGATAAGGCCGAAATGCTCGACCAGCTGGAAGGCGATGCCGCGCGCGATACCGGTCAGCTGCTCGGCGTTCTTGAGGTCCACCAGCGGCTTCAGGAACTGCTCGATCTGGAAATTGACGAAGCGCTCGGCGCGCGCCGCCACCTTGTCGCGGGCCGGGCCGGTCAGTTGTTCGTCGGCCAGAAGCACCAGGCGCGGCTTCAGCGCGTCCTCGCCGGCCACCAGCGTGCCGATCGGCGCACCGATCCAGCGCAGCACGCCGTCGGAGCCAAGTGCGATGTCATTGTTGCCGGACGCGGCGAAGCGTTCGGCGCGCGCTTCGAATTCGGAAGCCAGCGCCTTTTGCGCGGCCGCGCGCACGGCCTTGGCGTCTTCGCCGCCGGCGCCCTGGTCCGCCGTGAAGCGGAACCCTTGCAATTCGCCGACATGATGGCCCTCGACGAGGACGGTTCCGGTAGGGCTGATTTCGGCTTCAGGCATGGTATTTTCTCTAAGGCGCCGCATGAGGACGGAAGTCCTGCGATCAACGAAGCGTTTCGTCAACCGCTCATGTAACGCGTCCGACAATCTGTCCTCGATTTCACGTGTCTTTTCTTGCCAGTGTGTCGGATCGGCAAGCCAACCTGGACGGTTGGATACAAAAGTCCACGTCCTGATCTGCGCGATGCGGTGCGAAAGCGTGTCGATGTCGCCCTCGGTCGTGTCGGCGCGGCGCACCTGTTCGGCCATGTAGGCTTCGTCGACATGGCCGCGCCTGGCGAGGTCCATATAAATGGAAGCGACGAGGTCGGCATGCTGGGCCGGCGCGATCTTGCGGTAGTCCGGCAGCGCGCAGGCTTCCCACAGAAGCGCCACGCGCTCGCGGCCCGTCGCCAGGCTGCGGATCTCGCCGTCCTTGGACAAAAATTCCAGCGCCTGCGCGTCCACCGCCGGCAGCGCGCGGGTCAGACCTTCCACCGGCGCATTGGTCTCGATCGAGCGCTTCAGCGCGTCGAGGCTGGCGTAGTCGAAGCTGGCGGTGCGCCATTGCAGCACCTTCACCGGCTCGAAGTCATGGCCTTCGATCTTCTGCACCAGGTCTTCGTCGAACGGATCGACCTGGCCGGTGACGCCGAACGTGCCGTCGCGCAGATGGCGGCCGGCGCGGCCGGCGATCTGGCCGAGCTCAGCGGCGGTGAGATTGCGGTACTGATAGCCGTCGAACTTGCGGTTCTGGGCGAAGGCGACGTGGTCGACATCGAGGTTGAGCCCCATGCCGATCGCGTCGGTGGCGATCAGATAGTCGACATCGCCTGACTGGTAGAGCGCCACCTGGGCGTTGCGGGTGCGGGGCGACAGCGCGCCGAGCACGACGGCGGCGCCGCCTTGCTGGCGGCGGATCAGCTCGGCGATGCCATAGACCTCGTCGGCCGAGAAGGCGACGATGGCCGAGCGCCGCGGCAGGCGGGTGAGCTTCTTCGAGCCGGCGTAGGCGAGATGCGACAGGCGCGGCCTGGTCACCACCGAAACGCCCCTGAGCAGCTTCTGCAGGATGCCGTGCATGGTGGCCGCACCCAGAAGCAGCGTCTCCTGCCGACCGCGCAGATTGAGGATGCGGTCGGTGAAGATATGGCCACGCTCGAGATCGCCAGCCAGCTGCACCTCGTCGATGGCGACGAAGGCGGCGTCGGTCTCGCGCGGCAGCGCCTCGACCGTATGCACGGAATATTTCGCCCCGGCCGGCTGGATCTTTTCCTCGCCGGTGACCAGCGCAACCTTGTGGGCGCCGATCTTCTCGCAGAGACGTGTGTAGACCTCGCGCGCCAGAAGGCGCAGCGGCAGGCCGATGATGCCGCTCTCATGCGCCACCATGCGCTCGATGGCGAGATGGGTCTTGCCGGTGTTGGTCGGGCCGAGCACCGCCGTGACGTCGCGGCCCGACAGGATCAACGGCTCATTCGATTTGGGATGGATGTTCATCAGCCCGGAAGCAGGGACCTTTTTCCCGTGATCGGCACCGGGCAAGCCCGGCGACTGGCGACACATAGGCATTCACGCGACGAAGCGAAAGCACAATGTTCGCAAAACCGTCGCAGCCGGGTTCGGCATGCCGGTTTTTGCACCGCGCCATTAACGTCCGGAACGAGTCTGGAACGAATCGGCGACGAATCACTGACTCGTGATGATTCATGTTTCGTTCACGGCTATATGTGGGACTGTGACCGGCCAATCGCACCACATGCTGAATCGGCTAACCGCCTCGCATGTCGGCCGCGGAACATCGCCGTTAACTTTTGCCGGCAAGCGAGCCCCGTCGCTATGCCGGCTAACCGGAGACAGGGAACAAGCACCTGAAATCGCACGTCTTTCTTAACGGCAATTAACCAATTTCGCGGTCGCGACAGCCATTTCCATTAACAATCCGCTCAAAGCCGGAACGAATCGGCGACGAATCAGCGATGGCGAAAGTTTCCCGGTTTGTTCACCCCAACATCTTGTGTTGTGCACAGCTTGTCCACCGACGATTCACAACTTGGCCGGGCGAATGTTCTTAAGCCTCCCGTCAGCCGTTAACTTTTGTGTGCCGGGATGGGACGGTGGCGCGCGTCTCCTTCTCCCCTTGAGGGAGAAGGTGGCCGAGCCGAAGGCGAGGTCGGATGAGGGGTGTTGGACGGAGCGCATCTCTGCAAAATGTGGGATCAAGTTGAACTGAGGCGTTCGTTTTGATGCGCCCCATTTCTTCCAGCACCCCTCATCCGCCTTCGCCATGGCGGCTGTGCCGCCAGGCTCAGGCACCTTCTCCCGTAAGGGGAGAAGGTAAAGCTCTACCCTCAGCTGAAATACTGCCCGCCATTGGCCGAGATGGTCGAGCCGGTGATGAAGCCCGCTTCCTCGGAGGCCAGGAAAACCACGCAGCGCGCGATTTCCTCCGGCTCGCCGAGCCGCCCGACCGGGATCTGCGGGATGATGCGCTCGTTGAGCACCTTCTCGTCGATCGCCTTGACCATTTCGGTGGCGATGTAGCCCGGGCAGATCACGTTGACGGTGATGCCGGCGCGCGCGCCCTCCTGGGCCAGCGCCTTGGTGAAGCCGATGTCGCCGGCCTTGGAGGCCGAATAGTTGGCCTGGCCGGCCTGGCCCTTCTGGCCGTTGATGGAGGAGATGGTGATGATGCGGCCGAACTTGCGGTCGCGCATGCCGCTCCACAGCGGATGCGACATGTTGAAGACGCCGGACAGATTGGTGTCGATCACCTCTTTCCACTGCTGCGGCGTCATCTTGTGGAACATGGCGTCGCGGGTGATGCCGGCATTGTTGACGAGCACCGAAACCGCGCCGAGATCGGCCTCCACCTGTTTGACGCCGGCGACGCAGGCGTCATAGTCGGCCACCGACCATTTGTAGGTCTTGATCCCGGTTTCAGCCGTGAACTTCGCCGCCGCCTCGTCGTTGCCGGCATAGTTCGCCGCGACGGTGTAGCCGGCATTCTTCAAGCCGATCGAGATCGCGGCGCCGATGCCGCGCGAGCCTCCGGTGACGAGTGCGACCTTTGTCATGCGTTTCCCCTTTTTGCTGCATCATTCAATGGCTGGTCCGTATGACGGACTTTTGAAACCGACCCTTATGCCGGGCCTTCACAAACAACCTTCACAGACAAAATGGGCGGCTCCTTGGCCGCCCGTCTTGTTTTCGATCAAAGTGCCTCGACGCACATGGCGACGCCCATGCCGCCGCCGATGCATAGGGTGGCGAGCCCCTTCTTGGCGCCCCGGCGCCGCATCTCGTAGACCAGCGTGTTGAAGATGCGCGCGCCCGACGCGCCGATGGGGTGGCCGATGGCGATCGCTCCGCCATTGACGTTGACGATGTCCGGGTTCCAGCCGAGGCCCTTGTTGACCGCGCAGGCCTGCGCGGCGAAGGCCTCGTTGGCCTCGACCAGATCGAGGTCCGACACTTTCCAGCCGGCCTTTTCCAGCGCGCGCTTCGACGCCGGGATCGGGCCGGTGCCCATCACCGACGGATCGACGCCGGCGGTCGCCCAGGAGGCGATGCGCACGAGCGGGGTGATGCCGCGGCGCACGGCTTCGGCTTCCGTCATCAAAAGCGCGCCGGCGGCGCCGTCATTGATGCCGGAGGCGTTGGCGGCGGTCACCGTGCCGTCCTTGTCGAAGGCCGGCTTCAGCTTGGTCATCGCGTCCATCGTTGCGCCGTGGCGGATATATTCGTCCTGGTCGACGATGGTGTCGCCCTTCTTACCCTTGATGGTGAAGGCGACGATCTCGTCCTTGAACCGGCCGGCCTTCTGCGCGGCCTCGGCCTTGTTCTGCGAGGCGAGCGCGAAAGCGTCCTGGTCGTCGCGGGTGATCTGGAACTGCTTGGCGACGTTCTCGGCGGTGATGCCCATGTGATAGCCGTTGAAGGCATCCCACAGCCCGTCCTTGATCATCGTGTCGATCATCTTGTAGTCGCCCATCTTCACGCCGGCGCGCAGGTGCTGGGCGTGCGCCGACAGCGACATCGATTCCTGGCCGCCGGCCACGATCACCTTGGCGTCGCCGGAGGTGATCTGCTGCATGCCGATGGCGATCGCCCTCAGGCCCGAGCCGCAGACCTGGTTGAGGCCCCAGGCGGTCGTCTCGATCGGCAGGCCGGCATTGATCGACGCCTGGCGCGCCGGGTTCTGGCCCTGCGCCGCGGTCAGCACCTGGCCGAGGATCACCTCGTCGACTTCCGCCGCCTCGACGCCGGCCCGCGACAGCAATTCGCGGATCACCACCGCGCCCAGATCATGGGCGGGTGTCGCGGCGAAAGCTCCGTTGAAGGAGCCGACGGCCGTGCGCGCGGCACTGGCGACGACGATGGCGTTGGAAGCGGACATATTGTTCTCCAGACTTCTATTTGAACGGTTTGCAAGCTTTGCGTTCGACTTTTCTTGCCGGTTCCAGCCCTTGAGTCAAACTGGAAATCGGCACCCACTGGGCGACCCGGCGGCTGCGTAAGTTATGCTGCGCAGCATATTGCAGCGCCGAAAGAACCCGCTAAGCTTCCGCACTGCACAAACCGCTTGGAATTATGACGGTTTTGCGCATATCCTCGACTTGGGAGCAATCGTTACCGGCCGCTTACGGGCCCGCCGGTATCCGCGGGAGGATGCTGTATGGCGGCGAAAAACGAACCGGTGGTCATCAAGAAATATGCCAACCGCCGGCTCTACAACACGGGCACCAGCACCTATGTGACGCTCGAGGACCTCGCCGAAATGGTGAAGAAGGGCGAGGACTTCACCGTGCAGGACGCCAAGACCGGCGACGACATCACCCACCCGGTTCTCACCCAGATCATCTTCGAGCTGGAGAACAAGGACGGGCAGAACATGCTGCCCATTCCGTTCCTGCGCCAGCTCATCGCCTTCTATGGCGACCAGATGCAGATGATCGTGCCGTCATTCCTCGAACAGTCGATGCTCGCCTTCTCCAAGGAGCAGGAGCGCTTCCGCGAACAGATGAAATCGTCGCTCGGCAAATCGCCGATGGACATGATGAAGTTGGCGACGCCGATGAAGGCGCTGGAGGAACAGACACGGCGCAACATGGAAATGTTCCAGAACGCCATGCGCATGTTCACGCCCTTCCCCGGGGCTGCGACGGGCGGTGCCTCGAGCACGGCCGCCGAGCCGGCCAGAGCCGAACCCGCCAAGGCGGAGCCGGCCGAAAAGACCGACGATCTGCAGGAACTGAAGGAACAGATCGCCGCCATGCAGCGCAAGCTGGACAAGCTTTCGTAGGTGACGAGACGGGGCAGGTTCGCGATTGCCATGTGGATGGCATGGCGCGAAGTTCTCGCTCCGTCATTCCGGGCAAGCGAGCAAAGCGAGCGCAGACCCGGAGCCTATTGAGCAGCGCGGCCGGGATCTAGGTTTGGGTCAGCCTTCGTGAAACGTGCAGCGTGGGTTCGGCGACGCGAATGTTCAAGGCGAGGACCCGGCCGCGCCCGACGGCTTGCGACCAATGGATCCCGGATAGCCTTCGCTGCGCTCCGGCTTCCGGGATGACGATTTTCCGATCTATCCTTTGAACGTCCCGGCGAACCGTTCGCGCAACAAATTCTTCTGCACCTTGCCCATCGTGTTGCGCGGCAATTCGTCGACCACGAAGATGCGGCGCGGCTGCTTGAAGCGGGCAAGCTTCGTCGACAATCCGGCAAGCAGGGTAGCCTCGTCCAGCGTCGTGCCCTTGCGCGCGGTGACGATGCCGACGACGCCCTCGCCGAGGTCGGGATGCGGCACGCCGACCACCGCCGATTCCTCGACGCCGGGTATCTCGTCCAGCAGAAGCTCGATTTCCTTCGGATAGATGTTGTAGCCGCCGGCGATGATCAGGTCCTTGGCGCGGCCGACGATGGTGACGTAGCCGTCAGCATCCTGCGTGGCGAGATCGCCGGTGATGAAATAGCCGTCGACCCGAAACTCCTGCGCGGTCTTTTCCGGCATGTTCCAGTAGCCCTTGAAGACATTGCGGCCCTTCACCTCGATGACGCCGATGCCGCCCGCAGCCACGGGCTTGCCGGTGTCCGGGTCGGCGATGCGGACGGAGACGCCCGGCAGCGGCTGGCCGACAGTGCCGGCGCGGCGCTCGCCCTCATAGGGGTTCGAGGTGTTCATGTTGGTCTCGGTCATGCCGTAGCGTTCGAGAATGCGTTTGCCCGTACGCGCCTCGAAGTCGCGGTGCGTCTCGGCAAGCAGCGGCGCGCTGCCGGAAACGAACAGGCGCATATGGGCGACAAGCTCGTGCGTCAGCCGGGGGTCGGCCAGCAACCTCGTATAGAAGGTGGGCACGCCCATCATCGTCGTCGCCACCGGCATGTTGGCGACAAGGTCGTCCAGGTCGAGGCCGGGCAGGAAGACCGCCGAGCCGCCGGCGAGCAAAATGACGTTGGTCGCCACGAACAAGCCGTGCGTGTGGAAGATCGGCAAGGCGTGCAACAGCACGTCGTCCTTGGTGAAACGCCACGTATCGACCAGCGCCTCGGCATTGGAGAGCAGATTGTCGTGCGTCAGCATCGCGCCCTTGGAGCGCCCGGTGGTGCCGGAGGTGTAGAGGAAGGCGGCGAGATCGTCCGGCCCACGTTCAGCCGGGGCGAAGGTCGCGGGCTTGCCTTGCGCCCTGTCCTTCAGCGTGCCGGACCCGTCGCCACTAAGCGTCATCAGCACAGCACCCGCTTTGTCGGCCACCGACCGCAGCGCCGCTTCGCTTGCACTGTCGCAGATCAGCAGTTTCGCGCCGGCATCGCTGACGAAATAGTCGACCTCGGCGGCCGTATAGGCGGTGTTCAGCGGCAGGAACACCGCGCCCATGCGCACCGCCGCCGCGTAGACGGCCAGCGCTTCCACCGATTTCCTGGCCTGCAGCGCCACGCGGTCGCCGGGCGTAATGCCGGCCTCGGCCATGGCATGGGCAAACCGCGCCGACAGCGCGAGGAAGCCGGCATAAGAAACCGTCGACCCGTCCTTCAGCCGCAGGAAGGTGGCCTCGCTCGCTTCATGCGGCTTGAACAGGGCATCGTAGAGCGTGTTGGCCAAGATGGTCTCCAGCGAAGCGAAACGGGTCGGGCCCTTGCAGCATGGCCGGGGTCCAGTGACAAGCGCAAGTCGCCTTCTGGCATTTGCCTGTCGCGGCGCCGCGCCCTAATTAGGGCGGGTCAGCTCCGCTTCCCAACATCGAAAGCCCATCATGACCGAGACCGACCTGATCCCCGTCTTCGACGGCCACAATGACACGCTGCTCAAGCTCTACCAGTCCGGCCAGTCCGATGTCGAAAAGCTGTTCATCGAAGGGTCGCCGGCCAGCTGGCACATCGACCTGCCGCGCGCCAGGAAGGGCGGCCTGATCGGCGGCATGTTCGCCATCTTCCCGCCGCCGCAGGAAGAGCGCAAGGCCAAGGACGACGGCGTCATCTCGTTGCCAAGCGACAACGAGCCGCTGCCGCCGGAACTGCCGCGTTCGGTCGCGCAGGAAAGCACGCTCGCCATGGCCTCGATCCTGCTCCGGCTCGAACGGGCCGGCGCCCTCGCCATCTGCCGCAGCGCCGCCGACATCCGCGCAGCGATGGCCAGGAACACGATGGCCGCGGTCTTCCACATCGAGGGCGTCGAGGCGATCGACACCGACCTCGTCATGCTCGACGTGCTGCACGCCGCCGGCCTGCGCTCGCTGGGCATCGTCTGGAGCCGCCCGAACGCCTTCGGTCATGGCGTGCCGTTCCGCTTCCCGTCCTCGCCCGACACCGGCGACGGGCTGACCGATGCCGGCAAGGCGCTGGTCAAGGCCTGCAACAGGCTGAAGATCATGATCGACCTGTCCCACCTCAACGAAAAAGGCTTCCGCGACGTCGCCAGGCTTTCCGATGCGCCGCTGGTCGCCACCCATTCCAACGTGCACGCGTTGTGTCCGCATTCGCGCAACCTGACCGAGTGGCAGCTCGGCGCCATCAAGGACAGCGACGGCATGGTCGGCCTGAACTACGCCACCGGCTTCCTGCGCGAGGACGGCCGCATGAATGCCGACACGCCGCTGGAGGTGATGGTGCGCCACATCGATGCGCTGTTGAAGGCGCTGGGCGAGGATCGCGTCGGCCTGGGTTCGGATTTCGACGGCGCCATGATCCCGGCCACCATCGGCGACGCCGCCGGCCTGCCCAGGCTCACCGACGCGCTGGCCAAGCACGGCTATGGCCGCGCCCTCATCGAAAAGATCGCCTACCGCAACTGGCTGCGCGTGCTGGAAAAGTCGATCGGGTGATGCGCCGCTTCCTTCTCCCCTTGTGGGAGAAGGTGGCCGAGCCCCGGCGGCAAAGCCGCCGCGGGCGAGGTCGGATGAGGGGTGCTGGAAGAAACGAGGCGCTTCAGAACCAGCGCCTCAATTCAACGACACCTCATCCTGCAAAGCTGCGCTCCGGCCAACACCCCTCATCCGTCTCGGCGCTACGCGCCGATCCACCTTCTCCCGCAAGGGGAGAAGGAAGACCCCCCTCAACCCATCCGCTCCAGCCACGCCTTGCCCACCTTACGATCGCGGATGATCGCCAGCGGGTCCTCGGCGTCGAGCCGGGAGCAGATGCGGTAGACTTCGAGCGTCTCGGCATCCATCTCGCCGCGCTTGTAGAAATACATCGCCGCCGCGTAGCGGGCGCGGCCCGACCAGGCTTCGCCGAGCGGCGTGTTGACCAGCGCCCATTGTTCCAGCGCCTCGGCGTCCTCGGCTTCCGTCATCAGATCCACCTCGCGAGCGCCCGCCCCACCGACCGGCGCCGGCATCATGCCAGAACGACACGGCGCTGCCGACTGCCGACTGCCGACTGCCGACTGCCGAAGATGCCACGGCCCGACCCGCCCTGTTCATATTGAATGAATGTTCAGCAAATTATCTTGCGTTTTCCCGCCGACGCGCTACGCTTTGTGGCATCGGAAACAGTCAGTCAGCACTTGGGGTCGATACCCGATGAGCAGGACGACGCATGCGGGCGCACCGGATGCCGGCCCGGAATATGACGATGCCGCGATCCGCTTCCTGGCCGCGCTCTGGGGCGAAGGTTATCTGTCGCCCGGCGGCCCCGACGAGGTCGACCGCATCGTCGAGGGCCTCGCCCTTGAGGGCAAGAGCCTGCTCGATATCGGCTGCGGCGCCGGCGGCATCACGCTGCACCTGCTTGTTAGGCATGGCTTGGCCAAGGTGACGGGTTTCGACGTGGAACTGCCGGTCGTAGAGGCGGCGCGCGGGCGGGCGAAGGCGGCTGAGATAAAAGGACGCGCCGTCTTCGTCCAGGCCCCGCCGGGCCCGCTGCCCTTCGCCGACGCCTCCTTCGACGTCGTCTTTTCCAAGGACGCGCTGCTGCATGTGCCCGACAAGGAGGCGCTGTTTGCCGAGATCTTCCGGGTGCTGAAGCCAGGCGGCGTCTTTGCCGCCAGCGACTGGCTGATCGGCCATGACGACGAGCCGTCCCCGGCGATGAAGAACTATGTCGCCGCCGAGGGCCTGTCCTTCGCCATGGCCTCGCCGATGCGTTATGCCGAGGCGATGCGCGAGGCCGGCTTCGTCGGCGTCGCCACCCGCGACCGCAACCCGTGGTATCGCGAGGTGGCGCGGGCGGAACTGGAACGCCTGAAAGGCCCGCTCTACGCGGTTGCCGCCAGGGCGGTCGGCGCCGCCTATGTCGACAAGAACATCCGCACCTGGGAGGCGATGCAGAAGGTGCTTGACTCGGGCGAGCACCGCCCCACTCATCTGCGCGGCTGGAAGCCCGGCGAGATTGGATAGCCGGGTATGCAGGAGACCGTTTCGCCGATGAAGACCATCGACCTGGAAGAACAACCCGCCGAGCCCGAGCAGCGGGGCGGGCCTGAAAAGCGCGGCCGCAAGGCCTCGAAGGAAGTGCGCCGGCTGCAGCTGATCGAGGCAACGATCGATTCGCTGGCCAAGCGCGGTTATGCCGACACCACCATGGCCGACGTCGCCGACGGCGCCGGCCTGTCGCGCGGCATCGTCAACTTCCATTTCGAGAGCAAGGAGAAGCTGCTCGTCGCCACGCTGCAGCATATGTACGACGAATATTCGGCGCATTGGCGCGCCGCCTACACCAAGGCCGGAGACGATCCGGCCGCCCAATTGCTGGCCCTGGTGGTGGCGGATTTCGACCGCGCCGTCTGCAACAAGCGCAAACTCGCCGCCTGGTGCGCCTTCTGGGGCGAGGCCAAGTCGCGCCCCACCTATCAGGCTTTGTCGGGCGCGCGCGACGCCGCCTACCAGAACCTGATGCAAGACCTCTGCGGCAAGCTCGGCCAGCAGGCAGGCTATGCCTACGAGCCGCAGGCGCTCGCGCTGTCGTTGAGCGCGCTTCTGGAAGGGCTTTGGCTGCGGTTGATGATGGGCGTCGAGGACGTGTCGCGGGAGACGGCGCTGACCTCGGCCAATGAATTCCTGCTCACCGCGTTCCCGAAACACTTCGCCCGCGCGGCGAGCGGAATCCGCCGTATGGCGACCTGACAACAACGAACGGGCGCCGGCCCGCAGCAAAAGGGGAATCCAGATGAAGACGAAAACCCGCTATTGGACGATGGCATTGGCGCTGGCAGGCGTTTTGGCGGCGGCGGCAACCACCGCCTCGCATTCCGCTGGCAGCGACCTGGTCGTCTTTGACTGGGCGGGTTACGAGCTGCCGGAATTCCATCCCAAATACACCGAGAAACAGGGCAGCGCCCCGACCTACGCCTTCTTCGGCGACGAGGACGAGGCGTTCGAGAAGCTGCGCTCCGGCTTCAAGTCCGACCTTGCCCATCCCTGTTCGCAAAGCGTGGTGAAATGGCGCGACGCCGGCCTGCTGCAGCCGCTCGACACCTCCAAGATCACCGCCTGGAAGGACCTGAACCCCGGCATCATGAAGATGAAGGACCTGGCCACCTCGGCCGACGGCACCGCCTGGTTCATGCCCTGGGACTGGGGCAACACCCAGCTCACCTATAATTCCGATAAGGTCGATGAAAAGGACGTTCAGTCGCTGAAGGCCTTCGCCGACCCCAAATTCAAGGGTCGCGTCTCGATCGGCGACAATGTCGACGACGCCTACGCGCTGGCCGCTCTCGTCATCGGGCTGAAGGACTGGACCCAGATGACCGACGACCAGTTCAAGCAGGCGTCGGACTTCCTGCGGCAAGTGCACAAGAATGTCCGGCTCTACTGGACCGACACCACCAACATCGTCCAGGCGCTGACCGGCAACGAGATCGACCTCGCCTGGGCCTGGAACGACGCCACCGCGCAGTCGGTGCTGGCCGGCGCCCCGATCAAGGCCAACCGTGACACCAAGGAAGGCATCTCCACCTGGGTCTGCGGCTATGTCAGGCTGAAGGACGCCCCCGGCAATGCCGACCAGGCTTATGATTTCCTCAACGCCATCAACGAGCCCGACGTCGCCAATGTGCTGGTCAAGAACTGGGGTTACGGTCAGGCCAATGCCAAGGGCATGGCGGCGGTCGACCCGGCCCTGCTCAAGGGCAAGGGTTACGACGATGTCGACAAATTCGTCGACAAGACGCTGTTCCAGTCGCCGATCCCGGCGGAACTCAAGCAGAAGATGATTGCCGAATTCGAGAAGATCAAAGCGGGGTATTGAACGGCATGATCCATGACGTGATCGTCATCGGGGCCGGCTTTGCCGGCCTTTCTGCTGCATTGGCCCTGCGCGACGCCGGCCTCGAAGTGCTGGTGCTGGAGGCGCGCCAGCGCGTCGGCGGTCGCGTCGAATCCCGGATCGATGGTCTCGGCGACCGCTACGACAGCGGCGGCCAGTTCCTGTGCGAGGACATGCCTCAGGTGATGGCGTTGGCATTCCGCCACGGCAAGACCCTGGTGCCGGCGCCCACCGACGGTGCCTTCACCCTGCAACCGTCCATGTCGGAGGAAGACGGCGAGGCGCTCTGGCTGGCCAGTTTCGCCATTCGCGAGCGCATGAACGCGATCGACCCCGCCGATCCGGCCATTCGCGACCTCAGCGTGGCGGACTGGCTGGCCCGCCAGCCGGACGCCGCCGATGCCAAGTCGGCTTTCCGGTCGACCATAGAGGGCCTGTGGTGCCAGCCGCTCGACGCCGTGCCCCTGTGGTACCTCGTCGACAATGACCGTCGCATCACCAACGAGGTCTCGGAGCTGCAATATTTTCCGGGCGAGACCATGCACCGGCTTGCCGAGGACCTCGCTGCCGGGCTCGGTGACCGCATCCGCCTGTCGACGCCGGTAACCGAAATCCGCCGCGAAGAGTCTGGCGTTGTTGTGGTGACGCCGGCCGGTCCGTTTCAGGCGCTACACGTCGTCGTCGCCGTGCCGCCCGTCACCGCCAGCCGCATCGCCTTTTCGCCGCCCTTGCCGGCGCAGCTCGCCGGGGCGCTCGGCGCCTGGCGCTGCGGCACGGTCATCAAGATGCGGCTTCGCTACGCCCGCGCCTTCTGGCGCGACGAGGGCCGCAACGGCATGGTGTTGTGGCGCGACATCCACGGGCTGTTCGCCTGCGACACCAGCCGCGACGACGGCCACACGATCCTGACCGTCTTCGCCGGCGGTCCGCTGGCCTTGCGGCTGCGCGCGCTCGGCGCCGACGGCATGCGCGCCGAGGTGCTGGACCGGCTGGTCGCGGCGCTCGGCACCGACGCCCGCGACGTGCTCGACTTTGCCGCCCGCGACTGGAGCGACGAGCCGTGGAGCGGTGGCGGCTACAGCGACAGCGTCGCCGATTTTTCCGCGCAGGATGCCGAAGCCGTACTTCGCGCCGGCGCGTCGCCGATCCATTTCGCCTGTTCGGAATTGTCGCTGTCTTTTCCCGGCTATGTCGAAGGCGCCATCGTCAGCGGGCGCCGGGCGGCGGAAGCGGTCTGCGATATGTTCGACCTGCCGGTCGGCCTCGACCCGCTAGGGTAAAACCTCGCGCCGACCTGGGCCCGAAAACGCGACCCGCCGGCGTCGTTTTTCCGGCGGAACCCGGTCCGCCAATACCGATATCGTCGCGGCCATGATCGACGCAGTGGTGACGGAGAGCCGCCGCGAAAGACGGCGCGTCAGGGGTGACGAAGCGGGGAACGCCGCGCGGCGCAAGCCCGACTACCGCACTCTGCGCAACCCCTTCCTGCCGCAGCCGGTGTTTTCCGAGGACCAGGTAGCCGCCATCCACGACACCGCGCTGCGCGTGCTGGAAGAGCTCGGCATCAAGGTGCTGCTGGCGGAAGCGCGCGAACTCTACCGTCGCGCCGGCGCCGTCGTCGATGAAGAGACGCAAATGGTGCGCATCGGCCGCGACATCGTCACGGCAGCCCTTGCCTCCGCGCCGAAGTCGATCCGGGCCTATGCCGGCGACCGATCGAGGGACCTTGTGCTGGAAACGGGCACGCTCAGTTTCCTGGCGGGCTCCGGCGCCCCCAACGTGACGAACCTCGACCGGGGCCGCCGCCCCGGCAACCTCGCCGATTTCGAGAATCTTGTCCGCATCGTCCAGAGCTTCGATGCCCTGCATATGATGGGCCCGTTCATCGAGGCCCAGGACGTCGACAACCGGTTCCGCCACTATGCGGTCAACCGGGCGCAGTTGACGCTTTCCGACAAGCTGCCCTTTGTCTTCGCGCGCGGCGCGCCGCAGGTTGAAGACTGTTTCGAGATGCTGCGCCTGGCGCGTGGCCTTTCCGACGACGACTTCCTGTCGAACGTTTACTGCTACACCGTCATCAACACCAATTCGCCCCGCATGCTCGACATTCCGATGGCGCAAGGCATCATCGACTTCGCGCGGGCCGGCCAGATGTCGGTCATCACGCCCTTCTGCCTGGCCGGTGCCATGGCGCCCATCACGGTTGCCGGCGCGCTCACGCTGCAGCATGCCGAGGCGCTGGCCGGGCTGGCGCTCGCCCAGATCAGCCGCGCCGGCGCGCCGGTGGTCTATGGCAGCTTCTCCTCCAATGTCGACATGAAGTCCGGTGCTCCGGCCTTCGGCACGCCCGAACATGTCAAGGCGACGCTCGGCTCCGGCCAGCTCGCGCGCTTCATCGGCCTGCCATGGCGTTCCGGCGGCGGCAGCGCCGCCAATGTTTCCGACGCGCAGGCCGCGCACGAAACCCAGTTCTCGCTGTGGGGCACGGTGCTGGCGGGAGCCACGATGTGCATCCACGCCGCCGGCTGGCTGGAAGGCGGCCTGAGCGTTTCCTTCGAAAAGCTGGTCACCGACATCGAGGCGCTGCAGACCATCGCCGAACTCTGCGCCGCCGTCCCGGGCGATGCCGACGCGATCGGCTTCGATGCCATCGCCGAGGTGCAGCCGGGCGGACATTTCTTCGCCGCGCGGCACACCATGACGCGCTATCGCACCGCCTTCTACGAACCGCTGGTCGCCGATCTCTCCAATTTCGGCTCGTGGACCGAGGCAGGCTCGCGCACGGCGACGGAGCGCGCCAACACCGTCTGGAAACGAACGCTCGCTGAATTCGAGCCTCCGGCCTCCACCGCCGGCCGCGCCGAGGTCCTCGACGCCTTCATCGCGAAGCGAACCGGGCAAGGCGGCGCTGAACCGGTCTCGTGAGCGGGCGCGCCAATCGGCGGTCGGTCCCGGCCCGCAGCCGGGGTCCTTCAACTTCCGCCCTGGTCCCCAGGCAGGGTAAGGCGGCTGCCCTCGTCAAGGCGAGAAATTTCTCCTAACCTCGATCGACATGCCGTTTTGCGATCGGGAGCTCTCGCGCCATGGCCTTTACGTTTCGCCCTATCCTCTTAGCCGCAACACTCGCCAGCGCTGCCGCCGGAACCGCGGCCTTCGCCGCTGGCGGCGACCTCGTCGTGTTCGACTGGTCGGGTTATGAGGACCCGCTGCTGCACCCCGACTACGCCGCCAAATACAGCGCCGAACCGAGCTTCTCCTTCTTCGGCGACGAGGACGAGGCCTTCGAGAAGCTGCGCGCCGGCTTCAAGGCCGATGTCGGCCACCCCTGCGCCCAGAGCGTGGTGAAATGGCGTGACGCCGGCCTGCTGCAGCCGCTCGACACATCCAGGATCACCGGCTGGAAGGACATCAACCCCGGGCTGATGAAGATGAAGGACCTCGTCACCAGCGGCGACGGCAAGGCATGGCTGATGCCGTTCGACTGGGGCACGTCCTCGCTGATCTACCGCACCGACAAGGTGACGCCCGAGGACGCGAAGTCGCTGCGCATCTTCGCCGACCCGAAATTCCAGGGCCGCGTCACCATCGGCGACAATGTCGACGACGCCTTCGCGCTGGCCAGCCTCGTCATCGGGCTGAAGGACTGGACCAAGATGACCGACGCCCAGTTCAAGGAAGCCGCTGACTTCCTGCGCCAGGTGCACAAGAACGTCCGCTTCTACTGGACCGACGACACCTCCATCAACCAGGCCTTCACCGGCAGCGAGATCGACCTCGCCTGGGGCTGGGCCGAAACCTATGTCACGCTGAAGGGCCAGGGCGTGCCGCTGGAGATGAACCGCGACACCAGGGAAGGCCTGTCGACCTGGGTGTGCGGTTATACGCTGCTGAAAGACGCCGCCCATGTCGACGAGGCCTACGACTTCTTCAACGCCGTCAACGCGCCGAATGTGTCGAGCCACATCGTCACCACCTTCGGCTACGGTCATGGCAACGCCGCTGGCATGGCCTCGGTCGACAAGAAGCTGCTTGCCGACCGGGGTTTCGACAACCTCGACGCCTTCCTCGACAAGACCCTCTTCCAGCAGCCGCTGCCGGCGGAGCTGAAACAGCGCATGGTCGCCGAGTTCGAGAAAATCAAAGCCGGTTATTGAGGCCGATCGTTCGCGAAAAGAAGCCTATTATTCGCGATCCCGAGGGGCAGTGAATAAAAACCGGGCGCGAAAAGCCGCCTGTTTCGCGCAGGTCCTTGATCCGAAAGCGCCAAATTTTTTCACTCGCGGCCGCTATCCCGACTTCTGTTCACTTTGGCATGGGTATCAGGCCTTGCGCGCAAGGCGCGGCCTCGGCATCTCGGCGGTCGTATCTGGACGTGTTGAGCCGATTTATTTATAAGCCGCCCATCTCAACACAGCCGCGAACAGACCGTAGGGGTGCCATGGCCGGCCATTCACAGTTTAAAAACATCATGCATCGCAAGGGCCGCCAGGACGCGGTCCGCTCGAAGATCTTCTCCAAGCTCGCCCGCGAAATCACCGTCGCCGCCAAGCAGGGGATGCCCGACCCGGCGATGAACCCGCGTCTGCGTCTGGCCATCCAGAACGCCAAGGCCGAGTCGATGCCGAAGGACAACATCCAGCGCGCCATCAACAAGGCTTCCGGCGGCGACGCCGAGAACTACGAGGAAGTGCGCTACGAAGGCTATGGCCCGGGTGGCGTCGCGCTGATCGTCGAGGCGCTGACCGACAACCGCAACCGCTCCGCCTCCAATGTGCGCGCGGCCTTCACCAAGGCCGGCGGCGCCATGGGCGAAACCGGCTCGGTCTCCTTCATGTGGGATCGCATCGGCGAAATCGTCTATCCGGCCAAGGCCGGCAACGCCGACAAGGTGATGGAAGCGGCGATCGACGCCGGTGCCGACGATGTCGAGACCGACGAGGAAGGCCACACCATCTACTGCGCCTTCGAAAATCTCGGCGAAGTCTCCAAAGCGCTCGAAGGCGCGCTCGGCGAGGCGGAATCGGTCAAGGCGATCTGGAAGCCGCAGAACAACATCCCGGTCGACGAAGAACGCGCGCAGTCGCTGATGAAGCTGGTGGCGACGCTGGAAGACGACGACGACGTCCAGAACGTCTACGCCAATTTCGAGGTCGACGACGCAACGCTGGCCAAGCTCAGCGCGGCTTAGTCGCCAACTACCGCCCGACCCACTGGACGGAAACTAGGCGTCGCTGCCAAACTGTCCCCTTGTTTGCAATATGATTTGCATGCGGGGGGATGAGATGGCTGATGATGGCGGCGCCAGCCGTGATCCAACTTGGTTTGATGAAGCGCTGAATTGGCCTGGTCGCCCGGGCCTATGGCGCAGGCTGGCAGCCCTATCTATTGACTATATAGTTGTTTTTGTTATATTTTTTCCACTTACATCTCTTGCTCATTATTTGACTGACGGTGGGGTGAAAAGCACGTTCTCGCTTCGCTGGAATCTCTGCCAAGCGGCGACCCTGAACCATTCAAGCGACCCGTCACTTAGTCGCTATAGTTGGAATGTATGCAGAACATCCATTTTCGGTCTGAAAATAGCCGAATCGGCAGTCGGAACTGCGCCCGACCAGCAAGCGGGTGAGCCTTCCTCCATCTCGCTAGATCTCGATTCAAAAGGCAACTTTCGACCGGCAGCCCTGGACCTCGGCTTCCTCGAACCGCTTGTCCTCGCCCTCTATTTCTTTGTTTTGGAGCGGAAATCTGGACAGTCGATTGGCAAACGAAGCATGGCAATCAAGGTACACGACCAGTATGACAAACATCGCACCGGATTGTCGGTGCAAACGTCTGCTCGTCGGCAAACAATGAAGTTCCTCGGATTCGCACCGATGGCGCTCCTTGGAGGTTGGTATGCCCTTCAGGCTTGGGGCGATGTCCCGGGAACGATTCAGCAAATTTCCAATCTGGAAATAGTGATCGCGCTCGTCGTTTCTGCGATCGCTCTGGTTTGGCCGATCTGGATAATGATATCCACTGCACTCGGCGACGATCCAATCCACGATCGGGTTGCAAGCACGACAGTTCGCCTGTTTGAGATTGAGACCTGACTGAGATGGACAAGCCCCGCATCGTCATCACCTATTGCACGCAGTGCCAGTGGCTGTTGCGCGCCGGCTGGATGGCGCAAGAGCTTTTGTCCACTTTTGCTACTGACCTCGGCGAGGTCGTGCTGGTTCCGGGCACCGGTGGCATCTTCACCATCCAGTGCAACGACACACTCATCTGGGACCGCAAGCGCGATGGCGGCTTTCCCGATGCCGCCAGGCTGAAGCAGCTGGTGCGCGATGTGATCGACCCCGAGCGCGACCTCGGTCATTCCGACCGCAACAAGGCGTAGCACTTCGAGTGCGACCAGTCGGTTCGAATGCGGGGCGCGGCCCTTGCTGCGGGTTCCGCCGGCTTGGTCCCGATCGTCGGCGAAAAAAAATCCGCCGCCTGGATCAGAGGCGGCGGATTTTTCCTGGCAGACTGCCAGATGGCTTACATCAACGCCGCGATGAAGGCGGCCAGGGCGCCGGTGCAGGCAAAGGCGCGCACATGGTTCCAGAACACCCAGCGGTCGAGATGGACCGCCCAAAGCTGGGCGGCCGCCTGACTGTCTGGCGCAGTCGCCGCCAGCGCATCGTTCATCGGTACGTTGACGACTATGGTGACGATGATGTTGCCGATGATGTAAAGCGCCGCACCCGCCACCACCCAACCGGGCCGCGCGACGCCCCAGCCGAGCAGAGCCGCCAGCACCAGGAACAGCGCCAGCAGTGCCGTGCCCATGAAGATGGACAGGAACAGCGGGTTCTGGATGACCGTGTTGATGGTGTTCATGACCAGCACGCCCTGGGGCACCGGTACCTGCGCCAGCGAGGGCATCACCGAATTGGAATAGGCGAAAAACAGCCCCGCCATGAGGCCGCTGCCGAGCGCGGCAATGAAGGTGACGATAACGACGATCGGAGCAAACATTTTTCCCTCCCTCCTCAACGGTTCAGGTTCCACACGCCGGCGGCGGTGGTTTCAGCGGTATAGATTGAAAAGTCCTTCGGCGCGCGGCCGATTGCACGCTGCACACCGTCGGTGAGCGAGGCGTTGCGGCCGTCGAGCACTTCGGTGAACAGCTCGTTGACCAGCCAGATCAGGTCGGCCGGCACGCCATGTTCGGCCATGGCGGCATTGTAGGCATCCTGCGGCACGCGCACGAAGCGGATGTCGCGGCCGCTTGCCCCGGCGATTTCGGCGACCGCCTCCGGGAAAGAGATGAGACGCGGGCCGGTCAATTCATAGACCTCGCCCAGATGGCCGTCTTCGCTCAGCACCGCGGCCGCCACATCGGCGATATCGTCGGCATCGATGAACGGCTCCTTCACCTCGCCGACCGGCAAGACAACTTCGCCAGCCAGGACCGGCTCGAACAGGAAGCTCTCGGAGAAGTTCTGCGCGAACCAGGCACAGCGCAGGATCGTCCAGTCGGCGCCCGATGCCTGCACCAGTTCCTCGGCGCGCTGCGCTTCCGGCTCGCCGCGGCCGGAAAGCAGCACCAGCCGGCGCACGCCGTGGCTTACCGCCAGCCGGGCGAATTCGTCGACCGCTTCCGCGGCGCCCGGCACGGCGAGATCGGGATAATAGCTGATGTAGACGGCGCCAACGCCTTCGAGGGCGCCGGCCCAGCCTGCCTTGTCGGTCCAGTCGAAGGCCGGGCTTCCCGAGCGCGAGCCGATGCGGACCGGAATGTTCCTGGCTTCCAGCCTTTCAGCCAGCCTGCGGCCGGTCTTGCCGGTACCGCCAAGGATCAGGACCGGCTTGGATGTTGTGTTGGTCATTGTTTCTCTCCTCGTTGCAAAACATGAGCAATCCTCACGTTTGCAAAATGTGATAAATCCTCATATTCTGTGAGTCAAGCAGGAATTTTTCGGGACGCCCGCCCGGAACGCCTTTTGAGGATCCATTGATGGAAAGCGCATCGACCGTCGCACAGGACGCTCCCGGCCCGCGCCGCGAGCCCAGCCAGAAGCGCAGCCGCGAACGAGTGGAACGCATGCTGGGCGTCGCTTCGGCGCTGATTGCGGAAAAGGGCAGCGACGCGCTGCGCATGGGCGAGGTGGCCGAGAGAGCCGGCGTGTCGATCGGCTCGCTCTACCAGTTCTTTCCCGACAAGAGCGCCATCATCCGGGCGCTGGCCGACCGCTACCAGAAGGAAAGCGAAGCCTGCATCGCCGAAGCGCTGGCAAGTGTCGACGATATGAAAAGCCTGGAACGGGCCTTCTCCGAACTGGTCGATACCTATTACGACATTTTCCTGGCCGAACCGGTGATGCGCGACATCTGGTCCGGCACGCAGGCCGACAAGGCGTTGCGCGAACTCGAACTCGCCTGCAGCCGCGCCAATGCCGGCTTGCTGCTCGCTGTGCTCAGGCGCCTGCGCCCCAACGAAGATCCGGCCGCGCTCGAAAGCTCGGCCTTCCTTATCTGGCAACTTGGCGAAGCGGCGATGCGGCTCGCGGTCTCGGTCGACCGCGAGGAGGGCGACAGGCTGGTCGCCACCTACAAGCGCATGGCGCTTGGTGAACTAGCGCGCCGCTGAGACCGCGCCTTCGTCCATCGCCGACGCGTGCTTGGTGTCGCGCATGGAGACATAGACCAGCAGCGAAACGAAGATCACCCCGGCAAGGTAGTAGTAGAACCATTGCTCGTGGCCATGCTGCTTGAACCACAGCGCGATGACCGGCGCGGTGCCGCCGAAGATCGAAACCGTCAGCGCATAGGGCACGCCGACGCCGGTGGCACGCACGGCGGTCGGGAACAATTCTGCCTTCACCACCGCATTGATCGACGTGTAGCCGGCGGTGAAGATCCAGGCGCTGCAGATCAGCAGGAAGGCGACGAACGGCGATTTGGTCGACGCCAGCAGCGTCAGGATCGGCACGGTGAGCAGCGTGCCGGCGACACCGAAGAAGACCAGCAGCGGCTTGCGCCCGATCCGGTCGGAGATCAGCCCGTAGATCGGCTGCAGGATCGACGCGAAAATCAGCGATCCGGCGATCACATAGGTGGTGGTGAGATCCGCCAGGCCGACCGTCTGCTTGACGAAGGTCTGCATATAGGTGGTGAAGGTATAGAAGGCGGCCGTACCGCCCGCCGTGAGACCGACGACGATGGCAACCTCGCGTGGGTATTTCACCAGGCCACGCAGCGCGCCTTCGCGCTTCTGCGCCGCCGTGGTGGCAACGAATGCCTCGGTCTCGTGCAACTGCCGGCGCATGATTGCCGAGACGATGGCCAGCAGCGCGCCGATGACGAAGGGAATGCGCCAGCCCCAGGCAACCAGCTGCTCATGCGTCAGGAACACGTTCTGAAGAAGCAGCAGCACCAGGATGGCGCAGAGCTGCCCGCCGATCAGCGTCACATACTGGAAGCTGGAATAGAAGCCGCGATGGTTGGGATCGGCGACCTCGCTGAGATAGGTGGCGCTGGCGCCGTATTCGCCGCCGAGGCTGAGACCTTCGATAACGCGGGCGAGCGCAAGCAGCACAGGCGCGGCAAAACCGATCGTGGCATAGGTCGGCGTAAACGCGATGATGAGCGAGCCGAAACACATCATCAGCACCGAAATGGTCAATGACAGCCGGCGCCCGTAGCGGTCGGCGAGGTGGCCAAAAAACCAGCCGCCGACAGGCCGCACGATGAAGCCGGCGGCAAACAATGTCGCCGCATTCAATTGCTGGACGACGGGATCTTCCGACGGGAAGAAGGCCGGCGCGAAATAAAGCGCGAAGGCCGTATAGGCATAGAAGTCATACCATTCGACCAGATTACCGATCGAACCGATGAAGATGGCCTTGATCCGACGCCGGGCGTCGTCGAAATGGAGAGCGGTGTCCGTCACATGTCCTCCCTGCCCCCGGCAGGAAGATCGGACACTTCGTGATACGATGCAACTCGAAGCTGTCCGAATGTCGAGTACCGCACGGGATAACAAGGTGGAGGAGCTTGCCGGGCATCTTTCGGCAATAAAAAACCCGCCTCGAAGGCGGGTTTTTTGTGTTCGCTGTCGCGTCCGGCTTAGATGCCGAGATTGGCGAACTTGTTCTTGAACTTCGACAGACGGCCGCCGCGATCGAGCAGGGTCTGCTGGCCGCCGGTCCAGGCCGGATGCGTGGAGGGATCGATGTCGAGGTTCATCGTGTCGCCTTCCTTGCCCCAAGTCGAACGGGTCTGGTACTCGGTGCCATTGGTCATGACGACCTTGATGGTGTGGTAGTCGGGATGGATGTCAGCCTTCATCGCTCTTGTCCTGGCTAGGTGGGACGGCGGCCCTGCGGCGATGCGCCCCTTTTTAAAACTCGAAGCCGCAGCTATTGAGGAGCCACGGCTTCAAAAACGGTCGGCGTGCCTATACAACAGGCGAAATTGAATCACAAGGCCGCGCCGGAGCCAATTCGGACAGGAACCCGGACGATGGCGGACCCTCTCAGCGCAGACGAGCGCAGACGCTCGCTCAAGCCGCTTCAGCGCGTATTCCCCTACATCGCCCGCTATCGCGGTCTGGTCGTGGGTGCAGGCATCTCGCTGACCCTGGCCGCCGTGACGACGCTGGCGCTGCCGCTGGCCGTGCGCCGCATGATCGACAACGGCTTTTCCACCTCCGATTCCGTCTTCATCGCCAGCTACTTCGGCATGCTGATGATCATGGCGGCCGTGCTCGCGCTGGCTTCCGCCGGCCGCTACTACTTCGTCATTACGCTGGGCGAACGGGTTGTCGCCGATATCCGCCGCGACGTCTTTTCCCATGTCACCACGCTGTCGCCCGCCTTCTTCGACACGGCGCAGTCGGGCGAGATTATTTCTCGACTTGCCGCAGACACCACGCAGGTGAAATCCGCTGTCGGCGCCACCGCTTCCGTGGCGCTGCGCAACGTCATCCTCGGCCTCGGAGCGCTGGCGATGATGGTGGTGACCAGCCCGAAACTCTCCGGCCTCGTCATTGCCGCCATTCCCATCATCGTGCTGCCATTGGTCGCCTTCGGCCGCTCGGTGCGCCGCCGGTCCAGGCAGGCGCAGGACACGCTGGCAAACGCCACCGCCTATGCAAGCGAGCAGATCGGCGCCGTGCGCACGCTGCAGGCCTTCACCAATGAAGGCCTGGTCACCAACCGTTTCGCCGCCGCCGTCGAAGGCGCCTTCGCCGCCGCCCGCGCCTCGGTGCTTGCCCGCGCCCTGCTCACCTTCTTCGCCATCTTCATGGTGTTTTCCTCGGTCGTCGCCGTTTTGTGGTTCGGCTCGCGCGACGTGCTGTCGGGTACGCTGTCGCCCGGCACGCTCGGCCAGTTCCTGCTCTATTCGGTGTTCGCCGCCGGCGCGCTCGGCGCGCTCTCGGAAGTCTGGGGCGAACTGTCACAGGCCGCCGGCGCCGCCGAACGGCTGACCGAGATCCTGGCCGAGAAGCCGGGCATCGAGGCGCCGGCACGGCCGAAGCCGCTGCCGACGACGACCAAGGGCGCAATCGAGTTCGACAATGTCTCCTTCTCCTATCCGGCAAGGCCGGACCGTGCCGCCGTGCACGGCCTTGCCTTCAAGGTGAAGCCTGGCGAGACGGTCGCCATCGTCGGCCCGTCCGGAGCCGGCAAGAGCACGGTGTTTTCGCTGATCCTGCGTTTCTACGACCCTGAAACCGGCACCGTGAAGATCGATGGCCTCGATCTCACCGAAGCCGATCCGCTGGCCGTGCGTCAGCGCATCGCCATCGTGCCGCAGGATGTCACCATCTTCGCCGCCAGCGCGCGCGACAACATCGCCTTCGGGCGGCCCGGTGCTTCGAACGCCGAGATCGAGGCGGCGGCCAAGGCGGCACTCGCCGATGAATTCATCCTCAAATTACAGAATGGCTACGACACGCCTGTCGGCGAACGCGGCGTCACCCTTTCCGGCGGGCAACGCCAGCGCATGGCGATCGCCCGCGCCATCCTACGCGACGCGCCGATCCTGCTGCTGGACGAGGCGACCTCGGCACTCGACGCCGAAAGCGAGACCCTGGTGCAGGAGGCGCTCGAACACCTGATGCGCGGCCGTACCACGCTGGTCATCGCCCACCGGCTGGCGACGGTGCTGAAGGCCGATCGCATCCTCGTCATGGACAATGGCCGCATCGTCGAGGAAGGCACCCACAAGAGCCTTGTCGCCAAGGGCGGCATCTACGCCAAGCTCGCCAAGCTGCAATTCGAGACGGGCGCCAGCGCTTTTATGGGTGCGGCGGAGTAACGTATAAGCCGCAGCCACGCATCCGCCTATCCCAGCAGATTGCGCGCGGTGCGCATGAAAACCCTGGTGCCGATCGGAATAAGATCGTCGGGGAAATCGTAATCGGGATTGTGCAGTGCCGGATGCCGTTCGCCGGCGCCCAGGAAAAGCATCGCCGAAGGGGCGCTGCGCCCGAAGATGCCGAAATCCTCCGAAGCCCGCATCGGCAGGCTCTCCTCGCTGTGTTTGACGCCCTCCTGGTCGAGCGCGGTACGCAGATGCTCGACCGCCGAAGGCGCATTCATGCTGGCGACGAAGATCTCGTGATAATCGACCTTGAACGTCAGCCCCTGCTCGCCGGCAATACGACCAGCAAGCGCCTCGGCCGCGGCGCATAGCCCCGCCATGCGCTCGTCGAGCCGCGTACGCAAGGTCGCCCACACTTCCGCACGGCCCGGCGCGACACCGAACACAGCCTCGCCCATCGCGGCATGGGTAACGGTGACCATGCCGAAATCGTCGTCGGTGAAAGCGCCGCCGCCGAGCTTCGCCAGCGCCGGCATCAGTTGGCTCACCGCCAGCATCGGCGAAGTCCCGGTTTCCGGCATGGACGAGTGCGCCGTCTTGCCTTCCAGCACGATGCGCATGCCGCGCGAGGCGCAATTGACGACGCCCGCTTTCAGCCTGACCTCGCCAAACGGGATGCCTGGCAAATTGTGCAGCGAGAACGAGAAATCCGGCGCGATCTCGCCGAAACGCCGATCGGCCACCACGCCGGCGGCACCATCGCCAGTCTCCTCCGCCGGCTGGAACATCAGCACCGCACGCCCCTTTGCCGGGCGCTTGCGCCCGAACTGCCGGCCAAGTGCGGCCAGAATGGTGGTGTGCCCGTCATGGCCGCACATATGCGACTTGCCTGGAACCAGCGAGGAATGCGGCACGCCCGACAATTCCTCGATCGGCAGCGCGTCGAGTTCGGACCGGAACAGCACGGTCGGGCCGGGTCTGCCACTGTCGTAGATCACGGCGACACCGTGACCGCCAAGACCGGTCAGCACCTCGTCCGGCTTGGTGTCGTCGAGGAAGGTCACCACCGCGCGAGCGGTCGCTTCCTCCTCGTTGGAGATTTCCGGATATTGATGCAGCCGGCGCCGCCAGGCCGTGAGTTCGATGAGGTCCTGGTTGGTCAGGGACAATGCGGCCTCCACATCCGGTTGATGGGCCGCAAGCATGCAGCCCAAAACCGCCGGCGGGAAGATGCAGCGGCCGGAAAACGACCTTCCAGCCGCGAAGCGCCGAGGCTCAGATGAATGTCGCGATTTCCGACAGCGGCTTCTTCTCGATCGCGTGGGTCGGGATGGTGGCTCCCTCTTTCGGGTAGCCGACGACCATCAGGATATAGGGCTTGTCGTGCGGGTCGCGGCCACAGATCTCGTTCAGGAAGCTCATCGGGTTCGGCGTATGGGTCAGCGCGACAAGTCCGGCGCGATGAATGGCAGTGATCAGGAAACCGGTGGCGATCGAGACCGATTCCGGCACGTAGTAGTTCTTGCGCATGACACCGTCGGCGGAGCGGCTGCGACGCTCGCCGAAGATGCAGATCAGCCAGGGCGCCTCTTCCAGGAACGGCTTGTCGGCATCGGTGCCGAGCGGCGCCAGCGCAGCCAGCCACTCCTCGCCGGCCCTGCCCTCGTAGAAAGCCTTCTCCTCTATCTCGGCTGCTTCGCGAATGCGCTTCTTGATCGAAGCGTCGCTGATGACCGCGAAATGCCAGGGCTGGTGGTTGGCGCCGTTGGGCGCGGTACCCGCCGCCAGGATGCAGGTTTCGATGATGTCGCGCGGCACCGGCCGGGTCGAAAACTCCCGCACCGTGTGGCGGGCGCGCAGTTCCGCGTAGAAGGCTTCGGCGTTGGCGCGCATGGTTTCGAGCGGAAGCTCGCGATAGTCAGGCAAGGGGATCGGCTGGTAGCTGGCGGTCGGCTTCATCGAACGGGCTCCTCACATTGTCCAACAATATTGTCCAACAATCATGAAAAGTGCAAGCTGCCTTGCGGAGAACCGCTCAGGCCGGCGCGAAATGATCGTCGGACAGTCTCTGGATCAATGTCCGCGAGGCGGCGACATGGTCCCGCATCGCGGCTTCGGCCGCCCGCATGTCTTCGGCAAGTATCGCTTCGACGATGCGGCGGTGCTCGACATTGCTGGCGAAGACATCCTGCCGGTCGACCAGCATGCGGAACTGCAGCCAGTAGAGCGAATTGGACAGCCTGGTCAGGGTCTCGGCCAGCACGGGATTGTCCGCAGTCTCCGAGAACAATCCGTGGAAACGGTTGTTGGCATCGGAGAAGGCGGCCATGTCGTTGCCGTCGACGGCGTGGTTCATCTCTTCCTGCAGCACAAGCAGCTTGCCCGGGTCGGCACGCAGAGCCGGCAAGGCGAGGCCGACAGCCAGCACCTCCAGCGCGCCGCGCACGGCGAACAGATTGTTGACCTCCTTGCGTGACAACCGGCGGACCGTGACGCCGCGATGCGGCTCGAAAGCAAGCAATCCATCCGCCGTCAACCGCTGGAAAGCCTCGCGCACCGAGGTGCGCGACACGCCATACCGAGAGGCAAGCTCGACCTCGGTCAGCCGCTGCCCCGGCACGAGATGGCCTCCCCGCACCGCCTGCGCGATGGCGGAGGCAACCTGCTGTGCTGTCGAGGATGTGTCGCGATCGGTCACGAAAGACGGCCCGGTCCTGTCCCTGTCGGTCGAGACCCTATCACGACTTGCCGTAGCGCTGCTTCAGATGCGCGATGAAATGCGCAGCGTTGAGTTTTTCGCCGGTGGCGCGCTCCAAAAGTTCAGGCGTCGAATAGCGCGAGCCTTGCGACCAGATACGGTCGCGGCGCCAGCCGTTGACGGCACCAAAATCGCCACGGGCGATCTCTTCGTTGGCCGCCGGATGCTCCCCGGTCAGCGCCGCCCATTGCTGGGCGGCCATCATGGCGCCGAGCGTATAGGACGGGAAATAGCCAAACGCGGCAGACGGCCAGTGCACGTCCTGCATCGGCCCGTCGGCCGCGTTGTCGATGGTGGAAAGGCCGAGATAGTCGCGCATCTTGGCGTCCCAGGCTTCCGGCAGGTCGGCGACTTCGAGCCGGCCGGAGACCAAGTCCTGCTCCAGTTCGAAGCGCAAGATGACATGCAGCGGATAGGTGACTTCGTCGGCGTCGACACGGATCAGGCCGCGCTCGACCTTGTGCACATGCGGCAGAAGATCATCCAGCGTCCAGGCCTCGCCCAGATGCTTCTCGACCACTGGCAGCGCCCAGCGCCAGAACGCCGGATTGCGGCCAAGCTGCTTTTCGACGAACAGGCTCTGGCTTTCGTGCACGGCCATGCCGCGCGCCTTGCCGAGCGGCCAATGCGGCCATTGCTTGGGCAGGTTCTGCTCGTAAAGCGCATGACCGGTCTCGTGCAGGACGCCCATCAGCGCCGACAGGAAATCGGACGTCTTGTAGCGCGTGGTGATGCGCACGTCGGTCGGCACGCCACCGCAGAACGGGTGATGCGAGACCGAAAGCGAGCCGTGGTCGAGATCGAAGCCGACCGCCGCCATCATCGCTAGACCCAGTTCGCGCTGTCTGTCGACCGGGTAGACACCGCCAAGCGGCTTCAGCGGCCGCTTGGCCAGCCGTTCGGCCTGCACCGCCAGCGCTTCCGGCACGAAGTCCTTCAGGAAGGTCTTGAGCTCGGCGAAGACGGGAGCGATGTCCGCGGCGCGATTGCCGGGATCGTATTGTTCCATCAGCGCATCATAGGGTGAAAGCCCCAGCACGCCGGCGCGCAAGCCCGCTTCCTCGCGCACCAGCGAAACGATGTTCTCGAGCGCCGGCCGGAACCCGGCCCAGTCATTTTTCGCGCGCAGTTCGCGCCACAGCTGTTCCGAACGCAGCCGCGCGGCCGTCTGCCGCTCGACGAATTCCGTCGGCAGGCAGGTGAGATTGACGTATTGGCGCTCGAACTCGCGCAGGGCCGCCTGCTGGTCGGCATCCAGCGCCTCCGCCTTGGCCGCCGCAATCCAGTCCGCCGCTTCCGGCGCCGTCGCCTGGCGATGATAGAGCCCGGCTAGAGTAGCCATCGCCTCGGCCCGTTTCTCGCCACCGCCAACAGCCATGTGGGTGGCCTCGTCGGCGCCCAGAATAGCTTGCGCGTGTTCCAGCGCTTCCAGTTTGTGGCCGAGTTCGTCAAGCTTCTTGAAGGACATTGCTTTCACCAGGGATCGGTTCGGGGTTGGCGCGAACAGACATCAAGGAGCAGGCCGTTGCAAGCCTGCGCGGCCCCTTGCGCAACGCTTTCGCCTGCGGGAACATGAAAGCGCTTTGGACCCGAGGGGGAGACAATGATTGCCAACGTGCTTGTCGGCCTGGTCGCGCTGATTCACGCCTATATCGTCTACCTGGAGATGGTGTTGTGGGACACGCCGCGAGGCCACAAGGCCTTTGGCCTGACCCCGGAATTCGCCACTGCGTCGAAGGTGCTTGCCGCCAACCAGGGCCTCTACAACGGGTTCCTTGCCGCCGGTCTGGTCTGGGGGCTTTATCTCGGCGGCGCCGGCTTCCAGGTCAAAACCTTCTTTCTCATCTGTATTGTCGTCGCGGGTCTCTATGGCGCGGCAACAGCGAATCGGAAAATCCTCTACATCCAGGCCCTTCCAGCCGCGTTGGCGCTCGCTGCGCTCTGGCTGGGCTGGTGAACGCAAACGCCTCCGGGCGGACTCGGAGGCGTAGACAATTGCCATGAAAGCCGGCGCTAGCCGTTCGGATAGCTGCCGCCGTCCGAGCCGTCGCCCATATTGATGTTCTGGCCAGTATCGTTCAGCAGGCTGGTGTTGAGATCGTCGACTTGCTGCAGCACCTGCCGATAACCGGTGCGCGAAGCGCCATGGCGAATCTGGTTGGCCCAGGCCGTCAGCTTGTGAGCTTCGGCCGATGAGATCAAATTGCCTTGCTTGGCGTCGGCGATGCCCTGCTCGACACCTTGGAGCTGGTTGAGAGCGGCGCGCAGATGCGAGCCGTCGAACGAAGTGTCCATGGCTACCGGCTCATCCAGTGCGCCCTTGTGATGCTTGGCCGCATAGGCGCCGGTCAAAGGCACCGCGGCGAGCACGGTGGCGAAGATGATGGTCCTGGACTTGATACGACGCATGGTCGCTTCTCCCTGGTATCGGGAAGCGGCTCAATCCTCCCGCTTCCTGTTGATCGGCCGTCCGGTGTCGTCGTGTCGCGCTGCACCCCGAGCGCCGGCGGTACCCGGCCCGCATCAGGGAAATGAAGGCGGAGCGCAGGCGTTCCAGCGCCTGTCGCGAACGTGACCAACCGTGAAGTAAAGCGAGCTTGGCGTGATCGAAGCGTGATCGGTTCGTGATCGAGCGGCATTGATTTGGTGCTCCAAAAATGAAACCGCCCGGCAATGCCGGGCGGTTCCTGAACGTCTCGAGCAGGGATTTATTTGGTGTAGACCGGCTCCGGCTCCGGCACATAGACCGGCGGAGGCGGCGCGCAATCCGACCTGCCGAACTGGTAGCGCAGACCGGCGCGCACTTCGTGCGAGTTGATGCCGGTGTCGAAGCCCGGGCCGCCACCGACCTTGTAGCCGAACATCGGGCCGCCATTGATGTGGCTGAAACGGTAGCCGACATCGAGCTTGGCATTGTCGGTCAGGCAGTAGGAGGCACCTGCCATGAGGGCGTAAGCGAAGCGCCAGCTGCTTTTCCCTTCATGCTCGAACTCGCCGTCCGGATCCTTGTTGATCAGGCTGTTCCACTTGAGGTTCGCGCCGCCGATACCGGCGCCGACATAAGGGGTGATGCCGTGCCAGGTGCCGATGTCGACATAGGCGTTGGCCAACAGCAACAGCGCCGAATAAGAGCTGGTGTCGCTCGATGTACAGGGCAGGCCGGTGCCGCAGAAGCCAGAGGTGCTGCCGTTGAACTTGGTCTTCGACCAGTAATCGAGCGTCACGTCGGTGCGGAAGTATTTGGTCACCTGGTAGCCGACGCCGCCGCCGATCGAGAAGCCGCCCTTCAATTCGTGGCTGTCGAAATGGCCAACAATGCCGGGTGCGCCATAGAGGATGTAGTCGGCGCCGCGCATGGTGGACTTGCGATAGCCGAGGTCGCCGCGGATATACCAGCCGCCATAATCGGCTTCTTCATAAACGGGCGCGGCAGGCTGCGGAGCCTCCACCACCGGCGGCTCCGGCAAATCCGCCGCCAACGCCGGCATGGCGAGACCGGACAGCAGGCCTGCGAGGACTGCCCCTCTTCCGAAATTGAACATCCTTGTCACCCTTGAGACGTCGGAGCACGGAACGTGCCCGAATGCGATTGACCTCGGGTGTGGATAATGAATTGCAAAGGTTAAGACGCGTTTAACCGTGCTGATTAACTATGAATCTCTAAGATTGCTTGCGCTTAGACATCGAGCTCTTAGGCACACAACAAAAAGCCCGCCAGAGGCGGGCGTTTCAAAGGAGCGTCTGAAGTTGCGGTGAAGATTTACGCGGCGCTGCGTGCTTGCGAGATCACGCCAACGATGTCGTTGACGACGTCTTCGACCAGCTTGGGGTCGTCGCCTTCGGCCATGACGCGGATGAGCGGCTCGGTGCCGGAGGGGCGAATGACCAGTCGGCCCTTCTTGCCGAGCCGGTTCTGCGCTTCCTCGATCGCGGCCTTGACCGGTGCTTCCTCGAGCGGCTTGCCGCCGGAGAAGCGCACATTCTTGAGCAATTGCGGCACCGGCTCGAATTTCTTGAGCAGTTCGCTGACCGGGCGGTTCTGACGCTTGACGCAAGCCAGCACTTGCAGGGCCGAGACCAGGCCGTCGCCCGTGGTCGAAAAATCGGAAAGGACGATGTGGCCGGACTGTTCGCCGCCGACATTGAGGCCATGCGCGCGCATATGTTCGACCACGTGACGGTCGCCCACCTTGGTACGGTGCAGCTGCAGCTTCATACCGGTCAGGAAGCGTTCGAGGCCGAGGTTGGACATCACCGTGGAAACCACGCCGCCGCCTGCCAGGCGGCCATTCTGGTGCCAGGACTCCGCGATCAGCGCCATGATCTGGTCGCCATCCACGACCACGCCGTTCTCGTCGACGATCACGACCCGGTCGGCGTCGCCGTCCAGCGCGATACCGATGTCGGCGCGTACTTCGTGCACCTTCTTCTGCAGGTCGGCCGGATGGGTGGAACCGCAGTCCTTGTTGATGTTGAAGCCATTCGGATCGACATTGATGGCGACGACGTCGGCGCCAAGTTCCCAAAGCGCGGCCGGCGCCACCTTGTAGGCGGCACCGTTGGCGCAGTCGACAACGATGCGCAGACCCGACAGCGACATGGCGCGCGGCAGCGTCCGTTTGGCGAATTCGATGTAGCGGTCATGCACGCCATCGACACGCTTGGCGCGACCGAGGCTGTCGGAATCCGCCAGCGCCATCTCGACATCCTCGTCGAGCATCGCCTCGATGCGCTCCTCGATCTCGTCGGAAAGCTTGTAGCCGTCCGGGCCGAACAGCTTGATGCCGTTGTCATAGTAAGGGTTGTGCGAGGCCGAGATCATGACGCCGATGTCGGCGCGCAACGAGCGGACCAGCATGGCGACCGCCGGTGTCGGGATCGGGCCGAGCAGGAAGACGTCCATGCCGGCGGCGCAAAGGCCGGCGACCAGGGCGTTCTCGATCATGTAGCCGGAGAGACGTGTATCCTTGCCCAGCACGACGCGATGGCGGTGACTGCCACGTTGGAACGAGAGACCGGCGGCCATGCCGACTTTCATCGCGATTTCGGCCGTCATGGGAAACTTGTTGGCGCGACCGCGAATACCATCAGTCCCGAAATAACGTCCCGACATTTACTTTTGATCCCTGCCTGCCTGTCTGCCCGAAGGCAGCTAATGCCACATCTGCCCCACGCCAGGCCATCACATTGTGTTATCTTGTGTCACGATTGTTAGAAATTCGTTGTCCCGCCAAAAATGTGACATACTGGTCACAATGCTCGCCGATAGTGCGGGAGGAAATGCGGCTGCCGACACTGGCGTAACCATCGGTTGCGCGCTATTGCTCGCATGGGATTGATTGTGAGTGGCACAACGGAGAGAACGCTATGCTCATCGATCGTATTGCAACTTTGACGGGCCTTGCCGTCGTGACGTTGTTCCTGGCTCAGCCAGCCAGCGCCCTCACGATGGCCGAATGTAGCACCAAGTATAACGCCGCCAAGGATGCCGGCACGCTGTCGGGCCAGACGTGGAACCAGTTCCGCAAGGCTCAGTGCGGCACCGACGCCAGCGCGACGGCGACGCCTGCGGCCACGCAGGACACCACCAAGCCGGCGAAGAAAGCCAAGACAGCCGCCGCCGACTCGGCCGGCCAGGGCCTGACGGCCAAGGAATGCTCGGCTAAGTATCAGGCTGCCAAGGCTGCCGGTACCCTCAACGGCATGAAGTGGAACGACTTCCGCAAGACCCAGTGCGCCGCTGGCGCCGCTGCGGCAGCGACCGACACCATGAAGCCGGCTGCGAAGACCACCGCGAAGCCTGCCGATACCGCCGCTGCTGGCGGCAAGGGCCTCAGCATGGCCGAATGCTCGACCAAGTACCAGGCAGCCAAGAGCGGCGGTACGCTGGGCAGCCAGAAGTGGAACGACTTCCGCAAGGCCAATTGCGGCGCCGGCGCTGCCGACGACGAATCCGTGCCGAACCCGCAGGAAGCCAACTACACCAACGAGCCGGAAACCCCGACCGCGAAGGCTCCGAGCGGCGTGAAGTTCCCGACCGCCGTCTCGCCGAAATATTCGTCGGAGACTGCCGGCAAGGCTCGCATGCACACCTGCCTTGACCAGTATTATGCCGCCAAGGACGCCAATGCGCTCGGCGGCTTGAAGTGGATCCAGAAGGGCGGCGGCTATTACAGCCTCTGCAATGCCAAGCTGAAGGGCTGATCGCCCCAAAGCGAGGCTGGCAAAGCCCGACAAATCGAACCCGCGGATTCCGGTCCGCGGGTTTTTCTTTTGACCGAGCTCAGGCCGGTTCGCTTCGCCCGACGGCACTGAGTTCCGCCCAATCGAATTCTTCCTCCAGGACATGGTAAGCATCGTCGCCGATAACGAAGCTTCGCCTCAGTTCGATTGCACGGGCGCGGGCAGCCGAGATCGCCTGTAGCCGCAAGGCACCGCCCGGCAGACCGACGGTCTGGCGCGGCTGCATACCAACCTCGCAAAGTTCTATGACGGCGCCGTACTCCTTGCGCAACAATTTGGCTGCGAGGCTGTCTTCTTCTCCGATCGAGGCGACCGCTGCCCGGTAGGCCTCGATGCGCCCATGCAGCACTTCCTGGCCGACGGGATCGTTGTCGGACAGGCCGAGCCATAGGATCAGCGGCTTCAACGTCAGCCCCTGCAGCACCAGCGTTCCGAAGACGACGGCAAACGCGGTGAAGAGAATGAGATCGCGATGCGGAAAAGGCGAACTGTCGCGCAGCACCTCAGGAATGGAGAACGCCGCAGCGAGCGTGACGATGCCGCGCATGCCCGCCCAGGAAACGACAATGCCACCCTCGCGCGTCGGTCGCGCCATTGGCCTTGGCGGGTTGAAGCCGTAGCGTTCGATACGCCAGCGGATCAGTTTGTTGTAGCTCATCACCCAGGCAAAACGCGTCAGGATGACGACGGCAAGAATGGTCGCGGCGAACAACACATAGTTGCTGCGCATGTCAGGTGTCAGCTGCTTCCAGATCGGGCCGAGCTGCATGCCGATCAACACGAAAGCCATTGCATTGAGAATGAAGACGGCTGCTTCCCAGACAGCATAGACCGGCACGCGCAGCCTCGCCGGCATGTGCGGCCCACGCGAATTGGCGATGGTCATGGCATACACGACGATGGTCAGAATGCCGGACAGGCCAATCGCCTCGGCGGCAATCCAGACGCCGAAGGTGGTGGCGAACTGAACGATGATCGAGGTCGGAAAATCGCGGGTACTTGTGAACGGCATCAGCACACGCGCCAGGAGATATCCGGCCACCACACTTCCGAAGACTGTCAGCAGAAAAACCGGCGTGCCACTCGACACCGAAAGCCCGCCCGCCAGCACCGCCATGATGGCGAGCTTGTAGAGAAGCAGGGCGCTGGCATCGTTGAGCAGGCTCTCGCCCTCGAGGATCTTCAGGAGGCGATGCGGCAGCTTGACCTGCCGCATGACGGCGGTTGCCGCGGCCGCATCGGGTGGCGCCACGATGGCGCCGAGCGCAACGGCGACAGGCCAGGACATTCCGGGTACCAGCCAGCGCGCGGCGAGAGCGACGGTGAGCGTCGTCAAGCCCACCGCCACGAGTACGAGACCGGCGACCGGCAACCAGTTGTCGCGCAAGTCCCGCAACGACGTGTCGTAGGCGGAATCGACCAGCACCGGCGCGACGAAAAGGGTCAGCGCCAGATGGGGATCAAGCGTCCATTGTGGGCTGTTCGGCAGAAACGGGATCAGAACGCCGCCGATGGCCAGGAACGTGGGATAGGGCGCACCAACGCGCCGCGCCAGCGTCGAGAGCAATGCCGCTCCGAGCAGGAGAACGATGATCCACTGGAATGTCTGCATGGAGTTGCCACGCCGGATAGAGTTCGTTCGTGCGAATTTCCGACAATCACGGCCGGCGCACGCGCGGGTTCGCCAGCGACAATAACGACGATGTCAGGACCCGTCTCCTGCCTTCGACGCCCGACGATTTTCGGCGTTTCTTCTCTGGCCACGTTTCCCCTGGTCACCACAAACCATCGGGAACCTACAAAAAGAAAACGCCGCGAACAGGTCGCGGCGTTTTCATGTTGGATAGGGACCGGTGCCGATTAGCTCGAAGGCTGCGGCTCCATGCCACCTTCAGCCTCGGGGCCCTTCTTGCGGCGACCACCCGTACCGGCCTTCGGCACGGCGGAGCCACGCGAAGTCGGGGTATCGTCGCCGAGATCGCGCGACGGCTTCTGGCCGGCGATCAGCTGCTTGATCTCCTCGCCCGACAGCGTCTCGTATTCGAGCAGGCCTTCGGCCAGCGCGATCCAGTCCTTCTTCTTCTTGGTCAGGATCGTTCTGGCGGTCGAATAGGCCTCGTCGATCAGGCGGCGCACTTCGGCGTCGATGATCTGCGCGGTCTCTTCCGAGACGTTCTGCGTGCGCGCCACCGAATGGCCGAGGAAGACCTCTTCCTGGTTTTCGCCGTAGGCGACGTGGCCGAGCTTGTCGGAGAAGCCCCAGCGCGTCACCATGGCGCGCGCCAGCTTGGTCGCCTGCTCGATGTCCGAAGAGGCGCCGGAGGTGATGTTCTCCTTGCCGAACTTGAACTCTTCCGCCACGCGGCCACCCATCATGATGGCCAGGCGCGAGATCATGTATTTGTAGCTCATCGAGTAGCGGTCGCCTTCCGGCAGCTGCATGACCATGCCGAGCGCGCGTCCGCGCGGAATGATGGTCGCCTTGTGCAGCGGGTCGGCGGCCGGCACGTTGAGCGCCAAGATGGCATGGCCGGACTCGTGATAGGCGGTCAGCTCCTTCTCGGCCTGGGTCATAGCCGAGGAGCGGCGCTCGGCGCCCATCATGATCTTGTCCTTGGCATCCTCGAACTCCTGCATGGTGACGAGACGCTTGTTGCGCCGCGCCGCCATCAAGGCGGATTCGTTGACGAGGTTCATCAGGTCGGCGCCCGAGAAGCCGGGGGTGCCGCGCGCGACCGTCTTCAGGTCGACATTCGGCGCCAGCGGTACGTTGCGGACATGGACCTTGAGGATCTTCTCGCGGCCGACGATATCCGGGTTCGGAACCACGACCTGACGGTCGAAGCGGCCCGGACGCAGCAGCGCCGGGTCGAGAACGTCGGGACGGTTGGTGGCGGCGATCAGGATGATCGACTCGTTGGCCTCGAAGCCGTCCATCTCGACCAGCAGCTGGTTCAGCGTTTGCTCGCGCTCGTCATTGCCGCCGCCGAGACCGGCGCCGCGGTGACGACCGACGGCATCGATTTCGTCGATGAAGATGATGCAGGGCGCATTCTTCTTGGCCTGCTCGAACATGTCGCGGACACGGCTCGCGCCGACGCCGACGAACATTTCGACGAAGTCGGAACCCGAAATGGTGAAGAACGGCACATTGGCTTCACCAGCGACCGAGCGGGCCAGAAGCGTCTTGCCAGTGCCGGGAGGGCCGACGAGCAGCACGCCGCGCGGGATCTTGCCGCCCAGGCGCTGGAACTTCTGCGGATCGCGCAGGAACTCCACGATCTCCTCGAGGTCCTGCTTGGCCTCGTCCACGCCGGCGACATCCTGGAAGGTGACGCGGCCATGCGCTTCGGTGAGAAGCTTGGCTTTGGACTTGCCGAAGCCCATGGCACGGCCAGAGCCGGACTGCATCTGGCGCATGAAGAAAATCCACACGCCGAGGATCAGGATCATCGGCAGCCACGAGATCAGGTAACCGAACAAGGTGTTGGAACCGTCGGTCTCGGGACGAGCGTTGATGACGACGTTCTTTTCCTCAAGCCGCGAGACCAGAGACTGGTCGCCGGGTGAGTAGGTCTGGAAGCCTGCTGCGCTGTCGGCATAGGTGCCGCTGATACGGTCGCCGGCGATCGTCACCGTCTTGACGCGGCCGGACGCTACATCCTGCAGGAACTGCGAATAGGGAACGTCGGTCGACGCGCCACGCGTCTGCGGCGTCTGGAAGAGATTGAAAAGAGCGATGAGCAGGACCGCTATGATCGCCCAGAGCGCCAGGTTGCGATAGTTCGGATTCATCGATTGTCCCGTTGGCGCCCGATCATGGGCGCTGATCTTTGAAGTGTTGCGCTTAACATAGGGAGAGCGCACCCCCTTGCCAAGCATAACAACATGGCTCGGTTAAGCATTCGCCGTCGCTTTCGCGCCACGACGGACGACCAATGGTGGCTCTCCAACGACCGCCCCGCCGATGAGCTTCGCCACCGCCCGAGCAAGGCCAAGATCGAAGCCCGGCAGGAAACGGGCGAAAGGTGAGGCAATGGGCAACGCTGCTCCAACCGTTGGTTTTCCGGCCTCCCCGACAAGTCCAAGGCACGTGCCGTCCCGCCAAAGTGCGGGTTCTGTAGCCAACGCCGCGTAAAACAAGCTTGAAGGCGTCCCCGACACCGTTTCATCGGCGAAGGTTTTTGCAGCCATTTGGCCGAATGGCGCGATCACGCAATCCCTTGCGGCGTCGTTGAAAGTGATGCGGTATCGGCCATCCCAAACCGTGTCGGACACGGCGGGCATGTCAGTGGGCAGGCCTCGCGTTTCGCGGCGCAGAAAGATGCCCGAGCGGCGACTGTCGGCTACCGTCCGCGACAATGTAGCGCGATGTCCCAAACCCTTGAGACGATGGAAAAGCACGGTCGCGCGCTCCTCGTCCGGCAGGAACGAGATGCCTCCGACGACGGCCAACAAAACCCGCAGCGCGTAGATGGAGGCCGCTGGATCATCTGTGTTCGCGAAGACCGGGTCTAGGCGGATCAGGCCACGGGTCGGGCGGCTCGCGTGGACATCGATCAATCTGGCCGCGCGGCGGCCGAGATATTCCCGCTCAGCCGCGGCCTTTCCGGCGATTGCGAAGAGTTCGTCGAAGCGCCGGCCGTCGCTACCGAGAGCGGTGCGCAGGCGAGGACGCTCGAACCGGCCGTCGACATTGGTCGGATCGTCGATCCAGCCAAGGCCGCGCGCGCGCAACAGGGTGCGCAGCGCATCGCGCCGCTCTGCCAGAAGCGGGCGAAGGATCCAAATATCTCCGTCGAAAAGCGTTGCCGGGGCCATGCCGGCAAGGCCACGCCCCTGATCCCGCGCCTGCCTCATCAGGACGGTTTCAGCCTGGTCGTCCGCGGTATGGCCGGTCAACACCATCCCAAGGCCGGCATGCCGCGCGGCGTCGGCAAGCAGCCGATAGCGGGCCTCGCGCGCCGCCGCGGGCAATCCGGTCGAGGGTTTGGCTCCCTCCCAGACGACGATGCGATGAGCAATACCGAGCCTGGCACACAAACGGGCGACCTCTTGCGCTTCCGCGATGGAATCCGGGCGCAGCCCATGATCCACCGTGACGGCGAGCAGCCGGGCCGACGGGACGGAACGGTCGAGGTGATCTTTCAGGAGAACCAGAAGCGCGGTCGAATCACTGCCGCCCGAAACGGCGGCCACGGCGCCCTGGCCGAAGTCGATATGCGAGAAAAGCGGATGTTCAGAAAGCGGCCCGATATGCGCCATCAGCACGAGGCGAGCGCCCGCTCCTGCTTGACGCGTTCCTTGAGCGCGCTGGTGGCATCGGGATAACGCTTGCCGATTTCGGCGAAGGTGGCGCAAGCGACGTCGCGCTGCTTGAGACCCATCAGGGAGATGCCGAGCTTCAGCATCATGTCAGGCGCCTTCTTGGACTTCGAATAGTCCTTGCTCGCGCCAAGGAAAACTTCGGCGGCGTCGCGATATTTCTGCTGGCCGAGCAGAGCCTCGCCCAGCCAATAGTGGGCGTCGGCAGCTTTCGCATCGGTCGGGAAACGTTCGATATGCTGGCGAAACCCCTGTTCGGCGGTGTTGTAGTCCCCGGACAGGATGAACTGATAGGAGTTGCGGTAGAGCTCCTCCGGGCTGTTGGTGCTCGGCAAGGATGCGACAACTGCACCGCCCGAAGGCGCCTGGGATGTCGCCGGAGCGCTCGGGATGTCGGCCGGCGGCTGTGCGGTCACCACATTGCCGTTCTTGTCGACGGTAATGGTCCCGAACGACTTGGACTGCTGACCCGGGACGAGCTTCCCCGGATCGCCATTTCCCGAATCGATGATCAGGTCGCCGACCTGATCCCCGGAAGAAGCCTGGTCGGCCGGCTGCGGTTGGGCAGCGGTCTGTGACGTTCCTGCGGCATGGGTGCCGGCGGTCGCCGGCACCTTGGGTGTTGTTGCAGCGGGCGCCTGCGCCACGCTGCTGTTGCCGGTAGCGGCATCGGACTTCTTGTGCGAGGCGCCGCCACCCTGCTCGATCTGCTGAAAGCGGAACTCGTTGTCTTCCTGTGATTTGCGCAGTTGCTCCTGCAGCTGCAGGATTTGGAAGTTCAGCTCCTCGATCTTGCCGTTCATCTGCCGGATCTGGTCTTCCAGCCCTACGGTGCCGCCAGCCTGCGCAAGCTGGACGTCGTCGGACTTCTTCGACTGTCCGCCAAAGACACCCGGCAGATTGATGCTGGGCAGTTTGAACGAAAAGCCGTCCTCGGTGGTGCGCACCGGTCCGGCCGCCCAGGCGGGTGCGACGACACTCGCTGTGAGAAGAACGGCAAGCGTCCCGCTCAGGATTGTTCTGAAATGCATTGGTCTCTCGCCATCAAGGTCAAACGGTTCAATGCCCGGAAGCCGATCATCGCCTTGGAGACGGTAGACCGACCCGAACGCATCCGCTTTTAGCAGGGCGCGAGACTTCGGCCAAATTTTGTTTCGGCCAGATGTCCAAGAAACAAAAGGTTGCAAAAAAGGCGGCCGAAGCCGCCTTTTCGATGATCTGCAATTGGCTGGCCGGCCGAAGCCGACGGCCTATCAGGAGCCGGCGCCCGACAGGGTGGTGACGGCGCGGCGGTTCTGCGACCAGCAGGAGATGTCGTCGCAGACGGCGACCGGACGTTCCTTGCCGTAGGAAATGGTCTTCAGGCGCTTGGCTGCGACACCCTTGCCGATCAGGAAGTCGCGGGCGGCAGCGGCACGGCGGGCGCCGAGCGCCAGATTGTATTCGCGGGTACCGCGCTCGTCGGCATGGCCTTCGACGACGATCGCGTACTGACCATACTTGTTCAGCCACTGCGCCTGGCGGCCAAGTGTCTGCTGGGCGTCGGCGCGGATCGACGAGGAGTCGGTGTCGAAGAAGATGCGGTCGCCGATATTGACGGTGAAGTCCTGTGCGGAGCCGGGGGTCGCGGCGCCACCACCGAGACCGAGATCGGCAGCGCTGTTCGGGGTCTTCTTCGAGGCGCAGCCTGCAATCGCCAGCGAGGCGACCAGCGCGATCATGACCGGGTTCGTGGTAAGCTTTGCGATACGGCGCATGCCGCCTCTCCTTCGCATTCGAGTGATTTCATTGATCTGCCAGTAACCACGTTTGGGTTAACCGGCGCTCAAGAAACACGGTTAAAATTCGGTTGCGGTCGCCGTCCGCGACCGTTGCCAAGGCGATAGGCCAGAATGACCAGCACGCCGGGGCACGCTCGACGCTACACTTGCACTCCGTATGCCAACCTCCCGGAAGCCCCGGGATTGGCCGGCTTCGGCCACTAGCGGGGAGGCTCTAGTCCGAAATGCGGCCAAAACGCGGCCAAGTCATGAAAAAGGGGCCGTGAGGCCCCTTTCTACGGCATTTCGAGAATGCGTGCTACTCGAGCAGCGGCGACCAGGCCGGATCGGAAGCGAAGCCTGCCGTCGGGATCGGCTGCTCGTTGCGGCCGGTCAGGTCAATCGAATAGAGCTTCGGCCCACCACCACCGGCGCTGTCGCGGAAGAACATCAGGACACGGCCGTTCGGCGCCCAGGTCGGGCCTTCCTGCTGGAAGCCGGAGGACAGGATACGTTCGCCCGAGCCGTCTGTCTTCATCACGCCGATCTGGAATTCGCCGCCCGCCTGCTTGGTGAAGGCGATCAGGTCGCCGCGCGGCGACCATACCGGCGTCGAATAGGTGCCGTCGCCGAACGAGATACGGGTCTGGCCGGAGCCATCCGCGCCCATGACATAAATCTGGGCCCGACCGCCACGGTCGGAGGTGAAGACGACCTTCGATCCGTCGGGCGAATAGGAAGGCGACGTGTCGATGGAGGTCGAGTTGGTCAGTCTGGTCGTCGAACGGCTGCGCAGGTCCATCGCGTAGATGTTGGAATTGCCGTCGTCGCGCAGAAGGCTCATCACCACCTTCTGGCCATCCGGCGAAAAGCGCGGCGCAAAGGTCATGCCGGGGAAATTGCCGACCAGTTCGCGCTGCCCGGTCTCAAGCTGCAGCAGATAGACCTTAGGCTGCCCGCTCTCATAGGACATGTAGGTGATTTCCTGCCGGTTCGGCGAGAAACGCGGCGTCAGCACGATCGAGGAACCGTTGGACAGGTAGCGTGCATTGGCGCCGTCCTGATCCATGATCGCAAGCCGCTTCTTGCGTGCGTTCTTGGCGCCGGTTTCGTCGATATAGACGACACGGGTGTCGAAATAGCCCTTCTCGCCGGTCAGGCGCTCATAGATGGCATCGGCAATGATGTGGGCGACGCGACGCTGGTTGGCATCGTTGGCGAAGAACTGCTCGCCCGACAGCTGCTGGCCGGCAAAGGTATCCCAAAGGCGGTATTCGGCGCGGACGCGGCCGTCGGCTTCCTTGCTGACGCGGCCGGTGACGAGGGCCTGCGCGTTGATGACCTTCCAGTCTTCGAAGCGCGGCGTCTGGTCCGGACTGGAGACCTTCTCGATGAAAGCACCCTTGTCGATCGGCGCGAACAGGCCCGAGCGCTTCAGATCCGCCGAGATGATGTTCGAAATCTCGGTGCCCAAACCGCTGGTCGACTGGAAGTCGGTGATGGCGATCGGCAAAGGCTCAACATTGCCCTTGTTGACGTCGATCTCCACCCGCGCGTGGGCGGGCAGCATCGCCAGTCCACCCATGCCGGTGGCCATGGCGCCGATCAGAAAAAGAGTCTTGAGAAGATGCTTCATCGAGAATTCCTGTTTCATATCCGGGCGTTAGACGTTACATGCCCATGTCGCCTGGGTTGAAAGTGACTTGAATTTCGGACCAAATGTCCTGCTTGCCTGCTGGAAGTGTCAGCCCCGCCTGATCGCATTTCTGGATCGCGCGCACCGCGCTTTCATCGTACGAACGATTGCCGCTGGAAGTCTGGATCGTCGGGCGGCCATCCAGCTTGCCCGATTGATCCACATTGAACCGAATGATTGCGACCAGGTTCCCGGCGTCTTGTGCGCCGACAGGAATGGTCCAGCAGCCGCTAAGCTGCTCGCGCAGAGCGCCCATCTCGCTGTTGCTCAGCTTTTGGCCATTGTTCCTGTCGCCGCCGAGCGATGACTGCTGAGTGGACCGTTTTGCGCCGCCACCGGAAGGTTTTTGCTTGTTGAGAAGAGCGGAAACCTTATCGTTGAAGGCCTCATCCTCCGATTTTTGACGCGACGATGCTTCCTTGACCGACTTGTCCGATTTCTTGCGATCCGGCGCCTTGGCGGTCTCGGCCTGAGCTGGTTCGGGGCGCGGCTTCGCTTCAGGCGCCGGCGCCGAATTGGGCAAGGCAACCGCTTCGGTCGGCTGCGTAGCGATCGCTTCGGCCACAGCATCCGGCTTTGCCGGCTCGGGTTTGGCCTCCGCCGGCTTCTGTTCGGCTGGCTTTGGCGCAGGCTCAGGCTCCTTCACCGGCAGCGGCTTGGGATCAGGCTGCTTGACGGGATCAGGCTTCACATCCTGTTTCGGCTGCTCCGCCGGCGCGACCTCCGTTGCAGGCGTCGGCTTAGGCTCTTCCTTCGGCTTCGGTGCGTCTTCCGGTTTCGGCTTTTCCGTCGGCGTAGGCGCCTTGGGTGCCGACTCCGTATTCTCGACCGGCTTTGGCTTTGGCGCGGGCGTCGCCGGATTGTCGGTATCGACCGTGTTCTCGCCAATCTTCTGGGCATTGGCGACGATATCGGGCCGCTCAGTCGGCTTCGGTGCCGGCTTGTCGCGTGGCGTCGCTTTCTTGTCGCCCTGTAGCGACTGCGCGACATCCTCCACGGGAACGATATCGACGGGGAACGACTCCACATCCAATGGCTGGAAGCCAGGCGGAGCCCGCAGCGTGAACAGGCCGAAACCGATCACGACGGCATGCAAAATCGCCGATGTGGTGAGGCCGGCCTTCAAGGCTACTTTTCCTGTTCCTGCAACGTGACCAGGCCGAGGTTCTTGTAGCCGGCCGCCGAGATGCGGGCCATGACCTTCATGACCGTGCCATAGTCGGCAGCCTTGTCGCCGCGGATGAAGATGCGTTCCTCGTAACCCGTCTTGGCGATCGCCTCGAGCTTCGGCACCACTTCTTCGAGCGGAATCTCGGTTTCCTGCAGATGGATCTGGCCGGCCTGATTGACCGAAACGGTGATCGGCTGGGTTTCGGCATTCATCGGCTTGGCCTGCGTTTCCGGCAGGTCGATCGGCACGCCGACGGTCAGAAGCGGCGCCGCCACCATGAAGATGATGAGCAGCACCAGCATGACGTCGACGAACGGCGTCACGTTGATTTCCGACATCAGGCCGTGATGGCGGCCGCGCCGTCTGTGGCCTCGACCGCCGCGTCCTGAACCGCCTGAGCTGACTGACATTCCCATCGTGTTGTTCCTCAGGCGGCCTTCTGGGCCACTTTCTCATCGATTTGGCGCGACAGTATGGCGGAGAACTCGTCCGCGAAGCCCTCCATGCGCACGCCGATCTTGCCGGCATCGGATGACAGCTTGTTATAGGCGATGACCGCGGGAATGGCCGCCAGCAGGCCGATGGCGGTGGCGAGAAGCGCCTCGGCGATACCGGGCGCAACCACGGCGAGATTGGTCGATTTCGAGCCGGCGATGGCCTGGAACGAGGTCATGATGCCGACCACCGTGCCGAACAGGCCGATGAAGGGAGCCGCCGAGCCGATCGTGGCGAGGAAGCCGAGCCGACCTTCGAGGCGCTCCATCTCCCGGGTCAGCGCCAGATCCATCGCCTTATCGATGCGCGTCTGCAGCGCCAGCGGCGACTTCGCACCCTTTTCGAAGCTCTTCTTCCACTCGCGCATCGCGGCCACGAAGATGGCGCCCATTCCAACCGTCTTGCGGTCGGCAAGGTTGCGGTAGAGTTCCTCAAGCGATTGCCCAGACCAGAACACCTGCTCGAAGCGGTTCAACGCAACGCGGATGCGCGCGTAGGAAATCAGCTTGTCGATGACGATGGCCCAGGTCCAGACCGAGGCGCCGAGCAGGCCAAGCATGACCAGCTTGACCACCCAGCCGGCCTGCATGAACAGGCCCCAGATCGACAAATGCGCGCCCGGATCGGCGAGTGCGATGTTTTCCATGGTTCGTTCCTTAAGAATTCCGGGCCCGGCTCGCCGCTAGCCCCTGGCGCTCTACCTCTTGTGGTCCGTTCGCGCGAAGCTTCCGGAAATGCCCAAAAGGCGCCTTTCGCGGCCTTTTCACGACAAATATTGGTGAAACGAAGGCATGGGCGCCTCCAATGCTCACCAATGTCTTCATGAACCGTTATGGTTAAGGAGAGGTTAGGAATCGCGGCGTTGTGCGCTGCAACAAGCAGGCTGCCGCTCAACGCGCATCACAATTGCTTGAAGCTGGCGTCTATCAGCCCTTGGGCATGAATGCCGCGACCCATTCCTTGGGAAACCGGCGCGGGCGGCCATTCTCGCCGATGATCGCGGCCTCTACCCTGGCATCGACCAGAACCTCGTCGCCGCGCTTCAATTGCTGCACCATGAAGATGCGCGCGCCGGAAATCTCGTCGGCGCGGGTGTCGACGGTCAAAATGTCGTCGATGCGGGCCGGCGAGCGGAAGTCGATCTCCATGCGGCGCACCACCCAGACGATTTTCTCGCCATGCTTGCCTTCGGCGAGCTCTGTATGGTGCACACCCGCCAGCCTGAGGAAATCCGAACGCCCACGCTCCAGGAACTCCAGGTAGCGGGCGTGATAGACGACGCCGGAAAAATCGGTGTCGGCATAATAGACCCGCGCCATCAGGCGATGGCCGAATTCCGTCAACGCGCCTGAAATGCCGCTGAGCAGGGCATTTTGGTTGTCATCGACAGACATGGCGTCTCCGTTTCGGGCTTGAGAATTGCTCGCCGCATTCCGATGGCAGCAATGGTCAGAGCATTCAAGGCCTGGAGGCCGACAGCACTCGCCTTCGGCATCTCCCAGAAATGGCCGCGTCTCCGAGAATTCGACACCCGTCAGTTGATTTTAGGAATATTATCCTATATCATCATTTCCCGATATTTGACGGCGAGGACCCGATGACCAACATTCCCAATGAAGAGGCCGAAATCCGAAAAATCAAATCCAGCCTTACCGACATCGATGTCGACATCAAGCTCCTGAGGCTTCGCCGAAAGGCCGGGTTTAATCCTAACCAGCCGCGCGTCCCCAGTGGAAATCCGGATGGCGGACAATGGTCGGATGACGGTTTTTCGGGCGGCGGCCAATCAGGATCCGACACACCAAGAGGGATTGCAAAAAATCCGGCAACGGTCGCGCCGCAGGGTCGCGACGTAGCGACCGCTCGCGTTGCAACGCGCGTCGGCCCACGTCATTCCCCGGACCGTCCTCAAGTTCGCTACACCGTTACGTTGCCTGGGCAGAGAAGATTTGGCTTCCAGACAGACGGCAAGATACAGACCGTCTTCAACGGCTCCAATCGTCCGATCAGCAGAACGATCTGGACACCGAATGGTCCAATGCCTCTCCCGACCGTGCAACGCGTCAGCGCAATCGGAACGCGAGACACCGCCAATCTCCAAACCAGCCTCAAAACCGCACAAGAAACCTTTGAGGCCGCGCGGCAGCTTTACAATTATCTCTCCGCTACCGCCTCGGAAGGCTTGCGAGCCTGCCTTGCCTTCACGGCCAAGGAATTCCGCCCAGGCGGAGAGATTGTCCCGCATTTGAACTATGTCGGCACATTGACGCGCGCAGAAACCGCAACTGTTTGCACCAAACTCGACCTTGTTCAACGGCTTTCAAATGAAGCATTTGCCGAAGCCAAGCGTGCTGGACCGTATCCTAACGCTGCGGTTTTCGGCACAGCCGTTCATGCCCGGTTGCGCCAGAAGATTCTCACCCATGGAGGGCCCACTCTTAAAGCAGAGTTCTCTCTCTTGAAGAAGGTTGAGGAGGAACCATTGGATTTCAGCGCGATTCGCGTAGATGTCATCGAGAATCGGGGGGAAGGCCCAATATGCGTTTATGATCTGAAAACTGGAAAAAGAGGTTTGAGTGGCCCGCGCACAGCAGAATTCGCAATAAGATTACTGAAGCATGGCCGCCCAATTATCGTCATTGAAGTGAGGCCCAACGAATGACCGCCTCCCAAATGATTAGGCGTCACCTTGTGCCGCTCCTCAAGCGACATTCCGACGTAGAGTTGATTGGACGCTGGCTTGTGATGAAACCCATCAGACATCTGCTTCGCGGCATTGTTATTTTAAGTTGGGATCATGACAGCTACTTTGTCCCGCAATGGGCTGTGACCCACTTCTGCGAGCCGATAGGGCGCTTTCCATTGAATTGGGGAGATCGCATAGACCGGGACACGCCCGGGCTATTCAGGTGGGCCGACCCGGAAACCCCTGCCCAATTCATGGCGCAGATCGAACGGGATATTCTCCCCCTCTTTCGCAGTATGGAAACCCTCGATGACATGGTCGCATATCTGGCGACGAAGCCGCTAAAGTATAGGGACTTCGAAATCGACGAATTGCGCGGTGTCTCGCTCCATGCCGCGCGTGGTGACCTTGAGGCGGCTCGCGCCAAACTGGACGATCTTCGAAACGGCCGCTCGCTTTGGTGTATCCCGGGCTTCGCCGAAGCGGAAATAGCCTCGGTTGTCGAACCACTTGGCCCCTTGCTGGACAGAGGCGACCGGGCCGGCATTGCGCGCCAACTCGCGGCCTGGGAAACAATGCGCATCGCCAAGTTGCCGAAAGGGTTTGCCCGCATCTGGGAGCCAACGCCGTTCCCGGTGGAACAGGTTACATAGGCGCGGACGCCTTAATCCTCTTCCTGGAAGAGATTGATCTGCTGCTGGTTCAATTCGCGCGGCACTTCTAGGCCGAGATGTTTCCAGGCATTGGCTGTCAGCACGCGCCCACGTGGTGTGCGCATGATGAAGCCCTGCTGGATCAGGTAAGGCTCGATGATGTCCTCGATGGCATCGCGCGGCTCGGAAAGCCCGGCCGCGATCGTCTCGATGCCGACCGGCCCGCCGCCGAAATTCATGGCGATCATGGACAGATAGCGCCGGTCGAGCTGATCGAGGCCGAGTGCATCCACCTCCAGCCTGGACAGCGCATCGTCGGCGACCTTGCGCGACACGGTCTCAGCGCCGGCAACGGAAGCGAAATCGCGCACACGACGCAAAAGGCGTCCCGCGATGCGCGGCGTGCCACGAGCGCGCCGCGCAATCTCCACGGCCCCGTCATCGCCAATCGGCATGCCGAGAATGCGCGCGCCGCGCCGCACGATCAGCTCCAGTTCATCGACCGTGTAGAAATTCAGCCGCACCGGAATGCCGAAACGGTCGCGCAGCGGGTTGGTAATGAGTCCAAGCCGCGTGGTGGCGGCCACCAGCGTGAAGCGGGCAAGGTCGATCTTGACCGAGCGCGCCGCCGGCCCCTCGCCAATGATCAGGTCGAGCTGGAAATCCTCCATCGCCGGGTAGAGGATTTCTTCCACGGCCGGGCTCAGCCGATGGATTTCGTCGATGAAGAGAACGTCGCGGTCTTCCAGATTGGTGAGCAGCGCGGCGAGATCTCCAGCCTTCGCAATGACCGGGCCCGAGGTCGAGCGGAAATTGACCCCCATCTCGCGCGCCATGATTTGCGCCAGCGTCGTCTTGCCCAACCCCGGCGGACCGACGAACAGGACGTGATCGAGCGCGTCGCCGCGCCCCTTGGCCGCTTCAATGAAGACCTTCAGGTTGGCGCGTGCCGCTGCCTGGCCGACAAAATCGTCCAGCACCTGAGGACGCAACGTCTGGTCGGCATCCTCGCCGCGCTTTTCGGAAGAGATGAGACGGGGGGCGGTGGTCATGCCCCTCTCCTCGCATAGCGTCCGGGCCTGAACAAGCGGTGCGTCACCGCGCCAGCTCCTTCAGCCCAAACCGGATCAGCTTGGCGGAATCGGCACCATCGCCGGCGCTCTTCAGAGCCGCGGCCACAGCATTGGCGGCAACGTCGCGCGAATAGCCGAGATTGGTCAGCGCCGAGACAGCATCGGCGACCGGAGCGGCCGCCACGCCTTCGCCCAACTCCTGCTTCAGCCCGATCGTGCCGGAAGCTTCACCGGCAAAGGCCGGCGCCTTGGTCTTCAATTCGGTGACGATGCGCTCGGCCACCTTCTTGCCGACCCCCGGTGCCCGCGACACCATGGCGATGTCGCGCAGCGTGATCGCATTGGCGAGATCGGATGGCGACAGCGTCGACAGGATGGCCAGCGCAACCTTGGCGCCGACACCCTGGACATTGCTCATCAGCAGACGGAACCATTCGCGCTCCAGCGCGGTCTGGAAACCATAGAGGCGGATCATGTCCTCGCGCACATAGGTTTCGATATGAAGCACGACCGCTTCGCCAGGCCCCGGCAGCGCCGACAGCGTGCGTGCCGAACAATAGGCGACGTAACCCACGCCATGCACGTCGACGAGGCAATGATCCTCCTCGATCTCGTCCAGCGTGCCTTTCAACTTGCCGATCATCTGTTGCTCCCCATTGGATGGGTTTCTGGAGAGACGATCCGCAGCAGCGGGAAGTAGGCCCGATAGCGGTCCTGGTCGCGGGTTAGAAGCGAATACCCGCGTATGGCTGCATGCGCGCCGATATAGAAATCCGGCAAGGGCGAGCGTTTCGCCCCACCGCCGCGGCGATAAGCCAGAAATGCATGACCAGCAGCGAATGCAGCCTCCCAGGGCAAATCTTCCCTGAGGAAGCGCGACGGCGACAGCGCCGTTTCCAGCGCTGCTTCGCTCGCAAAGCCGGCTGCCATCTCGGCATAGACGACCTGGTTGACGATGATGGGACCCTCCGACCGAAGCCGCTCAATCGTATGGATCGACCAGTCCTCCCATGAACTGCCCGCGTCGAAGAGATCGATCAGGACGTTGGTATCGACGAGCGTCGCCATCAATCTCTCAGGAGTTTGAAGAATTCGTCCCCGGTCATCCCCCCGAGATCCATCGTCCCCTTGTGACGACGGATATGAGCCATGAACTCGGCAACCTCTCGCTCGACGTCGGTCGCCGAAACAGGGCGCATAAGCGCGCTACCGTCCTGCAGATTGAACTCGACCTCGGTCCCCGCGACAATGCCGAGTTTCCGGCGAATGTTCTTCGGGATCGTGACCTGGCCCTTTTCCGTAACGCGCATTGTAATACCTCTACAGTATTACCTAGCGACAGAATGAGAACAAGTCAAGAACAAAGTCGTTCGGGTGACTGTTGTGGCCTATCCGGCCATAGCCATGCGATAGGCCATGCTCTGCCGGTGATGCGCATGGCAGATGGCGATTGCCAGAGCGTCGGCGGCATCGTCCGTGTCGAAGGCCGCCTTGGGCAAAAGCACCTTCACCATCATGTGGATCTGCTTCTTGTCGCCATGGCCGACGCCGATCACCGCCTTCTTGACGGCGTTGGGCGCATATTCGGCCACCACCAGCCCGGCGCGGGCCGGCACCAGCATGGCGATGCCGCGCGCCTGGCCGAGCTTCAGCGTCGCCGACGCATCCTTGTTGACGAAGGTCTGTTCGACAGCTGCCTCATGCGGCATCGCCCGATGCAGCACCTCGGCCAGCCCGTCATGCAGCTGGCACAGCCGTGCCGCCAAAGCTGCCTTGTCGTCGGAGCGCACGGTTCCTGCAGCGACGAAGCGCAGCGAATTGCCAAGGCTTTCCACGATGCCCCAGCCGGTGCGCCGAAGCCCCGGGTCGATGCCGATGATGCGAATCGTTTCCCCCATGCGCGAAGTCTACCTTTCGCGCAGAGCGATGCCAGCAAAATGTGAACAAACCAGAAACGCAAGTGCGACAGGACGACGACCTGGGGAAGTCCCGGCTCAGCCGCCCGCAAAAGCCGTCTTGAGCAGAGTGATCTGGTCGGAAACCGGGTTGGAACGGCGGTTGGCCGGCTGCGGCGGCAACGTGGCGCCGCCATAGATCTCTTCGTCCATGCGGCGCACCAGCGACTGCAGGCGCAGCGAGCGGTTGACGAGATCGAGGAAGTCGTCGGGCAGTTCGCTCCAGCCCGCGGCTTCGCTATGGGCGGACGCTGTATCCAGCCGAACCTTGGATTTTTCCGACGCAACCTGGTCACGCGTCATCTCGCCGGAATTGGCCGCGCGCTGCAGGAGGAGCCACGAAGCGATCTGCATCAGCCTTGTCGTCAGCCGCATCGATTCAGCTGCGTAAAGCGTCGCGCCGAGCCGCGAAAGCTTCTTCGCTTCAAGCCGGCCCTTGCCGTCGAGATACTCGGCCGTGCGCTCGACCAGCCCCATGCCCTCGTCATAGAGCGGCTTGAACGACTGCGAGAAAACCCTTCGCTCGGCCAGCTTGATCGTGTTCGCGCTTTCCTTAGAAGGCTCGCTCATTTCCTGGTTCCGTATTCGCATTCTTCCGGCCGAATCGGCGTCATGCCGCCGGTTTCCAAGCCTATATGACAGTGGCTAAGAAAATGCGCCCGGACTTCGCGCAAGGCAAGCACATGTTTAACAAACGGTTAACGACAGCTTCTCGTCTATCGACCCACCTGTTTGCCAGATAAAAAAAGAGCCGCGATGAGGCGGCTCTCAGGAGTTTAACAGGGAGGCGTCAAACAAAGTGGCTCCAACCACTCGGTAAGAATCCAGATCACTGGATATGCATAGTAAACGCTCGTAAAGCTTAATGAACCCTTAACAAGGGGTGAAATTTTTTAAGGGACGACTGCCGAGTGTGCCGTATCAGCACAGCATCGAGGTGCTTGAGATGCCTGGCGCCACCTGAAAAAGTCGCGAGACCTTGTTCTCATCTTCGAACCGGTTCACCGCTTTCAAGTCGGCCTTGGAGACTGGCCACAACTCGATCCGGGATGAAAGCTGGCATCTCGCGCGTTTACTCACTCGATCGTGACCGCAACGACGGTCGCGCTGAACCGGAAGTGGGAACTTCAATGCAAGGCGTGGCCAGGAACTTCTTCGTGCTTGCCATCATCTATGCGCTGTGCGGCATGGCATTGGGCCTGCAGATGGCGATCAGCCAGGATCACACCGAGATGCCCGTCCATGCGCATGCGCTGGTGGCGGGATGGCTGACATCGGCGGTCTTCGCGTTTTTCTACCACCTGTTCCCCGCCGCCGGGCAAACGAGGCTGGCCAATATCCATTTCTGGCTGACAGCGGTGAGCGGAGCGGGCCTGATGGTGACGCTCTATCTCCTGCTGGCGGGAAAAACCGCGATCGAGCCGCTGGTCGGCATGTTCTCGATCCTCTTTTATGCCGGCATGCTTCTGTTCGCCGTCATTGCCTGGCCCGTCATCCGCAAAACCTGATCCGCCATGCCTGGAGACAGAGACCGATGGACTGGTACCCGATCGTAAAACTGTTGCATGTCGTTGCCGCCACGATCTGGGTCGGCGGCGGCTTCACCATGATCCTTGTGGGGACGCTCGCCGATCGCGCCAACGATCAGGAAACGTTGATGGCCCTGCTCAAGGCCACGGCGAAGCTCGGCAAGCTGTTGTTCATGCCGTCATCGCTGGCGACATTGGTCTCCGGCTTGATCATGACGTCGGTGTGGACCGGCTTTTCGGAGCTGTGGGTGATCATCGGGTTATGCGGCTACGCCGCTGCCTTCGTCACCGGCACCTTCGTCCTCAAGCCTTGGACCCAGAAAATCGCCGCTATGCTCGCCCGCGACGGGATCACCCCCGCGGCGGTCGCGCTCGGGCGACGCACCCTGCGCTTTGGCAAGTTCGACTACATCGTCATGGCCATCGTGGTGGCCGACATGGTCCTCAAGCCAACCCTTCACAACACCGGGGAACTGACCGCCATGGCGGTGCTGATGATCGGCGGCGCTGTCGTGATCTTCGCAAGGCGGGAAACCGCTGGCACGGCCGCCGCCTGACCAGCTTCCGACGACGGGGCCGGCCTCAGCCGGCTTTGGCCATTTCCCGCAGCCGGAATTTCTGGATCTTGCCGGTCGAGGTCTTGGGAATCTCGTCGAAGATGATGGCTTTCGGCACCTTGAAGCGGGCAAGCAGGCCCCGGCAGTGTTCGATGATCTCGGCTTCCGTCGCGGTTCTGCCTGGCTTCAGCTCGACATAGGCCACCGGCACCTCGCCCCATTTGTCGTCGGCACGGGCAACCACACCGCAGGAAGCCACGGCGGGATGCTTGTAGAGCGCGTCCTCGACCTCGATCGATGAAATGTTCTCGCCGCCGGAAATGATGATGTCCTTGGAGCGGTCCTTCAACTGGATGTAGCCGTCGGGATGCATGACCCCAAGGTCACCGGAGTGAAACCAGCCACCGGCGAAAGCTTCATCAGTCGCCTTCCGGTTTTTCAGATAGCCCTTCATGACGATGTTGCCGCGAAACATCACCTCGCCGATGGTTTCGCCGTCGGCGGGTGTCTTTTCCATGGTGGCGGGGTCCATTACGGTCAGGCCCTCCAGCGCCGCGTAACGCACGCCCTGGCGCGCCTTCCTGGCGGTGCGGTTCGCCTTGTCCAGCATGTCCCATTCGCCGTGCCATTCGTTGACGACGGCCGGACCATAAGTCTCGGTCAGGCCATAGAGATGGGTGACCGCGAAACCGGCATCGGCCATGCCGGACAACACCGCTTCCGGAGGCGGCGCGGCCGCCGTATTGAAGGTGACGGTCTGCGGAAAATCGCGCTTGTCCTCGTCCCTGGCATTGATCAGCGACGCCATGACGATGGGCGCGCCGCACAGATGAGTCACGCCATGGTCGGCGATGGCATCATACATCGCCTTGGCGCGCACCCAGCGCAGACAGACATGCGTTCCGGCCTGCACCGCCAGTGTCCAGGGAAAGCACCAGCCATTGCAGTGGAACATCGGCAGCGTCCACAGGTAAACCGCGTGCTTGCCCATGCCGGCATGGATCGTATTGGCATAGGCCATCAGGGCCGCACCCCGGTGATGGTAGACGACGCCCTTGGGATTGCCGGTGGTGCCGGACGTATAGTTCAGCGAAATCGCGTCCCATTCGTCGTCAGGCATCGACCAGGAAAAATCCTCGTCGCCGCTTGCGACGAAATCCTCGTAATCGAGCGAACCGATGCGCTCGCCCTTGGGATATGGCGCATCGTCCGCGTAATCGGGATCGTCATAGTCGATGACCAGCGGCTTCACCTTGGCCAGCGCCAGTGCTTCCTTCACCACGCCGGAAAACTCGCGGTCGACGATCAGCACCTTGGTCTCGGCATGGTCGAGCTGGAAGGCGACGATCGCCGCATCGAGGCGGGTGTTGAGCGAATGCAGCACCGCCTTCACCATCGGCACGCCGAAATGCGCCTCCAGCATGGGCGGGGTGTTCGACAGCATCACCGTCACCGTGTCGCTCTTGCCGATGCCGTGCTTCGCCAGCGCCCATGCCAGTTTCAGCGAGCGGCGCCAGAAATCCCGATAGGTGATGCGCTGATTGCCATGGATGATTGCTAGATGGTCGGGATAGGTCTTTGCCGCCCGTTCCAGGAACGACAGCGGGGTCAACGGCTGGTGATTGGCGGGATTTTTGTCGAGATCCAGCGCGTAGGGGTTTGTCATCCCGCCCTCCGAAACGAGTTATTTCCAGCACTTCAAGCACAGCTGGCGAACGGCGTCATCCTCTACAGAAGGCTGACCACGCCGTCCCACAACAGCTTGACCGCAACCAGCGCGATAGTCCCGTAGGTGAAGGGGTAGAACACCTCGGGCCGCATGCGCTTGACCAGCCATGCGCCGGCCAGCGTCGACAGCGGCGCCAGCGGCATCAGCACCCCTGCGGCGGCAAGATTGGCGGCGTCGAACTGGCCGAGCGCGAAATAAGGAATGAGCTTGATCGCGTTGATGATGGCGAAAAACACCACGCCTGTGGCGGTCAGCACTTTCGGGTCCATGCGAAGCGGCATCGTATAGACCTGGAAGGGCGGCCCGCCGACATGGGCGACGAAGCTGGTGAAGCCGGCAATGGTGCCCCAGAATGCTGCCTGGATCTTGTTGGGTTGCGTGGCGTGCGTGCTGCCGTGCCGATAGGTGAGATAGAGCCATCGCCCGACGAAGACGATGGTGACGGCGCCGACGATGAAACGCACCATATCGGCGGTCACGAACGCTGCTGTCGCCCAGCCTATGCCGATGCCGACCAGAGCGCCCGGCAGCATGTCGACGAGCGTCGTCTTGTTCTGCTGGCCACGCCAGGTCCACAAAGAGACGATGTCCATCACGACCAGGATCGGCAGCAGGATCGCCGCCGCCTGCACGGGAGACATCGCCAGCGCCATCAGCGGAACGCCGATCAGGCCAAAGCCGCCCACCCCACCCTTGGTGAGACCCACCAGGATGACCGCAGGCACGGCAACGGCGTAGAACCAGGGATCGGTGAGCAGAGCGGACATGCCGGGAGGGACTTGAGGAGGCGACAGCCCTTACCTAGAGCATTTCGCGGTTTGGTTGAACCGATATTCGCGCGACCGGCCTGGCCTCACCAGAATGGACCACCATTTCAGCGGCTGGCCGAAACAAGCAGGAACATCGGCCGTTCCAGTTCCTCCGCGAGTTCCGGTTTCGCCGCGATCTGCTCGGGCGTCGGACAGAATTCCTCGACATGGTTCAGGGTGAAGCCGGCGGCGATGAGCGCGTTCAAGGTGGTGCCGATCGTGCGGTGATATTTGACGACCCCCTCGGACAGCCAATCGGTGGTACGCGGCCCCTCGATGAAATAGCAGTCGATGGGCCAGGTCCTTTTTCCCTCGGCATCGATAGACCAGCCGGGCTTGGATGGCGCCATGAGGACGGGATGCTCCGTCGAAAAGACGAGCCGCCCGCCAGGTGCCAACGCCTGATGGATCGCAGAAAACAGCCTCCCGACGTCGTTGACGTAGTGGAGCGCCAATGACGAATAGGCGAGGTCATAGGCCGCGGCTGGCAGGTTCAGTTCCTCCAGATCCGCGCGGCGGTATTCGATCGCCATGTCCGAACTCGCGACGGCGCGTTCCAGCATCTTCTGCGAAACATCGAACCCCAGCACGCTCGCGGCGCCCTGCTCCCACGCCCAACGGCAGAACCAGCCGAAACCGCAGCCCAGATCGACGATCCGGCGACCTTTGACCTCGGGCAGCATCGCCCGCAACGCCGGCCATTCGGGAGCGCCGGCCAGCCCTTCGACCGAGCGGACGAGACTGCTGTATCCGGCGAAAAACTCCGGCCGGTCGTAGATGTTCTGTGCCATGGTGATTGCCTTTCACCGCAACCATAAAGCCGCCACGCCGGCCTGCCAACACCGGACGGGAACTGCCCCATTCCTCACCAGACTTGCAGGCATGCAATCACCCGCCTATTGCGGACTCGAAAGACAGTGGAGACACCGCATGACTGGCGAGATTGCCTTCCGCCGGGCGAAACAGGCCGATGTCTCCACGATCGTCGCCATGCTTGCGGACGATCCGTTGGGCAGCGGCAGGGAAAACATCAGCGAGCCGCTGGCCGAGGGCTATTTCAAGGCATTCGCGGCGATCGATGCCGATCCGAACCAGTTGCTGGCCGTCATGACCGAGGACGGGCGCACCGTCGGCACGCTGCAACTCACCTTCATCGCCGGCCTGTCCCGGCAAGGCGCACTACGCGGCCAGATCGAGGCAGTGCGGGTGATCTGGGATCGTCAGGGCCAGCGGCTTGGCCAGAAGCTGATCGAATGGGCGGTTGAGCAATGTAGAAAGCGCGGATGCCGCGTCGTGCAACTGACCACGGACCGCAGCCGGCACGACGCCCACCGCTTCTACGAACGTCTCGGCTTCAAGCAATCCCATCTGGGTTACAAGATCGATCTCTGATCGACGGCTTGCGCGCCTGTTCAACAACGCCGCATTCGTCTATGCCGCAATGCAACCATCTTCGCCTCGCATAGGCGGAACCGGAACCGATATCGCCATGACCGAAACAACGCCACCCAACCGCTGCCGCATCGTGCTCATTCCACCGGCGGGCACAGCCGCCGAACGTGTCGTTGCCGCGTTCGCAAGCGGTGACATCGCCTCGCTGATCCTGCCGCAGGACGACAGGGACGAGGCAACGTTCCAGGCTTATGCGGAAAAGATCGTCCCTGCTGCACAGGCAGTCGGCATCGCCGTGGTGATTGCCGGCGACAGCCGCATCGCCGGACGGGTCAAGGCCGATGGCCTGCATGTCGAAGCCAGCAAGGCGGAACTGGCGGACGCCGTGGAACGCTTGCAAGAGCGGATGATGGTGGGCACCGGTGGCGCCAAGACACGTGACGACGCGCTGGAACTGGGCGAGGTGCGCCCCGACTACATCTTCTTCGGCCGCTTCGGCTACGACAACAAGCCCGAGCCGCACCCCCGCAATCTCTCGCTCGGCCAATGGTGGGCGGAAATGATCGAGATCCCCTGCATCGTCATGGCCGGGTCCGACATTGGTTCGGTGGAAGCCGTGGCGGCCACCGGTGCGGAATTCGTTGCCTTGTCCGCGGCGATCTTCGCCGACGGTGTCGAGCCGGCCACGGCTGTGGCCGAAGCCAACACGTTGCTCGACAAGACCGCACCGCATTTCGAGGGTTGAAGATGCAGCCGCGCCGCCTCTTCGCAGCCGCCTTTGTGGCGCTCGGTGTAGCGGTCCCCGCGGCCGTAGCGGCCGAAACCGCACAGCCGCCGAAGCCGGACGCCGTGACGCCTACCCCCCAGACGCAGGCAACGGAACCGGCGTCCGCCGCAACCACTCCAGCGCAGGGGTCACCAGCGGAAACGAGCCTGCAGCCGAACCAGCCAAATGCCTCGGTCTCTGAGCCATCGACGCCCACGCCGGTAGCGCCCGGCCAGCCTGCGCCCGGCGAAAAGCCGGAGGCGCAACCGTCCGAACCGTCAAAGCCGGCGGGCATCGCACCGGGGCAACCCGCTCCGCCCGCCGTGCGGCCGGAACTACCTAAGCCCGATCAATCAACGACGGCGGCAAAGAAGGGCGACCGTCCCATCGCCAACACCTTGCCTCAACCGGCAACGACCGCCGAACCGAAGCCGCTCGACATCGACCCGATGCGTTTCGGTGGCAAGAAGCCGGACCTCGCCTACGGCGCCTACCAGCGTGGGCTCTACAAGACCGCCTACAATCTGGCGATCGAACGCGCCAACCAGGGCGATGCCGCCGCGGAAACGCTGGTCGCGGAAATCCTTTCGCGTGGGCTTGGCATGCCGGTCAACGGTGCGGAAGCCGCGAAATGGTATCAGCGCGCCGCCGAACAAGGCGTCTCGGAAGCTCAGTTCCAATACGCGTTGATCCTTCTCGATGGTCGCTTTGCCAAGAAGGACGACAAGGAGGCGCAGGCGCTGCTGCAAGCGTCGGCGGAAACCGGCAACCCGCTGGCGCAGTTCAACCTCGCGCAGCTTCTCGTCCAGCGCGAACCCGGCGAAAACGGGCTTGCCAAGGCTGTGCCTTATTATGAGAAGGCTTCGGACAGCGGCCTTGCCGACGCGCAATACGCCATGGCCCAGATCTACGCCAATGGCGCCGCTGGCAAGAAGCAGGACGATGCCGAAGCAAGACGGCTTCTGGTCTTGGCGGCCCGGCAGAACTACGACACCGCGCAGCTCGACCTCGGCCAGTGGCTGGTCGACGGGCGCGGCGGCAAGCGTGACCTCAAATCGGGCTTCAACTGGATGAAGCGCGCTGCCGAAGGCGGCAACGTCGCCGCGCAAAACCGGCTGGCGAAACTCTATGAAGGCGGCATTGGTGTCGACCCGGACCTGGTCACCGCCGCCGCTTGGTACATCGTCGCGCGCCGCGCCGGGCTGATCGACCAGCAAATGGAAGACTTCATGCAGGGCCTGGACGACGATCAGACCAAGCAGGCGTTGCAGAAAGCCAATCGGCTGCGCTAGCGAACGAAAACCCGGCTTTCGCCGCGTCTCTTGCCTCTTTCGGCAAATTATGGTCTTGGAGGCGCCGAAATCGCCCATCGGCGAACCTCTTTTCCGGATCAACCATAATGGCCAAGATCAACGGCAACGAAATCCGTCCCGGCTACGTCATTGAGCATGACGGCGGCCTCTGGGTGGCAGTGAAGACCAACACGGTGAAGCCCGGCAAGGGCGGCGCCTACAACCAGGTCGAGCTGAAAAACCTCATCAATGGCACCAAGCTCAACGAGCGTTTCCGCGCGGCGGAAACCGTGGAGCGCATTCGCCTCGACCTGAAGGATTTTTCCTTCCTCTACGAGCAGGGCGAGGCGCTGGTGTTCATGGACACCGAGAGCTACGAGCAACTCGAATTGCCGAAGGATTTCGTCGGCGACCGTGCCGCCTTCCTGCAGGACGGGATGATGGTCACCGTCCAGCTCTACGAGGACAGGCCTATCGGCATCGAACTGCCCGACCAGGTGACCCTGACCATCACCGAGGCTGATCCCGTAGTAAAAGGCCAGACGGCGGCGTCTTCCTACAAGCCGGCGGTGCTCGAGAATGGCGTCCGCGTTCTGGTGCCGCCGTTCATAGCTTCAGGCGAACGCATTATCGTCGACACCAACGAGATCACCTACGTCCGCCGCGCGGACTGATATCGGGTCCGACGTCTTCTACGTCGCCCTTCTACTTTCAAGGACCATCCAGCATGGCGCGTTCCGCACTTCTCAACGTCATGGTTCAGGCCGCGATGAAAGCTGGCCGCTCGCTGTCGCGCGACTTCGGCGAAGTGCAGAACCTGCAGGTCTCGATGAAGGGGCCGGGCGACTATGTCAGCCAGGCCGACCGCAAGGCGGAAGACATCATCTTCACCGAACTGTCCAAGGCGAGACCCGGCTACGCCTTTCTCATGGAAGAGCGCGGCACTGTCGGCGGTGACGACGATCAGCATCGCTGGCTCGTCGATCCGCTGGACGGCACCACCAACTTCCTGCACGGCATTCCGATCTTTTCGGTCTCCATTGCTCTCGAGCGTCAGGGCCAGATCGTCGCCGGCGTCATCTACAACCCGGCCATGGACGAGCTCTACACGGCCGAACGCGGCGGCGGCGCCTTCATGAACGATCGCCGCTTGCGTGTCGCCGCGCGCACCAAGCTGTCGGACACCGTGATCGGCTGCGGCGTCCCGCATCTCGGCCGCGGCCACCACGGCAATTTCCTCGTCGAACTGCGTAACGTCATGGCCGAAGTGTCGGGCATCCGCAGGCTCGGCTCCGCCGCGCTCGACCTCGCCTATGTCGCGGCCGGCCGCATGGACGGCTTCTGGGAAGGCGGCCTTTCGCCCTGGGACATTGCTGCCGGCCTCCTGATGGTCCGCGAGGCGGGTGGCTACGTGTCCGACGCGAAAGGCGGCCAGGACATGCTGGAGCAAGGCACGGTCGTGGCCGGCAACGAAACGATCCATCGCGCGCTGCTGGCAACCGTCAAGAAGCCGCTGCAAACGCGCTGAAGCCGTGCGACGGCGCGCTGAAGCGCCGCAGCCACGAAACCGTTACACGAACTTGAAATACTGGCTGGCGACCGCCCAGATAGGGCGGATGCAGGTTCGATGATGAGCGATAGACAGCCAGAAACCGCTTTCAACATTCCGTTCGTCGGACGGTGGCACTATTCACGTGCCGAGATGATCGCGGACGGCATCGTTCATGCCGTTGGCATCGTTCTGGCCATCGCTGCCGGTTCGGCGATGCTGACGCTCGCCGCCTCGCGCGCCGCGCCCGGCGAATATGTCGCCGCGGCTTTTTATGTTGTGGCGTTGCTGACGGTGCTTTCCGTGTCGATGGCCTATAATCTGTGGCCGGTCACCTCGCGCGTCAAATGGGTGCTGCGCCGCTTCGACCATTCCGCGATCTATCTGCTGATCGCTGCAAGCTATACGCCCTTCCTAGCCCAGCTTCAGAACGCAACCCTTGCCGGCTCGATGCTGGTCCTTATCTGGACGGCCGCGCTCGCCGGAATGGCCATCAAGGTTTTCCTCCCCGGCCGCTATGACAGGCTGGCCATTGTCTTTTATCTCGCCATCGGCTGGAGCGGCGTGGTTCTCATGCAACCGCTGATCGAGGCATTGCCGTCGACTACCATCGCGCTGCTGCTGGCGGGTGGTATCGTCTATTCGCTCGGCGTGGTTTTCTTCGCCTGGAAGGGGCTGCGTTTTCACAACGCGCTCTGGCACGGTTTCGTCGTGACGGGCGCCGGCCTGCATTTCGCGGCCATGCTGGACAGCCTTGTCATCAACCGACTTTGACATCCGACGTGTCGCGCCTTCCAATTTCGTCACATTTCCGTTTAGAGTCGCCACGATCCAATTCCACGGCGACATCGGAAACGGGGCCGGAATGACCTTTCTTAAATCCATCACCTCGGGGCGGCGCTCGGACGTCTTGAGCTACGACCCGCACAAGCTTTCCAGCCCACAGGTGTTCGTGCTGACTATGGTGGTGTTTCTTGCCATCGTCGCCTTCATCGCCATCGTCCTGTCACGGCAGATTTCGACCGCCTTCACCACCAATCCCGGCCTTAACGGGCTGATCGTCGGCGTGCTTGTGGTCGGTATCCTGCTTGCCTTCGCGCAGGTCGGCAGGCTGTTTCGCGAAGTACGCTGGGTCAATTCCTTCCGCGCGGGCTCGGAGACCACGGAGCCTGTCCTGCTCGCCCCGATGAAGGCCATGCTCGGCCGTTCGTCGTCGCTCGCCTTTTCGACCAGTTCGATGCGCACCATGCTCGATTCGATCGGCACCCGCCTCGACGAAAGCCGCGATACGTCCCGCTATCTGGTTGGACTGCTGGTCTTTCTCGGCCTGCTCGGCACATTCTGGGGCCTCCTGCACACAATCGGCTCGATCAGCGAGACGATCCAGTCGCTGGATCCCGGTTCGGGCGACGCAGCAGCCGTGCTCGACGCATTGAAGCAGGGACTGTCGGCGCCGCTTGCCGGCATGGGCACCGCGTTTTCATCTTCCCTGTTCGGCCTGTCGGGCTCCCTGGTGCTGGGTTTCCTCGACCTCCAGGCCGGACGCGCGCAAAACCGCTTCTACACGGAGCTGGAAAACTGGCTGTCGACGGTGACCGACCTTTCCTCCGACATCGTCGGTCCGGATGCGCGCGCCGAGTCCACCGACGAACTCCGCGTGCTGTCGGAGCGCCTGCGCAGCCTGCAGGAGAGCGATGGCTCCAACCCGCGCGTCGCCACCGCCATGGCCAATCTTGCCGACGGCATCTCTGGTCTCGTCAAGAACATGCGTTCCGAACAGCAGATCATGCGGGACTGGGTCGAAGCGCAATCGGACGAACAAAAGGCCATGCGCGCCACGCTGGACAAGATCGCCCAGGCGCTGAAGAGCCGGGAGCCGAGCTAAAGTGGCGCTGGCAAGGGGGCGACGCAGCTATCGCCATATCGACTACTGGCCAGGGTTCGTTGACGCGCTGTCGACGCTGCTGCTCGCCATCATGTTCCTGCTCTCGGTTTTCGTGCTGGCGCAGTTTCTGCTCAGTCGCGAGATTTCCGGCAAGGACGCGGTGCTGAACCGCCTCAACTCGCAGATCAACGAACTGACGCAGCTTCTGGCCCTGGAAAAGGGCAATACCCAGGACGCGCAGGATTCGCTTGCCAATCTGCAGGCCTCGCTGACAGCCGCCGAAGCGGAAAAAAGCCGGCTGCAGCAGCTTTTGGCCACCGGCTCCGGCGCGGGTGACGCCGCCAACCAGCGAGCCAGCCAGCTGGCAGGTGAACTTGATACGGAAAAGCAGGTCAGCCAGCGCGCGCTGAGCCAGGTGGAACTGCTCAACCAGCAGATCGCCGCCCTGCGCAAACAGATCGCTGCGCTTGAGGATGCGCTCAATGCATCCGAGCAGCGCGACCGCGAATCCAACACCAAGATCGCCGACCTCGGTCGCCGCCTCAACGTGGCGCTGGCGCAGCGGGTGCAGGAACTCAATCGCTATCGTTCGGATTTCTTCGGCCGTTTGCGCGAGATTCTGTCCGACCGCGACAATATCCGCATCGTTGGCGACCGGTTCGTCTTCCAGTCGGAAGTGCTGTTCCCAACGGGCTCCGAAGAGATCAACGATGCCGGCAAGGTAGAGATGAAGAAGCTGGCCGACGCGATCATCGAGCTGCAGAAGGAGATCCCGCCGGAAATCAATTGGGTACTCCGGGTTGACGGGCACACCGACAACAAGCCGCTTTCCGGAACGGGCCGCTTCAAGGACAATTGGGAATTGTCGTCGGCGCGTTCGACGGCGGTGGTCAAGTTCCTGATTGCCAATGGCGTCCCGGCCAACCGACTGGTTGCGGCGGGCTTCGGCGAATACCAGCCACTCGATACCGGCGACAGCGACGATGCGCGCAGCAAAAACCGCCGCATCGAACTGAAACTCACCGAACGCTGACGTTAAGGCTTTCCGCAGGCCAGCAAAATCAATGCGGTAACGCTTCGTTATCCTTAACCGCGACTTAACCACTATGGTTAAGAATGCTCCCAGATGGCGACCGCCCTCGCATTTGCGGCCGGCGACAGTTTCGGGAGCTTGGGTCCATGCAATTCAAACTACGCATCGTGCTGGCGCTGGCCGCCGCCGTGCTTCTGCCGCAGGCTTCGGCTCTCGCCGCCGACTACGATCCGCCGATCTATGTCGACCAGGCGCCGGAATATCAGCCCGTCGAAGTGGGCTCCGGCTGGTATCTGCGCGGCGACATTGGTTACGCCTTCTCCGACCCGTTCAAGCGGGAACAGGGTTTCACCGATACGTCGAACTACGAATACAGCTCGCACGAATTCACCGGCACGGTCGGCGTCGGCTATCATTTGACGGACTATCTGCGCACCGAACTCAACTTCGGCATCCTGCCGGGCAACAAGTTCAGCGACACCGTCCTCGTCGCCAATGCGTGCCGCGGCCACACCAATGTCATCGTCGGAACCAATCCCATCGTCATCCAGCCAGTTGCCGCCACCCAGGATTGCAACGTCGGTAACTTCGGCTCCAACAAAGCCTACACCGCGATGGCGAACGCCTATGTCGATCTCGGCACCTATGTCGGCTTGACCCCCTATATCGGCGGCGGCCTTGGCATCGCCTATACCAAATATTCCAAGTCGATCGGCAAGAAGGATTGCAAGGAAGTCTCTCCCAATTCCAGTGGCGCTGGCGGTTTTGCCTGCGATGACCCGGCCGGGTACGATGGCCAGGTTGAATCAGAGGCGAAATTCAACTTCGCCTATTCGCTCGGCGCCGGTCTCTCCTACCAGATGACCAAGAACGTATCGCTCGATCTCGGCTACGAATATTTCGCCATACCGGGCGCCACCTACGTCGCTTATGACCGCGGCCAGTTCAACACCCACAAGGGCCTCGACTACCATCAGGTCAAGCTCGGCTTCCGCTACGATCTCTGGTAGAGACAACAGCGACGGCAAGATTTGGACGGCGGGCCTTGTGCTCGCCGTTTTCGTTTGCGGCCCGCCGCATCGGCGCCAACGAATGTTCCCGTAGCGACTTTAACTTTCCTCTTGACGCCGCAGGCGCCGAGGAATATCGCCATCCGTGGGCCACCCCTCCCCAACGAGGGGCCAGCTATCTGGAAGGATAGAACCACGATGACGATCGTCACCAAGCCCGGACTCCGTCCGGCAAACCCCAATTTCTCTTCAGGTCCCTGCGCAAAACGTCCCGGCTGGTCGGTCGAGACGTTGAAGAATGCTGCCCTTGGTCGCTCGCACCGCGCCAAGATTGGCAAGACCAAGCTCGAACAGGCCATCGCGCTGACCCGCGAAATTCTCCAGGTTCCGGCCGACTACCGCATCGGCATCGTTCCGGCTTCCGATACTGGCGCCGTCGAAATGGCGCTATGGTCGCTGCTCGGCGAACGCGGTGTCGACATGGTCGCCTGGGAATCGTTCGGCACCGGCTGGATCACCGACGTGGTCAAGCAGCTCAGGCTCGAAGACGTGCGCAGGTTCGAAGCTCCCTATGGCGAGCTCCCCGACCTCGCCAAGGTCGATTTCGACCGCGACGTCGTCTTCACCTGGAACGGCACGACCTCAGGCGTGCGCGTCGCCAATGGCGATTTCATCCCGGCCGACCGCAAGGGCCTGACCATCTGCGACGCCACCTCGGCCGCTTTCGCGCAGCGTCTCGACTTCCAAAAGCTCGATGTCGTTACCTTCTCCTGGCAGAAGGCGCTGGGCGGCGAAGGCGCGCACGGCATGCTGATCTTGAGCCCCCGCGCCGTCGAACGCCTGGAGACCTATAAGCCGGCCTGGCCGTTGCCCAAGATCTTCCGCCTGACTTCCGGCGGCAAGCTGATCGAAGGCATCTTCAAGGGTGAGACAATCAACACACCGTCGATGCTGTGCGTGGAAGATTATCTCGATGCGCTGAACTGGGCGAAGGCTCTCGGCGGCCTCGATGCGCTCATTGCCCGCGCCGACGCCAACTTCGCGGCTATCGACACCTTCGTGAACAGGTCCGGTTGGCTCGGCCATCTGGCCATCGCGCCGGAAACGCGTTCCAACACCTCGGTCTGCCTGTCGATCGTCGACCCTGAGGTGGCAAGCCTCGACAAGGACGGCCAGGCAGCATTCGCCAAGGGCATCGCGTCGGCGCTCGACAACGAAGGGGTGGCCTTCGACATCGGCCATTATCGCGATGCCCCTCCCGGACTTCGCATCTGGGCTGGAGCCACGGTCGAAACGGCCGATCTGGTTGCGCTGATGCCGTGGCTCGACTGGGCCTTCGCCAATCAGAAAGCCGCGCTCAAGGCCGCTGCCTGACCAGACCCGCGGCGGCCTCCGGGCCGCCCTTTCCCCGAACAGTTTGATCACTCTTCAAGGAGGCAGCAATGGCGCCCCGCGTTCTCGTTTCCGACAAACTCTCCACCACCGCCGTCCAGATCTTCAAGGATCGTGGCGTCGAGGTCGACTACCTACCCGACCTCGGCAAGGACAAGGAAAAACTCCTCGAGGTCATCGGCCAGTATGATGGCCTCGCCATCCGTTCGGCCACCAAGGTCACCGAGAAGCTGATCAATGCAGCGACCAATCTGAAGGTCGTCGGCCGCGCCGGCATCGGCGTCGACAATGTCGATATTCCCGCCGCCTCGCGGCGCGGTATCATCGTCATGAACACGCCTTTCGGCAACTCGATCACCACCGCCGAACACGCCATCGCGCTGATGTTCGCGGTCGCCCGCCAGATCCCCGAAGCCAACGCCTCGACCCATGCCGGCAAATGGGAAAAGAACCGCTTCATGGGCGTCGAGATTACCGGCAAGACGCTCGGCCTGATCGGCTGCGGCAATATCGGCTCGATCGTCGCCACCCGCGCCGTCGGCCTCAAGATGCATGTCGTCGCCTTCGACCCGTTCCTGTCCGAACACCGCGCCGAGGAACTGGGCGTCGAGAAGGTCGAACTGGATGAGCTGCTCACCCGTGCCGACTTCATCACGCTGCACACGCCGCTGACCGACAAGACCCGCAACATCATCAATGCCGAGGCCATCGCCAAGATGAAGACCGGCGTGCGCATCATCAACTGCGCGCGCGGCGGTCTGGTCGTGGAAAAGGACCTGATCGCCGCGCTGAAGAGCGGCAAGGTGGCCGGTGCCGGGATCGATGTGTTCGAGGTCGAGCCAGCTGAAAGCAATGAACTCTTCGACATGGAGAACGTCGTCTGCACCCCGCATCTCGGCGCATCGACCTCGGAAGCGCAGGAGAACGTCGCCTTGCAGGTCGCCGAACAGATGGCCGACTATCTGGTCAAGGGCGCGGTTACCAACGCCATCAACATGCCTTCAATCACGGCCGAGGAAGCGCCGCGCCTGAAGCCCTTCGTCAAGCTGGCGGAAGTGCTCGGCGCCTTTGTCGGACAGGTCACCGAAGACCCGATCACCGAGGTTGAAATCCTCTTCGACGGCTCGACCGCGCAGATGAACACCAAGGCGCTGATCAGCGCTGCCCTGGCCGGGCTGATCCGGCCGCAGGTTGCCGACGTCAACATGGTGTCGGCTCCGATCATGGTGAAGGAACGCGGCATCATCGTCGCCGAGGTCAAGCGCGACAAATCGGGCGTCTTCGACGGCTATATCAAGCTCACGGTGAGGACCGAGCACATGACACGCTCGATCGCCGGCACCTGCTTCTCCGACGGCAAGCCGCGCTTCATCCAGATCAAGGGCATCAATCTCGACGCGGAAGTCGGCCAGCACATGCTCTACACCACCAATGCCGACGCGCCGGGCATCATCGGCCTGCTGGGCACCCTCTGCGGCGAGAACGGCGTCAACATCGCCAACTTCCAGCTCGGCCGCAACCGGCCGGGCGGCGATGCCATCGCCCTGCTCTATCTCGACGCGCCGTTCCCCGAACCCGTGCTGGCCAAATTGCGCGCCCACCAGTCGATCGACTCGGCCAAGCGCCTGCAGTTCGACGTCAATCCGGCCTGATGGCATTCGCGCAGCAACTGAAAGGGCGCAGGCAAAATCCCGCGCCCTTTCAGTTTGCGGTGCTTTTGCTGGCGTCAAACACTCAATCGTCGGGGCCGCTCCAGCCTGGCAGGTGGCTCGCGGATTTGTCCTGCGACAACGTGGTGGCCTTCTTGGCCGCCTTGTCGAAGCTGTCGGCCAGTTGGCCGGCATCGATGCGCCGGCGGAAGAAATCCGCCCAGAGGAATTCCGCGAAGGGCGTTGTATCCTTGGCATAACCACCGGCTCGGCGCACCGCACCGGCCAGGCTGCGGTAAGGATCGTCGACCAGCTTGTCGACGGATTTCGGCAGATCTTCGTACGTGCGCCGCCGTCCCGACGCATCGAATGGATGCATCCAGGCGCGGTTGTCCAGGAAGGTCAGGAATTCTTCCTTGGTGAGTTGCGACAAGTCAGCCAGCACGCTGATCAGCACCTTTTCCATGCCCTCCTCGTGCAAGGCGCGGGCGAGATGGTGATGGTCGACGACGAAGGGCCGTCCCTTGGGGCCGATCACCGCCGGGATGAAATGCGCCCCGAGGAAATCGTCCTTCTTGTTCGCCGGCAATGCGCGCAGTTCCTTGCGTTTGAGCGCGACCTCACGCAGGCCGACCGTCATTTGCGTGGGGCGCAATTCATCGACGGAAACCGGATGCAAAACAGGTACGATGTTCCGTGGCATGGTTCATCCTTTCGAGGTTGAAGCGGGCGGCATAGGGTCCCGCCGGGTCGTCTCGCTGGTGGCGATGGCTGTTATGGCATTGTCGACACTGCGGAAAATGGCATTCGGCCCCAGCATCTCAACGATGCCGAAACGCTCCAGCGCCTTCTGGGCCCGCACAGTTTCCAGCCGGGCGATCCGGAAAGAGATGCCGGCATTCCGGCAATGCTCGATCACCCCGCGAAGGGCTTGCGCGGCCGTGAAGTCGATGTCGATGACGCTGCTTGCCTCGAAGACGACATGCTTCAGGGTGCCGGTGCTGGCATCGATCATGGCCCGGAATTCCTGGCCGAACCCTGCCGCGTTGACGAAGGAAAGCGGCGCCTGGAACGCAACCACCAGCACGCCCGGCACACGTTCGCCTCGTGGATCCCCGCTTGGCGGCCACCAGATGGAGGTGCCGGGCACCTTTTCGAACTCGATGGCGGCCGCCTGGGTCATGCCCCAAAGGCCGTGCAGCAGCGAAAGCCCGATGCCGATCGCCACGCCAACTTCGATCGGGAGGGCGACGATGGCAATGGCAGTGATCATGATCAGCGCGAATTCCAGCGGCGCTTGCCGCAACGTACCGAAGAACGTCTGCCAGCGCAGGATGCGCATCGCCACGAAGAACAGGATGCCGGCAAGCGCGGCTTGCGGCACACTGGCAAGCAGGCTTTTCCCGAACAGCACGAGCAAGAGGACGATTGCCGCCGCGAACAGACAGGTGAGCTGCGAACGCCCGCCCGTTTCGCTGACGATGGCCGTGCGCGGCGGGCTGGAATTGACCGGAAAGGCACCGGCCAACCCGGACAGCAGGCTTGCCGCCCCGACGCCGACGAAATCGCGGTTCACGTCCGGAGGCGTGCCGGACTCCCCGGCAAACGACCGCGTGGTAGCGGCCGTCTGCACCATGACGATGATCGCCACCAGCAAAGCCAGCGGCACCAGCGTGCGCATGTCGTCGAACGTCACCTGCGGCAGGCCGAGACCCGGCAGGCCGGCCGGCAAGTTGCCCAGAACTGCGACGCCGCGACCGGTCAGGCCGAGCGCCGTCACGGCGAGCGTAGCCACCGCCAGCGCAATCAACGCGCCGGGAATGCGCGGGCTTATGCGCTCGCATCCCGTGACGATCGCGAACACCCCAACGCCGAGCGCCAGGCTCCAGAAATTGACCTGGCCGAGATCGGCCCTGACAGCGGCGAGGCGCTGAAAAACGTTGCCGCTGCCCGACGGCAGACCGAGCAACTCCGGCAGCTGCGAGACCAGGATGTGGATGGCAATGCCGGCAAGAAAGCCGGCCATGACCGGCACCGACAGGAGATCCGCGATCCATCCCAATCTAAGCAGCCCGCCGGCCAGCACGATCGCGCCCACCATCAGCGCAAGCAGCGCGGCCATCGCCACATAATGGGGTGAGCCGGATGTGGCGATCAGCGCAAGGCCGCCGGCGAGGATTGGCGTGATGGTGGAATCCGCCCCCACCGACAAATGCCGGCTCGCGCCGAACACGGCAAAGGCAAACACGGCGGCGATGAAGGCGAAGAACCCGACTTCGGGAGAGAAATCGCCGAGCCGCGCCGTCGCCATCTGCTCGGGGATGGCAATGGCGGCGAGCGTCAGTCCGGCGAACAGGTCGCCGCTGAGGTCGCGGCCGCTCCAGCCCTGCAGACCACGAAGAAACAGAGCCGGTCTCGCCATCGGCTTCCCGACCCGATCTCCGGTTCCCTCCAGCATGTCCGGCATCCCTTGTCGGGAGGTTTCTCAGCGCATCAACCTAGGCCATATCCCGCAAAGGACAAGCGGCAAGATGGCCTCGACTGCTTCGCCGGCGTCGTTCAGGCGATCGAGCGGCGGCTGCCATGCTCGGCAAGCCATATGCCGCCGAAAACCAGTGCCAGGGCGATTGCGTGATAGATGTGGAAATCCTCGCCAAGAAGCACGATCGACAGGAGCGTGCCGAAGATGGGCACGAGGTTGATGAACAGGCCCGCACGATTGGCGCCGATCATCTCGATGCCGCGGATATAGGCCACTTGCGACACCACTGAGGCACCAATGGCCGTGTAGAGCGTGATTGCCCAACCGCGAGAATCCGGAAAAACCGCGACGCTGCTGGCCACCTCCCAAACGAAGAAGGGTACAGAGGTGACCAAAGCGGCGATTGATAGTGCAAGCATCAGGCTTTGCCACTGGAGAGCAGGCTTCAACCGAAGCCCGACCGAATAGCCGCTGTAGAGAATGACGGCGACCAGCATGATCGCGTCGCCAAAGTTGAGATTGAGGCGCATGAGCCCAGCCAGGTCGCCATGGCTGGCGGTGATGACGACGCCGACAACCGTCAGAGCTACGCCCAATGCCTGCGCCCACCCCACCCAGAGCCTAAAGAAGATGAAATTGGCCACGATGATGAGGATCGGCATGCTGGCCTGTTCGATCGAGACATTGATGGCGGTGGTGTAGTTGAGCGCCGCGTAGAAGATGACGTTGAACAGCGAGAACCCGCAGGCACCAAGCAGCAGGATCAGGAGCAGGTGGCGACGGATCACCGGCCAATCCTCGACAAATGCCCGCCCGCCGATTGGCAACAGCACAGCCACGGCGATCGCCCAGCGAAAAAACACCAGCGTCATCGGCGTGACATGGCCGACCGCCAGCTTGCCCGCCACGGCATTGCCGCCCCACAACAGCGTGGTCATCAGAAGCAGGGCATAGGCTTTTCGATGCAATCGGCGATCCCCCGGAACAATGCCGAAAAGCGACGACTTCCGACCTATGGCGCGCGGTGGCCCAAGTAAATGATGCAAATGCCCAAAATCTTGTGCCTACGAACGGCTTTCGCGGCAAAGAAAGGGTCGCGCAACGAAAGGCATGAGGCTATATGGGCCTGTCGTGGCGGGCTTTGCAGCCCGCTTTTGGTGTGCAGCAAGGGATAGTGATATGGCCAATGTGGTGGTCGTCGGCTCACAGTGGGGCGACGAAGGCAAAGGCAAGATCGTCGACTGGCTGGCGGATCGCGCCGATGTGGTCGTGCGCTTCCATGGCGGCCATAATGCGGGCCACACACTGGTCATCGACGGTGTCAGCTACAAGCTGGCGTTGCTGCCCTCCGGCCTCGTCCAGGGAAAATTCTCGGTCATCGGCAACGGCGTCGTTGTCGACCCTCATCACTTTGTCCAGGAAATGGAAAAGCTGCGGGCCCAGGGCGTGACCGTCACCCCGGAAATCCTGCGCATCGCCGACAACGCACCGCTGATTCTGTCGCTGCATCGCGAACTGGACGGTATCCGCGAAGATGCGAATTCGGCGCTGAAGATCGGCACGACCCGCCGCGGCATCGGCCCGGCCTATGAAGACAAGGTTGGCCGCCGCGCCATCCGCCTCGTCGACCTCGCCGAGCCGGAAACGCTGATGCTCAAGATCGAGCGGCTTCTGGCGCACCACAATGCGCTGCGTCGCGGCCTTGGGCTGAACGAGATCGAGGCGACGACGATCCATGAGGAACTCACCTCCATCGCCGACCAGATCCTGCCTTTCATGGACCAGGTCTGGCGGGTGCTTGAGGAAAAGCGCAAGGCCGGCGCCCGCATCCTGTTCGAAGGCGCGCAGGGCGCGCTGCTCGACAACGACCACGGCACCTATCCCTTCGTCACCTCGTCCAACACGGTGGCCGGCCAGGCCGCCGCAGGTTCCGGCCTCGGCCCGACGGCGATCGGCTATGTGCTGGGCATCACCAAGGCTTATACGACGCGCGTCGGCGAGGGACCGTTCCCCTGCGAGCTCGACGACGAAGTCGGTCGGCATCTGGCCACGGTGGGACGCGAAGTCGGCGTCAACACCGGTCGTCCGCGCCGCTGTGGCTGGTTCGACGCGGTACTGGTGCGCCAGACCGTCAAGACTTCCGGAATCACCGGCATCGCTCTGACGAAGCTCGATGTACTTGACGGACTGAAGGAATTGAAAGTCTGCGTCGGCTATGAGCTGGACGGCAAACGAATTGACTACTTGCCCGCCTCAATGCGGGCACAAGCAGCAGTTAAGCCCATCTATGAAACACTTGAAGGATGGTCGCAAACAACGGCCGGGGCGCGCAGCTGGGCCGAATTGCCGGCACAAGCAGTGAAATATGTGCGGTATATCGAGGAATTGATCGGCGCGCCGGTGGCGCTCCTCTCCACCAGTCCGGAACGGGACGACACCATACTTGTGACCGATCCGTTTCAAGATTAATTGTCAAAGGCCTAGCGGGCCGGCTGATTTGCTCAAGGCCCGCTCTGGAAGCGAACGACAGGTTCGATTGAAGCATGGCAGATTTCGTTGCGGTTCTGAAAAAAACGCTCGACGGCCTCGGCGAGACGACGCCGGAGGTACGCGCGAAAGTCTATGACAAGGCGCGCGCCACCATCGAGAGTAAGCTGGCCGCAATCAATCCGCCGCCGCCGGCTGCCGTGGCCGATCGCCAGCGGCGCGCGCTGGAAGATGCGATAGCCTCCATCGAGAAGGAGTATGCAAGGCCGCCGGCCGCGCCAGCCCCCGCTCTCGATCCCCTGGCCGAGCTTGAGAACATCTTCTCCTCGATCGACCGCAACCGGAACCAGCCGACGCATGCCCGGCCGGCGACCAAGACCGAATCCGGTTGGCCGCCGTCGCAAACCGAGGCGAAGCCCCAGCCTGCCGCACCCGCCCGCGCCGAAGAGCGCCCGACACAGCCTTCCTGGCAGAGGCCTACGGCGGAAACACGCGCCCCGGAATCCAGGCCTCAGCAAAACACTGTGCCGCCGGCACCGCCCGCGAGACAAGAACCCTCCGCGCCCGGCCCCAAGCCGGCCCTCGAACCCGTTTGGCCCAAGCCGAAGACGGAGACCAAGCCGGTCTTCGATTTCGGCAAGACATCGTCGGCCACGCCACCGCCAGCCTTCGCCCCGGAAACACCCCGCAATGTCGGGCGCGACGATAGGGGTTCGGATTTCGCGGCATCGTCGGGCGAAGACGAGACTACAGACGAAACCTTCGGCGAGATCGACGAACCGGAACGCAAGCGCAGCTTCGGACGCATCATCGCGGCCGTCGTCGCGCTCGCTGTCCTGGGCGGCGGCGGTTACGGCGTCTGGCTGAACAAGGACGCCTTCAAGGGCATGTTTGGTCTGAACAAGACCGAGACTGCGGCCGACAAGCCCGCCCCTGCGGCGCCGGCGAAACCAAACGCACCCGCGCAACCAGCCACGGCAGCCAACACCCCAGCGCCAGCTCCAGCGCCGGAAAGCAGCGAGCCGCAGAAATTCACGCAGCGACTGCAGGCCGACGGCAAGGAAACCGATCCTGGCCGGGCCGGCGGAGCAGCCACCGTTGGCGAAGGTACGTCCGTCGTCGCGCTGACCACGCCGTCGCCGACCACACCGCCGGTCAGCACGCAACCACAGCCGGCCCAGGCGCAACAGCCGACGCCTCCGGCCGCGACGCCGGGTGCCAATCCCGCGGCCCCCGCTACAACGACGCCGGCCGCGCAAGGCACCGCGGCGCCAAGCACGCCACCCGCGCCGCAAGCCATTCCGGTTGGCCAGAAGGCTATCTACTACGAAGAACGCACCAGCGCGGCCGAAGGCTCGGCCCAGCCGGGCAATATCGTCTGGTCGCTCGTGCAGGAATCGCCTGGCGGCGATGCGCCGCCCGAGCCGGCGATCCGTGCCGAGGTGACCATCCCCGGCAAGGACGTGCAGCTGCGCATGACCATCCGCCGCAATGCCGACCAGACCTTGCCGGCCAGCCATATCATCGAGATGATCTTCCTGACCCCGCAGGGTTTCGAAGGCGGCGGCATCGAAAATGTTCTGCGCATCGCGATGAAAACGTCCGAGCAGGAGGCCGGCAGCCCGCTGATCGGCGTTCCCGCCAAGATCGCCGACGGCTATTTCCTGGTCGCGCTCAACGATACCAAGGCCGACCAGGACGCCAATTTGACCCTCCTGCGTAATCAGGAATGGATCGACATCCCCGTCGTCTACAAATCCGGCCGCCGTGCCTTGCTGACGATGGAAAAGGGGCTGCCGGGCGAAAAGATCTTCGACGAGGCGATGAAGGCCTGGCAGGCGAAGACCTCGGGATAATCGAAACAGCGTGCCGACGGCCGCTGCGCCGGCCCAAAGGCGAGGTCCGTCACGGGTCCGGCAAAAAAGCCGGACCGACGCTGCGGACCGATTTGCCGGCGGGTGCCGGCTGTTCCATCAAAGCCATGGGCTCAAGCGTCTTGATGGGCTCCACCGAAGCGGTGATCGGCAGCTGCCGCTCCGGCTTCTCCGTCGGCAGCGGAATGATCGCGTTGGCCATATTGGCGGGCGTAACCGTCCGCGCCCGCATCTCGTTGACCCTGCTGTAGTAGCGGCGGAGATCGCAACTCTTGAAGGCCGGATCGTCCCGATAACGGAACGCTGTCTGCAAATCCTTGTAGGGCTTGCGCTCGGCGACAGAGATCATCTCCTCCGTTTCCAGTCTGGGGTCGGTCAACGCAAAAACCTCCATGCCCTGGTCGTCGCAAATAAAGCGGCACTGGTCGACGGTTTCCTGAAGTTCCACATCCTTGGCGAATTGCGATTTCGGGGCAGGGAAGAAATAGCCGTCTGAAGGCCGCACGCAGTAGAGCATGGAGGCACCACCGATCGACATCGGACCAGACGCTTCACGCACGCGTTCGCGCCGTTCGGGCGCGCAGCCAAGTGCCGCGTACCGCGCTTGCAGGACGGAGACGCTACGCCGGCCGCCGCTCGCCACCATTTGCCTCAGCACGTCTTCGCGCATGCGCGCGAGATCGGCGCAGGGGTTGAAAAATCCGCCGGTGCTCTTGGACGAGCATTGCCGCCGCCGTTCCAACGCCTGGATGGCCACAAGCTGCCGCCGAAGTTGCGCCGACTCCGGGCTGGAGCCGCCTACACCGCTGCTGCGGATCTGGCGTGCCAGCGACGCGCACTCATCTGCCAATGCCACGGAAGTCGGCACGGTGACGAATGCGAGGAGCGCGACCACAATGGATGCAAACCACCGTCCTCTGGCAGATCTATTGGAGTTGGAAAAAAGCAAGCGGCCAGATCGCGTACCGCTGTTCACGCCAGTTTCAAGAATTCGCATTCGTGATTACGCCTTGATACAAGCTGCTCTTCCAACTTGTATCAGGCTATACCGACGTCACAGGATTATGAAAGAGCTTCATAATATACTGAAAAACGTGGTTACACGTCAGACCGGATACGAACACCAATCGTTAAGCATGAGCAGCGGCTGGTGCTGGAACCCAAGGCGGGAAAGTCGGCCTAGATACCAGAACCATGGAGTTCTTCTTCGCTGCCTTCCCAGGGCGTGGGCATGTCGGCCACGGTGCTGGCGGCGGCATTGGCGCTTGGCAGGGCCATCCAGCATTTGAGCTCCGGATCGGCATATTCGATCATATGGCCCGGATAGGAATCATTGGCGCGCCAGCCTTCCATTCCGTACTGGTCCGCCCGCGCCCAAAAGGCGACATCCACTTCAGCAGGGCCCTGCTCCGATGACCTGACCGTGACGAGGATGCGGCTGCCATCCCTGGGCGCGCTCGACATATGACGCCATCCGGTCGATTCCTTCATGAGCCATTTCCTCCATCGATCGAACGCAGTGCATCGGCAACCCGACACGCCAAGCGTAGCACGATCAGCCCCATAGAAATCAATGCCGGATTGGATGAAAAGAACGGGAGACCGACCGTAGTCCCACCGCCGGGCCTAGCGACGGCTCAGCCTTCCAGCTCCTCGCGCAGCATCTCCAGCTCGAGCCATTCTTCCTCGAGCGCAGCCAGCGTCACACGCTCCTTGTCGAGAGCGGCGATGGTTTTCTGGAACCCGGTCGGGTCGCGCTCATAATAGGCTGGATCGGCGATGTTGTTCTCGAGCCTCGCGATCGAAGCCGTCACCGCCTCGATCTTCTTCGGCAGGCTTTCCAGGGCGAACTTCTGCTTGAAGGAGAGTTTTTTCGCCGGCTCTTTCGAGACCTCGGCGCGCGGCTTTTCGGCAGCCGGGTCGGCAGCAGACTTGTTGCGCGCCTTGCGGTCCTCCAGCTTGGTGCCGCCGCGCTGGGCCAGCATGTCCGAATAACCACCAGCATATTCGACCCAGCGGCCGCCACCGTCCGGCGCGATGATGCTGGTCACGGTACGATCGAGGAAATCGCGATCGTGGCTGACCAGGATGACAGTGCCGGCGAAACCCGCCACCAGCTCCTGCAGCAGCTCCAGCGTCTCCATGTCGAGATCGTTGGTCGGCTCGTCCAGCACCAGAAGATTGGCGGGCCGCGCCAACACGCGGGCGAGAAGCAGCCGCGCCCGTTCGCCGCCGGAAAGCTCGCGCACCGGCGTGCGCGCCTGTTCCGGCTTGAACAGAAAGTCCTTCATATAGGACACGACATGGCGCTGTTCGCCGTTGATGACGAGGTTCTCGCCGCGCCCGTCGGTCAGGTAATGCGCCAATGTTTCATCCGGGCTGACGGCCTCGCGCTTCTGGTCGAGCGTGGCGATCTCCAGATTGACACCCAGCCGCACCGAACCGGCATCGGGCGCGAGTTCTCCGGTCAGCATTTTCAGGAGCGTGGTCTTGCCCGCGCCATTGGGGCCGACGAGACCGACGCGATCACCGCGCTGGATGCGGGTCGAGAACCCTTTCACGACGGTAAGGTCGCCGAAGCTCTTGTCGATATTCTTGGCCTCGATCACCAGCTTGCCGGATTCGGCGGCGTCGCTCGCCACCAGTGTCGCCGTGCCTTCGGCGCCGCGATGGCTGCGGAAGCGCTGGCGCATCGTTTGCAACTCGCCAAGGCGCCGCATATTGCGCTTGCGGCGCGCCGTCACGCCATAACGCAGCCAGTGTTCCTCGCGCACGATTTGTCGGCCGAGCTTATGTTGGTCGCGCTCTTCCTCCTCGAGCACTTGGTCGCGCCATTCCTCGAAGTGCGCAAAGCCTTTGTCCAGGCGGCGTGTCTGGCCGCGATCGAGCCAGACTGTCGCGCGCGATACGCGCTGCAGGAAACGCCGGTCGTGGGAAATGACGATCAGCGCCGACGACGTGCGCGCCAGCTCTTCTTCCAGCCATTCGATGACGGCGAGGTCGAGATGGTTGGTGGGTTCATCGAGCAAAAGGATATCCGGCTCCGGCGCCATTACGCGGGCCAATGCCGCGCGGCGCGCCTCGCCGCCGGAGAGATCGGCGGGCCGTTCCTCGCCGGTGAGACCCAGATGCTCCATCAGATAGGTGGCGCGATGCGGGTCGTCGGCCGGGCCGAGCCCTGCTTCGACATAAGCGCGCACGGTAGCAAAACCGTCCATGTCGGGCATTTGCGGTAGGTAGCGTATGGTGGCGCTCGGCTGCCGGAACAGCTCGCCGTCCTGCGGTTCGATCATGCCGGCGGCGATCTTGAGCAGCGTCGACTTGCCCGAACCATTGCGGCCAACCAGCGCGATCTTGTCGCCGGGGGCGGCGACGAGTTCCGCACCGTCGAGCAGCGGCGTACCGCCAAACGTCAGTTTGATGCCGGTAAGATTAAGAAGCGGCGGGGCCATGTCTGCTTTCGGCTCTCAGGTTTCAGGCAAGGGGAACGGATGGGCAAGCAACAACGCCCGGCCACTGCCAAACGAGATTTCGAGCTCGCCTTTCACCGCGTTGGAGATGGTCAGGGACGAACCGAAGGCCATTTCGATATCGTTCAGCGGCCATTTCGCACCCTTGATGGTAAGGCCGGTGAGTTCCGAAAAGCCGAGCACCGAAAACAGCGTATCGTCGGCATAGTCGAACCTGGCGGCATGGCCAGGCAGCAACGGAACGCCTTCCTGTGCGCCGCTGGTCAAAAGCACGTCGATGCCTTCCTCGGCCAGCCTTACCGCCAGCGCCAGATGGAGAAAGGCGTGGTCGGCCCGGGCGCCGCCGAATGCGCCGACCAGGATCAGTTTCGTGGCACCGCTTTGCCGGGCAATCGCCACGGCGAGCTCGCCGTCGGTCTTGTCCTTCTCGGCCGGAAATCGTTCCTGCGGCACCTTGGCCAGATGCGGCGGCAGGTTGGCCGGTGCGGAATCGAAATCCCCCACCCAAAGTTCCGGCAGCAACCCCAGCATATCCGCATGACGAATACCGGAATCCGCAGCGATCACGCGCGTACCGGCAGTCTGGATATCGAGCCGTGGCGTACGAACGAGCTCGCCGCCGAGCAAAAGGGTGAAAGTGCTCATGGGCGTCGCCCTTACCAGCCCCCATGCGGAAACGGAAGTCCATGCCAGCGCCCGCGCGACGTTCGATCCGCCCCGGCAAACTAAGGCTTGCACCCCGCGCAGGCCCGCTCTATGTCTTTTGCCGCTCTAACGGGGTGCCGGGTCGCGGTTTTCGCGGAACGGCTGAGAGGCGCTAAGCCAACCCGCTGAACCTGATCCGGCTTGTACCGGCGGAGGGATTAGACGCTTAGCCAAAGGCGCCAACTCTCCTGTCACACGAATGAAGGAGGCGTCGATGCGCAAAATTCTGTCAGTCCTGATCCCGGCTCTCACCCTTGCTGCCGCCACACTGCCGGCCGCGGCCAAGGACAAGCTGACTATCTACACCTATGAGAGCTTCACCGCCGAATGGGGGCCAGGCCCGCAGGTGAAGAAGGCTTTCGAGGAAGAGTGTGGCTGCGAAGTCGATTTCGTCTCGGTTGCCGACGGCGTCGCCCTGCTCAACCGCGTCAAGCTGGAAGGTGCCGCGACCAAGGCCGACATCGTGCTTGGTCTCGACACCAATCTGACGGCCGACGCCAAGGCGAGCGGGCTGTTCGTCCCACACGGCACGATCGCAACGGTCGACGTGCCGGGCGGCTGGGCCGACGATACATTCGCGCCTTACGACTACGGCTATTTCGCCGTCGTCTATGACACCGAGAAGTTGAAGACGCCGCCGGCCAGCCTCAAGGAATTGGTCGAGGGCGATGCTTCGCAGAAAATCGCCATCCAGGACCCGCGCACCTCGACGCCGGGCCTCGGCTTGCTGTTGTGGGTAAAGGCCGTCTATGGCGACAAGGCGCCGGAGGCCTGGGCCAAGTTGAAGGGTCGCGTGCTCACGGTCACGCCGGGATGGAGCGAAGCCTACGGCCTGTTCACCAAGGGCGAAGCGCCGATGGTGCTTTCCTACACCACCTCGCCGGCCTACCACATGGTTGCCGAAAAGACCGACCGCTATCAGGCCGCTTCCTTCTCCGAAGGCCACTATCTGCAGATCGAAGTCGCCGGCATCACCACCACTGGCGCCAAGAACCCGCTGTCCCAGAAATTCATGGCCTTCATGACCGGCCCGAAGTTCCAGGACGTCGTTCCCGAAACCAATTGGATGTTCCCGGCCGGCAAGATGGACAAGCCTCTCAACCCGGCCTTCGACAAGCTGGTGAAGCCGGCCAAGACCTTGATCTTCAGCCCAGAAGAGGTTGCCAAGAACCGCAAGGCCTGGGTGGATGAATGGCTGTCCGTGATGAGCAAGTGAGGGCCACCATCATCCAGCCTCGCCAGGACGGAAGGCCTGCTGCCTTGCGCGATACGCGCGTTGTTGCCGGTGTCGTGGCACTCACCTTCATCACGCTGCTGATTGGAGGCGCCTTCTTAGGCCTCGTTGCCGAGGGCGCCGGCAATCTCTCCGGTGCCGCTTCGGCGTTCGATTCCTATCTTTTCCGCGTCGTGCGCTTCACAATATGGCAAGCGCTTTTGTCGACGCTTTTGTCGGTGGTTCCAGCGCTTTTCGTTGCAAGAGCGCTGTCGCGCCACCCGGCCTTTTTCGGACGCGGCCTCATCCTGCAGCTGTTTGCCGTACCGCTGGCCTTGCCGGCCATTGTCGCGGCGCTCGGCGTGCTGGCCCTCTATGGCCGCGCGGGCTATTTCGCTGGTCCGCTGACGGAAATGGGCGGGCAAGACTGGCCCGGCATCTACGGTCTTTCCGGCATTCTTGTCGCGCATGTCTTCTTCAACCTGCCATTGGCGACGCGCCTCTTCGTGGAGGCGCTGCAGACCATACCCACCGACCAGTGGCGGTTGGCCAGCCAGCTCGGTATGGGTGCGCGACCGGCCTTCCGGCTGATCGAATGGCCCGCGCTGAGCCGGGCCATGCCGGCCGTCGCCGGCCTGGTCTTCATGCTTTGCATCACATCTTTCACCATCGTCCTGCTGCTCGGCGGCGGCCCGCGCGCCACCACGCTGGAAGTGGCGATCTATCAGGCGCTGCGTTTCGACTTCGATCCGGCACGAGCGGTCGCGCTGACACTCTTGCAGATCGTCCTGACCTTCGTGGTGATGACATTGCTGGCCCGACTGGGAGCCAACACCGTCGGCGACGCCAATCTCTCGGTAGCGCCGCGGCGTTATCTGTCGATCGGCCTCGGAGAGGCCACGCTGAATTTTGTGATGATTGCAGCGGCATTGCTGTTCGTGGCCGGCCCGATGGCGGCGATCGTCGCCGCCGGTCTGGCGGCCGACCTTTCGCGCCTAGTTGGCGAAAACACCGTCCAACAGGCAGCGTTGACCAGCATCGTGCTGGCTTTCCTCTCGGCCCTGCTTTCGGTGGTTTTGTCCTTCTCGCTGGTTGCCGCGCGACGGGCCCTGGCCGGTCGCCGCAAGACCGGGCGCAGCTCCTTGCTTGAATACGCCGCCGATACCGGCGCCGGCTTCGTCCTGGTGGTCCCGCCCATCGTCATCGGCGCCGGCTGGTTTCTTCTCCTACGCCACGTCGGTGATTCCCTGGCTGTGGCGCCGCTCATGGTCGTCACCGTCAACGCGATCATGGCGATGCCTTTCGCTATTCGCGCGCTTCGTCCAGCCTATGATGCGACGAGCGAACGGCATGAGCGTCTTTGCGCGCAGCTGGGCATAACCGGTTGGAACCGGCTGCGACTGATCGACGGACCGGTGCTCAGGCGCCCGCTGGCCACCGCCTTCGCTTTTGCCATGGCGCTGTCGCTGGGCGATCTTGGCGTGATTGCCCTGTTCGGCTCGGATTCGCTCCAGACGCTGCCTTATCTTCTGCTTGCCCGCATGGGCAGCTACCGTACCGCCGACGCGGCAGGACTGGCGCTGCTGCTCGGCCTGGTCTGCTTCGTCCTGGTGCTCCTGGCCCACCGGCTCGGAAAGGAACGTGCCATATGATTGCCGAGGTTCTGGCTCGCAGCGGCGTTTCCGTGCGTCTGGATGAGACGACATTCGACTATGACGGGATGAAGCTCGACTTCGACCTCACCTTCGCTGCCGGTGAGATCACCGCCGTGATGGGCCCCAGCGGCTCGGGAAAATCGACATTGCTCAATCTCGTCGCCGGCTTCGAGGTGCCACTCACCGGTCGTGTGCTGATTGGAGGAGACGATTACACCAACGCATCTCCGTCGGAACGGCCGGTTTCGATGGTGTTCCAGGAAAACAATCTCTTCGCGCATCTCGACGTCGCTCAGAATGTCGGGCTTGGGCGATCGCCTTCGCTCACCCTCGACAAGGCTGACCATTCGACCGTCGCCGACGCGCTTGCCCGCACCGGTCTCGGCGGCAAGGAAAGGCGCCTGCCGCGCGAATTGTCGGGCGGCGAACGCCAGCGTGTCGCGCTGGCGCGCGCACTGGTGCGCGATCGCCCGGTTCTTCTGCTCGACGAGCCTTTCGCTTCTCTCGGACCAGCCCTGCGCGAGGAAATGCTGGATCTGGTTGCCGCCGTGCATGCCGAGCGGCCCATGACCATCCTGTTCGTCACCCATCAGCCGGAAGACGCGCGTCGCATCGCCAGGAACGTCGTTTTTCTGGAGGACGGCAGCGTCACGGCTTCCGGCACCGCCGCCGACTTCTTTTCCGCCGACGGACCGGCCGCCTTCCAACGTTATGCCGGCTCCAATGCCGGCAGATGAGCCGGCTTGGGAACGCGGTGGCCAATCCGAACAAGTCGTATTACACTCAAGATAGGAAAATTGTCGGGTGTTCTGTCGCGGAAATCTGGAACGCTTTTCGCGACTCGGGCATTTGTCTTGCCTGGAAGCCGACATAATTTGCGGTCAAACCGATTTGGGGGCGCGGCCGTCCTTGCTTGCCAATGTTTCTTGTGTGTGGCTAGGTTCACATACAACTGGTCAGGCTTAGATACCGATTGCCCCTGCGAGACGAGAGGAAGCCGACCTGCCGACCGGCCTGAAAATGATTGGCATGAAGAACCCGGCGCGCCTGTTCGCGCTGGCGGGGCTTGTGTTTGCGCTCGCCTCTTGCCAGTCGATCATGCCGAATTCCGTCGAGGAATCCGGCTTCCAACCGTCTAACAAGCCCGTCACCGTCGACAATGCCCAGGCCAACAGCCGCCTGGCGGATCTGGCCAAGGCGCAACACCCGCGCATCCTGGCCACCTATGGCGGCGAGTACTCCGACCCGAAGCTTGAGCGCATGGTGGCAAAAATCGTCGGCAGGCTGACTGTGGTCTCCGCCAACCCGACGCAGACCTATCGCATCACCATCCTCAACTCGCCCAACGTTAATGCCTTCGCACTGCCGGGCGGCTACCTCTACATCACGCGCGGCCTGCTTGCGCTTGCCAACGATTCCTCCGAACTTGCCGCGGTGATCGCGCACGAGATGGGACACGTGACGGCCAACCACGGCCTGCAACGGCAGCAGCTCGAGGCCGAGGAAGGTCTCGCCACCAAGGTTGTCTCCGACGTGCTCGGAGACAATGCGACGGCCAAGGCGGCGCTGATCCGCGGCAAGCTTAGGCTCGCCCAGTTCTCGCGCAACCAGGAGCTGGAAGCCGATGCCATCGGCATCAAGTCGGTGGGCGAAGCCGGCTACGACCCCTATGCGGCCGGCCGCTTCCTGCAGTCGATGTCCTCCTATGCCGGCTTCCGCTCCGTCAGCGGCGCCACCGACGCCAGCCTCGACTTCCTTGCCACTCACCCCAATACGCCGCAGCGCATCGATCTGGCGCAGCGTCACGCGCGCATGTTCGGTCCGCCCGGTTTCGGCACGCGCGATCGCGATTCCTATCTCGCCGGCATCGACGGGTTGCTCTACGGCGACACGCCGGAAGAAGGATATGTGCGTGGCAGCACCTTCCTGCACCCGAAACTCGGCGTCTCCTTCGCCGTGCCGGAAGGTTTCGTCATCGATAATTCCGCTGCGGCCGTTACCGCAACCGGGCCCGGCGACATAGCCGTTCGTTTCGACGGCGTGACGATCGACAAGGGTCTGTCCCTGCCTGACTACATCCGCAGCGGCTGGGTAGCGGGCCTCGACAGTGCCAGCGTCAGTCAACAGACGATCAACGGCAACGAGGCGGCCGTCGCCAAGGCGCACGCCGACGGCTGGCAGTTCGATATCGTGGTGATCCGCGCCAACGGCCAGGTTTACCGGCTGCTCACCGCCGCTCCGGCGGCCAGCGGCTCCCTCGAAACGGTCGCGCGCTCGGTGAGCGGCAGCTTCCGTGTCCTGAGCGCCGCGGAAAAGGCGGCGCTGAAGCCCCTGCGTATCCGCATTGTCACCGTGCAGGCGGGTCAGACCCTCGGCACCCTGTCGGCCCAGATGGTCGGCGTCGACCGCAAGCTCGACCTGTTCCGTGTGCTGAATGCCATGGGGCCCGGCGCCACTGTTTCGGCCGGCGACAAGGTCAAGATCGTCACCGACAGATAGGCCGGTCGCACTGCTTCTCCGGCCGGTGCCGACGCATCAAGGGTGCGCCCGGCAATCCGCGATCATCCGCCGTCCGGTTTGCCCTCGACATTGGAACGCAGCCGCGAAAAGACCGACCGCACCTTGTCGAGATCGTCCTGATCGAGCCCGGCGCGCAGTTGTCGGTCGAACGCCATCGCTGTTTCCCTAAGCTTGAGGAACAACGCCTCGCCGCTCGGCGTCAACTCGACCAGATGTATGCGGCGGTTTGCGGGATCGCGTCGACGAACCAGCAGCCCGTTCGCTTCCATGGCATTGAGGTGGTGGGTCAGCGTCGCATCCTGGATACCGACCGACTGCGCCAGCTCGCGCTGGTTTCCCGCTCCGCGCAACTTCACCGAGATCAGCACCGACCACACCGGCAAGGATCCGCCGCCGGCGATCAGCGCGTCATCGAAGGCGCGGCGCACGATCTTTGCGGTTTGGGCGAGGTCGAGGCCGATTGGCTGAACGGATGGATCGAACATTCATCGAGACTAGCACGGAAACCGATCACGTCTAATATATTGACATCTAATCATTAGATATCTACCTATAAACGCAACTTGGTGATTATCGTCGAAGAGGTGTCGAAATGCAGATCGTCTTCATGCTCGCGCTCGCCCTGCATGTGATGTCCGGCGTGTTCTGGGCCGGCTCCACCTTCGTGCTGTCGCGCATTGGCGACGGGCGCACGGCGATCGCCCTATTCGGACCGCAAATGGGGGCCGCCACTGCCGCCGTCCTGTCGGGCGCGGTTCTCTGGCACCTCTTTCATGGCAGCTATTTTGGCGCGCAGGAAAAGGTTCTTGCCGTCGGTGCTGTCGCGGCACTGATCGCGGCCGGGGTCCAGGGTGCATTGGTGGGCCGCGCCCGCCGTAACCTGGCCGCTGGCCGCGAGGCCGAGGCCGCGATCGCCGGACAGGCCATACGCGGCGAACGCCTCGCAGCAGGCCTGCTAGCGATCACCGTCATCGCCATGGCGATCGCGCGGGTGGTCTGAAATCTGGAAATCCAGTCTTGCCGACGTCTTAGGCCGCCAGGAACTCAGGGTTCTGCTTTACGAGAGCGACCTTGAGTTTCTCCATCGCACGGACCTCGATTTGCCGGACCCGCTCCTTGGAAATACCAAGCGTCGTGCCGAGCTCTTCCAGCGTCGCGCTGTCGTCGCCCAGCCGACGTTCCTCTATGATGCGCAACTCGCGGGCATTGAGCGCCCCAAGCGCCTGCTTGAGCCAGGCTGAACGGCGCTCGACATCGATCGCGTCGCTGACCACTTCGTCGGGCAACGGTTCGTCGGAAACCAGGAAATCCATACGCTCCGCGCCATTGCCATCGTCGGCCAACGGCATGTTGAGCGAACTGTCGGGTGCCGACAGCCGCGCATCCATCACGGCAACGTCGTTCTCCGACACACCAAGCGCCGTCGAAACCTGCAGATATAGCGCGCGATTGGACAGCGGCTCGGCCCCTGTCGCGAGCCGAGCGCGCAGACGCCGTAGATTGAAGAACAGTGCCTTCTGCGCCGAACTTGTGCCGCCGCGCACAATCGACCAATTGCGCAGGATGTAATCCTGCATCGAGGCGCGAACCCACCAGGTCGCATAGGTGGAGAAACGCACATCACGCTCGGGATCGAAGCGCGCCGCTGCTTCCAAGAGGCCGATATGGCCTTCCTGGATAAGGTCCGACACCGGCAACCCGAAATAGCGGAACTTGGCGGCCATCGCGATGACCAGCCGCATATGGGCGATGACGATCTGGTTCAGCGCATATTGGTCGTGAGCATCTTTCCAGCGCAGCGCCAGTTCATGCTCCGTATCCCGTTCCAGATAGGGAGCGGCCATCGCCGCCCGGACCATGATACGCCCTGCCCTGTCTTCAATCATTGTGATTTCCCCGTCTGCCCGTTGTGAGCCTGGCCGGGCGGACCGGTCGGCTTTGCGTCTGGAAGCGTGCACCAACGTGCCATGCCAGCAATGGTTCCCGAGAGCCTATGCCGCGACGAAACCGGCGCTCCTGCACGTCATCGGCATCCTCGGCTATGCTGGAAAAAAATTCTACACCATACCATACTTTGAAATTTCATTCCTTATTTCGGGACTAAGCTTCTGCCAAATTCCTCCACCTCTCGACAGGCCAGCCCGTGTCGCTGGCCGGAACTACAGGATCACAAAAAGATGAAATGGCTGAAATCGCTGCTCCTGGCTGGAACCCTGCAAGTTCTGGCCGTCACCGCTGGCCACGCCGGGGCTGACCTTGACCACATCAAGCAGACGGGCGTCTTCAAGATCGGCACCGAAGGCACCTACGCGCCTTTCACCTATCACGACGCCTCGGGCGCACTCGTCGGCTTCGACGTCGAGATCGGCCGCGAGATCGCGAAGCGCCTGGGCGTGAAGGCCGAATTCCTCGAAGGCAAATGGGACGGCCTGATCGCCGGCATCGACGCCAAGCGTTATGACGCCGTCATCAACCAGGTTGGCATCACCGAGGCACGCAAGGCGAAGTACGATTTCTCCGATCCCTACATCGCCTCGAAGGCGGTGCTCATCGTTCGCGATGACAATGCCGACATCAAGGACTTTGCCGACCTGAAGGGCAAGAAGTCTGCGCAGTCGCTCACCTCGAATTTCGGCAAGCTCGCCGAGAAGAACGGCGCCGAGCTCGTCGGCACCGACGGCTTCGATCAGTCGATCCAGCTCGTGCTGAACGGTCGTGCCGCAGCCACCATCAACGACAGCCTGTCCTTCTATGATTTCAAGAAGCACAAGCCGGACGCCAAGGTGAAGATCGTGGCGCAGGAAGCCAATGCCGACTATTCCGGCGTCATCGTGCGCAAGGGCGACGCCGATCTGGTGGCGGCGATCAACAAGGCGCTGACCGAGATCAAGGCGGACGGCACCTACAAGAAGATCTCCGAAACCTATTTCGGGCAGGACGTTTCCAAGTAAGACATCCTCCGCGCCGGACAGGCAGTCCGGTTCGTTCAGACATGGCGGCGTGCCGATGATGCGGCACGCCGCTTTTGTGTTTTCCGCGACCGTCTATGATGGCGGCACAAAGATCAGCCGAAGGGAGACCCGTTCGTGCCGTACTGGCTGCAATTGATGCTGGATTCGCTTGGTCCCCTTCTGTGGGCGGGGCTTATCTTCACCATACCGCTCACCCTCCTGTCCTTCGTCCTGGGATTGGCTGTCGGCCTCGGCGCCGCCCTCGCGCGCCTTTTCGGACCGTGGCCGCTGGTGGCGATCGTTCGTTTTTATGTCTGGATCATTCGCGGCACGCCGCTGCTGGTTCAGCTCTTCCTCATTTTCTACGGCCTGCCCAGTCTGGGCATCGTGCTCGATGCCTTCCCGGCGGCCTTGATCGGCTTCACGCTCAACATCGGCGCCTATTCCTCCGAGATCATCCGCGCCGTCATCGGCTCGGTACCGCGCGGGCAATGGGAGGCGGCCTATTCCATCGGCATGAGCTGGAGCCAGGCAATGCGCCGCACCATCCTGCCCCAGGCCGGACGGGTGGCCGTGCCGCCGCTGTCGAACACCTTCATCTCGCTGGTCAAGGACACCTCGCTTGCCGCGGCAATCACCGTGCCGGAACTGTTTCAGTCGGCGCAGCGCATCGTTGCCGTCACCTATGAGCCGCTGATCCTTTATGTCGAGGCGGCCCTTATCTATCTCGCGATGAGTTCGGTCCTGTCGGCGCTGCAGGTGCGGCTCGAAGCGCGGCTCGGCCGCTATGGCGGTTTCCTGGAGGCACGGTCGTGATCGAACTTTCCAACCTCGAAAAGCGCTTCGGCGACAATGTCGTCCTGAAGGACATCAACGTCGCCATGTCCGAAGGCAGCGTCACCGCTCTGGTTGGCCCTTCGGGCGGCGGCAAGTCGACACTGCTGCGCTGCATCAACCTGCTTGAAATCCCGACCTCCGGGACCGTGCGCATCGGTGACGAGGCGCTCTCCTTCCGCCCGGGCGTCAAAGTGGCAACCCGGGATATCCAGAGGCTCCGGCGTCAGACCGGAATGGTGTTCCAGAACTTCCAGCTGTTTCCGCATTGCACGGCGATCGGCAATGTCATGGAAGGGCTGGTCACCGTGCTGAAATGGCCCGCCGACAAGGCACGGGCACGGGCGCTTTCGCTGCTGGAGAAAGTCGGCATGGCGCACAAGGCCGACGCCTGGCCAGCGACGCTTTCCGGCGGCCAGCAGCAGCGTGTCGCCATCGCCCGTGCCCTGGCGCCGTCGCCGCGCGTGCTTCTGTGCGACGAGCCGACGTCGGCGCTCGATCCGGAACTTGCCCAGGAAGTCGTCGACGTCCTTGGCCAGCTGGCCGTCGAGGGCACCACCATGGTCATGGCGACGCACGATCTGCGCCTCGCCTCGAAAGTAGCGCGCGAAGTGGTTTTCCTGGAGGCGGGCGTAGTCGTCGAGAAGGGGCCGGTCGATACGGTATTCCGCAACCCGCAGCATCAGCGCACAAAACGCTTCATCGCGACGCTGAGACAGGAACAGGAAGAGGCCGGCAGCGGGATCTGACCGTTTGGAGCCGTATCAGCGGTATCCGCCTGTCTCGCCAGCACCTGTCCGTATCGAGATATACGTCGAGGCTGTCGGCTGTGCAGACGCGTAACAAATGCCTATGTTTGGACGAACACCCGTTGCGACGAAAAACAAGCCGCAAAGGCAAGGAGATCATCCATGGACACCCGAACATTCCCGGTCACCCGCACTGACGCCGAATGGCGCGCGAAGCTGACGCCCGAGCAATATCAGGTCATGCGCCATCACGGCACGGAGCGGCCAGGCAGCTGCGCCCTGCTCTATGAGAAGCGCGCCGGCGCTTTCCACTGCGTCGGCTGCGACAGCCCGCTCTTCGAAGCCAAACTGAAATTCGAAAGCGGCACCGGCTGGCCGAGCTTCAACGACCCCGTTCCCGGTTCCGTCGAAACCACCGTCGACCGCAGCTACGGCATGGTGCGCACCGAGGTCCATTGCGCCACCTGCGGCAGTCATCTCGGTCATGTCTTCGAGGACGGTCCACCGCCGACGGGCCTGCGCTACTGCATCAACGGTGTCGCGCTGAATTTCAAACCGGCCTGACGAAGGAAGCGATCCGCTTTCAGCAGACCGCCATCACACGGCAAACCAGGACAGACAGATCTGTGGCCGGTTCAAGCCACCGTAACAAGAACAAGCCAGATGGCTGCGGCAAATTGATGAGCCACGGCGGCGAGACCGGAAGAACCCCATGGGAGGCCTGTCTTCAGCCGGGCGCGACATCCTCAAGCATCTTCGTTCAGCGCCTCCGCCACCGCCTGCTCGAAACGGCCGGCCTCGGTAACCAGCCAGTCAGCCATGGCCGGCCAATTGTCTTCGGCAAAGCAGTTCACCCGCCAGATGGCGTTGATGCCGAAGCCTTGCGCTGTTTGCTCCGGCCGCTGCTTGAGCCGCTCTTCGATCGTCGCGCGGTGGGGAGCGAGCCTGGTTTCGGTGTCGACCGCACCCAGCTTCTCGTTGCGCCCGAAGAAGACGCCGACGAGGTTCTGCTCGGGCGCGACATACATGGTGATGACAAGACTGACCGGCGGTAGGCCCCGCTGCCAGAACCAGGGCCCGTGTCGAGATCGCCTCGGGCGCTCTTCGGGATGTCGTTCCTCGAACAGCGCCCAGAAGGCGCGATGGCGGAATTCTCTCGCCCTGCGCGCACCGAAGTCGAATTCGCTCATCGAATTGACCCGCCGAACCTGGTGCGTCCCTCGGCCCTATGGCGAGGGACGCGCCTTAGAAAATGACGTCACACCATGCCGAGCGCGGCTTTGTAGAGATCGAGGATCGTTTCCTCTTCCTGCCGCTCCGCCTGATCCTGCTTGCGCAGGCGCACCAGCGCACGGATCGCCTTGGTGTCGAAGCCTGTGCCCTTGGCTTCCGCGTAGACGTCCTTGATATCGTCCGCGATCGTCTTCTTCTCTTCCTCGAGCCGCTCGATGCGCTCGATGAGTGCCCGCAACTGGCCGGCGGCTACAGTCTGGCTGGTTTCGGTGATTTCATCGGCCATCTTGGTCTCCATTGGTTACCGCGGCCACGACTCGCAGAGCCGTGACCGGTTTTTCGCCGGGTTCGATGCCCGACCGGCCTTGGCAGGTCAAGGTCTGATTGTCAGCAATGCTCCTGGCGCAGCGTCAGCCGAACACCACCAGGAGATCCTTGGCATCGATCTGGTCTCCGGTTCTGACCAGCACTTCCGCGATCACCCCGTCGCGCTCGGCATGCAGCGCCGTCTCCATCTTCATCGCCTCGATGGAAAGCAGCACGTCGCCGGCCTTGACCGCCTGCCCGCCGGAAACGGCGAGTGTCGAGACCACGCCCGGCATTGGCGCCCCGACATGAGCCTCGTTGCCAGGCTCCGCCTTGCGGCGTGCCTTGCCGTTCGAGGCGCCATGGGCGCGGTCCGGAACCTTGACGCGACGCGGCTGGCCGTTGAGTTCGAAGAACACGGTGACCATGCCCTTCTCGTCGACCTCGCCGACAGCCAGGCAGCGGATGACCAGCGTCTTGCCCTTTTCGATGTCGACGAAAACCTCGTCTTCCGGCTTCATGCCGTAGAAATAGGTTGGCGTCGGCAACACGCTGACGGGACCATAGGTTTCCTGGGCGGCGGCGAAATCGGAGAACACCTTCGGATACATCAGCCAGGAAGCGAACTCGCTTTCCGATAGTTTGCGGCCGAGCTTGTCCTCGATCTCCTTGCGGTTTTTCTTCAGGTCCGCCGCCTTGAGCAACGAACCCGGTCGCACGGTGATCGGTTGGTCGCCCTTCAGCGCCTTCTTCTGGAGAGCCTGCGGCCAGCCGCCGGGCGACTGGCCGAGATCGCCGCGCAGCATCGACACGACCGAATCCGGGAAGGCGATATCCTTGGCCGGGTTCTCGACATCGGCAACCGTCAGATCCTGGCTCACCATCATCAGCGCCATGTCGCCGACGACCTTGGACGACGGCGTCACCTTGACGATGTCGCCGAACATCAGGTTCACGTCGTGATAGGCCTGCGCGACCTCGTGCCAGCGTGTCTCCAGGCCGAGCGAGCGGGCCTGTTCCTTGAGATTGGTGAACTGGCCGCCTGGCATCTCGTGCAGATAGACTTCCGACGCCGGCCCCTTCAGGTCGCTTTCAAAGGCGGCATATTGATTGCGCACCGCCTCCCAGTAGAACGAAATCTTGCGGATCCACTTCGGATCGAGACCAGGTTCGCGATCGGTGCCCTTCAACGCTTCGACGATGGAACCGAGACAAGGCTGCGAGGTGTTGCCGGAGAAGGCGTCCATGGCCGCGTCGATGGCATCGACACCGGCCCCCACCGCCGCCAGAACCGTCGCGGCCGAGAGGCCGGATGTGTCATGCGTGTGGAAATGGATCGGCAGATCGGTCGCCTCGCGCAGTGCCTTGAACAGCACCTGCGCCGCGGCGGGCTTCAAGAGGCCGGCCATGTCCTTGACCGCGATGATATGGGCGCCCGCCGCTTCCAGCTCCTTGGCCAGCCCGACATAGTAGTTGAGGCTGTATTTGGCCCGGTTCGGGTCGAGGATGTCGCCCGTGTAGCACATCGCCGCTTCGATCAGCTTGCCTTCGGCGCCGACCGCGTCCATGGCGACACGCATGTTCTCGACCCAGTTCAGGCAGTCGAAAACACGGAAAAGGTCGATACCGCCTTCCGCGGCCTGCTTGACGAAGTGCTGCACGACATTGTCGGGATAGTTGGTGTAGCCGACGCCGTTGGCGCCGCGCAGCAACATCTGCAGCAGGATGTTCGGCGCTCTCTCGCGCACCAGGGACAGCCGCTCCCAGGGATCTTCGGTCAGGAAGCGCATGGCCACGTCGAAAGTGGCGCCGCCCCAGCACTCCAGCGACAGCAGTTGCGGCAATGCGCGCGCATAGGTGCCGGCGACGCGGGTGATGTCATGCGTGCGCATGCGCGTGGCGAGAAGCGACTGATGTCCGTCGCGCATCGTCGTGTCGGTGACGAGCACTTCCTTCTGCGCGCGCATCCACTTGGCGAAGCCTTCGGGGCCGAGCTTGTCGAGCTTCTGCTTCGAACCGTCGGGGATCGGCGCCGTGAACCAGGGAATGACCGGCGCGGCGGCATCCGGATTGGGCTTTGGCCGGCCGCGCGTCTCGGGATGGCCGTTCACGGTGACGTCGGCCAGATAGTTGAGCAGCTTGGTGGCTCGGTCCTGACGCTTGACCTGTGCGAACAGCTCCGGCGTCGAGTCGATGAACTTGGTCGTGTAGGAATTGTCGGCGAAGCTCGGATGATTGATGATCGCTTCGAGGAAGGTGAGATTGGTCGCCACGCCGCGGATGCGGAACTCGCGCAACGCGCGGTTCATGCGCGAGATCGCCTCGCCTGACGTAGGCGCCCAGGCGGTCACCTTCTCGAGCAGCGGATCGTAGAAACGGGTGATGACGGCGCCCGAATAGGCGGTGCCGCCATCGAGGCGAATACCGAAGCCGGTGGCGCCGCGATATGCGGTGATGCGGCCATAGTCCGGAATGAAGTTCTGCTCGGGATCTTCCGTGGTGATACGGCATTGCAGCGCGTGGCCGTTGAGCCTGATGTCTTTTTGCGCCGGAACACCCGAGCCCAGCGTGCCGATGGCGAAGCCGTCGAGGATGTGGATCTGCGCCTTGACGATGTCGATGCCGGTCACCTGTTCGGTGACGGTGTGCTCAACCTGGATGCGCGGATTGACCTCGATGAAGTAGAACTTGCCGGTATCGGCGTCCTGCAGGAATTCGACCGTACCCGCGCCGACATAACTGGTCTCGCCGGCGATCTTCAGCGCATAGCCGCAGAGTTCCTGCCGTAGCTCGCTGCTGAGATAAGGCGCCGGTGCACGCTCCACGACCTTCTGGTTGCGGCGCTGGATGGAACAGTCGCGTTCGAACAGATGAACCGCGTTGCCATGTGTATCGCCCAGCACCTGCACCTCGACATGGCGGGCGCGCTCGATAAGCTTTTCGAGATAGACTTCATCCTTGCCGAAAGCCGCCTTGGCCTCGCGCTTGCCTTCCATCACCTCGCGGGCCAGATCAGCCTCCGAACGGATGGCGCGCATGCCGCGCCCGCCGCCGCCCCAGGATGCCTTCAGCATCACGGGATAGCCGACCTGCGCGGCGAGCTTCTTCACCGTCTCCATGTCGTCGGGCAGGGGATCGGTAGCCGGCACCACGGGCACGCCGACCTCGACGGCAAGATTGCGGGCTGCCACCTTGTTGCCGAGCCGTCGCATCGTTTCCGGCTTCGGGCCGATGAAGGTGATGCCGTTTTCCGCGCAGGCATCGGCGAATTCCGGGCTTTCCGAGAGCAGGCCGTAGCCGGGGTGGATGGCATCAGCGCCGGACAGTTTGGCGACGCGGATCACTTCGTCGATCGACAGATAGCTTTCGATCGGTCCCATATCTTTCGTCAGCCATGGGCCGCGCCCGACCTGATAGCTCTCGTCGGCCTTGAAACGGTGCAGCGAATATTTGTCCTCCTCGGCCCAGATCGCCACCGTTTTGAGGCCCAGCTCGTTGGCCGCGCGAAACACGCGGATGGCGATCTCGGAACGATTGGCGACAAGGATCTTCGTGATTGCCAAGGGGGAATGCTCCAGCCAACGAGGGAAGAAAGGCGGGCGCATGATTAGCGTGAAAATGCTGCGGTGCAACCAAAATAAGCAGCCGATATCGACTGAACACGGATCAGGCAGTTGGGGTGCCGGGATTCACTAAGCCCACCGGAAATTCCGCGACGGCATGCGGCAAGGAACGGCGAAATAATCATCCGCCGGCAGCCAGCCGTCGGACGCCTTTATCGATGAACCCGAACCGGAAAAAGAAAATGCCCGGCGCATGGCGCCGGGCATCGTTGTAGCAAGTGGTCAGCTGTTTACTGCTGGAACCAGGAATACTTGCCGTCGTCCTTCTTCTTCCACTCGTACATGACGTAGCCGGGAAGCTTGGGATCGCCCTTTTCGTCATAGGAGAGCTCGCCGAGAACGGTCTTGAACGGACCCTTCTCGTGCATCGCCTTGGCGACTTCCTTGGGATCGTTCGACTTTGCGGCGGCGGCAGCCTGCGCGATCACCTGGGTGGCCGCATAGGAGTAGAGCGTATAGGCTTCCGGCTCGAAGCCCTGGGCGCGGAACTTGGCAACCAGTTCCTTGTTGCCCGGGTTGAGGCGCGGGTCCGGACCGAAGGTGTTGAGCGTGCCGGCAACCGCGTCGCCTGCGATGGCGGCGAGTTCGTCGGTGACGATGCCGTCGCCCGACATCAGCTTGGCCTTCAGGCCCTGGTCAGCCGACTGACGAATGATCAGGCCGGCTTCCGTGTGCAGGCCGCCCCAGTAGATCAGGGTCACACCGGCTTCCTTCATCTTGGCGATGAGAGCGGAGAAGTCCTTGTCGCCGACATTCACGCCTTCATACATGACATCCTTGACGCCAGCGGCATTCATGGCCTTCTTGGTTTCGTCAGCGAGGCCCTGACCATAGGGCGTCTTGTCATGGATGACGGCAACCTTGGCGTCCTTGAAGTTCTTGGCGATGTAATTGCCGGCAATGCTGCCCTGCTGGTCATCGCGGCCGCAGGTGCGGAACACGTTCCACAGACCGCGTTCGGTGAACTTCGGGTTGGTGGCCGCAGGCGTTACTTCAACGATACCGTTTTCGGCATAGACTTCGGAAGCCGGGATCGAGACGCCCGAGTTGAAGTGACCGACCACGAACTTGACGCCGTCGGCGACAAACTTGTTGGCCACGGAGATGCCCTGCTTCGGATCGGAGACGTCGTCGCCGACCGACAGCTTGATCTGTTCGCCATTGACGCCACCGGCGGCATTGATGTCGGCAACAGCCGCCTCGGCACCCTTCTGCAACTGCGCGCCAAAGGCGGCGTTGGGGCCGGTGATGGGGCCAGCGACGCCGATCAGCAAGTCAGCCCACGCGTTACCGCTGAACGCGACCAGCGCGGTCAGGGCAACGGCGGACAAAAGTGATTTTTTCATTGAAACGCTCCCATTTACCGGGTGGGCGATGATGATGTTTTCATGCGATGCCCACCCCGATCGCAGAAAACGTACTTTGCCCCTTTTTGGGGCCTTGTCACGCCGATTCTTCCCCGAAACGGCGTTAATCATGAACATCAACCTTTAGGCTTCCAACTCAACGGAGAAGCTCTTTCGTAGAGCCAGTTGTACTGTGTAACCATTTGGTTGGTGCGTGTGTATTGATAGCCGAGGAAGGCCAGAACCATCAGCACGATCGTGTCGACGATGTAATATTGCAGCGTGAACATCGTGCCCTCGAACAGCGCGTGATGGATGAAGCGCACGCCGATCCCAAGGCCCAGGATGTAGAAAAAGAGCATGAGCTTGGTGCGCCATGTCTGGGCGCAGGCCTTGCCGGTCATCCAGGCAGCCCAGCCGCCGAGGAGACAAGTGACGAAGAAGAACTGCCAGATGGAGGCTTCTTCATAAATAATACCTTGCATGATGAAGACCCCTTGAGCTCAGTGATGTCCGCCTTCGAGATAGGCGGCGCGCACTTCCGGATTGGCGAGAAGCTCCTTGCCGGTGCCGCTCATCGTGACATTGCCGTTGACCATGACGTAGCCGCGCGTGGCGAGCTTCAGCGCGCCGAAAGCGTTCTGTTCGACAAGGAACACGGTGAGACCCTGCGTGCGGTTGAGCTCGCGGATGGCGTCGAAGATCTGCTTGACGATCAGCGGCGCGAGGCCCAGCGACGGCTCGTCGAGCAGGAGCAGTTTCGGCCGCGCCATCAGCGCGCGCCCGATCGACAGCATCTGCTGTTCGCCACCGGAAAGCGTACCGCCACGCTGGCTGATGCGTTCCTTGAGCCGCGGGAACAACTGGAACACCTTCTCGACATCCTCGGCGTAGTGTTTGAGGTTGTCGAGGCCGGCGCCCATCTGCAGGTTTTCCATCACGGTCATGCGCGGGAAGATACGGCGTCCTTCCGGCGACTGCGCGATGCGAAGTCTGGCGATCTCGTGCGTCGGCATTTCAGTGATGTCGGTGCCGGCGAAAGTGATGGACCCCGTGCGCGCACGCGGCGCGCCGAAAATGGTCATCATCAGCGTCGACTTGCCGGCGCCGTTGGCGCCGATCAGCGCAACGATCTCGCCTTGGTTGACACTGACATTGACGCCGTTGAGCGCCCGAATGTTCCCATAATAAGTGTGGACGCCCTTGATATCGAGCAGCGGTGCACCAGCCATTATTTACGCCCTCCGCGCTTGCCTGCCGCGGGCTTTGCCGGCGCCGACGTGTGGCTTGTCGCAACCTTGCCAGCGTCGACGCGACGCGAGAACTCGGTTTCCTTCCCCTTTGCAAGCAGCTTGGCCTGACTGATCCACTCTTCGCGCGCAATGCGCCCGTCGAAGGCCAGATAGGCCTCGGCGGCTACGACATCCGCCTTCTTCCACGCCGCGATCTGATCGAAGTGGTAGATACCGTGATCGTTCAGCTTCTTCTCGTTGACCGAGCCGATGCCCTTGATGCGGGTGAGATTGTCCGCCTTGCCGCCACGCGGGGCGTCCAGTCGATTGGAAATGCCGGCTGTCGCTTTGGCCGCGCCGCCGGCTGTCTTGCTCGCCGCCGGCTTCGTCGAAGCCGCTTTTCGCGTGGCAGGTTTCCGCGCCGCGGCACTTGCTATCTGTGCCTCGACCAGCGCTGCCTTGGAAGCCCCCTTCGAAACGGTCACCCTCTCGCCGTCGTTGTGGTCGATCGTGTCGCTGATCGGGCCGGCGAGCATCGAGGCAGAGGTGCTGGGGCCGTGCGCAACATCCGGATGGCCATCCAGTCGCTCGAGGACGTTCTCGTCACCGACGTCGGTGAGCACTGTTTCCACTTCCTCGTCGTCGACGCCGAGATAGGCGGCGATGACCCTGGGATCGGACCGGACATGGGCCGGATCGCCATCGGAAATCTTGCGGCCGTATTCCAGGACGACGATGTGGTCGGAAATCTGCATGACCACCGACATGTCGTGCTCGATCAGCAGGATCGAGGTGCCCGTATTGTTCTTGATGTCCATCAGGAGTTCGTTGAGCGCCAGCGATTCCTTCGGATTGAGACCGGCTGCCGGCTCATCGAGACAGAGCAATTCCGGGCCCGTGCACATCGCTCGCGCGATCTCGAGCCGGCGCTGCGCGCCATAAGGAAGGTCGCCGGCCGGATCGTCGGCGCGATCCATCAGGTCGGCCTTCTCCAGCCAATGTTTGGCCAGTTCGACGGATTCAGCTGATGCCTTGCGATAACCGCCGAGCCCCACCAGGCCCATGATCGTGTAGCCGGAGGCCTTCATCAGCTTGTTGTGCTGCGCCACCAGGAGATTTTCCAGAAGCGTCATGCCCGAGAACAGGCGGATGTTCTGGAAGGTACGAGCCACCTTGGCCTTGGCGGTGATCTGGAAGTCGGGCATCCGCTCCAAGAGGAACTCCGAACCGCTCTCGCCGGTGAAGCGGATCATGCCTTCGGACGGCTTGTAGAAGCCGGTGATGCAATTGAACACCGTGGTCTTGCCGGCCCCGTTCGGGCCGATCAGCGCGGTAATCTCGCCGCGCCTGGCCTCGAAGGACAGGTCGCCGATGGCGACAAGTCCGCCGAACTTCATCGACAGGTGTTCGACTTGGAGAAGTGTCTTGTTCATGGGAGGGCTCGCGTTCATCAGCCGTGTCCTTCCTTGGTGAAGGAGCCTGAAACCGCTTTTCGTTCTCTCAGGAACGCTGTCGGTTCTCGACTGCCGACGAAGCCGCGTGGCTTCCACAACATGACGATGACCATGGCCATGCCGAACAGGAGCATACGGTAGAGCTCAGGCGTGAAGTCCGGCCCGAACAAAACCTTGAGGAAGTCCAGTTCACGCAGGATTTCGGTGCCGCCGATCATGACCGCCGCGGCGACCGCAATGCCGCTCAGCGAGCCCATGCCGCCCAGAACGACGATCGCCAGGATGATCGCCGATTCGATGAAGACGAAGGATTCCGGCGAGACGAATCCCTGGCGCGCCGCGAAGAACGCGCCGGCAAAGCCGCCGAACATGGCGCCCGTTGCAAAGGCGGTCAGCTTGGTGGTGGTGGTGTTGATGCCGAGCGAGCGGCAGGCGATCTCATCTTCGCGCAGGGCTTCCCAGGCGCGCCCCACCGGCATGCGCCTGAGCCGGATGGTGACGAAGGCGGTGAACAGCGCCAGTGCCAGGATGAGGTAGTAGAGGAAGATTTTGTAGTAGGCACCCGACTGGGCAATGCCCAGCACCTTGGAGATGTAGTTCGGGTCCGAGACGTTGAAGGTAAACAGGCCGAAGAACGACACTTTCGGAATGCCGGAAACGCCGGCGGAGCCGTTGGTGATGTCACGCCAGTTGATCAGCACCAGACGAATGATCTCACCGAAGGCAAGCGTCACGATGGCCAGATAGTCGCCGCGCAGACGCAGCACCGGGAAACCCAACAGCACACCCCAGAAGGCCGCCATGATCCCGGCTGCGGGCAGCAGGATCCAGAAAGACAGGCCGAAATGCGTGCCGAGCAGCGCGTAGGCGTAAGCGCCGACCGCGTAGAAGGCGACATAACCGAGGTCGAGCAGGCCGGCCAGGCCGACGACGATGTTCAGGCCCCAGGCCAGCATCACATAGATCAGGATCTGGATGCCGAAATTGTCCACCCATTTCAGCGATCCCTGGAAACCGACCAGCAGAACCACCACGACGGGATAGATCAGCAGAACGCCGATGCCGATGGAGTTGAAATTACGGCGAATGAAGCCCGGCTCGGCAACGGCCGCCGGCGCCTTGGCCTTTTCGGCCTTGGCGCGCTCCATGGCCGGCTGGACAAAGCCGACATAGAGGAAGCGCCCTAGTGCGGTGGCGAAGACCACGGCGGCGAGCAGCCCCCAACGCTGCAGCAGCACCAGTTCGTTGCGGATGTTCTGGTCGGTCCTCAGACCGATGAACAAAACGAACAGGCCAAACGCGACGAGGCCGGCATAGATCGCCTCGCGGAAGGCGCGAGCGAGCGGGTTCGCGACTTCGTCGCGAGTGTTGGACACGGTAACGGCCATGGACTCAGACCTTTTCGACTTCAGGCCGGCCGAGGATGCCGGAAGGCAGGAAGATCAGCACGATCGCCAGGATGGAGAAGGCGGCGACGTCCTTGTAATCGATGGAGAAATAGGCGGACCACATACTCTCGATGAAGCCGATGAGCAGGCCGCCGAGCACGGCACCGGGAAGCGAGCCGATGCCGCCGAGAACCGCAGCCGTGAAGGCTTTCACGCCCGGCACGAAGCCGTCGGAGAAGGACACGACGCCGTAATACATCAGGAACAGCGTGCCTGCGACAGCAGCCAGCGAGGCGCCCATGATGAAGGTGATCGAGATGGTGCGGTCGACGTCGACGCCGAGCAGCGCGGCCATCTTCCGATCTTGCTCGCAGGCGCGCTGAGCGCGGCCAAGTGCGGTGCGATTGACCAGATACCAGAACAGCGCCAGCAGCGCCGCGGTAACCACAACGATGATGATCTGCTTCAGCGAGATCGAGATGCCGGCAACGTTGTAGACTTCCGACACCATCGGCGGGATCGGCTTGTTGCGCGGGCCCTGGGTGACCTGCACGAAATTCGACAGGCCGATCGACATGCCGATGGCGGTGATCAGCGGAGCGAGGCGGAACGAGCCGCGCAGCGGGCGATAGGCGACCTTTTCGATCGTCCAGTTGTAGAGGCTGGTGAGCAGCATCGCCACGACCATCATCACCAGAAGGGCGATGACGACCGGCACGGAGCCGAAGGCCGCGCCCAGGATCAGAAAGACGATCAGGGCGGTGAACGCACCGACCATGAAAATGTCACCATGGGCGAAGTTGATCATGCCGATGATGCCGTAGACCATCGTGTAGCCGATCGCGATGAGCCCATAGATGGACCCGAGTGTCAGCCCGTTTACAAGCTGCTGGACGAAGTACTGCATATTACGGAGGCTCCCCTGAAACGTCGCCGGCCCGGACGCGTTTCTTCTCGTATTTCCCCTGGTCCCAAGACTTCAAACCTGGATTGCAATGGCGAATTATTCATCGCCCGGCGCGTGTTTTCAACGTGCCTTGCGATTGCCATTTTATCGTTGCCCGGTTCGTGGACTACTGCGGACCGTATCATTGGCACAAAGCAATGTCTTTGACGATTCCGAATTATTTTGCACCCCTTTTCGAAACTTTCGTCTTCAAAATCGGTTGATTAGACAGATTGTTGCACATTGGCGCCTAATCGTTTTTCCTCCTTCTTCACCGGCGAAACTGTTCCGGCCCCATACTTAACGATCAAACCGTTGCACGCGGTCTGTATATCGGCCCGGCGCGGATTCGCCGGCATGCGACACGTCCCTTGCCGCAACGCCGACCAGCCACGACTGGACGCGCCCGGTGCCATTGAACCGGCTTGCCTGTAGAAATTTAGAAGAAAAGACGGAGCTCTACCGGAGCTGCGCTTGCACAGCGTGGCATCGCCGATCGGACGCCCGGACATGACGCCCGTCGTCCTCAACATGCGCCCGCCGTCGCAAGAGGAGCGTTGTGCGGCCCCAGGCACATCGACCCGCCAGCGATACCGCATCGCCCAGCCGTCACCGCACAAACCAGTCGCGACGATCCTGCCCCAAGCACTGGCGATAACCCCTCCCACAAGGTTTTCCCCATCTGATATATCACTGATATATCTTGACGAAATTCCTTCTGTCAATTGGTTTGTCGGCTTGATATATCAAAAATATATCAATCGGATGATGCAGCCTTGAACACCGTCGAGCTTGAAACCGAGCGCGCTGAAACCGCTGAATCGGTCAGCGCGAAAGCCTATCACGCGCTCGAAAAAATGATCGTCACGCTCGAATTGGCACCCAGCAGTCTCACCACCGAACGGGCGCTCATCGAAAAATTGTCGCTCGGTCGCACCCCTGTCCGAGAGGCGATCCAGCGCCTTGCCTGGGAGGGGCTCATTTCTGTTCGCCCCCGCGCTGGTCTCGAAATCGCCCCCCTCCATGCGGGCGACTGGCTGAAAGTACTCGACGCGCGACGTGGCATCGAAATCATCCTCGCGCGCTCGGTCGCGCGTTTCGCCACGCCGGACATCGCCGCCCGTCTGCAAGCGACGGCGTTGGCCATGCATGACGCGGTCGTCACCAACGACGTCATCGGCTACCTCGAAGCAGACAAATCGCTCGATGAGGTGATGGCGGCGGCTACCGACAATCAATATGCTGCCAGGCTCGTCGCCCCCCTGCAGACGCACAGCCGTCGCTTCTGGTTCCGCTTCCAGAGCGGCACCGGCCTTGCCGAAGCCGCCGGCAATCATGTCACCTTGATCCGCGCCATCCTGGAACGAGACGAAGACGCCGCCGCCGCCGAAGCGGACCGGCTCATGGCGCTGCTTCGCCTGCACGCTCAGGCCGCCGCGATGCGGTGAATTCGTTCCGCCGCAGTGGCGGATCAGGCAGCGCGCCCTTTGCTGGCGACCGGAACCGTATTCTCCCAGCCATCGCCAGCCGCCACGATGCAGCTTCGGCCAGCAACATCGGTCACCAGCATCGTCCAGGTGCCGCTCGTCGACACATAGATCTCGACAATGACCGCTTGTCCGGCAAGACCATAGCCAGTCTGCCGCTCCTGGAAGAGCTGGCCAAGCCGGGTCACGACAAGATCGTGCGGTCCGCAGGCAACCTGAGCCTGCGCCGGAGCACTCGGCAGCGCCAGCAAGACGCCAACCAAGCCCATTCTGATCCATCGAAACGTGAAATAGCGTGCCATAAGGCACCTCCTTTGCCTGCGCATGCCGGCAAGGAGAGGCATATGGGCCGCCTCAGTGTGCCGGTACGCTCCAGGCCTGGTTCGACGACTTCATCGCGTCGCTCCTTCTGGTTTCCGGTTCATGCCCCGAGCTATCGCTGGGGCTCTATGAATCGATATGGGTAGGCGCCGTTGCGGAAACAAGCATCGGCCTAAGAAAGCGCCGAGATCATCCGCCCCGACACGCCGGCAACATTGCAATGGCCGCATCGCCCAGCAGTTTGCGCAGATCGATCGACGTCGTCAGGGGAAAGAACTTTTCGCCGGGCTTGCTGCGCATGTGAATGGCGGCAATCAGCGGCCCGTTGCCGACGGCACCGGCCCGGCAGCCGCCCTTGATTGTCACTGTAATGCTACCTTTGCCGTCACTGCGCCCGGTCGCGCGGAAGGCGCGCGCCTTTGCCAGGCCCGCCGAAAGCCTCTCGACATCGGCCCTGGCGATACGTGCCTGCTGGATATGTTCGAAGGTTGGGCTGGCGACGACACCTGGCGTTGCGTCGCCATCGACGATCTCAAGCGGCACCACCTCGTGCACCGGTCCATAAGGCGCCGGCGCTTCCAGCGAAAAGTCCAGCACGACATCGGCGTTGCGCAGTTTCAGGGCGGCCGGCATCACCGCGGCAACGCTGAGCACCGCGGGATCGGCCGCAAGTGGGTCCATGGTAGCCAGTCTGACCAGTGCCGATGGCGTGATGGATGCGCAGCCGGCCGCCAAAAGCGCGGCAACCAATGCGCTGACACGAAATACATGTTTGATCATGAGGGGAATCCATATTTGACAGCCAATAATTATTGTTTTACGATAATAAATGCAACCGATAAAAGAAGGACCATGAAATGGCGGAACGAGAACGGGCCCGCCGGCTGAGCCGGCAGCTGGAATATCTGGTCGCGGCGATCGTCGTGATCGTCCTCGGCGTCGTGGCCGTTGGGCTGGGATGGGCGCTTATGGAACCGGAACGGATTGGCCCGTTCGCCGCGCAGCAATACGGCTTTGCCACTCCTGCCCACAGCTCCGACATCTCGACATGGCTGCTGGTGGCGATCTTCCTGGTTCAGACCGTTCCGATGGTCGCGGGCCTGCTGGGACTATGGGCAGCCCTCCGCGATATCGGCCGCCGCGAGACGATTGGCATTGAAGCCGCGCGCTGGCTACGGCGGGCCGGCATCGCCTTTTTCATCAATGCACTCGTCATGCTGGTCTCGCGTCCGGTCGTCTCGCTCGTTTTGTCGATCGACATGCCGCCCGGCCAGCGCTTCCTCTCCATCGGCTTCGGGACGCCCGAATTGTTCACCTTGCTGGTATCCGGCGTGCTGGTGATGTGCGGGCATCTGATGACGGTCGCCGCCGAAATCGAAGACGAGAACAGGCGGTTCGTCTGATGCCGATCATCGTCAATCTCGACGTCATGCTGGCGCGCCGCAAGGTGCGCTCCAAGGAACTCGCCGCCAAGATCGGCATCACCGAGCAGAACCTGTCGCTGCTGAAATCCGGCAAGGTGAAGGGCGTGCGCTTCCCGACACTGGCGCGCATCTGCGCCGAACTCGACTGCCAGCCGGGGGATTTGCTCGAATATCGGCCAGGGGCCGAGGAAGAGGATGATGCATAAAAAACGGGCGCCGATGGCGCCCGTTTCATTTTCGAGATTGGCTGTCGTCAATTCATCGTGGGAATGACGAACTCGGCACCATCCTTGACGCCCGACGGCCAGCGCGAGGTGACCGTCTTGGTCTTGGTGTAGAAGCGGAACGCGTCCGGGCCGTGCTGGTTGAGATCGCCGAAGGACGACGCCTTCCAACCACCGAAGGTGTAATAGGCGATCGGCACCGGGATCGGCACGTTGATGCCGATCATGCCGACCTGCACGCGGCTGGCGAAATCGCGCGCCGCATCGCCGTCGCGGGTGAAGATGGCGACGCCATTGCCCATCTCATGGTCGTTGGCGAGCTTGATCGCGTCCTCGTAGCGCGGGGCGCGCACCACCGAAAGCACCGGCCCGAAGATCTCTTCCTGATAGATGCGCATGTCCGGCGTCACATTGTCGAACAGGCAGCCACCCATATAGTAGCCGTTCTCGTAGCCCTGCATCTTGAAGCCGCGACCGTCGACGACGAGCTTGGCGCCTTCCTTGACGCCGATGTCGACGTAACCCTTGATGCGCTCCAGCGCCTGCGCGGTCACCACCGGGCCGAAATCGGCCGACGAATCGGTCGACGGACCGACCTTGAGGCTCTCGACGCGCGGGATCAGCTTTTCCATCAGCCGGTTCGCGGTATCGTTGCCGACCGGAACCGCAACCGAGATCGCCATGCAGCGCTCGCCAGCCGAACCGTAGCCGGCGCCGATCAGCGCATCGACCGTCTGGTCCATGTCGGCATCGGGCATGATGATCATGTGGTTCTTGGCGCCGCCGAAGCACTGCACGCGCTTTCCGGCCGCGCAGCCGCGCGAGTAGATGTATTGCGCGATCGGCGTCGAGCCGACGAAGCCGATGGCCTTGATGTCCGGATCGTCGAGGATGGCGTCGACCACTTCCTTATCGCCGTTGACGACGTTGAGAACGCCCTCCGGCAGGCCGGCCTCGATGAACAGCTCGGCGATGCGCAGCGGCACGCCCGGATCGCGCTCGGAAGGCTTCAGGATGAAAGCGTTGCCGCAGGCGATCGCGGGGGCGATCTTCCAGAGCGGGATCATCGCCGGGAAATTGAACGGGGTGATGCCGGCGACGACACCGAGCGGCTGCCGCATCGAATAGACGTCGATGCCGGGGCCGGCGCCGTCGGTGAACTCGCCCTTCATCATATGCGGCGCGCCGATGCAGACCTCGACCACTTCGAGGCCGCGCTGGATGTCGCCCTTGGCGTCGGCGATGGTCTTGCCGTGCTCACGCGCCAGGATTTCGGCCAGCGAGTCATATTCGCGGTTGGCGAGTTCCAGGAACTTCATCAGCACGCGCACGCGGCGCTGCGGATTGACCGCCGCCCACTTTATCTGTGCCGCCTTGGCGTTTTCGACAGCGGCGCGCAGCTCCGACTTGGAGGCCAGCGCGACCGTGCCGCGCACCGAGCCGTCCATCGGCTGCATCACGTCCTGCTTGCGTCCGCTCGTACCGGCGACGCGCTTGCCACCGACGAAATGACCGTATTCGATCATGGTTCTCTCCCTGGATTTTGATGAGGCCATTGTCTGCCTTTGAGGATCGGAACGCAACGCGAGGGAAATCGCAGCCGTTGTGCAAGGATTAAATACCGAACTGGACAGAAGCATCAAACAGCGCAAAGATGCCGATGGTTCGTTTCGTCCGGAATACAGGCAAGCCCACCCGCCCGGAGGCATCATGAATTGGGATGACGTGCGTATCTTCCTGGCCGTGGCCCGCTCGGGCCAGATCCTGGGCGCCGCAAAACGCCTCGAGTTGAACCATGCCACGGTCTCGCGGCGCATCGCCGCGCTCGAAGAGGCCTTGCGGACCAAACTGTTTCGCCGGCTTACCACCGGTTCCGAGCTGACGCCGGCCGGAGAACGCTTCCTCGACATTGCCGAGCGCATGGAAGCGGAGATGATCGCCGCGCGCTCGACGGTGGCCGGCGAAGGCGACGACATTTCCGGCACCGTGCGCATCGGCGCGCCCGACGGCTTCGGCGTCGCCTATCTCGCGCCGCGGCTTGGCGCGCTGACCGCACTGCATCGCGAACTCACGATCCAACTCGTGCCGGTGCCGCGCTCCTTCTCGCTGTCGCGCCGAGAGGCCGACATCGCGATCACCGTCGAACGGCCGACCGAGGGGCGACTGGTTGCCGGCAAGCTGGTCGATTACACGCTCGGCCTCTATGCCTCGCGCGCCTATGCCGAAAAGCACGGCCTGCCGGCGAGCAAGGCCGAACTGCAGCAACATCCGTTGATCGGCTATGTGCCTGACCTCATCGTCAGCCAGTCGCTCGACTACGCGGCCGAGTTCAGTCCGGACTGGCATTCCACTTTCGCCATCTCCTCGGCGCTCGGCCAGGCGGAGGCGGTACGGTCCGGTGCTGGCGTCGGCATCCTGCATACTTTCGTCGCCCGCTCAATGCCGGAACTGGTCCCCGTGGAAGCAGCCACCCCGATCCGCCGCGCCTACTGGCTGGTCTATCATGAAAGTGTCCGCCAGCTGCGGCGCATTCAGGTCGTCGCCGCCTTCATTGCCGGGCTCGTTGAAAAGGACCGCGCCCTGTTTTTGTAAGCCACACTTCTTCATCGCCACGCTGCGGAAAATCCGCCCTGGCCATTGTCAAAGAACACTCCCGTTGCGGGAGAAGTCGGGAAGCGGGGCGCCGGGTCGGTGCCTCACACTATTCTAATGCTGGCGCCTTCCGGGCGCCCCGCCGGTGTTCTTGCCCCGGACCGACCTCGCACGTCATTCGCGACGGCAGACTTCGGGCCTCAAAGCCGCCATTCGCGGCGGCCGGGTTTTTCCAGGGCCCGGACTTAGGGCTCGTCACCAGACAACGCCACCGTTAGCGCTGCCAGTCCGGCACCGACGTCCTCCCTGATACCCGGTGCGCACCAGGTTCCCGTTGAGGACGGCTTTCAGGCGCAAGGATGCCGCAGGCCAGGAAGGGTGTGGAAAGAATTGCCGGGAAATTTAATGCGCGATCGGATAGTCAATTGAAATAAAAGGATGATTTCTTTCCTCAAGGGCTTGTCGAAGAAGACCGCCCCCTGTTTCTTTAGCTTGGCCGCACATTTCGTGCTTGGGGAAACAAAGTGTTGTCACGACCCTATGTCGAATTGCTGCGCCAGGCCCGCCGCGCTGCGCGACGGCCTGACGAGGCGGAGGATCTCCTGCAGACGGTGCTGCTTTCGGCGATCGAAGCCGGTCGTGCCGATCTTTCCTGCCCCGACAACCGCAAATGGCTGCAAGGCGCGCTGCGCAAGCGCGCGGCATTCGATGCCCGCGCCGCCGTCCGCCGGCGCCATCGCGAAACCCGCTGGCAGGCCGAGCCCATGGCATCGGTCGCGCGCGAGGACATGCCGAGGGCTTTCGTCGTCGCACTGCCCTCGGCGCTCAAAACCACCGCGCTCCTGGCGCTCACCGGCCATACACGGCAGGAAATCGCCTGGCTGCTGCGCCTGTCGGACCCTGCCTTGCGGCAGCGCATCGCCGAGATCAGGCGGCGCTGGCGCGACGCCGGTGGAAATCAGCTCGAAGAATTATCCGGTCTCGACGGCACGCTTCATTTCGGCCGCATCCGCCGCGCGCTGCTCGGGCCGGCGCGCCGCGATGGCGTGCTGCTCGCCAGCCACGATCCCGACGGTCATCTTTTTTTGGTGAGCCTTCCCTCACAAATCGGGATGGCGCGGCAACAGTGCGAACGCAAACCCTCAAACCAGGAGTAGACATCCCGTGTTTCGCAACAGAAAACTTGGCACCATCTGCTATTTCGTTTCCGACATCGGCCGCACCGAAGCGTTCTATCGCGACGTTCTCGGCCTCGAAGTCCAGAACATGGGCGACGACGGCGACGGCCACGATTGGCTGACGGCGCAGACCGCCAACGGCATCGAGCTGATCTTCTTCCAGAAGGAATCGCGACCCGGCAATTCGCCGATCATCGTCTTCGAAATCGCCGAAGGCGGCATCGACGACGTCGTCGCCGGACTGGCAGCCAAAGGCGCCACCATCGTCACGCCAGTGAGCCACGCCCCCGGGGGATGGTCGGCCGAAATCGCCGACCCGGACGGCCACCAGATCTCGATGTATCAGTCGGAAGAGCAGCCGCGTTCGCTGAAGAAATAGCGACGGAGGGGCGGTGCGCCGAAACTGCTTCGGCGCACGCCTCAGGCGTAGCGCGACATATTGAGTTCGCTGACGTCGATGTCAGGCTTCTTGCCTGAAATGACGTCGGCGAGCACCCGTCCCGAGCCGCAGGCCATGGTCCAGCCCAGCGTGCCGTGGCCGGTGGACAGGAAGAGATTGTCGAAACGGGTCTTGCCGATGATCGGCGGACCGTCCGGCGTCATTGGCCTGAGCCCGCACCAGAAGCTCGCCTTCGAGACATCGCCGCCGCGCGGGAACAGATCGGTGACGGAATGTTCCAGCGTTGCCCGCCGGGCGGGCCGCAGCGCCAGATCGTAGCCGGAAATCTCGGCGGTGCCGCCGACGCGGATACGGTCGCCGAGGCGGGTGATCGCCACCTTGTAGGTCTCGTCCATGACGGTCGATTCCGGTGCGCCGGCAGCGTCGCTGATCGGCACGGTGATCGAATAGCCCTTGATCGGAAAGACGGGAATCGAAAGGCCAAGCGGCTTCAGCATGATCGGCGAATAGCTGCCCAGCGCGCAGACATAGGCGTCCGCCGTCAAAAGCCCCTCGCTGGTATCGACGCCGGCGATTCGGCCGCCCTCGGTGGCGATGCCCTTGATCGTGGTGTTGAAGCGGAAGCGCACACCGCGCTTGGCGGCATGTTCGGCCAGCCGTTCGGTGAACATCTTGCAGTCGCCTGTTTCGTCACCGGGCAGGCGCAGACCGCCGACGAACTTGCCCTTGACGTTGCCCAATGCCGGCTCGGCGCCGATGCAGCCGGCCGGATCGAGCACTTCATAAGGCACGCCGAACTGCTTCAGCACCTCGATGTCGCCGGCGGTGCCGTCGAGCTGCTTCTGGGTGCGGAACAATTGCAAGGTGCCCTGGGCGCGGTCGTCATACTGGATGCCGATTTCGGCGCGCAGGGCCTTGAGACAATCGCGGCTGTATTCGGCGATCGGCACCATGCGCGCCTTGTTCACGGCGTAGCGCGCCTCGGTGCAGTTGCGCAGCATCTTGAGCACCCAGGAAATCATCGCCGGATCGACCTTCGGCCGGATCACCAGCGGCCCGAAATGCATCAGCAGCCACTTGATCGCCTTGATCGGTACGCCGGGACCGGCCCAGGGCGACGAATAACCCGGCGACACTTCGCCCGCATTGCCGAAGCTGGTTTCCAGCGCCGGCCCGCTTTGGCGGTCCACCACCGTCACCTCATGGCCGGCTTCCGCCAGATAATGGGCGGCCGTCACACCGATGACGCCGCTGCCAAGCACCAGAATTCTCATAGTCCCGCTCCTAGTCGCCCTGTCACGCCGCCGTTGGGCCATCCGGGTCGTCCTTGCCCTCTGTCTGCCGCATTTCCGCAACCGCGCCAAGAGGTGGCACAACGCTATTGGCACTGTAGACCAGCCGCAGTCGCGGTCGGCTGGGCCGGGCAACACTCGCACGAAGCGCCGCTTCCGGCTGGAACAGCACCTTCACCACCCGGATCTGCTCGGTTTCGCCTTCCGCCCGCTCGACCAGGGTAGTTTCGCCTTCCGTCATGCCAAGCAGCGACAGGCCCCATGGCGTCGTCATCGACAGGCTGCCGCCGACAACGCCGCGCGCCTCGTTCTGGATCACCGTGCGCGTCTCGGCCGCCTTGCCGTCGACGCGGAAAGTGACGCGGCTGTTGATCGTCACCACATCCGGATCGACGGAACCGATGAGCACCACGCTGGCGTTGGCGAGCTTCTTTTCCAGCACGGCGGCCAGCGGATCGCCCAGCGCGCGTTTCCGCTCCAGCAGCGTTTCCAGTATGGCGAAATCCTTGGTGGTCAGGCGGCAAGTTGTCATGGCCATCTCCCGCATCACAACCGCTCCGCCGGCGGCGGCTCGACGGCGACGATGTCGAGCGCCATTTCGCGGCCATCGCGGGTCGCCCAGTGCACGCGGTGGCCAACCTGCGCGCCGATCAGCGCCGTACCGAGCGGGGTGAGTATCGAGATGCGTTGCGCGGCGATGTCGGCTTCGGCGGGATAGACCAGTGTCATGTGTTGCTCGGCGCCGTCGCCGTTCCGCGCTCTGACGGTGGAGCCCATACGCACCACATTGTCGGGCATCGCGCCGGCGGCGGCCACCGTTGCGCGATCCATTTCGGAAAGCAGTTCTTCCGCGGTGTCGGGCAAACGGTCGAGCGATGCCCGCGCCAGTCCGGTCAGGCGACCGTGGTCGGTCGCGGTCACCAGGATGGTGTCAGGTGGACGAACCTTGATTGATCTTTGCATGGTAAACCTCTCATGTTGGATGGGCGCATCGAGGCGATGCGCGGCTGACCGCACGCATGGCGGCCTCAAATCGAACCGACGCGCACTTTCACGCCTTCGGCTCGAAACTCAGATGTCGTGTTGAAATGCGCCCCGGTACGGACGGACGCGCAAAGGCGTCCGCGCCGGGGCTACGCTCCCGCGATGGGGCAGATCCTGAAACAGGTCCGGTTATGGGCAACGGTGCTCATGCGGCGAGCCTTGCCGACACAGGCTGGCTTGTCAAGCATGGCAAAGCCGCTCAGCCGCCGATGTAGCGCCGGTGGAAGCGATGGCCGAGGCTGGTCAGCACCTCGTAGCCGATCGTACCGGCGACATCGGCCACCGTGTCGAGCGGATGCGACGGACCGATCAGCTCGACCAGATCGCCCTCCTTCAGGCGTCCGTCCGGCAGCGCCGAAATATCGAGGATGATCGAATCCATCGAGACCCGGCCGATGAAGGGCAGTTCGACACCGTCGAAGAAGGCGGCGGCAGACGTGCGGCGATGCCAGCCATCGGCATAGCCGAGCGCGATCGTCGCCATCGCGAGCGGGCCGGTTGCGTGAAAAGTGTGGCCATAACCGACGCCGGTTCCTGCATCGATTTGCCGGGTCTGGATCACCTTGGCTTCCAGTGTCACCACCGGCAGCATCGGGTTCTTGTGCCCCGGCGTCGGATTGATGCCGTAGAGCGCGGCGCCCGGCCTGGCCAGATCGTGATGATAGGGCTTGCCGAGGAAAATGCCGGAAGAGTTGGCGAAGGAGACCGGGGCCGGCGGCAGCATCTTGCGCAGCCGCTCGAACTCCAGCCGCTCGGCTTCGTTGGCGTCGCGTTCCGGCTCGTCGGCACAGGCGAGATGGCTCATCACCAGCCTGACATCGATGCCGTCGAAACGCGATGGGTCGGCCGCAAGCGCCTCCACCTCGACCGGCGCCATGCCGAGCCGCGACATGCCGCTATCCACCTGGACGGCAGCGAGCAATGTCAGGCCTTTTCGCTGCGCCAGCTTCCGCCACGCGGCAAGCTGCCCGCTGCTGTTGATGACGGGGATCAGCGCCGCATCGAGCGCCTCTTCCTCCGATCCGGGCAGCAGGCCGTGCAGCACGAAGATCGTCGGCTCGGACCCGAGGCCGGCGCGCAGCACGATGCCTTCCCAAAGATGCGCGACGAAGAAGGTGTCGCAGTCTTCCTTGCGAAGGGCTTTCGCCACCTCCACCGCGCCCAGGCCATAGCCGTCGGCCTTGACGACGCCGGCACAGGCGACGCCGTCGAGCCGCGCCTTGAGGCGCCGGTAGTTTTCGCGAATGGCGGAAAGATCGATGGTGAGGATAGCGCCGGCCGCCGCTTCATCGGGCTGGGCGGGCGCATGGATTGTCGATTTGGTCAATTCGGGTGGTCTGGCTCCGGCAATGCTGGCGGCATCGATCATCTTCGACCCCGTGCGGCAATACGATTGGCTTCCTGAACGCTTATGCCACCAGATGCCGGAAGGCCGCAACGACCTCTTCATAGACCTTGCGCTTGAACGGCACGATCAGGCCAGGCAGGTCCTGCATCGGGCGCCAGCCCCATTCGTCGAACTCGGCCTCATGCCCGCCGGGCGGCGGATTGATCTTGATCTCGCTTTCCTCGCCACGGAAGCGAAATGCGAACCATCTCTGCGTCTGGCCGCGATAGCGCCCTTTGAAGGCGATGCCGACCAGGTCGCGCGGCAGATCGTAATTGATCCAGTCTGGCGCTTCGGCGAGGAGATCGAGGTTTTTCATGCCCGTCTCCTCATAGATCTCGCGTTTCGCGGCCGCGAGCGGCTCCTCGCCCTTGTCGATACCGCCTTGCGGCATCTGCCAGAGCTGCGTGGTACCCGCGAATTCGCTGTCCGGCTCGGCGATACGATGGCCGACCCAGACCAGGCCCTGCGCGTTCAGCACCATCACGCCGACGCAGGGGCGATAGGGCAGCGTTTCGGGATCGACCGGTTTCTTGTTTGCCATGCTCATTTCCGCTCGGGATCGTTCGCCACGGCCGAGATCGGTACGATCTCGATGCCACGTTTCTTGGCCTCGTTGACCCAGGACGCGACCGCGTCGATCGTCACATTGAAGGCGGACCCGGTGCCGATGGCGTAACCCTTCGAGCGTGCCGTCGCTTCAAGCTGGTCGAGTTTTTTCAGGATCGCGCCACGGTCCTGTATCGCATCGATGGCGGTATCGGCGACCGCGAGCGGCACCCCGTCCTTCAGCGCCAGATCGGGCGCGACGCTGCGCGCCGACGAGCCGTCGTCGAGATAGCCGATGCCGCGTTTGCCCAGTTCCGCCATGATCGGGCCGAAGGCCTCGGTGTCGGTGGCGAAACGCGCGCCCATATAGTTCATGACCGCCGTGTAGTTCGTGGTTCGCGACAGAACCCAGCGCAGGTTTTTGAGGTTCTCGTCCGGCGTGGCGTCGACGGTCAGCGTGTTGCGACCGGGGTTCACATTCGGATAGTCGAACGGCTCCAACGGCACCTGCATGACGACTTCATGTCCGCGCCGGCGCGCCTCCTGCATCCAGCGACCGATACTGTTGCCCTGCGAGGCGAAGGCCAGGGTCACTTCTCCAGGCAATTTGGCGATCGCCGACTGCGTGCCGGTCTGCGACACGGCAAGCCCGCCGATGACGATGGCGACACGGGCGCCGCGAGCCCCGGACCATGGCCGCGCGTAGACGTCGAACGGGCGCCGGCCATCGGCCGAGCGGATCGGCAGCGGCCCGGTCTCGCTGTCTTCGATCAATGCCTTGTCCGGCAGATGTGCGACCGAAAGGTTCTGGCCGACGGCGGAGGCATCCTGAATGACGATGCCGGCCTGGCCGCCGGATTCGACCGGCTGCACGCGAATGATCTTGGGGCCTTCGGCGGAAGTGGCCGGACGGGACGAGGCAGGCTTGGCCGGATTGGCGGGCGTTGCCTGCGCTACTTTCCCGGTCTCGGCCGGCGCGTCCGGTTTCGGCGCGGGCGTGGCGACAACCTCCGGCTTGCGGAACGGCTTCTCGCCAAAAGCAATCATCGCCGAAGCCCCGAGCACCGCCAGGACAGCCAGGGCAGCGGCGATCTGGCCGCCACTGAACCGGCTTGCCGCACGCGGCGCGCGCGGCCCGGCCGATTGGCCAAGCGGTCGTTCGATCTCCTTGGTGAATTCAGCCAAGCCGCCAACCCCTGCGCGCCTGCACAGGCCCCCGAATCAAACTGCCGGAACCTTGCGGTTCCGGCAGCATCGCATTGCTTCAATCGGTCGACCAGCGCTGTGTTGCGCCAGCCGGACGGTGACAGCCCGAGCCTTCGCTCCGGGCCGGTCCTTACTGGTTCATCACCGCCTTGTCCGGGTTCGGCGGGAAGGACGGATCGGTCTTCTCGCCACGCAGCAGCTGCTCGGCGAAGATGAGCTGCAGATCGTTCTTCGGATCCGGCGGCACATAGGCTGCCGAGCCCGAGCCCTGCGAGCTTTCCTCGGCGCCCTTGATGTGGCCCTTCAGGTCCGATTCGCCACGGGTCAGGTCGCGGCCCTGCAATTCCGCCGGCACCGGCTGATCGACCTTGACATCGGGCGTGATGCCCTTGCCCTGGATCGACTTGCCCGACGGCGTGTAATAGAGCGCCGTCGTCAAGCGCAGCGCGCCATTTTCGCCAAGCGGAATGATGGTCTGCACCGAGCCCTTGCCGAAGGACTGCGTGCCCACCACCGTGGCGCGCTTCAGATCCTGCAAGGCACCGGCGACGATCTCCGAGGCGCTCGCCGAACCGCCATTGACGAGGACCACCAGCGGCTTGCCGTCGATCTCGTCGTTCGACTTGGTCTTGGCGTCGAAGCGGGTCACGTCCTTCGGATCGCGGCCGCGCGTCGAGACGATTTCGCCACGCTTCAGGAAGGCGTCGGAAACCGAAACCGCCTGATCGAGCAGACCGCCCGGATTGAGCCGCAGGTCGAGCACATAGCCTTTCAGCTTGTCCTTCGGAATCTGCTTCTTGATCTCGGCGATGGCGTTCTCGAGATCGTCATAGGTCTTCTCGGTGAACGAGGTGATCTTCATGTAGCCGACATCGTTCTCGACCCGGAACTTCACCGCCTTGACCTTGATGATGTCGCGCACCACCGTGATGTCGAGCGGCTTGTCGGCGCCCTGGCGCAGGATCGTCAGCTTGATCGGCGTGTTGACCGCGCCGCGCATCTTCTCGACCGCGTCGTTCAGCGTCAGGCCGCGCACCTCTTGGCCGTCGATCTTAGCGATATAGTCGCCGGCAAGCACGCCGGCCTTGGCGGCCGGTGTGTCGTCGATCGGAGTGATCACCTTGACGAGATCGTTCTCCATCGTCACTTCGATGCCGAGACCGCCGAACTCGCCCTTGGTCTGCACGCGCATGTCCTGCGCCTGATCGGCGTTCATGTAGGACGAGTGCGGATCGAGCGACGACAGCATGCCGTTGATGGCGTTCTCCACCAGCGACTTGTCATCCGGAGGCGTCACATACTGGGCGCGCACACGCTCGAAGATATCGCCGAAGATGGCGAGCTGCTTGTAGGTCTCCGAGCCCGCCGCGTTCGCCGCTGTGCTGGGTACGCCATAAACCAGGCTCATGGCTGACGCGCCCATCAGCGCGCCGGCGAACAAGAGCGACACTTTCCGCATCATTTCACGTCCTTCCAGAGAATCGATCCGCCCACCATGGGTTAGGATCGACAGGTTTTCCATCCTTGCGGAACTCGATGTAGAGTTCCGGCGTGGCATTTCCATTCTGCGCTGCAGACGTGCTCGCCACCCGGGCTTCGCCCATGGTGCCAATCGGTTCGCCCGAGAGCACGGCCTGGCCAGCCGCTACGTTCAATTTGCTCATTCCCGCCAACACGACATGATAGCCGTCGCCGGCGTTCAGGATCAAGAGTTGGCCATACGAGCGAAACGGCCCCGCATAAAGAACGCTTCCATCCGCCGGTGCGGTGACGATGGCTCCCGATTGTGTCGCAACCATGTCGCCTTGCATGATGCCGCCGCTGCCGTCCTCGCCTCCGAACCGGCGTCGCATTTTGCCGGTAACCGGCAGGGCAACCTGCCCTTGCATCGCCGAAAACGGCGATACCGATGCCAGGCGATTGGCTTCCGGAACCGGGGTTGCGGCAGCGACTGCATCGGCGTTCGCCTTGTCGATCGCATCCTGCTTTGCCTTTTCCGCGGCTTTGCGTGTCTTGTCCGCCTCGGCGTCGAGCGAGGCGATCAGGTCCTTGAGGCTGGAGGCCTTGGCCGCCAGTTCCCGCGCCCGCTTCTGCTCGTCCGCCTGAGCCGTTTCGGTATCGGCCTGAAGCTTCTCCTTGGTCTGCAGCAACAGGTTGAGTCGCTGCTTCTCGGCGAGCTGATCCGTGACCGCGGCGGCGAGGCGCGCCCGCTCGGCCTCGATCGAAGCCGTCACCTTGGAAAGTTCCGCCAGTTCGGCCATCACCACGTCGGCGCGGTGCCGCAGTTCCGGCACGACGGCGCCAAGCAGGATGGCGCTGCGCACCGAGGACAGCGCATCCTCCGGCTGGACCAGGATCGCCGGCGGCGGATTGAGGCCCATGCGTTGCAGCGCGCCCAGCACCTCGGCCAGCACGTCGCGGCGCGAAGCCAGCGATTCGCGCAGCTTTTTTTCCTGGTCCTTGAAGCCACCCAGCCTGGTGCCGATCTCCTCGATGTCCTGGCTGAGCTTCTGCTCGGTCTTGGCCGACTGGATAAGGGCCGCGGTAATCGACGCGGAATCCTTCTTCACCGTGGCGATATCGGCGGCGAGCTTGCCAAGCCGCTCGCCCGACAGGGTGATCTCCTTGGATACCCGCTCATATTCCGCCCGGTTCTGGTCCGCGTCGGGCGGCGTTTCGGGGGTGTTTTGTGCGTGAGCCGAAGACGACATGACGAACGCAGCTGCAATGAAGCAACCGCGCATGATGCCCGATCTCGACTTTTCACGCTCTACCATGGAAGCCCGACTGTATTCGCGGCTTCGTTAACGAACCATCAACCATAATTATTCGCTCACCCACCTTCTGGGCTTCTCGAACCGCAATGGGGCGAAAATCGGATCAGCGCTCTAGGAGCGATGGTAAGGATGGCCGGCAAGGATCGTGGCGGCGCGGTAGAGCTGTTCGCCCAGCATGACCCGCACGAGCTGGTGCGGCCAGGTCATGGCGCTCAACGACACGACAAGATCGGCCTGATCGCGCAGCGACTGGTCGTGGCCGTCGGCGCCGCCGATCGCAATCACCAGCGCGCGACGCCCGCCGTCGCGGAACAGGCCGAGACGGCCGGCGAATTCCTCGGACGAAAAGGTGCGGCCCCGCTCATCCAGCAACACCAGCGCGCCGCCGGGCTGAAGCTGCGTCTGCAGGCGCTGGCCTTCCTCGCGCCGGCGCTCGCTGGCCGTCTGGCCGCGGCTTTCGGCGATTTCGGTGACGCCGGAAAACTCGAGGCCGATCGCGGCTCCGCTTTTGGCAAAACGGTCGAAATAGCGAGCGGCCAATTCTCTTTCGGGGCCGGCTTTCATCCGGCCCACGGCATGTACGATGATCTTCATCCCTGCCTCGCGGAGCCTAACGGCTCAGTGGAGGGTCTCTTCCTCGAGATCGGGTGCCAACCACATCTTTTCAAGATTGTAGAAGTCACGAACCTCTGGACGGAAGACGTGCACGATCACATCGCCGGAATCGATCAGCACCCAATCGGCGCTGGCCAGACCCTCGACGCGCGCGTCGCCCAAGCCGGCGTCCTTCAGCGCTTTGAGGAGATGGTCGGCAACCGCCGTCACATGACGGTTCGAGCGGCCCGACGCGATGACCATATAGTCGCCGAGGCTCGATTTTCCCTGGATGTCGATGGGGACGATGTTTTCGGCCTTGGAGTCTTCCAGACTGGCAAGGACTGTCTTGATGGCGCGGGCCGAGGCGTCGATGCCGCCTATCCCGGCCGCCGAAGGCACGATGTCGGCCTTCTTCCGCAGTGCTGTTCTCAGTGTCTTTCCTTTCACGAGAAGAACAACCAAATCACCGGCAACGCAGGTGACACCACTTAGATAGGCAGAGTCGCATTGCACTTTCAAGACAAACGCTTCGCGTTAACGCGGACACGCCCGCAGGGCGTCATCAACCCGCAGGCAAAGCGGAGGACTATTTCTTTGCCGCCTGCCTGATCTCGGTCGAAGACAAGAGCGAACGCGGGCCATGGATGAAGGTCCAGGCCGGCGCCCTCATGCGCGCCAGGATCGGCGCATCGCCCTCGTCGACGCGGGCGTAGTCGAAGGTCTTGGCGACGACCGAGGACAGGAAGGACAGCGTCGAACCCGGCCTGTCGATGACGGCGATCGGAAAGGTCATCACGATCTGGCGCCAGCGTTGCCAGCGATGGAAATCGCGCAACGAATCCGCTCCCATGATCCAGACGAAGTCGATGCCCGGGTTCTTGGCCCGCACCAGCGCCAGCGTGTCGGCCGTATAGCGGATATGGTGGCTTGCCTCGAAGGCAGTCACCTTGATGCGGGGGTTCTGCGCAATCTTTTCCGAAAGCCTGATGCGTTCGGCAAGCGGCGCCAGTTCGCGCGTGCTTTTCAGGGGATTGCCGGGCGTGACGATCCACCAGAGCTGGTCGAGCGCCAGGCGCCTGAGAGCGATCTCTGCCACCAGCGCATGCCCGGCATGGGCGGGATTGAACGAGCCGCCGAACAGACCGATCTGCATGCCTTTCTCGGCATAGGGCATCCGCAGATATCGGGAGGCGACCGCCTCGCCCTTACCCACATGGGAAGCGTCGATCCGTGAAGCGGAGCCGGCCTGAGGCGCGTCGGAAATCAGTTTTACCCCCAAACCAAGCTCGCGGCACCCGCCACTCTCCCCAAACAAGGGAGAGCAACAATCTCCTTCACGGCCGCACCTGCCCGTTGCCGCGCACCCGGTACTTGAACGATGTCAGCTGTTCGACGCCAACCGGCCCGCGCGCATGCATCTTGCCGGTCGCGATGCCGATCTCGGCGCCCATGCCGAATTCGCCGCCATCGGCGAACTGGGTCGAGGCGTTGTGCAGGAGGATCGCCGAGTCGATCTCGTTGAAGAACCGTTCGACGACGGCCACGTCCTCGGCGACGATCGCCTCGGTGTGATGCGAGGAGAAGGTTTCGATATGCTCGATGGCGCCATCGACACCGTCGACCAGCTTCACCGCGATGATGGCGTCGAGATATTCCGTCACCCAGTCGGCATCCGTGGCGGGTTTGGCATCGCCAAAGGCCTTCAGCACATCGGCTTCGGCATGGATTTCGCAGCCGGCTACGCGCAGGGCCTCCAAAATGGGAATGAGATGCGTACCAGCGACCGCCCTGTCGACCAGCAGCGTCTCGGCGGCGCCGCAGATGCCGGTGCGGCGCATCTTGGCGTTGACGGCGATGGCCACCGCCATGTCGAGCTTTGCCGACTTGTCGATGTAGAGATGGCAGATGCCTTCCAGATGCGCGAACACCGGGACGCGCGCTTCCGTCTGCACACGCTCGACCAGGCTGCGGCCGCCGCGCGGGATGATGACGTCGAGATTGCCGGAAAGCCCCTTCAGCATCTCGCCGACGGCGGCGCGATCCGTGGTCGGCACCAGCTGGATCGCATCCTCGGGCAGATTGGCGGCCTTCAGCCCTTCCACCAGGCAGGCATGAATGGCGGAAGAGGAATTGATGGAATCCGAGCCGCCGCGCAGGATGACCGGATTGCCGGCCTTCAGGCACAAGGCGCCGGCATCGGCGGTGACATTCGGGCGGCTTTCGTAGATCACGCCGATGACGCCGAGCGGCGTACGCACGCGTTCGATGTGCAGGCCGTTCGGCCTGTCCCATTCCGCGATCACGTCGCCAACCGGGTCTTTGAGTGCCGCGATCTCGCGGATGCCGTCGCTGATCGCCTTGATGCGCGCCGAAGTGAGTTTCAGCCTGTCCATCAGCGAAGGCGAAAGGCCTGCTTCTTCGCCGTTCTTCATATCAATTGCGTTGGCGGCGACGATCGCCGCCTCGTTGCGCATAATCGCATCGGCCATCGCAAGCAGCGCGGCATTCTTGCGGTCGCTGGAAGCGATGGCGAGTGGTCGGGCCGCCGCGCGCGCCTTGCGGCCGAGTTCGGCCATCAGCGTGACCGTATTGGCTACCGACCCTTCATGCAGCTTCAGCATGGCTCATTCTCCGCTGTCGGCACCGGCATGGCTCACCACGAGATCGTCGCGATGGATCATCGCCGAACGCGCCTCGTAGCCCAGCACCGCCTCGATCTCGGCTGTCTTGAGGCCGGCGATTCTTACGGCATCGGCCGCATCATAGGCAACCAGCCCGCGGGCAATCTCGCGCCCCTCGGGCGAGAGGATAGCGACGGTGTCGCCGCGCGCGAAATTGCCGCTGACCAGCTTCACACCCGCCGGCAGCAACGATTTGCCGGATATCAGCGCCCCGACGGCGCCGGCATCGACGGTGAGCCGGCCGGCCGGCTCGAGCTGGCCGGCGATCCAGGTCTTGTAGCCTTTCACCGGCGTCGGGCTCGGCTTGAAGAAAGTCGCCCGTTCGCCACGTTCGATCGCCATCAGCGGCGACAGCCTGGTACCCGCCGTGATGATCATCGCCGTGCCGGCGGCATTGGCGATCTTGCCGGCGTCCAGCTTGGTGCGCATTCCGCCGCGCGACAATTCGGAGGCGGCGGCACCGGCCATCGCCTCGATGTCGGGCGTGATGCGCTCGACCACTGGAATGAAGGCGGCATTGGGATCGCGCGCCGGAGGCGCCGTATAGAGCCCGTCAATGTCGGAGAGCAGCACGAGGAGATCGGCGCCCATCATCGTCGCCACCCGCGCCGCCAGCCGGTCATTGTCGCCGTAGCGGATTTCGGACGTCGCCACCGTATCGTTCTCGTTGATGACCGGCACCGCCTTCATCTTCAGCAGCGTCGAGATGGTCGCCCGCGCATTGAGATAACGACGGCGCTCTTCCGTATCGCCGAGCGTCAGCAGGATCTGGCCGGACTTCAGGCCGTGGCCGCCAAGCGCGTCCGACCATGCGCCGGCAAGCGCGATCTGCCCGACGGCGGCGGCGGCCTGGCTTTCCTCCAGCTTGAGCGCCCGCTTGCCCAGTCCCAGAATGGTGCGGCCGAGCGCGATCGCACCCGAGGACACGACGAGAACCTCCGCTCCGCCGGCGGCCAGCGTGCCGACATCCTGCGCCAATGAGGCCAGCCACTCGCGTTTCAAACCGGTCGTGCGGTCGACCAGCAACGCCGAGCCGATCTTCACCGTGATGCGGCGATATTTCTTCAGGGACTGCGCGGACATGACTAGCGTTCCCAGCGCGTATCGACCTTTGCCGGCACGGCGTCGCGTGCCTCGGCCACCACGGCCATCAGTGCGCGCAGCACTGCTTCCACGCCTTCGCCGGTCACCGCCGACAACAAGAGCGGCGCGCGGCCGGCGGCACGTTTCAGCGAGGCCGTCTTCTTCTTGCGTTCGTCGGCGTCGAGAATATCGATCTGCGACAGCGCGACGATCTCGGTCTTTTCCGCGAGCCCGTGGCCATAGGCCACCAACTCGCCCCGCACGGTCTTGTAGGCCTTGCCGGGGTTTTCCTCCTGCGCGGAGACGAGATGCAGCAGCACACGCGTGCGCTCGACATGGCCGAGGAAGCGGTCGCCGATGCCGACGCCTTCATGGGCGCCTTCGATGAGGCCCGGAATGTCGGCGATGACGAATTCACGCGCATCGACGCGGGCAACGCCGAGGCCCGGATGCAGCGTGGTGAAAGGATAGTCGGCGATCTTCGGCTTGGCCGCGGTCACCGCAGCCAGGAAAGTCGACTTGCCGGCATTGGGCAACCCCACCAGCCCGGCATCGGCGATCAATTTGAGCCGCAACCAGATCCACATTTCCTCGCCCGGCAGGCCGGGATTGGCGCGACGCGGCGCCTGGTTGGTCGATGTCTTGAAATGCTGGTTGCCGAAACCGCCATTGCCGCCAGCTGCCAGCCGGAAGCGCTGGCCGATCTGGGTCAGGTCGCAGATCAGCGTCTCGTTGTCCTCGGCATAGACCTGGGTGCCCACCGGCACTTTCAGCACTATGTCGGCGCCCTTGGCCCCGGTCATGTTGCGGCCCATGCCGTGCGTGCCGGTCTTGGCCTTGAAATGCTGCTGGTAGCGATAGTCGATCAGCGTGTTCAGCCCATCGACCACTTCCAGCCAGACATCGCCGCCGCGGCCGCCGTCGCCGCCATCCGGCCCGCCGAACTCGATGAACTTCTCGCGCCGGAAAGACACGGAACCAGCGCCACCGTCACCGGAGCGAATGTAGACCTTGGCTTGATCGAGGAATTTCATCGGACGACGCGATTTCTGCTGCTATGGAACTTCATGAACCTGTCTGCTCTAAACTATGGCGAAGCCTAGAGCGAGAGCGGAGCGGGTCGTTTTTGCGGCCCGGCGCGGGAGAGTTTGTCATGCGGGTAGTGACCTACAACATTCAATACGGCATCGGCCTCGACGGCCGCTATGACCTCGCCCGCATCGTCGATGCGGTTCGTGGCGCCGATGTCATCGCGCTGCAGGAGGTCACGCGCAACAATCCCAAGAATGGCGGACACGACATGGTGGCCGCGATCATGGAAGCGCTGCCCGACTATTTCGCCGTCTACGGTTCCAACTTCGAGGCCAATGCCGGCTCCGCCGTCATCGGCGGGCGTGCCCGCACCGTCACGTTCCAGCTTGGCAACATGGTGTTGTCCAAGACGCCGATCCATCTGTCGCGCAACCTGCTTCTGCCGCGCGGCCGCTCCATCGGCGCGATGAACTTCCAGCGCGGCGCGCTGGAAGCGCTGATCGAAACGCCACTCGGCTTCGTGCGTTTTTATTCCACCCATCTCGATCATCGCAATCCGCTCGAACGCGCCCGGCAGGTTCGCTTCCTGCGCGAACGTTTGTTGAACCATGCGCTCGAAGGCGGCGCCCTCAGCGGTCTCGGCGAAATCGGCCTGCCGGAGCCGCCCTGTCCCGAGGCCTACGTGGTTATGGGCGACTTCAACATGCTTCCCGGTTCGCCCGAATATGTCGAACTTGCCGGCCTGCCCGATCACGAATTCGGCCTGCCCTTGAGCGTCGACCTCGCCGTCGACGCCGCCGCCCGGCTCGGCTCCAGCGGCGCCGACCTCGTCACCTGGGTCGATCCGGACAGACCAAAGGACGAAAGCCGGCACAAGCGCATCGACTACATCTTCACCAGTGCGTCGCTGGCCGGTTCCCTGAAGCGGCTTTGGGTCGACCGCGAAGCCGAAGGCTCCGACCATCTGCCGGTCTGGCTCGAAGTGAACTGACCTATGCCGACCGAGGTTACAGCCGCACCCAGGTCCTCAGGCTCGTCCAGGTCTTGCGGTCGAGCCGGTAGCGCTCGACGGGCACCTGGCCGGCAACGATGGAATTCAGCATGCCCTGCCCGGCATACTGGAAACCGCACTTGTGGATGACCCTGCGCGACGCCGGATTGATGACCCTGGTCGACGCATGCAGAACCTGGATGGTGGTGCGGGTGAAGGCGAGATCGACCAGCGCATGCGCGGCTTCCGTCGCATAGCCGCGCTTCCAGTAGGGCTCGCCGATCCAGTAACCCAGCTCCAGGCCGCGGTCGGTGCCGTTCAATCCGGCGCAGCCGATGAAGGCCCCGGTCTCGGCCAAAGTCAGCGCGAAAACGATGCCGCCGCGCGGTGCGCGCGCCATGGCGAGGAAGGCGCGGGCCTCGTCGATGCCATAGGGATGCGGCATGCGGGCCAGCATTTCGGCGACGTGGCGATTGTCGGCAAGCGTGACCAGCTGCTCGATGTCCGCCTCGCACGGCGCCCGCATCGCCAGGTGCTCGGTGCGCAGCACCGGGCAGTCGATCGTGAAGCCTCCGTCGTCCGTGTAGTCCGCTTCGGCAACCATAGAAAAGTCCTCCAGGCATAAGAAAAAGGGGAGATGGTCACCCATCTCCCCTGATCCATTTCCTGGCTTGGCCAGACACCGGTTCCCGAGATGGGGCGCCGGTGTCGTGGTGCGGAACCGGCTACTCCGCTGCTTTAAGGGTCGGGTTCACCGACACGTAGGTTCGGCCATTGGCTTTTTTGGCGAAGGCGACGGAGCCCTGTTCCAGCGCAAAGAGGGTATGGTCCTTGCCCATGCCTACATTGACGCCGGCATGCCACTTGGTGCCACGTTGACGAATAATAATGTTGCCGGCGAGCACGGCTTCGCCGCCGAACTTCTTCACGCCAAGGCGCTTGGATTCCGAATCGCGACCGTTGCGCGACGAACCGCCAGCTTTCTTGTGTGCCATTTCATTGCTCCTTTGCGCCGCGAAGGCGCCTCAAAATCCTTATGAACGCGTTCGCGTTCCGTTTCAAGCCTGCTTGGGCGACACCAGCCGCCCGGCAGTCTTACTCGGCGGCGGCCTCGGCCTTGGCCTTCTTCGGCGCAGCCTTCTCCTTCTTGGGAGCGGCTTCCGCTGCGACTTCAGCCTTCACCTCGGCCTTGGCGGCCGCCTTCTTCGAAGGCTTGGCGCCACCGACCAGAATCTCGGAGATGCGCACGGTGGTCTGAAGCTGGCGGTGGCCGATCTTGCGGCGCGAATTCTGCCGGCGGCGCTTCTTGAAAGCGATGACGGTGCGGTTCTTGCCCTGCTCGACGACTTCGGCGGTAACCACCGCGCCGTCGACGAACGGAGCGCCGATCACGACATTCTCGCCTTCGCCATGCGCCAGAACCTGGCCGATTTCGACGACGTCGCCGACATTGGCCTCGAGCTTCTCGATCTTGAGCACATCGTTGGCGGCAACGCGATACTGCTTGCCGCCCGTTTTGATGACTGCGAACATTTTTTGCCTTTCGCTGTTCGGTCGGCCTTTATGAACCAAACGATCCTCTCGGGATCAGGCGGTTCGGCCGTCTTTTTGTCAGTCTGCGGGTTTAAAAAACAAGCGGCGCGGAGAATCCCCCACGCCGAATGCGCGTCGTCCCTAACCGAAGGTTCGGCGTGAGTCAAGCAAAGGCCGGAAAAGCCGGCATAAAAGCCTGAGAAGGGCCTTGTGTCCCGGCCAAGCAGCCGTTATCTAGTGCGCCGCGCCGACAGGCCGACCACGCTGCGGAGAAGTGGCTGAGTGGTTGAAAGCACCGCACTCGAAATGCGGCATACTCGCAAGGGTATCGGGGGTTCGAATCCCTCCTTCTCCGCCATCTGGTTCTTTTGGACCGATCCGCTCCCCACAGCACGATATTGCCGCCGATCACCACGGCGCCATCAAATGGCCTGACACCGCCCAGGGCTTTGAAGTCCGGCCACACAGCAGGGTTGTCGAGCGCGCCTTCGGGTGGGCGACCCGACGGCGGCGCCTCGTGCGTGGCTGTGAGGAGCGCATGGACTGCTCCGACGCCATTATCCACGTCGCTCACGGGAGCCTCCTCCTCAGACGGGTCGCTCACCAACAGGCGTTCTCAAACGAACTCCGGGCGGTTGAAGCCGATTCAAGTCACGAAATCTCCAAACGGAATGTAACCGGGCGTTCAGCATGTCGCTAAATCCACTTTCAATGCTTCTCGCCTAGAACGACAGCAGTTTGCATGAAGAGCATGGTTTAGACAGAGGAATATTGAAATTCCACTTGCTCAAAACCTGCCGGGGCCGCCAGAAGGCGAAGGCAATGGTTAAGTACAGCTATGAGTTATGAAGGCGTCGTCGCGCTGCTGAATCCTGCGATGTCGGCAATATATTGCGCATCTTTAGTCGTGCTTTGGCGACATCAACGCCACCTCACCTATATCGTAATCTTCGCTCTTTCATATGCGATCAGGGGCCTCTGCTTCGGCGTCCTCTATTTCGCGTTTACCCAGGAAGCGCTGGTGCTCCGGCTCGTCGCCAACTCGTTTGTCCTTTTGGCTATGATGTTGCTGTACGTCGCGCTGTCCCGCCGAGATAAACAGCGGCCTCGATATGGCATCCTGTTCGCCATCGGCGCGATGTCGCTGGCGGCACTCTATTTCTACATGTTCGTGGAACCGAACTTGCCGGCGCGAGCTTTCATTCTCAATTGGGGGCTGGCGGCGGTCTGCCTGCTGATGCTGGGCGATGTCGGGAGACGTCCCCGCCGCACGCCGGTTGAACAATTGTTTTTCGGGCTCGTCGCCCTTGCTTGCCTGGGTTTCCTGCTTCGTCCCTTCACCTTCCACATTCCCGGTATCGCCGCCGATGAAATCGAAGCCACATACTGGCTGATCGTGTCGATCTCGGATGCTCTCATCTGTGCGACCTTGGGAGTGGGGATTTTCGCGATCATCGCCGTCGACATAATGGACGGTATGAAGACCGAGGCACAGACTGATGCCTTGTCAGGATTGCTCAATCGCAGGGGTTTTGATGCGCGCGCACACGATGCGCTTGCGCGGCAACCGGCCGACGCACGGGCAGCCCTGATCCTGAGCGATCTCGATAATTTCAAGGCGATCAACGATCGCTTCGGGCATAGCGGTGGCGACAGGATCATCCAGACCTTCTCCAGAATCCTCAAGGAGAAAGCCCCGGATGACGCCATCATCGCCCGTCATGGCGGGGAGGAATTCGTGGTCTTGCTTCCATCGGGACAGGCGGCCAATGCCCACAACTTCGCCGAGACTGTTCGGTCCATCTTCAAGGAAGGAACGCTGAATATGCTCTCGGGCGAATTTAGCCCAACAGCGAGCTTCGGGATCGCAGTTGCAAGCGAGGGCGAGAACCTCTCAGGATTGATGATCCGTGCCGACCGCGCACTTTACCAGGCAAAGAGCGAAGGGCGCGATTGCGTCCGGGAAAGCCGGCCAGGCGGCACGACGAGGTAAGGGCTAACGACCGACGCATCCGCCCCGAGACGCCTATCGGATCGCTTCAGTAATGCCGTGAGCCGGCGGGCGGTACTGCGCCGCCTGCCCAGCCCATGGCATTTCAGGCGTCGATGTCAGGCGTCTGCCCTGAAGGTCTGGCGCTGGCTGCCAAGGCCTTCGATGCCGAGTTCGACCACGTCGCCGGCCTTGAGGTAGCGCGGCGGCTTCATGCCCATGCCGACGCCGGGCGGCGTGCCGGTGGAGATGATGTCGCCGGGATGCAGGCTCATGAACTGCGACAGATAGGAGACCAGGAAGGCGACGCCATAGACCATCGTCCGGGTCGAGCCGTTCTGCATGGTTTCGCCATTGACCTTCAGCCACATTTTGAGGTCCTGCGGGTCCTTGACCTCGTCCTTGGTCACCAGCCAGGGCCCGGTCGGGCCGAACGTGTCGCAGCTCTTGCCCTTGGTCCATTGGCCGGACCGCTCGGTCTGGAAAGCGCGCTCCGAAACGTCGTGCGCCACGCAGTAGCCGGCGACATGGTCGAGCGCCTCGGCCTCCGTGACATATTTGGCGGTCTTGCCGATGACGACGGCCAGTTCCACCTCCCAATCGGTCTTTAGCGAACCGCGCGGGATCAGAACATCGTCATCCGGGCCGACGATGGCCGAGCTCGCCTTCATGAAGACCACCGGCTCGGGCGGCACCTGCAGGCCGGACTCGGCCGCATGGTCGGCATAGTTGAGGCCGATGCAGATGAACTTGCCGGTGCCGGCGACGCAGGGGCCGAGGCGCGGTTTGCCGGACACCGCCGGCAATGCCTTCGGGTCGAGCCTGGCCAGCGCCGTGAGCGATGCCGGGTCCAGCACCTTGCCGGCGATGTCGGCGACATGGCCCGACAGGTCGCGGAGCGTGCCGTCTCCATCGACAAGGCCGGGCTTCTCGGCGCCGACGGCGCCATAGCGAACGAGTTTCATGCAAATCCTCCAGTTCGTTCCAGTCGTCAGATCGACCAGCCGCCGTCGATGGCGTAGGCTTGGCCGGTCGTGTAGGTGGCGCCGGCCAGATGCACGGCGAGCGCGGCGATCTCCTCCGGCGTGCCGAGCCGGCCCATCGGCTGGCGGGCGATGAAGGCGGCCCGCGCGGCCTCATAGTCGCCCTGCGCGCGCATGCGGCTCTCCAGCGAAGGGCTTTCCACGGTGCCCGGACAGATGGCGTTGCAGCGAATGCCCCTGGAGACGAAGTCAGCGGCGATCGATTTGGTCAGCCCGATCACCGCCGCCTTGGTCACGCCATAGGCGAAGCGGTTGGGCACGCCCTTGATGCTGGACGCCACCGACGACATGTTGATGATCGAACCGTCGCCGCGTTCCAACATGCCCGGCAGCACCGCCTGGATGGTGCGCACCATGGCCTTCACATTGAGATTGAAGGCGAAGTCGAGATCGCCATCCTTCATCTCCAGCACCGAGCCGGAATGGACGAAGCCGGCGCAGTTGAACAAAACGTCGACACGGCCGATTTCGGCGAAAGCGCTGGCCACCGCGCCGTCGTCGAGCACATCGAGCCGGCGGGCGGTAATGCCCTTGGTCTTGGCCAGTTCGGCAAGCAGGGCCTCGTTGATATCCGTCGCAACCACGCGTGCGCCAGCTTCAACCAAGGCGAGCGCACTTGCCCGCCCGATGCCTTGCGCGGCCGCCGTCACCACCGCGACCTTGCCGTCGAGAGTACCCATGAACCGTCTTCCTCCTCCACGCCGGCGCCTTTGGCGCTTCGGCCGCCTCACTCACCGTCCCGGCGCCACCATCCGCGATCCGCAAGATGGACGCCGCGGCCGCCTCCTGGCCGTTCCGTCCGCATCCCTCGCCATGATGATCGCACGCACGGATAGTGCAGCCGATAGGGCCGGTCCTTGAGGGCCGACCGGCCGTACCTTACGGAAAGGCCATTGTCTTGGCCACCTCGTCTTGACGCCGGCATTGCAAAAAAGCTTCCCGGCAAGAAGCATTTCCTTCCCGTCCGATTGATGCTCTCATGGACAAAATGGGAGGCATGCCTTCCGCCGTTTCGAGGGAAGCAGCCATGATCGTCGACACCCATCTGCATCTGATCGACAGGCGGGCGCTGCGCTATCCCTGGCTGACCGGTGCACCAGCACTCAACCGGGATTTTTCGCATGCGGACTATGCGGTCGAAGCGCGCCGCGCCGGCATCGAGACGGCCATGCATATGGAGGTCGATGTCGATCCCGCCGACATCGAAGCCGAGACGGCCTATGTGAAGGCACTGGCGTCGGACAGGGAAAGCCTGGTCAGCGGCGCCATCGTTTCCTGTCGGCCGGAACTGGCGAGCTTTCCTGCCTATCTGGAGCGTGTGCGCGCCGATCCCTTCGTGAAGGGCTTTCGCCGTGTCCTGCATGTCGTGCCGGACGATGTCTCGGAAGGCGCGCTGTTTCGCGAGAATATCCGCAAGATCGGCGGCAGCGGTCTTACTTTCGACCTCTGCGTACAGCCGCATCAGATCCCGAAAGCGATCGCGCTCGCCGACCTCGCCCCGGATGTCCGCTTCGTGCTCGACCATTGCGGCGTGCCGGACATCAGGGGCAAGGCCGATCATCCCTGGCGCGCGCATGTCGCCGAGATCGCCCGCCGGCCGAATGTGATCGCCAAGATCTCCGGCATCGTCGCCTATGCCGATCCGTCGAGCTGGACGGTCGCCACCTTGCGCCCCTATGTCGAACACGTCATCGCCAGTTTCGGCTGGGATCGCGTGGTCTGGGGCAGCGACTGGCCGGTCTGCACCCTTGGCGGCGGCCTTTCGACATGGGTAGCAGCAACGCACGCTTTGCTCGAAGGCTGTAGCGAGGACGAACGCAGCCGGCTTCTGTCGGCGAATGCGAGACGGTTCTGGAATCTGTAGCGGCCGGGTATTTCCCACCCTGGCGGGAGACACTCCAACCCGCCCGAAACTGCGAAACACGGGCCAAAAAACAAAAAAGCCGGGCTGAGACCCGGCTTTTCGTTCTTTGATGCAGGCCGCTCAGGCCGGCAGGATGGCGCCTTCCAGCGTGGTCAGCTGGTGCAGGAACTGCTCTGCCTTGGTGCGCGATGCATCGTCCTTGGCGTCGTTCATGTCCTCGCGCGCTTCCTGGATGCGGCGAGCGATGTCGGCGCGGTCGATGTCCTTCACGGCCACCGCCGATTCGGCCAGCAGCGTGCAGCCCGAGGGCAGGATGTCGGCGAAACCGCCGAATACCACGTAGCGCTGTTCCTGGCCGCCGGCGGTCTTCACCGTCACGACACCCGGCTTGATGGTGGTCATGACCGGCGCGTGCTGCGCCATCACGGTCATCTCGCCTTCCGCACCCGGAATGACGACGGACTCGACCTGTTCCGAGACCAGCAGGCGCTCGGGCGAGACCAGTTCGAATTTGAAAGCTTCAGCCATGTCGTTCTAGCGAACAGCGAATAGTGATTAGCGAATAGATTTCGCCACTGGCCATCACATCTTCCTTATTCGCTACTCCCTATTCGCTTTTCGCTCCGATCAAGCCGCTTCGGCGGCCAGACGCTGGGCCTTCTCGACCGCCTCGTCGATGTTGCCGACCATGTAGAAGGCGGCTTCCGGCAGGTGGTCGTAGTCGCCGTTGCAAAGGCCCTTGAAGCCCTTGATGGTGTCGGCGAGGTCGACCAGCTTGCCCGGCGCACCGGTGAACACTTCGGCGACGAAGAACGGCTGCGACAAGAAGCGCTCGATCTTGCGGGCGCGCGCCACCGTCTGCTTGTCCTCTTCCGAAAGCTCGTCCATGCCCAGGATGGCGATGATGTCCTGCAGCGACTTGTAGCGCTGGAGGATCGACTGCACCTGGCGGGCGACCTGGTAGTGCTCGTCGCCGACGATCAGCGGGTCGAGCATGCGCGAGGTCGAGTCGAGCGGATCGACGGCCGGGTAGATACCCTTTTCCGAGATGGCGCGGTTCAACACGGTCGTCGCGTCAAGGTGGGCGAACGAGGTTGCCGGCGCCGGGTCGGTCAAGTCGTCGGCGGGCACGTAGATGGCCTGCACCGAGGTGATCGAACCCTTGGTCGTGGTGGTGATGCGTTCCTGCAGCGCGCCCATGTCGGTGGCGAGCGTCGGCTGATAACCCACGGCCGAAGGAATACGGCCGAGCAGAGCCGACACTTCCGAACCCGCCTGGGTGAAGCGGAAGATGTTGTCGACGAAGAACAGCACGTCCTGGCCCTGGTCGCGGAAATATTCAGCGACCGTCAGACCGGTCAGAGCGACGCGGGCGCGGGCTCCCGGCGGCTCGTTCATCTGGCCGTAAACCAGCGCTGCCTTCGAGCCCTGGCCGCCGCCCTTCTTGTTGACGCCCGACTCGATGAACTCGTGATAGAGATCGTTGCCTTCGCGGGTGCGCTCGCCGACGCCGGCGAACACCGAATAACCGCCATGCGCCTTGGCGACGTTGTTGATCAGTTCCTGGATCAGAACGGTCTTGCCGACGCCAGCGCCGCCGAACAGGCCGATCTTGCCGCCGCGGGCGTAAGGTGCCAGCAGGTCGAGAACCTTGATGCCGGTGACGAGGATCTGTGCCTCGGTCGACTGATCGACATAGGCCGGGGCCGGCTGGTGGATGGCGCGGATTTCAACGCCGTCGACCGGACCGGCTTCGTCAACCGGCTCGCCGATGACGTTGATGATGCGGCCGAGCATGCCCGGACCGACCGGAACCGAAATCGGCGCGCCGGTGTCGTAGACGGCCTGTCCGCGAACCAGACCTTCCGAGGTGTCCATGGCGATGCAGCGCACGGTGTTTTCGCCGAGGTGCTGGGCGACTTCGAGAACCAGGCGGTTGCCGACGTTCTCGGTCTCCAGCGCGTTCAGGATCGCCGGCAGGTGATCTTCGAACTGCACGTCGACGACGGCGCCGATGACCTGACGGACCTTGCCGGCGGCACCGACCGGCTTCTTGACCGGAGCCGGCGCCTTGACGCTTGCCACGGCCTTGGCCGGAGCTGCCGCCTTGGCGGGAGCCGCTGCCTTCTTAGCCGGAGCGGCCTTTGCCGCCGCCGGCGCCTTGGGAGCGGCCGCGGCCTTGGCCGGTGCTTCCTTCTTCGGGGTCGCTGCTTTCGCCATCGTCTTTACCCTTTTTCGTCCGTTTGGTTACCGCGTGATCCGTGCGAAGGCGGCGTGCCTTCGCGGTTCACGCTTAGAGCGCTTCGGCGCCCGAAATGATTTCGATCAGTTCCTTGGTGATCTGCGCCTGGCGCTGGCGGTTATACGTGATCGACAGCCTGTTGATCATGTCGCCTGCGTTGCGCGTCGCACTGTCCATTGCGCTCATCTTGGCGCCCATCTCGCCGGCCGCGTTTTCAAGCAGCGCCCGGAAGATCTGCACCGCGATGTTGCGCGGGATGAGGTCGGAGAGGATTTCGCCCGGCTCCGGCTCGTATTCATAGACGGCGGCGCCGTTCGCGGCCTCGCCCGAAGACTGAGCGGAAGCGGCGGGAATGATCTGCTGCGCGGTCGGAACCTGGCTGATCACCGACTTGAACTGCGAATAGAACAGCGTGCAGACGTCGAACTGGCCGTCATTGAACAGGCCGATCACCTTCTTGGCGATCCCGTCGGCGTTGACGAAGCCCAGCGTGCGCACTTCGCGCAGGTCGACGCGGTCGAGGATTTGCCCGGCGAAGTCGCGACGCAGGATATCGTAGCCCTTCTTGCCGACGCAGATGATCTTCACCTGCTTGCCATTGGCGAGCAGCCGGCGGATGTGGTCGCGCGCCAGTCGGGCGATCTGCGAGTTGAAGCCGCCGCACAGGCCGCGCTCGGCCGTGCAGACGACGAGCAGATGCACGTCGTCCTTGCCGGTGCCGGTCATCAGCGCAGGAGCGTCGCCGCCACCGCCGACCGCCTGGGTGATGTTGGCCAGCACCGCGCCCATCCGCTCGGAATAGGGACGCGCCGCTTCCGCGGCCTCCTGGGCACGACGCAGCTTCGCCGCGGCGACCATCTGCATCGCCTTGGTGATTTTCTGCGTCGCCTTGACGGAGGCGATGCGGTTACGAAGGTCTTTTAGTGAAGCCATGCTCCGAACCCGGTCCCGTCTTCCGCCGCTTTACGCGAAGGTCTTGGCGAAGTTGTCGATTTCGGCCTTGAGCTTGCCGCGCAGATCGTCCGACAGCGCCTTCTCCTTGCGGATCGCATCGAGAATGGCCTTGCCGGCCGTGCGCATATGGGTGAGCAGGCCCTGCTCGAACTTGCTGACCTGGTTCAGCGCCAGCTTGTCGAGATAGCCGTTCACGCCGGCGAAGATCACCGCGACCTGCTCTTCGGTCTTGAGCGGCGAGAACTGCGGCTGCTTGAGGAGTTCCGTCAGACGCGAACCGCGGTTCAACAGGCGCTGCGTGGCGGCGTCGAGATCCGAGCCGAACTGAGCGAAGGCCGCCATTTCACGATACTGGGCGAGCTCGCCCTTGATCGAGCCGGCAACCTGCTTCATCGCCTTGATCTGCGCCGACGAACCGACGCGCGACACCGACAGACCGACGTTCACGGCCGGACGGATGCCCTGGAAGAACAGATTGGTCTCGAGGAAGATCTGGCCGTCGGTGATCGAGATCACGTTGGTCGGGATGTAGGCCGAGACGTCGTTGGCCTGCGTCTCGATGACCGGCAGCGCGGTCAGCGAACCGTTGCCCATGTCGTCGTTGAGCTTGGCGGCGCGCTCGAGCAGGCGCGAGTGCAGGTAGAAGACGTCGCCCGGATAGGCTTCGCGGCCCGGAGGACGGCGCAGCAGCAGCGACATCTGGCGGTAGGCGACGGCCTGCTTGGACAGATCGTCATAACCGATCAGCGCGTGCTGGCCGTTGTCGCGGAAATATTCGCCCATGGTGCAGGCGGTGAACGGCGCCAGGAACTGCATCGGAGCCGGGTCCGAAGCGGTGGCGGCGACGATGATCGAGTAGTCGAGCGCGCCGCGCTCTTCCAGAACCTTGACGAACTGCGCGACGGTCGAGCGCTTCTGGCCGACAGCGACGTAGACGCAGAACAGCTTCTCCGATTCAGGGCCGGTCTCGTGCACCGACTTCTGGTTCAGCATGGTGTCGAGAATGATGGCTGTCTTGCCGGTCTGACGGTCACCGATGACCAGCTCGCGCTGGCCGCGACCGACCGGGATGAGCGCGTCGATGGCCTTGAGGCCGGTCGACATCGGCTCGTGCACCGACTTGCGCGGAATGATGCCGGGGGCCTTGACGTCGACGCGCATACGCTTGTCGGCCTTGATCGGGCCCTTGCCGTCGATCGGGTTGCCGAGGGCGTCGACGACGCGGCCGAGCAGGCCCGGACCGACCGGAACGTCCACGATGGCGCCGGTGCGCTTGACGGTGTCGCCTTCCTTGATGTCGCGGTCGGCACCGAAGATGACGACGCCGACATTGTCGGCTTCGAGGTTGAGCGCCATGCCGCGGATGCCGCCGGGGAACTCGACCATTTCGCCCGCCTGGACGTTGTCGAGACCGTAGACGCGGGCGATACCGTCACCCACCGACAGAACCTGACCGACTTCGGAAACTTCGGCTTCCTTGCCGAAATTCTTGATCTGGTCTTTCAGAATTGCGGAAATTTCCGCGGCGCGGATGTCCATCAGCCGACCTCTTTCAGTGCAAGCTTGAGCGAATTGAGTTTGGTTTTGAGCGACGTATCGATCTGGCGCGAGCCCATCTTCACGACCATGCCGCCGAGCAGCGAGGGATCGACCGTAACGGCGATCGTCACATCCTTGCCCGCGACGCTTTTCAGCGCGGCCTTGAGTTCGGTTTCCTGGGCGGAAGTCAGCGCATGCGCCGACGTAACCTCGGCCGCCACTTCGCCGCGGTGTTCGGCGGCGATACGGCGGAACGCCTTGATCATGCCAGGCACTGCGAACAGGCGGCGGTTGCCGGCCACGACACGCAGGAAGTCACCGGCGAGACCGCCGATCTTGGCCTTGTCGACGATGGCGGAAATGGCACGGACCTGCTCCTCGGTCGAGAAGACCGGGCTGCCGATGAGGCGCGTCAGGTCGGCACTGCCGGCAAGCATCGCGTCGAAGCTGTTAAGGTCGGCCTCGACCTTGGCAACGGATTTCGCTTCGAGCGCGAGCTCGAAAAGCGATGACGCGTAGCGTTCAGCGACAGCGGAGATTGGCGAGGACGTTTGGGCCACGGACCGTCTTTTCTCTTGTCTGACAGGCCGCAGATTGTTGGCGCGAGCGAAAACTCTGGCTAAATCTTTGACCTTACTAAATTTTTCCAAGCCAAGGGACGTGGCTTCCGCTGTTCCCCGGCCGAAAGTCGGTTGCCGTCTAGCACAGGCTTTTCAGGACCGCAATGCGTCCACGGACACGCTTTCAAGGCACTTTTGTCGCATCCAGCGGTCGAGTTCAATGGGCGCGGCCGGATTCGGCGCGATTCAGGGCAAAAAGCCGAAGGCGAAGGCGAGCGGCATTGCCGCCAGCACGATCTCCACCACGACCGCCGCCCAGTTGTAGGGCGTGTTGGCTCCGTCGGACATCATGGCGAGGATTCTTCCGAAGGCGGTGAACAGCCAGGAGAAGCCGAGCGCCATGTAGAGCAGCGGCTGGGCAAGCAGGATCGCGCACAGCCCGACGCCCAGGTAGAAACCGGCCATGCGGGCGCGCCCCTCGGCGATCGCCTCGGGTTTCTCCGGCTTGGGCTGGAGCCGCAGGAGCTTGAAGCAGAGGCCGGGCGCGAAGAACAGCGCCAGACCCAGGACGAGCGTGACGGCCGCGCTCGACCAGGCGAGCCATTCACCGTGGCTGGTCGGCCATGGAAACGAAAATGCCATTTGCTCGGATCCCCTCGAAAGCGTGCGCCGCATTGAAGATCATCGCCTTGGGAAGTCAAGCACGGCCGGCGCCTGGCCGGCAGCGCACGGTGCCCGATTGACTTATTATCAGCACACTGATATCAGTGCTTTGATACATGAAGGAGAGCGAGATGGCTCATCGGATTTTCGTCGCTGGCGCCACCGGGGCGATTGGACGCCGCCTCGTGCCGCTTTTGATCGAGGCAGGCCATACGGTCTGGGGCACGACCCGCTCCGCTTCCAAGGCGACGGAACTGCAGAGCGCCGGCGCCAATCCGGTGATCGTCGACGTGTTCGATGCAGCGGCCCTGTCGGCGGCGATGCTTGCCGCCCGCCCGACCATCGTCGTCCACCAGTTGACCGACCTGCCGCAAGGCCTCGACCCGGCGCGGATGGCCACCGCGATCGCCGGCAACGCCCGCATCCGCGACGAGGGCACCCGCAATCTGATCGAGGCGGCGAGAAAAGCCGACGTGAAGCGGCTGATCGCGCAGAGCATCGCCTGGGCCTATGCGCCCGGGCCACTGCCGCACGGCGAACAGGACCCGCTCGACGCCGGCGCTGAAGGTCCACGCGCCATAAGCGTGAACGGCGTCATCGCGCTGGAACGCCAGGTTCTTGGCGCACCCGGCATGGACGGCATCGTGCTGCGATACGGCCAGCTCTACGGCCCCGGCACCGGGGCGGACGCGCCGAAACCAGGCGCGTCGGTGCATGTCGACGCCGCAGCCCATGCCGCCCTGCTTGCCGTCGAGCGCGGCACGGCCGGCGCCTACAACATCGCCGAACCGAACGAGCAGGTGTCCACCGACAAGGCCGTCGCCGAGCTCGGCTGGCGTGCCGGTTTCAGGAGGGCCCGGGCATGAGCAGCCAGGGTTTCGAAGCCGAGATCTTCAGCGGCCGGCGCAAGCGGTACTATCTCGGCGGCCTGACCGCCGCCGCGGCGATCGGCGCCAGCATCGCCGGTTTCCATGCGCTGGCGACATCGCCGCGCCCGGCAACAATCCATATGGCCGAAAGCGCCTCGCCTGTCAGCGCGTCCGGCCGGCCGGTCACCGAGATCAAGCCGATTTCCTGCACGCCGCTGCCCGACATTACCGGCAAGGCCGTCACCATGGCGATCGTCAACTTCCCGCCCGACGCCTACACGCCGCGCCATCGCCATCCCGGCAATGTCACTGCCTTCGTGCTCAAGGGCACGCTCAAGTCACAGCTCGCCGGCGAGCCGCCAATGACCTACACCGAGGGGCAGAGCTGGTTCGAGCCGACCGGGGCGATCCACCTCTATGCCGAGAACGCCAGCAAGACCGAGCCGGCATCGCTGCTCGCCATGTTCATCGCCGACGAGAATTGCGGCCCCTTGACGATCCCGATGCCCGACGGACACGATGGCCACGCCAGTTAAGCAGGGGGACGGCATCATAACCAGGACAAAGCCCGAGAAACCGATACCGCGTGCCGGCGAGGGCAAGCGTGGCGAGGATGGCTATTTCGGCTATCTGCTGCGCCAGGCCGCGGGTGCCTATCGCTACCGCATGGAGGCAGCCCTGGTCGATCTCGGCATCACCCAGCCGCAATTCGCGGTGATGGCGATGCTGGGCGCCTATCCCGGCCTCTCCAATGCCGATCTGGCGCGCACCGCGCTTTTGACGCCGCAGACGCTCAGCGTCATCATCGCCAATCTCGAAAAGGCCGGATTGATCGTCAAGCGCCGCCACGCCGCCAACGAACGCATCCGCCAGCTCGAATTGAGCGAAAAGGGCAAAACCATCTATGCCGAGGCGCGCGACCGCGTGCGTCTCCTGGAAGCCGACCTCGCCGCCGGCTATTCGCAGGACGAGCAGAAGATCGTCCGCCGCTGGCTCGCCGCCGTCACCGCCGGCACCCGGGACGGCTAGCCGTCATCGGCGGTCGATTTCGGCGACGCCGTGCTGTTCAATGCACGCTGGCGACATCCATGGCGATGATATCGACCAGCCGGTCCAGACCGTCGCCGGTACCGGCAATGCGCTGGCGCATCGAGGCCGCATCGCCGAGATAGGCCATCTGCTCGGTGAACACCATGCGGGTGCCGGCGCCCTCCGCCATCAGCTCGACGGTGGCCAGCGAGGCCGAGACGCGCTCGCCCGCGGACGTCATGTCGAAGGCATAGATGATGCGCCGGGCCGGCACGATATCGAGATAATGGGCGAGGAAGGTTTGTTCCTGTCCGTTGGTCATGCGCCAGCGTTTGGCCTCGACGCCGCCGATCTGGAAATCGAAGCGCTCCTCCAGCACCGTCCAGTCGGGGTGACAGCCGGTCCAGCGCTCCTTCAGCGCCGGCTCGGAAAAGAAGCGGAAGGCGTGTTTCGGACTTGCCGCCAACATGCGCTCGACGACGAAGGTCTTGTGTTCGATAGCCATGATCATTCCTCTTCGGGCATATCGGCGATGGCTTGGACGAGCCGGTCGAAGGCCGCATTAAGCGCGGTCTCGCGCGCCTGCACCCAGTCGTTGACGGCCAGGAACGCATCCCGCCGCATGCTATAGGTGCGGGTGCGGCCGGCCTTGCGCGACGCCACGATGCCGCCCTCCTCCAGCACTTTCAGGTGTTTCACCGCCGACGGCAGGCGCATGTTGGTTGGTCGCGCCAGTTCTTTCACCGTGGCCGGCCCGCGCGCCAGCTGTTCGATCATGCCGCGCCGGCCGGGATCGGCGAGCGCCAGGAAGATGCGGTCGAGAGTTTGGGCTTGCTGCATCGCACCACCTCAGGCGAAAGCGGAGCCGTTCGCGAAACGCTCCGGCATCACTTCGCGATAGGGGAACATCGAGAAGAACGGCCGCGCTTCCTCGAGCGTTCTCTTGATCGAAGGCCGTGCCAGCAGGCGCTCGAAATAGGCGCGCAGATGATGCTGGTCGGGCGCGAATGGATGGACCATCGAGCCGAAGAACAGGCCGGGCGTCGCGGCGCAATCGGCAATGGTGAAATCGTCGCCGGTCGCCCATGTCTTGTCGGCCATCTGGCCGTCGATCATCGCATAGGCGGTGTCGAGCGCGCGATGCGCGTCGGCAACGCCGATGGCATCGTTGCCGCCGGCTGGGCGCAGCCGGTCGGTGACGATCTTCTGCATCGGCACGCCGACATAAAGGTCGAAGAAGCGATCCCACAGGCGGGCGTCCAGCCGCTGCTCCTCGTTGCGGGGCAGCATCGGCAGCGAACCGGGGTAATGCTGCTGGACATATTCGATGATGATGCTGGTTTCCGGCACCACGCGGTTGCGGGCGCCATCGTGCAGCACCGGGATCTTGCCCACCGGCCAGCGAGCCAGATGGTCCGCCGTCGAGCCGGCTTCCATCAGGTCAACCGTCTCGGAACGGAAGTCGACAGCGTTCTCATAGAAGGCGATCAGCACCTTGTGGCAGAACGAGGCGAGCGGATGGATGTAGAGCGTCAGCGACATGAGCAAATCCAGATAGTTTCCTTCCAAAGAAACTATCTGGATGACCTTCCAGTCGCAATCAAAAGTTTCCATGCAAGGAAACTGTCCTGACAAACCTTGCCACTAGGCGTTGTGGACAGAACCGATGAGGAACGGGTTCACAAGGCTCTGGTCAGCCGGTGTAACACGTGGACTTTGGAACCGATCTGTCGTGGTTCAAAACTCTTCTCGATCACAAATCCCTCGCGTTCCCAGAAGGCCCGACCGCGCGCATTTTCATCCAGCACCGCGACCGGCATCCGCTTGCACTTCCGCAACCGCGCCTCGTTGACGAGGCACTCCAGGAACTGCCGACCAACACCTTGCGAACGGACGCCGGGATCGATGAGCAGGAGCCCGATATAGGCATCGGGTTTTTCCGGATAGCCGAAAGACATGTCGGCAATGCCAATGATTCCGCCGTCCGCCCTGGCGCACGCGGATTTCAACGAATCGCCGGGATCGCAGCCGGGCGCACGGTCTTCGAAGAAGGCGCCGGCTGTCGACGCATCGGCAAGCTGCCCGCTCTCGAACATCACATAGTCGGCCGCCCGCTCGAAAAATGCCGCCACCGCATCGACGTGCCGTTCACGCGAGAGTGGATGAAAGTCGAGTTCGGTTTTCATGGACAATGGCGGCTCGCGAAATCAGCCCAATGATCGAAAAACGGGCAGGTCAAAGCTTTTTCAACCCAGCGCGAACTCCACCGCCGCTTCGGCGTGGATCCTGGTCGTGTCGAACACCGGTAGGTCAAAATCGTCCTGGCCGATCAGCATGGTGATTTCGGTGCAACCCATGATGACGCTGTCGATCTCGTTGGCCTGCCGCATCTTCGCGACCTCGGCGATATAGGCCGTCTTCGATGCCTTGCTCACCACGCCACGGCACAGTTCCTCATAGATGACGCGGTGGACCATGGCGCGGCCTTCCGCGTCGGGAACGACCGGGGCCATGCCGTGCCTGCGCGCCAGCCTGCCCTTGTAGAAATCCTGTTCCATGGTGAAGGCGGTGGCGAGCAGCGCCGGCTTCGTCGCCCCGGCCCGCTTCATCGTACCGGCCGTGGCATCCGCGATATGGATGAGCGGGATGGAAACGGCGGCCTGCACCTCGTCCGCCATGCGGTGCATGGTGTTGGTGCAGATCAGAAGGCCTTCCGCTCCGGCGCCCTCCAGTCGGCGCGCGACATCGGCAAGCAGCCTGGCGGCGGCATCCCAATCGCCGGCGCTCTGATGCGCCGCGATGGCGGCGAAATCGAATGAGTAGAGCAAAAGCTCGGCCGAATGCAGCCCACCAAGCCGTTCCCGCACGATCTCGTTGAGCAGGCGATAGTAGATCGCCGTCGATTCCCAGCTCATGCCGCCGATCAGGCCAAGCGTCTTCATGGACGTCCTCCTCAAAGGAAACTCTGCGGGTCGATGTCGACGCTCACCCGCACCGAGCCGCGCAGCTTTGGCCCGTCGGCCAGCATGCGGCGCACGAAGCCCTGAATGTCCGAACGCTTCTCGCCATGGATCAAAAGACGGAACCGGTGGCGGCCGCCGACCAGCGCCAGCGGCGCTTCGGCGGGACCCAGCACGAAGATATCCGACGCCTCGGGCACCGCGCGACGCAGGCCGCGCGCATGCGCCTCCGCTTCCTGCCGGGTCTCCGCGCTGACGATGATGCCGGCCAGCCGGCCGAAGGGCGGCAGCGCGGCACGTTCGCGCTCGGCGATCTCGCGCTCGTAGAAGGCAGCGGCATCGCCCGAAACGATCGCCTTCATCACCGGGTGGTCCGGTTGATAGGTCTGCAAAAGGCCGAGGCTCTTCTTGCCGGTGCGCCCGGCGCGGCCGGTGACCTGCGACAAGAGCTGGAACGTGCGCTCGGCGGCGCGCGGGTCGCCATTGGCGAGGCCGAGATCGGCATCGACGACGCCGACCAGCGTCATGTTCGGGAAATTGTGACCCTTGGCGACGAGTTGCGTGCCGATGACGATATCGGCGTCGCCGTTGGCGATCGCCTCAAGTTCGAGCCGCAGCCGCCGCACGCCCCCGACGAGGTCGGAGGAGAGCACGATGGTCCGCGCTTCCGGAAAGGTTGCCACCACCTCTTCGGCGATGCGCTCCACGCCCGGCCCGCATGCCACCAGATGGTCGAACGTGCCGCATTCCGGGCAGGCGTCAGGCCGTTTCTCGTTGTGCCCGCAATGATGACAGACGAGCTGTCCGCGGAACCGGTGTTCGACCAGCCAGGACGAGCAGACCGGACAGCCGAAACGGTGACCGCAGACCCGGCACAGCGTCAGCGGCGCATAACCGCGCCGGTTGAGGAACAGCAGCGACTGCTCGCCCTTTTCCAGGGTCTTGCCCATCTCCGCCACGAGCAGCGGCGACAGGAAGCCGCCGCGCGGCGGCGGCGCGCGGCGCATGTCGATCGAGCGCAAGGTGGGCAGCGCCGCCTCCGCGAAGCGCGTCGGCAGGTCGACCCGGCCATAACGGCCCTGATTGGCATTGACCTGGCTTTCCACCGAAGGCGTGGCGGAAGCCAGCACGACCGGGAACGCGCCGATATGGCCGCGCACCACCGCCATGTCGCGCGCATTGTAGAAGACACGGTCCTCCTGCTTGTAGGCCGGGTCGTGTTCTTCGTCGACGACGATCAGGCCAAGCTCCTTGAACGGCAGGAACAATGCCGAGCGCGCGCCGGCCACCACCCGCACCGTACCTTCCGCCACCTGCCGCCACACCCGTTCGCGGGTCTTTGGCGCGAGGTCGGAATGCCATTCCGCCGGCTTGGCGCCGAAGCGCGACTGGAAGCGTTCCAGGAAGGCATGGGTGAGCGCGATTTCCGGCAGCAGGATGAGCACCTGCCTGCCCTTGTCGAGCGCCGCCGCCACCGCCTCGAAATAGACCTCCGTCTTGCCCGAGCCGGTGACGCCGTCCAGCAGGGTGACGCCGAAGGCCCCGGCCGATGCGCTGGCGTGCAGCGTTTCCGCCGCCGCGGCCTGGTCCGGCGTCAGTTCCGACCGGGCATAGGTCGGGTCCGGCGGCGCCACGACGGGCCGTGGCGGGATCATCACCGTCTCGAACGCGCCTTGTGCCTTCAGCCCGTCGATGACGGTCGAGGAAACGCCGGCCGCGTGCGCGAGGCCCGACCGGGTCCAGGCCAGCCCGCCATCGGCGGTTTCCAGCACCCGCGCCCGCGCCGCCGTCATCCGGTCGGGCGCGATCGCGGTGCGCTGCAGCCCTTCGATCCACGGCTCGGGGTCGAAAGCTTCCGGCGCACGCAACAGCATGCGCGCGACAAGGCCCGGCGGCGTCAGCGTGTATTGCGCGATCCAGTCGACGAAGCGTCGCATGTCGTGGTCGATCGGCGGGCAATCGAAGACGTGGTCGATGGGTCTCAGCTTCTTCGCCTCGACCCGTTCGACCGCCCCGTCCCAGACGACACCCGCCACCAGCCTCGGTCCCAGCGGCACGCGCACGATGGAACCCGGCACCACCAGCATGCCTTCGGGCACGGCATAGGTATAGGCGCGTTCGGCGGGCATCGGCACCAGCACCGGTGCGGCCGTCATGAAGGGCGAATCTTCTTTCATCAGGCGTGACCTTGCCCCGACTTTGGTCTAGAGCAAAGGGCGGCGCCAAACCCCGGGCGAACTGCCTTATTCCTTCCCAAGGAGATCACCATGAAATTCTTCGTCGACACTGCTGATGTAAAAGAGATCCAGGAACTCAACGCGCTTGGTTTGCTGGACGGCGTCACCACCAACCCGTCGCTGATCCTGAAATCCGGCGGCAAGATCGACGAAGTCACCAAGCAGATCTGCGACATCGTCGAAGGCCCGGTTTCGGCCGAAGTCACCGCCACCGACTACGACGGAATGATGAAGGAAGCCAAGGTGCTCGCCAAGATCGCCGACAATGTCTGCATCAAGGTGCCGCTGACGCTTGACGGCCTCAAGGCCTGCCGCGCCATCCGCGCCGAGGGCCGCATGGTCAATGTCACGCTCTGCTTCTCGGCCAACCAGGCGCTGCTCGCCGCCAAGGCCGGCGCCACCTTCATCTCGCCCTTCATCGGCCGTCTCGACGACATGGGCTTTGACGGCATGGAGGTGATCGCCGAGATCCGCCAGGTCTATGACAATTACGGCTTCGACACCGAGATCCTGGCCGCGTCGATCCGCACGCCCGACCACGTCAAGCGCGCCGCATTGATCGGCGCCGACGTCGCCACCATCCCGCCGGCGACGCTGAAGGCATTGGTCAAGCATCCGCTCACCGACAAGGGCCTCGAGCAGTTCCTCGCCGACTGGGCAAAGACCGGCCAGAAGATCAGCTGATTTCGACAAGCCGTCGAATGAAGACCGAAACCGGCGCCCTCGCGGCGCCGGTTTTTTCATGCCCGAAAATGCTCAGGAAAATGGCGGCAGCCGTCGCTTCACCGGCTGCGCCTTGACGATGGCGCTGCTGGTCTCGGCCTTGTCGGTGATCTTGTCGAGGATCTGGTCAAGGTCGCTGATCGAACGGATAAGCAGCCGCGCGACGAAACAGTCGTCGCCCGTCACCTTGTCGCATTCGGTGAACTCGGGAATCTCCTCGATCAGCTTCTGCACCGCGTGCAGCCTGCCAGGCAGCGGCTTGATGCGCACGATCGCCTGCAGCGTATAGCCGAGCGCGGCGGGATCGATATCCACCGTGAAAGCGCGGATGACACCGCGCTCCTCCAGCCGCCGCAACCGTTCCGACGCACTCGGCGAAGACAGGTTCACGCGGCTCGCCAGTTCCTTCAGCGAAATGCGCGCATCGTCGACCAGGATTTCGACAATGCGTCGGTCAAGATCGTCCAGCATCACACATCCTTAGGATTCTGTGTTTGAGCACCTTACAGAATTAGGCATCGCTCCGCAAACACCTTATCCAAAGCATGGTTTTCGATCCGACCCGGGCTTACAAAAGCGGCCTGTCGGGAAGAAGGGTCGCGAGATGTCAGAGAAGACGCGTGGTACGGTCGAAATGACCGCCGCAATGATGATTTCGGGAACGATAGGACTGTTCGTGGTCCTGTCGGGCCAGCCGGTCATGGACGTGGTCTTCTGGCGCTGCGCCTTCGGCGCCGTCACGCTGCTGATCGTCTGCGCCGCGCTCGGCCTGTTCAGGCCGGATGTGATCTCGCGCCGCCAGTTCGCCTATGCGGTCGTCGGCGGCGTCGCCATCGTTTCCAACTGGCTGCTGCTCTTCGCCGCATTCCCGCGCGCCTCGATTTCGATCGCCACCGCGGTCTACAACACGCAGCCCTTCATGCTGGTGGCTTTGGGCGCATTTTTGTTCGGCGAACGGCTCACCATCGCCAAGCTGACCTGGCTGGCCATTGCCTTTGCCGGAATGCTGCTGATCGTCCAGGCAAAATCGAATGCCGGCCATGTCGGCTCGAACTATCTGGCCGGCATCCTTTTGGCGCTGGGCGCAGCGTTCTTTTATGCGATTGCCGCGATCGTCGCCAAGAAGCTGAAGGGCGTGCCTCCGCATCTCATCGCGCTGATCCAGGTCACGGTCGGCATTCTCATGCTCGCCCCCTTCGCCAATTTGACGGCATTGCCGACGGATTGGCGCAGCTGGGCGCTGCTCGCCGCCATCGGCGTCATCCACACAGGGCTGATGTACATCCTGCTCTACGGCGCCATCCAGAAGCTGCCGACCAACCTCGTCGGGGCATTGTCCTTCATCTACCCGGTCGTCGCCATCGCCGCCGATTTCCTGGCCTTCGGTCAGCGCCTGCAGCCGCTGCAGCTGGTCGGCGCCGCCGCCATCCTCATCGCCGCCGCCGGCATGACGCTGGGATGGAACCTTGTAAGGCCCCGCGTCGCGGTGCCCAGCGCGCGGTAAGGCTGTCAGTCCTCGTCCGACAGCCGGCCGGTGATGCCGAGGCCCTCGATCGCGGTTGCGCCGTCGATCCGCACCATGGCGAGCGCCTGGGCTCCGGTGCGATCCGTGATCAGCGCGGCCAGTTCCTGCGAATGGGTCACCACCCACAGCTGGGTGCGCTCCGCCGCCTTGGCGATCATATCGGCCAGCGCCGGCAGCATGCGCGGATGCAGGCTCGCTTCCGGCTCATTGAGCGCGATCAGCCCCGGCAGGCGATAGGACATCAGCGCACCGGCCAGCGCCAGGAAGCGCATCTGCCCGTCGGACAGTTCTTCCGGCCGAAACAGGCGCTGCGGAAACTCCGGCAACTTCAGGCCGAAGGTTGCCGCCTCTCCCGGTTCGGGAACATCCAGTTCCGCGCCGAGCGCATCGGCCACGGCCCGATCGAGATCGACCGTGTCCTGCCGGATATGGGCCAGCGTCGCGAACACCGCGGCCAGGTTGCCGCCATCCTCATCGAGCATCGTCGAGGTAATCGCGAGAGACGGTTTCCTGGCCGGAGAATCGCGGTCGGTGCGGAAACCATGATAAAAACGCCAGCCGGCAACAGCGGCGCGCAGATCGCCGGCTTCCGGATAACGGCCCGAGGCACCCAGCATCGCCAGCGCTGTCTCCGAGTTGAGCAGACGCACCGGATATTCGACACGCCGTCCGTCGCCGTCGCGGGCAAAGGCGGCCGGGCCTTTGCGTGTCATCATCTCGACCGGTCGACGACCGGCTTCCACGGACAATTTTTCTTCCTTGACCTGCGGCTCGAAGGCAAAGCCGGCTGAAACAGGCGGCGGCAGGCCGATCTCAACCTGATAGGAGAACTTCGCGGCCGTCTCGTCATTCTCGAGCTCGGCGCCGAGGATCACGCGCGCCGGTTGCGCCAGGCGGCGCCCGCCCGACCAAAGCGCCGATTGCATGCCGCCTTCGCGTGCGATCTCGTAGGCAAGCGAGCCCTGGCCCGCGGCTTTGATCAATTGCAGCGCACGATAGAGATTGGATTTGCCAACGCCGTTTTCACCGACGAACAGCCCGACCTGGCCGAATTCCAGCCGGATCGACTTCAACGAACGATAACCCTCGGCGACCAGTCCGGTCAGGCGCATGATGCGACGCTCCGGCGACCCCCTGGCATCGCGGCCCGCAGCTCTATTTGGCGCCTTGTTTTGCCAGATCCTGCGCCAGCGCCAGATGCAGCAGCTCGGCCAGTTCGCGGGCCGCGCGATTCTCGGCATCAATCTGCGCGCGATAGGACGCGAATTCCTGGCTCGGCTTGTCGAAAGATGACGAAATCGAGCGCGAACCCGTCGATACGGACTTGCCGGTCTTGGCGTCGGTGAGCGTATAGGATGCGCTCATAATGACGGTACCGGCAGTCGGCTGATCCTGGTCGGTGGCGACCTGAACGCTCGCCGACGCGATCACCGATTCGGTCACGTTGAGCGTCAGCGAATAGGCGGGCGCGGCCGTCCGTTCGGAACCGCCGGTGAGCCCGAAGATCAGGTTGTTGCGCACCTGCTGCGCGTAGCGCGAAGACACGGGCTTGACCGCGATCGAGGCCAGTTCCTCGCGCGCGCCGACCGTCGAACCCGGCGACAGCGGCGCCTTCGAATAAAGCGGCCGCACCTGGCAGGCCGAAACCAGAGCCATGCCGGCAAGCAGGCCGAACAGAGCAAAGCGGCGCAGAAGCGCCGCGCCTGTCTTGTGATTGTCAGGCAACGACATTGACGATCCTCTGGGGCACGACGATCACCTTGCGCGGCGCCTTGCCCTCGAGCGCCTTCTGAACGAAGTCCAAGGCCATGGTGGCCTGTTCGACGGCAGCTTGGTCCGCGTCGCGGGCGATTGTCAAATCACCGCGTTTCTTGCCGTTGATCTGCACCGGATAGACGACTTCATTGTCGACCACCAGCGCCGGATCAAAGGTTGGCCAAGGCTGATTCGCAATGAACCCCTTGCCGCCGAGCGCCGACCAGCACTCTTCCGCCAGGTGCGGCATCATCGGCGCGATCATCACCACCAGCATCTCGATCGACTGGCGCAGCGCCTGCGCGCTCGCCGCATCGGCCTTGCCCTCTGCAAGCGCCGCCGCCGGCGTCTGGATCGCATTGACCAGTTCGTAGAGCCGGGCGACAGCCTTGTTGAAGGACAGGCGCTCGATGTCCTCGCCAACGGCCTTGACGATCTTGTGGGCGGCCTTCGAGATAGCGCCAGCTTCGCCGTCGACCGCGGTCCTGGGTTCGACGCCAGCCAGTTGCGGCGCGGTTTCGGAAACCAGTCTCCACACACGCTGCACGAAACGATGCGCGCCCTCGACGCCGGCTTCCGTCCAGATCACATCGCGTTCGGGCGGCGAATCCGACAGCACGAACCAGCGTGCCGTATCGGCGCCATAGCTCGCCAGAATATCGTCGGGATCGACGACGTTCTTCTTGGACTTCGACATCTTCTCGATCGGGCCGATCTCGACCGGGCTGCCATCCGACAGCAGCGAAGCGCGGCGCGCGCCATCGATGTCCTCGATCTTGACCTCGACCGGCTGCACCCAGCGAGCGCTGGGGCCGCTGCCGGCGCGGTAGGTCTCGTGCACCACCATGCCCTGGGTGAACATGCCCTCGAACGGCTCCTTCACCTCGTTGAGATGGCCGGTGACGGTCATGGCGCGGGTGAAGAAGCGCGAATAGAGCAGATGCAGGATCGCGTGCTCGATGCCGCCGATATACTGGTTGACCGGCAGCCAGCCTTGCCTGCCGTCGACATGGGCGAGCGTCGTCGGCGCCTTCTCGTTCCACGGGTCGGTGAAACGGGCGAAATACCACGACGAATCGACAAATGTGTCCATCGTGTCGGTATCGCGCCTGGCCGGCTTGCCGCATTGCGGGCAATTGGCGTGCTTCCAGGTCGGATGATGGTCGAGCGGATTGCCCGGCTTGTCGAAGGTGACGTCCGTCGGCAATTCCACCGGCAGGTCCTTGGCCGGCACCGGCACGGCGCCGCAGGCCTCGCAGTGGATGACCGGGATCGGGCAGCCCCAGTAGCGCTGGCGCGAGATCAGCCAGTCGCGCAGGCGGAACTGCACCTTGCGCTCGCCCTGCGGGCGATTGCCGATGGTGACGCCGGACAGCCTTGTCGCGACTTCGTCGAAGGCCTCCTTGAACCGCATGCCGTTGAGGAAGCGCGAATTGATCATCGCGCCATCGTCGACAAAGGCCTCTTCGGTGACCTGGAAACCCTGCGGATCGGCGCCGTCCGGCAGCACCACCGGGACAACCGGCAGACCGTATTTGTTAGCGAAGTCGAGGTCGCGCTGATCGTGCCCCGGGCAGCCGAAAATGGCGCCGGTGCCATAGTCCATCAGAACGAAATTGGCGACATAGACCGGCAGCGTCCAGTTCTCGTCGAACGGGTGGACGACGCGCAGGCCGGTGTCGAAACCTCTCTTCTCGGCTGTCTCAAGCGCGGCCGCCGAAGTGCCCATGTGGCGCACCTCCTCGATGAAGGCGGCGAGGTCGGGATTGTCGGCGGCGGCCTTCTTTGCCAGGGGATGATCGGCGGCGATCGCCACGAAGGAGGCGCCGAAGATGGTATCGGGCCGCGTCGTGTAGACCTCGAGTTCGCTCTCGCCGGCTGGCGGATTGGCCAGTGCCCAGCGAATCAGCATGCCTTCGGAGCGGCCGATCCAGTTGGCCTGCATGACGCGGACTTTCTCCGGCCACTTGTCCAGCGTGTCCAGGCTGTCCAGCAGGTCCTGGCTCATCGAGGTGATCTTGAAGAACCACTGCGTCAGGTCGCGCTGCTCGACCGGCGCGCCCGAGCGCCAGCCACGGCCGTCGATGACCTGCTCGTTGGCGAGCACGGTCATGTCTTCCGGATCCCAGTTGACCTTGGCCGACTTGCGCTCGACCAGGCCGGCGCGCCAGAAGTCCAGGAACATCTTCTGCTGGTGCTTGTAGTAGCTCGGGTCGCAGGTCGCGAGTTCGCGCGCCCAGTCGAGCGACAGGCCCATCGTCTTCAGCTGGGCCTTCATGGTGGCGATGTTGGCGTAGGTCCAGTCGCGCGGGTTGACCTTGTTGTCGCGCGCGGCGTTCTCGGCCGGCAGGCCGAAGGCGTCCCAGCCCATCGGATGCAGCACGTTGTAGCCCATGGCGCGGCGCCAGCGCGCCACCACGTCGCCCATCGTGTAGTTGCGCACATGGCCCATATGGATGCGTCCCGACGGATAGGGGAACATCTCGAGCACATAGTATTTCGGCCGCGGATCGTCGTTCTTCGTCTCGAAGAGCTTGGCCTCGTCCCATGCCGTCTGCCACTTGGGCTCTGCAGCGCGGGGGTTGTATCGTTCGGTTGCCATGGCCGGTTTTTCACTTACAAAGCATGCGGGAAACCGCCGGCTGATCCGGTGGTTCAAGGACATGGTCCGGGTCTTCACCATGCTTTCGGGAACCCGTCAACCATATGGGCCGCAACGCCCGGCAAAAACAGCAGGATCAGGACGGGATGCCACATGAGTGACGCGGTTCAGCAACTCGAGGCGGTCAACGCCAGGATCGCGACAGCCGAGCGCGAAGCGAACCGGACGGCCACGACGGTGACACTGGTCGCCGTCTCCAAGACCTTCGAGGCCGACGCCATCCGCCCGGTGCTTGCCGCCGGCCAGCGCGTCTTCGGCGAAAACCGCGTCCAGGAAGCGCAAGGCAAATGGCCGGCGTTGCGCGAGCAATTCCCCGGCGTCGAGCTCCACCTGATCGGCCCGCTGCAATCGAACAAGGCCAAGGAGGCGGTTGCCCTCTTCGACTGTATCGAAACCGTCGACCGCGAAAAGATCGCCGCGGAACTGGCGAAGGAAATTGCCCGCCAGGGCAAGGCGCCAAAACTCTATGTGCAGGTCAACACCGGCTCGGAACCGCAGAAGGCCGGCATCGAGCCCAAGGACGCCGTCGCCTTCGTCGAACGCTGCCGCGGCGTGCACGGCCTCGCCATCGAGGGGCTGATGTGCATTCCGCCGGCCGATGAGAACCCCGGCCCGCATTTCGCGCTGCTGGAAAAGCTCGCCCGCCAGGCCGGCGTCGAAAAACTGTCGATGGGCATGTCCGGCGACTACGAGCTGGCCGTGGCCTTTGGCGCCACCTCGGTGCGTGTCGGCTCGGCCATTTTCGGGACACGCTAGTCGCGACCCTTGATTGGATTTGGGGCAAGGCGCATATTACAAGCTAGCCAAGCTAGCTAGGTGATGTTTATGAACTGGCATCTTCAGGACGCGAAGAACAATCTATCGAAACTGGTGCAGCGGGCTCGCGAAGAGGGTCCGCAGACTATCACCCTGCGCGGCAAGCCCGCGGCGGTCGTTCTCTCTGCTGAAGAATATGAAGCGCTTTCCGCGAAGAAGCCATCGCTTGCGGAATTCCTGCTCACCGGCCCGGTGTGGGACGACGATTTCGTCGAGGAGGTCAATCGGCGCGACAAAACGCCATCGCGCGACATCGATTTCTGATCGGCAGCCATATGTTTCTTCTCGACACTAATGTGGTTTCGGCCGCTCGCAAGCGCCAACCGGCAGTGACGAAATGGCTAGCCGATCGGGAGCGCGGAGATCTGTCTCTGAGCGTCGTCACACTTGGCGAAATTGCGCGCGGCATTCACATGAAGCAGCGCCACGATCCGACGACGGCTAACCACCTCGCCGTATGGCTGCAAATGCTCAGACACGACTATGGCAATCGAATTCTTGGTATTGACGAACGTATCGCCATCGAATGGGGAAGGATCGCCGCACTACGCACGCGAGGAGTTCCCGACGGCCTGATCGCGGCGACAGCGGCAGTCCACGGATTGACGATCGTGACCCGCAATGTCGCCGACTTCGAAGATACCGGCCTCGCCATAGTCAATCCTTGGGCGGATTGAGTGGCCATCGGATCAAAAGAAAAGGCCGGGAAACTCCCGGCCTTCTTGTTTTTATGCCGCGAACCTTACTCGGCCGCGACGATCTTGCCGTTGTCCCACTTGAACAGCGAGAAGCTCGGGCTGGTCAGGTCGCCGGTCTCGCCATAGGTCAATTTGCCGATGGCGGTCGGGATCGCCTCGCCGCCCTTCAGCGCCTTTGCCACGGCAGCCGCATCGTCGGCCTTGCCGGCCTTTTCGATGCCGGCCTTCAGCACCTGGACGGCGGCATAGGCGTTGAGCGTGAAGGCTTCCGCCGGAATGTTCTTTTCCTTCAGAACGGCGACGGCTTCGGCCGAATCCGGGTTCTTCAGCGCGTCGGTGGCGTTGGTGAAGAGCGTGCCGGCGGCGGCCTGGTTGCCGATCGCCCAGTATTCGGTGTTGGACAGGCCTTCGCCGCCGATGATCAGCGCCTTGACGCCGGCGTCGGCGAGCTGACGGGCGAGCAGGCCGCCTTCAGGGTGATAGCCGCCGAAATAGATCACCTCGGCGCCGTCGGACTTCAGGCGCGTGACCAGCGCCGAAAGATCCTTCTCGCCCGGTGTCAGCGAATTGTGGCTGACTTCCTTGACGCCGCCGGCATTGATCGCCTTCTTGAAGGCGTCGGCCAGACCCTTGCCGTAGGTGCCCTTGTCATCGACGATGGCGACCTTCTTGTCCTTCAGGTTCTTCACCACATAGGCAGCGGCCACTTCCGCCTGCTGGTCGTCGCGGCCGCAGGTGCGCAGCACGTTGGTCAGGCCGCGGGCGGTCAGGCCGGGCGCGGTGGCGGTCGGCGTCACCATCAGAACGCCGTTCTCGGCGAACACGTCCGAGGCCGGAATGGCCACGCCCGACGTGACCGGACCGACAACGAACTTCACGCTTTCACCAACCAGCTGGTTGGCGGCGGAAACGCCCTGCTTCGGATCGCCGGCATCGTCGGCCAGCTTCAGCACGACCTTTTCGCCGAGGATGCCGCCGTTCTTGTTGATGGTGTCGACGGCCGCCTGGGCGCCGTTCTTGACCTGGTCGCCATAGGCGGCGACCGGGCCGGTCAGCGGCGCAACGAGGCCGAACACGATATCTGCCCGGGCGGTCGACGCGAAAGCCATAAGGGCGGCAAAGGCAACGCCCGCGAACATCTTGGTTTTCATAAGCTCTTCCTCGAAAAATGGAGTAGGAGCCCGCACATGAAACGTTCGCGGCCGCAAGGCCAATCAGCCAGTCACGGAATTCGATTGACCGGCGCCGACCTCGGTTTCAATTGGTCCGGTCCCGTCGGCTAGTGCAGAACGATCTCGCCGTCGACCTTGCGCCATTCATTGGCCGAAATCAGCGTCTTGTGCGTGAAGCAGATCGAATGCAGCGGCCCTTCCAGCTTCTGTTTCCAGAACTCGATGAAGCCGAACAGCGCCGGGAATTTCGGCGCGATGTCGTAGTCTTGCCAGACATAGGTCTGCAGCAAATGCGGATGATCGGGGAAATGATAGAGGATGCGGGCGGTCGTCAGACCGTAGCCTTTGAGGAGAAGTTCCAGTTCGGGATGGTCGCGCATGGTTGTGCTCGCAAGCTGGTCTTGCAGTTCCTCCTGTAAAGACTGTGCGCTTCGAATGTTAACCACGTCTTTATAACGTTCGGCGCGGCATTTCGGTTCACCGCACTTGGCGCAGTATGAGCATTTTCACGCAAATTTGCTCCAGATGCCCGGCCGTTCGGGGCAGGTATCGCACAAACCCAATGTCTAATATTGCCGCAGCCCCCGAACTGGTAATAAATGCCGGCGATTTCGCGGCTGCCAGCCGTGTTGCCGCCATCGCGCGGCCGATCTCAGGAGGAAGACCAAGACATGTCCGAGGCGAAGGTCCATCGCGTTCAGCCGGCGTGGAAGAAGAATGCGCTGATCGACAACGACACCTATCTCAAATGGTATGCCGACAGCGTGAAGAACCCGGACAAGTTCTGGGGCAAGCACGGCAAGCGCATCGACTGGTTCAAGCCCTACACCAAGGTCAAGAACACCTCGTTCGACGGCAAGGTCTCGATCAAATGGTTCGAGGACGGTCTGACCAACGTCTCCTACAACTGCATCGACCGCCACCTGAAGAAGCGCGGCGACCAGGTGGCGATCATCTGGGAGGGCGACAATCCTTACGACGACAAGAAGATCACCTATAGCGAGCTGCACGAGCATGTCTGCCGGCTCGCCAATGTGATGAAGAAGCACGGCGTCAAGAAGGGCGACCGTGTCACCATCTACATGCCGATGATCCCGGAAGCGGCCTATGCGATGCTGGCCTGCACCCGGCTGGGCGCCGTCCACTCGGTCGTCTTCGGCGGCTTCTCGCCGGACGCACTGGCCGGCCGCATCGTCGACGCCGCCTCGACCTTCGTCATCACCGCCGACGAAGGCCTGCGCGGCGGCAAGACCATTCCGCTGAAGGAGAACACCGACAAGGCGGTGGAGATCGCCGCCAAGCAGAAGATGACCGTGAAGTCGGTGGTCGTGGTGCGTCGCACCGGCGGCAAGATCGGCTGGGTCGAGGGCCGCGACCTCTGGTATCATGACGAAGTCCGGACCGTTAAGGCCGAGTGCAAGCCCGAGAAGATGAAGGCGGAAGACCCGCTGTTCATCCTCTACACCTCGGGCTCGACCGGCAAGCCCAAGGGTGTGCTGCACACCACCGGCGGCTATCTCGTCTACGCCTCGATGACCCACCAATATGTCTTCGACTATCACGACGGCGATATTTACTGGTGCACGGCCGATGTCGGCTGGGTGACTGGCCACAGCTACATTCTCTACGGTCCGCTCGCCAACGGCGCCACCACGCTGATGTTCGAGGGCGTGCCCAACTACCCGAGCGTCTCGCGCTTCTGGGAAGTGGTCGACAAGCACCAGGTCAACATCTTCTACACCGCCCCAACCGCCATCCGCGCGCTGATGGGTGCCGGCGAGGCGCCGGTGAAGAAGACCTCGCGCAAGAGCCTGCGCGTGCTGGGCTCGGTCGGCGAGCCGATCAACCCAGAAGCCTGGGAATGGTATTTCAACGTCGTCGGCGAGAAGAAGGTGCCGATCGTCGACACCTGGTGGCAGACCGAAACCGGCGGCATCCTGATCACGCCGCTGCCCGGCGCCACCGATCTCAAGGCCGGCTCGGCGACGCGTCCCTTCTTCGGCGTGAAGCCTGAACTGGTCGACAATGACGGCAAGGTGCTGGAAGGGGCTGCCGACGGCAATCTCTGCATCACCGACTCTTGGCCGGGCCAGATGCGCACCGTCTATGGCGACCATGAGCGCTTCATCCAGACCTACTTCTCTACCTACAAGGGCAAGTACTTCACCGGTGACGGCTGCCGCCGCGATGCCGATGGCTATTACTGGATCACCGGCCGCGTCGACGACGTCATCAATGTGTCGGGCCACCGCATGGGCACGGCCGAAGTGGAATCCGCGCTCGTCGCCCACGACAAGGTCTCCGAGGCCGCCGTCGTCGGCTACCCGCACGACATCAAGGGCCAGGGCATCTACTCCTATGTCACGCTGATGGCCGGCGTGGTGCCGACGGAGGATCTGCGCAAGGAACTTGTCGCGCATGTGCGCAAGGAGATCGGTGCCATCGCCTCGCCCGACAAGATCCAGTTCGCGCCCGGCCTGCCGAAGACGCGGTCCGGCAAGATCATGCGCCGCATCCTGCGCAAGATCGCCGAGGACGATTTCGGCGCGCTCGGCGACACCTCGACGCTGGCCGACCCGGCCGTGGTCGACGACCTCGTCGCGAACCGCCAGAACAAGAAGGCCTGAGCGGAAATCCCTATCTCGCCGCCGCGCCCCTGAAGGCGGCGGCGAGGACTTTCAGCACGTCGCGGGCTTCGCGCCGCGCCGGTCGCGCCATCAGCACCACATCCTGCGCCGGTAGCCGCGGCAGGCCGAACGCTTCGCCGACCTCGATGGCGCCGGTCGGCGCCACGCGATGCGCCAGCGTGGCCACGGCAAGCCCGGCGCTAACCGCCGCGCCGAGCGCCAGAACCCCGCCGCCGACAAACGCTTCCGTCCACGGCAGGCCGGCCTCGTCCAGCGCGTCGATGGCCAATGTACGGATACCACAGGGTGCGGCCAGCGTTGCGAGCCGAAGCGGCTCGCCCGGGCGATACGCGAAGGACGGGGCCGCGAACCAGCCAAACGGCTCGCGAAACAGCGTCTCGCCGTCGGCGCCTTCCTCGCCGCGCCGTGCAATCGCCGCGTCCAGTTCGCCCTGGCCATAGCGGGCGATCACATCGCGCGATGACGACACCCTCACCTCCACCACCAGCGTCGGATCGTAGGCGTTCAGCCTTGCAAGCAATGTCGGCAGCTCCGCTCCGGCGACATGATCGCTGATGCCAAGCGTCAGCCGGCTGGGCGGCGCGGTTCGGACACCGGCCAGCGCGCGCTGATGGGCATCGAGCAGGTTGCGGGCGGCGGGAAGGAAGCGCTCGCCGTCTCCGGACAAGGCGACATGGCGCGGCGTTCGTTCCAAAAGGCGATGGCCGAGCAGGCCCTCCAGCCGCTTCAGCTTCAGGCTGACCGTCGCCTGCGCGGTATCCAGCGCTTCGGCCGCCCGGGTGAAACTGCCGAGATCGGCGACAAGCACGAACGCCCGCACCGTGTCGATATCGAGGATCTTCGCCGGATTATTCATTTCCAATTCTTATGGCAGATATATGTATACATACATTTTCACAATGACTCAGTGATGGCAAGTTGCTGCCGAGACAAGGAGCACCGCCATGCTGATGAAACAATACATCCACCGTCTGCCGGCCGATTACGACATGGGCAGGATTGTCGAGCGCGCGACGAAGCTCGGACCCGACTGGGACGACACACCCGGCCTCGGCTTCAAGGCCTTCATTGCGCAGCGGCGTGGCGAAAACGGCGCGCTCAACAACGCCTATTCCTCGCTCTATCTGTGGCTGGACGACGAAGCGGCGGTGGATTTCATCACCGGCGAGCGTTTCCGCAAGGTGATCGACGGCTTCGGCCGCCCCGCCATCGAGACGTGGCTGCCGCTGGATATCCATATCGGCTCTTCCGGCATTGCGCGCTCGGTCTACCGCGAGGATATCCTGCTCGACGCCGATACCGATTTTTCGGCGCTGCGCCGCCGCGAGGGCGAACGCAACACGGCGGCCGTCAAGCAGCCGGGCAGCTTCGCCGCCATCACCGCGATCGATCTGGCCAGCTGGCGGCTGTCGCGTTTCCTGCTTTCGGCGGAGGCAGCGCGCCAGCCGGAACGTGGCGCGGCCTATGACGTCCTGCATTTCGCCAAGCCCGGTATGCCGGCGCTTGTCGCGGCGGCCTAAAAACTGTTGCAGCCGTGCACTTGCGCTTCGCCGCGAAACACCCCACCTTGGCGAAGTGTTCAACGAACTGAAAGGAGGTGATCCGATGTCGAGTGATTTCGTTTTCCAGAGCGTGATCCCGGCGGATCGCCTTCACGGAGAGCAGCCTCTCCGCTGAAGCGCGTGACGCGCGGCGCACGGTCCGAAGGGATCGTGGCCACGAGCCGCGCCTGGACGAAAGCCACGGAAGGCCGCCCATCGAAAGATGTGGCGGCCTTTTCCGTTTCGGGCGAAGTGGCTTGGCCGGCCGGCTATTTCGTCAGCGCCAGCCTCTGCATGTTGGAGGCGATCGTCGTGAAGGCCTTTTCCAGCTCCGTCCCCGTCGATGCCTGATAGAAATGCCTCAGCCCGCCGGTATCGGGACTGGCGCAGCTTTGCAGCGTCCCCTTCGCGTTCACCTCTGTCAGGTCGAAGCCGATCGTGAAGATCTCGATGCCTTGCGCCTTCATCTTCGTGCACAGCGTCGTCGCGGCATTCCGCGTCGCAGGTTTGCCGTAGTCGTTGTAGACGGCGTCGGGAGAGTCAACGTCGAAATAGGAGAGGTTGAACTCGCCGTCGGTCATCAGGATCGCATATTTGGAAACCTTGGTGGTGTCGAAAGGCTCCGGCTGCTGCGACTGAGCCAAGGCGCCGGCCCATTTCGGCGACAGCATGTACCAGCCCCATTGGATGCCGATATGGCCCGCCGTGCCGCCGGATGCGGCAAAGGAAGCAATCCTTGACTTCAGTGCCGCCGCGTCCGCCGTCAGCGGCATCATCGCTGCTTCCGGACAATCCCTGGTGCCATAGCCGCGATTGCCTTGCGAGACGAACTCGGCCAGCAGATAATCACGATTGACCATGGACGCCTGCGGCCCGTCGTCGGTATATTGGTAGGCACCCTTGCGTTCGGTGGCGCAACCGTTCGGGTTGTACGAGCTCCCGGGAGGCCGGGGCTCGTTGCTGCCGGGCGCTTGTCCACGATCGTTCGCCGTCGGTTCCACGAAAACGGAACTTGCCGCCAGCGTGCTGCCGACATTGACCGAATTCGCATAAGGCACGACCGCCACCCGCACACGCGGGCGATTGGGATTCTGATCCTTGAAGATGATGTCGACGGCCTTCGCGGCCGCGGTCCTCAGCGCGCCGATCTTGTCGTTTTCTTTCATCGAGCCGGTCACGTCGAGGATCATCGCCACCTCGATCTGCCTGAACGAATAGGCCGCCGCACTTGTCTGTGAAACCCGGCGCGTCTTCTCGAGACCGAACACCGGGAAGAACAGCGGCACGTCGACATGCGCGGCGACCTCGACCGTATAGGCCGAGCGGTTCAGCGTCACCCTGTCGAGCACGATCTTGCCAGATGGCAGAGCACCGCCGCCGCCGCTGTTGGCATCAAGGAACGCCTTCACCGATGCGCTCGCTTGCTGCTCGGTGACGTTTCCAAGGGTGAGATCGCGTGTCGTCGAAGTAACCGCCGCATCGACGGCGGCGCCGAGCGCGGATTTGGCATTCATCAATTGCGCGGTGCCGACGCCGAAGCCCACCGCCAGCACCAAGACCGCGATGACGACCCCGGCCACAACCATGAAATTGCCGCTTCGGTTGTCACCGAAACGGCGGACCAATTGTCTGAACTCGATGAAACGCAACATTGCCCTTCCCGTCCCGCCGGCGGATCGCCCGATCCGTCCGCGCAGGATTCCCGCTTGATCGTCGGCATTTGCCAGAGGACCGGTGGCGGCTTGGTAAATTTCGGACTTTTCGCGACGCCAAAAATGGAAGAGGGGTGAATGCCGGGTAAAGTTTTTCGCGCAACCCGTAACTATCGACCGGTCGCCTGGCGCATTCGCGCCGACAACACCCTGTCCGGGCGCCATCGCGGATCGGGGAACCGGGACGCGAGAGGCCGTTCAGAAATCGCTGGTCAGGCCTTTCACTTCCCAATCGCCGTAGCGGTTGGGATCGTTGCCGCCACGGCCGCCGAATTCCTTGGGCAAGGCCGCCTCGGCCTGCCGGTAGGCCGAGCGCCGCGCTTCCGCCTCGGCCAGCGCCCGCCGCGCTGCCGGCGTCAGCGCCTTGTCCTGGTCGGTTTGCCCCGAAGTCTCGTTCGGCTTGCGGTTTTCGTCCGGCATGCGATCTTTCCGATGGATTGAAACGGGTTGGCCTTCTTCCCATCATATAGTGGAACCAGGGCAAGGGATCGACCCTTCCAGGCGATGGAGAAACATTTGAACACGATGCGCACAGCCATGCTTCTCGCCGCGATGACGGCGCTGTTCATGGGTGTCGGCTATCTGATCGGCGGTTCCGGCGGCATGATGATCGCGCTGATCATCGCCGCGGGCACCAATCTGTTCAGCTATTGGAATGCCGACAAGATGGTGCTGTCGATGAACCACGCCGTCGAGGTCGACGAGCGCAGCGCTCCGGAATTCTACGCCATCGTGAAGAGCCTCGCCGCCAATGCCGGCCTGCCGATGCCGCGCGTCTATCTGATCGACACAGATCAACCCAACGCGTTTGCCACCGGCCGCAATCCGCAGAATGCCGCCGTCGCCGCCTCGACGGGGCTGTTGCAGCGCCTGTCGCATGAAGAGGTCGCCGCCGTCATGGCGCACGAGCTTGCCCATGTGCAGCACCGCGACACGCTGACCATGACCATCGTTGCAACCTTTGCCGGCGCCATTTCCATGCTCGGCAACTTCGCCTTCTTCTTCGGCGGCAGCCGGGAGAACAACAACCCGCTTGGTTTCGTCGGCGTGCTGGTGGCGATGATCGTCGCGCCCTTCGCCGCCATGATCGTGCAGATGGCGGTCAGCCGCACCCGCGAATACGAGGCCGACCGGCGCGGCGCCGAAATCTGCGGCCACCCGCTGTGGCTCGCTTCTGCCCTTGACAAGATCGCTCGCGGAGCCGAACGCATCCGCAACGACGATGCCGAACGCAATCCGGCGACCGCGCATCTGTTCATCATCAACCCGCTTTCCGGCGAGCGCATGGATAATCTTTTCTCCACCCACCCGAATACGGAAAACCGCATTGCCGCGCTGCAGGCGATGGCGGCTCAGATGGGCCCGGCCGGAAACGCGCAGACGAACGGCCGCGACTACGGCCGCGAAGCAACACAGCAGGCAGCACCGCCGTCTCCCCGGCATCCGCAGGCCGATACGACTGGCCCATGGGGCAGCGCTGACGGCGCCGGCCCGCGTGCTGACGAGCCCGAGCAGCCGCAACCCAATCCGTGGGGTCGCAACCCGACCGGGCCGAAGGGCCCGTGGTCGTGAGGCAGGACGGCAGGGCTGCCCGCAAGCCGACGTCGCACCGCCAGGACGACACGCCCGAAGCACCCGGCCTTACCGCGCGCAAGGCGGCGGCGCGGCTGCTGGCTGCCGTGATCGACGCGCATACGCCGCTCGACGGGCTGACCGACAACGAACATGGCCACCCGCAATACCGCGCGCTCGACGGGCGCGACCGCGCGCTGGTGCGCGCCATTCTGGTGACGGCGCTGCGCCATCGCATGACCATTGCGGGCCTGCTCGCGCGCCGGCTGGAAAAACCCTTGCCCGCCAACGCCACCACGCTGTCGCACATCCTGCATGTGGCAGCCGCACAGGTGCTGTTCCTCGATGTGCCCGACAGCGCCGCCGTCGATCTCGCCGTCACCCACGCCAAGGCCGATCCGCGCACCGCGCGTTTTTCCGGCCTCGTCAACGGCGTGCTGAGAACACTGGTACGCGCCAAGAATGCCGAGCTTCCAAAGGTGCTTGCCGCCACCGACGACGCCCCGGCCTGGTTCGCGGAACGCTTGCGCGCCGCCTATGGCTCCGAAGCCGCGCGGACGATCCTCGCCGCGCACCGGCTCGAGGCGCCGGTCGATTTCACGGTGAAAGCCGATCCGACGCTCTGGGCTGAACGGCTCGGCGGCATCGTCCTGCCGACCGGAACGGTGCGCGTGGAAAAGCTGCCCGCGCCGGTGCCCGAACTGCCCGGCTTCGCTGAAGGCGCCTGGTGGGTGCAGGACGCCGCCGCTGCCCTGCCGGCCAGGCTTTTCGGCGATATTGCCGGCAAACGCGTTGCCGACCTATGTGCTGCCCCCGGCGGCAAGACCGCGCAGCTCGTGTTGGCGGGCGCCAGGGTGACGGCAGTCGACGCGTCGAAAAACAGGCTGGTCCGGCTCGGCCAGAATCTCGACCGGCTCGGCATGAAGGCCGAGATCGTCCAATCCGACTTGCTCGCCTTCGCGCCGGCAGAGCTTTTCGATGCCGTTCTGCTCGACGCGCCCTGCTCGTCGACCGGCACCGTGCGCCGTCATCCCGACGTGCCCTGGACCAAGACGCCGGCCGATATCCAGAAGCTGGCCGACCTGCAGCGCCGGCTGCTCGAACGCGCGGTGACGCTGGTGCGTCCCGGCGGCCGCATTGTCTTTTCCAACTGTTCGCTCGACCCCATCGAGGGCGAGGATCTTCATCGCGCCTTCCTGGCGGAAGTGGCGGATGTCGACGACGACCCGATTCGGGCCGACGAGGCCGACGACGCCGAGGGCATCGCCGCCTTCGTCACGCCGCAAGGCACGCTGCGCACCACGCCGGCGGGCTTCGACCTTGGCAATCCAGCTCTTTCCGGTCTCGACGGCTTTTTTGCCGCACGGCTGCGCCGGAAGCCCTGAAAGCCCGCATCCGCACCGTTCCCGGTGCGGAAAAACGGCCCGATACCTCCAAAAAAGGTATGGCCCAGCCCTGATCTGTGGGCTTCCGGTGGAATTCGCTTTCAAGGATATTGCTGAATCCTATAATTCAGCCGGGCGGACGGGACAAATCGAGGAGGTTTTTTGGCACTCGCTGCCGACGACACGACGCGTCTGTGGACGCTCGTCGCGAAGGAGGTTTGGCGCAAGGCGCGCCGACGCCTGCGCGCCGGGCCTGTCTATCGCTGGCGTTATTCGGGACGTACGCCCGAACGCGTGCTGATCGCGCCGCCTGACTTGAGGCTGGCCGACCCGCAGATCGCGCTCGAGATCTATTATGGACGTTTCCCGCTCTCCGGCCATCTGGTCGAGACCGGCGGCCAGTCGCCGTTCCAGCTCGACGTCGCCCACAATGGCTGGCAGCGATCGCTGCACGGCTTCCGCTGGCTGCGCCATATGCGCGCCGCCGGCACGGAGCTTGCCGCCGCCAATGCCCGCGCGCTTGCTTCCGACTGGATCGCCGCGCATGGCAACCGCATTGCCGGCATCGCCTGGGAGCCGGGCACCACGGCCAAGCGCATCATCGCCTGGCAGCAGCATTCTTCCGTAGTGCTGCAGGGCGCCGAGTTCCCCTTCTACCGCGCTTTCTTGAAATCGCTCGCCGTCCAGATCCGCTACCTGCGTTCGGTGACACGCGAGATGCCGGACGGCAAGGACAGGCTGCGCGCCCGCGTCGCGCTCGCCTTCGCGGCGCTGTCGCTGCCGGCGCCGGCCTCGGCGCTGCGCGCGGCGACACGCAATCTCGGCGAGGAACTCGACCGGCAGATCCTGCCCGACGGCGGCCATATCTCGCGCAATCCGTTGGCCGTGCTGGAGCTGCTTGCCGACCTTCTGCCGCTGCGCCAGACTTATGCCAACCAGGCCGAGACACCGCCCGCGGCCTTGATCGGCGCCATCGACCGCATGCTGCCGGCGCTGCGTTTCTTCCGCCACCATGACGGCAGCCTCGCCCGTTTCAACGGCATGGGCGCCACCATCCAGGACCGCATCGCCGCCATCCTGCGCCATGACGACACCGCCGGCCAGCCGCTGCTGCATGCACCCTATTCCGGCTATGAGCGGCTGGCCATGGGCGACGTCACCGTCATCGCCGACACCGGCGCCCCGCCACCGCTCGACGTTTCCAATTCCGCCCATGCCGGCTGCCTGTCCTTCGAACTGTCGTCCGGCCGCCAGCACTACATCGTCAATGCCGGCGTCGACACCTATGGCGCCGCCGAATTCCGGCCGCTGGCGCGCGCCACCGCCGCCCATTCCACGGCAACCCTCAACGACACATCGTCGGCGCGCTTTGCCCTGTCGCTGCGTGTCGGCGGCCTGCCGGGTTCGCCTTTGCTCGGCGGTCCACGCAACGTTTCCAGCCAGCGCCTCGACGACGGTGGCCGGCAAGGCTTCGTCGCCCGCCACGATGGCTACGCGCAGCGTTTCGGCATTGTACACGAGCGCGAGCTGATCCTGTCGGCGAATGGCAATGTGCTGACCGGCCGTGACCGCTTCCTGCGCTCCAGCGGCGGGGCGATCCGCAATGACGGCCGCGACGACGTCGCCATCCGCTTCCACATCCACCCCGACACTAGCCTGTTCCGCGATGAACACGACCGGCTGGTGCTGGCCGCCGAGGGCGGCGACATCTGGGTGTTCACCTCACCGGAAATCCAGCCCGAGGTCGAGGAATCGATCTTCTTCGCCGGTATCGCCGGTCCGCGCCGCAGCCGCCAGATCGTCCTGCATTTCAACGCGTCGGCCTTGGCCGAAGCGCATTGGCAGTTCGTCCGCACCGGCCCGGCCGGTTTCGCCGCCCGAAGCTGACGGCTCCGCCGGCAGCCTTTCACAGACCCCGCGCGAAGCCGGCGAGTTTCAGCGCATGGGTCCTGATATCGACCGGCCAGCCCGCTGTTTTCGCCTCGAAACCTTCGCCGTCTCCGGCAAACAACGCCCGCATGGCTTCCTCGAAACCCGGCAGGTTTCCGGCCATTGCTGAGAGGAACCGGTAGGCAACCTCCTGGCGGGAGCGTCGGACGCTCTCGCCGCCATCGGCGCGGCGCGCGGCGTCGACCAGCCGGCGCAGCACCTGCGAGGCGCCGCCCGGCTGCGCTGCCAACCATTCCCATTGCCGCGGCAGCAGCGTCACCTCGCGCGCCACCACGCCGAGTTTCGGCCGACCCCGGCCACGCGTGCCGGCCTCGCTCGCTTGCGTCGTGGATGGCGGCTCGGTTCCGGTCGGTGGGGTTGGCGGAAACCGTTCGGCCAACCGGGACATAATTTCGGCATCCGAACCGCGCAGATCGAGATCGACGACGGACCCGGTCGAATCGTCGAACACGAGCACCGGCACATCCGCTGGCGCATTGCCAAACGCCCTGATCGCCAGGGCCACCTCGACAAGCGGTCCACTGGCGACGATGCGGTCGCCCTGGAAGGCGGTGCTGGCTCCGGTCAAGGACAGGGACATGAAGAGGCTCCTTTGCAGTCGCCTTCTTGCCCTGTCGCGGACGCCCTGTCAATTATTACCCGGGTATAATTGACAAAACCGTTTATGGCTCCTACATGCCGGCCGGGAAAGGTTCGGATCATGACGAGCATCGACAGGAAAGCCGCCATCGCGGCCTACAAGAAACGCGCGGCCCCGGCGGGCATCTATGCATTGACCTGCGCGAAGGCGGGCAGGCGCTGGGTCGGCCATGCGCCGGACCTCGACGCCATGCCGAACCGGCTGTGGTTCACGCTGCGGCTGGGCAGTCACCGCTCGGCAGACCTTCAGGCTACCTACAACCAGTTCGGCCAGGACGTTATCGCCATCGAAATCGTCGAACGCTTCGAGGACGACGCCCGACCGGAAGGTGCTGCGCTGAAGGAGCGCCTCGCCTTCTGGCGCGACAGGATCGGCGCGCAGCCGGCCTGAGTTTTCCGCCACGAACATTTTGCGGCGCCGACTGCGTTTGATTTTGGCCCCCCTTGTGCTACGGCCCGGACGATCCTCATCAGCCCGCAGAAAGGCCGCCCGCCATGGCCGTCGCCGCCAAGAACATTCCCGCGCCGGACCTCGTCCCCGTCCGCCGCGCGCTGCTCTCCGTTTCCGACAAGACCGGCCTCATTGATTTCGCGGCGGCCCTTGCCAAGGCGGGTGTCGAACTGATCTCCACCGGCGGCACCGCCAAGTCGATCGCCGCAGCCGGCATTGCCGTGCGCGATGTCTCCGAACTCACCGGCTTTCCCGAGATCATGGACGGCCGCGTCAAGACCCTGCACCCCTCGGTGCACGGCGCCTTGCTCGGCGTGCGCGACGATCCCGAACATGCGGCCGCCATGCGCGAGCACGGCATCGAACCTATCGACCTCGTCGTGGTTAATCTCTACCCGTTCGAGGAAGTGCGCGCTTCCGGCGCCGCTTATACGGCGGTGGTCGAGAACATCGATATCGGCGGCCCGGCCATGGTACGCGCCTCGGCCAAGAACCACGCTTATGTCGCCATCGTCACCGAACCGGAAGACTATGCCGCCGTGCTGGAAACGCTCGCCGCCAATGGCGGCGCGCTGCCGCTCGATTTCCGCAAGCGGCTGGCGGCCAAGGCCTTCGCCCGCACCGCCGCCTATGATGCGGCGATTTCCGGTTGGTTCGCCGAGGAGCTGAAGATCGAGCAGCCGAGCTGGCGCGCCTTCGGCGGCCGGCTGCACTCGGTCATGCGTTATGGCGAGAACCCGCACCAGTCGGCCGGTTTCTACGTCAACGGCGACAAACGCCCCGGTGTCGCCACCGCGCGCCAGCTACAGGGCAAGCAGCTCTCCTACAACAACATCAACGACACCGACGCGGCCTATGAACTGGTCGGCGAGTTCGACCCGGCGCGCACGGCGGCGGTTGCCATCATCAAGCACGCCAATCCGTGCGGCGTTGCCGAAGGCGCGTCGCTGAGGGAAGCCTATCTCAAGGCACTGGCCTGCGATCCGGTCTCGGCCTTCGGCGGCATCGTGGCACTGAACCGCCTGCTCGACGCCGAGGCGGCGGAAGAGATCGTCAAGACCTTCACCGAGGTCATCATCGCTCCAGAAGCCTCCGAGGCGGCCGCCGCCATCGTCGCCGCCAAGAAGAACCTGCGTCTGCTGGTCACCGGCGGCCTGCCAGACCCGCGCCAGGCGGGCATCATGGTGAAGTCCGTCGCCGGCGGCCTGCTGGTGCAGGGCCGCGACAATGCCGTGGTCGACGACCTCGACCTCAAGGTGGTGACAAGGCGCGCGCCGACCGAAGCCGAAATGGCCGACCTGAAATTCGCCTTCCGCATCGCCAAGCATGTGAAGTCGAATGCCATCGTCTATGCCAAGGACCGCGCCACCGTCGGCGTCGGCGCCGGCCAGATGAGCCGCGTCGATTCCTCGCGCATCGCCGCCCGCAAGGCGCTCGATGCCGCTGAAGCCGCGGGTCATGCCGAGCCGCTGACCAGGGGTTCGGTCGTTGCCTCCGACGCTTTCTTCCCCTTCGCCGACGGCCTGCTCGCCGCCGTCGAGGCTGGCGCGACGGCCGTCATCCAGCCGGGCGGCTCGATGCGCGACGAGGATGTCATCAAGGCAGCCGACGAGCACGGCATCGCCATGGTCTTCACCGGGATCAGGCACTTCAGGCATTAGTGCCTTTCCTTCTCCCCGTTGACGGGGAGAAGGTGGCCCGAAGGGCCGGATGAGGGGCGGCACTCAATCTCGCGAGTTGCCTCTCGCCTGTCGGCCTGCGCCGATATCCTCGTCCTGCAAACGGGGGAGGAAGAAGACGGCTACTCGTGTTCCGTCTTGTCCGCCGGGTAGGGCGTGCCGGCCAGGATCGCCATGCCGCCGACCAGGAACAGGATGATCATCGCCATGCCGAGGCGCGGCGAGCCGGTCGTCGCCGTTACGGTTGCGATCAGGAATGGCGCCAGGAAGCTGGTTGCCCGGCCGGCCAGCGCATAGATGCCGAAATAACGGCCGGATTCTTCGGCCGTGACGCTGCGCGCCATATAGGAGCGTGACGACGCCTGCACTGGGCCGAAGGCCAGGCCGATCAGCAGGCCGTAGGCGATATAGGCCTTCTCGGCCGGCGTGCCGAACAGCTTGTGCGGGTCGGCCTCGGCCGCCGTGAACTGCAGCCAGCCGAACAGCGTGTAGCCCGGCCCCGTCGAGATGATGCCGATGGTGGCGATGCACAAAAGCACCAGCGCGATCATCACCACCACTTTCGAGCCGAGCGCGGTGTCGAGACGTGCCGCCACCCAGCAGCCGAGGATGGCGACGACGTTCAGGATGATGCCGAAGATGCCGATCTCGGTGATCGACCAGCCGAACATCGCGGCCGCGAAGGCACCGCCGAGCGAAAGCAGCGCGTTGACGCCGTCCTGGTAGATCATGCGGGCGACGAGGAAACGGAAGATGCCGGCGCGCTTGCGCACCTCGGCGAGCGTCGACTTCAGTTCCGTCAGCCCGCGCCGCACCGCCGGCCCCACCGGCACGCCCTTCACCGCGTCCGGCGTGAAGAAGAACATCGGCAGGATGAAGATAAGATACCACAGCGCCGAAAGCGGCCCGGTGGCGCGCGCGTCCTCGCCGAGCTTCGGATCGAGGCCGAACAGCGGGTCGAGACCGGCGATGGTCTTGCCGGTTTCCGGCGACCCGGCCAGCATCGTCACCACGAAGATCAGCGCCACCATGCCGCCGAGATAGCCGAGCCCCCAGGCGACGTTGGAGATCTTGCCGATCTCGCTCTTCGGCACCAGGCGCGGCATCATGGAATCGTTGAACACCGTCGAGAACTCCGCCGCCACCGAGGCGAGCGAGAAGAACAGCACGATCAGGAACAGGTTCGAGCCCGGCGCGGCGAACCACAGCATCGACAGGCTGATGATCTTGATCGTCGCGAAGAAGGCGATCCACGGTTTGCGCGGGCCCGTCTGGTCGGCGATCGAGCCGAGGATCGGCGACAGGATGGCGATCACCAAGCCGGCCGCGGCGAGGCCGTAGCCCCACACCGCCTGGCCCATGGCGGGGTCGGCCGACAGGCGCGAGACGAAATAGGGGCCGAAGATGAAGGTGGTGACCACGGTGAAGAAGGGCTGCGCCGCCCAGTCGAAGAACATCCAGCCCCAGATGCCGCGCCCGGAGGCGCGCTGCATGGTCACGTCGCTCATCTGTCCTCCAGCCGCTCGGTCCCGTTCGCGGTGTGCCCATGTCTGCACGTTTTTGCCGGCACTGCAAAGGCCCGATGCCGGTTCGCGGCCATGACCCTGCGCGAGGTCGTCGCGTGCCGGCTGCTGCAAACGCGATCAAGCGCGGCGGCGAGTCCTGCGGCAGAACAGAGCGATAGCCGTTTCGAACTCGGGAGACCGCCATGGACACCCTCAATGCCGCACGCACGCACCCCGCTCACGCCCGCCTTGCCCACAAATGCCCCGAAGCCGTCCTCGACTATTATGCGCGGCAATCCGCCTTCAGCACGCCCGGCCGCCACGCCGCACTGTTCGACGCCTTGCCGTCCGACCCCGCCGACATAGCGCGCATCGTCCAGGGCCTGCTGATCTACGAACACGTCACCGAGCCGTTCTACGGCTGCCCGATCACCACCGAGCGCCGCGCCGAGAGCCATATCCGCCCGGTCGAGGCCATTGTCGACCGGCTGTTGGCGCTTGATGGCCAGCCCCTGTCGGTCGCCCGTCCGCCCGAGCGGCGGCTGGTCGGCATCTGTCGGCATTTCATGCTGCTCGCCGTCGCCATCTTCCGCCACCACGGCATCCCAGCACGCGGCAGGGGCGGTTTCGGCGCTTATTTCAACCCCGGGAAATATGAAGACCATTGGGTCTGCGAATACTGGAAGGCGGATGAAGGCCGCTGGGCACTGCTGGACGCCCAGTTCGACGCCATCTTCATACGCAACCTCGCCATCGGCCATGGCATCCATGACGTGCCGCGCGACCGCTTCCTGACGGCGCCCGACGCCTGGCGGTTATGCCGCGCCGGCGCGCTGGACCCGGAGCTGTTCGGCATCGAGTTCTCGCAGATGCGCGGCCTCTGGTTCATCGCCGGCAACATGACGCGCGATCTCGCCACCCTGAACGGCTGCGAAATCCTGCCATGGGACGTATGGGGCGCGCAGCCGGCCATCGATGCCCGGCTTTCGAACGATCAACTCGTCTTCTTCGACGAGGTCGCCCGGCTGACCGCCAATCCGGACGCGAATTTTGATGCGATGCGCCGCCGTTTCGCCGATGATGCCGGGCTCGCGCTGCCGCGATCCGTCTTCAACGCCTTGCGCCAGCGACAGGAGCAGGTTTTCGAGGTCTGAAAGGCGGACCGTCGCGGATGCGGACACCGGTCGAAAAGGCGATCTGGTTCATCGAAAGCCACTTCGCCGAAGATGTCACGCTCGATGCCGTGGCCAGGGTCTGCGGCCTTTCGCGGTTCCAGATGTCGCGCCTGTTCTCTCACGCCACCGGGAAAAGCGTCAGCGCCTATCTGCGCGGACGGCGGCTGAGCGAAGCCGCCCGCGCGCTGGCCGCCGGCGCTCCTGACATCCTCGCCGTCGCGCTGCAGGCCGGTTACGGTTCGCATGAAGCCTTCTCACGCGCCTTTCGCGATCAATTCGGCCTGACGCCGGCCGAAATCCGCACGCGCGGCGATCTCAATGGCATCGCCCTGGTCGAGCCCTTGCGCGAGGACCCCAAGGTCAGCGTCAGCCTGCCGCCGCCGCGCATCGAGACGCCCGGCCCGTTGCTGATAGCCGGCCTCGGTCGCCGTTTCGCGAGTGATGATTTCGCCGGCATACCGGCGCTGTGGCAGGAATTCACGCCGCATCTCGGCGCGATCCCGGGCCAGAAGGGCAAGGCCACTTACGGGCTGGTCACCGGTGTCGGCGCCGGCGACGGCTATTTTTATCTGGCCGGTGTCGAAATGCGGACCCTCGCCGATCTCGATGGCACCTTCACCGGCATCAGGCTGCCGGCGCAGCGTTGGGCCGCCTTTCGGCATGCCGGGCACGTCACCACCATCGCCGCCACCATTCACGCGGTCTTTACGCAGGCCCTGCCGGCGGCCGGACTGATACCGGGAGACATGCCCGACCTGATCGAACGTTATGGCGAAGGTTTCGACCCCGTCACCGGCGCCGGCGGCTTCGAAATCTGGGTTCCGGTCAGGTAGCCCGCGCCGCCGCCGTGCGCTGTTCAAGCGCGCGGATAACGGCGGCCATGTCTTCCTGGCCCAGTCCCATCGCTTCCGTTTCGCCATAGAGCGCGTGGCAAACATCGAGCAGCGGCGAAGCCACCTTGGCCGTGCGCGCCGCTTCAGTGATCAGCCGGTTGTTCTTGAACACGTCGGTGATCGCCGCCTGCACGGAGAAATCTCCGCTAAGGAGCTTGGCCGCCTTGATGCGGGAGACGTCGCTCGCCATCGGCCCGGCATTAAGCACGGCGACCAGCCGTTCGAGATCCAGCCCGTGCCGCTCGGCGAAATGCACGGACTCGGCAAGGCCCGTCACCATGGTGATCAGGAATATATTAACCGCGAGCTTCATCAAGAGCGCATTGGGCACCACCCCGCATGGCACCATGTCGCGACACATCGGCTGGAGCAGCGGCCGGACAGTCTCGACCACCTCCGGCGCGCCGGCCAGCATCGCCACCAGTTGCCCGGCCTCCGCCGGCTTGCGCGAGCCGGAAACCGGCGCTTCGACATAGGTACCGCCGGCGGCCTCGATGTCGGCGCCGAGCCGGCGCGAATAGTCGGCCGAGGTCGTGCCCATATGCACGATGGTGCGGCCGCCGACATGCGTTGTGAAATCCGCTGAGCCGCGCCCCAGCACGGCATCCATGGCCGCTTCCGTCGCCAGCATCAGGATAACGATGCGTGTAACCGCGAAAACCTCGGCGGCATCGGCCGCCACTTTTGCGCCCGCCGCGCGCAGCGGCTCGCAACGCTCGGCCGAGCGGTTCCAGACCGTCAGCGGCTTTCCCGCGCGCGCCAGATTGAGCGCCATCGGCTGGCCCATGACGCCGAGACCGATAAAGCCGATGTCCATAACCTCTCCCCGGTTGCGCATGGTCCGGACTCAAAGCCACATCGGCAGGATCGACAGCGCAAGCAGAACGCCCAGCGCCATGTTGACGACACGCCATTGGCGCTCGGTCCTCAGCACCCGGGCCATCAGCAAACCGGCCGCGCACCACACCGACAGTGAAAGCGCCGCCGCCAGACCAAAGGCCAGTGCCAGCAGCACGCCGAGCGCGGCTGGGCTGCTCGCCAGCGCCGCAAAGGAGGCGGCGGCGCCCAGCGTCATCGCCCAGGCTTTCGGATTGCACCACAACAGCCAGGCGCCACCCAGAAGGCTGGTCGGTTTTGCTAGGTCTTTGTCGAGGCGCGGCGCACCCGAAGTCGCCACTTTGCCAGCAAGCCACAAAAGATAGGCCGAGCCGATCGCCTTCATGGCCAGTTGCAGCGACGGCATTGCTTCCAGAACACCGGCAAGTCCGGCAGCGGCGGCCGCCGCCATGCTGGCCAGCCCGGCGGCGATGCCCACCATCAGCGGCATCGAACGGCGGAAACCGAAATGGGCGCCGGACGCCGTCGCCAGCGTCGTAGCGCCGCCCGGCGACCCGGTCGAAATCAGGGCGAAGACGGCGAGCGGCAGAATGGTCTCGGGCGACATGCGGTTTGTCCGTTGAAACGGCACCATTGCTACCGTGCCGCCTGCCATTAGAAAATCGCATGTTGATTATAATTGGCATTAGCAATCATAATGCTGCGATGACCCGTAACCTCGACATCGCCCTGCTCAGAACCTTCCTCGCCGTTGCCGACCGCGCCTCGATGACCGCCGCCGGCAATGCCCTGCATCTGACGCAGAGCGCGGTCAGCCAGCAGGTCGCCCGTCTGGAACAGGCCTTCGGCAAGCCGCTGTTTTTCCGCGACCGGCGCGGGCTGCGCCTCACCCCGGCGGGAGAGCGCCTGTTGGGCAAGGCACGGCGCCTGCTCAGCCTCAACGACGAGATATGGGCGGATATGACGACGCGCCGCGTCGAGGGCCCGGTGCGGCTCGGCGTGCCGTTCGACCTCGCCGGCGCCTTCATCGCGCCCATCCTGAAATCCTATGCGCAGGCCTTTCCGCAGGTCGAGATATCGCTGGTCTGCGCCTCTTCGCCCGATCTCGCTCGCGCGCTCGCCAATGGCGAGATCGACCTTGCCCTCGTCGAGGAGCCGGTCGGCGCTTCCACGGGCGAATGCCTTGTTGTCGAGCGGCTGGTCTGGGTCGGCGCCAAGGGCGGCCAGGCGTATCTGAAGACGCCGCTGCCGGTATCGATGGTCGCGGAAACCTGCGCCTTCCGGCCGGCCGTGCTGGCCGCGCTGCGCGACCAGGGCCGGGAATGGCGCACCGTGTTCGAGAACGGCAGCATCGATGCCACCACGGCCACCGTAACCACCGATCTGGCGGTGACCACCTGGCTCGCCTTCACCGTGCCGCAGCATCTCGACATCCTGCCGGTCGAGGCCGGCCTGCCGCCGCTGCCTTCCTTCGCCATCAATTTGCGCATGCCCGAGCGCGACGCCGCCCCGGCAACGGCAGAGCTTGCTCGCCACATCCGCGAAGGGCTCGCCCGCACCCGGCTGGCGGCGTAGGCGCAACCGCTAGCCCGGAATGAAGATTGCGTGCGGCGGTGACATTCAGCTCACCGCCGCCACAGAATCGACGTTGCTACCTACGCCCCGATCAGGTCGCTCATCAGCCCGGACGCCACCGACAGCCTGGACACCGTGATCTCGCCGCCCTCGGTCAGCGCCTGCAGCCGCTCGCGCACGCGGCTGATGCGTTCGCCGCCGGCTTCCAGCCAGGTCGCGACGGGATCGGCCGCCGTGCCATGCTGGGTCAGCGCCGTCACCGCGATGCCGCGCCTGGCCGCGCCGATCGTGTCGGTGGCCCGCGAAAGCGCCAGCTGGTCGTAATAGTCCGGCGGTGTCACCGAACGCGCCGCTTCCTCAATGCGCGGAATGCGGAACGCCTCGCTGACGGCGAAGAACGCCTTGGCGGCCGCGACGATGTCGGCATTGGCCAGCCGCGCGGTGAGCGCGATGTCGGGGATCAGTTCGGCGACATCGGCCAGCGCCAACCGATCCGCCAGACGGTCCGGCGTGCCAACCTTGAACAGCCCGTGCCGCTTCTCCTCCAGCCGCTCGCGCGAGAAATCCGACAGCAGCGAGGCAAGCTTCGGCTCCAGTGCCTTGCGCGCTTCCTGCAGTTCGGCGATGCGCTGACCAAGCGGCGCCGACCCGGTATCGTTCTTCAGATACCAGCCGGCGGTCACGTAAATAAGCCGGCTTACGACCTGGTAGAGATCGATCTGCACCTGGCCGTCGATCTTGTTGTCCAGCGCGTCGATCTCGCGATAGAGCGCCGACAATCCGAAGCCGGCGCGGATCACCGCGAAGGTGCGCACCACGTCGGCGGCGCTGCGGCCGGTTGCCTCCATCAGCCGGTTGGTGAAGGAAGGCCCGCCGCGATTGACCAGATCGTTTGCGACGACGCGGGCGATGATTTCGCGGCGCAGCCTGTGGCCATGGATTTCGGCCGCGAACTTCCTGGCCATGCGGTCCGGGAAATATCCCATCAGATCGGCGTCGAACTGCTGATCGTCCGGCACGTCGGAAGCAACGATATCGGAGAACAGCACGATCTTGGCATAGGCGAGCAGCACGCCGAGCTCGGCCCTGGTCAGCGGTTCGCCGCGCGCCTCGCGGTCGGCCAGCGCGGCCGGCGAAGGCAGCGTCTCGACCGCGCGGTCGAGCAGGCCGCGCGCCTCGAGCGCCGCCATGAAGCGGCCTTGATGGGCGATGTCAGCCAGGCCGCGCTTGCGGGCCAGCGAAAGCGCCAGCGTCTGCTCGTAATTGTTGGCCAGCACCAGCCCGCTGACCTCGTCGGTCATCTCGGCCAAGAGCTTGTTGCGCGCCGGCCGCGCCAGCGAACCCTTGCGCATGGCCGAGGCCAGCGCGATCTTGATGTTGACCTCGACGTCCGAGCAATTGACGCCGCCGGAATTGTCGATGGCGTCGGAATTGTTGCGGCCGCCGGCGAGACCAAACTCGATGCGGGCGCGCTGGGTGACGCCGAGATTGGCGCCCTCGCCGATCACCTTGGCGCGCACGTCGATCGCGTTGACGCGGATCGGATCGTTGGCGCGGTCGCCCGCGTCCTGGTTGGTCTCGCTCGACGCCTTCACATAGGTGCCGATGCCGCCGAACCACAGAAGATCGACCGGCGCCTTGAGGATGGCGGTCATGATCTCGGCCGGCGTCGCGGTCGTCTTGGCGAGCCCGATCGCGGCGGCGGCGTCCGCCGGCAGCGTGATCGATTTCTGGTTGCGCGAGACGACGATGCCGCCCGCCGACAGCTTCGACTTGTCATAATCCTGCCAACTCGAGCGCGGCAGGTCGAACATGCGCTTGCGCTCAGCGAAGGAGGCGGCCATGTCCGGTTCCGGATCGATGAAGATGTCGCGATGATCGAAGGCGGCGATCAGCTTGGTCTGCTCCGACAAAAGCATGCCGTTGCCGAACACGTCGCCCGACATGTCGCCGACGCCCACCACGGTGAAAGGCGAGGTCTGGATGTCGCGGTTGATCTCGCGGAAATGCCGCTTCACCGCTTCCCAGGCGCCCTTGGCGGTGATGCCCATCTTCTTGTGGTCATAACCGGCCGAGCCGCCGGAAGCGAAGGCATCGTCCAGCCAGAAGCCATGCTTTTCCGAAATCGCGTTGGCGGTGTCGGAGAAGGTCGCCGTGCCCTTGTCGGCGGCGACGACGAAATAAGGATCGTCCTTGTCGTGCCGGATCACGTCGACCGGCGGGATGACACTGTCGACGCCGATATTGTCGGTGATCGACAGCAGGCTGGAGACGAAGTTGATATAGGCCTGCCGGCCCGCCTCGAACCACAGGTCGCGCTGGCTGGCCGGCGGCAGGCGCTTCGGGAAGAAGCCGCCCTTGGCGCCCACCGGCACGATGACGGCGTTCTTCACCTGCTGCGCCTTGACCAGGCCGAGCACCTCGGTGCGATAGTCCTGCGCCCGGTCCGACCAGCGCAGGCCGCCGCGCGCCACCGGGCCGAAGCGCAGGTGCACGCCTTCCACCTCGGAACCGTAGACGAAGATTTCGCGCCATGGCCGCGGCTCCGGCAGACCTTCGACGGCGCGCGACTCGAGCTTGATCGCCAGCGACTGGCCGCGCTCCTTCTTAGCCGGGACGAAGTGGTTGGTCCGCAGCGAGGATTCGATCAGGTTGAGATAGCGGCGGATGATGGTGTCGTCGTCGATGTTGGGAACGTCTTCCAGCGCATCCTTGATCTTGGCCTTGAGGTGTTTCGCCGTCGTTACGCCCTCGCCGGTAGCGGCCGGCCCCAGCCGGGCGACGAACAGCGCATGCAGGCCGCGCGCGATGTCGGGATAGCGGTTGAGCGCGGCCGCGATGAAATCCTGGCTCTGCGGAATGCCCGCCTGCTGCAGGTAGCGGCCATAGGCGCGCAGCACCAGAACCTCGTGCGACCACAGGCCGGCGGTCTGGGCGAGCCCGTTATAGCCGTCATTGTCGATGTCGCCGCGCCACACCGCCAGGAACGCGTCCTCGAACAGGCCGCCGCCATCGGCAAGATCGATCGGCCGGCCATAGGCATTTTCCAGTTCCATGTCGTGGATGAAGACGCGGTCGCCATTCTCGCCCACCTCGAAGGTGCGTTCGCTGATGACGCGGAAGCCGATGTTCTCCAGAACCGGCACGCGCCTGGACAGCGCCACCGGGCTGCCGTGATGATAGATCTTCAGCGAAGCCTGTTCCGGCGCCTGGCCGGCGTCGCGGTAATAGTCGATGGCGATCGGGTTTTCGGCGTTGATCCTGGCGATGCGCGCCGCGTCCACCAGCGCCACGGCGGGCGAGAACGAATCGCGATAGCTTTCCGGGAAGCGCGCGGCGATCGCCTTCAATGCCGGATCGTTGCCGCCGGCCTCGGCGGCTTCGGCCAGCGCATCTTCCCAGGTCCGCACGATGTCGCGGATCGCCGCCTCGACCGTCTCCTGCTCGACCTTCGGCGTCTTGCCGCCGGACCGGCCGATGATGAAATGGACACGCGCCAGCCCGCCTTCAGGGAAAGCCGGATAGTAAGCCGACAAACGACCGTCGAAAACCGTCTTCAGATAGGCGCCCACCTTCTCGCGTACAACGCTGTCGTAACGATCGCGTGGCACGAAAACGAGGATGGAGACGAAGCGGTCGAATTGATCGGCGCGCACCAGCGCACGCACGCGCGGCCGCTCGATCAGGCCGAGGATCGCCTCGGCATGCTTGCGCAGGATCGGCACCGGCACCTGGAACAGCTCGTCGCGCGGATAACTCTCCAGCACATTGATCAGGGCCTTGCCGGAATGGTCGTCCGGATTGAGGCCGGATTTGGCGATCACCGTTTCCGCCTTGGAGCGCAGATAGGGGATCTTCATCACCGAGCGCGTATAGGCGGTGGAAGTGAACAGGCCCACGATGCGCAGTTCGCCCGCCAGCTTGCCGTTCTTGTCGTAGGTCTTGACCCCGACATAGTCGAGATAGATGCGCCGGTGCACCACCGACTTGGCGTTGGCCTTGGTGACGATCAGCGGCTCCGGCCCGTGCAGGAAGGCACGGATTTCCGGCGTCGTCGTCACCGCTTCGGTGCCGCGCCGCAGCACCAGCACGTCGGGATCGGCAAGGATGCCCAGCCCCGGCTTGTCGGCGCGCTCCAGCGTGCCGCTCTTCTCGCCGCCGGAATAGGTGAACTCGCGCATACCGAGGAAGGTGAAATTGTCGTCGCGCAGCCATTCGAGGAAGGCGATGCCTTCGGCCACGTGTTTCTTGTCGAGCGGCACCGGCGCATAGCGGAATTCCGAGATCGCCTGGTCGAGCCTGGCCAGCATCGGTTTCCAGTCGGTAACGGCGGCGCGCACTTGCGCCAGCATCTTCGTCAACCGCGCGCCAAGTGCCGCGGCGGTCTCTTCGCCGAGCCGACCAATATGGACATGCACGACGCTGACCTTGTCGAGCCCGGCGTCTTCCTTGACCAGGCTGCCGTCGCCGACGATCTCGGCGACGCCGGTCTTGGAATGCCTGACCGCGATGACCGGATGGGTGACCAGCGTCGGCTCGCCGGCCGTCTCGGTGATCTCGCCAAGGATCGAATCGAACAGGAACGGCATGTTGTCGTTGACGACGGTGATGACCGTCACCGGCCGGCCCTGCCGCGACACGCCGGAAGCCGCATCGACGGCAACGATGCTCTCGCCCTTCTTGTGGCGGGCAACCGCTTTTTCTGCGAGTTCGGCGGCTCGGGCGAGGTCGGCCGCCTCATAGGCGGCAACGTCTTCGGAGGGCGCTCTTGCCAGGAGAAAATCCGCGAGCCGTCCCGGCTTTTGACCTTCCTTCGTCGCACCTCCCTTCGCCATTGTCGATTTTTTCGGCTTGGACGCGGACTTCAGGCTGGCCATGATGCGATTTTCCTCCGCCATAGGCTGCATTGCTACTATCGTAGCAGATGAACGCCTTTTGGCGACAAAGGTTTGACGGCTGCCTAAGAAAAATGCCGTCTGCACAATAAATTTGCAGCTCGCATCCGGGAGAGAATGCCATGGCCGAAAAGATCACCGCGCTGGATTTGCCGCAAGCCGAACTCAGCGAAGCCACGCAGGCCTATTTCGCCAAATGCGAGGAAAAACTCGGCCTCGTGCCCAATGTGCTGAAGGCCTACGCCTTCGACGAGAAGAAGCTGCGCGCCTTCACCGACACCTATAACGATCTGATGCTGGGCGATTCCGGCCTCACCAAGCTCGAACGCGAGATGATCGCGGTCGTCGTCTCATCGATCAACCACTGCTATTATTGCCTGACCGCGCATGGCGCGGCGGTGCGGCAATTGTCGGGCGATCCGGCCTTCGGCGAGATGATGGTGATGAATTTCCGCGCCGCCGATCTGTCGGACAAGCAGCGCGCCATGCTGGAATTCGCGGTCAAGCTGACCGAGCAGCCGGCAAAGATCGTCGAGGCCGACCGCGAAACATTGCGCAAGGCCGGCTTCTCGAACCGCGACATCTGGGACATCGCCTCGACCGCCGCCTTCTTCAACATGTCGAACCGCGTCGCCGCTGCCATCGATATGCGCCCGAACGACGAATATCACGCGATGGCGCGGTAGCGCTCTTCACCCCGTGAACAGGAAAAGATGCCGGCGGGCAGATGAGGGGCGGAGCTAACTTTCGAAAGGCAGGCGCAGCCCCTCATCCGACCCTTCGGGCCACCTTCTCCCCGTGAACGGGGAGAAGGTAGAAAGAAATTCAGCTGCGCGCCGCGATCGCCGCCGCCGCCCCGGCCATGGTGCCGGCCGAGATACGGTTGGCGATCTTCATGGCGCGCTGGCTTTTCAGGAGCCTACGTGCCTGCGCGGCCGCCAGCACCCAGGCGAGATCGATGGCGATCAGCACCACCGCCATGGTTGCGGTCAGCTCCATCCAGCCGACGACGCTCACCGAGGCGAGATCGATGATAGTCGGCAGGAGCGCCAGGTAGAACATCATGATCTTGGGGTTGCCGAGCGTCACCGCCATGCCGGCCATGAAGAGTTTCGCCGGCGAATCATCCTTCGGCAGCGAACCGCCGGTGGTGTCGACCGGCGCCGTCCACATCTTCCAGGCAAGATAGGCGAGATAGGCGACACCAAGCCATTTCACCGCAACGAAGGCGAGGTGGAAGGTCTGCGCCACCATGGCCAGGCCGAAGACGGCGAAGGAAAGCCAGATCGCCTCGCCGATCCACATGGCGGCCAGGAACGGGAACACATCGCGAAAGCCCTTCGAGATCACCCTTGCCACCAATGCCGCGATCGACGGCCCCGGCGAACCGGCCGCAACCAGCAAAGCACCGGCGAAGATGAGAAGCGAGGTAAAGGTCATGACGGGCTCCAAACCGACCATTGTCGTCTGGAGAATAGGCGGATCGACACCGGACGCAAGCAAACGACGTTCCGCTGTCGATTGAAAACCGGCCTGGCGGGTCCGGCCGCCAGAATCCCGCACCGCGACGGCGTGTCGGCGTTCCGGCATGGTTTCCCGACTTCCCCCCAAAAAAGGGGGCGTTCTTTGACAATGAGCCAGATTGCGAAAGCAGGCGTGGCAACGAATAGATTTGGCTACACGACAGCTGGCGGCGTCAAACGTGCGCTTGATCTCGCCCATGCCACCCGCTAGGAACGCGCATCTTCATCAGCCTCAGGCTACCGACTTTGCCATCGTAATCACCGGTCTCGTCAGCTCTCCCTGAACTCGCATGGCAGCGCGCGAGCGTTGCCGTTTTTGATTGCGTTCGTTCCTGTGGCGGTTCGAGACCGGTTTGGCCAGCGCCCCGGCGCCAGAGCCGCAGGCACGTCGCCTGATCTCCACACGAACGCCATTCCGCGCCTCCGCTCGAGGCACCTCGCTCATCGTCGCTCGGACGGACTTCCCAACGGGAAGGACCAACCGGCATGTCGTTCACGCTCCGCGTTCGATGGACCCTTATTGCAGATCGTTTCCCCGAGCCCTGGCGCGCCTGCGCACGCTGTGGTGCCCAGCGGCCGTTCCGTTGCAGCGGCAAATTCCGGCTGAATGCCAATGGCAGGCGCCTCGACGCCTGGCTCGTCTACAAATGCTCGGCCTGCGACGACACCTGGAACCACACGTTGTTCGAGCGCCGCAACGCGCACGACATCGACGTCGATCTGCTTTCGGCACTGGAAAGCAACGATCCCAAGCTGGCGCGGCGTTGTGCATTCGATGTCATCGCCCTGCGCCGCAACACGTCGCGGGTCGAGGAGTTCGCGAACGTCGCCGTCCGCAAGGAGCGCCTTGACGGATCGGGGCATGCGCCGACGCGGCTGGAGATTGTGCTGGCCGCCCCCGATCCCGTCTCCCTGCGGCTGGATCGCCTGTTGGCGACGGAACTCGGCCTGTCGCGCAGCCGCATGGCCGCCTTGGCCGACCGGGCAAGGATCAGGACGACCGGCAAGCTCAACCGGGCGGTGCGCGACGGGTTGCTTGTCGAGATCGAGTTGGATGGAGACAGCGCGGCGGAGGCGATCCTGCGCAATGCGCTACCGGAATGATGACGTCGATCCGGCGGTGAAAATGAAAAGGGCGGGGAAATCCCCGCCCTTTCTGAAAGCATCAGGCCGCGCTGACCTTCGACTTCTCGAAGCGCTTGCGCTCGTTCGGGTCGAGATAGAGCTTGCGCAGGCGAATGGTCTTCGGCGTCACCTCGACCAGCTCGTCGTCCTGGATCCAGGCCAGCGCGCGCTCCAGCGTCATGCGGATCGGCGGCGTCAGCTTGACCGCTTCATCCTTGCCGGCGGCGCGGATGTTGGTCAGCTTCTTGCCCTTCAGCACATTGACCTCGAGGTCGTTGTCTCTGGAGTGGATGCCGATGATCATGCCCTGATAGACCTTGACGCCGGCGTCGATGACCATCGGGCCGCGGTCTTCCAGGTTCCACATCGCATAGGCCACGGCTTCGCCCTGCTCGTTGGAGATCAGAACGCCGTTGGTGCGGCCGGGCAGTTCGCCCTTGTAGGGCTGGTAGGAGTGGAACAGACGGTTCATCACCGCAGTGCCGCGCGTGTCGGTCAGAAGTTCGGACTGGTAGCCGATCAGGCCGCGCGTCGGCGCATGGAACACCAGGCGCTGGCGGTTGCCGCCCGAAGGACGCAGTTCGACCATTTCGGCCTTACGCTCCGACATCTTCTGCACAACGACGCCGGCATGCTCCTCATCGACGTCGATGACGACCTCTTCGACCGGCTCCAGCAACTCGCCGTTCTCGTCCTTCTGCATAACGACGCGCGGACGCGACACGGCAAGCTCGAAACCTTCGCGGCGCATCGTCTCGATCAGCACGGCAAGCTGCAATTCGCCGCGGCCCGACACGTAGAACGAATCCTTGTCGGCCGATTCCTCGATCTTGAGCGCGACGTTGCCTTCCGCTTCCTTCATCAGGCGGTCGCGGATGACGCGGCTGGTGACCTTGTCGCCCTCGGTGCCGGCCAGCGGCGAATCGTTGACGATGAAGGACATGGTGACGGTCGGCGGATCGATCGGCTGGGCGTGCAGCGGCTCGGTCACGGCCGGGTCGCAGAAAGTGTCGGCGACGGTGCCCTTCGACAGGCCGGCGATGGCGACGATGTCGCCTGCCTGCGCTTCTTCGATCGGCTGGCGCTCGAGGCCCCGGAAGGCCAGGATCTTGGAGACGCGGCCGTTTTCCAGAAGCGAGCCGTCATGGTGCAGCACCTTGACTGCCTGATTCGGCTTCAGCGTGCCGGAGTGGATGCGGCCGGTGATGATGCGGCCGAGGAACGGGTTGGCCTCGAGGATGGTGCCGATCATGCGGAACGGGCCGGGGTGAACCGTCGGCGCCGGCACATGCTTGAGCACGAGGTCGAACAGCGGCGCCAGGCCCTGGTCCTTCGGGCCTTCCGGGTTCTCGGAGACCCAGCCATCGCGGCCCGAACCGTAGAGGATCGGGAAATCGAGCTGTTCGTCGGTGGCGTCGAGCGCCGCGAACAGGTCGAACACCTCGTTGATGACTTCCTGGTGGCGGCCATCCGGGCGGTCGATCTTGTTGATGACGACGATCGGCTTCAACCCGACCTTGAGCGCCTTGCCGACGACGAACTTGGTCTGCGGCATCGGGCCTTCGGCGGCGTCGACCAGAACGATGGCCGAATCCACCATCGACAGGATGCGCTCGACCTCACCGCCGAAGTCGGCGTGGCCGGGAGTGTCGACGATGTTGATGCGGGTGTCCTTCCAGTCGACCGAAGTCGCCTTGGCCAGGATGGTGATGCCGCGTTCCTTTTCGAGATCGTTCGAATCCATCGCGCGTTCGGCGACGCGCTGGTTCTCGCGGAACGAGCCGGATTGCTTGAGAAGCTGGTCGACCAGCGTGGTCTTGCCATGGTCGACGTGCGCGATGATCGCGATATTGCGGATGTTCATGCTGGGTCTCGGAGGTTGCACAGGCAGCATGCCCGGATAATCAAATCGAGACGCCGCCTTTTTCGGTTGCGCGGCTCATACAGGTTTTTTCGCATTTGCGAAAGGGGCGGCGTGCGGGCAATTCGTTGGTCACCTTTTGTTAAGTGGCGCGGGCGTAGAATTTCATTAACCAAAGGCGGAACCTTTTCCGCAGTCGAGCATTCGGGCGTCCATGATACGTGCACTCAACCGCTTCGGCATGATCTTCGCATCGGCAACGACGGTAGCGCTTCTGGCGCTGGGCGTCGCTTGGTCGGCCGCCACGCCGGCCGACAAGCCGATCGCGGCGGTTGTCACCCAGGCTGAGCGGATGTTCCCCGATGCGCCGGATGGCGTCGACCCGGTCGTCACCGGGCCGGTCAGCGCGGCTTTCAAGCAGCGCCAGGCCGATGTGGGTTGCGACAAGGCAGCCTGGCCGAACGTGCCCGCCGCCTGTTTCGAACATTAAACCCCGCGACTACACCGCGCGCACTGGATCGAGCGTCGTCTTGTAGAGCTCGTTGTCGTCGCGATCCATCAGCCTGACGGTGAGCTGCTCCGTGCCGCCGTCGATATCGACCAGTCCGAAGAATTGCAGGCCGGCCGAGGGCGGCAGGTTCTGGCCCTGCTCGACACTTGGCGCCTTCACGAACTTCACTTCGGGGCCGAAGGTCATGTCGAGATCGTTGGGACCGAATGTGCCGGAATGGATCGGCCCCGAGACGAATTCCCAGAACGGATTGAAATCCTGGAATTGCGCCTTGTCGGGGTTGTAGAGATGGGCGGCCGTGTAGTGCACGTCGGCCGTCAACCAGACCGTGTTGGTGATGCCAGCATTCTTGATGAAGCGCAAAAGGTCGGCAAATTCCAGCTCGCGGCCCTTGGCCGAACCGTTGTCGCCATTGGCGACCGCCTCCGAGCCCTTCTTGTTGGCCGCGTCGTCCCACACCACCAGACCGATCGGCATGTCGGCGGCGATCACTTTCCAGGTCGCCTTCGAATTGGCCAGCTCGCGCTTCAGCCACCTTGTCTGCTGCTCGCCCAGCATGCGCGCCAGCGGGGTGAGTTCCGTCTCCATATTGGGACCGTTGGCGCCACGATAGGAGCGCATGTCGAGGAAAAACACGTCGAGCAGCGGGCCATAGGCGATCTTGCGGTAGACGCGGCCGGGCTCGGCTGGGGTGAAGCGGATCGGCGTCATCTCGTGGAAGGCGCGCCCGGCGCGGGCGGAAAGCACGGAGACGGACTTTTCCTTGTAGCGGTCATCGGCGGTCAGGTTCTTGGAGCTCGACCAGTTGTTGACCACCTCATGGTCATCCCATTGGAAAAAGGTGGGCAGCGCGGCGTTCATCGCCAACAGGTTCTTGTCGAGCAGGTTGTACTTCCACTGCGCGCGGTATTCTTCCAGTGTTTCGGCCACCTTGCGCTTTTCGTCAACGAGAACGACGTTCTTCCACTTGGTACCGTCCTTGAGGCCGACCTCGTCCTTCATAACGCCGTCGGCATAGATGGTGTCGCCCGAATGCAGGAAGAAGTCGGGCATGTGCTTGGCAATCGTGGCATAGGTCTTCATGCCGACCTCATCGATGCCCCAGCCCTGGCCGGCGGTATCGCCGGACCAGGCGAAGCGCACCGAGCGGCGCGACATCGGCGCGGTGCGGAAGCGGCCGACCACCGGCTCGGAGACGGCGTTGACGTCGTTCAGATCGGCAATCGTCATGCGGTAGAAGATGTCCTGATCGGAGGCGAGATCGGTGAGCAGGCGCTTCACCGCATAATCGCTGTCGGGCAGTGCGGTGAGCGGCGCCAGCCTTTCCGCGTTGGCGAAGCTCTCCGTCGTCGCCACTTCGAACATCACGCGTGAGGGCCGGTCGGCGCGGGTCCAGACCATGCCCGAGGCGGAATCGACATCGCCGGACTGGACGCCATGCGTGACGACGGGCCGCGTATTCGCCCGCGAATAATAGGGCATCGCCAAACCGGAGAAGCCGACCAGACCCGCTGCCCCCGTCGAGGCGAGGAAGACACGACGGCTGATTTGGACGGGCGAGTTCATGGCTGTCTCCTTGGCTGTGAACGCAAGCCAAGGTCGGCGGCCAATGTTTCAGCAGCATTTCGGAGACGTGAAACTTTCTTGACGGCCCACAGCCAGCGGGCCGCCTCGATCAGGCCGGTTGTTCTTCCGGCTGGGATATCGGGCGATTGGTGTTGATCAGCAGCGACAGGCAGGCGGCGATGATGCCGGTCATGCCGGCGATGACGAAGGCGAGCTCGTAGCTGCCCTGAAATTCGCGCATCGCTCCGCCGAAGAAAGCGGCCGTCGCGGCACCGACCTGATGGCCGGCGACGATCCAGCCGAACACCAGCGGCCCCTTGCCATCGCCAAAGGCCTCGTTCGAGAGACGCAGCGTCGGCGGCACGGTGGCGATCCAGTCCAGCCCATAGAAGATGGCGAAGATGATCAGGGCCGTTGCCGAGAAGCCCGAATAGGGCAGGTAGATCAGCGACAGGCCGCGAATGGCGTAATAGACGCCGAGCAGCTTGCGCGGGTCGAAACGGTCGGTCAGCCAACCCGACAATGTCGTGCCGATCAGGTCGAAGATGCCCATCATCGACAAAAGGCCGGCGGCCTGGATCTCGTTGATGCCCATGTCGGCGCAAAATGCGATCAGATGCGTGCCGACCAGGCCGTTGGTGGTGAAGCCGCAGATGAAGAAGGTGGCGAACAGATACCAGAACACACGCGTTCTGGCTGCCTCACGCAGCGTTCCCAGTGTATGGGAGATGAAGTTGCCGGCAGCGGCGGGTGGCGTCGGCGGCACATCGTCGGGCTCGGCGCCGAAGCGCACCTGGCCGATCGTCGACGGCCGTTCCGGCACCAGCAGCCAGACCAGCGGCACGAGTGCCGCGGTGGCAATGGCAATGACAAGCGCCACCGGCTTCCAGCCGCCGGATTGCGCAAGCCAAGCCAGGAAAGGCAGGAACACCAAAAGGCCGGTGGCGCTGGAGGCCGACATCAGGCCCATGACCAGGCCGCGATTGGTCTTGAACCAGCGGTTGACGATGGTGGCACCAAGCACCGTGGCAACGGCACCGGACCCGACACCGGAAAAGACGCCCCAGGTGGCGATGAGTTGCCACGACTGCGTCATGAACAGGGAAAGTCCGGTCGAGGCGGACATCACCACCAGCGAGGCGATCACCGTCTTGCGCAGGCCGATGCGCTCCATCAAGGCGGCGGCGAAGGGACCGGTAAGCCCGTAGAGGAAGATGCCGATGGCGGCGGCCAGCGACACCACGTCGCGGCGCCAGCCGAAGTCCTTTTCGAGCGGCAGCATCATCACCGAAGGCGCGGAACGCAGGCCTGCCGCGATCAGCAAGGACAGGAAGATGACGGCAACGACAACGAAGGCGTAGCGCTGGCCAAACGGGCGGGACTGAGCTATCATGTTACTGACCGGTACGTTGCAATTGGTTTCTGTGTACGTACCGGTCGGTAACATGTCAATCGGAATGCATCATGCCTGCTGACAAAAATTTTGATCCAAGCGTTTCACAGGAGACCGTTGCGCTGCCGCCGGCGGCCGAGAAGATCCTCGACGTGGCGCGCGACCTGTTCTATCGCGAGGGTATCCGGGCGATCGGCGTCGACGAGATCGTGAAGAAGGCGGGCGTCACCAAGCCGAGCCTCTACCGCTCCTTTTCATCCAAGGATGAATTGGCTGCATCTTATCTCAGGAAGTACGATCTTGAATTCTGGAAACGGTTCGACGAGGCCGTCGCCGCCCATCCCGGCGACCCGCGCGCACAGATCATCGCCTTTCTGACACGTGTCGGCAAACGGTCGCAGAAGCTTGGTTATCGCGGTTGCGGCATGACCAACGCCGCCGTCGAATATCCGGAGCCCGGCCACCCGGCGCGCGTGGTCAGCGAGGAAAACAAGCGCGAACTGCGCCGCCGCTTGCGCGAAATGGCCCAAGGCATGGGCGCGGCCGACCCCGATATGCTGGGCGACGGCCTGCTGCTCCTGATCGAGGGCGCCTATATCTCCAGCCAGATCTTCGGTCCCGGCGGGCCTTCGCAGTCGGTGGCCAAACACGCAGACTGGCTGATCGGCGCCAGCCTGAAGGGCTAGCACCTTGTTCTCTCCGCGGGAGATGGCAGCGGAATTACACCAGGCCGCGCTTGGCCATCATCGCATCTGCCGTCGGCATCTTGCCGCGAAAAGCGGTGTAGAGCTCTTCCGGATCTTTTGAGCCGCCAGCCGCATAGATGTTCTCGCGCAGTTTCTTCGCCAGCGCCGGGTTGAACGGATCGCCGGTTTCCTCGAAAGCTGAAAAGGCGTCAGCGTCCAGCACCTCGGACCACATGTAGGAATAGTAGCCGGCGGAATAACCATCGCCGGCGAAGACATGGCTGAAATGCGGGGTGCGATGGCGCATGGCGATCGTCTCCGGCATGGTGAGCTTCTCCAGCGTTTCCGCCTCGAAACGCAGCGGCTCGGCCGGCGCCTCGGAGCGCGCGTGATAGGCCATGTCGATCAGCGCCGAGGCGGTGAATTCCACCGTGGCGAAGCCCGCGCCGAAAGTGCGCGCCGCGAGCATCTTGTCCAGGAGTTCCTTGGGCATCGGCTTGCCGGTTTTCACGTGCAGTGCGTGTTTTTCCAGAACGGCCGGAACCGTCAGCCAATGCTCGTAGAGCTGCGACGGCAGTTCGACGAAATCGCGGCTGACCGAGGTGCCCGCCACCGACGGCCAGGTGACATTGGTCAGCATGCCGTGCAGCGCGTGGCCGAATTCATGGAAAAGCGTCTTCGCCTCGTCCACTGAAAGCAGCGCCGCCTCGCCGGCCGGCGGCTTGGCGAAATTCATGATGTTATAGATGATCGGCGTGGAACCCTTGCCCAGGCTGTAGCCCGACTGCAGCGCGCTCATCCAGGCGCCGGAACGCTTGGAAGGCCGCGCGAAATAATCCGCCAGGAACAGCGCCCGCTCGGATCCATCGGCATTCTTCACCACGAAGACGCGCGCGTCGGGATGCCAGCCGGCGATGCCCTTCTTCTCTTCAAAAGTGATACCGAACAGTCTGGTCGCCACGTCGAAACAAGCGGCAATGATGCGCTCGAGCTGCAGATAGGGTTTCAGCTCGGCCTCGTCGAAGGCAAATTTTTCGGCACGCAGCTTCTCCTGATAGAAGCGCCAGTCCCATGCTGCGAGCTGTTCGTTGCTGCCGGCGGCCGTCGCCAGCCGCTGCAGCTCCTTCTGGTCGGCCGCTGCCTTCTCCAGTGCCTTCTCCCAGACCGGGTCGAGCAGATCGTGCACGGCCTTCGGCGTCTTGGCCATGGTTTCGTCGAGCTTCAGCGCCGCATAGGACGCATAGCCGAGCAGCCTGGCTTTTTCGGTACGCAGCCTCAGCGTGTCGCGCACGACGGCGGTGTTGTCGCTGGCGCCGCCATTCTGGCCGCGCTGGGTGAACGCGCGCCAGGCCGCCTCGCGCAGGTCGCGACGCTCGGAGAAGGTGGTGAAGGGTTCGTAGATCGACCGCGACAGCGTCACCGCATAGCGGCCCTTCTGGCCGCGCGTCTCGGCGGCTTCCGCCATCGCGCTTTTCAGGAATTCCGGAACGCCGGTCAGATCGGCTTCGTCAAGGAACAGCGCCCAATCGCGTTCGTCGGCCAGCACGTTCTGCCCAAAGCTGGTGCCGAGCGAGGAAAGCTCCTCATTGATAGCGGCGAGCCGCTTCTTGCCGGCAGCATCGAGCTTGGCGCCGGACCGCACGAACCCCTTCCAAGTCTTCTCCAGCACGCGCAGCGTCTCGGCATCGAGCTTGAGGGTGGCGCGCCGCTGATAAAGATCGTCAATCCGCGCGAACAGCTTCTCGTTCATCGAGATGGCCGAGAAATGCCGCGACATCTTCGGCGCGACCGCGCGTTCCAGGGCCTGGATCGCGTCGTTTGTATGCGCGCCTGCCCGGCACCAGAAGATCGACGAGACGCGATCAAGTGCTTCGCCGCCGAGCTCCAGCGCCTGCAGCGTGTTTTCGATAGTTGCCGGCGCCGGATTGGCGGCGATCGCCTCGATCTCCGCTTCATGCGCCTTCAGCGCCGCATCGAAAACGGCATCGAAATCTCCGTCGCGAATCCTGGCGAAATCGGGAAGACCGAGCGGCCCGTTCCAGGAAGTCAGCGGATGCAGGGCGAGGTCGAGGCTTGGGACTGCGGTCATGGAGAGGCTTTCGCTGGATTGCGGAGGCGGGTGTTGTCTTCCGATGTAGGCCGCCGGTGCCGCCCATGCAACGGCAGGCCGCAACTGCACCGCATCGCAGGCAGGCGACGCCCCTCTCAATAACCGCTGCAACTTTCCGCGATGGTTTCCTGCGACGACGCGGTGATGCGGCTGCCGGACAAGGCGAAACTTTCGCGTGTCAGAAGATCGTTGCCGGGAAAATCGTAGCAGACGATGACCGTCACCAAACCGGTCTCGGCTTTTTCGATGCGGTGGCGAATGGTGGCACCAGCCACCGCGCCGCGCCATTCGTCCATCGAAGCGATGAATTCGGGCTTCGTCTGCTCGACGCCGATATCGTGCAGGCGGATGCGCGCGTCGTCGGAGAGCAGTTCGGCAAGGCTGGTACGATCGGCGGTAAGCAGCGCCGAATACCAGCGGTCGATAAGCGCCGCCTCGTCGGCACGCGCCGAGACGAGCATCAGGCCCAAAAGCGTCGCAGTGGAGAATTCCCGCCAGCCAACGACAGACATCGCGCGGCCCTCCCACATGCAACCTAGGCCTGCAAGGCAAGGATGGGAAGTGCGATTGGTCAGCCGATATCGGGCTTCTCGAAGTCGCCGGTCTCCTTGTTCATCACCCACAACTCGCCCGTGGAGATGTCGAACCAGGCGCCATGCAGCGCAATTCGGCCCTTGCCTTCGAGAATGCTGACACAAGGAAAAGTGCGCAGATTGGCGATCGAGTAGCGGATCGAGATACGCTCCAATGCCGTCTGGCGCTCGGTGGTCGTCATCATGGTCGAGGCCGATACCGCCTCGGCCGCGGGTGCGATCAGGCTCATCCATTTGCCAATGAAATCACCCGGCGACAGCGGCGCCGACGTGGTGTCCAGCGCCGAGCGGATGCCGCCGCAGCGCCCGTGGCCCATCACGACGATGTTCTTCACCTTGAGGCTCTGCACGGCGAATTCCAGCGCGGCGGACGTCGAATGATATTCGCCGTCTGGCGCATAGGGCGGCACGAGATTGGCGACGTTGCGCAGGACGAACAGCTCGCCGGGGCCGGCGTTGAAGATCACTTCCGGCGCCGCGCGCGAATCGCAGCAGGCCACGATCATCGTTTCCGGCGCCTGCCCTTCGCGCGCCAGCGATTTGTAATGACCGCTTTCGGCGACGTAGCGACCATTGATGAAGCTGCGATAACCGGCGAGGAGATGTTCTGGGAGATGCGGCATCTGGCGGCGGGGACCTTTCCAGGCTGAACGGCAGCGGCTCTGTTCCACTGTGCAACGCACTAACGGCAAAACCACGCCACGATCAATGCGAAATCGTTCATGGCTGAATGGCGCGAGCCATGCGCGCGCATGGCTCGCCGTGCCGCATCGCTCAGACGCGGATCGCCACCGGAATGCCCTTGCCGTCGACCAGCGGCGGATTGGGATAGCAGGCCGCCTCGCCCCGCGCGATTCGCCCGGCAATCGCCAACATCGCGGCGGCATCAAGGAAATCGTCGGCGGCAGCGCCCTTCGGCGGCGGCTGATCGAGGAAGGCTCGATCATAACCGTGACGGGCAAGCAGCGTGCGGCGCTCGTCCATGCCGGCTGCGTTGACTGCGCCTTTTATCTTCTTCGGCAGCGCCATCGCCTTTCCGCCATTGAGGCGCCAGAACGCCACTTCGGGATGCGATTCGAACACCCGGCCGCGCAGTTGCGGCCGGGACGCCAGCAGCGTGTCGATTTCGCGGATCTTGGCGAAGATGCCAAAGGCCTGGATTGAAACGCCGCGTGGCGGATCGGACGTTGCCATTGCCACCGCGCTGGCCCGCCGATGCGCCTCGTGCCAGGCCTCCACCGTGGTGAAAGCGGCGGTATCGGCATAGACCGCTGCCCGCGATGGAATGGAAAAGACGCTGGACTGCCGCTCTCCGAGCAGAGGCCGCACCAGCATTTCCGGCCCGCGACCGCCCTTTCCGGAGACATCCGGCAGGCCGATCGGCATGTCGACCGCGACGATCGCATCGGCGGGCAAGGCCGCGAGCAGATCGACGAAACTGGTGTGGACGCTGACGGCTGGCGCCCCGGCTGGCGTGCGTCGCACCATGATCCAGCCGGCCTTGCAGCCATCGACCCCGGCCAGCGTCAGCGTGGCCGTGCCGCCTGTCACGCGCGGCGATCCCGCCCCGGATGGGTCAGGTGGCGCATCTGCACCATGGCCATCGGATGCGACAGGCTCTGCGCATCGGTTTCGAGTTGCAATTCGTCGCCACCACGCTTGGCGGTGCGCGCCAGGATCTCGTAGACAGCGGCGGTGGTCGACTGCAACGCCTTGGCCGGCGGCTGGCCGGCGAGCGTGCGCGCCAGATAGATGGCGCCGGTCAAATCGCCGAGGCCATTGGGCGGCCGGTCGATCAGCCGATGCTCGGCCAGCAGTACCTGACTGGCGTCGAGCAGCAGATTGCCGGTGCTGCCGGCCATCATCGCCGGCGCCGACGTCACCAGCATGGTCGCCGGTCCCGCGTGCAGTGCCGCGGCCACGGTCGATTTGAGGTCGGGCAGTTCGGCGCCGGCCATCCAAGCCAGCTCAAAGCGATTGGGCGTGGCGATGTCGGCCAGCGGCATCAGCCGGTCGCGCAAGGCTGCAGCCGTGGCCTCCGGCACATAGAGCCCGCCGGAATCGCCCATCACCGGGTCGCAGACATAAAGCGCCGACGGGTTCCTGGCCTTGACCGCACCGACCAGCTCGGCCACGGCATCGGCCTGGCTCGCCTCGCCCAGATAGCCCGACAGCACCGCGCCGACCTCGCCGAGCCATGGCGCGCGCGCCAGATCGGCCATCAGTGCCGCGAACTGTTCCGCAGGCGGAACGATCCTTGTGGCGCGGCCATGACCGGGATGCCAGGGCAGGATCACCGTAGGCACGGCCCAAACCGGAAAGCCAAGAGTTTCCAGCGCAAAGACGGCGGCGCGATTGCCCACCGAGCCGCGCGCGACATGGCTGGACACGACGATGACGGCGCGGGGCGCCTCGGCCTGATTGGTGTTCATGCTGATCCTATATGTGGCGGGCCAGGTAATAGACGACGGCGATCATCATGGCGACAGCCAGGATGAGCCCAAGCGTGCGGCCGATGCGTGTGCCCCAATATTCGATCGGGTCATCGACATCGGGGCGCTCACCGGAGTGCCGATCGGAAGGCAGGCCGCCCGGCTCCGTCTCGCGCGCGATGCGGTCGAGGATGCGGCGCGATTCATGCTCGCTGTCCCTGTCGGCAGTCCCTGCCATGTCGATCCCTCGTTTGAGACGATTCTAGACCGATCCGTGCGCCGGTTACAGGGCCTCCTTCACGGCTGGGCTAAGCCAACGGACTTCAGTGGCGCCACATCGACCAAGAGGCGTTTTCTTGGCCGATCTTTATGGTATTGCTTGACTATTCGAGCCAATGAGGGACCGCTCATGCACGCCCAGCGCCTGTCCACCCTTCCCCGCAGCCTTCCCGCCTTCCTTTTGATGGCGGTTCTGCTGCCCTTCCTGTCCGCCTGTGGCTACAACACCATCCCGACGGCGGAAGAAAATGCCAAGGCCGCCTGGAGCGAGGTGCTGAACCAGTATCAGCGCCGCGCCGACCTGATCCCCAATCTGGTCGAGACGGTCAAGGGTTATGCCGCGCATGAGAAGGACACGCTCGACGCCGTCGTCGAGGCGCGCTCCAAGGCCACGCAAGTGACGGTGACGCCGGAAACGCTGAAGGACCCGGAAGCCTTCAAGAAATTCCAGGACAGCCAGTCGGGCCTGACCAGCGCGCTGTCGCGCCTGCTTGCCATCACCGAAAACTATCCCGACCTGAAGGCCAATCAGAACTTCATCGCCCTGCAGGCCCAGCTCGAAGGCACGGAAAACCGCATCGCCGTCGCCCGCCGCGACTACATCCAGGCGGTCAAGGACTACAATCTGACGCTGAAGACCTTCCCTTCGGTTCTGTGGGCCACCTTCTGGTTCCGCGGCAACGAGCCGTTCCAGAACTTCACCATCAGCGACGACAAGATGCAGACGCCGAAGGTGGACTTCGGCACCAAGCAGGGCGGCTAGGCGCCGCCCTCATCCAGGATCGGCCGCGCCGTGCCCTCGATCATGACCTCCAGCCGCCAGCCGGTGCCGTTCCGGACCCGGTATCGCGTCGCGTTGACCGCGGTTGTTGCCGCCATCCTGGGCTTGTTCCTCGCCTTCGGAGCTTTCGCCGATGACCTGCCGGCGCTGACGGGGCGCGTTGTCGACAATGCCGGCATGATCGATGCGGCGACGAAGGCAGCGCTGACCCAGAAACTGGCGGATTTCGAGAAGAAGGGCTCCGACCAGATCGTCGTCGTCACCGTCGACAGCCTCGGCGGCGAAGAAATCGAACCCTACGCCAACCGGCTTTTCAGGACCTGGAAACTCGGCCAGGCCAGCGACAACAATGGCGCACTGCTGCTCGTCGCCAAGAATGACCGCAAGATGCGCATCGAAGTCGGCTATGGGCTCGAAGGCACGCTGACCGACCTGCACACCAAGCTGATCATCGAGAACGACATGGTTCCGGCCTTCCGCGCCGGCGATTTCTCGGGCGGCATCTCGAAGGCTGTCGACGACATGATCATGGTTCTGGAGGGCAACCCGGAGGAACTGGAAGCGCGCGGCAAACGCCACCAGCAATCCACCCTCGACGGCATCGATCCCGATCAGATCATCTTCTTCCTATTCGTCACCATCTGGGTGGTACTGTTCTTCGGCGGCTTCGCCATGGCGATCCTGCCGCCGATCTTCGGCACCAAGATCGGCCCCGGCCGCTATCGCTGGCTGGGCATGACCTTCGACACCAACAGGTCGTCATCCGGCGGCGGTGGCGGCGGCGGTTGGTCCTCCGGTGGCGGTGGTGGTGGGGGCTGGTCGTCGGGTGGTGGCGGGTTTTCGGGCGGCGGCGGCTCATCCGGCGGCGGCGGTTCTTCGGGGAGCTGGTGACCATGGCGACACGACCGCTCACCCATGCCGACCATGAACGCATCGCCGATGCGATCCGCGACGCCGAGACGAAGACCGGCGGCGAAATCTACTGCGTCGTGGCGCGCTCGAGCGAGGGCTATTTCTTCCAGGCGGCCTTCACCGCCACGCTGGCCCTGTTCGCCGTCAGCATCGCCTTCGCCTATGTTCTCGAAGCCTTGTGGGTCAGCATACGCCTGCCGCATTTCCTCATCGCGCAGGCGGTGGCGGCGATCAGCCTGTCCATCGTTTTGTGGCTGGCGCCACGCCTGCGCATCCATTTCGTGCCACGCCGGCAGCGCTACAAGGCGGCCCATGCCAATGCTGTGAAGCAGTTCCTGGCACGCAACGTCCATCGCACCGCCACCCGCACCGGCGTTCTGATCTTCGTCTCGATCGCCGAACGCTACGCGGAAGTGGTGGCCGACAGCGGCATCGACGCCCGTGTCGGGCAGCACGTGTGGGACGGTGTCGTGCGTGACCTGACCGCGCATGCCGGCGACGACCGCCTCGCCGACGGGTTCGTTCACGCGACCGGCGTGGTCGGCGCCGTGCTGGCCGAGCATTTCCCGGTCACGCCGGACGACGTCAACGAGCTCGACGACCACCTCGTCGAAATCTAACCGACCCTACCCATATCGGCCGACGAAGCTTTCGTATGTGCGAAAGCAGCAAGGAGTCTTTGCAAGCCTTGCGCCTCGGTCTATGGTTAACAAATCATGAACACGTTGACCATCGACATCCGCAGGGCCGAGCCGCAAGACGCAGCGGCGATAGCCGATGTGCATCTCGAAGCGTGGCGCGGTGCCTATAGCGGCATCATCCCGCACAAGACGCTGACGGGCATGATCAACCGCCGCGGCACAGACTGGTGGGCGAACGCGATTCGCCGCGCCGCGACCGTTCTGGTGGTCGAGATCGGCGGCGTTATCGCCGGCTACGCGACGGTCGGCCGCAACCGCGCCCGCGAACTGCATCAGCAGGGCGAAATCTACGAGCTCTACCTGCGGCCTGAATATCAGGGCATCGGCATCGGCCGGCGGCTGTTTTCCGCCGCCCGCCGCAAGCTTGCCGACCACGGCCTCAAGGGCATGGTCGTATGGGCACTGGAAGACAACCAGAACGCGCTGGCCTTTTACGCCGGCGAAGGCGGACGCGACGTCGCCGAGGGCGTCGAAGTGTTCGAGCAGAAGGCGCTGAAGAAGGTCGCTTTCGTCTGGGATTGAGATGCGGGGCCCGCAAACCGCGGCTTCGACTTCTTCTCCCGTCATTCCCGCATTGCACAAAACCGCTTCGCCCGCTATCGGTGCGCGCGATTGCGGCGACCCGTGCCTTCGAGGTGCGTGACAGACGTCGCAAGCCGTTTCATTCTGCGTGTCGCAGCCCGGAACCGCTTCGGCTTTCGGGCTCATGCGCCAAAGAGAGGATAGCCCATGCGCATCGAAGCCATATCGATCGGCAAGAACCCGCCGGAAGACGTCAACGTCATCATCGAAGTGGCGGTCGGCGGCGAGCCGATCAAATACGAAATGGACAAGGAAGCCGGCACGCTGTTCGTCGACCGCTTCCTGTATACGCCGATGCGCTATCCCGGCAATTACGGCTTCGTGCCGCACACCCTGTCGGGCGACGGTGACCCGATCGACGTGCTGGTCTGCAACACGCGCGAACTGGTGCCGGGCTGCGTCATCAATGTGCGCCCGATCGGCGTCCTGATCATGGAAGACAATGCCGGCCAGGACGAGAAGGTGATCGCGGTGCCGTCGCCGCACATTACCAAGCGCTACGAAAACGTCTTCAACCACACGGACCTGCCTGAGATCACGCTCAAGCAGATCGAGCACTTCTTCGAACACTACAAGGATCTCGAGCCCGGCAAATGGGTGAAGATCGGCGGCTGGCACGACTCAGCCTATGCCAAGAAGATGATCGTCGAGGCGATTGAACGCGCCAAGACGCACAAGGCTGGCTAACAAGTCCGACTAAGCGGAAAGATCACGGGCGGTCGTTGCGGCCGCCCGTTTTCAATTGTCCACCCGCCCGAACGGCGGCACCTCTCCGATCGCGATGCGCTTGTCTTTCCCGCACACGAAAGCGCGCGCCTTTTCGTCGGCAATCTTGCGGGCGTCGTCATTGGCGCCGGCATTGCCTGTCGCCAGCACCAGGCCGACGGTACAGCCTTCGCGCCCCTCTATCTGGGCCACCTTGGCCACCACCAGCACATCCACCTGCTTGGCAGCATCCTCGCCGCTGGTATTGACCGAACGGCGATGGATGGCGGCGAAGGGGATGGAAACATTGCCGGTCGTTTCGACCCGCCATTCCACCTTCGATCCGGAGCTGTTGAAACCGGCGAAACTCTCCCAGGTAGAGGTCATGTCTTCAGGAGGAAAACCGAAGAAGACGGATTCGCGCGCATCACCGTATGAAAGCAGGACCGGGTAGCCGAGATAACCCGAGCAGGAGAGATCGGCCCAATCGCCGTCATTCTCGCCGGCCTGTGCGTAGGTCAGGCAATCCTTTTCAGGAACGAGGTCGGTATAGACGCTGGTGACCTGCCCCGCCGAGGCACAGCTGCAGAAACCGGCAAGGACAAGCATCGCAAAAACAATCCGCATGACGGCCTCCGGCTAATGGATTGCGGACAATAACGCCAAACGCCGCCAGCGACTATGGCGCGCCGAGGTCCGACGCACGCCGTGCGAGTTCAGCCGGATCGCCTGTTATGCGCAGCGTCTTCAGTCGAGCGGTGCCGCCGGCGACGACCGTCACCGACGACGACGGAACGCCGAGAGCCTTGGCCACGAGCTTCTCCAGGGCACTGTTGGCCGCGCCCTTTTCCGGCACGGCGCGTACGCGCGCCTTGACATGGCAACGACCGTCCGCCGCCATTTCCACGCCTTCCAGCGCATCCGCCGCCGATTTCGGCGTCAGCCGCACGATGAGATCGATGCCGTCGGCGCGCCGCCGGAAGGGCTCCGCCATCGCAGCGCTCAGACGAGCGCGGGATAGATGGTGGTGAGAATGAATTGGCGCAGGAAGAACAGGATCAAAAGCAGGATGATCGGCGAAATGTCGATGCCGCCGAGATCGGGCATAACGCGGCGGATGGGCCGCAGCGCCGGTTCCGTCAGCCGGTAAAGCGCGTTGCCGATAGTGCCAACGAACTGATTGCGCGGGTTGACGACGTTGAACGCGTAAAGCCACGAGAAGATGGCCGAGGCGATGATGATCCACCAATAGAGGTCAAGCGCCAGAATGACGGTTTGAATGAGGGCGGTCATGCAGGTCTCCGAGTGTTGCCGACATGTAGCCATTACACGCGGATGCGGCAAGAGCCGGGCGAACCGAGAGCGAAACCCGACATCAGACGGAGGCTTATTCGGCTCGGGGTCGGAATGACAGGACCGGAATGAACCAACGCCGGAGCATCTGGCGTTCGCAAACTGGCAACGCCGGCTGGACCGGCTCCGCCATCCAAAAGCTCGCTTGACAGTGAAGCGCCTCGCCTCATAAATGCGCCATCCGCTGGACGGGGCTGTAGCTCAGCTGGGAGAGCGCGTCGTTCGCAATGACGAGGTCAGGGGTTCGATCCCCCTCAGCTCCACCAACGGCGGATAATTTGACTTTGATTCCCCTTGATCTTTTGGACCGCGCTCAAAGCGGCAGATGAATTTTCGCATTCGCTCAGAATGAGGAATCGTCCGCTCGCGATGACGCTTCTGAGAATTCTGGCCGGCGGATATTTTTTCGCGCGTTGTGATCGCGGAAAAATCTTGGCGTATTGCGCAGAAAAGCATAGCCCCGGCTCCGGCTGGGGTTTTCGTTTGAGCTTTAGCACCTCCGGTCGGGCCAATCAGATCTCGGCTTGCTTGCGTACAATTCAGAAACAAAATTCTACACGCTGGAAAAACTGGAGAAATGAGCTCGTGTCACAACGTTTGTGGCCTAGTCCTCAAATCAAAGGAATTTCCATGAAGACCGTGACATTTGTTGCCTCTGTCGTTTTCGCCGGCTTCCTCTCGACTGCCGCGTTTGCAGCGAGCAAGCCCGCAGCAAGCACGACAACCGCTCCCGCCGCAGCAAGCACGGCAACGGCTCCCGCCGCAGCGAGCACGACCGTCAAGAAGACGACCCCGACGAAGTCTCCGGAGAAGACGGCCATTTCCAAGCAGTGCTCGGTACTCGCCGACGCCAAGGGCCTTCACGGCAAGGACCGCGAGAAATTCCGGGCGGAATGCAAGAAGAATGGTGGCAAGGCGCCAAAGTAAGCTGAACATGGTTCGATCCGATAGCCCCCGCGTCAGCGGGGGTTTTCATTTCGACTAACATTCCGAAGTTTTTTGACTCGCTCGCACCAACACGAACGAGCATGAAGCAAAAAACTATTCGCGACGAATAGCGAGCGAGGCCAGCATGCGGGCCTTGGCGTCAGTCGGGCCTGGCTTCACGATCATAACGGCCTGATGGGCCGCAAAGTTAACCGTGACTGGCTCGCATAGCGAGATCAATGAAATCGGGAGTGAGGGGAGGCTTCCGGGCCTCCCTCCCATCCCCGTCTAAATACGCTTTCCAATGGACAATTTGAGCGTCGCGACTTTCTGCAAAAGGCAAAATAGCAATGGTACGGAAATGAGGGTGACCATCATGGGTTTGAACCATGGGTTCAGCGCCGCATGCAGGTCTGCGTCAATTCCGGTCCACCCGCAGAGGAACAGCATCGAGCCGAGGGCAGTGGGGACATATGACGTTGGCTCGCGGGTTTTGAGATAGGCAACCGCAAGGCCCAGCGGAACAGCCACCATCACATATGTGTTGGACTCAACGCGCGGGTTGAAAACCGTCATGTAGTAGGCTGCGATCAGGAAGATCACAAAGCGGTGCAACGGTTCATTTTCGCGGTCAAGTCGAAATACGGCGCCAAGCACAATCGCCGCCACCGATAGCCTGACTATCATTGCGGCCGGACCGGTGATCGAAATGCCGGCAGCAGCCAATATCCCCGTAAAATCGGCGGCCTCGAACGCCTCCCGCGCGCTGTTGGAACTCATCGAAGTGAGGAGCTGGAAGAACTCCAGATGCTGAGCATTGACGTACTCTGCAGGCGCGAAGGCATAGGGTACTGCGAGCATCAACGCGACCGCACCAACAATCCACGGAATAAGGCGCGGTCTCAGTGCGGCGATAAGGAGGATGACGACAATCGCGGTTGGTTTGGCGGTTAGCGCGGCGAATGACCAAAGCAGCGTCTGCCATCGTTTGTTGTCCAGCGCCGACATGGTTAGAAACCAGCAGGCAGCAGTGAGCAGAATTGTCGATTGCCCGTTGCGAACAGCTCCCAGGGAAAGCGGCAGAGCCAGGAACAAGCCGAGCGAGACAATCCAGCCGTCCTTTTCCGGGTCGAGCTTTTTTGCCTGCGTAAAGACAGCTGCCGTCAACAAGCCAACGCCAAGCACACGCCAGAGCAGGCCACCAACAGTTGGACCAAGTTCGTAAAACGGCAGGTAGAGGGCAGCAAAGGCCGGGGCATAGAGATACCCCATGGCTCGTTTCAAATCGTAGAGAGGCTGATGTTCAAAGAACATCTGCGATCCAAAATCGTAAGCGACAAGAACTGAGCGAACCTGCGGCTTCAGCGCACACAAAACCAGCACCGTCGCAATAGCGAGCGCGCAAAGAATGAGGCCGCTGCGCTCATAGAGCGACTTCAGAAAACGCACGACTTCCCCCTCGAGAAGACCACAAACCCGGTCCTCCCTTAGCACATACCGGGTTAAATGAATGGCAAACAATCTTGCCTCGGCAATTCTCAATGCGTCCAGGCAGCTCGGAATTGGCCCGGTAAGAAGGGCCCTTGGGAAGGGGACCACAACGCGCGAGGAACTCAGCGGTTCAGGTCGTTAGGAGCGTCCACGGCGCTTGTCTCAATCTACGTAAACAGTCGCTCCTGTGACGGCGTCCGCCAAAAGCGGCACCCCATCATCGACATGAAATTTCGCTGTCCCTCGCTTTTCAGCAAGACTTCCCGGGTGGCTTTCACGGCGCCGTGCCGGTCCCGTTTAGGATCGATATCATCCAGATGCCGCCCAGCGCCCGCGAAGATGCGGCTCATCGTGGCTTCCTTCCGATATTCTTGCAGTTCGCGAAATCGCGCTCTATCCAAGGAGCAGCGATTGCTTGGGGAGCACGGGCATGCGGCTCACGGAGTTCTTCTACCTGCTGGGCCTGAAGCCGAGCGCGCGGGTCTACGGCCATTCGACCGAGACCGTTCATCTCGAAAAGGACGGCGAGGTCAAATTCGCGTTGTGGCGAAATCCCCGATTCAACGGATTTGAAATTCTACAATCGGAAATCGACGAGCTGCGCACCTTCATTTCCGACGGTGACGTGGCCATCGATATCGGCGCCCATTGTGGGGACACCGCGCTTCCCATGGCACTCGCCTGCGGTCCGAACGGATTTGTTCTTGCCTTCGAGCCAAACCCGTTCGTGTTCTCGATCCTTGCCAGCAACGCCATCCTGAACCCGGGCAAATACAACATCGTCGCCTTCCCTTATGCCGTCACGAACCAGGACGAAGCCTTGGTGTTCAAATACAACGGCCCGGACTTCCCCAATGGCGGCGACAAGCACGGTTCGTCCGTCTGGAAGCACGGCAGCACCTACTCCCTACCTGTCGAAGGCAGGAGGATCGGCCCGATGATACGTGCTCGCTTGGGCGAAAAGGTCTCGAAACTCCGCTACATCAAGACGGATATCGAAGGTCACGACCTTTCCGCGCTCAAATCGATCGAGGATCTGGTCGATGAAGCGCGCCCCCGCGTCAAATCCGAGGTCAATGTTCACAACACCCCGGAGGAGCGCCGTGCTTTGTACCGCTTCTTCGCGGAAAAGGGCTACGCCGTACACCTAGTGGAGCAGAGCACGCTGTTCGGGCGCAAACTTGCCGAGAACGATATGGCGAGCATCCGGCACTTTGATATCTTCGCGGTGCCAGAATAGCTTCGAGCCTTCCGAAGCTGCCTGCTCGGGCTTTGCGAGGGTATCGGGTTGGCTAAGCCTGCGGAAACATCCGCGCTCGGTTCGGGCACTGATAGTCAAGCCATTCCGAAACATCACCGCCTGCTAATAAGTACAATAGCGAGCCCAGCGCCAGGCGCTATTGTCGGGCCGCTCTATCCATGCGGAGCTATTTCGTACGAGGAGCGGCCCGCCTGCAGGCATCAGCCTACAAAAGTAGCAGGCGGGCTTCCATTTTCCGGACGCTGCGTAGAAACGCCATCGGTCCACGGCTGTCCTTTTGGTTGAATTGCTGGGTGTCTTGCGTGAGGTTACGCTAATTCTGCCGGCGTCCTACAACCGGCCTGTCCCGACCGCCGGACCATCCTACCCCCAACCCCGCGGGTGTTCGGCGGCCGGGCTGTGAGCCATCGCCAATAGCGAACCGTCGTTGGCAGGCCTCAGTCCACCAACGGAAATCCTTCCATCACGCTTCAGCGGCCATCGCCTTCAACCGTTCGGACGGCTTGAAGACATCCTTGCCGGTATGGTCGTGCCAATAGCTCAGGCGTCCGGCGATCGTCGCCAGACCCTTCTGCCGGGCCCAGAACATCGGCCCGCCCTTGCCGAGCGGAAAGCCGTAGCCGTTCACCCAGACGAGATCGATATCGGATTCGCGCGCGGCAATGCCTTCCTCGAGAATGCGCATGCCCTCATTGATCAGCGGGTAGAGCGTGCGCTCTATGATTTCTTCGGCCGTAATCGCGCGCGGCGCGACGCCAATGCGTTTGGCCTCTTCGGCGATATGCGCCGCGAGTTCCGGATCGGGCTGCGCGGTGCGGCCATCGGCGTAGAGATAGAAGCCCCGACCGGTCTTCTGGCCGAAACGGCCCTGCTCGCAGAGCCAGTCGGCGATCAAGGCCGTCTTGCCCAGGGCCTTGCGGTTGCGCCAGCCTATGTCCAGTCCGGCAAGATCGACCATCTGGAACGGTCCCATCGGCCAGCCGAAATCGGTGAAGGCCTTGTCGACCTCCGCTGGGCTGGCACCTTCGAGGAGCAGGGCCTCGATCTCCGTGCCGCGTGCCGCCAGCATGCGGTTGCCGACGAAGCCGTGACAGACGCCGACCACGACCGGCACCTTGCCGATCGAACGGGCGAGCGACAGCAGCGTGACCAGCACGTCCGGCGCCGTTTCCGCGCCCCGCACGATCTCCAAGAGCTTCATGACATTGGCCGGCGAGAAGAAATGCATGCCGGCAAAATCCTGTGGCTTTGAGACGGCGCCGGCCAGCGCGTTGACGTCGAGATAGGAGGTGTTGGTGGCGATGATGGTGCCCGGCTTCACGGACTTGTCGATGGCCGCCAACACCTCTTTCTTGACCGTCATCTCCTCGAACACCGCCTCGATCACCAGATCGCAATCCGCCAGCGCCGCATAGTCGGTCGTGCCCGAAAGCAGTGCCAGGCGCGCCGTCTTGTCGGTCTCGCTGAGCGAACCGCGCGAGACGGAGATCGCGTAATTCTTCGCCATCCGCTCCAGACCGCGTTGCAGTGCCTCGGTTGCCGCTTCGACCAAGGTCACGGCGATGCCGCCATTGGCAAACGCCATCGCGATGCCACCGCCCATTGTGCCGGCGCCGATGATGCCGACACGGCGGATCGGCCGCGGCTTGATCGTCTTGTCGATGCCAACCACCTTGGCGGCCTCGCGTTCGGCGAAGAACAGATGCCGTTGCGCGCGCGACTGTTCGGATCCCACCAGTTCGATGAAAAGGGCGCGCTCGCGCGCCAGCGCCTCGTCAAAAGGCAAAAGCACGGCGTTGCGCACCGCCTGCGCGCAAGCGACCGGCGCCTGCAATCCCCTGGCCTTTGCCGTCACGCCCTTGATGCGCGCCTCAAGCTCATCCCGATCGACACTTTCGAGCTTGTCGCGCCGGTTGCGCACGGCGATGAACGGGCCGCCCTCCGCCGCCTTGACCGCCGCGAAGGCGGCGGCATCGGCAACCAGGTCGACACCGGCAAGGCTGTCGACAAGACCAGCCTCCAGGGCCTCCGCGGCGACAATCGGCATGCCGGAGGTGATCATATCCAATGCCTTGAACGGTCCAACCAGCGCCGGCAGGCGAACGGTGCCGCCAGCCCCGGGCAACAGGCCGAGCTTCACTTCGGGCAGGCCGAGCCGGGCCGTCTCGTCGGCGACCCGAAAATGGCAGCCGAGCGCCAGTTCCAGCCCACCACCCAATGCCGTGCCATGAATGGCGGCGACGGTCGGCTTTTCGATCGTCTCCAGCAGCGCGATCAACGCTCCCAGGTCCGGATCCTGCATCGGCTTGCCGAATTCGGCGATGTCGGCGCCGGCAACGAAAGTGCGTCCTGCGCAAGCGATCACGATGGCGGCCGTCGCCTGGTCGTCGCGCAACCGGGTGAGCGCATCATGGAGAGGACTGCGCACGGAAAACGACAGCGCATTCACCGGCGGATTGTCGATGGTGACGATGGCGACGCCGCCGCGATGCGCGACGCTGACCTTGGCCTCGGGTGTCTTGATGTCGGTCATCGGTTGGCCTCTTCGAACAAGGCGCTCAAGCCAGACGTCGCGGCCTCGGGCGCCGATCATATTTACAAACCAGCTGGCCGGTAATAAAACACGGTGCATGCCTCGTCAACGACCAGACACCGTCCACGCAGGGAAGGCCCCGGTCGGTCGGCCGCCAACCATGCCGGCGCCACGTGCCACCATTCTCGGCGCCGCCGCGAAACTGTTCGCCGCCAATGGCTTCGATGGCACCTCGTTGAACGACGTCGCCCAAGCCGTTGGCGTCACCAAGGCGGCCGTCTACCACTACTTCCCCACCAAGAAGGACATCTTCGACGAGATGGTCGTCGACCTGCTGGAGCGGCAATATCTCGCCGTCGGCGCGGCGATTACGGCAGCTCCGGAACCGGACGAAAAGCTCAAGGCCTTCATGCAGACGCAGGCGATTTTCTTCGAAACCAACTACGCCGCCTTCGTCGTCATGCTGCACGGTTTCGGCGGCGTCGAGAGAAATCACTGGACCGACGAGCAACTGGCTTTGCGGGATCGCTTCGAGAAATTGCTGCGTTCCCTGTTGGCCGACGGCAAGGCTGCGGGAACCTTTGCGATTGACGATGTCGCCATCGCGGCACGTGCCGTGCTTTCGCTGATGAACTGGATGGTGCGCTGGTTCCGGCCTGAAGGCGAGGTTCGCGCCGAAGACTTCGCCCTGCAATATCATTCGCTTATCGTCTCGGGCCTGCAGCCGAGAAAGTAGGCTGGATCGACCTGTCGGGATTGTCTGGCCTCATCCTTGTCCCTTACGCTGCACGACAAAGGGTGGAGGCTTGCCGATGAACTACGCACGCATGGTGATCGAGAAGGAAGCGCCGGAGGAATACGGCTACGACCGCATCCGCTACAATCTTTCGGAAAGTTCGATTGCCGACCAGAAGCTTTCCGACATCGGGATCGCCTTGCTGGACCTCACTCTGTTCTACGGCGAACATCGCGGCGACCGTGCGCTGAGGGAACTGATCGCGGCCCAGGACCGGGGCCTGTCGCCTGACGACGTGCTGGTTACAGCCGGTGCCGCCGGCGCGCTTTTCATCATCGCCACGTCGCTTCTGTCGGAACGCGATCATCTGGTCGTGGTGCGGCCGAACTACGCGACCAACATCGAAACGCCAAAGGCGATCGGCTGCGCCATCACCTATATCGATCTCGCCTTCGATACCGGCTTCGCCATCGATGTCGACCGTATCGCGGTGGCGATGACGCCACGGACGCGCTACATCAGCATCACCTGCCCGCATAACCCGACCGGCACGATGATGAGCCGCGCGGACCTCGACCGGCTGATCGCATTGGCGGAAGAGAAAGGCTGCTATCTTCTGGTCGACGAGACCTATCGCGATCTCAGCTACGGCACCAAATTGCCGACGGCCGCCTCGCTCAGCAAGCGGGCGATCAGCGTCTCGTCGCTGTCGAAGGCCTTCGGTATTCCCGGAATCCGCATCGGCTGGCTGATCACCCGCGATGTTGCCTTGCAGGAGAAATTCCTGTCGGCCAAGGAGCAGATCGGCATCTGCGGCAGTGTCATCGACGAGGCGATCGCCCGCGCGATGCTGGAACGGCGCGATAGTTTCCTGGCCGGGCTGCTGCCGGAAATGGCGGCCCGTCGCGGCATCGTGCAGAACTGGATCGACAAGGAACCGCTGGTCGACTGGGTGCCGCCTTCCGGCGGTGTCGTCGGCTTTCCGCGCATCGACGTCGCGCCCAATTTCGACCTCGACGGCTTCTACACCCGGCTTCTGGAGAAACATGGCACCTATGTGGGGCCTGGCCATTGGTTCGAAATGCCGAAAACCTTTTTCCGCGTCGGGTTCGGCTGGCCGACCGCCGAACAATTGCGTGGCGGTCTTGCCGCCATATCTGCGGCGCTGCGCGACTGACGCGCGGCGAAGACAGGGCGAAATTCCACACCCGCGGTGCGGAAATCTGCGCTATAGCTCGGCGACCGGACCAGCGCCCATCGTGGAAGAGCCCCGCCGGCCTGTGCAACTGCTATGGGGCCGACATCCATGAAGACCGACAGATCACCGTCTCCGGAACGACGTTACGCAGCGTTCCGGCACGCGCCGTTCCGCAACTATTGGGCCGCGCGCTTCCTCACCACCTTCGCCGCCCAGATCGTTTCGGTGGCGGTCGGCTGGCAGATCTATGACCTGACACGCGACCCGTTCGACCTTGGCTTGGTCGGCATCGTGCAGTTCTTGCCCTCGCTGCTCCTGGTGCTGGTCACCGGTGTCGTCGCCGACCGCTTCGGGCGGCGCAGGATCATGGCGCTGGCGATCGTGATGGAAGCGGCCTGCGCGGCGACACTACTTTTGTTGACCTGGCACGGCCTGGGTTCGCCGCTGCCGATCTTTTCCGTGCTCGTCCCGTTCGGCATTGCCCGCGCCTTTTTCGGCCCGGCCTCGGCCTCGCTCTTCGCCAATCTGGTGCCGCCGCAGGACTTCGCCAACGCGATTGCCTGGAATTCATCGGCCTGGCAGACCGCCACCATCGTCGGTCCCGTCGCCGGCGGCCTGCTCTATGGGCTGTCGGCAGAGGCCGCTTATGGCTGCGCCGCATTGTTGATGCTGCTGGCAGTCGTATTGATTCTCGCCATTCCAAAACCGGCGCAGCGCGGCGAGACGGACAAGCCCAGCCTCGAAACCCTGTTTGCCGGCTTCCGCTACATCTGGGGCGAAAAGGTCGTCCTGGGAGCGATATCGCTTGACCTGTTCGCCGTGCTTCTTTCAGGCGCATCGGCTTTGCTGCCGGTCTATGCGCGCGACATCCTCGATCTCGGCCCATGGGGCCTTGGCCTGTTGCGCTCGGCGCCGGGCGTCGGCGCCATCTGCGTTGCCGTGTGGTTGGCCGGCCATCCGATCCGCGACCATGCCGGTGCCGTCATGCTCATCTTCGTGGCGCTGTTTGGCGCCGTTACCGCTCTGTTCGGCCTGTCGGTCACCACATGGCTGTCGATCGTCGCGCTTGCTCTTTTGGGCGCTACCGACATGGTCAGCGTCTATATCCGTGAAACCCTGATCCAGTTGTGGACTCCGGACGACGTCCGTGGGCGGGTCAATGCCGTCAACCAGGTATTTGTCGGCGCCTCCAACGAAGTGGGCGAATTCCGCGCCGGCACCATGGCGGCGATCGTCGGTACGGTCCCGGCGGTGGTTGTTGGCGGCATCGGCGCGATCGCCGTCGCCGGCCTATGGGCGCTGATCTTTCCCAATCTGCGCAAGGTCCGCCGGCTGGATGCCCGGGAGTAACCGGCCCGCCGCGTCAGCCCGCAGCCGGTCGGCCAAAGATCGTGGCCAGGAATTCGGCAAGCCAGCGTTTCAGATGCATGTCCCAGACCAACCGGCCGCCGAGATGATCGCGGCCGGGCTGCGCGCCGGGTAGCTCGAAACGATGCGCGCCATGCACCACCCAGCGCTGCATCATCATCCGGGTCAGTTCGCCGTGGAACTGGATGCCCCAGGCATTGTCGCCATAACGGAAGGCCTGGTTCGGATAGGTATCCGCGGTCGCCAGCAGCGTGGCGTCCTTCGGCAGTGAAAACCCCTCGCGGTGGAATTGATAGACCATGTCAGGCCAATGCATCAGCTTGCGGCCCTCTTCCGTGGCGCGAAGCGGGTACCAGCCGATCTCGACCAGCCCTTCGCCATGACCTTCGACATGACCGCCGAGATGATTGACCAGCATCTGCGCGCCGAGACAGATGCCGAGCAGCGGCTTGCCCTCCTTGAGCGGCACCGCCAGCCAGTCCGTCTCGCGCCGCACGAACTCCTCGTGATGGTCGTTCGCGCTCATTGGCCCGCCAAAAACCACCACGCCAGCGTGATGGGCGAGCGTTTCGGGAAGCTGGTCGCCAAGCGGCGGCCGGCGTATGTCGAGATCGTAACCCGCTTCGATCAGCATATGCCCGACACGGCCGGAACTGGACGTCTCCTGATGCAGGACGATCAGGATCCGGGGACGTTTTCCAGCTGCCGTGAACGGATGGACCCGGTTCATTCGTCGCCGGTCTTGCTCTCACTGCCAGGAGCCTTGGCCGCGGCTGCGCGCTTCGCCGCCACCCGGTCCACGCGCTCGACATCGAGGAGCTCGGCAACGCGCCAGACGGTGTTGTCCTCCAGCTCGTGAAGCTCGCCATCGGCGTAAACGATATCCCACATCAACCCGATGAAGGCTTTGCGCGCTTCAGGATCGAGATGACGCTTCAGCACGCTGGTGAAGGCGTAGAGGTCGATCGCTTCGTTGTCGGCCTTCTCGCCGGCATCGGCGAGGTCCTCCAGTTCCCGACCGCGAACCGCATAGGTTTCGCCGAGAATTGTCTTGAAGCGCTCCCACTCGACATCCTGCCTGACGCCGTCGGCGTTCATGACATGGTAGAGCAGGGCCGCGGCCGCGATATGCGGGTCATCTTCCCCAGCATGGGCACGGCTGCCGCCGGAGGGCAGGTCTTTCAGGAATGACAGAACGCGTTCGAACATCGGGACTAATTTGGCTCCTTCGCGGTCGCGATCAAGACACTGCCTTCAAAACAACCGGAAGCGGCGCGGCGTGTCCGTCCCGTCCTCGGGCTCGACACCGGGATCGTCCGGCAAGCGGGGAGGGTCCGTTTCACCCTTGGCCGTCTTGACCGGGCGGTCGCCCGCACCATCGACCTTCTCAGTCGCTGCCGTGGAGACCGTGACCGCCTCCGCATCGACCACGATGGCATCGTCGTCCTCGCGTTCCGGGGCGGCCAGAACGGGCGCCGCAATCTCTGGCGCGGGACGGTGCGCCTCGATCAAGCGGCCGGCGCGTTCCACCGGACCGCGCCATTCGAACGCATCCAGTCGCCCGGTAACAGGCGAGACCGGAGCCCAGCGATCGGTGCTGACGCCGTCGGCCACCCATGCCGCGTCGTGCGGCGCGCGAACGGCCTGGGACAGCAATTGCCGCACCTTGCCCTGGTTGCCGGTATCGGCCTCCTCGATGTCGGCAAGCAGCAGATAAGCGCCTTCACTGGGCTGCATCCGGGTCGCGGCTTCCGCTTCCTGGCGGGCAAGCGCGAAATCCTGAGCGTCGAGCGCGGCACGCGCGACCGCCAGCGACGATTCGACGTGATTCTTCCTCATCTCCTGCAGCTTGCGGGCCCTGCCCAGACGATCGAGCACTGCATCGCCGGGCCGCGCGCGAACATAAAGGTCCGCCACGTCGGGATGCGGCTCGGCGCGCCATGCCGCCTCCAGGACCTTCGAGCCCTTGCGCAGGTCGTTCTGCTTGAACAGCACCTTGGCCGCAACGAGCGCAGCCGGCGCGAAGTCCGGCAACAGGCGATTGGCGTCCAGCGCGGCCGCCTTAGCGCCGGTCGGGTCGCTGTCCATCAACGCCCCGGCCTTTGCCGTCAGAAGCACGCCACGCCGGCGGTTGGCGGCATCGCGCTCGATCTGCCGGGTCGATTTCTGGGCGTCGGCTAGCTTCAAGGCGCCATCCCAATCGCCGCGCGCGGCCAGTTCTTCCATCGTTGCCTCGGCGGCCCAGGCAAGCTGGGGCGCCGTGGAAGCAGCACGGCCGGCATAGTGCCGGGCTGCATTGCGATCGCCCAGCCGCTCTGCCTCCAGATACAGTCCGCGCAGGCCAAGCAGCCGCATCTCGGGATCGTCGAGCATGGCCTCGAATTTCTGACGGGCACCCTCGTGATCGCCTTCCAGCAGCGAAGCCTGTGCATCGAGCAGGTTGACCAGCGGTTCCTGATCGGAGCGGATCAGCTTGGCCGCCTCCTTGGTCTTGCGCCGCGCCAACGCGCCGTCACCCGCGCCAGCCGCGATCATGCCGGTCGACAGCGCCTGATAACCCCGGTCGCGACGGCGGACCCGGAAGTGCCGGGCGATCGCATAGGGACTGTTCCAGATCGACTTCAGCAGCCACCAAACGATCATCACCGCGGCAACGACCGCCACGACGGCAACCGCGGCCACCATCAGGCTGACCTTGTATTGATAGCCGCTGAAGGTGACGACCATCTCGCCAGGGCGATCGGCTAGCCAAGCGAAGCCCAATCCAAGCGCGAAGACGATGGCAAGATAGAAGAGGATGCGGATCATCGGATCATCCCTTCATCGCGCCGGACACCAGGGCATCGACCGCCGCCTCGGCATCAAGCCGCGACTTGAGCTTGCCGGCAAAGTCGGCGCCGGCGGCCTTGGCCGGCTCGGGCAGCGTGTCATATTCGGCGAGCGCCTTGGCGTAGTCGCCCTGGGTTACCGCCACTTCCAGACGCGCGACGGTTTCCGGTGCGCCCTTGCCTTCGACGGCACCGATCGGGCGTACCTTGACCAGCGATTCGGCACTGCTGACAAGCCGCTGGAAGATGCCCTGATTGGGATCGACCGGCGTGGCCGCGGCAATCATCGCATTGGCGGCATCGCTCATGCCGGCGGCGAGATCGACCCGCGTCGAGACGCCTTTTTCGGCATAGGGCCGCAACACCGCTATTTGCGGTGCATCCGGGCGGACAGCGGCGAAGGTATCGAGCTCGGCCGTGAACGGCGCCCCCCTGTCGAGCGCCGCCTTCAACGCGGAAGCAGCGATCGCCAGCGCGATCTTGGGTTGCGAGGCCTGCGCGTCCACCTTGCCTGACAACTGCGATGCAAGCTGCTCCAGCGCAACCACGCGACCGTCCAGCGTTCCGGCCGCCTGATCGGCCGATTTGATCAGACTATCGAGAGCATCGAGCTTTTCGGTTACCGGTCCAAGATCGACGGTTGTAGTTGGGGCCTTGCTCAGCCCGGCCAATGCGGTTTCCAGTTGCGCGATCTTGTCCGAAAGCGCCGCAACCTTGCTGTCGTCGCCATTGCCGGCCTGCGGAACAGCCTTCAGCGCGGCGACGTCAGCCTTGACCTGATCGAGCGCGGCCGAAAGCCGCGCCACCACGTCGCCATCGGCATTGGATTTGAGGCCGGCGACCTCGCTTTTCAGGGTCGCGATATCGCCGGCGCTGGCGCCGGACGATCCCGGCGCCCCGAGCAGGCCGGCGAATTGCAGGCCGCCTGCGCCAACCAGAGCTATGGCACCGCCGATCAGGCCGGCAGCGAGAAGCCCGATACCGCCGCGCTTGGTTTCCGCCGGCTGGCTATTCGACCTCGAGCCGTCGGAGTTGGCCTCTTTCACCTGGGCCGCGGCAGCCGGTTCCGGCTGCGGGCGGGCCGATTGTTCGGCGAAATCGTAGTCGAAGCTCTTATGCTGCTGCGCGGCACTTTCAGGCGCGGACGTCTCGGCGGACGAATCGCTCCGGCCTGCCTGGACGCTTTCCCGCGATTCGGCGCCCACCGGTTCCGATATCGTCGCCCGGTCCTTTGCCTTGTCGCCGCCATCCGCCGCGGTCACGCGCGAGACGTCAGCGGGATCGAGATCGATCGTCACCGGCTCATGCCGGCTTCTCGAATGTCGCGTCTTCGGCGTCTTGACCATACTTGGGCTCCGCAGGGTTATCGGGACGGCAAGGAAGGCTCAAAAAAGGTCTACCACACCTCCAAGCTGTGAAAAGGGGCGGCGTGATGGCGCAGTATCAATCTGCGGGATCGAGCAGCGCCAGCAAGGCGTCCTCATTTGGCTCGCCAGCCACCACCAGCCGTCCGGGCGCAACGGGACCGAACGAGCTCGCGACGCGCTCCGACAGCACAAGGATCCGCGTTTCGTCGAAATACCGTGCCAGTTCGGGCCGCCGCGCCAGTTCCGAAAAAGCCTGCGCGGCCTTGGCCGAATAAAGCAGCACCGCGTCCGCCGGCCGCCCGGCCAGCCGTTTCATGACGACGACGCCGGCTTGGTGGATGGCAAGCGTGTCATAGATCTCAAGCGGCACCACATTGACGTTTTTCGCCGACAGCCCTGTCTCGAAGGCCGAGAACCGCACATGACCGCACAGATAGACGACCGTTTTGCCGGCCAGCGAGGGAGCGATCCTGTCAGCCAACGCTTCGGCATCGCCTTGCCCAATCTCCGCAACCGACAGCCCGGCTGAACGCGCCGCATCGGCGGTTTTCGGCCCGACGACGTGGCAGGGAAGGCCGGCCAGCCGCTGGATCAGTTCGGCGGACGCATGACGGATGGCGTTGGAGCTGGTCACTGCCGCCGCCGCTATATCGGCCGGGAGAGACTGGATATCGATATCGAGCGCCTTCGTCTCCGACAGCGGGATCAGGATTGGCTCCAGACCCAGTTTTCGAAGACGGGCCGCTGTCCGGCTGGCGCCGGGCTGCGGTCGCGTGACCACGACGCGAACCATTCAATGGGTTCCTGAGCCGGCGCGCATCGGATCAGCTCCAGCCCTCGAAGAACTCGGCGCCGGCCCGCGCCCTGACGTCGGCGCCGGCCTCCGCTCCGATCAGGGCCGCGTCAGCGGCAAGACCTTCGCGTGCGACCTCGCATATGTCGGTGCCGTCGGGCGTCAGGATCAGGCCTGAGAAGACCAACCTCTCCCCATCGACAGTCGCATAGCCGGCGATCGGCGTTCGGCAGGAACCGTCAAGCGCCGCCAGGAAAGCCCGTTCGCAGGCCAGCGCCTGACCGGTCGGCACATCGTGAATGGGGGCGAGCAAGGCACCGGTTTGTTGATCGCCGATACGGCTTTCGATGCAGATCGCGCCTTGCCCGGGCGCCGGCGGAAATGCCTCCAGCGACATGAGATCGGTGACCAGATGCTCCAGGCCGAGTCGCTTGAGCCCGGCTAGGGCAAGGATGGTTCCGTCGGCGACGCCCTCGTCCAGCTTGCGGAGCCTGGTCTGCACATTGCCCCGGAACAGCACGACGTCGAGATCGGGGCGCATGCGGCGGATCAGTGCCTGGCGGCGCAGCGACGACGAGCCGACCTTCGCTCCTGCGGGCAGGTCGGCGATCCGCGCCGCCTTGCGGCTGATGAAGGCCTCGCGTGCATCCTCGCGCGGCAGAAACGCCGAAAGCTCAAGCCCATCCGGCAGCGCCGTCGGCATGTCCTTGGAGGAATGCACGGCGATGTCGATGCGGCCGTCGAGCAGCGCCTCCTCGATCTCCTTCGTGAAAAGGCCCTTGCCGCCGGCTTCCGAAAGCGGTCGGTCTTGGACGCGGTCGCCACTGGTCGTGATGACGACAATCTCGAACGCCGCCTCCGGCAGGCCATGGGCAGCCACGAGCCGCGCCCGTGTTTCATGTGCCTGCGCCAGCGCCAGAAGGCTGCCTCGCGTTCCGATCTTCAAGGTTGTTTGCATCAAGCGCGGTCCGTGATAACCCCGGCTCGGAGCCCAAAGCTCCAGATATCCGGCTCTCTCCTAACGGGGAAGTCGCGCATGGGCAATCATCGAGGTTTGCGGCGAATTGATCCGCGTTCTGGGCATAGAGACGAGCTGCGACGAAACAGCGGCCAGCGTCGTGGCGCTGGACGGCGCTTCCGCGCCCGATATCCTGTCCAATGTCGTGCTCAGCCAGATCGCCGAACATGCGGCTTTCGGTGGTGTCGTACCCGAGATCGCGGCGCGCGCCCATGTCGAGGCGCTGGACGGCATTGTTGCCGCGGCACTTGCCGATTCGGGCGTGAAGCTCGATGAGATCGACGCGATTGCCGCAACCGCCGGTCCCGGCCTCGTCGGCGGGCTGATCGTCGGCCTGATGACGGCCAAGGCGATCGCCGCCGCCGCCGACAAACCTTTGCTGGCCATCAATCATCTGGAAGGCCACGCCCTGACCGCGCGGCTCACCGACGGGCTGGCCTTCCCCTATCTGCTGCTGCTGGTCTCCGGCGGTCACACCCAGATCGTGCGCGTGGCCGGCGTCGGCGACTATCAGCGCTGGGCCACCACCATCGACGATGCGCTGGGCGAAGCTTTCGACAAGACCGCGAAAATGCTCGGCCTGCCCTATCCCGGCGGTCCCAATGTCGAAAAGGCGGCCGCGAAGGGAGACCCGACGCGTTTCGCCTTTCCAAGGCCGATGAAGGGCGCCGCCCAGCCCGACTTTTCGTTCTCCGGGCTCAAGACCGCGGTGCGCCAGGCCGCACAGGCGATCGCGCCGCTGACCGACCAGGATGTCGCCGACATCTGCGCCTCTTTCCAGACGGCCGTCGCCGATGCCCTGGCCGACCGCGTCTCGCGCGCCCTTGGCCGCTTCCGGACCGAGTTTCCGGATCAGCACGAGCCGGCCCTGGTTGTCGCGGGTGGCGTGGCAGCCAACCGCGTCATCAAGGCGACGCTCGAGCGGCTTTGCACCACGGCCGGCTTCCGTTTCGTGGCACCACCGCTGAAACTCTGCACTGACAACGCCGCGATGATCGCCTGGGCCGGCATAGAGCGCCTGCGCGCCGGGCTCGATGAGGAAAACGCTTTCGATTTCGTGCCACGTTCACGCTGGCCGCTCGATACGGTCTCGGTGCCCGTGGTGGGCTCGGGCAGACGGGGAGCCAAGGCATGAGCGAGGCATTGCCAGGCGGCCGGCGCATAGCGGTGCTGGGCGGCGGTGCCTGGGGCACGGCATTGGCGCAGGCCATGCTGCGAGCCTGCCATAGCGTGACGCTTTGGGCGCGCGACGCCGAGATGGCCGACGCCATTCGCAAACGCGCGAACCCGCGCTATCTGCCGGGCATCGTCCTCGACGCCGGCATCGAGGCGACTTCCTCTCTGGCAGAGGCTCTTAAGGGAGCAGACTGCGTTCTGGCGGTGACACCGGCACAGTCCCTGCGCCAGGTTCTCAACGAGGCGAAACCATATCTCGCCCCCGCCATACCCGTCGTGTTGTGCGCCAAGGGCATCGAACGCAACAGCGGTGCCCTGCTCTCCACGATCGCAGGCGAAATCCTGCCCGGCACGCCAATCGCCGCCCTGTCCGGACCGAGCTTCGCCACCGACGTCGCCAAGGGTCTGCCCACCGCCGTCGTGGTCGCGGCGCGGGAGGAGAGCCTGGCAGCGGAGCTTGCCGCCCTCTTCTCGGCCCGCAACCTGCGCTGTTATTCCAGTGACGACCTCGTCGGCGTCGAGATCGGCGGCGCGTTGAAGAACGTCTTCGCGCTCGCCGCTGGCGCCGTTGCCGGCGCCGGACTGGGCGCCAGTGCGCAGGCGGCGATGGTCACGCGCGGCTTCGTCGAATTGCGGCGTATCGGCGCTGCCTTCGGAGCAAAGCCGGAGACGCTGATGGGGCTGTCGGGCCTGGGCGACCTGATGCTGACCTGTTCCTCGGCCCAGTCACGCAATTTCGCCTATGGGCTGGCATTGGGTCGTGGTGAGGCGCTTGCCGGCCGGCCGCTGGCCGAAGGCGTGCCGACGGCGGCGATTGCCGCCAGGCTGGCCGCCGAGCAGGGCATCGATGCTCCAATCATTTCCGCCGTGGCCGCCATCCTGGAGGGCGCGATCACCATCGGTGAAGCGGTCTCCATGCTGATGACGCGGCCCCTGAAAACCGAAAACGACTGAGGAAGCGAGCCAAACATGCTGTTTGCACTGATCTGCAAGGACAAACCCGGCCACCTCCAGGTGCGCCTCGATGCGCGGCCGGACCATGTCGCCTTTCTCAACGGGCTGAATGCCGACAAGAAACTGGCCTTTGCCGGTCCGTTCCTCGATGCCGACGGCAAGCCCAATGGCAGCATGGTCGTGATCGAGGCCACCGATCTTGCCGGTGCCGAGGCGCTGGCGGCGGCAGACCCCTATGCCAAGGCGGGCCTGTTCGAGAAAGTCGAGATCAAACCCTGGACCTGGGTGTTCAACAAACCCGCCGAAGCCTGATACCGCCGCAGAGGATCACCATGAACTACTGGCTCTTCAAATCCGAACCGTTCAAGTTCTCCTTCGACATGCTGAAGGAAAAGGGCAAGGCCGGCACCCAGTGGGACGGCGTGCGCAATTATGCCGCGCGCAACAACATGAAGGCCATGCAGATCGGCGACCTCGGCTTCTTCTATCACTCCAATGACGGGCTCAACATCGTCGGCATCGCGGAAGTCTGTGCGCTGGCGCATCACGACACCACCACCGACGATCCACGCTGGGAGTGTGTCGACATCCGCGCCGTCCGCGATGTGCCCACGCCGCCGACGCTGGCAGACATCAAGGCCAACCCGAAGCTGTCGGAAATGGCGCTGGTCAGGCTCGGCCGCCTGTCGGTGCAGCCGGTCACGCCCGAGGAGTGGAAGGAAGTCTGTCGCATGGGCGGTCTCAACCCCGCGCCGTGACACTGACGCCCGAAACCGCCGAACGCTTCATCCTCGACAACACGGCGTTGATGACGCCGCCGCATGTGCCGGAAATCCGGCTTCATCTCGCCGATGAGGCGCATGATCTGTGGCGACGTACCGAAGAGGAATTGGCCGAGATCGGCCTGCCGCCACCCTTCTGGGCCTTTGCCTGGGCCGGCGGGCAGGGGCTGGCTCGTTACATCCTGGATCATCCAGAAAGCGTGCGCGGCCGCCGCGTATTTGATTTCGCCTCCGGCTCCGGTCTGGTGGCGATAGCGGCGATGAAGGCCGGCGCGTCGGCCGTCGAAGCGGCCGACATCGACCCGTTCTGCGATACCGCTATCCGCCTGAATGCCGCCGCCAATGGTGTCGACGTCACATTCACCGCCTCCGATCGCGTCGGATCGGATGAAGGATGGGACGTCATCCTTGCCGGCGACGTCTTTTACGAAAAACCCTTTGCCGGCCGCCTGCTACCCTGGTTTTCCGCGCTGAAATCGCGTGGCGCCGACATCCTGATCGGCGACCCCGGCCGCGCCTATCTGCCGAAGACCGGCCTGGAGCGGCTGGCAGCCTACGAAGTGCCGGTCACCCGGGCTCTGGAAGATGCCGAGGTCAAGCGCACCACGGTCTGGCGCTTCGCTTGACGCGACCTCCGAACAAGCGTTCCATGCGGGTCAATGGAGGGGGACACCATGGATTTTTCTGCCGTAAACTGGCTTGCAATCATCGCGGCCGCCGTTCTGGGCTGGCTGTTCGGCGCGGTATGGTACACCGCGCTGAGCAAACCGTGGCTCAAGGCAGTGCGGATTGACCCCACGACGATGCGCAATTCGGTGATGCCGTTCGTGATCGGCTTTGTCGGCCTGGTCGTCATGGCCTTCGTCCTGTCCTTGGTCATTCCCGGCATGACCGGAGGAGAACCGAGTGTCGTTGCCGGGATCGTGCTGGGGTTCGTGCTGTGGCTCGGCTTCGTTGCCACCACGCTTACCGTCAACCACCGCTATCAGGGTTTCGGCTGGGCGCTGACGGCCATCGATTCAGGCCATTGGCTGGGCGCGATGCTGATCATGGGCGCTGTCATAGGCTGGTTCGGCGCGCCCGCTTCGTAGCACCTGTCCGGCTGCCGACACTTCCGATCAGAAATCGTCCCAGCTTCGCTGCGTGACATCCATCTGCGGCGCATGTGCCTCCGCGAGCAGCCAGTTCTTGAAGGCGATGATGCGCGCATCCTGCGCCGAACCCTCGGGATAGATCAGGAAGTAGGCAAATTCGGGCGGCACCTTGATGCTGAGCTCGAACGGCCTGACCAGCCGCCCTTCCGACAGGTCGTTGGCGACCATGGCAAAATCGGCGAGCGCCACCACATTGCCGCCCGCCGCGGCTGCGATGGCGTCGGTCGACGTCGTCATCACCACCGTACGACTGTCATCGAAATCCTCGATGCCGGCCGCCGCCATCCACATGCGCCAGTTCGGCCAGGTGATGCCCTGGCGGGACCACTCGATGTGAACCAGCGTATGTTTGAGCAGGTCGCGGGGTTCGTCGAGCGGCGGTCCGGAACGCAGCAGTCCCGGGCTGCAAACTGGAATGATGACGTTTTCGAACAATCTGTCGGCGCACAAGCCCGGATATTTGCCGGTGCCGAAACGGATGCCGATATCGACGTCGTCGCGGTCGAAATCGCGCGGCTCGTAGGTGATATCGAAACGCAGTTCGATGTCGGGATGGAGCTTGCGGAAGCCGTCGACACGGCGCAACAGCCAGCGTGTTGCGAATTCCGCGCTGGCGGTCACCTTCAATAGCGCCCCGCCGCGCGCAAGCTTCTTGGCCCGGGTCACCGCGCGGTTGAGTGTCTCTAGCGCGTCCGCGGACGCGTCCACCAGCGCCATCCCCGCCTCGGTCAGGCGTATGGTGCGGCTGGTGCGGGTGAACAGCACCAGACCAAGCTGGTCCTCGATTTCCTTGATCTGGTAGCTGACCGCCGCCGGCGTCAGGCCAAGTTCGTCGGCGGCGCGGGTAAAATTGAGATGCCGGCCGGCCGCTTCCAGCGTCCGCAGCGCACGGGTCCCAGGCAGCAGACGGGACATGGCTATCTTCAAGCGCTCCTTGATGATCAGCCAAGAACTACTCGTTTCCCCCTTTCATTTCAATGCGAGATACTGACCCCAATCGAAAATCTCCAAGCTTGGCTTGAAGCCAGGCCGCCTTGAAAGAACTCCCTCATGTCCGCCATTGTTTTGAAATCCGAAGTCGCGCGCCCAAACCGCATCCGCCCGCTGCTCGACTGGCTGCGCCATGCCCGTATTGCCATCAACCTGCCGCCGCAGGATTCCGGATATCTGTCGGATGCGCATTTGCGTGACATCGGCCTGCGACGCACCGACATTGCCCGCAGCGTATCGGACGCGCCGCAGCGGCTCGGCCTGCTCGATCTCGGCTGGCAGCCACCCCGTTCCAACAAGCACCGGTAATCCAGCCGACTCGTCGCTCTATTCCGCTTCCGCCGGGATCATCGCCCGGCAGAAGCAGAATCCTGACCTAGCGCACCACCTTCATCACCGTGCGAGCTGACAACAGCGGCAACAGCCGCGCCATGGTTTGCGCGGAGACGGCGACGCAGCCTTGCGTCGGCGTATAGCCCGGACGCGCCAGATGGAAGAAGATGGCGCTGCCGCGCCCGCGCCGGCGTGGCGCGATGTTCCAGTCGAGCACCAGGCACGCGTCGTAGAGCCGGTCGTCGCGCTTCATGCGCTCGTGGCTGGCGCCGTAGGGGATCGTCACCGGCCGGTTGTAGTTGCGGTCATCCGGCACCTCGCACCAGCCGAGATCCGGTCCGATCGTCGCCATTGCAAGGCGCGTGCGTCGCGCCTTGGCGAAATGGTCGTTACGGAAATAACCGGAGCGGATGCGCATCGAAGCAAGCGGCGTGGCGCCGTCGCCCTCCCGCTTGTTCGACGAAATCCCGCCACTACCCAGAGCACAGGGAAACACCAGGCTGCCGGCCTGCAGCAGGCCCTTGGTTCCGTCGCCAGGCCGCGCACGCACGACCAATATGCGAAGACCTGTTGGTTGCGCCTTGTTCGCCCCATTGCGCACAAGGTTTTTCGGATATGATAGAACCATGGAACAAATTACCGTGATCGGCTGTTGTAGCCGACAGCTTCCGCATAAACGGTCGTCGGTCAACGGCGTCCTAACATTTTGTGATTTTGAAACAACGGATTGATCCATGACTTCACGCACCATCCTGGTTGTCGACGATGACGAAGACCTGCGCGGCACGCTGGCCGAGCAATTGTCGCTCTACGAGGAATTCGACGTGCTTCAGGAGACGACCGCGGCCAAGGGCATCGCCACCGCCCGCGCCGGCATGATCGACCTGCTCATCATGGACGTCGGTTTGCCGGATATGGACGGTCGCGAGGCGGTGAAGTTGCTGCGCAAGGGCGGCTATAAGGCGCCGATCATCATGCTGACCGGCCATGACACCGATTCCGACACGATCCTGGGGTTGGAAGCCGGCGCCAACGATTATGTGACCAAGCCTTTCCGCTTCGCCGTGCTGCTTGCCCGCATCCGCGCCCAGCTGCGCCAGCACGAGCAGAGCGAAGACGCCACCTTCTCGGTCGGCCCCTACACATTCAAGCCCAGCCAGAAGCTTTTGATCGACCAGCGCGGCAGCAAGGTGCGGCTCACCGAAAAAGAGGCATCGATCATCAAATACCTCTATCGGGCCGAGCAGAAGGTGGTGACCCGCGACGTGCTTCTGGAAGAAGTGTGGGGCTACAATTCTGGCGTCACCACGCACACACTGGAAACCCACGTCTATCGCCTGCGCCAGAAGATCGAGCACGATCCGTCGAACGCGGCGATCCTCGTCACCGAAAGCGGCGGCTACAAGCTGGTGCCCTGAACAGCTTCCGCGCGCCCGCGCGGACTTAACTTCGCTGTTTCCCGGATTCGATTTCTTCAGCGCCGCACCGCGGCGCCGTGCTTTGGCCGCAAAAGCGGAGCGTGCCAGCCTCGTGGCTCGGCGCGGTGACGGTTGCCGCGCGCTTGACCACTCTTTTCGTCGCCCGCTGCCCTCACCGATGAGATTCTGTTAAAGGCTCTATATTATTGGTCAATTAATTGTATTTGGCCGAAGGCGATTCAGGGCGGGGTCGCAAAACGGAGGGAACGACCTGTCGGTCCGGGGACATAGCTGATGGCGCTGGATGACGACATACGCATCCTCTCCACCGTGCGGCTCTTCGAGGGCTTCACGGCGGAACAGTTGCGCCTGCTCGCTTTCGGCGCGGAGACGACTTCGTTGCCGGCGGAGAGAAAGCTCTATCGCGAGGATGACGAGGCCGATTCGGCCTATGTCGTCATCAGCGGCTCCATCGCCCTCTACCGCGAAGCCGAGGGCACCCGCATCATCATCGGCACGGCTGGCCCCGGTGCGATCCTGGGCGAACTGGCACTGATTGCCGACACCCGGCGGCTGACCAGCGCATCGGCAGCGGCCGATTCGCAGGTTCTTCGCCTCAACCGCAAGATGTTTCGACGCATCCTCGAAGAATACCCCGATATCGCCGTTCACCTGCATCAACGCATCACCGACGAACTTCAGGCGCTGATCGAACGCATCGAAGCGCTGGCACCGCGCTTCGCTGGCTGAGGCATTCCGACATGGACGCGACCTTCACACTCGTCCGTGCCAGGGAGGATGACCTCCCTTTCATCATGGCGACGGAACGGCTTGACGGTTACGACAGGCTGGTCGGCCGTTGGGACGAGCGGCGCCATCGAGAGGCGATGGTAGATGGCAGCCACGCCTATTTCGTCGGCTACGAAGGCGAGGCGCCCGCCGGCTTTTCCATTTTGCGCTTCTGGAACGCGATCGAACGCGTAACCCTGGTTCGCCGCCTGGCGGTCGTCAGTCCGGGACAAGGCCAGGGACGACGCTTGCTGAATGCCGTTGTTTCACGCGCCTTCATGGAAACCGAACTCCATCGCCTCGTCATCAGTCTGTTCCCGGAAAACCTGCGCGCCCGCCGCATGTACGAAGCGGTCGGTTTCCAGGCCGAAGGGGTCGCGCGCGGCAACGCCTTCTTCGGCGGGCAATTTCACGATGAACTGGTGATGGCGTTGCTGAGACCCGAATGGGAAGCCCGGCAGGCACTGGCCGCGTCGGCTGACACGATCAGAGGCTGAACCGCGCGATCACCGGGACATGATCCGACGGCCGCTCCCAGCCGCGAGCGGTACGCAGGATCTCATAACCTTCGAACGCCGGCACCAGGTTGTTCGACGACCAGATATGGTCGAGCCGGCGGCCGCGATTGGAGATTTCCCAATCGGCCGCCCGATAGCTCCACCAGGTATAGAGCTTCTCATCGACCGGCACATTGAGACGCATCAGGTCGGCCCAGGCACCTGCCTTGCGCATGGCCTCGAAACTCTCCGTCTCGACTGGCGTGTGACTGACCACATTGAGCAGTTGCTTGTGCGACCAGACGTCGTGTTCGAGCGGCGCGATGTTGAGGTCGCCGACCAGGATTGAGCCTGCCCCGTCGGGCTGGTCGGCGCGCACGTCGTGCATTTCCTGGACGAAACCGAGCTTGTGCTTGAACTTCGGATTGATCGCGGGATCGGGTTCGTCGCCGCCGGCCGGCACGTAAAAATTATGAAGCAGGATCGCCTTGTCGCCGGCCTTGAAACGCACCGAGATGTGCCGGCTGTCCTCGATCTCGCAGAAGCGGCGCTTTTCCACGATTTCGATCGGCCGCCGCGATACGGTGGCAACGCCGTGATAGCCTTTCTGCCCATGGATGGCGATGTGCTCGTAGCCGAGCTTGCGGAAGGCCGCCGCCGGGAAAAGATCATCCGGACATTTGGTTTCCTGAAGGCACAGAATGTCGGGATTCCGTTCAGCGATCAGCTGCTCGACCAGCGGCATGCGCAGCCGCACCGAGTTGATGTTCCAGGTTGCCAGCGTAAAGGCCATTCGCGTGTTCCGAACCCGTGCCCGTTAAGCCGGCGGGCTCAAGCGAAGGCATCATCGACAGAAAGATTGGGGCGGAACCTGCCAGCCTCAGGCTGCAAAGACAAGCCGGAGGGTAGCGCAACACGACTGCGTTGCACATTTCCACAGAAGTCGTCGAGGAACCGGCAACTGCGGAAGCGTTGCCTAAACTGCCTCAGCGCATACCCTTGTTGACGTTGAGTTCGCGATTGGCGGTGTAGTCGATCTTGAACGTGTCGGGCGCGAAGCTGACGCCCTCCTTGGTGTTGAATATCATCACCGTGGTGTCCTTGCCCTGCGCGTCGGTGATCGTCCATTGGCGCAGTTCATAGGTCTTCGGATCGAACATCATGGTGATGGTCGAATTGCCGAACACCTGCTTGTCCGACAACTTGATGGTGATGAGGTCTTCCTCTTCCTTGACGCTCTTCACGCGGTCGCCCGACAGGTCGATCCTGTCTTCAAGCAAAAGCTTCAGCGGCGTCTTCGACAGAGGATAGAGATCGGAAGTCTGGAGCTTCTTGTTGAGCAGCACGACCGACTGACCGTCGGAGATCACCTTGAAATTGTTGGCGCCGTCATAGTTGAAACGGATCTTGCCCGGACGCTCGAGGAAGAACTTGCCGCCGGTCTGCTCGCCTTTCGGCCCGAACTGCACGAACTCACCCGTCATCGACTTTACCGACGAGAAATGATCGGCGATCTTCTGCGCCGCAGGCGGCACGCTGGCCTGGGCAGCCGCGACGGGCAGGAAGCCCGGCACGACGTTGACGGCAGCGGCACCGGTCACCATCAGGCCGAGCCCAAGCAGGCGCCGCCGCGTCATGGTCAGGCCGATGGTCGCTCCGAAAAGGTCGTCTTTCATGCAGCTCGCTCTTGTCTGGTTGTTCCGGACAGGTGGTGAACCCTCAGTTGGGCTTTAGTTTGACCGTCCCCGCCTCAGAGCTTGTCGTCTTCCGTCGGCACCAGAATCTCGCGCTTGCCGGCGTGGTTGGCCGCACCGACGATGCCTTCCTTCTCCATCCGCTCGATGATCGAGGCAGCGCGGTTGTAGCCGATGCCGAGGCGCCGCTGGATGTAGCTGGTCGAGGCCTTGCCGTCGCGCAGCACCACCGCGACCGCCTGGTCGTAAGGGTCGTCGGACTCGTCGAAATTGCCACCGCCGCCGCCTGAGCCGCCGCGGCCTGACGGTTCATCACCATCCTCCTCGTCGTCCTCGGTGATCGCGTCGAGATATTCAGGCACGCCCTGCAATTTCAGGTGCTGCACCACCTTCTCGACCTCGTCGTCGGCGACGAACGGGCCGTGCACGCGCTGGATGCGGCCGCCGCCGGCCATGTAGAGCATGTCGCCCATGCCGAGCAGTTGTTCGGCGCCCTGCTCGCCAAGGATGGTGCGGCTGTCGATCTTCGACGTCACCTGGAAGGAGATACGGGTCGGGAAGTTGGCCTTGATCGTGCCGGTGATGACGTCGACCGACGGGCGCTGCGTCGCCATGATGACGTGGATGCCGGCCGCGCGCGCCATCTGGGCGAGGCGCTGGACGGCGCCCTCGATATCCTTGCCGGCCACCATCATCAGGTCGGCCATCTCGTCGATGATGACGACGATGTAAGGCATCGGCTCGAGGTCGAGATTCTCGGTTTCGTAGATCGCCTCGCCGGTCTGGCGATCGAAGCCGGTCTGCACCGTACGCGAGATCTTCTCGCCCTTCTTCTCGGCCTGCGCCACGCGCTGATTGAAGCCGTCGATGTTGCGCACGCCGACCTTGGACATCTTGCGGTAGCGGTCTTCCATCTCCCGCACCGTCCATTTCAGCGCCACCACTGCCTTCTTCGGGTCGGTGACGACGGGCGTGAGGAGATGCGGAATGCCGTCATAGACCGACAATTCGAGCATCTTCGGATCGATCATGATGAGGCGGCATTCTTCCGGCCTCAGCCGGTAGAGCAGCGACAGGATCATGGTGTTGATGGCGACCGACTTGCCGGAACCGGTGGTACCGGCCACCAGCACGTGCGGCATCTTGGCGATGTCGACGATGACCGGCTCGCCATTGATCGTCTTGCCGAGCGCCAGCGCCAGCTTGGCCTTGCTCTCCTCGAAATCGCGGCTGGCCAGGATTTCGCGCAGGTAGACCATTTCGCGCTTGGCGTTGGGCAGTTCGATGCCGATGGCGTTGCGGCCGGGCACGACGGCGACACGGGCGGCGATCGCGCTCATCGAGCGGGCGATGTCGTCGGCCAAGCCGATGACCCGGCTGGATTTGATGCCGGGCGCCGGCTCCAGTTCGTAGAGGGTGACGACGGGGCCGGGCCGCACATGGATGATCTCGCCCTTGACGCCGAAATCCTCGAGAACGCCTTCGAGCAGTCGCGCATTCTGTTCCAGCGCATCCTTGGACAGGCTGGCGTCGCGCACCACGCTCTTTGGTTCCGACAGGAAATGCAGCGACGGCATTTCGAAACTGTTGGCGGCAATCAGCGAAGTCTGTGCCTCGCGCTGCACGCGCGCGCCCTGGGTGGGCCGGGGCGCCGGCGCCTCGACACGGGTCGCGGCATCGGAACGGAAGTTGCGGACCTGCGTGCTGGCCCCGGCCGGCGCCGCGGCGCGCGGGGCGGCCACGGGCAGGCTCTGCGGATAATCGTCCTCGTCGCGCTCGAAATCGGCGCCGTCGAAACCGTCATTGTCGTAATCGTCCGCATGGGCGGAGCCGCCGGCCACGGGATCGACCGCGACATGGCGATCGTTGACCATCGCCGCGAAGAACTTCGGCTCGACACGGGCGCGGCCGGTCGTGCTCATATGGGCTTCGGCGAGTTCCGCCGATTCGACACGGTCGGCGGCGCGGCGCCACGCGCTTTCGCGCGCCGGCATTTCCGCGAAATCGAATTCCTCTTCCTCCTGGCGCCGCTTGGCGGCGGCGCGGCGATGCATCCAGGCGCGGAACGACAGCCACCAATGGGTGATGGCGCCGAGCGCCAGCAATCCGCCATTGTCGTCGTCGTCCTCCTCGTTCTCGAAAAGGATCGAGTCGCGATCTTCCTCCGCCTTGCGGCGCTTCGGCTCCTGCTCCTCAATGACCGCAAAGCCGTTGCTGCGCGCGATCAGCCCCGAACCATAAGCAAACAGCCAAAGCGTCGGCGCGACCAGCAGGATGGCAATGACGCTGGCGGCGACACCGGTCGGATAACCGCCCAGGAAAAGACCGGGCACCTTCAGCACCATGTCGCCGAAGACGCCACCGAGACCGCTCGGCAGCGGCCAGGTCTTGGGCGGCACCACGCAACCCGCCATGCCGGCGGCAAGCAGCGAGAAACCGAACCAGGACACGCCGCGGCGCGGCAGCTTGTCGACGCCGCGGGCCGAAAACAGCAGGAAACCCCAGATGATCGCCGGCACCACCGCGGCAACCGCCGACAGGCCGAAGAACTGGGTCGCCAGATCCGAGAACACCGCGCCAGGATAGCCCATCGCATTGGTGACGTGATTGTCGGTGGCATGCGAGAACGAAGGATCGGCAACGTTCCAGGTAGCCAGCGCGGCCACGCCGAAAGCGACGAAGGCGAACAGCGCCCCACCGACGAGCCGGCCGGCCTGCCGCCGCAGGAACGCCTGGAACCCGTGCCCGGTATTGGTCAGCGCGAGCGGTGCCGATGCCCCTGAACGCATGCATTTCCCCGTCAGTCATTGCCTGGGCCGGAAGCAGCGCGCACTCCGGCAGATTCGAAGACCAGACTATCGGGGGGAAGGTTAAGGCAGCATTAACCATGGCGATTTTGCGTGCCAGTCGGCGCGCAAAAAAGGGCCCGGATTGCTCCGGGCCCAAGCGCGTGAGTGCGTTCGCAGCGGCTCACGACGGGATCTTTTCTTCTTCGTAGTGCGTATCCCGCAGGCGGGCGCCGGCTACTGCACGACTTCGCCGTGCAGGGTCACGTCCAGCCCCTCGACCTCCTCCTGCTTGCTCGGACGCAGTCCGACCAGAGCCTTGACCACATGGAGGATCACGAAGCTGACGACCGCGGTCCAGAGAATGGTGAAACCGATGCCGTAGAGCTGCTTGGCAACCGAAGCATCCTTGCCGAGCGCGTTGATGGCCGGGTCGGCGAAGACACCGGTCAGCAGCGCACCGATGATGCCGCCGATGCCGTGCACGCCGAAAGCATCGAGCGAATCGTCGTAGCCGAGCGCATGCTTGAGCTTCACCGCGGCGAAGTAGCAGACGATGCCCGCCACGATGCCGATGATGAAGGCGCCCGTGGGATTGACGAAGCCCGATGCCGGCGTCACCGCGACAAGACCGGCGACGGCGCCCGAGATGATACCCAGCACCGAGGGCTTCTTGGCGACAAGCCATTCCGTGAACATCCAGGCAAGGCCGGCGGCGGCGGTGGCAACCTGCGTGTTCATCATCGCAGCGCCGGCCAGGCCGTCGGCCGCGAGTTCGGAACCCGCATTGAAGCCGAACCAGCCGACCCACAGCAGCGAGGCGCCGATCACCGCGTAGACGAGATTATAGGGCGCCATGTTGACGGTTCCGTAGCCCTCGCGCTTGCCGAGCACCAGGGCGCAGACCAGGCCGGCGACGCCGGCATTGATGTGGACGACCGTACCGCCCGCGAAGTCCAGCACGCCGGCCGAACCGAGGAACCCACCGCCCCAGACCCAATGGGCGATCGGCGCATAAACGAAGATCAGCCACAGACCGCTGAACAGAAGCAGCGCCGAGAACTTCATGCGCTCGGCGAAGGCGCCGGCGATCAGCGCTGGCGTGATGATGGCAAACGTCATCTGGAACATCGAGAAGACGAATTCCGGGATGTTGGAGACACCCGGCAGCCACAGCGTCGAGACCGTGATGCCCTTGTGCATCACCTTCGAAAAGCCGCCGATGAAGCTGTTCCACGAACCGCCGTCGGAAAAGGCCAGCGAATAGCCGACGACGAACCACAACACCGTGACAAGGCAGCAGATCGCGAAGCTTTGCATGATGGTGGCAAGCACGTTCTTCTTGCGCACCATGCCGCCATAGAACAGGGCGAGGCCTGGAATGGTCATCATCAGGACCAGGGCCGTCGAGGTCAGCATCCACGCCGTGTTGCCGGTGTCCAGGGTTGGCGTCGGCGCGGCCGCAGCCGGTGCCGGGGTGGCGGTTTGGGCATAGGCGGCGAGGGTGCCCAGCAGCCCGACGAGAGCAGTCAGCGGCGCGACGCGCCCTGCCGTCTTCAGCTTGGGAAGAATATTCATCGATATCTCCATGGAGGTGCGTGACCCGCTCACAGCGCGTCGGTGTCTGTTTCGCCGGTGCGGATGCGCACGGCCTGGTCGATGCCGAAGACGAAGACCTTGCCGTCGCCGATCTGGCCGGTTTTGGCGGCGCTTGTTATCGCCTCGACCGCCCTGTCGACGAGGTCGGTCGCAACGGCGACCTCGACCTTGATCTTTGGAAGGAAGGAGACGGCATATTCCGCCCCGCGATAGATTTCCGTGTGCCCCTTCTGACGCCCGTAGCCTTTGACTTCGGTGACGGTCAGGCCCTGGATGCCGACGGCGGTGAGCGCCTCGCGCACCTCGTCCAGCTTGAACGGCTTGATGATAGCCATCACGATCTTCATCAGGATTCGCCCTTTGTTCGTTGCGGTCCCCGCGTTCCACGCGACATCGCCGGCCTCGACATGGGTCGGCGATGCCCATGGCAATTCAAGCTCCGTGCCAAATGCCGAAACGACAAGCTAAGCCATTGAAGATAAAAGATTGTCGAGCGGAGGGGCGCCGGCCGCTGTACAGAGGCCACCCATCAATTGCCCATCAATTGAGCAAATTGATAAAAATGCCTATTCTGTAGGCGACCGCTTGAGGCGGATCAGGCCTTCCTGCGCCACCGAGGCGATCAGCGTGCCGTCCCGGGCAAACAGCGAGCCGCGCGTGAAGCCGCGCGCACCCTGGGTCGAGGGACTGTCCTGTGTGTAGAGGATCCAGTCGTCGAGCGGATGGCTGCGATGGAACCACATCGAATGATCGAGGCTGGCTGCCTGGATATCACGGTCGAAGATGGCCCGGCCATGGGCAAAGGTGGATGTGTCGAGAAGCGTCATGTCCGACAGATAGGCGAGCACCGCGGCCTGCATCGCGCGGTCGTTCGGCACCGGCCCGGTCGTGCGGATCCAGATATTCTGCTTTGGCTCCAGCCGTTCCCGGCTGGTGTAGTGCTTGAGCATGATCGGCCGCATTTCGATCGGCCGTTCGCGTTGCCAGTAGCGCTTGATCCCCTCGGGCACCGCTTCGCCGAACTTCTCCAACAGGTCGCGCTGCGTCATCAGCGTGTCGGGCTCGGGAATGCCATGCGGCATTGGAACCTGGTGCTCGAGCCCGCCTTCGTCGAGCTGGAACGACGCTTCGAGCGAAAAGATGGCATGGCCATGCTGGACGGCGACGACGCGCCGCGTGGTGAAGGAGGAACCGTCGCGAATGCGGTCAACCTCGTAGACGATCGGCAGTTTTGTGTCGCCAGGCCGCATGAAATAGCCGTGCAGGGAGTGGACGTGCCGATCGGCGTCGACGGTGCGCTGCGCGGCAACCAGCGCCTGCGCGATCGTCTGGCCGCCGAACACGCGCTGCCAGTCGGTTTGCGGGCTGCGACCACGGAACAGATTGTCTTCCAGCTTTTCCAGGTCGAGAATGCCGAGAAGCTCATTCATGGCTTGCGTCATGCGTTCGATCCTTGCCACGACTATAGGGCGGTTTCGGACAGCAACGGCGGCCAGTCAAGGCTTATGCGGGTGCGGCCCGATACCGGCGGGCAGGAAAGGTGGCAGGACATGGCGTCGAAACGCGAATCGGAAGCGTCTCAGAACACGCGGCTCGACGTACTGATCGCCGGCGCCGGTTATGTCGGATTGGCCGCGGCCGTCTCGCTGAAACAGGCGCGCCCGGCTCTGCGGGTCGCGATCGTCGATGCGGCGCCTGCTGGCGTATGGCAGAAGGACGGCCGCGCCTCGGCGATCGCCGCCGCCGCCTCGCGCATGCTCGACCAACTCGGCGTCTGGGCCGAGATCGCGCCAGGAGCCCAAGCAATCACCGAGATGATCGTGACGGATTCGCGCACCGCCGATCCCGTGCGGCCGGTCTTCCTGACGTTCGACGGCGAGATCGCCCCGGGCGAGCCGTTCGCCCATATGGTCGCCAATCGCGACCTTAATGGCGCGCTGCGTCGCCAGGCGGACAAGCTGGGCATCGACCTGATCGAGGGCGTGGCCGTGCAATCCTTCGATGCCGGCGGGGGCGGCCTTACCGTCCACTTGGCCGATGGCGCGGCGCTGCGCGCCCGCTTGCTGGTTGCCGCCGACGGCGTCAACTCGAAGCTGCGCGACATGGCCGGCATCAAGACGGTGAAGTGGGAGTACGGCCAGTCCGGCATTGTCTGCACGGTGGCGCATGAACGACCCCACAACGGCCGCGCCGAAGAGCATTTCCTGCCGGCCGGGCCTTTCGCCACCTTGCCGCTGAAACCGGACAAGGATGGCACCAACCGTTCGTCCATCGTCTGGACCGAGCGCACCGACGATGCCCGCAAACTGGTCGAGGGCGACGATCTGGTCTTCGAGATGGAGCTGGAGCAACGCTTCGGCCTGAAGCTCGGCGAAATCCGCGCTGTCGACAAGCCGCGCGCCTGGCCACTCGGCCTGACGCTTGCCCGCGACTTCGTGGCGCCGCGCATAGCGCTGGCGGGCGATGCGGCGCATGGCATCCACCCGATCGCCGGGCAGGGTTTGAACCTCGGCTTCAAGGATGTCGCCGCGCTTGCGGAGGTCATCGTCGAGGCGGATCGGCTCGGCCAGGACATCGGCGCGCTTGATGTGCTCGAACGCTACCAGCAGTGGCGCCGCTTCGACACCATGCAGATGGGCGTCACCACCGATGTTCTGAACCGGCTGTTCTCCAACGACATCGCGCCGCTGCGCGCCGTGCGCGACATCGGGCTCGGTATCGTCGAGCGCATGCCGAGGCTGAAGGAGTTCTTCATCCGCCAGGCATCGGGTCTTGGCGGCGATACGCCCCGACTGCTCAAGGGCGAGGCAATATAACTACGCTTCCTCGCGCCATTGGCGCCGGTCCCGGGCCGGTCGAAAGAGGACCAATCGATAGTACACCGGCTGTCCGGCAGGGTTGCCAACTTGGTTGCCTGCCAGGTCTGGCAACCTTATGGTCGCGCCATGAGCCTTGAATCCGTTCGCGCCTTCTTCGCCGCCAAAGCCCCGGACATCGAAGTCATCGTCACCGAGGCAAGCTCGGCGACTGTAGCCCTTGCCGCTCAAGCACATGGCGTCGAACCGGACCAGATCGCCAAAACGATCTGCCTCAGGGTCGGCGATACGGCCATGCTGGTCGTTGCCGCCGGCACGGCGCGGCTCGACAACCGCAAGTTCAAGGACCGGTTCGGCGGCAAGGCACGCATGCTGGAGGCCGAAGAGGTCGTCGCCCTCACCAGCCATCCGGTCGGCGGCGTCTGCGCCTTCGGCCTGCCGACACCGCTGCCGGTCTATTGCGATGTCTCGCTGAAAGCCTTCGACGAGGTGGTGCCGGCCGCCGGCGCCACCAATGCCGCGGTACGGCTCAATCCCGACCGCATGGCGGCGCTCGTCGGTGCCGAATGGGTCGATGTTTGCCAGGCACCGGCACCCGCGATCCAGGGCTGACCGCGCCGGTCAGGGCACCGGAATGTCGTAGATCGCACGCACCTCCACCATGCCCATCGCCGCCAGCGGGATGTCGGCTGCAATGGCGAGTGCCTCGTCGAGATCGCGCGCCTCGATCATCACGAAGCCGAGCAGCTGTTCCTTGGTTTCGGCGAACGGACCGTCGGTCACCAGCGTCTTGCCCTTGCGCTTGCGCACCACCTTGGCCGTCTTCACCGATTGCAGCGCCTGCGCCATGACCAGATGGCCGCTCTTTTCCAGTGCCACGTCATAAGCGAGCGAGTCGGCGTCGAGCGTTCTGCCCGCCTCGGCTGAAAGCGCATGCAACGCCGATTCCTCGTGATAGACTAGACAGATATATTGCATCGTTGTCTCCCTGTTGCAGCCCGCATGGCCCGCGCCTGCGTAGCGCCGTCCGCAGGACGGTTTGGCGGCAACAAAGCCGACATTTTTGCACGGCGATTTTTTCGTCCACCGATCCCATCGCCCCGCGAAGGATGTTGTGGCCTTGTCAGGCTGCGGCGCTATAGTCGGCCTCTTGCAACCACCCAGCCAGGAGAAAACCATGGACCGCACTGCAAAAGCCGTCTGGAAAGGCAATCTGAAGGAGGGTGGCGGCACCATCGACACCCAGAGCGGCGCGCTCAAGGCCACGCCCTATTCGTTCAAGACGCGTTTCGAGGATGAAAGCGGCAGGTCCGGCACCAATCCCGAGGAACTGATCGCGGCTGCCCATGCCGGCTGTTACGCCATGCAGCTTTCGCATTTCCTCGCCGAAAACGGCACGCCGGCGGCGAAGCTGGAAGCCAGCGCCGCGGTTAAGCTCACCCCCGGCACCGGCATCACCGAGAGCAACATCACGCTTGTCGGCGACGTTCCCGGCATCGATGCCGCAAAATTCCAGGAGCTGGCCGCCAAGGCCAAGGCCGAATGCCCGGTCTCGCGCGCGCTTGGCGCGATCAAGATTTCGTTGGACGCCAAACTGGCCTGATCGCGGGGACCAGGCCGCGTCGCCATCCAGGCTGCGCGGCCTTCTGCACCGCAGCCGATTGCGGCCTGCCGGTACCGGTCTTGCGGAACATCAGGACCATCACCGCCGCCGCCAGTATGATCTCGCTCAGATCAAACCGAGATGGGCTGCAAGCTCTCGGGCCGCGGCACCGCCGGCCCTGTTCGCTCCGATGGTGGAGGCCGACGGGCCGTAGCCGACCAGATGGATGCGAGGGTCCTTCTTCACCTCTGTCGCCAGCCGTCCGGTCATGACGATACCGCCATTGTCCTCGCGCAGCTGCAGCGGCGCCAGATGATCGAGCGAGCTGCGGAACCCCGTCGCCCACAAGATGACGTCGGCCTTCTGCATCGAACCGTCCGGCCACAGCACGCCATCTTCGGTGATCTCGCTGAACATCGGCAAGCGTTTCAACACACCGCGCTCCCTGGCGGCACGCAAAGCCGGCGTGAGCGGGATGCCGGTGACGGAAACCACCGACCCCGGAACCAGTCCGCGCCTGACCCTGTCCTCGACCATGGCGACGGCCGCGCGGCCGTCTTCCTGCACGAAGGGCGTGTCCCGGAAGCGCGGTTCGTGGCGGGTCACCCATGTCGTGCCCGCCACCTTGGAAATCTCGTCCAGATGCTGCAGCGCCGAAATCCCACCGCCCACGACGATCACATGCTGTCCCGCGAATTCGTCCGGGGTGCGATAGTCGTGTGAGTGAAGTTGCCGGCCCGTGAACTGCGCCGCGCCGGGATAATCGGGAATGACGGGCGTCTCCCAGGTTCCCGTGGCATTGATGATACCGCGCGCCGAGAACATCTCGCGGTCCGTCTCGATCCGCAGCCGTCCGGACCGCTCGCAGACGACCTTGACGGTGACGGGGCGATAGACCGGCAGCTCGAACTTGCGTTCATAGGCGGCAAAATATTCGGGCACCGCCACGGATGCCCTGGCTTCGCCGCTGGAGGTGTCGACGGCTTCGGAAAACTGCATGCCGGGCAGATCGTGCAGGCGATTGACGGTGCTGAGCGTCAGAGACGGCCAGCGGTGCTGCCAGGCACCACCTGGTGTCGGATTCCTGTCCAGCACGAGGAACTGCCGCCCGACGGCGAGGCCCAGCCTGCCGAGATGATAGGCCGACGACAGGCCCGCCTGGCCCGCGCCGATGACGACGATGTCGACCTTGAAGATTGTGTTTGTCGAAGCGGCCTGCTGCTCGGCCACGCTTATGCGCCTACGGCATCGAGCCGCGCCTTGAGCGCCGCCACGTCCTCTTCAAGCGTACGCACGCGTTCTTCCAGTTCACTCAGGGCCGAACCGGCAGGCGCGGCGGCACGCGCGGCCGGAGCCGGAATCGACGACACATCGACATCGCCCGAAAGCAGATGCGCGAAACGATCCTCGCGCTGACCCGGCGCACGGCCGATCTCCTTCACCAGCGGTGGGCGCCGGCCGACCAGCATGTCGAGTTCGGTTTGTACCGCTTCGGCCGAACCGAAATTGGCCATGCGATCAGTGCGGGTCTGCAATTCGTTGAGCGTCTGCGGCCCGCGCAGAAGCAGCATGGCGACCAGCGCGCTTTGCGGGGTCGTCAGGCTGAATTTTCGTGAAGCCATCTGCTCGTAGCGGTCGGCGCGCGATGCCATCATCCGCCGCGCCAGCCCCTTCTCCTCAAGCGACTTCAAGGTTCGGCTGATGTCGACCGGCTCCAATGCCATCACCGGTTCGCGCGAGGTCTTCTGGTTGGTCGCGGATTGCAGCGCGTTCAACGTCAGCGGATAGACGTCTGGCGTCAGAAGCTGCTTTTCCATCAGGCATCCGAGTACGCGGACTTCGAGAGCGTTGAGGTGAGGGAAGTCTTCACTGGACATTGGCGATTTACTCTATCGTGCAGACTATTTCTTCAACCCGCTCGTTCAAACGGTCAAGCTTGACGGGAGCGATCAGTTTCTCGGCAGCACGCACGCCAATCGTCTTCACATCCGGAAGGTTTCGGCTTGCGATCACATAGAACTGCCATTGCAGGGGGTCTCGATGATCCGCGTTTTCATCCGCAATGGTATGTAGTGACAACACATACATATGTGCGTTGCGGCCAGGTGAAGGGACCCATGTGTCGCCATCGACCCAAAACCCTGTGCGTGGTGCAATATCCCAGGACGCCTTTGAAAGCCGTGACTTCGACCAAGTCTGCAAAAGCGCGCTCTGCTTGACCTCCAGCTTTATGCTACCGCGCTCGAAATCATGTCCCGCATAGTCCGACGAACACCATTTCCAAGTGGGAAGTGCTGCGGCTACGATCGCTTCAACGATGACGGATCGGTAGACATTTGTAACAAGTGGTTTGCCAAAAATGGCTTCCGAGGCCAAAGCGACGACTTCGGCACTCGTTGACGGTCTGGGTTTTGCGCTCCCCGTCAGACCCTTCTCTCCACCATCATCTTCTTGATCTCGGCGATCGCCTTGGCCGGGTTAAGACCCTTCGGGCAAGTCTGCGCGCAGTTCATGATGGTGTGGCAGCGGTACAGACGGAACGGATCCTCGAGATTGTCGAGGCGTTCACCCTTGGCTTCGTCCCGGGAATCGATCAGCCAGCGATAGGCCTGCAGCAGCGTCGCGGGACCGAGATAGCGGTCGCCGTTCCACCAATAGCTCGGGCACGAGGTCGAGCAGCAGGCGCACAGGATGCACTCATAAAGCCCGTCAAGCTTCTGGCGGTCCTCATGGCTCTGCAGCCATTCCTTCGCCGGCTCCGGCGACACGGTCTTCAGCCAGGGCTCGATCGAGCGGTGCTGCGCGTAGAAATTGGTGAGGTCGGGCACGAGGTCCTTCACCACCGGCATGTGCGGCAGCGGGTAGACTTTCACGGCGCCGGAAATGTCGTCGCAGCCCTTGGTGCAAGCCAGCGTGTTGGATCCGTCGATGTTCATAGCGCAGGAGCCGCAGATGCCTTCGCGGCAGGAACGGCGCAAAGTCAGCGTCGGGTCGATCTTGTTCTTGATGTAGAGCAGCGCATCCAGAACCATCGGCCCGCAATCGTCCATGTCGACGAAATAGGTGTCGATGCTGGGGTTCTCGCCATCGTCCGGTGACCAGCGGTAGATGCGGTATTCGCGCAGGTTCGTGGCGCCTTCCGGCTTCGGCCAGGTCTTGCCCTCTTTGACCTGCGAATTCTTGGGGAGTGCGAGTTCGACCATTACCTGCGGTCCTTTCGGATGACGAGCTTCAGCCCGGACCAGATTTCATCGATTGCCGCGACCTTGACGTCGACCAGGTCGAGCTTGAGCGCCTCAGTGCGCACCACGTCCTCGGTCACGTCGGTCGGCACTTTGGATGCCTTTTTCGGCCATGACACCCAGATCATGCCGTCGCGCTTGATCGCGGCCTGCAGACGAACGAGACCGTCCTCGATCTCGCCGCGCTGCCTGGTGAAAGCGTGGACGACATCATGGCCGGTATCGGCCTCGATCTCCGCCCAGGCCGCGAAGCGCTTCACCGAGGCGAAGCGGACCGCATCGGCAAGCCACGCCAACTGCTCCGGCAAGGCCAGGAAGGCGGCATTCATGCCGTCCTTCAAGCCCAGCTTCGCCGCAAGCGGCGTGCCGGAGTATCCTGCGGCCGCCAGCGCCATTCTATTTCTCCGCGTGAACGTAGACGGCGTTCACAAAGCCCGTGCAACGACCATGCACGCGCACTTCAAATGCTTTGCCAACTTTTTGCTTCAGCTCGCCACCGACTGGGGGCTTTGCTAGGCATCTGATGTGCCCGACGTTCTTCGAGTAAAAATCTCTACTTGACGATTGGGCAGTCGCGGCATCTTTCCAAACGGGTATGTCGTTCACCATCTTCGCGGTTTTGCTGGAATTGTCATAGATATAGACCGTCTCAGCTGACGCCACTTGCGTCGCCAAGCCAACCAAAACCACCGAAGCGATCAGACCCTTTATCATCCTCTCAGTACACCCTGGCCTTCGGCGCGATCTTCGCCGGGTCGATGCCGCCCTTGTCGACCGGCAACTGGGTTTCGGTGTGCACGCCGCGATAGGTCAGCGTCACCTTGCCGTCCTCGCTCACCTTGGCCAGCGTGTGCTTGCGCCAGTTGGCGTCGTCGCGCGCCGAGAAGTCCTCGCGGGCGTGGGCGCCACGGCTCTCCTTGCGCGCCTCGGCGCCATAGACGGTGGCGATGGCGTTGGCCATCAGGTTTTCCAGCTCCAGCGTTTCCACCAGATCCGAATTCCAGATCATCGAGCGGTCGAAGACCTTGATGTCCTTCAGTTCGCCCCAGATCGCGGAGATGCGCTTGCAGCCCTGTTCCAGCGATTCTTGGGTGCGGAACACGGCTGCGTCTTCCTGCATGGCGCGCTGCATCTTGTCGCGCAGCACCGCCGTCGGCGTGCTGCCATTGGCATGACGCAGACGGTCGAAACGGTCCATGATCTTTTCGAGCGAACGCGGATTGGCCGACGGCACGGACGAGGTGCGGTCCACCACCTGGCCGGCACGGATCGCCGCGGCGCGGCCGAACACGACCAGGTCGATCAGCGAGTTGGAGCCGAGGCGGTTGGCGCCGTGCACCGAGGCGCAGCCGGCCTCGCCGACGGCCATCAGGCCGGGCGAAACGCGGTCCGGGCTCTTGGCGGTCGGGTTCAGAACCTCGCCCCAATAATTGGTCGGCACGCCGCCCATATTGTAGTGCACGGTGGGCAAAACCGGGATCGGCTCGCGCGTCACGTCGACGCCGGCGAAGATTTTCGCCGATTCCGAAATGCCGGGCAGGCGTTCATGCAGCACGGCCGGGTCGAGATGGTCGAGATGCAGGAAGATGTGGTCCTTCAGCTTGCCGACGCCGCGGCCCTCGCGGATTTCCATCGTCATGCAGCGCGAGACGACGTCACGCGAGGCCAGATCCTTGGCCGACGGTGCGTAGCGCTCCATGAAGCGCTCGCCTTCCGAATTGACCAGATAACCGCCCTCGCCGCGCGCGCCTTCGGTGATCAGGCAGCCGGCGCCATAGATGCCGGTCGGATGGAACTGCACGAACTCCATGTCCTGCAGCGGCAGCCCGGCGCGGGCGGCCATGCCGCCGCCGTCACCCGTGCAGGTATGCGCCGAGGTGGCCGACAGATAGGCGCGGCCGTAACCGCCGGTCGCCAGCACCACCATCTTGGCCGAGAAACGGTGAATGGTGCCGTCGTCGAGGTTCCAGGCAACGACGCCCGTGCAGGTGCCGTCGTCGTCCATGATCAGGTCGAGCGCGAAATACTCGATGAAGAACTGCGCGTTGTTCTTCAGCGACTGGCCGTAGAGCGTGTGCAGGATGGCGTGGCCGGTACGGTCGGCCGCGGCACAGGTGCGCTGCACGGGCGGACCGTCGCCGAAATTCATCATGTGGCCGCCGAACGGGCGCTGGTAGATCTTGCCTTCCTCGGTGCGCGAGAACGGCACGCCATAGTGCTCGAGCTCGTAGACCGCGGCCGGCGCTTCGCGCACCATATATTCCATGGCGTCGACGTCGCCGAGCCAGTCGGAGCCCTTGACGGTGTCGTAGAGGTGCCACTGCCAGCTGTCGGGACCCATGTTCTGCAGCGATGCGGCAATGCCGCCCTGCGCCGCCACGGTGTGCGAACGGGTCGGGAAGACCTTGGTGATGCAGGCGGTGCGCAGCCCCTGCTCGGCCATGCCGAGCGTGGCGCGCAGGCCAGCGCCGCCGGCGCCGACGATCACCACGTCGAACTTGTGGTCCACATAGGTATAGGCGGAAGCTGCGCTGCCGCTTTTTGCGTCCTTGGCCAAAACGTCAGCCTCCGAATGCCAGCTTGAGCAGGGCGAAGATCGAGGCCACGCCGACCGCTATGGTGAAGAATGTGTTGAGGATCAAAAGCACCAGCTTGCCGCCCTCGCCGTGGACGTAGTCCTCGATGATGACCTGCATGCCGAGCCGCATGTGATAGAGCCCCGAAACCAGGACCAGGATCATCGCCAGCGCAACCAGCGGATGGGCCAGCGCGGCGCGGACCTCGGCGTATCCCGCGCCATTGATGGCGATGAGAAACCCGACGAAGAACAGAAGCAGCGGAATGTTGGCGATGGCCGTCAGCCGCTGGCGCCAGAAATGCATCGTGCCTTCGCGGGCTGAGCCCAGGCCGCGCACCTTGCCGAGCGGCGTGCGCATGTCGGAACGGTTGGCGCTCATCGTTCAGCCTCCCCGGACCATAAGGCCGACGACCCAGACGAGGATCGTCAGCACGACCGAAACGGCCAGCGTCGCCCAGGCGATCTTGGAGGCGGTGTGCTTCTCCAGCCCGACCCCGGTGTCCCAGATCAGGTGGCGGATGCCGCCCGCCATGTGGTGCATCAGCGCCCAGGTGTATCCAAACAACACCAGACGGCCGAACCAGGAGCCGAAGATTCCATTGACGAAATCGAAATAGGACTGCGGGCCGGCGGCCGCGGTCAGCCACCATGCGACCAGAAGCGTACCGAAATACAGCGCGCCACCGGTGATGCGGTGCACGATCGACATCGTCATGGTGATCGCCGGCCGATAGATGGTCAGATGCGGCGAAAGCGGTCTGTCTCGGGTGGCTGGTGAGTGGCTCATGGCTCCCCCGTTCGGCACTCTTTTCGGCAATGCAAACGCGGCATCGACGATGCGGAATGCGACTATGGACTGCCGGGTTCTAAAACGCTTTTTGCACCGCGTCAAAGCCAGAAAATCGTTTCGGAAAAGTCATTTAGTATGACGAATAAGCGCACCCGAGCCTTCAACCGATTGAACTTCTCGGCCCAGGGAAACCCTTCCCTTCGGCTGGCCCATCGGAAGTGAGCGCCAAGGATCAGCGCGTGCAGGGGATCGGCGTTGCATTGCCTTTCATGACCAGCACCTCGCGGCCGTCGATCACGATTGCGTCATGGGCAGCGCCGAATCGGCTGTTCTGCCCCGCCGGCGAAGCCGGCAGCTCCTCGCTGATGCCGTCCGGGCCGAGCACACGGATCGCCGTACCGACATTCTCGATCGTCATCATGCCGCCGTCGGCGCAATTGTAGGTGGCCGTGCGCGGCTGCGGCGTATCCTTCGCCACCAGTGTCGCCTTGGGCTGGCTGACTGCCGCAGAGGATGACGACTGCACCTTCGGGGTACCGCTGTTCATGCCGGGATGACCCGGTTCCGAGACACAGGCCGAGAGCGCGAAAAGCGCGATGAAAGCGGGCACAATTCGGGAAATCTGGCCTAGCGCCATGCGAATCCTCCAGGCGGCCAAACTAGTCGCGGTGGTCTCGATAGATCAAGCCATGACATTAACCATGTTAAGCAATGCCGCGCTTCGAAGCGCGGCAGCCTCTTAACAAAGGTTAAGAAAAGGTTAATTGTGCGATTCGTTGAAGCTCAGCTCGCCTCTCGAAGGAGGATGCATCATGCGTTCGAATTCCGCCGGATGGCGCATTGTCGGCCTTATGCTTGCCGCAACGGTGCTCGGCCAAGCGACGCCGGCATCGGCCTGGTCCAGCAACCGCGATCATGTCTATGCCGACTCGTTCGGCAACCTCGTCATCGACGGTGCTGCCGGCTACAAGCGGATTCTCGTCGGCGAAGGCGCGATGGCCAGGAAGATGGCCGACTATACGTCTGCCGGCCAGCCCAAGGTCAGATATCTCGATCGCTCCGGCTATTCCTCGGACGAACGCGACTGTTATCGGCCGCCGGCCTTCGTCAAGGGCCGCACCTATATGTACGGCCTGGCCGACGGCGAAATGCCGGAGATCAGTCCCTGCCGTTGAAGCCGTTGCCGGCTGGCTTGCCATTGGGCTTCGGCACCATGGCGATCGGCCCTGCCGCAACCCTAACCTGGTCGCGCCCGCTCTTCTTGGCGCCGTAGAGCGCTTCGTCGGCCCGGTTCATCAGATCGGCGAATGCCTCGCCGGGCCGAAGCTCGGCAACGCCGAAGCTTGCCGTGCAGCGATAGGTCTGCGGCAATCCCTTGATGCTCAGGGCGCTGAAAGCGCTGCGGGCTCCCTCCGCGAACAGGCGCGCCGTCGCCAGATTGGTGCCGGGGAGCATCACCGCGAATTCCTCACCGCCCAACCGCGCGGCAAGGTGGCTCTGTCCGGCCGCGTCGCGCAGGAATGAGGCGAAGATCTCGATGACGCGATCGCCATAGGCATGGCCGAAATTGTCGTTGACCAGCTTGAAATGATCGAGATCGGCGATCACGAGCGACACCGGCAACCCCTGCCGCGCCGCCTCGCGCAGCGCCACTTCGGCATGACGCTTGAAACCGCCGCGGTTGAGCAGTCCCGACAGCGTATCGGTCTCCGACTTCGATGTTGCCTCGGCAAGCACGTCCCGCACCAGGATGACCAGCAGCAACAGCGCGATGGCCATGGCAAAGACCGTGCCCAGCGACTGCGAGACCATGGCGTAGTTGGTTTGCAGATAGGCCTGGGGATCGGCGCCCCAGCCACCCAGCGCATGAGCGATCAGCGGCTTCGATGCAAACTGCAACGCACTGGCCGCGAGCACCGCCATCAGGAAAATATCGAGCTTGTCGCGCCGCTGCTTGGATGACCAGACGATCCAGAGGCCAATCAGCTGCATGGCGGCATAAGGAAACTGGTAGGCCATCATGCGGGGGAAGGATTGCCTGGGCAGGTCCTGCACGAAATAGACGATGACCGAGGTTGCCACCAGAAAGACGGTCATGAACCGCCATGGCGGATCGATGCCATATTTGTGCGCGAGCCCGATGTTAAAGATCAGCGTCGCGGCAAGGAAGACGGCAAAGGCGGCGACGACCGGCGGCGTTGCATAGTTGAACGCCGGAATGGAAAACTCCACCACGAAATAGGCCATGCCGACGGCATAGCCGAGTGCCAGCCAGCGAGCGGCGACGCGGCGCGTGTCGTAGGCGGCAATGGTCATGAAGGCCGCGGCCAGCAGGCCGGCCACGAACAGGTTGATCGCGAGGATAAAATTCGCACCGCTCATCGTGACAAATCTATCCGCAGCCTCAGGTCCGGTCGCAACGGTTACGTCAATTTAGCAAGAGCTGAATGTAGGGCTCCGAAGCGAACAACAGGTTAATCCAGCACTTGTCGCGCCATCGTCAGCCCGCGGCGGGCAAATCCCCCAACGGGGTTGGCGACGGTCTCTGGAAGGAGAGCCGGACGCTGTTGCGGCCATTCTGCTTGGCTTTGTACAGCGCTTCGTCGGCGCGCTCCGTCAGGGGAGCGAGTTCCTCGTCGCCAAAGCGCCCCGCCACGCCGAAACTGGCGGTCAACATGGTGCCGGTGGGCACCCCTTCCGGCACTTCCGAAGAGAAGGCGGTGCGCACCGTTTCGGCGAACAAGCGCCCGGCGACAAGATCGGCGGAAGGCAACAGCACGGCGAACTCCTCACCGCCGACGCGGCCGACGGCAGCGCGTGGCCCGGCCACCGCCTGCAGGCGCGCGGCGAAATTTGCAATCACGCGGTCGCCGACGGCATGGCCGAAGCGGTCATTGACGGCCTTGAAGTGATCGAGGTCGGCCAGCACCAGCGTCGCCGGCTCATTCAAGCGGGCGCAGCGCTCCAGCATCAAGGCGGCCCTCTGCTCGAAACCCCGACGGTTGAGCAGCTTCGAAAGCGGATCGGTCTCGGACTCAGCCTCCAGCTCCTTGATCGTATCCAAGGCAACGGCCGTGAGCAGCGTCAGCGCGATCAGCAGCGAGAACACCATTACCGAAAGGCTGGTGGTGAGCCAGTAGGACGAGGTTATCGGCGGCGATTGACCCGCATTGACGCTGTCGAACATGGCCACCGCGAGAGGGCGAACGAAAAAATCCGCCGCCCGCAGACCGGCGACCAGGACGATCATCCGGTCGATCACCGAACGCCGTTTGGCCTGGCGCAAACGCATCAAGGCGACCACGCACATGGCGCCGAGCCCGTAATTCACCGCGAAGACCCGCGCCGGGAAACTGGGCTGCGCGAAGAAGAACCACAGCAGGCAGCCCATGCCTGCCGCGACGCAAAGCAGGAGTTGCACGACGGGAACCTTGAGCCCCTGCCGCAGGATGATCGCCGCCGCCAGAAGAAACAGGGCGCCGAAGAACAGCGTGTTGGCGACGATCTTGGATGCAATCGGCCCAAGACCGAAGTCGAAGGATTGCAGCGTGAAACCGATGGCAACGGCGAGATAGCAGAGGCAAAGCTGCAGAACATAGGTGTTCTCGCGCCGGAATGACCACAGCACGAAGAAGGCCGTCGACAGCACCATCGACAGCACGGGATTGAGAAGAGAAATGAAAAGGCTCTGATTCACCGCCCGGTGCCCGACATCCCAGCCCTGCAAGGCTAGAACGAAGCGGCAAACAACGGGTTAAGCGACGGACCACAAAGGCGGCTTAATGACGGAAGAGGCGGCTTGGCGCCGTCAGCCGGTCGCCGCCAGCTCCTCCAGGATGCGCATTGCATCGTCGGCGCGATCGGCGGGCACGAAAAGATGGTCGTGATGGAATGCCGAAACCGGGTTCACGCCCATGCCGGCCGCCGCCAGGCGCGGCAGGATCGCGGCCAGGAAGCCGACCGCCCCCAGCGACGAATGAATGGACAAGGTGATCATCCGGCATGGGAATGTGCCAGCCAGGCCGGCGCCCCGCGCCGCGTCCTCTGAAAGGATGCAGGTCCAGCCTTCGTCTTCCCGAAACACCATGAGGGGCTGCACGCCGCCAGGCAATTCGTCGGCCAGGGGAATGGTCACGAAAACAAAACTATCGGGTTGCAGGATCGGCCGCATCGACCTCAGTAATGTCGTCAGATCCGTTTCGCCTGTCATGGCTGCGGCCCGCCGCTGGTCATCGGTTTTCTCCAAAGGTGAACCTATCGTTGGCCTGATGCGCAAACTCACCAGGTCACAAGCGGTTTTGCCCAGTATGAGCGGCGACCCTCGGCAAAAACGCAAGGGGCTTGTAGGATCGCCCGCCCGCCGACCGTCCTAGGAGCACTCTTTGTAAGTTTCAACAACCGGAGGGATTTCCATGGCTAACATTTCGCACACCGCAAACCCGCACATCGGCACCACGTCGCCCCGCATGGTTTGGGCCGGCCGCATCCTGAGCGGCCTCGTGATCTTGTTCATGATCTTCGATGGCGTCATCAAGCTGCCGCCGCTGGATGTCGTTCCGCAGTCGATGGCCCAGCTTGGCTGGCCGACCGACGTCGGCACGGCACGGCTTCTCGGCATCATCAGCCTTGCCGCCGCCGCCCTGTATGCCTGGCCGCGCACCGCCTTTCTCGGCGCCATCCTGCTGACCGCCTATTTCGGCGGCGCCATCGCAACCCATGTCAGGATCGGCAACCCGCTGTTCTCGCACACTTTCTTTGGCGTCTATCTGGGCATCATCATGTGGGGCGGCCTATGGTTTCGCGATGCCCGGCTGCGCGCTTTGCTGCCGTTTTCTCGTTGACGTCGGATATACAAACCCTGCCCGACTGCTCGATTTCGGATCGAATCGAATGCCAGCGCGTTAGGATCAGGCGGGGCGGCATACCGCGCCCGAGAGGAACGATCATGAAGAACGTCCTGATCCTGATGGCGATGCTCGTGCCGCTCGCCGCATGTTCGCAAACGGAGCGCGGCGCTGCGATCGGTGGCCTTGGCGGCGCTGCTGTTGGCGCTGCCGTCGCCGGCAATCCGGTCAAGGGCGCGGTCGTCGGCGGTGCCGTCGGCGCGGTTGCCGGCGCGCTGATCGGCAATGCGAACGAGCCGGGCAAGTGCCGCTATCGCGACCGCGACGGCCGCGTCTATGTCGCCAGCTGTCCCGACCGCGGCGGCTATTACAGTCAGGGCGACCCGGACTATCGCGACCGGCCCGGCGGCTACTAGCAGAAAGGCCGCCGCGCTGGACCCGCCGAGCCGGCGAAAACCCGTATACGCAAATAGGTCGGTCGCGACGCAATGTGTCGTGACCGACTGTTGTCTCCGGCGCCGAGGCGCTCTATGCCCGATCCGCCGGCTTGGCCGGTCGCGTTCGAGTAGCGGGGGCCATTATGATCGTGCGGCCGAAACCAGGGCTGTTGCAGCTCTTCTTCATCATGCGCGGTTCGATCGTACCGCGCATCCTGCCGCAGATTCTCGGCTTCGCCGCCTTTGCCGCCGCGGTGGTCGCGCTGGTGCGGCATTTCAACATCGAGCTCAGCGGCTTCACCATCGCGCCTTTCGGTCTGCTCGGCGTGACGCTGTCGATCTATCTGGGCTTCCGCAACAACGCCGCCTATGACCGCTGGTGGGAGGCCCGCAAATTATGGGGCCAGCTGGTCTACGACATCCGCAATCTTTCGCGCGCGGCAACCGGACTGATTGCGAACCGATCGGACCATCGCGCCCTGCTGATGGACTCCCTGGCCTTCTGCCACCTGCTGCGCGGACAGCTGCGCAAGGTGGACAGCCTGAACGAAGCGCGCGCGTTCATCGGCGATGCTGTCGACGACGTCGCTTTCACCAATCGCGCCGACGAAATGGTTAGGCGCATGGGCAAGCGCGCCGCCACGCTGCGCGAAAACGGCACGTTGGACAGCATCGGTTACCGCATTCTCGACGAGCGGCTATCGGCGATCGCCGCCATGCAGGCCGGTTGCGAGCGCATCGCCGGCACGCCCTTGCCCTTCGCCTATACGCTCCTGCTGCACAGGACAGCCTATGTCGTCTGCCTGCTGCTGCCTTTCGGCCTGGCCACCAGCGCCGGTTGGGTGACGCCGCTTTTCACCGCGCTCATCGCCTACACTTTCTTCGGGCTCGACGCGCTTTCGGAAGAACTGGAGGATCCGTTCGGCACGGAGGCCAACGACCTGGCGCTCGACGCTCTCTGTCGAGTTTGCGAGATCTCGGTGTATGAGGCGCTCGGCGAACCGCCACCGGCAATGCTGGCGGCGGAGAACTTCTTCTATTCGTAGGCCGTCGCGGCGACCGAGCCGCCTTTGCTACGCGACCTTGCTCTCGCCGTTGCGGTAGGTTTCGATGATCCGCGCCGCGCCAACGCTGTCGACGGGCGGGCTGAACAGGAAGCCCTGGATCTCGCCGCAGCGTTCTTGCCGCAGCAGTTCGAGTTGTGCGCCGGTCTCGACGCCTTCGGCTGTCGTGTCGATGCCGAGATTGGCGCCAAGGCCGATGATGGCGCGCACGATCGCCATGGATTCGCGACTGGAGCCGATGTCGCGCACGAATGAGCGGTCGATCTTCAGCCGGCTGAACGGGAAGCGCCTGAGATAGCTCATGCTGGAATAGCCGGTGCCGAAATCGTCGAGCGCCACGCGCACGCCGATTTCCCTCAGTTGCTGCAGCAAAGCGAGATTGGCGCCGGTATCGGCAAGCAGGACCGATTCCGTGATCTCGATTTCCAGCCGGGACGGATCCAGACCCGACATATCGATCGCGACGCGGATCGTCTCGGCGAACTGCCCCTGGCGGAATTGGACCGCGGAGGCATTGACGGCGATGATGAGGTCGTCAGGCCAGGAAGCCGCGCGCCGGCAGGCCTCGTCCAGCACCCAGCGACCGATCGCTTCGATCATGCCGGTTTCCTCGGCAAGCGGAATGAACTCCGCCGGCGACACCATGCCCCGCCTTGGATTGCGCCAGCGCACCAGCGCCTCGAAGCCGCGCAAGCCACCGCTGCGCAGCGATATGATCGGCTGGTAATGCAGCTCAAGTTCACGGTCGAAATCGGCGGAGCGCAGCTCGAGCTCCAGCGCGCGACGTTCGCGCATTTCGACATCCATCTCCGGCTCAAAGAAATGGAACGCGCCCTTGCCGTCGCGCTTGGACCGATAAAGCGCCAGATCGGCACATTTGAGCAAGGCTCCGGCTTCGCGCGCGTCGACAGGCGCCATCGCCGCGCCGAGGCTCGCACCGATCGAAAGCCTGTGTCCCTCGTAACCATGCGGTTCGGAGATTGTTTGGATGATGCGCCTGGCCAGCGTTTCGACATCGTTGCGGCCCAGCGCACCGCGCAGCAGCACGGCGAATTCGTCGCCCCCCAGCCGCGCGACCAGATCGGTCCGGCGCAACAGCCTGCGGATGCGCGCGGCCGTCTCGATCAGCAGCGAATCGCCCGCGGCGTGGCCAAGTGTGTCGTTCACGGCCTTGAAGTCGTCGAGGTCGATCAGGACGAGTGTGAATGGCTGGTGGCCCGCGACGGCGGTCGCCACCGCATCCTCGATCTCCTGCGAGAATGTCGTGCGATTGCCGACGCCGGTCAGCGGATCGTGGTGGGCCAGGAACGAGACGCGTTCCTCGGCGCGTTTGCGTTCGGTGATGTCGACGATGGTCGACAGCATCGCCGGCTGTCCACCGACGGTAATGGCGCGAGCATATTCGACGACGTCGAGATCGGCGCCGGTGGCGGTGCGATGGCGGACAAACCGCTCGCCGGAAACCGCCGGCCGATCGGCTGTGCCGGGCACCAGTTTGCCGATGCTCAGCGCCAGGAACTCGGCCCGGCTGCGGCCGTAGAGATTGAGCGCCGCGGCATTGACGTTGAGAAAGGCGCCGCCGTCGGCGCGCCGCACATACATCGGCACCGGGTTGTCGTCGAACAGCGAGCGGAACAGCATCTCGCGATTGCGGATTTCGCGGATGTCGGTCAGCGTTACCGCCAGAAGTCCTTCGGTCTCCGCCACACCGACCTGCAGCGAAATAGCCTCTCCGTCGAGCTCATATTCGAGTTCGAGCGAAGGCGCGGCGACGCCATGCGCACGCGCCTCGCCACATCGATCGAGCAAGTCCGTCAGCCTCTGGGCGGCACACGTTTCCGACAAAAGATGGTAGCGCATGGCTTCCGCGGAAACACCGAGCAGCCGCGCGGCGGCATCGTTCATGCTGAGGATCTGATAGTCGCGCGCTTCGCCGCTGGCCGTTTCCAGCGCGCTCAGCGCCATGATGCCTTCGTCGGTGGAGTTGATCAGCAATCTGGCAAGGTCGACCTGCGCTTTGCGCGGCCGTGCGAAGATAAGGAAATATTCGCCCGGCCAGCGGCAGGACAGCGGCAGCGCCAGCACCTCGACCGTCGACACCATGCCGTCGACGATCGAACGGCAAAGCGTCAACCGTGGCTTCGCCGCCAGACGCGAGAGATCGATGGCACCGGCAACGGCCCGCTGCAGGGCAAACGGCAGCGCGGAAAGCGAGACGGCGGGTTCGGCAAGCCCGGCAAGAGCGCCGAAGCGCGGCCCGGCGCGCAGAATGAACCCTTCGCGATCCGCCGCAATCCGCACCACCGCCATCTCGTCGGCGAAACGACCGACGCTGCCCAAGGCCAGTTCTTCGTAGGGCGGCAGGGCGCCGTCGACACAGGCCGCCTGCCAGCGCCGCAGCACCAGCCTGACGTCGTCGAATTCCGTTTCGACCCTGGTCGATGCCCGCGTTGGCGAGAACCCGTCGGGCTCGACCGGGTCACGCAGCGATCCTGCTCCCCCATTCAGCCCGTTTGCCCGCACCACCGTCAGCATCATTTGAGCCCGCCACCATCGCAACGACCAAAGGTCCGGCGGTGCCGGACTCCCAGTCGATGTCGGATCGATCTTTCAGCACATGCCGAACCGGATTCGGCGCAATGGCCCGGCATCATGCCCGCGCGAACGGTCGTGGTCCGCGCGCCATCGAAACCACGTTAGCGGCGACTAACTTACTCGTTGCTTAAGCCGAATGTCATATAGCCGTCATAGTCTGGTGGAGACGAAGCCTCGGCCAGCGCTGAGCCTTTCGACGCGACCGGACGGACCTCAACCCATGAGGATCGGCCGTACGAGATTGAGATGGCGGAAGGTGAAATCGAAGAAACTGCCGATGCGCGGTGTCTGGCGCAGATCGGCTCGCGTGAGAAGATACCAGCCGCGCGTGAGGTCCTGCACGGGTGGAAGAACCTGAACGAGCTCCTCTTCCATGTCTGCAATGGCGGTGGGTAGCGGCGCGACGCCGACGCCCGATTTCACTGCGTGCAGCACCCCAAGCACGCTGTTGTTGCGCGCAATGACCTTGGCGCCGGGTGCGACAGCCGATAGCCATTTCGCCGCGCGATGGTTGACGAGCATCCCATCGAAACCGACAAGCGCGTGATGGCCGAGGTCGTCAACCCGTTCCGGCCGGCCGTGATGTTGAAGATAGCTTTTGCTGGCATAGACCGCCCATATCGAATCGGCGATCTTTCGGCCGACCAGCGTTTCGTCATCCGGCTCACCTGAGCGAAGCGCCACATCGGCTTCACCCTTTCCGAGATCGAGATAGCGGTCGCTCATCACGAATTCGATCTTCAATCCCGGGTGCTTCTCGTGAAAAAGATCGAGATATGGCGACCCAACGAGGCGCGATACCAGCGGCTCGGGACAGGTCAGGCGAATGACCCCGACAAGTTCGTTCCCGTGAGCGTGGATCTGGTTCTGGAGAACCGCGACTTCAGCCTCGACGCGCTCGGCTGTGGGAAGCAGCGCCTCGCCAAGGGCGGTCAACCTGTAGCCCGTCGGATGCCGAACGACGAGCGCAAAGCCGGCCCGACGTTCGAGCTCGACGAGCCGCCGATGAACCGTGGACTGGTTGACGCTGAGCGTCCGTGCCGCCGCCAGCGTGCTGCCCTCGCGCGCGACGGCAAGCAGATAGCGCAGGTCGTTCCAGTCGAACATCCTCAACTTATGCGCTTCTGCACGGCCGCTCTGCAAGCTTGCGGCTGCCGGAGCGGCCGGTCCCGCGTTAGCCTTCATTCAGCAACGATGGAGGAGGCGATGCACAAGACAATGGCCACCAGGGATGCCATCGCGGGCATGACCGTCGGTATCACCACCTCGGCGCAACTGTCGGGCGCCGCGAAGCTCTCGGTCGTACACCGCGAGAAAACGACCGGTATGCCGATGGAGGAAATGCAGGAAATACGGGTCCTGCTGGCCAGGCTCGATCCAGGCGATTGCACACCCCGTCACAGCCACCGGCACCCCGTGACGGTCTACATGCTGGAAGGCACGTTCACGCTGGAGCTCGATGGACGGACGCCAGTGGAGGTGAAGGCTGGCGAAGTCTTTGTCGAGCCACCGCACATAGCCATGACCGGCCGCAATCTAAGCGCGGGTACGCCGGCGCGGATGGCGATTTTCTATGTCAGCAAGCCTGATACCCCGTTCGCCGACCCCGTGGCTTGATAAATGCAAAACGGCGGGCCTCTCGACCCGCCGTTTGCCTGCGCCAGATTGGCGAAATTTACTCGGCGCTCGTCTCGGCCGGAGCAGCGGCGCTGGCCGCGGCAGCAGCAGCCGCTTCCTGGGCCTTCTGCAGAAGAGCGGCGCGTTCCTGCGCCTTCTTGCCCGGCTCCGCCTTGTTCGGGTTCGAGCGAGCTTCGCGCTTGGCGATGCCAGCCTCGTCGAAGAAGCGCAGCACGCGGTCGGTCGGCTGCGCGCCGTTGCTCAGCCAATGCTTGGCGCGGTCGGCGTCGACCTTGACGCGCTCGCCGTCCTTCGGCAGCAGCGGGTTCCAGGCGCCGATCGCTTCGATGAAGCGGCCGTCACGCGGCGAGCGCGCATCGGCAACGACGATGTGGTAGTAAGGACGCTTCTTCGAGCCCGCACGGGCCAGTCTGATTTTCAGTGACATTTTATTTCTCCTAAAGCTCTGTTTCTCGTTGGTCGGGTTACGGCCGGGTTCAGCCGGTTTTGCTTGCGCCGTTTTCCGCTGCGATCTGCTCGTGATGGCGGATCACTTCGCGGATGACGAAGTTCAGGAATTTTTCTGCGAAATCGGGGTCGAGATGCGCTTCCTTGGCGAGGCGACGCAGCCGCTCGATCTGCTCGGTCTCGCGCTTGGGGTCTGCCGGCGGCAGGCCGTGCGTGGCCTTCAGCACGCCGACCGCCTTGGTGCAGCGGAAACGTTCGGCCAGCATATGGACCAACGCCGCATCGATATTATCGATCGAGGCGCGGTAGCCGGCGAGCTGGGTCCGGGCGTCGTCCATGGTCACGTCGTCGCTCATCCCTGCCTCACTTCTTCTTGGCCGAACCGGGCAATCCGCCCGGACCGCCCAGACCCGGCAGCTTCAGCCCGCCCGGCAGGCCGGGCAATCCGCCGCCGCCGAGGCCCGGCAAACCACCGGGAAGGCCCTTGGGCAGCCCGCCGCCGAGGCCGGCCGCCTCCGCCTGCTTCTTCAGCGCTTCGAGCTGCTTGGGATCCATCTTGGACAGGTCCGGCATACCGCCCATGCCGGGCATCATGCCGCCAAGGCCCATCTTGTTGGCAAGGCCGCCCATCAGGCCGCGCATCATGCCACCGCCTTTGCCCTTGCCGCCCATCGCCTTCATCATGTCGGCCATGCCGCGATGCATCTTGAGCAGCTTGTTGATTTCGGCGGCATCGGTACCGGAGCCGGCGGCGATGCGCTTCTTGCGCGAGTGTTTCAGAACGTCGGGATTGGCGCGCTCGGCCTTGGTCATCGACGAGATGATGGCGAGCTGGCGGCCGAACATCTTGTCGTCCATGCCGGCCGCGGCCATCTGGTCCTTCATCTTGCCCATGCCGGGCATCATGCCCATGATGCCGCCCATGCCGCCCATCTTCTGCATCTGGCCAAGCTGGTCGGCGAGATCGTTCAGGTCGAACTTGCCCGACTGCATCTTCTTGGCCATCGCCGCGGCTTTTTCCGCGTCGATGTTCTCGGCGGCCTTTTCGACCAGCGAAACGATGTCGCCCATGCCGAGGATGCGGTCGGCGATGCGCTTGGGATGGAATTCCTCCAGCCCGTCCATCTTTTCGCCGGTGCCGATGAGCTTGATCGGCTTGCCGGTGACGGCGCGCATGGAGAGTGCCGCACCGCCACGGCCGTCGCCGTCCATACGGGTCAGCACCAAACCGGTGATGCCGACGCGATCGTCGAAATTCTTGGCGAGATTGACGGCGTCCTGGCCGGTCAGCGAGTCGGCGACGAGCAGGATTTCGTGAGGGGTCGACGCCTTCTTGATGTCGGCCATTTCGACCATCAGCGGCTCGTCGATATGCGTGCGGCCGGCGGTGTCGAGGATGACGATGTCATGGCCGCCAAGCTTGGCCGCCTGCACGGCGCGTTTGGCGATGTCGACCGGCGTCTGGCCAGCGATGATCGGCAGCGTCGCCACCTTGGTCTGCTCGCCGAGCTGGCGCAGCTGTTCCTGCGCGGCCGGGCGGCGCGTGTCGAGCGAAGCCATGAGCACTTTTTTGCCCTGGCGCTCGGTCAGCCGCTTGGCGATCTTGGCCGAAGTGGTCGTCTTGCCCGAACCCTGCAGGCCGACCATCATGATGACGACCGGCGCCGGCGCATTGAGGTCGACGGCAACGCCCTCGGCGCCCAGCATCTCGACCAGCTCGTCATGGACGATCTTGACGACCATCTGGCCGGGCTTGATCGACTTCAGCACCGCCGCGCCAACGGCCTTTTCGCGCACCTTGTCGGTGAACGAGCGCACCACTTCAAGCGCGACGTCGGCTTCGAGCAGCGCACGGCGCACTTCGCGCAGCGCTGCCGAGACGTCGGCCTCCGACAGCGCGCCGCGGCCGGTGAGGCCGTTCAGAATTGAGCCAAGTCGCTCTTGCAGCGATTCGAACATGCTACTTCCTTCGATCCCGAGTGGTCAGACCCGAGAAGTAATGCGCCCGCCCCGATCATCCAAGCAAAGCCGGAGCGCGATGGCCCAAAACCAAAAAGCACCCGGGGGCGCGCTGCGCTGCCGGGTGTTGGCCTCCGGGATCGGTCTGGAGCGCATCTTGCGGCGCTCGCCACGTCCCGGTCGGCTTTCGCGAAGATGGTCGTCGCGGAAGTTGTGGGCCTTTGACAGCAAAAACCGCCGGGAGTCAAGGCAAACGGGGATGTTCGGCGGCTACGGCGCTCTATCTTTCTACCCTGAGGAGCGAGGAGGAGACCGCCATGACCCACGATACAACCCCGATACCGGTACCGTCGTTGCCGGAAACCCGCTCGGAAGCGGTCACCGCCGCCGTCCACTATTATCGCGCCGAGATCGCCCGCATGGCGGGATGGCGCGAGCGCATCGATCACACCACCAATTGGGCGATCACCGTCGTTGCCGCGCTGTTGTCGGTCTCGCTGTCGACCGCCACGGCCCATCACGGCGTGCTGCTGTTCGCCATGCTTCTGGTCTATCTTCTTTTGATGATCGAAGCGCGTCGCTATCGCTTCTTCGACGTCTATCGGTACCGGGTGCGGCAGTTCGAACGCCACTATTTCGCCCAGGCCTTCTCGCCGGTGCCCGATGCTTCCGCGAACTGGCAGCAGATTCTCGGCCAGAACCTGCGCGAGCCGCGCTTCTTCATCTCGACCGGCGATGCGTTGTCGCGACGCCTGCGCCGCAACTACATCTGGATGTTCCTGATCCTGCTCGCGGCATGGGTGCTGAAGATTTCGACGCCGAAACTGCAGCATGAGGGAAACAGCCTCGGCATTTCCCAATCGTTCCAGGACGTGGTGACCAACGCCAATCTCGGCCCGATCCCGGGCCTGTTCGTGCTTGCGGCGGTGACCGCGTTCTTCCTCTGGCTGCTTTACGCCTGCCTGCGAACGCAGGACGACACCGGCGAAAGCGGCTTCGGCGAAGTGCACGTCTAGGCCAGAACCTATTTTCCGATGCCGTGGTCGGGCCCAACCCTGAGCGGCGAACGTGGATGGAGCAGCAGCACCGCGGTGAGCAGGCTAGAGACGATGCCGATGCCGGCGATCAGCACGGCATCGAGCCCGGCCCAGCTCGCATCCTCCAGCGATCTTGCCTCCAACAGGGCAAACCCGCCCAGGCTCTTCTGGTGCGAAATCAGCAGGAAGCCGAACAGATTGTTGCCGAGATGCGCGCCAAAGGCGGCACCGAGATTGCCCGTCACATAAACCAGCATCATCAGAACAGCGGCGAAGGCACCGATCGAAATGAGGCCGGCGGCATTCATCGCCGGCGTCGCGCCGGCACCCCAGTGCAGGGCGGTGAAAACGAGCGTCGGCAGCAGCGCCCAAATCAACGGGCTGCGGAACCTCTTGGCCAGTCCGCGCGGCAGGTAGGCGCGAAACAGCAGTTCTTCCGAGGATGTCTGGATGAATGCCAACAGCGCAATGGGCACCAGCGCCAGCAGCCAGGAAACCAACGCGATCGACCCACGCCAGATACCGGGGTTGATCAGATAGAGCAGGATCTCGGACAGGAGGGAGGTCACGACGACGGCGGCGAGCCCTTTCAAGAAACCAGACCGCGAAATGCGGCGGCTGGTGCCGAAGAGAGCGGAGAGCGGTTCGCCATGGACCCATCGCATAACCAGCCACGCGCCGGCCCAGATGCCGGAGAACGTGCCAAGCGAAATGAGTATTCCGGCGGGCGATGCCAAGAACGCCGCCGGGTCCTCCCCCTCGGGCAGCACGGAAAGCGGCGGCATTTCGAGCAGGTGCATGCCGAGATAGATCGCGACGAAGGTCGAAAGCCCCCAGAACAAAAGGATGATGACCGTGCCGAGCACGAGCCGCGGCAGCGTCGTCTTTCCGTTCGGGCCCGAGCGGTAGGCTTCGAAGGCAGCGGGATCGATGGCCATAAGGCCTCCTTTTGGTGTGTCCGAAAGCTAGGCGCAGGAGCTTAGGATTAGGTTTCGAAGGTTCGCGCGCGCCCTGAAATCCGTTTCCCAATGAACACAACCGCCGGCGAAATATGCCGGAGGGTCAAAAAACGCTTGATCGACGGCGGGTTCTAGCCTCTTAGCCGGATATGGCGGAGTTGCGCGAATAGCGGTGACAAGCCGGTTTTTCGCTGTAAATTCGCGCAGACGAGGTGATTCAGGCAACCAGGAGACGAGAATGGCATTGCTTGCCAAGGGGAAGGTTTTTGCGGCCACGGTTCTGGCTGTTGTAGCAGCGGCGACCGGAGCCCAGGCTGCCGGCAAATGCGGCAAGGATGGCAGCGGCTTCGCGGCCTGGGTCGAAGCCTACAAGTCCGACGCGGCGCGCCGCGGCATCGATACCGGCCCGCTGGCCGGCATAAAATACGACACCGGCGTCATCCGCATCGACCGCAGCCAGCACAAAGCGTTCTCCGGTTCGGTCGAACAATTCCTGGCGCGCCGGGCGCCCGCTTCCTACGTCTCCAAGGCCAAGGGCTACATGAAGTCGCAGGCGGGCCTGCTCAAGCGCATCGAAGACCGTTACGGCGTCCAGCCGGAAGTCGTGCTCGCCATCTGGGGCATGGAAACCGGCTTTGGCGCCAATTCGGGCAACAAGAGCGTGTTCGGCCCGCTGGCGACGCTGGCCTATGACTGCCGCCGCTCGGCCTTCTTCACCAACGAACTCGATTCGGCGCTGGAAATTGCCCAGAAGGGCTATATCGCCGCCAGCCAGATGAAGGGCGCCGGTTTCGGCGAACTCGGCCAGACGCAGTTCCTGCCATCCAAATATCTGCAATACGCCGTCGACTTCGATGGCGACGGCCGCCGCGACCTGATCCATTCGCGCGCTGACGTGCTGGCCTCGACCGCCAACTTCCTGAAAGGCCATGGCTGGGTCGCCGGCGGCGGCTATGGCCCCGGCGAGGTGAATTTCCGTGTCTGGAACGACTGGAACCGCGCGTCCGTCTACCAGAAAGGCCTGGCGGAATTCGCAAGGCGGATCGCCAACTAAGTAGCCACGCGATTCAAGCGAGGGCCTTGTTTCCAAGCAGGCCCTTGCTTGAACCTCTACATTTTCGGGGCGGTGCCGACCTTAGCGCCCCTTTATGACCTTCCAGACCTCGCTATGCCGGTTTTCCTGAAGGCGGTTGATGTCGGAATAGGTGATACGTCCGCTCGCCATGGCTTTGACCAGGCGTTGGCAGAAAACCGCGGGCGCGCGCTCCTTCGACACGCCCATGAAGGTTCTGAATTCTTCCTTCGCGGACAGCGGAAAGACAGCATAACTCTTCATACACTGGTCCATGCCGGCCTTGATGTCCGGTTTGTCGCCCGCAAGAGAAATCTGGCAGGCTGACAGAACAGCGATTGCCGCCAACAATGGGCGAAACTTCTTTCGCAATGGATAGTCCCCCTCGTCTGAATAATAGTCCAATCTGGAAAAGCGTAGAAACGCCGGGTCAAAAGGAATGTCCCCATTGCGTTTGTCAATGCGAAGAATCCGGCGATCCAGAAGCCGAAGCGCCCGTGTATTGCACTACATACCCAAACGAGTTGTTGAGTTTACCCCTCACGGACAATCCGGTGCGCGAAAGCAGTTCCTACTGGACTTCGATCTTGTAGGAGCATCCCGCCAGCACCTTGCCGGGATGCGTCTCGACGGTTGAGACATTGAGGCTGATACGCGTGGCGAAGGTGACGCCTTCGGCGCTCTCGGTTTTGTCCGATACCACTTTCTCGCCAAGGAATTTCTGCGGGCTGGAAATCAGCGGCTGAATGCCGAGCTTCTTTGCAACGTCCGCAGCCACCACGCCGTCCAGCACGGCCATCGGCCCGCTGGACGTAAAGACGATGCTTTTCGCCTGCGCGCCAAAGACCGCGACCGGTTTTTCCAGTTCGTATTGCGCCAGGAAGGGATTGTTGCTGTCGACCTTGCGCCAGCCGAGCTTTTCGGCGGCACCTGCTTCTCCGGTCAGCCAGAAAGCGAAACCATTATAGGCCGGCACATCGGCCCGGCATTCAATCAGGGCCGGAAGATCGAGGCTGCCGGGGTCGAATTCCTGTGCGACGGCTGGCTCCGCGGCAAGCAGAGCCAGACCGGTCAGGCACAGAGCGGTGCCGCGCACGTTCAGCGGCGGTTTCTGGCCGCCAATGTACGCAGGCGCAGCGCGTTGAGCTTGATGAAGCCGGCGGCGTCCTTCTGGTCGTAAGCGCCCTGGTCGTCCTCGAAGGTGACCAGCTTGTCCGAATAGAGCGACTTCGCGCTCTCGCGGCCGATGACCATGACGTTGCCTTTGTAGAGCTTGAGCGTCACTTCGCCCTCGACGTCCTTCTGGCTGAGGTCGATTGCCGCCTGCAGCATCTGGCGCTCGGGCGAGAACCAGAAGCCGTAATAGATCAGCTCGGCATAGCGCGGCATCAGCTCGTCCTTGAGGTGCGCGGCACCCCGGTCGAGCGTGATCGACTCGATGGCGCGGTGCGCCTGAAGCAGGATCGTGCCACCGGGGGTCTCGTAGACGCCGCGGCTCTTCATGCCGACGAAGCGGTTCTCGACCAGGTCGAGACGGCCGATGCCGTTGTCGCGGCCGTAGTCGTTGAGCTTGGCAAGCAGGGTCGCCGGCGACAGGCGCTCGCCATTGATCGAGACGGCATCGCCCTTTTCGAAGCCGATCTTGATGACGGTAGCCTTGTCGGGCGCGGCCTCGGGCGAAATGGTGCGCATGTGCACGTATTCGGGCGCCTCGACCGCCGGATCTTCCAGCACCTTGCCCTCGGAGGACGAGTGCAGAAGGTTGGCGTCGACCGAGAACGGCGCCTCGCCCTTCTTGTCCTTGGCGACCGGGATCTGGTGCTTCTCGGCGAAGTCGAGCAGATCGGTGCGGCTCTTGAACGACCAGTCGCGCCACGGTGCGATGATCTTGATGTCGGGATTCAGCGCATAGGCCGACAGTTCGAAGCGGACCTGGTCGTTGCCCTTGCCGGTGGCGCCGTGGGCAATCGCGTCGGCGCCGGTCTTCTTGGCGATCTCGACGAGATGCTTGGAGATCAGCGGACGGGCGATCGAGGTGCCGAGCAGGTAGACGCCTTCATAGACGGCGTTGGCGCGGAACATCGGGAAGACGAAGTCGCGGACGAACTCCTCGCGCACGTCCTCGATGAAGATCTCCTTGATGCCGAGCATCTCGGCCTTCTTGCGCGCCGGTTCCAGCTCCTCGCCCTGGCCGAGGTCGGCGGTGAAGGTGACGACCTCTGCATTGAGCTCGGTCTGCAGCCACTTCAGGATGATCGATGTGTCGAGGCCGCCGGAATAGGCGAGCACAACCTTCTTGACGTCTTTCCACTTGGTCATCTTGGAGGGTAACCTTCTTGCGCTTGGCCAGAACCGCATTTTTGCGGCAGCACTATTAGTGCGGTTCCGATCCGGGGGGAAGCGGCCAGGCACGCCAAAATGCATGGCGTTGGCGACGTTCAGCCCAGGCACCCGCCACCCGGTCGAAAGGTTTCATTGACTGTACTTGCGCAAGTGCGAGGCCGATTCAGTCGCGCGGCGCCGCAAACTCCACCGGGTTAAGTCTGCCTTCACGATTCAACCGGTAATTGACCCGGGCTTTCCTGATCGCCTCCCATCCAAGGTCCTCTGATCCAGATGCGCGTCATCTCCTGCATCGCCACGGAACATAATCTGTGGCTCGTCCTGCTCGCCGCTTTCCTGTGCGTCACCGGCTGTTGGGTCACCTCCGGCCTTTTCCAGCGCACCAGGAAAACCGATGGCATCCAGGCCAAGGGTTGGCTGGTTTTGACGGCGGTTGCCGCCGGCTCGTCGATCTGGTGCACGCATTTTGTCGCCATGCTGGCCTATGATCCCGGCGCGCCGATCTTCTTCGAACCGCTTCTGACTATGGCCTCGCTGATCATCGCCATCATCGGCACCGGGCTCGGCTTCGCCTGCGCAACCAGTGGTGGCCGCTACATGGCGCCTGTCGGCGGCGCCATCGTCGGCCTGGCGATCTCTGCGATGCACTATACCGGCATGGCCGCCTATCACGTTGCCGGTATCGTCGAGTGGGACAGCGCCTATGTCACCGCTTCCGTTCTGATCGCAATCGCCTTCGGCGCAGTGGCGCTGGCACAGTGGGTGCGCGGACAAAGCCGCAATGCACTCTTCATTGGAACCGGCGTTCTGGTTCTGGCGATCGTCGGCCTGCACTTCACCGGCATGGCCGCGGTTTCGGTGACACCGATGTCCTTCGTCACCGGTGGCACCAATCCCAGCGTCCTCGAAGCGATGGCCGTTTCCGTGGCGATCGTCGGCTTGCTGATCGCCGGCACCGGCGCCGTCAGCTACCTCATCGACGAGCGCATGCGCTTCGAGAATTACGAGCGCTTGCAGCAGCTCGCTCTCAACGATGCGCTGACCGGCCTGCCCAACCGCACCAGCTTCACCGACTATCTGGTCAACGAAATCGAGCGGGCCGCCGAAACCGACGACACCAAGGTCGCGGTGATCGGCATCGATCTCGACCGCTTCAAGGAAATCAACGATCTGCGTGGCCACGCAGCCGGCGACCATGCGCTGAAGACGGTGGCGCGCCGCCTGGCGCGCCTGTTGAAGGACGGCGAATTCACGGCGCGCCTCGGTGGCGACGAATTCGCGGCCATCAAGCGTTTCACCGAGCAAAGCGACCTGCTCGACTTCGTGGCGCGACTGGAAAAGGCGCTGTTTCAGCCGCTGCGTTTCGACGATTTCGAGATCGTTACCGGCGCCAGCATCGGCGTCGCCGTCTACCCGCTCGATGGCGAAGACAGCGAACGACTGGTGAGCAATGCCGACCTTGCCATGTACCGCGCCAAGGCGGACGTGCAGCAGGCGGTCTGCTTCTACGAATCGGCCATGGACGAGGCGGCCCGCGACCGGCGCGCGCTCGCCAACGATCTGCGCCATGCCATCGACCGCGGCGATCTGGCGCTCCACTACCAGTTGCAGGCTTCCGTGCTGACCGGCGAAGTGACCGGCTACGAAGCGCTTCTGCGTTGGCGCCATCCCGAGCGTGGCATGATCCCTCCGTCGGAATTCATCCCGATCGCCGAGGAAAACGGCTCGATCCAGGCCATCGGCGAGTGGGTCTTGCGCACCGCATGCCGGCAGGCAGCGGGCTGGCACAACGGACACAAGGTCGCCGTCAACCTGTCGCCCAAGCAGCTGTCGCACAGCAACCTGCCGAAGCTGATCCACGAAATCCTGCTGGAGACCGGCCTGCCGGCGCGCCGGCTTGAGCTGGAACTGACGGAATCCGCCATCATCGCCGACAAGGCGCGAACCCTGCATGCGCTGCGCCAGATCAGGGCACTGGGGGTTACGATTGCCATCGACGATTTCGGCACCGGCTATTCCTCGCTCGACACGCTGCGTTCCTTCCCGTTCGACAAGATCAAGCTCGACCGCTCCTTCATGGGCGACATCGAACAAAGCCCGCAGGCGAAGGCCATCGTGCGCGCCGTGCTGGCTCTCGGGCGCAGCCTCGAGATCCCGGTGCTCGCCGAAGGCGTCGAGACAAAAATCCAGCTTTCCATCCTGCAACAGGAAGGCTGCAACGAAGCGCAAGGTTTTCTGCTTGGCCGGCCTCAGCCGCTCGGCAAGATCATCGAAGCCAACTTTGGCCCGGAAATCGTCGAGGACGCTATGGAAACCACCGTCTCCGTGCGCCCGCCTTTGAAACGCCTGGGTCGATAGCCCCAGGCAACTGTCTCTGGAGCGGTACAAGCTTATCGGCTATGGCTCGGCTTGCCTGCTGCTGGGAGCCTTTCCATGTCCTTTGTTCCGGACAACACCACGCTGATCCAATTCGCCATCGCCACCTTCATCCTGGCGATTACGCCCGGACCGGACATGACCCTGTTCGTCAGCCGTACGCTGAGCCAGGGCCGCGCCGCCGGCTTCGCCTCGATGGCCGGCGCATTGTCGGGCACATTGATCCACACATCGCTGGTTGTGGTCGGCGTTTCGGCGCTGATCGTCGCCTCGCCGATGGCCTTCTTCGTTTTGAAGATCTTCGGCGCCGGCTATCTGGTCTTTCTCGCCTGGCAGGCGGTCACCAGGGGCTCGGCCTTTTCGCCGGAAAAGAAGGCTGGGCCGCAGATTTCACTTGCCCGCGCCTGGGCGGCGGGACTTGGCGTCAACCTGCTCAACCCGAAGATCATCCTGTTCTTCATGACCTTCCTGCCGCAATTCGTCTCAGCGCACGATCCCAACGCGCCGGGCAAGCTGTTCTTCCTCGGCGCGATGTTCGTGGTGCTGTCCATTCCGGTGACCGCGCCGATGGTGTTCGCGGCGGAGAAATTCTCGGCGGCGATGAAGGCCAGCCCGCGCGTCACGCGCGTGGTGGACTATCTGTTTGCCGGGGTATTTTCGGCCTTCGCGCTCAAGATCCTGACGGCCCAGGCGAAGTAGGCGGATTGTCGTCCCGCCACCAGCTTGCCGCCCACCGTCCCGCGCAAAACCAGTAGACAATGCCGCCGACCATTCCGGCGCCAATCAGCGCCAGAATGACGCGCGTACCGGTGATCATGAAATCCGGATCGCCGGACTGGCGCGAAAAGCCGATAATGGCCGCGGCAACCACGCCGCCGCCCAGCGCATAAAACAGCCAGTCACGGCGGGCGAGCACTTCCGACAACAGGATGAGCAGCGCCGACGGCGCAAAGGCGAAATAGCCTATGAACAAGGAAAGCAGCGGTATGGTCACCACCAATGGGCCGTTCGCCATCAAACGGGTTTCCTCAGCCGTGAAGCCGGCCGAGCCGAGAAACAGCACATTGATGAAGGCACTCGCCGCCAGCGCGGCAATCGCATAGCCGAACAGGATGACGAGGCAACGGACGAAATAGGCCGCGAAGCGGCTCACTCGCCGTGCCCTGCGATCATCATCGCCTCAAGCGCCAGGCGCTCGGATTTCTTCATCCGCTCCGATTCCGACTTCAGCTGGCCGCAAGCGGCCAGGATATCGCGCCCGCGCGGCGTGCGGATCGGCGAGGCATAGCCGGCATTGTTGATGAAGTCGGCGAACTTCTCGATCGTCTCCCAGTCCGAGCACTGGTAGTTGGTGCCGGGCCAGGGATTGAACGGGATCAGGTTGATCTTGGCCGGGATGCCCTTGAGCAGCTGCACCAGCGCCTTGGCATCTTCCGGACTGTCGTTGACGTCCTTCAGCATCACATATTCGAAGGTGATGCGGCGCGCATTGGAAAGACCCGGATATTTGCGGCAGGCGTCGATCAGCTCTTTCAGCGGGTACTTCTTATTGATCGGCACCAGGAGATCGCGCAAATCGTCGTTGGAGGCATGTAGCGAAATGGCCAGCATCACGCCAATCTCCTCGCCGGTGCGGAAGATTTCGGGCACGACGCCGGAGGTGGACAGCGTGATGCGGCGCTTGGACAAAGCCAGCCCATCGCCATCGGATGCAATGAGCAGCGCCTGCTTCACCGCCTCGAAATTGTAGAGCGGCTCGCCCATGCCCATCATGACGATGTTCGAGACCTTGCGGCCCTCGGCCGGCACGATGGCGCCGGCCGGCGTGTCGCGGTCGGGGAAGTCGCCCAGCCGGTCACGAGCGGTCATCAGCTGCGTCAGGATTTCTTCCGCCGTCAGGTTGCGCACCAGCTTCTGCGTGCCGGTATGGCAGAACGAGCAGGTCAGCGTGCAGCCAACCTGACTGGAAATGCACAGCGTGCCGCGCCCTTCCTCGGGGATATAGACCGTCTCGATTTCCACCGGACGGCCGGCGCCGCGCGGTGGGAAACGGAACAGCCATTTGCGGGTGCCGTCGGAAGAAATCTGCTCCTCGACGATCTCGGGCCGCGTGATGGCGAAATGCTGGTCGAGAGCGGTGCGCAGATCCTTCGAGATGTTGAACATCTGCGAGAATTCGGAAACGCCGCGCACATAAAGCCAATGCCAGAGCTGCTGCACGCGCATCTTGGCCTGCTTTTCCGGCACGATGCCGGCGGCGACCAGCGCCTCGGCCATTTCGGCGCGGCCAAGGCCGATCAGCGACGCCTTCTGGGTCGTGCCGGCGCGGGCGGCGAGAGCGGCACGCGTGTTGCCATCGGTGATGTCGAGCGAAAGGGTCATAGCGATCTGGCGTGGACTGTTACGATTTCGGCTAGATAGGGTTCAGGCCGCACATATCACAGCTGCGACATGGCGTCACGATGGTGTCGCATCCAGCATGGCGACAGCCCGTCGAAAACGACCTGTCAGGCCGATCGTTCCCGTTTTTGTCGAAAAACAAAAGCCGGGCGCGTGGCCCGGCCTGTCGTCGGCATGTCTGGAAAGCCGCGCCTACTTGCAGGTGGCGATCGACTGCAGCGCCGCCGAAATGCCCTTCAGCGAAAAGACGTAGGACGTCGGATTGCCGCGACCGGATTTGGCGGTGACCTTCATGTCCTTGCCGGTCTTCATGGCTGCGATCAGCACCGGTTCCTCGGCAGCGTTCTCCACCCAGGCCGACTTGCCCTTGGTGAACATCGAGAACGACTTGTTGTCGATGGTGACGACAGCCTTCGAATTCTGCTGGAACGCATAGCCGGCGATGAACTGCGGCTCGTAGGAAACCTGCTGACCCGGACGCTGGCTGACGAAGAAGAACATGTCGCCGTGGTCGAGCGTCGGCGGCTGCTTGTCGGTCGGCACGGTCAGGACGTAGCAGACCTTGCCGCTCGCAGCCTTGTAGCTGTAGGTGCCCCAGGCATTGTGCTGGCCAATCTTGGTCGCCTGCTGGGCGAGCGCCGGCACCGCCGTGGCAAACAGGGCCAGACCGGTGGCAATAGCAATCAATCCGCGCATTTTCTTTCCTGTATTCCAAACTATGCGGGTGCCAGGCAGGACCCCGCCCGCCGTTTCGCTTTAGTTTGATTTAATCTGGGTTACCAAAGGGTGAACTTTCCGAGGAAAAGAACGCCGCCTTCAGAAACCGTTGCCTATTCCGGGCCCTAGCCGCCTTGCGACAGGGGCCCGCACCCCATGGCAGACATGGAGAGCACGAAAACGGCAAGAATTTGACTGGAGGAAATGGCGCCCGTCATGTCGGGCGCCAGGCGCGACGGTGTCGTCAGTCGTGCTCAGCGATGGCGTCGCGCGCGGCCTGGCGATGCGCCGGCGTGATGTGGGAGCTCACGGCCGTGATCGCCGCCGTCAAAACGGCGATGTCGTCGGTGAAGCCGATACCGGCGACAAAATCGGGAATGGCGTCGATCGGCAGCACGAAATAGGCCAGTGCGCCAAACAGGATCGCCTTGACCTTGACCGGCGTTTCCTTGTCGAGCGCGCAATAATAGGCAGCGACCACGTCCTCCATGAACGGGATCTGTCGTGCCGCCTTCTTGGCCGTGCGCCAGAATTTCGCGCGAACGCTCCTTTCCTGGGCTGGGCCATCGCCCGGGCCGAAGAATTCGTAGCTGCCGTCGCGCACCATCCTGGAGCCCCCGAAACAACGAGGCACCGACTTGGCCTCGGCCGAGATGTGGGAAGTACCGAACCCGCCTGCAAGATGCCGCCCCGCCAAGCGGTACGACCGCCCAATCAGTTGCCGGCGATGCGGTCCATCTTCTTGGCCAGTTCGAAGTCGAGCGCGGTCAGCCCGTCGGCGTCATGCGTGTTCAGCGTGACGTTCACGGTCTTGTAGACATTCGACCAGTCGGGGTGATGGTCCATTTTCTCGGCGGCCAGCGCCGTCCGCATCATGAAGGCGAAGGCTTCCGAAAAGTTCTTGAAATCGAAGGTGCGGGAAATCGACTTGCCGTCAGCGGCAAGAGCCCAGCCGTCCAGTCCGGCCAGCAACGCGGCAACGGCCTCCCGGCTCAATTTTTCTCTCGTCATGTCCTGCTTCCGTGCTATCGCGATTGGGATTGTTGGCAAGATAGCGTGGCAGCCGATGCGCGTGGAACCCCCAAAATCGATCCTGTTTGTTTGCCTCGGCAACATCTGCCGTTCTCCGCTGGCCGAAGGCGTCTTCGGGCACGTCCTGGCGACGCGCGGCATGGACCAGGCCTTCCGGCTCGATTCGGCGGGAACAGGCGGCTGGCATGCCGGCTCGGCGCCGGACCCGCGCTCGGTCGACATTGCCGCGCATCATGGCATCGACATTTCCGGCCAGAAGGCGCGCAAGGTGACGCCTGACGATTTCGACCGCTTCGATCTGATCTTCGGCATGGACCGGTCGAATGTCGCCGACCTGAAGGCCGCGGCTCCATCGTCCGCACAGGACCGCATCCACCTTTTCCTGGAATTCGCCGGCAACCGCGGCAGCGAGGTGCCGGATCCCTATTATGGCGGGTCCGAAGGCTTCGCCTCGGTCTACCGCATGATTCGCGAGGCGTCGGAAACCATCGCGACCCGGTTGGAGGGACGGGCGTCCGCATCCAGCAGCGGCCAGGCCTCTTCCACGACATAGGGGCCGCCGCCGACCGAATCGCGCGACGACATCAGCACGAAACGGCCGACACGGAAGGGCATGGCGGCGAAGTTACCGCGCGCCGAGAGATAGTGGGCGACCTCCAGCGGGCTGGAATTGCGCAGCCGCGCGAGCGTGACATGCGGCGTGAACTTGCGCGGATCGGTCGGCACGCCGAGACGCTGGCAGATGCGTTCGATCTCCGCCTGCAGCGCATTGAGGTCGGGCGAGGGCGCGACGCCGGCCCATACCGCATGCGGCTTCTTCTGTCCGAAAGCGCCGACACCCGACAGCGTCAGCGAAAACGAGGGGCGGTGGACACGGTCCAGCGCATTGGCGACCTCGTCGGCGACATGGCCTTCGACATCGCCGATGAAGCGCAACGTCAGATGGTAATTCTCGACATCGATCCAGCGGGCGCCGGGCAGGCCGCCCCTGAGCAGGGAGAGTGAGAGAGCAGCATCACGCGGAATTTCGAGGGCGGTGAAAAGACGCGGCATGGTAAGCCTCCTGTCCTCGAATCGATCTCTCACCTACAGCGAATCACTGAAAAGCGGCGGGAGCAAGAGGTTTATTTTGGGCGCCGCGCCCATTTCCGTCGATCCGCGCAGCCGGCTCAGGATTTTCCGGCCGTGGCCTGAATGGCCTTTTCGACCGTCGGCAGGATACGCTCGACGATGACATCGATGCCTTTGGCATTGGGGTGCATGCCGTCGGGAAGCTGCAAGGCAGGGTTGCCGGCAACGCCGTCGAGAAAGAACGGATAGAGCGGCACTTCGTATTTCTGGGCGAGCCTCGGATAGAGCGTACCGAACGCCTCGCCATAGGCGTGGCCGAGATTGGGAGCAGCAACCATGCCGGCGAGCAGCACCGGGATTTTGCGCTCCTTCAGTCGCGTCAGCATCTTGTCCAGATTGTCCTCGACCAGCTGCGGGTCGATGCCGCGCAGCATGTCGTTGGCGCCGAGTTCAAGAATGACCAGCCTGGTCCCGTCCGGCACCGACCAGTCGAGCCGCGCCAGTCCGCCGCTCGACGTGTCGCCGGAAACGCCGGCATTGGCGACGGCGACATCATATCCCTTGGCGCGCAAGGCGGCCTGGAGCCTGTCGGTGAACCCTTCGCCGGGCGCCAGGCCGAAGCCCGCGGTCAGGCTGTCGCCGAAGCCGACGATCTGGACTTGTTCGGCCCGGGCGGCTGAAATCGGCATAAGCGCCATGAAAAATGCGACAAAGACGGCGAGATGTTTGAAAGCCATGCGGCAAGCCCCATATCACCGGGACAGTCCCGCCCCGTTTTCTCCATATAGGACAGTTTCGCTTTGACTGAAGCCGTCATCCAGCTGAAGGACGTTTCACTGACCCTTGGCGAGGGCGCCTCGTCGGTGCATGTGCTGAAGGGGATCAGCCTCGATGTCGCGGCGGGAGAAGCCACCGGCATAGTCGGACCGTCCGGCTCGGGCAAGTCCACTTTGCTGATGGTGCTGGCCGGTCTGGAGCGGGTCGACGCCGGCAGCGTGCGCATAGCCGGCGAATTGCTGAACGGCAAAAGCGAGGATCAGATTGCTTCGTTTCGGGGCCGGAACATTGGCATCGTCTTCCAGTCCTTCCACCTCATTCCCAACATGACGGCGCTGGAAAATGTCGCCGTGCCGCTGGAACTTGCCGGCGCCGCCGATCCATTTGGCGTTGCCGCGCGCGAACTGGCGGCGGTCGGTCTTGCGGATCGCGTTACTCACTATCCCGGCGAGCTTTCGGGCGGCGAACAGCAGCGCGTGGCGATCGCCCGTGCGCTGGCGCCGTCGCCGCGCATCCTCATCGCCGATGAGCCGACCGGCAATCTCGATCAGGCGACGGGAAAACAGGTTGCCGACCTGCTTTTCGCCAAGGCTGTGGAACGCGCCATGACGCTGGTGCTGGTCACGCACGATCCCGCGCTCGCGGCCCGCTGCACGCGCCAGATCGCGATGCGCTCGGGCCGGATCGAGGCAGGCGCGATCCTCGCCAGGATCCCGGCTTGAGACCGCGCGGATGAACGGCGCCTCGGTTCCCAATCCTCTGGCACGAACGCTTGCCCTGGCGGTTCGTTTTTCCTTGCGCGAAATGCGCGGCGGCCTGTCCGGCTTCCTGATTTTCATCGCCTGCATCGCCCTCGGCGTCGCGGCGATCGGCGGTGTCAATTCAGTGGCGCGATCGATTTCAGACGGCGTCGCCACCCAGGGCCAGACGCTGCTTGGCGGCGATATCCGTTTCCAGCTCAACCAGCGCGACGCGACCGCGGCCGAGCGCAGCTTCCTGGACGGGCTTGGCACTGTTTCGGAAAGCTCCGGCATGCGCTCCATGGCGCGCCTGATGGACGGCTCCGACCAGGCTCTTGTCGAGGCCAAGGCTGTCGACCAGACCTATCCGCTCTATGGCACGCTCCAGACCGAACCGGCGCTGCCGCGCGAGGCTCTATTTTCGGAGAATTCGGGCGCATTCGGCGCTGTCGCGCCGGACATCCTGTTCGAACGGCTGCATCTGAAGCCCGGCGACCGCCTGAAGCTCGGCAACGCCACGTTCGAACTGCGGGCGATGCTGACCAGCGAGCCGGATGCGGTGTCCGATGGCTTCGGTTTCGCGCCGCGCCTGCTGATTTCCAAGGAAGGACTGGCAGCCTCCGGCCTCGTGCAGCCGGGCAGTCTGGTCGAGAACGCCTACAAAATCCGTTTGCCCGCTCGGGCCAGCGAGGCCGACATCGAGGCCATCCGCCAGCAGGCGACCGACAAGTTCCCCGAGGCGGGCTGGTCGATCCGCAATCGAACCAACGCCGCACCGGCTTTGTCGTCCAACATCGAACGTTTCTCGCAGTTCCTGACGCTGGTCGGGCTCACCGCGCTGGTGGTCGGCGGCGTCGGCGTCGCCAACGCCGTGCGCGCCTATCTCGACGGCAAGCGTTCGGTGATCGCCACCTTCAAGAGCCTCGGAGCCTCGGGCGGCTTCGTCTTCACGGTCTATCTCGTGCAGATCCTGATGATTTCCGGGCTGGGCATTCTGCTCGGCCTGCTGCTCGGCGCGGCCATGCCGTTCGCGGCGAGCGCCGCGCTGCAATCGCTCATTCCCGTACCGGCCGAAGGCGGGTTTTATCCCGGCGCGCTGACCCTTGCCGCGCTGTTTGGCGTCATGGTGACGCTCGTCTTCGCATTGCTGCCGCTCGGTCGCGCCCGCGACATTCCAGCCACCGCGCTGTTTCGCGAGATGGGGTTTGAAAGCCGCGGCTTGCCGCGCTTGCCTTATGTCGCGGCTGCACTGCTCATTGCCGCGGTGCTTGCCGGTCTGGCGGTGCTGCTGGCCCACGATCGTCGCATCGCCGCCATCTTCGTCGGCGCGACCATATTTTCATTTCTCGTGCTGAGGCTGGTGAGCGCGCTCGTCCAGCTTGTCGCCAGGAGAAGCCCGCGCGTCCGCTCCACCGCGCTGCGGCTGGCGGTCGGCAACATTCACCGTCCCGGCGCCCTGACGCCATCCGTCGTGTTGTCGCTGGGACTTGGCCTGACGCTACTGGTCACGCTCGCGCTGATCGATGGAAATCTCAGGCGGCAGATCGGCGGCAGCCTGCCCGAGCGCGCGCCGAATTTCTTCTTCGTCGATATCCAGGCGGCCGATGTCGACGCCTTCTCCGCTCTGGTCGCCAGGGAAGCGCCGCAGGGAACGCTGGCCAGGGTGCCGATGCTGCGCGGCCGCGTGATGGCGCTGAACGGCGTCGCCGTCGACAAGATCGCCGTACGGCCTGAAGGCGCCTGGGTGCTGCGCGGCGACCGCGGCATCACCTATGCAACGACCATGCCCGAAAACGCCACGCTGTCGGCCGGAAACTGGTGGCCGGCCGACTATCAGGGCGAACCGCTGGTGTCCTTCTCGGCCGAGGAAGCGCATGCGCTCGACCTGAAGATCGGCGATACCGTCACCGTCAATGTGCTGGGCCGCAACATCACCGCCAGGATCGCCAATTTCCGCCAGGTGCAGTGGGAGACCATGGGCATTAATTTCGTCATGGTGTTTACGCCCAACACCTTCGCCGGCGCGCCACATTCCTGGCTGGCGACGCTGACGGAAAAGACCGCGACCACGGCCGACGACGCCCGGGTGCTCAACGCGGTAACCCGCGCTTACCCGGCGGTGACGAGCGTGCGGGTCAAGGATGCGCTCGAGATCGTCAATCGGCTGGTCGGCCAGATCGGCACCGCTATCCGTGCCGCCGCCGGTGTGGCACTCGTCTCGTCCGTGCTCGTGCTGGCCGGCGCACTGGCCGCCGGCAACCGGGCACGCATCCACGACGCGGTCGTGTTGAAGACGCTGGGCGCCACGCGCCGCACCCTGATTGCCGCCTTCTCGCTCGAATACATGCTGATCGGCCTCGCCACCGCTGTCTTTGCCTTGTTCGCGGGCGGTATTGCTGCCTGGTTCGTGGTGTCGCGGGTCATGACATTGCCGTGGCAGTTTCAGCCCGAAGTGGCCATCGGCACCATTCTGCTTTCACTCGTCGTCACCGTCGGCATCGGGCTCCTGGGCACCTGGCGGGTGCTGGGCCACAAAGCCGCACCTGTACTGCGTACGTTATGAGCCATGCAAAAATCACGCTGTTTCGGACGATTTTCGGTTAATTCACGGTAAGAAATCGCCAGAAACGGCGCATTTTTCGCCTCTTGGCCCCTTCACGAAGCGTTGCAGGCCGTCACGGTCTTGTTCTTGCCTTCAAGAACCCTCATATTTCGGGCAGGCATGCTGGAGCCCCGCCAGCGGCGCCTGGGCTCCGTTTCGGGAGCCTGACACCCGACGGGGCAGAGCAACAGAGGAATCCCATGTCTGACTTCCGCAACTATCAAACGCGTAGCGTGCCGGCTGGAACCCGTGCCGACGCCGGCATTGATGAAGGCCTGCGCGCTTACATGCTCAAGGTCTATAATTTGATGGGCCTTGGCCTGCTGATCACCGGCATTGCCGCGGTCGGCACCGTCATGCTGGCCACCACCAACAATCCGGCCGCAGCCGTCGCCACGCTGCCGAATGGCGATATGCTGACCTCGTTCGGTTACGCGATCTTCGCCTCGCCGCTGCGCTGGGTGGTCATGCTTGCCCCGCTCGCCGCCGTGTTCTTCCTGTCGTTCCGCGTCCAGTCGATGAGCGTCTCGGCCGCGCAGACCACCTTCTGGGTCTATGCCGGCCTGGTTGGCCTGTCGCTGTCGTCGATCTTCCTCGTCTACACGTCGGCGTCGATCTCGCAGACCTTCTTCGCCACCGCAGCCGCCTTCGGCGCGCTGTCGCTGTACGGCTACACCACCAAGCGTGACCTGACCGCGATGGGCTCGTTCCTGATCATGGGCGTGTTCGGCATCCTGATCGCCATGGTCATCAACATCTTCCTGCAGTCGTCGGCGCTGTCCTTCGCCATCTCGGCGATCGGCGTGCTGGTGTTCGCCGGCCTCACCGCCTACGACACCCAGAAGATCAAGGAGATGTATTACGAGAACGACGATACGCTCGTCGCTGGTCGCAAGGCGATCATGGGCGCGCTGACGCTGTATCTCGACTTCATCAACATGTTCATGTTCCTGCTGCAGTTCATGGGCGACCGCCGCTAAGGCGACACCCTGGACCAGCGAAATCGAGGGGGCGGCCCAACGGCCGCCCCTTTTCTTTTGCGCCTGTTTTTGCTCTCATCTGAGGCAGCAATGATTGGTGCATAAAAAATGAGCAGTTTGACAATACGCGATGCGGAACCCGCCGATCTCGACCGAATCACAGAGATTTATGCGGACGCCGTCGCCAACGGCACGGCCTCCTATGAGCTTTCGCCACCCGGTCGGGACGAGATGGGAGACCGGTATGCGGCATTGAAGGCCAGTGGCTTTCCCTATCTGGTCGCCACTGATTCGGATGGAATCGTGCTCGGTTATGCCTATGCAGGCGCCTTCCGCGCGCGGCCGGCCTACCGTTTCATCGTCGAGGATTCGGTCTATGTCGCTCCCGAAGCCAAAGGCCAGGGCGTCGGGCGGCAGTTGATGGAACAGCTGATCGAAGCGACGCGGGCGCTGGGTTTCCGCCAGATCGTCGCGGTGATCGGCGACGGCAGTCCCGACAGCGCTTCGGTGAAGCTGCACGAGAGGCTCGGCTTCACCCATTCGGGACGCCTCGTCGGCTCGGGCTACAAGCACGGCCGCTGGCTGGACACCGTGTTCATGCAGCTGGAACTGAATGGCGGCGCTTCAATCCCGCCGGACCCGGCCTCCTGGCCGGAGCGCAAGTTCGGGCAAGGCTAAAGCAGCGGTCCCGACCGCTCAAAATCGAGGCTTCTCAAGCCTTTACCAGCTTCAGCCCGGTGTCGAAGATGCCGAGAACGCGGGCCAGTTCATGGCCGCGCTTGAGGATACGCCCGCCGGCGGCGATGACCGCGAAAGCGCCCTGCCGGCGCGCCAGTTTCGGGTCCTTGACGATCTGGAACAGCGGCACTTCCGAGGCCCGGCGATAGACGGAAAACACCGCCCGGTCGGTGAGATGGTCGATGGCATAGTCGCGCCATTCGTTGGCGGCGACCATTCGCCCATAGAGTCGAAGAATAAGATCGAGCTCACGCCGCTCGAAGGCAACCGGCAGGTCGAGACGCTCGCGTCGTGCCTCATGCAGCGGGATCAGTATTGCGGATGCGTCCCCATCCTCCGTCCCGCCACCGCGTTCCATCATGCCTTTATCCTCAGGCGGAATCGTTTGCTGGCAACAGGGTCGCGCTTTCGGCCGTCAATTGCAAGGGTGCAGGCGAATCCCTACCCACGCTGTTGATCGAGGACGCGTCCACTCACGTTTGCAAACGACGTGTTGGAAATGGTGATTCACCGCCACATTCTCGCCGTCTTTTATCCGCGTTGTCGCCCCAATATCCGACGAACCTGCGATCGTTGCCTGAGACGGTTCGGTCCGGCACCGGCTCGTAAACCCCAAGCCCCCCGCCCACGGGTCAGCGTCGGATCGAACCAACCTCTGCCTGCAGGCGAAACAAGAGCGACAATTTTTGAAAAGAGCCACCGGCGTCGGACACAGCCTGACGTCGGTTTTTTGTTGTCCTCGCACGGTCGACAACCCCGGCAACCCGCCGGCGGCTCATCCGGGATGATTTAAGAGATCAAAGCGACGGCCGGCGGATAAAAGCCGCGCCGATGATCGGGCCGAGCAGGCCGTCGCGGCTGACCGCCTGCAAAAGCACCGCGGAACCGGCAGCCTTGCTGATTTCGCTGGCCGGCAGGTCATAGCGTTGCGACTTGCCATACCACATGCCGGCTGTCTGCACGTCGGACACCGCATTCCAATAGATCATCCGGCGGCCGTCATTCTCGCCCTTGCCGACATTCACCACCTGCGGTGGATTGAAATAGACGATGACGACATGCGCCTTGCCGGGAACCCCGCCTGCATCGCTCGGAGCGTCGCCCGCCTCGATGGCGACGCCGTCCGGGGTGCTGGAAACCTTGATGTCGACCTGCATGCCCCTGCCCGCCTTGCTGAGGCGGTTGAGCGTGCCGCTGATCGCCTCGCGGCTGGCCCCGTTGACGTCGGCACGGCCGTTGATGACGGCCTGCGGCGTGTAGACGGAGCGGCCGTTGAAGGCGCGCATATAGCCATATTGGCGCTCGGTGTTCTCCTTGCGCGCAAAGGAATCCTGCCAGCCGAGATAATCCCAGTAGTCGACATGATAGGCGAGCGCGATCACGTCGCCTTTCGCAGCGATTTCAGCAAGATAGCGGTCGGCCGGCGGGCAGGATTTGTTGCCCTGGCTGGTAAACAGTTCGATGACGCCGAGTGGACGCGCCGAATCGGCCGCCAGGGCCGCGCCAGCAAACATCGAAACCGCCAGCCCGGCCGCAGCCAGCAGCAGTGGTTTTCGAGAAGACATCGTCTGGGTCCCGCCGGCATGGCCGGCATCTATTCATCGTTGCCAGAACATCTGCCAGAAGCGGCAGTCAACGGGAAGTCACGTTGCGGTGAAATTTTGTCACCAGCAGAACGTCGATACCTCAAAAGAAAGAGCCGCCGGAACTTTCGTCCCGGCGGCTCGTCATTCATCGCTCCAACAGCGTTTATGCCGCCAGATCGCGCAGCACATATTGCAGGATGCCGCCGTTCTTGAAGTAGTCCAGCTCATCCAGCGTATCGATGCGGCACAGGATCGGAACGTTCTTCACCGTGCCGTCGCCATAGGTGACCTTGGCCACCATCTTCTGGCGCGGCTTGATCGCTTCCAGACCGTCGATCTCGACCAGTTCGTCGCCCTTCAGGTTGAGCGAGGCCCAGGACGTGCCTTCCTCGAAGGTGAAGGGGATGACGCCCATGCCGACCAGGTTCGAGCGATGGATGCGCTCGAACGACTGAGCGATGACCGCGCGGACACCCAGGAGATTGGTGCCCTTGGCCGCCCAGTCGCGCGACGAGCCGTTGCCGTATTCGACGCCGGCGAAGATGACCAGCGGCACGTTTTCCCTGCGATATTCCATAGCGGCGTCGTAGATCGACATCTCTTCCTTCGACGGATAGTGGATGGTGTAGCCACCTTCCTTGCCGTTCTCGCCCAGCATGTGGTTGCGGATGCGGATGTTGGCGAAGGTGCCGCGCATCATCACCTCATGGTTGCCACGGCGCGTGCCGTACTGGTTGAAGTCGGCAACGCCCACCCCATGGTCGGTCAGGTACTTGCCGGCCGGCGAAGCGGCCTTGATCGAACCCGCCGGCGAGATGTGGTCGGTGGTGATCTTGTCGCCGAACAGGCCGAGCACCCGCGCGCCCTTGATATCGCGGATCTGGCCGGGCTTGGCACCCATGCCGGCGAAGTAGGGCGGGTTCTGCACATAGGTCGAATCGTCGTCCCAGGCGTAGGTCTGGCCGCTCGGCGCCTGCACCTTCTGCCAGTTCTCGTCGCCCTTGAACACGTCGGCATATTTGCGGGCGAACAGCTCGCGGGTGACGTTCTTCTCGATGAACTCCTGGATCTCGGCCGAGGTCGGCCAGATGTCCTTGAGATAGACCGGCTTGCCGTTCTTGTCCTCGCCGAGCGGCTCCTTGGTAAGATCCTTGGTCACCGTGCCGGCCAGCGCGTGCGCAACCACCAGCGGCGGCGAAGCGAGATAGTTCGCCTGCACGTCGGGCGACACACGACCTTCGAAATTGCGGTTGCCGGAAAGCACGGCGGCCGCGATCAGGCCCTTGTCGTTGATGGTCTTGGAGATCGGACCCGGCAGCGGGCCGGAATTGCCGATGCAGGTGGTGCAGCCGAAGCCGACCAGGTTGAAGCCGATCTGGTCGAGTTCCTTCTGCAGGCCGGACTTCTCCAGATACTCGGCCACAACCTGCGAGCCGGGCGCCAGCGAGGTCTTGACCCACGGCTTCTGCTTGAGGCCGAGCCGGTTGGCGTTGCGGGCGAGCAGGCCCGCGCCGATCAGCACCGACGGGTTGGAGGTGTTGGTGCACGACGTGATGGCCGCGATGACGACATCGCCATGGCCGAGATCGTGCGACGTGCCCTCGACGGCATAACGCTTGGAAATCTCGACGGCCTTCTTGTACTCGGTCTCCATCGCCTTGGCGAAGCCGGCCGGGATATCCTCCAGCGCGACACGGCCTTCGGGGCGCTTCGGGCCGGCCATGGACGGCACGACGGAGCCAAGATCGAGCTCCAGCGTGTCGGTGAACACCGGATCGGCCGAAGAATTGTCGCGCCACATGCCCTGCGCCTTCGAATAGGCCTCGACCAGTGCAATGCGGTTTTCGGCGCGGCCGGACATGGTGAGGTAGCGCAGCGTTTCCGAATCGACCGGGAAGAAGCCGCAGGTCGCGCCATATTCCGGCGCCATGTTGCCGATCGTCGCGCGGTCGGCCAGCGTCATGTTGGACAGGCCGGGGCCGAAGAACTCGACGAACTTGCCGACCACGCCCTTCTTGCGCAGCATCTGGGTGACGGTCAGCACCAGGTCGGTGGCGGTGACGCCTTCCTTGAGCTTGCCGGTGAGCTTGAAGCCGATGACTTCCGGCAGAAGCATGGAGACCGGCTGGCCGAGCATGGCGGCTTCAGCCTCGATGCCGCCGACGCCCCAGCCCAGAACGCCGAGACCGTTGATCATGGTCGTGTGCGAATCGGTGCCGACGCAGGTGTCCGGATAAGCCGTCGTCTCGCCGTCCTCGTCATTGGTCCAAACGACCTGGCCGAGATATTCGAGGTTGACCTGGTGGCAGATGCCGGTGCCGGGCGGCACGACGCGGAAGTTGCGGAATGCCTGCTGGCCCCATTTCAGGAACTTGTAGCGCTCTTCGTTGCGCTCATATTCGAGCTCGACATTGCGGGCAAAGGCCATCGGCGTGCCGAACTCGTCGACGATCACCGAGTGGTCGATGACGAGGTCGACCGGCACCAGCGGGTTGATCTTCTGCGGATCGCCGCCGAGCGAGGCGAGGCCGTCACGCATGGCGGCGAGGTCGACCACGGCCGGAACGCCGGTGAAATCCTGCATCAGCACGCGGGCCGGACGGTAGGCGATCTCGACGCCGGCGGTGCCCTTGTCGGCCAGCCAGGCGGCTACGGCCTGGATGGCTTCCTTGGTGACGGAGCGACCGTCTTCGTTGCGCAACAGGTTCTCAAGCAGAACCTTCATCGAATAGGGCAGGCGGGAAACGCCGGCGAGGCCGTTCTTCTCGGCCTCGGTCAGGTCGTAATAGACATAGTCGGCCCCACCCGCGGTCAGGGTGCGGCGGCAATTGAAACTGTCGATTGATTTGGACACGTGCGTTCCATCCTTGTCTGTTCAGCCTGAAAGGGAACGGACTCCGATGGGCATGCTTATCACGCGCAAAGGTGCGGGTACGGCCATTTCCGCTGTCCGCTCCCAAGCAACCCGAGCCGTTCAAGGCGGCGCGTGCGCTGGTTCGGCGCAAATTCATTTGCCTTCCCCGACCGCTGGGGTTGGTAAGGGTGCATATAGAGAAATTCCTGGAATAGTTCTAGAGACGGAATTGGCATTTTTGCTGCGGCGCAATGCGCCAGCGCTCAGACTTTCGGCGAAGGGAAAATGATGCGGCTGATCGCCGAGAATCTCAGCGGGGAGCGCGGCGGCGAGCCAGTTTTCGAAGGTATCGGCTTCTCGGTGACGGACGGCGAGAGCCTGGTCGTGACGGGGCCGAACGGATCGGGCAAATCGACGTTGCTGCGCGTTGTCGCCGGTTTCCTGCCCGCCGCGGAGGGCCAGGTGCGAATCGCCGAAGGCGGCGAGGAATTTCCGACCGTCGCTTCCGCCTGCCACTATCTCGGCCACCAGAACGCGATGAAGACGGCGCTGACGGTGACGGAGAACCTCGTCTTCTGGCGGCAATTCTCGGGCGAGGGCCGGTTCGACGTCTCCGGCGCTCTCGACGAAGTCGGGCTCGGTGGCATCGGCCACCTGCCGTTCGGCTATCTCTCCACCGGCCAGCGCCGGCGCGCCGCCATCGCCAAGCTTCTGGTCTCGCATCGTCCGGTCTGGCTGCTGGACGAGCCGACCGCTGGCCTCGACAAGGCTTCCGAGGAACGCTTCGCCGCCCTGATGCGGCGGCATTGCGCGACAGGCGGCATCGTCGTCGCGGCGACGCATCTGCCGCTCGGACTTGGAAATGCGAAGACGCTGGAGATGGGGGCGCAAATCTGATGCTCGCCTTTTATCTGCGCGACCTCAAACTTGGCGTCCGTGCCGGCGGCGGCGCGCTCACCGGCGTCATCTTCTTCCTGGCCGTCATTGCCACCATTCCCTTCGGCGTCGGGCCGGATCTCAACCTGCTCGCCCGCATCGGCCCGGCGATCCTGTGGATCGGCGCGCTGCTCGCCTCGCTGCTCGGCCTCGACCGCCTGTTCCAGGCCGAGCGCGAGGACGGTTCGCTCGACCTGCTTGTTCTTAATGGCGACCGCCAGATGCTGGCGCTCACCGTGTTCGTCAAATGCCTGGCCCACTGGACGGTCAGCGTGTTGCCGCTGGTGGTCGCTGCCCCCTTGCTCGGCCTGTTCATGAACATGTCGCCCGCCGGCATCGGCGCCACCGCGCTGACACTGCTGGTCGGCACGCCGGCCATCACATTCATCGGCGCGGCCGGCGCGGCGGTGGCGGTGGCTCTGCCGCGCGGCGGGCTGCTGATTTCAGTACTGGTGTTGCCGCTGACCATCCCCGTGCTGATCTTCGGCGTCTCGGCCAGCTACGGCGCGGTCAACGATCCGGCACCTTTTTTTCAACCTTTCCTCATTCTCGCCGCGCTGACGTTGTTTCTGGCAGTCGTCGGGCCTTTGGCTGCAGCACTGGCGCTGCGCCACAGCGGCGACTGAACGGCCTGCGGGTGCGGCGCGACGGCAGATTGTGCATCCGATGGGCGAGGGTTAAGGGTAGGCATGGTCACGAACGGCTATAAAAGCGGGCTTGCCAGCCATTGTACGCGAGGCAAGGCATGAGTGCGCACGCGCTTTATGTTGCCGCCGCCTATGGCATCACCGCCATCGCCCTGGCCGGGCTGATCGGCTGGATCCTGCTCGACCAGCAGGCGCGCAAGCGCGAATTGGCCGAACTGGAAGCGGCCGGCGTCCGCCGCCGCTCCGACAAGATGGCCAAACCATGAGGGTGGTACCGCTGTGAGCGACCAGATCCAGGCGCCGGCGCGTCGTTTCCGTCCGATAATGCTTCTTCCGTTGGCCATTTTCCTGGCCCTGGCCGGACTGTTCCTGTCCCAGCTGCTTTCCGGCCGCGACGTTGCCGCGATCCCTTCCGCGCTGATTGGTCAGGACGCGCCGGAAACCAAGCTGCCGCCACTGGAGGGCAGCAACCTGCCGGGGCTGGATTCGGACCAGTTCGAAGGCAAGGTGACAGTGCTCAACGTTTTCGCTTCGTGGTGCGTGCCATGCCGTGAAGAGCACCCGGTGCTGATGGGCCTCGCCCAGGACAAACGCTACGCGATGGCGGCGCTCAACTACAAGGACAAGCCGGAGAACGCCCGCCGCTTCTTCGGCGAACTGGGCAACCCGTTCCAGGCCATTGGCATTGACCCGGCCGGCCGTGCGGCCATCAACTGGGGCGTCTACGGCGTGCCGGAAACCTTCCTGATCGACAAGAGCGGCAAGATCACCTTCAAATATGTCGGCCCGCTGACACCGCAAACCGCGAAGGCGCTGCTTTTGCCAGAAATCGAAAAAGCACTGGCCGCCGACGAATAGTCGCCTGGACTTGGCTTGACCTTTGGTAAGCCGCACCCGGCCCGCGTCGGATAGGCAAATACCCCCGTTTTCGACTACCTTTCCTCCAAGGCTGCCCGGAGGACGCCACAACGGCGCGCGCGGCCTGGCGCATGACCCCGAAAATCGGATCGGTTTTCGGAAAACAGCGTGCGCCGACACTAGGGGTTGGAGCGTCCCTGACGCGTCCAAGAAGGACGCGCGGCGCTCTAAAGAGGGGGGACTTCGATGCAGGACAACTCCGCGCTGATTATCTTTCTGCCGCTGGCGCTCGGCATCATCATGCTGGGCCTCGGCCTGTCGCTGACGATCCAGGATTTCCGCAACGTATTGCAAAAACCGAAAGCGGTGGTTGTCGCTCTGATCTGCCAGACGCTGATCCTGCCGCTCGCCTGCCTCGGTCTCGTTTATGTGTTCAAGCTGGAACCGGCTCTGGCGGTGGGCATGATGCTCCTGGCCGCCAGCCCCGGTGGCACCTCGGCCAACCTCTACAGTCACCTCGCCGACGGCGACGTGGCGCTCAACATCACCCTGACCGCGATCAACTCGGCCCTGTCGATCCTCACGCTGCCGCTGATCGTCAATTGGTCGCTCGGCCATTTCATGTCCGGCGATCAGGCGATCCCGCTGCAATTCGCGAAGGTCGTGCAGGTGTTCGTCATCGTGCTCGGACCGGTGCTGATCGGCATGTGGCTGCGCAGCCGTTTCCCGGCTTTCGCCGCCCGCATGGCGCAGCCGGTGAAGATCCTGTCGATGCTGTTCCTGTTCGCCGTGGTCGTGGTGGCGCTGGTCCAGGAGTGGGAGACGGCGCTGATTTGGGCCCCGATTGTCGGCATGGCGGCACTCGCCTTCAACCTGGTCAGCCTGGCGGTCGGCTATTGCGTGCCGCGCGCCGCAGGCATCGACCGGCGGCAGGCGACCGCCATCGGCATGGAGATCGGCATCCACAATGGCACGCTGGCGATCGCCATCGCGCTCAGCCCGCTCCTGCTCAACAACGCAACGATGGCGGTGCCGGCGGCGATCTACGGGGTCATCGCCTTCATCACCGCGGCGATTTTCGGCTACTGGCTGAAACGGACACACGCAGCGCCCGTTGCGCAAAAGGCGTCCCGATAAGCAAAGAACCCGAAAGCCGGCCGGCTTTCGGGCTCCAATAGTTTCCGCTGCCGAACGCGCCTGGAGTTCATCCTCGGCGCGGCTGGCGATGGACGGCTTAGCCGTAGATCTGCTTGCGGACGTTGTAGAGCATCTCGGCGCGGTTGCCGTTGAAGTCGGCGAGGTCGCGGTCGGTCAGGCCCTGGATTTCGCTGACGAGCAGGTTGTAGCGCTTGCGCTTGGCCATGCTGTCGCGGGCACGGGAAACGAGGTCGAGGATCATGGCGAAATTCCTTCGCTTAAGGCCGCATTGGCGCGGCGGTTAGTCCTCCCTTTATTCGATACGCAACATGACATAGTTGGTGTGCATTGCAAAACAAGATGTTGCAATGCAGCATTGCGCCTCGCGCATGGCCGGTTAATGCCGAATTAATCGGTTGAAAGGCTATTTTTCGGCCCGTTCCTCGACCGAATGCCGCATGATCAGCGGCATCTGAACGGCAGTGAACAGGACCGTTATGGGCAGCGTCGCCCACACCTTGAAGGCCACCCAGAAGTCGGTCGAGAAGTTGCGCCAGACCACTTCGTTGACCACGGCGAGGAACAGGAAGAACACACCCCAGCGCAGGGTGAGCTTGCGCCAGCCTTCGGCATCGAGGCGGAAGGCGGAATCGAAGACATAGCCGAGCAGGGATTTGCCGAAGGCGAGCCCACCCAGAAGCACGACGCCGAACAGCGCATTGACGATGGTCGGCTTCATCTTGATGAAGACGTCGTCCTGCAGATAGAGCGTCAAGGCGCCGAAGACCAACACCACGCCGCCGGAAACCAGCGGCATGATCGGCAATGTGCGCACCAGTGCCCAGGAAACCACAAGCGCGATGACCGTCGTGATCATGAACAGGCCGGTGGCGATGAAGATCGGGCCGCCGAAATCGGTCAGGATGGGGAATTTCTGCGCCAGCCATTCGCCGCGTGTGTTGGCGAAGAAGAACACCATCAAAGGCCCAAGTTCCAACACCAGCTTGAGAACCGGATTGATGGCTTCCTTGCGCTTTTGCGGGTCGGCGGGATCGCGTTCGAGAATTGGGTTGCTCATGGCTTCCTGATTGTGCAGCAGCCGGGGTGGTTATGCCACCCCGGCGATCGCCTTGGCGAAATCGCCGGCGGAGAAAGGTTCGAGGTCGTCGACCTGTTCGCCGACGCCGATGAAATAGACCGGCAGCTTATGTTTGGCCGCGATTGCGACCAAAATACCGCCGCGCGCCGTGCCGTCCAGCTTCGTCATCACCAGACCGTTGACGCCGGCGACATTGCGGAAGATCTCGACCTGATTGAGCGCGTTCTGGCCGGTGGTGGCATCCACCGTCTGCAACACGGTGTGCGGCGCTTCCGGATCCAGCTTGCCGAGCACGCGCACGATCTTTTCCAGTTCCGCCATCAGTTCGGTCTTGTTCTGCAAGCGGCCGGCAGTGTCGATGATCAGAACGTCGGAGCCGGCCTCCTTGGCCTTCTCGAACGCATCATAGGCAAGGCCGGCGGCATCGGCACCGAGCTTGGTGGCGATGACCGGCGATTTGGTACGTTCACCCCAGATTTTGAGCTGTTCGATTGCAGCGGCACGGAAGGTATCGCCAGCGGCCAGCATCACCGAAAGCCCGCCATCGGTGAGCTTGGCGGCGAGCTTGCCGATGGTGGTGGTCTTGCCGGTGCCATTGACGCCGACCACCAGGATGACATGCGGCTTGTGCGACAGGTCGAGTTCCAGCGGCTTCGCCACCGGCCCGAGCACCTTTTCCACCTCGGCCGCCATCACCGCGCGCACTTCCGTGTCGGACACATCCTTGCCGTAGCGGCTGGCGGCGAGCGAATCGGTGACGCGCAACGCCGTCTCGACGCCGAGATCGGCGCGGATCAGCACGTCTTCCAAATCCTGCAGCGTTTCGTCGTCCAGCTTCCGCTTGGTGAAGACACCGGCGATGTTGCCGGTGAGTTCGCGCGACGAGCGTGAGAGCCCTTCGCGCATACGCTGGAACCATGAGCGCTTCGGCGCCGGTTCGGGTGCCTTTTCGGCCTCGGCCTTCTGCTCGACCTTCTTCGCGACGGTAACCTTGCCGGTGGCGGAACGCGCCGCCGGTTCTGTTTGGGCAACCGGCGAAGCGACAGCTTCCTTCTCCCCGCTCGCGGGGAGAAGGTCCGGCAGGGGATGAGGGGCGGTGCCAGCATCCGAAGTGCTTGGCTCTATTGGCGCTTCAGCCTCGGGCAGCAGATGCTGCCCCTCACCCTTACCCTCTCCCCGTTCACGGGGAGAGGGGGGCGCCAAAGTTGGCTCTAGCTGTTCGACTTCCCGCGCGGACGCTTCCTCGACCTGCAGTGCCTCGGGCTGCTTTTCCGGCGCCGGTTGTTCAGGCTCCGCGACAAATTGCTCTTCCGCCTCAGCCGAGGCCGTTTCCGCCTCGGCAACGGCCTCAACTTCCGGCTCAGCCTTCAGCTCAACCTTAAGCTCCGGTTCCACGGCCTCGACAGCTACCGGTTCCGGCTCGGCGATCGCCTCGACCTGTTCAGGCTCCACTTGCGCGGCGACGCTTTCTTCAGGCGCCGGTTCGGGTTCAGGCTCGACGGGCCTTGCCGCAACAATTTCCTCGACGGGCGCAGGTTCGACGACGACCGGCCGATCGATCTCGACATGTGGCTCTGCCGCCTGATCCTCGACGGGCGCTTCCGGTTCGGCGACAACCTCGGCTTGTTCCGCTTCCGGGGCCTTGGCTTCGGCCGGCGCGGCCGGTTCCGCCTTTTCAGCCTCGGGCGCCTGCTCCAACTCGGCGGCTGGCGCGGCCTCAACCTGCTCTTCGCGCTTCAGGAAATCAGGAACTTCCTGCTCGGCGGCCGGCTTCAACGCCTCCAGCGCGTCGAAATTCAATGGCGGCAGCGGCGCGGTCTCGTCGACCTTCTCCTCCACCACTTCCTTCTTGCCGAAGGAAAAGACTTTCTTGATGAACCCGAATGCCATGCGTTCGCTCGTTTCAGGCCGCGCGCGCGGTCAGTGGCGCGGCTTCCAGCCTGGCGCCGTCATGGCCGGTGACCATGGCCTCGATGATCTCGCCGGGTTGGCCGGCGGCAATCGCCGCCAGGGTGAACCCTTCGGTGCGGCCAAGGCCCTCGCGCTCGATGAGGATGGATTGCGTCGTCCCGGAAAGCCCGGCCAGATGCCGGGTATAGGCAGCCTCGCCGGCCGCCCGCAGCCTGGCCGCTCGGCTCTTCACCACCTCGCGCCGCACTGGCGGCATGCGTGCCGCCGGCGTGCCTTCGCGCGGGCTGAACGGGAAGACGTGCAGATGGGTGAGGCCGCATTCCTCGACGATCTTCAGCGAGTTTTCGAACATCTCGTCCGTCTCGGTCGGAAAACCGGCGATGATGTCGGCGCCGAAAACGATGCCGGGCCTGAGTTTGCGCACATCCTCGCAGAACCGGATCGACTGGTCGCGCAGATGCCGCCGCTTCATGCGCTTCAGGATCATGTCGTCGCCCGACTGCAGCGACAAATGCAGGTGCGGCATCAACCGGTGTTCGGTGGCGACGGCTTCCAGAAGGTCCTCGTCGGCCTCGATCGAATCGATAGACGACAACCTCAGCCGCTTCACGTCCGGCACCTGACGTAGGATGGTTTTCACCAGCTTGCCCAATCGCGGCGCGCCCGGCAGGTCGGCGCCGTAGCTGGTCATGTCGACGCCGGAAAGCACGATCTCGGCATAGCCGTTGCCGGCCAGGCGCTTGATCTGCTCGACCACGGCGCCCATTGGCACCGAGCGCGAATTGCCGCGACCGTAGGGGATGATGCAGAAGGTGCAGCGGTGGTCGCAGCCGTTCTGCACCTGCACGAAGGCGCGCGCGCGGCCCTCGATGGCATCGACCATATGCGAGGCCGTTTCCTTCACCGACATGATGTCGTTGACGCGCGCCTTCTCGAAATCGTTGACGCCGAAATCCGGCAGGGCGCGGTAATTATGCGCCTTGAGCTTTTCCTCGTTGCCGAGCACGAGGTCGACCTCGCTCATCGCCGAGAAATCCTGCGGCTTGGTCTGGGCGGCGCAGCCGGTAACGATGATACGGGCTTCCGGGTGCTCACGGCGCGCCTTGCGGATCGACTGCTTGGCCTGCCGTACTGCCTCGCCGGTGACGGCGCAGGTATTGAAGATGATGGCGCCGCCCTTCAGCGCGCCGAGGCCGGCGCTTTCGGCTTCGCGGCGCATCACCTCGGATTCATAGGTGTTGAGCCGGCAGCCGAAGGTGACGACCTCGATCCCACTGGCAGACGTTGCGGACATCAGGCGGCGCTCTCGGTGTCGCGCGCCCAGGTGCCGGTGGCCGGGTCGAAGCTGCCGGAAAATTCCCATTCGGCCGGACCGGTCAGGATGACGTGATCGTCGTCGCGCCACTCGACAGTGAGCTTGCCGCCGGGAGCTGTCAGTTCGACGCTGCGGCCGGTGCGCTTGGTGCGCGCGCCAGCGACCGCAGCCGCGCAGGCGGCCGAACCGCAAGCCCTGGTCAGGCCGGCGCCGCGTTCCCAGGTGCGGATGATCATGCTGTCCGGCGACGTCACCTGGGCAATGGTGATGTTGGCGCGCTCCGGAAACATCGGATGGTTTTCCAGCATCGGGCCGAATCGCTCGAGCTCATAGCTCCAGACGTCACGGTCGACCCAGAAGATGGCATGCGGATTGCCCATCGAGACCACAGAAGGCGAATGCAGCACCGGCGCGTCGATCGGGCCGATCTGCAACTCGATCATGCGGGTGTCGCGAAATTCTTCCGCCAGCGGGATTTCCTGCCAGCCGAAACGCGGCATGCCCATGTCGACGGAAATCGACCCGTCCTGATGCTGCTTGGCGTTCAGGATGCCGGCGACCGTCTCGAAGGTGAAGACCGTCTCGCCGGTTTCGGCGGCCAGTGCCTGCACCACGCAGCGCATGCCGTTGCCGCAGGCCTGCGCTGACGACCCGTCGGAATTCAGAATGTCGACGAAATAGGCGGTGCCCGGCGTCCTGGCGTCGTGGATGGCCATGATCTGGTCGAAACGCGTCGCCGGATCGGCGTTCAGCGCAAGCGCTGCGGCAGCGCTCACCCGCTCTGCACGGCCACGCATATCGGCAACGATGATCTCGTTGCCGATGCCGTTCATCTTGGCGAAGGGGGCCGCGCCAGCCATTGCGTTCCGCGTTTCCGTGTCTGTTTGGCGCTATATGGCGGAAACAGCCGGAAATTACCAGTGCGGCAAAGGATTGGCGCTGTCAGGCGATGCGAAGATGCGAGGCCGGACAGGCGCCTGTCGCACCGCCGCCCCACCACATCCACCTGCGATAAAATTGCAACAGACGCCGGCGCAAACCCTATTTTAACCATATCGGGTTGAAATTCTGCCGTCTTCGCCGTTTTGGTGGGGCGTGCATTTCGTTGGACGGCGCCCGTAGCGGGCCGCGGAGGTTGCCATGATTCTTTCGAGATCCGGTCTCGTAGCCGTATCCCTTGCCGCGCTCCTTGCCAGCGGCTGTACCAGCACGCGTTTTGGCTCGGAAGATTCAAAGCCCGCACCGCTCGAGCCGCAGCCTTCGGGCACCGTGTCCTCCAGCCAGTTGCCGCCTCCGGCCGCTCCGGCTGCGACGGACGCCTCCAAGTTCCCGACCGCGCCGGGTGGCACCCAGGTCGCTTCGCTGCCGCCAGGCGGCGGCCAGCCTCCGGCCAACGCGCCTGACCTCACCGCCTCGGCCATCGCCGGCGTGTGGAGCGCCTCGGTCGCCGGCCAGAGCTGCAAGGTGGCGACACCGCAGACCAAATTCGGCCAGGGTTATCGCGCCGGCCCGCTGCGCTGCCCGCCGCCCATCGACAACGTCAAGTCGTGGAACGTCGCCGGCAAGCAGTTGACCCTCTTCGATCAGGACGGCGGCACGCTGGCCAGGCTCTATTCCTCCAGCCCGACCAAGTTCGACGGCCAGACCTCGAATGGCCAGCCGATCTCGCTTTCCAGATAGGATAGGCGTTCTTCCAATCCCTATCCGGTGACCAGACCCCATGCATGTGCGTGACGGCCTCCAGACCCATGTGACCGTCAGGCAGCGCTACGATCATCTGGTCGAAACCGGCGCCGTGTCGCGCGACCCGGCGCAGGAGCGCATCGTCGGGCGGCTCGACCGCCTCGTCGACGAGATCGCCGACAAGCGGCTGGCGCAAAAATCCAGTGCGCTGGGCTGGCTGTTCGCCAAGCGGCCCCGCGCACCGACGGCCGTGAAAGGCCTTTACGTCCACGGCGGCGTCGGCCGTGGCAAGACGATGCTGATGGACATCTTCTTTGAGCTTCTGCCGGTCAGGCGCAAGCGGCGCGTCCATTTCAACGACTTCATGGCGGACGTGCAGGACCGCATCCAGAAGCACCGGCAGGCCCGCAAGGAAGGCACCGTCAAGGAAGACGACCCGATCCCGCCGGTGGCCAAAGCGCTGGCCGAAGAATCGTGGGTGCTGTGCTTTGACGAGTTCAGCGTCACCGACATCGCCGACGCCATGATCCTGTCCAGGCTGTTTTCGGCGCTGTTCGCCAACGGCGTCGTGCTGATCGCCACCTCCAATGTCGCGCCGCGAGACCTCTACCGCGATGGCTTGAACCGCCAGCTTTTCCTGCCCTTCATCGCGATCCTCGAACGGCATGCCGATGTGGTGACGCTGGATTCCGATACGGACTACCGGCTGGAAAAGCTTTCGCGCATGCCGGTCTATATGACCCCGCTGGAAGCCGACACCGACCGTCGGATGGATGATACCTGGCATGCCGTCACCCACGGCCATGTCGCGGCACCCCTGGACATTCCGATCAAGGGCCGGCACGTCGCGGTTCCCCGCGCGGTGGGCGCCAATGCCCGCTTCACCTTCGCGGAACTGTGCGACGCGCCGCTCGGCGCACGCGACTATCTGGCGATCGCGCAACGGTTCGACACGATCTTCATCGACCATGTGCCGATGCTCGACCAGACCCGCCGCAACCCGACCAAGCGTTTCATCCTCCTGGTGGACACGCTTTACGATACGAAAAAGCGCGTGGTGATGAGCGCGGAGGCCTCGCCGGAAAAGCTTTATGCCGGTCGTGCCGGCGTCACCGAAGCCTTCGAATTCGACCGCACCGCCTCGCGGCTGATCGAGATGCAGAGCAAGGATTGGCTGGACGACTGGAAGGACCGGCACGCCTTGCAGCCCGCACCGTCCGCTCTCTCCTAGCGCGCCAACCCGGGGCAGATAGGCGGATTTTACAAGATCGGTCCGACGATCGCGAAGGCGTTGAACCAGATGCGCCGCGGGATCGACCACGCCTTTACCCCGGCCGGATCGACCGGTGTCGAGTCCGCCAGATAGGCCATCTGCCGTTCGCGGATTTTGCCGGTCAGCACCCTGTCGGTGAACAGGATGTCGTTTTCGAAATTCAGGTCGAAGCTGCGGATATCCATGTTGGACGAGCCGAGAAAGGCCGTCTCGCCGTCGATGGTCAGCGTCTTGGAATGCAGCAGGCCGCCATTATATTCCGCGATCCTGACGCCGGCGGCGACCAGACGTGGATAGTACGAACGGCTGGCATTCCGGACAAAACCGGAATCGTTGCGACGCGGCAGGATCAGCGTCACCGCCACGCCGGATTGCGCGGCACTCGTCAGCGCCTCGCACACCGTTTCGCCCGGCACGAAATAGGGCGTCGAGACGATCAGTTCGCTGCGGGCCTCGTAGATGAGGCGCGAAAACAATTGCGCGGTGACGCCATGTTTGACGTTCGGCCCGGTGCCCACCGTTTGGGCGACGAAGCCGCCGGGCATGGGTTTGACGACCCTGTCGAAATGCATCAGCTCGTTGGGGCGGTCGCTCAGCCAGTCTTGCGCGAACAGAAGGTGCATCTGGTGCACGACCGGTCCTTCGAAGCGGACCATGACATCCACCCATGGCGCGAAGTTCGGCTTCACGCGAAATTCAGCGTCGGCGCAGTTCTGGCTTCCGCAATGCAGGATCCTGTCGTCGATCACGGTGATCTTGCGGTGATTGCGCAGATCGAGGCGACGCTGGAACATGGTCTTCAGCGGATTGCCGAGCGGCAACGCGACCGTGGTTTCGACGCCGGCGGCCTGCAGCCAGGCGCAGGTCTCGCTCTCGATGAAGGCGCGCGATCCGACCGCATCGACCATGGCCTTGCAGCGCACGCCGCGTTTGGCTGCCCTGATCAGCGCGTCCGCTACCGCGCGTCCCGTGCCGTCATCGAGCCAGATGTAATAAAGGACGCAGATGTTTTCCCTGGCATTGTCGAAGTCCTCGATCATGCGCGCCCTGGCACCGGCAGGACTGTCCAGGAGTTCGCCCTTGTTGCCCTCGGTCGCACCGAAACCGTTGATTGAAGTGGCAAAGCCGCTGGCGACGCCGAAGCGGCCAAGGTCCGGCCTCTCTCCGCTGGCAATCACGAACGACCGGGTTGCCGTTTCGGCGGCGGTGTGGGCGGCGCGGGCGGGACCGCGGAAATTGACCTCGCCGACGAAGAAATAGAGCAACAGGCCGAAAGCGGGCACGACCAGCAAAACCAGGATCCACGCCACTCGTGTCGTCGGCAGCATGTCCGAGCGCGCCAACACGCGCAATGTCACGGCCAAAAAGAGCAAAAGATGCAGTGCGGTGAGGAACATCGCCATGGCGCATTCATGGCAGGAAGCGCGATACCCCGCCAGTAGAGGCAAGCGACCCGGCCCGCGATCCTATGTTGGTGTCGGATCGGGCGCGCCACGATCCCGCAAAACGCTTCATTTTCTCGCAAAGCCCTCGAGCCGCGACGCGTCGACCGGCTCGTCGAACACCTCCTCGGCAACCTCAGCGAACAGGGCGTCATCACCCGGCAACATTCTTCTGATTTCTATGCCTATCTCGTGGCGATCCTTCGAACCGGGTTCGTAAACTTTGACGTTTACGTAAATCCCAGACAATCTAACCGATTGAAATATTTAGCTCCAAAATAATCGTTTGAACTTTTCCCACGGCGGGTCTATTGGGTGCGGCGAAATTTCGCGGGTTCCCGACCCTAACGGCCTCTCCTCCGACGCCGCAATGGCGCCGTCCAAGACAAGGGAATTGATCCTCACATGGCACGCAACAAGATAGCGCTCATCGGCTCTGGCATGATCGGCGGCACGCTCGCCCATCTGATCGGCCTCAAGGAACTCGGCGACGTCGTCCTGTTCGATATCGCCGAGGGCATCCCGCAGGGCAAGGGCCTGGATATCGCCGAATCCTCGCCCGTCGACGGCTTCGACGCCCGTTATGTCGGCGTCAACGACTATGCCGGCATCGAAGGCGCTGACGTCTGCATCGTCACCGCCGGCGTGCCGCGCAAGCCCGGCATGAGCCGTGACGATCTGCTCGGCATCAACCTCAAGGTGATGGAACAGGTCGGCGCCGGCATCAAGAAATATGCCCCCAACGCTTTCGTCATCTGCATCACCAACCCGCTCGACGCCATGGTCTGGGCGCTGCAGAAGTTCTCGGGCCTGCCGAAGAGCCACGTGGTCGGCATGGCCGGCGTGCTCGACTCGGCCCGCTTCCGCTACTTCCTCGCCGAGGAATTCAAGGTTTCCGTCGAGGACGTCAGCGCCATGACGCTCGGCGGCCACGGCGACGACATGGTGCCGATGGTGCGTTATTCCACCGTTGCCGGCGTGCCGCTGCCCGACCTCATCAAGATGGGCTGGACCAGCCAGGAGAAGCTCGACGCCATCGTCGAGCGCACCCGCAAGGGTGGCGGCGAGATCGTCGGCCTGCTCAAGACCGGCTCGGCCTATTATGCGCCGGCCGCCTCGGCGGTCGCCATGGCCGAGAGCTACCTGAAGGACAAGAAGCGCGTCCTGCCCTGCGCCGCCCACCTCAACGGCCAGTACGGCATCAAGGACACCTATGTCGGCGTGCCGGTGGTGATCGGTGCCGGCGGCGTCGAGCGCATCCTCGAGCTCGACTTCAACAAGACCGAAGAGAAGATGTTCGAGAGGTCGGTCGAGGCCGTGAAGGGCCTGTGCGAAGCCTGCGTGGCGATCGCGCCGCAACTTGGCCAGAAGTAAGCGAGGAACGTTCCGATGAACATCCACGAATATCAGGCCAAGCAGGTTCTGAAGGGTTTCGGAGCGCCGGTCGCCGAGGGCGTGCCGGTGTTCCAGGCGGCGGATGCCGAGGCTGCCGCCAAGCGCCTGCCCGGGCCGCTTTATGTGGTGAAGAGCCAGATCCATGCCGGCGGTCGCGGCAAGGGCAAGTTCAAGGAACTGTCCGCCGACGCCAAGGGCGGCGTGCGTCTCGCCAAGTCGATCGCCGAGGTTGTCACCAACGTCAACGAGATGCTCGGCCACACTCTGGTGACCAAGCAGACCGGCCCCGCCGGCAAGCAGGTCAACCGCCTCTATATCGAGGACGGCGCCGACATCGACCGCGAGCTCTATCTGTCGATCCTGGTCGACCGCTCGGTCGGCCGCGTCGCCTTCGTCGTTTCGACCGAAGGCGGCATGGACATCGAGACCGTTGCCCACGACACGCCGGAGAAGATCATCACGGTTGCGATCGATCCGGAGGCCGGCGTTACCGCTGCCGACGTCGCCAAGCTCAACGCTGCGCTGAAGCTTTCGGGCGACGCGGCCAAGGACGGCGAAACGCTGTTCCCGATCCTCTACAAGGCCTTCGTCGAGAAGGACATGAGCCTGCTCGAGGTCAACCCGCTGATCGTCATGAAAAGCGGCCGCCTGCGCGTGCTCGACGCCAAGGTGTCGTTCGACAACAACGCTTTGTTCCGCCACGCCGACATCGTCGAGCTGCGCGACACCAGCGAAGAGGACGAGAAGGAAATCGAGGCGTCGAAATACGACCTCGCCTATGTTGCGCTCGACGGCAATATCGGCTGCATGGTCAACGGCGCCGGCCTCGCCATGGCCACGATGGACATCATCAAGCTCTACGGTGCCGAGCCCGCCAACTTCCTCGACGTCGGCGGCGGCGCTTCGAAGGAAAAGGTCACGGCCGCCTTCAAGATCATCACCAAGGACCCGGCGGTCGAGGGCATCCTCATCAACATCTTCGGCGGCATCATGAAATGCGATGTCATCGCCGAGGGCGTCATCGCCGCGGTCAAGGAAGTCGGCCTGAAAGTGCCGCTGGTGGTGCGCCTGGAAGGCACCAATGCCGAGCTGGGCAAGAAGATCATCAACGAGAGCGGCCTGAACGTCACCTCGGCCGACGATCTCGACGATGCGGCAAAGAAGATCGTCGCCGCGGTCAAGAAGGGCTGAGCGCGGCGTTAAAGCGGCTTTGACCATGAACACGGCGTCTTCCCCAACCCTGTCACCCGACCACCAGCGCCTCCAGGCGCTGGTTGGCGCGTGGCATGGCGAGGAGGAGATTTCGGCCACGCAATGGGCGCCAGCCGGTTCGGCAACCGCCGAGGTTACCGCGCAAGCCGAGTTCGGCGGCCTGTTCGTGATGCAGCGCTATCGCCAGGCTCGCGACGGCAAGACGTCCTTCGCTTCGCACAACATCTTCGGCGTCGACCAGCCGAACGCCACCTGCACCATGCACCAGTTCGATACGATGGGCTTCGTGCCGGCTGAGCCGGCAACCGGAACCTGGGGCGACACCGGACTGGCTTTGGTGAAAAGCTCGCCGCGCGGCGCCGCGCGGACAACCTATCGCTTCGATACTCCCGACAGCTACCGCATGCGCCTCGAATTCAAGGCCGCCGGCAGCGACATCTGGCAAGACATGGTGAACGGCGTCTACCGGCGCGTTTCGCCTTCCTCCATCACCCTCTCGTAAAAAGGTTGGGCATGTCCATTCTCGTCGACAAGAACACCAAAGTCCTGGTCCAGGGCCTGACCGGCAAGACCGGCACCTTCCACACCGAGCAGGCGCTGGCCTATTACGGCACGCAGATGGTCGGCGGCATCCACCCCAAGAAGGGTGGCGAGACCTGGACCGGCGCCAAGGGCGAGGCCTTGCCGATCTTCGCGTCGGTCGCCGAAGGCAAGGAGAGGACCGGCGCCACCGCCTCGGTCGTCTATGTGCCGCCGGCGGGCGCGGCCGAAGCCATCATCGAGGCCATCGAGGCCGAGATCCCGTTCATCGTCTGCATCACCGAGGGCATCCCGGTGATGGACATGGTGCGCGTCAAGGCGCGCCTGGAAAAGTCGAAGTCGCGGCTGCTCGGCCCGAACTGCCCCGGCATCCTGACGCCTGAGCAGTGCAAGATCGGCATCATGCCCGGCAACATCTTCAAGAAGGGTTCGGTGGGCGTTGTTTCGCGCTCGGGAACGCTTACCTATGAGGCGGTGTTCCAGACCACCAATGTCGGCCTCGGCCAGACCACCGCGGTCGGCATCGGCGGCGACCCGGTCAAGGGCACCGAGTTCATCGACGTGCTGGAGATGTTCCTCGCCGACGACGAGACCAAGTCGATCATCATGATCGGCGAGATCGGCGGCTCGGCCGAGGAAGACGCCGCGCAGTTCCTCAAGGACGAGGCCAAGCGCGGCCGCAAGAAGCCGATGGCCGGTTTCATCGCCGGCCGCACGGCGCCCGCTGGCCGCACCATGGGTCACGCCGGCGCGGTGATCTCGGGCGGCAAGGGCGGCGCGGAAGACAAGATCGCCGCGATGGAATCCGCGGGCATCCGCGTATCGCCATCGCCGGCGCGTCTCGGCACGACGCTGGTCGAGGCGATCAAGGGTTAGGCAATGGGCAGTCGGCAATAGGCAGTCGGTTCATTTTCCGATTGCCGACTGCCGAAGACCGACTACCGAAATCAGGAGACGGAGCCGACGCTCCGAGACAACAGATGGCACGACAAGATCAGGCCAACGACCAGTTTTCCCTCACCTCGTTCCTTTATGGCGGCAACGCCGACTATATCGACGCGCTTTATGCCGCCTATGAGGACAATCCCGCCTCGGTCGATCCGCAGTGGCAGGAATTCTTCGCCGCGCTGAAGGACGATGCGTCCGATGTGCGCAGGAACGCCAAGGGCGCATCCTGGGCGCGGCCGTCCTGGCCGCTGACCGCCAATGGCGAACTGGTTTCGGCGCTCGACGGCAATTGGGGCCTGGTCGAAAAGACGATCGAGAAGAAGGTCAAGGAAAAGGCCGTCGCCAACGGCGTCGCCATCTCCGAGGCCGATGTCCATCAGCAGACGCGCGATTCCGTGCGCGCCATCATGATGATCCGCGCCTTCCGCATGCGCGGCCATCTGCACGCCAATCTCGATCCGCTCGGCATCGCCAACCCGCTCGAGGACTACAACGAGCTGTCGCCGCAGAATTACGGCTTCACCGAAGCCGACTACGACCGGCCGATCTTCCTCGACAATGTTCTGGGCCTCGAATTCGGCACCATCCGGCAGATGCTGGAAATCCTCACCCGCACCTATTGTTCGACGCTCGGCGTCGAGTTCATGCATATCTCCGATCCCGAGGAGAAGGCGTGGATCCAGGAGCGCATCGAGGGCACCGACAAGGAAATCTCCTTCACCGCCGAAGGCAAGAAGGCCATTCTGCAGAAGTTGATCGAGGCCGAAGGCTTCGAGCAGTTCCTCGACGTGAAGTACAAGGGCACCAAGCGTTTCGGTCTCGATGGCGGCGAATCGCTGATCCCGGCGCTGGAGCAGATCTTGAAGCGCGGCGGCGCGCTTGGCCTCAAGGAGGTCGTGCTCGGCATGGCCCATCGCGGCCGCCTCAACGTGCTCTCCCAGGTGATGGCCAAGCCGCATCGCGCCATCTTCCATGAGTTCAAGGGCGGCTCCTACGCACCCGACGACGTCGAGGGCTCGGGCGACGTGAAGTACCATCTCGGCGCTTCGTCGGACCGCGAGTTCGACGGCAACAAGGTGCACCTGTCGCTGACCGCCAACCCCTCGCATCTGGAAATCGTCGACCCGGTGGTGATGGGCAAGGCCCGCGCCAAGCAGGACCAGATGGCTGGCCGCGAGCGCGGCGAGATCGTCTCGCTGTCGGAGCGCGCCAAGGTGATGCCGCTGCTGCTGCATGGCGACGCCGCTTTCGCCGGCCAGGGCGTGATCGCTGAAATCCTCGGCCTGTCGGGCCTGCGCGGCCACCGCGTCGCCGGTACGCTGCACTTCATCATCAACAACCAGATCGGCTTCACCACGAACCCGCGCTTCTCGCGCTCGTCGCCTTACCCGTCCGACGTCGCCAAGATGATCGAGGCGCCGATCTTCCACGTCAACGGCGACGATCCGGAAGCGGTGGTGTTCGCCGCCAAGGTGGCGACCGAATTCCGCATGAAGTTCCACAAGCCGGTGGTCGTGGACATGTTCTGCTATCGCCGCTTCGGCCACAACGAAGGCGACGAACCGGCCTTCACGCAGCCGATCATGTACCGCAAGATCCGCACGCAGAAGACCGCCGTGCAGCTTTATGCCGACCGCCTGATCGCCGAAGGCCATATGTCTCAGGCCGATTTCGACAAGATGAAGGCCGACTGGCGCGCGCATCTGGAAACCGAATGGGAAGTCGGCCAGGCCTACAAGCCGAACAAGGCCGACTGGCTCGACGGCGCCTGGTCCGGCCTGCGCTCGGCCGACCAGCAGGACGAGCTGCGCCGCGGCAAGACCGCGGTGCCGGTGAAGACCCTGAAGGAAATCGGCAAGAAGCTGACCGAAGTGCCGAAGGACTTCGAGGCGCACAAGACCATCGCGCGCTTCCTGGAAAACCGCCGCCAGGCGATCGAAACCGGCGAAGGCATCGACTGGTCGACGGCCGAGGCGCTGGCTTTCGGCGCGATCCTGCTCGACGGCAACCCGATCCGCCTGTCCGGCCAGGATTCCGAACGCGGCACCTTCTCGCAGCGCCACTCGGTGCTCTACGACCAGCGCGACGAGACCCGCTACATTCCGCTGAACAATCTGTCGGCCGCGCAGGCCGGCTACGAGGTCATCAACTCGATGCTCTCGGAAGAGGCGGTGCTGGGCTTCGAATATGGCTATTCGCTGGCCGAGCCCAAGGCGCTGACCTTGTGGGAAGCGCAGTTCGGCGACTTCGCCAACGGCGCCCAGGTGGTGTTCGACCAGTTCATCTCGTCGGGCGAGCGCAAGTGGCTGCGCATGTCGGGCCTCGTCTGCCTCCTGCCGCACGGCTATGAAGGCCAGGGCCCCGAGCATTCCTCGGCGCGCCTCGAGCGCTTCCTGCAGCTCTGCGCCGAAGACAACATGCAGGTCGCCAACTGCACCACGCCGGCCAACTACTTCCACATCCTGCGCCGGCAGCTGAAGCGTGACTTCCGCAAGCCGCTGATCCTGATGACGCCGAAGTCGCTGCTGCGCCACAAGCGCGCCGTATCGACCATCGCCGATCTGTCGGGCGAAAGCTCGTTCCATCGCCTGTTGTGGGACGATGCGCAGCTTTTGCCCAACCAGACGATCAAGCTGGTCAAGGATTCCAAGATCCGCCGCGTGGTGCTGTGCACCGGCAAGGTCTATTACGACCTCTACGAGGAACGCGAGAAGCGCGGCATCGACGACATCTACCTGTTGCGCGTCGAGCAGCTCTATCCGTTCCCGGCCAAGGCACTGATCACCGAGCTTTCGCGCTTCCGCAACGCCGAGATGGTGTGGTGCCAGGAAGAGCCCAAGAACATGGGCGCCTGGTCGTTCATCGACCCGTATCTGGAATGGGTGCTCGCCCATATCGACGCCAAGCATCAGCGCGTTCGCTACACCGGCCGCCCGGCCGCCGCTTCGCCGGCCACCGGCCTGATGTCGAAGCATCTGGCGCAGCTCGCCGCATTCCTCGAAGACGCGCTCGGCGGCTGAGCCGGGCTTGATAACTGAACCGAACCGAAAACAACGGACAGGCACATGGCTACCGAAATCAAAGTCCCGACACTCGGCGAGTCCGTCACCGAAGCCACGATCGGCAAGTGGTTCAAGAAGGTTGGCGACGCCATCGCCGCCGACGAACCGCTGGTCGAGCTGGAAACCGACAAGGTGACGGTGGAAGTGCCGGCTCCGGCCGCGGGCACGCTGGCCGAGATCATCGTCAAGGAAGGTGAGACCGTCGGCGTCGGCGCCCTGCTCGGCTCGATTTCGGCCGGTGCGGGTGCCCCCGCCGCCAAGCCGGCAGCCGTCGCCCAGGCGTCCGCGCCGACCGCCGCTTCGACTGTCAAGGAAGCCGTTGCCCAGACCGCCATGCCGCCGGCACCGAGCGCCGCCAAATTGCTCGCCGAAAGCAACATCGCGGTCGACCAGGTTGCGGGTTCCGGCAAGCGCGGCCAGGTGCTGAAGGGCGACGTGCTTGACGCCATTGCCAAGGGCGTTTCCGCCCCGGCCGCGGCGCCCGCCGCCGCCCCGGTTGCCGTGCGCGCACCGTCCAATGCCGACGACGCCTCGCGCGAAGAGCGCGTGCGCATGACCAAGCTGCGCCAGACCATTGCGCGCCGCCTGAAGGAAGCGCAGTCGACCGCCGCCATGCTCACCACCTTCAACGAGGTGGACATGAAGGCGGTGATGGACCTGCGCAGCAAATACAAGGACGTCTTCGAGAAGAAGCACGGCGTGAAGCTCGGCTTCATGGGCTTCTTCACCAAGGCGGTGACCCATGCGCTGAAGGAAATCCCGGCCGTCAACGCCGAGATCGACGGCACCGACATCATCTACAAGAACTTCGCCCATGTCGGCGTCGCCGTCGGCACCGAGAAGGGCCTGGTGGTTCCGGTCGTCCGCAATGCCGACCAGATGTCGATCGCCGAGATCGAAAAGGAAATCGGCCGCCTTGGCCTCGCCGCGCGCGATGGCAAGCTGTCGGTCGCCGACATGCAGGGCGGCACCTTCACCATCTCCAATGGCGGCGTCTACGGGTCGCTGATGTCGACCCCGATCCTCAACGCGCCGCAGTCGGGCATTCTCGGCATGCACAAGATCCAGGACCGTCCGGTCGTGGTCGGCGGACAGATCGTCATCCGCCCGATGATGTATCTGGCGCTCTCCTACGACCACCGCATCGTCGACGGCAAGGAAGCCGTCACCTTCCTGGTACGGGTCAAGGAAAGCCTCGAGGATCCGGAGCGGCTCGTTCTGGATCTCTAAGGCCCCGCTTCCATTTGCTGCGCGGAGAAGATTATTCTCCCTGGCCGGTCGAAACGACCGGCCGGCAAACGACTTTCGCTTGTAACTGATCATGGCGAGGCGCTCCGCGTCTCGCATCAGGGGGACAAGGAATATGGAAGCTGTTGCAGCATCGACTGAAGTCTGGGTTCTTGGCTGGAGCGCCGCGCTCCTGCTCGTACAGGTCATCGCCCAGGCTTCCACCATCGGCGATCTCGGCCCGAAATACCTGTTCAGCGCCCGCGACGAAAACCGCGTCTCGAAAAACGTTTTGGCCGGGCGCCTTCTGCGTGCCTTGCGCAACCTGCTCGAGACCTATCCGGCCTTCATCGCCCTGGTGCTGGCGCTTGCCCTCACCGGCAAGACCGGCGGCATCGCCGCCACCGGCGCGGTGGTGTGGATCGTGGCGCGCGTGCTCTACCTCATTGCTTATGCGGCGGGCATACCTGTCGTTCGCACAGTGATCTGGACCGCCTCCATCGTCGGCCTGGCGATGATGCTGGTCAGGCTGCTCGGCTGACACGGCAAGGGAATTGATCGGGGAAATAATGGAAGCAGCGGCGGCGTCGGTTGAGATTTTGGTCCTGGGCCTGAGCGTTGCGTTCCTGATCGCCCATATCCTGGCACAGGCGCTGGCGCTCGATCTTTCCGGCGATATCAGCGTCAGATATCTGCTCGGCCCGCGCGATCAGGGGCGCCAGACCAACAGCGTGCTGGCGGGACGGCTGACGCGCGCGCTCGGCAACCTGCTCGAAACCTATCCCGCCTTCATCGCGCTGGCGCTGGCGCTAGCCGTCACCGGCAAGACCGGCGGGCTTGGCGCCACCGGCGCATGGCTGTGGTTTGCCGCCAGGATCGTGTATCTCGGTCTCTATGCGGCGGGCGTTCCGGTCCTGCGCACCATCGTATGGTTCGTCTCCCTCCTCGGTCTCGTCTTGATGCTGGTCAGGTTGATGGCTTAGGACTGGGCAGGGCTGCGACGGGCAGGATATCGATCGATGCACTACGTCTATGAATTCCTCGGCCTGATGGCCGTCTTCTCGGTCCTGGTGGTCTCGCCCGGCGCCGATTTCCTGCTCGTCGTGCGGCAAAGCCTGGTGCACGGCCGGCGCACGGCCATTGTCACCAGCTTCGGCATCGGCGCCTCGCTGCTGTTCCACATCGGCTACACCATCCTCGGCATCGGCATCATCGTCGCCAAATCGCTGTTCCTGTTCGGTCTGCTGAAATGGGCGGGTGCGGCCTATCTCGTCTATCTCGGCTGGAAGTCGCTGCGCGCCGACACCTTCGAAATGCCGGACACGGCCGAGGCGACGACGCCGGCCGCGCCGCCTTCGGCATTGCGCTGCTTCCTGCTCGGCTTCGCCACCAATGCGTTGAACCCGAAGCCGGTGCTGTTCTTCCTGTCGCTGTTCACCGCGCTCGTCAGCCACGACACGCCGGCCACGGTGCAGGCGGTCTACGGTCTCTTGATGGCGGCAACGCTGATCCTGTGGTTCGTCGCGGTCTCGTCCTTTTTCACGGTTGCCTCCGTCAGGGCGCGTTTCCTTGCCTGGGGCCGCTGGTTCAACCGCGTCACCGGCGTCATCTTCATTGGCCTTGGCATACGCCTGGCCACGCAGCAGGCGAGCTGAGCGCCGCATGTCGAGGCTGTCGGTCCTGATCCAATCCCTGGCTCTGCTCGGCGCCTCGCCAGCACTGGCGGCGTGCCCGATCGAACTCGCCGTCTATGGCGAGCGCGAGCAGGCGGCGGAGATCGATTTCAGGCCGACCATGGGCTCGGCCACGACCACCAACACCTTCAAGATGGTGGTCGGCAAGGATGTGATGCTGGATGGCGTCGTCTTGTGGAGCGGCGATGCCGCCCGCCCACATGGCTCACTCATGCACCAATGCCCCGAAGGCGACGTCACCGGCGGGGAACTCGCGGCCTGCACCGTCTGGGAAGGCGTGATCTATACGGCCGACGCCAAGGGCGCGGTCGACCTTCTGCCCAATGAGCGCAAGGACGCGCCGGCCACGCTGATCTTCCCCGATCTCGCCGGACAGCTCGGCCGCTCAGCCATCCACGATAAATTGCCCAAACTGCCTTGGGATGTCTTTGCGCTGAAAGGCTGCCAGGAATGACCGCGCCCGGAAAAACCCTGCTCGTCACCGGCGGCAGCCGTGGCATCGGCGCCGCAGTGTGCCGGCTGGCGGCCGGAGCGGGCTACCGCGTCGCGATAAACTACGCCTCCAACCAGGAGGCAGCCGAAACGCTGGTCGCCGAGATCAAGGCCGGAGGCGGCGAAGCCTTCGCCGTCAAGGGCGATGTCGGCGACGAGGCCAACGTGCTCTCCATGTTCGAAACCGTCGACAAGCGCTTTGGATCGCTCGACGCCTTCGTCAACAATGCCGGCGTGGTCGATGCCAAGGCGCGTGTCGACGAACTGAGCGCCGCGCGCCTGGAACGCATGATGCGCATCAACGTCATCGGCTCGATCCTCTGTGCCCGCGAGGCGGTCAGACGCATGTCGACGCTGCGCGGCGGCAAGGGCGGCTCCATCGTCAACCTCTCGTCCGCCGCCGCGTTGCTGGGCTCGCCCGGCGAATATGTCGACTATGCCGCCTCCAAGGGCGCCATCGACACCTTCACCCTCGGCCTGGCCCGCGAGGTCGCCAATGAAGGCGTGCGCGTCAACGCCGTCCGGCCGGGCATCATCGACACCGAAATCCATGCCTCCGGCGGTCAGCCGGGACGCGTCGCGGCAATCCGCGACAGCGTACCGATGAAACGCGAGGGCAAGGCGGAAGAAGTCGCCCATGCCGTGCTCTGGCTTTTGTCGGACGAGGCATCATATACGACGGGCTCGATTGTGAACGTAAGCGGCGGCCGCTGACCGCCCAGCAGGAAGGACAGGACCATGGCTTATGACGTCGTCGTTATCGGATCTGGCCCGGGCGGCTATGTGTGCGCCATCAAGGCGGCGCAGCTTGGCCTGAAGGTGGCCGTGGTCGAGAAGCGCGAGACTTATGGCGGCACCTGCCTCAACATCGGCTGCATCCCGTCCAAGGCACTGCTGCACGCTTCCGAAATGCTGGCCGAGGCGCAGCATTCCTTCGACACGCTGGGCGTCGAGGTCGGCACGCCGAAGCTCAATCTGAAGAAGATGATGGCGCATAAGGACGCGACCGTGGCGTCCAACGTCACTGGCGTCGCCTTCCTGTTCAAGAAGAACAAGATCGACGCCTTCCGCGGCACCGGCAAGGTGGTCTCCGCCGGCAAGGTTTCCGTCACCGGCGAGGACGGCAAGGTCCAGGAGATCGAGGCGAAGAACATCGTCATCGCCACCGGGTCCGACGTCGCCGGCATTCCGGGCGTCAAGGTCGACATCGACGAGAAGGTCATCGTCTCGTCCACCGGCGCGCTGTCGCTGGAGAAGGTGCCCGGTCATCTCGTCGTGGTCGGCGGCGGCGTCATCGGCCTCGAGCTCGGCTCGGTCTGGTCCCGCCTCGGCGCCAAGGTCACCGTCGTCGAATATCTGGATTCCATTCTCGGCGGCATGGATGGCGAAGTGTCCAAGCAGTTCCAGCGCATGCTGGCCAAGCAGGGCTTCGAGTTCAAGCTGGGCGCCAAGGTCACCGGCGTCGCCAAGGCCAAGAAGGGCGCGACGGTCACGTTCGAACCGGTCAAGGGCGGCGCGGCCGAGACCATCGAGGCCGACGCTGTGCTGATCGCCACCGGCCGCCGGCCCTACACCGACGCGCTCGGTCTCAAGGAGGCCGGCGTTGAACTGGACGAGCGCGGCCGCGTCAAGACCGACAACCATTGGCGCACCAACGTGCCCGGCATCTATGCCATCGGCGACGTCATCGCCGGGCCGATGCTGGCGCACAAGGCCGAGGACGAAGGCGTTGCCGTGGCCGAAAGCATCGCCGGCCAGGCCGGTCATGTGAACTACGACGTCATCCCGAGCGTGGTCTACACCAGCCCCGAAGTCGCCTCGGTCGGCAAGACCGAAGAGGAACTGAAGAAGGCCGGCATCGACTACAAGGTCGGCAAGTTCCCCTTTACCGCTAATGGCCGCGCGCGCGCCATGCTGCACACCGACGGTTTCGTGAAGATCCTGGCCGACAAGGCCAGCGACCGCGTGCTCGGCGTGCACATCCTCGGTTTCGGCGCCGGCGAGATGATCCACGAGGCGGTGGTGCTGATGGAGTTCGGCGGTTCTTCGGAAGACCTCGCCCGCAGCTGTCACGCCCACCCAACCATGTCGGAGGCGGTCAAGGAAGCGGCGCTCGCCACCTTCTTCAAGCCAATTCACCTGTGAGGTCGCGGCGCGCGCCGCATCCTCGCTTCGCCCAAAAAGAAACGGCCCGCTTTTTAGCGGGCCGTTCTGTTTTCTGGTGTCCGGTTATTGAGCCGGAGCAGCCGGAGCCGGGTTTGCAGGCGCCGGCGCGGTCGTAGCGGGTGCCGGAGTTGCCGGAGCGGGAGCAGCCGGCTTGGCCGGTTCGGCGGCGGGCGCCGCCGGTGCCGGAGCAGGCGTGCTGGCTGCCGGAGCCTCGGCCGGTGCCGTGTGCTCGCCACCGCTGCGGCCGAAGACGAAATACGCGACGACGGCCAGAACGACGATTACGAGCGCGATCAGCCAGCTGCTGCCGCCACCACCGGAGCCGGAAGAGCTGTTGGATGAATCCGCCATGGGAAGTCCTCCTGGGAGAAAGTTTTCAATCAATGCCAATCAACGCGTCGCGCGTGATTGTGTGTAAAATTTAGAAGGTGCATGGGACCAAAACAACGACGGGACCATGAAAATCACCGTATCACCCAGCTTTTTCAGCTGCGGATCGGCGAAAACGCGCTTTTTTCAGCCCACGGCGGGTTTTTCTGCTGCGGAAAATCATGACGCGCCGAACAATCGAATCAAATGGCCAGCGACGTTTCGTCAGCTCGTTCTGGCACCGAAACGATACTATTTTCGGCTGGTTACAAGCTGGCTTCAGCCGGAGCGACCAATATGGCAACAGTGCAGGGTCTTTCGGACTATGCCGGGATATTGCCCGGTGCCAATTTCTTCGACAGCTTCGCGATCGAAATCGCCGGTGAGCAGCTCGACGCGCGAACGGCGGCGGAGCGCGTGATGTCGCGCAGGCCGGCCTGGGTCGACTGGTTGCTGGCGCTGCGCAACATCCTGGTCGGCCCCTTCGGCCTGAAGACCGGGCCCGTCGACATGCCGGCCGACCAGGAGGTGATCGGCCTGTTTCCGCTGATCAGCGAAAGCCCGTCCACCGTGGTGCTCGGTCTCGACGATCGGCATCTCGATTTCAGGCTGGTGGTGAAAGTCGACGCGTTGAGCGGCAGCAGGCAGTCGATCAGCGCTTCGACGCTCGTCGCCACGCACAACCTACTCGGTCGCGCCTATCTGGCCACCATCATGCCGTTCCACCGCGTCATCGTGCCGGCGATGCTGGCGCGGGTCGCCTGAAGGGCGATCAGTTCGCCGCCGTGACGGTGTAGCCGGCCTTGCGGAAATCCTCGACCAGTCCTTCCGCGCCGGGCAGATGCAGCGCGCCGACGGCCATGAACACATTGCCCTTGGCCAGGATCGGCAAGGCGCGCTCGGCCATCACCGTATTGCGCTTGTTCACGATGGCTTCCTCGAAGGCCGAATAACCTTCCTCGTCGCCCGCCACATCCGGCAGCGTTGCCCGAAACAGCGGCCAGATCATGCCGATGTCGCCGCGCTGGTAGAGCACGATCATCGTCTCCGACACGTCGTTGATCTTGTCGCCGAGCTTCAGCGTCTCCACCAGCCCCTTGATGTGCTGCTGCATCGGCAGCGAGGCCATGGCGCGCAGCTGGTCGGTGGCCGTCTCCAGCCCCTCCAAGCCCTTGCCGGACGCCTTGGCCTGTTCCGCCAGCTTGACGTCGAGCACCGGGGCACCGGCGCTCTTGCGGGCCATCTCGCAGGCCGGCAGCGAGACCATCGCCGACAGCATCCATGGTTTCATCTTGGCGACGCTCGCCGCCGGAATGCCGCGCGCATCGAGGCCGCTCTCCAAGATCTTGGCATCCTCCGGCGGCAGCAGCGACGTCAACGTCGTGCCGTCGGTGAACATCATCAAATCAGGCTCCCTGGCCAGGGCCCCCATCATCTTGCCCTGGTCGAGCACGTCGGTCGTCTCGATGATGACCGTATTGGCGCCGTCGAAAGCCTTCTGCGCCGCCTCCGGCAGGGTCACCACGCGCGGGTCGGTCATATGCATGGTGCCGAACAGCCAGGATGGCTTCTCGCCGGGCTTTTCCAGCCTCCACAACCGGCCCTTGCCGTTGGGCACGGCGGCCGCCTCCTTTTCGATCTTCGCATAGGTGGCGGGATCGCTCTTCTGCAGCGCGGCGACCATATCGGCGCCGCTGCACGACACCATCTCGGCATGCGCGCGGCCGGCGGCCAGCAGCGCCACGATCAGGAAGGACAGGAACAGAAGCACGTTGACCGCCGCGAGCAGCTTCAACGACAGATGCGCGACACGGTCGGTCTTGGTCGGAACGAGATGCATGCCAATCGTTCTAGGCGCCAAAGGCGGCAAAACGGTTAACCGCGCGATGAAAATTGTCACCGCCCGCTGGCAAGCCGGGGCTCAGGCGCGGGGATGCGCGGCTTCGTAGATATCGAGCAGGCGGGCGGTGTCGACGCCGGTATAGATTTGCGTCGTCGACAGCGAGGCATGACCGAGCAGTTCCTGGATGGTGCGCAGGTCGCCGCCGCGGCCGAGCAGATGCGTGGCGAAGGAATGCCTGAGCGCATGCGGCGTCGCCGTCTCCGGCAGGTTCAGCGCCGAACGCAGCTTCACCATCTCGCGCTGGATGATCGCCGGATTGAGCGGGCCGCCGCGCGCGCCGCGAAACAGCGGCCCGTCCGCGCCCAGACGATAGGGGCAGAGCTTGCGGTATTCGGCGATCGCCTGGAAGGCCACCGGCAGCACCGGCACCAGCCTGGTCTTGCCGCCCTTGCCGGTGACACGCAGCACCGTCTCCGAACTATGCGCGAGATCGGCCCCGGTGAGGCCGAGCGCCTCGGAAATGCGCAGGCCCGAACCGTAGAGAAGCGTCAAGACGGCGGCGTTGCGGGCTGCGATCCACGGTTCTTCGGCAAGCTGTTCGCCGGCCGAAACCACGCGCCGCGCATCCGCCGCGGTCAGCGGCTTGGGCAGCGATTTCGGCTGTTTCGGCGCGCGCAGTGCCACCGCGCCCGCCGCATTCACCAACCCGCGCCGTTCCAGGAAACGCAGCAGCGAGCGCACACCGGCCAGCCCGCGCCCCAAAGTGCGGGCGCCGGCGCCTTCATTGCGGCGCAGGGCGAGGAAACCGCGAAAATCGGCCGGGCGCAGCGCCGCGACATCGGCGATGCCCGGCGGACCGCCGCAATGGCCGGTCAAAAATTGCAGGAACTGGCGGGTGTCGCGCTCATAGGCTTCCACCGTCAGCGCCGACAGCCGGCGCTCGCCGGCCAGTGCCTTCAGCCAGCTTTCGCGAGCGGCCTGGAGGTCCGGTTTGGCGGCGATGAGGAATTCCTGCATTGGCAGAACAGGCCCGATTGAATAAGGCAGTATTTGCCGATCAGGTTAGCAAGCGATGAAGCGCAGGCGATGAGCAAACCGAAAAATCCGATCCAGATGGCCGTCATCGGTGCCGCGCACGGCATCAAGGGCGAGCTGCGCGTGAAGACCTTCACCGGCGACCCGCTGGCGCTCGCCGACTACGGACCGCTCTACGCCAGGGACGGCCGCGCCTTCGAGATCACCGATATCCGACCCGCCAACGAGGTGGTTGTGGTGCGCTTCAAGGGCGTCAGTGACCGCAACGCCGCCGAGGCGCTGACCGGAACGGAACTGTTCGTCGACCGCTCGGCGCTGCCCGACGATGGCGACGAGGACGAATTCTACCATGCCGACCTGGTCGGCCTCGCGGTCAGGGACGATACGGGTGCCGTCATCGGCAAGGTGGCGGCGGTGCAGAATTTCGGCGGCGGCGATATTCTCGACATTACGCTCGGCTCCCGCAAGGGCGTGCTGGTCCCGTTCACCCACGCCGCCGTGCCGGAAGTTTCGATTGCAGATGGCTTCGTGCGCCTCGACCCGGTCGCGGCCGGTCTTGTCGAGGATGAGGACGGCGACGGCGAACCGAACATCGGCCCGGCGCCCGGCGACGACGGTTTCGATGCGAAGCGCCGCCCACGCGGTCCGAAAGGTGCCGGGGGCAACCGGTGAGCTTCGCCGCTTCGGTTCTCACCCTCTATCCGGAGATGTTTCCGGGCGCGCTTGGCCTTTCGCTGGCCGGCCGCGCGCTGGAGCGGGGCGACTGGTCGCTCGACGCCGTCCAGATCCGCGACTTCGCCACCGACAAGCACCGCACGGTGGACGACAGCCCGGCCGGCGGCGGCGCCGGCATGGTGATGCGCGCCGACGTGCTGGCCCGTGCCATCGATCGCACCGGCCCGCAGGGCGACCCGCGCCCGAAGCTTTTGATGAGCCCGCGCGGAAAACCGCTGACCCAGGCGCGCGTGCGCGAACTGGCGGCCGGGCCGGGCGTCATCATCCTGTGCGGCCGTTTCGAAGGCGTCGACCAGCGGGTCATCGAGGCGCGCAACCTGGAAGAAGTCTCCGTCGGCGATTTCATCCTGTCCGGCGGCGAGCCGGCGGCGCTGGTTCTGCTCGATGCAGTCGTGCGGCTCCTGCCCGGCGTCATGGGCAACGAGCGCTCCGGCGAGGAGGAGAGCTTCGAGAACGGCCTGCTCGAACACCCGCACTACACCCGCCCGCAGGAATTCGAGGGCCGGCAAATCCCCGACGTGCTGATCTCGGGCAATCACGGCAAGATTGCCCAATGGCGGCACGAGCAAGCGGAAAAGCTGACGGCCGAACGCCGGCCGGATTTGCTGGCAGGCAAATCCTGAAGGCGCCTACGCCTTCAGGAAATAATACGCCGCCAAAAACAGCCCGACGGCGATGACGAAGATACGCACCGCGTTCTGCGGCACGCGCTTGGCGATCCACACGCCAAGGTAACCGCCGAGCGCCACGGCCGGGATCATCACCAGCGCCTGCGGCCATGACACCACGCCGCCCGACACGAAGATCAGGATGGCGACGGCGGCAATGACGATGGAGAACATGTTCTTCAGGGCATTGAGGCGGTGGTAGTCGCCGCTTTGAGTGAGGCCCAGCGTCGCCAGCATCATCACCCCCATGCCGGCGCCGAAGAAGCCGCCATAGACGGCGGTGGCGAACTGCATCGCGGCACCCGCGACGGACCCGACGGCGGCCGGTTGGCCGGGTTTCGGTTTCGGCTTCAGCCATGGCCCGGCGGCGAACAGCGCGGTGGCGGCGATCAAGAGCCACGGCACCATGGCGCGGAACGACGGATTGTCGAGCGCCAGAAGCAAAAGCGCGCCACCCAGCGCGCCGATAGCCGAAACGATGCAAAGCAGCACGGCGCTGCGCCAGATCGCCCTAATGTCGCTCCAATAGGCCAGCGTCGAGGTGATGTAGCCGGGAAACTGCGTGATCGACGACGTCGCATTGGCCGCGATCGGCGGAATGCCAAGCACGCTCATCGCCCCGAAAGTGAGAAAGGTGCCGCCGCCAGCGACGGCATTGACGATGCCGGAAAGCAGCCCGGCGACGAAGAGGATGGCTGCGTCGATGAACGTCAAGGCGTCGGTAAGCCCCTGTCGCAAGCAATGATGCGAGGTTTAGTGTCTGAATCAAAAAACCGCTAGGCCGAGGCGAAAATGGTGGTTTTCGAGCATCGGAGCGGAGCGTACATAAAGTACGCGAGCACCGAAGCGCAGAAAAGCGCCGTTTGCAGCCCGGCATCGCGACTTTTGGATCAGACACTTACGGGCCGCATCGCCTTTGCGCAAGCAAACTCAGCCCTTGCCGAGCAGCTCCAGCAATGCCTGCGCCGTCGCCCGGGGTGCCTCCTGCGGAATGTTGTGCCCGACGCCCGGCAGAATGCGCCGTTCGAACGGGCCGGAAAACTGGTGGCCGTCTTCCTCGTCCGGCGGGCCGACGCCGTCGTCGGCACCGCACAGCGATATGGTCGGCACCGAAATCAGCGGTTGTTCGGCCAGCCGGTCCTCGACGGGCTGCAGGATGGGATCTCCCGGTGCGTAGCCGTAGCGGTGCCGGTAGGAATGGATGACGATGTCGACGAAATCGGGATTCTGGAAGGAAGCGGCCGACAGCGCGAAGGCATCGTCCGTGAACGCCCAGGTGGGCGACCACAATTTCCACAACAGCCGGGCCAGCGCGTCGCGGTTTTCGGTCAGACCGCGCACGCCGCGCGCCGAATGGAAATAATACTGATACCAGTAGCGGTGCTCGGTCTCGGGCGAGGCCGGGTTCACGGAAGCGGGGATGTTCTGGATGTTGTAGCCGTCGCCGGTGACCAGGCAGCGCGCCCGCTGCGGCCAGAGTGCCGCAACGATGCAGGCGGCGCGCCCACCCCAGTCGTAACCGGCCAGCGACGCCTTTTCGATCGACAGCGCATCCATCAGGTCGACGAGGTCCAGCCCCAGCGCCGCCTGCTGGCCAGAGCGCATCGTCTCGGAAGACAGGAACCGCGTCGCCCCGTAGCCGCGCAGATAAGGCACGATGACACGATGCCCCTGCGCCACAAGGAGCGGCCAGACCTCGTCATAGCAGCGCGGATCGTAGGGAAAGCCATGCAAGAGGACGATTGCGTCGCCGCCGGGCTCGCCATGCTCCTCATAGGCGATGTCGAGCATGGTGGCGCGGGCGAAGCGGATAGGGTAGGGTCCGGTCATAGGCGAGCTCCCCATAAGACCGCCTTTTTTGGCATTCTGGTGCTATTTGACCAACCGGCCACGCTAAAAAATAGCGTTGGACAGGTGACAAGAGCGCGAAATAGCGCTATGTGCCGCGCCGAACCGGACAAGCATCGTCCGGACCCGTCAACTATGGCGGTGTAGTCGCCCCTGCCTGACATCCTCGGATGAAGGGCATAACCGAGCGGTCCCGGAAGTCGATTTCAGGAACTGCAAGGCGAGCGTAGGGCGCTCTGACTGTCGGAAGAACAAGAAGTGGATTGTTAAGATGGATATCCTCCGTCAGCTCGAGGCCGAACAGGTCGCCAAGATCGAAGCCAAGCGCAAGCTTCCCGAATTCCAGCCCGGCGATACCGTGCGCGTCCAGGTGCGCGTCACCGAAGGCAGCCGCACCCGCGTGCAGGCCTATGAGGGCGTCGTCATCGCCCGCTCCGGCTCCGGCTTCCAGGAGAATTTCACCGTCCGCAAGATTTCCTACGGCGAAGGCGTGGAGCGCGTGTTCCCGGTCTACTCGCCGATGATCGAAGCGGTCGAGATCGTCCGCCGCGGCAAGGTGCGCCGCGCCAAGCTCTATTACCTGCGCGACCGTCGCGGCAAGTCGGCTCGCATTACCGAGAACACCGGCGTGCGCGCCCGCAAGCTGAACGACGAGGAGCGCGAGGCGCTCGCCGCCGAGAAGGCCAAGATCGAGGCCGAGAAGGTCGCCGCCGCCGAGGCTCTGGCTGCCGAGAAGGCCGCACAGGAAGCCGCCGAGAAGAAGGCCGCCGCCGCTGCTGAAGCCACGGCCGCCGAATAAGATCTTCGGACAAATACAGGTTTGGAAAAGGCGGCTTCGGCCGCCTTTTTCGTTTTGGCGACGAGTAACCTCACGCGCCGTATCCACTTGACTCTTTTCGTTATCGGTCGTCTTTCATAAAAGATGAGCTCTGGGGGGAGTGTACCGGACCCATACTTCGTTGCCTATTTCGATGAAGCTGGTGATCCTGGAATCAAAACTGTTGCACCAATAGATCCGAACGGGGCGAGCGAATGGTTCACGGTCGGCTGTACGGTTGTGCGTGCTACTAATGAACCCGGATTGGTGCCTCTCGTACAGTCGATTAAGAAGTCAGTTTTTTCCACGCAAAGCCCCGACTTGCATTTTCGAAATCTGGTCGAACATAAGAAGCTACCCGTCTGCCAAGCTTTAGCCGCAGCGAATTTGCGCTTTTTCGTCATCGCTTCAAACAAGAAGAACATGCGAGGATATCGCAACCCTCAAGCAGAGGCGGTTTCACTGCATAAGCATAACTACTTCTACAACTACTGCATCCGCGTTTTGCTCGAACGAGTTAGCCAATGGTGTGCGCGGCGTTCGATCTACGAAACTGGCGAACCCAAACACGTCAAACTAGTATTTTCGAAGCGTGGCGGGCACTCCTACCGTCACGTCGAAACGTACATACACCTTCTCGCTAACCAGGCGGAAAATGGTCGAATATATCAGTCGGCCAATGTTCCCGATTTTAGAGTCCTCGATCATCGTTTGATCGAGGTGATCGAGCACAACAAAAACGCAGGTTGTCAGATTGCTGACGTTGTTGCGAGCGCCTTCTATCAAGCAGCAAACGCTGGAACGAAAAAGTGGAATACCGAATACGCGGAAGCTCTTAAAGACCGAGTGGCGTCGAGAGCGGACGGCCGACATGCAGGATTCGGCATTACATTGTTGCCGTGGAAGAACTGGACGCTACGCCTCACAGATGCGCAAAAGAAAATCTTTCGATTTTACGGCTACGAAATATGAAAGCGGCGGGCCCTGGCTTCGTTACCATCGGCGGCGTGTAGGCCCCCATCCCGAGGGGGACCGTCCGTCCAACTGCCGCATCTAGGATCCGGCCCGAAGTTCTCCCAGCGTTTCCCGCCACGGGCATAAGTGGTACATTTTCATCAAAAAGTCAAGTGAATCAACGCCTTAATCGACTAAGCCCTTGATTGGGATTCATTATTTCACTTGCGTGATGATACCCTCGGGGTGGAACCGCCAATTGAACGGCCTCGGTAATGTGTGCCCTCGGACCTCGATAAGTCTCCGATTGACAAGCTGCGTACCGCTTCCTGCGACCGCTTTCACGCGGTCTGGAATTACGAAAGAGCGGTTGACTCGCATTATTTTGTACACTAATGATTTGTACACAAATTAATTGGAGATGACGATGTCCGCATTGTATTCCACCGAAGCCCGCGCCGTCGGCGGCCGCGCCGGCCATGTTAAGTCCTCGGACGGCCTGATCAGCCTCGACCTTGCCATGCCGAAGGAACTGGGCGGCAAGGGCGGCGCCACCAATCCCGAGCAGCTTTTCGCCGCCGGCTATTCCGCCTGTTTCGAAAGCGCCATGCGCTTCATCGCCGGCAAGCAGAAGCTTTCGCTCACCGACGCCGCGGTGACGGCGAAGATCGATCTTCTCCCGAACGGCGAGGGCGGTTTCCGGCTGGGCGCCGCGCTCACCGCTGAAACCAAGGGCCTCGACCAGGCCGCTGCCGAGGCGCTTGTCGCCGCCGCCCACAAGGTCTGCCCCTATTCCAATGCGCTGAAGGGCAATGTCGACGTCGCCCTGTCGGTCCAGGCCGGTTGAACGTGACGGGCACGATCGAGCATGGAGCTGCGCCGGGCCGGGCCGAAACGCCCCGGCTCGACCGGCAGCTTTGTTTTGCGCTCTATTCGGCCAGCGGCCTGATGACCAAGCTCTACAGGCCGCTGCTGGCGCCGCTCGGTCTCACCTATCCGCAATACCTCACTATGCTGGCGCTGTGGGAAAAGGCGCCGCGCACGGTGGGCGAACTGGGCGATACGCTCGGCCTCGATCCGGCCACGCTGACGCCGCTGCTGAAGCGCATGGAGGCGGGCGGGCTGATCAGCCGCCGCCGCGACCCCGCCGACGAACGCCGCGTGCTGGTGGAGCCGACCGCGCAGGGCGAGGCGCTGCGTACCGCCGCCAGCGGCGTGCAAGCCGCACTCGCCTGCCGCGTGCCGCTCGCCCCGGCCGAGCTCGCCGGCCTGCGCGAAACGCTGAATGCCCTGATCGGCCAATTGCGCGTTGCGGAAGCCGAGACCGTCGAGACGGAGTAAGGCTGCGGGATCGGGAGATAAATCGTCCCCGATTCCGCCATTCCTGGGTATCGATTTCCAGTTTCCTCCTGCCGGGCGCAGCGCGGCGGCTTGCAAGGCCGCGCCAGAAGGCTAATGTCGGCGCGATCCTTTTCGACCGCCGAACCCGCGCGGTCCATTTCCCGGGGGAAGTACCATGATCCGATCGAAACTCGTGCTGGCCGCGATTGCCGCCTGCCTTCTCGCGCCGTTCGCGGCCAACGCCCAGACCTTGCCCGATCTCGCCGGCAAGAAGGTCGTGGTGGTGACGGAAAACGCCTACCCGCCGCTGCAGTTCGTCGATCCCAAGTCCGGCAAGCAGATCGGCTGGGAATATGATTTCATGAACGAAATCGCCAAGCGGCTGAACTTCAAGGTCGAATACCAGAACACCTCCTGGGACGCGATGATCCAGGCCGTCGCCGACAAGCAGTACGACATCGGCATGACCGGCATCACCATCAATGACGAGCGCAAGGCCAAGGTCGATTTCTCCGACCCCTATATGCGCAACGAGCAGTTCATGCTGGTGCGCGGCGACGAAAGCCGCTTCACCGAGGCCAAGAGTTTCGCCGCGTTGAAGGACGGCCTGATCGGCGCGCAGCCGGGCACTTCGCCCTTCTACACCGCCGTCTATTCCGTACTCGACGGCAATGAACACAACCCGCGCATCAAGCTGTTCGAGACCTTCGGCGCCACCGTGCAGGCGCTCAAGGCCGGCGACGTTGACGTGGTGCTGACCGACGGCACCGCCGGCAAGGGTTATGTCGAGGCTTCCGAAGGCAAGCTGAAGCTCATCGGCGGGCCGCTCGGCACCGAGGATTTCGGCTTTATCCTGGCCAAGGGCTCGGATCTGGTGAAGCCGGTCAACGCGGCGATCGCCGCGCTCAAGGCCGACGGCACGATCGACGCGCTGAACAAGAAGTGGTTCCTCGACTACAAGATCGGCCAGTAACAGGCCGCAGCCGGCTCCGTCGTCTGGCGGGGCCGGCGCTTAACCGCCCGCGGCGCCGTAGCGACTGGCGCCGGCGTGATCGACCGCGTAGAGCCAGCTGCCGTCAGCCTGCCTGCGCACGATTTCGGCGGTGAAGCCGGAATGGATGACCGCACCATTTTCATCGGCCAACGAAAAATCGGCGCGCAGCAGTGCCAGATCGCCATGCTCGACGCAGAAGGTGTTGTTCGACGCCATCGTGCCCGGCAATTCGATGAGTTTCCGCAATTCCGTCGCGATCGCCGCCTTGCCGGTGAGACTGGCGCCGCTGGCATCGACCAGCAACCGCGCGTCGTCCTCGTAGAGCGAAAGCAGCTCTTCCAGCCTGCCGGCATTGCGCAGAGCCGCAAAAGTGCCGTTCATTTGCGCGGGTCGATAGACTTTCCTTGACATTGGCTTTCTCCTGTTTCGAGAACAGAACCATGTCGTTTCAGAACTATCCAAACGGGAACCCAACATGACCGAACCGGCGATTGCCTCAGCCAGCCCTGAGACGCCCATGCCGCGCCGGCCGGACCTGTGCCCGGTCGAGGATTGGCTGGCCTTCCTCGGGCACCGCTGGAACGCGCTGCTGCTGTGGCATCTCTCGGCCGGCGCCAGGCGGCACGGCGAGCTGATGGCCTGCCTGCCCAATATCACCGCGAAAGTGCTGTCGGAGCGGCTGGACGGGTTGTTGCGGCGTGGATTGGTCGAACGCGATCAAGTCTCCGCCTTCCCGCGCGGCGTCGTCTATTCGTTGTCCGAGGGCGGCCGCCAGGTCGTTGCCATCCTCGATCGCTTCGAGACGCTGCCGTCCTCGTTCGGCGAGCCGCGACATTGATCCCGCCCGCATCCGGCAAGCAGGCCAAGGAATTTCCCTGGTGGCTCGCGGCGGCGGCCACCATCGCGGTCGTCGCGGCAATCGCGATCTTCACCAGCGACATCTATGCCCAGGTCTTCGGCACCGTCGTGCAGGGCATCGGCATCACCATCTTGGTCGCGCTCATCGCCTTCCTGCTGGCGGCGACGATCGGCCTCGGCATCGCCCTGATGGGTCTGTCGGGCTCGATCTGGCTCAGGCAGATCGCCCGCTTCTATGTCGAGATCATGCGCGGCATCCCGGTGCTGGTGCTGTTGTTCTGGATCGCCTTCGCCGGCGTCCCGGCCTTCGTCGCTGGCTGGAATTTCGTCACCCTGCCGCTGCAGCAGGCCGGCTACATCGACGCGCTCCTGGTGCGCGAGGTATCGCTTTTGTGGCGCGCCATCATCGCGCTCGCCTTCGGCTACTCGCCCTTCATCGCCGAGATCTTCCGCGCCGGCATCCAGTCGGTCGACATCGGCCAGATCGAAGCCGCCAAGGCGCTCGGCCTCAGCCGTGGCCAGCGCTTCCGGCTGATCGTCATGCCGCAGGCGGTGCGTGTCATCCTGCCGCCGCTCGGCAACGACTTCATCGCCATCACCAAGGATTCCTCGCTGGTCTCGGTGCTCGGCGTCGCCGACATCACCCAGATGGGCAAGATCTACGCGTCCGGCTCGTTCCGCTTTTTCGAGACCTATTCGATCGTCGCTTATATCTATCTCACCCTCACCGTTAGCCTGTCGCTTGCCCTGAGGGCTCTCGAACAACGCATGCGACGCAGCCAGCGCCCGGCGTCGTGATCTTGGGGTTTGCCCGCTGCTCGCTGTGAAGCGCCGAGCAAATTTCAGAGCGAAGGCTCCGGGTTGACGCCGACGCCGTTCCCTCCCACGCTGGCCCGACCAGGGGAGGAGACATGGCGATGGATACCGACAAGGCGCATGTGGCGCTGGACTCCGTTTACGGCGCCGGCTCGCCTGAAGCGCTCGGCGACGCCTATGCGGCCTGGGCGGCGAGCTATGACAGCGAAACCGCCTCGCTGGGTTATCTGCTGCCGTTCCTGATCGCCGCCTGGGTCACACGTTACGTGCCGGCGGGCGAGGGGCCATTGCTCGACGCCGGCTGTGGCACCGGCTTGACCGGCCCGCAGCTCAGGGCGCTCGGCTATCACGACCTCGTCGGGCTCGACCTCTCGGATGACATGCTGAAGGTCGCCGCCGGCCGGCAGGCCTATGGCGAGCTCAAAAAGGCGATGCTCGGCGGCCCGCTGCCTTGGCCCGACAGGCATTTCCGCGCCTTCTTCTCCACCGGCGTCTTCACCATCGGCCACGCGCCGGCGTCCGGCCTGCACGAATTGGTGCGCATCACCAAAAGCGGCGGCCACGCCATCTTCACCGTGCGCGACCAGGTGTTGGACAAAGGCGGCTTTCGCAACGTCTTCGCCGAGCTGGAACGGGCCGGCAAATGGCGGCCGCTCGAGGAAAGCCCGTGGTTCCGCTGCTATGCGATCGCCGACCCGGACGCGCTGGTGAAAACCTTCGTCTTCGAGGTGCTTTAGCGAAGCGGCCGGCTAAAGCCGTTCAGGCATTGGGCGGAAAGCGGAAATGACCGTTGAGGCGGAAGGCGAACAGCGTGTCCTCCACCCTGGCGCCCGCGCCGATATTGTGGACGACCAGCGGCCGCTGGCCGTCCGGCGTCATCCGGTCGGTGACGATGGCGATATGCGGCAGGTTGCCGGGCAGGCGCTGGGTCACCAGATCGCCCGGACGATAGGCCTTCGGGTCGTCGACGACATCCAGAGCCGCACCTTTTCGCCTGAAGAAGGTCTCCAGATTGGGAACGCGGCGATGGTCGATGTTGCGGTCCGGCTGCTTGCGGCCCCAGATTTTCGGATAGGCGGAGAAGCCGGCGCGCATGTCCTCGTTGACCAGCCGCTGCAGGTCGATGCCGAAGGCGTGGCGATAGGCCCGCACCACGACGTCGGTGCACACGCCGCGCTCGACCGGAACGTCGCCGCCCGGATAGTCGAGCCGCACATAGGCCGGATCGTAGAGAACGGTCACGCCGACCTGGGCGAGCCCCGCGTCGACCAGTTTCATGCCCCAGGATTGCGCCGGCGAAGCCGCCGCCGGCCGCGCCAACAGTGCCGGACAAGCGGTCAGCACCATCGATTTCAGGACAGTGCGACGATCGACCATGTGACACCCCTCGATACGACGGTCAGGGCAATCGAGCTTTCGGGCTTATTTTTGACCGGAGCAGGCGCAATTGCCGACCGGATGGATTCTTGATATGAGCCTTGGGCGATGGAAGAGCTTTTCGGCGATCCGGCCTATAAGGGCTTCGTGCTGCAGGACAAGAAGCGCCTGCCCGCGCGTTTTTTCGCCCGCATTTCCGGTACGCCGACCAGCCGACTTAGCTAGTAGCCGGCCGCGCCCGTTTGCCGGCGCGCATTTCGCATCTTCCTGCTTCACATCGACGGATTTACGCACATGAGCGCACCGCGCACCCTCTACGACAAGATTTTCGACGAACACGTGGTCGACCGCCAGGACGACGGCACCTGCCTGCTCTGGATCGACCGCCACCTCGTGCACGAAGTGACCAGCCCGCAGGCCTTCGAGGGCCTGCGCATGGCCGGCCGCAAGGTCCGTCACCCGGAAAAGACGCTGGCCGTGGTCGACCACAACGTGCCGACCTCGCCCGACCGCGTGAACGGCATCAAGAACGAGGAAAGCCGCATCCAGGTCGAGGCGCTGGCGAAAAACGCCGCCGATTTCGGCGTCGAATATTATTCCGAGAAGGATCGCCGCCAGGGCATCGTCCACATCATCGGCCCCGAGCAGGGTTTCACCCTGCCCGGCATGACCATCGTCTGCGGCGATTCGCACACCTCCACCCACGGTGCCTTCGGCGCGCTGGCGCATGGCATCGGCACTTCGGAAGTCGAGCATGTGCTGGCCACCCAGACGCTGATCCAGAACAAGGCCAAGAACATGCTGGTGCGTGTCGACGGCCAGCTGCCGGAAGGCGTCACCGCCAAGGACATTATCCTGGCCATCATCGGCGAGATCGGCACCGCCGGCGGCACCGGCTATGTCATCGAATATGCCGGCGAGGCGATCCGCGCGCTGTCGATGGAAGGCCGCATGACCATCTGCAACATGTCGATCGAAGGCGGCGCCCGCGCCGGCCTGATCGCGCCGGACGAGACCACCTTCGCTTATGTCAAAGGCAAGCCGCGCGCGCCGCAGGGCGAGGCCTGGGACATGGCGCTCGACTACTGGAAGACGCTCTATACCGACGAAGGCGCCCATTACGACAAGGTGGTGGTGCTCGACGCGGCCAAGCTGCCGCCGATCGTCACCTGGGGCTCCTCGCCGGAGGACGTCACCTCGGTGCTCGGCGTCGTGCCGAACCCCGACGAGATCGAGGACGAGAACAAGCGCAACTCCAAGAAGCGCGCGCTCGATTACATGGGCCTCACCGCCGGCACGAAGATCACCGACATCAAGCTCGACCGCGTCTTCATCGGCTCCTGCACCAATGGCCGCATCGAGGACCTGCGGGCCGTTGCCGCCGTTGCCAAGGGCAAGAAGGTGGCGGCGACGGTCAACGCCATGATCGTTCCGGGCTCGGGCCTGGTGAAGGCGCAGGCCGAGGCCGAGGGACTGGACAAGATCTTCATCGAGGCCGGTTTCGACTGGCGCGAGCCGGGCTGCTCGATGTGCCTGGCCATGAACGACGATCGCCTCAAGCCGCATGAACGCTGCGCCTCGACCTCGAACCGCAATTTCGAGGGCCGCCAGGGCTTCAAGGGCCGCACCCATCTGGTGTCGCCGGCCATGGCCGCGGCTGCCGCGATCGCCGGTCACTTCGTCGACATCCGCGACTGGCACTGATCCGGTCCGACCTCTTCCCGCTCCGGCGGGAAAAGACCCGATACCATTTCAAGGCCTCCGGCATCCCCGCCGGGGGCCTTTTTGCATGCGGGCTGGCCCGTCGCGGTGGGAAACTATCTCTTGCATTCAACCGCTTGCCGAAGGCAGGAACGCCTCGTCATTCCCGACATGCCCCGCTCCTCGGGGTCGCTCACGCGCAACCGTTCGCCGCGCCGCCCTATTGCGTGTCGCGCATCTCCAACACATCCGAACCGCCGCTGTCTTCATCACCGTTCCGCCGGCCTCAGGCCCGCGTTCCGCTTTTTGCCCGTTCTGAGCCGTCGCTGTTTTCACCGGCGTTCCGGCATGGATTCCCGACACGCTCCGCTCCCTGCGGTCGCTCACGCGGCCGGGAATGACGAGACGCGTGGATGGTCTCGCCGATTGTCCATGCCCGGCTTTGCATCAGGGGCGCTGCGAATGACAGCGATCCCTAAAACCGTTGGTGTGAACAACGGGGGTCATCGAAACCGACGCGAACGACAGCTACTCTCAAAGCCGCTGGCGATTGGCGAAAGCGTTTCAGAACATTCGTCATTCCCGATGTAGTTTGACACCGGGTCTTAGAAATCCGGGAATAAGTGGGAATGGCCGGGAACTGGCGAAAAGTGCTGCAATCTCAAGCGATTGAGCGACGGTGGCAGAGACGTTCAGTTTGACGTGTGGTTTTAGACGAACTGACCAGAACTGCAAAGCGAGCGAGGCGGCGGCAACACAGAGCCGGATTTGTTAACGGCCTTTGAGAAACCTTCGACCCGCCTTCAAACCCGCAGAAAACTGGCCTTGAGGCGCGAGGCGCCGATCCGGCGAGATACCCGCGCGACGCTCGCCACTACGGAAAAAACCAAAATAAACTTGGATGATGCGTCCAACTTAGGCGAAAACGGCAGAATATTACGCAATATCAAAGGGATCACGACCGATGACGTTGGTCGCCGAACTTGGATGTTTGCTGTCGCCGATCAGCGGCGCATTTTGGCGATCTTGAAGTCATTGTCATAACGGTTGTCGCATGACGTGCAGCGCAGCAAGGGTTCCATCGTCACCACAAAGCGGTTCTTGCCGAACCGCCTTTCGATCCGCTGCCGATCGAGCCAGCCCAGGTGCCGGCATCGAGAACACATCGCACCCAGACGGTACCATTCGGGGAGATCGCCCAGGCGGATCGAATGTGCGCGCCTGACACCATCGGCCGGGTGCGGCGCCCGCCCGGCCGCCTCACTGTTGTGAGGATTTTGACGGGTTCAGCTCGCCGGCTCTGCGCCGCTGCATGACGAACCGATTGTTGTAGTGAACGAGTAGTACTCCGGGAAACCGCTCACAGGCCTCATTCCAGGCAGCCTGGCTTAGAAAATTGTCGGACGATTGGGCGAGCACCTCCAAGCGCTCGCCCTCGTCGGCAGACCAGATTTCGACCCGGTAATTGTCAACGGGTGTCGGCATCAAGCCGCAGCCTCCATAGCCTCGTCGAGATCAGGAACCGAGCCGAACGCCGCAAGCAGACGAGGCGCATGCATATCGCCGCTCTCTTCTTCGACATGAACCTCGAATGCAGCCGCCCCGGCCCAGTTTTGAGACATCATCTCTGCCAAGCGGATTGCGCTCGCCTCTCCCCCGCGCGCCTCACGCATTTCAGCGATCAACAGACGTCCTTTGATCAAACGGAACGCAATGACGACGAACTTCTGCACTCGCTTCATAGAAACACCTCCAGCCCAAGAATGTTCCTATTTTGTTCTTGCGATCTGTCAGGAGTCAAGCAGGCGAGGAAAATGTTCCTCGCTTGATTAACAGGCGGTCTCTTCTGGCTAGTAGCTCCTCGGCTTGCCGCCAGCGAAAAACACCTGGCCGTGCACCCGCACACGATGCTCGATGTCGCCGAACGGCACCAGGTCCGGTTCGTATGCTTTGTTGTCCGAAATGATGCGCAGGTCGCCGTTGTTCAGCACCTGCAGGCGTTTCAACAGCAAACGATCATGGTCAAGGGAGAAGACGAAGATACCGCCGCGCTCGACGACACGCCAGTCCACGTTCTGTACGACCATTACCAGGTCGCCATCGCGAATGGTGGGCTCCATTGAATCGCCGGCGCCTTCCAAAACTCCGACGACGGCATTCGGCGGCGCCCAAGGTGGGAGATTTCTGCTAAGCCAGTTCCTTCCGACCGAGAAGTACTCGCTGACATCTTCGGAGACCACCAGCGCGCCGGCCCCTGCCGATGCGCGCACATCATAGCGCGGCATCTGGATCATCCGTTCGCTGAGTTGCGTCGCCGGTAGGTCAGATCTCTCTTCCTCATCGTTCTGCGGTGAAAGGAGGGTCCAAAAGCCGGTGCCTGCGAGCAGGTACTCCACGTTGTGATTTGCCGCAGCTGCAAGTTTCAAAAGCTCCAAAAATCTGGGCTGCGTTGCTCCTGACCGGTAATTGTCCAGGGTCGTTACGGAGACGCCCATCGCCTTAGCCGCCACCTTTCGGCCGCCCGCATACTCCGCAAGCATCTCAATCTTTTCAGCAAGTTGCCTCTCGATATCGGGGAGTTCGCCACGAGCTCTCGCCATCGCCTCAGCTGGCGCATCACCATCATTCTCGGGGGTAGAATTTTTTGGAGCTTTTTGCGTAATCACACTTTACAACGTCCAATTTTTTGGACATTCTCCGCTAGCTAACGAAAACAAACCTCGAAGAAAGGGAGGCCGGTCAGGGCCTCCCTTTCAACACCGGAGCCACTATGGACCCGATTGCACGCTCGGCCAAGATCAAAGCCGATCTCTTTACAGCCGGTTACGTCCTGCTTGACGTCGACCGCCGGCACAAGCTCCCACTCGGTACGGCTTCCCGAACTCTCTGGGAGCCGAACTCGCTTGGCGAGGTGGCGATAGCTGCTGCTCTCGCTTGTGAACCGCATGAACTGTGGCCCGAGCGCTACGACGCCAGCGGCCAGCGGCTATCGCCTCAACCTCCCAAAAACTATCTCCGCCCCCAGCCGCGCTGGCAACGTCGAAACGACAAGGCGGCTTAGACATGTTCGACGTCAAATCGCTGTCCTCAAATCAACAGCGCGCCACCCCCTTTCAACCGCACCTCTCAGACGATCCGGGCTTCCTGCTCGGCTCGGTTCTGACCGCGCTGTTGCTCGCTGGTTTCGTTCTGATCGGCCTCGCATGGCTTGGAGTTTTTCAATGAATGCCTGTTGTCCCACCTGCGGCCGTGGCCTTGCTGGTGTATCTCGCCTCGTCTTCGAACGGCGGTCGGGGACTATTACCACGCCATGCGGCCATGCCCGGCTACGCCCGTCCGAGTTTGCCCTGGTCGAAATCCTCCACGACGATGCACCCAGCATCCACTCCGTTGGCGAGTTGCAGGCGGCCGTCAACCTTCACGGCACGACCATTCGTCGCTTGGTTCACGATATCCGCCTGAAGGTCAAACCGCTCGGCGTCGACATCGCGAATGTGCGCGGCGTCGGCTATCACCTTGTGGGGGCGGTGCGATGAACGCGGTCCCCTTCATCATCGACCGGCCCCAGATCGTGCACCGTGTCGTGCGCAATGTCGTCGCGTCGATCGTGCCAACGGCATCCGAGGCCATGCTGTTCGACAAGAACAGCTATCGCGGCCCGCAGGTCACCGCCTGGATGCGCCAGGTGGCGATGTACGTCATGCACCGTCGGTTCGGCGCGGGCCTCAACAAGGTCGCGAAACTGTTCGCCCGCGACCGGTCATCGGTCCTCCACGGCGTGTACCAGGTGGAGGACGCTTGTCAGGACAGCTATCTCACCTCGGCCTTCGTGGCTTTCGTCGAGCACCAAGCCCGAACGCTTCTCGACGACATCCAGGCGACCGAGACCGAGACAGGCGTCCTTCCCTCCGAATACGCATCAGTCGGAGGGCGCCGTGGTTGAGTTCAAACGACTTCCGCTCTCCGACATCTTCGTGCCCGCCGACCGCCTCCGCAAGGTTGACGACAACAAGGCCTTTCTCATTGGCCAATCCGTTGTCTCGGGCGAACTTATCCACCCCGTTAACGTGTACCGCACGCCCAACGGCGAACGCCCATACACCCTCGCTGCGGGCGCGACGAGGTATCGCGGACACGAACTCCACGGCCTCACCGAGGTCGATGCCTTGGTGCGCAAGCTCGACAAGGCTGGCGCACGACGCATCGAGATTGAGGAGAACCTGTTCCGCGACGAGCTGTCTAAGCTGGACCGCGCCCTGCATGTGATTGAATACCGCAGGCTGTGGGAGGAAGAACACGGCAAGCTCGCTCGTGGGAACCCTCAGTTTTCCAATTCCGCCAACTTGGCGGAATTGGCCGAAACGGCTCAAGGTCACTTCTTCGCGCAAGCTCTTGACGATCTCGGGTTGTCGCGACGTGCCATCGAGCGCGCGCAGTTCATTGGCTCCAAGCTGCGGCCGGAATTGCTCGACGTGCTTCGTGACAAGCCCGAGGCGGACAATCAACGCGTCCTTGAACAGCTGGCCGGCCTAGAGCCGGATCGCCAACGCAAGGTTGCTCTTGCCTATGCCGATCAGCCCGACATTGGCCGGGCGTTGCACCTGACCGATCCGAACGCCAAGGCCAAGGCCGACCTGTCTCCTGGCCAAAAGCGCAAAGGCACCGTCACCGCCAATTTCAGCCAGCTCAGTCCGACCGACCGCCGCAAGGCCTTCCAGGAATTGATCTCCCGGTGGCCCGACGATGCCGCTTGGGCGTTCGCCAATCCTCTCCCGACCACAAAATCCGAAAGGTGACCTAGCCGTGAGCACGAAGGTTTGCCCGACCAGGAATTGCATCAATCCGGTGCCGAAGGGTCCGCAAGCCGTCTTCTGCGCTGACTGCCATTTCCGCCTCCCATACCGCGCCACCAACCAGATTTTCGCGCTGCAGTTCGCCTGCCAGCGCGCCGACGATCCCGACATCAAGCAACACCTGCGGGAACAGATCGACGCTCACATCCGCAGCGCCGCCCGCAGCCTGGAGAATGCGAATGCCGCGTAAAGCCAGCCCCGACCAGGGCGACCTCTTCTTCAGCCCGGTCTATCCCAGCCGCGTAGCCGACCAGAGCATCGACCTCACCGGTTTTCGCGGCAAGCTCAAGCGCGGCATGAGCCGGGCATTGAAAGACTGCGCTCACGAACGCCCGGAAGTCGCCATGCGGATCGCCACGGCGCTTGGCCAAGACAGTTTCTCGCTGGCGACGCTCAACGCCTACACCGCCGAGAGCAACGAAACCCACGATATCAGCCTCGTCCGCTTCAAAGCCTTCGTTCGGGCGACCCGCGCGACATGGTTGTGGGATCTCGTGGTGGCCGACGATGGCTTGACCATGCTGATCGGCGATGAGGCACGCCTCGCCGAGATAGCCCGTGTCCAGCAAGAACGCGCGGCCCTCGATGACAAGCTGAAAGAACTCAAGGCCAAGCCGGTCCACATCCTTCGGAGGGACCGCGCGTGAAGGAGTGGTTCTCTTTGGCCGAGATCGTCGAGGCACGTTCGCCCGAGCTGCCCGGCACGGTTCGTAATCTCAATGCCCTGGCTGTCGCCAGCAACTGGCGTGCGGACCCGGCCAGGGCGCGCCGAGCCGGTGGCAAGGGCGGCGGATGGGAGTACCATCTGTCGGCCTTGCCGCCGGGCGCGCAGGCACGACTTGCGCTCTTGTCCCGCGCGGGCAACGCGCCCGACCTGGCGCCGACCGTTGACGACACTTCGGCCGGGGTTTGGGCGCGCTTCGAAGCAATCTCGGACAAACAGAAAGCAGAATGCCGCCGCCGTCTCGCCTGCCTCCATGCGGTCGAGCAGCTGGCCGCGACCGGTGTTGGCGCGACCAACGCCGTGCTCCAGGCCGCAGCCATGAACGGGACATCGCCCGCGTCGATCTACAACTGGCAAAAGCTGGTGAAGGGTGTCGCGCGCGCCGACTGGCTGGCCGTGCTAGCGCCAAGCTATCAAGCAACTGCCAGTTTCAGCGACTGCCGCGAGGAAGTGTGGGAAGCGCTGACATCCGACTGGCTCCGGGCGGAGAAGCCCACGTTCTCCTCCTGCTACCGGCGTGTCCGCAAAGCGGCATCGAAACAAGGATGGTTGCCGATCCCCTCGGAACGGGCGCTGCGTCGCCGTGTGGAGGCCGAGATACCGGCCGGTGTCATCGCCCTGGCGCGCGAAGGGAAGGACAAGGCCAAGACCCTCTATCCGGCCCAAACCCGTATCCGCACCCACTTCCATGCCATGCAGGCCGTCAACATGGACGGCCACAAGCTCGACGTGTTCGTGCGCCTGCACGACGGCCGCATCACCCGCGTCCAGTTACTCGGCCTGCAGGACCTCTACTCTGGAACGATCCTCGCCTGGCGCATCTCGGAAACCGAGAACAAGGAAACCGTCCGCCTCGTCATCGGCGACATGGTGGAACGCCACGGCATCCCCGAAAAAATCTGGCTCGACAACGGGCGCGCCTTCGCCTCGAAGTGGATTTCCGGTCGCATTCCGAACCGCTACCGGTTCACCATCCGCGACGAGGACCCGCAGGGCATCCTCGTTTCGCTCGGCATCCAGCCGATGTGGACAAAACCTTATAGCGGTCAGTCGAAACCGATCGAACGCGCCTGGCGCGATCTCGCCGACAACATCGCCAAGCACCCGTTCTGCGCAGGTGCCTATACCGGTAACAGCCCAGAGGCGAAGCCCGAGAATTACGGCAATGCCGCTATCCCCATCGACGAGTTTCGCGGCCACGTCGCGCGCGAGATCGAAGAGCACAATACCCGCTCCGGTCGCCAGTCCGCAGCCTGCTCGGGGCGCTCGTTCCTGGAGACCTTCAAGGCCAGCCTAGCCGAACCGGCATCCATCGTGCGTTGGCCAACCGAGGCGCAGCGTTACCTTTGGCTGCTCGCCGCCGAAAAAGTCACCGCCCAGCGAGGCTCGGGAGAAATCCACTTCTATGAAAATCGGTACTGGTCCGTCGAACTGAACGCCCATGCTGGCCAGAAGGTCATCGTTCGTTTCGACCCCGACCGCCTGCAGGACAACATCAAGGTCTACACGCTCGATGACCGGTTGATCTGCACTGCAGCCTGTATCGCGGCCACCGGTTTCGACGATGTCGACGCCGCGCGCACTCATGCCCGCGACCGTGGCGCCTACCAGCGCACGCTCCGCGAACAGGCTCGCCTGCACCAGAAGATGACGGCTGCCGAGCTGGCGCGCCTCTATGGCAGCGAACAGCCCGCCTCGAAACCCGAACCCACCAAGCCCGCGATTAAGCGGCTCGCTATCGCCAATGGCGGCGCGGCGCCCGCGCCGATCCCTGCCGACGATTTCGAAGAGAGTTTCGCCGCTGGCCTCGCTCTGCTGCGCAATCAGCGCCAGGGCGACGCCGAGATCATCCCTTTCACGCCGAGAAGTGCCGAGGACGGCTGAAAAAAGAAGGCCGGGATGAACCCGGCCATGTCCGGCCCAAAGGGCCAATTGCACGAGGACTTGATACATGAACATCGATACGAACTCAATCTGGCAGCCGCCCGCACAAGAGCCCGACGTTTCGGAGGGCCGCGAGGGCCGCACCCCAGCGGACCTCAACCGCTGGCGCGAACTCACCCACAGCACGCGCGAACTGGCGCAACGCTCTGGCCTGTCCAAGGCCGAGGTGGCTCGCCGCGCAGGCATGCCCGACGGCACGTTTTCACAATGGTACTCCGGCAAATATGTCGGTCGCCTCGACCGCACCAACCTGACCATGGCGCAGTGGCTGGAAAGCGCGGCCAGCGCGGCAACGATCGAACGCGCCATCCCTGCCGGCCCCGGTTTTGTCATGACGAAAACAGCGGCCGAGATTTTCGCCGCGCTCGAACTGGCGCAGATCGCGCCCGATATGGTCATCATCACCCAGGCCGCTGGCATGGGGAAGTCGCACGCCTGTAAGCAATATGCGGCGACAAGGCCGCACGCGTTCCGCGTCACTATGCGACCGCAGACTAAGACCTGCTTTGCCATGCTGGTCGAACTCGGTCGTGCACTCAGCGTCATGGAAAACAACCCTGCCAAGCTGGACAGCGCCATTGGCGCGCGCCTGCAGCGCAACGGCCGACAAACGCTCCTGATCGTTGACGAGGCCCAGAACCTGGAAGACCGCGCGATCGACCAGCTGCGCTACTTCCTTGACGAATATGGCTGCGGCATCGCCTTGACCGGCAACACCAGCATTTACGGGCGTTTCAAGGACCGTTCGAGCGGGCCGGATTACACCCAGATCAAGCGGCGTTTTGGCAAACGGCTCTACAAGATGCAGCCCTACCCCGAAGACATCGCCATGATCATCGACGCATGGTGCATCCAGGACACCGACCAACGCACATTGCTTACCGGTATCGGTCGCAAGCCAGGCCACCTCGGTCAAATCGACAAGACCCTGCGCATCGCTCACCTGCTCGCTGCGGGCGAACAGGCTGATCTCGCCCTCAAGCACATCCAGGCCGCCTATCAAAACCGTCAGTGGGAGGAATGACCATGGGACAGACCCTGTCGCTCGAATTGTCGGATGGGTTGCACCAGTTGCTGCACCAATTCGACGACTACACCCACGAAGCGCGTGTTCTCTCACCCGAGGACGCCCGGCTCCTGCAAGTCTGTATCGACCAACTGCGTGCTCAAGCTCGCACCCTCGAAAATGAGGTCTCCAAGAAACGGTGGAATGAGGACGCCGCGCGGGATCGTCTCGCCGAGACCGACAACATCCTTGCCGAATTGCAGCGGCCCGGCAGCAATGTCCGGCTTTTTCCGGTGGCTCCGCGGCCGTTTTCGGACGGCCGTCCGAAAGGCGGCGCGGCATGAGCAAGACCCTGCTCGAAGCTGCCGCCGAGGTCGATGTGATCGACGCGGCCGGGCGCATCATCGCCAATCCGGCACGCAACGCGATAGCAGCGCCCGCCGCGACCGTGTTCGCACTGGCCATGGCCACCGAGCGCTTCTGGGCAGTGTGTGTTGAGGCCGAACTGCTGGCCCGGGCCGTGCGGCTTCCCATGACCGGCAACGTCCATGACGAGGATGTCCGGGACGACGCCATCCAACAGCAGACCCAACGCGTTCACGAATTGATGGCCGCCCTGCGCGGCGAAACCCCAAAGGATGAAGAACATGCAACTCAGCGTACTTGAAAACTCTATCGCGAACGGCACCGTCCTGGTTGGCGACAAGCAGTATCTCCACGATGCCAAGGGCAACCTGGTGCCCCTCGAAAACGTCAAGCCCGCCGACAAACTGCAGGATGAAACCGTGCGCAAGGTGATCGGCTACGCGCGGGATTTGTCCGCCCAGGTCGCCCGTTTCAAGCAGCACACCTTTGACGATCTGCAATCCTATGAAGGATTGCTCGCCCAGGAATACGGCGGCAAGGTTGGCGGCGCGAAGGGAAACAAGACCTTCATGACCTTTGACGGGCTCATGAAGATCATCGTCCAGGTGCAGGACTACATCGACTTCGGGCCGCAGCTGCAGGTCGCCAAAGGCCTAATCGACGAGTGTCTGCTGGAATGGACGGCCGAGAGCCGTTCCGAAATCCGTGCCATCGTCACCCGAGCCTTCAACGTCGACAAGAGCGGCCAGATAAACCGCTCCGAGATCTTCGCTCTCCTTCGGCACGACATCGAGGACGAGCGCTGGGTCAGGGCAATGACCGCGATCCGCGATGCGATGCGTGTCGTCAGTTCCAAGACCTATGTGCGCTGCTACGAGCGCGACGCCCATGACGACGACTGGCGCGCCGTCACCATCGATCTCGCCAAAGCGTGAGGGCAACGACCATGACCCTCTGGCACGAAAACCTTCACCGCATCATCGCCAGGATCGACGCGCTGATGCCGAAAACTGGCGGCCTGCGCATGGAGTACGAGGAGTTGCGTGCCTACTACGTCGACGTCCTTAAACTAGTCGAGCAGCTCGTCGCCGAAGAAGGTGGCCGTTTCTCCTGGGATGGCGATACCAGCCGGCTAAGGTTGGCAGGTATCGAAGCGACCTACACCCAGGAGCCTCAAGGCCTTCTGCGCAACTGGCAGGCCGCCGCCAGGCGACGGCTCGCCGCCTCTGACGATCCCATCAATCTCCAGGGCTCCGGCCCGGCGCCGGTCGTAGCCAGGGAGGTTTGAGCAATGACCAGCCAAAAAATCCGCGACCGTATCCGGGCCCTTCGCGACAAGACGGCCGCGCGCGGCTGCACTGAAGCTGAGGCGCTCGCCGCTGCCGAGAAAGCCGCGCAGCTCATGCGCGACCATGGTGTTTCCGAGGCCGACATCGTTATGGATGAACAGTCTTCGGTCAGCGACCGTGGCCGCTCGATCAAGGCAAAGCTTTGGCCGGTGATCGCCTATTGCACCAATACGGCGCACGTCATCGTGAGCGTCAACGGTCGTTCCGAGGTCCAGTTTCTCGGTCATGCCCCTGGGCCGGAGATTGCCGTCTACCTGCGCCAAGTAGCAGAAGGTGCCGTCAATCGTGCGGTGCGCGAGTTCAAGACGACGACTTTTTACCGCCGTCGACGTGGCCTGAAGTCCAGGCGTGATGCCGTGGCCGACTTCACCGACGGCATGGTCATTCGCCTGCGATATCGGCTGTTCGAGATATTCGCCACCGTTGTTGACGGCGAAGCTAGAGAGCAGGCCGAAATCGCGCTCATGGAACGCCACCCCGAAACGCAAACGGTCAATCAGAGATCCGCGCCGCTGCGGCACCATGCTGCCCGATCGGCAGGATGGCGAGCTGGAGAGAGTGTCACGCTCGCACATGGCGTCAGCGGTTCAGAGGCGCCCTTGCAGATCGGCGGTGTGCGATGAGCACGATGATCCGCAAAATCGAAACCGCGCTTGCGGAGGCGATTAAGTACCGCCTGGCCGGTTCTGACATCATCACCGAGCCCGGTGGCGAACGCGTCGCCTGTGTTTACCACCATGGTTGCCCAAGCGAACACGGGGGCAGCGCCATCGCGGCGAAGGTCAATCTGACGGGCCTCGCGATCGACATCGAGAGGGCGCTGTCATGAGCGCCACCGCAGCAATCCACGTTGCCAAGAAACAGCTTGGTCTCGATGACGATACGATCCGCGACGTCTATGAACGCGTGACGGGCAAACGCTCGTTGCGGGACATGTCGTCGGTCGAGCAGAACAACGTTGTTCAGGAGCTGCGGCGCGGCGGCTTCAAACCCGCTTCGGTGGGTTCTCGAAAGCGCCTTGAAGGCAAGTATGCGGCCAAACTGCAGGCGCTGTGGATCGCGGCCTGGAACCTCGGCATCGTGACGAACAACGACGATCGGGCATTGATCGCCTTTGTCGAGCGGCAAACGGGCCTGTCGCATGTGCGTTTCCTCCACGATGCCGGCGATGCCGCCAAGGCTATCGAAGCCCTGAAAGCCTGGATGACGCGTGAGGCCGGCGTCGATTGGGCCGTCACCTTCGAGGCGGCGCATTGGCAGCGACTGCCGGGCGCGCAGGTCGCGCTCGCACAATGGCAGATCCTGTTCAAGGCCGGCCCCATGAGAGAGCGCGGCAGGGACTTCCGCAGCATCGTCGCACAGCTTGCGAAGCCTCTCGACCAGATGGTGAGTGAGGATTGGCCCGTCGTGATGAACGCGCTTGGCAAGCAGATCCGCGAGGTGAAGGCGCAATGAGCGATCGCCGTAGCCGCAGGATCCCAGTGTCGTTCGAAGTCATCGAGCAGTTTGCCGCCGTCGAGCTGGCCGCGCTGGTCGATGCTGGCGAGGCCAGCGGTACCTGGCGCCTGACAGAACACTGCACCGTGCAACGCCGTCGCGACGGCACCCTGACCGTCTGCCTCACATGGCATGGCGAAAACGGGCTGTCGCTGACCAAGGTGGTGCGTGGCGTTCAGCTGGAGGCCAACTGAATGGCCCTGGCGCGCCTACTTCGTGAAGCCGTAGCTCTTCGCGACGCGGGCAATCTGCGTGCAGTGTGCCGTTTTTTGCGAGGCGGACATCTCTTTCTGAAAGGCTTTAACGCCAATGACCTGCATGTTCAGGCTGGAGGCAAAGGTCATATCGTCAGCGGGCACATTCTTCTCGATGTACGCGGCGATTGCCGGTTGGTCGTAGTTCAAGCCACAGAATTCTTCTGCAGCCAGAACCGATCCAACATTGCTGACCACTTCGTAGCTGGCGGCAGCGCGCGCTTCGGTGACCACCAGGGTCAATACGCAGCAACCGAAATACCTGAGCTTCATACTACACACCCCCACAGAGGTGCGGACGCTAACACAACGCTGGACTCGGGTCACTATCCCCTGGCGAGGCCGGCATGAGTGACGACCGTCTCTCGGCCGAGTTGCAGAACTTGCTAGGCGAGCCAGCCTTCCTGGCGCTGGCCGAGGCGTTCGGCGGTACGCGGTTGTTCATCCCCTCGACCGACCGCGAAAACCAGCTGCTCCCCATCCTCGGCCGTGTCGCGGTCGACCAGCTCGCCGGCCGCTATGGCCGGTCCTATCTGCGGGTGCCTCTTGCGCGAGAGGCTCGGGCGCGCCACTATCGCGCCGCTGGAATGTCGAATGCCGAAATCGCCCGCAAGCTCGGGCTGACCGAAACGGGCATCGACAAGATGTTCCGCAGGATGGGTTTCCGCCCCATCAAAGGATCAGCGGATCCGCGCCAGCTTTTCCTGTTCGACGACTGATCCCGCCCGCCGATGCGGGCATGATACGCGCGCGCGACCACACGCATTCTGCAGGCATCTTGGCCGGCTGATCGCCCGGCCTTTCCTGCAGCCGGAGCGGTGTCGATGCGCGAGAATTTCCAAGCGAGCTTGAAGGTGACGCTCGCCTATGAGGGCGGCTGGTCGGATCATCCGAAGGATCCGGGCGGCGCCACCATGAAGGGGATAACGCTCGCCACCTACCGGCGCTACTTCCCCAGCGCCAACAAGACGCAGCTGCGCAACATCTCCACCGAGAACGTCGCCAAGATCTACCGCCAGGATTTTTGGCAGGCGGTCAATGGTGACACGCTGGAGGCGGGCGTGGATCTCGCCACCTTCGACGCGGCTGTAAACTCGGGGCCGGGCCGCGCAAAATCCTGGCTTAGGGCATCGGTCGGCGGACCCGCACATCAGACCGTGAAGCGGTTGTGTGCGAAGCGGCTGGGTTTCGTTCAGTCGCTCAAGATCTGGAGCACGTTCGGGCGCGGTTGGGGTGCTCGCATCGCCGCCATTGAAGCCAAGGGCGTGGCCTGGGCGCTCGCCCATGCGGCGCCGGCCACGACCGTCAAAGCCAAGCTCGCCGATGAACAGCAGGCGGCAACCAGGATCGCGAAGACGGCCCGGACCAGCGGCGGAACCGCAGGGGCTGCCACCGCCGGTGGCGGTGGCGACGTGCTGGTCAATCCGCACCATGCCGAGCAGCTGGCGGGCTGGGTGATTGGCGGCCTGCTGGTGGCTGGCGCGATCGTAGCGATTGTCCTCATCAGCCGTAGTGTGATCCATCGCCAGCGCGCCGCCGCCTATGCCGCCGAGGCCGACGCCATGGGGGTGCTGTGATGGACCCCGTCATCGGCACCATCCTGATCGAGGCGGCAACGCGGGTCGGCGCGCCGCTCGTCAAGTCGCTGCTGGAACGCTTCCTGGGCGATGGCGCGGCCGAGGTCGGCGGCATCGTCATCGACACGGTCGCCGAGAAGCTCGGCGTTCCCCCAGCGCAGATCCCGGACCAGCCGGCCGAGAAGATCGACGCGGCCGTCAAGGAGGTCGAAGGTCAGGCGCCGGACATCCTCGTGCAATGGAACGTCCAGCAGGCGCAGGCGATCGCCCTGCAGAAGGCCGAGATGGACAAGGTCGGTGAGCCGACCTGGATGTGGGCATGGCGGCCGGCCTGGATGTGGTTTCTCGGCTTTCTCTGGTTGTTCCGTTTCGTGGTGGTGCCGACCGTCGACGCTGGCGCCGGCTCCACGATGGCGACACAGCTGCCGTTCGACACGCTCTTCTGGCTGACCGCCACCTTCGCCGGCTTCTACATGGGCGGGCACACGCTGAAGGACACCATGACCAAGTGGCTGGGGCGTCCGCAGTGAAGCTCGGAAACTTCGCCTTTGAACTGGCCGATCTGCGCACCGAGCAGGAACGCGAAACCGGCATCCGCGCGGCCCAGGCTGCTCTTGCCGGTCATGGCTCGTCAACGTGCGTGGTGTGCCACGAAGAGATCGAGCCCGAGCGCCGCCAGGCACTTCCATCAGCAAAGCGCTGCTTGGCCTGCCAGCAGCGTCTCGAACGTTTCAAGCGGAGGCGCAATTGACGCCGGAAGTACTTGCCCCGTGGATCTCGTTGACCCTCAGCGTCATCGCGCTCCTGAGCATTGTCTATGGCTGGTTTACGTCTGGTGAGAAGGCAGTTGCCGCCGACCTTACCGCGCACAAGGAAGCCGTCAGCAAGGGCGTGAAAGAAGTGGGAGAGACCGTCTCCGATCTGGAGCGGCGCGTCCAGGCGTTAGAGGGCGAACTCAGGCACCTGCCTGATCGCGAACAAGCGCACCGAATGGAGATCGCCCTGGAGAAGCTCAACGGTCGTATCGACAACCTGGCTACTAAACTCGACCCGGTCTCCGCCATCGCCGATCGTTGGCAGGAACTCATTTTGGAGCAGGCAAAGAAATGACCTTCGATCGAGAAGCTGCCGACCGGATTTTTCGCGAGAGCGCTCGGCTCGCGATGCTGAAAATGCTGGCCGAGGAAACGGACGAAACACTCCCTTCAGACGTCATCGAAGTGCGCCTGGTACCCTTCGGCATTCGCCGGCCACGCGCTTGGGTACACGGCGAGCTGAAGTATCTCGAGGAGTTGGGCGCGGTCATCGCGACTGCTGCCGGAACGGTGATGGGCGCGACCCTGACCGAACTCGGGCGGCGTCACTTGCGCCGTGAGATCGCGATCGAAGGTGTGAAGCGCCCACTCAAGCCGGAGATCTGATGATGGCACGCGGTCGCGGACGCCTGTCGAATATTCAGCTTCTGCCTCGCGAGTGCGAGGGCGTTGTCGCATGGGCCGCCCAGGAACTTCAGAACAGCGATCGCACCCAAACCGACATCTACCAGGAGTTTTACACCAAGCTCGAAGCTCTGCAGGCCGAGTATCATGGCGAACTGGAGTTCAGCATTCCGTCGTTCCAGGCCTTCAATCGCTATTCGATGCGTCTTGCCGTGTTCGCCGCCGAGATCGAGCAGGCTCGGGAAATGACCAAAGCGATCGCGTCGCGCTTCGATGCCGAGGGTGAGGACGATCTTGCCCGAATGGGTGCGATGGCGATCAAATCCCTGGTGACGAACATCATTGCCAGCCGAGGCTCCAAGAACATCCTGCCGAAGGAGGCAATGAGCCTCGCCAACGCGTTGCGAGCTGCCGCCCAGGCGGAAGGCATTTCCACCGCCCGTCGCCTCAAGGTGGAAAAAGAATTCGCCGACAAGGTCGAAGAGACGGTCGAAACCGTCGCCAAGGTGGCGGGCCTGTCGCAGGAGCGTGCCGCCGAGATCCGAAAACAGGTTCTGGGGTTGCGATCATGACGGTGGCGGCAGCCAGAGACTTCGTGAGAGGAGAGGACGCGGCCAAGCCCGTCCTCTCTCGCGATCCCGAGCAGCTTCCCGTCGAGTTGCCACGCGGGTCCGAGCTGCCGGCCGACCACGATCCGCTGGCCGATGGCATCCTGATGCTGCATCAGAAGGAGTGGTTGGAAGATCGCTCCGACCTGAAAGTTGCGGAGAAGGGCCGCCGCACGGGCATCACCTATGCCGAGGCGCTCGACGACACCATCATCTCTGCCAGCAAGCGCGGTGAAGGTGGCGACAACGTCTTTTACATCGGCGACACCAAAGACAAGGGCCGCGAGTTCATCGGCTATGTCGCCCACTTCGCCAAGATCGTCGCGAAGGAACTGGTCGCCATCGAGGACTTCATGTTCGAGGACGAGCAGGCAGACGGCTCGACCAAATACATTTCCGCGTATCGCGTGCGCTTCGCCTCGGGCTACCGTGTCGAGGCGCTGTCGTCGAACCCTGCCAACATTCGCGGCTTGCAGGGCATCGTCGTGATCGACGAGGCGGCCTATCACCGCGACGTGCGGGCCGTCATCGATGCCGTCAACGCACTGCTGATCTGGGGCGGCAAGGTTCGCGTGATCTCGACGCACAACGGTGTGCTGAACGCCTTCAACGAGCTGATCCGGGAAGCGCGAGCCGGCAAGAACCCGTTCAAGATCCATCACATCCCGTTCCAGGCCGCCGTCGACAACGGCCTCTATCAACGTGTCTGCCTGACACGCGGCTGGACCTTCAGCATCGAAGCCCAGGCGAAATGGGAGCAGCTGATCCGAGGTTCCTACGGTGCGCGCGAAGCCCAGATGCAACAGGAGCTGGACGCGATACCTGCCGATGCCCAGGGCGCTGCGCTGACCCGTGTCGTCATCGAGCGGGTGAAGGATCCGACCGTTCCCGTGGTGCGGGTTCAGCTGCCAGACAGCTTCAAGTCGCTCGACAAGAGTATGCGCGAAGCCGTGATCCGCGACCTCTGCCGGGAGAAACTTAAGCCGATCCTGGACAAACTCGATCCTGACCGCGCCCATGTCTTCGGCATGGACTTCGCCCGCAGTGGCGACGTCTCGGCACTGAAGGCCGATGAGATCGGCCAGGACACGGTGCGCCGCTGCCGCCTCGTCCTGGAGCTGCGCAACGTTCCCTACGAAGCGCAACGCGATATCCTCTTTTATGTCGGCGATAACCTGCCGCGCCTTTCTGGCGGTGCGCTCGATGCGACCGGCAATGGCGGCTACCTGGCTGAAGTTGCGGCGCAGCGCTGGGGCGAGTGCATCGTCGAGGTGAAGCTCTCGGCCGAATGGTATCGTGAAAACTCACCGCGTTATGTCGAGGCCTTCGGCGACCTCACCGTGACGATCCCGGCTGACGAGGATGTCATCCGCGATCACCAGGCGCTGCAGTACGTGAATGGCATCATCAAGGTGCCGGATGATCATCGCCACAAGGGTGAGGACGGGCTCGATCGACACGGCGACACGGCGATCGCCGGTATCCTCGCCTGGTTCGCCTCACTGCAGATGACACTCTCCTACGGCTACGAAAGCGCACGTCCCGGCGCGAGTGACAGCCGTGGTGGCGATGATCGGCGCGAACGTTCCATCGATGTTGAAATGCGAGGCCGGCTATGAACCTCAAATCCCTGATGCGCGCCGTTGGCCAGCGCCTGGTCGACGCCAGCGGCAACAAGCTGACCGATGCCGAAGTGACAGAAGAGCGCGCAGGCCCGACGACAGTCGGTGTTCGCGATCCGATCTCCGGTCATCCGGCCGACGGCCTGACCCCGGCGCGGCTGGCCGCAATCCACCGCGAAGCGGCGATGGGGGAGCCGCTGCGGTATCTGGAGCTGGCCGAGGACATCGAGGAGCGAGATCTGCACTATGCCGGTGTGATGGCAACGCGGAAGCGCTCGGTTTCGCAGCTGCCCATCACAGTGACTGCCGCCTCGGACGCTACCGAACACAAGAAGCATGCCGAATACGTCCAGTCATGGATCAACGACGGCGTGTTGCAGGCCAGCCTATTCGACATGCTTGATGCGATCGGCAAGGGCTTTTCGGTTCTTGAGGCGGACTGGCAGTCTCACATGGGGCATACCTGCCCGCGCGAGTTTATTTATCGACCGCAGCGTTGGTTCACGTTCGACCGCACTGACGGGGAAACGGTGTTGTTGCGGGAGGCGACCGGCGACCAGCCGCTGGCGCCACACAAGTTCGTGGTGCACCGGCACAAGTCCAAATCTGGCCTGACCATCCGCTCGGGCATCGCCCGCGTCGCCAGCTGGGCATGGATGTACAAAGCGTTCACGGCGAAGGATTGGGCGATCTTCGTGCAGAACTATGGCGCACCGATCCGCATCGGTCGCTACGGGCGCAACGCCTCGAACGACGAGAAGGACATATTGTGGCGCGCGGTGTCGCAGATCGCCGGTGATTGCGCTGCGATCATCCCGCAGGACATGTCGATCGAATTCCAGGAAGTCGCGGCCAAGAGCGCGAGCACCGACCTGTTCGAGCGCCGAGCCGACTGGATGGACCGCCAGATATCGAAAGCGGTGCTCGGCCAAACCACCACCACGGACGCAGTCTCGGGCGGCCATGCGGTTTCCAGGGAGCACCGGCTTGTCCAGGAAGACATCGAGCGTTCCGACGCCATCGCGTCCTCGACCACGACCAACCGGCAGATTGTGCCCAACCTGGTTGCATTCGAGTTCGGCCCGCAGGACCACTATCCCACAGTCTCGATTGGACGGCCCGATGAAGTGCCCTTGAAGGAGTTTTCCGAAGCCTTCGACAAGCTCGGCAAGCACGGCCTGACCGCACCCATCACCTGGGTGTGGTCCCGCCTTGGCATTCCCGCACCGAAGGCGGGCGAAGAAGTGATCGGCGGCCGCCAGCCCGTACCGGCGAAAACAAGCGAACCGCAGACGAATTCGGTCTCCGACTTGCTGCGCACCCGCCACGCACGGGAGCAGACGGACACGATCGTCGAGCAGCTCACCCAGCGCATCGAGAACGACGCGGCCGGCGCCATGGCTGGATTGACCGATGAGATCCGCGCGATCCTGGAGAACGCCACCGACCTGGCCGACGCTGCCGAAAAACTGGCCCAGCTCGACCTGAAGCCGGAAGCCCTGGCTGTTGCCATGGCGCGGGGCATGGCGCTTTCGCATCTCGCCGGCCAGGCTGCCCTGGTCGACGAGTTGACAGGCCGCAAATGACCAGCCGCAGAAACGGCCCAGGAACGCGCTCGGCGCTGTGGACGGCCCGAGATAGCGACCGAGCCCTCAAAGCGCGTTCACGGGCTTTGAACAGCCCCTTATTTCGAGGCTAAGAACCGGTCATGGCCGACGCGAACACCAGTGCGCTCGATCTGCCGTTCGACGCGGCCATTCGGTTCTTCCGCGACAAGGCGTCGCTGACGACCAGGTCGTGGACGGATGTCTATGCGGCGGCTCATTCTCGCGCCTTCGTGGTGGCGGGTGCCGCGACCGACGCGCTGGTGGCCGACTTCCGCCAGGAGATCGCCAAGGCTCTCGAAAAAGGAACCACGCTGGCCGAGTTCCGCGGCGCCTTCGACGATATTGTTAAGCGCAACGGTTGGGACCACACCGGAAGTCGCAATTGGCGATCTCGGATCATCTTCGACACCAATCTGCGCACCGCCTATGCGGCCGGCCGCTACGCCCAGCTGACCGAGCCCGACACGCTGGAGGCTTTCCCTTACTGGCAATACAACCACTCCGGCGCGCTTCATCCGCGCAAGGAACACCTCTCCTGGGATGGCAAGGTGCTGCGGGCCGACGATCCATTCTGGGCGACGAACTATCCGCCGAACGGTTGGCATTGCGGCTGTTTCCCAACGGCGGTCTCCGACCGTGACCTGAAGCGCCAGGGCAAGCGCGGCCCCGATCCTTCGCCGGACCTGCTGTTTCGCGCCGAGGAAGTCGGCGGCAAGCGCGTCATGGTGCCGTTCGGCGTCGACCCCGGCTTTGAATACAATCCGGGTCAAGCATGGCTGTCGCGGACTTTGCCCGGATCCGAAACCGTAGCAGCCGCTCCAGGCATGATCGAGCGGTTCGCAAAGATGGCGGTCGGTGGGCAGTGGCCTGGCAACAGCTGGGTGCCTGCCGCGCTGACGCCGCGCCGGCTGGCCGGTCCCCTGGGCGTCGATGTGGCCAGCGAGGTCAGGCTGTCGGCCGACACCATCCGCTCCCACGTCAAGCACCGCCACGCGACGCCCGAGTTTTACGGGACCGCGCCCGAACATCTTGTCGAAAAGGGCGAACTGATCGAACGCGACGACGGGCGATTGTTGCTGCATGCCACGATCGACGGCGAGCCTTACGCGGCCGCGCTCAAGGTTGTGCGCCGCCAGAATGGCGACGAGGTCTATCTGCTTTCGCTAAGGCGCACCAACGCCCGCCAGATCGCGCGGTTGCGCGACGAGGGAAAGGTGCTGACCGGAAAATGAAAAATGCGCCGGAGTGGCCGGAAATACCACCCAAGTCCCGAAGGACCGCTTCCTGCTCGGCGCACCGCCAATATAGGCCCGGTGCCGGATTGAGGCAAGCATGAGCGGCGTGACGCTGGAAACCCGGATTACCGACCACGGCGTTGGCCAGGCCTTCACCAGCCTGATCGGGCTGATGGGCAACACCACGCCGATCATGTCGGCGATCGGCACCGGCATGGTCTCGTCGACGCATCGCCGGTTCATTTCGCAAACCAGCCCCGACGGCGAGGCTTGGGCCTCCCTCAACACCGAATACAAAAAGATGAAACGCAATGCGCGGATCCTGACCGAGAGCGGCAGGCTTCGCGACAGCATCTCCAGCCAGCCAGGCCGTGACCATGTGCGCGTCGGCACCAACGTGATCTATGGAGCCATCCACCAGTTCGGCGGCACCATCGTGCCGAAGAACGCTTCGCACCTGGTTTTCCGTTTGGCCACTGGCGTGGTGTTGGCCAAGTCTGTTACGCTTCGCGCACGACCCTATCTGGGCATCTCCGACGACGACGAGGAGATGATCGCCGACATCGTCTTCCGGTTCCTTCGCCGCTTCCAGTAGAGAAAAGCCATTCCTGCCCGCCTTGGCGGGCATGATACCAGCGCACGCGCCGGGCCATTGTCGGTCCGATGAAAACGGTCCTCAACTCCATCACCCACAGCATGCTGGCCGGCACCGCCGCTGGCGGCGTTCCCGAGTTCATTCATCTGCTGCCGGCCGGCACGTTCTCCGGCGTCGATGGTCGCGGTCCCTACGAGCTTGGCGATGTCGCAAAGCTGATAGCGACCTCGCTGCCGGCAGGCCGCAAGCTGCCGATCGACATCAACCATTCCATCGATCTGCTCAACAAGACCGGCAAGGAGACGCCCGCCGTTGGCTGGATCGTAGCCCTGGAAGGTCGCGATGACGGCATCTGGGGCAAGGTCGAGTGGACTGCCAAGGGGCAGCAGGCGCTTGCCGACAAGGAATACGGGTTTGTCTCACCCGTGTTCAATGCATATGCCGCGAAGCCGCACCGTGTCGTGCAGCTGCTGCGCGCCAGCCTGACGAACGACCCCAATCTGCAGCTGGCCGCCCTTCACACCCGAGATCATTCACAAACCGACGGAGATCCAGCAATGGACGAAGATCTGAGGAAGGCGCTTGGCCTTCCCGAGACGGCCGACGAGGCGGCGATCCTTGCCGCCCTTGAAGCCGCAATAGCCGCATCCACCGGCGCGGTGGCGACCATGTCGCGCATTGCGACGGCGGCCGGCCTCCAGGCGGGGGCAACCGCCGACGAAGTGGTCACCGCCCTGCAGGCGCGCGCCGGTGCCGGCGACGATGCCGAAAACGCCCAGCTCCGCGACCAGGTCAAGGAGCTGAACACGCGGCTGACCACCGAGGTCAACGCCCGCGCCAACGAACGCGCGGTCACCGCCATCGACAAGGCCATCGAGGACGGCAAGCTCGTGCCGGCCCTGCGTGATCGCTTCATCACCCGCCACATGAAGGATCCGGCCGATGTCGAGGCCGAGATCAAGCTGATGCCGTCGCTGAACAGTGGCGGCCTCGGCAATCGCCGCATGGTCGAGGAAGGCGGCGCCTCGCTCTCCGACGCCGACGACACGGTCTGCAACCTCATGGGCCTCGATCCCGTGAAGTACGCCGAGGCCGCAAAGCAGTTGCAGAAGGAGACGCACTGATGCCTGCGCTGGGTTCCGATCGCGATACTAAGCAGCGCAGCGGCGAGATCCGCGAACTGCCGGTCAAAGGTGCCACCGTCCTCTATGCCGGGGCGATGGCGGCCGTGAATGCGGCCGGCCTGGTCGTGCCGATGGCGACTGCCCTTGGCCTGCGCGGGCTTGGCCGCGTTGAGCGCCGCGCCGACAATTCGGCGGGCGCGGACGGCGCGCTCCGGGCACGGGTCGGCGCGGGTGTCTACCGTTTCGCCAACTCCGCCGCCGCCGACCAAATCACCGCTGCCGATATCGGCAACGATTGCTACGGCGTGGATGACCAGACGGTCGCAAAGACCAATGGCGCCAACACCCGTTCGGTCGCCGGCAAAATCTACGACGTGGACGCCCAGGGCGTCTGGGTCAAGTTTTCCTAGGAGCCCTCGATGCTGATCAATTCGACTTCTCTGCGCTCGCTCTACACCGGCTATTCGACGGCGTTCCAGGGCGGCTTTACGGGCGTTGCGCCCATGTACCAGCGCGTCGCCACGACGGTGAATTCGACGACGCGCGAAAACGAGTATGGCTGGCTTGGCCAGATGCCGCGCTTCCGTGAGTGGATCGGCGATCGCCAGGTCAATTCTCTGAAGACCCACGGCTACACGATCAAGAACAAGCCGTTCGAAAACACCGTCGGCGTGGATCGCGACGACATCGAAGACGACAACATCGGCATCTACACGCCGCTGTTTACGGAACTTGGCCGCGCGTCGGCGAGCTTCCCGGACGAACTGGTGTTTCCGTTCCTGAAGGCTGGCTTCAACACCACCTGCTACGACGGCCAGTATTTCTTCGACACCGACCATCCTGTTGTCGACGAGAACGGCGGCGAGACGTCCGTGTCCAATTCGGGCGGCGGCAATGGCACGCCCTGGTTCCTGCTCGACGTGTCGCGTGCCCTCAAGCCCGTGATCTACCAGAGCCGCAAGAAGTTCGACCGCCTGGTTCGCAAGGACCAGGAGACCGATGACAACGTCTTCAGCCGCAAAGAATTCGTCTACGGCACCGATGGCCGTTGCAATGTCGGCTTCGGCTTCTGGCAGATGGGCTACGGCTCGAAACAGACACTTGACCCGGCTGCCTACGAAGCTGCCCGCGTCGCAATGGGTGGGTTCAAGGGTGACAACGGTCGGCCACTCGGCATCGTACCGAACCTCCTGGTCGTGCCGCCGTCTCTCGAAGGTGCCGGCAAGCGCATCTTGCAGTCGGCCCTCATCAATGGCGGCGAGAGCAACCCGTGGGCCAACACCGCCGAACTGCTGGTGGTCCCCTGGCTTGCATGACGAAATAGGCAGCGGCCGCGAGGACCGTCCGCAGCCTACGACCCGACGCCTGGGCGGGATGCCCATCGGCGTCGGGTCTCTCAAAAAGGGCCGACCATCGACCCCTTTTGCGAGACCCGAAGCAAGGAACCGGACATGACCAGGAAAACCGACGCGGCCGATGACGCCAACAAGGCGAAAGACCAGGCCTCGACCAATTCGACGCATACCCCCGGAGAGAGCGACCAAAGCGGGGCCGGCAATACGGCCGGTCCCGCAGGTGCTCAAAGCACGGAAGAGTTGATGGCGGCCGGCGCCGAGGCCTCGCGTCGCCAGATGGCCGAGGTGCGTGAACGGCTGCGCGAGGACAGGGACGCATTCCGGGCTACGTTTCCGAAGTTTTCCGCCGCGATCGACGCCTGGGAGGAAAGCGATATGCCCAACCCGACGGCGCTGCGCATCATCTCCAAGGTCAACGGCTTTCGCAGGGCTGGTGTCGTTCATTCGATGGACGGCGTGGACCATGGGCTCGACGTGTTCACGTCGCCGGCACAGCTCGAACAGCTCTTCTCCGAGCCGAACCTGGTCGTGTCATTTGTCATTGGATCACAGGAATGATCAGCGACCACCCCAAAGTATTTTGGTTCGTGATGTTCGCGCTGTCGAGCGCCGCCGTGACGATCATCGCGGGCGAAATCTGGCTCACCTACTACCTGGTCAAGGAACTCGCGCTACCGTGCGGGGCCAACTGACCATGACCTACGCCACCGTCCAGGACATGGTCGACCGCTTCGGCGAAACCGAGATGATCCGGCTTTCGCGGCCGGAAGATCGCGACGCCACGACGGTGCTTGCCGCCAAGGTCGAGCTAGCGATTGCCGATGCGTGCGGGCAGATCGACGACTATCTGCGCGGCCGCTACCGCGTCCCGGTCGCCACCCCGGAAAAGAGCATCGTGCGCGCCACCTGCGTCCTGGCGCGCTACGACCTGGCCAAAGGCGAGCGGACCGATCCGACCGAGCCGATGCGCCTGGACCGCAAGGAGGTGATAGCCTGGCTTGATGGTATCGCGGCAGGCCGCATCAACATCGACGCGCCGCCAGCCGGCGAACTCGGTTCGACCGGCGCCCGCATCTCCGACCGCACCAATGTCTTCGATCACCAGAGATTGCGGGGCTGATCGTGGACCTGGCACTCGCTCCCATCCGCACCGTCGAGCCAGCAATCGAAGCCCGGTTGCGGCTGGCGTTTCCGTCGAAGACTTTTCAGATCAAGCGGGTGCCGCCCGTGCTCACGGTCAAGGAATTCGAGCGTGTGGTGCGACTGACGCCGTTCATTGGGCTCGCCTGGCTCGGCATCAAGCCGGATCCGGCATCCGGCCGGTTGCTGGCAGCCGCCATGCGTTGGCGCCTGACCATGATCGTGAAGGCGTCATCCAGTCTCGAAGCCCGTTTCAAGGGCGATCGAATGGATATCGGCATGGATGCCATGATCGACGTGGCGGCAGCCCTCCTGCAGGGCGCGGTCTTCGACGGTATCGGCGCCAGCGCGGTCACGGGAGCCGAGGCGGTCTATGCCGACGGCTGGAGCGATGACGCCACGGTCGTTGCGAACCTCGATTTCGAAGTCCGCTACCAATTCTCGCCGGCCGCCCTGCAGCTGAAGACCATCGACGATTTCACAGCGCTAGGGGTGACCTGGCTGAACGCGGACAGCCCGGCAGCCGGTGGCGTGGATGCTCCGCAAACCGTGCAGCCCAACAGCTAGGAGCAACAGACGTGCCCGAACAGAAACTGAAACTCGCGGAAGGCCGAACGGTGGCGATGGAAGACGGCCGCGCCTGGCCGGCCGAAGGCGCTACCGTCGAGGTCACCCTCTACATCCGCCGTCGCCTTGCCGACGGCGACCTGGTCGCGGCCGAGGACGAGGTGCCCGCCAAGCCGGCCGGCGCTGAACCCCTGGACCCGCCCGAGGATCCCGACAATTCCGGCCGCAAGGCCCGCAACGGAGGTAAATGAGCATGGAACCGATGATCTTCGACGAGATCCCGTATGACTGGCTGGAGCCGGGCACCTATATCGAGGTGAAGCCGAACTACCGGACGATGGGCATCTTGCCTTATCCGGTTCGCAATCTGATCGCCGGTCAGAAGCTTGCCGCAGGCACGCTCGCCCCCGGCCAGTTCGTGGAAGTGGTGCGCCCGGAACAGGCCATTGCGCTGTTCGGCCAGGGATCGATCGGCGCCGAGCAGGTGATCGCCTTCCGCAAGGCCAACAAGACGCAGCCTCTGTTCGTCACGGCGGTTGTCGACGATCCGGGCGCGGTAAAAGCCTCGGGCACGCTCACCTTTACCGGTGCCGTCGCTGCGGCCGTCGTCCTGCGCTTCAAGATTGCCGGCAAGGCGGTGCGGATCACGGCGCAGGCAGGTGCCACGGTCGCCACCATGGCGACCGCCCTGAAGGACGCCATCAACGCGGATCCGTCGCTGGTGGTAACCGCCGCGTCGAACGCAGGTGTCGTCACCGTCACCGCCCGCAATGGCGGCGAGGTCGGCAACGACATCGATCTGCGCGTCGACACTAAGGCGCAGCCGCTCCCATCAGGCCTGGCGGTCGCAATCGCGCCCATGGCTGGCGGCGCTGGCAACCCCAACCTGCAGCCGGTGCTCGATGCGATCGCCAACACCTGGTACACGGCGGTCCAGCATCCTTGGTCCGACGCCACCAATATGGGGGTGTTCGCGGCGTGGCTGGCTGAACGCTACAAGGCCATGTCGAAGCTCGATGTGCATGGCTACGTTGCCAAGCGCGGAAGCTTTGCCGCGCTCGGCGCCTTCGGCGATCTGACGAACTCGCCTTTCCTGACCGCTGCCGGCCTGAACAAGCCGCCGACCAGCTCGTGGATCCTGTCGGCGACACTGATGGGTTTGTGTTCGTTCCATCTCGCCAACGATCCGGCCCGCCAGTTGCGGTCTCTGGTCCTGCCCGGCGTCGAGGCGCCCGATCCGGTCGACCAGTTTGTCGAGGTCGAGCAGGATCTGCTCCTGCGCAAGGGCATTTCCACCTTCGACTGCCTGGCGGACGGCACGGTCACAGTCTCGCGCGTCGCCACCACCTACAAGGTCTCCAATCTCGGAGTGCCCGACCGCGCCTGGCTGGACATCATGGTCCCGGCGACCATGAGCCGGATCCGCTACGATTGGGCAGGTTACGTCACGCTGCTCTACCCGCGTTCCAAGCTGGTCGACGACGACAACGGTGCGGCCTTCACCAGCCGCAGCGACGGTGACGAAGATCCGGGCAATGGCGTGGTGACACCGCGCCGCATGCACGGCTCCTGGGCGGCTCGCTGTCGGCTCTACAACGACCGTGCCTGGATCGAGGACATCGCGCGGACGGTCAAGGAAAGCGTCTTCCAGCGCAACGTCGACGACAAGAACCGTCTGGAGAGCCGCCAGCAGGTCCGCATCGTCGGCAACCTGATGACGCTCGCCGGCTCGCTCGAATTCCAGGTTTAACAAGGAGGTTTAAATGCAGACGCTCGGCATCGTCGACATCGTCTGGCGCGGTCGGAACATTCCGGTCGAAAAAGGCGCCAAGATCAAGGTCGGCGGCATCAAGAACAATGTCGTCAACTACGGCAACAAGGCCGCTCGTGCTCAGGAGTTCGAGCCGTCGGAGGTGACGGCCACGACCAACCTGGAGCGCGGCCAGCGCTTCGGAAACCTCTGGGGTCCCGGCGAAGGGGAACTGCAGGTGCTGTGCGACACCGGCCAGACCTTCGTCATCGGGGACGCGTTCCTCACTGATCGCCCGGACGTGACGGGCGGCGAAGGCGGCAAGATCGAACTCAAATGGGCGGGCTCGGCGCCTGAAGAGGTGCTGGCATGAGCCGCCTGGTCAAGGAAGTCGCGATCGACTTGGACGAAGACCAGGCCGACAGCGCAGCGGCAGCGGAAACCGTTGTCGACGAAGACGGCCCGGTCCCGGCTGACGCGGAAACGGATGCCGACGTTGTCGACGAGGACATCGACCCGCTCGACCGCCTGCCTCCGCACGCGAAGAAGAACCAGGACGGCTCGGTTACCTTGCCGCTCAAGTTCCCGCGCGATCTCCAGATCCGCAAGAACGGCAAGGTCCGCACCGATCGTTATGAGCGTCTCGTCTTCCATCGGCTGAACGGCGCCGACCAGCGCGCGATTGCTGCCGCGAAAGAGGATGACATGAGCGTTGTTGCATTCGCCCGTTCCACTCGCATCAGCCAGGCGATCATGAACGCGCTGTTTGACAAGATGGACGGCGCCGACATCGCCGCCGGTGGCCAGGTGCTGAACAGTTTTTTCGCGACTGGCCGGACAACTGGCAGGTGATCCTGGGCGGGCTGGTCGACGGGACCGGCCTGTCGGCAGCCGAGGTCGACCAATTCACCGCCCGTGACGCCACCTTCTGGTGGAACGCGATCATGGCCTACCGCGAGGAGGTCTCAAAAAAGGAGTGAGGCGTGTCCGGCAGGTCGATGGCATTGGATGTGTTGGTGCGGCTCCGGGATCATCTCTCGGGGCCGCTCCGTTCGCTCAAGAACAACCTGTCCAGCCTGGTCGGTTTCGCGCGCAAGATCGGCGTCCTGGGCGCCGCTGTTGCCGGCATTTCCTTCATGGGACCGATCCAGGAAGCGGCGGCTTTCCAGCAGAAGCTGCTCGATATCGCCGGCACCGCGGAACTGACCGGCAAGGCGGCGTTTGCCTTCGTCGATCAGGCCGAGATCCGCTATGATGCACTTGCCTTCAAGATCGGCCAGCATTCCGACACCATCGCCGACGGCGTCGGGCAGATGATCGCAGCCGGCGTCAACCCGAAGCTGATTGACGCGACGATCGGCGACATCGGCCGCGCGACGACGGCCGCGAACGCCAGCTTCGCCGACATGTCCGGTGTCGGCATATCCATGCTGAACAATTTGAAGCTTCCGGCCGACCAGATGCGCGACAGCCTCGGCGCCCTGGTCGTCGCCGGCAAGCTCGGCTCCTTCGAGCTTAAGGATATGGCCGCCAGCTTCCCGAACCTCACCAGCGGTGTCGCGAAATTCGGCGTCAAAGGCCGCGAGGCGGTGAACTTCCTGGCGTCCGCCCTGCAGATTGCCCGCAAGGGCACAGCAGATCCGGCCACGGCCGCCAACAATCTGGCCAACTTCCTGGACAAGGCGCTGGCGCCGCTGACGAAGAAGAACTTCGAAAAGCATGGCGTCGACATCGAGGCCGTCATGATGGACGCCGCCGCCAAGGGCATGAACCCGATCGAGGCGGTGATCCAGAAGATCGGCAAGCTGACCGGCGTCAACGAAACCCAGATCGCGGGCTTCATGAAGAAGGCCAAGCAGAACGGGCTCGAAGGCGCGGAGGCGCTCGGCTATGTGCGCCAGCAGCTGGAGGCGATCGGCGCGGCCGGCAAGGTCGGCGAGCTGTTCCAGGACAAACAGGTTCTCGACTTCCTGGTCCCGTTCCTCGCCAATATCGACGAGTACAAGGACATCAAGTCCAAGGTGGCCGCCGCCACCGGCGCGATCACCGACGCGGACTTCGACACCCAGATGGCCGGCATCAACCGCCAGCTGACTATTTTCCGCGAGGTTGGCACCCAGGCCGTTCGTTTCGTCGGCATGGCCTTTGCGCAATGGCTGCCGACCTTGAACGAATGGGCTATCGCTGCCTTGGGCTGGCTTCGCGAATTCGATGCTTCGTCCGGTGGTATGGCAACCAAGATGCTCGTGTTCGCCGGCGCCGGCCTCGGCGTGGCCGCAGCACTCGGCGTGCTCGGCTTCGTCTTGCCGATCGTCGGCGCCGGCCTGGCCGCGATCGGCGCGCTGATCGGCATCATTCTGTCGCCGATCGGGTTGCTCATTGCGGCGCTCGCAGGCGGTGCGGCGTTCATCTGGAAGAACTGGGATCGGTTCGGCCCGCGCCTGATGCGGCTGTGGGATCGGGCCAAGCAGGGCTTCCGGTCATTGGCCGGCGATGTCGTCGATCGCGGTCGACGCATCATTGACGCCGGGCGCGATATGGTCAGCCAATATGGCCCGATGATCCAGCGCGGTTTCGAGCGCGCCTGGGCGGGTGCTGAGTTCGCCGGATCGAAATTCCTCGGCGGGTTCCAAAAGAACATCGCCGGCATCGGTGACAGCTTCTCGCGGTATGTCTCGGCCGTGGTCGAGGATTTCCGAATTCTGCGCGACATCGGCTCGAACATCGGCCAGATCGTCAGCAATGTCTTCGCCGGCAGCGGCATCGACTGGGGCAAGGTGTTCGGCGATATCGGTGGCTTCGTCGGCGGCCAGCTGAAGCAGACTGCCGATGACTTCGTCGAACTGGCAAGGTCGGTCGGGGATGTGCTGAAGGCGATCCGCGAGATCACCAACGCCCTGGCAACCGGTGAGCCAATCCCGTGGAGCAAGATCATGCCGGACGGCGTCGTCGCTGCGTATGAGAAGGTTGTAATAGTGATTAGCCAGGTGAAGGCGGCTCTCACTGACTTCGCGGCCTGGCTGTCCAAATTCTCCTTGCCCACGATCAACCTCAATCCGTTCGGTGCTGGTAGCAGTGCCAAGACTGGCGACGTCCTGCCGAACGGCACGCCGGCCGGAGATCCGAACAAGGTCGGCCCGAGCGGCATGCCGGAAGATCGCGAACGGGCCCTGCAAGACTTCACCGTGCCGCCGGTCCGCCCGCCTGCCAACAACAACAAGCAATCCTCGCTGCAGCCGGCCGCCAGCAGCCGTTTCGCCGCGATCGCGGCGCCGGTGCGCCAGGACGTCAATGTCGGCGGCGCCGTCCGCATCGTGGTCGACGGGCCTGCCAAGGTTGCGAGCGTGGCTTCGGACAATGCCGCCGTGCCCGTCCAGGCCGGCAGCGGACGCATGGTGGGCCGGGTATGATCTTCGACAGCGTCGCTCACGTTCTTCCGGGCTGCTTGCCCGCGTCCTTTCGCGGCATCGGCTTCTTCGTGCCGGACACTTCGACCGAAGCCGGTCGCAGGGTGGCGGAGCACTTGTTCCCAGGCACCGACCGTGCAGCCTATGACGATCTCGGCTTGCATCCAGCCGCCACCTCGATCGACGGCGTGCTGGTCGGCGATGACTATGTCGCCCAGGCGCGCACCCTGCGGGCCGCTTTCGAGCGTCCAGGTCCAGGCACGCTGATCCACCCCTGGTGGGGCGTCATGACCGTCATCCTGGGCGAGCCGGCCGAGATCTCGTTCTCATCGAGCGAGTTGCGGGTTGCGCGCTTCACCGCTTCCTTCAAACTGGCTCGAACCGGCTTCAACGGGTTCTTGAATTCCACTGCCGCCACTCTCCTCGGCGCGGCGTTGAACTTCGCGTCGACCCTCACAGCGTTGGGCAGCTCGCCGGCCAGCCGAACGATCTCGCGCGTTCAGGATCTCGCGACGCAGCGCTCAACCAGGCTGCTCAAGAGCGAGTGGCTCACCCTGCCGGCAGGAAGTGCCGCTGCCGTCGTTCGATCCGCCTTGCCGGGGTCGATGCCGGCCGGGCCGGCTGCGTTCACCAATGCGGCTATGGCGGTGACCGATACCGTTGTGCAGCAGCTGCAGGGCAATGACGATGCCGCCGTTTCGCCAGCAGCGGAGGCCCCAGTGCCGATTGCACCCGTGACGCCGGCACAGATCGTCGACCTGTTCATCGGCGCGTCACAGCGGTTCACTGTCCAGCACGCCGAGGCGCCTTCGACCACGGATAGCGTGCTGTTGCTCACCGCTGCAGGCGACCCACTGGGGAAAGCGGTCGGTCTCTCGGTCCAGATCGAGCATGCCAGCCGGGAGGATGCCCTGGCTTTGCGCGGCAGGCTGGTCGGCGCGATCGACGGCTTTACCGACGCGCTGGCCGGCATCGAGGACATGCAGTTTACGGCTGTCACGACCGCCGCCAGTCGCGCAGCCGGCGACCTGCGGGCCGCCGTGATCGCGGATATCAACGAGGCGATCGGCCGGCTGCCGTCCCTGATCGTGCGCACATACGATACCGAGACGGATGCCTTCGCGGTGGCCAACGATCTCTATGGCGACCGACCGGAGACGATCGAGGCCGGCTATCGCTCCCTGGTCGAGCGCAACCGACCGAGGCATCCGGCGATGTTGCAAGCCGGACGCGTCGAGGCGCTCAAATGAGCCTCACGTTGCAGATTAACGGCGTCCTCTATGAGGAATGGACCAGGGCCGAGGTCACCCGGAACCTGAAGGATTTTTCGGGGTCGTTTTCCTTCACACTCCGCGATGGCGTGCGCTCGATCTCGACTTTCGATTATGCATCGCCTCGGGCGATCTTCAGGGTACGGCCTGGAATGGAAGTGAAGTGTCTCGCTGACGGCGCCCTCGTCCTGCACGGCTACATCAAGAAGGTCGAGCCCAATATCGACGAGGAGCATGCGGAGGTCAGCATATCCGGGGAGGACAAGGCCGGCGACTTGATCGATTGCGCTGCCGTGCCCGAGGGGCCAGGCGAGTTCACCAACATAAAGCTGGAAGATGCCGTCAAGCGCATCGTCGCGCCATTCGGTTTGAACGTGCGGACCGAGATCGACACAGGCAAGCCCTTTCCCCGCTACGCGCTGGATCTCGGTGAGACGGGACACTCCGCAATCGAGAAAGGCGCGCGCCAGCGGCACGCCCTGGTGATGAGCGATGGCGTCGGCGGTGTTGTCATCACACGCACAGGTGCCAAGCGAGCGCCGGCCGATCTCACTCTGCCGGGCAATGTGAAGGGGTCACGCGCGACCTTCAGCCACGAGGGCCGTCACTCTAAGACGATCGTGCGCGGTCAGAGCGAGAAAGCCAGCGGTGATCGCGATAGTCGCTCGGCAGCGCTGACGCCAGGGACCGAGCCGGCCGATCCGGGAAATCGTCAACCCAGCGACGGATCCGCGTACGAGCGCGAGCGGCGTGGGACAGCCACCACAGGACGAGCGACGGACCCGGAGATCGAGCGCTACCGCCCGATCGTTCACTTGGCCCGTACACAGGCCGACGAACAGTCCGCCAATGACGAGGCTGACTGGCGCATGCGGACCGCCCGAGCAAATGCCGAAGAGGCCAACTATCGCGTTCACGGCTATTCGGTCGGTGGCCGCGTCTGGCGTGTCAATGAGATGACGTTCGTCTCCGACGCATTCCAGGGCATCGAGCGCGACATGCTGATTTCGACGGTGACGTTTCGGAAGGACGAAAGCGGTGAGGAAACCGAACTGACCGTCACGTCGCCGGAGGCCTACGACAAGAAGGCGTCGGGCTCGCGCCGCAAGAACCTCAAGGGCAAGAAGAGCGTCGGTACCGGCAAGCTCGACGGAACTGCGGAGAAACTGTGATGGACAAGGAAACCGCCGACAAGATGCGCGGCATGATCCGCCGATCGGTGCTGAAGAATGTTCGCGACGACGGCGAGACCCAGCGCTGCTCGGTTGAAGTCGCCGACGGCATCTGGCGCGACGATGTCGAGATCCTGCAACCGTTCGGCTTTGCCTCGTCGGTGCCGGAGGATGGCGCGCTGGCGATCGTGCTGTCGGTCGGCAGCGATGAAGGCGACCTGGTCGTCTTGCCTGTCGCCAACCCTTCGAAGCGCATGGGCGGCCTGAAGCCTGGCGAGGTCGGCATGTACAATGGGCATGGCGACAAGATGGTCATGAAAGCGGGCGGCGCGATCGAGATGGGCAGCGGCGCCAGCATCACGCTCAAGTCGGCTGCGGGGCACCTCGAATAATGGCGCAACTGATCGTTCGCTTGGGTGACACCTCAGATCATGGTGGCGCGGTTGTCTCCTCCAACACAAAATGGCCCTGCGAAGGAGCGCTGATCGCCCGCAAGGGTGACATGTTCAGCTGCCCGATACCTGGCCATGGGGTCAACCCGATCGTCACCGGCTCGGGCAAATGGAAATGCGAAGGCATGCCGATCGCGCGCCAGGGCGACAAGACGGCATGCGGCGCCAGCCTGATATCCGGCGCCAGCAAATGGGATTGCGCGTAAGAAAATCCCACGGCCCGCCCGCCTTGGCGGGCATGATCCGGGACACGCGCGCGCGGTAAATCCGCACCATGTTCTTCGATCTCGCGCTGACCTACAATCCGTCGACGCGCCGCTGCGATCTCGCGGTCGGCGACGATGGCGATCTGGTCATCGACGAAACCTCCATCACGCCAGTACTGCTGTCGATAGGCCTGGATCGCCGCGCGTCGCCGGACGATCCGCTACCCCAGGCTCGTTCCGAATTCCTGACCTCGGCATTCGCGGAGCGTCGCGGCTGGGCCGGTGATGCGCTGGATCCACGGGGCGAGCGTGTTGGCTCGCGTCTCTGGCTGCTCGACAGGGCAAAGGAGACCGAAACCACGCGGCTCTTGTTTCAGTTTTGGCTGGAAGAGGCGCTGGCCTGGGCTGAACCGGAGACTGGCAATCCGGCCGAGCTGGATGTTTCGTGGGTGCGCCCGCAAACGCTCGGCTATCGCATCCTGGTAGCCGACGCCGCGCTCTCGATTTCGGGAGGCCGCTGATGGCTTGGCAAATCCCTAGAACCAGCGCCATTGCCGAACGGATTGCAGGCGCACTGGAGACCCTGATCCTCGCTGTCCGACCCAACATCGACCCAATCGCGCTGTCGCGGGCCGTTCGCTCGCCACGCGGCATGTTCGCGATCCTCGGCAGGGCTGTCGCCATGGAAATGCGCGGTATTCACGATCACATCGCATGGTGGAGCCGCCAGTATTTTCCCGACACCGCAGAAGACGAGTTCGCTGATCGACACGCCTCAATCTGGGGTGTCGAAAAGCGGCTGGCGACCTTTGCTGTCGGCAGCGTGCTTGTGGAAGGTGTTGCCGGCACGCCCTTACCCGCAGACCTGGAATTTGCCGCCTCCGATGGCGTCACGGTTAAATCCACGGCCGTGACCGCCATAGGTGCTGGTGGCACCGTCTCGATCCCCGTCGTCGCCTTGGTTCGTGGGCCGGCAGGCAACATCGCTGCTGGCATCCGGCTACGAACGGCTGCTCCATTTCCCGAGATCAGCCGTGCGACGGTGGGCGCTGCCGGTTTGGCGGGCGGCTCGCCCGAGGAAACGGCGCGCGAACTGAGCGCCGCAACGATCAACCGTATCCGACAGCCGCCTCATGGTGGTGCCGGTTTCGACTATCCCGAATGGCTGCGCGAAGCGTTCGACGTGCGCGCCGTCGCGGTTGTTACCGACTGGATCGGCCGTGGGTCGGTCGGTGTTGTGGTGGCAATGAAGGACGGTCTTTTCGGCAAGGCACCGACAGCTGGTGAGCAAACCGCGATGCTCGCCCATCTCGGCGCTCCCGGCTCGTCAACAGGCGTGCGTCCGGTAACCGCCAATGTGGTGGTGGTCCCGGCCGTTACCCATTCGCTCCCGATCACCGTACGCACCCGACCCGACACGGTAGCCATTCGAGCCGCCGTCAGCGAAGCCTATCAGCGCTTCGTCGCGACGATCGGTGACGCGGAGGATACTCAGAACGCCGGGCCGATCGGGGCACGGATCGAGCCGTCGCGGATCTCGGAAGCTCTTTCGGCCGCTGCGGGCGAATACGCGCATGACCTGCTCGTGCCGGCTGCACCCTTCACGCTTGCCCGCGATCACTATCCGGTGCCTGGCGAAATCACATTCGTGGCGCCGCTGTGAGCAGAACCGTTCCCACCATCCTTGGCAGTTTGATTGGCAAGCTACCGATCGGTTGGGTGCTTGCCTTCCGGGGCGGCGTGCTGGACGCGCTGCTTGACGCGTTGGCGCATCCGCTCGCGGATGCCGAGGCCGAGGCCGAAGCGCTGATGCGGGAGATCGACCCGCGCACTGCCGTTCGGCTGCTGCCGGACTTCGAACGCGTGCTCGGCCCGGATCCGTGCGGCCGCGATCTTGGCAACCGGACTGTGGAACAGCGCCAGCGCCAGGCGCACCAACGTTGGACCGCGCGTGGAGGGCAGAGTGTCTCCTATTTTGTCGAGACTGCTGCCCGCCTCGGGGCCGCGATCGAGGTCGAAGAGTTCTGGCCGTCGAAGGCCGGCGTCTTGCGAGCGGGCCAGCCGTTGGTCGCTGAAGGCGAGCAATTTACCTGGCGCGTGAAGCTCGCCCTGATTTCCCAATGGTGGTTCCGCGCTGGCCAGAACGTCGCTGGAGATCCGCTCGGCGGATACGCACCCAGCGACATCGAATGCGAACTGCGCAGGCTCAAGCCAGCCCACACCCAGCTTGTCTTTATCTATCTCTAGGAGCCCGGAATGGAACGCGTTAACGGCCAAGATTGGGTGGACATTGGTGCAGGCAAGAGAGGCTTTCGCAGTCAAAACGCCGGTGCCGGCGTGCCCGGCACAGAAGTCACGGCCGCTTTTCTAAACAGCCTCCAGGAGGAGCTGGCGGCGATCATTGAGTTCAATGGTGGCGTTCTGAACGAAGCCGACCGTGCGCAGATCTCGAAGATGTTGTGGTGGATGCGCCGGAAGGGCGATTATGTGTCTGCCAATGGCACCGCCAATGCCATCACCGTGACGCTAGACCCTGCTCCGGCCGGTTATGTTCTGGGCATGACGATCGACGTCGAGATCGCCATTGCCAATACCGGCCCTGTGACGATCAAGGTCAACGACCTCGGTGCCAAGAGCGTCAGGCCGATCAGCAGCGCGGCGCTCCTGACGGGTGGTGAATTTCAACCGTTCATGGTCGTTCGATTGACCTATAACGGTGCTGTCTTTGTCGCCAGCAACATAGCGGCCGCCGATACCGTTCGCGGCACCGTTTCGCTTGCGCAGATCAAGAAGACCAGCGGCGATGCCTTCAAACAGGCCTCGACCGTCATCGATTGTACCCGCCGCCCGCTGGCGCCGACACCCGTCAACAATGTGCTGACAGTTATCACTCCCGTGTCGTTGACGGATGACGGGCAGGCCGATTGGCAGATCGTGGGCTCAAAGATTGTCTGCCAGAAAGCAGGCCGGTTTGCTTTCTTCGCGTCCTTCGGCCTCAACCTCATCAGTGCGAATTTCGCCCTGGCAATGAACGCGGGGGTCTATTTCAATGGGGCCGAATTCCTGAACACCTCAAACCGGGTACAGAGCGCATCCCTGAACACAACGTACGGCGGCGGAGCCGACGTGAAAGATGCCGTTGTCGGCGACTACCTTGAATTCAGGTGCTTCATCGACGGCATGCCGGCTGGCGCCGTCGTCAACTATGGAGCACGCATCTCCGTCCTGCGTCTCGCGGTCTAAGGGAGCTGAAGATGGCCACGATTGAAATCACCCGAGACGACCTTGTCGTCATAGCGCCACAACTGCCGGCTGGCGTCGTCTATGACGGCAGTCATCTGGAGATCGCAGATGCCGACGCCGAAAACGTCGAGGCGCTGATCGATGACATCGCCAATCTCCGATCGGCTGCTCTGAAAAGCTCGCTGCTGGTTTATGCGGCCGACAAACGCTGGCGTGTGGAAACGGGCGGCATCGTTGTCGGTGGGATGTCGGTGGCGACCGACGACAGGTCCAAGCTCATGATCACCGGAGCCCGCGTGAAGGCGGACAAGGATGCGGCCTTCACGACGAATTGGAAGACGCCGGCGGGATTTGTCGAGATCGACGCAGCCACCATCATTGCCATCAGCAATGCGGTCCTCGATCACGTCGACGCCTCCTTTGCCATCGAGGGCGCAGTTCTAGCTGGCATCGAGGCTGGCACCATCACCACGCAGGCACAGATCGATGCGGCCGACTGGCCTTAGCAGCGCAGACGCCCGGAGCCAGGCTCCGGGAAGGCGGGCCTCTGTCGGCAAACTTCGACCCGCCTGACGACACCAGAGATAACGTCACGCCTGCGGCCCTTTCGGGCGGCGAGACGGTGACTGATTCTCAGAGGCTCGGATATGGGCATTCACGATGAGTTCGCAGCGGTCACACCAGTTCATCCGCCAGCACCTTACATCGGTGGCAAACGGAAGCTGGCAGCGCGTCTAGTCCAACAGATCGGCGCTGTTCCTCATCGCACCTATGCCGAGGTCTTTGTCGGCATGGGCGGCGTCTTCTTCAGGCGGCAGAAGCAGCCGAGAGCCGAAGTCATCAATGATCGCAACGGAGAGGTCGCCAACCTCTTTCGGATCCTCCAACGGCACTATCCGCAGTTCATGGACACGCTGCGATGGCAATTGACCGGCCGACGCGAGTTTGAGCGTCTGCAGGCGAGCAACGCCGCCTCGTTGACCGACCTGGAGCGCGCCGGCCGGTTCCTTTACCTTCAAAAGACGGCATTCGGCGGCAAGGTCGCTGGCCAAAGTTTCGGCGTCGATCCCAGTTCGTCGGCAAGCTTCAACCTCACACGCCTGGAGCCCCTGCTTGCGGAGGTTCATGAACGGCTTGCTGGTGTCACCATTGAGTGCCTGGATTGGCTTCCCTTCATTGATCGCTACGATCGCGCTGAGACCCTCTTCTATCTCGATCCGCCGTATTTCGGATCGGAACGTGACTATGGCGCAACCCTGTTTGGCCGGGAGCAGTTCGAGGTGATGGCCGAGCGCCTTTCACGCCTGAAGGGTCGCTTCATCCTCTCCATCAACGACGTGCCTGCTATCCGCAAGATCTTCGCGGCGTTCGACCAGGATGAGGTTCAGCTGAACTATACGGTAGGCGGGGGAAAGGGTCGGCCTGCGCGGGAGTTGATCATAACCCCGCGATGAAGGCTCAAAGCAGGTTCGAGGGCGCATTGAAGCTCCTTTTAAGCCATAGCTCGTGCTCTAAAACCGCGTGTCAAAAACTCAAAACCGCGCGGCGCGCTACACCCGACCGCGTGAGCGAGGAACGAGCGGAGCGTGTCGGGAATCCATGCCGGAACGCTGGCGCGCCGGCGCCGTGCAGGATGTGGATAGAAAGCGCGGCGGTAGGCACGAGGCGAAAGAAAGAACGCTGTCCCTTCAATCCCTTGCCGCAAACCACGCGAAAATCGCGCCCGGATTTGTCCACACGTTCGGGGCACACGCCACAATCAGCCCATCGCCCTCACGGGAACCTGGTGCGCACCGGGTATCAGGGAGGGCGCCGGTGCCGGACTGGCAGCGCTAACGGTGGCGGTGTCTGGTGACGAGCCCTAAGTCCGGGCCCTGGAAAAACCCGGCCGCCGCGAATGGCGGCTTTGAGGCCCGAAGTCTGCCGTCAACAGTGACGTGCGAGGTCGGTCCGGGGCAAGAACACTGGCGGGGCGCCCGGAAGGCGCCACGTACTTGCTATTGAGAGGCACCGACCCGGCGCCCCGCTTCCCACCTCCCTCAAGGGAGTGCTCTTTGACAATGGCCAGACTGCGAAAAGCAGGGCGTGGCGATGAATAAGTGTATTCAAGCCCGCCACGCCGCCGTCATTCCGGCCGAGCGCAGCGAGAGCCGGAACCCATTGGCCGCACCGTTGTCGGGCACGGCCCGGTCCTCGTTCTGAACCGTTCACGCAGCCGAACCGACGCCGCATGTTTCACGGCGATCCGTGCGAACTCAGGTCCGGGCCGTGCTCAATGCGCTGGGACCAATGGGTTCCGGGTCGGCGCTCGGCTTCGCCTCGCTTGCCCGGAATGACGAACGCGCGGGACGGGCTAGCTACCCAGCCCGCGACTGCGGGCCGCCGGTCGTCCGGCGCACCCACGTAGGTGAAGAGAGTTCCGCGAAGCGGACGAAAAGCCAACTGCTTGGCTTTTCGAACGACGAACGCCGCCGCAGGCAGCGCTGCGGCCTGTGAGCAAACCATCGGTCGAAGACCGCAAGCGCGACCGCGCGTCGCGCCTCGTGGCGCGCCCCGTCCGGAGCGAACCGCTAAGCGGAGACAGCGTGGGAGGAACTATCGGCCGAAGGCCGAGCCCGCGACTGCGGGCCGCCGGTCGGTCCGGCGCACCCGCGTAGGGTCAGCCGCCAGAGGCGGCGGTGCGACCCGTGAGCGGAATTAAGCCGCCTTCTTCTTCGGCTGGATCAGGCCGCGTTCGACCAGCAGCTCGGCGATCTGCACGGCGTTGAGCGCCGCACCCTTGCGCAGATTGTCGGAGACGATCCACATGTTGAGGGCGTTATCGAGCGTGGAGTCTTCGCGGATGCGCGAGATGTAGGTGGCGTCCTCGCCGGCGGACTCGATCGGCGTGATGTAGCCGCCGTCCTCGCGCTTGTCGATGACCAGGCAGCCCGGCGCCTCGCGCAGGATATCGCGCGCCTCGTCGGCGGTGATCGGCTTTTCGAACTCGACATTCACCGCTTCCGAATGGCCGATGAACACCGGCACGCGCACGCAGGTCGCGGTCAGCTTGATCTTGGGGTCGAGCATCTTCTTGGTCTCGGCCACCATCTTCCACTCTTCCTTGGTGGAACCGTCTTCCATGAAGACGTCGATATGCGGGATGACGTTGAAGGCGATGCGCTTGGTGAACTTCTTGGCCTCGACCGGGTCGGCGACGAAGACGGCGCGGGTCTGCGTGAACAGTTCGTCCATGCCTTCCTTGCCGGCGCCCGACACCGACTGGTAGGTCGCCACCACGATGCGCTTGATGGTGGCCGCGTCATGCAGCGGCTTCAGCGCCACCACCAGCTGGGCGGTCGAGCAGTTCGGGTTGGCGATGATGTTCTTCCTGGTGAAACCGGAAATCGCGTCCGGGTTCACTTCCGGCACGATCAGCGGCACTTCCGGATCGTAGCGGAACGCCGAGGAATTATCGATGACGACGCAGCCCTGCTTGCCGATCTTGGGCGACCATTCCTTCGAGATGTTGCCGCCGGCCGACATGATGGCGATGTCGGTGTCGGAGAAGTCGTAACCTTCCAGCGCCTTCACCTTCAGCGTCTTGTCGCCGAAGGACACTTCGGTGCCCTGGCTGCGCCGCGAGGCGATCGCTACCACTTCGCTCACCGGAAAGCCGCGCTCTTCCAGGATGTTCAGCATTTCACGACCCACATTGCCCGTGGCGCCGATTACCGCAACCTTGAAACCCATAGAAAAATTCTCCTGTCGCTCTCCGCTCGCTTTGCTTGGAGAAACCCGCCGGCCACTGCGGGTCTCGCCTCCCTCGGGCCAGACCCGGGGAGAGGGCGAGAAGGCCAAGGGAGATCAGACCGTGGTGACGGTGGTTTTTTTGGCCGTAGTTTTGGTCGAGGACAGGCGCGCGCGTTGCCGCTCTCCCGCAACCATGTTGCCATGGCCGGGGAAGTCGAATGCGAAAAGAGCCATGATGAGGCCGCGCATCGGGACGTTCCTGTTCGGGACGGGCTTTTACGCTGATTGCGAAAGGAGTCAATCGCAACGAAAGCCCGACGGCAAAGTTCGGCGCGCCTGTGGCGGTCAGATCACGTTGAGCTCGCGGAACGGCCGCCCTTGCGCCACGCGCGCATAGCCGAAGGCCGAACAGTCGATGCTGCGGTAGCCGCCATGCATGATGAGTTCGGCCAGCGCCTTGCCCACCGCCGGCGCCTGCTGCAGGCCATGGCCGGAAAAACCGTTGGCGAAGATGAAGTTCGACACTTCAGGGTGCGGGCCGATCACCGCGTTCTGGTCGAGCGTGTTGTAGTCGTAATGGCCAGCCCAGGCGCGTGTCATCTTGATCGCCTCGAAAGCCGGGATGCGGGTAGCGAGCACCGGCCAGATCGTCTCCTCGAACAGCGACCAGTCCGGCTCGAAATCGGTCGGGTCGGCGGCGGTTTCGCCCTCCTCCGGCTCGGCGCCGCCGGTGATGTAGACCGAACCTTCCGGCCGTACATAGATGCCGCTCGGGTCGACCAGCAGCGGCAGATCCTCGTAGCGCTCGCGGGCCTCGAACACGAAGACCGAACGCTTGCGCGGCTCCACCGGCAGTTCGAGCCCGGCCATGGCCGAGACCTTGCCGGCATTCGGACCTGCGGCGTTGACGACGATACCGGCCTGCAGCGTCTCGCCATTGTCGAGCGTCACCGACTGGACGCGGCCGTTGTCGCGAGCAATGGCGGTGACCGAGGCCGTGATCAGGTCGACCGACTTGGTCCGCAACGCCTTGCGGAACAGCTGCAGATAGGCGTGCGCGTCGAACCAGCCCTCGCCGGAGCGGCCATAGGCGCCGGCGGTGATGCCCTCCGCCGACAACCAGGCGAAACGACGCGTCAGCGCCTCGACGTCCTCCAGGACGATGTCGGCGCCTTCCGCCACCTGCACGTCGTGGTTGGCCTTCAGGATCGGCAGGCCGTTCTCGCCGGCCAGGATCAGATAGCCGCCTTCGCGGAAGCCGATATCGGCATCGGTGCCGAATTCTTCCTTGAGCCGCCGGAACAGCTTCAGCGTGAACTGCGACAGGCGGATGTTTTCAGGGATCGAGAACTGCTGGCGGATGGAGGCGCAGGACAGCGTCGTCGCCGCATGGGCAAATTGCGGATCGCGCTCGATCAGCGCGATGGAGCCGGTGAACCCTTCCTCGCGGAGGTAATAGGCAACCGAGGCGCCGACGATGGCCCCGCCGATGATCACGATGTCGTATTGCGCCATGAACTGAAGTCCCGAATTGCCGCGCTGAAGGAAAGCAGGTTCAGCCACCCTCCCGCAAGAGCTTGCAAGGGCCAGCTTTGCCGGGCAAGAAGACCAGATGGTTGAGATTTCCTATCGTCCGCGCCGCTCCGTGCTCTACATTCCCGCCGCGAACGAGCGGGCACTGGCCAAGATCCCGGCCCTTACCTGCGATGCGGTCATCATCGATCTGGAGGACGCCGTCGCTTCCGGCGAGAAGGCTTCGGCGCGTGACAGGCTGGGCGCGATCTTCGCCGACCGCCCAAAGCGACGCTGCGAAATGGTGGTGCGCATCAACCGCCTTGGCGGCGAAAGCGGCCCGGATGATCTGGCCGCGGCCCTTGCTTGCCGGCCCGACGGCATTCTCCTGCCCAAGATCGATACGCCGCGCGACATCCTGGAAGCCGGCGATGCCCTCGACGAGGCCGACATGCCCGACGAGGTCAAGTTGTGGGCGATGATCGAGACGCCCAAGGCGCTGATCAACATCGCCGCCATCGCCGAGCTTGGCCGCGATCCCGCCTCGCGGCTCGCCTGCCTGGTCGCCGGCACCAACGACCTGATCAAGGAGACCGGCATCCAGGCGACGCCGGACCGACGCTATCTGATGCCATGGCTGATGCAGATGGTGCTGGCCGCGCGCGCCGGCGGCATCGCGCTGCTCGACGGCGTCTACAATGATTTCCACGATTCGGCCGGCTTCCTGCGCGAATGCGCCGACGCTGCGGCCATGGGCTTCGACGGCAAGACGCTGATCCATCCTACGCAGATCGAGGCCGCCAATGCCGCCTTCTCGCCGTCGCCGCGGGCGCTGGCCGAGGCCCGCGCCGTTGTCGAGGCCTTCGGCAGGCCGGAGAACGCCGGAAAAAGCGTGATCGCGCTGGAAGGCCGGATGGTCGAGCGGCTGCACCTCGCCCAGGCCGAAAAATTGCTGGCGAAAGCCACAAGCATCGGCGCATGATCGCCGCTACCCTATACAGGACAGGACCCGCTCATGCGACTTTACCGTTTTCTCACCGCCGTCGACGACGCCACCTTCTGCCATAAGGTGACAGCGGCGCTGAACAAGGGCTGGCACCTCTATGGCTCGCCGACCTATGCCTACGACAAAAAAGAAAAGGCGATGCGCTGCGGCCAGGCCGTGGTGAAGGACATAGACGGCCAGGACTATGTTCCCGGCGAGACCAAGCTGAGCGACTGGTGACGGGCGGCCGCTGAGGCCACGCATCGAAAAGTCTATTCGACGGCCGCCTCGATCCGCTCCATGTCGTCGTCGGAGAGGCCAAAATGATGGCCGATCTCGTGGATCAGCACATGGGTGACGATGTCGCCCAGTGTCTCCTCGTTCTCGGCCCAGTAGTCGAGGACGGCGCGGCGATAGAGCGTGATGCGGTTCGGCCCTTCGCCGGTCGCCGGGTTCCAGCGTTCGGCGATGCCGCGCCCCTCGAACAGGCCAAGCAGGTCGAACGGCGTCTCCAGCGACAGGTCGTCCATGATCTCGTCGGTCGGGAACTCGGCCATCTGGATGACGATCTCGCCGGTCAGCTTGCGGAATTCTTCCGGCAGATGCGCATAGGCTTCCAGCGCCAGGAGCTCCATTTCCTCCAGGGAGGGTGAAAGCTCCCCATGCCAGGTGCGGGTCTTGTAGATGCGGGCCATTCTTTGTCCTTTGACATTCGGCATATAGGCCGTTGCGGCACAATCGGCAAATGCCGGACGCTCCGGAGACGAGTGCCCGCCTGGAAGAGGAATAAATTCTTCACGACTCCGCTTGACTCTCGTTCCGCCCTCTGGAATCTATAAGAACATAACAGGAACATATCGACGGAACGGAACACCATGGCGACAAGCGCTGTGGTGCGGGACACTGTTTTTGCCCTGCGCCGCCAGATCGCGAAAATCGAAGGAACACTGGCCGAGCGCCTCGACGCGCCTGCCGGCGATGCCTTCGACGCGGATCGCATGCTGGTTCGCCGTGGCGGCGTGGCCGAAAGCCATGGGCTGCTCGCGACGGGTGCCGGCCGCCTCGACGCCGCCCTGGGCGGCGGCCTGCCGAAAGCCGCCCTCACCGAATTCCATGGCGCCGAGACGCGCGACGCCGGCACCGTCGCCGGTTTCGCGCTCTCCCTTGCCGGCCTGGCCTTGAAAGCGGCGGGCTCGCCTGCCCCCATCCTCTGGGTCGGCACCGCCGAGATCTTCCGCGAGGCCGGCTTTCCTTACGCGCGGGGTCTTCAGGCCGGTTTCGGCATCGCGCCCGAGATGTTGCTTTATGCCGAGGCGCCAAAGCTCGTCGACGCCTTGTGGATCGCCGAGGAAGCGGCCGGGCTGACGGCGCTCTCGGCCGTCGTTCTGGAGCTGCGCGGCAATTCCGAACGGCTCGACCTCACGGCGACGCGGCGGCTGCATCGGCGCGCGCAGATGGCTGGCCGGCCCGTATTCCTGCTGCGCCAGGCAGCCTTCGCCGAACCGACGGCCGCCCCTGTCCGTCTTGTCGTCGCCCCCGCACCCGCCGCACCTCGCCTCACCGTCGCCGGACCGCTGGACGGCTCGATCGGCCGCCCGGCCTTCACCGTCACCATCGACAAGAGCCGCGCGGCACAGCCTGGACAATTCACACTGGAGTGGAACCCCGATGAACGCACATTCCTGGACAGAAAGCGCGTGGGCGGAACCGGCAAATGGCGAAGGGACGCGCAAGAAGGAGCAAAGGATCCTGTCGCTCTGGTTTCCGCATCTTCCGGCGGAGCGGATACTGCGGCAGCGCCTGGGGCGGTCGTGGCGTTCCCGCCCTTCCAGTCATCACCCACTGGTGATCAGCCATCGCGACCGCAACGCGCAACGCATCGCCGCGCTCGATGAACGAGCCGAGGCATTGCGCCTGAAACCCGGCATGGGCATCGCCGACGCCCGCGCCATGCATCCGGCGATCGACATCATCGAAGCCGATCCACAGGCGGATTTGCGCCTGCTCGAAAGCCTGGCCGACTGGTGCGACCGCTACACACCGCTGGTCGCCCTGGACGGTACCGACGGCCTGTTCCTCGACATCACCGGCTGCGCGCATCTTTTCGGCGGCGAACGCGCCATGCTGGATGAGATCCTGGCCCGGTTTTTCCATCAGGGTTTCGACGTGCGCGCCGGCATCGCCTCGACAGCCGGGGCTGCCTGGGCTGCCGCGCGATTTTCCAGGCAATGCATCGTCGAACGTGGTGATGAGGAGAGGCTCCTGGCACCCCTACCGCTGACCGCGCTGCGCCTCGATCCGCAGGTGCGCGGCAGCCTGGAAAGCGTCGGTCTTCGCACGGCAGGCGCCGTCATGGCGGCGCCACGCGCGCCGCTGGTGCGCCGTTTCGGCGCGACCCTGCTCCTGCGGCTCGACCAGGCGCTCGGCCGGCAGGATGAGGCGGTGTCGCCGCGCCTGCCCGTCGCGCCTCTTTCGGTCGAGCGGCATCTTGCCGAGCCGATCACCCTGACCGACGACATCGAGCGTCTGGTGTTCTTGCTCGCGACGGCGCTGAAAACCGATCTCGAACGGCGAGGCGAAGGCGCCAGGGCGCTCGCACTCCTGCTTTTCAGGGTCGATGGCGTGGTCAGCCGGCTTGTCGTCGGCACGTCGCGGCCGATGCGTGAGCCGCGGCTCGTCCAGAAACTGTTCCATGAAAGGCTGGCCGCGATCGCTGAGGATTTCGATGCCGGCTACGGTTTCGATCTCGTTCGCCTCGCCGTCCTGACCACCGCGCCTTTCGATATACGACAAGCCGACCTCGCCGGCGATGTCGAGGAAGACGAGGAAGGTCTCGCTCTCTTCGTTGACCGTATCCGTGCCCGCCTGGGCGATGGTGCCGTGATGAAACCGGTCGCCATCGAAAGCCATCTGCCGGAACGGGCCGTCACGACCATCCCCTACTGGGAGAACCCGCCGCAGCGTGTATCGCCGCCGAAGAAACCCGCCGCCCCCAGGAACCTGCCCACCACAACGCCTTTCCAGCCGGAACGCCCGATCCGGCTGTTCCGGGTGCCGGAACCGATCGAGGTTCCGGCCACGGAAATCCCGGATGGCCCGCCGCCGCAGTTCCGCTGGCGGCGCGCGCTGCACCGTGTCGCCAGCGTCGAGGGCCCTGAACGCATCGCGGCGGAGTGGTGGCGCAAGCAGGAGCCGACACGCGACTATTATCGCGTCGAGGATACGGACGGCCGCCGCTACTGGCTCTATCGCCAGGGCTTTTACAGCGATTCCGAACCGCCGCCGCGCTGGTTCATGCATGGGGTGTTCGCATGAAGACGGCCAACCTGCGCGCGCCATCTGCCCTGCCGGCCTATGCCGAGTTCGGCGTGCAGTCGAATTTTTCCTTCCTGCGCGGCGCCTCGCGCCCGGAGGAGTTGGTCGTGATGTCATGCGCGCTGGGCTACACCGCCATGGGACTTGCAGATCGTAATACCGTTGCCGGTGTGGTGCGTGCTTGGAGCCAATCGCGGCATATTCAGCTTTCCAACGAGACCGAGGCGGTTTGGCTGCCTTATCATCCCGGTTGCAGGTTGGTGTTCTGCGACGGTGTCCCGGATATCTTGGCCTATCCTCAGGACCGAACCGGTTGGGGGCATCTGTGCCGGCTCTTAACCGAAGCGAATCTTCGCGGAGAAAAGGGGGCTCCTCTACTTTATCTCGACGACCTCCTCAAAGGGGGTGACCATATATCTCTCGCCATACTGCCCCGTCTTTCCCCCGGCCAAGATGAACTACCGCTGTTATGCCGGTTGAAGGAACGTTTCGGTCGAAATCTGTGGCTCGCTGCCGCGCCCAAATATCAAGGCGACGACCTCTTTCGCATCGAGCAGGCTCAAGGTCTGGCACAAGCCGCTGGTCTGCCTTTCATGGCCACTAACGACATACTCTATCATTGCGCAGAACGGCGACCGCTGCAGGATGTGGTGACTGCGATCCGGCTCAACGTCCCTGTAGCCGAGGCTGGAATGGAACTCGCTGCAAATGCTGAGCGCCATATGAAGCCGACGCAAGAAATGGCTCGTCTTTTCCGTCGCCATCCACAGGCGCTTACCGAAACGCTGCGCTTCGCCGAGACCCTCAGCTTTTCACTACAGGAATTACGTCACAATTATCCCGACGAACCGACGCGCGATGGCGCAACGCCGCAGCAGGAACTGGAACGACTTGCCTGGGAAGGAGCAGTGGAGCGCTACCCTGACGGAGTACCGCAGCCCGTGTCCTCGCGTATCAGGGAAGAATTGGCCCTGGTCGGGCGAATGGGGTATGCGCGCTATTTCTTGACCGTACATGACATCGTTCGCTTCGCACGCAGCCGAGGCATATTGTGTCAAGGCCGTGGCTCTGCCGCCAATTCCGTCGTCTGTTACTGCATCGGTATAACGCCGGTCGGGCCTAATCAAATCCATGCACTTTTCGAGCGCTTCATCTCTGAAGAGCGTAACGAACCGCCCGACATAGATGTCGATTTCGAGCATGAACGCCGCGAGGAGGTTATCGCTTATATTTATGAGAAATATAAGGAAAAGCATACTGCACTTGCCGCGGCGGTGATCACCTATCGCGGCCGCTCCGCTTTGCGTGAGGTCGCCAAGGCAATGGGTCTATCCGAGGATGTCCGAAGCGCTTTGTCGAGTTCGATCTGGGGCTGGTATTCATCCGAACTTGGCGAGCGAGAGACCCAGGCCGGCGGTCTTGCCCATACGGACCCGTTGACCAGATATGTCCTCGATCTCGCCAACGAAATCATGGGCTTCCCGCGCCATCTCACGCAGCATGTCGGCGGTTTCGTCATCACCAAGGATCGCCTCGACGAGATCGTACCTATCGTCAAGACGGCAATGGACCAACGCAAGATGGTCGAATGGGACAAGGATGATCTCGACGCCGTTGGATTGCTTAAAGTCGACGTCCTGGCGCTCGGCATGTTGTCGTGCCTGAAACGCACATTCAGTTTGTTGAAAAGCCATTATCCCGCCGTCCGCGATCAATTCGATCGGCCGTATGAGCTAGCGACACTGCCGGAAGAGGATAAGCGTGTTTACGATATGATCTGCCGCGCGGATACGCTCGGTGTTTTCCAGATTGAATCACGCGCGCAGATGTCGATGCTGCCGCGACTGCGGCCGCGAGAGTTCTATGACCTCGTCATCGAAGTGGCTATCGTGCGGCCCGGTCCCATACAGGGCAATATGGTCCACCCCTACCTGCGCCGGCGGCAAGGAAGGGAAGAGGTCGAGTATTACAAGGACGAATTGAAGGAGATCCTGGGCAGGACCTATGGCGTACCGCTGTTCCAAGAACAGGCGATGAAGATCGCTATAGTTGCCGGCGGCTTCAAACCCGGAGAAGCGGACGAGCTGCGCCGCGCCATGGCAACGTTTAGACGCATGGGAACCATCGGCAATTACAAGGAGAAGATGATCGAAGGCATGGTCCGCAAGGATTACCCCCGTGAATTCGCCGAGCGCTGCTTCAAGCAGATCGAAGGGTTCGGCGAATATGGCTTCCCGGAAAGCCACGCCGCCTCCTTCGCCCTGCTCGTTTATGCCTCCTGCTGGTTCAAGACCTTTTATCCCGACGTCTTCTGCGCAGCGATCCTTAACTCGCAGCCCATGGGTTTCTACCAACCGGCCCAATTGGTGCGCGATGCGCGCGATCATGGTGTCGAAATCCGCGATGTCGACATCAATGCCTCGATCTGGGACTGCGCGCTCGAAAAAGCCTCGTTCGATCCCCAGCGCATCACATCTCGCCATGCCGAGATGCGCGGCGTCATTAAAACCGACCACGCCGTCCGGCTGGGATTTCGCCAGATCAAGGGGCTATCGGAGGATCGGATGCTGATGTTCGCGGCCCGGCGCGGCGACGGTTACGAATCCGTGCGCGATGTCTGGCTACGCTCCGGCCTCGATACTGACGAGATCGAGAAACTGGCCGAGGCCGACGCTTTCCGCTCGCTCGGCATCAGCCGGCGCGATGCGCTCTGGGCGGTGCGTGCGCTCGATGGCCGCAAGGCCACGGAAAGACTGCCTCTGTTCGATCAGCCGCAGATCAGGTTGCCCGAATTGGAGCCAGAGACGAAGCTGCCGATGATGCGACCGGGCGAGCACGTCATCCACGATTACCGGTCGCTCGGCCTGTCCTTGAAGGCGCATCCCGTCTCGTTCCTGCGCGACCGGCTCGCCCGCAGCGGCGTCACGCCGAATGCGCTGCTGTCTTCGGTGCCGGACGGCAGACGTGTCACGGTCGCCGGGCTTGTCCTCGTGCGCCAGCGGCCGGGCAACGGCAAAGCCATTTTTCTGACACTGGAGGACGAGAAAACCGTCGCGAATATCATCTTCTGGGCACGGACATTCGATCGATATCGCCCGGTTATCATGGGCGCGCGCTTCGTTCGCGTCACCGGCAAGCTGCAATGCGAGTCCGATGTCATCCACATCGTCGCCGACAAGATCGAAGATTTGACGCCCTGGCTCTCGTCGCTGCTGGAGACCGGGCAGCCGGATGCAGCGAATTCACCGGCAACTGGAAACAGGCTCTTGCCCGGGCCGTCGGACCAAAGCCGTACCGCCGACCGAGTGGATCGGAAAACAGTCCCCGAACAGGATTTCCCGACACATGCCGAAGACGCGCAGCGCGTCATGCCGAAGGGGCGTAATTTTCATTAGCGCGGCCTATCGCCAACCGCTGCGATCGACCTGCGTCATCTGGTCGCCACGGGGTTTGGAATGCATTCAGCCCTTGCCGGGTGCAATCGCCCGCGCCTCCGAAGGCAGCATGATCGGAATTCCGTCCCGCACCGGATAGGCCAATTTGGCGACACGCGAGACCAGCTCGCCGTGCTCGGCATCCCAGCTTAGCGGTCCTTTGGTCAGAGGACATACCAGCAGTTCCAGCAGCTTCGGATCGACGTCGATCTTTTTGCCTTCGCGATCGCCCATCCCTCGTCTCCCGTTCACGATCCTATTGCAGGCCGGAGCCGAAATCCTCGTTGTCGCGGGCCAGCGTCAGCTCCGTGATCGCGATCAACGTTTCGGCCCTGCTTTTCAGATCCTGTGCTTCCAGCAGCGCCTGCTTTTCGGCCGGCCCGTAAGGCGCCATCATCGACAGCGCATTGACCAGCATGGCGTTGTCGGCGCGGCTTACGCTTTCCCAGTCCGCTTCCAGTTCGTTGGCCTGCAGATAGGCGCGAAATGCCTTGAGCAAGGCGGTCCGGTCCACGCTGGCAGCCGAGGGGTCTTCGTCGAGATCGGCCAAGAAGGGCGCGATGCGGCATTGCCTGAACGGCGTGCGCACCGTGAGTTCCTGCGTGACGCGAAACCGGCATATGCCTTGCAAGGAAACGACGTAGCGGCCGTCGCCCGTTTCCATATAGGAGATAACCCTGCCGATACAGCCAACGCCGCTCAGTTCGGGTTCTCCGTCCTTGCGCAGAACGCCTTCCAGGTCCGGCTGGATCATGCCGATCAGGCGCGATCCGGCCAGCACCTCGTCCACCATTTGCAGATAACGCGGCTCGAAGATGTTGAGCGGCAATCGCCCGCCTGGCAGCAACAACGCTCCGCTCAGCGGGAAGACCGCGATCGAGGCCGGAAAATCCGCTTCAAGCCGATATCGCGCGTTTCCCGCTCGCATCCCTTCCTCTTCGTATGACCGTCTCGAAAGCCAAACACAGGTGTTGGCCCAATCGCGACGCCCAATCCGGGCGTCAGTGCGCGCAGGCCGCTTTAAGCGAAGAGCAGCGACGACAGCTTCCGGCGTGCCGAAAGTGTTGCCTCGTCGGCCATGCCCCAGGCTTCGAACAGCTGCAGCAACTGTGACCGCGCGCCATCGTCCTTCCAGCTGCGATCCGCCTTGATGATCGCCAGCAAATTGTCGGCAGCTTTTTCGCGCTCACCCAACGCATTCTGGATCATCGCCAGGTCAAAACGCGCCTCGTGGTCCTTCGGGTTTTCGGCGAGGCGTCGCTCAAATTCGGCCGGATTGCCGAGCGATGCCGCCTGGGCGGCAAGCGCCATGCGTGCGCGCAATGCGCTGATGGTCGGCGCGTCCGCCTTGGCTTCCGGCAATTGCGCGAGCACGGCCTCGGCGCCCGCGGTATCGCCCGAATCGAACAGAATTTCCGCCAACCCCGCGACTGCCTCGACAGTGTCGGGCGCCTGCTCCAGCACAGCCTGATAGATATCCGCCGCCGTCTGCACGTCGCCGGCCGTGCGTGCTTCGCCAGCCGCCGTCAGGGCCTCGGCCAGCTGCGCCAGGCCGTCGCCCTTGCCGCCGACACGATCGATGAATTCACGAATCTGGCTTTCGGGGACAGCGCCCATGAAACCGTCGACCGGTTGTCCGTTCTTGAAAGCGATCACCGCGGGGATGGACTGAATGCCGAGCTGACCGGCGATTGCCGGATGATCGTCGATGTTCATCTTGACCAGTTTGACCTTGCCACCGCCAGCATTGACCGCTTTTTCGAGCAGCGGGGTCAATTGTTTGCACGGGCCGCACCACGGCGCCCAGAAATCGACCAGCACGGGCTGGCGCCGCGATTCCTGAATGACGTCCGCGGTGAACGCCGCCGTCGTCGTGTCCTTGATCAGATTCTGGCCCGCGCCGTTCGCCGGTTCCGTCGAGCCACCCTGCCCGCCATACTGCACGGTCGTGGCATAGGCGTTGCTCATGCCGCCAAACGGATTTTGGTCGCTCATCATTCTGTCCTTTCGGCCGCGCATGCAGTGGCAGCCCGATCACGGATGCCGGTTGCCACCCAATGTGGCGATCACGCCGAGACTTTCAAGATAACAGGCTCATGGCCGGTTGCCTCGATGAATTTGATCAGGTCGGTCGCGGCGATCGATGTCGTTGCCTCATTGGTCAGCGGGTGGGCATTGATGACGGAATTTTCCATCAAAGCCTCATCCAGCACGATCTTCACCCGGTTTTCGCCGTCGTTGATCAGCCCGAAGACGGTCACCGCGCCCGGAACGACGCCGAGCAGTTCCATCAGCATCTCCGGCTTGCCGAAGGAGACGCGGCTTGAGGCACCGATCAGTTGGTGGATCTGCTTCAGGTCGACCTCGGCCTCTTCGTCGACGGTCACCAGAAAGAAATTGTCCTTCTTGTCCTTGAGGAACAGGTTCTTGGTATGCCCGCCGGCAATTTCGCCGCGCAACGCCTGGGAATCCGCCACCGTAAAGAGCGGAGCATGGCGCTGCGTCGACACTTCTATGCCCAATCCGGTCAGGAAGGCGAAAAGCTGATCTTCGGTTTTGGCCATCGCTGCCTCGTTATCTTTGTTCCGCTTCCCGCCCACCGGGCTTCGAGGCCGCAGTTTGCCTGCCTCCGTACCGATAGCGAACCTCAGACCCAATAATGTAAGGCGGGTCGGCCGCAAAGCCGATTTCGCCTGTTTTGGCGACGATGCGAATATGTGCATTTTTCCCTGTTGCAATCGTCACGCTCTTCGGCCATATAGGCCCGGCTTGCGGCCCAAAGCCGCGCGAGCGGGTGTAGCTCAGGGGTAGAGCACAACCTTGCCAAGGTTGGGGTCGAGCGTTCGAATCGCTTCACCCGCTCCAATTATCTTAACGGTTAAACGACATGGCCGCCTTCGGGCGGCCGTTTCGTTTTTGGCCGTAGGCCTATCGGTCGATCCGGGTTGAGAGGATGATCGAGGAGAGCGTGCGTTCCACGCCCTCCATTGCGCCGATGCGGTCTATGAGCGAATCAAGATCGCTGATCGACGCCGATTCCACCGTCACGATCATGTCGAAGCTGCCGCTGACCGAATGCAGCGTCCGCACCTGCGCGAGCGCCCGCAGTTCCTTGACCACGCGATCCGCGGCTTTTGGCGCCACCGTCAAAAGCACATGCGCCCTGACCAGTCCCTGTTCGTAGTCGGGCGCCAGCCTGACGCCGTAGCCGACGATGATGCCGCGTGCCTCCAGGCGCTCGATGCGGCTTTGCACCGTGGTTCTGGACACGCCCAGCCGGCGCGCCAGTTCGGCGGTCGACGCGCGGGCGTTCTCGCGCAGCAGGGCGATCAGGTCTCTATCGGCTTGACTAAGCATAATGACGACTTGGCTCGGCGAATTATTCGAAAAGGATCGGCGTTTCGCTCAATCGCACACTTCCATTCGTCCGGCAAACTGCGATTCCTCCGGTAAAGTTCAAATCGAAAAACTGGAGCAACCCATGAAGGAAATCGTCGTCGTTGGCGCCGGCAAGATCGGCTCGACCATTGCCGGCATGCTGGCCGAAACCGGTGACTATCGCGTCACCATCGTCGACCGCTCCGCCGCCCAGCTGGCGGCGCTGGAAGTACCGGCCGGTGTGGCTGCGGTCGAAACCGACATCGAAGCGGTCGGCGCCCTGGAAACCGTGCTCGCCGGCAAGTTCGCCGTCATGAGCGCCGCGCCTTTCCACCTCACCACCCGCATCGCCGAGGCCGCTGCCGCCGCCGGCGTTCATTATCTCGACCTCACCGAGGACGTCGCCTCCACCCGCCGCGTCAAGGAACTGGCAAAGACGGTCAAGACCGCCTTCATCCCGCAATGCGGCCTGGCTCCGGGCTTCATCTCGATTGTCGCCAACGATCTGGCCAGCCGCTTCGACAGCCTGGAGAGCGTGCGCATGCGCGTCGGCGCGCTGCCGCAATATCCGTCCAACGCGCTGAACTACAACCTGACCTGGAGCACCGACGGCGTCATCAACGAATATTGCGAGCCTTGCGAGGCGATCGTCGAGGGCGAGCTGATCGAAGTGCCGCCGCTCGAGGAACGCGAGGAGTTCTCGCTCGACGGCGTCACCTACGAGGCGTTCAACACTTCCGGCGGGCTTGGAACGCTGGCTGAGACTTTGAAGGGCAAGGTCCGTACGCTGAACTACCGCACAATCCGCTATCCCGGCCATGCCGCGATCATGAAGGCGCTGCTCAACGACCTTGGCTTGCGTCATCGCCGCGAGGTCCTGAAGGACATCCTCGAGAATGCCTTGCCGGCCACCATGCAGGACGTGGTCATCGTTTTCGTCACCGTGTCGGGTCGTAAGAACGGCCGGCTGCTGCAGGAAACCTACGCCAACAAGATCTACAGCCAGCGCTCTGGCCAGACCGTGCGCAGCGCGATCCAGATCACCACGGCGTCCGGCATCTGCGCCGTGCTCGACATGCTGGCCGACGGCAGCCTGCCGGCGCGCGGTTTTGTGCGGCAGGAAGACATCGCGCTCGACACCTTCCTCGCCAACCGCTTCGGCCGCGCCTATGCGCAGCACGAACGCGCCGGCCGCTTGGCAAGCTGATCATCACGCCGGGTTCGACGAGAACCCGACCAACGACTTCGAATAACAAAAGGGCTCGCCAACCATGTGTTGGCGGGCCCTTTTGTTATGCCGGTACCTATCTGGCCTAGATGTGCAAAGCGTGGCCGAGCGCCTTGAGCGCGGCCTCCGGGAAAGCCTCGCCCTGGGTCGGGTGCGCATGGATCGTGCCGGAGATGTCTTCCAGCCGAGCGCCCATCTCCAGCGCCAGCCCGAAGGCCGCCGCCAATTCCGACACGCCGTGCCCAACCGCCTGGATGCCCAGAACCAGATGGTTGTCGGCGCGCGCAACGACGCGCACGAAACCGGCCTCGCCGAGTTTGGTCATGGCGCGGCCATTGGCTGAAAACGGAAACTGTCCGATCTTCACTTCGCCGGCCTGCGCTTTCGCCTCGTCGGGAGCGAGCCCAACGCTGACCACTTCGGGATCGGTGAAACACACCGCCGGTATGGCGCGCTTGTCCCAGCTGCGTTTGTGGCCAGCCAGGATTTCGGCCACCATCTCGCCCTGAGCCATTGCCCGGTGCGCCAGCATCGGCTCGCCGGTCACGTCGCCAATGGCAAAGACGCCGCGCATGGAGGTGCGGCATTGGTCATCGATGCGGATGAACCTGCCAGCCATGTCGAGCTCGATCTGATCGAGCCCCCAGCCCTCGGTCACCGGCTTGCGCCCGACGGTGACGAGAACCTTGTCGGCAGCGATCTTCACTTCCTTGCCGGCAGCGGTTTCCACCAGCAGCGCGTCGCCCTTGGCCGAAAGACCCTTGGCCTTGGCTTCGGTCAGCACGTCGACGTCGAGTTCTCCGAGCCGCTTCGCGATCGGTCTGGTCAGCTCGGCGTCATATTGCGCGAGCAGGCGCGGCAGTGCCTCCACGACCGTCACCTTGGAGCCGAGCTTGGCGAAAGCCATGCCGAGTTCGAGGCCGATATAGCCGCCCCCGACGACGGCCAATCTGGCGGGAACCTCGGCTAACGACAGTGCCTCAGTCGAGGAGATCACCGACCCGCCGAACGGCATGAAGGGCAATTCGACGGGCGCCGAGCCAGTGGCGATGACGATGGTTTCAGCGCGGATCACCTGCAGTCCGGTTTCGGTCTCGACCTCGACCGTCTTGCCGTCATGGAATTTGGCCCAGCCCGAAACATGCTTGACCTTCGCCTTCTTCAGCAGGCCTGAAACACCATTCGTAAGCCGGCTTACTATACCGTCTTTCCAGGCAATCGTTTTGCCGAAATCGATCGAATGGCCGCTTGCGGTTATCCCGAGAGGGCTTGTGCCGGCCGTCATATGGGCCACCTTCTCGAACTCCTCGGCGGCGTGGATAAGCGCCTTGGATGGAATGCAGCCAATGGTCAGACAGGTGCCGCCGGGCCTTGCGGCTTCGACAATAACGGTATCGATGCCGAGTTGTCCGGCGCGAATGGCGCAGACATAACCGCCCGGGCCCGCGCCGATGACAAGCAGCTTGCAGGAGATATCCTTCATTGCCGTTTTCCCCGGTCAGACGCGCCGCCCTCGGCCGCGCGATGTATGGCAGGTTTCGCCATGGTCAGCCGTCCACGAAAATAAGCGCCGGCGTCTCGAGCAGCGCCTTGATGCGCTGGACAAACACCGCCGCGTCCCAGCCGTCGATGATCCGATGATCAAAGGAGGAGGAAAGGTTCATCATCTTGCGAGGCACGAACTGCGTTCCGTCCCACATCGGCCGGATCATCATCTTGTTGACGCCGATGATCGCCACCTCGGGGTGGTTGATGACCGGCGTGGTGACCACGCCGCCCATCGCGCCCAGCGAAGTGATGGTGATGGTGGAGCCCGACAGATCCTCGCGGGTCGCGGTGCCCGTCTTCGCGGCTTCCGCCAGACGATTGACCTCGGCGCCACAATCCCAAAGGTCGCGCGCTTCGGCATGTTTCACCACCGGCACGACCAGGCCGTTCGCCGTTTGCGCGGCAATGCCGATATGGATGCCGCCATGCTGATGGATGACCCCCGCCTCGTCGTCGAACAGTGAATTCAACTGCGGCTGCTCAGCGATCGCCTTGACCATCGCCCGCATCAGGAACGGCAGAAGCGTCAGCTTCGGCCGGTCGGCGCGCTTCTCCTTGTTCAGCGCCGCACGCAGATCCTCCAGCGCCGTCACGTCCACCTCCTCGACATAGGTGATGTGAGGGATGCGCGACTTGGAGAGTTTCATCTTCTCGGCGATCTTGCGCCGAAGCCCGATGACCTTGATCTCCTCGACCGCCTCATTGCGAGCGAGACCGGCGGCAGGCCGGCTGGTCTGCTGGCCGCGCGCCAGGAAAGCCTCGATGTCTTCGTGGCGAATGCGGCCGGCGGGACCGGTGCCTGCCACCTGCCTCAGATCGATGCCAGCTTCCCTCGCACGCAGGCGCACGGCCGGCGATGCAAGCGGCTTCTCTCCCTCGGCGCGCGGCGCGCCGATATTGGCGACGCGCTGCGCACTTTCCGCTAACGCCCTTTGCGGTTGCCGGCTGGTTTCGACCGGCTTCGCCGGCTCGGCCTTGGTTGGCGTTTCCTTTTCGGAAGATGCGGTCGCGGCCGGCGGTTTCGCCTCGGTTACTGGTGCCGACTGGTTGCCGGCAGTGACATTGCCTTCGCCCGCCACCTTCAGGCGCACGATGGGCGAGCCAATCGCCACGGTGTCGCCGATCTCGGCACCCAGCCACAGGATCTCTCCGTCCACGGGTGACGGAATCTCCACCGTCGCCTTGTCGGTCATCACCGCGGCAAGCACGGCATCCTCGCGCACGAGATCGCCAACCTTGACGTTCCATTCGACCAATTCGGCCTCGGCGACACCTTCGCCGACATCGGGAAGCTTGATGAGATATTCGCCCATGTCAGCTCTCCATCGTCGCAACGAGTGCGCGCCCCACGCGCGCCGGCCCGGGGAAATACTCCCATTCCTGCGCATGCGGATAAGGTGTGTCCCATCCAGCCACGCGCATGACCGGCGCCTCGAGGTGATAAAAACAGTTTTCCTGGACCAGCGCCGACAGCTCCGCGCCGAAGCCTGAGGTCAAGGTCGCCTCGTGCACGACAAGGCAGCGGCCGGTCTTCTTCACCGAATCGACGATGGTGTCGAGGTCGAGCGGCAGCAGGGTCCTGAGGTCGATCACCTCGGCGTCGATGCCGGTTTCCTCGGCGGCTGCCTGCGCGACATAGACCATCGTGCCATAGGCAAGCACCGTAACCGCCGAGCCTGGTCGCCGGATGACGGCCTTGCCGAGCGGCACGGTATAGTGGCCCTCGGCCACTTCGCCGAGATCATGTTTGGACCATGGCGTGACTGGCCTGTCGTGATGGCCGTCGAACGGTCCGTTGTAGAGGCGCTTCGGCTCCAGGAAGATCACCGGGTCGGGATCTTCGATCGCCGCGATCAACAGGCCCTTGGCGTCATAGGGATTGGACGGAACCACCGTCTTCAGGCCCGAGACATGTGTGAACAACGCCTCGGGGCTCTGGCTGTGCGTCTGGCCGCCGAAAATGCCGCCGCCGGTAGGCATGCGTATGACGATCGGACAGGTGAAGTCGCCGTTCGAGCGATAGCGCAGCCGCGCCGCTTCCTGTGTCAGTTGGTCGTAGGCAGGGTACATGTAGTCGGCAAACTGTATCTCCACACATGGCCGCAGACCATAAGCGGCCATGCCGATCGCCGAACCGACAATGCCCGATTCATTGATCGGCGCGTCGAAACAACGGTTCTTGCCATACTTGGCCTGCAGGCCCTGCGTGCAACGGAAAACGCCGCCGAAAAAGCCGACATCCTCGCCGAACACGACGACACGTTCGTCCAGCCCCATGGCGACATCCATGGCGTCGCGGATCGCCTCGATCATGGTCTTGCGTGCCATGGTTCAGACCCCTGCCTGCTGGCGCTGGCGCCTGAGATGCGGTGGCATCTCGGCGTATAGCCCTTCGAACATATCGCGGGTCGACGGCTTGCCGCCGGCATGCAGCGTGCCGTGCGTCTCGGCCTCTTTTTGCGCTGCGATCACCGTGTCCAGGATTTCGGTTTCCGCTTGCGCATGGCGCTCGTCGGACCAGACCCCGCGATGGATGAGATGGTTCTTCAGCCGCACCACGGGATCGCCCAGCGGCCAGGCTTCCGATTCCGCCTTCGGCCGATAGGCTGATGGATCGTCGGATGAAGAATGCGCGCCAGCGCGATAGGTGACATATTCAATCAGTGTCGGCCCGAGATTGGCGCGCGCACGCTCCGCCGCCCATTTCGCCACCGCATGCACGGCCAGATAATCATTACCGTCGACACGCAAGGCCGGAATGCCGAAGCCCAAGCCGCGCGCCGCGAAGGTGCCGACACCGCCGCGTGCGATGCCCTGGAAGGTCGAAATCGCCCACTGGTTGTTGACGATGTTCAAGATCACTGGCGCCTTGTAGGTCGAGGCAAACACCAGCGCCGAATGGAAATCCGATTCCGCCGTCGAGCCGTCACCGATCCAGGCAGCGGCAATGCGCGTGTCACCGCTGATCGCCGAAGCCATCGCCCAGCCCACGGCCTGGATATATTGCGTGGCGAGATTGCCGGAAATCGAGAAGAAGCCATGCTCCTTCGACGAATACATGATCGGCAATTGCCGACCCTTCAGCGGATCGGCCTCGTTGGAGTAGATCTGGTTCATCATGGTGACCATCGGATAGCCGTCCGCGATCAGCAGGCCGGCCTGTCGGTAGGTCGGAAAATTCATATCGCCCTTGTCGAGCGCCTTGCGAAAGGCGCAGCTCACCGCTTCTTCGCCCAGGTGCTGCATGTAGAAAGAGGTCTTGCCTTGGCGCTGCGCCATCTGCATGCGCGCATCGAAGGTCCGCAGCGTCATCATGTGGCGCAGGCCTTCGAGCAGCTCCTTGTCGGAGAGCATCCCCGACCATGGCCCGACCGCATCGCCGGCGCGGTCCAGGACGCGGATGATGGAGAAGGCGAGATCGCGGATGTCGCGCGGATCGACGTCGATCGGCGGCCTCGGAACCGAGCCCGCCTTGGGAATGGGAACATTGGAGAAATCGGGCGTTCCGCCCGGTCGCACCTCCGGTTCCGGAACGTGAAAACGTAACTTCCCAGCTTCGGCCATGGCTCCCGTCCTCCACTGTCACCTGGCGATGTTCGCACATCTTCGCCGCCGAAGCAGCGTCAAAGTACCTCCTTCGAACACCCCTGTTCTATCGCGCAGGGGCGGCCGACGGCGGCGCAATGTGGCAGGAATTCCACGTAATATCCCGTCTCTTCCTGGTCTTTGCCGGCAACAAACTGCATGGCGGATCGCCCGTTTGGGTTCGATAGCTGCAGCCGTTCGCCTTGCCGCAACATCGTGCTAAGGGACATTCATGGCACAGAAGAAAGCCTCGGAAGTCGATTCGTGGCTCGCACGGCCGGACGCGCGCGTTTGGCTGGTCCTCATCTATGGACCGGATCGCGGCCTGGTGGCTGAGCGTGCCCGCGCTTTTGCGGTGCGCACCGGTCTGCCGCTCGACGATCCCTTTTCCGTGGTGAAGCTGGACGCCGGTGAGGCCGACCGCGACGAGGGCCGGCTGCTGGACGAGGCACGCACCGTGCCGATGTTCTCCGACCGGCGGCTGCTTTGGCTTCGCAATGCCGGTGCCCAAAAAGGTCTCGCCGAAGACGTCAAGGCGCTATTGGCCGAACCGCCGCGCGACGCCATCGTCTTGATCGAGGCAGGCGATCTCAAGAAAGGTGTCGGGCTGCGCAACATCGTCGAAGCTGGCGACGGCGCCATGGCGTTGCCTTGCTATTCCGACGAGGCTCGCGACATCGACAGCGTCATCGACGATGAGCTCGGCAAGGCCGGCATGTCGATGACGCTGGAAGCGCGCCAGATGCTGCGTCGCAATCTTGGCGGCGACCGGCTGGCCTCACGCGGCGAGGTCGCCAAACTGACGCTTTATGCGCTTGGTCGCGGCGAAATCACGCTGGACGATGTGCAGGCCCTGACCGGTGACGTTTCGGGACAATCCTTCGACGATGCCGTGGATGCCGTTCTGGCCGGACAATTGGACGCGTTCGACACTGCATTTACCCGTCAATGCCAGGCAGGTGGCCAGCCTTTTCTTGCGTTGTCGGGCGCCATGCGCCAGCTCCAGGCCTTGCATGCGATGCGCGGAACGATGGATGCGGATGGCCGCAACGCCGCAGCGATTGTCGCTGCGCACAAGCCGCCGGTGTTTTTCACGCGACGCAGACTGGTGGAAACCGCGCTGCAGCGCTGGACCACCGACGCCCTGGCCAGAGCTTTGACCCGCCTGCAGGCCGCAATCCTGCAGACACGGCGACGGTCGGATCTGGCTGCTTCCATCGCCCGTCAGGCTCTGCTTGGTATCGCGGTGGAAAGCGCCAGGCTCAGCAACCGGCGCGCCGGATGACCGGAGCACCGCGGCGATCCAAAACAGAAAACCTTTTTGAAACAATATGTTAAAGCCATCCCCGGCGAACAGATCGGCGCAAACAGACCTCTCAGGGATGACCGGCCAGGATCAGCTCTGTTTCAGGCGCCGGCAGAGGTCGTCGAGCTGGTCGAGAGAACGGTAGGACACGCGCAATTCGCCACCACCGCTCTTATGCGCGATGACCACTTTCATGCCGGTGACATCCGATAGCAATCTCTCCAGCGCCAAAGTGTCCGGGTCCTTCTCGGCGGCGCCGGAAGGCTTGGCCTCGCGTTGCGCCTGAGCCGGCATCTGCGCCAGCGCTTCGGCCTGCCGCACGGAAAGCCCCTCTTCGACGATCCGCTTGGCCAGCGCCGCCGGATCCTGGGCGGTTACCAGCGTTCTGGCATGACCGGCGGACAACGAACCGTCGACCAGCATATCGCGGATGACATCCGGCAGTTTCAGCAGCCGCAGCGTGTTCGCGACATGGCTGCGGCTCTTGCCGATGACCTGGCCGAGATCGGCCTGGCTGTAGTCATGCTCATCGATCAGCTGCTGATAACCAAGCGCTTCCTCGACCGGATTGAGGTCCGCGCGCTGCACGTTCTCGATGATCGCCAGTTCCAGCGCAGTGCGGTCGTTCACATCGCGCACGATAACCGGAAGCTCGATCAAGCCGGCGCGCTGGGCTGCCCGCCAACGGCGCTCGCCGGCGATGATCTCATAGCGGCCCTGCTGGGTCGGCGACGGACGCACCACCACCGGCTGCACGACACCGTGCTCACGGATGGACTGCGACAGATCCGTCAGTTCCGCTTCCCCGAAATGACGGCGCGGGTTGCGTGGATTGGGGGTGACGAATTCGATCGGCACCTTGCCGTCCGCCGCCAGGCGCGGCTTCTCCGTCTCGACGGCCGCAGGACGGTCGATTTCGCCGATCAGTGCCGCCAGCCCACGGCCCAGCCGCTTTCTTGAGGGATCGTCGTTCATATTTGGTCTTCCGGATCGTTTCGGTATCGAATCGGTTTCAGGCGGCACGCAACTGACGTTCGCGGCGGATCACTTCAGACGCCAGTTGCAGATAGGCCTGGCTGCCTGAACATTTCAGATCGTAAAGGATGGCCGGCTTGCCGTAGGACGGCGCTTCCGACACCCGGACATTGCGTGGGATTATGGTCTCATAGACCTTGTCGCCCATATAGGCACGCACGTCCTGCACGACCTGATTGGCGAGATTGTTGCGCCCATCGAACATGGTGAGCACGATGCCCTGGATGCTGAGGGCCGGATTGATCGAGCCACGTACCTGCTCGACCGTTTCGAGCAGCTGGCTGAGGCCTTCCAGCGCGAAGAATTCGCATTGCAGCGGCACCAGCACAGAATCCGCGGCTGCCATCGAATTGAGCGTCAGCAGATTGAGCGACGGCGGGCAGTCGATCAGCACATAGCTGAACTTGTCCGAGGCGTGGATCGCATTGCGCAGCCGCAACACACGATCCGGCGCCGAGGCAATCTCCATCTCGATGCCGAGCAGATCGAGCGTCGACGGCACGATCGACAGGCCGGGCACGGCCGTCGGCATCGCCGCCGCTTCCAGGTCGAGCTGACCGGTGAGCACGTCATAAGAAGAAACCGCGCGGTCGCGACGATCGATGCCGAGACCGGTGCTTGCGTTGCCCTGCGGATCGAGATCGACGATCAGCACGCGCTCGCCGATCGCCGCAAGGGCGGTCGCCAGGTTGATGGCGGTGGTCGTCTTGCCGACCCCGCCTTTTTGGTTGGCGACCGTGATGATCCTTGGTCCGGTGCTGGTCATGGTTTCCCGCCAGAAGTTCATTTCGCGAGCGATAAGCTTTCCAATCAAGCCCTGCGCACATTGCGCAGATCAAGCACAACCCCTTGTGGGTCGATCAAGCTGCCATGTTTTAGCAGATCGAACCGCCAGCGGTGAGCGCTTTCTTCGATCTCCCGCTCATAATCCCGACCTTTATGGAACAGGGCGCGCGCGCCGGCAGCCAGCCACGGCTCGGCCAGCCCCAACAGGTCCGTCAAAGGTGCCAAGGCGCGAGCTGTCACCACCTCCGGCGCTTTCACGAACGGATAGGAATCCTCGATCCGCTTTGCCACGATCCGGGCGGGCAACCGAAACTCGCCTACCGTGGCCTGCAGGAATCCGGTTTTCTTGCGATTGCTCTCGACCAGATCGATCGTACCGCCGCACTCGCCAAGCAGGAACGCCATGACGAGGCCCGGAAATCCGCCACCGGAACCGATATCGACCCATTTCGTGGCAAGCGGTTCGAGGGCCGCCAACTGGGCGCTGTCAAGAATATGACGCTGCCATATCTCGGCTTCCGTCGATGCCGCAATGAGATTGATGCGGTTGTTCCATTTCAGGAAATGCGTCTCGAACGCACGCAGGCGCTCGAATGTTTCACGTGAAACGTGTCCCGCCACATCCTGTAGACTCTCAAAGGATGCAGTGCTCAAGCGGCACCCTTTTGTGCCAGCTCCGCGTTGCGGATATGGGCGACGATAACCGCCAATGCGGCGGGCGTCATGCCTTCCATGCGTTGCGCATCCGCCACCGAACGCGGCCTGCGGTTGCTCATTTTCTGCTTGAGTTCGTTCGACAGACCCGACACCGCCGCGAAGTCCAGATCTTGCGGGATCAACCGGCTTTCCTCATGACGCATCTGTTCGACATCGGCTTTCTGCCGACCTAGGTAGACGGCATATTTCGCTTCAATTTCAAGAGCTTCCGCTGTCTTGACATCGACAGCGCCAAACCTGTCGTCGATTTGGCCGAGCAGCGCAACATCAACATCCGGATAAGCCAGCAGTTCGTAAAGCGAGCGCCTCACCCCGTCGCGATTGATTTCGATGCCAAACCTGGCCGCCTCATTCGGCGTCAGCTGGATCTCTTGCGCCAGCGCCCGCGCCCCGTCCACGCGATCCCGAACTTCCTTGAATCGCTGCGCGCGATCCGCCGACACGATGCCCAGTTCGATTGCCTTCGGCGTCAACCTTTCATCGGCATTATCGGCACGCAACGACAACCGAAACTCCGCCCGGGAGGTGAACATCCGGTATGGTTCGGCGATGCCGCGGCTAGTCAGGTCGTCAATCATCACGCCGATATAGGCTTCGGTGCGGCTCAGCACGACCTCCTCGCCACCAGAAGCGCGGCGAGCGGCGTTCAGCCCGGCGACCAGACCCTGGGCGCCCGCCTCCTCATAACCGGTCGTCCCATTGATCTGACCGGCCAGGAACAACCCTTTGACCCGTCGGGTTTCCAGCGTCGGCAACAGTTCGCGCGGATCGACATGATCATATTCAATAGCGTAGCCCGGCTGCAGCATATGCGCCCGCTCCAGGCCCGGAATGGTCTTCAGTAAATCCAGCTGCGCGTCTTCCGGCAACGAGGTCGAAATGCCGTTTGGGTAGACGGTCGAATCGTCAAGCCCTTCGGGTTCCAGGAATATCTGGTGCCCCTCGCGATCACCGAACTTGACAATCTTGTCTTCGATCGACGGGCAATAACGCGGGCCGACACCTTCGATCTCGCCGGAATACATAGCCGAGCGACTGAGATTGGCCCTGATCACCGCATGCGATGCCGGCGTCGTTCGCGTTATGCCGCAATCGATCTGCGGGTTGCGAATTCGATCCGTCATCAGAGAAAAAGGCACAGGGTCGTTATCCGCTGCCTGGCTCTCCAGCGACTTCCAGTCGATGGTACGCCCATCGAGCCGTGGCGGCGTACCCGTCTTCAAGCGCCCGAGATTGAAGCCGATGCGCTCCATCGTCGCTGACAGGCCCATCGACGCCTGTTCGTTCATCCGCCCGGCCACGATCTTGCGATCGCCGATATGAATGAGGCCACGAAGGAAGGTGCCGGTGGTTAATACCACCGCGCCGCAAGGCAACCTGCGTCCGTCCGCCAGAAGCACCGCTTCAACGGAGCCATTCTTCACTTCGAAATCAAGCACTTCGCCCTCGACGACGTCGAGGTTGGCCTGAGCGCGAATGGCATCCTGCATGGCCAGCCGGTAGAGCTTGCGATCAGCCTGCGTGCGCGGCCCGCGCACGGCCGGGCCCTTCCTGCGGTTGAGCAGGCGGAACTGGATGCCGGCCGCATCAGCGACGCGGCCCATCAGGCCGTCCATCGCATCGATCTCGCGAACCAGATGCCCCTTGCCAAGGCCGCCAATCGCGGGATTGCAGGACATCACGCCGATGGTGTCGAAACGCAGCGTAACCAGAGCCGTACGCGCGCCAGCGCGCGCCGCCGCACTGGCTGCCTCGCATCCGGCATGGCCGCCGCCAACCACGACTACGTCGTAGCTGTTGCTCATCGTCTTGGCTCCTGGAGTTTCGTTGTCGATTTCATGTTCCTAGAAACGAGTCGTGTCAAGGAAAAGCAATTTGGTTTCACGTGAAACATCATGAGACGGTCACCTGCCCAGGTGTTTCACGTGAATCACCTTCTTTGACACGGAAATGTTTCACGTGAGTCACTTGCCGATACAGAACTGCGAGAAGATGACGTCGAGCAGATCTTCGACACCCGCCGTGCCGACGATCCGCCCGAGCCTATCCCCCGCGAGCCGCAGATCCTCCGCGCGAAGTTCCTGAAATGCGTCGCTTTGCCCAGCCGCGTGATCGATAAAACTCCGGCTCGCCTCCAACAGTTCCACATGGCGCAGGCGCGACGGCAACAGCTCTCCCGTCGTCCCAGCAGCCTCATTTGCCAACCTGCCCAGTTCATCGAGGAGGCCTGCCAACCCGAGCCCCGAAACCGTGGAGACAGCGAGATCATACCTCCGTTCTCCGTCCTTAGGCGCAGCTTCAATCAGGTCGGCCTTTGTCCCAACGCGAAGAACCGGCACACTCGCAGGTACCTCCAGCGATGTAATCGGTCCTGTCATATCCTCAAGCACGATCAGCAGGTCGGCTTCGTTCGCGCGTTCCCTGGCGCGTCCGATCCCGATCGTCTCGACCTTTCCTGCCTGCTCCCGCAAGCCTGCCGTATCCGTCAACCGCACCCTCAAGCCACCAAGATCAAGCGCAACTTCCAGAAGATCGCGTGTCGTGCCTGCTTCATCGCTGACAATCGCCACATCACGTTTGGCCAAAGCATTGAAGAGGCTGGACTTACCTGCGTTCGGCGCACCTAGAATGACGACATCGAAACCTTCACGAAGGATTTCTCCGGCATGGAACCCCTTAACGTGTTCGCCGATCTCGCTAGAAAGCTTGTGCATATCAGCCCAGACGCTCGCCGAAACCGAACCGGGCACATCATCTTCGTCCGCGAAATCGATCTCGGCCTCGATCATCGCCCGGGCGTGGATAAGCCGCTTGCGCCAGTCTTCGTAAAGCTTGCTTTGCGCTCCGCTCGCGCTCAGCACGGCAAAACGACGCTGCGCTTCCGTCTCGGCATTGATCAGGTCGGCCAACGCTTCCGTCTCGATCAAATCGACCTTGCCATTGAGAAAGGCCCTGCGGGTGAACTCGCCGGGCTCCGCATGCCTGATGCCGTCGATGGTCGTGAGCCTCTTCAGCAATGCTGCCACCACGGCGCGCCCGCCGTGCACCTGGAATTCCGCGACATCCTCCCCCGTAAAGGACGCCGGGCCTTCGAAGAAAACCACCAAACTTGTGTCGATTACGGTGCCGTCGGATTGCTTCAGTTTCCGCAGGTGAGCCGTGTGCGAGAGCGGCACTGAACCAGATATCGTTTCGAGTGCGAATCGAACCTGTGGGCCGGACAGGCGAACCACGGCGACGCCGGCAGGTAGTTTACCGCTCGAGAGTGCGACGATCGAATCCGAAAATCTCATTTGTCCGCTCGTGGAAATCCCCTAACGTCAGCGCCATCGCAACAGGGCGCTTGCCGTGACGCTACCGCAAAGAAACATGCTGGCCGATGAGGCGAGCCCCTATCTTCGCCAACATGCCGAAAACCCCGTCCATTGGCGTGCCTGGTCCCAGGCCGCGCTCGACGAAGCCAGGGCGTCCGATCGACCAATCCTGCTCTCGATCGGTTATGCCGCCTGCCACTGGTGCCATGTGATGGCGCATGAAAGTTTCGAGAACGCCGAAATCGCAGGCGTCATGAACCGTCTGTTCGTCAATATCAAGGTCGATCGCGAGGAGCGGCCCGATATCGATCAGATCTATATGGCGTCGCTCTCGGCCATGGGCGAGCAAGGTGGCTGGCCGCTCACCATGTTCCTGACGCCAGACGGCAAGCCGTTCTGGGGCGGAACCTACTTCCCACCAACGTCGCGATACGGTCGGCCAGGCTTCGTGCAGGTACTGGAGGCCGTCGATAAAGCCTGGCGCGAAAAGAGGAGCAGCATCGCCCAAAGCGCGGACGGCCTGGTCGCCCATGTCGCGGCACGCTTGTCGTCGGCTGAACCAAGGACCGCACTGACAAAGGATACCCTGGATGGCCTCGCTGCGGGCATCCAGGGCATGATCGACTGGCGTGGAGGTGGCCTGTCCGGCGCGCCGAAGTTCCCCAATGCGCCCTTCACGACCACGCTCTGGCTGTCCTGGCTGCAGACGGGCAATACGACCCGCCGCGATGCCGTCCTTCTCGGCTTGCGCAAGATGCTGGCTGGCGGCATCTACGACCATGTCGGCGGCGGCCTCTGTCGTTATTCCACGGACGCCGAATGGACGGTGCCGCATTTCGAGAAGATGCTGTACGACAATGCTCAGCTCCTGCGCCTGGCCAACTGGGCCTATGCCGAGACGGGCGATGAACTGTTTCGGCACCGAATCGAGGAGACTGTCGCCTGGCTTCTGCGTGACATGCGCGTCGACGGCGGTGCATTTGCGTCGAGCTATGACGCCGACAGCGAAGGCGAGGAAGGCCTTTATTACTGCTGGACAGACGGAGAAATCGCCGACGCTCTCGGCAGCGATTCTGGCTTGTTTTCCAGATACTTCTCGCTGGTCAGTCCCTCGGCCTGGGAAGGCAAACCGATCCTGCGCCAGACTGGCGAGCAACGCGACGCTAGTGTAACCGATCACGCTGTTGTTGCTGGCCTCAAGGCCAAGCTGCTGGCCAGCCGCTCATCACGCATCGCGCCCGGGCGCGACGACAAGGTGCTGGCCGACTGGAACGGACTTGCCATCACCGCACTGGCCGAATGCGGGCGTTCATTTGGCCGAACCGACTGGATCGAAGCCGCTGCCCAAGCCTTCTCGACCATTCTTTCAGCGACTGAGAACGGCCGTATCCCCCACTCCATTCTCGGATCGAAGAAGCTGTTTCCCGCGCTTTCCGGCGATTATGCCGCTCTCATCAATGCCGCGGTTGCCCTATTTGAAGCAACACACGACCAAAAATATATCAATATTGCCAAAGGGTTGGCTGAACAACTCGACCGCTGGCATGACGACAGCGCCGGAACCGGGCACTTCCTGTCCGCGTCCGACAGCGCCGATGTTCCGATCCGCATCCGTGGCGATGTCGATGAAGCCATTCCCTCCGCCACCGGACAGATCGTTGAAGCCTTGGCGCGGCTGGCGACCGCCACTGGCGATCTGGCCTTGCAGGACAAGGCCTATATCGTCGCCGAGCACGCTATGGGCCGCGCGTCCAAACAGGCCTACGGCCAGGCCGGCATCGTCAATTCCTGCGTGCTGGTGCTCGAGCCCTTGAAGCTTGTCATCATCGAAAGCTCCGACAATCCAAGCCTTGTTCCGGTAGCGAATCGAAATCCGGACCCGCGCCGCGTCGATCTTATCGTGCCGCTGGGGGACGCCGCACCGGGTCTGCCCGGGGGTTTGGTCCCGACCACCGAGAGGCCGGGGGCTTATTACTGCACCGGCCAGGTCTGCCTGCCGGTTGTCACCGAACCGGAGGAACTCGAGCGTCTCCTGCGCCGCAAAAGTGGGTAGGATCGGATGTCACAAACCAGAGTCAAATAATTTTCTATAATTTATACAATAGGTTACGCGGAAGCATCCGCAACCTGGCACCGGTTTTGATACACAACAGGGTCCAGAAATACAAAACGCGCCCGTTTGGGCGCGCCTTGCCTTGAAAATCGTCCATTACCGTTCGCCGGTAATAGAAACCTGATCAGGTGTTCATCGAATCGAAGAAGTCGCCATTGGTCTTCGTCTGCTTCAGCTTGTCGATGAGGAACTCGATCGCGTCGGTCGTGCCCATCGGTGCCAGGATACGGCGCAGCACGAAGATCTTCTGCAGGTCCGCGCGCGGCACCAGGAGGTCCTCCTTGCGCGTACCGGATTTCAGGATATCCATCGCCGGGTAGATGCGCTTGTCGGCCACCTTGCGGTCGAGCACGATTTCCGAGTTGCCGGTACCCTTGAACTCTTCGAAGATCACTTCGTCCATGCGGCTGCCGGTATCGATCAGCGCGGTGGCGATGATGGTCAGCGAACCGCCTTCCTCGATGTTACGGGCGGCGCCGAAGAAACGCTTCGGCCGCTGCAACGCGTTGGCGTCGACACCGCCGGTCAGCACCTTGCCGGACGACGGCACCACGGTGTTGTAGGCGCGGCCGAGGCGGGTGATCGAATCAAGCAGGATGACGACGTCGCGGCCATGCTCGACCAGGCGCTTGGCCTTTTCGATGACCATTTCGGCGACCTGAACGTGGCGGGCAGCCGGCTCGTCGAAGGTCGAGGACACAACCTCGCCCTTCACCGAACGCTGCATGTCGGTGACTTCTTCCGGACGCTCGTCGATCAGAAGCACGATCAGATAGCATTCGGGATGGTTGGTGGTGATCGAGTGGGCGATGTTCTGCAGCAGCACCGTCTTACCCGTGCGCGGCTGCGCCACGATCAGCGCACGCTGGCCCTTGCCGAGCGGTGCCACCAGGTCGATGACGCGCGGCGAGATATCCTTAGTGGTCGGGTTCTCGACCTCCATCTTCAGCCGCGAGGTCGGATAGAGCGGCGTCAGATTGTCGAAATGGATCTTGTGCCGGATCTTCTCCGGGTCGTCGAAATTGATGGTGTTGACCTTGAGCAGCGCGAAATAGCGTTCGCCTTCCTTCGGGCTGCGGATCGGTCCTTCCACGGTGTCGCCGGTCTTCAGCGAGAAGCGGCGGATCTGGGAGGGTGAAATATAGATATCGTCCGGACCCGGAAGATAATTGGCGTTGGCGGAGCGAAGGAAGCCGAAGCCGTCCTGCAACACCTCGACGACGCCGTCGCCGATGATCTCGACGTCCTGCGCGGCCAGCTTCTTGAGGATCGCGAACATCAGCTCCTGCTTGCGCATGACGCTGGCGTTCTCGACCTCGAGCGATTCCGCGTAAGCGATCAGCTCCGGCGGCTTCTTGTTTTTGAATTCGGTAAGTTTCATTTCCTGCATGAGAGGAGCCTGAATGTAAAAATGGGAAAATGGGTCGGCGGGTGAAAAAGTGCCGAACGCAACCGGAAGGCGGGAATTGAATGCGGTGCGTGACGAGGAGAGACCCGTCTTGTACCGTCACACTATCCAAAGAGCAAGGCGCGAAATTATGCCTCGGCTCAAGCTTTTTGCCGCTTCTGGCGTGCCTGGGTTGAGAAAGACAAACCCGCGGACAAGAATTTCCTCGAAACCGGCCTGCCAAGCCAAGATTTCGAACCCCTACTGCGTCGACCAGAAAATCGGAATCGATTTTCGGCAGGCACAATGCAGCGGATTCAAAAAGTTCAGGGCGCCCTTTATGCGCCCGCTTGGACGCGCCGATGCCTCAGAACGGCTTCACGATCACCAACACGACGATGACGATCATCAGCAATGTGGGGATCTCGTTGACGATCCGCCAGTGCCTCGCTGGTTTTTCATTGCGGTCCTCGGCGAATTTGCGCACCGCGCCGACCAGATAGCCGTGCACGGCCGAAAGCAGCACCACGGCACCGATCTTGGCGTGCAGCCAGCCGCCGTGGAAGCCGAAGCCCTTCCATGCCAGCCACAGGCCAAAGGCCCAGCTGATCACCATGGCGGGGTTGATGATGCCGCGCAGCAGGCGCCGCTCCATCACTTTGAAGGTCTCGGACTGTTCGGAGCCGCGTTCAGTCTCGGCATGATAGACGAAGAGCCGCGGCAGATAGAGCATGCCGGCCATCCACGAGATGACCGCGATCACATGCACGGCCTTGGCCCAGGGATAGAAATCGGCCGGCGCCAACAGATAGAGCAGCGCGGTGAGGAACAGGAAGATGGCGATGGCGATGGCTGCCCGCCGCAGTGCCTGACCACCGCTGCCCGTATTTTCGGTTGCGCTCATCGACGGCTCCTCACCTGTTTCACCATCGCCTCGACATGGGCAATCGGCGTCTCCGGCGTGATGCCGTGGCCGAGGTTGAAAATCAGCGGCCCGTCGCCCAGCGTGTCGAGGATCGCCGCCACACCCTCCTCCAGCGCCCGTCCGCCGGCCACCAGCCGCAGCGGATCGAGATTGCCTTGTACGGCGCCGCCCTTCTGCAGCGCCTTCGCTGCGGTCAGCGGCACGGTCCAGTCGAGGCCGAGGCCCGTTATACCCGTCAGCGAGCGATAGGACGCATAGTTGAAACCGGCACCCTTCGGAAAACCGATGATCGGCACTTCGGGATAGACCGCACGCACCCGCCGCACGATCTCGGCTACCGGCTCCACGCAGAAGGCCTGGAAGGACGCCTCGTCCAGAACCCCGGACCAGGAATCGAAGATCTGCACCACATCCGCGCCCGCCTCGATCTGGCGGATGAGATAGGCGGCGGACTGCTCGGCCAGCACCGCCAACAGGCGTCGCATCGCCTGCGACTCGCGATAGGAAAACAGCCTGGCCGGCGCCTGGTCGGGCGTGCCATGGCCGGCGATCATATAGGTGGCCACCGTCCACGGCGCTCCGCAGAAGCCGATCAGCGTCGTCTCCTCAGGCAATTTACGGCGCAGTTGGCGCACGGTTTCGTAAACCGGGGCCAGATTCACGTGAAACAATTCGGTGTCGAGTTCGTCGATCTCATCGGCCCGGATCGGCGTCAGAAGCGGCCCACGGCCCTCCTCGAAGCGCAAATCGCGGCCGAGCGCATGCGGCACGACAAGAATATCCGAGAACAGGATCGACGCGTCGAAGCCGAAGCGTTCGATCGGCTGCAGCGTCACTTCCACGGCAAGGTCTGGATTGTAGCAGAGGTCGAGAAAGCTGCCGGCGCGTTTCCGGGTCTCCCGGTACTCCGGCAGATAGCGGCCTGCCTGGCGCATCATCCAGAGCGGAGGTGGCGACACCGTCTCGCCCTTCAGTACCTCAAGAACGGTCCGTTTGGCTGCCATGCGCTCGCTTTCGAAAGCCTCTTATAAATCTAATAGGATTTTTAAAGAGTCTTCTAATTCTATGAGTCTGTTTGAATCGGGAATGCCGAGCTGTCCAGCATCGGCGCCTGAAATGCCAGCCCGCATAATGTCGCGTGTTGTTCTCCGCGCCCTTGGGAACAGTGTGGAAAAGTCGATTCTTCGTTCGGATTCAAGGTACTGGCCACCTCTTGCCGCGCGATCGCCTGTGGAAGGCTGACAGCCAGATTCCATCGTCCCCAGACTTCTCCCCAGACGCCCGAAAAAGCTGACAACGCCATCAATTGTGGACAAACAGGCATCTGATACAGTCGGCCGGACCAGACCGGTGCGTTTGCCCCCACTTGTCCACATTCACCCACAGCACCCCGCGAGCCCCTGTGAACAAACCCCAGAGCTTCTTCCACCTCCACCTGATTTCCGACGCCACCGGCGAGACGCTGCTGGCCGCCGGCCGGGCGGCATCGGCGCAATACAAGGATGCGCGCGCCATCGAGCACATCTATCCGCTGATCCGTACCGAGAAACAGCTGATGAAGGTGTTCGACGATATCGAGGAAGAACCGGGTATCGTGCTTTATACAGTGGTGGATCAGGCGCTTGCCCGCCGTATCGACGAACGCTGCGCCGCCATGGGCCTGCCCTGTGTTTCGGTGCTGGAACCGGTGCTGACCGTTTTCCAGTCCTATCTCGGCACCCCGGCCGGGCGGCGGGTGGGTGCCCAGCATGTGCTGGACGCCGAATATTTCCGTCGCATCGACGCGCTGAACTTCACCATGGAGCATGACGACGGCCAGTTGCCGATCGACATGGAACAGGCCGACATCGTGCTGATCGGCATTTCGCGCACCTCGAAGACGCCGACCTCCATCTATCTCGCCAATCGCGGCATCAAGACCGCCAACATCCCGATCGTGCTCGGCGTGCCGGTGCCGCAGGCACTGGTCGAGGCCAAGACGCCGCTGGTCGTCGGCCTGGTGGCCACCGCCGAACGCATCTCGCATGTCAGGCAGAACCGCCTGCTGGGTTCCACGCCCGGTTTCGATTCCAACGGCTATGTCGACCGCGCCGTCATCAACGAGGAACTGGCCTATGCCCGCCAGATATGCACCCGCCACGGCTGGCCGACCATCGATGTCAGCCGCCGCTCCATCGAAGAGACTGCCGCGGCCATTGTCGGGCTGATGCGCGAAAAGGCGCGCTAGCGCGCCTGAAAGGGCCGCGCGGGTTTTTCCTTCCAGTCTCGTCGGGCATGCTATAGCCGGGACGAAACAGCGCGCGGAGCAAACATGGCCGAGAAACTCATCCTCGCATCGGGCAGCCCGTTCAGGTTGACGATGCTGAAGAATGCCGGGCTCGATGTCGAAGCGGTGCCGGCTAAGGTCGACGAGCGCGCGCTCGAGGCACCGCTTCAAGGCAGCGGTGTGTCGCCCGAGGACGTTGCCGCCATCCTGGCGGAAGCCAAGGCGGTCGAGGTAAGCGAACGCCGGCCGGGCGCGCTGGTGCTGGGCTGCGACCAGACGCTGTCGCTGGGCGACGAGGTGTTCCACAAGCCGGCCGACATGGAAGGCGCGCGGCGCCATCTTCTGGCGTTGTCCGGCAGGACGCATCAGCTGAACAGCGCCGCGGTGCTGGTGCGCGACGGTGCGGTGCTGTGGCGGCATGTCGGCATCGCCAACCTCACCATGCGCAACCTCACCCCGGCTTTCATCGGCCGACATCTGGCGCGGGTCGGCCAGAAGGCACTCGCCAGCGTCGGCGCCTACCAGATCGAGGGCGAAGGCATCCAGCTGTTCGAAAAGGTCGAAGGCGATCATTTCACCATCGTCGGCCTGCCGCTGCTGCCGCTGCTTTCCGAACTGCGCAACCTGGGTGCCATCGATGGCTGATCGGAAGAAAGCTTTCGTGGTCGGTCATCCGGTCGCCCATTCGCGGTCGCCGAAGATCCACGGCCACTGGCTGAACAGCTACGGCATCGCCGGCAGCTACGAAGCGATCGATGTCGCGCCCGGCGATATATCAGCGTTCCTGTCGTCACTTGCCGGCAATGGCTTCAGTGGCGGCAACGTCACCATTCCGCACAAGGAAGTGGTGTTCGCGGCACTCGGGCGACGCGACGAGGCGGCCGAGCAGATCGGCGCGGTCAACACGCTGTGGTTCGAGGATGGCTTCTTGTGTGGCGGCAACACCGACGCGCATGGCTTCGCCGCCAATCTCGACGAACATGCCCCCGGCTGGGCGGGGAACGGGCCGGCGGTCGTGCTCGGCGCCGGCGGAGCCGCCCGCGCCGTCATCCATGCGCTGAAGGAGCGTGGGCTCAAGGACATCCGCATCGTCAACCGCACCGTGGCGCGGGCGCGGGAGCTGGGCGACCAGTTCGGCGCCGGTGTCTCGGCGCATGGTGCGGATGCGACCGCCGCGCTGCTCGGCGATGCCGGCCTGCTCATCAACACCACGGCGCTTGGCATGCATGGCAATGAAGGCCTGCCTGCCGATCCCGCCGGCTTGCCGGCGCATGCGATCGTCACCGACATTGTTTATGTGCCGCTGGAAACGCCGCTGCTCGCCGCCGCCAGGCAGCGCGGACTGAAGACCGTCGACGGGCTGGGCATGTTGCTGCACCAGGCGGTACCCGGTTTCGAGCGCTGGTTCGGCCGCCGGCCCGAGGTGACGCCGGAACTGCGCGCCATGATCGTCGCCGACCTGGAGACCAGCCATTGATCGTTCTCGGCCTCACTGGCTCCATCGGCATGGGCAAGTCGACCGCGGCAAAAATGTTCGCGGAGGCCGGCGTGCCGGTGCACGATTCGGACGAGGCGGTGCATCGTCTTTATGCCGGCAAGGCAGCACCTCTGGTCGAGGCCGCCTTTCCCGGCGTCACCCGGGATGGCACGGTCGACCGGGCACTGCTTGGCCAGCGTGTGCTGGGCGATGCCGCCGCGCTGAAGACGCTGGAAGCCATCATCCATCCGCTGGTGCGCGCCGACGCCGACGCCTTCCTGGCGCGCCATCGCGCCGCGGGTGCCCAACTCGCTGTGCTCGACATCCCGCTTCTGTTCGAGACCGGCGGCAGAAACCGCGTCGACAAGGTGGTGGTGGTGAGTGCGGCGGCGGCGGCGCAGCGTGAGCGCGTTCTGTCCCGCCCCGGCATGGCCGAGGAAAAGTTCGCCGCCATCCTGGCGAAGCAGGTGCCGGACGCCGAAAAGCGCCGCATGGCCGACTATGTCGTCGACACCGGCAGCAGTTTCGAGGAGACGCGGGCGGCCCTTGCGGCGATCATAGCCGAGCTAACGGGGGAAAATGGCGGCAATGACGCCGGCTGACCTTGCGGGGCGGCCAGGCGGGCTCCATTTTCGGGTCAAACGAAATGCGCCGGCATCCCTCCCCGGAGAGATGATATGGGCCGCGGAGCGTCTGTGATGCGCGAGATCATCTTCGATACAGAAACCACCGGCCTCGACGCCCGCGAGGATCGCATCATCGAGCTTGGCGGCGTCGAGCTGGTCAACCGGTTCCCGACCGGCCGCACCTTCCATAAATTCATCAACCCGCAGGGCCGCGCCATCAATCCCGAAGCCGAGGCGGTGCACGGCATCAGCGCCGCCCAGCTGGTCGGGCAGCCGAACTTCGCCGAAATCTGCGCCGAGTTCCTGGAATTCGTCGAGGACGCCAAGCTGGTCGCGCACAATGCCGGCTTCGACATGGGTTTCATCAACGCCGAATTCGGCCGTCTCGGCTACCCGGCGATCGGGCCCGAGCGCGTGGTCGACACGCTGGCGCTGGCGCGCCGCAAGCATCCCATGGGCCCCAATTCGCTCGATGCGCTGTGCCGTCGCTACGGCATCGACAACAGCCACCGCACCAAGCACGGGGCGCTGCTCGATTCCGAACTTCTGGCCGAAGTCTATGTCGAACTGATCGGCGGCAAGCAGGCCGCACTTGGCCTGGATGCCGCTTCGCAGGCCAGTCGTCGCGGTGCCGGACGGGCGGCGGTGGCGCCGCGACCGGTCCCGCTGCCGCCGCGCCTGACCGAGGCCGAACGCGAGACGCACCAGCGCATGGTCAAGACGCTGGGCGAGAAGGCGCCGTGGCTGAAATTCGACGGCGGCAAGGCCGAGGCCGCCGAGTAAACCTTGGGCAGCCTGCCTGAGGGCACAAAAAACCCGGCGCGAGGCCGGGTTTTTCAATTCTGCTTTGGCGACAGCTGATTAGCTGACCAGCACCTTGGAAGCGGCCTGATCCTCGGCCAGCTTCTGCTGGAACATCTGCGCGAAGTCGATCGGGTCGAGCATCAGCGGCGGGAAGCCGCCATTACGCGTGGCGTCCGAGATGATCTGGCGCGCGAACGGGAACAGGAGCCGCGGGCATTCGATGAACAGGATCGGCAGCATGTGCTCCTGCGGGAAGCCGGCGATGTTGAAGACGCCGCCATAGACCAGCTCGACGTTGAACAGCACTTCCTTGTCGAAGGAGGCCTTGGCGTTGAGCGTCAGATGCACGTCGAACTGCGCGTCCGAGAGCGGATTGGCGTTGACGTTGACGCTGATGGCGATGCCCGGAGCCTTGTCGCGGCCGCGCAGCGAGTTCGGCGCGCCGGGGCTTTCGAACGAAAGGTCCTTCACATACTGGGCCAGAACGTTCAGCGTCGGCTGCGCTCCGTTGCCGTTGCCAGCCTGCGCTTCATTGTTGTCGGCCATGAGCCATATCCCCTTGCTGGGCCGCTCGGCCCCAATTGAAATCGGGGCGTTGGCTATCACGGCAGGCGCGCCAAGACAAGATTTGCCGCCTGTTCAATCAGCCCCGCTCATTCGTCCTTGAGGCGGCGCCAGGGCGAATCGGCATTGGGGCCGCGCGAAAAGTCCTCGGCGTCGAGATCGATGGTCTTGTCGCGACGACGCTGGCCGAAGCCGCCCTGACCGAAGGACGAGACCACGGTGACGCGGCTCTTGAGCAGGCGCCAGGCAAGGTCGCGCACCGGCGGCAGCAGGAAAACCAGCCCGATGATGGACGTGATGAAGCCCGGCACCATTAAAAGCAGCGCCGAAAACACGGTCATGGCGCCATGCGCCAGCGGCCGGCTCGGGTCACGGCCGGCGTCGATCTCGGCGCGCGCCGTGGCCATGGTGCTGAAACCCTGGCGTCTAAGCAGCATGCCGCCTAGCATGGTCGAGGCCAGCACCAGCGCCACCGTGGCCAGCGCGCCGACCTGCTTGCCGACGATGACGAAGCCGGCGATCTCCATCAACGGCAGCGCCAGCAGGAGGAAAGGAACAAAGGAAAGACGCACAATTCGCCCGTTTGTTGTATGTTTAGCCATGGCGACCAATCGCCGCTGGCGTTCACTATATCAAATAGGTATGCGCCGCTTGCGTTTGAATGATGGCGCGCCACGTTCTATATGGTTTTATAGTTTGACGATCAGTCGCGAAATGGAGGCGCGGCCGGTTGAGTAGATTGGCCGCTTCGAGGATTGATTGGCGCAAGACATGGCATTTTTCGACTTCGGCACGATTTTCTTCCTGGTTGCGGCGATCGTGATCTTTTTCCAGCTGCGTAACGTGCTGGGCCGCCGCACCGGCAGCGAGCGGCCGCCCTTCGATCCCTATACGGCCGGGCGTTCGCGCGACAAGGATTCGGCCCAGGCGCAGGAGAACGTCGTTTCGCTGCCGCGCAAGCGCGCGCCGGGCGATGCCCCCGCGCCCGACGTCTATGCGGCGATCGATGCTTTCGCCAAGCCGGACACCGACCTCAACAAGGGCCTGCGCGCCATCAAGGACAACGACACCAGCTTCGAGCCGAAGGGTTTCGTCGACGGCGCCAAGATGGCCTACGAGATGATCGTCATGGCCTATGCCGACGGCGACCGCAAAACGCTGAAGAACCTGTTGTCGCGCGAGGTCTATGACGGCTTCGTTGCCGCCATTTCCGACCGCGAGGCCAAGTCGGAAAAGATCCAGTCCTCCTTCGTCGGCATCGACAAGGCCGACATCGTCTCGGCCGAGATGAAGGGTTCGGAAGCGCACATCACGCTGCGCATCGTCAGCGAGCTGATTTCGGCGACCCGCGACAAGGCCGGCACCGTCATCGACGGCGACCCGGAGACGGTTGCCGAGGTCAAGGACGTCTGGACGTTCGCCCGCGACAGCCGCTCGCGCGATCCGAACTGGAAGCTCGTCGCCACCGAGGAAGAAGACTGAGCCGGAGCCGCGCCGGTGCCGTTGTCGCCCCTCCTTTCGGCGCGCTCCTATGACGATCTGCCCGGCTGGGCAGACGACGACCACCTCGCCGCCTTCGAAGCCTTCCGCCGTTCGGCATTCCATGTACCGGTGAAACCCTACCGCACGGGCGCGCTCGGCATCGATTTCACCGCTTTCCATCAGGCCTATGAGGTGGCGCGCGCGAAGCCGCCGACGGACCGGGCCGCGGCCCGCGCTTTCTTCGAAAACCATTTCGCGCCTGTCCATGTTGCCGCCGAAGGCGATGGCGGCGGTCTCGTCACCGGCTTCTACGAGCCGGTGGTGGAAGCCTCGCCGGTGCGCACCGAAACCCATCGCTGGCCGCTTTTGGCGCGCCCAGTCGACCTGATCGACATCGACGACACCAACAGGCCTGCCGGCATGGACCCTTATCTGGCCTTTGCCCGGCAAACGGCGGCCGGGCCGGTGGAATATCACGACCGGGGCACGATCGAGCGCGGTGCGCTGGCCGGCCAGGGGTTGGAAATCGCCTGGTTCGCCGACAAGGTCGATGTCTTCTTCATCCATGTGCAGGGCGCCGCCCGCCTCAACATGACCGACGGGCGGCAATTGCGTGTCACCTATGCCGCGAAATCCGGCCAGCGTTTCACCGGGCCGGGCCGCGTGCTGATCGATGCCGGCGAAATTCCCTTCGAAAAAGTGACGATGCAGTCGATCCGCGCCTGGTTCAAGGCGCATCCGGAGCGCGTCGACGAAATCCTGTGGCAGAACCGCTCCTTCATCTTCTTCCGCATCGCGGCCGTCGACGATGCCGGGCTTGGTCCGGTCGCCGCGGCCAAGGTGCCGCTTTCCGCCGGCCGCTCGGTGGCGGTGGACCGGCTGTTGCACACATTCGGCACGCCTTTTTATATTGATGCGCCGACGCTGACGGCATTCGGCGACGGACCGTTCCGCCGGTTGATGATCGCGCAGGACACCGGCTCCGCCATCACCGGCCCGGCGCGCGGCGACCTGTTCGCAGGTTCCGGCGACGCCGCCGGCGAGATCGCCGGCGTGGTGCGCAACCAGGCCGATTTCTATGCGCTGGTGCCGCGCGCCCTGCTCGACGGGGCGGCGGGATGAGCCGGCGCGCCGAAAAACCCCTGTCGGAAGAGGATCGGGTTCTGTGGAACCTGGTGGCGCGCTCGGCCAAGCCGCTCAAAGGCAAGGCCACGCCCGAATTGCCGGAACTGATCGCGCCACAGGCACCGCAGCCCGGACCGGTTCCCGCTGCAACGACCATTGCCACGCCGGCCAAGCCGAAGGTTCAGGCGGTGCGGCATGTGCTGGACGAGCCGACGCTGGACAAGCTGTCCAAGGGCCGCTTGCCGATCGAGGGTCGTGTCGACCTGCACGGCATGACGCAGGACGAAGCCTACGCGCTGCTGTTCTCCTTCCTGCACCGCGCCCATGCCGGCGGCGTGCGTTATGTGCTGGTCATCACCGGCAAGGGTTCTTCGTCCGGCGGCGACGGCGTGTTGCGCCGTTCCGTGCCGGCCTGGCTGTCGACACCCGCCTTTCGGCCGCTGGTTTCCAGCCATGATCATGCCGCCCGCCATCACGGCGGCGGCGGCGCGCTTTACGTGCGCCTGCGGCGGGCGCGGGCATGACCCCGCTCGGCGAGCGCATTCGCGTGCTGCGCGAGGAACGCGGCGTCAGCCAGAAGAACATGGCGGCGGCGATCGGGGTGAGCGCTGCCTATCTGTCGGCGCTCGAACACGGCAAGCGCGGCGTGCCGAGCTGGACGCTGATCCAGAAGATCATCGGCTATTTCAACATCATCTGGGACGATGCCGAGGATTTGCAGCGGCTGGCCGAAAGCTCGCACCCCAAGGTCAGGATCGACACGTCGGGCCTTTCCCCCGCCGCCACCGAGCTCGCCAATCTGCTGGCTGACCGTATCGGTAAGATGAACGACGCCGATATCGGGCGCGTCACCGCGCTGGTGCGGGACATGGCGGGAAAAAGATGATCACTTACCCTTCCCCACATGGGGAAGGTAAACGCTACGCCGCCTTGTCGCGCACCTGATAGTCCTTGATCGCGGCGAAGCGGATCGCTTTCCAGCGCTCGGCCTCGTAGTTCAGCGAGAATTCGTGCTGGGCGAGGAACACCGGGTCGTTGTCGAGATCGCGGGCAATGTCGCCGCGATGCGCTTCGACGAAGCGCGTCAGGTCGAGCTTGTCGTCGGCGTCGATCCAGCGGCAGATCGAGAAACGCGACATCTCGAAATCGACCGGCAGCGAATATTCGACGTTGAGACGTTCCTTCAGAACGTCGATCTGCAGCGCGCCGACCACGCCGACGATGGCCGGTGAGCCGTCTTCGGGCTGGAACAGCTGCACGACGCCTTCCTCGGCCATCTGCTGCAGCGCTTCTTTCAGCTTCTTCGCCTTCATGGCGTCGCCGAGGCGAACGCGACGCAGGATTTCCGGCGCGAAGTTCGGCACGCCGCGGAACAATATGTCCTCGCCCTCGGTCAGCGTGTCGCCGATGCGCAGCGTGCCGTGGTTGGGGATGCCGACGACGTCGCCGGCATAGGCCTCGTCGGCGGTTATGCGCGAGCGGGCGAAGAAGAACTGCGGCGCCGACAGCGACATCGGCTTGCCGGTGCGCACGAGCTTGGCCTTCATGCCGCGCTTGAGCTCGCCCGAGCAGACGCGCACGAAAGCGATACGGTCGCGGTGGTTGGGGTCCATGTTGGCCTGGATCTTGAAGACGAAGGAGGTCATCTTCTCTTCCGTCGCCTCGACCTTGCGGGTGTCGGCCTCCTGCGCGCGCGGCGCCGGGCCGAAAGCGCCGAGCGCCTCGATCAGGTCGCGTACGCCGAAATTGCGCAGCGCCGAGCCGAAATAGACCGGGGTCAGGTGGCCCTGGCGGAAGGCTTCCAGGTCGAACGGCCGGCAGGCCTCGCGCGCCAGCTCCAGCTCCTCGATGAAGGCCGGGCGGTCATTGTCGGGCAACAGGCCGGCGGCGCGGTTGGAATCCGGGCCGTGCACGGGCGTGCGCTCTTCTTCCTCGTCGTTGCGGCGCACCGCGTTCTCGGCCAGGTGATAGGTGCCGGCGAAGGTCTTGCCCTGGCCGATGGGCCAGGTGATGGGCGCGGTGTCGAGCGCCAGCTTCTGCTCGATCTCGTCCAGGATCTCGAACGTGTCGCGCGCTTCGCGGTCCATCTTGTTGACGAAGGTGATGATCGGGATGTCGCGCAGGCGGCACACCTCGAACAGCTTCAGCGTGCGCGGCTCGATACCCTTGGCGGCGTCGATCACCATGACCGCCGAATCCACCGCCGAAAGCGTACGGTAGGTGTCGTCGGCGAAGTCCTCGTGGCCGGGCGTGTCGAGCAGGTTGAAGACGTTGTCGCCATATTCGAAGGTCATCACCGAGGTGACGACGGAGATGCCGCGCTCGCGCTCGATCTTCATCCAGTCCGAGCGGGTCTGGATACGGTCCTTCTTCGCCTTGACCTCACCGGCCAGCTGGATGGCGCCGCCGAACAAAAGCAGCTTTTCAGTCAGCGTGGTCTTGCCGGCGTCCGGGTGCGCGATGATCGCGAAGGTGCGGCGGCGGGCCACCGCCTTTTCGATGGTTTCGGTCATTTTTTCAGGAATTCCGTTCGTTGCGCCGGCTTCTACCAGCGACAAACCCGCCTGTCGAACGGAAACGGCGGCCAGCGCATGACCCAGAAAATCGGAATCGATCTTCGGAAAGGGTCATGCGCCGACTCAAAATGTCAGAGCGTCCTTTGCGCGTCCAAAAGGACGCGCGGCGTTCTAGAGGACCGCGCGCAGCCGCTCATAGGTCGGCGCCAGCTTCAGCAATTGCGTGGCCGCCGTCTTGTCGTCGCCGACCACCAGCGGGTGCTGCAGCGAGCCGATGAGGCGGGCTTGCCCGGCGGCGATCGCTGCCGCCTCCGTGCGGCCGATACGCGCAAGGCAAGTCGCGGCATCGTTGGCGCGGCGGGCGCCGACGCGGATGGCGAAGTGGATCATGTGGCCGCGCAGGCCGTCGTCGCAGCCCGCTTCGATCATGCCGGCCAGCCGTTCCGCCGCCGCGCCGTTGCCGAGGCTGCCCTCGGGCATGCCGGACACGCCTTCCATGGCAAGCCAGCGTCTTGCGGCCGGCAGCGACGCCTCGATCATCTCGGCCTCGTTGCGTTCGGCGACGCGCCGGAACGCCGTCCGCATCGCATAGGGCGTGCCATAACTCAGCGTCTTCGCAGCCCAGGCGGTCATGAAGTCGGCCAGCGGCAGGGTCGCATAAGGATAGCCCTGCGGATCGTGCATCAGCACGCGCTCCCCATCGACCTCCAGCACCACGACATAATGGTCTGCCTCGATCGGGCCGCGCATGCCCGGCTGGTGGTGCAGATGCCCCATTTCGAGCGGACCGACCCAGGCCGGACCGTTGGCCAGCGCCGCCTTCAACCGGGCAAGCGCGTCGTCGGCCGTGCCGCGGCCGGAGACCTCGGATGTCCAGCCCAGCGCGTTGAGCGTGTCGTCGAAACCTTGTTCGGGGTCCCAGCCATAGGGGTCGAACAGGGGCAGCTTGCCGCCGATCAATTGCATGCCGAACGGGCTCGACGTGGCGAATTCGATCACGGCGACGGAGGGCGCCGCATCGCCGAACATCATGGCGAAGGAGTTGGCGTAGCAATACGGGCCGGAGCCGACATAGTTGACATGCATGCGTTGGGTTTCCTCAGGAACTGATTGGATAGGCGATGTCGAAGCGCGCGCCATCGCTGCCGGGATAGGTCTCGGACGGGCTGTCGGTAGCGGCGAGACCGTTGCGTTCGATCCACGCTTCGAGCGCGTCGTAGACTGCAAGTACCAGCGGAAAATCCTCGTGGCCCGCCGGCACCGGCACGAAGGCCTCGCGCCGTGCCGGCAGCAGCCGGACATGCAGGTCGCCGACCGGTTCGACCGGCCCCTCGCAGGCGATCGCGACCTCCACCCAGCCTTCGCTGTCGCGGGTGGTGAGATCGTGATGGTGCACGCTCATCGACCCGTCATGGGCGAAGCCTGAAGCGGCAAGATGTGCGCGGATGTCGGTCTGCGCCTGTGCCATATAGGCGTCGAGATCAATGGTCGTCGCTAGCCGCCGGCGGCCGACGATCTTGGTGGCGGGAACGTCACGCAGCGCGATCGACAGTGCCGGTCCGCCGAAATCGGCCTGGCGCACCATCGCCTCGACCAGGTCGGCGTGACCGGCAAGGCGTTCGCCCTGTGCCTCCAGCCAGGTCCGCAATTCCACTGCGCGCGCCTGTGGTGAAAGGTCGAGCAGGGCCGCGATGCGCGCCACCGGCAGGCCGAGCTGGCGCAGGCGGGCGATCAACCTAGCGCGCGGCGCCTGCTCCGGCGCGTAGTAGCGATAGCCGGTCTGCGGGTCGACATGGGCAGGCACCAAAAGGCCCTGCTCGGCATAGAGCCTGAGCGCCTTGGGCGAAAGCCGGGTGGCCGCGCCGAAGCGGCCGGCAAGCAGATGGGGACGGGTCATGGCGCCTGTCTAAGGCTTGCCCCAAGGGCGAGGTCAAGCGCTCATCGCGGGCGTTTTTCGACCGTCGGTCAGAGTGCGAGATCGAAGCCGCCGGTCGCCAGCGTCTCGCCATTGACGATCAGCTCGACGCGGTGATGACCGGCATGGTGCTTGCGCGTGGTGAAATCGCGCACGGTCTGGCCGATCGAAAATTCGGCGCCAGCGCCGGGCGCCAAGGCGATCTCCTTCAGCTTGAACACTTTCTTCGATGCCGTGCCGGCCTTCTTCACATAATGGACGGCATAGTCGACCACGAGTTTCTGTTCGGTCGCTGCGCTGGAGACGAGGCGCGCGTCGAGCTGGATGCGCTCGCCGAGACGGATCGCCGCCGGCGTCACCGAAAAATGGCCGATACGCACCTCCGGCTTGCCGGTGGTGCCGATCAGCGCCAGCGCACGCGGCTCGCCCTTCTTGATCATGGTGCGCAGCGCGTGCCTGACGATCCAGGCGGTGTGGGCATTGCCCATGTCCCAGGCCGAGACCTGCGCGATCACCCGGTCTGGATTGTCCTTGGTGATGTCGTTGAGGTGGTTGGCCACCGATTTTCGCACATAGAGGCTGGGGTCGCTGTTCAGCGCCTCCAGGATCGGCGCGGTCGGCGCCGGGTCGGCGATCAGGTTCTTGAGGTTGAACGACCATGGCAGGCGCGGCCGCGAACCTTCGCTGGCCAGGCGCCGCACATGCTCGTTGTCGTCCTCGGCCCAGCCAACCATGACGGCAAGCGTGCGTTCGAAATCGCGGGCGAGGAAATGGCGGATGGCGAATTCGGCCGAGCCATAGCGGGTGAACAGATGCAGCGCCCGCATCGACAGGTCGAAATGGTCCTGCCCGTAGAGTGCGACGAATTCCGGCAGCACGATCGAGGCGAAGCCGTGGTTGATGCGCGGCGCCAGCGCGGTCAGCACCTCAAGCGCTTCGCCATAGGAGCCGGGCAAGGTGACATGGAAACTCACCGCCGTCTGCCGCAGCCGTTGCATGATGCCAAGCGCGTCGAGATTGTCGGTGGCGAGTGCCAGGAAACGTTCGGCGTCGAAACCGGGAGAAATGGCCGCTGTCTCGGCGGCGAAATGGCCAAGCCGCGCGCGGTCGAAAATCTCTTTCAGCGCTGGCGCGGCCTGGGTGGCGGTGTTGTCCATATGCTCGTCCTGTTCTGTCCCGTCAGCCCTGACGAATCGTGGCGGCACGCTACACCAGCCTGCTGTCAACGGACTGTCAGGAGCTTTGACCGGCGCGCGGCTCTACAGCACAAAATGGCGAGACCTGCATCATTCTTGACTAATCATCAGTTTACACTTATGATTAGTTATGACTTATGATTACGCGCAGATAGCCGCTCTGGCCGACCCTACCCGGCGGACCATCTTCGAAAGGGTGGCGCAGCGGCCCTGCTCGGTGGCCGAGATCACGCGCACGCTGCCGGTGTCGCAATCGGCGGTGTCGCAGCATCTCAAGGTGCTCAAGGAGGCGCAGCTGGTACGCATGCAGCCCCGGGGCGCGCGCAACATCTATCACATCGACCCGGCCGGTCTCGGCCGCATGCGGGCCTGGCTCGACCGGCTCTGGGGAGACGCGCTCGACGAATTCAAGCTCAAGGCGGAAATGGAGGACCAGACATGACAGCCACGATTTCACCGTCGCCGGTGCGCCGTTCGGTCACCGTCAAGGCAAGCCCGGCGCGGGCTTTCGAGGTCTTCACATCGGGCTTTTCGAGCTGGTGGCCAAAGACCCACAGCATCGGCACCGTCCCGCTCAAAACGGCGACCATCGAGCCCCGTGCCGGCGGGCGCTGGTACGAGACCGGCGAAGACGGCAGCGAATGCCCATGGGGCGATGTGATTGCCTGGGAGCCGCCGCAGCGCATCGTCCTGGCATGGCGTATCGGCACGGACTGGAAATTCGATCCCGATCTCCTCACCGAAGTCGAGGTCAGGTTCGTTCCCCTCGCCAGCGGCGGAACCCGCGTCGATCTCGAACACCGGCTGCTTGAAAACATGGGTCCGAAGGCCGAGGAAACGGCCGTGATGCTCGATTCCGAAGGCGGTTGGGGCGGCATCCTCCTGGGCTTCGGCGCCGTGCTCGACGCTACGGCTTGACGCGATCCGAACTTTGCGAACAAACGGCCCGCCATCGTTTGCGGGCCGTTTGTTGTCGTTGACCGCCATAACCGACAGGCGGATAATATCCGCAAAGGCGTCGATCATTCGACGCCGCTCCACAGCGCCGCGCGTCCCTTCGGACGCCCAAAGCACACTGTGGACGTCGAGTTGTGCATGACCCGTTCGGAGAACCGATCCCGGTTTTTTGGGTCATGCACCAGCGATCCAGGAGGTCGCTATGACCATCCATCAGGAAGTTCATTTCAAAGGCACGCCGAAGGACATCTACGACCTGCTGCTCAACTCCGCCCGCTTCCAGGCAATGACGGGCGGACGCTCGGCTCACATCTCGACGCATGAGGGCGGCGAGGTGTCGATGTTCGGCGGCGACATCGAAGCCCGAAACGTCGAGCTGGTGCCCAACCGCCGCATCGTCCAGACCTGGCGCTCGCGCGCCTGGCCCGAAGGCATCTTTTCGATCGTCCGCTTCGAGTTGCAGGCCGATGGCACCGGCACCAGGCTTGTCTTCGACCAGAACGGCTATCCCCAGGCTACCCATCATATGCTCGAAGACGGTTGGCAGAAGATGTACTGGGGGCCGATGAACCACGCGCTGAAGCATCACTAAACGAAAGTGTCGGCTTCCATCTCGTTGGGTTCCTGTAAGTCCATGCGCCGGTAGCCCAGGCGAGCGGAAGGCAGGCGGTCGCCGCTTATTCGGCCGCGACAGGACGTCTTTCCGAGACCGGCGCGAAAGGCCGGATGACGATGTCGGCCCTGGTCATGACGACGAAGCTGGATGGCGGCACCGGCTGCCATTCGGCGTTTTCGCGGTCAAAGGGTTCGGAGACGATGCAACGGCCCGTGCCGTCGCGAAACGACGAGGTGTAGAGCGTCGGCGCCGTCGCGTCGGTGGCGTAACGCACCGCAAACAGCGTCTCGCCGTCGGAAAAAGCGGCGGTGAGTTTCAGCGCCGGATCGATGCCGGCACGCCGCGCCGCCGAGACCACCCGGGCGGTCGCGCGTTCGAGCGCGCCTTGCGGGTCGTCGTCCAGCCCCTCGTCGATCATCAGGTGAAAGAACAGCTCGGAATCGGTGGTGCCTTCGAGCTGGTCGTAGAGCGCGTCGGGCAGCGTCGCTTCCAGGGCGCGGCGGATGCGTTCGAAGCCGCCGATCTGGCCGTTGTGCATGAACGCCCAGCGGCCTGACACGAAAGGATGGCAGTTGGCGCGGCTGGTGGCGCCGCCGGTCGAGGCCCGCACATGCGCCAGGAACAGGCCGGAACGGATCTGCCGGCACAGGCTTTTCAGGTTCGGGTCCGACCAGGCCGGCAGGATGTCGCGATAGAGGCCGGGCTCGGCGCGGCCGCCATACCAGGCAAGGCCGAAACCGTCGCCATTGGTCGGCGACTTGGCCTCCTGCGCGCAATGGCTCTGGGCGATCAGCGAATGGCATGGCGCGGTGACGATGTCTTCCAGAAAGACTTCCTCACCGAGATAGGCCGCCCATCGGCACATTCTGCTCAGCGTCCTTCAGGCGCCAGGTTCGGGAGGCTCGAAGCCTCCGGCAGGGTTACGCCTGCGGTCGCCGGTTGTGGGTGCGCTCGTAGAGCTGGCGGATGGTCCTGCTCGCCGTAGTCTCGAACAGGAAGGGTAAGAAAGCGTGAATGAGCGCGGCCGAGCCGGCCAGGAACAGCTTGCCGGCGAACCAGCCGGCAAAGCGCATATGCTCGAAATAGGTTTCGTCGACCGAGTGTGGATGGTCGGTGAACAGGCGGGCGATGCGCGCGGTCATGTGATTCTCCCATTTCTGCCGCCATGGTTCCACGCTTCGACGGAACGGGAGTCCCAAATTGTCCTTGTTTCGTGGTCGCAGTTGGGACAAACATCCCAAGATGGAGCATGAACTCGATACGCTAGACCGGCGAATCCTCGCCGAGCTGCAACGCGACGGCACCTTGTCGGTGGACCAGCTTTCCGAGCGGGTCGGCCTGTCGCGCAACGCCTGCTGGCGCCGGGTGAAACGGCTGGACGACGAGCGTTTCATTATCGGCCGCGTCGCCCTGGTCGATGCCGACAAGCTCGGCCTCGGCTTGTCAGTGTTCATCATCGTGCGCACCTCCAGCCACGACCCGGACTGGCTGGCGAAGTTTCGTGCCGCGGTCACCTCCTTTCCCGAGATCACCGGGGTCTATCGCATGTCGGGCGATCTCGATTACGTGTTGCGTGCCCGCGTCGCCGATGTGAAGGCCTATGACCGGCTCTACCAGCGCCTGATCGCCAAGGTGCCGCTGTCCGACGTCTCGGCCTCCTTCGTCATGGAGGAAATCAAGGAGACGACGGTGGTGCCGGTGGAGGTTCGATAGGCAATCGCCGGACAGCGGTGCCCGATGACATTCTGGACAACGGTGGTTTGAGCTCATATGTTACAACCGTAACATTGAGGCACAACCATGGTATCATTGTCCTGGCTTCTCCTCACCTACAAGGTACCGCCGGAACCCGCCGCCAAACGCATCGCGCTGTGGCGGCGCCTCAAGGGCATGGGTGCGGTCTATCTGCAGAACGGTGTCTGCCTTCTGCCCAAGACCGACGACCATGTGCGCCGGCTGAAGATGATCGAGAACGACATTCTCGAAATGGCGGGCGAATCCGTCATCCTGGAAACCGTCGCGCTCGATCGCGCTCAGGAAGAGCGGGTGGTGCAGCGCTTCCGCGCCGACCGCGACGACCAGTATCGCGAGTTCCTCGGCCGCTGCGCCGATTTCGAAGCCGAGATCGCCAAGGAGATCGCGATCAACAAGTTCACCTATGCCGAGCTTGAGGAGGAGGACACCGACCTCAAGAAATTGCAGGGCTGGCTTGAGAAGATCAGGAAGCTCGATTTTTACCAGGCGACGCTCGCCGGGGAGGCAGAACAGCGCTTGCGCGCCTGCGAGGCCCTGCTGGACGGATATGCCCGGCGCGTCTTCGATGCGCATGACGAGAACCGCTGAGATGGGCGGCCAACAGGGCACTGGCAAAGATCGGGCGGACGGGGCTCGCCGCGGGCTCCCGGCGGGCGTCTGGGCGCTCGGTTTCGTCTCCATGTTCATGGACATCTCCTCGGAGATGATCCACGCCTTGCTACCGGTCTATATGGTGGCGGTGCTCGGCACCTCGACGCTCGCCGTCGGCATCATCGAAGGCATCGCCGAGGCGACGGCGTCGATCACCAAGATCTTCTCCGGCGCGCTCAGCGACTGGCTCGGCAAGCGCAAGCTGCTGGCGGCGCTGGGTTATGGTCTTGCGGCGATAACCAAGCCCATCTTCCCGCTGGCGCCGTCGATCGGCTGGCTGGTAACCGCGCGTTTCATCGACCGCGTCGGCAAGGGCATTCGCGGCGCGCCGCGCGATGCGCTGATCGCCGACATCACGCCGCCCGAACAGCGCGGCGCCGGCTTCGGGCTGCGCCAGTCGCTCGACACTGTCGGCGCCTTTGTCGGGCCGTTGCTGGCGATCGTTTTGATGTGGCTGACCGCCAATCATTTCCAGGCGGTGTTCTGGATCGCCGTCATCCCGGCCTTCGTCGCCGTTGCCCTCATCATTGTCGCCGTCAAGGAGCCGAAGCGCGTCGAGGGGCAGCGCCGGGTGCGCATGCCGTTGCGGCGCGACGAACTCAAGCGCCTCGGTCCGGCCTTCTGGTGGGTGGTGGCAGTGGCCGCGATCTTCACCCTCGCCCGCTTCAGCGAGGCGTTCCTGATCCTGCGGGCCCAGTCGATCGGCCTGCCGCTGGCTCTGGTGCCGATCGTCCTGGTGGTCATGAACCTTGCTTATTCGCTTTCCGCCTATCCCGTCGGCGTGCTTGCCGATCGCATGGACCGCCCGACCCTGCTTGGCCTCGGCCTGGTATTGCTCATAGTGGCTGACCTCGCACTGGCGTTCCTGCCCAACGTGGCAGGGCTCGCGGCCGGCGTTCTTCTATGGGGGCTGCATATGGGTTTCACGCAAGGCCTGCTGGCGACCCTGGTCGCCGATGCCGCCCCGGCGGAATTGCGTGGAACAGCTTTCGGCATGTTCAACCTCGTCACCGGTCTCGCCTTGCTGGTCGCGAGTGTCGTCGCCGGCGCCCTATGGGATCAGTTCGGACCCCAGGCCACCTTCCTTGCCGGCGCGGCCTTTGCATTGCTCACCCTGATCGCGCTTTTATCCATGCGCCGCCGCCTGTCGGCGAAAGCCGGTTAGCTGGCTTTTCAACCGCCGTGGCAGACCGCTTCCCGCCACCAAAGAATCCCGTTGAAACCCCGGTGGGCGGTTGACTTGGCACGCGGTCGGGCCGATAGGATCGCGCCATGCACCCGACATCGAAAACTTCACCCGTCCTTGGCCCGACGGTCGGTTTCGTCCGCCTGCCGCATGGCGAGGGGCTGGAGCTTCCAGCCTATGAAAGCACCGGCGCCGCTGGCATGGACCTGCGCGCCGCCGTTCCCGAAGACCGGCCGCTGCTCATCCTGCCCGGCAGGCGCGTGCTGGTGCCGACCGGGCTGGTCATGGAAATCCCCGAGGGTCTGGAAGGCCAGGTGCGGCCCCGCTCCGGCCTCGCGCTGAAGCACGGCATCACCTGCCTCAACACACCGGGAACCGTCGACAGCGACTATCGCGGCGAGGTCAAGGTGCTGCTGATCAACCATGGCGACGAGGAATTTTATGTCGAGCGCGGCATGCGCGTCGCCCAGATCGTCTTCGCGCCCGTTGTCCAGGTGCGGGCCGAGGAACGCAGCCTCGCCGGCGGCACGACACGCGGCGGCGGCGGTTTCGGGTCGACCGGAACGGCTTGATGACGTTGCCGGAACTGGTCATCTTCGATTGCGACGGCATTCTGGTCGACACCGAGAACATGGCCAATGAGCGGCTGGCCGTCTGGCTGACCGAGGCCGGTTATCCCGCCGATTTCGACTATTGCCGCAAGCATTTTTCCGGCCGTTCGATGGTCTCGGTACGCAACGAGATCCTTGAAACGGCCGGTATCGACCTCGGCGAGGATTTCGCCGACCGCTGGAACATCGGCCTGCCGGAGCTGTTCGCCAAGGGCGTCGACGAGATCCCGCATGTGCGCGACGTCATCGACGCCGTGCGCGCCGCCGGCATTCCCTATTGCGTTGCCTCCTCGGCGCGCGTTTCCAAGATGCACATCACGCTCGGCGTAACCGGGCTTCTGCCTTTGTTCGAACACGCCATGTACAGCGCCACCATGGTCGGCCGCTCGAAACCCTTCCCCGACCTTTTCCTACATGCGGCGAGGGAAATGGGCGTCGCGCCCGAAAACTGCATCGTCATCGAGGATTCGGTGGCCGGAACCAAGGCCGGCATCGCCGCCGGCATGCGGGTGTTTTCCTATCACGGCGACCCCCATTCCGATCCCGAAGGCCTGCGGGAGGCCGGCGGCATCCTGTTCGCCGACATGCGCGAACTGCCGAGCATGGTCCCGCTGCGCTAGCGCCGCGCCTTCCATGACGGTTCGATCAAGCCTCGACGCCGACTTTTGGCAGGAGTGTTGAGCGGCCTGGGCCTGCGCCAACGGCATTCGTTTGCCCGGCCCCGAAGGGCTCGCTAGGATTAGCCCAATCGCACAATTGCCGGAGATATTTCAATGGACAAGGGCAAGACCTTCAGGGATTTGCACGCCGAGACGTTCGTCATTCCCAACCCGTGGGACGTCGGCTCGGCCAAGCTTCTTTCATCCATGGGCTTCAAGGCGCTGGCCACCACCAGCGCCGGCCACGCCTTCTCGCGCGGCCTGCCCGATGGCAGCATCACCTTCGAGGCGATGATCCAGCATTGCCGCGAGATCGTCGCGGCCACCGCGCTGCCGGTGTCGGCCGATCTCGAGAAGGGCAAGGGCGACAGCGCCGAAAGCGCCGCCGAGACCATCTTCGCGGCCGAGGCTGCCGGCCTTGCCGGTTGCTCGATCGAGGACCATACCGGCGACGCGGACAAGCCGATCTACGATTTCTCGCAAGCCGTGGAGCGGGTGGCGGCGGCGGCCGAGGCCGCGCGGGCCTTGAAACGCGACTTCGTCTTCACGGCGCGCGCCGAGAACTTTTTGCACGGCCGGGCCGACCTCGACGACACAATCCGCCGGCTGCAGGCCTATGAGAAGGCCGGCGCCGACGTGCTTTATGCGCCGGGTATCGCCGACGTTGCTTCGGTGCGCGCCGTCTGCCAGGCGGTCACGCGGCCGGTCAATGTGCTGGCGGTGCCCGACTTCACCGTGCCGGCATTGGCGCAAGCCGGCGCCAAGCGCATTTCGGTCGGCTCGCAGCTTGCCTGCGCCGCCTTCAGCGCATTGGAGCGGGCCGGCCGCGAACTGCTCGACGTCGGCTCCTTCACCTTCAACCGCGCCAACACCATGACCTTCCGCCGCCTGAACGAGCTGTTCTCGACGGAACAGGGTTGACGGCGACGCACGTCGTTCCAGCAACGTGTGCCGACGCGGCGTTGAACCAGGCCGGCCCGCTCTCATTGCGCGGGCTGGCGCTCGCGCCTACTATGATGCCCGCGCCAAATTCATCGCCGATGCGAATGACGCGCCCGGCCAGGGTTCCTGTTGAGATGAATGTTGCGATCCGCGTTCTTTTTATCGCCGCCTTGCTGGCGGGTTTCGGTTCGCCGGTGCGTGCCGACGAGAAGGGTGAGCTTGCCGCGCTGGTCGATGCGCTGCGCAACGAAATCGCCGCCTGCTGGATGCCGCCTGATATGACCGGCGCGAAACCCATCTCGGTGGTGGTTAAGGTCAGGCTGAAGCGCGACGGCTCGCTGGCCGCCAAGCCGGTGGCCGAGAACCCGCCCAAGGCCAAGGAGGCGAAGCTGCTCGCCGCCAGCGCCGTGCGCGCGGTGGAGCGCTGCGCGCCTTTTCACAGTATGGCCGGCACCCGCCTGCCCTACGAGCGCTGGCGCGAGCTGAAACTGAACTTCGCGCCGGTGTTTTGAGCCGGTTTGCCGGCACGCAAGGCGACCGTTGTGCCCAATCCCTGTTTCAATCTACGGTAGGACCCGCTGATGTGCAGGGGGAAGCCAAGGCATGCATTCACGGGCCCGGTGCGTTCTGGCCACTCTGTTGATGTGCGCTCCAACCGTGTCTGCGGAAGCCGGCGACAAGGCGGCTGCCGGGAAGATCAGTATGGCCGCCATGGTGGCCATGCGGGAGAAGATCGACAGCTGCTGGTCGATACCGGCGGGCGCGGTTTCAGGAGAAACCATCTTGTTTCAGGCGAAAATTCTCGTCCGCTTGAAGCCCGATGGCTCGTTAGCTGAAAAACCGACGGTCCGGGAGCCTCAAAAAGGGAAAGCATTTCGGCTCTACGCAGAGAGCGCCATACGCGCCATCGAAAAATGCGCTCCTTACACCATGCTGCGCCCTTACCCGCACGAGATATGGAGCGAGATCGTCGTCACTTTCGCACCTAGCGACCTCAACGCGCCCCGGCCGCAGCAATAACTTGCAAAATCCGGCCATTTCTGTAGACCCGCGCGCGGCCGGCATGGCAGAAAGCCAGGGTTTTGGGCCATTTGACTGGACCCAGCCCCGCGCGGAGACCTGAATGCCGGAATATGATGTGCTGAGCATCGGCAATGCCATTGTCGACATCATCGCCCAATGCGACGAGGCCTTCCTCGCCGACAACGGCATCATCAAGGGCGCGATGAACCTGATCGACGCCGAGCGCGCCGAACTGCTCTACCGTCGCATGGGACCCGCCGTGGAAGCGTCCGGCGGCAGCGCCGGCAACACCGCCGCCGGCATCGCCAGCTTCGGCGGTCGCTCCGCCTATTTCGGCAAGGTCAGCCAGGATCATCTGGGCGAAATCTTCACCCACGACATCCATGCCCAGGGCGTTGCCTTCGACACCAGGCCGCTGCAGGGCACGCCGCCCACCGCGCGCTCGATGATCTTCGTCACGCCCGACGGCGAGCGGTCGATGAACACCTATCTCGGCGCCTGCGTCGAGCTCGGCCCGGAAGATGTCGAGGCCGACAAGGCCCGTGGCGCGGCCGTCACCTATTTCGAGGGCTATCTGTGGGATCCGCCGCGCGCCAAAGAGGCGATCCGGCTGACGGCGCAGCATGCCCACGCCGCCGGCCGCAAGGTGTCGATGTCGCTGTCGGACAGTTTCTGCGTCGACCGTTACCGTGGCGAATTCCTCGACCTGATGCGTTCGCGCACGGTCGACATCGTTTTCGCCAACAGCCATGAGATCAAGTCGCTCTACCAGACCGCTTCCTTCGATGAGGCGCTGGCGCAGATCCGCAAGGATTGCCGCATCGCCGCCGTCACCCGCTCCGAGAAGGGGTCGGTCATCGTCCATGGCGACGAGACCTTCGTCATCGAGGCCACCAAGATCCATGAGCTGGTCGACACCACCGGCGCTGGCGACCTTTATGCCGCCGGCTTCCTGCACGGCTACACCAAGGGTCTCGACCTCAAGACCTGCGGCGATCTCGGCTCGCTGGCGGCCGGCCTGGTCATCCAGCAGATCGGCCCGCGTCCGCGCCAGAACCTCAAGCGCGAGGCCGAGCAGGCGGGGTTGCTGTAGCGTCTTTTTCCTTTTCCCATGCGGGAGAAGGATCATGGCGCCGCAAGACGAAATCCGTATAGTCCTCGCCGCGACAAACGAGGACGAGCATGGCGAGCCCCTATCCCGAAATCACCCTGGTGCGGCACGGCGAGACCGAGTGGAGCGCCACCGGCAAACACACCGGCCGCACCGATATTCCGCTGACCGGCACGGGCGAAGACGCCGCGCGCGGGCTGGGCGACCGCTTGAAGGGCAGGAGTTTCGCCGCCGTCTGGTCGAGCCCGTCTTCCCGCGCGCGCCGCACGGCGGAACTGGCCGGCTTCGGCACCGACGCCGTGATCGAACCCGACCTCGCCGAATGGGATTACGGCGCCTATGAGGGGCTGAAGACGAAGGAAATCCTGGTCGAGCGCCCCGGCTGGAACCTCTACCGCGACGGTTGCCCGGACGGCGAAAGCGTGGCCGAGGCCGGCGCCCGCGCCGACCGCGTGGTTCAGGCGTTGCGCGCGGTGAATGGCAACGTGCTGGTTTTCTCTTCTTCGCATTTCCTGCGCACGCTTGCCGCCCGTTGGCTCGGCCTGCCGGCCCCGCAAGGGGCGCTGTTCGTGCTCGATACGGCCAGCATCTCGGCGCTCGGCTACGAGCACGACATGACCGAGCCGGTGGTGCGCCGCTGGAATCAGGTCTGAGCTGTTTCCACCGCTCGCGATTGGGATGCCGCGCCGGTGCCCGGACCGGGCAAGGCCTCGCAGCGGGCGGCGAACAGCCGCTCGCAGATGAAATCCACGAACACCCGGACCTTCGGCGACAATTGCCGGTTCGACGGCCAGATCAGGCGGAACTGGCCCGGCGCGTCGAGATAGCGGTCGAGCAGCGTCACCAATTCGCCTTTGGCCACCGGCTCGCGCGCCAGGAAATCCGGCATGCAGCCGATGCCGAGGCCGGCAAGGGTGGCGCCGCGCAACGCCTCCATATTGTTGCAGGTGAGCACGATGTGCCGGCGCGGTTCCGGCTCGCCCTCCGGCAGGGTCAGCGGCCAGTCATGCAGCTTGCCGCTGTTGGGGAAGCGGAAGAGGATCGCCCGATGGCCGTCGAGGTCGCGCGGACAGGCGGGGCTGCCGTGGCGCTCGAGATAATCGGGGGAAGCACATAAGAGCATTTGGAAGGGCCTGAGCGCCCGCGCCATCAGCCGCGAATCGGGCAGGTCGCCGCTGCGCAGCGCCACGTCGACGCCCTCGTCGATCAGGTCGACGATGCGGTCGTTGAAATCGAGGTCGATCTCGACTTCCGGATAGAGCCGCGTGAATTCCGGCAGCACCGGCAGGAACAGATGATAGCTGACCACCGGCGCGCTGACCCTCAGCCGCCCGCGTGGCGTTTCCACCGCTTCCGCCAGCATCGCCTGGGCGTCGTCGAGGTCGTCCAGCACCCTGCGGCAGCGGTCGTGGAACAGGCGCCCTTCTTCGGTCAGCCTTAGACTGCGGGTCGAACGCTGCAGCAGGCGAACCCCCAGCTGCTCCTCCAGCCGGGTCACCGCCTTGCCGACCGCCGACGGCGATAGCCGAAGCACCCGCCCAGCGGCGACGAAACTGCCGAGATCGGCCGTGCGCACGAAGGCGGCGAGCCCGCTCAGCCGGTCGAGGGAGCGATCCATTCGAGCGTTTCCTTCCATGATAAGCGGAACGTGACCGGCATTTTGTCCTGATTACCGCAAAACTATCATGAAATGGTCATTCAACAAGCCCGGCGGCGTGTTTCGCGGAATGCGGACGTCGCGGGCGAAAAACCCCCGTGGGCATCATGGTTCAATCGAAAAAGGCTCCGGGCGCGGCCGAAAAAGCGCTCGTTCTCGTTGCGGTGTGTCTGGCCGCTCTCTCCATGCCGCTCACTTTCACAGGGCCGGCTGTCGCGCTGCCCGCCATCGGCCGGGCGCTCGGCGGCAGCCCGATCGCGCACAACTGGGTGACCAACGCTTTCATGCTGACCTTCGGCTCCTCGCTGATGGCGGCGGGCGCGCTGGCCGACGCCTATGGCCGCAAACGCATCTTCCTGATCGGCACCGCGGCCTTCGGCCTGTTTTCGCTGGTTGCCGCCATCTCGCCTTCGATCCTCTGGCTCGACCTTGCCCGCGCCGCGCAAGGCGTCGCCGCCGCCTTTGCCTTCGCCGGCGGTGCGGCGGCACTTGCCCAGGAATTCGACGATGGCGCCCGCATGCGCGCTTTTTCGCTGCTCGGTACCTCCTTCGGCATCGGCCTGTCCTTCGGGCCGATCGCGTCGGGCCTGATGATCGACGCCTTTGGCTGGCCTTCCATCTTCCTGCCGGTGGCGGGCGCCACCGCCGTCGCCTTCCTGATCGCGGCCCGTTTCATGCGCGACAGCCGCGATCCCGCCGCCGCCGGTCTCGACTGGCCGGGCGCGGCAAGCTTCACCGCGGCACTTGCGCTGCTCACCTACGGTTTCCTCAAGGCGCCGGAGGCCGGCTGGAGCGATCCGACGGTGGTCGGTCTCATCGCCGGCGCGGTCGTGCTTTTCCTCGCCTTCGGCCTGATCGAGCGCAAGGTGGCGCGGCCGATGCTGGACCTCTCGCTGTTTCGTTATCCGCGCTTCGTCGGCGTGCAGCTTCTGGCCGCCGCTCCCGCCTACGCCTTCGTCGTGCTTCTGATCCTGCTGCCGGTGCGTTTCGTCGGCGTCGAGGGCATGGGCGAGATCGGCGCCGGCCGCATGATGATCGCGCTGTCGGCGCCGTTGCTGGTGCTGCCGCTGGTGGCCGGCCTTTTGACGCGCTGGCTGCCGGCCTCGGTTCTGTGCGCGACGGGCCTGGCCATCTCGGCCGCCGGCCTGTTCTGGCTGTCGGGCGTGCCGGGCGGCGCGCCGCCGTCCGCGCTGCTTCTGCCGATGTTGACCATCGGCGTCGGCATCAGCCTGCCCTGGGGCCTGATGGACGGGCTCGCCGTCTCGGTGGTGCCGAAGGAGCGCGCCGGCATGGCGACCGGCATCTTCAACACCACACGCGTTGCCGGCGAAGGCCTGGCACTGGCCGTGGTCAGCGCCGTGCTGTCGGCGCTGACGGCCGGGCACCTGGCAACGGCAGCGACGCCGGCGCCCGCGGCGGAAACCGGCCGACTGGGTCAGGCCGCGCAAAGGCTGGTCACCGGCGACCTCGCCGCAGCACAAGCCCTGCTGCCCGGCACGGGCCGCGACCTCCTGGTGACGCAATACGGCCTGGCCTTCTCGACATTGCTCGTCCTGCTCACCGCGATCACCGTGGTCACCGCGATCGTGGTGTTCCTGTTCATGGGACGGAGGGCGGAAGAGGAGCAGCCGGAGACGGCGCAGGCCACCTTCTGCGCTTGAGCTCGCGAGAACCGCAAGCCGCTACTGCCCCGCCTGCTGCAACTGGTCGGCGTCGGTGAGCGTGTTGAGAAAGGCGACGATGTCGTCGATCTCGGCATCGTCCAGCGCCGGCTTGTCGCCGGGCTTGCGGCCGAAGGGCGGGTCCTGGTTGAGATTCGCCCAATAGCGTTGCGGCAGGTCGTCATAGCGGTGAACCGAGCCGTCGGCGTTCTTCGCATACCAGTGGCCGGGGTCGCTGTCGCGCGAGGCGTAGAACGCGACAGCATCGCGCAGCGTGTGGAAGAAGCCGTTGTGGAAGAAGTTTTTCTTCAACGCCACGTTGCGCAGCGTCGGCGTGCGGAACAGGCCGCAATATTCGTCCCGCCTTTTGAGGTCGGTGCGCAGCGGGCCGCACACGCCGAGATCGACATAGGCGGAGTCGGCATTGGCGGGAATGGCCGGATTGCGTGGCACCGCCACGGCGATCAGGCCGAAATCGGTGAATTGCGGCGGCTCGCCGTCATTGGCCGGCTCGCTGAGATGACAGGAAGCGCAATTGCCCTTGGCCGGGTCTTCGAACAGGGCGCGGCCATGGAGTTCCTGCGCGGTCAACGTGCCCTTGCCGGCCAAAAAGGCGTCGTAGCGGCTGGAATAGGGGTAGAAGGTGGCGGCGTCCTGCTCGAACGTGCCGAGCGCCTCGACGGCGCCGTCGAAAGCATCGGTGGGTCGCGAGAAGATGTCGTCGCCGAACGCCGCCTTGAACGCGTCGGCATAGGCGGTCCTGGCGAGCCGTGCCACCACAGCGTCTGGGCCGGCATTCGCCATCTCGAACGGCGACAGAAGCGGGATCCTGGCCTGCTCGGCGCCGCGGTCGACGCGGCCGTCCCAGGTCAGGCCGCCGGTCGGGCCGTTGTCGACGCTTTCGTCGCCCTCGTCCTCGGAATCGTAGAAATGCTCGCTGAAGGCGGGCACCGCCTGCAGATAGCGCAGCGTCGGCACCGCGCGCTGGCCTGGCCGGTCGAGCGCCGGACCGCCCATCTCGACCGGCGCGGCCGAGGCGGAGGAGAAACCATGCTTCGGGTCATGGCAGGAAGCGCATGCCTGCCGCCCCGACGCCGACAGCGCCGGGTCGAAGAACATCTGGCGGCCAAGTTCGGTCAGCGTGGCGGCACGGGCGAAGGCCTGCGCCCGCGACAGCGGGCCGGGATGGACGCCGTTGGCCTCGGCGGCGACCGTGTGTCGGATAGCGGGGGCTGAGAGCCCGAGCGCCATGGCCACCGCCAGCGCGGCGAGACCGTGTCGCAGGCGTCGCGGATCGATCTTGGGCACTTTCGGAGGCACCTTCGGGTTTTGTCGTATCGGAGCAAGCCGGCGCATGATTCCCGGCGCCTGCAACGAAATGATGACGCCCGCCGGCACTGCATCCCCATGTCACAAACCTGACAGAGAGCGGGCCTAGGCTTTTTGCGACTTGCAGGTGCGTGGCTTCGGCAGGACGGCCCGCAGGCGGCCCTCCAGCCAGTCCCTCAGCCACAAGGTCATCCCCCATGCCAAGGCTCAAACCCCTCAAATCCGCTTGTCTGGCCAGTTCCGCGCTGGCTCTGCTCACCGCCGCGCTGCCCGCGCATGCCGCTCCCGCCGGCTACGACAAGATCGATAACATTGTCGTGATTTATGCCGAGAACCGCTCCTTCGACAATCTCTACGGTGGTTTCCCCGGCGCCAACGGCCTCGCCAATGCCAGCGCCGACGAGGTCACCCAGCTCGACCGCGACGGCAAGCCGCTGTCCGAATTGCCGCCGTCCTGGGGCGGCCTGACCGCCAAGGGCGTGACGCCGGCTGTCACCGAGGCGCAGTCGGCGCACCTCGCCAATGCCGTTTTCGCCATCGACGATGCCAAGGGTTTCAACCAGGGGCTCAACGTCATCACGCGCGATTTGTGGCACCGCTTCTACCAGGAGCAGATGCAGATCAATGGCGGCAAGAACGACAAGTTCGTGGCCTGGGCCGATTCCGGCGGCCTCGTCATGGGCCACTATGACGGCTCGTCTTTGCCGATGTGGAAGGTGGCGCAGAAATACGTCCTGGCCGACAACTTCTTCCAGGGTGCGTTCGGCGGTTCCTTCATCAACCATTTCGCGCTGGTCTGCGCCTGCACGCCGTTTTATCCCGACGCCGACAAGAGCCCGGTGAAGGACATGATCGCTTCAGTGGAGCCGGACGGCGTCACGCTGAAGGTGGCCGACAATTCGCCTGTATCGGCGCTCGCCGGCGGGCCGAAATTCGTCAAGGACGGCGCCATCTCGCCCGACTTCTACGCCGTCAACACCATGCAACCGCCCTACCAGCCGTCCAACAACAAGCCGGCGGAAGGCGGCGATCCGGCTTTTGCCGACCCGAAGGCCGCCACCACGCTGCCGCCGCAGCATGACATCACCATCGGCGACCTCCTGTCGCTGAAGGGGATTAGCTGGGCCTGGTATGCCGGGGCCTGGCAGACCGCGCTCGACGGCAAGAACGCCACGCCGGTGCCGAACTTCCAGTTCCACCACCAGCCCTTCAACTATTTCGCCGCCTATGCGCCGGGCACGCCGGCCCGCGCCGAGCATCTGAAGGACGGTGGCCTCGAGGGCGCCGCCTTCATCAAGGATATCGACGACGGCAAGCTGCCGGCCGTCACCTTCTACAAGCCGCAGGGCAACCTCAACGAGCATGGCGGTTATGCCGACGTGTCGAGCGGCGACCAGCACCTGGCCGACGTCATCGCCCATCTGGAGAAGAGCCCGCAATGGGCGCATATGCTGGTGGTGGTGACCTATGACGAGAATGGCGGCTTCTGGGATCATGTCGCGCCGCCCAAGGCCGACCGCTGGGGGCCGGGCAACCGCATCCCGGCCATCATCGTCTCGCCCTTCGCCAAGATGGGCACGGTGGATCACAGCCAGTACGACACCACCTCGATCCTGCGTTTCGTCACCACGCGCTACGACCTGCCGGTGCTGCAGGGGCTGGTCGCGCGCGACAACGCGCTGCGTGCCAACAGCCTGCCGGTCATGGGCGACCTCACCGCCGCGCTCGATCTGACGCACTGAACCGGGTTAGCGCTGGAACAGACAAAAACCCCGGCGGGTGACCGCCGGGGTTTTGCTTTGGGTTTGGCGAGTGCCTGATCGGAGCAGCATCCGAGACATGTCTCTGACGCGACCCTCGCCCGCTTCGCGGGAAGGGATCAGCCCTCAGGCTCCGGCCGAATAGGCCGCGATGGCCGCCATGTTGACGATGTCCGAATCCTTGGCGTTCAGCGGCACGATCTGCACCGGCTTGTTGAGGCCGACCAGAAGCGGGCCGATCACGGTCGAGCCGCCAAGTTCCTGCAGCATCTTGGTCGAGATCGAGGCCGAGTGGAACGCCGGCATGATCAGCACATTGGCCGGCCCGGTCAGCCGGCAGAACGGGTATTGCGCCATCACGCGCGGGTTGAGCGCGACGTCGGCGGCCATTTCGCCGTCATACTCGAAATCGACCCGCCGCTTGTCGAGAATGCGCACCGCCTCCTGCACCCGCTCGGAGCGTTCGCCCTGCGGATGGCCGAAGGTGGAGTAGGCAAGCATAGCGACGCGGGGTTCATAGCCCATTCGCCGCGCGAAATTGGCCGCTTCCTCGGCGATGTCGGCGATCTGGTCGGCATTGGGCATGTCGTGGACCGCCGTGTCGGCCACCAGAACGGTGCGCCCGCGCGCCAGCACGATCGATACGCCGATGACACGATGGCCGGGCTTGGCGTCGATGACGCGGCGCACGTCGTCCAGCGCCGTTGAATAGTTGCGGGTGACGCCGGTGACGATGCCGTCGGCATCGCCCAGCGCCACCATGCAGGCGGCGAAATGGTTGCGGTCGTTGTTGATCAGGCGCTGGCAGTCGCGGAACAGGAAGCCCTTGCGCTGCATGCGCTCGTACAGGAAATCGGCATAGATCGCGTTCTTGCGCGACAGGCGCGCATTGATGATCTCCAGCCCCGGCTTGTCGAGGTCGATGCCGGCGTGGCGGGCATTCTCCTTGATGATGTCGTCGCGGCCGAGCAGGATGGCGGTGCCGAGCCGCTGGTTCACATAGGCGACCGCCGCGCGCATCACCTGTTCCTCCTCGCCCTCGGCGAAGACGATGCGCTTGGGCTGGCGCCGCACGCGGTCGTAAATGCGCTGCAGCGTCGAGGCGATCGGGTCGCGCCGCGCCGACAGTTCCTGCGCGTAGCGGTCGAGGTCGAGGATCGGCTTGCGCGCCACGCCGGTTTCCATCGCGGCCTTGGCCACCGCGATCGGGATGGCCGAAATCAGGCGCGGGTCGAACGGCACCGGGATGATGTATTGCGGGCCGAATTTCGGCCGGTTGCCCTGATAGGCGGCGGCCACGTCGTCGGGCACGTCCTTGCGGGCAAGCTCGGCCAGCGCCTGGGCGGCCGCCACCTTCATGGCGTCGTTGATGGTGGTCGCGCGGACGTCCAATGCACCCCGGAAGATATAGGGGAAGCCCAGCACATTGTTGACCTGGTTCGGATAGTCGGACCGGCCGGTGGCCATGATGGCGTCGGTGCGGATCTCGGCCACCTCCTCCGGCGTGATCTCCGGATCGGGATTGGCCATGGCGAAGATGATCGGGTTTTTCGCCATCGACTGGATCATGGCATTGGTGAAGGCGCCACGCGCCGAAAGCCCGAACACCACGTCGGCGCCGTCCATCGCCTCGGCCAACGTCCGCGCCTCGGTCTTCACCGCATGCGCCGACTTCCACTGGTTCATACCCTCGGTGCGGCTCTGGTAGACGACACCCTTGGTGTCGCACAGGGTGACGTTTTCCGGCGCGAAACCCATCGACTTGACCAGTTCGATGCAGGCGATGCCGGCAGCACCCGCGCCGTTGCAGACGAGCCTGGTCGTCTTCATGTCGCGGCCGGTGATCGCCAGCGCGTTGATCAGGCCGGCGGCGGCGATGATGGCGGTGCCGTGCTGGTCGTCATGGAAGACGGGAATGTCCATCAATTCGCGCAGCCGCTGCTCGATGATGAAGCATTCCGGCGCCTTGATGTCTTCCAGGTTGATGCCGCCGAAGGAGGGCCCGAGGAACTTGACGCAGTTGATGAATTCGTCGGCGTCTTCGGTGTCGACCTCGAGGTCGATGCTGTCGACGTCGGCAAAACGCTTGAACAGCACCGACTTGCCTTCCATCACCGGCTTGGAGGCCAGAGCGCCGAGATTGCCCAGCCCGAGGATGGCGGTGCCGTTGGAAATGACGGCAACCATATTGCCGCGCGTGGTGTAGTCGAAGGCGCGCGACGGGTCTTCGGCGATCGCCTTCACCGGCACGGCGACGCCCGGCGAATAGGCCAGCGAAAGGTCGCGCTGCGTGGCCATCGGTTTGGTCGGCACGATCTCCAGCTTGCCCGGCCGGCCCATGGCGTGGAATTCCAGCGCCTCCTCCGCGCTCACCGAAGGGCCTTGTCCATCCTGTGCGTTCTTACGGGCCATGCTGCGTTTCTTCCCCTTGGGTGGCGCTTTGCGCGCGCTCAATTTCTTTGTGGAGCGTTCGGGATTAAGGCTACACTTTGGAGGTGTAAACCGCCAAGCAATTGCCTTCGGGATTTTTGGAAACAGTTTCTTGAACGACGAAACCCCTATCGCGATGGAAGGTAGCGCGCCGCTGGCTGGCGCCTCGGCATCCATGCCCACTGCCGCCACCCCGATGATGGAGCAGTATCTCGAGATCAAGGCGGCGAACCCGGATTCGCTGCTGTTCTATCGCATGGGCGATTTCTACGAGCTGTTCTTCGACGATGCCGAGAAGGCTTCGCGGGCTTTGGGCATTGTGCTGACCAAGCGCGGCAAGCACCAGGGCGCCGAGATCCCGATGTGCGGCGTGCCGGTGCATGCGGCCGACGATTATCTGCAGAAACTGATCGCGCTCGGTTTCCGCGTTGCCGTCTGCGAACAGATAGAGGATCCGGCCGAGGCCAAGAAGCGCGGTTCGAAATCGGTGGTCAAGCGCGACGTCGTCCGTCTCGTCACGCCCGGCACCATCACCGAGGACAAATTGCTGGCGCCGTCGGAATCGAGCTTTCTGATGGCGCTGGGGCGGGTGAAGGGCGGCACTGACCAGAATTTCGCGCTGGCCTGGATCGAGATTTCCACCGGCGTCTTCCGTGTCGCCGAGACCAATGCCGAGCGGCTGTTGGCCGACATCTTCCGCGTCGATCCGCGCGAACTGATCGTCGCCGAGCCGGTCTTCTACGATCCCGAGCTGAAGCCGGTGTTCGATGTGCTTGGCCGCGTCGCCAATCCGCAGCCGGCCAGCCTGTTCGATTCCGCCTCGGCCACCGCCCGCATCGCCCGTTTCTTCAACGTGGCGACGCCGGATGCCTTCGGCACCTTCAGCCGCGCCGAACTCTCCGCCATCTCCGGCGCCATCGCCTATGTCGAGAAGACGCAGAAGGCGGAACGCCCGCCGCTGTCGCGACCCGAGCGCGAGGAGAACGGCGCCACCCTGTTTATCGACCCGGCGACGCGCGCCAATCTGGAACTGTTGCGCACGCTGTCCGGCAGCCGCGACGGCTCGCTGTTCAAGGCCATCGACCGCACCGTCACCGGCGGCGGCGCGCGCCTGTTGGCCGACCGGCTGATGGCGCCGCTGACCGATCCCGCGGCGATTACCGCTAGGCTCGATTCGGTCTCCTTCTTCCGCGACGAGGTTCGTCTGGCCGAGGCGCTGCGGCTTTCGTTGAAGGGCGTTGCCGACATGCCGCGCGCCTTGTCGCGGCTGGCGCTGAACCGCGGCGGCCCGCGCGACCTTGGCGCGCTGCGCGCGGGCTTCCTTGCCGCCGGCGAGATCGCACGGATCTTTGGCCGGGCCGCGCAGCCGGCGGAGGTGGCCGCAGCGCTCGCCGCCATCGGCGCGCTGCCGAAGCCGCTGGCCGAACACCTCGCCGGTGCGCTGGCCGACGAGCTGCCGCTGTTGAAACGCGATGGCGGCTTCCTGCGCGCTGGCTACGATGCCGAGCTGGACGAGATGCGGGCGCTGCGCGACGAGACGCGCAAGGTCATCGCCGGCATGGAGCGCGACCTGATCGAGGAAACCGGCATCCGCTCGCTGAAGATCCGGCATAACAATGTGCTGGGTTATTACATTGAGGTGACGGTCAACCACCAGGCCATCATGACCGGCACGGACGAGGCCAAGGCGCGCTTCATCCACCGCCAGACCATGGCCAACGCCATGCGCTTCACCACAACCGAACTGGCCGGGCTGGAAACGAAGATCGCCAATGCCGCCGACCGCGCGCTGGCCATCGAGCTTGCTGCCTTCGACAGGCTGCTGGCCGAAGCCGTCGGCGAGGCCGAGGCGATCCGCGCCGGCGCGGATGCACTGGCCGTGCTCGACATATCGGCCGCCCTGGCCGCGCTGTCGGTGAGCGAAAACTGGTGCCGGCCGGTCGTCGATGCCAGCCTGGCCTTTGCCATCGCCGGCGGCCGCCACCCGGTGGTGGAACAGGCGCTGCGCCGTTCCGGCGAGGGGCCGTTTGTCGCCAATAACAGCGACCTGTCGCCGGAGGGCGATGCGAAGAACGGCGCAATCTGGCTGCTCACCGGCCCCAATATGGGCGGTAAGTCGACCTTCCTGCGCCAGAACGCGCTGATCGCCATCCTGGCCCAGACCGGTTCCTTCGTGCCAGCGGCAAGCGCCCATATCGGCGTCGTCGACCGGCTGTTCTCCCGCGTCGGCGCTTCCGACGATCTGGCGCGCGGCCGTTCGACCTTCATGGTCGAGATGGTGGAGACCGCCGCCATCCTCAACCAGGCTGGCGAACGCGCGCTCGTCATCCTCGACGAGATCGGTCGTGGCACCGCCACGTTCGACGGTCTCTCCATCGCCTGGGCGGCGGTGGAATATCTGCACGAGAAGAACCGCTGCCGGGCGATCTTCGCCACCCACTTCCATGAAATGACGGCCTTGGCCGGCAAGCTCAACCGGCTTCACAACGTCACCATGCGCGTCAAGGAATGGGAGGGCGACGTCGTCTTCCTGCATGAGGTGGGCAAGGGTGCGGCCGACCGGTCCTATGGCGTGCAGGTCGCGCGCCTCGCCGGTCTGCCGGAAGCCGTGGTGGCGCGGGCCAGGGAAGTTCTGCATCAGCTCGAGGAAGGCGAGGTGTCGGGCAAGGCCGACCGCCTTGTCGACGACCTGCCGCTGTTTTCCGTTGCCGTGAAACGCGAGCCGCCGAAGACCGCCAAGCCCGATGTGCTGGGCACCGCTCTGTTAGAGCTGAGCCCCGACGAGATGACGCCGCGCGAGGCGCTGGAAGCGCTTTACAGATTGAAGGAACTGGCGGCGGGGAAATAGCCGTCTTGCGAACCTGCGGGCTTGGCGCGTGCGCCAGGCCCTCGTTCAGCCGATCGGCAGTGCGTAGGTCTGCTTGACGATCTGGCTCGGCACGTCGGTCTTGACGTTCTGGATGCCGTTGGCGCGCGTCAGGTGAGTGGCCTGGAACTGCCGGTATTCGGTGAGGTCGGCCACCGCCACCCGCAGCAGCGCGTCGCTCTCGCCCAGCATGATGTAGCATTCCATCACCTGCGGCAGCCTCTTCATCGCCGCCATGAAATGGTCGATGGTTTCCGCGTCCTGCGCCGTCAGCCACACCCTGGCGAACAACGACATGCCGACGCCGATACGGACGGGGTCGAGCACGGCGACATAGCGGTCGATGATGCCGGCTTCCTCCAGAAGCTTGACCCGGCGCAGGCAAGGCGACGGCGACAGGCCGACCTTTCTGGCCAGTTCGACATTCTGCAAGCGGCCGTCTTCCTGCAGGGCACGCAGGATACGGCGATCGATCTCGTCGAGTTTCATCGGCATTCCATGCCAGGATTTCGTTGAAATCAGCATATCATGCCAATTCTGAAAAGCAGCATGGCATCTTCGCAATCCGATTGCCGGCATCGTTGTCTAGCCTGTCTGTCATGCAAACGATGACCCTGATCCTTTTCGCCGCCACGGTATTGCCGCTGATCTTGACGCCGGGTCCCGACATGCTGTTCGTCGCCTCGCAGGCGCTGTCGGGCGGCGCGGGCGCTGGTCTGCGCGGCACCGCCGGCGTGTGCCTCGGCTATGTCGTGCATTCGGCCTTTGTCGCACTCGGCCTGGCTGCGGTCATCGCCGCCTCGCCGCTTTTGTTCGAGGCGCTGCGCTGGCTTGGCGTCGGCTATCTCGTCTATCTGGCGGTGAAGCTGCTGCAATCGGCGATGCGGCCGGGCGGCGTCGCGCTGGCCGCCGTCGCTGGTGGGGCTAGCCTGCGGCGCGGCTTCCTCACGGCCTTCCTCAACCCCAAGGGCATGATGATCTATTTCGCCATCCTGCCGCAATTCATGACGCATGACGCCAATGCCGCCCTGCAGGCGGTCCTGCTTTCAGCAATCTTCGTGGCGTTGTGCGGCCTGGTCTATACGGTGCTCAGTCTCACCATCGCCGGGCTTGGCCGGCGTGGCGGCATCAGCGACCGCAGCCGCCGCGTGGTCGAAGGTTCGGCCGGCGGGCTGCTGATCGTCGCGGCCGGTTTCATGGCCGCCCGCTGAGGGCGGGCTCGGAAGATGCGGCGCAGCCCGCCTGCAATTGGACAGACAGATCGCGCAATTCGCCCTTCAGCCAGTTGGTGGCGCCGTCGGCATCGCTGCGCGCATGCCAGGCCATGCCGATTTCAAACCCGTCCAGCGGCACCGGCGTTTCGAACCGCCTGAGCCCGTAGGCGCCGATGCAGCAGCGCGCCAGCTTGGCCGGCAGCGTGGCGACGAGGTCGGTCGAGCCTGCAACATTGGCCGCGACCAGGAAGTGCGGCACCGACATGGCGATGCGGCGGGCACGGCCGATGCCTGCCAGCGCCTTGTCGGCGACGGCGTTCATGCGGCCGACCCGCGAGACGATGACATGGTCCTCGTCGAGAAAGGCATCCAGCGTCACCGAGGCGCCGAGCCGTGGGTGGCCGTCGCGGCAAAGCGAGACATAGCGATCCTGGTAGAGCACCTCGCGCCGGCGCGCCGTCGAAAGCGTGCTTGCCTCGGAGATGACGAGGTCGCAGTCGTGGCTCGCCAGCCGCTCCTCGAAATCGGCCTCGAACGGCAGCACCTGCAGCACCATGCCGGCGGAGACGTCGCGAATGCGCTGCATCAGCGGGACCATCAGCACCGCCGCCGCATATTCATTGGCCAATATCCGGAAGCGGCGGGTCGAGGTCGCGGCCTCGAACCGCGCCTCGGTCTCGAGCGTCTGGACGATCTGGTCGAGCAGTGCCCGTACGCGCGGCCGCAACTGCTCGGCGCGCGGTGTCGCCACCATGCGGTTGCCGCGCCGGACAAGGATCGGGTCGTTGAGCAATTCACGCAGCCGGGCCAGCGTCGCGCTCATCGCCGGCTGGCTCAGCCCCTGCCGGCGCGCGGCGCCTGAGACGCTGGGTTCGGCCAGCAGCGCGTCCAGCGCTGTGAGCAGGTTGAGATCGATGCCGCGTATATCCATAGAGCCTATTCCGCAAATACACGAGATCGATTGGAATTATCGATCATCGCCGCATAAGTCCAGTTCGACCCGCCCGTTTGGGCATCGTCGAGACACTGGAGAGCGGAAATGCAGACCACCACATTGGGAAAGAACGGCAAGCGGGTTGGCCGCATTGGCCTCGGCGCCATGGGCATGACCTTCGGCTACGACCCGCATGGGCGCGACGACGATGCGTCGGCTGAAGTGATCCGCCGCGCCATCGATCTTGGCGTTACCCTGATCGACACCGCCGACGTCTATGGGCCGTGGACGAATGAGGAGCTCGTCGGCACGGCGTTGAAAGGGCGGCGTGACGAAGTGGTGTTGTCCACCAAGGGCGGCTTGCTGTTCGACGAAAACGGCTTCAGCAACAACGGTCGCCCCGACTATCTGGCGAAGGCCGTCGACGACAGCCTGATGCGGCTTGGCGTCGACCATATCGACCTCTATTTCCTGCATCGCATCGACCCGCAAGTGCCGGTCGAGGAGAGCTGGGGCGCGCTGGCCAAGGCCGTCGACGCCGGCAAGATCGGCGCGCTCGGCCTCTCGGCGTCGAGCCTTGACGAGATCCGCCGGGCGGAAAAGATCCACCCGGTTGCCGCCGTGCAATCGGAACTGTCACTGTTCGATCGCTCGGCGCTTGCCGAAGTGCTGCCCTACACGGTCGAGCATAGCATCGCCTTCCTGCCGTTTTCCCCCTTGGGTCGCGGCGTGCTGACCGGCGGCATCGCCAGGCACGAGGACCTGCCCAGGGACGACTGGCGCCGCAGGCTGCCGCAATTCAGCGACGAAGGTCTCGCCAGGCAGCGAGCGCTCGTCGCGGCGGTCGAGCGCATAGGCGCGCGGCACGGCGCCAAGCCCTCGCAAGTGGCGCTGGCCTGGCTGCTCGCCAAGGGCGATCATGTCATTCCGATCCCAGGCACCAAGCGCCTGCGTTATCTCGAGGAAAATGCCGCCGCCGCCGATCTCGCGCTGACACCGGCCGAGATCGCCGAACTCGACGCGCTGGAGCCGCCGGTGTTCGGCTGACGGCGGGCGGTCCGGAATGCGCTAAAAACACCTTGACCCGTCCCCTGGGACCGCCCCGATAAGAGGGCGGTCGGCAATCAGGAGATCGATTCGTGAGCATTTCCGGAGAAGTCCTCAATCCCGCCGAAGCCGCGCGGCGGCTCGGCGTATCCGCCAAGGCGCTGCGCCTTTATGAAAGGCGCGGTCTGATCAGGCCCTTGCGCACCGGCGCCGGCTGGCGCGCCTACGGACCGGTCGAAATGACGCGCGCCGGCGAAATCGTTGCCTTGCGCGGGCTGGGCCTCAGCCTGGTCGAGGTGGCGCGCATCCTGAATGGCGACCCCTCCGCTCTGGAGCCGGTGCTGGCAACCCATCAGGCCGTGCTTGAGGACGAGCTCAACCGGCTCGGCCGGACCGTCGAGACGGTGCGCGGCCTGCGCGGCGAGCTGGCCGGCGGCAAGGTCCCCAGCGCCGGTGAACTGACGAGGTTGTTGCGACCCGCCGGCGAGATCGTGGCCGCCTTCGACTTGCCCTGGCCCTGGGACGGCGAGCGGTTCGAACTTCGCGACGCGCGACCGCTGACTTTCATCGTCGGCCCGCTGGGCAGCGGCAAGACGCGCTTTGCAGAGGCGCTGGCCAAAGCGCTTCCCGACGCTGCTTTCCTCGGCCTGGAGCGATCGAGCGACGATGGAGCAGCCGCCGCGAAAGCGCTGCTGGAGAAGGATGCCGCGTTGGACGCGCGGGTGGAGGAAGCCATCGCCCGGCTGTGCGCGGATGGCGCGTCGCGTTCGCCGGCGCTGCTTACGCTGATGGTTGCGCTGGAGGCCGAGCGCCCGGCCGCGCTGGTTGTCGACATGGTCGAGCAGGGTCTGGATCAGGCCACCCAGGAGGCTCTGATCGCGCGCCTGCGCCGCCGTGGCCCGCAGGCGCGCCCGCTGTTCCTGATGACCCGCTCCGATGCGATCCTCGACCTTGCCGCCGTCGGTCCCGGCGAGGCGATCCTGTTTTGTCCGGCCAATCACAGTCCGCCGATGCGGGTGGCTGCCTTTTCGGGCGCTGCCGGCTTCGAAGCTGTCGCTTCGTGCCTGGCCTCGCCGCGGGTTCGGGCGCGCACGGAAGGCATGATCGCCTGGCGTCCGCAGGCGGCTTGAGCCCAACAGGGACGATTCGTGCGGCGGCCATTGCAAGGATTGCCGGGGGCGGATGGGCGCGTCGCGCGTCGATATGCTATCGAGCTGGGAAAGCCGAAGCCAAGGTTGCCCCATGCGTCTCGCCCAATGCCATAACTTCCACGACTTCCGCGCCATGGCCAGGCAGCGTCTGCCGGGCCCGATCTTCAACTATATCGACGGCGCGGCCGACGACGAGGTTACCTACCAGCGCAATACGGCGGCGTTCGAGCATTGCGATCTGGTGCCGAACGTGCTGCGCGGCGTCGGCGACGTCGACCTGTCGGTGACCGTGATGGGGCAGAAACTGGCGCTGCCGGTCTATTGTTCGCCGACGGCGCTGCAACGCCTGTTCCACCACCAGGGCGAGCGCGCCGTGGCTGCGGCGGCGGGCCGGTTCGGCACGATGTTTGGCGTGTCTTCGCTCGGCACCGTCAGTCTCGAGGAAGCACGCAAGATCAGCAGCGGACCGCAGGTCTATCAGTTCTACTTTCACAAGGACCGTGGGCTCAATCGCGAGATGATGGCCCGCGCCAAGCAGGCCGGCGTCGAGGTGATGATGCTGACGGTGGACAGCATCACCGGCGGCAATCGCGAGCGCGACAAGCGCACCGGCTTCGCCATCCCTTTCAAGCTCAACCTCGCCGGCATTGCCCAGTTCGCGGTCAAGCCCGCCTGGGCGATCAACTATCTCACCCATGAACGTTTCCGTCTGCCGCAGCTCGACAGCCATGTCGACATGGGCGGCGGCGTCATGTCGATCAGCCGCTATTTCACCGAGATGCTGGACCCGTCCATGTCGTGGGACGACGTCGCCGAAATGGTACGGCACTGGGGCGGGCAATTCTGCCTGAAGGGCATCATGTCGGTCGAGGATGCGCGACGGGCGGTCGACATAGGCTGCACCGGCATCGTGCTTTCCAACCATGGCGGCCGCCAGCTCGACGGTTCGCGCAGCGCCTTCGACCAGCTTGCCGAGATCGTCGACGCCGTCGGCGACAGGATAGACGTGATGATGGACGGCGGCGTGCAGCGCGGCACCCATGTGCTGAAGGCGTTGTCGCTCGGCGCGAAGGCGGTGGGGCTTGGCCGCTATTATCTGTTTCCGCTGGCGGCGGCCGGCCAACCCGGCGTCGAGCGGGCGCTGGACCTGATGCGTGTCGAGATCGAGCGCGCCATGAAACTGATGGGATGCGGCACCGTTGCCGAGCTGAGCCGGAGGAACCTGCGGTTCCGCTAGGATTGCGGTGCTTTCCAACGATCGTCCACCGGCCGTGGGCATGGTTGGAAACAGCCCCCTCTCATGAAGGGAATCTTAAAGCTTACTATTGTAGCACTTGCGAATATTCGCGTGGGCGGACGCGGAGAAGAACTGGCTAAAAGGGAGCGAGTTCGTTTCGCAGGGCATGTGAGGAAGCCAGGCAACATACGATCGAAATTTCAGCTTCTCGGGCTGCTCTGGCCTTTTATTGTCGTTGTACTGATCCAGACCATCATCGCCGGCGTCAGTCTTTACACGCTCTCGGCGGTACGCGCCTATGTGGCCGGCGAGAGTGCCTGGACGAAGGGTCAGAAAGACGCGATCTATTACCTGACGCTCTACGCCAACACTGCCGAACCGCATTATTTCGAACGTTTCCGCCACGCCATCGCCATCCCGCTCGCCGACCGCGAAGCGCGACGGCTGATGGAGCAGCCGGTTCTCGACTATGACGGCGCCGCGCGGGCGCTGCAGCTTGGCGGCAACAATCCCGACGATGTCGACGGCCTGATCTGGCTGTTCCGCAATTTCCGCAGCGTGCCTTATCTGGCCAATGCGGTGCAGCGCTGGACGGATGCCGATCCCAAGATCCTCGAACTGGCGGCGCTGGGCGAGGCCATGAATGTTGGCTTCACCACCGGCAGCGCCTCACCGGCGAAGCTTGACGTCTGGCGCCGTTCGATCGGCCGCATCAACGACCAGATCGCGCCGTTGGCTCAGGCTTTCTCGCAGTCGCTCGGGCGCGGCTCGCGCGACATCACCGCCCTGCTGCTCGCCCTCAACGTCGTCGTCGCCTTCGGCCTCATCCTGCTCGCCATCCGGCGCACCTCCAACCTGATCGGGCAGCGCCGCGCCGTCCAGGAAGCGTTGAACGCCGAACGCAAGCGCGCGCAGGTGACGCTGGCCTCGATCGGACAGGCCGTGGTGGCGACGGACGCCGATGGCCGGCTCGACTATATGAACGGCGCAGCGGAGCGGCTGCTCGGGCTGCAAAGCGCGGATGCCAAGGGCAAGCCGCTCGACGATCTGTTCCGGCTGGCCAGCGAGGAGACAGGCGAGGAGGATAGCGCCTATCTGGCGCGGCTTCTGGCCGGCGAAGCCTTCGACGGCAATGGCCTGACGCAGCGCCTTGTGCGCCAGGACCAGTCGCGCATCGCCGTCTCCCTGGTCGCCGCGCCGCTTTATGTCGACCAGCGGGTTGCCGGCGCGGTGCTGGTTTTCCACGACCGCACGACCGAGCAGGAATTCCTGGCGCAGCTGTCCTGGCACGCCACGCACGACACGCTGACCTCGCTCGCCAACCGGCGCGAGTTCGAGTCCCGGCTTGGCGCTTCGCTGGCGGGGCTCGCCAAGCGTCCGGCGACGCATGCGCTGATGTATCTCGACCTCGATCAGTTCAAGATCGTCAACGACACCTGCGGCCACGCTGCTGGCGACGAATTACTGCGCAAGGTTTCGACGGCGCTGCGCCAGCAATTGCGGCCGGGCGACGTGCTGGCCCGGCTGGGCGGCGACGAGTTCGGCATCCTGATGGAGAACTGCCCGGCGGAGCTTGCCGCGACCACGGCGGAAACCTTGCGCAAGGCGGTGGAGGAGCTGCATTTCGTGTGGAACGGCCGCGCCTTCAACATCAGCGTCAGCATTGGCGTTGTCGGGCTCACCGACGCCTCGATGACGATTGAGGAGACGCTGCGCAGCGTCGACGTCGCTTGCTACATGGCCAAGGAGAATGGCCGCAACCGCATCCAGCTGCAGCAGGTGGGCGATATCGAACTGGAGCAGCGCATGGGCGAGATGGCCTGGGTGCAGCGGCTGCGCGAGGCGCTGGAGCAGAACCGCTTCTGCATTCATGCGCAGGAGATCGTGCCATTGCAGGATGACACGCCGGCTGGCGCGCATGTCGAGCTCTTGGTGCGGCTAACCGACGCCGACGGCAACATGATCGCGCCCGGCGCCTTCATTCCGGCCGCCGAGCGTTATGGCCTGATGCCGCTGGTCGACCGCTGGATGGTGCGTTCCGCCTTCGAGATGCTGGCGCTGCGGGACCGGGCCGGCACCGACGGCGCGATCGCCACCTGCGCCATCAACCTGTCGGGCGCTTCCTTCGGCGACGACAGTTTTGTCGACTATGTGCTGGAGCAGTTCGAGCGCACCGACATTGCCCCCTCGCTGATCTGTTTCGAGGTTACGGAGACCAGCGCGATTGCCGACCTCGACCGCGCAACGCATTTCATGACGGCTCTGCGGGCGCATGGCTGCCGCTTCTCGCTGGACGATTTCGGCGCCGGCATGTCGTCGTTCAACTATCTGAAGACGCTGCCGGTCGACTATCTGAAGATCGACGGCGGTTTCGTGAAGGACATGCTGGCCGACCGCATCGATCGCGCCATGGTCGAGATGATCCAGCATATCGGCGAGGTGACCGGCAAGCGCACCATCGCCGAGTTCGTCGAGAGCCGCGAGATTGCAGTGGCGCTGCGCACCATCGGCGTCGACTATGCGCAGGGTTTCGGCATCGCGCGCCCCCGCCCCTTCGATGTTCATTTCCGCGCGACCGCCAGTCTCGACTTTGGCGTCGAAATCCCGGCTGCGACGCGGTCGCGGCGCGCGGCCGGATAAAGCGCCAGACAGGATGCGCGCAAGGCCGAAGGCGGGCGTCTTGACTCGATTGTACCGATCAGTACAATTTCTCCATCCCGATGCCGATGGAGATCAAAATGGCTCGTTCGCCACTGCCGCCCTTTACCGCCGAGACCGCCGCGCAGAAGGCGCGAATGGCCGAGGATGCCTGGAACAGCCGCGATCCCGAGAAGGTGTCGCTCGCCTATACCGAGGACAGCGTCTGGCGAAACCGCTCCGAGTTCATCCAGGGCCGTGGCGAGATCGCCGGCTTCCTCGCCCGCAAATGGGCCAGGGAACTGGACTATCGCCTGATCAAGGAAGTGTGGACCTGGAGTGGGAACCGCATCGCCGTGCGGTTCGCCTATGAATGGCGCGACGACAGCGGCCATTGGTTCCGCTCCTACGGCAACGAGAACTGGGAATTCGACGAGGCCGGGCTGATGCGCCGGCGTGTCGCCTCGATCAACGACATGCCGATCGCCGAGGCCGAGCGCAAGTTCCATTGGCCGCTCGGTCGCCGGCCGGACGACCATCCCGGTCTGTCCGACCTCGGTCTCTAGATGCGCAGGATCGCGCCCGGTCGCAACGATCTTGTCGTGGCGATCGCCGAGGTGTTTCGCGCACATGGTTATGCCGGCGCCAGCCTGTCGCTGATTACCGAGGCGACAGGCTTGGGCAAGGGCAGCCTCTACAACTTCTTTCCGGGCGGCAAGGATGAGATGGCGACAGCCGTTCTCGCCCATATCGACCGCTGGTTCGAAAACAATGTCTTTACGCCGCTGCGCGAAGCCGAACGGCCGCAGGAAGGCATCGATCGCATGCTTTCCGCGACGGATGCCTATTTCCACTCCGGCCGCCGCATCTGTCTGGTCGGCGCCTTCGCGCTGGATGATGCGCGTGATCGTTTCGCTACCGAAATAAAGTCTTATTTTGCCCGCTGGGTGGCGGATCTCGCCGGCGCGCTGCGCCGCGCCGAGCATGCGGAGGCGATGCTGCTGGCAGAAGAGGCCGTCGCGGCGATCCAGGGCGCGTTGACCCTGGCGCGCGCTTTCGACGATCCGGCGGTGTTTTCGCGCTCAATGATGCAGATCCGCCGGCGGCTCGGCGTCGCCGGCTAGGGAGGTGTCGCCTTCGGGCTCACGCCGCGTCGAGACCCTCGAAGATCAGGCTGCGATGCAGCGCGGCACCGGCGGTAACACCGTCGGCCGAGGCCCAGGTGGCGTTGTGCGTGGTGCGCGCGGCATCGCCCGCGGCAAAGACGCCGGCGATGCTCGTCGCCTTCATGGCATTCGTCGCGATGATGCGGCCGAAAGGACCATCCTCGAAAGCGCAGCCCAGCCGCTCGGCCAGCGGGCTCGCCATCGCCATGCGCGGTGTCAGATAGAGCGCGGTCAGGGCAAGGCGCCGGCCGTCCGCAAGCATCACCGCGTCGAGCGCCTGCCCTTCGCCTTCAAGGGCCTGCACGGGTGCCTGCTCCACGGTGACGCCGCGCCAGGCAAGCTTCGCCAGCATGCCTTCATGCGGCATCGGCTGGCCGTTGAGCAGCAGCGTGGTGGGGCCCCATTCGGAAATCATCAGCGCCTTTTCCACGCAATGCGGCGAGGTTGCCAACACGCCGAGCGGCGCGCCGCCGAATTCGTAGCCGTGACAATAGGGGCAATGCAGCACACTGACGCCCCAGCGCTCGGCCAGCCCTGGCATATCGGGCAGTGTGTCGGCCACGCCGGTCGCCAGCACCAGCTTGGAAGCCTTGAGCGTCGAGCCCGAGGCCAGTTCCACGGTGAAGGCGCCGTCCTGGCCGCTAGCATCGACCGTCTCGTCGGCGACCAGGCGGACATTGGGATAGGCGGCGAGTTTTTCGCGGGCGGCGGCGATCATCGCGGCTGGCGCGACCCCATCCTGGCCGAAGAAGCCGTGCGAGGCCGCGGCAAACCGGTTGCGCGGCCTGCCGGCGTCGATGACGGCGACCGCGCGGCGCCCGCGGGCAATCTGCATGGCGGCCGAAAGGCCGGCATAGGAGCCGCCGATAACGACGGCGTCGAGCTGTTTCGGGGCGAGGAGTGGCCTTGGGGCTTCAAGCTGCATGGGGATTGGCCTTTCTGGTCTTGTTCCGTTTCCAGCGTTCGTGGAAATCGGCGGCAAGGTCGGCCAGCGTCACTTCGCCGAGCCGCGTTATCAGCAGCGCCTGCGCCGCATCGAAGGCGTCGTCGAGCGCGGCGTTGACCGCCTGTTCCACCAGACAGTCGGGCGTCTCCATGCGGTTGCCGAGCGCAAACACCATCGGCTCGCCAAGTGCTGAATAGACGTCGCGCAGCGACACCGTGGCGAGGTCGCGGCTGATCGTCCAGCCGCCGCCATGACCACGCTCGGAGCGCACGATGCCCATGTCGCGCAGGCCGGCCATGATGCGCCGGATCACGACGGGGTTGGTGCTCAATGTCCTGGAAAGCTCTTCCGATGTCATCGGACGGGCTTCCTCGGCCATGTGCAAAAGGACGTGCAGGACGCCTGAAAGTCGACTGTCTCTTTTCATGCAACTTTATATGTTACGAAAGAGGCCGGACGTCAAGAGTTGGCCGATTGGGCCAGCTGCGGCTTCAGGAAACGTTGGAGATGATCGCCGGGACCGGAATGCCGCGTCGATCCACATGCCCTTGCGGGAGCGGGTCTCGCCGCTACTCGCTTTCGCCGTCCAGCGCCGGAACCGACACGCCGGCAAGTTCGGCGGCGAGCAAGCGCGCCGCGCCGGCGCGTGCGATTCTCAGCATCAGCGCCTTGCGGGTTGCGGCTGCCATGCGGTGCTCCGGCGCGTCGCGCAGCATCTCGGCGCCATAGCCGTCGGAGAGGATGAAGCCGCATTCCTCCGGAAAGATGTCGGCCGGCACGCCGGGATGGGTGGCAAAGAAAAAGCGGTCGCAATGCAGCCGGTAGTCCGGCCATTTGCGGTCGACGCGAAAGTCTTCGATCGAGGATTTGATCTCGATGATCCAGATGTCGCCCTGGCGGGTGAGCGCGACGAGATCGGCCCGCCGCCCGGTGGCCAGCGACAATTCCGGCAGCACATGCGCACCCATTTCCGACAACAGCCTTTGCACGCCGCGCCGCACCAGCATGGCGCGCTCCGACTGGCGACCGTCGATCAGGGGATTTTGCGATACCGGCGAGATGATGGGCATAACCCATCATGCCCGATTCTGTTCACGGTTTGAACCCTGCTCAGCCCACCGTCTCGGCTTCGCCTGCCATCTCTTCGAGGATCGGGCAGTTCGGGCGCTCGTCGCCATGGCAGGCGTGGATGAGCTTGTTCAGCGTCATGCGCATGGATTGCAGCTCGCGCACCTTTTCCTCGATCGCCGCGACATGGGCGGAGGCGATCGCCCGCACGTCCTGGCTGGCGCGGCCGCGATCCCTGTAGAGCGCCATCAGCTGGCGGCAGTCGTCGATGGAAAAGCCGAGATTGCGCGCCCGTTTCAGGAAGGCGAGGCGATGCACGTCGTCATTGGAATAGTCGCGATAGCTGTTGCCGGAGCGTTCAGGCGAAATCAGCCCGATCTCTTCATAATAGCGAATGGTCTTGGCCGGCAGGCCGGAACGGCGGGCGGCGTCGCCGATATTCATGGTCTTGCCCTCGTGCGGTCCGTCCCGAAGGGTTTTTCGGACTGCTTTTCTTGATTTTACTCAACAATCTCGCGGCATATGTTGCCGAAATGCCATAGCCGGCGCCTTACCGGCAAGCACTTGCTTTCATATAAGCATCGGCTGCTTGGCAAGCAAAAGAAATGCCAGCATGAATGCGTTAACGATTTGGTCGAATCGCACCGAAAAACACGGGACCGGGGGCTGGGAACGGTTCATGCGCTTGAAGTCTGCCATTATTGTCGCGGCACTTGCCGCCTCGCTCGCCGGTTGTAGCACCATCGGCCAGATGCGGCTGTTCACCAATGATTATGGCGGGGTCAGCGACGCTGGCTATCAGCTGCCGCGCATCCCGATCGAAAAGGTGCCGCGCCAGTTCCATCGCCAGATCGTCAGCTACGACACCAAGGAAAAGCCGGGCACGATCATCGTCGATACCGGCAACAAGTTCCTCTATTTCGTGCTGCCGGAAGGCGAGGCCGTGCGTTACGGCATCGGTGTTGGCCGCGAGGGCTTCGAATGGAGCGGTTCCGCCCATGTCGCGCTGAAGCGTGAATGGCCGACCTGGACGCCGCCGTCGCAGATGATCAAGCGCCAGCCGGAACTCGCGCAATACCGCAACGGCATGGACCCGGGCCTGAAGAACCCGCTCGGCGCCCGCGCTCTCTATCTGTTCAACAAGGGTGGCGATTCCGGCTACCGGCTGCACGGCACGCCGGAATGGTGGTCGATCGGCAAGGCGATGTCGTCGGGCTGCATCCGGCTGATGAACCAGGACATCATCGACCTCTACAGCCGCGCCGAAGTGGGCGCCAAGGTGATCGTGATGTGATTTGGCTCCTGTCCGAAGCCGGACAGGACCTCAAATGCGTTTCGTATGCGGACCGTCTAGGCAACACGGACGTCCCAAACAGAAAACCGGGCCTTGTCGCCCGGTTTTTTGTTTTCTAGCGAAGATCGCATCCCGCCCCAAAGAAAAACCCCGAGATGTTATCTCGGGGTTTTTGAACCAAAAGGATACGGGTGCTTAAGCGATCTGCTCGACATGCTCCACTTCCGGCACGAAGTGGCGCAGCAGGTTCTGGATGCCGTGCTTCAGCGTGGCGGTGGACGACGGGCAGCCGGCGCAGGCGCCCTTCATGTGCAGGAAGACGGTGCCCTTCTCGTAGCCACGGAAGGTGATGTCGCCGCCGTCCTGCGCCACGGCCGGGCGCACGCGCGTATCGAGCAATTCCTTGATGGTGACGACGATTTCCTCGTCGGCCTGGTCATAGAATTCCTTGCCGTCGTCGTGATGGGCACCGGCCCCCTTGCCTTCGGCCGCCATGACCGGCTGGCCGGACATGAAATGTTCCATGATGGCGCCGAGGATCGCCGGCTTCAGGTGCTGCCAGTCGGGGCCGTCCTTGGTGATGGTGATGAAGTCGTAGCCGAAGAACACGCCATTGACGCCGGGAATGTCGAACAGCCGGCCGGCCAGCGGCGAAGCCTCGCGCGCGGCGTCGGCGTCACGGAAATCGGCGGTGCCGTCCCTGAGCACTTCCTTGCCGGGCAGGAACTTCAGCGTCGCCGGATTGGGGGTCGACTCGGTCTGGATGAACATGGCCGTCTCCGTGCCCTTGGCGGGCATTAGTTTGGAATAATTCTAAATAGGCCCAATTCGCCGGCCGTTCAAGCAAAAGCGGCGGGACCGTTCCTAGAGATATAGGAAGCTCAGGCCAGGCTTTCGATGTCCTCGTCCGACAAGTTCTGCGGAACGACGGTGACGGGGATCGGAAAGGCGGCGCCCTTGCCGGCGATCGAGGCAACCAGCGGGCCTGGACCTTCCTTGCCGGCGCCGGCGGCCAGCACCAGGATGGCGATGTCCTGGTCTTCCTCGATCAGCTTGTGGATCTCGTCGGCGCGCTTGCCTTCGCGGATCACCAGCTCGGGTTCGATGCCGACCTTCTGGCGCACCTTGCCGGCCTGGACGTCGAGCGCCGAGCGCGCGGTAGCGTTGGCCTCCTCGCGCATGATCTTTTCAACGCCCAGCCAATGCTGAAAGTCGTCCGGCTCGATGACATAGAGCATTACCACCACGCCGCCCGTGCTTTGCGCGCGCTTCGAGGCATAGGCCACGGCACGCTCGCATTCGGGCGTGTCGTCGATGATCGCCAGGAACTTGCGGCGGTGGCCGGCTTCCCGGCTCAGGCGTTTGGAGACCATATGGATCCTGTTCGGTGGTTTCGGCCGCAATCTGCCATTCGGGTGGGGTGCCTTGCAAGCGCCCCCCGCCATCCGGCCAGGGTCGAAACTCCACAGGGCTGGCAGCCTGCTGATACGGCTTGTGCCAAAAAGGAAAAGCGGCCGCGAACGGCCGCCTCTGGGTTGGAATGACGACCGGCTCAGCCCTGCAGCAGGCCGATAATGTCGCGCACGGTCTTCATATTGGCCTCGGCCAGCACGCCGGCGCGCTCGCCGCCATTGCGCAGCACACCGTCAATATGGCCGGGATCGGCCATCAGGCGGCGCATTTCGCCGGCAATGGGCGCCATCTTCTCGACGGCGAGGTCGGCCAATGCCGGCTTGAACACCGAGAATTGCTGGCCGCCATATTCCTTCAGCACGGCTTCCTTGCTGGTGTCGGCGAGGCCGGCATAGATGCCGACGAGGTTTTCCGCTTCCGGCCGGCTGGCCAGGCCGGCGATCTCGGAGGGCAAAGCCTCCGGGTCGGTCTTCGCCTTCTTGATCTTCTTCGAGATCGTGTCGGCGTCGTCGGTCAGGTTGATGCGCGACAGGTCCGACGGATCGGATTTCGACATCTTCTTGGAGCCGTCGCGCAGGCTCATGATGCGCGCCGCCGGCCCGCCGATGACCGGTTCGGTCAACGGGAAGAAGCCGTTCACCGTCTCGTCGCCCATCTGGATTTCCACGCCGACGCCGAGTTCGGCGATGCGGTGGGAGAAGTCGTTGTTGAACTTCTGGGCGATGTCGCGGGTCAGTTCCAGATGCTGCTTCTGGTCGTCGCCCACCGGCACATGGGTGGCGCGGTAGACCAGGATGTCGGCCGCCATCAGGCTCGGATAGGCGAGCAGGCCGAGCGATGCATTCTCGCGGTCCTTGCCGGCCTTGTCCTTGAACTGCGTCATGCGGTTCATCCAGCCGATGCGCGCCACGCAGTTGAATATCCAGGCAAGCTCGGCGTGCTGCATCACCCGGCTCTGGTTGAAGACGATGTGTTTGTCGGGGTCGATGCCGGCGGCGAGGAAGGCGGCGGTGATCTGCCGGGTCTGGTCCTTGAGGTCTTCATGGACGAGCTGGGCGGTCAGCGAATGCAGGTCGACGACGCAATAGATGCAATCCATCGTTTCCTGCAGGGCGACGAATTTCCTGATCGCGCCGAGATAGTTGCCGAGGTGGAGATTGCCGGTCGGCTGGACGCCGGAAAAGATGAGCGGCTTGAAGGCGGAGGCGGTCATGTTGGTTTCCTTGGCTTGTGGAGGGCCGTTTCGCGCGCGGCGAAATTTCGGACGGCGCGTTATGGACGACGCCGGGGCGTCGATCAAGCCTCGCCGTGAAGGGCGGGGCCGAAACAACGGTTGCCGGGCGGTAAGAAGGTCGTGAACTGGACTGGTTAGCCGCCGGCGGCCGCCATGCTCTGGTCGGGGGCGCGAACCTTGCGACGATCGGGCAGGCCGACCAGCATGCGGAAGGGCGAAGGCAGAAGGTCGGCGATCACTGCGGTAAGCAGCGACCAGAAGGTGGTGATTGCCACCACCAGCGCAAGCTTACTCCACAGCGAGAGATCGAGCGGCAGAACATAATACAGCGCCATGATGACGAAGGTCTGGTGGACGATGTAGAGCGGGAAGATCTTGGCGTTCAGCCAACTCAGGACGGGGCTCTTGCGGTTGGCGTGCAGCGCCGCGAATCCGACTGCGGCCAGGATCACCGTCCAGGCCAGCGAGAAGGTCAGCGTCTTGTAGAGCGCCATCGACATGCCGCCGGTTTCGCCGCCGATGCTGGCCGCCTTGGTCACCCAGGAAAACCGGTAAAGCCAGATGGTCAAAGCCGCGGCGATGGCAAGGCTCCACCAACGCCGGGCGATGATGGCGGGCACCACCGCCTGATGATGTTTGGCGACGAGAAAGCCGAGGCCGAACCAGCTTGCCCACACCGCGAACCAGGCGCCGTCATTGTAGAGCACATTGGTTTCGCGCGGGAAGAACGGCAGGAAGATCAGGTGCAGCGCCAGCGGCAGAAGCACGAACAGGTAGATGGCCGGTGAGCGGGCCGTGCGTTCGAACCAGTCGGACAGCCGGCGCGTCGAGGGGAGGGTGAACAGTCGGAAGATCGGCGTGCAGATCACCGTCATCACCAGGAGATAGGCGACGAACCACATATGCGCCCAGGAGAAATTGCCGGTGGGATACTTGCCTTCGGTGAAGTAGCGCAGCACCCAGAACTCCAGCAGCGAGCCTTGGAAGCGGCCGTCGGACAGGCGCTCGTACCAGACCTGCGGCACGATGATCACGCACATGGCGAAGATCAGCGGCAGGAATAGCCTGAGGAAACGGCCCTTCAGGAAGTCGAACGTCGTCTGCGAGCGGAAGGCGAACCAAGTGCCCATGCCGGAGACGAAGAACAGCAGCGCCAGCCGCCAGGCGCGGGGAAACAGCGTGACCAGGGACAGGGTCTGGCTCTTTTCAGGACTGTTGAACAGCCAGTCCAGATCGTAGAGGAAGGCAGCCGACGAATGGTAGAGAATGAGCAGGCCGAAGGCCGAAACGCGCAGGGCGTCAACATAATAGAGGCGATGGCTGGTTGGCTGCATGGCGAAGGCTCCAGCGCAAAGGCCATCTGCCGAAAATGGTTTCGCGCGACTTTATCCTTGCTTCGTTAAGAAAGCAGCAAACCGGAACTCACATCGCGTCCACTGAAGAGTTCAACTCACCCGCCACCGATCAAAAGCCACGGGCATTGCAATTTTTTTCGCACGGCGGGAACCTTATCGTCGTTTCGCCATCTGACTTCCAAATGGAGGAGGTTTCGATGCAGCCGGTCAGATCAGCGTTGATACCTCTCAGCACTGCGAGCGACATCGATCTTGTGCGCGGGGCGCTGGCGCGTGAGGCTGCGGCCTTCCGCGCCATCATGACACGGTACAACCAGCGGCTCTATCGGCTTGCGCGTTCGATCCTGCGCAACGACGCGGAAGCCGAGGACGCCGTTCAGGAAGCCTATCTGCGTGCGTTTGCCAATCTCGCCGGTTTCCGGGGCGACTCCTCCCTGGCAACCTGGCTATCGCGGATCGTCATCAACGAGGCGCTTGGCCGCCTGCGTAAGACCCGGCGCGCCGAAACAGTGTCATTGCCTGTCGAGGATGCCGGGGCGGCCCGGATCATTCCCTTTCCCTTGAATGCAGGTTTAGGCGACCCGGAACGGAACATGGCTCAGCGAGAGATCCTGCGGTTTGTCGAACAGGCCACCGACAGTCTTCCCGAAACGTTTCGGATGGTTTTCGTCGCGCGCGTCATAGAAGGCCTGAGCGTGGAAGAGACGGCCGAATTGCTCGACATAAGGCCCCAAACCGTCAAAACCCGTCTGCACCGCGCTCGCAAGCTGTTGCGCGAGCGGCTCGACGCGCAGATTGGTCCGGTGCTGCTCGAGGCATTTCCCTTCGCCGGCACGCGTTGCGAGCGCATGACCGAAGCGGTGATGAAACGGCTCGGTTTTTCCGGCTGACGATTTTCGCAAGAGATCGCGGGAACGTTTCGCAACGTGGTTCATCCAATGGATGTCGAACCGAAGTGCTCGCTATTGCGAGCACGAAAACAGGAGTTCATCCGATGACCACGAGATTGCATATGGCGTTCGTCGCCGCCTTGATGCTTGGCACGGCTGGAGCTGCTCAGGCAGCGGACAAGCCAACCGACCCGCAGATCGCCCATATCGCGTATACCGCTGGGGCGCTTGACGTGGATATGGCCAAACTGGCCATTTCCAAATCCAAGAACAAGGATGTCGTGGGTTTTGCCAATGACATGGTACGTGATCACGAGGCCGTGAACGTACAGGCGCTCGACCTCGTCAAGAAGCTCAAGGTGACGCCGCAAGACAATGCAACGAGCAAGGCGCTGACCGAAGCGGCTGCTGCCGAGAAGACCAAGCTTGAAAAGCTCGACGGTGACGCTTTCGACAAGGCTTATGTTGCCAACGAAGTCGCCTATCACAAGCAGGTCAACGGCGCGCTGGAGACGCTGCTCATTCCGTCGGCACAAAATGCGGAACTCAAGAGCCTGCTGGAAACCGGGCTCAAGATATTCCAGGGCCATGAAAAACATGCCGAGATGGTTGCGTCCGAGCTGAAATAGGATCGGCCATGTGCGCGCAACGTCGCCTCCTGCCTCCTTTGGTGCTGGCGCTCGGCTTGGGCACATTGTCGGCTCACGCCAAGACGATAACGGTTACGGTCGAAAAGATGGCGTTCTCTCCCGCTGAAATCGGCGCCAGTGTCGGAGACACCGTCCAATGGGTGAACAAGGACGCGTTCGCTCATACCGCGACGGTGACGGGAGAATGGGAAGTGATGCTGCCCGTCGCGAAGTCGGGAAGCATCGTTCTGGAGAAGGCTGGCACCCTCGATTATTTCTGCCGTTTCCACCCGAATATGAAGGGTAGAATTGCCGTCTCTGCTCCGTGATCGGAGAGATTGGAACTGGAGAGCCGAAGCCGGTGGTCCGGCTTCGGCGCCAAGGCCGGTCGCTCGCTATTCCGTATCGACGGGCGCCGGCGAACCCTTGGCGTTGCCGCGCTTGATGTTGCGGCGGATCATGCCGAAATCGGCGCCGCCAATGGCGAAGGCGATCACGAAATAGATCACAGCGCCTGCTGCCGACAGGCCGACCAGAGTCACCGCCTTGGTCGTCAGATGTGCCGCCGACGACAATTGCACCGTGAACCAGTGCTCGCCGAAATAGAGCGCGGCTCCCATCAATGCCGCCGCCAGCACGAGACGCGGAATGCGTTTGAGCAGCGGCACGTCGCGGCCCCAATGGCCGCGCCGGACGAGCACGGCAAGCAGCATGATCGCATTCAGCCAGCCGGCGACGGCCGAAGCCACCGCGATGCCGGGCGCGCCCATGGACGGAAACAAAGTGAGCGCGATGGCGACATTGGCGACCACCGAGATCGCCGCGAAGATCATCGGCGTGCGCGTGTCCTCGCGCGCGAAATAACCTGGTGTGAAGGCCTTGATCAGCACGAAGGCCGGCAGGCCGAGACCGAAGATCGCCAGGATGGCGGCGACCGTCGGCGTCGAATTGTTGGCGGCGAAGGCGCCGCGCTCGTAGAGCAGTCGCACGATCGGTTCCGACATGACCAGCAGCGCCACCGCCGCCGGCAGCGTCATGAACAGCGTGAACTCGACCGAGCGGTTCTGCAGGTTGGCGGCCTCCACCATGTTGCCGGATTTCAGCGCGCGCGACAGTTCCGGCAAAAGCACGATCGCCACCGCCACGCCGACGACGCCGAGCGGCAATTGGTAGATGCGGTCGGCATAGGCGAGCGAGGAGACAGCGCTGTTCTGGCCCGACGCGATCGCCGTGCCGATCAGCTGGTTGATCTGGGTGATGCCGCCGGTGATTGCCGCCGGCAGTGCCAGCCACAGCAGCCGCTTGACGTTGGGTGTCATGTGCGGCCAGCGGAAACCGATCGAGATGCCGGCGTGGCGCACGGCAATCCACACGATGGCAAGCTGCACCAGGCCCGCCGCCAGCACGCCCCAGGCGAGCCCATAGCCGACATAATACGCGTCCTTGCCCTTGTACCAGGCATAGGCGAGCACCGCGATCAGGATGATGTTGAGGAACACCGGCGCGACGGCGGCGGCGAAGTAGCGGCGCAGCGAATTCAGCATGCCGGCCATCATGGCGCCGAGCGACATGCAGATGAGGTAGGGGAACATGACGGTTGCCAGCCGCACCGTCATGTCGAACTTGCCGGGGATGTCGGCGAAGCCGGGTGCCACCAGGTAACGCACGATCAGCGGCATCGCCAGTTCCATGGCGATGGTCAGCACCAGCAGCACTGAGAACAGCACGCCGAACACTTCCTCGGAAAAGCGCTTGGCGCCCTCGACGCCATTGGCCTCGATCTCCTTGGAGAACAGCGGCACGAAGGCAGCGTTGAACGCACCCTCGGCGAACAGCCGGCGGAAGGTGTTGGGCAACTGGAAGGCGGCGTTGAAGGCGTCGGCGATCGGACCGGTACCGAGGGCGGCGGCCATGAACATCTCGCGCGTGAAGCCGAGCGCGCGGCTCATCAGCGTGCCCGAAGCGACGGTGGCGAATTTCTTGACGAGGCTCATGCGGTATTCCTGTGCGGAGCACGGGTGAAGGGGCGATGGGGCATGGGATGCGTGGCGCTATTCCGCCGCGGCCTTGGTCTTGCCGCGGGCGGCCTGCGAGCCGTCCAGCGTTGCGATCAGCCGCTCGCGAATGGTTTTCAGGCGGCTCTGGTTTTCGATCTTCTGGTTGGTCAGGTCGGTGACGTAGAAAGTGTCGATCACCTTCTCGCCGAAGGTGGTGATGTGGGCCGAGGCGATATCGAGCGACAGGTCCGACAACGTGCCGGTGATTTCGGAAAGCAAGCCGGGCCGATCCAGCCCTTCCACCTCGATCACCGAGAAGCGATTGGACAGCGCGTTGCGGATCTCGGCGCGCGGCTGGATGCGGAAGGCCTTGGCGCCGCGCTTCGGCTTGGCGCGCTTCTCGATCATTTCGGGCAGCCAGGAGCGGCCGGACAGAACGTCCTCGATCAGCTTGCCGACGCGCTCGCCGCGCCGGCGCTCGTCCTCGTCGCGGTCGAACTCGCGTGCGATCAGGATCGTGTCCAGCGCGCGGCCGTCCGAGGTGGTGAAGATCTGCGCGTCGACGATGTTGCCGCCCGCTGCCGCGCAAGCGCCGGCAATGACCGAGAGCAGGCGCGGATGGTCCTGCGCCAGCACGGTAATCTCGGTCACCGCCTCGAATTCGTGCGTCTTGACCATGGTGGCGAGCTTTTTGCCGGCGGCATCGGCTTCGCGCACGAATTCGGCGTGGCGCAGCTGATCCTTGAGGTCGACGGCGAGCAGGTAGTTCTCATAATGCAGGCCGACGAGGCGCTTGCGCTCGTCCTGCGGCCAGCCTGCCAGCGCCTCTTCCAGCCGGTCCCGCGCCGCCGCCGTGCGGTCGGCACGCGAGACCTCGGAGAAGCCGCCGGTCAAAAGCAGCTCGGTCTCATAATAGAGCGTGCGCAGAAGCTGGCCCTTCCAGCCGTTCCAGACGCCTGGCCCGACGCCACGAATATCGCAGACGGTGAGGATGAGCAGCATTTTCAGCCGCTCCACCGACTGCACGACATCGGCGAAATCCTCGATCGTCTTGCGGTCGTTCAGGTCGCGCGTCTGCGCGGTCATCGACATGACCAGATGGTTCTCCACCAGCCAGGCGACGGTTTCGGTGTCGATGGCCGAAAGTCCCATATGCGGGCAGATGCGCCGGGCGATCTTGGCGCCGGCCTCGGAATGGTCCTCCGGCCGGCCCTTGGCGATGTCGTGCAAAAGCACGGCGACGTAAAGCGCCTCGCGCTGGTTCTTCAGTTCGCCGATCAGCTTGTGCGACAGCGGGTGGATCTTCTCGCCGCCGCCCTGCTCGATTTCCGACAGCACGTCGATGCAGCGCAGCAGATGCTCGTCCACCGTATAGTGGTGGTACATGTTGAACTGCATCATGGCGACGATCTTGCCGAAATCGGGGATCAGCCGCCCGAGCAGACCCGCCTCGTTCATGCGACGCAGATTGAGCTCGGGCTTGTTGTCCGAAGTCAGTATGTCCATGAACAGCCGGTTGGCCTCGCGGTCGCGGCGCAGATTGCGGTCGACCAGCTTGAGCGAGCGCGTCACCAGCTTCAGCGCATCTGGATGGTATTCCAGTCCGTGGCGGTCGGCGAACCAGAACAGGCGCAGAAGGTTGACCGGATCGCGGTCGAACACCTTGTTGTCGGCGATGTTGATGCGGTCGTTGTCGATGATGAAATCGGCGGTGCCGGCCAGCTTGCGGCGGCGGCGCGAGAAGGTGAGGAACAGCCGGTTGAAACCCGAGACGTGGCTGGCCTGCTCTTCCTCAAGCGCCGCGCAGAAGATACGGGTGAGGTCGCCGACATCCTTGGCGACCAGGAAATAGTGCTTCATGAAACGCTCGACCGCCGACAGGCCGGGATGGCTCTTGTAGCCGAGCCGGTCGGCGATATCGCGCTGGATGTCGAAATGCAGCCGCTCCTCGGCCTTGCCGGTCAGGAAATGCATGTGGCAGCGCACCGCCCACAGGAAATCCTCGGCCTTCTGGAACTGGTTGAACTCGTCGCGCGTGAACACACCCTGCGCGACCAGTTCTTCCACGGTACGCTCACGGTAGAAATATTTGCCGATCCAGAACAAGGTCTGCAGATCGCGCAGGCCGCCCTTGCCGTCCTTGATGTTGGGCTCGACCAGATAGCGGCTTTCACCACCCTTGCGATGCCGTTCGTCGCGCTCGGCAAGCTTGGCCTGTGCATATTCGGCGCCGGTATTGCGCACCACTTCGCGGTCGAAGCGGGTGATCAGCTCGTCGCAAAGCGCTTTTTCGCCCCAGACGAAGCGCGCTTCCAGAACGGCGGTGCGGATCGTCATGTCGGAGCGCGACAGCCGCAGGCATTCCTCGATGTTGCGGGTGGCGTGGCCGACCTTCAGCCCCATGTCCCACAGCATGTAGAGCATGTATTCGACGATCTGCTCGCCCCAGGGCGTCTGCTTGTAGGGCAGGAGGAACAGGAGATCGATGTCGGAGCCCGGCGCCAGCGTGCCGCGGCCATAACCGCCGACGGCGACGATCGCCATGCGCTCGGCCGCGGACGGGTTCTTGGCGCGATAGACATGGGTGACGGCGAAATCGTAGAGCGCGGCGATGATCTCATCCATCAGATGCGACAGCCGCTCGGCGCAGGCGATGCCGCCGCCATCCTGCATCAGCATCTTTTCGGCGATCTTGCGCCCGCTGGCGATGCGCTCCTTAAGGACAAGCAGCACGGCGGCGCGCGTCGACGCGCTGGAGCCGTCGCCATTGGTTTCGGCGGTCAGCGCCGACAATTCCTCGCGCAGCGTCTTGCCGTCGATGATCTCGTCGAGCTTGAGGGGAATCTTCGCCATTCGTCTCAGCTAGCGCCTTTCCGGCGGCGTCTATAGCCTGTTTTGACGGCTATGGGTATGGGGACGGCGCGACCTGGGCAGGCGCAGGAATAAGCGCTTGACCTTCCAGTTGCTGGAAGCCCTATCTGCGGTCAAAAGCTGGAAATACGAGGGATTCTTTGATGACGCAGACACACCACGATCATAGCCACCACGCGCACGCCAAGGATGGTTCCTGCTGTTCCGGCCATGGCGCCAAGCTGGCCGGTGCAGCTGTCGTGCGCGATCCGGTCTGCGGCATGGAGGTCAATCCCGTTGCCGGCAAGTCGACCTTCGAGCATGGCGGCCGCCTCTTCCATTTCTGTTCCGAGGGTTGTCGCGGCAAGTTCGAGGCGCATCCGGAGCTGTTCCTGACCGCCAAGGACCCGGTCTGCGGCATGGATGTGGATCGCGCCAGCGCCAAGCATTTCCTGCGCCACGAGGGCGAGAAATATTACTTCTGTTCGGAAAGCTGCCAGAAGAAATTCGAGGCTGATCCCAAGGCCTATCTGGGCGATCGCCCGGCGCCGGCACCCTTGCCCAAGGGCACGCAATACACCTGCCCGATGCATCCCGAGATCATCCGCGACAAGCCGGGCTCCTGCCCGATCTGCGGCATGGCGCTGGAACCGCTGGTGCCGACCGGCGAGGATGGACCGAACCCGGAGCTGATCGATTTCACCCGGCGGTTCTGGATCAGCGCCGTCCTGTCCGTACCGCTGCTTGTCATCACCATGGGACCGATGATCGGCCTGCCATTCCTGCGCGAATGGCTGGGCGAGCGCGCCGCCGTCTGGGTCGAGCTGGTGCTCGCCACGCCGGTCGTGCTGTGGGCGGCGCTGCCCTTCTTCGAGCGCGGCTGGGCTTCCGTCGTCAACCGCAGCCCCAACATGTGGACGCTGATTTCGCTCGGCGTCGGTGCCGCCTATCTCTTCAGCGTCTTCGCCACGCTGTTCCCCAACGTGTTCCCGCACGAGTTCCGCGGTCATGGTGACGCCGTGCCGGTCTATTTCGAGGCGGCGGCCGTCATCATCGCGCTGGTCTTCCTTGGCCAGGTGCTGGAACTGCGCGCCCGTGAAAAGACCGGCTCAGCGATCCGCGCCTTGCTTGACCTCGCGCCCAAGACCGCGCGATTGATCGGCGACGACGGTTCCGAGAACGACGTGCCGCTCGATCAGGTCAAGGCTGGCGACAAGCTGCGCGTGCGGCCGGGCGAAGCGGTGCCGGTGGACGGCATCGTGCTCGAAGGTCGCTCCTCCATCGACGAATCGATGATCACCGGCGAACCGGTGCCGGTCGAAAAGGTCGAGGGCGATGCGCTCACCGGCGGTACGCTCAACAAGAACGGTACGCTCATCATGTATGCCGAGAAGGTCGGCTCGGAGACGACGCTGGCGCGCATCGTCGACCTGGTCGCCAAGGCGCAGCGCAGCCGTGCTCCGATCCAGAGCCTTGCCGACCGCGTCTCTTTCTATTTCGTGCCGACGGTGGTGCTGATCGCCATCCTCGCCTTCATCGCCTGGGCGGTGTTCGGGCCGCAGCCCAGCCTGGTGTTCGCCACCGTCGCCGCAGTGTCGGTGCTGATCATCGCCTGTCCGTGTGCGCTGGGGCTGGCCACGCCGATGTCGATCATGACCGCCACCGGGCGCGGCGCGCATGCCGGCGTGCTGGTGAAGGACGCGGCGGCGCTCGAACGCTTCGCCGCCGTCAACACGCTGGTGGTCGACAAGACCGGCACGCTGACCGAGGGCAAGCCGAAGCTGACCGACGTGATCGCCACCGGCGGCATCGACGAAAACGAGCTGCTGGCGCTGGCTGCCGCCCTGGAGAAAGGGTCGGAGCATCCGTTGGCCGAAGCCATCGTTGATGGCGCCGAGGAGCGTGGGCTGAAAGTGGTGGATGCCGGCGACTTCGAGGCCGTCACCGGTAAGGGTGTCTCCGGCACGGTGGCCGGTCGCAAGGTGGCGCTCGGCAACCCCGCCATGATGGCTGGGCTCGGCCTTGATGCCGCCGCTCTCGCCGATCGTGCCGGCTCGCTCCAGAACGACGGCAAGACCGCGATGTATGTGGCGGTTGACGGCAAGCTGGCCGGTCTCGTCGCCGTCGCCGATCCGATCAAGGCCACGGCGGCCGAGGCGATCCGCGCTCTCCATGACGAAAACATCACCGTCGTCATGGCCACCGGCGACAATGAACGCACCGCCAAGGCCATTGCCAAGCGGCTCGGCATCGACCAGGTGCGGGCAAACCTTCTGCCGGAGCACAAGAGCGCGCTGATCGAGGAATTGCGCGGCCGTGGCGGCGTCGTCGCCATGGCCGGCGACGGCGTCAACGATGCTCCGGCGCTTGCCGTCGCCGATGTCGGCATCGCCATGGGCACCGGCGCCGACGTGGCGATGGAAAGCGCCGGCATCACGCTGGTGAAGGGCGATCTGACCGGCATCGTCAGGGCGCGGCGGCTGGCCAAGGCGACTTTGTCCAACATCCGCCAGAACCTGTTCTTCGCCTTCCTCTACAATGTCGCTGGCGTGCCGGTGGCGGCGGGCGTGCTCTATCCGGTGTTCGGTGCGCTGCTGTCGCCGATGCTGGCCGCCGCCGCCATGAGCCTTTCCTCGGTGTCGGTCATCGCCAACTCGCTCAGGCTGCGCGGCTTGAAACTTTAGGCTGAGTTGCTTGAAACTCTAGGCTGTGGCGCCGGTACCTCTGGACGAGCGGCGCCGCAGGCCCCACTTAGGGACGGCAAAAAGGAGATTCGCATGAACATGATGAAAAAGGTGATCCTGGCGCTGATGGCCGCCGGCATGCTGGTCGCCGTGCTTCTGGAGACCGCTCCAGCCTGAGGATCATGGCGGCCTGCCCGTGCGGGTGGTCGCCGCACGAACCGATTTCAAAACAAAAGGCCGGCGTTTCCAATAGGACACCCCGGCCTTTTTCATTCGGACCTGGTTTATTCGTCCTCGCCGTGATCGGCGACGCTGGGCGCGGCCATCAGCAGCGCCGCGCCGCCAAGTGCCGCGATCAGCGAGCCGGCCAGGATGCCGACCTTGACCGCATCCTGCAGCTCGGGACTGTTGGCGAAGGCGAGCAGGCCGATGAACAGGCTCATCGTGAAGCCGATGCCGCATAGCAGCGCAATGCCGGTCATGTGCATCCAGCCGGCGCGCATCGGCAGATCGGCGAGGCCGAGCTTGATGGCCAAGGCCGACGCGCCGAGCACCCCCACCAGCTTGCCGAGGACAAGCCCCGCCGCGACGCCGAGCGTCAGCGGTTCGACCAGCGCGGCCGGTGTCAGGCCAGCCAATGAGACGCCGGCATTGGCGAAGCCGAAAATGGGGATGATGATCAGCGGCACGAAGCGGTGCAGCGCGTGTTCCAGCTGGTGCAGCGGCGAATGCTCCAGATCGTGGGCAATGCCGGGTGTCGCCTTGAGCGGGATGGTCAGCGCCAGTGCCACGCCTGCCAGCGTCGCATGCACGCCCGATTTCAGCACCAGGACCCACAGCACGACGCCGAGCACCAGATAGGGTATCAGCGACAGCACGCCCATGCGGTTGAGCACGACAAGGACGACAATGACGGCCAGCGCCGCCGCGAGATAAATGAACGACAGGCCGCTCGTATAGAACAGCGCGATGATGACGACCGCGCCAAGGTCATCGATGATGGCGAGTGCGGTCAGGAATACCTTCAGCGACGCCGGCACGCGGTTGCCGAGTAGCGACAACACGCCGAGCGCGAAGGCGATGTCGGTGGCGGTCGGGATCGCCCAGCCGGGAAGGGCGGCGGCGTTGTCGCGGTTGATGGCGACATAGACCAGAGCCGGCACCGCCATGCCGCCGGCCGCCGCGATGCCCGGCAGCATGCGGCGCGGCCAGGTGGAGAGCTGCCCGTCAAGCACCTCGCGTTTGATCTCCAGCCCGACGAGTAGGAAGAAGACGGCCATCAGCGCATCGTTGATCCAGTGCAGCAGGCTGAGCGGACCGAGATAGGCGTGCAGCGCGGCGAAATAGGTTTCGGCCAGCGGCGAATTGGCGACGATCAACGCAAGCGCGGCAGCCGCGATGAGGATGATGCCGCCGGCGGCTTCGCCATCGAGAAACTCGCGGAAGACCGAAACCGATCGCCGGTTGTCATTCGCCATGTCTGCTCCTGCCATCGTTGCCGTTCAGGGGCGATCATGCCGAACGCGGCCGCGCCCGGCAAGCAAGGCCGGGCAGGCTGCGACCATAAAGTCCGGTTTTCGCGTGTTTTTCCGGCCGATCAGCGCGGCGCGCGCTTGGCCAGGATGCGCTGCAGCGTGCGGCGGTGCATGTTGAGCCGCCGGGCGGTTTCCGAGACGTTGCGCTCGCACATTTCATAGACACGCTGGATGTGTTCCCAGCGCACGCGATCCGCCGACATCGGGTTCTCGGGCGGGGCGGCGCGCTCGCTGCCGCTACGGGTCAGGGCCGCGAAGATGTCGTCGGCATCGGCGGGTTTCGACAGATAGTCGACTGCGCCGAGCTTCACCGCCGTCACCGCCGTGGCGATGTTGCCGTAGCCGGTCAGGATGATGGCGCGCGCGTCGGCCCGCTTTTCCCGGATGGCTGCGACTACGTCGAGCCCGCTGCCGTCGCCGAGCCGCATGTCCACCACCGCATAGGCCGGTGGATGCGCGCGTGCCTTGACGAGGGCTTCCTCGACGCTTTCGGCGGTATCGACCTGGAAACCGCGGCCTTCCATGGCGCGGGCGAGACGGGTGAGAAACGGCTTGTCGTCCTCGACGATCAGCAGGGATATGTCGTCGCCCGTCACCATGCCGCCATGGGCATCTTCAACGCTCATGATCTGTTTTGTCCTTCTTCTTGGCTTTTGGCCCAGATATAGCGATTGCGCCCGAATTGTCCAATTTTGAGCAGGTTTTCGCCACGATTTGTGGCGTTTCTGCGCTATTCCGCCGCATCGAAACCGATCGGAATCATGGTCTCGGCGTTGACGAACACCTCGCGCGGCCAGTCGATGCTGACCAGCGCGCCCTCGCCGGGACCACCCGAGTTGCGGAAATCGATGACCGCGCCCGAGCGTTCGATCAGCGTCTTGGCGATGAACAGGCCGAGACCCAGCCCGCCGCCGCGCTCCGCGCCCTGCCTGGTCGACATATAGGGCTCGCCGATCCGGTCGATGATCTCGGGCGGGAAGCCCGGCCCGTCGTCAGTGATCGACACCGCCACGCGCTGATCGTTCCAGGCCCAGCGCACGGTGATCGAAGAGCGGGCGAAATCGACGGCGTTCTCGACCAGATTGCCGAGCCCGTAGATCACGCCGGGATTGCGCCGGCCGACCGGTTCGGGGCCGATGCATTCGCCGGGGTGCAGCGTGATGGTGATGCCGAAGTCGCGATGCGGGGCAACCACTTCCTCGACCAGCGAGGTCAGCGGCAATTGCGCCAGCTGCGGTTCGCCCTCGGAGGAAAGGCTGGTCAGGCGTTTGAGAATCTCGCGGCAGCGTTCGCTCTGCGTGCGCAGCAGCGAGACGTCCTCACCGTATTTAGGATCCTTGCCCAGCGTCTTCTGCAGCTCGCGCGCGACCAGAGTGATGGTGGCGAGCGGCGTGCCGAGTTCGTGGGCGGCTGCGGCCGCCAGCCCATCCAGCGCCGAAAGGTGCTGTTCGCGCTGCAGCACCAGTTCAGTGGCGGCAAGCGCGTTGGCGAGCTGGCGGGCTTCTTTAGCGACGCGGAAAGCGTAGATGGCGGTGAAGGCGATGGAACACACCACCGCCACCCAGACGCCGGCGACATAGACGAAGGGCATGACCAGCGTGCTGTTTTCATGCCAGGGCAGCGGTTCGTGGATGAAGACCAGCAAGGTTGCCGCCGCCATCACCAGCACGCTGAGCAGGGCGGTGAGCTTGAGCGGCAGCGAGGTGGCGGAGATGACGACCGGGACGGTGAGCAGGAGCGCGAACGGGTTGGTCAGGCCGCCGGTGAGGTAGAGCAGGCCGGTGAGCTGGAACCCGTCGAAGACCAGGATGCCGAACGCGGCGGGCGGTGTCAGCCGGTGCGCCGCCGGGTAGCGGAAGGCCAGGAACAGGTTCATCCAGGCCGAGCAGGCGATCAGCGTGAAGCAATAGCTGACCGGCAGCGGAAAATTCAGCGCATAGGCGACGACCAGCACGGTGATGCTCTGGCCGACGATGGCCAGCCAGCGCAGCCTGATCAGCGTGTTGAGCCGCAGGCGTTCGGTGGGTTGGAAGTCGGGGGAGCGCTGGAAACTGATCATCATGCCTTCTATCGCGCGGGCGGGGACGGCGCCAGTTCGGAGCGGTCGTTCAGGTGCCGCGTGGCTTGGCGCGGCTGGTGGCGGCTGCCTCGAGCGGGTTTTCCGGCCAGACATGCCTGGGGTAGCGGCCGCGCATGTCCGAACGCACATCGGCCCAGGAACCGCGCCAGAAACCGGGCAGATCCCTGGTCGTCTGGATCGGCCGGTGTGCCGGCGACAACAGTTCCAGCGTCAACGGCACCGTGTCGTTGGCGATCGAAGGATGACGGCCGAGGCCGAAAAGTTCCTGCACGCGGATCGCCAGCACCGGCGCCTCGCCATCGTAGCGAATGGGAACACGGCTGCCGGAGGGCGCGTCGAAATGGGTCGGCGCCAGCGCATCGATCCGGCGCTGCAGGTCGTGCGGCACCAGGCTGGTCAATCCGTCGATCAGCGCCGCACCTGAAATCGCATCGAATGAAGCCTTGCCGGTGAGGAAGGGGGCCAGCCAGTCGTCCAGTCTTTCGATCAGCGCCGCCTCGCTCATCTCCGGCCAGGGCGCGCCAAGGCCGCGGTGCAGCCAGGCGAGGCGGTTGCGCATGGTCTCCGCTTCCTTGTTCCAGGGCAGCAGCGTCAACCCGTGTTCGCGCAGGGCATCGAGAATGGCGCGGTCGGCGTCGGCGCCGGACGGGGCCGGCAGCATCCGCTCCGCCAACACGATGGCGCCGAGCCGAACCGTCTCGCGCACGCGCACCACGCGCCTGTCGCGGTCGAAGCTGGTTTCGCGCCGGCTCTCGACGCGGTCGGCGAGCGCGTCGCGGATTTCCGTCTCGCTGGCTGCTGCCGCCGCGGTGATGCGTGCATTCTGCGCCTTGCCCTGCAGGTCGGCCACGACGAGGAAGGGTTCTCCGGCGAGCGGGTCGGCACCGTCGAGCATCGCGCCGGAACCATTGGCGAGCACGAAGCGGCCACGCTCGCCGCGCGCCTTGGCGACGCGGTCGGGCCAGGCGTTGATAAGCAGGGCGCCGGCCGTGCCGGCTTCGTGTCCGGCCGACGAGACCGTGCGCGCCAGTCGATCCGCCAGCTGGCGCGCCGCATTGGCGCGTGGCGAACGATCCGAGGCGAAGCGCATCAGCCGCCGTTCGAGATCGGCGCTGTCACCGCCCAGACCGCGTTCCGTGAGCAGGACGGCGAGCCGGGCCGCATCCTGCGCGCGGCCAGGACCCGCCTCGGCAACCATGTGGGCGAGTCGGACCGGCAGTGCCAGCTTGCGCATGGCGGCACCGGATTGCGTCAGCCGCCCGCTGTCATCGATGGCATGCAGTGCCTTGAGCAGCGCGCGCGCCTCGGCCAGTGCCGGGGCCGGCGGCGTGTCCAGAAAGGCGAGGCTGGCGGGATCGGCGACACCGAATGCGGCGCAGTCCAGCATCAGCCCCGAGAGGTCCGCTTCGAGGATTTCCGGCGGCGTGAAGGCTGGCAGCGCCGCGGTCTGCTCGGCCCGCCACAAGCGGATGGCGACGCCCGGCTGGGTACGGCCGGCGCGACCGGCGCGCTGGTCGGCCGAGGCGCGCGAGGCGCGCACCGTCTCCAGCCGGGTCAGGCCGCTGGCCGGTTCGTATTTCGGCAGTCGTGACAGGCCGGAATCGATGACGACGCGCACGCCGTCGATGGTGATCGAGGTTTCCGCGATAGCGGTGGCCAACACCACTTTGCGCCGCCCTTCTGCCGCCGGGCGAATAGCGGCGTCCTGTGCCTTGCCGTCGAGCTGGCCGTAAAGCGGCACGACGTCGGTGTCCGCGCCGACGCGGCCGGCGAGTTGCTCGGCCGTGCGTTCGATCTCGCGTTGTCCGGGCAGGAAGGCAAGCACGCTGCCGGTCTCGTCGGCGAGCGCCGCGCGGATGGCTTTAACCGTCGCCTCCTCGATGGGCACGCCGCCGGCGCGCTCCTGATAGCGGATATCGACCGGGAAACTGCGGCCCTCGCTTTCGATCACCGGGGCACCGGACAGGAGCCTGGCGACGCGCGCGCCGTCCAGCGTCGCCGACATCACCAGAAGGCGCAGGTCCGCCCGCAGCGCGCCCTGCACGTCGAGTGCCAGCGCCAGCCCGAAATCGCCGTCCAGCGAGCGCTCGTGGAATTCGTCGAAGATCACCGCCGAGACACCCGGCAGCTCCGGGTCGTCGAGGATCATGCGGGCCAGAACACCTTCCGTGACGACGAGGATGCGTGTCCTGGCCGAGGTACGGTTCTCCATGCGCATGGCATAGCCGACCGTGCCGCCGGGCTCTTCGCCAAGCAGGGCGGCCATGCGCCTGGCCGCAGCGCGCGCGGCGAGCCGCCGCGGCTCCAGAAGCACGATCTTGCCGGAACCGAGCCAGGGCGCGTCGAGCAGGGCAAGCGGCACCAGCGTCGTCTTGCCGGCGCCGGGCGGCGCCACCAGCACGGCACTGTTTTTGCCGGCGAGCGCGTCGGCCAGCGCCGGCAGCACCGCGGTGACGGGAAGATCAGGTAAGGTGGCTGCAATCATGGGGACGACGACCGCATGTCAGCCGCGACGGCGCGCAGGCCGACGCGGTTCACGGTGTCCGGTCGCGCAAGCACGAAGAGCGGCCCTCAGGCCGCCTTCTTGCGAGCCAACCTTGCCTTGATGCTTTCGACATCGGCACGCGGCGTCGCGGCGAACAGCGTCTTGGTGTAGCTGTGCTGAGGGTTGGCGAAGACCTCTTCGCGCGAGCCGTATTCGACCGCCTCGCCGAAATACATCACCATGACATCGTCGGCGATGTAGCGCACCACCGACAGATCGTGGCTGATGAAGACATAGGTCAGCTGGAATTCGTCCTGCAGGTCGGCGAGCAGATTGAGCACTTGCGCCTGCACCGAAAGATCGAGCGCGGAGACCGGCTCGTCCAGCACCAGCAGGCTCGGATTCAGCATCAGCGCGCGCGCGATCGCGATGCGCTGGCGCTGGCCGCCCGAGAACATGTGCGGGTAGCGGTTGTAGTGCTCGGGGCCGAGGCCGACCTTCTTCAGCATCGCCATGGCGCGGTCGCGCCGTTCGGAAGCCGGAACGTCGGTGTTGATGACCAGCGGTTCGCCCAGGATATCGCCGATCTTCTGGCGCGGGTTGAGCGACCCGTAGGGGTTCTGGAACACGATCTGCACCTTGCGGCGCATCTCCTTGGACAGGCCGTCCTTGGCGATGTCGACCTTGTTGCCGTCGATGAACAGCTCGCCGGCGGTCGGCGCGTCGATCAGCGTGATGATGCGTGCCAGCGTGGACTTGCCGCAGCCGGATTCGCCGACGATGGCCAGCGTCTTGCCCTTCTCGACCGAGAACGACACGCCCTTGACCGCATGCACGGTGCGGGCCGGCCGGAACATGCCGCCACCGACATGGTAGTCGCGCTTGATGGTCTTTCCTTCGACGACGACGGTCATGAGGCGGCTCCCGAAATAGCGGGCTCGAAGAGCATGTCGGAGACGGTCGGCAGCCGGTCGCCGGTGGCATTGTCCGGCAGCGCCGAAAGCAGCGCGCGCGTGTAGTTGCTCTTCGGGTTTTCGAACAGCGACAACACGTCGGCCTCTTCCATCTTCGTGCCCTTGTATTGCACGATGACGCGGTCCGCCGTTTCGGCGACCACGCCCATATTGTGGGTGATCATGATCAGCCCCATGCCGTATTCGGCCTGCAGGCGGACCAGAAGGTCGAGGATCTGCTTCTGGATGGTGACGTCTAGCGCGGTGGTCGGCTCGTCGGCGATCAAAAGCTTCGGATTGCAGGCGATCGCCATGGCGATCATGATGCGCTGGCACTGGCCGCCCGACATCTGGTGCGGGAAGGAATTGAGCCGCTCCTCCGGTTCGGGAATGCCGACCAGGGTCAGGAGTTCGATGGCGCGGGCGCGGCGCTGGACGCGGTCCATGCCCATATGCACGCGCAGCACTTCCTCGATCTGGTAGCCGGCCGTAAAGCACGGGTTCAGGCTGGCGATCGGCTCCTGGAAGATCATCGAGATGTCCTTGCCGACGATCTTGCGGCGCTCGGCCGCGTCGAGGCCGAGCAGGTCGACGCCGTTGAAGCTCATGCGGTCCGCCTTGACCGTAGCCGAGGGCGGCAACAGGCCCATCACCGCCAGCATCGAGACCGACTTGCCCGAGCCGGATTCGCCGACGATCGCCAGCACTTCGCGCGGTTCGATCGCAAGGTCGATGCCCTTCACCGCCATGAACGGTCCGCTCGATGTGTCGAACGAGACCGTCAGGTTCTTGATTTCCAGCAACGCCATCTCAAGACCTCTTCAGCTTGGGGTCGAGCGCGTCGCGCAGACCGTCGCCGATCAGATTGATGGCGAGCACGGTGATCAGGATTGCGAGGCCGGGGAAGGTGACGACCCATGGCGCGCGCAGGATGAACTCGCGTGCCGAGGCCAGCATCGTGCCCCATTCCGGCGTCGGCGGCTGCGCGCCCATGCCGAGGAAGCCGAGTGCCGCGGCTTCCAGAATGGCGTTGGAGAACGACATCGTCGCCTGCACGATCAGCGGCGCCACGCAGTTCGGCAGGATTGTCACCAGCATCATCCTGATATGGCTGGCGCCGGCGACCTTGGCCGAGACGACATATTCGCGGTTCTTTTCGGCCATGACGGCCGCGCGGGTGAGGCGGGCGAAGTGCGGTTGCAGCACCAGCGCGATGGCGAGCATGGCGTTGAACAGGCCGGGCCCGAGGATCGCCACCAGCACCAGCGCCAGAAGCAGCGACGGGAAGGCGAGGATGATGTCCATCACGCGCATGATCAGCGCGTCGACCCAGCCGCGGAAATAACCGGCCAGCACGCCGAGCACGATGCCAGACGACAGCGCGAAGACGACGACGATAAGGCCGATGAACAGCGAATAGCGCGCGCCATAGATCAGCCGCGAGAGGATGTCGCGGCCGACCGCGTCGGTGCCCAGCAGGAACGTTGACTTGCCACCTTCATACCAGGCCGGCGGGGTGAGCAGCGAATCGCGGAACTGTTCGTCCGGCAGATGTGGTGCCACCAAAGGCGCGAAGACAGCCATCAGGACAAGGAGGGTGAACACCACCAGGCCGATGACGGCGCCGGTGTTCATGGAATAGTAGTGCCAGAATTCGGCGAGTGCGCGCTGCCGGGGGCCGGTGGGCACCGTGGCGGCGGTGTTCTCGCCTGCGGTTTGATCAGTCATGTCATTGTACCCGGATACGGGGGTTGATGACGGCGTAGAGCACGTCAACGACGAGATTCACGGCCATGACGATGAGGGCTATGATGAGCAGCCCGCTCTGCACGACGACGTAGTCGCGCTTGCCGATGGCGTCGATCATCCACTTGCCGATACCTGGCCAGGAAAAGATCGTCTCGGTGAGGATGGCGCCGGCCATCAGCGTGCCGACCTGCAGGCCGATCGTGGTGACGACCGGGATCAGCGCGTTGCGGAAGGCATGCAGGCCGATGACGCGACGTGGCGCGAGGCCCTTGGCTCGCGCGGTGCGCACATAGTCTTCGCCCAGCACCTCGAGCATGGCTGATCGCGTTTGTCGTGCGATGACGGCAAGCGGGATCGTGGCGAGCACGATCGACGGCAGGATGAGGTGACTGACGGCCGAGGAAAATGCGCCGGGCCGGCCCGAAATCAGGCTGTCGATCAGCATGAAGCCGGTGACGGGCTTGAAGAAATATTGCAGGCCGATGCGGCCGGAAACCGGGGTCCAGCCAAGATAGCCGGAGAAGAAGATGATCAGCAGCAGGCCCCACCAGAAGATCGGCATCGAATAGCCGGTCAGCGCCACGCCCATGGTGGCCTGGTCGAACCAGGAACCGCGCTTGACGGCGGCGAAAATGCCGGCGGGAATACCGATCACGATGGCGATGATGAGGGCGACGGTGGCGAGTTCGAGCGTCGCCGGGAACAGCGTCATGAATTCGCCGAAAACCGGCCGCTTCGTGGAGAGCGAGATGCCGAAATCGCCGGACAGGACGTTCACGATGTAATCGAAATACTGAACGACATACGGGCGGTTGAAGCCGAAGCGTTCGATGAGTTCTGCATAGCGTTCGGGGCTTACGCCGCGCTCGCCTGCCATAGCGAGGATCGGGTCGCCGGGCAGAAGCCTTACGAAGGCAAAGGCCGCCAGCGAGATGCCGAAGATGGTTGGCACGATGAGCGCCAGTTTGTGGAGTAGATAGCGGAACATGGACCTTAATAAAACGGCGGCGCTGAAAGTCCAGCGCCGCCGTTCCCTATTTAGCGTTTGAAGCCTTATTCGGTGACGTCAACACCGTCGAAACGGTGGATGCCGAGCGGATCCATGGCGAAACCGACGACCTTCTTGTTCATCGGCATGAACACCTTGGAGTGCGCAATCGTCAGCCACGGGGCTTCCTTCTTGAACACTTCCTGGGCCTTCTCATAGATCTTGGTGCGTTCGGCGACGTCCGTGGTGGCCTTGCCCTTCTGCAGCAGGTCCTCGAACTCCTTGTTGCACCAGATCGCGTAGTTGGACTGGCCGATGGCCGAGCAGCCGAGCAGGAACAGGAAGTTGTCCGGGTCGCCGTTATCGCCGGTCCAGCCGAGCTGGAAGGCGCCGTCACGATCCTTGGCCTTGCCGCGTTCGCGGTATTCGGTCCACTCATAGGAGACGATCTCGGCCTTGACGCCGACCTTGGCATAGTCAGCCTGGATCAGCTCCGCGACGCGCTGGGCGTTCGGGTTGTACGGACGCGACACCGGCATCGCCCAGATCTTCATCTTGAGATCCTTGACGCCTGCTTCGGCCAGCATCTTCTTGGACGCTTCAGGATCGTACTGATCGTCCTTGATGTCCTTGTTGTAGGACCACATCGTCGGCGGGATCGGGTTGACGGCCACCTGGCCGGCGCCCTGATAGACCGCGTCGATGATCGCCTGCTTGTTGACGGCCATGTTGAGGGCCTTGCGGACCTCGACCTTGTCGAACGGCGCGACGGTCGTGTTGTAGGCCATGTAGCCGATGTTCAGGCCTTCCTGCTCGGCAACGTGGAGGTTGGTATCAGCCTTCAGGCCGGCGATGTCCGCCGGGGCCGGATAGGACATGATATCGCACTCGCCGGCCTTCAGCTTCTGTGCGCGGACCGCCGGGTCCGTGGTGATCGCGAAGATCAGGTCGTCGATCTTCTGGCGGCCGCCGAAATAGCCGTCCCAGGCCTGATAGCGGATGACCGCGTCAACCTGGTAGTCGACGAACTGGAACGGGCCGGTGCCGACGGGCTTCTGCGAGAACTGCTGCAGCGTGCCGGCCTTCTGGAGCTGGTCGGCATATTCCTTCGACACGATCGAGGCGAAGTCCATGCCGAGGTCGGGCAGGAAGGCGACTTCCGGCTTGTTCAGCACGAACTTGACGGTGTGGTCGTCGACCACGACGATTTCCTTGAGCAGGTCCGGGAAGCCCATGCCGGCGAAGTATTCCCAGCCGGTGCCGGCCAGGTAGCTGTACCACGGGCTGTCCTTCTTCCACTGGCGCTCGAAGGAGAACTTGACGTCTTCGGCGGTGAGTTCACGGGTCGGCTTGAACCAATCGGTGGTCTGGAACTTCACGCCCTTGCGCAGCTTGAAGGTGTATTCCTTGCCGTCGTCGGAAACGGTCCAGCTCTCGGCGAGGCCGGGCGAGATGGTGGTCTTGCCATGGTCGAATTCGACCAGACGCGAATAGATGGTGCGCGACGATGCGTCGAAGTCGTTGCCGCCGCTCCACGGCGACGGATCGAAGCCTGCCGGCGACGCTTCGGAGCAGTAAACCAACTGCTTGGCGTTCGCCACGCCACCAATGACGGTTGCGGCCAGCAACGCGGCCGCAAAAGTCAGTTTCGTTTTCATTGAGCACTCCCTGGTGTTCTGCCAAGCCCCTCTATAGGCTCGCGAAGCGCGCATATAAGCACCGTTTTTGTGGTATTGGAACTCCCTGTCTGCCTAGCAGGCCGGTTTGGGAATGAAATTCTATCAGACTTGAAAATTGCGATATAAATGTTTCGCTATTTGCTTATCACGGGAATGTGAAAGCCTGTATCTTTCGTTGAGGTGCAAAAACCTCCTACGACCCATTCGGGCAAAAAAGGACGCGCCCAGCGGGCTATAGGCATCGCGTCGCAGAATCCTGCCCGGGTGCCGTTGGGGCAAGACTTGCACGGCGATGAATTGTCGCAATACATAGTCGACAGAAGGGTTTTCAGCGCCAATCGGCGTCGGTCGCATCGCACAAGCCCCCACCCAAGAGGGGCCTGGCCGGCCCAGCTATCGTCCAGGGAGGAGCACGTGGTGAAGGCAGCGAAGACGACGGGTGCGACGAAGGCAGCGAGCAAGGCGCCAGCCGCCGCAGCGAAAGCGCCGGTGAAAGCGAAGGCCGCGGCGGGAAAACCCGCCGTCAAGGCAGCGCCGCCCAAGACGACTGCAGCCAAGGCGACCAGTGCAGGTAAGGCCGCGCCCGCCGCAAAGCCGGCATCGAAGCCCACGGCACCCAAGGCAGTGTCCGCAAAGTCCACCAAGACCGCTCCTGTGGCATCTTCGGCCCAGTCATCCAGGAAGGCGGCTTCGGCGAAAGCGCCAGCCAAGCCCACGGCCGCCAAAACCGTCTCCGCGAAACCTGTCGCTCCGGCCAAGCCGGTTACGGCCCCGACAAAAACCTCGACCGCGAAGGCACCGGCAAAGGCCGTCGTAGCCAAGGCCGAAACGGCTCCGGCAAAACCGGCCCCAGCGGTGAAGAAAGCGGCGGCGCCGGCGAAAAAACCGGCCAAGACCGCAGCCTCGAAACCAGTCCCTGCCAAGACCGCGCCGCCGGCGGTTGCCGCTGCCGCGAAACGGCCTGCGAAGAAGGCGGCAGCGAAGTCCAAACCGCAGCAGGCGAAGGCTGCTGCAAAGACCGATGCGGCGAAGGTTACAGCCGCGCCCAAGGCCCCGGTGAAGGCCGCCGGCAAGGCTCCGGCAAAGGCTGCCAAGACAGCGAAGCCTGCTGCCAAACCTGCGAAGACCACCGCTGCCGCGGCCAGCGCGAAGGAGCTGCCAAAGGCGATCGCGGCACTGGCCGCCGGCCAAGCGGCAAAACCCTGGCTCGCCAGCTACCCGAAAAACATCCCGGCCGAACTCGGACCGATGCCGGCGGCTTCGATCGGCGATTTCCTGGTCGACACCTGCCGGCAGTTCGCCAGCCGTCCTGCCTACACCTGCATGGGCAAGACGCTGACCTATGCCGAGCTCGAGCGGCTTTCGGCCGGGTTCGGCGCTTATCTGCAATCGCTCGGCCTCAAGCCGGGGGCCCGCGTCGCGTTGATGATGCCGAACGTTTTGCAGTATCCTGTGGCGATGATGGCGGTGCTGCGGGCCGGTTACATCGTCGTCAACGTCAACCCGCTCTACACGCCGCGCGAGCTTGAGCACCAGCTGAAGGATTCCGGCGCCGAGGCGATCGTCATCCTGGAGAATTTCGCCACCACCTTGCAGGCGGTCATCGCCCGCACCCAGGTCAAGCATGTCGTCGTCGCGTCGATGGGCGAATTGCTGGGCGGCCTCAAGGGCGCGATCGTCAATTTCGTCGTACGGCGGGTGAAGAAGATGGTGCCGGCCTGGTCGCTACCGGGGCATGTGCGCTTCGGCGCCGCGCTGCGCGCCGGCCAGGGCATGAGCCTGAAGCCGGTCAAGGTTGTGCTCTCCGACGTCGCCTTCCTGCAATATACCGGCGGCACCACCGGCGTCTCGAAAGGGGCGACGCTGCTGCACTCCAACATCCTGGCCAATGTCGCCCAGAACGCGCTGTGGACCGAGGACGCTTATGTTTTGAAGCCGAGGCCGGCACAGGTGATCAACATCTGCGCGCTGCCGCTCTATCACATCTTCGCGCTGACGGTGAACGCGATGATGGGCATGCAGATGGGCGCGCATTGCATCCTCATCCCCAACCCGCGCGACATTCCCGGCTTCGTCAAGGAACTGCAGAAATACCCGTTCAACATCTTCCCGGGCCTCAACACGCTGTTCAACGCGCTCCTCAACAACGAGGATTTCCGTAAGCTCGACTTCAAGCCGCTGATCCTGACGCTGGGCGGTGGCATGGCGGTGCAGAAGGCTGTGGCGGATCGCTGGAAGGCGTTGACCGGCGGCGCCATCACGGAAGGATACGGCCTGTCCGAGACATCGCCCGTGGCGACGGCCAACAAGTTCAGCGCCGGCGACTACACGGGAACCATTGGTCTGCCGTTGCCGTCGACGGAAATCGCGATCCGTGACGAGGATGGCAATACGCTGCCCTTCGGCGAGGTCGGCGAGATCTGCATCAGAGGCCCGCAGGTCATGGCCGGCTACTGGAACCGTCCCGACGAGACCGCGAAGGTGATGACGGCCGACGGCTTCTTCAAATCCGGCGACATGGGCTTCATGGACGACAAGGGCTACACCAAGATCGTCGACCGCAAGAAGGACATGATCCTGGTTTCCGGCTTCAACGTCTATCCGAACGAGCTGGAGGACGTGGTGGCGCAGCACCCTGGCGTGCTGGAAGTGGCCGCTATCGGCGTGCCGGACGAGCATTCGGGCGAAGTGCCGAAATTGTTCGTCGTCAAGAGGGACCCGGGGCTGACCGTCGAGACGCTGCTCGCCTATTGCCGCGAGAACCTGACCGGCTACAAGCGGCCGAAATATATCGAGTTCCGCACCGAGTTGCCGAAAACCAATGTCGGCAAGATCTTGAGGCGCGAACTGCGCGGATAGTTCCGGCTGAGATCGGGCTCGCGGCGCGGCTGTTCGCGCGGGGGCAGCGTGCCGTTTCGAGGCTGCGGTTGCCGTGGTTGCGGGCCATGGTGCCGGCATGCGAAGTTGCCGGCATTACCGATGGAGATTCGCCGATGGTGCCGAGAACGTCCGCTCTGGTCCTGCTGCTGCTTCTGGCTGGCTGCGCCGGCGATTACTCGCTGGTATCGCGGCAGGACGCCGACCTGCAGTCGTCGCTGCAATACGACAAGGTCGAATGCAAGCAACTGATCGCGCAGCGCGATGGCCTCGCCAAGGCGAATGGGCTGACGTCGAACGCCAAACCGGTCTTCGCTGAAACGCCGCTCGGCCTCGGCCCAGTGCTGCCGGACATCCGGTCGGCCAAGCGGCAATCATCCGACAAGGCCTCCGCCCAGATCGATGCGATGAACCGCTCGCTGATCCGGCGTCAGTGCATCCCGAAGCCGGCCACGACTTGATCGGGACGGCTTCTGCCCAAAAGTCCAGCGTCTGAAGCGGTGTGCTGCGGCTCGGACCGGGCTGGAAAAGCCTAGTAGCCGGCGGCGCGGTCGACCGTGTTTTGCAGAGCCTCGCCGCGCTCCACGGCTGCCATCTGAGCCAGCATGGTCGGCACCAGGTGATTGGGGTCCGACGTGGCGGCCGCATGCGGCGTCACATAGACCTTCGGGTGGCTCCATAGCGGGCTTGTCTTGGGCAGCGGCTCCACCTCGAACACGTCGAGGCTTGCCTCCTTCAGGGTGCCGTCGTCCAGCGCGCGCAGAATGTCGGCATCCTTCTGCAGGCGGCCGCGGCCGGCATTGATCAGCACGGCGCCGCCGAGCCCGTTGCGTCGCCGCAATTCCTTCAGCAGGCCGTAGTTGACGATGCCCTGGGTGGTCGGCGTCAAGGGCAGAAGCACGACCAGGATATCGGTGGCGTTGAGGAAGGGGATCAGCCCGTTGTCGCCAGCATAGGTGGTCACACCCTCCATCGGCCGCACGGAGCGCGACCAGCCATTGACACGAAAGCCCAGCGACAAAAGCACCGAGGCGGCCGCACGGCCGAGCGTGCCCAGCCCCATGATGCCGACCGAAATATCGTTGGCCGGCCGTTGTTGCGGCTCGTGCCAGGTCTTCTTCTGTTGCTGGTGGCGATAGAGCATGCCCTGGCGGTGATGGTCGAGAACGCGCCAGACCACATATTCGGTCATGTACTGGGTGAGGTTGTCGGCCACCACCTTGACGATCGGCACGTTGGGCAGGCCGGGATCGTTGAAGATATGGTCGACGCCGGCGCCGATCGAAAAGATGGCGCGCAGATTGGGCAGGCCGGCAAGCAGGTTCGGCTTGTGTTTCCACACCACCGCATAGGTGATCGACGGGTCGTCCTTGCCGGCCGGCTCGGTCACCACGTCGCGTTCGGCCGAAAGAAGCTCATGCCAGCGCTGCGGGTGGAACCCGGTGACGGAAAGCAGGATGCGGCCTTTGTCCAGAACAGGCATTCTTTCTTCTTCCCCCGAATATGTGCTGAGGCCCGACCGCTATTCGCTGACGGCGCCGAGCGGCGCGGTCTCGATGCGGAAGGCGGCCGAGATCAGGGCCTTAGTATACTCGGTCTGCGGCCGCTCGAAAATTTGTTCTGATGGTCCAGCCTCGACCACCTTGCCGTTGCGCATGACAATGACGTCGTTGGCGAGCGCCCGGATCACCTTCAAATCGTGGCTGATGAACAGATAAGCGAGGTTATGCTTGGCCTGCAGGCTGCGCAGCAGATCCACAACCTGCGCCTGCACGCTCATGTCGAGCGCCGAGGTCGGTTCGTCCAGCATGACGAAGCGCGGCTTCAGCACCATGGCACGCGCGATCGCCACGCGCTGGCGCTGGCCGCCGGAGAATTCGTGCGGATAGCGGAAGCGCGTCGTGGGATCGAGCCCGACCTCGGTCAACACGTCGACCACACGCGTGTCGCGTTCGTCGGGCGTCAGCTTCGGCTCGTGGATCTTCAGCCCTTCCTCGATGATCTCTGCTATCGACATGCGCGGGCTGAGCGAGCCGAATGGATCCTGGAAGACGATCTGCAATTCGCTGCGCAGCGGTCGCATGGCGCCGAACGAAAGCTTGTTGATGTCGCGGCCGTCGAACTGGATCGCGCCGGTGGACGAGATCATGCGCGACAGCGCCAGGCCGAGCGTCGTCTTGCCGGAGCCGGATTCGCCGACCACGCCCAGTGTCTGGCCGGCGCGCACGGTGACATCGATGCCGTCCACCGCCTTCACGTGATCGACCGTCTTGCGGAAGAAACCCTGCTTGATCGGGAACCAGACCTTGATGTCGTTGCCGCGCATGACCGCCTTGGCCGTCTCGTCGGCGACCGGCGGCCGGCCTTTCGGTTCGGCGGCAAGCAGATGCCGCGTATAGGCATGCTGCGGATTGGCGAAGATTTCCCTGGTCGGGCCGGTCTCCACGATCTTGCCCTTGGTCATGACGCAGACGCGGTCGGCGATCTTGCGCACGATGCCGAGATCGTGGGTGATGAACAGCATCGACATGCCGTTCTTCTGCTTGAGCCTGGCCAGCAATTCGAGGATCTGCGCCTGCACCGTCACGTCGAGCGCCGTGGTCGGCTCGTCGGCGATCAGGAGTTGCGGTTCGTTGCCGAGCGCCATGGCGATCATGACGCGCTGGCGCTGGCCGCCGGACAGCTGGTGCGGATAGGCGTCGAGCCGTTTTTCCGGCTCGCGGATACCGACCTCGTTGAGCAGTTCCACGGTGCGCTTGCGTGCCTGCGCCTCGCCCATGCCCTGGTGCGTTCTGAGGATCTCGCCGATCTGCCGCTCGATCGTGTGCAGCGGATTGAGCGAGGTCATCGGCTCCTGGAAGATCATGGTGATCTTGTTGCCGCGCACGCGCCGCAGCTGCCGCTCGTCCAGCGAAAGCAGATCCTCGCCGCCGAACAGGATCTGCCCCGACGGATGGCTGGCGGGCGGATAGGGCAGAAGCTTCAGCACCGACAGCGCCGAAACCGACTTGCCGGAGCCGGATTCGCCGACCAGCGCTACGGTTTCGCCCTTGGCGATGTCGAAGGAAATGTGGTCGACGGCGGTCGAGACCTTGCCGCCTTGCAGGAAGGCAACCGAAAGGTCGCGGACGGAAAGAAGAGGGGTCTCGCTCACTTGAACGTCTTCCTCGGATCGAAGGCGTCGCGGGTCGCTTCGCCGATGAAGATCAGCAGCGACAGCATCAGCGAAATGACGACAAAGCCGGACAGGCCGAGCCAGGGTGCGTTGAGGTTGCGCTGGCCTTGCTTCAGCAGTTCGCCGAGCGAGGCCGAGCCGGGCGGCAGGCCGAAACCGAGGAAATCGAGCGACGTCAGCGTCGAGATCGAGCCGTTGAGGATGAAAGGCAGGAAGGTCAGCGTCGCCACCATGGCGTTGGGCAAGAGGTGGCGGAAGATGATGGTGTGGTTCGGCACGCCGAGCGCGCGGGCCGCGTTGACATATTCGAAGTTGCGGGCGCGCAGGAATTCGGCGCGCACGACACCGACGAAGGCGACCCAGGAGAACAACAGCATCAGGCCGAGCAGGATGAAGAAGCCCGGCGGCAGCACCGCCGCCACGATGAGCAGCAGATAGAGCACCGGGATGGCCGACCAGATTTCGATGAAACGCTGGAACAGGAGGTCGACCCAGCCGCCGAAATAGCCCTGAATGGCGCCCGCCGAGACGCCGATCAACGCCGAGCCGATGGTCAGTATCAGGCCGAACAGCACCGAAATGCGGAAGCCGTAGATGACGCGCGCCAGCACGTCGCGGGCCTGGTCGTCGGTGCCGAGCCAGTTCCAGTTGCCGACGACGCAGTCCGGGTCGGCTGCCTTCTGCGGATATTGCACGCAGCGTTTGTCGGCGCTGTATTGCCAGGAAGGCTTGGCGGGCGCCGCCTCCGGCACGGCGTTGTTGACGGTGCGATAGGAGTAGCGGATCGGCGGCCAGATCATCCAGCCATTGGCGTTGATCTCGTCGCGGATGACCGGGTCGCGATAGTCGGTGACGGCATAGAAACCGCCGAACTTCTCTTCCGGATAGGCGACCAGCACCGGGAACAGGATCTCGCCCTTGTAGGAGGCGATGATCGGCTTGTCGTTGGCGATGAACTCGGCGAACAGCGACAGCACGAACAGGACGAGGAAAATCCACAACGACCAGTAGCCGCGCCGGTTGGCCTTGAAGTTGGCCCAGCGGCGCTGGTTGAGCGGGGAGACGCGCGGTCGCGCCACCGGTGCGACCTCGGCGACGGGATTGGCAGCACGTTCGGCTGTCATACGTCCCTCCGCTCGAAGTCGATGCGCGGATCGATCCAGGTGTAGGTCAGATCGGAGATCAGGCTGATGAACAGGCCGATCAGGGACATGATGTAGAGATTGGCGAAGACGACCGGATAGTCGCGGTCGACCACCGATTTGAAGCCGAGCAGGCCGAGCCCGTCGAGCGAGAAGATGTTTTCGATGAGCAGTGAGCCGGAGAAGAAGGCCGAGATGAAGGCGCCTGGAAATCCGGCGATGACGATCAGCATGGCGTTGCGGAAGACATGGCCATAAAGCACCTGTCGCTGCGACAGGCCTTTCGCCCGTGCGGTCACCACATACTGCTTGCGGATTTCCTCGAGAAACGAGTTCTTGGTCAAAAGCGTCGTCGTGGCGAAGGCCGACAGCACCATGGCCGTCAGCGGCAGAGCGAGGTGCCAGAAATAGTCCAGGATGCGGTGCGGCCAGCTCAGCTGGTCCCAATTGTCGGAGGTCAGCCCGCGCAGCGGGAACCAGTCCCAGAACGAGCCGCCGGCGAACAGGATCATCAACAGGATGCCGAACAGGAAGCCCGGAATGGCGTAGCCGATGATGACGATGGCGCTGGTCCAGGTGTCGAAGGGCGAGCCGTCCTTCACCGCCTTGCGGATGCCGAGCGGGATCGAGATCAGGTAGGAAAGCAGGGTGATCCACAGGCCGATCGAGATCGAAACCGGCATCTTTTCAAGGATCAGGTCGACCACCGAAATGTCGCGGAAATAGCTGTCGCCGAAATCGAAGCGGGCATAGTTCCACAACATCAGCCCGAACCGCTCCAGCGGCGGCTTGTCGAAGCCGAACTGCTTCTCCAGCTTGGCGATGAATTCGGGATCGAGGCCCTGCGCGCCGCGGTATTTCGAACTCACGTCGCCGGCAACGTCGAAATTGGTGCCGCCGAGATCGCCGCCACCCCCGCCACCCAGCCGGTCGCTGGCGCTGCCGCCCTGGTTGGTCAGCTTGGCGATGACCTGCTCGACCGGTCCGCCAGGCGCGAACTGCACCACGGCGAAGGAAATCGCCATGATGCCGAACAGCGTCGGGATCATCAGCAGCAGGCGGCGCAGGATATAGGCGCCCATCAGGCTCTGCCTCGCGGGTCGCTGTGTCGGATGCCGTTCAAACCGTCAGGCTTTGCCAATCTTCGCCGCCTTGTCCTTATCCAGCCACCAAAGCGTCTCCACCGGGAAGGCATAGTCCGGTTTCGGCTCCTTGAAGCCGAACATGTCCCAGAACGCCACCCAGTGATTCGCGTTGAGATAGTTTGGAATCCAGTCGTGCCGCGCGCGCAAGACCCGATCGAGCGCGTGCATGGCAACGACCAGGCTTTGCCGGTCCTTGGCAACACCAACCGCGTCGATCAGTGCGTCGACGGCCGGGTCCGCGACGCCGGCGTAGTTCCGGGTGCCTGGCATCGCGGCACTGCGCGAATGGAAGAACTGTTCCATGTCGTCCTTCGTCGGCGTCGGTGAAAACTGAAACGCGACCACGACCAGGTCGAAATCGAACGCCGAAAGGCGCCGCTGATATTGCGGCGTGTCGACGATGCGGAAGGTGGCGTCTATGCCGATGGCGCGCATATTTTCGACGAAAGGCGAGAGGACGCGCGAAAACACCTCCTCGTCGGTCAGCAATTCCAGGGTCAGCGTTTCGCCCTTGTCGTTCTGGACAAAGGCGCCATTACGCTTCCAGCCGGCTTCGGCGAGCAGCCTTGACGCGGTGCCGAGCATCTTGCGGTCTCGGCCCGAACCGTCGGAGACCGGCTGCATCACCGCCTCGCCGAATGCTTCTTCAGGAACCTTGCCACGCAACGGCTCCATCAAGGCGAGTTCGGCGGCGGTCGGCTTGCCTTCGGCGCGATAATCGGAAAGTTCGAACAGCGATTGCGAGCGCTGGTAGAGACCGTAGAAGAAGTTCCGCTGCGTCCACTCGAAGTCGAAGCAGAAGCCGATCGCCTCGCGCACCTTGATGTCGTGAAAACGGTCGCGACGCTGATTGAGCGCCATGGCCTGCATGCGCGGCCGTTTCTCGGTCGGGAACTCGCGCTTGACGACCCTGCCTTCCTTGACGGCCGGAAAATCATAGTCGATCGCCCAGCTGCGCGAGACGGATTCCTCGCGAAAGAAGACGTCGCCTTTCTTGAGAGCCTCGAAATTGGCGCGGCGTTCGAGATAAAAATCGATGCGGATACGGTCGAAATTGTTCTGGCCGCGATTTACCGGCAAGTCCTTGCCCCAATAATCGGCGACGCGCTCATATTCGATGGTCTGGCCGGCAGCCACCTTGCCGACCCTGTAGGCGCCGGAGCCAAGCAACGGACGCATGCCGCCCTTGAACCCATTGGCCTCGATATCGGCCTTGGACAGGATCGGAAAGCCAATCAGCGAGAGGATGAGACGTTCGGTCTGTTTGCCGTCGAAAACCAGGCGCAGCGTCTGCTTGTCGTCGGCGATGGCATCAGCGAGATGCGCGAGCGGAATGGAGAAATCCGGAGCGCCGTCCGTCTTCAGAAGCTTGTAGCTGAAAGCGGCATCTTCCGCGGTGAGCGGCGAACCGTCGTGGAAACGCGCTTCGGGCCTGAGCTTGAAGGTGAAGGAATTGCGGTCAGGTGCAATCGTCACCGTCTCGGCGACCAGACTGTACGATGAATCGGGCTCGTCCAGCGCCGATGCCATGAGCGAATCGAAGCACAGTTCCATCCGGGGCGGCGCGTCGCCCTTGAGAATGAACGAATTCAGCGTGTTGAAGGTCTGCGGGTTCTGGTTGAACACCCAGCTGGACGGCGCGAAGTTGAACGTGCCGCCCTTCGGAGCGTCCGGGTTCACATAGTCGAAGTTCTTGAAACTGACCGCATATTTGAGGTCGCCGAAGGCAGAGAGCCCGTAAAGGGGTGTTTGTGTCGGGCTGGCGGCGAAGACCCGGCTCGGCAGAAGTGTCGCTGCGGCGGTCGCTGCGCCAAGCGCCAGCACTTCGCGGCGGGAAGGGCCCGCCATCAATTGAGGCCCTTGTATTTGGCGGCCAGCGCCTTTTCCTTATCGACGTCGATCCACCAGGAATCGAGATCCGGCCCGACATAGGTCGGCTGCTTGTCGGGAATGCCGAATTTGTTCCAGTAGGCCAGCCATACATTCGGGCGCGAAAACTGTGGCACCACGTAGAAATTCCACAACAGCACGCGGTCGAGCGCCCGGGTCGCGGCAACCTGATCTTCCCGGTTGGAAGCGAAGATAACGCGATCGACCAGCGCATCGACGACCGGATCCTTGATGCCGGAATAATTGCGCGAACCGGGCGAGTCGGCTGCCTTTGACGACCAGTAATCGCGCTGCTCGTTGCCGGGGGAGTCCGATTGCGGCAGCACCACGGTCGTCATGTCAAAGTCGAAATTGCGGACGCGGTTGACGTACTGGCTGCTGTCGACGAAGCGCAGCGTGGCGACGATGCCGATCTTGCGCAGCATGGCGACATAGGGATTGAGCGTCGCCTCGGCGCCTTGCCGGAAGTCGAGAATCTCGAAGGCGAAGGGCTGGCCGGTCTTGGTGTTGACCATCTTGCCGTCCTTGATCGCCCATCCTGCCTGGGCGAACAGGTCCACGGCGGCCTTCAACACCTTGCGCTCGGCCTGCGGCGTATCGAAGGCGGGGATCTTGAATTCGTCAGTAAAGAGCTTCGGCGAAAGCTTGTCCTTGTATTGATTGAGGATTTCCAGCTCCTTGCCCTGTGGCAGGCCGCTGGAGGCCAGCTCCTCGCTGCCGATGAAGTAGCTGGTGATGCGGGTGTTCAGCCCGAAGGACTGGGTGCGATTGATGGTGTCGAAATCGTAGAGATAAGACAGCGCCTGGCGCACGTGCCGATCCTGGAACAGCGGCCGGCGTGTGTTGATTCCGAAACCCTGCATGCGTTGCAGCGAGGTGGCCTTGAACTCCTTCTTGATGACGTCGCCGGCTTTCAGTGCCGGGAAGTCGTATTTTGTCATCCAGCCTCGGGCGCTGTTTTCAGCGTTGATGTCTTCCAGCCCGCCCTTGGTGAAGGCAAGCCAGGCAGCGCTGTCATCGAGAAAATAGACATAGCGCTTGGTGTCGAAATTCTCGCGGCCGATCTTCACCGGCAGTTTGGCTCCCCAGTAATCGGGAACCCGTTCCCAGACGATTTCGGCGCCGGCCTTGAAGCTTTTCACCCTGTAGGCAGCGGAGCCGAGCGGAATTTCCAGCGTCGGCTTGGTCACGTCGCGCTTGTTGCCCTTGGCGTCCGTGCCTTCCCACCAATGCTTCGGCAGGATGGCAAGGTCGCCCATGATCTTGGGCAGTTCGCGGTTGCCCTTCTGGTTGAAGCGGAATTCCACCTCGCGGTCGCCGACCGCCACCGCCTCGGTGACGTTGTCGAAATAGCGGTTGTACATCGGGCTGTTCGCCTTCAGCACGTTGAACGACCAGATTACGTCGTCGACGGTGATCGGCTTGCCGTCGTGCCATTTCGCGCGCGGATCGAGGCGGTAGGTGGCTGACGAATAGTCCGCCGGGTATTTGTAGGCTTCCGCGACCAGCGGATGGCTGACGCTGCCTTCGTCGATCGCCTGTTCCATCAGCGTGTCATAAAGCAGGCCGCCGCCGAACGCCGCGAAGCCAGCTGCCGGCGAGCCTTGAACGATGTAGGGATTGAAGCTGTCGAAGCTGCCCACGACGGTCGAATTCAGCGTGCCGCCTTTGGGCGCGTCAGGATTGACGAAGTCGTAGCGCTGGAAATTCTCGCCGTATTTCGATTCGCCGAGCAGCGAGGATGTGGTGCGCCATTCGTCGGCCGATGCCGCCTGGATGCCGATGACAAGGGCGGCACCCGCCGCCAGGAACTTCAAGGGCATACCGAGCCGGAAACGCTGCATTCGTGATCCTTCTGCCTATGGCTGGCGGTTCGTGCCGGCACTTTAGCTTATTCGCGGTCAGCCGAAACCGGCGGAGACCAGCTTCTTGCCCGCGAACAACAAAAAAGCCGGGGTGAACCCGGCTTTTTCGTGATCATTGCTAGGATAAATCCGTCACTGCGCGGGCTTTGCCTCGGCCGGCTTGGCATCCGCCGGGGCGGAAGCAGGCGTGGCTGCCGGCGCGGCACCGGCTTCCGGCAGCGCTGCCGGGCTGTCGGAAAGCGTGCGCAGATAGGCAAGCAGGTTACCGCGGTCCTCGTCCTTGGGCAGGCCGGCGAAGCCCATGGCGGTGCCCTTCACGAAGCCCTTCGGCGAAGTCAGGAAATGGTTGAGGTTCTCGAAGCTCCACTTGGTATCGCCACCCTTGGCGAAATCCTTCATGCCGGCCGAATAGGCGAAGCCTTCATGATGGGCAACCGGGCGGTTGACGATGTCCCACAGGTCCGGACCGACCTTGTTGGGGCCGCCCTTTTCGCCGCTGTGGCAGGCCTGGCACTTCTTGAAAACGGCGGCACCGGCGTCGGCAGTGCCCGCGGCCAGAAGCTCGGCGACCGGCTTGGCGGCCTTGACTTCCTTGGCGCCACCACCGGCTGCTTCGGGCTCAGCCGCCTCGATCGTGAAGCCGGGCTTCGCGGGCTTGGGTGCGGCGAACAGCGAGTCGGAGACGATACCGACCGAGAAGACCACGAACACGGTTCCCAGCAGGCCGGCCAGTATCTTGTTGACTTCGTTGGAATCCATGCACCCCAGCTCCCTTTTCCGGCGGACCGTTCCGTCCTTCCGGCCGTCGGTATCGAGACCCTCCCCGTCGAGGGGGCCAAATCGGGCGGAAACTAGGTCTTTTGCTATTCGGTTGCAACACCTATAAGGGCGCTTCCAGTGAGACCTTTTGCCACTTTCCGCCTTACCCATCCCAGTTCCGCGTCATCCATGTCCACCTTGATCCTGATTCCGGCCCGCATGGCCTCCACCCGTCTGCCGGGCAAGCCGCTGGCCGACATAGCCGGCAAGCCGATGATCGTTCATGTCGCGGCCCGCGCCGCCGAGGCGGGGCTCGGCCGTGTCGCGGTGGCGACCGACACCGAGGCGGTGGCACAGGCCGTTCGCGCCCATGGCTTCGAGGCGGTGATGACCCGCGCCGACCACCAGTCCGGCTCGGACCGCATCTTCGAGGCGCTGACCGCGCTTGATCCGAAAGGCGAGGTCGAGACGGTCGTCAACGTGCAGGGCGACCTGCCGACCATCGAGCCGGGCATCATCGGCGCTGCGTTGAAGCCATTCGAGGACAGCGCGGTCGACATCGCCACGCTTGGCGTCGAGATCACGCGCGCGGAAGAAAAGACCAACCCGAATGTGGTCAAGATCGTCGGCTCGCCTCTGTCCGGAACCCGGCTCAGGGCGCTCTATTTCACCCGCGCCACCGCCCCATGGGGGGAAGGCCCGCTCTATCACCACGTGGGGCTCTATGCCTATCGCCGCGCCGCGCTGGAGCGCTTTGTTGCGCTGAAACCGTCGGCGCTCGAGCAGCGCGAGAGCCTCGAGCAACTGCGCGCGCTGGAGGCCGGCATGCGCATCGACGCCGAAATCGTCCGCTCGGTCCCGCTTGGCGTCGATACGCCCGAGGATCTGGAACGCGCGCGCGAAATACTGTCACACTGAAGGTTGAAGCATGTCTCCTGCCCCCACCAACCGCATCTCTTTCCAGGGCGAACCGGGCGCCAATTCCGACACCGCCTGCCGCAACATGTTCCCGACGATGGAACCGCTGCCCTGCCCGACCTTCGAGGATGCGTTCAACGCGGTGGAAAGCGGCAAGGCCGATCTCGCCATGATCCCGATCGAGAACACCATCGCCGGGCGCGTCGCCGACATTCATCACCTTCTGCCGGAATCGAAACTGCACATCATCGGCGAATATTTCCTGCCGATCCATTTCCATCTGATGGTGCTGCCCGGCGTCCAGCGCGCCGAGATCAAGACCGTGCATAGCCATATCCATGCGCTTGGCCAGTGCCGCAAATACATCCGCAAGAATGGCTGGAAGCCGGTGGTGGCCGGCGATACCGCCGGCTCCGCCAAGCAGGTGGCGGCCATAAAGGACCGCACCATGGCGGCGCTGGCGCCACGGCTCGCCGCCTCCCTCTATGGGCTCGATATCCTGGAAGAGAATGTCGAGGATACCGATTCCAACGTCACGCGCTTCGTCGTGCTGACCAAGTCGAAGCAATGGGTGGAACGCCCCTCGCCCGACGCCAAGATGATGACGACCTTCATCTTCCGCGTGCGCAACGTGCCGGCCGCGCTCTACAAGGCCATGGGCGGTTTCGCCACCAACGGCGTCAACATGACCAAGCTGGAGAGCTATCAGCTGGGCGCCTTCACCGCGACGCTGTTCTACGCCGACATCGAGGGACATCCGGAGGACCCGGGCGTGAAGAACGCGCTGGAGGAGCTGCGCTTCTTCTCCAAGGAAGTGCGCATCCTCGGTGTCTACCCGGCCAGCGATTCGCGCGAGCAGTGGAAAGTGGCGGACTGAGGTCCTGCCACTAGGGCAGCACGGCTTCCGCTTCGATCTCGATCAGCCATTCCGGCAAGGACAGTCCGGTGACGATGATCCAGGACGAGGGTGGCGGATTGCTTGGGAAAGCGCGGCGTAGTGCTTCTGTGATCGGCCTCTGATCGTCCCGCGCCGCCTCGGCGATGTAGATGCGCAGCATCACCACATGCGAAAGATCGCCACCCGCCTGCTTCAGCAGATAGTCGATATTGTCGAGCGCTTTAACGGTTTGCGCGCCGATGCCGCCCTCGACGGTCTTTTCGTTCTCGTCGACGCCCACCTGGCCCGAAAGCAGCAGCCTGCGGCCTCCCTCCACCATCATCGCCTGGCTGAAACCATATTGAAGGCTGTCGAACAGCCCGTCGGGATTGATCGTGTGGCGTTGCGTCAAGGCAGGCTCCGGCTGGCAGGTCGATCGAGCGGCCGCGCTCGCGTGGCGGCGGAACCGTCATATCGGAGTGGTGGATGTGGATTTCCAGCCCGGCGGCTCGGTTCGATCATCCAAAACGATACCTGTCACGGGCAGGGCTCGAACGTCAGCTTCGTTGCGCCAGCTGCAATTCAGCCTTCGCTGTCTACCCAGGCCTTGATCAGGTGATGCGCGATGGCGCCGGGCGGCGGCGTCATCAGCCCGTCCGGATGCCTTCGCTCCAGCATCTGCCGCGTCTCCTCGCGCGAGAACCAGCGGCAATCCTCCAATTCGTTGAGATCGGGCTGGATGTCCTCGTTCAGCGCCTCGCCGAAACAGCCGATCATCAACGAATAGGGGAACGGCCAGGGCTGGCTTGCGTGGTAGACAACGCGGCCAAGCCGGATGCCGGCCTCTTCCAGCGTTTCGCGGCGCACGGCGGCTTCGATCGTCTCGCCGGGCTCGATGAAGCCCGCGAGCGAAGAATACATGCCGGGCGAAAAATGCGGGCCGCGGCCGAGCAGGCATCGTTCACGCGACACGGTCAGCATGATCGCCACCGGATCGGTACGGGGAAAATGGTCGGTGCCGCAGGCCGGGCAGTGGCGCCGGTAGCCGCCGGCACGCATTTCGGACGGGTTGCCGCATTTCGAGCAGAAGCGGTGGCTGGCGTTCCATGACAGGAGTGCAGCGCCCTGGGCGAGGGCGCCGAGCGCGGCCTCGTCGATGAGCCCCTGGATGTAGACGGAGCGATGGTCGATCGCCTTGATCGTTTCAGGCAGAGCTTCCGGAACCATCGCCGCCGGCGCCGCCAAGATGGGCGTTCCATCGGAAAAACCGAGCAGAATCGCATCGGCGAGCTGAGTCTCGACGCCCTGGCTCTCGGCCTGGTCGAACCAGGGATCGAAGGCGCCGTCCTTGAGCTTGAGATACAGTCGGCCGTCCCGCATCGGCAGGATGCGGGCGCGGGGGTCGGCCAGCGCAACCGTCACGCAATCGTCGGAACGGTGTTCGGACTGGCGGTCGATATGGTTGCCGGCAAAACCGACGAACTGGCTGGGCTCGCGCAATGGTGCGTCGAACAGGCGGAAGCTCATTGGGGAAACTCGGAGGTCAGGAGGTCGGGGGACTTTGTCCGCGATTTATAGCGCTGCCTTCACCTGTTCGGCAAACCGGTGAAGGTCGGACCGTTTGTAAGGCTCACGCAAGCCGTGGCCCCAGACCGGGCCCGGCCAGCCAGGGTCGCCCTCGTTGCGGGCGATGACATGGAGATGGAGCTGCCGGACGATGTTGCCGAGGGCGCCGGTGTTGATCTTGGTGCAGCCGGTCGCCCGCTTCAGCGCTTGCCCCACCATATTGGCTTCGAAGGTCAGCATCGCCTGGTCGAGCGGCGTCAGGTCATGCAATTCCTCGATGCCGTGCCGTTGTGGCACCAGGATGAGCCAGGGCCAGCGGCAGTCGTTCATGATGCGCAGTTCGCACAGGCCGAGCCACAACAATTGTTCGCTGTCTGCCTCCAACCGGGCATCCAGCGAAAATCCGGCCTTCAGGCCAGGCAGCATCGGCATTCCCCCAGAGGTTTGGAGGAAGGCTAAAACGGCGCAGAGCCCGCCGCAAGCACTTCCTTGCCCTGCCCCAATGATCTGTCATGGCACTCCACCCTTGCATTCCGCCGCCAAATTGCCGATATGGGGGTGGGAGGTTGGTGGTGGACGATCCACTCGCCAACCGGGTCAGGTCCGGAAGGAAGCAGCCCTAACGAGCCCGGAACGGGTCATTGTTCCAGCCTCCCGCCTTCTTCGCCCTTCTCCCGCGGTCCTTCTGTCGCTAACAATGACGACGCGCAGTTCAGCGGGTGAAACTCTTTTGCGGGAACAGGCTCCAGGGAGCATTGAGGGCGGATGAGCGAAGCCGGAAACAAATCCGCACCGGAAAAAGCCCCCGGCGGCTACCGTGTCCTGGCGCGCAAATACCGCCCGTCCAATTTTTCGGAACTGATCGGCCAGGAGCCGATGGTGCGGACGCTGACCAATGCGTTCTCCACCGGCCGTATCGCGCAGGCCTGGATGCTGACCGGCGTACGCGGCGTGGGAAAGACAACCACCGCGCGTATTCTTGCGCGCGCCCTCAACTATAAAACGGCCGAAATAGACCGCCCCTCCGTCGATCTTTCCGTGCCGGGCGAACACTGCCACGCGATCATGGAAGGCCGCCATGTCGATGTCATCGAGATGGACGCCGCCTCCCACACCGGTATCGACGACATTCGCGACATCATCGACCGCGTGCGCTATGCGCCCGTCTCGGCCCGCTACAAGGTCTACATCATCGACGAGGTTCACATGTTGTCGACGCAGGCCTTCAATGGCCTGCTGAAGACGCTGGAAGAGCCGCCGCCGCATGTAAAATTCATCTTCGCCACCACCGAGATTCGCAAGGTGCCGATCACGGTTTTGTCGCGTTGCCAGCGTTTCGACCTGCGCCGCATCGATGCCGCCATGATCAAGGCCGACCTTCGGCGTATCGCCGGGCTCGAACAGATCGAGGTCGAGGACGACGCGCTCGCCATGGTCGCGCGCGCCGCCGAAGGCTCGATGCGCGATGCCCAGTCAATCTTCGATCAGGCGATTGCCCACAGCGCCGGCAATGTCACGGCGGAGGCGGTGCGCTCGATGCTCGGCCTTGCCGACAGGGCCCGTATCGTCGACCTGTTCGAACAGGTCATGAAGGGCGACGTCGCTTCGGCCCTGCAAGGCTTGCGGGCGCTCTACGATGTCGGCGCCGATCCGGCCGCCGTTCTCACCGATCTTGCGGAATTCAATCACCTGGTTACGCGCCTGCGCTTCGTGCCGGGCGCCGCGGACGATGCGGCGCTGAGCGAGGACGAGCGCGTGCGCGGCCTCGAGTTCTCGCAAACGCTCTCCGTGCGCGTGCTGTCGCGCAGCTGGCAGATGCTGCTCAAGGGCATTCCGGAGGTGCAGAACTCCAACCGCCCGGTGAGTGCCGCCGAAATGGTGCTGATCAGGCTTGCCCATGCCGCCGATCTGCCAACGCTCGACGAGGCCTTGAAATCGCTGGAAGCCGGCCTGCCGCTATCGTCCGCGACGGCGCGTGCCAATGGCAGCCCAACTCCCAACGGTGGCGGCAATACAGCCTCCGCTGCTGCAATGGCGTCGACGCGCATGCCGGTTACGTCCGGCGGTGGCCAGACCATGCGGCTCGTCGAGCCTGTCGCCGCGCCGGCCTTTGTGCCCGCACCGGAACCGGTGCAGGAACAGCAGACTGTGTCGGTCAAATCGCTGGCCGACATCGTCTCCCTCGCCGATCAAAACCGCGACATCGCTTTCAAGGTGCTGGTCAAGCGTTATGTCAGGCCGGTGCGATTCGAGCTGGGCCGTATCGACGTGACGCTGACGCCCGACGCTCCGAAGATGTTGCTGAACGACATGACCTCGAAGCTGCGGGCCTGGACCGGCCGCAGCTGGCTGGTGTCGCTGTCGAAGGAAGAGGGCGGCCCGACCATGGCCGAAGCCGAATCCGCGCGGCGTGAAAGCGCCATCTCCGATGCGCGCGCCGATCCGGCCGTGGCAGCGATCCTCGCCCGGTTCCCCGGCGCAAAGATCATCGACGTGCGCATTCCCGATGCCCCCGGTGGCGACGACGCGGACGAAAATCTGCCGTCGGAACCCGTGGCCGACGACGATACCGATATTTGAGAAGGACAAGACGATGAAAGATCTGCTCGGCCTGATGGGCAAGGCAAAGGAAATGCAGGCCAAGTTCCAGACCATGCAGGAGGAGATCGCTGGTCTCGAAGCCACCGGTCAATCCGGTGGCGGTCTGGTCAGCATCACGCTGACCGGCAAGTTCGAGATGAAGGTTTTGAAAATCGATCCGTCGTTGTTGAAGGAAGGCGAGGCCGAAATTCTGGAAGACCTCGTGCTGGCAGCACACAACGACGCCAAGACGAAGGTCGAGCAGGTGATGCAGGAAAAGACCAAGGCTTTGACTGCCGGCCTGCCGCTACCGCCCGGTATGAAACTGCCGTTTTAAGCGGCAAGACAATATACCATAATAATAGCGAGAGAATTGGAACAGAAAATCTTCATCAATTCTCTCGTTCTCGCTTTATTACAGAGTGTAACAATTAGTCATACATTGGTATTAACCCTTCAGTAACAGCTGTGGCACGCCGGTAAAATCCACGAATTGTTCACTCTGTTTGCCAAAGTAAGCCTTTGGCCATCTTTTTGCCCGAAAGTGTCTCATTCTTGCCGCATATCCTGGGGACAAGGCGGCGCGAAAATGAGGGACGTTTGTTGATCGCCAAGCGATGGAAAAGACCGTTCGTTCTGGGAACGGTGGTTCTGGCGCCCCTTTTGTTGGCCGCCTGCAGCCAGACAACCGGTAGCCACGGCATGTCGGTGACCAAATTCACCGATTCGGTCGCGCCGAGCTCCAAGGTTCGCCCCTACCGTTATTCCGCCCGCGATAAGGAATGCCTGTCGCGCGCGATGTTCTTCGAATCGAACCGTTCCAGCCGCGATGGCATGGTCGCCGTCGGCACCGTGGTGATGAACCGCCTGCGGTCCGGCAAGCATGGCAACGACGTCTGCACGGTTGTCGGCGAGCGTGGCCAGTTCGCGCCCGGCGTGATGACGCGCCGCATGAATTCCCGTGCCATGCCGGACGTGCAGGCGGCGGCCGAGGCCGTGCTCAACGGTGAGCGCTCCACCAAGCTGAAGAACTCGATGTACTTCCACACGGCGGGGCTGAAGTTCCCTTACAACAATATGCATTATGTGCTGGTTGCCGGCGGCAACGCCTTCTACGAAAAGCGCGGCCGCAACTGGCAGCCGCTGCCGGACGAGAACCCGGTTGCCATCGCCATGGCGACGCCGGCGGCACCGGTCGTGTCGAGCACGTCGACAGCCACCGCCTTCGCGACGACCAAGGCGACAAAAGCTGCCGTGACCGCGCCCGTGGTGATGGCTTCGGCCGAGCCGGCGCCGTTGCCGGTGATCACCGCTTCGGCTGTGCCGAGCGAACGACCGGCTCCGATCATGGCCTCCGCTTCGATGGCTGAACCGCAGCCGGTGATGTCGTTCCAGTCGACGCCGGACAATACCGACGCCATCGGCGCGCTCATCATGAGCGAGAGCCGTCCGCTGCAATGATCGGCGCGCCGGCCTGACCGGCGTCTCCGTTCGGATGGCGGTTTCCGTCCGCATCGTTGCGGACGCGCGCGGCTTTCAGTTTCAAACCGGCTGGAAAAATCCTACATCGGTGCGATGTCCAAGCGAATCGCCGGTCCCGAGATCGAACGCCTGATCCAGCTTCTGGCCAAGGTGCCGGGACTTGGCCCGCGTTCGGCACGCCGCGCCGCGTTGCACCTTATCAAGAAGAAGGATCAGCTGCTGTCGCCGCTCGCTGGTGCCATGAGCGAGGCAGCGGAAAAGGTGCGCATCTGCTCGAATTGCGGCAATGTCGATACCGCAGACCCCTGCATGATCTGCACCGATCCGCGCCGCGACGATGCGACGTTGATCGTGGTCGAGGACGTCTCCGACCTTTGGGCGCTGGAACGGGCTTCGGCCATGAACGTCCGCTATCACGTGCTCGGCGGCACGCTCTCGCCCCTGGACGGCATCGGGCCGGACCAGCTGAACATCCGTTCGCTGGTCGACCGCGTTGCCGCCGGCGCGATCAAGGAGATCATTCTGGCCGTCAACGCCACCGTCGAAGGCCAGACCACGGCGCATTATCTCACCGACCAGCTCTCCGGCTTCGAGGTGAAGGTGACGCGGCTGGCGCATGGCGTGCCGGTGGGCGGCGAGCTCGACTATCTCGACGAGGGCACGCTGGCAGCAGCGCTGAAGTCGCGCACGGCATTTTGATGCAGGGTTTTCGGGGAAGGGTCGGATGCACAGTTTGAACCCTCGCTACCTGCCCATCTTCCTGGCAAGGTTTTTGCTGTTGCTCGGGGTCGTTGCCGGTTTGACGGCCCCCGCCTCCGCCGCGTCCGTCGACGACCAATTCCGCGCTTGGCTGCAGAACGATCTCTGGCCCGAGGCCAAGGCAAAGGGCATTTCGCAGGCCACCTTCAAGGCCGCCTTCGACGGCGTGAGGCCCAACCTCAAGCTGCCCGATCTCGTCCTGCCGGGCGAGAAACCGAAGACGCCGAAGAAGCAGCATCAGGCCGAATTCGGTTCGCCGGGCGCCTATTTCGCCGAAAAGATCGTTGGCGCGGTCTCAAGCGGCGGCCGTGCGCGCGCCGGCAAATATACCGCCACGCTCAGCCAGATCGAAAAGCGCTACGGTGTTCCGGCGCCGATATTGCTGGCAATCTGGGGTCGTGAAAGCGGCTTCGGCACTGCCAAGATGCCGTACGATGCCTTCGAAGTGCTCGGCACCAAGGCCTTTCTGGCGACACGCAAGGACATGTTCCGCGAGGAGCTGCTGGCGGCGCTGGAGATCGTGCAACGCGGGCTGGCGCCGGTTGGCGCCATGAAATCCTCTTGGGCCGGCGCGCTCGGCCAGCCGCAATTCATGCCGACGTCTTTCCTGAAACACGCGGTCGATTTCGACGGCGACGGCAAGACCGATATCTGGAACTCGGTGCCGGACATCCTCGCGTCCATCGCCAACTATCTGACCCAGTATGGCTGGGTGAAGGGGCGCGGCTGGGGCTATGAGGTGACGGTGCCTGAAAGCGTGTCGTGTTCGCTGGAAGGACCGGACCGCGGCAAGCCGATCGCGGAATGGGCCAAGCTCGGCATCAAGCGTGTCGGCGGCAAGGCGTTCCCGGCAAGCGAGCAGAAAGCCGAGGGCTTCCTGATGATGCCGGCCGGCCGCAATGGTCCGGCGTTCCTCGCCACGCCCAATTTCTACGTGTTGAAGGAATACAATACGTCCGACCTTTACGCGCTGTTCATTGGCCTCGCCGCCGACCGTATCGCTCAAGGCGATCATCGATTTTCGGCGGACTGGGGCGCGGTCGGCGGGCTCTATCGCTCGGATATCGCAGCCCTGCAGCGCGCGTTGGAGAAGAAGGGCTACGACGTCGGCAGCGCGGATGGGCTGCCCGGCTTCAAGACCCGGCGCTCGATCGGCGAGTGGCAGGCCAAGAACGGCCGCGCGGCCACCTGTTACCCTGACACAGCACTGGTGCAGGCGGTGAAGTAACGGCGCGTTTGCGCCGTCATGCCGCCTTCGACAGTTCGCGGTGCACGTCTGCCAGAATCTCGAACGACCGCACGCGTGCCGCATGGTCGAAGACCTGCGCCGTCACCATCAGTTCGTCCGCCCCGGTACGCTGGATGAAGGTCTCGACACCTTGCCGCACCGTTTCCGGCGAGCCGACGACCGCGCAGGAGAGCGCCTGGTTGAGCATGGTGCGCGCGACGGGGTCGAGATCGCGGTCATAGTTCTCGACCGGCGGCGGCAGTTTGCCCGGTCGGCCGCTGCGCAGATTGACGAAAGCCTGCTGTAGCGATGTGAACAACAGCCGCGCCTCGGCGTCGGTCGGGGCGGCGATGACGTTGAGGCCCAGCATCACACGCGGCTTGTCGAGTTGTTTCGACGGTTCGAACCGCGTCCGGTAAACCTCCAGTGCCTGGTCGAGTTCGGCCGGCGCGAAATGCGATGCAAAGGCGTAGGGCAGGCCGAGCATGGCGGCGAGTTGCGCCCCGTATAGGCTGGAGCCGAGGATCCAGACGGGCACATCCTCGCCTTCACCCGGCACGGCGCGGATGCGCTGGCCTTCTTCCGCAGCTTCGAAATAGGCCATCAGTTCGACGACGTCGCGGGGGAAACTGTCCACGCCGGCGTCGAGATTGCGGCGCAGGGCGCGTGCGGTCAGCATGTCCGTGCCCGGCGCGCGGCCCAGTCCAAGATCGATGCGGCCGGGATGAAGGGCAGCCAGCGTGCCGAATTGTTCGGCGATCACCAGCGGTGCATGGTTGGGCAGCATGATGCCGCCGGCGCCAACGCGAATGGTGTTGGTGCCGCCAGCGACATGGGCGATCACCACGGCGGTGGCCGCGCTGGCGATGCCGGGCATGTTGTGGTGTTCGGCCAGCCAGTAGCGCTTGTAATCCAGCCGTTCGGCATGGCGGGCCAGATCCAGCGTGTTGGCCAGCGACTGCGCGGCGCTGCCGCCTTCGATGATCGGCGACAGGTCGAGAACGGAAAGATCGGTCATGGGCAGGCCCCGCTGGATGGTGAAACCGCATATAGGGTGGGGCCGATGAGGCAGCAAACCGACTGATTATGCCAGCGCTAACGCATCGGCCCGAAAATCGGGTTCAATTTTCGAAAGCACGACGCGCAAATTCAAAAGTGTTGGAGTACCCTTTGCTCGTCCGAATGGCCGCGCGGCGCTCTAATATGTCGTTGCATTGCAACATAAGCGTTCTATTCATGGCTGGCATACCGTTTTGGCGCTTGATCTCTGGCTTTGCGCGCGTATGTAAGCGGCGCACATAGACTTCAGGGAACTGGACTTGGCTATCTACAGGGAAAAAGACATTTTCGAGCGGCGTAATGCCGCGAACGAGGCAAAGAAGGCGCTTCTGGAGCGCTTCAAGGCGAAACCCGCAGCAGACGACCCCGCGGTGTTGGCCCGTCAGGCCGAACGCAAGGCGATTCTCGAGGCGCGCGCCGTGCGCGAGGCTGAGAAGGCTCGGCTGAAGCAGGAACGCCTGGCACGCGAAGCGGCCGAGAAGGCTGCGCGTGAAGCGGCTGCCGAGGCTGCAAGGCTGGAAGCCGAAGAGAAGGCACGCGAGGAAGCTGCCTTGCGCGATGCCGAAGAGAACGAGCGCATTGCCCGCGTTTTGGCCGACGAGGCCGAACGCAAGGCTAAGCGCGACGCACGTTATGCCGCGCGCAAGTCGCGCGTTGGCCGTACGCCCCCGGGCTTCTCGGCGCGCTGATTGCCTTCATGAACAAAAAAGACCCCGCTTCACCTCATGTGGAGCGGGGCTTTTGCATTTGCCGTCTAGCGGTAGCTGGGCCGGATTGACGCCGGTCTTACTGTCTGTCGAGCCGCGCCGGGCCGAGCATGCCCGTGTCGAGGCCGAAATCGACGATGCGCCCGGGCAGCGGCTGCCCGCGAACGAGCGCCGCACAGGCTTCGCCCATGGCGGCGGATGTCTGGATGCCGTAGCCGCCTTGTGCGACCAGCCAGAACAGGCTGGGCACGGAAGGGTCGAAACCGCCGACAAGGTCTCCGTCGCTGACGAAGGAGCGCAGGCCTGCCCAGACGCGGCTGGGGCGGCCCACGGGAAGCGTGGTCAACTCCTCGATACGGTGGATGCCGAGGGCGATATCCTCCATTTCCGGCTGCACGTCCTGCGGTGGCATCGGATCGGCATTGGCCGGCGAGCCCAGCAGCATGCCGGCATCGGGCTTGATGTAGCAGCTCTCGTCGGCGCTGATGAACATCGGCCAGCGGGTCACGTCCAGCCCGGCCGGCGGCGCGAACACGAAAGCGGTGCGCCGGCGCGGCTCCAGCCCGACCCGTTTGGCGCCGAGCAGGGCGCCGACTTCGTCGCCCCACGCACCGGCGGCATTGATCACGATCGGCGCGATATAGTCCTTGCCCGAGGCGGTGATGCGCCAGTCGGCACCGATCCGTTCGGCAGCGGTCACTTCGGCATTGTTGACGACGGTGCCCCCGGCACGCTTGAACCCGCGCAGATAGCCCTGGTGCAGGGCGTGCACGTCGATGTCTTCGGCCATTGAATTATAGACCGCACCGACCGTGCTTTCGGGGCGCAATACAGGAATCCAGGCTTTTGCGCCCTCGAAATCGAGCCGCTCGCCGGAGAGGCCGATCGAGCGGGCCGCCTCCTGATGTTCTTCCAGTAGATGCTCCTGCTCGGCGGACGCCACGACCAGCATGCCGCGCGGCGTCAGGATCGGATGCTCCGTAAAGCCGGCGGGCGGCGTTTCGAGGAAGGCCCGGCTCGCCTTGGTCAGCGCGCAGACCTGGCGCGTACCATAGGTTTCGCTGAACAGCGCGGCCGAGCGGCCCGTCGAATGGTAACCGGGCTGGCTCTCGCGCTCGAGCATGACCGTTTTCAGATGCGGCGCCAGCCAGTAGCCGACGGACGCGCCGGCAATGCCGCCGCCGATGATCAGGACGTCGGTCTTGACTGGCTCCTGCCGGTGGCCGGTTTCTTGTGTGGTCATCGGATGTTTCCTGGCGTCGGCTTCATCTCGACGCGACGTTTTCCTATGCGCTAAGCATTTTCAAAATTTGAAAACGACGTCAAGCGCCGGCTCGGCGCATGAACCCGAAAATCGGCATCGATTTTCGGGTTCATGCGCCATCTCAAAGTGCTAGAGCGTCCTTTGCGCGCCCGAACGGACGCGCGGCGCTCTAATGATCCAGCATCTCGATCAGCGCCGACTGGAAGTCCGGCTGCGCGCTGGAGCACACGGCAAGCACCAGCCCGTCGGCTTCGCTGACCGCGAGATAGGCATGTCCCATGGTGCTGTCGATGTAGATGCTTTCGCCCTTCTCCAGCCGCACCGGCGCATAATGCTCGGTGTGCACCTCAATGGTGCCTTCGAGCACATAGAGGAATTCCTCGCCGGAATGTTTGATGAGCGGGCCGAATTCATCCAGCGAGCGGGTGGTGATGCGCGTCAGCACCGGCACCATGCGCTTTTTGGTGATGTCGGTGCTGAGGTAAAGATAATCGTAGTTCTGGGTTTTTTGCCGCAGCCCGTCGCCCTGCAGATTGACTGATCGCCGGGTCAGCGGGTGGCCGGGGATTTCCGGTTCGGCCACCAGTTCCGCCATCGACAGGCCAAGCCCTTCGCTGATCTGCAGCAGCTTGTCGTAGGACAACGACATCTGGTCGTTCTCGACCTTGGACAGCGTCGACACCGCCACGCCCGTCTTGTGGCTGACATCGCTGAGCTTCCAGCCATGTCTCTGGCGCAGCGCCTTCAGGTTCGATCCGAGTTTCGGGTGCTTGGCCATCGATCCCCAATCATTGGTCCAGTTCGCCGATACGACGATAGCCGTTGACAATATCGGCAACAAGGAAAATCATTTGTCGTATCGGAAAATGGAATTCCCTTTCGCTGGATTGGGACACGAAAATCTGCCGGAGGCAGCTTCGGAGACGGTTGGCCGCGAAGTGGCCCGCCGTTGCCGGGGATTATCGTTTCGAGGAGGAAAGCAATGGCTCGGGAAGTGGAATGGGCGCGCATGACGGCGCCGGAGCTGCGCGCGATCGCCGAGCGCGGCAACGCACTGGCCATCCTGCCGGTCGGTTCGCTGGAGCAGCATGGGCCGCATTTGCCGGTCATCACCGATACAGCGAGCGCCGTTGCAGCGGCCGTGCGCGCGGCAAGGCTCGTCGCGGAAGACGTGCCGCTGGCGGTGCTGCCTGGCCTCTGGCTCGGCATGAGTGAACATCACCTGCCCTTCGGCGGCACCATCACGCTCGACTACGCCGCCTATCACGGCGTACTGCGGTCAGTCGCCCGCTCGCTGAAGGCACTCGGCTTCACCCGCCTGCTTATCGTCAACGGCCATGGCGGCAATGTCGATCCGCTGGCGGTCGCCATACGCGAACTGGCGGTCGAGTTCGACATGCCGATCGTGGCGACGACGCCGTGGTTCCTGGCGCAGGAGGAAACCTCCGCCCTGTTCGAAGCCGACGATGGCCCGAAGCATGCCTGCGAAGGCGAGGCTTCGGTCATGCTGGCAATCGCCGGAGACATCGTCAAAACCGACAAGTTCAAGGAGGCCGAAGCCTTGCAGGCCGGGCAGAACGAGGCACCGCATGGCGCTTCCCGCTTCTATTCCTTCTCCGAACGCGCGCCCAAGACCGGCACCTGGGGTTTTCCCAGCAAGGGCACGGCCGAGAAGGGCGAAAAGTTCCTGGCTCTGCACGCCCGCGAGGTCGCCAAACTGATCACCTCCGACATCCTGTGGACGCGGCCGGATCCGGTGTGGCGCCAGGGTCGCGGTCTGGAAACCACTGCCGGCCGCGTTGAATGAACCATCCATTGGGCGGCCCGCATATCAAGGAAGGCCGCCTTTCCACCCGCCGATGACACGACAATCAAGAAACGAAGGGGAAAGAACATGACAATTGTGCAGCGCGGCCGGTTGGTCACCAAGCTCGCTACCGGTGTCGCCATCACGGTCCTGTCCGGGCTGTTGGCCAGCCAGGCTTTCGCGAAGAGCCTCGTCTATTGTTCGGAAAGCGCGCCGGAGGGCTTTGATCCGGCGCTCTATTCCAGCAACTCGACCTGGGATGCCTCGTCCAAGCCTGTCTACAGCCGTCTCGTCGAATTCGAGAACGGCACCACCAATGTCGTTCCCGGCCTCGCGGAAAGCTGGTCGATCTCGGACGACAAGCTCGAATACACCTTCAAGCTGCACAAGGGCGTGAAGTTCCAGACCACGGACTATTTCACGCCGACCCGGGAGCTGACAGCCGACGACGTGCTGTTCTCGCTCAACCGCCAGCGTCTCAAGAACGATCCCTGGTACACCTACATCGCCGGCTCTAGCTATGAGATTTTCGAGAGCATGGAGATGCAGGCCCTCATCAAGGATATCGTCAAGGTCGACGACCAGACGGTGAAGATCGTGCTGAACCAGCCGTCCGGTTCGCTTCTGGCTATGCTTGCGATGGATTTCGGCTCCGTCATGTCGAAGGAATATGCCGACAAGCTTGCCGCCGCCGGCACCAAGGAAAAGTTGAACCAGCAGCCGATCGGCACCGGGCCGTTTCGCTTCGTCGACTATCAGCAGGACGCGGTCATCCGCTTCCAGGCCAATCCCGACTATTTCGGCCAGAAGCCGAAGCTCGACGAACTGGTCTTCGCGATCACCATAGACCCCACCGCGCGCATCCAGCGTTTGCGAGCCGGCGAATGCCAGGTCGCGCCCTACCCGGCACCGGCCGACATCGCCGACCTCAAGGTCGACCCCAACCTGACGGTCATGGAGAAGCCCGGCCTCAACGTGGCCTACCTCGCCTACAACACGCTGATGCCACCCTTCGACAAGGTGGAAGTGCGCCGCGCGCTTAACATGGCGATGAACAAGCAGGCGATCATCGATGCGATCTTCCAGGGCACCGGGCAGGTGGCCAAAAACCCGCTGCCGCCCGGCATGTGGGGCTACAACGACGCGGTCGTCGACGACAAATACGATCCCGAGGCAGCTAGGAAGATGCTGGATGGGGCCGGGGTCAAGGATCTCAAGATGAAGATCTGGGCGATGCCGGTGAGCAGGCCTTACATGCCCAACGCGCATCGCACGGCCGAACTGATCCAGGCCGACTTCGCCAAGGTCGGGGTCACCGCTGAAATCGTCTCCTACGACTGGGGCGAGTATGTGAAACGGGCCCGCGACAAGGACCGCGACGGCGCCATCATCCTCGGCGCCACCAGCGACAATGGCGATCCCGACAATCTGATCAGCTATTTCTTCGCCTGTTCAGGCGTCGGTGGAGCCAATTTCGCCAACTGGTGCTACAAGCCGGTCGAGGAGTTGATGCAGAAGGCGCGCGTCACCTCCGACCAGGCCGAGCGCACGAAAATGTACCATCAGCTGCAGGTCCTGTTCAAAGAACAGGCGCCGTGGGCGACGCTCGATCACTCGACCGTTTCGCTGCCGATGTCGAAGAAGGTGTCGGGTTATGTGATGGACCCGCTCGGGTCGCATCGCTTCGAGACCGTCGATATCGCCGAATAGGCGATGGAGGCGAACTCCGCGGGCTCGTTCCCGCGGAGTTTTCTGTTCTTTCACGCGATCGCCATCGCGCTCTCTAGGCCACGGAAAATATCCCCGGGGATGCCCGCCAAACCTCGGGCGTTCGCCGCGTATTGGTTTTGCAGGTCCCCTAAATCTGTGTTAGCCTTTCTGAGGCTTTGTCCATGTGGGGGACAATGGCGAAGTACTTCTAATCGTTACTCGATTCAAAGTATCTGCCATCGGCCTTGGGACGGCTGGCTCTGGCATGTGCTGCTCATCCGTATTTTGGGGGATCGGGGTCGCCACGCATGGTCGATCATCAGGCGACACGGCAGCTTTCAACGATCTGCGCCATTGACGCAGTCGGGTTCTCGCGTCTGATGAACGAGAACCAGGAAACCGCTGTCGCCATCTTCCAGGAACGTCGGTCCGCTATTTCCGAGACCGTTGCCGAATTCGGCGGCCGTGTGTTCGGAGCCGCCGGCGACAGCATGATGGCGGAGTTCGGCAGCCCGGTGGAGGCGCTGCGCGCCTCGCTCGAAACCCAGGCACGTGTCGAAAAGCTCAACGCTTCGGTCGCGGAACAACTCAGGATGCCGTTCCGCATCGGCATCGCCACGGGCGTCGTCATTTTCGACGAGGGCGGCATCTTCGGCGACTGCGTGAACGTCTCGGCGCGCTTGCAGGAGTTTTCACCACCGGGCGGTGTCGCCATCACCGAGACGACATTCGAACACGTCAATGGCAAGCTTTCGGCGGAGTTCACCGATCTCGGCCCGCTGCCGCTCAAGAACATCGCCTTGCCGGTGCGCATCCTGATCGCCAATCCGGCGGCCACACAGGCGCCGCCGGCGGCGTTCGCCCAGGCGCGCTCCTCGCATGTCCAGCAAATCCTCGCCAATGCCGGTCATCTTCAGCCGGCGATCGCCGTGCTGCCGTTCCAGAACGCCAGCCAGGACAGGTCGACGGACTACCTTGCCGACGGCATCGTCGACGACATCATCCATGGCCTGGCGGCAACGCGGTCCCTCCCCGTCATCGCGCGCGATTCGAGCTTCCAGTTCCGCGACCAGTGGCTGGGCATGGCGGCCATCGGCAAGCTGCTCGGCGCGCGCTATTTGGTGACCGGGTCGATCGCCAGTTCTGATCGCCGCATTCGCCTCAACTCCTCCCTGATCGACAGCAGCAACGGGCGGGTCGTCTGGTCCGGCCGCTTCGAGCGCGACCTGGAGCATGTGATCAAGCTGCAGGACGATCTCGGCGGCGAGATCGTCTCCACGCTCGAACGCGAGGTGGATCGCGTCGAGCAGGTGCGCACCTTCCAGATTCCGTGGGAACGGCTGGAAACCTGGCAACTGGTGCGCCGCGGCCGCTGGCACATGCAGCGCCGCACCAAGGAAGACATGGATGCGGCGCTGAAGCTGTTCCAGCAGGCTTTTGACGAAGACCCCAATTCCAGCGCCGTGCTCAACGAACTCGCCTGGTGGTATTTCTGGCGTGCCTGGCTCAATTTCGGAAATGTCGACGATCTTGAGAGGGTGAGCGATTTCGCCCAGCGCGCCTTGCTCGTCGACAGCCAGGATGCGCGACCCTACACCTTCCTCGGCTTCGTTGAGATCCTGCGCGGCCGTCCTTACCTTGCGCTGGATTTCCTGCAGCAGGCGCTGCACTACAATCCGAGTTTCGTGCCGGCCAATCTGGGAGCCGGCAGCGCGCAGCTTTTGCTGTCGCGCCCGGACGATGCGATCCCGATCCTGAAGCGTGCCGACCGGTTGTCGCCCTTCGACACCTACCGCTTCCACAGCCTGGGCGAACTCGCCGTCGCCTACACGCTGATCGAGGACTGGCCCGCCGTCATCGCCGTTGCCGAAAGATCCCTCGCCCTGGCGCAGGAGTATTTTTATCCACGGTTCCTGAAGATCGGTGCGCTCGCCCGCAGCGGGCAGATCGAGGCCGCCCGGGCCGAACTCGCCATTTTTGGCGTACGGCATCCCAAATTCCGGCGCGGCTGGATCGAATGGGTTCCGTTTGCCGACAAATCCGTCAACCGCCGGATGCTGGAAAACTTCGACGCGGCAGGCTGAGGGCCGATTGACCGCAGCCTGCAATTTACATCGCTCCGGCCGGAATGAATGTGAAGCGGATCACTTACCCGGCCCGAATCGGGCCGTAGCATCATCGGCGGGTTTTTCAGGGCGTCCGGGGGATCGAGAACATGGCCTTTGCCTTCAAATATTATGAAGGGGTTCTCAAAGGGCAGGCCGAGCTGTCGTTGAACGATGCGGCGCCGCCATTCGACATCGAGCGGATGCGCGGCAAGCCGGGTTTCGTTTCGCGCCTGATAAAGGGCGGTCTCGAAAAACCCGACTGGTGGCTGGGTCTCTTTCGGCGCTTCTGGCCGCGTGCGCGCCTCGGCAGGGTCGTGTTGCTCACGCGCTTCGAGGACGTGCGCGAGGTGCTCGAGCGCGAGGCGGATTTCGAGACGCCCTATGGCATGGAGATGCGCGAGTTCGGCGGCGGCGCCAATTTCATTCTCGGCATGAAGGACAGCGAAGCCTACCGCCGGCAGAAGTCGGCGGTTCTCACGGCTTTTCCGCCGAGGGAGATCGAGGAGCGCGTGCGGCCGATTGCCAGGGAGAACTCCCGGCAGATCGTCAAGCGTGCCGGAGAAAAGTTCGACGCCGCCGGCGAATTGATGCGCATCGTTCCCGTCCGCATCTGCCGCGACTATTACGGGCTGCATATCGAGGACGACCGGCAATTCGGTGACTGGGCGCTTGCGCTCTCCAACATCTTCTTTGCCGATGCGACCGCCGACCGCACGACGCGGGAACTGGCGGTGGCTGCCGCGCAGAACATGCTGGCTACGATCAATCGGTCGATCGACCTGATCATCGCCAAGGGCAAGCCGGACGACCGGCCGCTCGGCCGCCTAGTCCAGATGCTGAACAAGGGCGAGGTTTCCGGTCGGGACGAAATCTGCTCGATCATGATGGGCATGATCACCGGCTTCATGCCGACCAATCTGCTCGGCGGCATCAATTGCCTGGATGTCGTGCTGGACAAGCCGGAAGCGTTTGACTGCATCCGCAAGGCAGTGCTTGCGGAAGACAATACGCGCCTGGAAAAGGCGATCGTCGAAGCGATGCGCTTCAAGCCGATCTGGATTTGGCCCTGGCGTTATGCCGCCGAGGACAGGACCATCGGAGCTGGGCGCTCGCGCCCCTTTCGCATCCGCTCCGGAACGACCGTTCTCGCCGCCACCCGGTCGGCCATGTTCGACACGTCGAAGATTGCCGATCCCTGGACTTTCAATCCTGATCGCAACCCAAGCGAAAGCATGGTTTTCGGCCACGGCATCCACACCTGCATCGGTATTGCGATGGCCCGCGTCCAGATCGGCGAGGCTTTCAGGGCGCTGTTCGAAAAGCCCGGCTTCCGCAGGGCGCACGGCAAGGAAGGCAAGCTAGTAAGGATAGGCGCCTATCCCGACACGCTGATGGTGGAATTCGACCAGCCGGCCGAGAACCGGCAGACCGATCAGGCGCTCGTCACCGTCTGCGTGCCCGTCCGGCCGGGCGTCGATGCGTCGCGGCTTCAGCAGGAGATCGACACGCTTGGCAACCCGGCGACCGACGTCCTGAAAGCGAGCCTCGACAAGACGGCCGCGATACACTTCGCCAGCCTTTCGGCGGTTTCCACCGCCGATGGCGAGGCGCGGCAAGACGGCGGTCTCTATCTGATGTTGGAACTTTCCGGGGACGGAACAAGGCGCCAGGTGATCAAGACGTTCGCCGAGGCCACAGCCACCCAGTTCCAGCCGCTGTTCGAGCGTTTTTCCGCCGTCCCGCTCAAGGGCTCGTTCGAGGCTTTTCTCCAAAAGCACACGATCGATGTGTCGCCGCAATTCGGTAGCCTGTCGGGCCTCGTGTTTGCGGGCACGCCGGGACACTCGGTTTCCCGTATCCAGGCCGAAGCGGCGCTGGCCGACGAAGCCAGCAACATCGTCGAGGGGCTGACCGGCTTCCAGGGGCCGCCGGCAGCGGAGATCCTGAAGACCGTTCGGACCCAACTGGCTCAGGACAGCCGCTTCGATTGGGCATTTGCGCCGGCGCCAAGCCTGCTCGAAAAGCCGGGCGGTTCGCTGGGTTCGACATTCTTCCACAGCGTCTTCAATCTACGCACGGCCCTGCCGCTGGCGATCCTTGTCGCCATCCTCACTTTCCTGACCTATGCGATGATGTTCGATGCGAGCGGCGGCTGGTTTCGCATGGCGGCGCGGATCGGCTCGTCCCTCGTCGTCGCCGTTGGCGGGCTGGTTCTCACCACCCTGGCGCTGGCGACGGCGATAGCCGTCTGGTTGAGGCGCATCGAGCAGCGCGACGACGTCAGCGCAACCGGCATCAGCCTTGACGCGCTCAAGCAACTGCAGCAGCGCGAGGATGCGGACGGCTATACCCAGAACCACATGACGGCGGTCTCGATCATCAAACCGGGCATGCTTCGCGTCTTCCTGCTGGGCTTTTCGTTCTACATCATTTCGATCGCCGCCAGCCGGGCGTTCCGGCCGGGTTATCTCGGCGACATAAACACGATCCATTTCGCGCGCTGGGTCAGGATCCCCGGTACCAACCGGCTCGTCTTCTTCAGCAACTACGGCGGGAGCTGGGAAAGCTATCTCGAGGATTTTGTCACCAAGGCGTCCGCAGGTCTCACCGGCGTCTGGAGCAACACGAAGGGGTTTCCGCGCACACGCTTTCTGTTCCTGGACGGTAGCCGTGACGGTGACCGGTTCAAGCGCTGGGCGAGGGCGGAGCAAATACCGACATCGTTCTGGTATTCGGCCTATCCCAAGCTGAACACCACGCTGATCCGCAAGAATTCGCGCATCCGCCAGGGCTTGTGCGCGGCGCGCATGAGCGAGGCGCGCGACTGGGTGAGCCTGTTCACCTCACTGCCCCGGCAGGACGGGATCAAGCTGTCTTTGCCACAGAAGCTGCTCAATCAGGCCGAGGACACGGCCGTGGAAAGCCTGGAGAATGGCGAAATCCAGTCGCTCGTCTTCGGTCCGCTCGGCAATCTCGAACACGCAAAGATGTTTGCCTTCGCAGTCGGCGACAAGAGTTCGGTTGAGCAACGTGAAGGCCTGCTGGACTATCTCGTCTCGCATGTGAGTTTCGGCGATGCTAAGCCGGCCGCGCGCGCGATGTTCTGTGTCTTCGGGCCGGACGGCCTGAAGAAACTGGGCCTTGCGGGCAATGCAAACAGCGATCCGCTTGCCAGCTTCCCATTGGCCTTCCGGCAAGGCATGGCGGACCAATATCGCAGTCGCATTCTTGATGACCGGGGCGACAGCGCGCCCGAGCTTTGGCGCTGGGGCTCGGTCGCGACGCCGGTCGATCTGGCGATGGTCTGTTATGCCGCCACCAAGGAACTGCTCGATGAGATGGGGCTCGAGATGGGCAATCTCGCGGCGCGGTCGGGGCTGGTGCCGAGAGCGGTGATACCGCTGTCGATCGAACGCGGCGCCGCCAAATGTCCGGTCGGAGATCCGGCGCGGAAAGAGCGTGAAGACAGCCCGATGGCGAGGGAGCATTTCGGCTTCGTCGACGGCATATCCCAGCCGGTGATCAAAGGCACCAGGCGTAGGAGAACTCATAATTCGAGCCCGATTCACCAGATCGCCGCCGGCGAATTTCTGTTCGGCTATCGCGACGAACATGGCTTCTATCCACCAAGCCCGACGACGCCGGCCGAGTTCGATCGCGAAGGGCGTTTGCTGGCGATCGACGATGGTGGGCAGCCCGTTGCCGGCGCTGCTTCGATGCATGATTTCGGCCGCAACGGGTCGTTCGTCGTCATCCGCCAACTTGAACAGCATGTCGATGCATTCAACGACTACTGTCATCGAGAGGCGGCGGGCCTGCGCAGCTTCAAGGGTTTCGAAGGGGTCGATGCTGAATGGATCGGCGCCAGGATCGTCGGCCGCTGGAAGAACGGCTCGTCGCTCACCAGGAATCCGGACAGCCCCGGCCGTGAACTCGACAATCAGTTCACTTACGGAGCGGAGGACCCTCAGGGGCTGCATTGCCCGTTGGGTGCTCACATAAGGCGCTCCAACCCGCGAGACTCGCTGGGCACCGATATCGATACCCAGCTTCGCATCTCCAAGCGCCACCGTATCCTGCGCGCCGGCCGCAGCTACGTCCTGGACAAGGGCGAAGGCACCGCAGCCGAAAAGGGACTGCTGTTCATCTGCTTCAACGCGAGTTTCGAACGCCAATACGAATTCATCCAGCAGACCTGGATGTCCGCGCAAAACTTCCACGGCTTGCGCGGCGAAAAGGACCCGCTGATCGGCAGGCAGCGGGTTGAGGGAGAACCCAAGGAGGCGAAGGGGCGTTTTACGATCCCGCGCTGGGAAGGAGCGGTCGAGCTCACCAATCTGCCGTCGTTCATCACCATGCGCGGCGGCGGCTATTTCTTCATGCCGAGCCGCGCCGCTTTGCAATATCTGCGCTGGCGCATGCGTGGGGGCTGATTGCCGTTGAGGCCAATCGGAGGCGGCTCGTCCGCCCTGCCAAGCACGGCTCAGTCGGAACCGACATGCCGCAAGCGGCTTGGATCGTTCACTTTGACATGGCCGCGTTTAGTCGCGATCAGGGCGCGACCACGCCAATCGTTGAGCAGTTTGTTGACCGATTCCCGCGTCGCCCCGAGCGTCTGTGCAAGCTCGGATTGCGAGATCGCGATCCAGCCGGAAGCGTCGGAAAGCCGGTCGTTCAGATGCAACAGGCGTTTGGCGAGCCTCGCTTCGATCCCGAGGAAATTGTGGTCGCCCAGTTCCTCGCTGACCCACCTCAGCCGTTTGCACAACAATTCGATGATGGCGCGGCCGAGCAAAGGATCCTGCTCGATGCGGTCGAGAACCTGTTTGCGGGTGAGCGAGACGATCGAACAATCGGATCTGCAGATGGCCGTCGCCGTCCTGCGCCCACCGTCGAGCACGCCGATTTCGCCGATCAGGCTCGGTGGAAACTGGAGATTGGCGACCAGCTTGTCGCCGCCGGTCGAGTAGATCGAAATCTCGACCGAACCGCCAAGCAGGCCGTAGATGCGGTCGGAAGGATCGTCCTGGAGAAAAAGCAGCCGCCCGGCGGCGTATTTCTCGGGCTTGGCGTCGCCGAACATCCTGTCCAGCAAATCCCGGTCATAATGGGCGAAGCCGGCAAGCGCCTGCTTTGGTTCCTGATCCAGACTGGTCATCAACATCGGTGCCCCCAAAGCCCGATTTCAATTCAAACGAAAAGATTGCGCCTTCATTTCCTTGCGAATTCCAGCGAAGCCCTTGGGCGAGCGAAAGTATACGCGCAATAACGCGCCTTGAACAGCCGGTCGTCATGGCATGTCCGGTTCGCTTGGCCGGCTCCGCAGCCTAGGGCATTGCGGGCTCCAGCCTGCTCAAGGCGATATTGCCTCTCATTGTCGCCATCATCGCCGCCTGGGTATGGTTTGCCACCCCAAACTTGCTCATGATCTGACGGACACGCATCTTGATCGTCGATACCCGCGTGCCGAAATCGCGGGCGCGGATGGGGTCGCTGAAGGAGAGCTGGTCATGGACCATCGCCGCGATGCCGGCGCGCTTTAGCGCAAGCGCATCGACCACCAGCACAACAGCTCTTTTTGCGGCCCCAGCCATTTGTCGGTTCCTCCGGGCTCGCAGGTGCCTGTTCCTGCAATGCCGGAGTTCGCCTTTTCCATATCGGTAACCCATCCATGGCACGACGCAAACGTCTTGGATGTGAGGCCTTTCACACCGCGAAGATCCACGGCGGGTGTCCCGCTTCCGTCAGGCGGCCACCTTGAGGCCGATGATGCCGGCGACGATCAGTGCGATGCAGCTCAGTCGCACGGCGGTTGCCGGTTCGCCCAGAAGCCAGATGCCGAGCAGCGCTGTTCCGACCGTGCCGATGCCGGTCCAAACCGCATAGGCTGTGCCGACCGGCAATGCCTTCAGCGCCAGACCGAGCAAGGTCAGGCTGATGATCATCGAAACGACGGTGAGGATGGTCGGCGTAAGCTTGGTGAAACCTTCGGTATATTTCAGGCCGATTGCCCAGCCGATTTCGAAAAGCCCAGCGAAGAACAGGTAGGTCCATGCCATGATGAAACTCCGCGTCTGAACGCCACCAACCGCGTTCCGGGGAGAGAATGTTTCCCACCGGGCGGGGGATTGATTGGCAAGACGGCCGGCGCGGCGTCGCGCCGGCTGCCTGAGGTTGCCGCGGTCCGCGGCCTCACTTCTCCTTGATGCGGGTCGCCTGCACGGGCGGAGCCTTTATCGCCGGCGCTGCCGCGGGCTTCTTGGCATCCTTCTTCGGCTTTCTGGCTTCCTTGCCAGGTCTCATCGAACCTTTGGCCATGATTCGCTCCTCCATTGGGACAAACACAAGTGAAACAACAGATCGCGAAAAGAGCAAGGCACAGGCGTCTATCGATGGCGCCAGATTGCAACAGACGTTGTCCGGCTGTCTGGCCGCGCTAGATTGCTGGAAGAAACGAGGAGGACGACCATGAAGATCGACGGCGGCTGCCATTGCGGCGCGATTGCCTATGAAGCGGAGGTCGATCCCGACAAGACATCGATCTGCCACTGCACCGATTGCCAGCAGCTTACGGGCACGGCTTTCCGGGTGACGGTACCTGCCCCGGAGGCGCAGTACCGGATCACCCGGGGCGCGCCGAAAATCTACATCAAGACGACCGCGGATAGCGGAACGCCGCGCGCCCATGCTTTCTGTGCCGATTGCGGTTCGCATCTCTACGCCACATCGGTGGGAGACGGCCCGAAAGTTTATGGCATTCGCGCCGGCACGGCCAGGCAGCGGCAGGAGCTGCTGCCAAGGGCGGAGAAGTGGCACGCTTCGGCGCTGCACTGGCTGCCGCGATTTGAAAGTGTCGAGGTCACTTCCGAAGGAGCATAAGCTCGCAGCACTCTAGCTGTCGTCGCCTTCCACAACCCGCAGCCTCAGCTGACCGGTCTTGGAATCAGCGGTGCGCGAGACGGGCTCATGCTTGTGTTGCCCGTCCGCTTTGTTGGCCTCGTCTGCTCCTTCCGCTCCCCCGAACTCCAGCGCCTCGATCTTCTGGCCGCGTTTGGTGACCTTGGAGGAGGAGACGAGTATATCGTCGATGTCTTTTGAGGCCTGGCCGAAATGGGTTTGCAGCTTGCGCACCCGCTCGTCGAGCCGCACGACATCTTCCATCAGGCGGATGACCTCGCCCTGGATCAGATGCGCCTGTTCGCGCATCCGCGCATCCTTGAGGATCGCCTGGATGACCTGGATCGACAGCATCAGGAGCGATGGCGAGACGATGACGACACGGGCCCGATGGGCACGCTGCACCAGCGCCTCGAAATGCTCGTGGATTTCGGCGAACACCGATTCCGACGGCACGAACATGAAGGCGGTGTCCTGCGTCTCGCCCTGGATCAGGTATTTTTCGGCGATATCGCGGATATGGACCTCGATATCGCGCCGGAACGATTGCGCCGAGACCTTCTGCAGCTCGGGGCTCTCCGCCGCGCGGATGGCGTTCCAGGCTTCAAGCGGAAACTTGGCATCGATGGCGAGCGACGGCGCGCCGTTCGGCATCTTCACCACGCAATCCGGCCGGCTGCCGTTCGACAGCGTCGCCTGGAATTCATAGGAGCCGTGCGGCAGTCCGTCGGCGACGATCGCTTCCATGCGCGACTGGCCGAAGGCGCCGCGCGTTTGCTTGTTGGAGAGGATCGCCTGCAGCTGCACCACTTGCCCGGCAAGCGACTGGATGTTGCCTTGCGCGGTATCGATCACCGCAAGCCGCTCCTGCAATTTGGCCAGGCTTTCATGGGTCGATTTCGTCTGCTCGGTCATGGTCTGGCCGATGCGCCCGGTCATGGTGTCCAACCTCTGGCCGAGCGATTGCGTCAATTCGGCCTGGCGGGCGCCGAACACGTCGGCCAGCGCGCCCATGCGCCCTTGCATCTCGGCCTGCGATTGCAGGATGCCGGCCATGCGCGCTTCGGCATCGCGGGCATGATCTGCGGCTTCCGCCGCGGCGACGCTGCGCGCCTTGGCCGCGCGCCACAGCGCCACGATCAAGGCAACGAACAGGACAAAGACAAGCAGCACGACGAAGCCCAGCGCCTGGCCGAGCGAAATCGTGGTCGCGCCAAGCCGGGCGACGGGTTCGGAGAGGATGGAGCCGAGGTCGTTCATTGCGCCAGCATAGCCGATTCTCGAGGCTCGCAAAGATCAAAACGTGAACATGGCGACAGCAGCGCAGTTGACGCTTTCTTTGCAAGGTTTTAGGTGAGCGGTATGTCGATCAAGCCGCTCATCATTCTTCCCGATCCCGTCCTGCGTCAGGTTTCCAAGTCCGTCGAGCGCATCGACGAGCCGTTGCTCAAGCTGGCCGATGACATGCTGGAGACCATGTACGATGCACCGGGCATCGGCCTGGCCGCTATCCAGGTCGGCGAGCCGCTGCGCATGCTGGTGATCGATCTCGCCAAGGAAGGCGAACCGCCGGCACCGCATGTCTTCATCAACCCCGACGTCCTGGAAAGCGGCACTGAGCGCTCGGTCTACGAGGAAGGCTGCCTGTCGATCCCCGACTACTACGCCGAGGTCGAACGGCCGGCCACAGTCCGCGTCCGTTATCTCGACCGGGATGGGCGGCTCCAGGAAATCCAGGCCGAAGGGCTGATGGCAACCTGCCTGCAGCATGAAATCGACCATCTGAACGGCGTTCTGTTCATCGACCATATTTCGAAGCTGAAGCGCGATATGGTGGTCAAGAAGTTCAAGAAGCTCGCCCGCGACAAGGCGCCCAGCCGGCTGGCTGGCTGATCGGGTTCATGACGCTCCGCATCGTCTTCATGGGGACACCGGATTTTTCGGTCGCGACGCTGCGCGCGCTGGCCGAGGCCGGGCACGGCATTGCCGCGGTCTATACGCAGCCGCCGCGCGCCGCCGGCCGGCGTGGACTGGAATTGACGCCATCGCCGGTGCAGCGCGAGGCCGAGCGCCTCGGCATTGCCGTGAGTACGCCTGTTTCGCTGAAGAACGAGGCGGAACAGCAGGCATTCCATGCGTTGAACGCCGATGTCGCGGTGGTTGTCGCCTATGGATTGCTGCTGCCCAAGGCGATCCTCGATGCGCCGCGCCTGGGCTGTCTCAATGGTCACGCCTCGCTTTTGCCACGTTGGCGTGGTGCAGCACCGATCCAGCGCGCCATCATGGCCGGCGATGCCGAGACCGGCATGATGGTCATGAAAATGGAAGCTGGGCTGGACACCGGCCCAGTCGGATTGGTTGACAAACTGGTCATCGATCCCGACATGACGGCTGGCGACCTGCATGATCGCCTGATGGCGGCAGGGGCCAGATTGATGGTCGATGCGCTGGCCCGGCTTGAAACCGGAACATTGAGCTTTGTGGAACAGGCCGCCGATGGCGTGACCTATGCGACAAAGATCGATAAAACGGAAACCCGGATCGATTGGACCCGCCCGGCGGGCGAGGTTCACGACCATATCCGGGGCCTGTCGCCTTTTCCGGGTGGATGGTGCGAGGCCATGATCGGCGGCCGTGTCGAACGGCTGAAGTTGCTGCGTTCGACTGCCGCCGAAGGCGCGGGGGAACCGGGAGGAATTCTCGACGACCGGCTGACGGTCGCCTGCGGAGCAGGCGCGGTCAGGCTGGTCGAATTGCAGCGGGCGGGCGGTAAGCCCGTAACCGCGCAGGAGTTTCTGCGCGGGGCCAAGTTGGAAAAAGGAATGAAATTGTCATGAGCATGATGTCGATACGCGCGGCGACGCCGCGGGACCGCGAGGCAATCCGCCTCGTCGAAGAGCATGCCTTCGGCCAGCAGACCGAAGCAGGCCTGGTCGACGCCATCGTTTTGGAAGGCAACGCGGTGCTGGAGCTGGTCGCCGAGGAAGATGGCCAGGTGGTTGGCCACATCCTGTTCTCGCGCCTCTATGTCGAGAACGGCGGCAAGCAGTTCCCGGCCCTGGCGTTGGCGCCACTCGCCGTGGAGCCCGACTTCCACGGCACCGGCATTGGCGGTGCTCTGGTACGCGAGGCCCATATCCGGCTGAAGGATGCCGGCGAGAACCTGTCGATCGTCCTGGGCGATCCGGCCTATTACGGCCGCTTCGGCTACAGCCACGATCGTGCAGCCGGTTTTGCCTCGGAATACCAGGGCGAAGCGCTGCAGGCGCTGGCCTGGGGCGAGGCGCCCGAAAACGGCGAACTGGTCTACGCTTCGGCCTTCGGCACCGCGCTCGCGGCCTAAGCTCACTGCATGCCCCGCTATCGCCTCGACATCGAGTATGACGGCGGGCCTTATGCCGGCTGGCAGCGTCAGGCTGCCGGCCAGCACACCGTGCAGGCGGCGATCGAACAGGCGATCGCGCTGTTCTGCGGTGACGCGATTTCGCTGCGCGGTGCCGGGCGCACCGACGCCGGCGTGCATGCCACCGCCCAGGTGGCTCATGCCGACCTGTCCAAAGCCTGGCCGGACGACACGGTGCGCGATGCCGTCAACGCCTACCTTCAACGGGCGGGTGAGCGCGTCACCATCCTGAAGGCCGCTGTCGTGGCCGACGATTTCGACGCGCGGTTTTCGGCGACCGGCCGGCACTATCTCTACCGCATCGCCAACCGCCGCGCGCCGCCAGCATTGGACAAGGGCAAGGTGTGGTGGGTGCCCAAGCGCCTCGACGCCGAAGCCATGCATGAGGCGGCCAAGGTGCTCATCGGGCGGCATGACTTCACCACTTTCCGCTCGACGCAATGCCAGGCCAACAGCCCGCTGCGCACGCTTGCGCGGCTGGATGTGAGCCGCGACGACGAGACGATCGAGATTCGGGCCTCGGCGCAGTCTTTCCTGCATAATCAGGTGCGTTCGATGGTTGGTTCGCTGAAACGCGTCGGGGAAGGTGGCTGGTCCGCGACGGACCTCAAGGCGGCGCTGGAGGCGCGCGACCGGGCAGCCTGCGGCCAGGTGGCGCCACCCGACGGCTTGTTCCTGACCGGCGTCGACTATCCCAATTCGTAATTCCGCCGGTCGTCGGATGCTCGTGTTCAGTTGGTATCGACCTTGGAAATGGTATTGACGCTGCCGCGATGCTCTATCGGCCGCGCCATATGGCGCGGCATTGGCCAGACCTTGGTCGTACCCGGCTGCACCGGCCGTTCCAGATAGGTCGACAGCACCACATAGCTGCGCGTCGCGATGACACCCGGCGTGTCGTATAGTCTCGCCAACAGGCCTTCCAGCGCGTACGTGTCCCTGGCGCGAACCTTGAGCAGCATGCAGGCGTCGCCGGCGACGGAGTGGATCTCTTCCACCTCAGGATAGGCGGAGATCGCCATGAGCTCCGGCGTCTTGCCCCAGCCGCGTGTGTCGACATGGACGAAGGCAAGCAGCGGCTTGTTGACGGCCACAGGGTCGATCAGCACCGACGTGCTGCGAATGGCACGGCTGCGGCGCAACCGCTTCACCCGCTCATGTGCGGCCGGGGCGGAAAGACCGACCTTTTCACCGAGTTCGGCATAACTCACGGTGGCGTCCTCGCACAGCGCGCCTAATAGCTTTCGGTCCATATCATCGAGGTCGCGCTCCGGAATGATGTTTTGCCGAATGCCATCTGTTTCTTCATCCATCTTGAAGATTCCTCTTGAGGCTGAACATCGTTCAACCATCATGCGCCTATGACAAAGACAGATCAATCATCCGCCATCCCCTTGGACACGACCGCGCGGCTGCCCGCCGTGACCTATGTGCTGACCTTCTGCATCGCCGTCATCGGCTCCAATTCGCTGGTGCTGGGTCCGATCGCGCCGGAAGTGGCCCGTTCGCTCGGTACGAGCGTTGCGCTGGTGATGTCGGCATCGGCCGCTTTCGGGCTTGGTACGGCCGCCAGCGCACTTCTGATGGCGCGCCATGTCGACAGGCTCGGTGCCCGGCGCATGCTGCTTGGCGCGCTTCTCGGACTGGCGGCGGCGTTGGCGCTGAGTGCGCTTGCGCCGGCGGTGCCCGCTCTGGCCCTTACCCAGCTCGCTGCCGGCGTCGCATCGGGCATTGCGCTGCCGGCAATCTATGCCGGCGCGGCGGCGGTGGCGCCACCCGGTCGCGAAAGCCGCACCATCGGCGTGGTTCTGACAGGCTGGACGCTCAGCATGGTGGCCGGCGTCTCATTGTCGGCGCTGGTTGCCGACCTTGTCCACTGGCGGGCGGTCTATGCGGTGGTGGCGCTGCTGGCGTTCGGCGCCTTTGCCACACTGAAGACGAGCCGGTACCGCGATGCACCCGCCGCCGGCTCCGCGCCGTGGCCGTTGGCGGCGCTGCGCATCGGTGGCGTGAAGCCGCTGCTGGTTGCCTGCGCGGCCTTCATGAGCGCGTTCTACGGCATCTATGGCTATCTGGGCGATCATCTGCACAGCGCTCTCGGCGAGCCGGTCAGCGCCAATGGGATCGTCGCGCTGGTCTATGGCATCGGTTTTGGCGCCGCGGCTTTGCTGGACGGCGTCGTTGACCGGTTGGGCGCACGGCGTGTCATGCCCTTCGCTTTCCTTGCCGTCGCCGCCGTCTATCTCGGCTTCGCGCTGGCAGGTGGCAGCTTCGCCTTCGTCCTGGTCATTACTTTCCTGTGGGGCCTCAGCAACCACTTCGGCCTGAACGTGCTGATCATGCGGTTGGCGGCGATAGACCCGGCGCGGCGTGGCACGATCATGGGGCTGAACAGCGCCGTCACCTATCTCGCCGTTTTCGCTGGCACGACAGGCTTTGGTCCGCTCTATGCCTCGCAGGGTTTCGAGATGGCGGCGCTTGCCGCCCTGGTCCTGATGCTGGTTGCCGCCGCCGCCGGCAGCTGGCGTTTGCCTGCCTCGGCAACCCCGCGGAACTAGTCGCCCAGCGCGGGTATGTTCAAGAGTTGCGTCAATGCGAACAGGACGAGCAGCGATGTGACGAACATGCCCGCGAAGACAGCGGTGCCCATCGCCCCGCCCTTGCCGATCGCCGTGGTGGTCATGCGCCAGCTGAACACCTGCGAGAGAAAGAAGAGCGATAGCGAAATCAATTGGCTTGCCTGATCGGTAGCCGGAAGAAACATGTGAACGAGTGCTGCCGGCAGCGTCAGCCATGCGATGATGGCCGAAGCCCAGTTGCTGGCCACGACGTAGTGCACGAAGCGCCCGCTCAATCCGGCCCGAGGCGCGATCGCAGCCAGCGCCAGCAGTGGTAGCACCCAGATGCCGATATCGACCATGGCCAGCTTCAGCATCAAGATGAAGCGGCTTAGGGAAGGATCGGCGGTGGCGATGGCGTTGGCGGTGCCGACCCAACCCACGATCATGGCTGGCACGGCAACGACAATCGCGAAGAAGGAATTCCAGAAACCGTCGGCTGAAAGGTCGAGCAGGCGCAGCCCGTCGACCTTTCCCAGCATCAAGTGCCAGGCGCCGGTCAGCGACGATTGGATGTCATTCGCCGAAAGCATGATGCGGCTCGCCTATCCGAACCAGTCCTCGATGAACCGCTGGTAGATCGCCGTCAGCGTTTCGAGATCGGCCAGCGCCACCCGCTCATCCACCATATGCATGGTCTGGCCGACGAGGCCGAATTCGACGACCGGGCAATAGTCCTTGATGAAGCGTGCGTCGGAGGTGCCGCCGGACGTCGACAGCTGCGGCTTGCGGCCGACGACGGCGGCGACGGAACCGCTGAGTGTCTCGATCAGCTTGTCGTCGCGGGTCAGGAAGACGTGGCTCGGCCGGTCCTTCCAGCCCAATTCGAAGTCGATCGGTTCCTTGCGGCCCTTGCGGTACTTCTTGCGGCCGCTGGCGCTATCCAGCCGGTTGTGGATCTCCGCCTGCACGGTCTCGGCGTCCCAGGTGTCGTTGAAGCGGATATTGAAGGTGGCGGTCGCCCGGGCCGGGATGACATTGGTCGCGGCGTTGCCGACGTCGATCGAGGTGATTTCCAGATTGGTCGGCTGGAAGTCCTTGGTGCCCTTGTCGAAGACTGGATTGAGCAACGCGTCGACTATCGTCATCAGTCCCCGTACCGGGTTGTCGGCGAGGTGCGGATAGGCGACGTGGCCCTGGCGTCCGTTGACGGTGACGGTTCCGGACAACGAGCCGCGCCGGCCGATCTTGATCATGTCGCCGAGCGTGTCCGGATTGGTGGGTTCGCCGACGATCGAGGCATCCCACTTTTCGCCCTTGGCGGCGGCCCATTGCAAAAGCTTCACCGTGCCGTTGATCGACGGGCCTTCCTCGTCGCCGGTGATCAACAGCGAGACCGAGCCTTTCGGGCCGCCTTTCTGCACGACATGGCGGGCAAGTGCGGCGATGAAGCAGGCGATGCCGCCCTTCATGTCGACGGCGCCCCGGCCATACATCTCGCCATTGGCGATCGCCGCCGAGAAGGGCGGATGTGTCCAGGCTGCTTCGTCGCCCACGGGCACCACGTCGGTATGGCCCGCGAACATCAGGTGCGGCCCATTGCCGGAACGCCGCGCGTAGAGGTTTTCCACGTCGGGCGTGCCGTCTTCCTTGAACATCGGGCGCTCGACGGTGAAGCCGAGCGGTTTCAGCATGGCCTCGATCGCCGACAGCGCGCCGCCTTCAGCAGGCGTCACGGAAGGACAGCGGATGAGCGTGGCGAGGTTGGCGGCGGGGTCGGTCGGCAGGGTCATGAGCGCAGCGTTATTCGAAAGATGGGAACCTGTCACGGTCCTTGAGGGTGAGAGACTTGCGGTCCCTCGCGGAACCGCTTGAAATGGCCGGCAACGGCTGACGCGAGATAGTACTGCCTTCAGCTTGCTTGGAGATTGCGATGACAGTGCGCGATGCATCCATTGTTGTAGCGGGCGCCGGCAGCATCGGTTGCTATGTCGGAGGTTGCCTGGCCCTGGCGGGACGCAAGGTGACGTTGCTGGCGCGTCCGCGCGTCGAACAGGCTTTGCGGCGGGGCGGACTGCGCATCACCGATCTGGAGAAGCGAGACCGGCGCCTGAACCAGCCGGCATTTGCAGTCGAGACGGTCGCGGACATCGCGCTGAAAGGCGCCGATATCGTTCTGGTGACGACCAAGAGCGGGGCGACCGAGGAGATGGGGCGTCTCATCGCCGCGCATGCTCCCGGCCACGCGGTCGTCGTCAGTCTCCAGAATGGCGTCGACAATGCCGACCGGTTGGTTGCGACCGCCGGCGGCCGGCAAATCCTTGCCGGCATGGTGCCTTTCAATGTCGTGCAATGGGAAGACGAGGTTCCGTTCAGGGTGCATCGCGCCAGCGAGGGTGCGATGCTGATCGAGGCGGGGGCTCCTGGGCTTTCCAGCCTGCTCGATGTCGAGGGACTTGCCACCGCCACCCATGCCGACATGCGTTCGGTGCTCTGGGGCAAGCTCCTGTTCAATCTCAACAATGCGCTGGTGGCGCTTTCCGATCTGCCGCTTGCGACCGAGCTTTCGGACAGGCGCTGGCGCCTGTTGCTGGCAACGCAGATCGCCGAGGCTCTTAGCGTGATGAAGAAAACCGGGATCAGGCCGGGTCGTGTCGCCGGTCCGCCGCCGGCCTTGTTGCCGGCCATATTGAGGCTGCCGGATTTCCTGTTCACGCGGCTGGCCAAACGCATGCTGGCGATCGATCCGCAGGCGCGCTCGTCGATGTGGGAAGACCTGCAACGCGGCCGCACCACCGAAATCGACGAGTTGCAGGGCGCCATTCTTCGCCTCGCCGCCAGGGCCGACACGCGTGCGCCGCTGGTGGAGCGGATCACCGCCCTGGTGCGGGAAGCCGAGCGAAACGGGCGTGGGTCGCCGGGGTTGGCCGTCGAGGCGATTGGCCGGGTCTAACCCGCCCGTCACGTTGCTCGCCTGAGAGGCTCAACAGGCGTTTGACAGATGCGCGCGATGGCGGCCCTTGCCGGCGCGCTTGGCCTCGTAAAGCGCGAGGTCGGAACAGGTCAGCAGGCCCTCCGGCGTATCGCCATCGACCGGGGCGCGAGCGCTGCCGATGCTGAGGCCGACATAGACGGTTGTCACCACCTCGATGTCGAAAGGCTCGGCGATTGTCTCGATCGCGCGCCTTGCCAGATGGGCTGCCTCGATCTCCGATGTCGTGGGCAAAAGCACGATGAATTCGTCGCCGCCGATGCGGAACACCATGTCGGTTGCCCGGAACGTATTCGTCAGTCGCTCGCCGACACGGCGCAGCAAACGGTCGCCGGCGGCGTGGCCGTAGCTGTCGTTGATATGCTTGAAACCGTCGAGATCCATGCTGAGCACGACAAAGGACTGGCTGCTGCCGGCGGCGCGCGCAGCCAGCCGCTTGCACATGCGATGCAGTTCTTCCTGGAGCAGGATGCGGTTCGGTAGCCCCGTCAGCGCATCCCGCACCGCAAGGTCGCGATTGTCGAACTCGGCGCGGATCATGCGCACGCTGATGGCGTGATTGTGGACAAGGACGCCGATGATGCCGGCGACATAGAAGGGGAGCTGAAGCCCCACCACCATCATGCCGCGCGAGGGCGAGAAAAGCGCGCCGAACATGAAAGGCAGGACGACCGCCAGCATGACCAGGATTGCATAGCGTGGCGTCGCCGCATTGCGCGACGAGACGACGCCGATCACGCCGGCGACGTTCAGCGCGGCGAGTACGGAGAGGACGAGGTTCTCGCTCGCGACACAGCCGAAACAACCCAGCCCGAAGATGATGGACCACGTGCCGCCGGCCGCCATCAGTGCACCGAGCGGCGGATCTTCGCCACGCTGTCTTGCGGCCTCGCAGCGCCGGATCAGCGTGAAGCGATACGCCAGCAGTGCGAGATCGGCCGCGATCCACAACCAGGGCCACCAGGCGCCGGTGAGAATGATTGTCGTTCCCGCCAGGATGAGAACGCTCAGGCTGGCGAACAGGATCGCAAATTTGCGGTCGTAGGTCGTTTCGAGAAGGCGGGCCCGGATGGCGGCCGGCTGGTGTCTGAGCGGAGCGGAGAACCAGGCGAACAGACGAGCCGCCCGATTGTCGCGGTCATTCCGGGGAGCTTTCGCCAAGTCTGCCAGTCGGTTCACCCAACGCCATCATGACACCCGTTTTTTCTTGCACGGGTCGATTAAGAATCTCTTAGGATTCTAATTTAGCATGATGGAATGCGCGCCTGGGCGTCGACCACCCTTAGCCGCGGTCGTTGGTGCGCGCGCCGTAGCGGTTCGGGCCGGGCATGCCGGGAAACAGGCATAATACGACGAAGGCGATGATGGAAATCACCGGCACGAACAGCACCAGCGCGACCAGACCGGGCTTCTCGAGATCGTGCAGACGTTTGACGGCGAGCGCGATGTTCGACCAGAGCGAGCCGATGAAGGCGACGAAGAAGGTCAGCGCCCACATGTTGCTTTCCGGCGTGCCTTCAGGGACCAGCGTGAAACGATAGAGCGGGAAGGCCTGCACGATCGCCACCAGCAGACCGCCGAGAAAATAGGCCGCGCGGCTGACCCGTCCCGAGACGCTGAAGAAAAGCCAGACGAGTTGCGATTGGTCAGCCACTTGGGTGCAGTCCGTCCTGGTTATCGGTTCGGCGTTCGCCTTGCAGCGTCGCGGGCGCGACAAGGGTGCCGAGCCCGCGACAGGTAGGGTTGCTTGGCGTCGATATCAATCGCGAAGCAGCTCGTTGATCGAGGTCTTCGACCGGGTCTGGGCATCGACACGCTTGACGATGACGGCGCAATAGAGGCTCGGACCCGGCTCGCCGTTCGGCAGCGGCTTGCCCGGCAGCGAGCCCGCCACCACCACAGAGTTGGCCGGCACTTCGCCGTAGAACACTTCGCCGGTGGCGCGGTCGACGATCTTGGTCGACTTGCCGATAAACACGCCCATGCCAAGCACGGAGCCCTCGCGCACAACGCAGCCCTCGACCACTTCCGAACGCGCGCCGATGAAGCAGTTATCCTCGATGATCGTCGGTCCGGCCTGCATGGGTTCGAGCACGCCGCCGATGCCGACGCCGCCCGACAGGTGCACGTTCTTGCCGATCTGCGCGCAGGAGCCGACCGACGCCCAGGTGTCGACCATCGTGCCGCTGTCGACATAGGCGCCGACATTGACGAAGGACGGCATCAGGACGGCGCCTGGCGCCACATAGGCGGAGCGCCGCACCACCGCCGATGGCACGGCGCGGAAGCCGGCCTTCTCGAATTCGAGCGAGCCCCAGCCATCGAACTTGGACGGAACCTTGTCCCACCACGAGGCGCCGCCGGGCGCGCCAGAGATCAATTCCATCGGCCTCAGGCGGAAGGACAGAAGCACCGCCTTTTTCAGCCACTGGTTGACCTGCCACTGGCCGTCAGCCTGCCGTTCGGCGACGCGTGCCGTGCCTTTGTCGAGCAGTTCCAGCGCCGATTCGATGGCGTCGCGCACCGCGCCGCGGGTAGCAGTCGAAATGCCATCGCGCTCCTCGAATGCCTTGTCGATGGTCTTTTCAAGGCTCGCCAGATCGGGCTTCGACATCAAATGCTCCGTTACCATGCAGTGAAAGGCCGGCTCTTAACCTGTTTGAAAGCCGCGCGGACCCTATTTGATGGGATTGTGAGGGTCAATCGCAGCTGCGTCATGGGACGACGCTCGAAGGGATTTGGACGGGTGGATATGAACCCAATGGATAAGACTGGCTGGACGCCACTGCCGCATTCGGACGAGGATCTGGAGCGCGCCAGGAGCGTTCCCGACACGCCGCAGACACGCGCCTCCACTTACAGGCTGGCCTGGAACGACGAGGACTTCATGACGCGGCGCGAGCTGCGCCCGGTTCGCCTGCAGCTTGAGCTGCTGAAGCCGGAGATGATCCTGGCGGAACGCGGCATCCGTTCCACGGTGATCCTGTTCGGCGGCGCTCGCATCCCGGAACCGGGAGGAGAAGCGTGGGCCGCGAAGAACGAGACCCAGAAACGCAACCTGGAGAAGAACAGCAAATATTATGACGAGGCGCGCAAGTTCGCCCGTCTGTGCTCACAGCACTCCGCCGCTTCCTATTATCGCGAATTCGTCGTGGTCACCGGCGGTGGCCCGGGCGTGATGGAAGCCGGCAATCGCGGCGCCGACGATGTCGGTGCGCCGTCCATCGGCCTCAACATCGTTCTGCCGCACGAGCAGGCGCCGAACCCCTATGTGACGCCGGAACTGTGTTTCAACTTCCACTACTTCGCCATCCGCAAGATGCATTTCGTCATGCGGGCGAAGGCGGTGGCGGTATTCCCCGGCGGCTTCGGCACGATGGACGAGTTCTTCGAGACGCTGACGCTGATCCAGACCGGTCGCATGGAGCGGGTGCCGGTGATCCTGTTCGGCAAGGAATTCTGGCGGCGCGCCATCGATCTCGAATTCCTGGCCGAGCAAGGCACGATCACGCCCGGCGATCAGGACATCATCGATTTCGTGGATACTGCGGAAGAGGCCTGGGACATCATCCGACGCTTCTACAACCTCTGAGGAGCTGGGCCCGGTTCGATCTGGGCCATCGCTTGCGGCCGGTGCACCAGTGTCACCAGCACGAAGGAGATGATCATCAGCAGGTACCACGCGCCGAGCTTGTGGATCGAAACCGGTGTCCAGCCTTCGCTCTGGCTCGGGTAGATCCAGGCGCGCGACCAGGTGCCGATGTTCTCCGCGAACCAGATGAACAGCGACACCAACAGGAAGCCGAGCAGCAACGGCATCCTGTGGCGGAAACGGAAGACGCGATAGTGCACCGTCGTCCGGAGATAGATCAGCGCGGTCGCCGCAAACAGCCCGTAGCGAATGTCGACGGTGAAATGGTGCGCGAAGAAATTGACGTAGATGGCGGCGGCGAGCATCGCCGTCGCCCATAGCGGCGGATAGCGGGTGTAGCGCATGTCGAAGATGCGGCTGACACGCGCGAGATAGGAGCCGACGGCCGCATACATGAAGCCGGAAAACAGCGGCACGCCGCCAATGCGGAAGAAAGCGTCTTCGGGATAGATCCACGAACCGGCCGAGGTTTTGAACAGTTCCATCGCTGTGCCGACGATATGGAAGACGAGAATGACCTTCGCTTCGGAGATGGTTTCCAGCTTGAAGCCGAGCATGGCGAGCTGGATCGCAAGGGCCGCCAGGAACAGAAAGTCGTAGCGAGCGAGTATTGCCTGCTCCGGCCACCAGAATTTGGTGCCCAGGATCAGCACGAGCATGGCGCCGCCGAACAGGCAGGCCCAGCCCTGCTTCAGGCCAAACACCAGGAATTCAACCGCCGCGCCGTAAAAACCCCTGGCCGGCAGCCGGTCCAGTACGCCATGGGCAGCGGCATCGATGACCGCCTCGACGGAGGTGAAGCGTTTCAAGCGGCTTTGTCGATGATCGTTGAAAGGAAGCCGCCGAGATCGTCGGTGACGTAGTCGACGTCGTCGACATTGTCGGGATCGCGTTCCCAGATCTCGGAGAAGGTCGGCTCGAAGTTGCGCGGAACCACGAGCACCGTCATCATGCCGAGCGCCTTCGGCACGGCGAGGTTGCGGGCGAGATCCTCGAACATCACTGAATTCGGCCCGCTGACGGCATGCAGCGCCGCGAACTTCTCATAGGTCTGGCGCGCCGGTTTCGGCGTCAGTCCGGCGGCGACGATGTCGAAGATGTCGTCGAAATGGTCGAGGATGCCGAGCTGGCGGGCGGCGCGCTCGGCATGGCCGCGATCGCCGTTGGTGAAGATGAACTTGCGGCCGGGAAGCTGGCGGATGGCGGTACCGAGAACCGGGTCCGGCACCAGCCAGGAATAGTCGATGTCGTGCACCTTTTCGAGGAAATCGTCGGGGTCGATGTTGTGGCGTTCCATAAGCCCGTTCAGCGTGGTGCCATATTCGAGATAGAGTTCCTTCTGCAGCTTGCGCGCGTCCTCGCGTGAAAGCGTGAGCAACTCGGCAACATAGGTGGTCATCTTCGCATCGATCTGCGCGAACAGATTCGAATGATGTGGATAGAGCGTGTTGTCGAGGTCGAACACCCAATCGGTGACATGGGCGAAGCGGGCGGGATCGGGGGATTGGGTCATGGCGCTGTTATGGCACGAAACGGAGGCGACGGGAGACTTTATCCACCGCTCATGCGCGTCGAGTGCGGCCAAAGTGGCGCGGCGATTCAAATTTTAGCTGTCGCTTAAAGGAGACCTTCAAGTCTGGCGCGCCATAAGGCCGCCAGCCGGGGGAGAACAGTTGATGGCCAGCATTCTTATGCGTTCCGCATCTGTGGCCGGGGTCGCGGTTCTAACCTCTCTCCTGGTCGTTCTCGCCATCGGCCTCGTGCTCGGCGAGGCCGTCGATCTCAACGCCTGGATCATCGGCACGGTCTGTCCGCTGCTGATCGCTTGGCCGGCAAGCGCCTATGTGTTCGCCCAGGGGGATCGGCTGAAGAACGCGCATCGCGATCTCGCGCGCGCCCATGCCCAGCTGGCCGTTGCCCACCGGCGTCTGTCCGACAAGGCCAGCCGCGACGATATGACCGGCATGTTCAACCGCGAGAGTTTTTTCGCGGCGCTGGAAAGCGGCAAGCGCCAGGCCGGCGGCGCGCTGCTGATCATCGATGCCGATCATTTCAAGGCGATCAACGACAGCTACGGTCATCTGACCGGGGATGAAGCCCTTCTGCTCATCGCAAGCGCGATCAAGCGCGCCGTGCGAGGCGGCGATGTGCTTGGCCGCATTGGCGGAGAGGAATTCGCGGCTTTCCTGTTCGGCGCCGACGAGCGCGAAGCCACCCGCATCGCGGAACGGATCCGCACCGAGGTGGAGCTGATCCTGTTCCGCCCGGTCGAGCGCATCGTCCGATTGACCGTGTCGATCGGCGGCGCACTCTACCAGGAAGCGATGACGCTTTCGGAGTTGATGCGTAGCGCGGATTTGCGCCTCTACGAGGCGAAGCGCCGTGGCCGGAACCTGGTGATCGTCGAGGCCAGCGTTTCGCGCGCCGCCTGAACTACCGGCTTTCCGAAGGGGCGATCTGGCGACGCAGATCCTCAGAGGCCGAAGATTGCCAGCCTCAACAGCACTGCGGCGGCGGCGAGTGCGACGATCATCGCGCCCATTCCGATCGGCGATCCCCAGCCATACCATTCCATCGACCGTTCGGCGAAACGCATCTCGTCTTCGCGCGACAGCTGGTTGTGTGCATGAGCCATGGTGGTCTTCCTTTCCTTGTTGTCGGGGTTGTTGGGTTCACGCTTGCCCGCATTCCGATTTCCGCCTTATGATGCCTCATCGAAATGTTAGACAGATTGATATTTAGATTATCGAAGGAAACTCGTCAATGTCAAAAAGTGCTGAGCTGATCGCCGCCATCGGCGGCGCCGTCATGCGCTGGCAGGACGAGACGCAAAGCTACGACGAGGCGGTGCGCGAGAGACTGGGTATCAATGGTCCGGAAGGCCGGTGCCTCAGTCTGCTCCATCGCGGGCCGCAGTCGGCCGGCGCCATCGCGGTCGTCACCGGTTTGACGCCTGCGGCGGTAACGGCGCTGATCGACAGGCTAGAAGCGCGTGGCTATGTCACGCGTACCCGTAGCCTCGAAGACAGGCGCAAGGTGATGGTCGAGGCGACCGAGACAACACTCCGCCTCTCGCAGCGCTACTACGGCGAAATCGCGTACGAAGGCCAAAAACTGCTCGGCACCTTCAGCGATGCCGAGCTCGGTACGATCCTGGAATTCATGACGGCGGCGGCGGACCTGCAGCGCAATCAGCTGCAAAATCTGAAGGCGAGCGCGACCAGCTGAAGGTTCGTCAGCACGCGTTGCCGGGCTCTCTCTGGAGAACCCGGCTGGTGGCATCAGACCGTGGCTGGGTCCAGCGCGGTCTGGCCCTTGAAGCGGTTCACGATCGTGGCGAAGTCGGCGGTGGCGAAGGCATCGCGCAGACCGTCGAAGGACGGCAGCACGAAATAGGCGCGCTGGAATTTGTCGATCTCGTAGCTGGTCCGCATCACGGTTTCGAGATTGAACGGAACATGGTGCGCATCGGCGCTCTCGACCGCGAATTGCAGCTCGGTGAAGGACGACATCAGTCCCGCGCCGAATGCCTTCAGCGGTTTGCCTGGCTCTTGCATCAGTCCGTATTCGGCGGTGTACCAGTAGAGCCTGGTGATCATCTCGTCGCCGCCGAGCGCGATGATGTCCTCGGCCTTGCGCCCGTACATCTGCATGAAGTCGGCGAAAACCGGCTGCGTCAGGATCGGCACGTGGCCGAAGAAGTCGTGGAACATGTCCGGCTCGACGATGTAGTCGAGCTCCTTGTCGGTTCGCAGCCAGTTGGTCACCGGGAACCGACGGTTTGCAAGGTGGTCGAAGAACGGAGCGGCCGGGATGAGCCCGGGCACCGCGACGATCTCCCAGCCGGTCAGCTTGCGAAGTTTCTTGCTGATCTCGTCGAAGTCGGGGATGCGGTCAAGCAGGCCGAGCGTTGCGACGCCATCGAGATAGGAATGGTGCGCCAGCTTCTCGGTCAGTCTGGTCTGGCGGTCGCACAATTTGCGCCACACTGATTGTTCGGCTGCCGAGTAATTGTATTCCTGATGGACGGTGAAGTCCGAGCGGCAGATGGAATAGTCGCCACGCAAACCTTGCGCCGCGCATTCGCGGGCATAATCGGCAACGCTGACAGTCATGGGTCTCTCCTCCAGATAAGCATGGCTTCGTCCAGTGGATTCTAACTCCGACATACGAGCGGTTTCGATTTAATGGTGGGCTGAAAACGGATCTTTGAGTAGAATTCCCTCACAATGGCAATTGAAGGAGAGGAAATGCCTCAATTCGACGAGTTCGAAATCAAGATGCTCGACATATTGCAGCACGATGGGCGCAAGTCGGTGACCGAGTTGGCGCAGGAGATCGGCTTGTCGGCCACGCCCTGCGCCCGCCGTTTCGAGGGCTTGCAGCAGGCCGGCGTCATCACCGGCTTTTCAGCGGTGCTCAGCCGCCGTTCGCTGGGGCTGATGGTCGAGGTCTTCATGCAGGTCCGGCTGATCAGCCACAGCGACGGCTCGCCGGAAAAGTTCATCGCGGCGGTGGAACGCATGGATGAAGTGTCGTCCTGTTGGACGATGACGGGAGACTATGACTTCCTGCTGCATGTGATGGTGCCGTCGGTGGACGACCTCAACAACCTCGTCATGCACAAGCTGATGCGGTTTCCGGGTGTGCGCGACGTGCACACCCAGCTCGTCCTGCAGAACATCAAGGGACCGGGCCACCTGCCGCTCGGCCATCTGCGGGGATAGGTGTTGGTTTGCGCTTACGGCACGATCAACGTGCCGGCGCCATGCTCGGTGAACAGCTCGAGCAGAACCGAATGCGGTGTCTTGCCGTTGAGGATCACGACGCCCTCCACACCGCGCTCGATGGCCTCGATGCAGGTTTCCACCTTGGGGATCATGCCGCCCGACACCGTGCCGTCGGCGATCAAGGCCTTGGCTTCCGCTACCGTCAGCTCGTCGATCAGCTTCTTGTTCTTGTCGAGCACGCCGGGCACATCAGTGAGGAACAGCAGGCGCGAGGCCTTCAAGGCGCCGGCGATGGCGCCGGCGAAAGTGTCGGCGTTGATGTTGTAGGTATGGCCATCGCGGCCGGGCGCGACCGGCGCCAGAACCGGGATCATCTCCGAGCGTGCCAGGAGATCGAGCAGCCTGCGGTCTACCTCCACCGGCTCGCCGACGAAGCCGAGATCGAGCACCCGCTCGATATTGGAATCGGGGTCCTTGACGGTCTTGTGTGCCTTTTGGGCAAACACCATGTTGCCGTCCTTGCCGCACAGGCCGATCGCCCACTCGCCTTCGGCATTGATGAGGGCGACGATCTCTTTGTTGATCGAGCCGGCCAGCACCATCTCGACGATTTCGACCGTCTTTTCGTCGGTGACGCGCAGGCCGCCTTCGAAGCGCGATTCGATCCCCATCTTGGACAGCATCGCCGCAATCTGCGGACCGCCGCCATGCACCACGATCGGGTTGACGCCAGACTGCTTCAAAAGCGCGATGTCGCGGGCGAAGGCCTTGCCCAGTTCGATGTCGCCCATGGCGTGGCCGCCATACTTCACCACCACCGTCTTGTGCTCGTAACGCTGCATATAGGGCAGCGCCCGCGAGAGCAGCGCGGCCTGCATCTCGGCATTGGCGGGGATGTCCGTCATGGCAAATTTCCCGGCTGACTGGAAAAGACGGCGAGGTCTTAGCGGGAAACACCAGGAGGAGCAATCGATACGCGCCGACCCAACCTTGTTTTGACGCTTCGGTGACGTCATCTGTTCGTGAACAGCGGTGAAACAGTCAACAAGGTGTCATGATGGCGGAGTTCGACCCGGTAGCGCATTGGCAGGGCGTCTATTCCAGCAAGGCGACAACCGCGGTCAGCTGGTATCAGGAAACGCCGGCGCCTTCGCTGGACCTGTTGCACCTGGTCGGCGCCACACCTGACGCCGGCATCGTCGACATCGGCGGTGGGGCGTCGATCCTTACGGACAGCCTCCTCGCACTGGGCTACCGCGATCTTTCAGTGCTCGATATCTCGCTGGCCTCGCTCGCGGCAGCGCAGGCCCGCATTGGCGCGGCGGCTAGCGATGTCGACTGGATCGTTGCCGATGTTACGCAGTGGCGCCCGACGCGCTCCTACGACGTCTGGCACGATCGCGCGGCTTTTCATTTCCTCGTCGAGGAAAAGCAGCAGGCCGCCTATGCGGACCGGCTGCGTTTGGCGCTGCGTAAGGGTGGCCACGCGATCATTGGCACCTTCGCGCCGGATGGCCCGGAAAAGTGCAGCGGTCTGACCGTGCAGCGCTACGACGCGGCATCGCTCGGCGCGAAATTAGGGACCGGTTTTCAGCTCATCGACAGCCGTCGCTACGACCATGTCACGCCATGGGGCGCCGTGCAGCACTTTCACTTCGGAACATTCAGGCGCGACGGCTGACCCTCATTGCGGCACGCGCAACGGTGCGCGACGCTTGGTCCAGCCTGAAATCTTTTCCATCTGCGCCGCCAACGACAGCAATGTCCCCTCGTCGCCGGGGCGGCCGGCAGCCTGGATGCCGAGCGGCAGGCCACCTTCGGTGACATAAACCGGCAGTGCGATGGACGGCTGCCCGGTCACGTTCTGGATCGCCGGCCAGTGGGTGAACCACAGGCTCTTGTCCAGAAGCTGCGAAAAGAAGCCGGGATTTTTGAGCAGCCAGGTCAGGCGCAACTTGTCCAAGAGGTCCTCGATCAACGCGTCGACGCCTTTCGGGTTCATCGCCCCGCAAGCGAGTGGTGGGTGGGCGATGATCGGCATGAATACGGCATCGAAACCGGCGGTGGCCGAAATCAGCTGCCGCGAGGTGGCATGCAGACGTTCCAGGATCGCATAGGTCTCGCCGCCGGACATCAGTTCGCCGTACCGTCCGAGCACACGGGTGGCGCGCTCGACATCGGCGGCCACCGGTCGGCCGTGGCGTTTCGCTTCCATCCGCAATGTGCCGGCGACCGCCGAAGAGACGCATTTGGCGAAGCCGGCGACGAAATTCCTGTCGAGCATCGGCAGGTCGATGTCTTCGACGTCGTGGCCGCCTTCGCGGGCGATGGCGACGGCCGTGTCCAGCGCCCGCAGCGTTTCCGCCGAAATCGGCAGGCCGAGCGGCGATTGTCGGTAGACGGCAAGCTTGAGCTTGCCGGGATCGCGCGCCGCGGCGGCTGCGAATGGCCCGCGCGGCGAACGGGCCGCATAGGGCGCCAGCGTGTCCGGACCATGGGTGAGGTCGAGTAGCAGCGCGCTGTCACGCACCGAGCGGGTCACGGCATGGTCGACGACAAAACCGTACCAGCTTTCGGAGACCAGGGGCGACAGTGGTACCCGACCGCGCGAGGTCTTCAACCCGACCAGCCCGGTGCAGGCGGAAGGCACGCGGATCGAGCCGCCGCCGTCCGAGGCATGCGCCACCGGCACGACACCGCCCGACACCAGAGCCGAGGCGCCGCCGGACGAGCCGCCGGTCGTGTGGCCACTGTTCCACGGGCTGCGGGTGACGCCGAAGGCGGCCGATTCCGTCATGAGTCTTAAGCCGTATTCCGGCGTGGTGCTGGTGACGACCGGGTTGAGACCGGCCGCGAGATAGCGCTCGGTGAGCACCGAATTGAAATCGGGCACGAAGGCGGGGACCCTGCTGCCGCCATGCGTCGGCACACCTTTTTGGGCGATGCCGAGATCCTTGATGGCGAAAGGCACTCCTGCCAGCGGCAGCGTCCGGTCGACGGCCTTGGCTCTCAGGCGCGCCGCGTCGTAGAGCGGTTCGGCAATGGCGTTGAGCTCGGTGCGGGTTGCCTCGGCGCGGGCAATCGCGGCATCCGCCAATTCAAGCGGCGAGACGTCGCCTTTGTGGACCAGTTCCGCGACGCCTGTCGCGTCGTTCTCCCAAAGGATCCGTTCAACCGACATACCGCCCTCCCAGACTGATCTGAAAAGCTATCGGGCTACCAATGCCTTGGCAATCGAGGCTGGAATGGCGCGGTGGTGACGCTAGGCAAGGTGCGATCGCCGTCATAGTCTGGCAGCGATGACGCCAGAGGACATCGCCAAACTGATCGTCCGGACCTCGCTGAGGGATCGAACCGCGTTCGACCTGCTCTACCGGCAGACGAGCGCGAAACTTTTCGGCGTGTGTCTGCGTATTTTGACTGACCGGAGCGAGGCTGAGGAGGCGTTGCAGGAGGTGTTCGTCAAGATATGGACGAAGGCCGACCGTTTCGCCATTTCGGAACTCAGCCCGATCTCCTGGCTGGTTGCGGTGGCACGCAACCATGCGATCGATCGTATCAGGGCGCGTCGTCGGCCGGCGGCCGATATCGACGCAGCACTCGACGTGGCCGATCCGACGCCGGGGCCGGAGGCAATGGTAATCGCCGGCGGCGAGGCCGGCCGTATCCATCGTTGCCTCGACGAACTGGAACAGGACCGGGCGGCTGCTGTCCGCGGCGCCTACCTCAAGGGGGAGAGTTATGCCGAACTTGCGGAACGCCACGGCGTTCCGCTCAACACGATGCGCACCTGGCTGAGGCGCAGCTTGATCAGATTGCGGGAATGTCTGGAGAGATGACGGCAAGCGACCATACCGGACCCGAGCGCGACGATGACGCCATCGCCGCCGAATATGTGCTCGGCGTGCTTTCGTTGAACGAACGTGAGGCGGCGGCGCGCCGCGCCGACAGCGACCCGGCCTTTGCGCGGTTGATCGATGCCTGGGAGGCGCGCTTGTCGCCGCTGGCCGCGGACTACGCGGAGGCCGAGGTGCCGGCTTCGGTGAAGGTGGCGATCGACCGCCGGCTGTTCGAGACCGGAACAGCGCAAAAGTCCCAGAACAGGGCAGGCCTATGGTCGAACCTTGCCTTCTGGCGCGGTCTGGCTGCCGCAGCCGTGGTGGCGTTGGCGGTGGTCGTTGTCGCGCCATATGTCGGCGCACCCGTCACGACGCCGCAGGCCGGACTTGTCGCGTCGCTCGCCGCGGATGGCAGCAATATCAGGTATGTCGCTGTCTACGACAGCGCCCGCGACGAGGTGCGCCTGTCTCGCCTTGCCGGCGAAAAAGCCGAAGGCAAGGATTTCGAACTTTGGCTGATCGAGGGCAAGAACGCCCCCATATCGGTCGGTGTCATTCCCGCCGGCGCCACGGCGCGGCTGGTTCCTCCAGCGGCCGTGCGTGGGAAACTGGCGCTGGGCGCGGTGCTGGCCATCAGTCTCGAACCGGCCGGCGGCTCGCCGACCGGCCAGCCGACAGGCCCGGTCGTCGCGGCTGGCGATCTGAGAAACATCTGACCGCAGTTTGGAAGGTGCCGCGAAAAAAATCGTCGGCTGAAACTTCGCAAGCGCATGTCCCGTATCTCCTCACGTCCCAGAAACGGGAACGAAAATTGAGGAGACAGAGCAATGCGCAAGATCACCAAGCTTCTATTCGCCAGCACCGTTGCCATATCCGCCATGACCGGTATCGCTTACGCCAAGAACCCCATGGTCGGCGGCGCGCCGATGTATGCGGAGAAGAACATCATCGAGAATGCCGTGAATTCGAAGGACCACACGACCCTGGTTGCGGCCGTGAAAGCCGCCGGTCTGGTCGATACGCTGCAAGGCAAGGGACCGTTCACGGTCTTCGCGCCGACCAACGAAGCCTTCGCCGCATTGCCCAAGGGCACGGTCGAGACGCTGCTGAAACCCGAGAACAAGGACAAGCTCACCAAGATCCTGACCTGCCATGTGGTGGCAGCCAAGGCGATGTCGGCCGAAGTCGCCAAGATGGTCAAGGCGGACGGTGGCGCGCACAAGGTCAAGACCGTGGGCGGATGTGAGCTGACGTTGAAGGACAAGGGCGGCAAGGTCACGGTCACCGACGAGGGCGGCAATGTCGCGCATGTCACGATTGCTGACGTGAAGCAGTCGAATGGCGTCATTCACGTGATCGACAAGGTTCTCCTTCCCAAGATGTAACTACGCGCCGGTTTCCGGCGAATACACCTGAGAAAGGATGCAGCGGCCGTGCGTTGGTCCTCCCAGACTGACGCGCGGCCGCCTTGCATCGGCACTACGACATATCAAGCGCACGTGATTTCATCTCGAGTGCCGAACGGGGCACTATCCAGGAAAGGATGACGTTCATGGAACGGCGTGATTTTCTTCTCGGCACGGCCTGCGCGGCGGCACTCGGCGCCGGTGCCTGGGCGCTGGCGCGTCTTGGTGTCAGCCAGCCGGCAAGGGCCGAGACGTTCGAGGTCCAGAAGACCGATGCCGAGTGGAAAGCTGTACTGAACCCGGAGCAATACTCCGTGTTGCGCCAGGAGGGCACCGAATATCCAGGCACCAGCCCGTTGCTGGACGAACACCGCAAGGGGGTGTTCGCTTGTGCGGGCTGCGCGCTACCGCTTTACGCGTCCGACACCAAATTCGATTCCGGCACTGGCTGGCCGAGTTTCTGGGAAGCGATGCCCAATGCCATCGGCACGCGCGAGGACAAAACACTCGGCATGGTGCGGGTGGAATGCCATTGCCGCCGCTGCGGCGGCCATCTCGGCCATATCTTCGACGACGGTCCGCCGCCCACAGGCAAGCGCCATTGCATCAATGGGGTTGCCTTGACCTTCAAGCCGGCGACAGCCTGACGCGGCCACTTTTCGGGATGGTCAGTGGCCGCTGCCGCCGCCACCCGCTGCTGCTGGCGGGCGCTTGATGAACATGACGAAGACCGCAAGCGAAACGAACAGCACGGTCAGCATGTAGAACACGTCCATGAAGGACAGCAGCGCCGCTTGCTGATGCACCATGCCAGAAAGTTTGGAGAGCGCGGCGCTGTGCGCGTCGAGCCCATTCCGCGTCTGGAAGTTCAGCGTCATGTTGCGCAGCTTTTCCTGCGCGGCCTCGCTGCCCCACTGCACATGTTCCGACAGCCGCGCATAGTGGAAGGCGTTGCGGTCGATCAGCGTGGTGTTGATGATGGCGAGCCCGACGGCGCCGCCGAGATTGCGGGTCAGGTTGAACAGGCCGGAAGCGTTCTTGAGCCGCGACGGCGGCAAAGTGCCAAGCGCGATGTTGTTGATCGCCACCATGCACAGCATCATCGATGCGCCGCGCAGGATCTGGGGCACGAACAACTCCCAGAAATCCCAGTCGGCGGTGAGGTGGGTCATCTGCCAGGTGCCGGCGGCGAACCCGACGAAGCCGACCGCAATCATGACGCGTGGATCGATCTTGTTCGACAGGATGCCGGAGATCGGTGCCGTGAAGAACATGGCCAGGCCGGAGACGAACAGCGCTTCGCCGATCATCATGGAATCGTAGCCGCGGATACGGCCGAGATAGATCGGATAGAGATAGGTGAGCCCGTAGAGGCCGATGCCCATGACGAAGGAGAAGATAGAGCCGAAGGCGAAATTGATGTTGGTGAAGGCGCGCAGATCGACGATCGGCTCCTCCACCGTGAACACTCGCCAGAAAAACACGATCGCGCCGACCGTCATGATGATGGCGAAGATGAACACCGACTGTTCCTGCAGCCAGTCGTGGTTCGGTCCTTCCTCCAGCACATATTCGAGCGAGCCGAGGAAGGCGGCCATGCCGGCCAGTCCCCACCAGTCGAATTTCTTCAACAGGCTATGGTCGGGCTTGTCGAAGTCGATCAGCGTCCAGGCGGCCGTCGCAACCAGGATGCCGGGAACGACATTGATCAGGAACAGCCAATGCCAGGACATGGCGTGGCTGATATAGCCGCCAACGGTCGGGCCGATGGTCGGCGCCAGCGTGGCGACCAGGCCGATCATCGGCGAGACGATGGCGCGGCGCGACGGCGGGAAGATGGTGAAGGCGGCCGCGAAAACCGACGGGATCATCCCGCCGCCAATGAAGCCCTGGATCGCCCGATAGACGATCATCTGGTCGATATTGGTGGCGGTGGCTGCGAGCGCGCTGGCGGCGGTGAAACCAGCGGCTGAAACCGTGAACAGCACGCGCGTCGACAGCATGCGGCTCAGGAAACCCGACAGCGGGATCATGATGACCTCGGCGATCAGGTAAGAGGTCTGTACCCAGGGGATCTCGTCGGAACTCGCGGACAGGCCGGCCTGGATTTCCGCCAGCGATGCCGAGACGATCTGGATGTCCAGGATCGCCATGAACATGCCGAACACCATCGCCAGGAAGGCGATCATGCGCCGTGGATCGATGTGATCGACGGGCTTTGCCCCGGCGACTGCGTCGATGCTCGACATTTCGGCGCTCCCGCCTAGTTGGCCGCCGCGTTAGGCGCGGTGCGGCTGTCGACGTCGACGATGACGCTCAGGCCCGCACGCAGCTTGCCTGTAGCCAGCGCCTCGGAGGAGACGTCGATACGCACCGGGACGCGCTGTACCACCTTGGTGAAGTTGCCGGTGGCGTTTTCCGGGGGCAGCAGCGAGTAGACCGCGCCGGAGGCGGGCGCCAGCGAGGAAACGGTACCTTCGAGGGTCTCGTTGTGTATCGCGTCGACCGCAATACGCACCTTCTCCCCCGGAACCAGCCGCGCCAGCTGGGTTTCCTTGAAGTTGGCGACGACATAGAGCTTGTTCATCGGAACGATGACGGCAAGCTTCTGGCCGGGGCTGACGAGATCGCCCTGTTCCACCGAACGGTTGCCGACGACGCCGTCATAAGGCGCGCGCATCACGGTGAAGCCGAGGTCGCGTTCGGCCTTGTCCTTGGTCAGGTGTAGCGATGCCTGCGTACTGGCGGATTCCGCGCGCTGGGCTTCCAGTACGCCGATATTGGCCTGTGCTGCGGTGATCTGCGCCACCGCAGCGGCAAGCGCCGCGTTTGCCTGGTCGACCGCGGTCTGCGCGTCATCGAGCTGTGCCTGGGTGGCGACATGCGTCTTCAGAAGCTGCGCCGTGCGATCCTGGGTGCGCTGCGCATTTGTTGCCGTGGCCTGCGCCGAGGCTTTTTGCGCTTCGGCCTGCTGCAGGGCGGCGCGCGACGCGATGATCTGGGTGTCGATGCGCGCCAGCGTCTTGTCCAGCGTGGCGATCTGTGCCGCGGCCTGGTCGACCGCGATGCGATAGTCGCCGCCGTCGACGACGAACAGCGGATCGCCCGCCTTCACATGCTGGTTTTCAACGACCTTGACCGCGTCGATGTAGCCGGAGACCTTCGGCGAGATGAACGCCATGTCGGCCTGCACATAGGCGTCGTCGGTCGAGATCATGAAACGGCCTTCGGTCCAGTAGTCATAGCCGTACCAGGCGCCGCCGGCGAGCAGCGCCATTCCGATGATAGGCAAAAGCAGCGACCGTGCCGAACGCTTCTTCCTCGCGGGTGCTTCGACGGGTGTTTCCACCGGTGCGCTCGGCGCTTCCTTTGTCGGCGGAACCGCCTTGGCATTGGGAAACGGATGCACTTCCGCAGTGTTCGATTCGGTTGGCGACGTCATCGTACTGAACCTTGTATTGAACTGAACCGTTCGGTTCGATGTTGACATAGCCCAGCTTTGGAGGCATATCAAGAGGCAATCGAACCGACCGGTTCGAAATATTGACGAGACAGGGAATGATGACCGAGGCACTGATCGACGCCGAGGAAACAACGAGCGAGGCGCAGGAAAACCTGTTCCGCGGCCGGCCGGCCGCCGGGCAGGACCCGGCCAAGCGCGAACAGATCATGGAGGGTGCCCGGCACGTCTTCATGGACAAGGGTTTCGACGCCGCCTCGATGAATGACATCACCCGCGAGGCAGGCGTGTCCAAGGGCACGATCTACGTCTATTTCGCCAACAAGGAAGAGTTGTTCGAAGCGCTGGTCGAGGAAGAGCGCTGCAAGATCTTCCAGAACCTCTACGAAACACTCGATCATCACGACGACCTCAGGACGACGCTCGAACGCTTCGGCATGGCGATCTCGTTCAAGATCACTTCCGATAAGGTGGTGATGGCGCAGCGCACGGTCATCGGCGCCGCCGAACGCATCCCTGAGCTTGGCGCCCGCTTTTACGAGAACGGTCCCCTGCACGGCCACGCCAAGGTCAAGGCCTTTCTTGAAGGTGCCGTCGCCAGAGGCCTGCTCGACATCCCCGATCCCGATCTGGCGTCCTACCAGCTTTCTGAGCTTTGCCTTGCCGGTCTGCTGAGGCAGCGCCTTTTCGGCTATCGCCGCCAGTCACCCGCGCAAGCCGAGATCGAGCAGGTGGTGAAGTCGGGCGTCAACGTGTTCCTGAAGGCCTATGGCACTGAACTGTTCGCGATGCAGGAGCAAGCCAAGGCAGGCGGCTGATCCGTCAGCCGCCATTGGCGACGCGGATGATCGCTTCGCGCAGGTCGTCCAGTCCGGCCGCTTTTTCCGACGAAGTGGCCAGCACGCCCGGAAACGCCGCCGGCCGTTTCTTGATCTTCAGCAAGGTCTCCTCGATCAGGCGCGGCACGCCGGCCACCTTGATCTTGTCCGTCTTGGTCAGCACGATCTGGTAGGAGACCGCCGCCTTGTCGAGCAGGGTCAGAACCTCTTCGTCGTTCTTCTTGACGCCGTGCCGTGCATCGATCAGCACGTAGACGCGCTTCAGCGTCACCCGGCCCTTGAGATAATCGAACACCAGCTTCGTCCACTGGTCGACCTGTTCCTTCGGCGCCTGCGCATAGCCGTAGCCGGGCATGTCGACCAGCGCCAGCGGCGGCAGGTCCGTGCCCTCTCCCGAAAACCCGTCGGGCACGAAATAGTTGAGCTCCTGCGTGCGGCCCGGCGTGTTGGATGTCCGCGCCAGGCCTTTCTGTCCGACCAGCGCATTGATCAGCGACGATTTGCCGACATTGGAGCGGCCGGCGAAGGCGATCTCCGGCGGCCCTTCGGGCGGCAGGAACTTCATGGCCGGCACACCGCGGATGAATATCCACGGCCGGGTAAAGGCGTCGTCGCCGACCACGGTGATCGCTGCTTCCGTCACGCTGCGGCCTCGAGCCGGTTGATGTCGGCACCGCGGATGGCATCGAGATTGCGGCCGATCTTGTCGGCTGGCCAGTTCCACCAGGAGATCTTGAGCAGCCGCGCGATGGTGTCGTCGTCGAAGCGCATCTTCACCACCTTGGCGCTGTTGCCGGCAACGATCGCATAGGCGGGTACGTCCCGCGTCACCACCGACTTGGCCGCAATGATGGCGCCGTCGCCGATCTTCACGCCGGGCATGATGGCGGTGTTCATGCCGATCCACACATCGTTGCCGATCACAGTGTCGCCGCGCAGTTCCGCCTTCCAGGTGGAGACGTCGAAACCCTTCTCCCAGCCATTGCCGAAGATGTTGAACGGATAAGTCGAGAAGCCGGACATGACGTGATTGGCGCCGTTCATGATGAACCGCGCGCCCTCGGTGATGGCGCAGAAGCGGCCGATGATCAGCTTGTCGCCAATGAACGGGTAGTGATGCAGCACGCAGGTCTCGACGAATTTTTCCGGCCCGCCGGGATCGTCATAATAGGTGTAGTCGCCAATCTCGATATTCGGCGCGTTGACGATCGGCTTCAGGAAGCCGACCCGGTTGTGATGCAGCGTCGGATGCTTGGTATTTGGGTTGGGCCCGGTCATCGTTGACTCCGTCGGGATTGCGGCGGGGAATGCAAGGATAGCCCAATCTTTCGCCGAATGGCAAAAGGCCCCGGACGAACCGGGGCCTTTTCCAAAGGATGGTTGAGACGCCGTTATTCGGCGGGTGTCGGTTTCTTGCGGAACAGATTCACCAGATTGTCCCAAAGTTCGATCTTGGCGCCCTGCCGCTTCATGATCACGCCCTGCTGCAGGATCGACAGCGAATTGTTCCAGGCCCAGTAGATCACGAGACCGGCCGGGAAGCCCGCCATCATGAAGGTGAAGATCACCGGCATCCAGTTGAAGATGGCTGCCTGGGTCGGATCCGGCGGCGCCGGGTTCATCCGCATCTGCAGGAACATGGTCACGCCCATCAGCAGCGGCCACACGCCGATATGCAGCATGGCGGGCGTCGCGAAAGGCATCAGGCCGAACAGGTTGAGAAGCGAAGTCGGATCCGGCGCAGCCAGATCCTGGATCCAGCCGAAGAACGGCGCATGCCGCATCTCGATGGTGATGTAGAGCACCTTGTAGAGCGCGAAGAACACCGGGATCTGGATCAGCACCGGCCAGCAGCCGGCGATCGGGTTGATCTTCTCGGTCTTGTACAGCTCCATCATCGCCTGTTGCTGCTTCATCTTGTCGTCCGCGAATTTCTCGCGGATTTCCAGCATCTTGGGCTGCACGACCTTCATCTTCGCCATCGACTTGTAGGACTTGTTGGCGAGCGGGAAGAAGAAGGCCTTTACGATGATGGTGGTGGCCAGGATCGCCAGGCCGAAATTGCCGAAGAACTTGTAGAGCGTGTCGATCAGCCAGAACATCGGCTTGGTGATGAAGTGGAACCAGCCCCAGTCGATCAGCAAATCGAAGCGACGGATGTCGCGGTCCTTCTCGTAGGCGTTGATCGTGCCCACTTCCTTGGCACCGGCGAAAATCAGCGATTCCACGGTGGTCGACTGGCCGGGAGCAACGGTTATCGGATCGGACAGATAGTCGGTTTGATAGCGATGCCGGCCGCCATCTTCCAGGAAGGCGAAGCGCGGCTGGAACGGCTGCTTCTCGCTGGGCACCAGCGTTACCGCCCAATATTTGTCGGTGATGCCGAGCCAGCCATCGGTCGACTTGCTGGGCGTATACTGCTTGTCCTTCTCGATGGACGCGTATTTGTGCTCCTGCAGGCCCTCCGTGCCGGTCACGCCGATCAGCCCCTCATGCAACACGTAGACCGAGGCGGTGGTCGGCTTGTCGTAGCGGGTGACGCGGCCGTAATTCGACAGGGTGATCGGAGCCGAGCCGGTGTTCTGCACGCTGTCGGACAGCGTGAACATGTAATTGCCGTCGACCGAGACGGTGCGCTTGAAGGTCAGCCCCTTGTCGTTGGTATAGGTGAGCGTGACGGGGGTGGTCGGCGTCAGGGTCGCATTGCCATCGACCTTCCACTGCGTGTCGTAGCTCGGAACGGTACCGGTCTGAGCGTTGCCGACGAAACCCACCTCGGCGAAATAGCCAGTGGGCAGCGCCGACGGGTTGAGCAGTTCGATCTCGGGGGAATTCTTGTCGACGGTCAGGCGATAGTGCTTGAGCTTGAGGTCGTCCAGCCGTCCGCCGGTCAGGTTGATCGAGCCCTCGAGGCTCGGCGTGTCGATCTTCACGCGTTGGCTGGCGGCGAGCGCCTGGTCGCGCCCGGCGGGCGTCGTCGCATCGGCGCCAGACGCGTTAGGCACGGCACCTGGCTGTTGCGCCTGGGTGCTCGGCGTGGCGGTGCCGGCGGCGGGCTTGTTCTCGCTTTGGCGCTGCGCTTCGATGCGGGCGGTCTCGCGCTGCTGTTCGACGCGGGGGTTCATGTAGAACACCTGCCACAGCGTCAGTATCAACACCGAAGCCGCGATGGTGATGAAGAAGTTGCGGTTGTTTTCCATCGAGAGCCTTGGCCTATCGCGCTAGCGTTTTCCGTGGATGCGGTGGGAAAGCTCGACCTTCAATTGGTCGAACGGCGCGGCGAGAACATCCTCGCGCCCCACGATGACATAGTCATGGCCGCGTTCCATGTCAGCGGCGGCATAAGTGCGCACCGCTTCTCTCAGCCGTCGGCGAACCCGGTTGCGCACGACGGCATTGCCGACTTTCTTGGTGACCGTGTAGCCGACGCGCGGTGCCTCGCCGTCGCCGCGATTAAGCACTTCGACGAGGAAAAACCGCCCACGCCGCTTTTCGCCGCGCCGGACGGTGAGGAAATCCGAGCGTTTCAGTAGCCTTTTGGGCGCCTGTCCCATTGGGCTGTTTGCGGACAACGGTCGTGGTGTCCGCTCAGGCGGACAACCGCTTGCGGCCACGATTGCGGCGGGCTGCGACGACGCCGCGGCCGCCCTTGGTGGCCATGCGGGCACGGAAGCCGTGACGACGCTTGCGGACGAGCTTGGAGGGTTGGTAGGTGCGCTTCATTTGTTTTAATACCGCGGTGTGCGGCCCTTCTTGTGTCTGTCACTCTGTAACAGGAGCTTGGCCGGGCCTTGTTTGGCGCGGCCGAAACCGCGCCGGGTCGTAGGGCCCGAGCGTGAGCGGGGCTTATATGTACAAGGTTTTGCAGAGTCAATCCGGGGCGCCAGACTAAAGATTGCCAGTCATTTGGCTCCGCAGGTCATCAAACTGGAAATTATGCCGCAATTGCCTAGTTTGCATGCGAGGGCATATCGGCATTGGGCGTATGAGCGTCGAACCTTCCACCAATGAAAGCGGCGCGCGCTCCGGCCCGGCGCATGGCGGCGGCTCGCGCGCCGTACCGCTGTCGCGCGGACTTTCGGCCAAGCTCATCCTGCTCACGATCATCTTCGTGCTTCTGGCCGAAGTGCTGATTTTCCTGCCGTCGATCGCCGACTACCGAATGCGCTGGCTGCGCGAGCGCCTCAACACCGCGGCGGCGGTTTCAGTGGTGCTCATCGAAGGCGATCCGGCCTCGCTTTCGCGCACCGCCCAGGACGACCTGTTGATGGCAATCGGCGCGAAGGCGATCGCGGTGCGCGACGGCGACGTCTCGCGCCTGCTTGCCGTGGCCTCTATGCCGCCGCGTGTGGACGAGCACATCGATGTCGCCAATACCGGCATGGTCGCGCAGCTCACCGGCGCACTCAACACTTTGTTCTTCGGCGGCGATCGCACATTGCGCGTCTTCGGCCCGGTCGGCGAGAACAACCGCGAGTTCGAGCTGATCATGCGCGACTACCGCCTGCGCGCGGCCATGCTCTCCTTCTCGCGCAACATCGCCCTGATCGCGCTGCTGATCTCGGTGTTTTCCGCCATGCTGGTCTATGCCGCTGTCTACCGCATCATGATCCGCCCGGTGCGCGCCATGACGCGCTCGATGCTGTCCTTCTCGGAGGCTCCTGACGACCCGTCGCGCATCATCCATCCGGCCGCCCGCGCCGACGAGATCGGCGTCGCCGAGCGTGAACTGTCGCAGATGCAGGAACGGCTGCAAAAGATGCTGGCCGAGCAGAAACATCTGGCCGATCTCGGCCTCGCCGTGTCGAAGATCAACCACGACATGCGCAATGTTCTGGCTTCCGCGCAGCTCCTTTCCGACCGCCTGCGCCAGGTTAAGGACGCCAGCGTACAGGCCTTCGCGCCCAAGCTGCTCAGGGCGTTGGACCGCGCCGTCTCCTATACGGAGGGTGTGCTGGCCTATGGTCGCGCCCAAGAGGCGCCGCCGGCCCGCCGCGTATTGCGGCTGCATCAACTGGTGGAAGAAGTGCATGGCCTGCTCGACATCGGCGCCGGCATCGAGTTCGAAAACATGGTCGACACCGGTTTCGAGGTGGACGCCGATTCCGACCAGCTGTTCCGCGTGCTGACCAATCTGGCGCGCAACGCCGTCCAGGCCATGGCGACCGATGCCGACGGCGTCCTGGTGCGGCGGTTGGCCGTCTCGGCCGAGCGCATGGGCGGCGTCTGCCAGATCCTGGTCACCGATACCGGTCCGGGGCTACCGCCCAAGGCGCGCGAAAACCTGTTCGTCGCCTTCCGTGGCTCGGCGCGCAGCGGCGGTACCGGCCTCGGTCTGGCAATCGCGCAGGAACTCGTCCGCGCCCATGGCGGCAGGCTGGAGCTTCTTGAGAGCATCGGCGGCCGTACCGTCTTTTCGGTAACCATCCCCGACCAGCCGGTCAGTCTCGACCGTGCCCGTCGTGGCCTCAGGCGCCCGGCCTGACGCGCTTTCCAGCCAGGTGTCGTGACGACGGCAAAACTTTTCCATCGATTGGCTTGCATTTCGGAATTTGAGTCGTTAGGGAACTCCTCGCGTCGTGGCCGGCGGCAAAACCGGCAACGTAGCGACGTCAGGCAAGGCCTGTTGCGCGCCCGTAGCTCAGCTGGATAGAGCACCAGACTACGAATCTGGGGGTCAGGAGTTCGAATCTCTTCGGGCGCGCCATTCTTCAATAAACAGAGAAAACTGCAGGTAAGGTTTTAACCGGGCCTTTGGATGCCGCTTTGGCGAGCGTTGCCTTTGATCTCCTGACCCTGATTTCGTCATCCTTCAGGGGCACTTCACGCATCACCGTGTGAACGTATTCTGGATCAGTAAGCCCAGGTCTTGGACAAGGCGTGCGATTAGCTGCCAGAAATGGGGGCTACAGCCACGCGCAAATTTGCACGCTCGCGGCTTCCACTCGGTGAAACCACGCCGCGATCGCTGTCGATGGATGGCCCAAGCGGCCATCTTGCCGGTCGCCGGCTCTCCAGACGGGTCTCTTCATCAATCCGGCGAGGAAGCACCCCTGGCGCCGCTAGCCGAAGCGCTCCAGGGCGTAGGGGGACGGATTGGTGAATGTCGGCGTGCCGGTCATCATCTCGGCAAGCAGGCGTCCGGTGACCGGGCCGAGCGTCAGGCCGTGATGATTGTGGCCGAAGGCGAACCACAGCCCTTTGTGCCGAAAGCCGCGTCCGATCACTGGTCGCATGTCGGGCAGGCATGGTCGCGAGCCCATCCAGGGGGTCGGTTCAATGCGCTGGCCGAGCGGGAAGATCTCGCGTGCCAGCGGCTCGGTATTGTCGAGCTGGACCGGGTTCGGCCGCCGGTCGCGCGGCGCGAATTCGACGCCTGTGGTCAGCCTTATGCCCCGGGTCATCGGCGCCAGCAGGAAACCGGCATCGACGTCGACGACGGGATGATTGAGGGATGCGTCGGCGTCTGTTTTGAAATGAACGTGGTAGCCGCGCTTCATAGCAAGCGGGACGGTATAGCCGAGCGAACGGCAGACCGCGCCGGACCAGGGCCCGAGTGCCACCACCACCTCGCGCGCCTGGATAGGTCCATCCTCTGTGGCGATGCTCCATTTATTGTCGTCCCGCCGCAGCCGGCTGGCATCTCCGTGCAGGAACGCGCCGCCTTGGGCGACGAAGTGCTCGGCATAAGCCTTCACCAGCGCGCCGGGGTCAGCGACGGTGGCGGGATCGAGCCAGTGAACAGCGCCCATTAGGGTGTCGGAGAGATGTGGCTCGCGCCGGCTCAGTTCTGCCCGGTCGAGAAATGCGTAGTTGAGGCCGAATGGTTGCAGGGCTTCGGCGGCGGTTCGCGCTTGTTCGAAGGTGCGTTCGCTTCGGTAGCCTTCGATCCAGCCGGTCTTGCGCAATCGCGGCAATGCGCCTGCCGCTGTCATCAGTGCTTCGTGCTCGATCACCGATTGCTCGATCAGCGGGCGCATGTCGGCTGCGGCGCGCGCCAGGCGCTTCGGTGCCGACTCTCGCCAGAAACGCCACAGCCAGGGGGCGATGCGCGGCAGGTGAAGCCAGTCGAAATGTACGTCTGCCGAACGGTTGAATGCGTAGCGCAACAGCTTCGTCAGTTCGCGCGGCGCGCCGTAGGGAACGACGCTCGAGCGTTCGATCAGGCCGGCATTGCCGTAGCTCGTTTCCTCGCCGGCGCCGCGACGGTCAACAAGGATGACGGAGCGGCCGCGCTGCTGTAGGTGCAGCGCAACCGACACGCCGATGATGCCGGCGCCGAGCACGAGTACGTCGGCCCGACAGGTCTGCTGCTCCGTCATCGGCCGCTCGCTTGCTGGGGCGTCGTCAAGCGAAGGCACCATGGGTTCGAGACCGACTTTGCCGTGGTGTGTCATTGCCAAAAATCGCTGGTCATCGCCATGGTTCAAAGCGCCATGTCGCGGTCGAGTGGGAAGATCGGGCGCGAGACGTTGCGATAGGGCATCCTCGCATAGTCCATGGTGCAGAGCGCGCCGCTGTCGCAGACGATCACCTTGCCGGCGATGGGCTCGAAGGCAGCGCGGAAATGCTGCATCGACTTGAGCCCGACGACGCGATGCCGGGCGGGATCGATGCCGAAGGCTCGGAACTGCTGGAGGTCGCGCATCTGTGACGGTTCGGTGACGACAAGCACTGCAATGCCGTCGATCTGCACCACGGCCGTCGGGCCGAAGCTGAATTCGAGGCCACCCAGCTGTTCGCCGTCGCCGATGAGCTTGCCGTCGCTGATGACAAGCAGCTTGCCGGTGACTTCGAGCGGATCGCCGCCGAAACGCGGATCGGTCTTGCCGCCAAGTGTCAGCTGGACCGTGTCTCCGACGGTGGCGCGATGGAGTTGGTTGGCCGTCTCCGGATCGACGATCGGGCCGAAGCAGGCGTTGTCGATGCCGGCGTCCAGCAACGCACCGAGCAGGGCCGTCGCATCGCCATAACCACCGGCGCCGGGATTGTCGGCGTAGTCGGCGATGATCAGCGGATGGTCACCGCTGTAGCCGCGCGCGATCTCGGCAGCCTCCGTTACCGTGTGGAAGGTGTTGAGGACGTTGAAACGGTTGTCCCAGATTTCGTCGGCAATGCCTTCGGCGAAGACCTGATGGCGTGCCGGATCGCCGTCATAGGTGACAAGCACTGTCGGGCCGACTTCGGCGATGTCGGCATTGGGGAAGGCGCCGTTGATGCTGACGGCGAGCGCGCCGGATGTCTTCTCGTGGGCGCGTGCCCTGGCGATCCACTCAACCATCGGACCGATGTCGGTACGGCCGGCATTGGCCTCCTCCAGCATCGGTCGACGCGCGAGAAGCGTTTTTGGGCGAATCTCGCCGGCCATCGTGCGTTGCAACACCTCGCCGGCGTGGCGGGCGATGTCGCGCATGTCGATATGCGGATAGGTCTTGAACGAGATCAGGATGTCGGCGTGCTCGCACATTCTGGCGGTGACATTGGCATGCGGGTCGAGCGTGACGGCAATAGGTAGATTCGGGCCGACGACAGCGCGCAACCGCGCCAGCAATTCGCCTTCGCCGTCTGGCGAAAAGTCGGTGACCATCGCGCCGTGCAGGCCGAGCAGGATGCCGTCGAGCTCGCCCTTGCGCTCGACCGCCGCCTGGACGATGGCGCCGCCGATGCGGTCGAAGGCGTCGCGCGTCACCGGCCCCGCCGGCTCGGCGGCGGTGGAGAGGACGTGCTGGATCGTCCAGCCATATTTCCGTCCGATGTCGAGGAAGCCTCCGATCTCCGTGTTCGCCTCGCCCCGGGCGCGGATGGCGTCGTCGCCGAACAGCACGCCCTCGACCATGAAGGCTTCGTAATTGGTCTTTCGCACGCTGAACGTGTTGGTCTCATGTGCGAATTCTGCGGTTAGAACACGAAAGCTCATTGTCATGTCTCCGGACAGTTTCGGGCGTTTCGGATTGGTCGGGCGCGTGCGCTTCGGTGACACCGCGACGATGGCGCGCGCATTTGACGGTTGGGGTGAAGTGGGGCCTACCTTGCCGCACTGGCCAGGCAGCGGCCCCGGGTTCTGGCTACTCCATGTGGAACCGCATTTCGCCGATACGGCCGTCGCCGCCGCGTATGATCGACCAGTGCAGGAAGTAACCGCCCAGTCCCATGCGATAGCGCCTCAGATGGGATGCGGCGTCCCCTTCATGGTGGGTGAGTTCGAGCGGATTGCCGGCAACCACAATTCCCGTCGATGCGATCTGCTCGAACCAGCTATTGTTCCACAGGCGCCATGTCTCATCGGCAAAAGCCTGGCGCGGTGCGCGGCGTTCGACGATCGCCTGCAGCAGCTCGCGGTCTCGTTGCGTCTGCCCGGCATCGTCGTCCGGGATCGGTTCGTATGGAGAAAGCGCGGGATCGATGATGCCCGCGATCTTCTGGGCGATGCGTGCAACCTGGGCTTCATCGGTGTTGGCGAAAACACAGACCGACAATTTGCGCGAGGGGAAGCGCGCGATCTCGGCGCGGAAGCCATCCCATGTGCCGCCGTGCCGGATCTTGCGATGGCCGCGCAGTTCGGAGTTCTGCCAGCCCAGCCCGTAGCTGTTGAACGAAAACTGGCCATTGCGCATCGGCACGGGGTTGGACATCAGGTCAATGAGATCGTGGTTCAGCACCTTGGGATCGTCCAGCTCCAGCAGCCAACGGGCGATGTCCCGTGGCGAATAATAGAGCCCGCCGTCGCCGGTGCGCTGCAGGGTGGGTGCGGCCCAGTAGCGGTTTTCGAGGCGCCCGTCGCGAATGCAGTGGCCAGCGGCGCGGTTGGGCACGATGTCGTACCAAGATGCGTCGCGCGCCGTCGCCATGCCTATCGGTCCGAAAAGGCGTTCGCGTAACAGTTCGTAGTAGGGCTTGCCGGAGACGCGGGCGACGATGATGGCGGCAAGCATGTAGCCGGTGTTGCTGTAGCGATAGCCTTCGCCCGGGGCGTGGAGCAGCGGCGAACGCCGCGCCAGGTTGATCAGCTGCTGGTCGCTGTGGTCCTGCCAAAGATTGTAATGAACGATGCCGTCCCGATCCTCGGTTGGTTCGAAGGCGATCTCGAAATTGCCCAGCCCGGCCATCATCGAAAGCAGATGGCGGATAGTGATGCCCACCCAGCTTTGCGGCCCCTCGGGGATATAGGTCAGGATCTGGTCGTCCAGTCCGATGCGGCCATCCTGCAGCAGGAACAGAACCGATGTTGCGGTGAACATCTTGCCGGTCGAGCCGGAATGGAAAACCGTATCGGGGGAGACCGGGGTGTTGTTCTCGACATTGGCCAGGCCGTAGCCGGCAAGGTGGATGATCTCACCATTGCCGACGATGGCGACGCCGAGACCAGGCACCTGGCTGTTTTCGATCTCCGCCTGCAGGTAGCGGTCAAGCTCTTCAGTGTGGCTCATGGTTGTCTTCCTCACGCGACCGATCTGCGTTCGGCGGTCTCCGCGGTCGCACTGACGAGCGGATGATGGCAGGCCACCTGCTGCCCGTTCGCTTGCACCGAGAGCGGCGGCAGCGTCCGGCGGCAGAGGTCGGAGACGCGCGGGCAGCGATTGGCGAAGGCGCACCCGGCCGGCAGGTCGTAGCCGCTGGGGACTTCACCCGAGAGCCGCGTGATCGCGCGGCGCTGGCGGGGGTCGGGCTCGAACGTGCTGTCGAGAAGCGCGCGGGTGTAGGGATGCGCGGGCTCGGCATCGCTTGGCATCATTTCCACGACACGGCCAAGATACATGACCAGCACCTGGTCGCAGAAATAGCGCACCAGGCCGAGGTCGTGAGAGATGAACAGATATGTCAGCCCGAGGTCCTGGCGCAGCCGCTCCAGCAGCGAAACGATCTGGGCCTGCACGGAAACGTCGAGCGACGCCGTCGGCTCGTCGAGCACCACCAGCGACGGATTGAGCGCCAGCGCCCGGGCGATGCCGACGCGCTGCTTCTGACCGCCGGAAAGCTGGTGCGGATAGCTTTGCGCCAGTGAGGTGTTGAGGCCGACCATGTCGAGCAGCGAAGCGACGGTTTCGTCGGGCGCCTTCGCTTTCACCCCTTGTACCCGGAATGGCTCGAGCAACGCGTCCCTGACCGAATAGCGCGGGTCGATTGCCGAATAGGGATCCTGGAAAACCAGCTGCATGCGCTGGCGCAGGCTGCGCAGATCTGCGCGCGACAATGAGGCCATGTCGACCCCGTCGAAGGTGACCTGGCCGTCGCTTGGACTGATCAGGCGCAGCACAAGCCGGGCGAGGGTGGACTTGCCGCATCCGGACTCGCCGACGACGCCGAGGATCTGGCCGCGCTTCAGGTTGAAGGAAACGTCGCTGACCGCATGGAACACCTTGCGCTTGCGCAACAGCCCGCCATCGACGAAACGACGGCTCAGCCCGGAGACAGTGAGAAGGTCGCTCATGCTGCCTCCGCCAGATGGCAGGCAACGCCGTTGCCGCCTGCACCGACGCGAAGCTCGGGGATTTCCACACGACAGCGATCCGCGGCGCGCGTGCAACGCGGGTTGAACCGGCAGCCGCGCGGCTGCGTCATCGCTGTTGGCACGATGCCAGGGATGGCGGTCATCGTTCCCGGCGCCATGTCCCGCCGCGGAATGCAGCGGATCAGCGCCTGGGTGTAGGGGTGCCGGGGATGCTGGAACAGCGCGTCGACCTGCGCCAGCTCGACCACCCGGCCGCAATACATCACCGCGACGCGATCGCAGGCCTGAGCAACGACGCCCATGTCGTGGGTGATCAGGATCAGCCCCAGCCCTCGCTGCCGCACGAGGTCGACGAGGATCTGTACGATCTGTGCCTGGACGGTGACGTCGAGCGCAGTGGTTGGCTCGTCCGCGATCAACAGCTCGGGGTCGCCTGCAAGCGCCATGGCGATGACGATGCGCTGCTTCATGCCGCCGGAAAGCTGGTGCGGGAACAGGTTGTAGACCGAGGCGGGATCGGGGATGCGCAGGTCTGCCATCAGCTCGAGGCTCCTGGCGCGGGCAGCACTTCGGCCGAGACCGAGGTGCAGCCGAGCTGCCTGATCGATCTGCGGGCCGATCCGCATCATGGAATCGAGCGAGGTCATCGGGTTTTGCGTGATCAGCGCGATGCGTCCGCCGCGCAGCCGACGCAGCTGCCGTTCCGGCATGCCGACGAGCTCGGCGCCATCGAAGCGGATGCTGCCGGCCGCGACCTGGCCGCCAATGCGCGGCAGCAGACCCATGATCGCGGTTGCGGTCAGTGACTTGCCCGAACCGGATTCCCCCACGATCCCGAGGATCTCGCCGCGATCGACGCCCAGCGTGACTTCGTCGACTGGCGAAAAGGCACCGAACCTGATCCGTAGCATTTCCAAATTCAGCAGCATCTTCAGGCGTCCCTGAGCTTGGTGCGGACATCGAGCGCTGCGATCACCGCGTCGCCGAAGAGGTTCAGGAAGACCACTGTCAGCGCCACCGCCAGACCGGGCAGCAGGATCACCCAGGGTGCGATGAACAGTTGCGCCGTGCCGGAGCTCATCATGGCGCCCCAGCTCGGCGTCGGCGGCTGCGCGCCCAGGCCAAAGAAGCCAAGGGTCGCCTCGAGGATGATGGCGTCGCCGGTTGCCAGCATCGCCGCCACCAGCACCGGCGCCAGCGCATTCGGCAACAGATGCGAGAACAGGATGTGCGTGTGGCCGGCGCCGAGGCTGACGGTTGCCTCCACATAGGTCTCGCTCTTGAGCGACATGATCTGGGTGCGCGTCAGCCTGGTGAACTGCGCGAGGTAGGCGATGGCGATGGCGATCACCACGCCCTCCAGTCCCGGTCCGATGATCGCCACCAGCATCAGCGCGATCAGGATTTCGGGGAACGACCAGGTCAAGTCGACGACGGTCATCACGGCGCGGTCGAACGCGCCGCCGAAATAGCCGCAGGTCGCGCCGAGGACCAAGCCGAGCAACACCGAGATGCCGATCGCCGTGATGCTGACCGAAAGCGAGGTGCGCGCGCCGGTGATCATCCGCGACAGCACGTCGCGACCGAATTCGTCTGTGCCGAACAGATGCGTCAGCGACGGAGCCTGGTTCATGATCCCGAGGTCCTGCTGGTCGTATGGATATGGTGACAGCCATGGCGCAAACAGCGCGCCGACCACCAGCAGCAGGAGAAATGTGCCGGAGATCCCTCCCTTGAAGGTGGAGATCGCCTTGAGCAATGCCAGTGCGCGACGGCCCATCATGACCGTGCCTCGCGCTGGCGAGGATCCATGGCGGCCTGAACGATGTCACCGATCAGGGCGCCGATGATGACGGCCATGGCAAGCATGAGGAGGCAACCTTGCACGAGGGGATAATCGCGCTGGTTGAGCGCACGGATCAGCAGTGAGCCGAGGCCGGGACGGGCGAAGACATATTCGATGGTCACCGCGCCACCGAGCACCCAGCCGATGCGCAGGCCGAGGATGGTGACGACCGGAACCATGGCGTGGCGCAAGACGTGGCGCAGCTGGATCATGAATGGCGGCAAGCCCTTGGCGTGCAGCAGCATGACGAAATCCTGCCGCGACGTCTCGATCATGGCGATCCGCGTCACCCGGGCCACCAGCGCGATACCGCCTAAGCCCGCTGCGATGACGGGCAGGATGAGCGAGCTCCAGCCGCGGGCGCCGGAGACGGGAACCCAGCCGAGCCATACCGCAAAGACCAGGATCAGCAGCAGGCCGAGCCAGAAGCTCGGCACGGTCGAGCCGAGCAGGATGAAGCCGGTGATGGCGTCGTCGATGCGCGTGCCCTGGTAGCTGGCAGCGATGACGCCGGCGGCGATGCCGGTCAGCGTCGAGAACAGCAGTGCCGCTCCGCCCAGCTGGAGGCTGTAGGGTAGGTTCTGCGCGATCAATCCGCTGACCGGGCGACCCTGTACGATGGATGTGCCAAGGTCACCGGTCAGGAGCCGGCCCATCCAGGTGAAATATTGTTCCACCAGGCTGCGATCGAGGCCGTATTTGGCGGCGATCTGAAGGCGCTGCTCGGGAGACGAGCCGGCGCGCATCAGATTGTCGATGGGGTCGCCCGGCACCAGGTGAATGATGAAGAACACCACCAGCGAGACGACAAAGAACACCGGCAGCAGCAGCAGCAGCCGCCTCAACGTGAAGCCGATCATTTCGTACTGCAGCTCCGAACTGTTAGCCGACGACCTTGATGTCGACGACGGTCGCCTGCACGAGCTGCGTGCCGCGCAACTTTTCCGGCACATCGAGCAGCGTCTTGTTGAAGGCGTAGTTTTGCACCGGCTCATGGATCGGTGCGAACAGGAAGTTGCCGACCAGGTTCTCGTGATACTTCCTGAAGTTGACCACGCGCTCTTCCGGCGTCTTCGACTGCTGCATGGCGATGTCGTGAAGCTCTTGTGATTTTTCGTCCTGCCAACCCGAGGAGTTCGGATAGGGGATGTTCTTGGCGCTGTAGAACCAGTCGAGAATGTCGGCGTTGTTCCAGTCGTAATGACGCACCGCCAGCTGGTGCAGGCCCTTTTTGAGTTGGTCGACGACGGTGGTGCTGTCGAAGATGACAATCTCGACGTCCATGCCCACCGCCTTGAGCTGGGCCTGGACGATCTCGGCCGTGCGCTTGAATGCCGTTTCCGACTGGGCGGTCAACTTGATCTTCAGCGGCTTGCCATCCTTGGCCCGGATGCCGTCGCCTCCCCGCAGCCACCCTGCCTTGTCCAGCAGTTCGTTGGCCTTGCCGAGGTCATGGCGGATCTCCAACTTGGGATCGATTTTCGATTCCGGCAGCGAGCTGATCAGGAACTGATGCGCTTCCAGGCCGACGCCGTTGAAGACGCTCTTGTGGATGGCGCCCTGGTCGACCGCCAGGGCGGTTGCCTGGCGTACGGAAATGTCGCCGAACGGTTCGGTGCGGGTGTTGAAGGCGAGATACGTCACGCCCATGCCGGGCAGGGTGCGGAAGCCAACGTTCTGGTCCGCCTCGAGTTGCGGCACGAACTGGCTGGGCACGCCGAGAAGCATGCCGACGCCGCCGGTCTTCAGCTCCAGGAAGGCCGTGGACGCGTCGGGGATTTCGCGCATCGTAAGCCGCTTGATGTGCGGGGCCGCCTTGTTCTCGGAGAGGTCGCATCCCCAGGCATAGTCTTCGTTGGCGACCAGTATGGCCTCCTGGCCAACGGCAAAGCTCTCGAGCTTGTAGGGGCCGGTGCCGACCGCCACCGCCACGCCGTAGCTATCGCCGGCTTCGTCGTAGGCCTTCGGCGAGGGAATGCCCATGAAGGCGGACGCCAGATTGAAGATCAGGTTGGGGTCCGCCCGCTTCATGACGAACCGGGAGGAATGTTCGTCCACCGCCTCGACGCGATCGATCGCGTCGACCAGGTACTCGTTGGGGGTGCCTTTGAACTTGGGGATCCACCACGCTATGGTCGCCGCATTGAAGGGTTCGCCATCATGGAAGCGCACGCCTTGCCGCAGTTTGAAGGTCCAGCTCATGCCATCCGCGCTGGTTTCCCAGGATTCCGCAAGGTGGGGATGATAGGACTGGTCGACATCCTGCTCGATCAGCCGGTCGTAGATCAGCATCACGACCGTACTCAGCAAGGTGGCTCGGATGGGATCCTGCGACGCGGCGCCGATCTCGGAACTGGCGAGCGCAAATACGGCCTCGGTGTCTGCCGCAGCCGCCGCATCCCTGGCAGCCAGGCCGAGGCTTGCGGCCAAGGTGAGCACAGATGCCGATACAAGAAACCTACGTCGATTCATGGTTATCCTCCCCTTGGTAAAATACCAAAAGCCAGCCGTGCTGCCGAGGCAGCTTATTTTTTGGTACAGAAATAACTCACGACAATGGATGGTCAGATGACCTATCCATGCTGCGCTCTATTTGTCTTGGTTGCTGGTGGATCTGGCTCCTGCCGTAAATCAGGCAGTGTTTTTCTTCCCTCGCTCCTCAACGGGGTAGGGCAACGCTATTGTGAAAAAAAACAAACGTCAATCGTGTCTGTGATATAAATCTTGCAGAATGTCGAACCCCAGGCAGGGAAGCCAGAATGACTGAATCGGTCCGCCGCCGGCTCGTTGAACGCTTGAACACCGCCACCAATGCGGAGAAAGCGCTCGCCAACTACATGCTGGCAAATTTGAGCGGGGTGCCTTTCGAGACATCTGCGACCCTGGCCAGCAAGGTCGGCGTCAGCGAGCCGACTGTCGGGCGATTTTGCCGCGCGTTGGGCTATGCGCGTTTCAAGGACCTGAAGGAGGACCTCAGGGACAACATCGGAACCCAGCCCTGGCTGGCGGGTGACCGGCTGAAGGAATTTCGCGATCGCAGCCAGAACGGCGACGCTTTGGCGCGCAGCCTGGAACTGGAGATCGCAGCTCTCCTGAGGATCTACGAGATCGCGAACACGAAGGAGTGGCACCGCGCGGTCAAGCGCCTGGCAAGCACGCCCCAGATGTTTGTCGCGGGGTTCCAGACCGAGCGAGGCATCGCGCAGTATTTTGCCAACCAGATGCAGTACCTTCGGCCCGGTGTTCAGATGGCTGACGTTGCCGGCGGCAACTTCAGCGAAATCCTGCTGAGCCCGCCCAAATCCACCTGCCTGGTGATGTTCGAGGCTCGCCGCTACTCGCGGCTGACGTTGTTCCTGGCGCGGGAAGCGCAGAAGGCGAAGATCCCGATTACCCTGGTCACGGATGCTTTCTGCGATTGGGGACGTGACGTGGTCGACGAAATGTTCGTCGTGCCCACCGAGTTCGGCATGTTCTGGGAATCGACTGCCCAGATGGCCAGCCTTGGCAACCTGCTCATCAACGGGGTGTTCAATGAACTCGGCGTCACCGTCGAAGGGCGCATGAACAAGGTCTCCGAGCTTCACGGAAAGATCACAGGCTATGTCGGCGACTAGCCTCGCCGCGGATTGCGCCTGCAGTCGCTTGGATGTCTTCGCCCGATGTCGCGCAGGCGTGGTTGCCCGTTCTCATCGATGATGGTTGTTGAAGACGCTTCGACGTAGCCCGGCTTGATCGCGCGCCCTGTCGTGCGAGGCGCCGTGACATGCTCCCGTTCGACCGTCCAGGCGAGGTTCGGCACTAGGTCGACGTTGTTCCCGCTCGAGCCCTACTCCAGAGCACTCACCATCAGGTCGGAATTCGAGACGTGCTGCCTCAGTGCGTGGCTGGCTTGTCAGCCGGCTTTCGTAATGACGTAAAACTGTCATTCTTGCTATAACTTCAGAAAACTGTCATATCCAGATCCTGAGGAGGAGAAGACGATGCCGGGAACAGTGCGCCAGCGACTGACCGAAAGCCTGCAAAAGGGCTCGCGCGGCGGCCGTTCGATCGCGACCTACATGCTGGCCAATCTCAGCGAGCTGCCCTTCGAGACGGCGATGACCGTGGCCGAGAAAGTGGGCGTCAGCGAACTGACGGTCGGCCGCTTCTGCCGCTCGCTCGGCTACCAGCACTTCAAGGATCTCAAAGCCGACCTGAAGACGGACATTGCCGACAGCCCGTGGCTGATCGGCGACCGGCTGCGCGAATTCCAGGCGACCAGCAAGAAGGGCAGCAGTGACCTTGCCAGAAGCCTGGAGCTGGAGATGGCGGCGCTGGTCAAGGTCTATGAGCTGGCGAGGTCAGCGCAGTTCAAGGCGGCCGTCGACCGGCTTGCCGCCCGTGAGCGCATCTTCATCGTCGGTTTCCAGAGCGAGCGCGGCATCGCCGTCACCATGGCGCAGCTTCTGCAATATGTGCGCGAGGGTGTGCAGCTCATCGATCATTCCGCCGGCAATTTTTCCGAGGTGTTGCTGGCCGATCCGGCAAAGACGGCGCTCGTGATGTTCGATGCCCGGCGCTATTCGCGCCAGGCCGCCCTCCTGGCCCGTCGGGCGACGGACGCCGGGGTGCCGGTTACGCTCATCACCGACCAGTTCTGCGACTGGGCGCATGGCAGCACGTCCGAGGTCTTCGCGCTGCCTTCGGAAATCAATCTTTTCTGGGACACCAACGGACCGATGCTTTCGCTTGTCCACCTCATGCTGAACGGCGTCATCGGCGAGCTCGGCGCCGATGTCGAGGCACGGCTCGATCGCATGTCGGAGCTTTACGGCGACTTCGTCGGCCACGCCGGCCGACCGGAGCGCTGACGCGCGCATTTTCCAGGACAGCATCACCAACGCACATCAAATCAGGGAGGATTTGACATGAACCGCCGTGAATTCCTTGCTTCGGCATCGCTGTTTTCGCTTGTTGCAGTGGTGGGGTCGCTGACGCCTGCAGTGGCAACCGAAGCAGAGGCCGTCGTCGTGCTTGCCCGCCAGGAACAAGGAGCCGCCAGCTACGACCCGGTCCGCGCGGTGACCCTGAACATGGCCGCCGGCCTGATCTACGATCGCTTGGTCGAGCAGGCTGCCGACCAATCCTATCATCCCCATCTCGCCGAATCCTGGGAGGTCAGCCCGGATGGACTGAACTGGACCTTCAAGTTGCGCAAGGGTGTCAGCTTCACGGATGGCGAGCCGTTCAACGCCGCGACTATCGTCTGGTGGATCCCCAAATTCAGGGGCACCGAAAACGAGTACATGGTCGACGCCATCGACAAGGTCGAGGCCCTGGACGAGCACATGGTGCGTTTCGCGCTGAAACGGCCCGAGCCGAACCTGATCTTCAACCTGGCCATGATGAACATGGGCATCCCCAGCCCCAAGGCGTTCGACGCGGCAGGCACCGACTATGGTGTCATCCAGGCAGTGGGAACCGGTCCCTACAAGCTTGAGAGCTTCGTGGTCGGGCAGGAGACGGTGCTGGTCGCCAACGAGGACTATGCCTGGAGCAGCCCTCTGACCGAGAACAAGGTCGCACCGTACATCAAGCGCCTGACGGTTCGCGAGATCCCCGACGCGTCCACCGCCTTCCTCGAACTCAGGACGGGCGGGGTTGACATGTTGCTCGACGTGCCGACCGACTTCCTGCCGCAGTTTCGGTCCGAAGCCGATCTCGACATGCGCGACCTGCCCGGCTACGGCATCACCTTCGTCGCCATCAACACCCGGGCGGCTCCCTTCACCGACATCCGCGTGCGCCAGGCCATCGCGCTCGCCATCGACCAGGGCGCGATCCTCAAGAGCGTCTATGGCGGCGTCGGCAAGGAGGCACACCAGCTTTTGGTCAGCAGCCTTCCGGAATCGAAGGTCGATCCCGCCACGGAAATCCGCAACGACTCGACCCGGTCCGCAAAATTGCTTGACGAGGCCGGCTGGACGCTAGGCGCCGACAGCATCCGCAGCAAGGACGGCAAGCCGTTACAGGTCAAGCTGTGGGCCCGGGCCGACACCGAATATCGGCGCACCGCGGAGATCATCCAGGCACAGCTGAAGGCGGTCGGTATCGGCATCGAGATCACGGTCTTCGACGCCGGCACCTATCGCGACCAGTTCCGTAAGCCGGAGCGCGAACTCGTGCTGCAGCCCTATTCATGGACCAACGCCGACATTCTCGACTGGTTCTTCAGCGCCAAGCGGTTGGATTCATGGAACCTGTCGATGTGGGATGAGCCGAAGTCCGAGGAGCTGCACGACCTCGCCATGTATGGCTCGAAGACCTGGGACGAGCGGGTGGAGAACTTCCGCAAGTACCACGCCCACCTGCTCGCCAACTTCGTCGCTGCGCCCGTTCACGAACCGGCGCAGACAATGGCCTTCAACAAGACGCGCCTCATCGCGCCCGAGACGTTCCGGGCGCCCTATTCGATCGTTGACATCAGGCCCGCGCAGTAGCGGGAGGTGGCGGGGGCGAAAAGCCCCTGCGCTGCCTGCATGCCCTGCCACTGGAGAGATACTTTATGGACGTGATGAAGGAACCCGGCTCGGCCGCCGAGCTGGAACGATATCTCCATGCCGAAATCGAGGCGCATGAAATCCCCGGGCTAGGGGTAACAATCGTCCGGGACGGAGAGATCCTGCACCTCGGCGGCTACGGTCTCGCCAATATCGAACACAGGGTCGCGGCCACGGCCGACACCATTTTCCACTCGGGTTCGACCGGCAAGATGTTCACTGCCGCTGCCATCCTGATCCTGTTGCAGGACGGACTGCTCGATATCGACCACCCAGTGGACCGCTACCTGACCGAGGTGCCCAGGAGCTGGGCGGATATGACCATCCGTCACCTGCTGTCGATGACCAGCGGCTTCGGCAATTTCGCCGATGTCTTTGCACCGGCGCCAATCGAGAACAACGTCGTTCCGGTCAACCTCTGGCAGGACCACAGCGACGAGCAGTTGCTGGCGCTCGCCAGCATGTCGCCGCTCGCCTTCGCCCCTGGCGAGAGCTACCTCTATTCCAACATCAGCTACATCGTCGCGTCGCTGGTGGTCCGGCGCATCACGGGCAAGCCCTATTACGCCTCGCTCCGGGAAAGACTGTTTGCGCCCGCAGGCATGGCAAGCGCGCGCGAGGCCAGCAGTCACGACATCGTCCTGAACCGCGCCAGCGGCTACAGCCGCCATTCGGGCGCGCTGCGCAATAGCCACTGGACAGCACCGACCATGCTGCGCACCGGCGACGGCGGGCTTTATTTCTCGCCGCGCGACATCGCCCGCTGGTTCATCGAACTGGACAGGCCGCGAGTGTTCCGGTCCGAGACGATTGCCGCGATGTTCGAGCCGACGCTGACGTCGGATGGCCGCCCCGCCATCAACGGCTACGGCTTGGGCTGGCAGAATTCCGAGATACGCGGCCACCGCAAGATCAGGCATGGCGGCACCTGGGACGGGTTCCGCGCCGAACTCGCCCGCTTCCCCGATCAGCGGCTTTCGGTGGCGGTGCTGGCCAACATAGACTCCGCCCAGGTCGCGCGCATCGCCCACAAGGTCGCCGGGTTCTTCGATGGCGCGGTCGCCCCTCACGAGCCCGTCGCTGACAGCAAACCGGCGCTCACGAGCCGCGACGCGATGCTCATCAAGGCGATTGCAAGACGCAGCGCCACATCGGAGGCGTTCAGCGAGGAATGCTGGCGGTTGTGGTCCGACAAGTGGTTCGACCAGTTGATTGCCGAAAGCGAATCCGATCTCGGCGTGGCGAACATGGAGCTCATCGAAGACGCCGGCGACCGCCGCCACTATCGCCTCGCCACCGGCCGCTACCACATGCACTGGACCGTCGACCGGCAAGCCGACGGCCGCATCGCGGCGATGCGTTTTCACATGGAATAGTATCGTGCAGGACCCGCCCTGGCATCTCGGCTGGCGTCGCCACTGACATGCTGCGTCCAATCGCCAGCCGTCTACGAGACACCTTCAACGCACGTCTACCGGACGCGCTCGGCGGCCAGCTGACCGATTGTTAGCCGATCAGGCAGACCGCCTGGCCGCTGAAATCATTCGCTGTCAACAAGTACAGCAGCGCGTCACCCGTCCGCGCGCGCTTCATTGGCGATGCAAAATCTCGCGGCGGGGGCAGTGCTGAAGTTCAAAGACTATAGGGGCGCAAACTGCAATCATTGCGAGAATTTCTGACATGTTCAAGGACGAACAGATGTCTATCGACGTGTCGGTTTTTCTTGCAGTTTGATCGGAATCGCGGACGCCAGCAGGAATAGGTGCGTGCGAATGAGCGGTACTTGCGGCGCTACAAAATTGCGCGGGGCGGGATAGGAGAAGCTTCGGCAATTCTTGGTTGAAATTTCACCGTCTTCGCTGCGACCATTGACAGCACAAACTCGTCATGTACTCTCTAATAACAGCTTAAATTCCATTATTGTGGAATACGTGAGGGAGGACGTTCGATGAAGCTGAAACTTGTATCCTTGGCTGCCATGCTTTTGCTGGCCTCGCCAAGCTATCTCATGGCGCAGGAAAAGGGGGGCGTGATCAACGTCGCCACCATTGGTGAGCCGCCGACGCTCGATCCGATGACGTCCACCGCCGACCTGGTAGGCATCGTTACCCAGCACATATTCGAGACGCTCTATACATTCGACAAGAAGTGGGGCGTGACGCCGCTTCTGGCAGAGGCGCTGCCAGCGATCAGCGCTGACGGCAAGACCATGACCATCAAGCTGCGCCAGGGCATCAAGTTCCATGACGGTTCGGACATGGATTCGGCTGACGTCGTCGCCTCGCTGAACCGCTGGATCAAGCTCGCCTCGCGCGGCAAGCAGGCCGGCAACTTCATCGCCTCGATCACCGCGACCGATCCGTCGACCGTCACCATCGCGCTCAAGCAGCCCTACGCGCCGCTGACCTCGCTTCTCGCCTTCAACAACTCAGCCGCCATCATCATTCCGTCCGAGAAGCAGGCCGATACGATGACCGAATTCGTCGGCACCGGCCCCTACATGCTGAAGGAACGCAAGGCCGATCAGTACATCCAGTTGGTGCGCTTCGACGGCTACAAGGCGCGCTCCGAAGCCAGCGACGGTTACGGCGGCGCCCGCCATGCCTATCTCGACGAGATCCGTTTTGTGCCGGTGCCGGACGCCAACACCCGCGTCGAGTCCGCCGTCTCCGGCCAATATGATTATGTCGACTCCCTGCCGGTGGAATCATTCGACAAGTTGAAGGGGGCAACTGCGACGCACCCCATCCTGCTGAAGCCGTTCGGCTATCCGGTGTTCATCTTCAACACGGCCGAGGGTTCGGCGAAAAACATCGAGGTGCGCAAGGCGATCCGCCAGGCGCTCAGCATGGAAGACATGCTGGCGGCGGCCTTCGGCAGCACCGACTTCTATGCGCTCGAGGGCAGCATCTATCCGTCGAACTTTGCCTGGAGCACCGACGCCGGCGTTAAGGGCAACTACAACGTCGCTGACCCGGAGGGTGCCAAGGCAGCGGCCGCCGCCGCCGGCTACAAGGGCGAGCCGGTCCGCATCCTGACCAGCCGCCAATACGAGTTCCACTACAAGATGGCGCAGGTCGCCGCTGAGTATCTCAAGCAGGCCGGCTTCAATGTCGACCTGCAAGTAGTGGATTGGGCGACACTGACCCAGCGCCGCGCCGAGAAGGGCCTGTGGGACATCTACATCACCCACAGCCCGTTCCTGCCGGAGCCGGCGCTGATCGGTTCGCTGTCGACCACCGCTCCCGGCTGGTGGGACACGCCGGAACGCAAGGCTGCGGTCGATGCCTTCACCGCCGAGGTCGACCCGGCCAAGCGCGTGGCGCTCTGGGCCGACGTGCAGAAGGTCATTTACGGCGACGTGCCGTTCATCAAGATCGGCAATTTCAATGCCGTGGGTTCGATTTCCAACAAGCTTGAAGGCGTCGACCCGGCCCCGTGGCCGTACTTCTGGAACGCTTCGATCAAGAAGTAACAAGCTGACAATTGCGGGCGCCGGCACGGCTGGCGTCCGCTCATTGCCGCGAACGCCGCGCGGATACGGGAACTGCCATGATACGCTACATTCTCCAGCGCATCGCCGGAATGATCGTCGTGATGTTCATCGTCGTCACGGTCGTTTTCGTGATCGTGCGCGTCACGCCTGGCGACCCCGCCGCCGTCATGCTGGGCCCCGATGCCACGCCCCAGGATATAACCGACCTCAGGACGCGGCTTGGCCTCGATCAGTCGATCTTCGTTCAATACTTCTTCTACATCGGCCAGCTCTTGAAGGGCGATCTAGGTCACTCGATCTTCCTCAACATGCCGGTTTCGGCTGCCTTGATGGAGCGCGCCGAGCCGACCTTCTTCCTCACTGTCTTCTCGCTGCTTATCGCCTGCGTCATCGCGCTGCCCATCGGCATCTACGCCGCCTATCGGCGCGGATCCTTCATCGACCAGGCCTCGACGCTGCTTGCCATGCTGGCGGCCAGCATTCCGAGCTTCTGGTTGGGCCTGATCCTGATGCAGGTCTTTGCGGTCCGGCAACAATGGTTCCCGGTTTCAGGTTATGGCGGGCCCGATGCGGCGTTCCTCGACAGGATGTACCATCTCACCTTGCCTGCGGTTGCCCTTGGGCTGGTGTCCTCGGCGCTAATCCTGCGCTTCACCCGCGCCTCCATGCTGGACGTTCTCGGCGACGACTACATCCGCACGGCGCGCGCCAAGGGCGTGGTCGAGCGGCGCGTGGTGCTGAAGCATGCACTCAAGAACGCGCTGATCCCGATCCTGACCGTCATCGGCCTGACGGCCGCCGTGCTGATCTCCGGTGCGGTCGTCACCGAAACGGTCTTCGGCCTGCCCGGCGTCGGCAACCTCGTGGTCTCCGCAGTGCTGCGGCGCGACTACCCGGTCATCCAGGGCGCGCTGCTGGTCATTGCCGGGCTCTATGTCCTGATCAATTTCGCCATCGACATGCTTTATCTGCTGGTCGATCCAAGGGTGCGCTACTGATGACAGATCTGGTCAACGCGGCATCCCTGCCGGCGCCCGAGCCGCGGTTCCTGTTCTTGCGTCGGCTGCTGAAGCGCAAGACAGTCGCCTTCGGCGTCATCGTGCTTGTGGTCTTTGTCCTGCTGGCGCTGCTTGCGCCATGGATCGCGCCTTATTCGCCGTCAAAACTTTCCATCGTCAACCGGCTGAAGCCGCCGAGCGAACTGTTCTGGTTCGGCACCGACGAGTTTGGCCGCGACGTCTTCTCGCGCACCATCTATGCGGGACGGTTGTCGCTGCTGGTCGGTGCTGCGGTTGTTGCACTCTCCGCAGTCATCGGCGTGACGCTCGGGCTTTTGGCCGGCTTCTTCCGTTCACTGGATACGCCAATCGCGCGCCTGATCGATGCGATGATGGCATTTCCAGATATCCTGCTCGCCATCGCCTTGGTCGCAGCACTCGGCCCGTCGCTGGTCACCGTCATCGTGGCGCTGTCGATCGTCTACGCGCCGCGGCTGGCGCGCATCGTTCGCGCTTCCACGCTGGTCATCCGCGAGCTGCCCTATGTCGAGGCGGCGAAGTCGATGGGCATCTCGACCTTCCACATCATGACCAGGCACGTGTTGCGCAATCTGGTGTCGCCGATCCTGGTGCAGGGAACCTTCCTGTTTGCCAGCGCGATGCTGGCCGAAGCCGGGCTGTCGTTCCTGGGGCTGGGCGTCAGCCCGGAGATTCCAACCTGGGGGACGATGATTGCCGCCGGGCGCCAGTATATCGGCCAGGCCGACTGGATGACCTACTTCCCCGGCTTCGCCATCATTCTCTCGGTGCTGTCGCTGCAACTGGTAGGCGACGGCCTGCGGGACATGCTCGACCCGAGACTGCGAAAGGATATGTAGGATGGCAATCGCTGGAACGGGCAAGCCGCTGCTGATTTCCAATGTAAGGCCGATCGCACTTGGCGGCGGCGCTTCGACTGGGACCACCGACATTCTCGTCGGAGCGGATGGCACGATCGCCGCCGTCGGCTCCGCGCTTCAGGCGCCTGAGGGCACCGAGCGCATCGACGCCAAGGGTGCGTGGATATCGCCAGGCTGGGTCGATCTGCATGTGCATGTCTGGTACGGCGGCACCGACATCTCGATACGTCCGTCCGAATGCGGCGCCGAACGCGGTGTTACGACGCTTGTCGATGCCGGCTCGGCGGGTGAATCCAACTTCCACGGCTTTCGCGAATACATCATCGAACCCGCGCGCGAACGCGTCAAGGCGTTCCTCAATCTCGGCTCCATCGGCCTCGTCGCCTGCAACCGCGTGCCGGAACTGCGCGACATCAAGGACATCGACCTCGACCGCATCCTGCAATGTTATGCCGACAACAGTGAGCACATCGTCGGCATCAAGGTACGCGCCAGCCACGTCATAACCGGCTCGTGGGGCGTGACCCCGGTCAAGCTCGGCAAGAAGATCGCCAAGATCCTGAAAGTCCCGATGATGGTGCATGTTGGCGAGCCGCCGGCGCTTTACGACGAGGTGCTCGAGATCCTCGGCCCCGGCGACATCGTCACCCATTGCTTCAACGGCAAGGCCGGTTCGAGCATCATGGAAGACGAGGACCTCTTCAACCTCGCCGAACGCTGCGCCAGCGAAGGCGTGCGGCTCGACATCGGCCATGGCGGTGCGTCGTTCTCGTTCAAGGTCGCCGAGGCGGCGATCCAGCGCGGCCTGATGCCGTTTTCGATCTCGACGGATCTGCACGGCCATTCGATGAACTTCCCGGTCTGGGACCTCGCGACCACCATGTCCAAGCTGCTGTCGGTCGGCATGCCGTTCGACAAGGTCGTTGAGGCTGTCACCCATGCGCCGGCCTCGGCGATCAAGCTGGACATGCCGAAGTCGATCGCGGTCGGAGAGCGCGCCAATTTCACGATCTTCGATCTCGTCGACGGAGACCTGGAAGCTACCGACTCGAACGGCGACATCTCGCGGCTCAAGCGCCTGTTCGAACCGCGCTACGCAATCATTGGAGCGGAGGCTGTTACCGCCAGCCGATACGTGCCCCGCGCCCGCAAGCTGGTGCGCCATAGCCATGGCTATTCGTGGCGCTGAACCATGACCGCAGAGACTGGAACCGAATTGACCGCCTCCCAAGCAAAGACCGTACTCGCTGAAGCGAGCCCCGACGACCGCCTTGCCATGCTGGGTGTCGAGCTGCCGCCGCCACCGCCGCCGGTTGCCAACTTCGTTACCCATGTGCGCGAGGGCGACATGCTCTACCTCTCAGGGCAGGGGCCGCGCGAGGCGGATGGCAAGCTGTGGACCGGCAAGGTCGGCGACAACGTCGACGTCGGCCTGGCCTATCAGCACGCACGCTTGGTGGGCATCAACCTGCTGGCTGTCATGAAGGAGGCGCTCGGTGACCTCTCCCGGGTCAAGCGCGTCGTCAAGGTGTTGGGCATGGTCAATGCGGTGCCCGACTTCGAAAACCACCCACAGGTCATCAATGGGTGTTCGGACTTGTTCATCGAGGTCTTTGGCGAAGCCGGCCACCACGCACGCTCGGCCGTCGGCTTCGGTTCTCTGCCCGGCAACATCACGGTGGAGATCGAAGCTATCGTAGCACTTCGGAACTGAGCGATGTCAGCGGTCGCGCCAGCCCATCGACGTCTCGATCCGCGCCGCCGAAGCGCGCACGCGATCAGTGTAGTGGCTCTCGTCGGACAGCACCTTCTGTTCCGGCAGGACGATGGAAATAGTGGCGACACATTTGCCGTCGCGGTCGCAGACCGGCGAGGCGATGCAGGCGACCGCATAGTCGGATTCGGCAATCTGCGTCGACAGCCGCTGCTCGAACGCCTTGCCGGCTGCCACCGACAGGGCCGTGGCGTCGACCTCGGCGCGACCGGTCGGCGACATGCGGGCGCAGCGCTTGAACAGCTCGATGCGCTCGGCCTCCGGCAGATGCCCGACCAGCAGGCGCCCGGACGCCGTCCAGTTCAGCGGCACCCGCGTGCCGACGCGCGAGGCAACCTGGAAGGGACTGGGACCGTCGGCCATGGCGAGCACCAGCATGTAGTCGCCATCACGCCCGCAGAGCTGGACGGTCTCGCCAGCATCGCGGCACAGATCATGCATTTCCCGGGTGGCGACGCCCATGAAATCGAGCGAGCGTGCATAGGCCAGGCCATAGTGGTAGAGCCGCGCGCCGAGCCAGACGGCGCCGTCGGGGCTGCGGGTCAGCATGTTCTTTTCGACGAGATCGTCGATGATCACGTAGACCGTCGACAGCGGCGCCTTGATCGCCTTGGCAATGGCATAGGCGCCCGCCGGCTCGCCGGTCTCGTAGAGATAGTCGATCACCTGCAAGGCGCGGTCGATACCCGAAACCCGCGAGCGTCTGGCGCTGCTTCCCGCCGCCGATGCATCGGTTTCGGTCGCTTCTGCAGAGTGAGATATCGCGTCCAACGGCGTGCTCCCGGGAATTCTGGGAAGTCTATTACATTATTATGGCATAACTTGTCGACCTGAAAGCCGGCGCATTGCCACTGCATGGGAGAAGAAAAGTGACAGAAGATGTTCGCCGCAAACTCGGCTTACGACCGGTGATCAATGTGTCGGGAACCATGACCAGCCTTGGCGCGTCGATCGTCGTCCCGGAAGCCATTGCCGCGATGAGCGAAATCCTGCCGCAGTTCGTCGAGATCAACGACCTGCAGCGCAAGGCGAGCGCCGTGATCGCCCGGCTGACCGGTGCCGAAGCGGGTTACGTGACGGCGTCGTGCTCGGCCGGCATTTCGCTTGCGGTCGCGGGCGCGATGACCGGCGACAATCTGCTGACAATCGAACGTCTGCCGGACCAGACGCCGGTGAGGAACGAGGTGATCATCCAGATGGGCCACATCGTCAGCTATGGCGCCCCTGTCGACCAGGCGATCCGTCTGGCCGGGGCAGAGCCCGTCGTCATCGGGCAGGCGACGTCGACCCACCGCTTCCACATGGAAAACGCCATCACCGATAAGACGGCGGCCGCCGTCTATGTCGTGTCGCACCACGTGGTCGACTACGGCCTCCTCAACCTTATCGAGTTCGTCGAGATCGCGCATGCCAAAGGCGTGCCTGTCATCGTCGACGCGGCGTCCGAATACGATTTGCGCATCTTCCTGGCGCAGGGCGCCGACCTGGTTCTCTACTCCGGCCACAAATTCCTGGGTGGACCCACCTCCGGCATCGTCGCCGGCAGGAAGGAGCTGGTGCGCCACGCCTTCCTGCAGAACCTCGGCATCGGCCGCGGCATGAAGGTCGGCAAGGAAAGCGTCTATGGCGTCATGGCAGCTTTGGAAGCCTGGGAAAAGCGCGACCACGCCGGTATCCGGGAGCGCGAGAGCGGCTATCTCAGGCTGTGGAAGGAAACGCTCGACGGCCGCCCCGGCGTTCATGCGGTGATCGATCCGGACCCGACCAAGAACCCACTCGACCGGCTGCGCGTCGGCATCATCGCAGAGGAGGCGCACATCACTGCCTGGGACCTGGCCTCGGCACTGGCCAACGGTGACCAGCCGATCATCGTGCGCGATCATGAGGTCGAGCATCACTACTTCTATCTCGACCCGTGCAACCTCCACCCCGGGCAGGAAACAACAGTGGCCAGGCGCCTGGCCGAGGAACTCGACAAGGCGCGCGCCTCCAACGAGGTCATCGCCACGCCGTTCGAGAGCCGCAGCCGGCATCGGTTCGACGGCCTGCTGCGCTGGCCGGATTGAGCGGGCTGTCGACCATTCAAGGAGGAGCAAAGATGAGCGCTGAGACATCCAGGCCCGGCCAGGCAATCGACCCGGTTCTGTCGGTCCAGAACCTCACGACATCGTTTCTGGTCGAAGGCAAATGGAAACAGGTGGTGCGCGACATTTCCTTCGACGTCGCACCGGGCGAAACAGTCGCCATCGTCGGTGAATCCGGCTCTGGCAAGAGCGTGACTTCGTTGTCGATCATGCGCCTGCTGCCGCAGGACACCAGCCGCGTCGAGGGTAAGGTCATCCTCAACGGCCGGGACCTGATCGCTTTGCCCGAAGACAAGATGCGCCAGGTCAGGGGCAACGACGTCTCGATGATCTTCCAGGAGCCGATGACGAGCCTGAACCCGCTCTTCACCATCGGTGACCAGATCTCCGAGGCGCTTCTGTGCCACAACGACATGTCCTTTGCCGATGCCCGGGCCGAGACCATCAGGCTTCTGGAAAAGGTGCGCATTCCGTCCGCCGCCTCGCGCTTTGACGAGTATCCGCACCGCTTCTCGGGCGGCATGCGCCAACGCGTCATGATCGCCATGGCGCTCGCCTCGCGCCCGAAGCTGCTCATCGCCGACGAGCCGACGACAGCGCTCGACGTCACCATCCAGGGACAGATCCTCGACCTGATCAAGATGCTGCAAGAGGAGCAGGGCACCTCGGTGCTCTTCATTACCCACGACATGGGCGTGGTGGCCGAGATCGCCGACCGCACCGTCGTCATGTTCCGCGGCGACCAGGTGGAAACCGGCGCCACCGCCGACATCTTCCACCGCGGCAAGCACCATTACACCCGCGCACTGCTTTCCGCCGTGCCGGTGCTCGGCTCGATGAAGCAGCATGACCACCCTCTGCGCTTCCCCGTCGTCGACACTTCGACCGGTGAGGCTGTCCAGCCCGCCGAAACGCCCGACACGGTCATGCGCGACAAGCCGGTGCTGGAAGTGAGGAACCTGGTCAAGCGGTTCGACATCCCGACCGGCTGGCTCGGCCGCATCGGCGGGCGCGTCTACGCTGTCGAGAACGTTTCTTTCGACCTCTTTGCCGGCGAAACGCTGTCGCTGGTCGGCGAATCCGGCTGCGGCAAGTCCACGACCGGCAGGGCCATCATGCGCCTGATCGAGCCGACGTCGGGCGCGGTCACCATCGACGGCAAGGACATCCTTGCCATGAACAGGCACGAGATGCGCCAGATGCGCAAATCCGTGCAGATGATCTTCCAGGACCCGTTCGCTTCGCTCAATCCGCGCATGACGGTCGGCCAGGCGATTGCCGAACCCTATCTAGAGCACAAGATGGGCACTGCGAAGCAGGCCCGTGAGGTCGTCGCCGACCTGCTCGCCAAGGTTGGCCTCACGCCTGATATGGCAAGCCGGTACCCCCACGAATTCTCGGGCGGCCAACGGCAGCGCATTTGCATTGCCCGCGCGCTCGCGCTCGAACCCAAGGTCATCGTCGCCGACGAAAGCGTCTCGGCGCTCGACGTTTCGGTCAAGGCACAGGTCATCAACCTGATGCTCGACCTGCAGCAGAGCCTGAACCTCGCCTTCCTGTTCATCAGCCACGATATGGCCGTCGTCGAGCGCGTCAGTCATCGCGTGGCGGTGATGTATCTCGGCGAAATCGTCGAGATCGGTCCCCGCGCGGCGGTCTTCAATAATCCTCAGCACGACTACACCAAGCGCCTGATGGCTGCGGTCCCGGTTCCCGATCCCGACCGTCGCCACGAAAAGCGCCCGACCGCCACAGAAGAGCTGAAAAGCCCGATCCGCGCGCCGGACTACAATGCCCCGCAGCGCCAGTTCCGCGAGGTTTCGAGCGGGCATCTGGTGGCGGTTTAGCCGACCGCGCGCGGGCGAAGATATTGATCAGCGGCAGGTTGAGCAGCAGCAGGAGGTTGCCGACGAACGGCGAGCCGATGGGCCGCCGACAATCTCAGCCCGTTCCGATCACGAGAAGCATGCCGCCTTTGTGAACGCGCGTGGCTGCCCGGAATAATCGCCATGGGTTTTCCTTTGGATTGAACCTGAAAAACACGCGATCCTCCCGCCTCGTTCAGGTCCGCAGATGCGGGCCTTCGCTTTCAACCTGCGGGCAACCCCAATCTGACCGCATAGGCGGTTAGTTCAGCGGTGGTATGAAGATCGAGCTTCCGCATCAGGTTTTCGCGATGCTTGCGCGCGGTTGCCGGGCTGATGCCGAGCCGCTCGGCGGTCTCGCGCGCCGTCAGGCCTTGCGCCACCAGAAGCAGCGTCTGTCGTTCGCGCGGCGTCAGCGGCACCGGCGAAACGATTTCCGGCGCGACCGGCGGTTTGTTCCGATCGGCCGGGTCGGCAATGGCGAAGCGGACGGTTCGTGCCACATAGGTCTTGCCATGCCGCAGTGTTTCGATCGCGGCGCCCAGTTCTTCGGGGTCTCCGTCCTTGGTAAGATAGGCGTTGGCGCCGGCCTCCAGCGCCGCGCGCACCGTACGCGGTTCGGTATTGGCGGTCAGAACGACAATCTTCAGGCGTGGCGCGATGTCCCTGATCTCGGCGATGAATGGAACACCGGAGACGCCCGGCATGCCGAGATCGAGTACCAGAAGATCGGCCCTGGTCTCTTGCACGAGTTTGAGCAGCGACTGGCCGTCGGCGGCTTCGGCGATCACCGAAACGTCGTCCATGGCGGTGATGAGCAGTTTGAGCCCTTCGCGCACGATGGCATGGTCGTCGGCAAGAATGGTGGTCAGCTGGCGGATCATGCAACCTCAACACAATACCCCTCTAGCTATTCTACTGATCGCTAATTTATGGAAAACATCAGCAGAGGGATCGGGACCGTCCGGAAGAAGCAGGCACCCGGCAGGATATCGGAGGTCGCGGTGCAAGACGACAAAATCCAGGAAGCGCTGGTCGAGCATCTCTACCGTAACGCCTATGGTATCGTCATCTCCAACGTCACGATCTCGCTCGGCGTCATCTATGTGCTCCACGGCTCCATTCCAGCAAGCTGGCTCGCACCGTGGGCTATTGCGGTCTATGCGCTGACCGCAGCCCGTGTCCTTGCGGCGCGGCGTTTCTGGAAACGGCCTAGAACACCAGGTTCCTTGCGCAGATGGGCCTGGTTGGCGGCCGTCTTTTCGTGGGTGTCGGGGTTGCTCTGGGGCATGCTGACCTGGATCGGCTTCGTGCCCGACCAGCCGCATCTGTTTGCCTTTATCGTCGCGATCCTCGCGGGCCTTGTCAGTGGGACCATTCCGTCCCTGTCTGCCTTTCCACCGGCGCTCGTCGGCTCGATCCTGGCGACGACGATACCGGTTGCTGCGCGTTTCACGACCATGCCGGGGGTGGTCGGCGATGCCTATCTGTTCCTGCTCGTCTGCCTCATCGTCATCAACATCTACTATGGCCTCATCGCCTATCGCACGTTGCATGAATCGATCAGGCTGCGCCTGGAAAATGTCGGGCTGATCGGCCACTTGCAGGAAGAGCGCGATCGCGCCAAGGCCGCCGATCACGCCAAGACGCGGTTCCTGGCGGCCGCATCTCACGATTTGCGGCAACCGATCCACGCCCTTGGTTTGTTGGTGTCTACCCTTTCCGTGCTCGGCCAGCGCGGCGACGTGCCGGGAGAGCAAGCGCGCAGCCTGGCGGGATCGGCAAAATCCATCGTTGGCAATCTCAGCGGCCTGCTCAACGCACTTCTCGATATTTCGCGGCTGGATGCCGGTGTCGTCACCGTTGCGCGTGAAACCGTCGATCTCGGCGAGCTCTTCCGCAATCTTCGCGAGGAGTTTGCCGACGAAGCAACGGCAAGGGGCCTGCGTTGGCGCGTCGCGCAGACCACCGTTCTTGTCGACACCGACCCGATGATGCTGAAGCGCATTCTCGACAATCTGTTGTCGAATGCGTTCCGCTACACCAGACGCGGCGGCGTCTTGCTCGGCTGTCGCCGGCGCGGAGAGTTGGTTGAAATCCAGGTTTGGGATACCGGTTCGGGCATTCCCGAAGATCAACGGGAGGCTGTGTTCGAGGAATTCGTGCAACTGCAGAACCCGGCAAGGGATCGCACCCAGGGTTTGGGCCTGGGCCTTGCCATCGTTCGCCGCACGGCGGAATTGCTTGGCCACCCGCTGAAACTTGCCTCCGTCACCGGGCGCGGGTCGATGTTTTCAGTCGCCATGCCCGCCGTTCGTATGCGCCTGCTGCCCTCACCGGTCGAAAGCATGCCGCGCGAACATTCGGCGGCGAGCATCATGATTGTCGATGACGAGCGCGATGTTCTGGATGCGATGGTTCGCTTGCTCGAGCTCGAGGGCTACCGCGTCTATGCCGGACAATCCGCGATTGATGCGCAGATGGCCCATGCCGCCGCCGCCCGGATGGACGCTGCTCCGGTCGACCTCATCGTCGCGGATTATCGCTTGAAGGACGATACCACTGGCGTCGAGGCGATCCATGCGTTGAACGCCTATCTCGGCCGGTCCGTACCGGGAATCATCGTCACCGGCGACACCTCGCCGTCGCGCATCAAGGAAGCCACCGCCAGCGGTTTCCGCATCTTGCACAAGCCGGTCAGCGGCGAAGAACTGCGCGACGCGATCGCGGCGGTTCGTTCCAATAACCTACTGGCTGGCACCGATGGGCTGCGCTGATCTGGCCAAGAGCAGGAAGCCTGAAGCACATCGGCGTGGGGCCAACTAAACGGTCGCTCGCGAAGCTCTTCTTGCGCCTTGGTCCCGCCGCGGTTCGTGCGTAGGCGCATGCCGGTTCGCGACGCGAACGCGGCGGCCCGACAGGGCTGCCAAGCATACCCTGCAGGAATGGAAAGACCATGAGTGAAGATACCCTCGCGGCTGATGCCGAAGTTACGCTTCGGCGCGTCACCGTCCACACGGTCGGCGACGTCTGCGATCTCAGCGAAACGCTGAGCGAGGCGCAGCGCAACAAGGTTGCCGACAATGGCATTTCGATCGCCGAAGCGCATTTTTCGGAAAACGCCTGGTTTCGCGCCATCTATGCCGACGACACGCTGGTCGGTTTCATCATGCTGCACATCGGCGCCGACCACGACGACGGCATCGACTGTCCGGGCGTGTTCCTGTGGCGGCTGATGGTTGGCGGACCGTTTCAGGGCAAGGGTTTCGGCCAGAAGGCCATCGCGCTGGTCGTGCGAGACCTGAAGGCGCGCGGTATCGGCGAGCTCTACACCAGCTATGGTGTCGGTGAGGCTAGCCCGGAAGGTTTCTACAAGCGGCTGGGCTTCAAGGAGACCGGCGACATGTATGACGACGAGGTCGAAGCCGTCTTGGTTTTTGGTGGCTGAACGCATGCCCGAGGGGCCGAACGGACCTCCAGTCTCAGGGTAGAAAAACAACAGCCGCGGATCCGGACAAGCCAGATCCGCGGCTGCTCGTCGCCTGAGATTAGCCGACGAAGGCGAAGCGGATGACGAACAGGATCGCCACCAGCCAGGTCGCCAGATGCACTTCGCGGATGCGGCCGGTCAGTGTCTTCAGAACGGCGTAGCTGATGAAGCCGAAAGCGAGACCGTTGGCGATGGAATAGGTGAACGGCATCATCAGCGCCGTCAGCGCGGCCGGTGCTGCCTCGGTGATCTCGGCCCAGTCGACCTCGATCAGCTCGCGCATCATCAGACACGCGACATAGAGCAGTGCCGGCGCGGTCGCATAGACCGGCACGGAACCGGCGAGCGGCGAGATGAACAGGGCTGCGAGGAACAGCAGGCCGATCACCAGGGCGGTGAGGCCGCTGCGGCCGCCAGCCTGCACGCCGGACGCGCTTTCGACATAAGCGGTGGTCGAGGACGTGCCGAGCAGCGAGCCGGCGACGATCGCGGTGCTATCGGCCAAAAGCGCGCGGCCGAGCCGGTTCGGCTTGCTCTCTTCGATCAGCCGGGCCCGCTTGGCGACGCCGATCAGCGTGCCTGTAGCATCGAACACCTCGACCAGGACGAACACCAGAATGACATGGACCAGGCCGCTGTGCAGTGCGCCGACGATGTCGAGTTGCAGAAAGGTCGGTGCGATCGAGGGCGGCATCGAGAAGATGCCCTGGAAATGGCTCACGCCGAGCAACATCGACAGGACGGTGATGACCAGGATGCCGATCAGGATGGCGCCCGGTACCTTGAGCCCATCGAGCGAGGCGATGATGAAGAAGCCGAGGATGGCCAGCAGCGGCCCGGTCGTGTTGAGATGGCCGAGCTGGACGAAGGTGGCGTCGCTGGCGATGACGATGCCGGAGCTCTTCAGCGCGATGATAGCCAGAAACAAGCCGATGCCGGCGGCGATCGCACTGCGCATGGAATGCGGGATGCCGGCGATCAGCCAGCTGCGGATACCGGTCACGGTCAGGAGCAGGAAGATCAAGCCAGAGATGAACACCGCGCCAAGTGCCTGCTGCCAGGTGAAACCCATGGCGCCGACGACACCGAAGGCGAAGAAGGCGTTGAGGCCCATGCCAGGCGCCATGCCGATCGGCCATTTTGCCACCGTCGCCATGATCAGCGAACCGAGCGCCGCAGCCAGACAGGTGGCGACGAACACCGAACTCCTGTCCATGCCCGTCGAAGACAGGATCTCCGGATTGACGAAGATGATGTAAGACATCGTCAGGAAGGTGGTGATGCCGGCGATCACCTCGATGCGCACCGACGTTCCCAGTTCCTTCAGTTCAAAATACTTCTCGAGCATAGCTTTTCCTCCGCTGCCCGTTTCCTCCTCATCGGCTGCTCCCGGCCCCCTGCCGCGCACAACCAATGCCGCCCCGTGATGTCACGAACCGCGGTCTTGACCCTGGCTGAACCCTGTCGTCAACAAACACCAGTCTACCGGTGCTTGATGCCGATTTCCCGCAATGGAGAAATCGACAAACAGACATGAGGCACGCTCGCTGCCCAAGTTATCTGGAAGTACTTCCGGTTGTTTCCCCGGCGCAAGAGCTCACTCGGCCACCTTTGTCGCAAACACTTTCGCTATTTTCCTGAATATGGCGGGCGGGCGACATGGCTTGTTTGAGGTTGCCTACCGAGCTTCCAGCCGTCGGGCAAAATCTTTCGATGACGAACGCGCGAGTATTGCCTGTTGAAACAGCGGCGCATCGGTCTGTCAAACTCCGATCGCGGCTCAGCCGGCGGCCGTCGCTTGGCGGAACAACAGTCGGTCCTAGTGTTCTGGGTGCATGCATTTGCCGTGGTCGGCAAGCACCTCGATCACCCGGCATTCGGCGAGCCGTCCGTGCCGGCAGCCCTCCACCATCACTTCCAACTCGGACTTCAACGCCGTCAGGCTGGCGATGCGCTGCTCCACTTCAATCAGCCGGGCCTTGGCGATGGCGTCGGCGCTGGCGCAAGGCTGGTTCGGATCGTCTTGCAAGATAAGCAGCGTGCGGATCGCCGCGACGTCGAAGCCGAGCTCGCGGGCATGGCGTATGAAGGCCAGTCGGCGCAGGCCCTTGGCGTCATAGAAGCGCCGGTTGCCCTCGGTGCGCGGTGGCTCCGGCAGCAGTCCGATCTGCTCATAGTAGCGGATAGTAGGCACCTTCACGCCGCTCTGCGCCGCCACTTCGCCGATGGTCAGATCCGACTTCATTTTTCCTCTTGCTCCTCTAGTCGCTAGAGGATGTAGCGTCTGCCTGAACATAGTCAAGGGAATGATCATGGCACAGGCATCACAGCAGATGCGCTATCGCGTGGACGGCATGGATTGCGCCTCCTGCGCGGCAAAAATCGATACCGCCGTGCGGCGGCTGAAAGGCGTCGAGGACGTTTCCGTTTCGGTGACCGCTGGCACGATGACGGTGAAACACGATGGCAGCGGGGCGCTGGCCCCGGCTATCGAAAAGCGCGTCACCGGCCTCGGTTACAAGCTGGCGCTAGTGCCGGCATCCAGTCCGGCGCCGGTGGCTGCCGACAAGGATGATGCATGCGGCTGCGGTCACGATCATCACACGCATGGTGAAGGTGATCACGATCACGCGGGACACGACCATGATCATGCGGGTCATAATCACGCAGGCCACGATCATTCCGGCCATACCCACGGTGCTCGCAAGACGACTGCACCTGTTGCGGCGGCCAGCGTCGATGTCGAAGGCTTGCACGGCCATGATCATGGCCCGAGCACTGGTCCGTGGTGGAAGTCCGGCAAGGGCAAGCTGACAATTGCAGCGGGTGCCGCGCTGGTCGTCGCCTACGGCATCGGCAAGCTGGTGCCCGGTTACGAAACCTGGATCTTCACCGTCGCCATGCTGGTCGGCCTGCTGCCCATCGCGCGCCGCGCCTTCATGGCGGCTCGTGTCGGCACGCCCTTTTCCATCGAGATGCTGATGACCATCGCCGCGATCGGCGCTGTTATCATCGGCGCCACGGAAGAGGCGGCGGCCGTCGTCTTCCTGTTCCTGATCGGCGAATTGCTGGAAGGCGTTGCCGCCGGCAAGGCGCGCGCCTCGATCCAGTCGCTCACCAAGCTGGTGCCGAAGACGGCGCTGCTCGAGCGCGACGGCAAGGTGGCCGAAGTGCCGGCCGAAACCCTGGCGGTCGGCTCCATCATCATGGTGCGTCCCGGTGACCGCATCCCCGCCGATGGCATCGTCCTTTCGGGCGAAAGCGCGGTCGACGAGGCGCCGGTCACCGGCGAAAGCGTACCGGTGCGCAAGGGGCCGGATTCCACCGTCTGTGCCGGCACGGTCAACAGCGACGCGGTGCTGCGCGTGCGGGTGACGGCTGCTGCCGCCGACAACACCATTGCCCGCGTCGTGCGGTTGGTCGAGGAAGCGCAGGAGAAGAAAGCACCGACCGAGCGGTTCATCGACCGCTTCTCGAAATACTACACGCCTGGCGTTGTGGTCTTCGCCGCGCTCGTCGCCATCATCCCGCCGCTGGCGATGGGCGGCGCCTGGGATGAGTGGATCTACAAGGGTCTCGCCATCCTGCTGATCGGCTGCCCCTGCGCATTGGTCATCTCAACGCCAGCCGCCATCGCCGCCTCGTTGTCGTCCGGAGCACGGCGCGGCCTGCTCATGAAGGGCGGCGCGGTGCTGGAAAATCTCGGCAAGATGACTGCAGTCGCCTTCGACAAGACCGGCACGCTGACCGAAGGCAAGCCCAAGGTGACCGATATCGACGGTTTCGGCCTGCCTGCCGGCGAGGTGCTGCGGTTGGCCGCGGCGCTGGAGACCGGTTCCAGCCATCCGCTCGCCAAGGCCATATTGGGGCGGGCCGAGGCCGACGGCATCGTGGTCCCTGAGGCCACGGGCTCCAAGGCTATCGGCGGCAAGGGCGTATCGGGTACGGTTGATGGAACCGAGATCTTCCTCGGCTCTCCGCAGGCAGTCGGCGAACGCGTGCCGCTGAATGCCGAACAGTCGGCCCGCATCACCGCCCTGAACGACGAAGGCAAGACCGTCTCGCTGTTGCTCGCCGGCGGCAAGCTGGCCGGCGCATTGGCGATGCGTGACGAACCGCGCCCGGACGCCAGGGTCGGCCTGCAAGCGCTCGCCGATCGCGGCATCAAGACGGTGATGCTGACCGGCGACAATGCCCGCACCGCCGCTGCCATCGGCAAGCAACTCGGCATCGAGGTGCGCGCCGAACTGTTGCCTGAGGACAAGCAGCGCATCGTCGGCGAACTGAAAAGCCAGGGCTTCGCGGTTGCCAAGGTTGGCGACGGCATCAACGATGCCCCGGCGTTGGCCGCCGCCGATGTCGGCATCGCAATGGGCGGTGGTACCGATGTTGCGCTGGAGACGGCGGACGCCGCCGTGCTGCACGGACGTGTCGGCGACATCGCGGCGATGATCGCGCTTTCCAAACGCACCATGTCCAACATCGGCCAGAACATCACCATCGCGCTGGGGCTCAAGGCCGTGTTCCTGGTCACCACGGTGATCGGCATCACCGGCCTGTGGCCGGCGATCCTTGCCGATACCGGTGCAACCGTTCTGGTGACGATGAACGCTCTGCGCCTGCTCGGTGCTGCCAAGCCGGGTGCGGCCTGATTGATGGAAACGAAGGCGCCGCAACTTGCGTGGCGCCTTCGACGTATGCGTCTGGCGTTCTCAGGCAGCCTTGAGAAGATAGGCATCGTGCCGTTGGAGAAATGCGCGCAACCGGTCAGGGTAGTCAGTTCCGACCGCCATGCGTACGCTCGGCCTTTCCGCGAGCGCCGTCCGCCAGGCGCGGACCCGTGGCGCGTTCTTAAAGACCCGGGTCTCGGCGATCGTGTCGAACAGGTCGAAATAGCGGAAGACCGGCGCGAAAACCGCATCGACCAGGCTGAAGTTCGCGCCGGCAAAATAAGGTCCTTCGCCGAGCACGCTTTCGATGCGCTCGAACTTCTGCGCGATCGCCACGCGTTTCTGCTCATAGACCGCCGGGGCCGCCGTCGTCTCCAGCCCCCAGATGTCGGACAGGATGTTCGAGCCGAATTCCATCCAGGCGCGGTGCTCGGCACGCGTCAGCGGATCGACCGGGTGCAGCCGGAGCCTGCCCTGCGTCTCCTCGATATATTCGCAGATCACCGAGCTTTCGAAGAGCACGGTTTGCGAGCCATCGGGTTGCCGCACGATCAGCAGTGGTACCTTGCCGAGCGGCGATATAGCCGCGAACCATTCCGGCTTGTCGGCGAGATCGATCATGATCTTCTCGAACCCGATGCCTTTCTCGGAAAGCGCGATCGCCGCCCGCTGCACATAGGGGCACAGATGGTGGCTGACGAGAGTTAGGGTCTGCATGACGATGCTCCTCAGGCCGCAACCTTCATGCCTTCGGCCCGCATCGCCTCGCGCACTGCAGGCCGTGCGCCGACGCGGTCCATGAAGGCGCGCAGATGCGGGAAGGCGGAAAGGTCGACCTTGGCGAAGGCCGACCAGCCGACGATAGTGAAGAGATAGGCGTCGGCGGCACTGAAATATTCGCCCATCAGGAACGGCCCGGATTTCGCCAGATGGGTTTCGACGAAGACCAGCCGTTCGGCGATTTTCTTGCGGGCGACATCCTGCGCCTGCATGCCGTATTCGGGATGAAACAGCCACGGGCTGTACATCTTGTGCAGTTCGGTGGCGATGAAGTTCAGCCAGGACTGCTGCCGGTAGCGCTCCGCCGTGCCGGCGGCCGGCACGAGACCGGATTCCGGCTTCAGGTCGGCGAGATACTGCACTATGGCAGCGCCCTCGGTCAGCACCGAGCCGTTGTCCAGTTCGAGCGCGGGCACATAGCCGTTCGGGTTGACGGCGGTGTAGTCTGCTCCGGTCTCGGTCGGATGGGGAGTTCTGGCGAGATTGACCTTTTCAAAGTCGAGGGCAATGCCGGCTTCCAGTGCAACGATGTGCGGCGAGAGCGAGCAGGTGCCGGTGGCGTAGTAGAGTTTCATGGCAAATCCTTTCGGGATTGGCGCCGTCAACAGCGACGGCACCTTCCGCCATGAAGAATAAGGTTGGCGTTCACGCATTGCTCATTGGCATTTTGCTTATTGCACTTGCATGACTGCAAGCAGGATAGGTGCTATCTCTCTCGGCATGGATGACTGGAACGAATTGCGGCTGGTCCTGGCGGTTCAACGCGAAGGAAGCCTGACGGGTGCCGCGAAAGCCCTGAACGTCGATCATTCGACGGCTTTTCGCCGGCTCAATGCGTTGGAAAAGCGCGTTGGCGTGCATCTGTTCGAGCGTTTGCCGGGCGGCCTCTATCAGGCCACCGTCACCGGCGAACGTATGGCCGCCACCGCCGAGCGCATCGAGGACGAGACGCTGGCGCTCGACCGCGACATTGCCGGTTCCGACCATCGTCTTTCAGGGCGTTTGCGTGTCACTTCTTCGGAGACACTGGCGTACAGCCGATTGCCCAGCCATCTGGCTGCGTTCCGCCGCACGAACCCCGGCATCGTGGTCGAACTCCTCATCGACAATCGCGTGCTCAGCCTGTCACGACGCGAGGCTGACATCGCGCTGCGACCCGTTCGTCCCAAGGAAGGCGACCTGTGGGGGCGCAAGCTCTGTGCTGCAGCCTGGACCTTCTTCGCGACGCCTGCCTATCTGGAGGCACTTGATGGCTCGGTTGGGGATATCGGTGACAGGAAAGATCTGATCGGTTGGGAAGAAGGTGCGGCCGGCATCCAGGCAGCGGACTGGTTAAGCCGCACCGCGCCGGACAGCGCCTTCGTCTACCGAACCAACAGCCTGGTCAACCAATCGGTTGCAGCAAAGGCGGGTATCGGCCTCGCGCTCTTGCCTTGTTACCTTGGCGACAGCGATCCTGGCCTTGTGCGGGTGCGGCCGGAACCCTTGGCCGATCTTGAAGGGGAGTTCTGGATCGTCACCCATGCCGATTTGAAACGGACGGCACGGGTGCGAGCCTTCTTCGAACAGGTCGGCGAGGGGCTGGCCCGCGAGCGCGACCTGTTCGAAGGGCGCATGCCGAGCGCGGGTGTCTAGACAATCTCCAGATAGGCGCTGAACTCGTAGTCGGTCACCTGTTCGGCGAAACCGGCTATCTCCTGGCGCTTGCAGGCGACCAGCATTTGCCTGAGCACCGGCGCGAAGATTTCGGCCGCGATCGCACCGCTCTCGAAGGCGTCCACCGCCTGACCCCATTCGGCCGGGATCTTGCGTTGTTTCTTCGCGGAGTAGGCCCTGCCTGTCTGCGGTGCCGTCGGCTTCCAGCCGTTACGGATGCCGACCAGCGCCGCGCCCAGGATCGCGGTGAGCACGAGATAGGGATTGGAGTCGGCGCCGGCGACGCGGTGCTCGATGCGCCGTGCCTTCGGGTTGCCGCCGGGAATACGGATTGCCGCCGTGCGGTTCTCATAACCCCAGGAGATCGAGGTGGGCGCATGCGTGTCGGGCCGCAGGCGGCGATAGGAGTTGTAGTGCGGTGCAAACAGCAGCGTTGTTTCGGCCATGCCGCGCAGCAGGCCGGCGACCGCGCTCTTCAGCATCGGCGAGCCTTCGGCGGTGCCGTCGTCGAAGACATTCTCGCCCTTCTCGTTGAGCAGGCTGAAATGCACATGCATGCCGTTGCCAGACCGTGTGCCGTATGGCTTGGCCATGAAGGTCGCCGCCAGCCCGTGCTTGCGCGCCACACCCTTGACGATGCGCTTGAAGAAGACGCTGTCGTCCGCCGCCTTCAGCGGGTCGTCGGTATGCAGGAGATTGATTTCGAACTGGCCGATGCCGTTTTCGGCGATCGCCGCGTCGGCCGGCACATTCTGGCGCGCGCACTCCTTGTAGACGTCGGAGAAGAACTCGCCGAAATCGTCCAGCTCGTCGATCGACAGGATCGCGTCGGAATCGAGCCGCTTGCCCGTATAGGGCGAGATCGGCGGCATCGCGCTGTCAGGCTCGGGGTCGATCAGGTAAAATTCCATTTCGGTCGCCACGACGGGGCGCAGCCCCAATTCGCGATATTGCGCGACAACCGCCGCCAGCGCCTGGCGCGGATCGGCGAGAAAGGGGCGTCCGTCCTCCAGCGACAGCCACAGTGGGATCAGCGCACTGGGCCGCGACGTCCAGCTGACTGGCAGCGGGCCGCGTCCCGTTGCCTCGCAGATGCCGTCGCCGTCGCCGGTGGCGAAAACCTGCGTGCTGCCGATGATGTCCTCGCCCCACACGTCGACCCCGACGATGGAGAGCGGCATGCGTATGCCACCACCGAGAACCTTGGAAGCCTGCTCGACCGGGATGCGCTTGCCGCGCATGATGCCGTTCAGGTCGCAAACCACTGCCTGAACGCTTTCGATCGGACCGTTTTGTTCAATCCATGTCTTCAACTGTTCTGATTCGCTCAATTTGAGCACCCATGCCTTTCTTTGTTGGGAACCGCATCGCCCGGGAAGCTGGCATTGCGTCCGACGCCGGTCAAGCCGGACAGGTTGGGACAGCGATTCCTGTCGACAAGCGCCCAGCATGCGGTTAGGCGGAGACAAACAGAGCAACGGGAGCGGTCATGACCCGAAAAACCCTCATTGCGCCTTCGGTGCTGGCGTCGGATTTCTCCAAGCTTGGCGACGAGGTCGAGGCGATTGTCGCGGCAGGCGCCGACTGGATCCATCTCGATGTGATGGACGGGCATTTTGTGCCCAACATCACGTTCGGCGCGCCGGTCATCAAGGCGATCCGCAGCCGCACCAAGGCCTATTTCGACTGCCATCTGATGATCGCGCCGGCCGATCCCTATCTGGCGGCCTTTGCCGAAGCCGGCTGCGACGGCATCACCGTGCATGCCGAAGCCGGGCCGCATCTCGACCGCTCCCTGCAGACGATCCGAAATCTCGGCAAGAAGGCCGGCGTTTCGCTAAACCCCGGCACGCCGGAAAGTGTCATCGAATATGTGCTGGACCGGCTCGACCTCGTGTTGCTGATGACGGTCAACCCGGGTTTCGGCGGTCAGGCCTTTATCCCAGCCGTCGTCGAGAAGGTCAGGCGGGTCAAGGCGCTGATCGGCGATCGGCCGATCCATATCGAGATCGACGGCGGTGTCAGCCCGGAAACGGCGCCCCTGGTGACGGCTGCTGGCGCCAATGTGTTGGTCGCGGGCGCCGCCGTGTTCAAAGGCGGTACGGTCGATGCCTACCGCGCCAACATCGAGGCGATCAGGACGGCTGCCGACAAAGCGGCGGGCTAAGCTACCTCATCCCGGCGGCGACGGCGTAACTAACCGAACACCCTGTTGCCGCCGATCCAGACACCCTTCATGCCGAGATCGTCGGTAAGTGCGACGATGTCGGCCGCCGTGCCCTTGGCGAGTCGGCCGAGTCGGTGCGACTGTCCGACAGCCTCGGCCGCGTAGAGCGAGGCCATGCGCAGCGCTTCCGCCAGCTCGATGCCGACGACCTTGTGCATGAAGCGCACTGCCGAGATCATGTCGAGGTCGGCGCCGGCCAGTGTGCCGTCGGCCAGGCGCAGACTGCCATCCTTGCGGTAGATGGTGCGGCCGTTCAGCGTGAACGAGGTCATGTCGGTGCCGATCGTTGCCATAGCGTCGGTGACCAGGAAGATGCGCGCCGGACCCTGCTTGGCCTTCAGCGCGATCTCGATTGTCGCGGGGTGCACATGGATGCCGTCGGCGATCAGACCGGCGAAGACCTTGCCGCTGTCGACGGCGGCACCGGCCAGCCCCGGCTCGCGATTGCCGATCTGGCTCATGGCGTTGAACAGATGCGTGGCCATGGAAGCGCCGGCGTCGGCATAGGCGGTCGCTGTCGCATAGTCGGTGTCGGAATGGCCAAGGCTGACGACGATGCCGGCCTTGGCCAATGCCTCCACCTGCGCGGCCGTGACCGATTCCGGAGCGATCGTCGTTTGCAATACCGGCAGCTTCGCCCGGGCTGCGATCAGCGCCGCCTGGTCGGCGTCGTTCATCGGGCGGATCAGCTTCGGGTCGTGTGCACCCTTGCGCGCCAGCGACAGATGCGGCCCTTCCAGATGCAGGCCGAGGAAGCCAGGCAATTTACGTCTGGCTGCTTCCGCGCCGGCAGTGACCGCCGCAGCGGTGATCTCGGGCGTGTCGGTGATCAGCGTTGGTAAAAGCGCGGTGGTGCCGAAAGGCACGTGGGCCTGGCAGATCGTCTCTATGGAAGCGAAGTCCGGATGGTCGTTCAGCATGACGCCGCCGCCGCCGTTCACCTGAAGGTCGACGAAGCCCGGCGCCAGCAAGCCGCCGCCGAGATCGATAGTTTCGGCATTCGCCGGAACGGCATCGCGGCCGACGATCGCCTCCACCAGGCCGCCGGAGACGACCAGCGCGGCATCGTCATGCCAGTCGGCACCGTCGAAGATGCGGGCGCCGGTGAGTGCGAGAGTCTTGCTCATACCGTCTCCGTCACCTTGCGCAGGTTCGGCGGGGTGTCGGGATCGAGGCCGCGGTGGCGGGCGAAGGCCTCGACGAAGGCGTAGAAGGATACGATCAGCGTCAGCGGGTCGGTCAGCGGGTGCCCGGTCGCGGCATGCGGCAGCATGATGGCGTTCTTGGCCAGCTTCGACGTGATGAAGGCCGAGGCGCCCTTGTTGGCCAGCGTGTCCACCGCGGCGGCAAGCGAGGGTTCCGACGCGTCGCGAGCGGCCAGCGCCAGCACCGGGAATGTCGGGCCGACCAGCGCCATCGGCCCATGCATCACCTCGGCGCCGCTGTAGGCTTCGGCGTGCACGGCGCAGGTCTCCTTGAACTTCAGTGCCGCCTCCGAGGCGATCGCGAAAGACGGACCGCGACCGAGGATGAAGAACGAATTGTGCCCATCCAGCGCCGCAGTCAGCGGCGACCAATCGCAGGCGACCGCCTCACGGAACCGTTCCGGCAATTGCTTCAGCGCCGCGATCAGCGCTTCGTCGCTGGTGGCGTGCGCCATCAGCGCGAGGCCGGCCACTGCGGAATTGACGAAGGTCTTGGTGGCCGCGACGCTGAGTTCCGGCCCGGCCAGAATGTCGATCGCATAGTCGGCGGCCCGCGCCAGCGGCGAATCGGCGGTGTTGGTCAGCGCGATCGTCAGTGCACCGCGTGCCTTGGCGCTTTCGGCCATGGCGACAATGTCGGGACTTTTGCCCGACTGCGAGATCGCCAGGCAGGCGGAGCCGTTCAGCCTGAGCTTCGCACCATAGATCGAGGCGACCGACGGGCCGACCGAGGCGACTGCGAGGCCGGCGGTCAGCTCGACCGCGTATTTCATGAAGGTGGCGGCGTGGTCGGACGAGCCGCGCGCCACGGTGACGATGAAATTCGGGTCGCGCTCGCGGATGCCGCGCCCGGCCTCGCTCAGTACCTTGCCGGACTTGTCGAGCAAGCGAGCGGTAGCGTCCGGAATCTCCTCGACCTCGCGGCGCATATGGGTTTTTGTTGTTGTCATGGCCGTACTCCAGTGTCGTCGTTGGTTACGCCAAGCCTGAGCTCGGCGACAAAGTCATAGGCATCGCCGCGATAGACCGACCGGGTGAATTCGATCACCTTGCCACTGGCGAGATAGGATATGCGCTCGATGCGCAACGAGGCGGAGCCGGTCGGCGCTTCGAGCAGTCGCGCGTCGGCCTCGTTGAGATTGACGGCGGAAATTCGTTGCACGGCGCGCACCGGCCGGCTGCCCCGTTCCTCCAGCGCCGCATAGAGCGAGGAGCCGACCGCGGTCGGATCGGGCAAGGCGCTGGCCGAAAGCGAGGCGCGCTCGATCGCCAGCGGCGTATCGTTGGCAATGCGCAGGCGTGCCACCCGCGCTACCATCTCGCTGGCGGCCAGTCCCAGCACCATCATCTCTTCGGGCGAGGGCGCATAGAGCCCGCGATCGAGCCAGGTCGAGCGCACCGCCTTGCCGCGACGCGCCATGTCCTCGGTGAAGGAGGTGAGCCGCGACAGCGACTGCTCGACGCGCTCCATGCGGGGCGCCACGAAGGTGCCGGAACCATGACGTTGGACGAGAATGCCGCCCTTGACCAGATCCTGCACTGCCTTGCGCACGGTAACGCGAGAGATATCGGCCATGGAGGCGATGTCGCGCTCCGAAGGCAGTGCGTCGCCCGGGCCGATCGCGCCACGATTGACGGCATCCTCGATGCTGCGGCGAAGCTGCAGGTAAAGTGGCGCACCGCTTTGCGAAGCCTGTTTCAGCGAAGCAAAGATGGCGTCGCCGGCGTCGCTCATCGCGCAGCCTCGACCGGGGCGGCGAACATGCGCACCGCCATGCGCACCGCGCCGCCCAGCGCATCGTCGAGCGGCGTCTTCAACAAGGCGCGATGGCGCTCGGAAAGGCGCGGCGCATAGAGCGGAGCAAGGCCACCGAGCAGGCAGAGAGGATCGCCAGCTTCCAGACCGAGTACGCCGAGCGAGGCCTCCACGTCGGCGACCGCTTTGTCGACGATCCAGGTGGCGACGGCGTCTCCCTTGGCCGCATAGTCGAACACCTTCGGAGCGAAGCCGCCAAAGTCGCCGGGCTTGGCGTTGGTGGTGAACTCGACCACGTCTTGCGGGTTGTTGCGGAACACGCCCATCATTTCGGCGGTCAGCGGCGATGGCTCGCGGACGCCGTCATAGGCGAGCAGGGTCTGTTCGAGCAGGTCGCGCCCGATGCGTGCGCCGCTACCCTGGTCCCCCACTTGAAAACCCCAGCCACCGATCGGTCGCGACTTGCCGTTCTTGCGCACCATATAGGCGGTGCCGGTGCCGAGGATCGCCATGGCGCCGTCGCCGGAACCGACCGCGCCTTCCAGCGCGATCTCGGCATCCGTCTCCACGCTGGAACGGCTGAAGGGCAGGATCGCCTCGAGTTGCTGCTTGTAGGTGCCGACATTGGCGCCGGCCAATCCGAGCACGGCTGGTGTCTGCGGGATCAAATCGGGGTCTTCGCCGGCCGCGAGAAACGCTTGCCTGGCGGCTTCGACGATGTTGGTGCGGGCGCCGGTTAGATCACTACGGATGTTCGCGGCACCGGCCTTGGCGCGACCCAGGATCGCGCCGTCCGCCGTTGCCAGCGCCGCCCTGCAGCTGGTGCCGCCGCCATCGATGCCGAGCACGAAAGTCACGCTGAAATCTCCTCTCGGTTGATAATACCAATAAAATACCAATAGCCAAGAACAAATTTGTGGTTCGATTCAAAAAGCGGTAACTGTATGAAAAATAGGATGATTTAGTTTGGTCAGAAAGGAAATTGCTGCGAAATTGCTAATGCATGTGGACAAGTGGTATTTTTTTGGTATTGTCGAGAAAGGTGGAGGAATTGGAATGGCGCAGAAGCGCACCGAAGCGAAGCATCGCGACGCGGAAGGCCTGGATGTCCGGGCTCCGGAAGCTGTTTTGGCTTCGCTTGCGGAAGCCCAGATCGAGGCTGCGTCCGCTGTCCGTGAGGCCATCCCCGCCATTGCCTCCGCAGCTGCGTTGATCGCCGATCGTTTGAATGCGGGTGGCAAGCTCGTCTATGCCGCGGCCGGCAGTTCCGGCCTGATGGCTCTGGCCGACGCCCTCGAATTGCCGGGCACGTTCGGCATCGACCGCAGTCGCATCGCCATCCTGATTGCCGGTGGGCAGGAAGCATTCCAGACTCTCGCCGGTGGCCCCGAGGACGACGAGGGCGAGGCGGCCGAAGCCGTTGAAGGTGCTAATATCGGCAAGAACGATTGCTTGATAGCATTGTCGGCCAGCGGCTCGACCCCCTATGCCGTACGGGCATTGCTGGAAGCCAAGCGTCGCGGCGCGGCAACCATCGCCGTGGCCAACAATGGCGAGACGCCGCTGCTGCAGGCCGCCGATGTCGCGATCCTCTTGAAGACGCCGCCGGAAGTCATCGCCGGCTCCACCCGCATGGGTGCAGGCACCGCCCAGAAAATCGCGCTCAACATGCTGTCGACCCTGGCCGCCATCCATCTCGGCCATGTCCATGACGGCTATATGGTCAATCTTCTCGCCGACAACGCCAAACTGCGCGATCGCGCTGCCCGGATTGTCGCCGCCGTCACCGGGCGCGACCGCGGCGATGCCGAACGGTCGCTCGAAATGAGCGGCGGCGCCGTCAAGACCGCCATTCTGCTCGCTGCCGGCGCCACCAGCGTCGATGCTGCCGAGAAGATACTGGAGAAGACTGGCCAGAGGTTGAGGCCGGCCCTTTCCGCCATCAGAGGAGAGCAGGGAGGCGAAAGTCTCCCATCTCGTCAAAACCGAACCTGAAAAAGGTCAACAGGGAGACTGAGCATGAAGACGAAACTTCTTACGGCATTACTTTTGGGCTCCAGCGTACTCGGCTTGGCCGGGACCGCTTCCGCCGCTGATGTCACGCTCAATATCGAAAGCTGGCGCGGTGACGACCTCGCCATCTGGAAGGACAAGCTGATCCCGGCCTTTGAGGCGAAGAACCCCGGCATCAAGGTGGTGTTCGCGCCGTCGGCGCCGACCGAGTATGACGCCGCTCTCGGCGCCAAGCTCGCCGCTGGTTCGGCCGGCGATCTCATCACCTGCCGTCCGTTCGACAAGTCGCTCGAACTCTACAAGAAGGGCGATCTCGCCGACCTGACCAAGCTGTCCGGCATGGAGAATTTCTCCAGCGTGGCCAAGTCCGCATGGTCGACCGACGATGGTTCGGCCACCTTCTGCGTGCCGATGGCCTCGGTCATCCACGGCTTCATCTACAACAAGGACGCCTTCGACAAGCTCGGCCTCAAGGTGCCGCAGACCCGCGACGAATTCTTCGCCGCGCTCGACAAGATCAAGGCCGACGGCACCTACATCCCGATGGCGATGGGCACCAAGGACCTCTGGGAAGCCGCCACCATGGGCTACCAGAACATCGGTCCGAACTACTGGAAGGGTGAAGAGGGCCGTCTCGCTCTGATCGCCGGCAAGCAGAAGCTGACCGACAAGGACTGGGTCGAACCCTATGCCGAACTCGTCAAGTGGAAGCCTTATCTCGGCGACGGCTTCGAGGCGCAGACCTATCCGGACAGCCAGAACCTCTTCACGCTCGGCCGCGCCGCCATCTATCCGGCCGGCTCGTGGGAGATCGGCCTGTTCAACACCCAGGCGCAGTTCAAGATGGGCGCCTTCCCGCCGCCGGTCGGCAAGGCAGGCGACACCTGCTACATCTCCGACCACACCGACATCGGCATCGGCCTCAACGCCAAGAGCAAGAACGCCGACGCGGCAAAAACCTTCCTGACCTGGGTCGCCTCGCCGGAATTCGCCGGCATCTATGCCAACGCGCTGCCAGGCTTCTTCAGCCTGAACTCCGCGCCGGTGAAGATGGCGGATCCGCTGGCGCAGGAATTCGTCTCCTGGCGCGAGAAGTGCAAGCCGACGATCCGCTCGACCTATCAGGTTCTGTCGCGCGGCACGCCGAACCTCGAAAACGAGACCTGGGTTGAATCGGCCAACGTCATCAACGGCACCGACACCCCGGAAGTCGCAGCCGGTAAGCTGCAGAAGGGTCTCGACAGCTGGTACAAGCCGGCGAAGTAAGACTGTGAAACGACCGGGCCGCGTTTATCGCGGCCCGGCCTGTCCCGAACTGTAGATTCTGATTGTCGGCGCGGTTCCTCGCCCTTACGCTCTTCCTTTGAAGACTGGAGAAGGGGCGCCGGCTTCATGTCTGTCGTTTCCCCGGATGTTCGGGGAAAATCTCGGCGGGCAGGCGAGGGGCGGCATTCTCACAATTTGACGGCGACACCCGAGGCGGTAAGGACCGAACTCATGGCTGCAGCATCGAAAAAACCGTTCCGTTTGCACATCGGCGTCTTCCTGGCGCCGGCGGTGCTCGTCTACACGGCCGTTATGATCCTGCCGCTGTTCGGCACGCTGCAGCTCTCGCTGTTCCGTAGCATCGAGCAGGTGCAAACCTTTGTCGGCTTCGACAACTTCCGCACCTTGTTCGGCGACCCCAACTGGTCGTTCAATTTCTGGAACGCGCTGAAGAACAATGTCTGGTTCTTCATCATCCACATGCTGGTGCAGAACCCGATCGGTGTCATGCTGGCGGCGCTGCTCTCCAGCCCGAAGCTGCGTTTCACCGCCTTCTACCGTACCGCGATCTTCATCCCCACGATCCTGTCCTTCGTCATCGTCGGCTTCGCCTGGAAGCTGATCCTGTCGCCGATCTGGGGCGTGGCACCCGACCTGCTCGGCATGGTCGGCCTGAAAAGCCTGTTCACGCCGTGGCTCGGCAAGGAAGAATACGCGCTCACCGCACTCAGCCTGATCTCGGTCTGGCAGTTCGTCGGTATCCCGATGATGCTGATCTACGCAGCGCTTCTGTCCATCCCGGAAGAGGTGATCGAGGCGGCCGAATGCGACGGCGTCACCGGCTGGTCGCAGTTCTGGAAGATCAAGCTGCCGCTGATCCTGCCTGCCATCGGCATCATCTCGATCCTCACTTTCGTCGGCAATTTCAACGCCTTCGACCTGATCTACACCGCGCAGGGCGCCTTGGCCGGGCCGAACTACTCGACCGATATCTTGGGCACCTTCCTCTATCGCGCCTTCTTCGGTTTCCAGTTGCAGGTCGGCGATCCGAACATGGGCGCCACCATCGCCACCATGATGTTCCTGATCATCCTGATCGGCGTCTGCTTCTATCTCTTCCTCGTGCAGCGGCGCCTGCGCCGCTACCAGTTCTGAGGGCGTCACGATGAGTAAGGCCACCTCTTCCCTGCCGCGCACGATCGGCGCGCACGCGATCCTTTTGACCTACACCGTCATCGCGCTGTTCCCGGTCTTCGTCGTCGTCATCAACTCGTTCAAGTCGCGCCAGGCGATCTTTCAGCAGCCGCTGACGCCGCCGACGCCGAAGACCTTCGACCTGATCGGCTACACCACCGTGTTCGGCCAGGGCGATTTCTTCCTCTATTTCCAGAACAGCCTGATCGTCACCGTCGTCTCGCTGTTCTTCGTGCTGCTGTTCGGCGCCATGGCCGCCTTCGCCCTGTCGGAATACCGCTTCCGCGGCAACACGCTGATGGGCTTGTACCTGGCGCTCGGCATCATGATCCCGATCCGCCTCGGTACTGTCGCCATCCTGCAGCTGATGGTGGCTTCGGGGCTGGTCAACACGTTGACGGCACTGATCCTGGTCTACACCGCACAGGGCCTGCCGCTCGCTATCTTCATTCTTTCGGAATTCATGAAGGGCGTGTCGGACGATCTAAAAAATGCCGGCCGCATCGACGGGCTCTCCGAATACACGATCTTCTTCAGGCTGGTGTTGCCGCTGGTCCGCCCGGCCATGGCCACGGTCGCCGTGTTCACCATGATCCCGATCTGGAACGATCTGTGGTTCCCGCTGATCCTGGCGCCGTCGGAGGCCACCAAGACGGTGACGCTCGGCGCGCAGATCTTCCTTGGCCAGTTCGTTACCAACTGGAACGCTATCCTGGCGGCGCTGTCGCTGGCGATCCTGCCGGTGCTGGTCCTCTATCTGATCTTCTCGCGGCAGCTCATCCGCGGCATCACCTCAGGCGCGGTGAAGTAAGCGCCGTCCTCAAAGCAACAACAAAGAAACCCGACACAGGACATCAAAGTGACTTCGACCAAACCCCTCCGCGTTGTCGTTGCCGGCCTGGGCAATATGGGCCGCAGCCACGCGCTGGCCTACTACAACAATCCGGGCTTCGAGATTGCGGCCCTCGTCAACCGTTCGGACGTGCCGCTGCCCGGCGGGCTGGCGGGTCACGAGATCCGTCGTTCGTTCGAGGACGCACTGCGCGACGAGAAACCGGACCTTGCCTGCATCGCCACCTATTCGGACAGCCATGCCGACTATGCGGTGCACGCCTTCGAGGCTGGCTGCCATGTCTTCGTCGAGAAGCCGCTGGCCACCACGGTCGCCGATGCGCGCCGGGTGGTCGACGCCGCCAAGGCCAACGGCAAGAAGCTGGTGATCGGCTATATCCTGCGCCATCACCCGTCCTGGGTGCGGCTGATCGCCGAGGCCCGCAAGCTGGGCGGCCCTTATGTGTTCCGCATGAACCTCAACCAGCAGTCGTCCGGCCATACCTGGCAGACGCACAAGCAGTTGATGCAGACCACCTCGCCGATCGTCGATTGCGGCGTCCATTATCTCGACGTCATGCTGCAGATCACCGATTCCGCGCCCGTCGAAGTGCGTGGCATGGGCGTGCGCCTCTCCGATGAGGTGGCGCCCTCCATGTACAATTACGGTCACTTGCAGGTGCTGTTCGAGGACGGTTCGGTCGGCTGGTATGAGGCCGGTTGGGGCCCGATGATCTCGGAGACCGCCTTCTTCGTGAAGGACGTGATGTCGCCGAAGGGCTGCGTGTCGATCGTCATGGCCGAGGGTGTGAAGTCGGACGATATCGACACCCATACCAAGACCTCGACCATCCGCCTGCACCAGGCCGCGACCGGTGCCGACGGTAAGTTCCTGAAACCCGACGAACTGCTTTCCATGGAAGGCGAACCGGGCCACCAGGAATTGTGCGATTTCGAACAGGCTTTCGTGCTGAAAGCCATTCGCGAGAATGTCGACCTCACCCGCCACATGGACGATGCCGTGCGTTCGCTTGCCGTCTGCCTTGCCGCCGACGAAAGCGTGCGCACCGGCAATCCCGTCAAACTCTAGCAATCGAGCGAGGAACAGCCGTGGGCTCTCTGAAGATCGAGAATGTGAAGAAATCCTTCGGGCCGGTGGACGTGCTGAAGGGCATCGACCTCGACGTGAAGGATGGCGAATTCGTCGTCTTCGTCGGCCCGTCGGGCTGTGGCAAGTCGACCCTGCTGCGTGTCATCGCCGGCCTGGAGGACGCTTCCTCCGGCCGCGTCCTGATCGATAGCCAGGAGGTCACTTCGACGCCGCCGGCCAAGCGCGGTATCGCCATGGTGTTCCAGACCTATGCGCTCTATCCGCATCTCAGCGTGCGCGACAACATGGCGCTCGGCCTCAAGCAGGCTGGCGAGCCGGCTGCCGAGATCGACAAGCGTATCGGCGCCGCATCCGCCATGCTTTCGCTGGAACCCTACCTCAAGCGCCGCCCGGCCGAACTTTCCGGTGGCCAGCGCCAGCGCGTCGCCATCGGCCGCGCCGTGGTGCGCGAGCCGAAGCTGTTCCTGTTCGACGAGCCGCTGTCGAACCTGGATGCCGCGCTGCGCGTCAACACGCGTCTCGAGATCGCGCAGCTGCACCGCCGGCTCAAGGCGACGATGATCTACGTCACTCACGACCAGGTCGAGGCAATGACGCTGGCCGACAAGATCGTGGTGCTGAATGCCGGCCGCATCGAGCAGATCGGCGCGCCGATGGAGCTTTACCAGTCGCCGGCCAATGAATTCGTCGCCGGTTTCATCGGCTCGCCGAAGATGAACTTCGTTGACGGCGCGCGGCTGGGCGAAACCGTCAAGACCATCGGCGTGCGCCCGGAACATCTGACCGTCGATCCGAAGTCCGGTTCGTGGAAAGGCACGGTCGTGCACACCGAACATCTCGGTGCCGACACCAATGTCTATCTCGATTGCGAAAAAGCCGGCCTGATCACGGTGCGCATCTTCGGCGTCTACAACGCCGAGCCGGGGTCGACGCTTTATGCCACGCCGGATCCGGCCAAGACCTACCGTTTCGATGCGGACGGCAAGGCTGTGAAATGAAAATGGCGCCCTCGGGCGCCATTTCTTCGAGCGGTTGACGTCGCAACCACCATCGATCAGCCGACGAAGGCGCGTTCCACCACGAAGGTGGCTGGAGCACTCAGCGAGCCTTCGACGAAGCCAAGGCTTTCAGCCATTTCCTTGACGTCCTTCAGCATGTGCATCGAACCGCAGATCATGATGCGGTCGGTTTCCGGGTTCAGCGGCTCGATACCGAGGTCGGTATAGAACTTGCCGGAGCCGACCAGCGCCGTGATGCGGCCCATACGCTCGGAGGTTTCGCGCGTCGTCGAATTGTAGAGCGTCACGCGCCCGTTGGTGAATTCGCCGATCAGCGGGTCCTCCGCCAGCGCTGCCACCAGTTCCTGGCCATAGGCCAACTCGGCCACGTCGCGGCAGGTGTGGGTGAGATAGACGTGCTCGAACTTCTCGTAGGTATCGGGGTCGCGCAGCAGGCTGGCGAAGGGCGCGATGCCGGTGCCGGTCGAGATCATGAACAGGCGCTTGGCCGGGGTAAGTGCGTCCAGCACCAGCGTGCCGGTCGCCTTGTGGCGCATCAAAATGGTGTCGCCGGGCTGGATCTTCTGCAGGTGCTGGGTGAGCGGGCCGTCCGGCACCTTGATGGAGAAGAATTCGAGCTCTTCGTCCCATGCCGGGCTCGCCACGGAATAAGCGCGGTATACCGGCTTCTCCGCATTCGGCAGGCCGATCATGACGAACTCGCCGGAGCGGAAACGCAACGATTGCGGCCGGGTGATACGGAAGGAAAACAGCCGGTCGGTGTAGTGCTTCACCGAAACGACCTTTTCAGCAAAAACGTTCGCCGGAATAGGGAACTGCAACGGCGTGGCTGCATCCGTGCTCTGGGCGGAAGCGGTGCTCATAGAACCAACCTTTTCCTGCTGCCTGGGGCTCTCCTGCGCGCCGCTTTTGCGGGTCCCGATATGCCTCGGCATTGTCTAGGGGCAGGCTCTTGTAACGGAAATCTATTAGTATACAAATGATCTTAGCGTCAAGATCGTGCCGCGGAACGCCTTTCCAAACTGGCCTTCATCGGCAGTTCGGACTTTTCGGATTTCGGCGATGAATGAGAAAGTTCCGGCGCAATCGGACAATGTCGTCGCCGGCATCGACGTTGGCGGCACATTTACCGACCTGATCCTGATCGATGGCCGCGATGGCGGCAAGGTCCGCATCGCCAAGACGCCGACCACGCTCGACAATCAGGCCTTCGGCGTCGTCTCGGCGCTCGGCGCCACCGGCGTCAGCCCCGCCGACATTGACCTGATCGTCCACGGCACCACCACCACTACCAACGCCGTGCTGGAGCGCAGGCTGGCCCGGACCGGCATGATCACAACGGCTGGTTTCCGCGACATCATCGAACTCGGCCGGCGCACCCGGCCGCAGGCCTATGGTATGACCGGTACCTTCGAGCCGGTTATCCCGCGTCTCTTGCGTCTCGAAATCGACGAGCGCGTGGAAGCGTCGGGCCGGGTGCGTGTCCCGCTTGACGAGGAGGGTGTGCGGCATGCGGTACGTTGGTTGCTGGCGGCAGGCTGTGAATCGCTCGTCATCCATTTCCTGCATTCCTATGCCAACCCGCTGCACGAGCGCCGCGCCGCCGAGATCGCCGCCGAGCTCTGGCCGAACGGCCATATCACCGTCGGTCACACGCTTTTGTCCGAAGCGCGCGAATTCGAGCGCGGCGTGACGGCCTCCGTCAACGCCGCCGTGCAGCCGATCCTTGAGCGTTATGTCGCCCGGCTGCGCGATGAACTCGCCGGCCAGGGCTATAAGCGCGACTTCCTCATCATGAACGGCAATGGCGGCATGATCTCGGCGCGTTTCGTCGCCCACGAAGCCGCCAAGACGGTGATGTCTGGTCCGGCCTCCGGTGTGATCGCCGCCGCCTATACCGGTCGCCGTGCCGACCACCGTAACCTTGTCACCTATGACATGGGCGGCACCTCCACCGATGTGGCGCTGATCCGCGATGCCGAACCGGCTGTCTCCAACGAGATCGAGCTGGAATACGCCATGCCGATCCACGTGCCGATGGTGGCTGTGCACACGGTCGGCGCCGGCGGCGGCTCGATCGCGCGTGTCGACGCGGCCGGCCTGATCCGCGTCGGGCCGGAAAGCGCCGGTGCCAGTCCCGGCCCGATCTGCTACGGGCGCGGAGGCAAGCTGCCAACCATCACCGATGCCAATCTGGTGCTCGGTCGCCTGGCGCCGAAAAAACTGCTCGCCGTCGACAATCCTGTCAGCGTCGAAAGCGTGACCCGGATATTCGAGGACAAGATCGGCCTGTTCACCGGCCTCTCCGGCGTCGAGGCGGCCGGCGCGGTGCTGAGGCTGGCCAATATCAAGATGGCAGGCGCCATCCGTATGGTGTCGGTTGGCCGCGGCCACGACCCGCGCGACTTCACGCTGTTCGCCTTCGGCGGGGCCGGTCCGTTGCACGCCAGCGCGCTGGCGCGCGAGCTTGGCCTGCCGCGCGTGCTGGTGCCAGCACGGCCGGGCATCACCAATGCGCTAGGCTGCGTCGTCGCCGATATGAGGCACGACTTCGTCAACACGCTGAACCAGCCCGTCGCCAGCATCGACGAAAAGCGCGTGGAACAGATCCTCGAGGCGCATCGCGCCGAGGGTGAAAGCCTGATCGCCAAGGAAGCGGTGAAGCCACAGGCGGTCCGCGTCAGCCATTCCGCTGACATGCAGTTCGTCGGCCAGACCCACCTGATCAATGTGCCGCTGCCATCGGCGCGGGTCGACCGCGCCACCCTGCAGGGGCTTTTCGAAAAGGCCTATTTTGTCCGCTTCAAGGTCGAGCTGCCGGAAATCCGCGCCAATCTCGTCAATCTGAACACCTCGGTTACCGGTGTGCGGCCGCAGATCGATCTGTCGACGCTGATCGACCCCGCTGGCCGCGCCAGCAAGCTGGCCGAGGCCCGCGCCGAGGTTCGCCTGGTCTGGTATGACGGCGTCTGGCGCGACACGCCGGTTTATGCCCGCGAAAAACTGCCACTCGAGGCGGAGATCGAGGGCCCGGCGATCATCGAGCAGATGGATGCCACCACCGTGCTCGAGCCGGGCGACAGGGCAACCAGCGATGCCGACGGCAATCTGATCGTCGAGGTGGGCAGCCGATGACGCATATCAGCCTCGATGCCATTACACTTTCCGTCATACAGGCGGGTCTGCAGCAGGTCTGCGACGAGATGGACCTGACCTTTTCGCGCGCCGCTTTCTCGCCGGTCATCGCTGAAGCCAACGATCGTTCCGACGGCATCTATTCGGCCGTTGACGGCGCGTTGATCGCGCAAGGCTCGCAAGGCCTGCCGGTCTTCGTCGGCGTCATGCAGTACTCAACCCGGATCGTCATCGAGATGATCGCCGCTGGCCGCTGCCTGCCACCGGAACCGGGCGACATCTACATCGTCAACGATCCTTATCTCGGCGGCACGCATCTCATGGATGTGCGCTTCGCCATGCCCATCTATCGCGGCGGCGCGATCTTCTGCTGGCTCTCCAACACGGGCCATTGGCCGGATATTGGTGGCGCCGTGCCAGGCGGTTTTTCCGCCTCCGCCACCGCCGTCGAACAGGAAGGGCTGCGCCTGCCGCCAGTCAAGCTGTTCAAGAAAGGCGTGCTCGATCCCGAGATTTACGCCATCATCTGTTCCAACATCCGTGTCGCCGACCAGCGCATCGGCGATATCAAAGCGCAGGCCGCCGCCCTGCTTGTCGGGCAGGACAGGCTCAACGAAATCCTAGATCGTTACGGAGACGAAACCGTCTCTGCAGCGGTCGCGGAATTACGCCAGCGCGCCGCCGAGCAGATGCGTGCCAACATAGCGGCCATCGCCGATGGCATCTACCGCTCTAAGGCCTATGTCGATTCCGACGGCGTCGTCGACGAACCGCTGACCATCGCGCTTGCCGTGGAGAAGAAGGGCGACACGCTGACTTTCGATTTCGGAGGTTCATCGAAACCCTGCGCCGGGCCGATGAACAGCGTGCTCGCCACGACGCTGTCGTCGGTCTATCTCGCCATGCGCCATATCTTTCCGGATGTGCCGATCAGCGCCGGCGCTTTCGAGCCGTTGATCGTCAAGCGCCCGGAAGGCACTTTCCTCGATGCCAGCTATCCGCGCCCGGTTTCCGGTTGCGCGGCGGAAGTCTCGCAGCGCATCGCGGAAGCGGTTTTCGCGGCCATGGTGCAGGCACTCCCGGACAAGGTGACGGCGGCGCCTGCTGGGTCGAGCGGCAATTTCGCGCTCGGCGGCCACGATCCGGCTCGCGGCCGCGACTATGTCATGTACCAGATTTCCGGCGGCGGTTATGGCGGCAACGCCCGTCACGACGGGCTTGCCAACGGCTGCTCGACCATTGGCATTTCCAAGTCGCCGCCGGTCGAGATCATGGAACAGGCTTTCCCGGTGCTCTACCGTCACTACGCGTTGCGTGAAGGCTCCGGCGGCGCGGGGCGCCATCGTGGCGGCTTCGGGCTGGCCTATGAGGTCGAGTTGCTGCGTGGCGAGGCGCGTGCCTCTTTCGTCATGGATCACGGCCGCTTTGGTCCGCAAGGCGTGCTGGGCGGTCGCGACGGCGCCGTCAACACGGTGACGGTGATCCGCGATGGCAAGGAGCATGTGCCGCAGCATCTTTCCAAGGAACAGGACATCCCGCTGAAGGCGGGCGACCGCGTTCGCGTCGAGACACCCGGCGGCGGCGGTTATGGCGATCCGCGCAAGCGCGATCCCGAAGCGGTCCGCCACGATGTGGCGCAGGGCTACTACACGGCAAGCCAGGCGAAGAAGATGTTCGGCATCGAGCCGTAGCGCGAACAACCGTCAGCTTCGGGCTGACGTCCGTCGGATGCACCCGGGCGCAGCACACGAAGCGGTGGATTACGCGATCTTGGCCAGCAGGCGCAGGAACTGCGCCGCCTCCCTGGCCGACAGCGGCGCCAGGGTCTCGCCGGTGATGGCCTTCGCCAACGGTATGAGTTGTTCGATGGCCTTACGCCCGGCAGCCGTCAGCGACACCAAAAGCAGCCGCTTGTCAGTCTCGTGTTTCTTGAGATCGACATAGCCGCGCGATTTCAGCCGGTCGATGACCCCCTTCACGGTGGCGGCATCCATGGCAATCATCTGGCCGAGCTGATTCTGCGAGGTTTCGCCAACCTCGTGGAGCCTGGCCAGCGCCGCGAATTGCGGCGGCGTCAGGTCTGCGATACGCGAAGCGAAGATCGACAGGTGCCGCTGGTGCGCCTTGCGCAGCACGAAGCCGACCTGGTCTTGCAGATGATAGATTTCATCCGCCTCGTCGTGGTCGACGAGCGTCAGCGGCGCCTTGCTGGCCGTCATCTTTGGCCGTCCCACAACTTGATGTCCTTGGCCTCCAGGCCGCCCATGCGGTTGTGGATGCGCGGCCCGCAGGTCATGACAAGGCAGAACAGGATTTCGTCGGGGCGAGGCCCGTCGGCGATGCCGATCTCCATGGCGTCGAAATGCGAGCGCACATAGGCGGCGTTGATATGGCCGATCGGCACGTCGAGCCGCGCGCCGAAGCCTCCCACCTTCTTGGCCGAGGGCACGATCGCCTTGGCTTCGCCCAGCCGTTCGCGCATCGCATAGCCGCCCGGCGCGTGCCACAGCGCACCATGTTCCAATTCGCCGGCGCTGCCGACGATGGCGCCCTTGCCGTAGCCGTCAATGATATGCGCGTCGCCGCCGAGTGCGGCGATCAGTCGATCCGTCAACAGCAGCCCCAGAGGTTTCAGGTCGTCCATGGCGCCTTGCAGCTTCTCCTCATAGCGACCGGCAAAGGGGTTCTTGACCAAGGCCATGGCCGCAGCGCGGCGGCGCGGCATATTCGCCGCCGGCCCGCCGTCATGGATGATCTCCTCGCTCAGCACGGCGATTTTTCGAATGGGAAATTCAGGCATGGGCTGGGTCCTTGGCGGTCGATCTGTCGGTTGAAAGGAATGGCGAGTGGTCGCAGTGGGAGGTCGGTTCGATCTCTCCACTGACCGCGACCGCGCCGTTGAGAAACAAGGCCGCTGCTTCGATCAGCCCGCGCTGCCGAAAGTCTTCGGCGACGGCCAGGCCACTGTCCAGTGCCTTGGCGGTTTCTTGGCGCGAGAGCGTCCCGACGCCGGTCGTGACCAGCCGGTCGCCGAGATCGCTGTCGGGGGCCAGAGCAAGCGCTGGACGCCGGGAGATTGCTGGATGGCCGGGCAGGTCGACGGCATTGGCAATCAGCGTTGCCGCCGCGTCGGCCTCGGCGCCATTGCGTGCCAGAACCGTCACCGCGTCGGCAATGCCGAGCGAAAAGGAGCGGCCGCGCCAGCCGCTGGTCGCAATGCCACGCACGGCGTCTTCGGCGCGCACCAGGATGCGGTCGGAAAAGCCGTGTCCGGTTCCGGCAATGGCCAGTGTCATCGATTGGCCCGGCGCGAGGTGCAACGCGCTGTCGCCGCCATTGTTGACATAGGCGCGTTGGAGATTGCGGCCGCGCAGCATCGCTGCCAGTACCTCGTCGGCGACCGATCCGGCAACCGCGGCCATCGGCGTGATGAAGGTTCTTGCCAGCGGCGACACCGCCGCCTCCATACGCCGCGCGGTGGGGTCGGCGAAATCGCGAGGTTTTAACGCGGACGGTTGCCGTAGTGCCGGCAGTTCGGTCACCAGTTCGGGCAGGATCGTCTGGAAGCGTGCCGCCGCCTGTTCATATGCGACCCGCATTTCGGTCCCGTCACCAAAGGCTTCGATGATCAGGTCTATCGGCCCATGATGGAGATGAAGCCGGCGCCCATCGGCCAGCCAGTGCGCTTCGGGGGCGTTCATCGCGCGCTTCCGCCCTGTCGCAACTGCACCAGCGGTGGCCAGGGATTTTCGCCTGGCGCAGCGGCGCTGCGGCGCGCGTTAAGATATTCGCCGCCATGCGCGAAGACGTCGGCAAGGCTGCGGATTTCCGCCTCGTAGCCGCCGAGCCTCAGATAGTCGTCGCGGCGCAGCGTGAATTCGATCGGCGCCACCAGCGCCGGTGTCGGCACGTAGCCGAAGGCACCGTCCGGCACGCGGCTGACGTCGACCATCAGGGTGATACCGCCGCCCGGCCAGACATAGACCGGGGCGCCTCCGACGGTGACATAGGTTTCCAGACGTTGCACGGAGCGGGTCAAGTTGACCGGGTTTTCGGTCACGCCGGCTCTCAGGCTGCCGCCGGCGCCGCCGACGAACAGCACCGTACACAGCGCCGGTTCACAATTCTCCTCAATGAGCGAGACCGATTTGCCGAGCCGCTCCGGGAACGGTTTTTCAATCGGTCGCAATGCCTCGTCCAGTTCGTAATAGGCAAACTGCTCGCCGGTGGTGGAGACCATCAGCAGCGACAGGCCCGGCCGCGCGCCTTTCGCCGCGTTCCATGGACCCAGAATGGACAGCGGGTCGTCGATGGTCGTGCCGCCCCAGCCGAGCCCGGGTTCCGATACCTTGAAATAGCGGCCGGGCGTCGAGCGGCGCCCAATGATGCGGATGCCCGTGTCGGCCCAGCCCAGCACCTTGCCCGCCTGGTGTTCGGAAACGACGCCGGTGATGTGATCGTCGACGACGACGACCTCGTCGACCAGCCCGCGCCATTGCGCCGCGAACATGCCGATGGTGGCCGACCCGCAACCGACCCGCATGCGCTGTTCCAGTTGGCCGTCGATTACCGGCGCCTTGCCTGCCTGCACGACGATGCTGGCACCGCCGTCGATGGTAAGCTCGACCGGTTGCTTGTTGCACAATGCCAGAAGCGCGTCGCAAGTGGCACGGCCTTCCGCCTTGGACCCGCCGGTCAGATGATGCACGCCGCCGAGCGACAGCATCTGCGAACCGTATTCGCCGGTGGTGATATGGCCGATCGCTTCGCCCGCCGACCGCACGGTTGCCGTCTCGTCGCCGATATGGCGGTCGGTGTCGATCTTCACCTTGACGCCGCAGTAGGAGAAGATGCCTTCGGTCACTACCGTGACGAGATCGACGCCCTCGACCTCCTGGCTGACGATGAATGGCGCCGGCTTGTAGTCGGGATAGGTGGTGCCAGCACCGATCGCCGTCACAAAGCGCCGGCCGGTGTTGACGAGTTCGCCGGCCCAGGCTTCTCCCTCGGCGCCGAAGGGCACAACCGGCTGCCCGGTCTCTGCGGCATGGTCGAGGATCGTCAGCGGATCGAGCCGCACGATGCGGCCGTCGCGATTTCCATAGCGGTCGCAGGCGCCGCTGCGACCGTCGGCGATGTAGCACATAACCGGGCAGGCATCGCAGCGGATCTTCTCCGCAACCGACTTCTCGCCGGGGTCGTGGGTTTCGAAGCGTTCGGCCAGTTCGCTCATCGCGATGCCGCCTGGATTGCCGCGAGCACCCGCGACGGCGTCGCCGGCACCTTCGTCATCGTCACGCCGGTGGCGTGGCGGATGGCATTGAGGATGGCTGGCGCGGTCGGGATCAGCGAATGTTCGCCCAGCCCCTTGGCGCCAAACGGCCCCTCGGGATCGGGAACCTCGACCAGGATCGTCTCGATCGGCGGCACGTCGCCGATGGTCGGGATCAGATAGTCGTGCAGGTTCTCGGTGCGGCCGGGAATGTATTCTTCCATCAGCGCCATGCCGATACCTTGTGCGATACCGCCTTCGATCTGACCCTCGGCCAGGATCGGGTTGATCGCCTTGCCGACATCGTGGGCCGCGGTGATCTTCAGCAATTTCACCGTGCCCAGCGCGAGATCCACCTCGAGCTCGGCCATCTGCGCGCCGTAGCCATAAACGGCATAGGGACTGCCTTGTCCCTTGGCGTCGAGCGGCGAGGTGGGCGGGTCGTAGGTCCCCTCGGCCCGGAACACGAAACCGTCCGCGTCCGCCGGAAGGCCAACGAGATCGATGCGACGCCGTGCATCGCCCTCGCGGATGACAAGCGCGCCACCATCGAGGGAAAACGACGCGGCATCGGAGACATTGGCATAACGCAGCATGCTTTCGCGCAGCGTGCGGCCGGCCTTTTCGGCTGCCTTACCGGTGACGAAGGTCTGGCGCGAGGCGGATGTCTTGCCGGCGTCCGGCGAGATCGCGGTGTCCGCGCCCTTCAAGACAAACGCTTCCAGCGGCAACCCCAGCGCATCCGCGCAGATCTGGGCAATGACGGTGTTGGAGCCCTGGCCGATGTCGACAGCACCCTGATGCAGGATAACGGTTCCGGCCGGCGATATGCCAACCCTGATGGTGGACGGGTTGGGCAGCGAGGTGTTGCCGCAGCCATACCAGCAGGAGGCGATGCCGACGCCGCGCCGCCTCGAGAAATGTCTCGCCTCCTCGCCGGCATTGAAGGCCTCGGCCTCGCTCATGGCGCGCGCCCAATGCGGTTCGAGCGCTTCAAGGCAGGCCCCGATGCCCACACCCGCCTCCAGTTTCTGGCCGGTAACCGTTTCGGAGCCGTTCCGAAGACAGTTGCGGAGGCGGAAGGCCAGCCGGTCGATGCCGAGCCGGTCGGCCAGCTGATCGTAGAGCGCCTCCTGTATGATCGTTGCCTGCGGCACGCCGAAGCCACGGAAAGCGCCGGAAATTGGTCCGTTGGTGTGAATGGCACGGCCTTCGGCCCGGTAGTGCGGCGTCGCATAGGGGCCGCTCGCATGCACCGGCACGCGATTGGCGACCGTCGGTCCCCAGCTCGCATACGCGCCGGTGTTGAAGTCTGCGTCGAACACCATGGCGCTGATGATGCCGTCCGCGCTCGCGCCGGCCGTTGCCCGCATGATCGCCGGGTGGCGTTTGGTCGTCGCCATCATCGATTCGGTGCGCGTGAAGGCGAGTGCCGCCGGTCGGCCGGTCTTCAGCGTTACCAGGCCGATCAGCGGCTGTACGGAGATGTCGAGCTTGGAACCGAAGCCGCCGCCGGTCGCCGTCGGCACGATGCGCACCTTTTCGGCCGGCATGCCGAGGACGCGGGCAGTATCGTCGCGGTCCATATAGGGCGCCTGCGTGCAGGCCACGACGACCAGTGTGTCACCGTCCAGATAGGCAAAACCGGCCTCCGGTTCGATATAGGCGTGTTCGACGAAAGAGGTTTCGATGCGGCTCGATGCGGTGATGAAGGCCTGCGCGAGGGCTTCCTCCGGCGTGCCGCGCTCGACAAGCCCCTTGGTCAGCAGATTGGCGACGCGATCCTGATGGATCAAACTCGCCCCGTCGGCGAGGGCCTCTTCCATCGAAAGCGTGTGTGGTTCCTGCGCCCATTCGATGGGAAAATCGCCGAGGTCGAGATCGCCGGCGACCGCGCGTTCGGCCGCGATCAGCGCCACCGCTTCGCCACGGAACCGCGCCATGCCTTCCGCCAGCGCCGGTTGATCGGCAAAAGCCGGGATGACGCCGAACCGGTTCCTTCCCGGAATGTCGGCGGCGGTGAAAATGCCGGCCACGCCGGGATGTGCCTTTACCCAGGCATCAAGATCGCCAAAGGCGAAGCGGGCATGGTGGTGCGGCGAGCGCAGCACAAGCACTGCCAGCGCGTTTTCGGGAAAGGAATCGCCGCCGAACTTTTCGGCGCCTGTTACTTTCGGCACGCCATCCAGCCGAATGGGCGAGGCGCCAACGGCCTTTCCAGCCTCCGGCAGGCGGAAATCGAGATCGGTGTCGCGGTGGGCAAGTTCCATCGCCGCCACGTCCATGACGGCGGCGATGATCTTGCGGTAGCCGGTGCAGCGGCACAGGATTCCGCCCAGCGCATCCCGCACCTCCGCCTCGCTGGGGTGCGGATTTTTCTCCAGCAACGCCGTCGCGGTCACCAGCAGGCCGGGCGTGCAGATGCCGCATTGTGCCGCGCCGTGCCTGAGAAACGACGCTTGCAGCGCCGACAGGCGCCCATTCGCCAGCCCCTCGACCGTGGTCACCGCCGCCCCGGCGACGGCGGCGGCCGGCGTCAGGCAGGCGCAGACAGGTTGGCCGTCGACCAGCACGGTGCAGGCGCCGCAATCGCCGGCATCGCAGCCGACCTTGGTGCCGGTGAGCCGCAACTCGTCGCGCAGAACGCAAGACAGTCGGGAGACCGGCGGCACGCTGACGGTGACGGGCGCGGCGTTGACCAGGAAGGTGATGTCGGCGCGCTCCATACTCATGCCGCCACCTCCGTCTGGTGCGGCAGGCCAGCGGCGCTGTCGATCGCGCGGGCGACGATCCGGTGCGCCGCTTCCAGCCGGTAGCCGGCGGAGCCGCGGACATCGTCGATTGGCGACAGCTGCGGCATCGGGGCGATGTTGGCAATATCGGCGAGCTGCCGATCCGCGGGGCGGCCAACGAGCATCCGTTCCAGGTCCGGCAACCGTGTCGCCACGGCCGAACACGCCCCGACCGCGATCGCCGCCTGCTGGACGATGCCGTCGTCGATGATCAGCCTTGCCGCCGCCATGGCAATCGAGATCACCAGGTAGCGCCGTGCACCGAGCTTGACGAAGGCCGATGTCCCGGTCGCACTTGCCTTGGACACACGGATTGCAGTGACCAGTTCGTTGGGTTTACGCGCGGTGCGGCGGTTGCCAAGAACAAAGGCGGAGAGCGGCAGGTGACGACTAGATGCTTGCGATCGCAATTCCACCTCGGCGTCGAGCGTAAGCAAGGCCGGTACGCCGTCGGCTGCGGGCGAGGCGTTGCACAGATTGCCTGCTATCGTTGCGACGTTCTGGATCTGTGGCGAACCAACCTCGCGCGCCGCCTGCTTCAGTGCGTCAAAGGCTGCGGGAAGCGGCTGCTGGATGATATCGCTCCAGGTCGTGCGGGCGCCGATCAGCCAATGCGTGTCGGTCTCGGTCACGCCGCGCAGGGCGGCAATGCCGTTGATATCGAGAATGTTTTCGCGGATCGGGCGGTTGCCTTGCGCAGGGTAGAAATCAGTGCTGCCGGCAAGCACGCGCCACGAGGTTTCGCCGAGCAGCGTGAGCGCCTGGTCGAGTGTGGCGGGTTTCGCGTAACGGATCACGCCTGCCTTCCCGGTGCCTCTCGAAAGAGGCCTTTTCCCCTGAAGATCGGCCGGTGCATCGCCGGCAAATTCATTCGTATGCAAATGATATCAGCATGGTGGTCTTTGTCAAAGCACAGGTGGTGCATCGACTTCGATGACGGTCGCGGGCGTTGGAGGTTGACGCCGGCGGTCATCTGGTCGAGTTTCTGCACCCCGGTCGCCAAGGCGGCCTCCCAATTGGCTGAAAGGTGGCTCCATGGCTGATGAAGCGCTGATCGTCGTCGACCTGCAGAACGACTTTTGTCCCGGTGGCGCTCTTGCAGTGACGGGCGGCGACGAGATCGTCCCGTTGGTCAACGACCTGATCCGCAATGCCGAGCACGTGGTGATGACGCAGGACTGGCACCCGGCCGGCCATTCCAGCTTCGCTTCCAGCCATCCGGGCAAGCAGCCTTTCGAAATGATCGAAATGCCCTACGGGCCGCAAACCCTGTGGCCGGACCATTGCATCCAGGGCAGCATCGGCTCGGATTTCCATTCGGGCCTGGCCTGGAGCAAGGCCGAACTGATCATCCGCAAGGGATTTCGCCCGGGCATCGACAGCTATTCCGCCTTCTTCGAGAACGACCATGTCACGCCGACCGGCCTTGCCGGCTATTTGCGCGAGCGCAACATCGGCGCGATCACGCTGGTCGGTCTCGCCACGGATTTCTGCGTGGCCTTCTCCGCACTCGACGCCGCTAAACAGGGATTTGCCACGACGGTACGCCTCGACGCCTGCCGTGGCATCGACCTGAATGGTTCGGTCGACACCATGCTCGGGCGCATGCGAGCCGCTGGCGTCACCTTGGTCTGATGGTGTCCAGGCAACGGCACGCAGTCGGCTGAAGCAAGTGAAGGGCTGGGGGAGGGTGCATATTTCGAAGATTGTGGCGCTGGTCGCGTGCTGTGTTTTGGCAGCGGCGCCGGCCTCGGCTACCGAGGGTTTGCCGGGAACGACGATGTCGTTGTGGTGGGCCTTGCCGTTTGCCGGACTGCTTTTGTCGATCGCCACCGGACCATTGCTGTTCCACCATCTGTGGGAACATCACTACGGCAAGATCGCCGGGCTTTGGGCCGTGCTTGTGGTCGTGCCACTGGCGCTGGTCTTTGGACCGGGGCTGGCGGTGAATGCCGTTCTGCACACGCTCATCACCGAATATCTGTCGTTCATCGTGCTTTTGTTTGCGTTGTTCACCATTTCCGGCGGCATTCTGGTCGCCGGCAACATCCATGGCACGCCGCTCGTCAACGCCGGCCTCCTGCTGCTGGGCGCGCTGCTTGCTTCCGTGGTAGGCACCACCGGTGCGTCGATGATCATGATCCGCCCGGTCATCCGCGCCAACGACAACCGGCCGTTCAACGCCCATGTCGTCATCTTCTTCATTTTCCTGGTCTCCAACATCGGCGGCGCGCTGACGCCGCTCGGCGACCCGCCGCTGTTCGTCGGTTTCCTGCGCGGCGTCGACTTCTTCTGGACGACGACGCATATCTGGCAGCAGACCTTGCTTGCCGGCGTCATCGTTCTGGCGGCTTTTCTGGCGCTTGATCTGGTCTTGCATCGGCGCGAGGCCGGGCAGCCAAAAATCAAGGACCCGACGCCGGATTCCAGGGTGCGCATCCGTGGCCTGGCCAATCTGCCGCTGCTGGCCGGTGTCATCGGCGCGATCCTTTTGTCGGCCTATTGGAAGCCGGGCGTCGAGCTTTCCGTGCTGGGTGTCGCGGTCGAACTGCAGAACCTGGTGCGTGACGCACTGATAATGGCGCTGGCCTTGCTGTCGCTGGCGGTGTCGCGCAAGGAATACCGCCAGGCCAACGGCTTCGCCTGGGGGCCGATCGCCGAAGTGGCGAAACTGTTCGCCGCCATTTTCGTTTGTATCGTCCCGGTGATCGCCATCCTCAAGGCGGGCACCAACGGCGGGCTGGCGCCGCTCGTTGCCCTGGTGACCGGGGCGGATGGCGCGCCCGACAATCTCGCCTATTTCTGGCTGACCGGCGCCTTGTCCTCGTTCCTCGACAATGCGCCGACCTATCTCGTCTTCTTCGAACTGGCCGGCGGTGACGCGCAACACATGATGACGGGGCTGGCGAAGACCTTGGCCGCGATCTCGGCTGGCGCCGTCTTCATGGGCGCCAACACCTATATCGGCAACGCGCCGAATTTCATGGTCTATGCCATCGCGCGCCACCAGGGCGTCAAGATGCCCGGTTTTTTCGGCTATATGCTATGGTCCGGCGCGATACTCATTCCGGCCTTCGTCGTCATCGGCTTCGTTTTCTTCCGCTGAGGTTCGCGGAAATAGCCGCACTGGGCGCGTTAGCCGTTGTCACGCTGCGCAAATCCTCTATGAAGCAGCGTCGAAAGGATCGCCGATGACGCCGAAAGCCGTTTTCTGGGACATGGACGGAACGCTTGTCGACAGCGAGCCATTGCATGATGCGGCGCTGGTTTCCGCCATGCGCGGTGTCGGCCTGACCGCGCCCGCCGATCTGCACGAGCGGGTGCTCGGCAAGACCGCCGCCTTCGTCTACGACATGATGCGCGATGAATTCGGCCTCGCCTTGCCCTTCGACGAGTGGATCGCCCGCAAATACGATTATTATCTCGCCAATGTCTGCGGCCTGCAGCCGCGACCGGGCGCGATTGAGATCTACCGCGAGCTACAGGCGCGCGGGGTGCCACAGGCGGTGGTTTCGAATTCCGACCGCATGATCGTCGACGCCAATCTCGGCGCCGTCGGCCTGTCCCATGCCGGCATGAAGACGGTGAGTCGCAACGACGTGCGCGAAGGCAAGCCTCACCCGGAGCCGTTCCTGCGCGCTGCCTGGCTGTTCGGTGTCGATCCCAAGGACGCCGTGGCCATCGACGACAGCACGACCGGGGCGATGTCCGGCCTAGCCGCCGGCATGAAGACGATCTTCTGGCCGGAGAAGCCGATGCCCGGTCCGGCAGGCGCCGTTGCTATACTCACACCGGAAGAATTGCGCGCCGAACTCGGCCTCTGACGCAACGCGTCAGTTGCGGTAGACAGGTTCCTGCTCGTCGAGGATTGCCTTCAACTCCGCCAGATGCCGTTCGGCCTGGCCGGGATAGTCGTCCATTTCGGCGGCCGTCTTTTCGGCGATCGCGTCGGAAAGCACGCGCAGCGGCCGCCCGGTCCACAGGGCCTTGATGTAGGTTTCGGCCGCCCGTTCGAAATAGAACATGCGGTTGAAGGCATCCGCCACCGTATCGCCGATCACCAGCACGCCGTGATTGCCCATGATCATCACCTTGTGCTTGGGATCGGCCAGCAGCTGCGAACAGCGCTCGCCCTCTTCCTCGAAAGCCAGGCCGCCATAATGCCCGTCGACGACATAGCGGTTGAAGAAACCAGCCGTGTTCTGGTCGATCGGCGGCAATGTCGAGTCGGCCAGCGAGGCGAGTACGGTGGCATGGATCGAATGCACGTGCATCACGCAGCGCGCATGCGGCACCCGGCGGTGGATGGCGCCGTGCAGGCCCCAGGCGGTCGGATCGGGAGCGTTGGGGCCTTCCAGCGTTTCGGGATCGTTGGCGTCGATCAAAAGCAGATCGCTTGCCTTGACGCGCGAGAAATGCACCTGGTTGGGGTTCATCAGGAAGCGCGTGCCGTCATCGTTGACGGCCAGCGAGAAATGGTTCGCCACGGCTTCGTGCATGTTGAGCCGCGCCGTCCAGCGGAACGCGCAGGCAAGATCGACGCGCTCTTCATAGAAGGGCAAATTGGTTGGTGTTTCCTTCTGCAGGCGCGCGAGGCTCATCGTTGTTTTCTCCCTGAGACGCCGAGAATGCCGTGTCCAGGCCGCAGCGGCAACGGGAAAGCGCTGATCCAGCCCGATCTTCTCAAGCCGGGAACTGCGACACGCCGAGGATCGCGAACCCCGCGCCGATCAGCAGGCAGAGCGGCGAATAATACAACCGGTCGAGCCGGGCGAAGGGCTGTTCGGGGGTGAGGCGACGCCACCAGGGCGTGAAGGCGACCAGGCCGCGGCCGATGAAGACCATGGCAATCAGAACAGCGGCGCCAGCGAGGCCGCCTTGCGGGAACGGTGTCGCGAAGATGCCCATCAGCGCAAGCGGCCACAGTGTGACCAGCACCAGGCAGGCGGCGACGGCGAAACAGGCGAAAGGTGTTGGCATCTCCTGAACGCCTTTCGCGCCCACCACCGTCCGGGCGCAAGAGGCTGCGTCAGTGCCCGGCCAGATGCCGCCGATGCCCCAGTAGACATGGAGCGAGGTGATCGCGATCAGAACCGCGGAAAGGGCGAAGGCAAGGACAATCATCTGGTGCGCGAAGGATCTCTGGGCGTTGATGTTGGGCGGATGGTTTGGGCTGCGTCTTAGGCGGGCGCGCACTTGGCCTGCGCGCGTGTCCGCGCCGGGCGCGACAGCACGCGGTCCATATAGGCGTTGACGCGGTCGGACGCGATCTGGAACTTGCCCGCGCGGGCCCAGGCGCCCATCTCGCCAAGCAGCACGTCGATCGCGGAAAACCGATCGCCCAGCGCATAGGTCTTATCGCCCAGTCGGCGGTCGAGCGCGTCGACCTCGGAGGCGAAATCATGAGTGGCGGCGGGGCCGACATCGACCCGCAACTCGCTTGGCAGAATGAAGCGGTGGCGCAGCTTGTTCCACAGTGGCGCCTCGAATTCCGATTGTGCGAATTGCATCCAGGAATCCATCTCGGCGCGTCCGGTGAGGCCCGGATTGGCGCCCATGCCCTTGTCGGCATGTTTTTCGGCCAGATAAACGCAGATGGCCGCGGAATCGGTCAGCACGAAGTCGTCGTCGACCAGGATCGGCACCTTGCCGGAAGGGTTCAGCGCATAGGCTTCCGGAGAGCGCAATTTCACCGGGACGAATTCATAAGGTTCGCCGAGCTCCTCCAGCATCCACACGACGCGGGAAACCCGCGATCCACGCGATCCGACGGCCTTGTACATTCCAAAACTCCCTTGGACGGTAAGAACCTAGATCATTCCGACAGCCGGCCCAAGGCTGCTCAAACGATCGTGTCGAAGAGCCGCAGGATCCAGGACGCCTGATAAATCAGCGTGAAGACGATCAAGGCGAGATGAAAGCGCCGGTTGGTGGTGAGGATCGCTATGCCACACAGGATCACGAACAACGGCGTACGGATCAGATACTCGTGGCCGAAGCGTGCGAAGTGCGCCTCGCCCTTTAAGAGCGTGTCGACGACATCGAGCAGATAGGTCGCCCCCAGCAGGCCGAAGAACCACGCGCGTCGTGTGAAGAAATAGTCCTCGTAGCCCGCGTAATCCTGCATGGAATCGGGAAACAGCAGCGCGCACATCAGGTAGAGCGTTATCGCGTAGCCGATGATGAAAAGGTATTTGCCGAAGGTCCAGTCCGGGATCTGGTACAGGCTGAACTGCCACCACCAGAAATGCACCAGCATCAGTAGCAACGACGCCACCCAGGCCAGATGCACCGGATAGAGCCTGTAGAGCTTTGGATGCTGGATAATCCGGGCGACACCGGAAAGCAGGCGGGTGACGCCGAGGCCGATCACCATGCCCATGACGATACGCAGATGCGGGAATATGTCGTGCGCTTGCGGAAGAGGCTGATCCATCGAGACCTACAGTTGTCACATGCTCAGGGTTCGGTGGCGATCTAGAAGCTGCGGCCGTCTACCTTCTGCGGCGTCAGGGCGTCCGGATCGACTTCTTCCAGGCAGCGCGCATTGATGGCGATCATCGCCGTGCCGTCGGGCTTTGTTCCGCGGGCAAAGGATTCGATGCCGCAGACCCGGCAGAACAGGTGGTGGATGACGTGTTTGTTGAACAGATAATCGGTCAGCACGTCTTCGCCGGAAACGAGGGTGAAGTTCTCCGCCGGGGTGAAGATCAGGATGCTGCCCAACCTGCCGCATCGCGAACAGTTGCAGGATATGGTGTGGTCAAGGTCTACGCTGGCCTCGTACCGAACCGCGCCACAGTGGCAGCTACCCTGATAGAGCTTCGTTGCCATTAGGTAAGTCCCCCGTATTCCATGGTCGGCGCGGATAGGCGTTTATGCGGCGTCACTCTGCGGCAGACAGCCTGCGGCTTTCACGATCCGCTTGGTCGAAGCCGGATACTTTTCAAGCAGTGCCGCCGGGCGGATAGGCCGTGGCGAAAAATTGCCGCCGCAGTTGGGACATACGCCCTTCAGCACCGTCTCGGCGCAATCCGCGCAGAATGTGCATTCGAATGTGCAGATCATGGCGTTGGTGGCGCCGGGCGGCAGGTCCTTGTCGCAGCATTCGCATCCCGGGCGCAATTCGAGCATCTTTTCCTCCAGCGACGGTCGGCGGCTGCGGCGCCGCTCTTCCTGAAATGCCTGCCGTCCAAGTTAAGCACGCGCGCGGCTTTGTCGAGATCGCTTATTGCCTCATTTCGTTTCGGTTTCTATAGAGGAGGCGGCCTTGATGCCGCCATATCAGGCGGCTCTAGGAAATTGATGCTTCCGTCAGGAGCAGTGAAAGCAAGGGCGCCACGGCGCCACCCAGGCAAAGAAATGCGGTTTTGGGGGAAGGACTTCGAATGGCTGACGAATTGGCGACCGAGATCATCGCGAAGATCAAGGCTCACGCGGAGCCTGGCGGCGAGGAGATCACGACCAATACCGAGCTGACGGCGCTCGGCATCCATTCGCTCGAGCTCACCGAGATCATCTTCGATCTCGAGGAGGCCTATAACATCGAGATCGAGATGAACACGGTCGACGCCTGGAGCAATCTCAAGAATGTCGGCGACATGGTCGAGGCGGTTCGCGCGCTGATCGCGAAGAAAGCCTGACCGGGATTTTCATGCGCAAGCGCGTCGTCATTACCGGCATCGGTGGCATTTGCGGTCTTGGCACCGACGCCGCCTCGATCTGGAACGAGATGAAGGCAGGGCGCTCGGCCATCGGACAGGTGGTCGGCGCGGACCTGCACCAGCTCAAGGTACAGGTCGGTAGCGAAATCAGAACGCTGCCCGAGCATGGCCTCGAGCGCCGGCGCCTAGTCACCATGGACCGTTTCAGCCTGCTGGCCATCATTGCCGCCAAGGAGGCGATGCGCCAGTCCGGCCTCGTCGTCGGCCAGGACAACACCTACCGCTTCGGCGCCACGGTTGGCGTCGGCGTGTGCGGCTGGGAGGCGATCGAGGAAAATTATCGCGCGCTTCTGCTTAATGGCAAAAACCGCGCCGACATCTTTTCCGTGCCGAAGGTCATGCCCGGCGCTGCCGCCGGCCAGGTCAGCATGGAATTCGGCCTGCGCGGGCCTGTCTTCGGTGTGACCTCGGCCTGCTCTTCCGCTAACCACGCCATTGCCTCGGCCGTGGACCAGATCAGGCTCGGTCGTGCCGACGTGATGCTGACCGGCGGCACCGACGCGCCGCTCGTCTGGGGCATCATGAAGGCCTGGGAAGCGCTGCGTGTGCTGTCGCCGGACACCTGCCGGCCCTTTTCGGCTGACCGCCAGGGCCTGGTCATGGGCGAGGGCGCAGGCATGGCCGTGCTGGAAAGCTACGAACATGCCGTGGCGCGGGGCGCCACGATCCTTGGTGAAATCGCCGGCGTCGGCATCTCCGCCGATGCTTCCGACATCGTCGCGCCGACCGTCGAGGGACCCGAGGCGGCGATGCGTTTCTGTCTGGCCGACGCCGGGTTCAACCCCGAAGACGTCGATTATCTCAACGCGCACGGCACCGGCACCAAGGCCAACGACCAGATCGAAACCGCCGCCATCAAGCGGGCCTTCGGCGACCACGCCTATAAATTGTCGGTCTCGTCGACCAAGTCGATGCACGGCCATGCCCTTGGCGCTTCCGGCGCGCTGGAGATGATCGCCTGCATCATGGCCATTCGCGACGGCGTCGTGCCGCCGACGGCCAATTATCGCGAGCCGGACCCGGATTGCGACCTCGACGTCACGCCGAATGTCGCGCGCGAACGCCCAGTGCGCACTGCGCTGAGCAACGCCTTCGCGTTTGGCGGCACCAACGCGGTGCTGGCCTTCAAGGCGGTCTGATCGCGTGGCGTCTTGAATGCGGCGCCGGCGCGTCTAGATAGCTTGCACCCACCACGGCGGTGCATTCGCGCCGCCTCTTTCCGAGGCAACAGATGACCGATCTTTCTGCTTTCCCGATCAATGCGCGCTGGCCGGCCCAGCACCCCGATCGTCTCCAGCTCTATTCGACCGCCACGCCGAACGGCGTCAAGGTGTCGATCATGCTGGAGGAGCTCGGCCTGCCCTACGAGGCCCACTACATCAACATAGGACAGGACGAGAGCTGGACCCCGGAATTCCTTTCGCTGAACCCGAACGGCAAGATTCCGTCGATCATCGATCCGAACGGTCCGGGCGGCAAACCGCTGCCTTTGTTCGAATCCGGCGCCATCCTGCTCTATCTTGCCGAAAAGACAGGCAAGTTCCTGCCCGCGGATACGGCGCTGCGCTACGAGACCATCCAGTGGGTGTTCTTCCAGATGGCGGCGGTCGGCCCGATGTTCGGCCAGCTCGGTTTCTTCCACAAATTCGCCGGCCGCGAGATTTCCGACAAACGCCCGCTGGAGCGCTACCGCAATGAAACGCGCCGCCTGCTGGGCGTGCTCGACAAGCGCCTCGGAGGTCGAAGCTGGATCATGGGCGACGACTACACCATCGCCGATATTTCCATGCTCGGCTGGGTGCGTAATCTCATCGGCTTCTATGAAGCGGGCGAGCTGGTCGGCTTCGCCGATTTCAAGAATGTCGCTGCGTGGCTGGAGCGCGGTCTGGCGAGGCCCGCCGTGCAGCGCGGTCTCAACATTCCCGCCAAGCCCTGAGCGTTACCCGCTAGCTTGCCTGCTCAGCCCTGGCGGATGATCAAATCCGCCGGGCGGCGGCGCGCCAGCACGCGCTCGATATTGGGCATGTCGTTGGACGTGATCCAGGCGATCGCGTCTTCGTCGCTGCGGCCGTGCTCGTGCCAGCGCTGGCGCAGACGCTTTTCGAGTTCTCCGCGCGTCACGTCCACGAAGATGGTGAGGTCGAACAGCGGCGCCAGCCGGTTCCAAGGCTCTTCGTCCAGCAGAAGGTAATTGCCTTCGGCTAGGATGAAGCGCGTGTCGGTGGCGATGATGGATGCCGCCGCCCGTGACAATTCGATGCTGCGGTCGAAGACCGGAATGGCGATGTCCGGCTCGCCGGCGCGGATGCGTTTCAGCAAAACCTCGAAACCGGCGAAATCGAAGGTTTCCGGCGCGCCCTTGCGGGGCCGCAGGCCCCGTTTCTCCAGCACGCTGTCGTCAAAGTGGAACCCGTCCATTGGCACCACCTCCGCCGTACCGGCGGGCAGCACATCGTGCAGGGCCGCCGACAAGGTCGATTTTCCGGCGCCGGGCGGCCCCGCGATGGCAACGATGAAGCGCTGGGCCTTGCCGGCGCGCTTGAAGATGGTGGCGGCGATGGTCGCGATCTCGGACATCAAGTGCTCCCTGCGGGGCCGTCGGTAAGGCGATTGTGCCCGTCGCCGTCGAAACTTTCAAACGCCTTTCGGCGGCTCAGCCGGCGCGGCCGATCCGCAGGAAGTCGCCGTCATACGGAACCTCCAGCACGGAGCCGTCGGCGGTGGCAACGCGCAACCTGTCGGGTGCCGCCGAAACGTCGCGCGGCGCCTGCGCGGTCGCCGCCGGCAGGGCGCCGATGACGTGCCGGAACGAGACGCGCCGGTCGGCTCCGAGTTCGAAGGCGGTCGCCACGCCCTCCCGTTTCAGCCAGTTGTCGCCGAGCGAGGTCGAGTGGCCGACGGCTGTGCGCCCGTCCTCGATGCCGAGCACGCCGCGGTGACGGCCGTTCCACGGCGCGTAGTCGCGCCCGCCATTCGAAACCCACAACATGGTCACCGGCAGTTCGGCGGGGTTCTTCAGAACGAGCACGATATCCTGTTCGGCCGTGCGCGAAACCGCGGTCCAGCCGGGGCCGCCATGATCGGCCTCCACCAGGGTGAGGAAATCCTCGTGACGCCGGTCCATCCGGTATTCGCTCAGATCCACCGTCCCGCCATCCTTGGCGGGGAAGCGGGCAAGGTCCGTGCTGCGCGCCGGATAGGCGAGCAGGTAACGGCCACGCGCAGGGTCCGGCTCCAGCGGATCGCCTTCAGTGACGGCCGCGCGCTTCGGCGAAAAGGCAAGGTGCCCGCCGTCGCGCATGACGGTCATCGGGTGATGGGCGACGGGGACTGCGCCCGCGCCGCCGACGAAGGCATGTTCCTGGTAGAGAAACGGGTGGCCGTCGCGCAGGGTGAATGTCTTTTCCACCGTCGCGCCCATCACCGGGCGCCGCAGGCGGAACACCGCGCGCCAGCCATCGGCGGTTGCGGCACTTTCCACCAGGTCCCAGGGGCTGTTGGCGGTCCAGCCATGCAGCGGCGCTTCCTCCACGTCGCTGCGCGAGAACGGCGCGCACAGAAAATCGCCGGACAGCCGGGTCACGCCGTCGGGCAGGCCCTGCGGCATGTCCTGCTGCGGCTCGTCGATCCACGGGGCGCGATGCAGGGGCTTCAGCTGGCGACCGCCGGCCTCGATGGTCAGGTCGGCGATATGGCCGACCGCCAGGTCGACCGAGACCGAAATGCCCTTTGCCTTGATTGTGATCGTTTCCATTTCGCACTCCGATTCGCCCGACGCCAGCAAAGCGCCGTGGCGAGGGTTTGCGCAAGATGGGCGCCGGGTGCCCGCGCTATTTGCCAGACAAAATGATGGGAGCGAGATTGGACGGCGCGGCCGCAGCGGAGCCCGGCGTAAAATACCAGCCTATCGGGGAAGATTTGGTGGAGCCAAGCGGGATCGAACCGCTGACCTCCTGCATGCCATGCAGGCGCTCTCCCAGCTGAGCTATGGCCCCACTCCGGCCTGCGCCGGTCGCCGTTGCCGGCGAGAAATTCTGGCAGGGTTGGGACCCCGCCAAGTCAGTGCAGGCGGCTTCTAGCGCCGCCTTGCCCTGATAGCAAGCCTCTCGAAACAGCTTTTTTCGGAAAGCCGGCTCGAAAGTTGGCGGACGCGTCGCGCCCGCCCGGACATCAGATGTCCTCTTCGTCGTCGCCGACGCCGATCATGTCGGAAACGTCGTCATCTTCTTCTTCCTCGTCCTCGAGGAAGGTGTCGTCGTCATCGTCGTCGAGTTCGACGTCGTCATCGTCGCCGAGATCCGGCAGGTCGTCGCCCTTCGCCTCGCCATCGGCGTCCTCGAGCGACACCAGTTCGGCGCCCTCTTCCTCGGTGTCGACTTCCTTGTCCTCGACCTCTTCCTCTTCCACAGCCGCGGCGGCCTTGCCGTCGTCGAAATAGGAACGGGGATAGCTCTTGCCCGTATAGGGAGAGACGATCGGATCCTTGTTCAGATCGTAGAATTTGCGACCCGTCTCGGGGTCGATGCGTTTGATGCCAAGTTCTGCTTTTGCCACGGCAAGCCTCGTACAAAAAGATTGGTCCCCTTAATCGCAGTTTGCGGCGCTGTCAAAGCCAAAAGCCACGGGCGCGGAGAGCGGTTTTGCCGCCTTTTTCGGGATGACGGCCAGATGCGGGCATGTTAGGAACGTCCCTGCAAAAACGACCACCCCACGGCTTTGAGCAAAGCTCGGCCGCACAAATCCAGGACAATCGAAAATGGCGCACGACGCCAAGCCACAACCTGCGACCGCGCGGCGGTCGTCGTCGCTTTCGGGCACCGCCCGCGTGCCGGGCGATAAATCGATCTCGCACCGCTCCTTCATGTTCGGCGGTCTCGCTTCCGGCGAGACCCGCATCACCGGCCTGCTCGAGGGCGAGGACGTGATGCGCACCGGCGCCGCCATGAAGGCGATGGGCGCCCATATCGAGAAACATGGCGAGGAATGGGTAATCCGCGGCACCGGCAACGGCGCGCTGCTGCAGCCCGAGGCGCCGCTCGATTTCGGCAATGCCGGCACCGGCTCGCGCCTGACCATGGGCCTCGTCGGCACCTATTACATGGAAACCACCTTCGTCGGCGACGCCTCGCTGTCCAGCCGGCCGATGGGCCGGGTGCTCGACCCGCTGCGGCAGATGGGCGTGCAGGTGCTGCAGGCGGCGCCCGGCGACCGCATGCCGATCACGCTGCGTGGTCCGAGGCACGCGGCGCCCATCACCTATCGTGTGCCGATGGCCTCGGCGCAGGTGAAGTCCGCCGTGCTGCTCGCCGGCCTCAACACGCCGGGCATCACCACGGTGATCGAGCCGGTGATGACGCGCGACCACACCGAGAAGATGCTGAAGGGTTTTGGCGCCAACCTCTCCGTCGAGACCGACGAGCGCGGCGTGCGCCACATCTTCATCGAGGGCCAGGGCAGGTTGTCCGGCCAGGTCATCGCCGTGCCGGGCGACCCGTCCTCGGCCGGTTTCCCGCTGGTCGCCGGCCTGATCGTGCCCGGTTCCGACATCCTCATCGAGAACGTGCTGATGAACCCGACCCGTACCGGCCTGCTGCTGACGCTGCAGGAAATGGGCGGCCGCATCGATATCCTCAACCCGCGCAACGCCGGCGGCGAGGATGTCGCCGACCTGCGCGTCCGCGCGTCCGACCTGAAGGGCGTCGTCGTGCCGGCCGAGCGCGCGCCGTCGATGATCGACGAATATCCGGTACTGGCGGTCGCGGCCTGCTTCGCCGAGGGCGAGACGCTGATGCAGGGCCTGGAGGAATTGCGGGTCAAGGAAAGCGACCGCCTGGCGGCCGTCGCCAACGGGCTGAAGCTCAACGGCGTCGACTGCACCGAAGGCGAGGCCACGCTTGCCGTGCGCGGCGTTCCCGGCGGCAGGGGGCTGGGTGGCCAGGCCAGGGGCGAGGCGGTGAAAACCCATCTCGACCACCGCATCGCCATGAGCTTCCTGATCATGGGTCTGGCGGCCGAAAAGCCGGTGACGGTCGACGACGCCAACATGATCGCCACCAGCTTCCCCGAATTCATGGGGCTGATGAAGGGGCTGGGCGCCGAGATCGAATAGCGGGGCGGGCATCGTTCGTCCCGCATCAGTCCGCCGGACGACCGGCGGCTCGTCCCATCCCACGCCTTCGTCATTCCGGGCAAGCGAGGCGAAGCCGAGCGCCGACCCGGAACCCATTGAGCAGCACGGCCGGGTCCTGGGTTCGCGTCGACAGCTATGAAACATGCAGCGCCGGTCCGGCTGCGTGCACGGTTCCAGACGAGGACCGGGCCGGGCTCGACGATGTTGCGGCCAATGGGTTCCGGCTCTCGCTGCGCTCGGCCGGAATGACGGTGGCGTGGCGGGCTTGAATACACTTCTTCATCGCCACGCTGCGGAAATCCGCCCTGGCCATTGTCAAAAAACACTCCCTTGCAGGAGGTGGGAAGCGGGGCGCCGGGTCGGTGCCTCTTAGCAAATAGCACGTGGCGCCTTCCGGGCGCCCCGCCAGTGTTCTTGCCCCGGACCGACCTCGCCGTCCTTCGCGACGGCAGACTTCGGACCTCGAAGCCGCCATTTTCGGCGGCCGGGTTTTTCCAGGGCCCGGACTTAGGGCTCGTCACCAGACAGCGCCACCGTTAGCGCTGCCAGTCCGGCACCGGCGCCCTCCCTGATACCCGGTGCGCACCAGGTTCCCGTGAGGGCGATGGGCCGATTGTCGTGCAAACCCCGAACGTGTGGGCAAATCCGGGCGTGGTTTTCGTGCGGTTTTCGATAAGGGATTGAAGGGACACGGTTCTTTCTTTGAGCTTGCGCCTACCGCAGCGCTTTCTATCCACATCCTGCACCGCGCCGGTGCATCGGCGTTCCGGTATGGATTCCCGACACGCTCCGCTCGTTCCTCGCTCACGCGGTCGGGAATGACGAACCCTTCCTGCTTTCGCCAAGCCGTTGAGGCGGCGAGGGGATTATTACCGGCGCGGACGGGGCCGCAGTCGGCAATCCACATCGCGTTGCAGGCATCGCGCAGGCCGGTGGAACTCCATGTCCAACGCTCGGCCGATTCGGGAAAATTTGACAAATCCCGGGAAAGGGAAAAAAGATAAGGCGCTCAGATGTACGTGGGCCTCATCCCGATGAGGCAGTTCATCCGGCCTGGGCCTGGACGCAAATGGCGACATTTGTGCGGGCCTCTGGGTGCGGATAATGGGCACTACCCCTCGTCCAGTTACACCGGTTCGATGCGACAGGGGTATTTGCCATGAACATAAAAGTCAGGCCGGCAAAGCGGCTCGGGGTCGAGAAGATAATCCTTAGTCAGCCGCTCGAACTCGTTGAGATGGACGTCGACGGTGACGACATAAAGCTGCGTTTCTGTGCCGGCGGCCTCTACGACGACAAATCCCAATATCGCTACACCATGCAGTTTTCGCGCAGCGAGATGCTGGAACTGCTCACCGGCGCGGGCGCGCATTGATCGCAGCGGCGACCGGCCCAGTCGAACGGTTCGATCGGCCGCCTCTTATGTTGCACATGGCCGAAATCGGCGCCGCCGATGCCGATGGGCCTGGGGGCCTGCCCCGCCCCGGCTGAGCCGGGGCGGGGTAGTGTCGTAGGGTTGCCGGCTATTTGTGGCCGGCGAACTGCATCACGTCGGCGCAGAATTCGGCATGGGGCTTGCTCATGGCCGCATCCTGGCACTCCTTCGTCATCCGGCCCTGATCGTCCTTGGACATAGCCTGCCAGGCTTTCATCATGTCGTCCTTGGGCTTCATGGTCTTCATGCCGCTATCGGTGAAAAACGGCGTCATCACAGCCGGTTCATCGAGGGCTCCGGCAAAGGCCGGGCCGGCGAGGATCGAGGCCGCCAACGCACAAAGGCAAAGAATTTTCTTCGTCACGCTAAGTCCTCCCGTAGGGTTGAAGAGGCCGGCTTGTGCAGGCCTCATTTGTGAGTACGGGGACAAACAAACGAATGTTTCTGGCCTGCCGTTCACGAAATAGTGCGCCGCCGGGCGAAGCGGCCTCCCATGCGCCTGTGACGCGAATGCGTGACGGCAAGTGAAGACACCCTTGCCTTCCGTCTCCGTCTCGGCTTCAAGCAGGACCATGCCAAACCCTCTCACCATCGCCATCGACGGCCCGGCAGGCGCGGGCAAGGGCACGTTGGCCCGCCGGCTGGCCGACTATTACCACCTGCCGCATCTCGACACCGGCCTCACCTATCGCGCCGTCGCGCATATGCTTCTGACGAAAGGCTGGCCGCTGGGCGATGAGCCGCATGCCATCGAGGCGGCGCGGCTGGTCGAACTGTCGGGGCTCGACAAGCGCATCCTGTCGGCGCACGCCGTCGGCGAGGCCGCGTCCAGGGTCGCGGTCATTCCCGAGGTGCGCAGGATCCTCGTCGACAAGCAGCGCGCCTTCGCAACCCAGTCTTCCGGGGCGGTGCTCGACGGCCGCGACATCGGCACCGTGGTGTGCCCCGACGCCGCCGTGAAGCTCTATGTGACGGCCAGCGCCGAGGTTCGTGCCGGGCGGCGCCTGGCCGAAATCGAGGAAAATGGCGGATCGGCCGATTTCGCCGCGATCCTTGCCGATATCCAACGCCGCGACGAGCGCGACATGGGCCGCGCCGACTCGCCTTTGAAGCCTGCCGCCGACGCGCACTTGCTTGATACCTCGCAAATGGATATAGAAGCCGCGTTTCTGGCGGCCAAGGCGATCGTTGACGACGTCCTGGCCAAGAGAGACGAGGCCTGATCAGGGTTTTTCGCCGATCGCTGTTGTCTGCGGCGCGAAGATACCCATATCGGACCAAAACCGGCCTGCCAGCATTCTTCTGCGCCGAACCGCCGCTTCATCGCGGCCAAGGGTCTTGACCCGGAATGTCGGCAGGTCATCGCAACGCTAACCCACGGCGCCAGCCTCCAGGAGAGGCTTTTCAGGAGAAAATATGTCTCAAGCTATTCCCACTCGCGACGATTTCGCGAGCATGCTCGAAGAATCGTTCTCGGACGGTCACTCGGGCGAAGGCCAGGTCGTGCGCGGTACCGTTACCGCCATTGAAAAGGACATGGCCATCATCGACGTCGGCCTCAAGGTCGAAGGCCGCGTGGCACTGAAGGAATTCGGCGCCAAGGGCAAGGAAGGCGGCCTCAAGGTCGGCGATACCGTCGAAGTTTATGTCGAGCGCATCGAAAACGCGCTGGGCGAAGCCATGCTCTCGCGCGACAAGGCGCGCCGCGAGGAAAGCTGGGTCAAGCTGGAAGAGAAGTTCGCCAAGGGCGAGCGCGTCGAAGGCGTCATCTTCAACCAGGTCAAGGGTGGCTTCACCGTCGATCTGGACGGCGCCGTTGCCTTCCTGCCGCGTTCGCAGGTCGACATCCGTCCGATCCGCGACGTCACCCCGCTCATGCACAACCCGCAGCCCTTCGAGATCCTCAAGATGGATCGCCGTCGCGGCAACATCGTCGTGTCGCGCCGCACAGTTCTCGAAGAGAGCCGTGCAGAACAGCGCTCCGAGATCGTCCAGAACCTCGAAGAGGGTCAGGTTGTCGAGGGCGTGGTCAAGAACATCACCGACTACGGTGCGTTCGTTGACCTCGGCGGCATCGACGGCCTGCTGCACGTCACCGACATGGCCTGGCGCCGCGTCAACCATCCGACCGAGATCCTCAACATCGGCCAGACTGTCAAGGTGCAGATCATCCGCATCAACCAGGAAACCCACCGTATCTCGCTCGGCATGAAGCAGCTCGAGTCGGATCCGTGGTCGGATATCGGCACCAAGTTCCCGATCGGCAAGAAGATCACCGGCACCGTCACCAACATCACCGACTATGGCGCGTTCGTCGAGCTGGAGCCGGGCATCGAAGGCCTCATCCACGTTTCGGAAATGTCGTGGACCAAGAAGAACGTGCACCCCGGCAAGATCCTGTCGACCACTCAGCAGGTCGACGTGGTCGTGCTCGAGGTCGATCCGGCCAAGCGCCGCATCTCGCTCGGTCTCAAGCAGACGCTGGAGAACCCGTGGCACGCCTTCGCCGCCAACCACCCGGTCGGCTCGACCGTGGAAGGCGAAGTCAAGAACAAGACCGAGTTCGGTCTGTTCATCGGCCTCGACGGCGACGTGGACGGCATGGTCCACCTGTCGGATCTCGACTGGAACCGTCCGGGCGAGCAGGTCATCGAAGAGTACAATCGCGGCGACATGGTCAAGGCGCAGGTTCTCGACGTCGACATCGACAAGGAGCGCATCTCGCTCGGCGTCAAGCAGCTGCAGCGCGACACGGCCGGCGAAGCCGCCACGTCGGGCGAACTGCGCAAGAACGCCGTCGTCACCTGCGAGGTCACCGGCGTGAAGGATGGCGGTCTGGAAGTGCGGCTTGTTGAAAGCGGCATCGACACCTTCATCAAGCGTTCCGACCTGTCGCGTGACCGTGACGAGCAGCGCCCCGAGCGCTTCACCGTCGGTCAGAAGGTCGACGCCCGCGTCATCGCCTTCGACAAGAAGACCCGCAAGCTGCAGGTCTCGATCAAGGCGCTGGAAATCGCCGAGGAGAAGGAAGCGGTCGCTCAGTACGGCTCGACCGACTCCGGCGCTTCGCTGGGCGACATCCTGGGTGCCGCGCTGAAGAAGCAGGGCGGCAACTAAGCCGACCGCACCATTGCCGCGCCGCTCTCGGCGGCGCGACACAGAGACAAAAGAACCCGCTGGAGCGATCCGGCGGGTTTTTTGTTGTCTTGTCCCGAACGGGCCGTCTTGAAAGTCGTCAACCGTCCGGGGACATTGCCGCCGCCGGCGTCATGCTGGTGTTTGTCCCGGGGTGGTTCTCAATGATCGATCATGTCACCGTCGCCGTCAGCGACCTCGCCGCGAGCAAGCTGTTTTACGAGAAGGCTTTCGTGCCACTCGGCTACCAGCTTTCCTTCGGAGAGGAGGGTGTCTTCTGGGCCTTCAACATCGGCGACGGCCTGTTCGAGATCATGCAGGCAGCCAGCCCCGGACCATTGACCCGCGTGCATGTCGCTTTCCGCGCCAAAAGCCATGCGCAAGTGGACGCTTTTTATCAGGCGGCACTGGCAGCCGGAGCGGCTGACAACGGCGCGCCGGGACCGCGCCCCGCTTATACGCCGAACTATTACGCGGCCTTCGTGATCGATCCGAATGGCTACAACATCGAGGCCATGATCGACGAGGCCGCCGACGCCGGTTGACCGGCGGCCTGCAGCGAACTGTCGGGAGAGACCCCGATCTAGGCCTTGCCGTAAAGCGGCACCAGCGTGCCGTTCATCGCCTCGTTGCTGGGCGAGGCGAGATAGACGATCGTTTCGGCCGCCGCGTCCAGGCTCACCCATTTCGAAAAATCGGCGTCGGGCATGTCGGCGCGGTTGGTCGGCGTGTCGAGCGTGGAAGGGGCGATCGCGTTGACGAGGATACCCTTGCCCTTCAGCTCCTCAGCCAGCGCCACCGTCATCGCCGCCACCGCGGCCTTGCTTGCCGCATAGGCGACCATGCCGGCGCCGCGCCTCGGGTCAAGCCCGGGCCGCGCCGAGACATTGACGATGCGCCCGGCCGTGCCGGAGGCAAGCATGGCGCGCACCGCCGCCCGGCTGCACAGGAAGGCGGTGCGGGCATTGGTGTCCATCATCTCGTTGTAGGCGGCCGATTCGGTCTTCTCCACCGGCGCCATGGCGAAACCGCCGGCAAGATGGATCGACGCCCACAGGTCCGGCACGCCGGCATAGAAGGCGGTGACGGCCTCGGTGTCCTCCAGATAGACATTGTTCACCAGCCGCACGCGCTCGTGCTTGGTGAAGGGGAAATGGGCGGGTGCCGCGGCATGGCTGTTCGGCACGTGACAGATCGCGCCTTCCTGCAACAGCCGCGTCACCACGGCACTGCCGAGCGCGCCCGTGCCGCCGGTCACCACCACATGTTTTTGTTCCAGCGTAGCCGCCATTCGCGACAACTCCTGCTCGTGGAAAGAAGATTATGGAAAGTCGCGCCTTTCGGGCGATCACTCAACCGAAATCTCGATGAGGAAAGGCTTTTTTGTCGCGCGTGCCTTACCCAAAGCTTGCGCCAGGCCCGCCGGGCCGTCGAGCCGGTGCGAGCCGATGCCGTAGGCTTCGGCCAGCTTGCAGAAATCCGGCGGCGCCGGCGAGACGCCGACCGGTTCGACACCGACATCGCGCATCGAGGTCTCGATCTCGCGGTAGCCGCGATTGTTCCAGACCACGAAGATCACCGGGGTTCCGGCGTCGAGCGCCGCGCCGACCTCGGGCAGGGTGAACTGGAAGCCGCCGTCGCCGGTGAGGCAGACGACCGTGGCGTCCGCTACGGCCAGCGCCGCGCCGATCGCAGCCGGCGGGCCGAAGCCCAGCGCGCCGAAGCCGGTCGCGGCATTGAACCAGCCGGACGGCCGGTCGTGGTCGTAATAGAGGTTGGCCGCATAGACGGGCTGGGTGGAATCGCCGACGATGATGGCGTTTGGCAGCGCGTTGCGGATCGTCTCCACGGCCGCGACCTGCGCCTGCATGGCCGGGCCGATCTCGGCGAAGGCGGCGGCCCGAGCCGAGGCGGCGCGCGGCGCCCCTTGCTTGGTGGCCGCGCCGGCATCCTGTGCCACTGCCTTCAGCAATGCCGCGAGCGCCTCCGCGCAATCGGCCTCGATGGCGATTGTCGCCGGGTGGCGGGCGAGCTGGTCCGCGTCGATGTCGATGCGCACCAGTTGGGCCGGTGCCGCGAAGCCGCCATCGCCGTACATGTCATAGTCGGTCGGGCCGAATTCGGTGCCGACCGCCAGCACGAAATCGGCGTCGGCCATCAGCGCGCGCACCGCCTTCAGGCTCGGGCTGGCGGGAACGGTGAGCGCGTGGCCGTGCATGAGGCCGCGCGCATTGGCAGTCTGGATCACCGGCGCGTCGAGGCGCTCGGCAAGATGCCGAAGCAGGGTGCCGGCACCCCTGGCGCCGCCGCCGGCCAGGATCAGCGGGCGCGCGGCGGCCGTTGCCAACGCCGCCGCCTTTTCGATCGCCGCCATATCGAGCGCCTTGGTGCGTGGCGGCTGCCCGGTCGCTTTCAGCCCGTCGGCCGGCTGGCCCATCACGTCGAGGGGAATTTCGATGTGAACCGGGCCGGGCCGCGCCGTCTTGAACAGGTCGAAGGCGCGCGCCAGCACACTTGGCAATTGCGCGGGCTCCGTGACGCGTTCGGAAAACAGTGCCACCTTCGCCATCATGCCGCGCTGGTCGGGCAGTTCATGCAGGTAGCCGAGGCCGCGTCCGAGCGTCGGCGTGGCGTTGACGCCGGAAATGACCAGCATCGGCACTGAATCGGCCCGTGCCTGACCCATGGCGGTGATGGTGTTGGTGAGGCCCGGCCCTGTGATGACGAAAGCGACGCCCGGCCTGCCGGAGGCGCGTGCATAACCGTCGGCCATGAAGCCGGCGCCTTGCTCGTGGCGCGGCGTGATGTGGCGAATGCCAGATCGGGCAAGGCCGCGATAAAGCTCGACCGTGTGCACGCCCGGAATGCCGAACACGGTGTCGACGCCATGGGCTTCGAGCAGCGCGATGAGCGCTTCGCCAACGGTGGTCATGTCTTGGTCTCCTCCTCCGGGCCGAGTTCCAGTTCGGCCTCGACGGTCCTGATGCCGATGGCGGCGAGTTCGCCGGCCGAAAACATCTCGCCGGCAAGGCAGCCTTCGAGCCACAGGCCGTCGATGACGGCATTGACGGCGATGGCGTGGCCGCGCAAGCGGGCCTTGTCGGGCGCGCGACCCTTCGCCGCCAGCACTTCGGCCACGAGCGCCTCGACCTCGTTGCGGAAGCCGAGATAACCCTCGCGATGCGCGCTGGCCAACGCCGGGTCGGAATTGGCGCGGCCGATGAAGGTCGCCCACAGCGAAAACACCCGCTGGTCGACGATCGGCGCCTCGAGATTGGCGGCGACGAAGGCTGCAAGCCGCTGGCGCGGCGTGGCGCCATCCATGGCAAGTGCCGCCTTGGCCTGCTCGGTCATGCGGCCGACCAATGTCGCGTAGGCTGCCTGCAACAAGTCTTCCTTGCTGGGGAAATAATGCCGGATCAGCCCGGCGGTGACGCCGGCGCGCAGCGCGATGGCGCGCAAGGTGGCCCCTTGCAGTCCGCGTTCGGCCACGCAATCCAGGGTCGCCTCGACAAGATCCTGCCGCCGCCGCTCCTCGCCTTCGCGGCGGAACTTGCGGCGGACCGGCGCATTCATTGCCGCAGGATCGGCCGGGTCAGGCAGGTCGGTCCGCCCTCGCAGGCGATGCACAGCGCGTCGGCCTCGAAGGTCGCCACCGTGCAGCCCGCCGCTTCCATCGCGGCCTTGGTCTTGGGGAAGCCGGCGACGGCGATCACCTGTCCGGGGCTGGTCGGCAGGACATTGAGGCTGAGGCCGTTGGAGGCGGCGAATTCGCCGGCATCGCCTTCGACCAGCCGAATGCCGCGCTCCCTGAGCATCTGGTAGAACGGCGCCGGCAGCAGCGGCGAATAGACCAGCGCAAGATCGTCGGCCAGCGGGCTGATCACCGACATCAGATGCAGGCAGGCCTCCTCGCCATGCCACAGCGGCAGGTCGAAGCCGTAAACGGCGATACCCAGCGGCGACAACAGGTTCGAGACCTGCTGGATACCGGCCTGGTTGGTGCGCACGCCGCGGCCGATGGCCAGGGTGCGGGCATCTACCCACACGCAGTCGCCACCCTCGACCTGGCCGGGCGCCTCGACGCGGCCGAGGATCGGAATGCCCAGCTTCGTATAGGTCTCTTCGTGCAGCGCTGGTTCTCCGGCGCGCAACGCCTTGCCCATCGACAGGATCAGGGCGCCACGGTCGGTCATCAGTGATGGATCATGGGTGAACACCGAGTCCGAAAGCCCGTCGGCCCGGTCCTCGACCCATTCGATTTCGGCGCCGGACGCCGCGACCAGATCGGCAAGCGCGGCGTGCTGCACGGCCGCTTTCGCCGGGTCGAAGCCCGGCCCGTAATGCCAGGCTGCCCTGTCGGCGCCGCGCATGGCGTTGGCCGCCGACCGCATCAGCACGCGCCGCAGCGGCGCCGCCATGGACTGAGATCCGAAAGCGCTCATCGATGCCCTTTTAGGTTGAAAAAAATCGAAGAAATTTCATGAAAGGCTATTTATACACTTGCGTAACAAGGCCGCAAGTGCCGTAATGGCGAGGATTGACGGGCCGGCGCTGCCGGGTCCATGCTGAAGTCTGGAGCGGGACAGTACAGCGTATGTTGATTAGCCGGATAGCTGTTCGACGAGAGGTCGAATGTCGCGCAGAGGGTCGCCGGTGAGCGTCGCGAGCGCCGCATCCGCTCCGTCCGGCAAGGTGCTGAACAGCGCCGCCGAAGCCATTCATGTCGAGGACCTGCACAAGAAATTCGGCGAGCTTCACGTGCTGAAAGGCGTGTCCTTGTCGGCGCGCGACGGCGAGGTGGTGGCCATCATCGGCGGCAGCGGCTCGGGCAAATCCACCCTCTTGCGCTGCATCAACTGCCTGGAAAACCCGACAAGCGGCATCATCCGTGTCAATGGCGAGGAGATCAAGCTCAAGGCCGACAGCCATGGCCATACCGTGCCCGCCGACCGCCGGCAGATCGAGCGCATTCGCTCCAAGCTCGGCATGGTGTTCCAGAGCTTCAATCTGTGGAGCCACATGACGCTCTTGCAGAACGTCATCGAGGTTCCGGTGCATGTTCTGGGCGTCAGGCGCGACGAGGCGATCGCCACGGCCGAAAAGCTGCTGGCCCGCGTCGGCCTCGCCGAGAAGCGCGACGTCTACCCGGCCTTCCTGTCCGGCGGCCAGCAGCAGCGCGCCGCCATCGCCAGGGCGCTCGCCATCCAGCCCAGGGTCATGCTGTTCGACGAGCCGACCTCGGCGCTGGACCCCGAACTGGTCGGCGAGGTCTTGAAGGTGATCGGCGACCTGGCGCGCGAGGGGCGCACCATGGTGCTCGTCACCCATGAAATGAAGTTTGCCCGCGAGGTGGCGACGCATGTCATCTACCTGCACAACGGGCTGGTCGAGGAAGAGGGGCCGCCCGAGCAGGTGTTCGGCGCGCCGAAATCCGAGCGGCTGAAACAGTTTCTGCGCAATGTTGGATGACCCTTCGGGGTCTCGGCATGCCGGAAAGAGAAGACGAAAAAAATACTGGGAACATGAAAAACAACGGGAGAACTGGAATGAAAACATTTCTCAAGACCGCAGTCGCCGCCGCCGCGCTCGCGCTGGCGGGAACCTTCGCGGCCAGCGCCGAGCAGGTGAAGGTCGGCTTCTCGCCTGAAGCCTATCCGCCCTTCTACTCGCAGGATGCGTCCGGCAAGTGGGGTGGCTGGGAGGTCGACATCGCCATGGCGATCTGCGCCGAGGCCAAGCTCGATTGCGTGCTGACGCCGATTCCGTGGGATGGGCTGATCCCCGGCCTCAAGACCAAGAAGATCGACACCATTATGAACTCGATGTCGATCACCGACGAGCGCAAGAAGGAGATCGACTTCTCCGACAAATATTACAACACCCCGACCTCGATCGCCGGCGCCAAGGGCCAGAAGTTCGACGCGACGCCGGAAGGGCTGAAGGGCAAGGTGATCGGCGTTCAGGTGTCCACCATCCACGCCGCCTACGCCAAGAAGCATTTCGGCTCGACCGCGGCCGAGATCAAGGAATACCAGACCCAGGACGAGGCCAATCAGGACCTCGCCGCCGGCCGCATCGACGCCACCCAGGCCGACCAGATCGCGCTCGATGCTTTCCTGCAGTCGGACCAGGGCAAGGCCTGCTGCGACATGAAGGGCAATGTCGCGCCCGATCTCGAAGTGCTCGGCCCGGGCGTCGGCGCCGGCGTGCGCAAGGGCGACGACGAGCTGAAGGGCAAGATCAACACGGCCATCAAGGCCATCCGCACCAACGGCAAATATGCCGAGATCACCAAGAAGTACTTCACCTTCGATGTCTATGGCGACGAGGTCCAGTCCAACTAGGGTCGCGGACTGAAACCGCTCCGCGTGGCGCCGTCACCGGCGACGCGCGCATCCGGCGGGCGCTCTGCGCCGACGCCGGGTCATGAGCCGGCACGTCGGGGGGCGGGCCGGCTCATTCGAAGCAATTCTGCAGCGGCGGTCCGTGGTGCCGCCGTCCAGTCGGGGTAACGACGCTGACAGACATCTTCCTTTCGGCCTCGGCGGCCGGCCTCGCCGACCTCCTGGCATTCAGTCCGCCTGGCTGGGGTGGCAATCTTTTGCGTGGCCTGCTCGCTTCGGTCGGCATCGCCTGCGGTTCGTTCGGCCTTGGCCTTCTGATCGGCATCTGCGGCGCCTATGGCAAGCTTTACGGCAGCCCGATGGTGCGCGACCTGTTCGGCCTCTACACCACCGTGGTGCGCGCGGTGCCGGAACTGGTGCTGATCCTTTTGCTCTATTTCGCGGGGACCGACCTGGTGAACCGCCTGCTCACCTTGATGGGCTATGCGCCGGTCGACATCAACGGCCTGATCGCCGGCATCTGCGTGCTCGGCGTCGTCCAGGGCGCCTATTCCACCGAAGTGCTGCGCGGCGCCATCCTCGCCATTCCGCAGGGCCAGATCGAGGCGGCACGGGCCTATGGTATGTCGCCGGCGCTGCAATTGCGGCGCATCACCCTGCCGGCGATGGCGCCCTTCGCCATTCCGGGCCTCGCCAATCTGTGGCTGATCGCCACCAAGGACACCGCCCTGCTGGCCGTCGTCGGCTTCAATGAGCTGACGCAGACGACGCGGCTCGCTGCTGGCGCCACCAAGGCCTATTTCACCTTCTTCATTGCCGCCGGCGTGCTCTATCTGGCGCTGACCCTGGTCTCCAACCTGATCATTTCGCGTTTCGAACGCTATTCGCGGCGCGGCATGCCGCCTTTGGCGGAGACACGCTGATGGCTATGGCAACGACATCGGTTCCCCAGCGAAGGTCGGAATGGCTGCAGCCGCACCGCATCGTGCTGATGATCATCGCGGCGGCGATCGTGCTCGCCTCGATCTTCTTCATGCGCTGGGACTGGCTGCCCGCCTATCTGCCGCTTGCCCTGCAAGGCATCTGGCGCACCATCTGGCTTCTGGCGGTGACGTCGGTTCTGGGCATTTCGCTGGCGATCCCGATCGGCTTCGCCCAGGTCGCCGGTCCGGCATTCCTGGCGGTGCCGGCGCGGCTGTTCTGCACGGTCATCCGCGGCACGCCGCTGCTGTTGCAATTGTGGCTGCTCTATTACGGACTGGGCTCCCTGTTCCCGCAATTCCCGTGGATCCGCGACTCCTTCCTCTGGCCGTATCTCCGGCAGGCCTGGCCCTATGCCGTCCTGGCGCTGACCTTGTCCTATGCCGGCTACGAGGGCGAGGTGATGCGCGGCGCCTTCGCCGGCGTGCCGAGAGGACAGCTCGAAGCAGCGCGCGCCTTCGGCATGCGCCGCTGGACCGCCTTCCGGCGCATCTGGCTGCCACAGGCCTTGCGGCGCGCCTTGCCGACGCTGGCCGGCGAGACGGTTCTGCAGCTCAAGGCAACGCCGCTGGTGGCGACCATCACCATGGTCGACATCTATTCCGTGGCGTCGCGGGTCCGGCAGGAGACCTTCGTCACCTATGAGCCCTTGCTGCTGCTGGCGGTGGTCTATATGGCCATTACCGGCGTCCTCGTTTTCGGCTTCCGCAAGCTCGAACAGCGGATCCCGGCGAGACTGGGTTGACCCGCTTCGCGCTCTTGCGGCAGAGATCGTGCGACAGGCTGGCCCAGGGGGTGGGCGCGGAATTTTTGGCGGCGTCGACACCAGGCTGCGCGTGGCGCCGCCGGGTCCGGTTCAGGGGGATGGGATGCAGCTCAGTCTCGAACAGGCCAGTGCCCTATGCCGCATGGCGGCGCTCGGGGCCGGCGCCAGCGATGAAACCGCCCGCTCGATCGCTACCGCGGCGATCGCTGCCGAGGCGGAAGGCAACAAGGCCGTCGGCCTGTCGCACTATATCGACTATCTGGAAGCGCTCGAGGCCGGCCGCATCAACGGCAAGGCCGAACCGGCCATCTCCCGCCCGGCGCTCGCCATCTATCTTTCGGACGCACGGGGCGGTGCCGCCCATACCGGCTTCGACCGCATCGCCGAGGATCTTGCCAAGACGGCGCGGCTGTTCGGCGTCGCCATCTTCTCGCAGAAGAACGCCTATACGGCCGGCGCGCTCGGCTATTTCACCGGCCGTCTCGCCGAACAGGGCCTGGTCGCTTTCGGCGCCACCAACGGCCCGGCGGTGCTTGCCGGCTCCGGCTCGACCAAGCCGGTCTATTGCACCAATCCGATGTCGTTTGCCTGCCCGGCCGCCGACGGCCCGCCGCTGATCATCGACCAGTCTTCGAGCGCGACCGCCTTCGTCAACATCCGCAAGGCGGCCGCCGACGGCAAGGCGATCCCCGAGGGTTGGGCCCTCGACAATGCGGGTAACCCGACCACCGACCCCGCAGCCGCCATGAAGGGCGCGCTGCTGGCTTTCGGCGGCCAGCGCGGCGCCAACATCGCGCTGATGGTGGAGGTGCTGGCGGCCGGCCTGTCGGGCGCCAACTGGTCGCTCGACGCGCCCTGGTTCACCGGCGGGCCGGACAACCCCGGCACCGGCCTGTTCATCCTGGCGATCGAACCCAAGCTGCTCGATCCCGATTTCGAAAAGCGCATGAAGGATCAGCTGGCGCGGCTCAATCGCCGCTACGGCGTCCACATACCCGGGGTCTCGAAGGCGACGGCCACCGAAAAAGCGGCCGCGCGCGGCATCACCGTCTCCAAGGACATCGTCGAGCGCATCGCCGATTTCGCCGAGCGGCACAAGCGCTAGCCGTCCGCTTTCGCGGGCGGACTGGCTGCCCCAAAGATGAAGCCGCGGCGACCTCCTGTCGCCCTTTGCCTTTGGCGCGAAACCGACTATGAAACGGCTTCAGCCAAGCTTTCGAGCGCCGGAGCCAGCCATGACCGAAATCCTGCAAACCCCCAAGCTCGTCGTCGTTTTCGGCGGCTCAGGCTTTGTCGGGCGGCATGTCGTGCGCGCGCTGGCCAAGCGCGGCTATCGCGTCAGGGTCGCCTGCCGCCGTCCCGATCTCGCCGGCCATCTGCAGCCGCTCGGCAATGTCGGCCAGATCCAGGCGGTCCAGGCCAATATCCGCGTGCGCTGGTCGGTCGACAACGCCGTCCAGGGCGCCGATCACGTCATCAATCTCGTCGGCATCCTCCATGAAAGCGGCCGCCAGCGCTTCGGCGTGGTGCATGATTTCGGCGCTCGCGCCGTCGCCGAGGCCGCCCGCTCGGTCGGCGCAGGCCTCACCCATGTCTCGGCACTCGGCGCCAGCGCCGATTCCCAATCCGACTACGCCCGCACCAAGGCGCTGGGCGAGAAGGCCGTTTTCGACACCAAGCAAGACGCGGTGATCTATCGCCCGTCGATCAATTTCGGCCCCGAGGACGGTTTCTTCAACCGCTTCGCCGCGATGGCGCGCTTTTCGCCCGTGCTGCCGCTGATCGGCGGCGGCGAGACCCGTTTCCAGCCGGTCTATGTCGGCGACGTCGCCGAGGCGATCGCGCGTTCGGTCGAGGGTAAGGTCGAAGGCGGCCGCGTCTATGAACTCGGCGGGCCGAACGTGCTGACCTTCAAGCAATGCCTGCAGGAAATGCTGACGGTGATCGAGCGCAAGCGCCTGCTGGTGGCGATGCCGTGGTGGGTGGCGCGGCTTCAGGCGTCGATCCTCGGCCTGCTGCCAAATCCGCTTTTGACCGGCGACCAGGTTACGCTGCTGCAGTCGGACAATGTGGTTTCCGATGCCGCCGCCAAGGAAGGCCGCACACTCGCCGCGCTCGGCATCACCGCGAAATCGGTCGGCACCATCCTGCCCAGCTATCTGTGGCGTTTCCGCGCCGCCGGTCAGTTCCAGCGCAAGCCCGCTGCCTGATCTTTCTGATATCTCGCGTGCTAGAAAAAGGCTGGAGCAATCCGGCCTTTTTGGTCGTATGCGGGGCGTCGTTAACGCGCTGGGCCGGATGACGTAGACGATGGAGAGCCAACTGGAACTCGTGCTTTTGCATGCGCTGCCGTTCGACGCAGCAATGTGGACAGAACAACAGAATGTCCTGCCCGGCCACACGCATGCCCCTACGATGTACGGTCTTGGTGAAACCCTGCCCCAATGGGCTTCGGAAATCCTTGGCAGCCTCAGGGGCGACCGGTTGATCGTCGTCGGTAATTCGGTAGGCGGCTCCTGCGCTTTGGAGATGGCCGTCCTGGCACCTGAGCGCATTGCGGCCGTTGTGCTGATTGGTGCCAACGCTGGACACCGTCGCGATTCCGCACTGCGGACCGAGGCTGCTGAGCTACTCGGCAATAGCGGTGTGGGGGCGGCGTGGGATCTATACTGGGATCCGTTGATCTCCTCATTTGCGCCTTCTGCTTTGCGGGCTCGAGCAAAGTCCTGGGCAACGAACTTAGACTGGCGAGCAATCGCAAAAGGCGTGGAGGCATTTCATACCAGGCCTGACAGAAACGATTTTCTACCGCGCCTCGAATGTCCGGTCGTCTGCATCTCAGGGGAGAATGACGTGGCACCCGGTCCTGTCGTTACGATCAGACAGGCGCGCTCGGCAAAGGACGGACGCCTGACTATCGTCCCGCAGTGCGGGCACTATGTTCCCTTCGAGAAGCCGGCCGTACTTAACGGTATCCTGCATTCACTGATCGACGAGCTGTCCTGATCGGTACAGACTTGTGATCGAGGCGATCGTAGGATTTCGCCCGTTCCGCCCCGCCTTCTTCGCGCTCAACCCCAGATGAACAGGGCGGCCAGGCCGACGCCGCCGACGATCAGCCGCCACCAGCCGAACAGCGAATAGCCGTGCCGGGAGACGTAGCCGAGCAGGCTGCGCACCACGATGACGGCGACGATGAAGGCCGCCACGAAGCCGACGGCGATGATCGGGAAGTCTCCGCTCGTCAGGGCGTGCCGGTTCTTGATCAGATCGAGCGTGAAGGCGCCCAGCATGGTGGGGATGGCGAGGAAGAACGAAAATTCGGCGGCGGCGCGCTTGTCGACCCCCATCAGCAGCGAGCCGACGATGGTGGCGCCGGAGCGCGAGGTGCCGGGGATCATTGCCAGGCACTGGAACAGGCCGATCTTGAGGCACATCGACAGCGGCAGTTCCGAGGCGTTGTGATATTTCGGCTTCAGGTCCAGCCTGTCGATCCACAACAGCACGATGCCGCCCAGGATCAGCATGATGCAGATCAGCTTCGGCGTTTCGAACAGCACCGTCTTGATGAAATCATGCGCCAGCGCGCCGATCACGGCGGCCGGCAGGAAGGCCAGGAACACGCCGACCAGCAGGCGCACGCTCGGGTCCTTCGGCAATTCGGGCGGCAGGAACATGTTGACACGCCGGCGTTTCACCTTCGCCGCGACGAATTCGAAGGCGCAGCCAACCAGCCACACTAACGAGGCGATGGAGCCGATCGCCGCCTCGACCAGCAGGCCGAAGGCGCCGGGCTGGCGCAGGAATGCCCAGATCCGGCCCGCATAGAGGCTGAGAATCGCGAGGATGGCGCCGAGCTGGATCAGCACCTCGAACACCTTGCCGGTCGATTCGAAGCCGAGAAAATGGCCGGCCAAAAGGATGTGGCCCGTCGAGGACACCGGAAGGAATTCCGTCAGCCCTTCGAGCAGGCCGAGCAGCAGCGCTTCCACCAAAGTCCAGAATTCCATAGCAACCTCGCGGAGGGCGCGATCGGCAAAAGCGGGTCCGGTCTTGCCCTTGCTCGCGCTCGAACTGTCGAACCGACGCACCGGCATTCGGCCAAAGTCGCAAACTGTGGCGAATCCCGCGTCGGGGCTTGCTTGTCAGCGTGCTCAACTGCTCCTATAGCTCGCAGCACCCTGACAGCCCGTGGAATCGGGCGACCAAGACTTATCGGCGCGGCCAACGATTCGCCAGCGCATATATCATTCGAGACTATGCTGACGCTTTTCCACCACCCCATGTTCGCCAGTTGCCGCTTCGTACGCCTCGCCTTCGGCGAGTATGGCGAGGAGCTGGCGCTGATCGAAGAGAAGCCGTGGACCCGCCGCAAGGAGTTCCTGGCGCTCAATCCCGCCGGCACCTTGCCCATCCTGCTGGCCGAAGGCGACGTGCCGATCATCGGCGCCGGCGTCATCGCCGAATATCTGGACGAGACGCGCGGCGTGTTGAAGCGCGACAAGCGCCTGTTCGTCGAAGGGCCGATGGAGCGCGCCGAGATTCGCCGCCTCACCGACTGGTATCTGGCCAAGACTGAGACCGAGGTGACCCGCCATCTCGTGCGCGAACGCGTCCTGAAGCCGCACATGCCGGCGGAAGCCGGTGGCGGCTCGCCCGATTCGACCGCGATCCGCGCCGCCCGCGCCAACATCCGCCAGCATATGAAATACACCAACTGGCTGGCCGGCACGCGCCACTGGCTGGCCGGCAGCCGCATCACCTATGCGGATCTTGCCGCCGCCGCCGCCCTTTCGGTGCTCGATTATCTGGGCGAGATCGACTGGCGCGAATACGGCGCCGCCCGCGAATGGTACACCCGCGTGAAATCGCGCCCCTCCTTCCGCCCGCTGCTGGCCGACCGGGTGCGGGGCCTGTCGCCGGTATCGCATTATGCGGACCTCGATTTCTGATCCGGCAAAGCTGCGTCAACTGATCGACCGGGAGGCGCGGCGCGCCGGTTTCGATGCCGTCGCCGTCACCACGCCAAATGCCATTCCGCAGGCGCCGGCGCGGCTCGCCGAATTCGTCGCCGCCGGTTTTCACGGTTCGATGGGCTGGATGGCCGAGACGCTGCAGCGCCGAGCCGATCCGTCGGTGCTGTGGCCGGATGTGCGTTCCATCATCGTTTTGGCGATGAACTATGGTCCGGATCGCGATCCGCGCCTGCTCCAGCAAAGGCCGGACCGCGGCGCCATCTCGGTCTATGCCCGGAACCGCGACTACCACGACATCATCAAGGGCCGGCTGAAGGAGCTGGCCGGCAAGCTGGTCGCCGTGGCTGGCGGCGACGTCAAGGTTTTTGTCGACACCGCGCCGGTGATGGAAAAACCGCTGGCGGAAGCCGCCGGACTGGGCTGGCAGGGCAAGCACACCAATCTGGTCAGCCGCCCGCACGGCTCCTGGCTGTTCCTCGGCACCATCTTCACCACCGCCGAACTTACGCCGGACGCTGCCGAGGAGGACCATTGCGGGTCCTGTCGCGCCTGTCTCGACGCTTGCCCGACCGCGGCCTTTCCCGCCCCTTACCGGCTCGATGCGCGCCGCTGCATCTCCTATCTCACCATCGAGAACAAGGGGCCGATCCCACACGAATTCCGCGCCGCCATCGGCAACCGCATCTATGGCTGCGACGATTGCCTGGCCGCGTGCCCGTGGAACAAATTCGCGCAGGCCGCGTCGGAGGCAAAACTCGTCGCGCGCGCCGAATTGCGCGAGCCGCGGCTGGCCGATTTGCTTGCGCTTGACGATGCCGCCTTCCGTACCTTCTTTTCCGGTTCGCCGGTCAAGCGTATCGGCCGTGACCGCTTCATCCGCAACGTCTTGATCGCCGCCGGAAATTCGGGCGAGGGAAGCCTCGTCGCATCCGTGCGCGCGCTTCTGGCCGACGCTTCGCCGCTGGTGCGGGGTGCGGCGGTGTGGGCACTGTCGCGACTGATGGCGCGCGCTACATTCGGCGATCTGGCCGAGGCGGCGCTGCCGGGCGAGGACGACGCGGTCGTCTGCGACGAGTGGCGGTCGGCGCTGGATGAGGCGACGAGCAAGGGAACGACGGCATGACCGGCAACAGCATATTCATTTTCGGCGCCGGTTATTCCGCGCAGGGCTTTGCCCGCCTGAACGGCGATTTCGGTGGCTTTGCCGGCACCACGCGTTCGCCGGACAAGTTCGACGCGCTCCGGCAGGCGGGGATTGAACCCTTGGGCTTTGACGGGACGTTGACGGACGAGATCGCGGCGGCACTCAAAAGGACCACGCATCTGGTGATTTCCATCGCTCCCGAGGCGGACGGCGACCTGGTGCTGAAAGCCGCGCGGGAAACGCTTGCCGAACGCATGCCGGCCTTGCGCTGGATCGGCTATCTGTCGACGGTCGGCGTCTATGGCGACCATGGCGGCGACTGGGTGGACGAGAACAGCGAATGCCGCCCGGTTTCCGGTCGCTCCGTCGCCCGATTGGCGGCGGAACGGGCCTGGCTGGACCTTGGCCGCGACATTAACCGACCGGTCGCGGTGCTGCGCCTTTCCGGCATCTACGGTCCCGGCCGCAACGCCTTGGTCAATCTCACCGACGGCAGCGCCAAGCGCCTGATCAAGCCGGGGCAGGTGTTCAACCGCATCCATCGCGACGACATTGCCGGCGCCTTGCGCCATCTGGCCGGACAGGAGCTGGGCGGCGTCTTCAACGTCACCGACGATCTGCCGGCGCCGCCGCAGGACGTGGTGACTTATGCGGCGTCGCTGATGGGTGTTGAGCCGCCGCCGGAGACGGATTTCGAGACCGCTCGGCTATCGCCGATGGCCCGGTCCTTCTATGGCGAGAACAAACGTGTCTCGAACGCGGCGATCAAGGCCAGCGGTTATGCATTCCGCTTCCCCGACTACCATTCGGCCTTCGACCATATGTGGGCGAGTGGCGACTGGGGCAAAGGCGTCGCGCGCAGCCCGATGAAGCGCTCGTGATCGCGTCGCATGGCCGTGGCGTGATATGATTCGCGCGGGCTGGGGTGGAACCGAAGGGACTGCGCGAGCAGGGAGAGGCTAAGGTGAGGATGAGGCTGCGAACCATCGCCCGCAAGGCGGCCTGCGCACTGGTGGGCCTGGCCGCGCTTGTTGGCGCCGTCGAATTCGAGGCGCGCCCGGCGATGGCGGAGGAACTGGCGAAGGACCTGTTCGGCGCCGAGAAGCTGCCGGCGGCAACCACGCCGCAATCCTTCGGGTTCTACTCGAAAGGCTGTTTCACTGGCGGCGTCGCTATTCCCTTCGAAGGCGATACCTGGACGGTCATGCGGCCTTCCCGCAACCGCCGCTGGGGCCACCCGGCGATGATCGCGCTGCTCGAGAAATTCTCCCGCGACGCCGCCTCCGATGGCTGGCCGGGCCTGCTTCTGGGCGACATCTCGCAGCCGCGCGGCGGCCCGATGCTGACTGGCCATGCCTCGCACCAGATCGGCCTCGACGCCGACATCTGGCTGACGCCGATGCCGAAACGCGAACTGACCTCGGCCGAGCGCGAGAACAAGAGCGCGACCCTGATGGTCGACCCCAAGACCCACCGCGTCTACGACAAATTGTGGACACCGGCGCACACCCAGCTTCTCAAGCGCGCGGCGAGCTATCCGGAAATCGAGCGCATCCTGGTCAATCCCGGCATCAAGAAGAAACTTTGCGATACCGTCACCGGCGATCGTTCCTGGCTGCGCAAGATCAGGCCGTTCTGGGGCCATGACTATCATTTCCACATCCGCATCGGCTGCCAGCCCGGCTCGCATGGCTGCAAGGAGCAGGCGGCGACGTCACCGGGCGACGGCTGCGACAAGTCGCTGGCCTGGTGGTTCACCGAGGAGCCGTGGCGCCCCAACAAGAACCCCGATGCGCCGAAGGCGCGCGACATCATGACGATGGCCAACCTGCCGAAGGAATGCCGGATGGTGCTGCAGGCGCCGTCGCCGGCCTCCGCCGAGGCGGCAACCTATCATGGCGACGGCCGCGCGCCCGTTGCGGTCGCCGCCTCGCCCGAACCCGCCGAGGCGCCTGCCGCGACGGCCGTCGGCGAGACGCCGCCCGAACCTGTCAGCGCCAATGCCTTTGCGCCGACGCCCGCCATCGGCATTCCGTTGCCGCGCCCCCGCCCGGGCGGCTGAAACGGCGCAAGCGGTGGGAAGACCAGAAAAAGCGCCCTTTCGGGGGCGCTTTTGTTTGTTTATAGCATTCAATCGATTGAGATATTGCATCCGGTCGAATCGCTCCGGCCCGCGGCCGCGAACGATCCGGCCGGAACCAGAGAACGGCGAGACCGCGCCGCATCGAACCGGGGATGGGAATGACTGAAGGAAGCGGTACGCTGAGATTCCCGATCCTCATCGGCGACATCGGCGGCACCAATGCGCGGTTCTCCATCGTCCTCGACGCCAATGCCGAAGCCGGTGAGCCGCATATCGTCCAGACCGCCGATTACGAGACCATCGACGCCGCCATCCAGGCCGCCGTGCTCGACCGCTCGTCCGTGCGGCCGAACTCCGCCGTGCTTGCCATCGCCGGTCCGGTCGACGGCGACGAGATCCCGCTCACCAACTGTCCCTGGGTGATCCGCCCGAAGGTGATGCTGCGCGATCTCGGTTTCAGCGACGTCGTCGTGCTCAACGATTTCGAGGCGCAGGCGCTCGCCGTGGTCGCGCTGGGCGAAGAGCATATGGAAAAGATCGGCGGCGGCGCAGCGGTGCCGAATGCCAGCCGCGTCGTGCTCGGCCCGGGCACCGGCCTCGGCGTCGCCGGGCTGATCCATGCGCTCGGTCACTGGATTCCGGTACCGGGCGAGGGCGGCCACATGGACATCGGCCCGCGCTCGCCGCGTGACTTCCAGGTGTTTCCGCATATCGAAAAGATCGAGGGCCGCATTTCCGGCGAACAGATCCTGTGCGGCCGCGGGCTGGTCAATGCTTATCGCGCCGTCGCCATGGCAGACGGCAAGGCGGCTCCCTTCACCAAGCCGGCCGAAATCACCGCCGCGGCGCTGGCGAAGTCCGACGCCGTCGCCGAGGAAGCGGTTTCGCTCTTCGTCACCTGCCTTGGCCGCACCGCCGGCGATCTGGCGCTGGTGTTCAAGAGCCGTGGTGGCGTCTTCCTCACCGGCGGCATCGCCCAGAAGATCGTGCCGGCGCTGAAGGCTGGCAATTTCCGCGCCGCCTTCGAGGACAAAGCACCTCACAGCGAATTGATGCGGTCTATCCCGGTCTATGTCATCACCCACCCACTCGCCGCGCTGGCCGGCCTCGCCGCCTATGCGCGGGCGCCGTCGCTGTTTGGCGTGGAGACCGAAGGCCGCCGCTGGAGGGCTTGAAGCGGCCAAGCAATTTCGGCGCGTTGCCCATTGGCCATAGGCAATGGGCGGCGATGCGGCTATTAGGAGCCGGACGCCAATGGGCGAGCCGACGAATGCAGCGCGCAGCGGACTGAAATTTGACCTTTAACGACCCCAATCGAAAGGCGGCCCCCGGCGAAGTCGTCGCCGTGTTGCGACGTATCTTCGACGAAGCTGGCCGCGGACATGTGAAGTCCTACTGGATCGCGGCTGCCTGTTTGATCGCGATGGCCGCGACGACGGGTGGGGCGGCCTACATCATGCAGCCGCTGGTCGACTATCTCTACTATGGCCGTCGCTATGACCTGATACCCTGGATCTGCGGTGGTATCATCGGCATTTTCCTGGTTCGCGGCCTTTCGACCTATGGTGCCGCGGTCACGCTGGCCAAGATCGGCAACAGCATCGTTGCCTACTACCAGAAGCGCGTCTTCGGGCACCTGATGAAGCTGGGCGTCGATTTCTACAGCGAAACGCGTTCCGGCCAGCTCGCCGCGCGCATCAACGAAAACGTCGCCGGCATCCGCGACCTGTTCTCGATGACGCTGAAGTCGGTGGCCGGCGACCTTGTCGCCCTGATCGGCCTGGTCACCGTGATGATCTACCAGGCGCCATTTTTGGCTGCCAGCATCTTCCTGATCGGCCCGCCGCTGGTGTGGGCGGTCAACTACATCATGCGGCGTTTGCGGCGGGTGACGCGCGAATCGGTCGAGATCAACTCGCATCTGATCGGCGCCATGCAGGAATCCGTGCAAGGCATCGCCGTGGTGAAGGCCTTCACCATGGAGGAGCAACTGACCGGCAAGATCGGCGATCTCGTCGACAGGGCGGAGGGCCGCTACAACAAGATCGCCCGCGTTTCGGAACGGCTGGCGCCGATCACCGAAATACTGGCCGGTTTCGCGGTTGCCGGCGTCGTCGCCTATTCGATGTACAAATCGGCGATCGACAATGAGCCGCCCGGCAACATCATGGCCTTCATCACCGCGCTGCTCCTGGCATACGACCCGGTGCGCCGGCTTGCCCGCACCCAGGTCAATGTCGAGCGCGCCATGGTCAATGCGCGCATGATCTACGAATTGCTCGACATCGAGCCGCAGCAGGGCGATGCGCCGGACGCCAAGGAAGCCAAGGTCAAGGGCGGCGAGATCCGCTTCGAAAACGTGACGTTCGGCTACCTGCCCGACGCGCCGGTGATCCGAAACCTCACCTTCACCGCCGCCGCGGGCAAGACCACGGCGATCGTCGGCGCATCGGGCGCCGGCAAGTCGACGCTGGTGGCGCTCCTGCAGCGTTTCTACGATGTGAACGGCGGCTCGATTGAGATCGACGGTCAGGACATCTCCAAGGTCACCAAGCGCTCGCTTCGGCAGTCGATCGCTTTCGTGTCGCAGCAGCCCTATCTGTTCGAAGGCACGATCCGCGACAACATCCGTTACGGCCGGCCGGATGCCGGCGACGCCGCCATCGAACTGGCGGCGGAACAGGCCGCGGCCGACGACTTCATTCGCCAGCAACCGCAGGGCTACGACACGCCCGTCGGCGAGAATGGCGTGACCCTGTCCGGCGGCCAGCGGCAGCGCGTTTCGATCGCGCGCGCCATCGTGCGCCAGGCGCCGATCCTGCTGCTCGACGAGGCGACGTCCGCCCTCGACAATGAATCGGAAGCGCGGGTGCAGCAGGCTTTGACCGGCATCATGCAGGGCCGCACCACCATCGTCATCGCCCACCGGCTGTCGACAGTGGTCAATGCCGACCATATCGTCGTCCTGGAGCAGGGCCGCCTGGTCGAGGAAGGCACGCATGCCGAGCTGATCGCCAGGCCGCGCGGCGCCTATGCCCGTTTCCACAAACTGCAGGGTGGCCAGGGTCTTGGTCTGGTCGACAGCCTTCCCGAAGCGGAGGGCGTGCCGGCAGGCAAGACCAGACGCAAGACGGGGAGCAACGGATGAGCGACATGAAGCTGGTGGTTGTTGGCGCCGCGGGCCGCATGGGGCAGGCGCTGGTGCGCACCATCGCCACGATACCGGGCGCGACCGTTTCCGCCGCCATCGAACGGCAGGGTTCGCCCCATATCGGCAAGGATATCGGACAATTGGCCGGCGTCGGCCCGATCGGTGTCCTGATCGGCGACGACCCGCTGGTCGCTTTCGCCAAGGCCGACGGCGTGCTCGACTTCACCTCGCCGGCGGCGACCGTCGAATTCGCCGGCTATGCCGCCCAGGCGCGCATCATCCACGTCATCGGCACCACCGGCTGTTCGGCCGAGGACGACACGGCCATCGCCGCCGCCGCCCGCCACGCCACCATCGTCAAGTCCGGCAATATGAGCCTCGGCGTCAACCTGCTCGCGGTTCTGGTCGAACAGGCCGCCAAGGCGCTGCCGCCCGAGGATTTCGACATCGAGATCCTCGAAATGCACCATCGCAACAAGGTCGACGCGCCGTCGGGCACAGCACTGCTTCTGGGTGAGGCGGCGGCGGCAGGACGCAGCATCGCGCTTGCCGAAAACAGCGTGCGCACGCGGGACGGCCACACCGGCGCCCGCAAAGCGCAGGCCATCGGTTTCGCCACGCTGCGCGGCGGCTCGGTGGTCGGCGAGCATTCGGTCTTCTTGGCCGGCCCCGGCGAGCGCATTGCGCTCAGCCATCATGCCGAGGACCGGACCATCTTTGCCCGTGGCGCCGTCAAGGCGGCGCTGTGGGCGCATGGGCGCAAGCCCGGCCTCTATTCGATGCGGGACGTGCTTGGCCTCGGCCAGGGCGCCTGATCCACACTCGTGAAGGGATAAAATATGTCGCGAACCCTCGTGCTCGTGCGCCACGGCCAGAGCGAATGGAACCTGAAGAACCTGTTCACCGGCTGGCGCGATGTCGACCTGACCGAACAGGGGCACGCGGAAGCCAAGGCCGCCGGCGCCAAGCTCAAGGCGCGCGGGTTGAAATTCGATATCGCCTTCACCTCGGTGCTGAAGCGTGCGCAGAAGACCTGCCAGCACATTCTCGACGCCGTCGGCCAGAGCGATCTGGAGACGGTGCGCGACCAGGCGCTGAACGAACGCGATTACGGCGAACTGTCCGGCCTCAACAAGGACGATGCCCGTCAGAAATGGGGCGAGGACCAGGTCCATGTCTGGCGCCGTTCCTATGACGTGCCGCCGCCCGGCGGCGAAAGCCTGAAGGACACCGGCGCGCGCGTCTGGCCCTATTACCTGCACACGCTGCAGCCGCATGTGCTGTCCGGCGGCACTGTGCTGGTGGCGGCCCACGGCAATTCGCTGCGCGCGCTGATCATGGCGCTGGACGGCCTGACGGGCGATGAAATCGTCAAGCTGGAGCTCGGCACCGGCGTGCCGGTCATCTACACGCTGAACGCCGATTCGACGGTCGCCTCGAAGGAAGTTCTCGCCGGTTGAAGCATTTTGCCGGCGCTCGCCCGCGGCTTTTGCGCCCGCCCGTCGCCTTGCTTGAAAAAAGCGCGTTGACAGGGTCGGTTCGCCCGCTTACATGAGCGCCCACCAGCCCAGATGGCGGAATTGGTAGACGCGCACGGTTCAGGTCCGTGTGCCGCGAGGCGTGGAGGTTCGAGTCCTCTTCTGGGCACCAGTTTTCCGCAGCCGACCCGGTAACGGATCGGCGAGCACCAAAAAGCCCGGCATTGCCGGGCTTTTTTGTTTTTGGACGTCACGCCCGCCGGTTCTCCCCGCAATGCAGGTTCGGTGACGCCTTGCGGCCGCGCCAGATCAATTTTCCAGGGCATGGAATATCGTTGGCCACCGGGTGATGGCAGCCGATCCGTTTGCAATCTCACCGACGGGTGCTGCGTGGCTGGATGAGATCATTTGAATATTTCCATCTATTCTACTTGGAGATCAGATCATCGCGGGCTAGGACGATCCTGTCCTGGAGCTCGTTGATTCGTTCGATGATCCTGCGAATTTGTCGGACAATATTCTGACAGACTGTTTCCAGGTGAATCAAAACGTGTGCCGTTGCCACGCTTTCGCCAGAAACTGGCCGGATTTGCCGCCGCATTTGTCCTTAACGCCCCGTTATCTGTTAACGGAGCCGTTCCCTCGGAATGACAATCAACAAGAAGAAGGCCGCGTTTGTTGCGGTCACCGTCGCAGTCGGCCTTGCCGCCGGCGCGTCCGCCTCCTCCGCCGCCACCCAGTGCGGCCGTGCTTCCTGGTATGCCCTTCACTCCAAGACCGCATCCGGCGAGCGCATGAACCCCTCCGCCCTGACCGCTGCGCATCGCAGCCTGCCCTTCGGCACGCGGATCAAGGTCACCAACAAAAACAACGGCAAAAGCGTCGTGGTGCGCATCAACGACCGTGGCCCCTTCATCAAGGGCCGCATGCTCGACCTGTCGCGCGGCGCCGCGAGCCAGCTCGGTTTCGTCAGCTCGGGCCAGGCCCCGGTCTGCGTGGCCAGGGTATAGTCGGCCACAAACCGGACCTGGAACCTGAGAAAGCGCCGCGCGAGCGGCGCTTTTTCTTTGTCTGGCCTGTTCGGCCTTGAGCGCGACCGGCTCTGGCAGCTGGCCGCCGAGGGCGCCGTCTTCGCGCTTGCACCCATAGCCGGCTGGCGCGCTAGCCCTACCTTTTCCAAGGCTTTGGCCTAAAGTATGGGGATAACTCACGTTACGTGATCTATTGCGTCGCAACAATTTGTTGTTAACTTCGTTGCGACACAGTGAAAGCTCGACGCCGCTCGTCGTCCTTTTTTCGGTTTCTGGGGCAGCGGAGATCCTGGATGTTTTATCAGCTCTACGAGATGAACCATGCGGCCTTGCAGCCGGCGCGCGCCTATGCCGAGGCGGTGCGGGTTCTCTACAGCAATCCGCTGAACCCGTTCTCGCACACGCCGTGGGGCCGTTCGGTCGCCGCGACGGCGGAATTGTTCGAGCGCACCACGCGTCGTTATGGCAAACCGGCCTTCGGTCTCGACAAGACCGTGGTCGATTGGAAACCGGTCGCAGTCACCGAGCGGACCGTCTGGTCGAAGCCGTTCTGCAATCTCATCCAGTTCAAGCGCGAGGTTCCGGCCGGACGCCGGGCCGACCCGAAGCTTTTGATCGTGGCGCCGATGTCGGGCCACTACGCGACGCTGCTGCGCGGCACGGTCGAGGCGATGCTGCCTTACGCGGACGTGCACATCACCGACTGGGTCGATGCCCGCATGGTGCCGGTTTCGGCCGGCCGCTTCGATCTCGACGACTATATCGACTACATCGTCGAGATGCTGCACGCGCTGGGGCCAGACACGCATGTGATGGCGGTTTGCCAGCCTTCCGTGCCGGTATTGGCGGCGGTGGCGCTGATGGAGGCGCGCGGCGACAGCTTCGTGCCGGCCACCATGACGCTGATGGGCGGGCCGATCGACACGCGCCGCAACCCGACCGCGGTCAACCTCCTGGCCGAGGAAAAGGGCATCGACTGGTTCCGCGACAACGTCGTCATGCAGGCGCCCTGGCCGGTTCCGGGCTTCGGTCGCGACGTCTATCCGGGGTTCCTGCAGCTGTCCGGCTTCATGAGCATGAACCTTGACCGGCACATCATCGCCCACAAGGACTTCTTCATGCATCTGGTGAAGAACGACGGCGACAATGCCGAGAAGCACCGCGACTTCTACGACGAATATCTGGCGGTGATGGACCTGACCGCCGAATTCTACCTGCAGACGGTGGAAACGGTGTTCGTGCGCCACGCTCTGCCCAAGGGCGAGATGAAGCATCGCGGCACGCGGGTCGATCCCGCGGCCATCCGCAATGTCGCGCTGTTCACGGTCGAGGGCGAGAACGACGACATTTCCGGCATCGGCCAGACCGAGGCCGCGCAGGGCCTGTGCGTCAACATTCCAGCCGACATGAAAGTGCATTACATGCAGCCGGCGGTCGGCCATTACGGCGTCTTCAACGGCTCGCGCTTCCGCGCCGAGATCGTGCCGCGCATCGTCGACTTCATCACCAGCTATGGCCGCACCAACAAGGTGGCGGTGAAGCGCAAGACCGTTCGCGCCGCCCAGGCCTAGAACTGGCGCGGCGCCATCGGCGCGATGGTGCCGTGAGCGGCGGCCGTCGGCGGGGCGCGTCAGCCCCTTCAATCGCATGGTCCGTATCGCCGGCCCGACGGGATGTCGCGGCTGTGGACGGGTGTTGCACAATCACCGCTGTCGCCTGGATGCAATTAACCCTCGACGTGAATCCGTCCTTCGGGTGAATTGACACGCCATGTAAATCGCCTTTAACGTTTTGTTAAGAACAGGGGCGAGCGGGGGACAATGAACTCCTCACCGGCGGCACACGGCTTGCGTTTCTTCGCGGCGGCGGCGATTGGGCTGACCGTGGCGACGTGGTTCACGCTGCCGGCGGCGGCGGCCAGCGTCATGGCGACGGGCGGACCGACCTCGCAGCCGATCGGCCACTACGATTTCTGCAAGACCCGCCCCGCCGAATGTTCGGTGCGCCCGAAAGACCTTGCGCCGGCGCGCCTCACCGCGGGACTGTGGGGCAAGCTCACCAGCGTCACCGCTTCGGTCAACGCGGCGGTCAAGCCGATGAGCGATCTCGAAATCTACGGCAAGGACGAAGTCTGGGCCTATCCCGACAAGGGTGTCGGCGACTGCGAGGACTATGTGCTGGAAAAGCGCCGCCGGCTGGCGAGGCTCGGCGTTTCCCTGTCGGACCTGCTCATCACCGTGGTGCGCAAGCCCGACGGCGAGGGCCATGCCGTACTGACGGTGCGCACCGACAAGGGCGATTTCGTGCTCGACAACCTGACCGACAAGGTCAAGTCATGGGACCAGACCGGCTATCGCTATCTGAAACGCCAGGCCATCGACAACACCGGCCGCTGGGTTTCCATCCGCGATGGCCAACAGGTTCTGGTCGGCGCGGTCCAGTAAATTTCGAGTTTCCCAGAATGAAGGCGATCGCGGCAGCGACCTTGGGTGCTGCTGCGCGCTGGCCTTCGCGCAGGCTGCACAGCGGCTCTGGCGCGCGATGGGTGGCTCTCATGGGCCTATTCGATTTGCTGCCGGCCGATTCGTCTGAAATCGCCCAAACATCGTCCTGGCTGGCCCGGTTTCCAGCCTACGCCGCCTGCGACAGCCGCTCCGACGCCATGCGATAGGAGATCGCCTCGGCCAGATGAATGCGGCTGACCGTCTCGCAGTCGTCGAGATCGGCCAGCGTGCGGGCAACCTTCAGCACACGATGATAGGCGCGCGCCGAAAAGCCGAGCTTCTCGCTGGCCTCGCCAAGCAGCGCCATGCCATTGGCATCGGGCCTAGCGATGTCCTCGATGACGCCGGGCGCGCAATGGGCATTGAGTGTCTCGCCGGCGAGACCGCGCGCCTCGAAGCGCAGCCGCTGGATCTGGCGGGCACGGCTGACCCGCCCGGCGACGATCGCGCTCGGTTCCGTCCGCGCCGGTTTGATCAGGTCGCTGGCCGAAACCGCCGGCACGTCGACCTTGAGATCGATACGGTCGAGCAGCGGCCCGGAGATGCGGGCCTGGTAGTCGATGCGGCAACGGTCGCCGCGCAGGCAACGATAGCCGGGCTCGCCGGCCATGCCGCATCGGCACGGATTCATCGCGGCAACCAACTGGATGCGCGCCGGATAGGTAACCCGATGGTTGGCGCGCGCGATCATGCAGTCTCCGCTTTCCAGCGGCTGGCGCAGCGCATCCAGCGTCTGCGGCGAGAATTCGGGAAACTCATCGAGGAACAGCACACCGTGATGGGCAAGCGAGACCTCGCCCGGACGGGCCCGCAGCCCGCCGCCGACCATGGCAGCCATGGAGGCGGAATGATGCGGCGCCCGGAACGGCCGCCTGTCGGTCAATTTGCCTTCGGCCAGCTCGCCGGCGACCGAGGCGATCATCGACACTTCCAGAAGTTCCTTCGGCGCCAGCGGCGGCAGGATGGACGGCAGGCGCTGGGCCAGCATGGATTTGCCGGATCCGGGCGGTCCAACCATCAAGAGATTGTGCCCGCCGGCGGCGGCAACCTCCAGCGCCCGCTTGGCGCTTTCCTGCCCCTTGATGTCGGCGAGATCGGGCAGGTCGCGGGCGCCGTGGTGCACGCCGGGTTCCGGCCGCGACAGAACCTGCGTGCCGCGGAAATGATTGGCCATGGCGATCAGGCTGCGCGGCGCCAAAATGTCGATATCGGGCCCGGCCCACGCCGCCTCCGGGCCGCAGGCATGGGGGCAGATCAGCCCGCGCCCTTCGGCATTGGCGCCGATCGCCGCCGGCAGCGCGCCGGCCACCGCCGCGATCGTGCCGTCCAGCGAAAGCTCGCCCAGTACGACATAGGCCGCCAGCATATCGCCGGGGATGGCGCCAAGCGCCGCCATCAGGCCAAGCGCGATCGGCAAATCGTAATGGCTGCCTTCCTTGGGCAGGTCCGCCGGTGCGAGATTGACCGTCACCTTGCGCGCCGGCATCGACAGTCCGGAGGCGTGAAGGGCCGCCTGCACCCGCTCGCGGCTTTCGGCGACCGCCTTGTCCGGCAGGCCGACGATCTGCATGCCGACCTTGCCGGGCGCGACCATCACCTGCACATCGACAGGCACGGCCTCGATGCCCTGGAATGCAACCGTACGGACCCGCGAAACCATGCTGCCCCCGAAGCAGTGGCCGCCCATGTCCGGGCGATCAAGTCTGGCTAACGGCCGAAGACAAGCATGGATTATCGATCAAAGCAAGAACAATAAGGGAACATCGTCGCGCCCAGGCTGTAGGCCGGGTTGTATGCGGTTGAATCGGGCGGAACATCGCCAACTCCACCGCTTAGAGGTGCCGGGTCTCCGCGGGCGTCGAACCCCAGTCGTCGTTGCGGCCGTCGCGATAGGTCACGGGGGCAGCCATCAGTTCGTCGATGTCGACGCCATCCAGGCAGGCGACATTGATATTGAAATAGGTGGCGCCGGTCATGTTGGGTGTGTCCACCCGCTCGAAGCCCCGCACGCCGCAATGTTTGCAGAAGAAGTGGTGCGCGACGTCGTTCTTGCCCTGGTAGTCGGTCAGCTCGCTTTCGCCGGCGACAAGGCGGAATGTTTCCGCGCGCGCCTCCACGGACCACAGCCGCATCTTGGTGCAGATCGTGCAGTTGCATTTCCCCGTACCGGCAGCGATGTCGACATCCGCCTCGAAGCGGACGGCGCCGCAATGGCAACTGCCGGTATAGGTCTTCAGGGTCACCGCTTCGCCTCCACCGCGTCCCAGAACAGGGCGGCGATGTCGGCGCCGCCAAAACGCTTCACCTCGCGGATGCCGGTCGGCGAGGTGACGTTGATCTCAGTCATGTAGTCGCCGATCACGTCGATGCCGACAAGGATAAAACCGCGTTCCCTCAGCGCCGGGCCGATGCGGGCGCAGATCTCGCGTTCGCGTGCCGTCAGTTCGGTCTTCTCGGCGCGGCCTCCGACATGCATGTTGGAGCGCGATTCCGTGTCCGACGGCACCCGGTTGATGGCGCCGACAGGCTCGCCATCGATCAGGATGATACGCTTGTCGCCCTTGCGCACGTCCTTCAGGTAGCGCTGGACGATATAGGGTTCGCGGAACAGCTGGCCGAACATTTCCAACAGCGAGCCGAGATTGCGGTCGGCCTCGTGCAGGTGGAAGATGCCGGCGCCGCCATTGCCGTAGAGCGGCTTGACGATGATGTCGCCGAACTCCTTGCGGAAGGCGGCAACCTCCTGCGGATCCTTGGTGATCAGCGTTTCCGGCATCAGGTCGGCGAATTCGGTGACGAAGATCTTCTCCGGGCTGTTGCGCACCCAGGCCGGGTCGTTGACCACCAGCGTCTTCGGATGGATGCGCTCCAGAATGTGCGTGGTGGTGATGTAGTTCATGTCGAAGGGCGGGTCCTGGCGCAGCAGGATCACGTCCATTTCCGACAGGTCGGTGCGCACTGGCGCGCCAAGGGTGAAATGGTCGCCCTTCACATCGCGCACCTGCATTTCCTCGATGCGGGCGAACACCTTGCCGTCGCGCATGGAAAGCCGGTCCGGCGTGTAGTGGAAGAGCTGGTGGCCGCGCCGCTGCGCTTCCAGCGACAGCGCGAACGACGTGTCGCCGGCGATGTTCACGGTCGAGACATGGTCCATCTGGACGGCGACTTTGAGGGGCATGGAGGGTCTCCGGTGAGCGCGATATTTCCAGGTGGCGATGATGTAGCGCCTGGCATTCGTGCTGCCAATCCACCAGTCGAATCTTCTAGCGACCGGGAGTTGTGTTTCAGCGAAATCTTAAGGCTTTGCTGCCCATAGTCCCCGCTGCTTGGGTTGATGGGAGGGATGCGTTGGGCGCGCTCGCTAAGAAGTTCGACAAGGCGGTTACAGCTCCTACCATCGAGCCGACGCCGGACGTCCTGGAACTGACTATCCTCATGCCTTGCCTCAACGAGGCCGAGACCATCGCAACTTGTATCTTGAAGGCAAAGAGCTTTCTGGGCCGCTCAGGAATATCGGGCGAAGTGTTGATCGCAGACAATGGCAGCACGGACGGTTCCCAGCATATTGCTACGACCTTTGGGGCACGTGTCGTGCCAGTCACCGAAAAAGGGTATGGCGCGGCTTTGCAAGGCGGCATCGCCGCTGCTCGAGGCCGCTTCATCATCATGGGTGATGCCGACGATTCCTACGACTTCGAGCAGCTCGACGCGTTCATCGAGCGCTTGCGCGGTGGCGCTGACCTTGTCATGGGCAACCGTTTTAAGGGTGGCATCGAGCCTGGAGCGATGCCAATGCTGCATCGATATCTGGGCAATCCCGTCCTGTCGTTCTTGGGCAGGCTGTTTTTTAGCATCAGGACGAACGATTTTCATTGCGGCCTGCGTGGTTTCAAAGCCGAGCGAATCCGCACATTGAACCTGCAGACTACAGGTATGGAATTCGCCTCCGAGATGGTGGTGCGCAGCGCGCTCGCCGGATTTGTTATCGACGAAGTGCCCACGACCTTGAAACCGGACGGTCGCAGCCGCCCCCCACACCTCAAGACGTGGCGCGACGGTTGGCGCCATCTGAAATTCCTCCTGATGTACAATCCGCGCTGGCTGTTCTTCATACCGGGTGCGGCGTTGTGCGGCATCGGCACGCTATTTGGAGCATTGCTGGTGTTCGGGCCGCTAAGGGTAATCGACAATCTCTCTCTCGACCTCAACACCTTCGTCGCGGCTTGCTTCATGGTCGTTGCCGGCATGCAGCTCATCACCTTCGGAGCGATCTCGCGCACCTACGCCGAAAACATGGGCATCCTGCCATCCAATCGCCGCTCCGGCTGGCTTAGCCACACCATTACCGTCGACCGGCTCGCGGCCAATGCAGGCATTTGCTTTGCGGCAGGCCTGGGCTTCTTAGGCTACGCGGTATTTCGCTGGGCAAGCCTCGATTTCGGGCCACTGAACGATTCCGAACTTCCCCGCATCGTCGTCCTCGGCCTTACCCTCATCGTTATTTCGTTTCAGGCGTTTTTCTCGGCATTTCTGCTCGGCGTGCTGGAGATTCCGCTGAAACAGCGAAAGGCTGACGGCGACATCTCCGTCGGCAGCCCGTAGACGATGGTCATAACGGCGCAGAACTTCCTTCGCAGTCGCCTGACGCGCTTCGTCATCGTCGGCGCAGGTGCCAATCTCCTGCTATTCGCGCTGACCTATATTCTGCTGCGGTGCGGCGTGCCTGCGCTTCTCGCAGGCGCAGCGGGATATGCGGCAGCCTTCGGAGCAGCCTATCTCGCGCAGCGGGACTGGACCTTCGGAGGCATGCATCGCGACAATTCGCCGTTGCCGCGCTATGCTATGGCACAACTCGCTTGCGCTGCTACATCGAGCCTGGTCGGGCATATCTGCACCAGCCGCCTGGCCATGGCGCCATCGGCAGCGTCGCTGACCGTTACGATCACCGCAGCCTTCATGAGTTACGTCGTGACCTCGCGATGGGTCTTCGTGTCTGAAGACAGACACTGAGCGCCTCGCTTTCGCAGCCCAGCAATAAAGTGCAGATTCCGGTCGCAGACGAGGCTGGCCGGCAAGGGATAGAGCGAGAGGTTCTCGCGCCAGTTTCGAACTTCGATGCCCGCACCGCGGAATGCCACGCCCCATTCGGCCCGGCTCAGATAATTGTAAGGCAGGCGAACATCGTGCCCCTTATTGCCGACCCAATCCATGACGCGCAGGGTCGTGTATGCGGCGAAGCCTTCGCGCAGGTGATCCTTGATCACCACTCCCTCGCGCGCCACCCGGACAGCTTCGGCGAGGAGCCGGGCTGGATGGTCGGTATGATGCAGCACGTCGACAATGGTGACCCAGTCGAAGGAACCGTCGCCCGCCGGGATCGTCTCGCCGTCAAAGCGTTCGACCGGGATATGCGTGTGTGGCCGCAGCATGACGTCGATGCCGCGAAAGGTCAGTCCCGGCTTGATGTCCATGATCGCACGCGCGATCGACCCGTCGCCGCAGCCGAGGTCGAGAACGCTGCCCGTGGCGCTCATTTCTTCCGCCAGACACGTTGAGAGGACCCGAACGCGGCGCCGGAACACCGCCCGGTCATGGATTGTGTTGAGAACCCTCTTCTCCGCCGTCTTCAAAAAGCTCACCTGGGACATCTGACCTTCCGTGACGATGCCCGCGCCTCTCGATCGCGCGGTCGTCCCAAGCTATCCTCAATGGGTTAAGACGAGGTTCGTCCGAATCCGCGCCGCCCAATGCAGGGCTGGAACGCTGTTTTACAGTTTGTTGAAGGCTGCCTGCTTAGACTGCCGCTTCTGGCTGCTGCATCGATCGCGAACATGAAAACACAGGCTAATCCCGCCAACGAGTTCCTGAAGCCTTGGCCGTTACACGGCTGGCGAAGCGACCTCGCCTTCGCGGCAGGTGCCGCGATGTTGCTTGTGGCGATCGAGGCGTGCATCGGATTTCCAACCCTCACCAATGCCGGGGGAGACAACGACAGCCAGATGCGGTTGGTCGAAGTGCGGGATCTCCTCAGCGGACAAGGCTGGTTCGACCTGCACCAGTACCGTATGGGGCCGCAGGGTGGTTTTATCATGCACTGGTCGCGGTTGGTGGATGCACCCTTGGCCGCGCTGATCACGACAGCCCACGCGCTCGGCCTATCCATGCCTGCGGCGGAGACTTTTGCGAAAATCGTCTGGCCAACGTTGATGTGCTGGTGGACGGTCTTCTTCATTGTTCAGGCGGCGCGCCAGTACGGTGGAAATGCGGCGGGCGTGCCGGCACTCGTCATCGCGGCGGCAGGGCCTTTCTTTATCGGCCTCTATCAACCCGGCAACATCGATCACCACAACGTACAGCTTATGCTCGTCGCGGCGAGCCTTTACTTCTTGCTGAACGCACCACATTGGCGGCCGGCGGCCACCCTGTCAGGAGTATGCGCGGGCCTAACACTCGCCGTCGGCATGGAGACCGCCCCGCTGGTCGTGGTGACCGGCCTCGGCGTGGCGGCGCTGTTCTTCATGCATGGTGAGCGGGAGGCGCGCACCGCCTTTGGCTTTGGGCTAGGCTTCGCCGGCGTCTCGTCCGTTATCTTTGTCACCACCATCGCGCCATCCAACTGGAACGTTGCGACCTGCGACGGCTTTTCTGTCATACAGTTCGTGCTCGCAGCCCTTGCCGGCTTCGGTCTTGCGGCCACCGCTTCCGTCGGCAGCGTTCGCGCCAGCCGGTCATACAGATTGGTCGCGCTTCTCCTGCTGGGGATCGTGGTAGTCACGGTTGTCGCTGTCTTTTTCCCGCAATGCCTGCGCAGCCCCTATGCCGGTCTCGATCCCCGCCTGCATACATTGTGGCTGGATAAAATATCCGAGGTGCAGTCGCTGTTCCAACTCGCGACCGACAACCGCGCGATGTTGTTCGGTGCCTATGCTACGCCGCTGATTGCGCTCGCGCTTGTGCTGCGTCGCCTGTTGCGCGGCGACCGGCGACGAGAGGTCTTCGTCGTCGGCGTGCTTCTCCTGACCGCCTTGACGATCAGCGTCTGGCAGGTGCGGGGTACAAATTTCACGATCGCGCTTGCCGCCATCCCGCTGGCAGCCTGGGTGGCAAGCTGGCGCGAATACGCGACGAACTTCCCTTCGGCAAAAACAACGCTGGCGTCCGTCGCGGTCTGGCTGGTTTCACTGAACGCCGTCTGGAGCGTCAGCGCCTCGACGATTTCGGTAATCGCCGAAAGCGAAACGAGCCCGGTCGCCGGTCAAAGCTGCGAGACGCCCGGCGATTATCTCGCTCTGGCGGCGCAACCGGCCACGACTGTTATGGCCATATCCAATCTCGGCTCTCTGATACTTGCCAATACAGGGCAGCGCGTGCTGGCCGGCCCCTATCATCGCAATGGCGAGGGCAACCTCCTCGTTCTGGACGCATTCACCGGCACATCGACGGCCGCTGAAGCGGTCGTACGCGGCCAGCATATCGGGCTGGTTGCCTTGTGTCGTGGCAATTCCGAGACTCGTTTTCTCGCGGGTCAAAGCCCCGACGGGTTCCTCGCAGCGCTCATCAAGGGCCAGGTACCGTCCTGGCTGGAGCCTGTTGCCGGCACCGAGGGCAAGGCCCTTGAACTGTATCGCGTCAGAACCGGCTAACGGTTTATCGCGCCGGATAATTTTTCATCGCTCGGGAAGCGCCGGCTTATATTCGAGATACCTTTCTTAAACGGTTTGATGTCAGTCTCATAAGAAATACCAGAATAAGAACAGGGACGCCGATGCAAACCTCGTTTGGCACCGGGCAGACGAACAGGGAGAATACGGATCTGGCTTTCACAGATCCGTTGACTGGCCTCGGCAATCACCGCCGCTTCTTCGACAAGGTCGAACGCCTCATTTCCGATCGCTCGGACGACCCGGCACCCTTTGCCGTCGGCATTCTGGACCTCGATGGCTTCAAGCCGATCAACGATCTGTTCGGCCACAAGGCCGGCGACGACATCCTGATCCAGGTGGCGATGCGCCTGCGCGCCTCGATGGACAGCTATTCCACCGTCTGCCGCATCGGCGCCGACGAGTTCGCCTTCCTTTATCCGATGGTGTTCAGCGAGGAGGCGGCGACCGAAAAGGCGCGCATGCTGATCGAAATCCTGTCGGCGCCCTATGACGTCGGCGAACGCACCGCCAGGCTGTCGGCATCGACCGGCTGCTCGCTGTTTTATTCCGGCGACGAGACCACCGAGATCCTGCTCAACAAGGCGGAGACGGCGCTTTATCACGCCAAGCGCTCTGGCCGTGGCCAGGTCGTCGTCTACACACGCGAGATGGAAGAAGCGGCCAAGCGCGTCACCCGCATCGAACAGGCGCTGCGCCGGGCGGTTTCGGCCGGCGAGGTCGAGCCGCATTTCCAGCCGATCGTCGATCTGGCCACCCGTCGCACCATCGGCTTCGAGGCACTGGCGCGCTGGTCGGACCCGGATTTGGGCCCGGTATCGCCGGCCGTCTTCATTCCGATCGCCGAGGAGCGCGGCATCATCGGGCCGCTGTCCCAGCTTGTTCTGCGCAAGGCCACGGAAGCGGCGCGCGGCTGGCCGGCGGATTTGTTCCTGTCCTTCAACCTGTCGCCGTCCCAGCTGGTCGACCAGAACACCGGGCTGCACATCCTGTCGATCCTCGAGCGCACCGGCTTCGACCCGCGCCGACTGGAAATCGAGATCACCGAAACCGGCCTGATGAACGACCCGGTCTCGGCCGAAAAGATCGTCGAGGATTTGCGGCGGGTCGGCATCCGCGTTTCGCTGGACGATTTCGGCACCGGCCAGTCTTCGCTCGGCCGCTTGCGCGAGTTCAACTTCGACAAGCTGAAGATCGACCGGGCCTTCGTGTCGTCTATCCTCGACGACCGTCCGTCGGAACATATCATCCGCGCCATTCTCGCCATGTGCGAGGGCCTTGGCATGGATGTCGTGGCCGAAGGCATCGAGGAGGAGGCGCAGGCCGACCGTCTCGCGCAGTTCGGTTGCGCTGGTGGCCAGGGATATCTGTTCGGCAAACCGGCCAATGCCGATGCTACGCTGGGCTATCTGCGCGATTCCTTCCGCGGCGCGCTGCGCGCCAAGGCGGTCTAACCCGCTCCAGGGGCAAACCCGCCGCCGCGTTTCGGCCCAATTCCTTCCCCGTTTCTCCTTTTGTCAGACAAAATGAAGCGGCGCGCATTTTCACGCTTGCCCGTGGCAGGCCGCTGGCTAGGATGCGGCGCCGTCAGGCCAGAGCGCCGCGTGTCCATTCCGACACGAAGGACGCTCCAGCACTATGCGTTGCGGAGGAAGTCGTCATGATGCCATCGGCGCGGTTTGCCGATCTGGAAGGTGCGTCGGTGCTGATCACCGGCGGCGGTACAGGCATCGGTGCCAGGCTGACGGAGGGTTTCGCACGCCAGGGTGCCAGGGTTGCCTTCATCGACATCGCCGAAGCGCCGAGCCGGCTGCTTTGCGAGGCGCTTGCCCGGGAAGCCGCTCATGCGCCGCTTTTCCTCAAGGCGGACCTGCGCGACATCGAAGCCTTGCGCGGCGCCGTTCAAGCGGCGGCTCAGGCGCATGGGCCGATCACCGTTCTGGTCAACAACGCCGCCAACGATATCCGCCACGATGCGGAGACGGTGACACCGAGCGAATGGGACGACAATCTGTCGATCAACCTTCGCCCGCATTTCTTCACCGCCCAGGCGGTGGTGCCCGGCATGCAGAAGGCCGGACGTGGCGCCATCGTCAATTTCACCTCGACGTCCTTCATGCTGAACATGGGCGACATGCCGGCCTATACGGCCGCCAAGGCCGGCATCATCGGCCTCACCAAGGGGCTCGCCGGCCGCTACGGCAAGGACGGCATTCGCGTCAACGCCATCGCGCCGGGCTGGGTCATCACCGAGCGCCAGCGTCAGCTTTGGGTCAGCGGCGATAAGCTGGAAGCCCACATCGCCCGCCAGGCGATCCCGCGCGAAATGGGGCCGGACGACATGGTCGGGCCATGCCTCTTCCTTGCTTCCGACGCATCGGCGATGCTGACCGCCCAGACGCTAATCGTCGACGGAGGTCTGCTATGAACGCGTCGCCTGCGATTGCCGCAATCGACTGGGGTACGACCAGGCTGCGTGCCTGGCTGCTCGACGGCGCCGGCCGGGTTTTGGCCGAACAGCGCGGCGACGACGGGCTGATCACCGCGCGTGAGGCCGGCTTCTCGGCCGTTCTCGAACGGCATCTGGCGGCCATGCGGGCCCCGGCGACCTTGCCCGTCGTCATTTGCGGCATGGCGGGTTCGCGCCAGGGCTGGATCGAGGCGCCCTATGTCGATGTGCCGGCCCCGATCGACGCCATCCTGCGGGGCGCCATCCGCGTGCCGGGAACGACGCGCGACATCCGCATCGTGCCGGGTCTCGCGCAGCGACTGGCCGACGCGCCGGACGTGATGCGCGGCGAAGAAACGCAATTGGCCGGAGCCGGCCTGCCGGCGACCGGCAGGCATGTCGTCTGCATGCCCGGCACCCATTCGAAATGGGTGGTCGTCGACAATGGCGCGGTCGCCGGTTTCGGTACCTGGCCGACGGGCGAATTGTTCTCCGTTCTGGCGACGCATTCCATCCTGCGCCATTCGCTGGGCGAACAACCTGCTCCGGTCATCCCGGACAACGCACAGTTCCACCGCTGGTGCAGGCAGGCGCTGGAGGAAGGTGGCGATGTCTCGTCGCGGCTGTTTGCCGTTCGCGCCGCCGGGCTGCTGCAGGACCTCAAGGCCGACGATGCCGCCGCCCGTCTGTCCGGTCTGCTGATCGGCGGCGAGATCGCTTCGGCCTTGCGCCGCTATCCGGTCGGCGACGCGCCGGTTGTGCTGGTCGGTTCGGGGGCGCTTGCCGCGCTCTACGGCGCGGCATTGGAGATGGCGGGGCTTGTCGTCAGACAGGTCGATGCCGACGTTGCCGTGCGTGCGGGCCTGTTCGCGGCGGCGCGCCAGAACGGCATGATTGCCGGCAAGGAACAGAGCGCATGAGCCAGACAGCCCCATTTCCGCAGTTGAAGCGCGGCCTTGTCGCCATATTGCGCGGCTTGAAGCCCAGCGAGGCGGTGGCCGTCGCCGGCGCGGTTTATCAGGCCGGCATCGAGGCGATCGAAGTGCCGCTGAATTCGCCGGACCCGTTCACCTCCATCGCTGCCATCGTCCAGGCATTGCCGAAAACCGCGCTGATCGGCGCCGGCACGGTGCTTACCTCTGCCGACGTCGATGCGTTGCAGGGCGCGGGCGGGCGGCTGCTGGTCAGCCCCAACATCGATGCCGAGGTGATGAAACGCGCCGCTCATCACCGCCTGGTCACCATGCCCGGCGTGCTCACCCCGACGGAGGCGTTCCTGGCCATTCGGCTCGGTGCGTCCGCGCTCAAGTTTTTCCCCGCGAGTGTCATTGGCCCCGGTGGCATCGCCGCCATGCGCGCCGTCCTGCCGGCCAGCACGCCGGTGGGCGCCGTCGGCGGTGTCTCGGAAAAGGATTTCGCCGGCTACAAGACGGCCGGCGTCACCGTCTTTGGCCTGGGGTCGAGCCTGTTCAAGCCGGGCATGACAGTGGCCGAGGTCGCGGCGCGGGCCGAGGCGGCGGTCGCTGCCTGGGATGCGGTTTTCGGAGAGAAATAATGGCTGGTATCGTCTCGGTTCTTTCGGAAACCATCTGCGAACTTGGCGAAGGGCCGAGCTACGACCCGGCGACGGGCTCGCTGTTCTGGTTCAACATCGTCCACGGCCAGTTGCTCGAGCGCGGCCGCAGCGGCGTCACCAAGGTGCATGAACTCGGCCAGATGGCGAGCGCCATCGCCATCATCGACGACAAGCGGCAATTGGTTTTCACCGAAACCGGGCTGCATGTGCGTGACGTTGCCACCGGCAAACTCACCCTGCACACGCCGGTCGAGGCCGACAATGCCGGCACCCGTTCCAACGACGCGCGGGTGCATCCGTGCGGGGCGTTCTGGGTGGGCACGATGAGCAAGACGCACGCGAAGAATGCGGGTGCCATCTACTGGTTCTTCAAGGGCGAGCTGCGCCGGCTTTTTGACGGCATCACCATACCGAATTCTATCGCCTTCAGCGAGGACGGCGCCGTTGCCTATTATGTCGACAGCGATGTCAAACTGTTGATGCGCGTCGATTGCGATCCGGCCACCGGCCTGCCGGTCGGCGAGCCGAAGCTGTTCGGCGATCATCGGCAGAGCCCGGGCGATGTCGACGGCTCGGTGGTCGACCGCGACGGCATCCTGTGGAATGCCTGCTGGGGCGCCAGCGCCGTCAATGCCTATGCGCCGGACGGCAAGCTGGTGCGCTCCATCCCGATGCCGGTGCTGCAGCCGTCCTGCCCGGCTTTTTTCGGCGCGGAAGCCGACCGGCTGGCTATCACCTCTGCCTGGGCCGACCAGGACGAGGCGACCCGCGCGGCCGACCCTCAGGGCGGCAAGACGTTCCTGATCGATTTTCCGGTGCGCGGCCGCTTCGAGCCACGCGTGGCGATCTGATGGGCCTGTCGCCGGCGTTGCGGCAAAGGTCGATTTCCTAGGAACCCACCGGGTTCGCGGCGGCGAGACTGACGCCGTTTCCCATCGGACCCGCCGCCATGCCGCATCCACGCCTCCTGCTTGTCTACGAACCGGAAAAGGCCTGTTTCGATCGCCTCGTCGCGGACGGCCACGCGCCGGAGCGGGCGGCGGAAATTTCCTCCTATCTCGCCCAGTCGACCGATCTGGCGCCGGAGTTCGCCGCGATCGAACGCGCGGCTGCCGATCGCGGCCTCGGCTTCTCGGCCGTGGAGTTGGATGAAGCTGCCGCTGTGCTCGGCAAGGCGGACCGGGATACCACGCTGGTCTGGACGCTGACCGACGGCATCGCCTATTTCCGCGGTGGCGCGGCACCTGCGCTCGCGCGGCTTGCCGGCCTGAGAACAATTGGTGCCGACGATTCGCTGTTCGCGCTGTGCCAGGACAAATTCCGCTCGGGCGCGGTGCTCGGCGCGCTCGGCCTGCCGGTGCCGCAGGCGGGTCTCGCGCGTGACGGACGCTGGCTGGTCGAGCCGCCGGCCTCGGCCAAGGGCTGGTTCGTCAAGCCGAACCGGCTCGGCGCCAAGATCGGCATCTGGCCGGATTCGCATTGCCACGATCTCGGCCAGGCGCTGGAACTCAGCCGCCGGGTATTCCGACACTATGGCGACGACGTGGTGGTGCAGCCCTATGTCGCCGGTCGCAACGTGCGGGCCTCCTTCCTGGATGTCACCGCAAACGGCGATATGTCGGCGCTCGGCGTCTTCCTGGTCGAATCCGGCGGTGACTTCCAGACCATGGCCGACAGCCTCGCGCTTTACGGCGATACGGGCACCGCGGCGAAGGCGACGGGTGCCTATGTCGAACCCGAACTTGTTGCGCTTGCCGACAGCCAGCCGGCGGCCGATGCCGGGATCCGCCGCATCGCGCAGCGGCTGGTGAGCGGACTTGGTCTGCGCGACGTCTTTTCCATCGACCTGCGTGTCGAGGCCGACGATACGATCCATCTCATCGAATTCGAAGTCTGTCCCGGCTTGCCCTGTTTCGACTTCCGCGCCTATTGTCGCGCCCGTTGGTCCATGAGCCTTGCCGAGGCCATGGCCGAAACCGCGGCCCGTCGCCTGGCGGGCTGATTTATAAGATTATCCGATCCGCTTGGGTTGGTGCCGCGCCGACCGGCGCAGGCGAGGGAGGACCGCACGACATGACCGAAGCTTTCATCTGCGACTATATCCGCACGCCGATCGGACGCTTTGGGGGTGTGCTGGCTTCGGTGCGTACGGATGATCTCGGTGCCGTGCCGCTCAGGGCCCTGATGGCGCGCAATCCCGGTGTCGATTGGGCGGCCGTCGACGACGTGGTCTATGGCTGCGCCAACCAGGCCGGCGAGGACAACCGCAACGTCGCGCGCATGGCGCTGCTGCTTGCCGGCCTGCCCGTCGCGGTACCGGGTTCGACGGTCAACAGGCTGTGCGGGTCGGGCATGGACGCGGTCGGTATCGCCGCACGCGCCATCAAGGCCGGCGAGGCCGAACTGATGATCGCCGGCGGTGTCGAATCGATGAGCCGTGCCCCCTTCGTCATGCCCAAGGCCGAGACCGCCTTTTCGCGCCACGCCGAAATCCACGACACCACCATCGGCTGGCGCTTCGTCAACCCGCTGATGAAGAAGCAGTACGGTATCGATTCCATGCCGGAGACCGGCGAGAACGTCGCCGAGCAGTTTTCCGTCAGCCGCGCCGATCAGGATGCCTTCGCCGTGCGCAGTCAGGACAAGGCCGTGGCCGCGCAGGCCAATGGCCGATTGGGCAAGGAGATTGTCGCGGTGACGATCCCGCAGAAGAAAGGCGAGGCGACCGTCGTCGACAAGGACGAGCATCCGCGCGCCGGCACCACGGTCGAAACGCTGGCCAGGCTGGCGACGCCGTTCCGCAAGGAAGGCGGCACGGTGACGGCGGGCAACGCGTCGGGCGTCAATGACGGTGCTGCTGCACTGATCGTTGCCTCGGAAGCGGCGGCCCGCAAGCATGGCCTGACCCCCATCGCCCGCATTCTCGGCAGCGCCACGGCCGGCGTCGAGCCGCGCATCATGGGCATCGGTCCGGTGCCGGCGACGCAGAAGCTCTGTGCGCGCCTCGGCCTCACGCCGTCGCAATTCGACGTCGTCGAACTCAACGAGGCTTTCGCCGCGCAGGGCATTGCCGTGTTGCGCCAACTCGGCCTGGCCGAGGATGCCGCACATATCAATCCGAATGGCGGCGCCATCGCGCTCGGCCATCCCCTCGGCATGTCGGGTGCCCGCATCACCGGCACGGCGGCGCTGGAATTGCGCGAACGCGGCGCTCGTTTCGCGCTCGCCACCATGTGCATCGGCGTCGGTCAGGGCATCGCCATTGCGCTTGAGCGCGTCTGAACGAAAACCTGTTTTAACCCAATCCACTTCTGTCCATCAAATGCTCGTTGCCGGGCAGGGTGGTGGCGGATATGGTTGTTCGAGGCTTCAACAAATAACGAGCCTTTCCGGCGCAACGACGTCGCGTCCCGAACGGGGAACCAGGGGCGACGAAAACAAGGATATTCCGATGATGATGCAAACCATTGCTCTGCGTTCGCGCGGCCTGCTGGCTGGCGCCGCCCTTTCCGCACTCGTCTTCGCCGGAGCGCCCGCATGGGCAGACACGCCGCCCGACACGCTGGTCCAGGCCTGGGCGATCGACGACATCATCTCGCTTGATCCCGCCGAAGCCTTCGAGCTTTCCACAGGCGAAATCACCGGCAACACCTACGACATGCTGGTCCGGCTCGACGTCAACGACACCACCAAGGTGGTCGGCGGCATCGCCGAAAGCTGGACCGTTTCGGATGACGGCCTCACCTACACCTTCAAGCTGAAGCCGGGCCTGAAATTCGCTTCCGGCAACCCGATCTCGGCCGCAGACGTCGCCTGGTCGTTCGAGCGCGCCGTCAAGCTGAACAAGAGCCCGGCCTTCATCATCCAGCAGTTCGGCCTCACCGGCGACAACGTCGCTGAAAAGGCCAAGGCGACCGACGCCTCGACCTTTGTCTTCACCGTCGACAAGGGCTATGCGCCGAGCTTCGTGCTCAACTGCCTGACCGCCACGGTGGCGGCGGTGGTCGACAGCAAGCTGGTCAAGGAACATGTGGCTGCCGCGACGCCGACCGCCGAATACAAGTTCGACAACGATTTCGGCAATGCCTGGATGAAGACCGGCTATGCCGGTTCCGGCCCGTTCAAGACGCGCGAATGGCGCGCCAACGAGGTCGTGGTGCTGGAGCGCAACGACAATTATTACGGCACCAAGGCCCATATGGCGCGTGTCATCTATCGCCACGTGAAGGAGAGCGCCGCCCAGCGCCTGCTGCTGGAGAAAGGCGACATTGACGTGGCGCGCAATTTGCAGCCGGGCGACTACAGCTCGGTCGGCAAGAATGCCGATCTCGCCACCATCTCGAAGCCGAAGAGCACGGTCTACTACGTCAGCCTCAACCAGAAGAACCCGAACCTCTCCAAGCCCGAGGTGCGCGAGGCCTTCAAATATCTGATCGACTACGATGCGCTCGGCGACACGCTGCTCAACGGCATCGGCGTCGTCCACCAGGACTTCCTGCCCAAGGGTATCCTGGGTGCCGTGGACGAGAAGCATTATAAGCTGGACGTTGCCAAGGCGAAGGAGCTGTTGGCCAAGGCCGGGCTGAAGGACGGTTTCACCATCACTCTGGACACGCGCAGCGGCCAGCCGGAATCCGGTGTCGCCGAATCGATTCAGCAGACGGCGGCCCAGGCCGGCATCAAGATCGAGCTCGTACCGGAAGACTTCAAGCAGCTGTTGACCCGCTATCGCGCGCGCCAGCACGACATGGCCATCCTGCAGTGGGGCGTCGACTATTGGGATCCGAATTCCAACTCGGAAACCTTCGCCACCAATCCCAACAACGCCGACGATTCGAAGAACAAGACGCTGGCCTGGCGCAATGCCTGGAACGTGCCAGCGGAAATCCAGAAGGAATCGGCGGCCGCGCTCCTGGAACGCGACACCGACAAGCGTATCAAGATGTACGAGGATCTGCAGACCAAGATCCGCGAACAGGGCCCGTTCAACTTCATCTGGCAGCAGACCGAGGTTGCCGGACTGCGCAAGAACGTCCAGGGCCTGAAGCTGGGGCCGACCTTCGACACCAACTTCCTGGCCCCGGTCACCAAGTAACACCCCGGAGCACCCGGTTCCTTGTCGCTCGTCCAGTCTCATGAGCCGGCGCGGAGGCGTAAAAACGCCTCCGCGCTTCTGCTCGCGCTCCTGCGCTTCGTCTTCGTCGCCGCGGTCACCTTCCTCGGGCTGATCGCGGTTACCTTCTTCATCGGCCGCGTCATGCCCATCGATCCCGTCCTGGCGATCGTCGGCGATCGCGCGCCGGCCAGCGTCGTCGCCGCGGCGCGCCAGCAATATGGTTTCGACCTGCCGGTCTGGCAGCAGTTTCTCCTCTATCTGAAGAAGGCGCTGACCGGCGATTTCGGCACTTCCATCCTGTCGACCTATCCGGTCATGCAGGACATCCGCCGCGTTTTCCCGGCCACGCTGGAACTGGCGACGGTCGGCACGGTGATCGGCGTGGCGTTCGGCATTCCGCTCGGCGTGCTCGCCGCCGTCAAGCGCGGCTCCTTCATCGACCAGGCGGTGCGGGTCGTCGGCCTCATCGGCTATTCGATGCCGATTTTCTGGTTGGGCCTGCTCGGTCTGCTGGTCTTCTATGCCCGGCTCGGCTGGGTCGAAGGGCCGGGCCGCATCGGCATCGCCTATGAATACACCTTCACGCCCGTCACCGGGCTCTATCTGCTCGACGCCATAATCCAGCGCGACTGGTCGGCATTCAAGGACATCTTCTCCCACATCATCCTGCCGGCTTCGCTGCTCGGCTATGTTTCCATGGCCTATATCAGCCGCATGACGCGGTCGTTCATGCTGAACGAGCTCTCGCAGGAATATGTCGTCGCCGCCCGCGCCAAGGGCCTGTCGGAAGCGCGCATCATCTGGGGGCATGCCTTGCGCAATTCCGCGGTGCCGCTGGTCACCGTCATCGCCTTGTCCTACGCCACATTGCTCGAGGGCTCGGTGCTGACCGAGACGGTGTTCTCCTGGCCCGGCATCGGCCTTTATTTGACCAATTCGCTGCAGAACGCCGACATGAACGCTGTGCTGGGCGCCACCATCATGATCGGCGCGGTCTTCATCGGCCTCAATCTTCTTTCCGATCTGCTCTACCAGCTGCTCGACCCGAGGACGCGGACATGAATGTGTCGGACACTGCGGCAATGAGCTGGCGCGAATGGCTGCAATCGGAGCGGCCGGCCTCGCGTTCACAGGCGCGGCTCGGCCGCGCCTACATGACCTGGCGGCGTTTTTCCGGCAACGGCCTGGCGATGATCGGACTGCTGATCATCCTGGCGCTGGTGCTGGTCGCGATCCTCGCCGGCGTGCTTGCGCCTTATTCGCCGGTCATCGGTGACCTGCGCTCAGCACTGCAGCCGCCCGGCGCCGCCCATTGGATGGGCACGGACGAACAGGGCCGCGACATCCTCTCGCGCATCATCTACGGCTCGCGGGTGACACTCTACGTCATCGTGCTCGTCGCGCTGATCGCCGCACCCATCGGCCTCCTGGTCGGTACGGTGGCCGGTTATGCCGGCGGCTGGACCGATGCCATCCTGATGCGCATCACCGACATCTTCCTGGCCTTCCCGAAGCTGATCCTGGCGCTGGCTTTCGTGGCGGCACTCGGGCCAGGCATCGAACACGCGATCATCGCGATCGCCATCACCTCCTGGCCGCCTTATGCACGCATTGCCCGCGCCGAGACGCTCACCGTGCGCAACTCCGATTACATCAAGGCGGTCGAGATCATGGGCGCCTCGCCCTTCCGCATCGTGCTGCGCCATGTCATGCCGATGTGCATCTCCTCGCTGATCGTGCGTGTCACGCTCGACATGGCCGGCATCATCATCATCGCTGCCGGCCTTGGCTTCCTCGGCCTCGGTGCACAGCCGCCCTTGCCGGAATGGGGTTCGATGATCGCGTCGGGACGTCGTTTCATTCTCGACCAGTGGTGGGTGGCGGCGATGCCCGGCATGGCCATCCTCATCGTCAGCCTCGGCTTCAATCTCCTGGGTGACGGCCTGCGCGATGCGCTCGATCCAAGGAGTTCGGGCCAATGAGCGCGCTTCTTCACGTCGAGGACCTGAAGGTCCGTTTTCCCACCCGCACCGGCGTCATCGAGGCGGTGCGCGGCGTTTCGTTCTCGCTGGGGCGCGAGCGGCTGGGCATTGTCGGCGAATCCGGCTCGGGCAAGTCGCAGACCGGCCGCGCCATCATGGGGCTGACCGATCCCCGCGCCGAGGTGACGGCCGGCAGGATGGAGTTCGACGGCATCGATCTTCTGTCGTTGCCCCAGCGCGAGCGGCGGGCGTTGCGTGGCCGGCGCGTCGCCATGATCCTGCAGGACCCCAAATATTCGCTCGACCCGGTGATGACCATCGGCCGGCAGATCGTCGAGACGCTGCGCACGCATGAGAAGGTCTCCAAGGCCGAGGCGCGCGAACGCGCGCTCGACATGCTGGCGGCCGTGCAGATCCGCGATCCCAAACGCGTCTTCGACCTGCACCCGCACGAAGTGTCGGGCGGCATGGGCCAGCGCGCCATGATCGCCATGATGCTGGTCGCCGGGCCGGAGCTGATGATCGCCGACGAGCCGACTTCGGCCCTGGACGTCACCGTGCAGCTCGAAGTGCTCGGCATCCTCGACCGGCTGGTGGCGGAGCGCGGCATGGGACTGATCTTCATCTCGCACGATCTGCGCCTGGTCTCCTCCTTCTGCGACCGCGTCGTGGTCATGTATGCCGGCAAGGTGGTCGAGCAATTGCCGGCCTCGGAACTGGCCCGCGCGCAGCATCCCTATACACGTGGCCTGCTCGACTGCATGCCCAAGATCGGCGCTGATCGGCACCCGCTGCCGGTGCTGGCGCGCAAGGCGGAGTGGGCGGCATGACGGCGGCACTCTCCATCGACAAGGTCGAGGTCGTGTTCGACCATTTCCGCGCGCTGAAAGGTGTCAGCGTCGAGGTTCAGCCCGGCGAATCCTTCGGGCTGGTCGGCGAATCCGGTTCGGGCAAGTCGACGCTGCTGCGTGCCATCGCCGGCCTGGCGCCGGTGGCTTCCGGCCGCATCACCGTCAACGGCAAGACGCTCGGCCGCCGCCGCGACCGTGATTTCTATCGCCAGGTGCAGATGGTGTTCCAGGACCCCTACGGCTCGCTGCACCCGCGCCAGACCGTCGATCGCCTTTTGCAGGAGCCGCTTGCCATCCATGGCATCGGCGACGGCGAAAGGCGCATCCAGCGCGCGCTCGACGAGGTCGGCCTCGGTTCCGGTTTCCGCTTCCGTTATTCGCACCAGCTGTCCGGCGGCCAGCGCCAGCGCGTGGCGATCGCCCGCGCCCTGATCCTCGAACCCTCGATCCTGTTGCTCGACGAACCGACCTCGGCGCTCGACGCCTCGGTGCAGGCCGAGGTGTTGAACCTGCTGGAACAGGTGCGCAAGGACCGCAAGCTGACCTTCCTCATGGTTTCGCACGACCTCGCCGTCATCAACCACATGTGCCAGCGCCTCATGGTCATGCAGAATGGCGAGGCGGTCGAACAGCTCACCGCCGCCGACCTCGTCTCGGCCCAGGTCACCCAGGACTACACGCGCCGCCTGCTCAAGGCCTCGGAAGGCTTCGTCAGGGCGGGCTGAGACGGACCCTTACCCTCCCCGACAAGGGGAGGGTAACTAGCTTGCCGCCGCCTCCGCTGCCTTCGGTTCCTTCAGCCGGAACCAGGCGACGTAGAGCGCCGGCAGGAACAGGAGCGTGATCGCCGTGCCGGCGATGATGCCGCCCATCATGGCATAGGCCATCGGCCCCCAGAACACTTCGCGCGCGATCGGGATCAGCGCCAGCGAGGCGGCCGCCGCCGTCAGCGCGATCGGCCGCATTCGGTGCTCGCTGGCCTCGATCACCGCCAGCCAGCGATCCTTGCCCCCGGCGACGAGGTCCTCGATCTGCACGATCAGGATCACCGAATTGCGGATCAGGATGCCGATCAGGGCCAAGACGCCGAGCAACGCGACGAAGCCCATCGGCGAGTTAGACGACAGCAGCGCCACCACCACGCCGATCAGGCCCAGCGGCGCCACCGCCACCACCAGGAACAAGCGCTGGAAGCTCTGCAGCTGGATCATCAGGATCGTGGCCATGACGAACAGCATCAGCGGCACGACGGCGGCGATCGGTCCCTGGCTCTTGGCGCTTTCCTCGACCGAGCCGCCGGTGGCGACGCTATATCCTTGCGGCAGCTTGGCGATGAAGGCATCGACCGTCGGCTTGAGCTCGTTGACGACGGTATCGGGCAGCGCACTGCCGACCAGCCCGGCCCGCACGGTCAGGGTCGGGATGCGATGCCGGCGCCAGATCGTCGGCTGCTCCAGCGCGGTGTCAAAATTGGCGACCGCCGCGAGCGGGATGGATTCGCCGGTGCCCGTCGGCAACTGCATGTTCTTCAGTGTCTCCAGCGAACTCCTCTCCGCCTCGCGCGAGCGCACCACCACATTGACCAGATAGGTGGAATCGCGGACCTGCGTGATGGTGACGCCGCCGACGACGCTGTTGAGTGCCGAGGCGATGTCCTGCGAGGTGATGCCGAGCTGGCGCGCCTTGTCCTGCAGCACGTCCACCTTCAGCACACGCTCCGGCTCGTTCCAGTCGAAGGTCGGCGCGGCAAGCTTCGGATTGGTCGAAATGCGGCCGGCCAGATCCTGCGCCAGGTCGCGCACCTTCTGCACGTCTGGGCCGCTCACCCGGTATTGCACCGGCCGTCCGACCGGAGGCCCGAGCTCCAGCGTCTTGACGAAAGTGTCGGTGCCGACGAACTGCTCGCGCAGCAGCTTGTCGATGGCAGCGTGCACGCGGTTGCGCTCCTCGACACCCTTGGTGACGATGACGGTCTGACCGAAATACGGGTTGGACGGCTGCACGTCATAGGCCAGCACGAAGCGCACCGCGCTCTGCCCGACATAGGAGCTCCAATGGGCGATGTCGGGATTGCCGACCAATGCCAGCTTCTCGAACCGCTCCATCTGTTCGCGCGTCTCGGCGATCGAGCTGTTCTGCGGCAGGTTCCAGTCGACGATCAGCTCCGGCCGGTCGGAGGCCGGGAAGAATTGCTGCTGCACCAAGGTGAGCCCGGCGAGCGAGGTCAGGAAGAGCAGTACGGTCGCGATGATGGTCAGCCAGTAGCGCCGCACCGAAAGCACCAGGGTGCGCCGGAACAGCGCCGTGAAGCGACCGGGCTGGTCGTGGTGTTTCTTCATCGTCGCCGGCAGGAAGGTGACGCCGAGCAGCGGCGCGAACAGCACCGCCACGACCCACGACACCAGCAGCGAAACCGCGATGACCACGAACAGCGTGAAGGTGTACTCACCGGCCGCGCTCGAATTGAGGCCGATGGGGATGAAGCCGGCCACCGTCACCAGCGTGCCGGTGAGCATGGGGAAGGCGGTTGATGTGTAGACATAGGTGGCCGCTTTCTTGAGCGGGTCGCCCACCTCCAGCCGCGCCACCATCATCTCCACCGCGATCATGGCGTCGTCCACCAAAAGGCCGAGCGCGATGATCAGCGCGCCCAGCGACACGCGCTGCAGCGAGATGCCGAGATAGGTCATGAACAGGAAGGTGATGGCCAGCACCAGCGGGATCGACAGCGCCACGACGAAACCGGCACGCAGGCCAAGGCTGATGAAGGAAACCGCAAGCACGATGGCCACCGCCTCGAACAGCGCCCGCGTGAAACCGGATACCGCTTCCTCAACGATGAGCGGCTGGTCGGCGACAAGATGCACGCCGACGCCAACCGGCAGTTCGCCCTTCACCTCCTCCATCTTGTGGTCCAGCGCCTTGCCGAATTCCAACAGGTTGGCGTTGGGTTTCATGCCGACGGCAAGTCCGATGGCGTCCTGGCCGTTAAAGCGGAACAGCGAGGCGGGCGGATCGGTGTAGCCGCGCGTGATGGTGGCGACGTCGCTCAACCTGAAGAAACGGTTGTTGACCCTGAGATTGATGGCGCGAAGGCTGTCTTCGGAGGCGAACTGGCCGGTGACGCGCACGCTGACCTGCTCCGGTCCCGACTGGATGACGCCGGAGGGCGCGATGGCATTCTGCGCCTGCAGCGAGGCGATGATCTGCTGCTGGTTGAGGCCGAGCGCGGCGATCTGGCGCGTCGAGAATTCGAGATAGATCGCCTCGTCGCGCGCGCCGATCAAGTCGACCTTGCCGGCATTGGGCACGGTCAGCACTTCGGCGCGCACGTTCTCGACATAGTCGCGCAGCTGGCGGGGCGTCAGGCCGTCGGCGGTGAAGGCGTAGATGTTGCCGTACACGTCACCGAACCGGTCGTTGTAGAACGGGCCCTGTACGCCTTGCGGGAATTGCGGCTTGATGTCCTCGATCATGTTGCGGACCTGCAGCCAGGTCGGCACCACGTCGCGCGCCTTGGTGTTGTCTTTCAAATTGACGAAGACGATGGTGCGGCCCGCCGTTGTCACCGAGCGGGTAAAATCGAGCTTGTCGAGTTCCTCGAGCTTCTTCTCGATGCGGTCGGTGACCTGCTTGGCCTGCTCGTCCACGGAGGCGCCCGGCCAGTTGGCCTGGATCAGCATCGTCTTGATGGTGAAGGAGGGGTCTTCCTCGCGGCCGAGATTGATATAGGCGTAGACGCCGGCCACGATGAAGACCAGCATGAAATACCAGACCAGCGAGCGGTGCTCGAGTGCCCAGTCGGACAGGTTGAAACCCTTCACGCGGCCGCTCCTACGGTAGCTTGATCTTCTGGCCGGGCGTCAGGCTGTGGACGCCGGCCGTGACGACGCGGGCACCGGCATCCAGCCCGCTCGCCACGGTGAAAGTGGTGCCGCTGCGGGCGGCGACCTGCACGTCATGCGTGGCGACCGTCGCTGTCTTTTCGTCGACGATCCAGACCTGCGTCTTGCCGTCCTGTTCCAGCAGCGCCGAAAGCGGCAACTCGATTGCCGGCTTGACCGAGGTCGAACGGGTCACTGTCACCGTAGAACCGAGGCGGAAGGCGGAAGGCGGATCGATCAGTGATAGCCGCACGCGGCGCGTACGTGTGGTTTCGTCGGATTGCGGTGCCATCTCGCGCAGCCGGCCCTCAGTCTTGATCGAGGGCAGCGATTGCAGCGACACCGCGAACGGCGCCTGTTCCGTCAGGTCGCCGGTCAGCCAGTCGGGGATGTCCACCACGGCTTCGCGGGTGTCGGCGCGCGCCACCGTCACCACCATCTGCCCGGGCGAAACGGTCTGGCCGACCTCGGCGCCGACCGCCGTCACCACGCCGTCGAAATCGGAAAACAGACGAGCATAGCCGAGCTGTTCCTCGGATTTGGCGAGCGCGGCCTTGGCGCGCTCCAGATTGGCGCCGGCCGATTGCTGCGCCTGACGGGCGCTGTCATAGACGGCCTGCGAGACGTTCTTCGAGGCCAGCAACTGGCCGATGCGTTGCTCGCTGGCGTCGGCGTTGGCGGCCTGCGCCTCGGCGTTGGACAATTCGGCTTTCGCCGCCTGAACGGCGAGATCGAGCGCCGTCGGGTCGAGCGCGGCCAGCGTCGTGCCCTTGGTCACCGTGTCGCCGACATTGACGTCGCGGGCGACGATGCGGCCGAGCAGGCGGAAGGAGAGGGCGGCGCTGTAACGCGGCTCGACCGTGCCGGCGAAGCCATAGGTTTCGGTAGCGCGCGGCTGCACCGTCACCGACAGCACCGGCCGCACGATTTCGGCGGCCTTGTCGCCACTTTCCTGCGAACAGCCGGAAAGCAGGGCAGCAATCGGCATGGCGGCAATCAGCAGGGCACGGGTCATGGCTTGGCCTCCGTGGTCTCGACCACAAGGCCTGGGCTGAGCAGCTGCCCGCCGGAGGTGACGACCGTCTGGCCGGCCGTCAGCCCGTCGGCGATGGCGACCGACGCGGTGTCGTAGCCCATCACGGCGACCGGCGCGATCGCGACAGCCTTGCTGGCCGGGTCGACGACCCACACCGCGGGCTTGCCGTTGGCGGAGGTAAGCGCCTGCCAGGGCAGCACCACGGCCTTGCCGTGCTTGCCGGTGACGCTGCCGACGACCGCTGCCCCCAGCGGCATGGCCGCCGGAGTGGCGGGAAGGGCCACCTTGACGCGCACCGAGCCGGAGGCCGGGTCGACCACCGGCGCGATCTCGCGCACCGTGCCTTGCGCCGTCACCTTGGGGTCGGCCAGCAGCGCCACCGCGACCGGCGGCGGCGTCGAGCCATGCACGCCGGCGACCAGCGTTTCCTGAACGTTGAAGACCGCGTCGCGGTCGCCGTCCTCGGCCACGGTGAAGACGGTCTGCGCCGCCTGCACCACCTGTCCGGCCTCGACCTGTCTGGCCGTGATGATGCCGGGCGCACCGGCGCGCAGTTCGGTGAAGGAGAGATTTTCCTTGGCGTTGGCCAGCGCGCTGCCGGCCGCCTCGACGCTGCCCTGCGCCACCTTCAGCGCCTGGTCGGCCTGGTCATAGTCGCGCCGGGTCGTGAAGCCTTGCGAAAGTAGGGCCTTCTGGCGGTCGAACGCGGCGGCGGCCTGGGTGGACTGTGCCTGCGCGGCATCAAGGTTGGCCTGTGCGGTCCTGAGGTCCGATTCCTGCTCCTGCGGGTCGATGCGGGCCAGCACCTGGTCCGTGTCGACATGCTGGCCGACCTCGACCAGCCGCTCGGCCACGCGGCCGCCGACGCGGAAGGAAAGGTTGTTCAGCGTGCGCGCGGTGATCACGCCGGTCAGCGAGACGCTGTCGGCATAATCGGTGATTTCGGCCTGCTGGGTACCGACCAGCACCGGCAGCTTCGGCGCCGCCGCCGCGTCCTTGCGCTGGCAGCCGGAAACGAGAGCGGCGAGCGTGGCTATGGCGAGGACGGCGGTGACGGGACGCAATTGGAACGAGAGGCGTGCCGCCTTGAATCTCGACGGGACCGATCGTCGTGTTTTCATGGTCAAGGCACCCCCGGGACCGGTCGTCACCTTGATGTGACGCAATACCACTATCAGGCAGGATATCGTGCTGCTCGGAATTTGAAATAGGTCATTGATTCCGTACCGATCGGCGAGGTCGAATCGTGCGGTTGCGGCTTGCGCAGGCCCAACGGCTTGGGCCAAGCTGTCGGCTTGAGCTGGGCACGAAATAAAGCCAGAAGGCTAGGCGACAGAACCGGTTGTGAGGGCAAGGCCCTTGAGGAGAAAAGCACGATGAGCAACGCGACCATTTCCGCCCGCAAGAACGCCGCCATTTCGCGCGGCGTCGGCATGACCACGCAGATCTATGCCGAGCGTGCCGAGAATTCCGAAATCTGGGACGTCGAGGGCCGCCGCTACATCGATTTCGCCTCCGGCATCGCCGTGGTCAACACCGGCCACCGTCACCCCAAGGTGATCGAGGCGGTGAAGGCGCAGCTCGACCATTTCACCCACACCTGCCACCAGGTCGTGCCCTATGAGAACTATGTGCGGCTGGCCGAGCGCCTGAACGGCCTGCTGCCGGGCAAGTTCGACAAGAAGACGATCTTCGCCACCACCGGCGCCGAAGCCGTCGAGAACGCCGTCAAGATCGCCCGCCACGCCACCGGCCGCCAGGCCGTGATCGCCTTCACCGGCGCCTTCCACGGTCGTACCTTCATGGGCATGGCACTGACCGGCAAGGTGCAGCCCTACAAGGCCGGCTTCGGCGCGATGCCTGGCGACGTCTTCCACGTGCCGTTCCCGGTCGCGCTGCATGGCGTAACGGTGGCCGATTCGCTGGCCGCGCTCGACAAGCTGTTCAAGGCCGATGTCGACCCGGCCCGCGTCGCCGCCATTATCGTCGAACCCGTGCAGGGCGAGGGCGGTTTCTACGAGGCGCCGCGCGACTTCGTCTCGGCGCTGCGCAAGATCTGCGACCAGCACGGCATCCTGCTCATCGCCGACGAGGTGCAGACTGGCTTTGCCCGCACCGGCAAGATGTTCGCCATGGAGCATCATGACGCTGCCCCCGACCTCACCACCATGGCCAAGAGCCTGGCCGGCGGCTTCCCGCTTTCGGCCGTCACCGGCCGCGCCGAACTGATGGATTCGCCGAACCCCGGCGGTCTCGGCGGTACCTATGCCGGCAATCCGCTCGGCGTCGCCGCCGCCAATGCGGTGCTGGACGTGATCGAGGAAGAGAAGCTGAACGATCGCGCCAATGCACTGGGTTCGCGCCTGAAGCAGCGGCTGGAAGCACTGCGCGACGACGTGCCGGAGATCATCGACATTCGTGGCCCCGGCTTCATGAACGCCGTCGAGTTCAACGACGTGAGGACCAAGATGCCGTCGGCGGAGTTCGCCAACAATGTCCGGCTGAAGGCGCTGGACAAGGGCCTGATCCTGCTCACCTGCGGTGTCTATGGCAACGTCATCCGCTTCCTGGCGCCAATCACCATCCAGGACAATGTGATGACCGAGGCGCTCGACATCCTCGAAAGCTCGATCCGCGCCGCCAGGGCCTGATTTCCTCGCCGGATCGAGGACAGGATTGCTCCCCGGCATCGCGCGCGATGCCGGGGAGATTGCGTTTCAAGAACCGTTTCCGGCTTGCCGGCCGGTTTCAGCGGTCCGAAGCAGCCAGATAGGTGCACAGCAGCCGCACCAGCTCCTGCTTCAGCTCCACCGAGCCCAGCATGCCGCGTCGCGCCGCATTGTGGATCACGCCGTCCATGACATCCGAAAGGATCATGGCCATGACCCGGTTGCTCGCGCCTTCAGCGCTCGCCCGGTAGGCCTCCACCGCCGCGGCGTAGTGGCCGATATACTCCGCCTCGAATGCACTGTGCGGATCGCGGGTCGCGTCGAAACTCGGCGCTTCGTCGAGCAGCACCCGGTGCAGCCCGGGATTGAGGCTGTGCGCCGCAAACATGTCACGCACGAGATCGTCGACGAAACGCTCGACCGATTTTTGGCCCTCGCCCGAGCGCCGCATGATTGCGAGGCAGTCATCGAGATGCCGCCGCCTTATGGCCTCGATCAGCGAAAGCTTGTCCGGAAAATACTGGTACAGCGAACCGACGCTGACGCCGGCCGCCTCGGCAACCTTGTTGGTCGTGAACTCGGCCCAGCCATGTTCGCTCAGAATGCGAGCACCGGCTTCGACGATCGCCTCGACCGTCACCCGTGAGCGTGCCTGCCGTGGCGCCTTGCGCATGACCGCGCGCGATTTGGCAATGCGAGTAGACAAAAACGCGGCTCCCGGCGGAATATGAACACGTTACTCACATTCCACTGCAAGCGAAAGGAACCTCGTCATGAGCGGGTTGCTGCGGACTCTGTTCGGCTATCAGGCCTGGGCGAATGAAGACTTGTTCGACAAGCTCGGTGAACTCGATCCGGAACGGTATCGGACCGAATTGGCGAAAGCGGCGAAACTGATCGACCATTCACATGTCGTGGCCCGCATCTTCGCCGCCCATCTCACCGATGCCCGTCATGGCTATATGTCGGATGCGAGCGAGGAGACGCCGACGCTGCAGGAACTGCGCGCAGCCGTCGCGGCTTCGGACCACTGGTATGTCGATTATGTCGCGGGCGTCTCGCCGGCGTCGCTGGACGAGCGGCTAGCCTTCGTCTTCACCGACGGCGACAAGGGCTGCATGTCGCGCGAAGAGATGCTTGGTCATGTGATCTTGCATGGCGGTTATCACCGCGGTGAGGTCGGACGCATCCTTTCCCAACTTTCCATCACGCCGCCGTGGGACACGCTCGCCGTCCATCTCCATCGTTCCGAGCCGTCGCGCCGGCGGCAGGCCGGGCGACCGGTGCTGGCCGGTGCCGACTGATTATGGATAGCATCGAGACAAGCGAGGCCTTTGGCCCGGCAATGAAGTGACTTAGGCGGCCGGCTCGCTTTGCTGGAAGGCCGCCAGCGCCGCTTTCATCGCGTCGGGGCCGCCTGCCACTTCGTCCGGTGTTGGCGAGAAACCGGCGCCCAGCATCTTGCGGCCGAGCATGTGGTCGCCCGGGCGATTGACCGACTCGATCGCGATCAGCCGGCCATTCGCATAGTGGTAGACGGAGAACTTGTTTTCGGCGGCGTCGCCCAGCACGACGCACTGGTCGGAGCCGCCGGTCAGACCGACCATCTGCAGCTTCATGTCACCGATGTCGGACCAGAACCACGGCACCGCCGCATAGGCATCCGCGTGGCCGAGGATGGTACGCGCAGCGAGCTTGGCCTGGTCGGTGGCGTTCTGCACCGATTCCAGCCGGACGTCGCCGCCGGTCGCCCAATGGCGGTAGTTGGCGACGTCGCCGATGGCCAGCACCTCGGGCACCGAGCTGCGCATATGCTGGTCGATGCGAATACCGTTGCCGGTCACAATACCTGCAGCCTCCGCCAGCTCGACATTGGGCACCACGCCGACGCCGATGATGACGAGCTGCGCCGGCAGCCGTTCGCCGGTCGAAGTGACGGCGGCGGCGACGCGGCCGTTGTCGCCCTCCAGTCTGGAAACCGTCGTCCCGGTCAGGATGCGAACGCCGCCACCGACCAGCCTGTCATGGACATGGCCGGCGATGACCGGGGCGATGGCGCGGCCGAGCACGCGGTCGGCGGCCTCCATCACGGTCACCTTGCGCCCGCCGGCGGCAAGGGTCGCGGCGATCTCCAGCCCGATGAAGCCACCGCCGAGGATGACGACGTCGCTGGCCGAAGCGCTGAGGTCGCGGATGGCGCGCGCATCGTCCAGCGAGCGCAGCGAAACGACGCCGGCAAGGTCGGCGCCGGGCAAGGGCAATGGCCGCGGCCGCGAGCCGGTGGCCAGGATCAGCCGGTCGAAGGGCAGCGCATCACCGCCGGCAATGTCGAGCCGGCGCTGGCTAAGATCGATGCGCTCGACGCGGATGCCGGGGCGGAAATCGATGTTATGGCCGGAAAAGAAGGTGTCGCCGCGCAGCGGCTGCGGCTTGGCCTCGCCGTCCTTGATGAAGGTCTTCGACAGCGGCGGCTTGTGATAAGGCCAGTCCTTCTCGTCGCCGACCAGCACGACCGGGCCTTCGTAGCCCTCCTCGCGCAGGCTGGCCGCGGCCTGCACGCCGGCATGGCCCGCCCCGACAATGACCACTCCATTCTTCATCGCAACCCGCCTTCGCTCCGATCCTATGGCTTGCCGGCAGGTGGCGATTGTCCACTTCCGCCGCAAGAGGCCATGCCGGGGTCGCACCCTGGACAGCGGCTTGTCAATGTGGGCGCCGCCGCGGTCGTCAGGACGTAAACTTGATCGTTCTAGTTTAGAATAATTCTAAACTATTGTTTTGATTGGATTTATTGTCGATTTGCATTGACTTTTGCCAGTTCCGTCGGTTTATGGAGGCTCGCGCGTCGAGCGCATTCCTTTGATGTCTGGGCCTTGAACCCGTTCGATTGGAGGCATTCCGGTGGTTTTTCAGCGCGCGCCGCGCCTTTCGGCGATCTTTCGGTCGGTTTCCTGCGACAGGCGTCGCAGCGTCCGCGCGACCTTCTCACACAGTTTGCATCGTCTGTCGGCTGGGCTTTCCTGCTCGCGCCGGGCGGTTATTCGTTGATAGTCCCGAGGGAGACGATTGAAATGAAGAATACGAAGCTGACGGTGCGCTATGGCGGCAAGCTGGCCGCGGTCGCCGCCACGCTGGCGCTGACCACGGCTATTTTTGCGTTGCCAGCCAAGGCCGAGACCGACCCGAAGGCGGTGCTCAAGACCTATTCCGACATCGCGCTGGCCAAATACGAGGACTCGCTGACCACGGCCAAGACGCTCGATACCGCCGTCGAAGCGCTGATCGCGAAGCCCTCGCAGGAAACGCTGAATGCCGCGCGCGACGCCTGGAAGGCCGCTCGCGTGCCCTATCAGCAGACCGAGGTCTACCGCTTCGGCAACCCGATCGTCGATGCCTGGGAAGGCCGCGTCAATTCCTGGCCGCTGGACGAAGGCCTGATCGACTATGTCGCAGCAAGCTACGGCACGCAGTCGGACACCAACGCGCTCTACACGGCCAATGTCATCGCCAACAAGTCGATCGAGATCAACGGCAAGAAGGTCGATGCTTCCAAGCTGTCGCCCGAGTTCCTGTCCAGCACGCTGCAGGAAGCCGGCGGCATCGAGGCCAACGTCGCCACCGGCTATCATGCCGTCGAATTCCTGCTCTGGGGTCAGGACTTGAATGGCACCGGCCCCGGTGCCGGCAACCGCCCGTTCACTGATTACGACATCAAGAACTGCACCGGTGGAAACTGCGACCGCCGCGCCGAATATCTGAAGTCGGCTTCCGGCCTTATCGTCTCGGATCTGGAAGAGATGGTCGGCAACTGGAAGGAAGGCGGCGCGGCGCGCAAGACCCTCGTCGAAGGCGATCCCAAGGCCGGCGTTTCGGCGATCCTGACCGGAATGGGTTCGCTGTCCTACGGTGAAATGGCCGGGCAGCGCATGAAGCTCGGCCTGTTGCTGCACGATCCGGAAGAAGAACACGACTGCTTCTCGGACAACACCCACAACTCGCATCTCTATGACGCGATCGGTATCCGCGACGCCTATCGGGCGCAGTACAAGCGCCTCGACGGTTCGACCGTCTCCGGCCCGTCGGTCTCCGACATGGTCAAGGCAGCCGACCCGGCGCTCGACAAGGAACTCGCCGGCAAGCTCGACACCAGTGTCGCCAAGATGGAAGCCATCAAGGCGCGCGCCGAGGCAGGCGAGGCCTACGACCAGCAGATCGGCGAAGGCAACACCGAAGGCAACGCCACCGTGCAAGCGGCGATCGACGCGCTGGTCGACCAGACCAAGTCGATCGAACGCGTGGTGGCGACGTTGAAGCTCGATGCCATCGCCTTCGAAGGCTCCGCCAGCCTCGATTCGCCCGACAAGGTGTTCAAGTAGGAAGACGGCGCCCGCCGTCGCGGACGCCAAACAAAACCCAGAAAGCCACGCGGCGCCGGAGGGCGCAGCCAGCCATCCAGAACCGGACATGTTGATCTGTCACTGCAACATAATCACCGAGAAGGAGATCGAGCAGGCCATCATCGAGCTGCTGGATCAGGACCCGTGGCAACTCATTGTCCCGGCCAAGGTCTATCATTCCATGCGCATGCGCGGTCGCTGTTGCGGCTGCTTCCCAAATGTGGTGGAAACGATCATTCGGGTAACCGAAAACTACCACGCTCGTTCGGAGGCGGGCGGCGTGGACATCGTTTCACATCTGGATCGCGTCAGAGATCTGCGCGTCCAATACGGGAGCAGAACCCATGAAAGGCGAAAAACAGGTCATCGAGCGGCTTAACGAGGCTCTTTTCCTCGAGCTCGGCGCCGTCAACCAGTACTGGGTCCATTATCGCCTGCTGGAGGACTGGGGCTACACCAAGCTCGCCAAGAAGGAGCGGGCGGAATCGATCGAGGAAATGCAACATGCCGACCGCCTGGTTGCGCGCATCATCTTCCTGGAGGGACATCCAAACCTTCAGTCGGTGGCGCCGCTGCGCATCGGCCAGAACGTCAAGGAAGTGCTGGAATCGGACCTTGCCGGTGAGTATGACGCCCGCGCTTCCTACAAGCAGTCGCGCGAGATCTGCTCCGAGGCCGGCGACTATGTCAGCATGAAGCTGTTCGAGGAACTGCTGGCCGACGAGGAAGGTCATATCGACTTCCTCGAAACCCAGCTCGACCTGCTCGCCTCGATCGGTGAAGAGAAATACGGCCTGCTCAACGCAGACGCGGCCAACGAAGCGGAATAGGACATGCGCATATGCGGCGCACCATAGATTTGTTGCGCCGCGTGCGTTTCCTGCTCGCCTCCTCCGCCGCTGTCGCGGCGGGGCATGGCTGTCGCCTCGGCGGCAGGATCGCCGCGCCGGCGGTTCTCGGCGCGGTTGTTTTTCTTACCCTGCCGGCCGCTGCCGGCTCGCCGGAAACGCCGGACCTTCCCACCAGCCGCGCCGACCTGACGGCTGCCGACCGCGCGCGCGTCGAGGCCATCACCAAACCCACCACCGACTTTTCCAAGCCGGAAGCGTTCGAGCTGATGCAGGGCGGCGCCGGCACCACGAAGAAACGCGTCACCGCCGATTCCTTCTCGCAATCTTCGGCCAACCTCACCTTCGAGGAAGAGGGCACCTTCAAGATCGGCAATGGCTTCTTCACCAAGGTCTGGGTGTCGTCGCCGTCTTCAACCCAGGCATCCGATGGGCTCGGGCCGCTGTTCAACGAACGCGCCTGCCAGAACTGCCATCTCAAAGACGGTCGTGGTCATCCGCCGATGGGCGACGAGGGCACGACGTCGATGTTCCTGCGCCTGGCGCGCGAGGCCGGCACCGACGAGGAAAAGGCGCTGCGCGCCGACCGCAAGGTGCTGAACTTCCCCGACCCGGTCTATGGCAAGCAATTGCAGGAACTCGCCGTCCCGGGTCTCGTCGGCGAAGGCCGCATGCGTGTCACCTATACCGAACAGCCGGTCACGCTCGGCGACGGCACGGTGGTGTCGCTGCGCAAGCCGAGCTACGCGGTAGACAGTCTCGGCTACGGTCCCATGGACCCGCACACGACGTTGTCGCCGCGCATGACGCCGGCGATGATAGGCCTTGGCCTGGTCGAGCAGATCCATCCCGCCGACATCCTCGCCAATGCCGATCCCGACGACCGCAACGGCGACGGCATAGCCGGCCGCCCGAACATCGTGCGCGACGAGTTGAGCGGCAAGCTGGCGCTCGGCCGTTTCGGCTGGAAGGCGCAGACGCCGTCGATCCGCCAGCAATCGGCGGACGCGTTTGCCGGCGACATCGGCATTTCGACGCCGGAAGTGCCGCAGCATTGGGGCGATTGCACTCCGGCGCAAAAGGCCTGCCTGGCCATGCCGAACGGCGTGCAGGAGCGGCTGGGCCCGGTCGAGGCACCGGATCCCATTATGGACCTCGTCACCTTCTATTCGCAGAACCTCGCGGTTCCGGCGCGCCGCGACGTCGCCGCGCCCGAGGTGTTGGCCGGCAAGAAGGCCTTCTACGACATGGGTTGCGCCTCCTGCCACACGCCGAAATTCGTCACCCGGCGCGACGCGCCGAACAAGGCGCAGTCTTTCCAGCTCATCTGGCCTTACTCTGATTTCCTGCTGCACGACATGGGCGAGGGCCTGGCCGATGGCCAGGCCGTAGGCGATGCCAGCGGTAGCGATTGGCGCACGCCGCCATTGTGGGGCATCGGGCTCGCCCAGCGCGTCAACGGCTACACCTTCTTCCTGCATGACGGCCGCGCCCGCAATCTGGCCGAGGCCATCCTGTGGCATGGCGGCGAAGGCAAGAAGGCGCGCGACCGCTTTGCCGTGGCGGGTGTCGACGAGCGCACCGCGCTAATCAAATTCCTGGAGTCGCTATGATGCTGAAGCGCCTTGCCGTTGCCCTTGTCCTGCCGCTGGCGCTGGTCGGCGTAAAACCGGCCGCCGCGGCGGTGCAGGCCGCCGACGTCATCAACCGCGCCGTCGATGGTTTCGTGCGCCCGGCCTACGCCTCGCTGGCAGAACACACCGCCGCCGCCACCAAGGCGATGAAGGCGCTGTGCGCGGCGCCTTCGCAGCAAGGGCTCGATGCGGCCCGCGCCGAATTCGCCGGTGTCGTCGGCGCCTGGTCGACGGTGGAAATCATCCGCTTCGGTCCGATCGCCGAGAACAACCGGCTGGAACGCATGTTGTATTGGCCCGACCGCAAGGGACTTGGCCTGAAGCAGGTGCAGGCGGCGATCGCATCCAAGGATGCCACGCTTGCCGACCCGGTGGCGATCGCCGGCAAGAGCGTCGCTATGCAGGGGTTGGGTGCATTGGAGTTCGTGCTCCATGGCACCGACGCCGAGAAGCTGGCCGGCAAGGACGGCGCCTCTCGTTGCGCCTTCGGCGCGGCCGTCGCCGGCAACATCGAGACGATCGCGGCCGATGTCAGCGCCGCCTGGGCAAAGCCCGACGGCTTCGCCGCGCAATGGGCTAACACCGGGCCGAACAACCCGCTCTACCGTGATGGCGGCGAGGCGGTGACCGAATTGCTGGGTGTCTTCATCAACGGGCTGGAATTGCTGCGCGACCAGCGCCTCAAGGGATTTTACGGCGACACGCCAGATGCCGACAAGCCGAAGCAGGCGATCTTCTGGCGCTCCGAGCTGACCGGGGCCTCGCTGGCCGCCAATCTCGACGGCATGGATCGGCTGTTCGAGGCCTCGAAGCTCGGCGATGCGCTGCCGCAGGACACGCGCTGGATCGCCGAGTCGATCCATATCCAGTTGCGCAACGCCGTTGGCGAGGCGAAAGAGGTCAAGGGGCCGATCGCCGAGGTGCTGGCCGATCCCAAACGACGCGCGCTTCTGGAACGCTTCGCGTTGATCACCAGCAGCCTGACCAACCTTTTCGGCACCCGGCTGACCGCCGAGTTCGGCCTGACCGCCGGTTTTTCCTCGCTGGACGGGGACTGAGCGGCCGCCATGCGCACGCCGCTCATCGACCGCCGCGACTTCCTGAGGGCTGCCGGCGCCGGCTTCGCTGCAGTCATGGCCCCGAAGGCCTGGGCAGCGACGCTGGAGACCGATGCCGTCTTCGCCACGGCTTTCGTCAAGCGCGACGGTTCCTTCGGCGCGGCGGTGCTTTCGGAAGCCGGCAAGGTTCTGCATTCAGTGGCGCTGCCAGAGCGCGGCCATGACGTCACCTTCGATCCGGTCTCCGGCCGCTCCGTGGTGTTTGCCCGCCAGCCGGGCACCTTCGCCATGGTGTTCGACCACAAGGGCCGCAACGAGCCGCTGACGATTGCCAGTGTGACCGGCCGGCATTTCTTCGGCCATGGCGTCTTTTCGGCCGATGGCGCGTTGCTTTATGCCACCGAGAACGACTTCGACAATGCCGCCGGCGTTGTCGGCGTCTACGACGCCAAAGGCGGGTTCAAGCGCGTCGGCGAATTCCCGACCTATGGCGTCGGTCCGCACGAGTTGCTGCTGCTCGGCGACGGGCGCACCATCGCGGTCGCCAATGGCGGCATCGAAACGCATCCCGATTTCGGCCGCTCGGAGCTCAACATCGCCACGATGAAGCCGTCCTTCGTGCTGGTCGACCGTGTCACCGGTGACTTGATCGAGAAGCACGAATTGCCGCCGGCCCTGCACCAGCTTTCCATCCGCCACATGGACATCGATGCCGGGGGCACGATCTGGTTCGGCTGCCAGCACCGCGGCCCGGCGACGGAACAACCGCTGCTGGTTGGCCGCGCCGAGCGCGGCAAGGAACTGGCGCTGCTCGACATGCCGAAGGAGGTGTTGACCGGCTTCCGCAACTATATCGGCTCGGTGGCCGCCAATCCCGTCACCGGCACGGTGGCGGTGTCGTCACCGCAGGGCAATTCCTACGTTGTCATCGAGGCGGCGAGCGGCAAGGTGACCAAGACCAGCAACCTGACCGAGGTCTGCGGCCTGGCACCCGACCATGCCGGCTTCCTCGCCACCACCGGCGCCGGCGCCATCGTCAAGCCGGACGGCGAAACCGTCAGCGAGCCGGACTATGTCTGGGACAATCACATGCTCAGGATTGTTGGTTAGGCAGTCGGGAATAGGCAGTCGGCAGTCGTGGAACGACGACGCTATGGCGGGTATTCCGATCATCAGTTGCTGTCGCTGAATACGAGAGAACAGTTTCGACTGCCGACTGCCTCACTTCCCCACCAGCCACTCATGCTCGACAGCATTGTGGAACTTCCAGGTCCGTTTCGGCCCGGCCATCACGTTGAGATAATAGAGATCGTAGCCATGGCAGGCGGCGCAGGGGTGATAGCCCTTGGGCACCAGCACCACGTCGCCGTCCTCCACGGCCATCGCCTCGTCGAGCGCCCGCACGCCTTTGTCGTCGGCGTCCGTGTAGACGCGCTGGAAAGCAAAACCCTGGGGCGGGTTGAGCCGGTGGTAATAGGTCTCTTCCAGATAGGATTCCGCCGGCAGATTGTCCTGGTCGTGTTTGTGCGGCGGGTAGCTCGACGTGTGTCCGCCGGGTGTGATCACCTCGACCACCAGCAGCGAATCCGCCGGCTGGCCTTCCGGCAGGATGTTGGTGACGTAGCGGGTGTTGGTGCCCTTGCCGCGCACCTCCTGGCCGAGCTCGTCGGGGTTGATCACCCGCGCCGGCAAGCCGCCGCCGAGACCCGGCGCCGTGCACACTGCGAGCTCCAGTTCGGTTTCCGCCGTCACCGACCAGTTCGAGCCCTGCGGCACGTAGACCGACCACGGCTTGCCCTCGAAGGGCGACATGCGCTGGCCGAGCAGGCCGAGATCGTCGCCGCCCGCCGTCGCCTTGCCCTTGCCGGTTACGAGCACAAGGCAGGCCTCGCGGTCGCCGGTGGCGCCCGACGCGCTCTGTCCCGGTGCCAGCCGGTGCAGGTCGAAGCCGACATAGGTCCAGCCGGCCGTCTCAGGCGTGACGTGGGCAACGCGGCCGTGGCCTTTCTTGGCCTTCACCAGAAGCTTGGACATGGTCGTCTCCTCACTCAGTCCTTGTCGTCGCCGGGTGGCGGTGCGGGCTCGTCCACCGGCTTGTAGTTAATCAGGAAGGTCCAAACGCCATAGGCGGTCATGCCGGCGGCGAGCGTGGCCCAGAACGGCGTGCCGGCGGCGAACTCGATGGCCGCCCAGATGGCACAGACGGCGATCACGACAAGGCGTCGCCAGAGCGGCCGGAAGAAGGGATGCTGGTTGTCTTTGATCATCGCGGCTCCCGCTTGACCCGCACTTTACGCGCCGGGCTTCCTTCCAGTCTCTATAGCAGGCGAACCGGGCCGGGCCAGCGTCACGACCGTGGCCATGCGGCTGGGCGCGTCGCCAGCTTCAGGCTACCGGAAAACCTTGCGTCTCGACCGTATAGCCGGCTGCCGTCATCACCCGCATCAATTCCTTGTGGCCGACCTGCGCCATCTTCAGCGGCGGGTTCTTCTTCGGGTCCTGTTCAGCCTCGACGACGAACCAACCCTCATATCCATGGTCGGCGAACTTCTGCACGATCGCGCCGAAATCCAGCGACCCGTCGCCAGGCACGGTGAAGGCACCGAGCGCCACCGCATCGAGGAAGGACTGCTTCGTCCAGTCGAGCCCCTTGATGACATCCATGCGCACATCCTTCACATGCACATGGCTGATGCGCTTGTGGTGCCTGTCGATGGCGCGCAGCACATCGCCGCCGGCGAAAGCCAGATGGCCGGCGTCGAGCAGCAGCGGAATGCCTTCGCCCGAATGGTTCATGAAGGCATCGAGCTCATGCTCGAACTGCACCACCGCCGCCATGTGATGATGGTAGGCGAGCGGCATGCCCTGGCCGGCGCACCATTCGCCGAATTCGGTCAGCTTGCGGGCATAGGCCTTCATCTCGTCGCCGGAAAGCACGGCCTTGGTTGCAAGCGGCTTGGAGCGGTCGCCCTGGATCGAGCGGCCGACCTCGCCATAGACGATGCAGGGCGCGTCGACCGCCTTGAACAGGTCGATCATCGGCTGGATGCGGCGCTTGTTGGCGGCAAGGTCTTCGTTGACCAGCGTGCCGGAGAACCAGCCGCCGCACAGCGTCACGTCGGCCGCCTTCAGGATCGGCAGCATTTCCTGCGGCGTGGTCGGGAAGCGACGGCCCTGCTCCATGCCGGTGAAACCGGCTGAACGCGACTGGCGCAGGCATTCCTCCAGCGAAACGTCGTCGCTCAGTTCGGCAAGGTCGTCGTTCCACCATGCGATGGGGGACATGCCCAGTTTGGCTTTCACGTCGTCGGTCTCCAGGTCTCGAATTCGTATTGCGGCCTCAGTCGCCGACACGCTGCAGCTTGAGCTTTTCCTCATAGCTTTTGCGGGCGGCGTTGACTTCCTTGCGCGTGCTGACTTCCGGCACCGCGACATCCCACCAGTGGCCGCCGGCCTCGGTGGAAATGAGCGGGTCGGTGTCGATCACGATGACCGTGGTGCGGCTGTTTTTCTTCGCCTTCTCAAGCGCGTTCTCCAGATCGGCAATCGAGGAGACCTTCTCGGCGATTGCGCCGAGGCTGGTGGCATGGGCGGCGAAGTCGATGTCCGGCAGCGTCTCGTGGCGCGAGTCTTTCAGCAGATTGTTGAAGTTGGCGCCGCCGGTCGCCATCTGCAGCCGGTTGATGCAGCCATAGCCGCGGTTGTCGAGCAAAACGATGGTGAGCTTGAGCCCGAGCATCACCGAGGTGGCAATCTCGGAATTGAGCATCAGATACGAGCCGTCGCCCAGCATGACGACGACTTCCTGTTCGGGCCGCGCCATCTTGGCGCCGAGTGCACCGGCGATCTCGTAGCCCATGGTCGAGAAGCCGTATTCGGCATGATAGGAGCCCGGCGCGCCGGCCTGCCACAATTTGTGCAGTTCGCCCGGCAGGCCTCCGGCCGCATGCAGCACGGTGACGCTGGAGCCCATGGCGCGCTGCACAGCGCCAATCACCTGCGCGTCCGAAGGGTAGGCTGCATTGGTGGGTGCGGTCGCCCTGGCGGCCTCGGCCTGCCAGGCCTTCTTGCCGGCTGCGGCATTGGCCGTCCAGTCGGCCGGCGCTTTCCAGCCTTGCAGTCCGGCCGCCAGTTCGGCCAGCCCTTCGGCGGCATCGGCCACCAGCGGCAGTGCATGGTGCTTGCCAGCGTCGAAAGGCTGGACGTTGAGGCCGATGATGGTCTTGGACGAATTCTGGAACAGCGCCCAGGAGCCGGTGGTGAAATCCTGCAGCCGGGTGCCGACCGCCAACACCACGTCGGCCTCCTCGGCCAGCCGGTTGGCGGCCGAAGTACCGGTGACGCCGACGGCCGCCATGTTGAGCGGATGGGTGTCGGCGAGCGACGACTTGCCGCCCTGCGTTTCGCAGGCCGGGATGCCCGCCGCTTCGACAAGCATGGCCAGTTCGCCGGAGGCGCCTGAATAGAGCACGCCGCCGCCGGCGACCACCAGCGGCTTCCGGGCAGCTTTCAGCGCCTTGACCGCCGCCGCCAGTTCGGCGCGGTCCGGTCGCGGCCTGCGCAGATGCCAGACGCGCTCGGCGAAGAAGTTTTCGGGATAGTCATAGGCTTCGGCCTGCACGTCCTGGCACAGCGCCAGCGTCACCGGTCCGCACTCGGCCGGATCGGTCAGCACCTGCATGGCGCGGGCCAGCGCCGGAATGATCTGCTCGGGCCGGGTGATGCGGTCGAAATAGCGCGAGACCGGGCGGAAGCAGTCATTGACCGAAACCGTGCCGTCGGAAAAGTCCTCGGCCTGCTGCAGCACCGGGTCGGGCACGCGGTTGGCGAAGACGTCGCCGGGCAAAAGCAATACGGGCAGCCGGTTGACATGGGCGAGTGCCGCAGCCGTCACCATATTGACGGCACCGGGCCCGATCGAGCTGGTTGCGGCCATAAAGCGACGGCGGAAGTTCGCCTTGGCGTAGGCGATCGCCGCATGCGTCATCGCCTGTTCGTTGTGGGCGCGAAAGGTCGGCAGATCGTCGCGATGCTGGTAGAGCGCCTCGCCGATACCGGCGACATTGCCGTGCCCGAAGATCGCCCACACCCCGCCGAAGATCGGCAGTTTTTCGCCATCGATCACGGTCATCTGGGCGGCGAGGAAGCGGGTCAACGCCTGCGCCATCGTCAGGCGAACGGTCTTGCTCATGTCGTCTCTCCTCCCGGCCTTCTATGCTGCCTTGCGGCCGCGCGCGGCAAGCCACGCCGTGGTCAGTTCCTCGAAACGCCCGGCCATGTCGTCGACAGCCTGCGCGTCGTTCATCTTGCCGGCCAGCCATTGCTCGGCGGCATGCATGAAGATGGTGCGGCCGACGGCGAAACCCTTGACGATCTGGGCATTGGCGGTAGCAGCGAAGGCTGCCTCCAGTTCGGGGAGCGGCGCCTCCAGACCGAGCAGCACGACGCCGCGGCAGAACGGGTCGTTGCCGACGATGGTCTCCTCGATCCGGGCCCAGGCGCCGGCCGAAGCCTGCGGCTCCAGCTTCCACCAGTCAGGCTTGATGCCGAGTGTATAGAGCTCCTGCAGCGCGCGCGGAATGGTGGTGTCGTCGACCTTGCCGTGCTTGCCGGCGATGATCTCGACCAGCAATTCCCTGCCGACCTTCCGCGCGGCCTCGAACAGGGTGCGAAGCTTCTCCTGCTGTTCCTTCTTCAGCGCTTCCGGGTCGTCCGGATGATAGAAGCACAGGCACTTGATGCAGTGGTCGACGGGCCAGTCGACCAGCTGCGAGCCGATGTCCTGGCTGAACTCGAAACGCAGTGGTCGCGAGCCTGGCAGCTCGACCGGGCGGCCGAGCCAGGCGAAGGGGTGGTGGGCGAATTCGAACATCGCCTCGCGGCCGTGTTTTTCGTCGATCAGCATGCCGTAGCCGTCGCGCCCGGCGGCCACCTGTGCCGCGGCCTTCACCGCCAGCACCTTGAAGGCGTTGATGCGCGCAGGATCCGCGCCGGTCTTGGCGGCGATGTCTTCCAGCTGCACGCGGTGGTCGCAGGCGAGTGCCATCAAAAGCGGGATGTCGCGTCGCCGGGTGGTTGCCCAGTGCACATGGTTCAGCGCTTCGTCCTTGCGCAGCGCCAGATGTTTCGAGCCGTTCTTCAGGAAGAATTGCAGCTCGGTAAAGGTCGGATATTCCGGCGCGCACAACAGGCGCGACACTGCGAAGGCGCCGCAGGCGTTGGCCCAGGTCGCGGCGGTGGCGAAGCTTTCGCCGCCCAGCCAGCCGCGCAGGAAACCCGACATGAATGCATCGCCGGCGCCGAGCACGTTGTAGACCTCGATCGGAAAACCGTCGCCGACGACGCCGTCCTCGAGATCGTCGGTGATCTGCCCGTCATAGACGATGCAGCCCTTGGCGCCGCGCTTCAGCACGATGGTGGCCGCCGACAGCTTGCGAATGGTCTTCAGCGCCGTGAGCAGGTCGCTTTCGCCGGAGGCGATCAACACTTCCTCCTCGGTGCCGACAATCAGGTCGCAATCGGGCAGCACGAGCTTCAATTGCGCCGAGACACGATCGGATTTGACATAACGACCGAAACCCTCGGCGTGGCCGGCCAGGCCCCACAGGTTCGGCCGGTAATCGATGTCGAACACCACCTTGCCGCCATGGGCCTTGGCGATGCGGATCGCCTTGCGCTGGGCGGCGTCGCTGTTCGGCCGCGAGAAATGCGTGCCGGTGACGACGATGGCGCGCGCCGAGGCCACGAAAGCTTCATCGACGTCGTCTTCCGCCAGCGCCATGTCGGCGCAGTCGGAACGATAGAAGATCATCGGCGAGACACCCTCGTCCTCGACCGAAAGCAGCACCAGCGCGGTTAGCCGTTCAGCGTCGGTGTGGACGCCCGCGACATCGACCTTCTCGCGCTGCAGCTGTTCGCGGATGAAGCGGCCCATCTGCTCGTCGCCGACACGCGTCAACAGCGCCGACTTCAAGCCGAGCCGCGCCGTACCGACGGCGATGTTGGCGGGGCAGCCACCGACCGACTTGGCGAAGGAGGCGATGTCTTCCAGCCTGGAACCGATCTGCTGGCCGTAGAGGTCCACCGAAGCGCGGCCGATGGTGATGACGTCCAGCGCCTTGCCGGCACCGCGGGGGCTCGCCATGCTTTTCTCCCTCACACGAAAGGCTGTCGGCGCGCAAAGGCGCCATCATTGTCCCTAATATGAAATGTTAATTCCATTCCATAGTCAATATGGAATACGCATTCCCATTCTGATTTTGCAGCCTGCGTCAGCTGCGCCGTTCGGCGACGGCGACCGCCAATGTCATGGCCAGCGCCATGGTGGCCGAGAGCGAGCGGAAGCCCGCGCAGTCAGCTTCCGCCACTTCGAACCAGACCTTGGCGGACTGGGCAAGCGGCGAAAAGGCGCTGTCGGTGATGGCCACCACAGGCACGCCCTGCTCGGCCAGTATGCGTGCATGATCGACCGTCGCCGAGGCGTAGGGCGAGAAGCTGATCGCCACCAGCGCATCCTTCGGCGAGGCGAAGGACATGATCTCGGGGTCGAAGCCGGCGGCGGATTCGACCTGCATGTAGCGGATCTTCAGCTTGCCCAGCGCATAGGCCATATAGGAAGTGATCGGATAGGAGCGGCGGCGGGCCAGAAGATAAATGGTCTCGGCTCCGGCGAGGATATCCACGGCGCGGTCGAGCATGCCGTCATCGAACGAGCGCGATACCGCTTCCAGGGAGCGGGTGGCGGATTCCACGAAGCCGTCGAAGATGGCGCGGTTCTGGGTGGCACCGCCGCCGCGCAGCGCCTTCAGCCGGTCCTCATACGACACCGTCCGTTCTCGCATCCGCTCTCGGAACACCGATTGCAGGCTGGTGAAGCCGTCGAAGCCGAGGAACTGGGCGAAGCGGATCAGCGTCGAGGGCTGCACGCCGGCAGAGGCCGCGATGCTCGCCGCCGTGCCGAAGGCAATCTCGTCGGGGTTGTCGAGCGCGTAGGCGGCGATCTGGGCGATGCGCTTGGGTAGCGCCGAGCGCTTCTCAAGAACGAGGTTGCGAAGCGATTCGTAGTCTTGCGGCAGGCGAGGGTTCATGGTGCCGAGAATCCCCTGTTCCGTCCCTGATCGCAAGAGCATAGCGCTCCCGTTGTGAATTGCCACAAGAAATGGATCATACATTCCATTTTTGAATTAAATGGACTAATAGGTTCACATCATCATCGTCTGGGAGGAAATCGCATGGTTGGCGTCGGTTTGATCGGAACCGGTTTCATGGGCAAGTGTCACGCCATGGCCTGGACATCCGTGCGCACCGTGTTTGGAGATGTCGGGCCGGTGCGGCTGGTCCATCTTGCCGAAACTAGCGCCGAGCTGGCGAAGCAGCGCGCCGACGAATTCAGTTTCGACAAGGGGTCGGGCGATTGGCGTGCGGTGATCGAGGACCCTTCTGTCGACGTCGTCTCCATCACAACGCCGAACCAGTTCCATCCCGAGATGGCAATCGCCGCACTCGAAGCCGGCAAGCATATCTGGTGCGAGAAGCCGATGGCGCCGGCTTTCGCTGAGGCCGAGGCGATGCTGGCGGCGGCCCGCCGCTCCGGCAAGGCAGCAGTGCTTGGCTACAACTACATCCAGAGCCCGGCGATCCGGCACATCGCGACGCTGCTGGGCGAAGGCGTCATCGGCAAGGTCAACCATCTGCGCGTCGAGATGGACGAAGACTTCATGGCCGACCCGGAAGCGCCGTTCAACTGGAAGCATGCGGCGACGTCCGGCTACGGCGCGCTCGACGACTTCGCCGTGCATCCGCTGTCGCTGGTCAAGGCGCTGTTCGGCCGCGTCGCCAGCGTCATGTGCGACATGTCTAGACCTTATGCCGACCGTGCCGTGGCCGATGGTGGCCGCCGCCCCGTCGAGACCCATGACATAGCGAGCGTGCTGATCCATCTCGACAACGGCGTCTCGGGCACGCTCCTGGTCAACCGTTCGGCCTGGGGGCGCAAGGGCCGTATCGCCGTGCAGATCTTTGGCTCGAAAGGTTCGATCCTGTTCGACCAGGAACGATTCAACGAATTCCAACTCTACGTCACCTCCGACCGGCCGACCGAGCAGGGCTACCGCACCATCCTGGCCGCGCCCGTGCACAAGCCCTATGACCGCTTCATTCCGGCGCCCGGCCATGGCCTGGGCTTCAACGATCTCAAGACGATCGAGTGTCGCGAACTGATCCGACGCATCGAGGGCAAGCCGGCCAACCTCATCGAATTCGACGAAGGGCTGGAGATCGAGCGCACCGTGCATGCCATGGCACGCTCGTTCGAGGAAAAGCGCTGGGTGAACGTGCGTTAGGGCCGTTCCCATTTGCGGGGAGTGGCAAAACCCGCTCCCCGCATGTGGTTGTCGCCACGGTTACGCCGCTCCCGGGCGCTTGGCGATCATCGCGCGCCGCGTCGCCCGGCGTTGTTCGACCGCCTCGGCCAGACCCTGCAGCACGGTCTCGGTGGTTGCCCAGTCGATGCAACCGTCGGTGATGCTCTGCCCGTAGACGAGCGGCTTGCCGGGCACCACGTCCTGGCGGCCAGCGACCAGATTGCTCTCGATCATGACGCCGATGATGCGTCCGTCGCCCGTCGCAACCTGGTTGGCCACATCGGCCGCGATCTTCGGCTGGTTTTCCGGCTTCTTGTTGCTGTTGGCATGGCTGACATCGATCATCAGCCGCGGCGCAACGCCGATGCGGCCAAGTTCCAGGCAGGCGGCCTCGACGCTCGCCGCGTCGTGGTTGGGGGTTTGCCCGCCGCGCAGGATGACATGGCAGTCCTCATTGCCGGTGGTCGCCGCGATCGCACTGCGCCCGCCTTTCGTCACCGCCATGAAATGGTGCGGCTGCGCAGCCGACTTCACCGCTTCGGCGGCGATGCGCAGATTGCCGTCGGTGCCGTTCTTGAAGCCGACCGGGCAGGACAGACCGGATGCCAGTTCGCGATGGATCTGGCTCTCGGTGGTGCGCGCGCCGATCGCGCCCCAGGAGACGAGGTCGGCGATGTATTGCGGCGTCGTCATGTCGAGGAACTCGGTCGCCGCCGGCAGGCCGAGATTGTTGACCGCGGCCAGTACGTTGCGCGCCAACCTCAGCCCCTTGTCGATGTTGAAGGAACCGTCGAGGTCGGGATCGTTGATCAGGCCCTTCCAGCCGACCGTGGTGCGCGGTTTTTCGAAATAGACACGCATGACGATCTCGAGCCGGTCCGACAGACTGTCGCGCAGCGCCGCCAGACGGCTGGCATAGTCCACCGCGGCCGCGGGGTCGTGGATCGAACAGGGGCCGACCACGACGACCAGTCGGTCGTCGGCACCGGTGAGGGCGGCATGGATGGCGTTACGCGCCGCCGTGACGGTTCGTGTCGCCGTCAGCGTGCGCGGTATCTCCTGCATCACCTGGTCAGGCGTGCTCAGTTCCTTGAGTTCCTTGACCCGAAGGTCGTCTGTGGTGGTCAACACGGCATTCTGCTCCTGGTTGGGGACCTGCCGGCTGAAACAAAAAAGCCGCCAGGTCTGGCGGCTGTTCGGATGTTGATGCTGCAATCTTCAGATCGAGCGCAATCCTCCCGCCGCCAGCGAGCTGCAGTAGCTAAAGTACCAAAACGAGGCGGACAGGTGGATCATGCCGCGCTTTATAGTGAAAGTAGGGGCGCATGTCACGCCCCATAATCGGCTCCAAAAATCGGCCCCAAAAATCGGCAAGCCGTCGCCGACGGTATTTCCAGGTGCGCGGGCAAGCGGGCGTTAAATCCCATCCAGCTATTCAGACGATCGCTTCTCACACCCGCGTGGCGATGAATGCCATGCTGGCGGCGAGTGCCGGCTCCGGATCGGCCAGTGCGTGCACTTCGGCGGCGAAAGGCTCGTAGGAGAACGCGCCGTCATACCCAGCATCAAGCAGCGCCCTTATCTGGCCGACATTGCCGAGCCGGTCGCGGTCGTCGACCAGGATGCGGTGTCCGTCCTGCATCTGCTCGACTTTGAGCGTTGGATCGACGACGCCGGAGATATGGGCGATGCCGGTATAGGCGGGGAAGAACTCGCTTTCGCCGGCAAGGTGATGGTGGAAGGTATCGTGCACAAGTTTGTAGCGCTCGCTGCCGCCGACCGCCTCGATGGCGGCGATGGCGTCGGCCTTGTGGCGCAGCGACGAGGTGACGAAACCCAGCGGCTCAATGAACGCGATCATATTCGCCCGGTCCAGCATCGGCAGGATTTCGCCGAGCGAGCTGCGCAGCGCGTCGTCGCGCTCGCCTTCGGCATAGCGCGGGGCATCGTTGCGCGGGATGAGGCTGATCGATTCCGCGCCGGCTTCGACAGCCTGATCGATCAGCAACTGCACTTTCGCGCGCATCGCCTCGGACCACGCGTTGAACCCATATGCTTCCGACAGACCGAGAAGGCGCAGGCCCCTGGACCGGGCATAGTCACCCACCGTCGCCGGCGCGTCGCCGTCGAAGAAGGCGGCATCGGTCAGCTTTTTGTCCGCCAGGTCGTTGCGCAGTTCAACGCCGACAGCACCGAGGGAGGCTGCGAGATCGAGAAACCGCCGGCAGTCGATCCGAGGCGCTGCCATATGGTTCAACGCGAATTTCAACTGCGTGGCCATGGCGTCGTCCTCAATCGAGCTTGACCTGGACCGCCTTGCCGGTTTTCGCGGATTTGAGCGCCGCATCGGCCAGCCTCAGCGCGGCGAGGCCGTCGGTGCCGGACGGCGAAGCCTTGGCGCCCTTGGTGACGGTGGCGATGAAGGCGGCGATCTCGTTGGCGTAGGCGTCGATGTAGCGGGTCATGAAGAAGTCGTGCAGCGGCGGCCGCGTATAACCCTTCTCGCTGGCCACTTCGATCGACACGGGCCGCTGGTTCTCGGCGGCCACCATGCCCTTCGAGCCGTGCACTTCGATGCGCTGGTCGTAGCCATAGGTGGCACGGCGCGAATTGGAGATGATCGCCTGCCTGCCGGACGCCGTTTCCAGGATGACGCTGACGGAATCGAAGTCTCCGGCCTCGCCGATCTTCTTGTCGACCAGCACGGAAGCGTGCGCCGACACCGCCACTGGCTCCTCGCCGAGCAGGAAGCGCGCCATGTCGAAGTCGTGGATGGTCATGTCGCGGAAGATGCCGCCCGAGCGCTTGATGTAGTCGACCGGCGGCGCACCGGGGTCGCGCGAGGTGATCACCACCTGCTCGACCTTGCCGATGGCGCCGTCGTCGATCGCCTTGCGCACGGCGGCGAAGTGCGGATCGAAGCGGCGGTTGAAGCCGACCATCAGCACGGCCTTGGTCTTGTCGACCACGGCCAGGCACTTCTCGACGCGCTTGGCGTCGAGGTCGACAGGCTTCTCGCAAAAGATCGCCTTGCCGGCTTTGGCGAAACGCTCGATCAGATCGGCATGGGTATCGGTCGGCGTGCAGATGATGACGGCGTCGATGTCGGCGGCCTTCTCGATCGCCTCGATGGAGCGGACTTCCGCGCCATAGGCGGCGGAGATTTCCTTCGCGGCCTTCTCGAAGGCGTCGGCCACCGCCACCAGCTTTGCCTGCGGGTTCGCGGCCACCGCCCGTGCATGCACCTTGCCGATGCGGCCGGCGCCAAGAAGACCAAAACGCACTGTCATGACAACCTCGTCGGTAGGTGCGCCGGAGGTCGTATGCGGCCGCACCAGTTTCGGAACGAAAGAACCAGAAAAGAGAAGTATGAAATATTTATTCCATATTTCGCGACGCAGTCAAGCGGTGTCGCGCGGACGGATGTCAGTGGGCGCGTCACGCGCCAACATACCCGTTCAAGTCTGCCTGACGATACGGCCGATCGCATTCACGACAAGACGCGCGGCGGTGAGCGCCGTGATGCCGTCGACATCGGCGGGCGTGTAGAACTCGACAAGGTCGAAGCCGGCAAGGCGTCCGCGCTGGCTCACCCCCTCGATCAGCCCGATCGCCTGTTGGTAGGTCAGCCCGCCCGGTGCACGGCCGGCGACGCCCGGTGTCACGCTGGGATCGAGCCCATCGCAGTCGAGGGTCACGACCACGCTGGCACCTGCCGGTATGTGCTTGAGGGCGGCTTCTATGCCTTCGGCATGGATCTCCCTGGCCGTGACGAGGTAGGCGCCCCAGCGCCTGGCGGTCTCGACCTCGCGCGGCCTGGCGCTGCCGACGCCCCGGATGCCCGCCTGCACGATGCCGGCGACATGCGGCATCTCGCTCGCCCGGCGCATCGTGCTGGAATAACCTAGGGGTTCGCCAAAACGCTCGTCGCGCCAGTCGATATGGGCGTCGATCTGCAGGATCCAGATCGGGCCATGATCAGCGAAGCCGGCGAAGAAGGGGATGGGCACTGAATCATCGCCCCCGATCATCAGCGGCGTGGCGCCGCTAGCCAGGATGGCGCGCGTCTTGTCTTCGATCAGCTTGCGGTTGCCAGCATTGTCGGCGACGGATGTTGGCAGGTCGCCCGTATCGACGCAGCAGGGTTCATGGCCCGCGAAGAGGGGGCCGCCGAAGTCGAAGTCAAAGCTGTCGAGGAATTGCACGTCGCCCTGGCTGGCGGCACGGATAGCGGCCGCCGCGCCAGCGAAACCCGAAGGGTCGGCGCCGGGATAGGTGCTGCCATGCGGCGCGCCGAACAGCACCATGCGCGGCTGTGCGCCGTCGGGCAGATGCGCGGGAAAATCAAGAAAACCAGGATGCGGAGGCATGACAGGGAGCTTTGTCGCAGAACCCGTTCGGCCGCACAAGCACCGGTCGCGCCAGTGCCCGATCGAAGTGGGCAAGCCAATCAGCGCGATACGAGCCGCCCCGCACCGATGTCGGCGCGGATGCAGTTGAGCTTAGAACAACGCCTTGAGTTCGGCGAGCTTGTCGTTGACCAGCCAGCCGTAGTAATTTTCTTCCGGCAGCTTTTCCGGCTCGCCGGCGGCGCGGCGGCGCTCGTTCTCGACCTTCAGCGCATGAGCACGGGCTTCCGGATTGCCGACATTGTAGAGCGTGGCGGTCACCCCGGGATTCTGCGAAATGTCGAAGCCGGCGATGTTTTTGTAGGCCTGGATCGAGGTCTTCACGATCGCGGCGACGTAAGGCAGCGTCAGGTCCGGGTCCATGATCGTCTTGTAGATCTGGTTCGGGTCGCTGACGTCGAGTTTGGGCAGGCCCGACACCTTGTTGACCATGTCGCTCATCTCAAGCGCGGTCAGCGGGTTGAGTTGGCCGAGGCCAAAGGTCTGGCCGGCATAATAGGGCTGGAAGAAAGTGGCGCCGAAACGGTCGTCGGGGAAACTGGTGCCGCCCACGGTCTTGCCGCGGAAGGCGCTGTTCCATACCCCTTCCCGGCATTCCCACAGCGCGTTGGAACCGCTTTCGCTGGCGCATTTGGCGAATTCCGGCCGCTTGATGAAGTCCGAAATATCCTCGCCCTGATAGGCAAAGGTCAGCCTGCTGGACAGATACGACATCGCCTTGACGTAGTAGGTCTGCAGCCGGTCGTAGGCGCCGACATTGTAGGTGTGCTCGCCCACCAGCGCGCCGACCATGTGCATCGGGTCGATACCGTAGACAGCGGCGACCTTCTTGATCTTGCCGCGCAGCTCGGTGTCGTTCTGCAGCAGGGCGTAGACCTTGCGGTATTTGGCGTCGAAGGACGTGTTGGTCGCCTTGGTGCGCTTGGCCGAGGAGCCTGGGATCGGCGGCTGCTCGGCATTGCGGTTGCCGGCCGGCACCAATGTGGCGGCCGCACCACTTGCCACCGCTGCTACGGTCACTGCCGAAGCGAGGAAAAGAGAGATCAGTTTTTTCATCAGCCGCTGCCCGAAATCAGTCGCCGCGCCATCCAGTCGTGAACCTCCCGGGCCATGCCGGGCGCGGGGTTCAATCTGCTCTAGGAAAAGCCGGATGACGAGTCGAGCCTTTCGTGACCCCTTGCGGCGAAAGGTACCGCCCTGCTTCCATTTGGCCACACTGGCCGCCACAAAAGGCAGCGGGCACCCGGTTGCCGGGTGCCCGCGATAACGCATGTCGATCGGGATCAGAGGATGAAGCGCGACAGGTCGGTGTTCTTCGACAGATCGCCGACATGCTTCTGCACATAGGCGGCGTCGATGGTCACCTTGGCGCCGTTGCGGTCCGGCGCTTCGTAGGAAATGTCGTCCAGCACGCGCTCCATCACCGTCTGCAACCGCCTTGCGCCGATGTTTTCCACCGTCGCGTTGAGATCTACGGCGATACCGGCCAATGAATCGATGGCGTCGTCGGTGAACTCCAGGTCGACGCCTTCCGTCTTCATCAGCGCGATATACTGCTTGATGAGGCTGGCTTCGGTCTCGGTCAGGATGCGGACGAAATCGGCCTTCTCCAGCGCTCTCAATTCGACGCGGATCGGCAGGCGGCCCTGCAGTTCCGGCAACAGGTCGGACGGCTTCGAGACATGGAATGCGCCTGACGCGATGAACAGGATGTGGTCCGTCTTCACCGGTCCGTATTTGGTCGCCACCGTGGTGCCTTCGACCAGCGGCAGAAGATCCCGCTGCACGCCTTCGCGCGAGGGGCCGCCGGAAATGTCGGAACGGGCTGCAATCTTGTCGATCTCGTCGAGGAAGACGATGCCGTCGTTCTCGGCCGCTTCCAGGGCGCGGCGCACCACCTCGTCCTGGTCGAGCAGCTTGTCGGACTCGTCCTGGATCAGGAGGTTGTAGGATTCCTTGACCGTGGTCTTGCGCGTCTTGGTGCGCTTGCCGCCCATGGCCTTCGACAACATGTCGTTGATGTTGAGCACGCCGACGCCACCCGGCATGCCGGGGATATCGAAGCCGGGCATGCCGCCGGTGCCGGTATCGGCCACCTCGACCTCGATCTCCTTGTCGTCGAGTTCGCCGTCGCGCAGCTTTTTCTTGAAGCTGTCGCGCGTGGCGGGCGACGCGGTCTTGCCGACCAGAGCCTCAAGCACGCGCTCCTCGGCGTTGACATGGGCACGCGCCTTCACGTCCTCGCGCATCTTCTCGCGGATCAGCCCGATGCCGACCTCGACCAGGTCGCGCACGATCTGCTCGACATCGCGGCCGACATAGCCGACCTCGGTGAACTTGGTTGCCTCGACCTTGACGAAGGGGGCGCCTGCGAGCTTGGCCAGACGGCGCGAGATCTCGGTCTTGCCGACACCGGTCGGGCCGATCATCAGGATGTTCTTCGGCATCACCTCTTCGCGCATCTGGCCTTCCAGCTGCTGGCGGCGCCAGCGGTTGCGCAGCGCGATCGCTACGGCGCGCTTGGCGTCTTTCTGGCCGATGATGAAACGATCGAGTTCGGAAACGATTTCGCGGGGGGAGAAATTGCTCATGAATATGACACGTCTACGCTTGTTTGATGGGAGGGAGCTTGTTGAGCACGGATGTGGGGAGGGTAGGGCTTACGATCAAGCGCCTGATATGCTGCCAGCCGGCACCGAAGGTGATGATCAGCGCGCCGACGACCAACAGGATCAGGGCAAAGGGCGGTATGCCCGTGCTGTTTGCCGTGGAATTGACGAGGTAGTAGATGCCGAGCGAGCCGAAATAGGCAAGCGTCGGCACCAGCAGCGAGCGCCTGTCGATGGCGAGCGCGACATAGACGAATGCGATGATGAGGATGGCCAGCATGATCGTGGCATTCGCATCGGGTTCGATGCGGCCCATCACGACATCCTGACCCGTGGCCATGATGAAGAGCGGGTGCACCAGCATCGGCGCCGACACGACATGCAGCCAGAACGCGCAATCGGACCAGATCTTGCGCCGCTCTCGGTCGAACACGTCCAGCGCGACCGCCGTGCCGAACACGATCAGGCCGCAGATCAGCGGCATGTAGAGCGCGGCCCGCATCAGTTGCGGCATGTCCTCCAGCCTTGGCGGGGCCACGGCTCCGGTGGTCACGCCGTCGTAAAGCAGCAGCGCGGTCTGCAGGAAAGCGAGCAGCGTCGCCGCGATCGCGAATACACCGGCCAGAATCGGCACCTTGAAGCGCCAGAAATAGACCGCGACCGCCGCCATGACGCCGCCGAGAAAGAGATAGCCGGCGCTGGAGGCCTGCTGGCGCAGAGCCAATAGCTGCCAGATCGATTCCGGTTTCTGGATCGGATAGCGCGCGAGGATTTCCAGCGCGAGCGCGGTGGTGAACGACACGACGAAAAACAGGCTGAGCACCGTCGACGACAGTTTCATGCGGTGCTGGCGCGTCACCACTTCGGCGAGCAGCCAGGAAAACGCCGCGATGAGCACCGCGACCGACAAGCGCTGGCCTGGAAGCAGGGTGTGGAGCACGAAATAGAAACCGGCCGTCAGCAAGACCGTGCCGACGGTGACGAAAAGATCGTTTCCGCCGCCGATCAGCCGCAGATTTTCTTCGTCGGACTCAGCGTCACCTTCGGTGGTGAACGGGTTGCCGCGCTCCAGCGCATAGAGCCGGTCACGCTGCTGTGCCGTGATCACCCCCTCGGTGACCGCGCTGTCGAGTGTTTCCGCGCTGATCACAACAGGCTTCCAGTCATCATGCTCCACCCTGCCAGGCCTTCACCGCCTCCAGCGGATAGACCAGCATCAGCACGTTGAGCGTCAGGTTGTCGCGGATCATGTAACCGGTGCCCAGCTCGAACAGAATGGCGATAGACACAACCAGCCAGACCGGCAGGAAGCGTGCCATCACAAAACCCACCACCATGGCGAGCGTATCCGACACCGAATTGACGATGGAATCGCCGTAATAGTCGAGCGAAATCGTGCCGGCGCGGTAGCGGTCGATGATGATCGGGCTGTTTTCCAGGATCTCCCAGCCGCCCTCGATCAGCAGCGCGAAGGCGAGCCTCGTCCAGATCGATGAACGCGGGAACAGGAACCTGGCCAGCGCATAGAACAGGAAGCCGTGGATGATGTGCGAGGGCGTGTACCAGTCGGTGATGTGCTGGGAGTTCTCCGAGCTCACCACCACGCCGTGCCAGAGCTTGACATAGCCGCAGGTGCAGATCGCGGGGTGACCCTGGAAATGCAACGTCAGCGCCTGGATGGCGATCAGTGCGGCAGCAATTGCCAGACCCGCCGGCCAGGCCAATCGCTGATGAAGCGGCGGCTCTCCGGCGCGCGATGCCGTCATTCGGCATCCATTTCTTCGGGATTGTCGAGCGCCATCAAAAGCGCTTCGCCGGTGGCGGTCTTGAAACGGCGGATCGTCCGGAAACCGACCTTCTCATAGACCCTGATTGCAACCGCATTGGCCGCGTCCGGGTCGAGAATGACGCGTGGCGCCCCTTCCTCGAACAGCATCTCCACGAATTCGCCGATCAGCCGAGTGCCGTGTCCCTTGCCGACGAGTTCAGGCTCGCCGATGAACTGATCGATGCCCAGCGTGCCCGTCGGCTGGTCCTGAAAGGGGTTCTCACCGTCGTCGAGATACGGGTCGTAGCTCTGGATGAAGCCGATAGGCCGCCCGTCGAGCTCGATGATGAAGGGTTCGACCGCGATGCTGTCGATGGTCTCGGCGATGCCCGTCAGCTCCGTCTCCTTGTCGCCCCACCACGCCGCGACATGCGGTTCGGCGAGCCAGCGGGCAAGGAGCGGCATGTCCTTGTCCGTCAGCGGGCGGAATTCGTAGCTGGGGGCCACATCGGATCGTGAACTCATCTGGGAGTTCACGATCTAGGCTGCGTCCAGCGTTTCGACGACGAAATTATGGTTGGTGTAGACGCAGATGTCGGCGGCGATCTGCATGGCCTTGCGGGCGATCTCCTCGGCGTCCTTGTCGGTGTCGATCAGCGCGCGCGCCGCGGCCAGTGCGTAATTGCCGCCCGAGCCGATCGCCATCACACCCTGTTCCGGCTCCAGCACGTCGCCATTGCCGGTCAGCGCCAGCGAAACGTTCTTGTCGGCCACCAGCATCATCGCCTCCAGCCGGCGCAGATAGCGGTCGGTGCGCCAATCCTTGGCGAGCTCGACGCTGGCGCGCATCAGCTGGTCCGGATATTGCTCCAGCTTGGCTTCCAGTCGCTCCAAAAGCGTGAAAGCGTCGGCGGTGGCGCCAGCAAAGCCAGCGATCACATTGCCGCCCTTGCCGATGCGGCGCACCTTGCGTGCATTGCCCTTCATGATGGTCTGGCCGAGGCTCACCTGGCCGTCGCCGGCAATCACCACTTTGCCGCCCTTGCGCACGGTGATGATGGTGGTGGCGTGCATGGAAAGTTCATTCGACATCGATTGCTCCGATCCCGCGCGATCCCTTTCAAGGCGACTGGCGCGTCACGAGTTGAGTTGCGGCATATGTATGAAGCGGCATCCCGTTTGCAAACCCAGACCGGCACTCGACAGGCATATGTTCCGGCGGTTGGTTTTGGCAACTGGCAATCGCCGGATCATGCTGTTAGAACGCACTCGTTTTCCTGAAAAGAGGAAGAGATATGGCGCCCCGTTCAGCCGAAGTCAGCCGCAAGACCAAGGAAACCGACATCGCCGTGTCGGTCCATGTCGACGGGACCGGCAAGTCGGATATTTCGACGGGCGTCGGTTTTTTCGACCATATGCTCGACCAGCTGTCGCGCCACTCGCTGATCGACATGACGGTCAGGGCCAAGGGCGACCTGCATATCGACGACCACCACACGGTCGAGGACACCGGCATCGCCATCGGCCAGGCGCTGGCCAAGGCGCTCGGCGAGCGCCGGGGCATCATGCGTTATGCCTCGATCGACCTCGCCATGGACGAGACGCTCACCCGCGCCGCCATCGACGTTTCGGGGCGGCCGTTCTTGGTCTGGAACGTCGCCTTTTCGGCGCCGAAGATCGGCACATTCGATACCGAACTGGTGCGCGAGTTCTTCCAGGCGCTGTCGCAGCATGCCGGCATCACGCTGCATGTGACCAATCATTACGGCGCCAACAACCATCATATCGCGGAAACCTGCTTCAAGGCGGTGGCGCGTGCCCTGCGGGCGGCGCTGGAAAGCGATCCGCGCCAGCCTGACACGGTTCCTTCCACCAAGGGTTCGCTGAAGGGGTAGCCATGGCCAGCTATGTCGTTCTGGAGCCGCCTTCCGACGGCCTCGGCGCGAGGCCGGAAGGGGCGCGGCTGATCCGCGACGGGTTCTCCTGGTTCGCGTTCATCGTGCCGCCGCTATGGCTGTTGTGGCATCGGCTGTGGTTCGCCGCTGTCGCTGCCATCATTGTGCTCGGCGTGCTCTCGGCGCTTGGCGAAAGCCGAGGACTTGGCCTTACCGGCGCATTGCTGACATTGCTCGTCTCGCTTTATTTCGGACTGGAAGGCCAGGCGCTTCGGATCGCCGGGCTGCGTCGCGCCGGCTGGACGGAATGGGGCATCGTCGAGGCCGAAGACCTGACCGATGCCGAGACGCGTTATGCTTTCGGGCTCGGACGCGACGAGGGTATCGCAGCCGCCACCGAGCCGTTGCCGACGATCGTGCCGGCTGCCAATCCCGCCCGTACGGTGCAGACCGGCATGGCGCTTGGACTTTCTCATCCCGGACGACACTGACATGCGCGTTGCCATCATCGACTACGGCTCGGGCAATCTGCGCTCGGCCACCAAGGCCTTCGAGCGTGCCGCGCGCGAAGCCGGCATAACGGCTGAAATCGAGCTGACGGCCGATGCCGAACGCGTGCGCGGCGCCGACCGCATCGTGCTGCCCGGCGTCGGCGCCTATGCCGACTGCGCCGCCGGCCTGCATGCCGTCGACGGCATGTGGGAAGCCGTGCAGGAGGTCGCCATCGCCAGAGGCCGGCCCTTCCTCGGCATCTGCGTCGGCATGCAGTTGATGTCGGAGCGCGGGCTGGAAAAGACGGTGACGCCGGGCTTCGGCTGGATCGGCGGCGACGTCAAGGAAATCACGCCGTCGGACCCGTCCTTGAAGATCCCGCAAATCGGCTGGAACACCATCGAGCTGAAGCGCGAGCACCCGCTGTTTGCCGGCATACCAACCGGGCAGGACGGGCTGCATGCCTATTTCGTCCATTCCTACCATCTCGATGCCAGCAAAGCCGGCGAAGTGCTGGCAGTGGCCGACTATGGCGGGCCGGTGACGGCGGCGGTGACACGCGACAACATCGCCGGCACGCAGTTCCATCCCGAAAAGAGCCAGGCACTGGGTCTTGCACTCATCGCCAATTTCCTGCGCTGGAAGCCGTGAGGAGAGCGTCGTGACCAAGAAAGGCTACTGGATGGCGATGGTCGATGTTCGCGACCCGGATGTCTACAGGAAGTACATCGAGACCAATGGTATGGCCTTCGCCAAATATGGCGCGAAGTTCCTGGTTCGCGCCGGTCGCAACACCGACCCCGAAGGACCGACCGGCAACCGGCATGTGATCATTGAGTTCGAGACCTACGAGACGGCGCTGGCCTGCTACAATTCGCCGGAATACCAGGAAGCGCTGAAGCATCGGCTGGCCGGGTCGGTCGGCAAAGTCGTCATCGTCGAGGGCGTGTAAGTGATCCTTTTCCCAGCTATCGACCTCAAGGACGGCAAGTGCGTTCGCCTGAAGCTCGGCGATATGGACACCGCTACCGTCTACAATGAAGACCCCGCCGACCAGGCCCGCGCTTTCGAACACCAAGGCTTCGAGTGGCTGCACGTCGTCGACCTGAACGGCGCTTTCAAGGGCCAGAGCGTCAACAGCGCCGCTGTCGGCGCTATCCTCAAGGCAACGAAGAATCCGGTACAGCTTGGCGGCGGCATCCGCACCTTGCCGCAGATCGAGGACTGGCTGGACCGTGGACTGGCTCGCGTCATCCTCGGCACGGTCGCCGTCCGCGATCCCGAACTGGTCAAGGAAGCCTGCCGGGCGTTTCCGGGCAAGGTGGCCGTCGGCATCGACGCGAGGGGGGGCAAGGTGGCTGTGGAAGGCTGGGCGGAGGCCTCAAGCCTCGGCGTCGTCGAACTGGCAAAGAAGTTCGAGGGCGCCGGCGTGGCCGCAATCATCTACACCGACATCGACCGCGACGGCGTTTTGACCGGCATCAACTGGGGCTCGACCATCGATCTTGCCGAAGCGGTGTCGATCCCGGTTATCGCCTCGGGCGGCCTGGCGTCCATCGCCGACATCGTGCGCATGACGATGCCCGACGCCAGCAAGCTCGAAGGTGCCATTTCGGGCCGCGCGCTCTATGATGGCCGCATCGATCCTGCCGAGGCGCTGGCGATCCTCAAGGGCAAGACCAGGGAGGCCAACTGGTGAAGCTGACCATCGTTCTCGCCCCTTACGACAGCGGCCTCTACCATGTCGGCTTCGGTCAGGGCCCGGATGCGCTGATAGCCGGCGGTCTGGTCGAGGCGCTGACTTTGGCCGGTCACGATGTCGAGGTCGAGGATATCGACAAGGTCGGGCCGGAGCCGGGCCGCGAGATCGCCACCGGTTTTGCCGTCTGCAACACAGTGGCTGAAAAAGTTCGTAATGCGCGTGACGAGGGGCGCTTCCCGGTCGTGCTTACCGGAAACTGCCTGACGGCCTGTGGTGCCGTGGCCGGCGAAGACGCGGATTCCATCGTCTGGGCCGACCAGCATGGCGATCTCAACACGCCGGAAACCTCGATCTACGGTTTTCTCGACGGCATGGCGTTCTCGACCGCGCTCGGCCTCTGCTGGAAGCCGATGGCGGCGGCCGTTCCGGGGTTCAAGCCGATCGATCCGTCGCGTTCCGTGCTGATCAATGCGCGCGACCTCGACCCGGATGAAAAGGCGCTGCTTGAGACCCTGCCGGTCATCCGCACCGAATGCGGCGCGGCCGCCTCCGCAGCTGCCAAGCTGAAGGCGACTGGTGCTGCGCGCACGCATTTGCATATCGACCTCGACGTGCACGATCCGAACGAATTGCAGGTCAACCGCTATGCGACCGCCGGCGGGCCCAACCCCGTGCAGTTGCGCAGTGCCGCCTGCATCATGGCCAAGGAGATGTCGGTGGTGGGCATCACCATTTCGGCTTACGATCCGGCCTTCGACGCCAAGGCGGAAGCGCCGCCGCTGGTCGGCCAACTGCTCAACGATCTGCTGGCCACGATGGAAGGCAAATGACCCTCAAAGCCCGTGTCATTCCCTGCCTGGACGTCAAGGACGGCCGCGTCGTCAAGGGCGTGAATTTCGTCGATCTCATTGATGCCGGCGACCCGGTCGAGGCAGCCAAGGCCTATGACGCGGCCGGCGCCGACGAGCTTTGCTTCCTCGACATCACCGCATCTTCCGACAATCGCGAAACCATCTTCGACGTCATTGCTCGCACTGCCGAGCAATGTTTCATGCCGCTCACCGTTGGTGGCGGTGTGCGGCAGGTGGCCGATATCCGCAAGCTTTTGCTGGCCGGCGCCGACAAGGTGTCGATCAACACCGCCGCGGTGAAGAACCCGGCCTTTGTTGCCGAGGCCGCCGACAAGTTCGGCAATCAGTGCATCGTCGTTGCCATCGACGCCAAGAAGGTGTCGGCGCATGGCGAGACTGATCGCTGGGAAATCTTCACCCATGGTGGACGCGAGAAGACCGGCATCGACGCGGTCGAGTTCGCCGCCAAAATGGTCGATCTCGGCGCTGGCGAAATCCTTCTTACCTCGATGGATCGCGACGGCACCAAGGCCGGTTACGATATCGCGCTGACGCGCGCCGTGGCCGATGCCGTGCGCGCGCCGGTGATCGCTTCGGGTGGCGTCGGCAATCTCGATCACATGGTCGCCGGCATTCGCGACGGCCATGCCACGGCGGTGCTGGCCGCCTCGATCTTCCACTTCGGCACCTACACCATTGCCGAGGCCAAGCGGCACATGGCGGCGGCCGGCCTGGCGGTACGACTCGACTCGGACGCCAAAGGGTCCTAAACGGCGATTATGACTGGCTTTTCGCTGTCCGACCTTGAAGCGACCATCCGCGAACGCGCGCGATCCGGCGATCCGGATTCGTGGACGGCGAAGCTTTATGCGCGCGGCATGGACAAGGCGGCGCAGAAGCTCGGCGAGGAGGCGGTCGAAACGGTCATCGCCGCGATCAAGGGCGATCGTCAGGCCCTCGTTTCGGAAAGCGCCGATCTCCTCTATCATTGGCTGGTGGTGCTCGGCTTAGCGGACGTTCCGCTAAGCGAGGTGCTGGCGGAACTCGAACGCCGGACGGGGCGTTCAGGCGTTGCCGAGAAGGCCTCGCGGCAAGAGCGGGGCTGATGCTGGAGGGAGTGGGACACGCGATGGATCAGCTCGCGCCTACCGAAAAATATTCCCCCTACCTTTTCTTTTCGGCCGCCGATTGGGCGAAATTCCGCGCCGACACACCGATGACCCTGGGCGAGGACGAAATCCGCCGCCTGCGTTCGCTGAACGACCCGGTCGATCTGGAGGAGGTGACGCGCATCTATCTTTCGATGTCGCGCCTGCTTTCGGCGCATGTCGAATCCAGCCAGATGCTGTTTCGCCAGCGCCAAGCTTTCTTCAACAAGGAAAGCGTGGTCAAGACGCCCTACATTATTGGCATCGCCGGTTCGGTGGCGGTGGGCAAGTCGACCACGGCACGTGTGCTGAAGGAACTGCTTGCGCGCTGGCCGTCGAGCCCGAAAGTCGACCTGGTGACCACGGACGGCTTTCTGTTGCCCAACGAGGTGCTGCGCCGCGACCGGTTGATGGAACGCAAGGGTTTTCCCGACAGCTATGATGTCGGCGCCCTGCTGCGTTTCCTGTCCTCGATCAAGTCGGGCGAGCGCGACGTGCGCGCGCCGCTCTATTCGCATCTCACCTATGACGTTTTGCCGGGCGCGTATGTCACCATTGATCGGCCCGATATCCTGATCTTCGAAGGCATCAACGTGCTGCAACCCGGCAGGCTGCCGATGGACGGCAAGTTCGTGCCGTTCCTGTCGGATTTCTTCGATTTCTCAATCTATATCGATGCCGACGAGGCGCTGATCCATGAATGGTACATCGCCCGTTTCATGCGATTGCGCGAAACCGCGTTCCGCAATCCGGAATCCTTCTTCCACCGCTATTCGCAACTGTCCGAGCCGGCGGCGCGCGCGATCGCGGAAGGGCTGTGGGCCAACATCAACCTGAAGAACCTGCGCGAGAACATCCTGCCGACGCGCCCCCGCGCCGACCTCATCCTGCGCAAGGGCGCCAACCATCTGGTCGAAGAAGTGGCGCTGCGGAAGTTGTGATCCTGGTCGCCGGCTCGCCGGACTTCGCATCAAGCCAGGAAAAGAAGCGGGAGAACCAGCAGCGAGGAGATCGGCAGGCCGGCTATGTTGAGAACAAGCACGAGCTGCGGCAACATCCATGCAAGGATGATCGGCAGTTCCGCTCTTAGCGGCCCGCTGGCGATCACCCACGGCCGCCGCGCCACGATGAGCGCGCCGCTCAACAATAGGGCCAGATCGTAGTTGTGGATGTAGGGGGTGATCAGAACCGTCGCCAGCAACAGGAGTGCGGCGCGGCGTTCCGGGTCGTGGACACGCCAGATGCGCCACGCGAAAACGAGGCCGACACCGCAGGCGAAGGCGGCGTGGATCGCCAGGGCGAGGACGGAGTTTCCGGTCACGATGCGCAAGCCCATGAATATGGAGGGGATCATGGCCATGAACGGCCCGCTGCCGTTCCGTTCGAGATCGCTCAAGACCGGCAAGGTGTCGCCGAGATAGTCGCGCCATGGCCCCGTGCCGAACATGAGTACCGAAAAGCCCGCGAACAGGACCGTTCCCAGCGCCGTCCAAAGGATCATCCGCCAGCGTCGTTCGACGGCCCACAGCAGGGGGAGCAGGAAACCGCCCTGCGGTTTGATCGTCAGGATTGTGGCGGCCGCCGAAGGAACGGCATCGCGCTTGGTTCGCGCCGACAGCGCCAGCAAGACGAGCCCTGCGACGGCGCTGCCGCTCTGGCCATAATAGAGGTTCACGACCGTGGCCGGCGATGTGAGCAGAACCGCGGTTTCGAGGCGATCGAAGCCGAACCGCCGCGCGCCGACGAACAGCAATATCAGGCCGAACACGGACCAGACGGCAAGGGCCGGGTAGTAGCCGATCAGGCCGAACGGCCAGATCAGAAGCAGGGAATGTGGGGGATAGGCCCACAGACGCAGTCCCAGATCGGCGCCGCCAACGAACGTGGCCTGATAAGCCTTGAAGCCGCTGACGGCGTAGATCTCGTTCGCGTGTCCGGACAGCACCATGCGGGCTGCCGCCCACAGATTGATGAAATCGCCGCCGACGGGCGTGCCGTCGGCATAGAGCAGTCCGCTGATGCCGGTGAGGCTGCTGTATTTGTAGATACAAGCGCCGATGAGATGAGCCACACCCAATATGAGGAGGGCCAGTTTGAGGTTGCGCCCAGTCTTGCCCATGCCCACCACAGCAACGAATCGACCGCCGCAGCATCCTCGAACTGGGTTGAGCCTGTCCAGAGAGAACTGGCGCTGACATCTCGGCTACGGCACTGTCACCCGCCTCAGCGTCAGATTGATCCTGCCGCCATTCTTCAACAGCGCCGAAGTCATGGGATAAATCCTGTCGACGCCGTGGAAGGCCAGGCGGCCTTCGCCGCCAAGCACCACGACGTCGCCGGACTTAAGCCTGAATGAAACGGTCTTGCCGTCGCGCTTGGGTTGGCCGACGCGAAACAGGCAATCGTCGCCGAGCGAGATCGAGACGACGGGCGCGTCGAATTCCTGTTCGTCGCGGTCTTGGTGCAGGCCCATCTTGGCATCCGCCGTGTAGAAATTGACGAGACAGGCCTCCGGCGGGTGCGGATAGCCCGAAACCTCGCGCCACAAGGCAAGCAGGCTTTCCGGGATCGGTGGCCAGGGCATTCCTGTCACCGGATGCGTCGCTTGATAACGATAGCCGCGCTCCTTGTCGGTGACCCAGCCGAGTGTTCCGCAATTGGTCATGCGCACGCTCATCTCCTTGCCGGTGCGCGGCATCGCCGGCACGTAGAGCGGCGCTTCCTGCACCACGGTGCGCACCGCCTCGACCAGTGCCTCCTGGGCGGGTCGCGGCAGGAAGCCGGGCATATGGCGGACGCCTTTGGGCAGGACGAGCATGGTCGGGCTCCGGTTGCTGGTAGCGCTCATAGAATAGCAATGCGTCCGGAAACGAAAAACGGCGACCCGAAAGCCGCCGTCTCGTCGATGATCGCCGAGCGATCCCCTGATCAGGAAAGTTCGGGAATACGCAGAACCTGGCCGGGATAGATCTTGTCGGGATGGGTCAGCATCGGCTTGTTGGCCTCGAAGATCAGCGGGTTCTTGGCGCCATTGCCCTTGCCATATTGCGCCTCGGCGATCTTCCAGAGGTTGTCGCCCTTCTTGACCGTATAGAAGACGGGCGCCTTGGCGGGTGCGGCGCTGGCGGCGTCGGTGCCGACCTTCAACTCGTCGGCCTGCACCTTCGACACACCCAGCGTGTTGCCAACCGCGATCACCGCCTTTTCGAAGATCGACTGGTCCTTGACCTCGCCCTTCAGTACGGCGGTGTCGCCCTTGACCTCGATCTGGACGCCGTCGGTGCCGAGCTTGTGTGAATCCAGCTCCTTTTTCAGGGCGTCGGCTTCAGGCGCTGCTTCCTCGTCGCCGCCGATGCCAAGCTTCTTGCCGACGCCTTTGACGAAATCGAAAATTCCCATTGAGGCCTCTCCTTGCCTGTTTGCGGGAGTGCCAACCTCGCATCCGAAGACGACGATGTGAAGTCACGTTGCGGAACGTGCCTGTTACTCGTCGCCAACCCGGCCGCGCAGCTTCTTGACGGTCGCGCGTCCCGCCTTGCTTTTCAGCCGCCGCTCGATCGCGCCCTTGCTCGGCTTCGTCTTCTTGCGCGGTGGTGGTGGCGGTTCGGCGGCCTTGGCCACCAGTGCCGTCAGCCGGGTCCTAGCGTCGGCGCGGTTCTGTTCCTGCGTGCGGAAACGGCCGGCCTCGATGACGATGACGCCATCCTTGGTCGCGCGCTGGCCAGCCATCCGGATCACCCTGTCGCGCACGCGCTCGGAAAGGCCAGTGGCGCCTGCTGCGTCGAAGCGCAGCTGCACGGCGGTGGCCACCTTGTTGACGTTCTGCCCACCGGGACCCGAGGAGCGGATAAAGCTCTCCTCGAGGTCGTCCGGATGGATGACCGCCTCGCGGCTGATGGTGATTGTATCTTCGTTGCCCATTGACCAGTGATGGCGCGGCGGCGCCAAAAAGAAAAGGCCCGATCGCAATCGGGCCCTGGAGGAGAAATGCGTCGGAATGCTGTTATTCGGCAGCTACCTGAACGCGTGGCGCAGCACCACGCACCGATGCATCGACATGGTCCTCGAACTTGCCGAAATTGTCGATGAACATGCCAACCAGCTTGGCGGCCTGACGGTCATAGGCGGGCTTGTCGGCCCACGTCGAGCGCGGATCGAGGATGGCGCCGTCGACGCCGTCCACGGTCACAGGAACCTCGAAGCCGAAATTCGGGTCGGTGCGGAAGCTGGCCATGTTCAGCGAGCCGTTGAGGGCGGCGGCCAGAAGCGCGCGCGTCGCCTTGATCGGCATGCGGCGACCGGTGCCATAGGCGCCGCCGGTCCAGCCGGTGTTGACGAGCCAGCAGGTGACGCCGTGCCGGGCGATCAGCTCGCGCAGCAGATTGCCGTATTCCGAAGGATGGCGCGGCATGAAGGGTGCGCCGAAGCAGGTCGAGAAGGTCGCTTCCGGCTCGGTCACGCCCTTTTCGGTGCCGGCCACCTTCGCGGTATAGCCGGACAGGAAATGATACATCGCCTGCGCCGGCGTCAGCCGGGCGATCGGCGGCATCACGCCGAAGGCGTCGGCCGTCAGCATGATGATGTTCTTGGGGTGGCTTGCGCGGCCGCTGGCGCTGGCATTGGGAATGAAGTTCAGCGGATAGGCGCAACGCGTGTTCTCGGTGAGCCGCCCGTCGTCGAAATCCGGCACGCGGTTGTCGTCGAGGATCACGTTCTCCAGCACCGTGCCGAAGCGGCGCGTGGTGGCGAAGATTTCAGGCTCCGCTTCGGCCGAGAGCTTGATGGTCTTGGCATAGCAGCCGCCCTCGAAATTGAAGATGCCGTGCGGGCCCCAGCCATGTTCGTCGTCACCGATCAGCGTGCGCGCCGGATCGGCCGACAGCGTGGTCTTGCCGGTTCCGGAGAGACCGAAGAACACGGCGGCGTCGCCGTCGGGCCCTTCATTAGCGGAGCAGTGCATCGGCATCACGCTTTGCTCGGGCAGCAGGTAGTTGAGGGCGGTGAACACCGACTTCTTCATCTCTCCGGCATAGGAGGTGCCACCGATCAGCACGATCATGCGCGTCAGGTCGAGCGCGATCACCGTCTCGGTACGGGTGCCATGGCGGGCTGGGTCGGCGCGGAAGGATGGCAGATCGATGATCGTCATCTTCGGCAGGAAGCGGGCAAGCGCTTCCATTTCCGGACGGATCAGAAGATTGCGGATGAACAGCGAGTGCCAGGCGAACTCGGTCACCACGCGGGTCGGCAGGCAAAGCTCGGCGTCGGCGCCGCCGACCAGGTCCTGCACGTAGAGATCCTTGTCGGCCGCATGCGCCAGGAAGTCAGCGAAGAGCGTCTCGAACTGTGCCGGCGTGATCGCCTTGTTGTTGCCCCACCAGACGCTGTCTTCGGTCTTGGCGTCGCGAACCACGAACTTGTCCTTGGGCGAACGACCGGTGTGTTGGCCGGTCTCGGCCAACAGTGCGCCATGCGCGGTCAGCTTCGCCTCGCCGCGGCGCAGCGCTTCCTCATAGAGCTCGGCGGCACCGAAATTGTACCGCACCATGCCCGTCGTTTTCAGGCCGATGGTGTCGAGCCCGCATGCGGGATTACGCTTGCCGCGTTCCGACATCGATAATTCTCCCTGTTGAATGCCGCCTTGGATGGCTGTCCGCCGAAAGGATGAGTAAAGCCCTGGAAAAAGGCCAAAATCAGAAAAAGCAAACGATATCAAATCATTAATCGATTTAAAAAATTTGAAAGTTGTTTAAATCGTTTAAATATGAAAAAAGCCGGGGTCACGCCCAAAGCATTACGGCGCGGGTGTCGTCCTATCGCGGCGAGAGCACGGCGAAGGGCGCGATTGTGGACATAGGCGCCCAGCCGATGTAGGAGGGCTGGCGGCGTGCCACATTTTGTACCTAATTTGTCCTGCAAAAGCTCGTTCCGACGGAACGAAGGGACGCCCGCCCATGAGGGAGCCGCTTGAAATGGCAACAATCGCCCTGGTCGACGACGACCGCAACATCCTGACATCGGTTTCGATCGCACTGGAATCGGAAGGATATCGGGTCGAGACCTACACCGACGGTGCCTCGGCGCTGGAAGGCCTGGCGGCGCGTCCGCCAAACCTCGCCATCCTCGACATCAAGATGCCGCGCATGGACGGCATGGAGCTTCTGCGCCGGTTGCGCCAGAAGACCGACCTGCCGGTGATCTTCCTGACCTCCAAGGACGACGAGATCGACGAGCTGTTCGGCCTGAAGATGGGTGCCGACGACTTCATCAAGAAGCCGTTCTCGCAGCGTCTGCTGGTCGAGCGCGTGCGCGCCGTCTTGCGCCGCACCAGCGCCCGCGAGGCCGCGGCCAAAGCCCCGACGCAGCAGTCCCGCTCGCTCGAGCGCGGCCAGCTCGTGATGGATCAGGAACGCCACACCTGCACCTGGAAGGGCGAGCCGGTGATATTGACCGTCACCGAGTTCCTCATCCTGCATTCGCTGGCACAGCGGCCGGGCGTGGTGAAAAGCCGTGATGCGCTGATGGATTCGGCTTATGATGAGCAGGTCTATGTCGACGACCGCACCATCGACAGCCACATCAAGCGGTTGCGCAAGAAGTTCAAGGTCGTCGACGACGACTTCGAGATGATCGAGACGCTTTATGGAGTCGGCTACCGATTCCGCGAAGCGTGAGGCTGATCGGGATACGATGGCGGTAGAGGTGGAGCGGAACAGGCCGACAGCGGCCGCGCGGCGGCCGCCGCGCATTCTGCCTGCCATGTTCTCGAAGGTGACGGTGCCGATGCGCCGTTTCCTCGGCCATCACATCTTCTCCAGCCTCACCCGCCGCATTCTCTTCCTCAACCTGGCCGGTCTGGCGGTGCTGGTCACCGGCATCCTCTATCTCAACACTTTCCGCGACGGCCTCATCGACGCGCGTGTCGAGAGCCTGATGACGCAGGGCGAGATCATCGCCGGCGCCATCGCCGCCTCGGCAACCGTCGAGACCGACGCCATCCGCATCGATCCCGAGAAATTGCTGGAATTGCAGGCCGGCGAGAGCATCGGCCCTTCCGCCGACCAACTCGACAATCTTGATTTCCCGATCAATCCCGAGCGCGTGGCGCCGGTGCTGCGACGGCTGATCTCGCCAACGCGCACGCGCGCCCGCATCTACGACCGCGATGCAAACCTTCTGCTCGATTCCAGGCACCTCTATTCCAAGGGCCAGATCCTGCGCTACGACCTGCCGCCGGTCGACGAGGAGGAACCGAGCGTCGCCGAACGGGCGCAGAAGTTCATCTTCGACATTTTCTCCAACCACTCGCTGCCGGTCTACAAGGAACAGCCCGGCGGCAATGGCGGCGCCTTTCCGGAGGTGGTGAAGGCACTGACCGGCAGCCCTTCCACCATCGTCCGGGTGAGCGAAAAGGGTGAGCAGATCGTCTCCGTCGCGGTCCCCATTCAGCGTTTCCGCGCGGTGCTTGGCGTGCTGATGCTGTCCACCGAAGGCGGCGACATCGATAAGATCGTGGCGGCGGAACGCAAGGCGATCCTGCGCGTGTTCGGCGTGGCGGCGCTGGTCACGGCGATCCTGTCGATGCTGCTTGCGTCGACCATCGCCAACCCGCTGCGCCGGCTTTCCGCGGCGGCGGTGCGGGTGCGCCGGTCGATGCGCAACCGCGAGGAAATCCCGGATTTTTCCGAGCGCCAGGACGAGATCGGCAATCTGTCGATTGCCGTGCGTGACATGACCAACGCCCTCTATGCCCGCATCGAGGCGATCGAGAGTTTCGCGGCCGATGTTTCGCACGAACTGAAGAACCCGCTGACCTCGCTGCGCAGCGCCGTCGAAACCTTGCCGCTGGCCAAGAACGAGGTCTCGCGCTCTCGGCTCATGGAGGTCATCCAGCACGATGTGCGGCGGCTCGACCGGCTCATCACCGATATTTCCGACGCTTCGCGGCTCGATGCCGAACTGGCGCGCGACGACGCCGCGCGCGTCGATTTCAAGCAATTCGTCTCCGATCTCGTCAGCATCTCGCGCGAGGCGTCGCACCACAAGAAAGCGGTGGAGCTGGAGCTCAAGGTGGCCAAGCTGCCGCAGGGCGTGAAGGGCTATTATGTGCAGGGCCACGACCTGCGGCTCGGCCAGGTCATCACCAACCTGATCGAGAATGCCCGCTCCTTCGTGCCGGACGAGCACGGCCATATCTCGATGTCGCTGTCGCGTTCCGGCAAGTTCAACATCCTGACCGTGGAAGACAACGGTCCCGGTATCCGCGCCGAGAACATCGAGCGCATCTTCGAGCGCTTCTACACTGACCGTCCGGCCGGCGAAGCCTTCGGCCAGAATTCCGGCCTTGGCCTGTCGATCAGCCGTCAGATCGTCGAGGCGCATGGCGGCACGCTGACCGCCGAGAACATCCTCGGCACCAAGCCCGGCGATATCAAGGGTGCCCGCTTCATCGTCGCGCTGCCGGCCGAAGGGTGAGGCGCCTTGGCCAGGGACCGAACGTGCCGGTAGAGCCTCCGCGCAACATCCACGCCACCGCGCTACTGGCCGGCGACTGCGGTCTGCTGATCACCGGCGCCTCGGGCGCAGGCAAATCGACCCTGGCGCTGGCCCTGATCGGCCACTTCCGTAGCCTCGGCCTGTTTTCGCGCCTGGTCGCGGACGACCAGCTTTTCATTTCCGGCCACGGCGGTCGTCTGGTCTGCCAGGCACCCCCCACTATCGCCGGCCTCGCCGAGGTTGCCGGCATCGGCCCGCAGCCGCTCGCCTTCGAGAAGGAAGCGGTCATCGACCTCTGCGTGCGCCTGGTTGCCGAGGCGGAAATGCAGCGTTTCCAAAAGGATGCGACCATAGAAATAGCCGGCTGCACGATCGCCGCGCTTGACGTTGCGGCACGCAACGTCACCGCAGCGGTGGCGGCCGTCTCGGCGCGGCTGTCGATCGCGTCTTTTCGATGACGTTGCGGCACTTTCATGCTGCAATGCGTCAAAATGGCTCGGAATGGTGCAAATTGGGGCTTGTCAACGCGCCGTGCGTCGACAAGATAGCGCTCCCGCCGCCTGGACAGGCTGGCGAGCATAAAATGCGCCTGTGAAGGGGCCATGACGGGAGCCGCCAAAGAATGATCGGACTCGTGCTCGTGACGCACGGTCGACTGGCCGACGAGTTTCGCCTAGCGGTGGAACACGTCGTGGGACCGCAGGAGAATTTCGAGACCGTTGCCATTGGGGCTGACGACGACATGGAGCAGCGCCGGCGCGATATCGTCGAGGCGGTGCGGCGTGTCGATGGTGGCACGGGCGTCATCCTGCTCACCGACATGTTCGGCGGCACGCCTTCTAATCTCGCCATTTCGGTGATGGAGGCAGGCCGGATCGAGGTGATCGCCGGCATGAACCTGCCGATGCTGATCAAGCTCTCCAGCGTGCGCAAGAGCGACAACATGGTCGCCGCGCTCGACGAAGCCCAGGCCGCCGGCCGCAAATACATCAACGTCGCCAGCCAACTGCTGACCAGCAAATGAGCACCATGTCCACCGAAGTTGGCCACGTCGCCCGTGACATGCGGATCATCAACCAGCGTGGCTTGCATGCTCGCGCCTCGGCAAAGTTCGTGCAGGTCGCCGGCAGCTTCGACGCGTGCGTCCATGTCGAGAAGGACGGCACCAAGGTCGGCGGCACCTCGATCATGGGCCTGATGATGCTGGCCGCCAGCCCCGGCTGCTCGATCCGTGTCACGGCGTCCGGCAAGGAAGCCGCCGAGGTGATCGCCGCACTCGACGATCTCGTCGCCTCGAAGTTCGGCGAGGAAATCTGAGTTTGGTGGCCCATTTGGGCTCTCCAGATCCCCTAGCGCTGTCAACACCAATTGCTGTATTCGACGCCGGCATCGGCAGCTACGCGATCGTCGAGTTGATCCGGCGCCGGCAGCCACGGCGGGATATCCTCTACTTCGCCGATAGGGCTCGTTTCCCCTATGGGGGCAAAGGCAGGGACGAGCTCCTGTCGATCATCCAAGGTACCATCCGCTTTCTATTGGAATACGCGCCGCAGGCGATTGTGGTGGCTTCGAATGCACCGTCGATCATGGTTCTCGATGCATTGAGAGATAGCTGCCCGTTGCCCGTCTACGGCGTAGCGCCTCCGCTCGAGGAGGCTTTGGCACGCAGCCGAAGCGGCCAGGTCGGTATCATGGGCGTCCGCTCACTGATCGAAAGTGCCGAGCTTTCCCGTTTTGTTCGTGAGCGCGCGGTTGATCCCGCCAGTGTGGCGCTCATCAATGCTTCCCCGATGGTCGAACTGGTTGAGAGCGGGGCTTTCCTGTCTGAACCGGAACGAACGCTCCTGGCTGTAACCGAATTTGCAGCCGAAATAGCCGCGCGACATCCTTCAATCGATGTTTTGACCCTTTCCAGCACGCATTTGCCCTGGTTGCGTTCCTTCTTCGAACAGGCACAGCCGACGTGGCTGCTTCTCGACCCGGCGGAGAATGTCGTGGCTGCCTTGCCAGACGCGGCCGAGGGCTCCGGCCGCACCGTCGCGCTCGTCACGGAAGGTGGTGGCTATGACATTGCCGGCTTTCGAAAGATGCTGGACAAGATCGGTGTCGACTTGCCCTTGACGGTCGTTAATCCCGACATCGCCTAGCCTTTGCGATATGCGCAGATAAAGATTTCTTTATATCCCATTGTCGCTTTCGGCGTGATCTGCTAGGCAGGCGCCAACGCCGCGTTCATTTTCCTGCGCCAAACGGCCTGAACGCGTCCGCACGCAAAACCAGATCGGAGCACCACAATGACGGGTAGCAAAGACTATGTGATCGCCGATATTTCGCTTGCCGGCTGGGGCCGCAAGGAAATCGAGATCGCCGAAACGGAAATGCCGGGCCTGATGGCCTGCCGCGAGGAATTCGGCGAGAAGAAGCCGCTGCAGGGCGCTCGCATCACCGGATCGCTGCACATGACCATCCAGACCGCCGTGCTGATCGAGACGCTGAAGGCCCTGGGTGCCGATATCCGCTGGGCTTCCTGCAACATCTTCTCGACCCAGGATCACGCCGCCGCGGCGATTGCCGAGAGCGGCATCCCGGTCTTCGCGGTCAAGGGCGAGTCGCTCGAAGAATACTGGGACTACACCGACAAGATCTTCCAGTGGGCCGACGGCGGCCTCTCCAACATGATCCTCGACGATGGCGGCGACGCCACCATGTACATCCTGATCGGCGCCCGTGCCGAGGCTGGCGAGGACGTGCTGTCCAAGCCGGGTAGCGAGGAAGAAGAAATCCTGTTCGCGCAGATCAAGAAGCGCCTGAAGGCTTCGCCCGGTTTCTTCACCAAACAGCGCGAGGCGATCCGTGGCGTCACCGAGGAAACCACCACCGGCGTCAATCGGCTTTATCAGCTGCAGAAGAAGAGCCTGCTGCCCTTCCCGGCGATCAACGTCAACGACTCGGTCACCAAGTCGAAGTTCGACAACAAGTACGGTTGCAAGGAATCACTGGTCGACGGCATCCGCCGCGGCACCGACGTGATGATGGCCGGCAAGGTCGCCGTCGTTTGCGGCTACGGTGACGTCGGCAAGGGCTCGGCCGCTTCGCTGTCCGGCGCCGGTGCTCGCGTGAAGGTCACCGAGGTCGACCCGATCTGCGCGTTGCAGGCCGCTATGGACGGCTTCGAAGTGGTCACGCTGGAGGATGCGGCGCCGACCGCCGACATCGTCATCACCACCACCGGCAACAAGGACGTCATCACCCTCGACCATATGCGGGCGATGAAGGACATGGTCATCGTCGGCAACATCGGCCACTTCGACAACGAGATCCAGGTCGCTGCCCTGCGCAATCTCAAATGGACCAATGTCAAGCCGCAGGTCGACATGATCTCCTTCCCGGATGGCAAGCGTCTGCTGCTTTTGTCGGAAGGCCGCCTGCTCAACCTCGGCAACGCCACTGGTCATCCGAGCTTCGTCATGTCGGCGTCCTTCACCAACCAGGTGCTGGCGCAGATGGAGCTGTGGACGCAGCCCGGCAAATACGAGAACAAGGTCTACACGCTGCCCAAGCATCTCGACGAGAAGGTGGCCCGGCTGCATCTCGGCAAGCTTGGCGCCAAGCTCACCGACCTCTCCAATGAACAGGCTGCCTATATCGGTGTGACTACCCAGGGTCCGTTCAAGCCGGAACACTACCGTTATTAATCGCAGTTAGTTCTGCTACAATATATTGAAGCCGGGCGATTGACATTTCGCCCGGCTTTATTTTTGCGCAGCCGCTGCCTTCACGCCGATTCTGCGAGGGGGTATGGTGAGGTGATTCGCGAAGCTTCCGGCTTGCGCGCGGCCGCGGCCCGTCCGGCACTCGGCACGAGGCGCGGGTTTCCAGGTAAAGGAGCGTTCTTTGCGTGTCCGTGACAGGGCCGCGCGGCGTTCTGGATTCCGGGCGAGCGACGCGGGATCGGGGGCGGTCTTGCATTCAGGCGGAGAGGACCAGGACATGCCGGGGGAAGACCCGCTCAAGGCGGGACAGGCCGTAGCCGGCGGCCATCAGGATAGGGCGATCGCGGCTCGCCCTTCAGCTTTCCGCCAGCGGCTTTCGCCGCGCGGCCGGTTTGCGCGCCTGCTTTGCGGTACCGCGCTTGTCCTTCCGTTCCATGCGTTGGCCGCTCGCGCCGAAGATGCGCTGGTCAAGGGCACCAGCGTGCCGATCAGCACCATGGAAGTCATCCAGCTTGCTCTCACCGTCGGCGTCGTCGGTGCCGCCTTCGTGTCCGCCATAGCGCTCATCCGCGAGCGCCAGCGCACCGCCGCCGAAAATCTCGACCTGCGCGGGCGCCTCGCCGACGCCAATGCCGCGCTGCAGCGTTCTGAAGCCTTGCTCAACCTGCGCGACCAGCGCGTGGTTGTATGGCCAGCCGAGAACAAGAAACCCGAAATCGTCGGCTCGTTGCCGATGGAGACCGGCGCGCCGGACGACCGCGCCGCCTTCCTAGCCTTCGGCCGCTGGTTGATGCCGCGTTCGGCCGCCGCGCTTGAGAATGCCGTCGCTGCATTGCGCGAAAAGGGCATTGCCTTCGATCTCGTCGCTGAAACGCAAGCCGGCGCTCCGCTCGAAATCCAGGGGCGCAAGGGCGCCGCGCATGGCATCGTCCGCTTCGTGTCCCTGTCCGAGGCGCAGCGCAACCTGGCCCGGCTGAAGCTCGAGCACCAGCGTGTCAGCGCCGAGCACGATACCGTGCTGGGCCTGTTCGATGTGCTGAAGATGCCGCTGTGGATGCGTGGTGCCGACGGTCGCTTGAAATGGGTCAACCGCGCTTACTGGACCGCGGTTGAAGCCGCCGACCGCGACGCCGCACTGCGCGACGGCCGCGAGTTCCTGGGTAGCCAGGCGCGGGACGCTATCGCCAGTGAACACAAGTCGAGGCCGGTGTTCGAGCAAACGCTGTCGACCGTCATCGCTGGCGACCGCCATGTCTTCGCCGTCACCGATTTTGCCGGCACCGATGGCTCGGCCGGCCTTGCCCATGACATCAGCGCCGCCGATGCCATGCGCGAGGAATATGAGCGCACCGTGCGCAGCCATGCCGACACGCTGGATAAGCTCAACACGGCGGTTGCCATCTTCAACGCCGACGAGAAACTGCGCTTCTACAACCAGGCCTTCCAGAAGCTGTGGGGTCTGGATACGGCCTTCCTCTCCAGCACGCCCGACAATGTGCTGCTGCTCGACCGCCTGCGCAGCGCAGGCAAGATCGCTGAGCAGCCGGAATGGCGCCGCTGGAAGGAGAACCTGCTTTCGGCCTATCGCTCAGTCGAGCCGGTGGAGCACTGGTGGCACCTGCCGGACGGCAAGACCATTCGCGTCGTCGGCAATCCGCAGCCTAAGGGGGGCGTCACCTGGGTTTTCGAGAACCTGACCGAGAAGATCGATCTCGAGAGCCGCTACCAGACGGCAGTGCGCGTGCAGGGTGAAACGCTCGACAACCTCACCGAGGGCGTCGCCGTGTTCGGGCCGGATGGCCGGCTGCGCCTGTCCAACCCCGCATTCGCCCAGATGTGGGAATTGCCGGCGGAGGCCGTGCTGCCTGCCGTTCACGTCACCACCATCCGCGATCTTTGCGCCGGTCGCGCCAAGGACGGGCCGTGGGCGGGCTTCGTCGCGGCCGTCACAGGCTTTGACGACGAACGCCGCGACCACCACGGCCAGACCACGCTGGAGAACGGCAATACGCTGCGCTACGCCGTCATCCATCTGCCGAACGGCCAGGTGATGTTCACCTTTGTCGACGTGACGGACAGCGTCAATGTCGAGCGGGCGCTGAAGGATAAGAACGACGCACTCTTGAAGTCGGATCAGCTCAAGAACGATTTCGTCCAGCATGTGTCCTACGAACTGCGCTCGCCGCTGACCAACATCATCGGCTTCACCGAATTGCTGTCGTTGCCGGGGACGGGGCCGCTCACCACCAAGCAGCAGGAATATCTGGACCATATCGGTTCCTCCTCGTCGGTGCTGCTCACCATCGTCAACGACATCCTCGATCTCGCCACCGTCGACGCCGGCATCATGCAGCTCGATATTTCCGAGGTTAAGGTGGAAGGCACGGTCAAGGCCGCCGCCGAACTGGTGGCCGACCGGCTGGAGGAGCATGCGATCCGGCTCGGCATCGACATCGCGGCCGCGCCGAAGAGCTTCCACGGCGACGAAACGCGCGTGCGGCAAATCCTCTACAATCTGCTGAGCAACGCCGCCAACTACGCGCCGGAAGGCAGCACCATCAGGTTGGCCTGTCGCGAAACGGCAGAAGGTGTCGAATTTTCGGTGCAGGACGATGGGCCGGGTATGCCGCCGGACGTGCTGGATTCGGTGTTCCGCCGTTTCGAGCCGCGGGTTAATGGCGGTCGTCGGCGCGGCGCCGGACTCGGGCTCTCCATCGTCAAGAGCTTCGTCGAATTGCACGGCGGTTCGGTGCGCATCGAGACGGGCGAGAACCGGGGCACGACGGTGATCTGCACCTTCCCGGCGGCACCGGCCGGCATTCGCGCGGCGGCTGAATAGCCTCGGCGATGGTGGAGCGGTTTCTCGCTGACGAAGCGGCGACGATGCGCCTCGGCGAAGACATCGCCATGGCGCTGCGCCCCGGCGACGTGGTGGCGCTGCGCGGCGACCTTGGCGCCGGCAAGTCGACGCTGGCGCGGGCGCTGATCCGCGCGTTGGCCGACGATGTCGGGCTCGAAGTGCCGAGCCCCACCTTCACGCTGGTGCAGAGCTACGACACGCGCGTCCCGGTGCATCATTTCGATCTCTACCGTCTGTCTTCTGCCGACGAACTGGACGAGCTTGGCTTTCCCGAGGTGCTGGCGGATGGCGCCGCGCTGATCGAATGGCCCGAGCGGGCTGAGGACCGGCTGCCGGACACCGCTGTCACTATTGAACTCGTCCACCGGGATGACGGCCGCCTGGCGCAAATTACCGGCGTAGGGCCGGCACTCGAACGCATTGCGCGCTCGCTCGCAATGCGAGCTTTTCTGGAAGCATCCGGCTGGGGCGCGGCCAGCCGCCGGCACTTCGTCGGCGATGCCTCGGCGCGCTCCTACGAGATCGTCTCGCAGCCGGAAGAAGCGCCGCGCGTGCTGATGAATTCGCCACGCCTTGTGCTCGGGCCGCCAGTCCGGGACGGCAAGGCCTATGCCGAAATCGCCCATACCGCGCAGACTGTGGCAGCCTTCGTCGGTGTCGACAAGCTGCTTCGCGATGCCGGCATCGCCGCTCCGCAGATATTCGAACAGGATCTGGATCGGGGCTTTGTGCTGATCGAACATCTCGGTGTCGATGGTTTGCTGACCCCGGAGGGTGCGCCAATCGTCGAACGATATCAGGCGGTCGCCGAACTGCTCGCCTTCATGCATGGCAGGCACTGGCCGGACCGGGTGACTGTCGCGCCGCGCCACATCCACCACATGCCGCCTTTCGACCGGCCGGCGATGCTCATCGAGGCCGAGCTTCTCATCGACTGGTACCTGCCTTTCTTTCGCGGAAACCCGGCGAGCGATGAGGAGCGGAACGCCTTTCGCGCCGCTTGGAACGCCGCGCTCGACCGCCTGGATGGAACGGAGCTGACGCTGATGTTGCGCGACGTGCAATCGCCCAACTTCATCTGGCGTGGTGAACGGCAGGGGCTGGATCGGCTCGGCGTCGTCGACTTCCAGGATGCGCTGATCGGTCCCCCGGCCTATGATGTCGCGTCGCTCGCGCTGGATCCTCGGGTCACCATTGAACCAGCGGTCGAGCGCAAGATTGTCGAGGCCTATGTCGCGTCCCGCGCGGTGGCGGGCCATTTCGACCGCGCCGCCTTCGAGGAAGCCTATGCGATCATGGGTGCGCAAAGGCATTCGAAGATCCTGGGCATCTTCGTCCGCCTCGATCGTCGCGATGGAAAGCCCTATTACCTGAAGCATCTGCCACGCATCCGGGATTATCTTCGCCGGTTGCTGGTCCATCCGGCGCTTGCCGAAGTGCGCGCCGTCTACGATCGCCTTGGCGTCCTTTTGGAGACGGAATGACCGGCACGACACGTCCCACCGTTGCGATGGTGCTGGCCGCCGGGCTTGGCAAGCGCATGCGGCCGATCACCGACACCATCCCGAAGCCTCTGGTGCCGATCGCCGGCAAGACGCTGCTCGACTGGGGTTTGGACAGCCTCGACCAGGCTGGCGTCCAAAAGGCAGTGGTCAATGTGCACTACCTGCCTGACCAGATCGTCCGCCACCTGGCGGCGCGCCATCACCCGAAAATCGTCATCTCCGATGAAAGCGACCGTCTGCTGGATTCCGCCGGCGGCATCGTCAAGGCGCTGCCGGAACTGGGCGACAAGCCGTTCTACATCCTCAACGCCGATACCTTCTGGCTCGATGCCGGTAGCCCAAATCTGGAGCGTCTCGCCCTTGCCTGGGATGCGACGGCGATGGATATTCTCATCATGCTCGCGGACCTTTCATCGACGACCGGCCATTCGGGCGGCACCGATTTCCTGATCGCGCCGGACGGACGCCTTGCACGCGCGAAGGGCGATCCTACAGGGCTGATCTATGCAGGCGCGGCAATCGTCGCGCCTTCTATCTTCGCCGGCGCGTCCGCCGAACCGCATTCGCTCAACGCCTATTTCGACCGCGCCATCGCCGCCGGCCGCCTCTTCGGCATGACGATGCAGGGTCATTGGATCACCGTCGGCACGCCGGATGCCATCGCGCCGGCCGAAGCGGCGGTCAGAAGGGCGCTGACGGACGCGCAATGAGCGGCTTGCCTCGCGTCTACTCCATTGCGCCCGGTTCTCCCTTCCTGTCGACGCTGGCCGATGCCTTGCTCAGCTGCCGATTGATCCCGGGCTTTCGCTATGACGGCGACCCACTGGCGCTGGCCGGCGTCACCATCTACGTGCCGACCCGCCGCGCCGCCCGCGCGCTGCGCGGCGTTTTCGCGGAACGTCTGGGTGGTGCTTCCACCATTCTGCCGGTGATCAAGCCGCTCGGCGAATTCGACGAAGACGAGGCGGCGTTCGAACAGGATGCCGAGGACGCGAATGCCATCGACCTTGCGCCGCCGATAGCTTCCCTCGAACGCCTTCTCCTTCTGGCGCCGTTGGTGCGGGCCTGGAAGCGGCGCTTGCCGGCCCATGTCGCGGCGCTGTTCGAAGAGGAGGTCGTCATTCCTGCCTCGGCCGCCGACGCCGTCTGGCTGGCGCGCGATCTCGCCCGGCTGATGGACGAAATCGAGACGGAGGGTTCCGACTGGACCAAGCTTGCCGGCCTGGTCGAAGGCAATCTCGCCGGCTGGTGGCGAGTGACGCTGGATTTCCTCAAGATCATCACCGAAGCCTGGCCGCAGCTGTTGATCGAGCGTGACCGTTCCAATCCGGCCGCGCATCGCGGCACGCTGATCCGCCTGGAGGCGGAACGCCTGAAGCGCAATCCGCCCGCCGGGCCGGTGATCGCCGCGGGCTCGACCGGCTCCATTCCCGCCACCGCCGACCTTCTGGCTGTGATTGCCGGCTTGCCCAATGGCGCCGTCGTGCTGCCAGGCCTCGACATAGCGATGGATCAGCCGTCCTTCGACGCGATCACGGCGCCCGACGCGCGACCGGCGCTGCTCGGCCATCCGCAATACGGTCTCGCCAGGCTGATCGGCAGGATAGGCATCCTGCGCGGCGATATTGAGGAACTCGCCACCGTGGACGACGCGGGACGCCGCCGCGCGGTTCTGGTGGCGGAAGCCCTGCGCCCTGCCGAAACCACCGAACTGTGGACCGAGACGCGCGCGCGCTTCGACGATGCCGGCATTTCCGCGGCGTTGCAGGGCGTGACCTTGGTGGAGGCCGCCAATGAACGCGACGAGGCGGCCAGCATCGCGCTCGCTTTGCGCCGCGCGGTTGCGCAGCCGGGCCATCGCGCGGCGCTGGTCACTGGCGATCGTGCCCTGGCGCGGCGCGTCTCCGCTGAATTGCTCAGGCTTGGCATCGTTGCCGACGATTCCGGCGGCAAGCCGCTGGCCGACACGCCGCCGGCCAGCCTGTTGCGGCTTCTGTTGGACACGGTGCTGCGGCCCGGCGACCCGGTCGCCATCCTGGCGCTGCTCAAGCACCCTCTGCTTGGCCTGGGTTTGCCGCGTGCGTCGGTGCGGCGGGCGGCGGAAACCGTCGAACTCGTCGCGTTGCGCGGAGGCACCGGCCGGCCGGATATCGTGTCGCTCAACACCTTGTTCGAAACGCGACTGGTGCAGGCACAGGAAGCCGACCGGCGGCCGTTCTGGCTGTCGCGGCTGTCAGCCAGCCGCATCGAAGGAGCGCGGGCCATGCTCGCCCGGCTGGACGAGGCGGTCGCGCCACTCGCCGCCTGCCTGCCCGAGCCGGAAAGCGACGTCGTCCCATTGGTGCGCGCCAGCGTGGCGGCGTTGGAAAACCTCGGCCGTGCCGAGGATGGTGGACTTGCCGCGCTTTACGATGGCGACGCCGGCGAGAAACTGGCGGAACTGCTGCGTGGGCTGGTCGGGGCGCAGGCGGCTTTCACGCTGTCGCCGCGGGAATGGCCGGATGTAGCGATGGCGCTGATCGCACCGGAAATGGTCAAGCCCGCGCGTGGCGCCGATGCGGCGATTGCCATCTGGGGCACGCTGGAAGCTCGCCTGCAACATGTCGACACGCTGGTCGTTGGTGGCCTCAACGAGGGTGTGTGGCCGCGCAAGCCGGAGGGCGACCGGTTCATGTCGCGACTGATGAAGACCGGCATCGACCTGGAGCCGCCGGAGCGCCGCATTGGCCTCGCCGCGCATGATTTCCAGATGGCGATGGGTGCGCCAAACGTCGTTCTCACCCGCTCGGCGCGGGCCGGCGATGCACCGGCGGTCGCCTCGCGCTGGCTGCAGCGCCTACTCACCTTTATCGGCAAGGCGCAGGCCGAACCGTTGCGCCGCCGCGGCAATGAACTGCTTGCCTGGGCGCGGGGCCTCGATGCCGGGCCGAAGGTGGATTTCGCGCCGCGACCGCAACCGAAGCCGCCGCTGGAGCGCCGTCCGCGCCATTTCTCGATCACCGAGATCGAGACGCTGCGGCGCGACCCCTATGCCGTCTATGCGCGCCGCGTGCTCGGCCTGATGCCGCTGGAACCGGTGATCCGCGATCCCGGCGCCGCCGAACGCGGCACGCTGTTCCACGCCATCCTGCACCGTTTTTCGAAGGCGGTGGACGATCCGCGCGCGCCGGAAGCGCTGGCCGTTCTTCTGGACGCCGGCAGAGCCTGTTTCGCCGAGGCGGCTTTGCCGCCGGATGTCGAAGCGGTGTGGTGGCCACGCTTCGAGAAACTCGCCGTGGCTATTGTCGCCTGGGAGCGGTCGCGCGCCGCCAATGTCGCCCGCCGCCATTCGGAGGAGCGTGCGGAAAAGACGATCGTCGGCCAGTCCGGCGTCACCGTGTCCGGCTATGCCGACCGCGTCGATCTGCTGGCTGGCGGCATGGCCGATATTCTCGATTTCAAGACCGGATCGTCGCCCTCCAAGGCGCAGGCGCACACGCTGTTGTCGCCGCAACTGGCGCTGGAGGCCGCGCTGCTGCGGCGCGGCGCCTTCAAGGACCTGGGCGCACGTGAACCCGCCGAACTCGCCTTCGTACGGTTGAAGGCGAATGGCGAGGTCGAGCAGGAATCGATCCTCGATTACAACCGCAAGCCGCGCACCGCGACCGACCTCGGCGAGGATGCCTGGACACGCCTTGAACAGCTGCTTGCCCATTACGCGAAACTGGACACGGGCTATCTTTCGCGCGCGCTGCCGTTCCGCGAGGGCGAGACCGACGGCGATTACGACCATCTCGCCCGCGTGCTGGAATGGTCGGCCGGCGGCGATGGCGCGGACGAGGGAGGGGAGGCTTGAAAAAGCAATATCCCATCCCGGCGGGCACGGCCGAAAGCCAGGCGCGCGCCTCCGACCCGCGCACCTCCGCCTGGGTCTCGGCCAATGCCGGCTCCGGCAAGACGCATGTGTTGGCACAGCGTGTCATCCGGCTCCTGCTGCGCGGCATCGACCCGTCGAAGATCCTGTGCCTCACCTATACGCGCGCCGCCGCCGCCAACATGTCGAATCGTGTCTTCTCGACATTGTCGGAATGGACCGTTCTGCCGGATGCCGAACTGTCGAAGAGGATCGCGGCGCTCGATGAGCGCGCGCCTGATGGTGAGACCATGCGCCGGGCGCGCCGGCTGTTCGCCGAGGCGTTGGAAACGCCGGGCGGGTTGAAGATCCAGACCATCCACGCCTTCTGCGAATCCGTGCTGCACCAGTTCCCGCTCGAAGCCAACATCGCGGCGCATTTCGAAATGCTCGACCCGCAGATGGAGCAGGCTCTGTTGGCTGAGGCCCGCCGCGACATGATCACCGGCGCCGGCGCGCCGGGCGGTGCCGAATTGGCCGAGGCCTTCGCCACCGTGCTGGAACGCGGCGGCGAGAAGGGGCTGGACGATCTCCTGTCCGAGATCATGCGCAAGCGCGACGGCCTGCGTGGCTTCATCGACGCGATCGGCGGTGATGGCGAGGGCTTTGCCGATCTGTTCGCGGAATTTGGTTTCGTACCGAGCGAAACCGCCACAAGCATCGCCGCTTCCCTGTGGCCGCTGCCGGGTTTCGAGCCGGATTTCCTGGTCGAGTTGCAGGCAAGTTGTTCGCGGCTGGGTGCCAACCGCGCGCAGGAGTACCTGGTCGGGAAAGCAATTTCCGCTTTCGCGGAAACGGCTCCAATGCTGCGGCTTTCTTTGCTCAGGAAGGCGTTTCTCAGCGAAAAAGGCGAGCCGTACAATCCATCCTGGCTGTTCAGCAAGGCGCTGATAGCCAGCCTGCCCGATTTGCCCGAACGCTACGAAGCTGCTGCCTCGGCCATTGCCAGGATCGCCGACCGTCTGGCGCTGCTGCGCATGGTGGAAGGTACGCGCGCCGCGCTCACCGTCGCCGACTGGCTGATCGCCCGCTACGAGCAGTTGAAGCGCGGGCGCGGCTTCCTCGACTTCAACGATCTGATCACTCGCACCGTCAACTTGCTGGCCCGCACCGACGCCGGCCCGTGGGTTCAGTACAAGCTCGACCAAGGCATCGACCACATCCTGCTCGATGAGGCGCAGGACACCAGTCCCGACCAGTGGCAGGTGGTGAGGCGGCTGGCCGAGGAGTTCTTCGCCGGCGAGGGCGCGCGGGGTGTTCGCCGCACGGTCTTCGCGGTCGGCGACGAGAAACAGTCGATCTACTCCTTCCAAGGTGCGGCACCGGACTCTTTCCATGAAAGCCGGCAATTGTTCGCGCGCCGGGTGCGCGAGGCCGAGGCGGGCTTCGCCGACCTGAAACTCACCTGGTCGTTCCGCTCGACCGGTGATGTGCTCGCCGCCGTCGACCGCGTCTTCGCCACGCCGGAAGTGCGCCGCGGCATCAGCCACGATCCCGACCCGCTCGACCACAAGGCGATCCGCAACGACGCGCCGGGTTATGTCGAGGTCTGGCCGTCGATCGGCGCGGACGTGGTCGAGGAACCGGATGACTGGACGCTGCCGGTCAACCATGTCAGCGCGCCGGCGGTGCGGTTGGCCGAGCAGATCGCCGAGACGGTCATGCGCTGGATCGAAGCCGGCGACGTCATCGAAGGTAAGGGCCGCAAGCTGAAGGCCGGCGATGTCGTGGTGCTGGTGCGCAAGCGCGATCGTTTCGTGCACGCGCTGTCGCGTAGCCTGAAGGAAAAGGGCATCCCTGTCGCCGGCGCGGATCGTCTCAGCCTGCCCGGCCATATCGCGGTGAAGGACCTCGTCGCGCTCGGCCGTTTCCTGATCCAGTCGCAGGACGATCTCTCGCTGGCGGCATTGCTGCGCAGCCCGATCTTCGATGTCTCGGAACAGATGCTGTTCGACCTCGGCGCCGCTCGAGCCGGTGGCGCGTCTCTCCATGCGGCGCTGCGTACCAGCGCGGACAATGACGAGACATTGGCCAAGGTGGTTGCCCAGCTCGATGCCTGGACCAACGAGGTTGCCTTCAAGCCGGTGTTCGAGTTCTACGCTGGGTTGCTCGCGCGCGATGGCGTGCGCCGCAAGATGATCGCCCGGCTCGGCCCGGAAGCCGGTGACATCCTCGATGAATTCCTCAATTTCTGCCTGGCCGAGGAACGCGCCGGCCTGCCGGGGCTGGAGGCGTTTCTCTCGACGCTGGAAAATGCCGGCCCGGAGGTCAAGCGCGAGATGGACCAGACTCGCGACGAGGTGCGGGTGATGACGGTTCATGCTGCTAAGGGCCTCGAAGCACCGGTCGTCTTCCTGGTAGATGGCGGTGCAGCGCCGTTCAGCGACCAGCATCTGCCCCGACTGATGCCGTTCGACGGCTCCGGCCAATATTGGACTGGCAAGGGGTATCTGTGGCGGTCGGGCACCGAGGTGGCCAACGGCTTTTCGCAATCGGTCTCGGCGCGGGCCCGCGATCTGGCCGACGATGAATACCGCCGCCTGCTTTATGTCGGCATGACCCGCGCCGAGGACAGGCTGATCGTCTGCGGCTATCATGGCAAGCGCACACCGAACCCCGGCACATGGCATTCGCTGGTGACGCGCGCACTGGCGGGTGCGGAAGAGATCGAACTTCGCCTGCATCCGGTCGGCGAGGGCGAGGTGCTTCGCTTCGTCTGGACGAAGTTCCCGCCGCTTGCCGCAGCCGAGGCCGGCGAGCAGGCCGAGGCGGAAACATTCGGCTCGCCTCCCGCCTATCTCTTCGAGGCGTTGCCCGTGGTTGAGGACCTGCCGCGACCGCTCTCGCCGTCCGGCGCTTCGGCTCTGATCGACGAGGCGACCGAGCCGGTCATTGATCGCCGATCGCCGGTCTTGGACGCGGATGCGGAGCCGGGAATGGCGGTGCGGCGTGGCCTTGCCATGCACAAGCTCTTGCAGATGCTGCCCGATCTCGCCTGGGAACAGCGCCTCGGTGCCGCCGAGCGTTATCTGGCGCGCACTGGTGCCGACTGGCCGCAGGCGGAGCGCGCCCAGGCGCTGGCGTCCGTTGCCGCCATCCTCGACGATCCGCTTTTTGCGGCGCTGTTCGCGCCTGGCTCCCGCGCCGAAGTGGCGGTGATGGGCAGTCTTTTGGTCAAGGGGAAGCAGCGCACCATATCGGGCAAGATCGACCGGCTGGCGGTCGGCCCCGACAAGGTCTTCATCGTCGACTACAAGACCAACCGGCCGGCGCCGACGACGTTGGCCGAGGTGCCGCCGGCCTATATCCTGCAACTCGCGCTCTACCGCGCCCTGCTCAAGCCGCTTTATCCCGGCCGTGAGGTCGCCGCCGGCTTGCTCTTCACCGAGGCGCCGCAACTGATCGAGTTGCCAGCGACGAGCTTGGACGACGCCCTTGCTCGACTCACCGAGGCGTGACACAAGACCTGCTTGAACATCGCAGCTTGCAGCACCACATCTGGTGCAACGAAACCTCCGAAAGGAACTTGGCTATGGCCACCGTCAAGGTCGACAACAACAATTTCCGCGCAGACGTGCTTGAGGCCAATGTGCCCGTCGTGGTCGATTTCTGGGCTGAGTGGTGTGGTCCCTGCAAGATGATCGCCCCGGCGCTTGAGGATATCGCTTCCGAGCTCGGCGCGAAGGTGAAGGTCGCCAAGCTCAACATCGACGAGAATCCTGAACTGGCCGCGCAATTCGGCGTGCGCTCGATCCCGACGCTGATGATCTTCAAGGGTGGCGAAGTGGCCGATATCAAGGTTGGCGCAGCCCCCAAGACCGCGCTGTCGCACTGGATCAACGGCGCCGTCGCCTGATCTTTCGATACATTTTGGATAACAGGAGCCCGGCCTTGCGCCGGGCTTTTTGTTTGCCCTCACCGAACCTTGCTGCTGGCCCTCGCGCATCGGCGGCGCATGGCTTTCCCTTCTGTTGGAGGAGAAAATCATGACCGGAACCGCCAAGGCCACTGTCTTCATCGACAACGACCGCGTCGTCGTCACGGAATACCGTTTCGCGCCCGGCGCCAATACGGGTTGGCACCGCCACGGCCACGACTATGTTGTAGTGCCGCTGATGGATGGGCGCGTGAAACTGTTGACCAAGGATGGCGAAGGATTTGCGGAGATGAAGAAGGGTGTGCCCTATTTCCGCAACGAGGGCGTCGAGCATGACGTCGTCAACGCCAATGACGGCGAATACGCCTTCATCGAGATCGAGCTGAAATAGACAATGCCCCCGATTTGCATTGAGATCGAGCCGGCCTCGCCGGCGGGCGGTTGAGCGGCATGGGCTTCGAGCAGCTCGCGGCCTTTGCCGGCATCGCCGCCGTTGCGGCCTATGTCCAGACGTTGACCGGCTTCGCCTTCGGTCTGGTGATGATGGGCGTGATCGCACTCGCCGGTCTGCTGCCGCTGCCGGACGCCGCAGCCATGGTAGGCATGCTGACCCTCGTCAACGCCGTGCAGATGCTGGCCCATGGCGGCTGGCGCGAGGTCGCGCGCCGCGAATTGCGGCTCATCCTGATGGCCAGCCTGCCGTCGCTTCTGGTCGGATATGTCCTGCTGGAATGGCTGGCGGACACGCGGGTCGACGCATTGAAGCTCGGCCTTGGCGCGGTCATCATGCTGTCCAGCCTGCAGCTCGCCATGCGGCCCGCCGGTCTGGCGCGACGGTCGTCGGATGCGAGCTTTGTCGGTTTCGGCATCGTCTCCGGGCTGATGGGCGGGCTATTTTCCACCGGCGGCCCACCGCTGGTCTACCATCTCTTTCGCCAGCCATTGCCGCCTGAACGGGTGCGCGAGACACTGGTGGCCGCCTTCGGCGCCGCGCAGATCGTGCGGCTCGGCATGGTCGCCGCAAGCGGCAACCTGCCATCTGCCTCGGCCGTCGCCCTCGTTTGTGCCGTGCCGGCAGTGATGATCATGACCTATGCGGCGCGGCGTTGGCCGCCACCGCTGTCGCGGCAGACCATGCGCCGGCTCGTCTTCGTCCTGCTGTTTCTGTCAGGCCTGTCGCTGGCACTGCCGGCCGCCGCGCACCTTCTTGTCGCGGCGCAGCTTTAACCCGCGGCGGGTTCAGATCGGCGGCGTGCCGTTCTCGGCCAGCACCGCGCCGGCAAGATAGAGTGAGCCGCCGATCAGGATGCGTGGCGGCGCCTCCCTCTCGTCCCAGGTATCGCGCAGTAGCATCAGCGCATTGGCGACGGAACTGACGGGCTCGGCCGACAATCCGGCCTCCGCCGCCCGTGCCGCCAGCTCGTCGTTCGGCACGCCGGAATCGCTCATCGAGACCGGCACCGTGTAGACATGCCTGGTCAGGCCCTTGAACGCACTGAAATAACCGCTCTGGTCCTTGGTGTTGATCATGCCGGAGATCATGAACAGTGGTCGCGGGTTTTTCTCTTCCTGTTCGGCCAGGGCCTCGGCGATCACCGTGCCGGCACCGGGATTGTGCCCGCCATCCAGCCAGATTTCGGCACCGCGCGGCGCCAGTTCCATCAGGCGGCCCTGGGTCAGCTTCTGCATGCGGCCGGGCCAGGACACATTGGTCATCGCCTTGTCGGCATCGCGCTCGCTAATGTCGAAGCCGGCGGCCTTGACGGCGGCGATGGCGGCCGCGGCATTGGCGAACTGGTGACGGCCGGGCAGGCGTGGCGGCGATAGATCCATGAGACCATCGCTGTCCTGGTAGACCATGCGGCCGTTCTCGGCGAAGGCGAGGAAATCCTGGCCGTAGACGGTGAGTGGTGCGCGCAGCCGTTCCGCCGTCTCGATCAGAACCAGCTGGGCGGCTTCGAATTCCTGCGCACCGACCACGACCGGGCAGCCGCGCTTGATGATGCCGGCCTTTTCCGCCGCGATCAGCTCGACCCGGTCGCCGAGATAGGCTTCGTGGTCGAGCGACACCGGCATGATCACCGAAACCGCCGGCCGCTTGATGACATTGGTGGCGTCGAAACGTCCGCCGAGCCCAACCTCGAGGATCACCGCATCGGCCGGATGTTCGGCAAACAGGAGGAAGCCAACGGCGGTCAGGATCTCGAAGACGGTGATCGTCTCGCCGCCATTGGCCTCGGCGACGCGGGCGATGGTCTCGGCGAAGACCTTGTCGTCGACCAGTCTGCCACCGCCTTCGGCGCCGAGCCGGTAACGCTCATGCCAGTTCACCAGATGCGGCGAGGTGTGGACATGCACGCGATAGCCTGCGGCTTCGAGCAGCGCGCGCGAGAAGGCCGCGCAGGAGCCCTTGCCGTTGGTGCCGGCAATATGGATGACCGGCGGCAGCTTGTCCTGCGGATTGCCCAACCTTTCCAGAAGGCGCGTGACGCGGTCCAGCGAAAGGTCAAAACCTTTCGGATGCAGCGACATCAGATGCTCGATCTCGCGTTCGGCGGAAAGCGTGGTCATGCGGGAAGGCTCCGCTCTGCGCGTGGATCTGTCGGCGACGGCTATGCCTGAGGGCGTGCTTCCGGCTTGGCCACCACCGGTGGCAGGATTTCCGGCTCGGCCGCCTTTTGCTCGGCCGGCAGTTTGAGCAGCAGCCTGATCAGATTGGCGATGGTCTTCTTCATCTCCAGCCGCGAGACGACCATGTCGACCATGCCGTGCTGCATCAGATATTCGGAGCGCTGGAAACCCTCCGGCAGCTTCTCGCGGATGGTCTGTTCGATGACGCGCGGCCCGGCGAAACCGATCAGTGCGCCGGGTTCGGCGATATGCACGTCGCCCAGCATCGCATAGGAGGCGGTGACGCCGCCGGTGGTCGGATTGGTCAGCACGACGAAATAGGGCAGGCCGGCTTCCTTCAGCCGGTCCACGGCGACCGTGGTGCGCGGCAACTGCATCAGCGACAGGATGCCTTCCTGCATGCGCGCACCGCCGGAGGCCGCGAACAGGATCAGCGGCCGCTTGCGCTGCAACGCTATTTCGAAGGCGCGAATGATCGCCTCGCCGGCGGCCATGCCGAGCGATCCGCCCATGAAGGCGAAGTCCTGCACGGTGACGACCACCGGCAGGCCCTCGATGGTGCCCACGGCGTTGAGGATGGCATCCTCCATCCCCGTCTTGGTCTTCGCCTCCTTGAGGCGGTCGGTGTAGCGCTTCTCATCGCGGAACTTCAGCGGGTCGACGCCGACCTTGGGATTCTCGATGACCTCGTATTTGCCGTCGTCGAAGAAATACTTCAGCCGTTCCTTAGCCGAGATCTTCATGTGGTGGCCGGAGGACGGGATGACGAACTGATTGCCTTCCAGATCCTTGTGGAAGACCATCTCGCCGGTCTCCGGGTCTTTCACCCACAGGTTCTCCGGCACTTCCCGGCGGCCCAGCATCGAGTTGATCTTCGGGCGAACGAAGTTGGTGATCCAGTTCATCGCTTCGGCTCCTGTCCGCGCATCATGATCGGATTGAAATAGGAAAACTATTCGGCGGCAGCAAGGCGGGCGCGGCGCACGCCATGTGCCAGGCCTTCGACAAGCGTGGCCACGGCTTCGGCCGGGTCAGCGGTCTTTTCGCCCTTTGGCCCCAGCACATTGGCCACGGCGTTGACGATCGCCGTACCGACGACGACGCCGTCGGCGGAACCGCCGATGACCCGTGCCTGTTCGGCGGTCTTGACGCCGAAGCCGACGCAGACCGGCAGGTCGGTGTGGCCCTTGATCCGCCTCACGGCGGCCGCCACCTTGCCGGTATCGGCCAATGCCGAGCCGGTGATGCCGGTCATCGAGACGTAGTAGACGAAGCCGGAGGTGTTCTCGAGCACCTTGGGCAGCCGCTTGTCGTCGGTTGTCGGGGTGGCGAGGCGAATGAAATTGATGCCGGCCTTTAGCGCCGGAATGCACAGTTCCTCGTCCATCTCCGGCGGCAGGTCGACCACGATCAGCCCGTCGATGCCGGAGGCCTTGGCCTCGGCGAGGAAACGATCGACGCCATAGATGTAGATCGGGTTGTAGTAGCCCATCAAAACGATCGGCGTCTCATCGTCGCCCTTGCGGAACTCGGCCGCCATGCGCAGGGTCTTCGCCAGCGTCTGCCCGCCTTTCAGCGCGCGTAGCCCGGCCGCCTGGATGGCCGGACCATCGGCCATCGGATCAGAGAACGGCATGCCCAGTTCGATGACATCGCTGCCGGCCTTGGGCAGTGCCTTCATGATCGACAGGGAGGTCTCGTAGTCCGGGTCGCCGCCCATGAAATAGGTGACGAGTGCCGGCCGGCCCTCTTCCTTCAGTTTCGCCATGCGGCGGTCGATGCGGGTGGTCATGCCATGCCCTTCATTGTCCGATAAAGGTGTCTTGCGGTGCCGGCTGCTGCTGGATCGCGCCGCACTTCGTTTTTCAGCCGTCGAAACATCCACCTCATTCCGGATGTTCGCGGATTTCGATGGTCACATTGAAGGCGTAGAAGCCGTCGCGTGCGATGCGGCTGCGCGCCTGGTTCGGATCGAAGGCGATGCGCGGTTCACCATCGTCGGCCACGTTGGTGAGGAACTTGAGATTCTGGCTTTCACGCACGCCATTGGCGTTGTCGCGCAAGTCACCGGCTTCAACCGCGACATAGTGATGGCGGTTTTGCCTGGAATGATAGATCTCGAAGGTGCTCATATCGCCACCATACCCATCACTATGCCCATTATCTTGGTGATCGTGCGCCCATCCCTGTCGCCACGGCCATGTGCCTGGCGGGCGTGCTCATATTTCAGATAGGTGTAACGCGCCGCATAACGCGCGCAATGAAAACCGGCGCGTCCGTCGAGCACGAGGCGTTTCATGAAATACCATTTGCAGAAGGCGGAAACAGCGCGGACGGCGGCATTTGTGCGGGATGGTACCGGCTTGTTCCAGCCGAGCACTGTGTCGGCGTGAAGCGAGGAGTAGAAGGCCAGCTTCTTGTTGAATTCCGCCTTGGTTGGAAAGGTGAAATGGCTGAGTGGCCTGTCGAGCACCACCGGATCGTCGGAATTGGACGGCGATTCATGCACGATGGAAGAGTTGCAGAAATCGCTTTTGCGGCGGTCAAGCAGGCGAATTGGGTAGTCAGGACTGTTGACGGGATAGAGCCCACGCACCTTGCGCCCCATCACATACCATTCCCGACGGAAGGCATAGACGTGACCGGGAAAACCTTGTCGCTTCACCTGGAGCACAGCATCGACCAGTGCATCGCTCATGACTTCGTCGCTGTCGACGAACAGAACGTGGTCATGACTGCACAGGTCTTGCGCGGCCTGTCTCTGCGCCGCGAAGTTATCGAACGCCCTGCGCTCGACACGGCAGCCATAGACGCGGGCGATCTCCAGCGTGGCGTCGCTGCTGCCCGAATCGAGCACGACGATCTCGTCGGCAACACGGTAAACCGGCGCCAGCACCTCGGCCAGCATGCGGCCGCTATTCCTGGTCAGCACATAGGCCGATAGTTTCGGAGCCGAAGACGAACTCACCTCAAATCTCCATGCCCATCATGTTTGCGACGGTGTGCACGTCCTTGTCGCCGCGTCCGGAGAGGTTGACGATGACGATCTTGTCCTTGGCCATATTGGGCGCGATCTTGACCGCGTGGGCGATGGCATGGGCCGATTCCAGCGCCGGGATGATGCCCTCGACCTTGGTGGTCAGCTGGAATGCCGCAAGCGCCTCGTCGTCGAGGATCGGCTCGTATTCGACGCGGCCGCTGTCGCGCAGCCAGCTGTGTTCCGGGCCGACGCCCGGATAATCGAGACCGGCCGAGATCGAATGACCGTCGAGGATCTGCCCGTCCTCGTTCTGCAGCAGATAGGTGCGGTTGCCGTGCAGCACGCCCGGTCTGCCGGCGTTCATCGAGGCGCAGTGCTCGACACCGTCCAGCCCACGTCCGCCGGCCTCGATGCCGATGATGCGTACCTCTTTGTCGTCGAGGAAGGGGTGGAACAGGCCGATGGCGTTGGAACCGCCGCCGACGGCGGCGATGATGACATCGGGAAGCCGGCCTTCCTGCTCCAGCATCTGCGCGCGCGCTTCCGTGCCGATCACCGACTGGAAGTCGCGGACCAGCTCAGGATAGGGATGCGGGCCGGCCGCCGTGCCGATCAAATAATAGGTGTCCTCGACATTGGTCACCCAGTCGCGCAGCGCCTCATTCATGGCGTCCTTCAGCGTGCCATGGCCGGAATGCACCGGCCGCACCTCGGCGCCCAGCAGCTTCATGCGAAACACGTTCGGCTTCTGCCGCTCGACGTCGGTGGCGCCCATATAGACCACGCAAGGATAGCCGAAGCGCGCCGCCACCGTGGCGGACGCCACGCCATGCTGGCCGGCGCCGGTTTCGGCGATGATGCGCTTCTTGCCCATGCGCTTGGCGAGCAGGATCTGGCCGAGACAGTTGTTGATCTTGTGCGAGCCGGTGTGGTTCAGGTCCTCGCGCTTGAAATAGATCTTGGCGCCGCCCCCGAGGCCCTTTGCCGCGGAAATGTCGCGAAGATGCCGGGTCAGGCCTTCGGCGAAATAGAGCTTGGACGGCCGCCCGGCATAGAAGGTCGACAGCGCCGAGAGCTCCGCCTTGAACGCCGGATCGTTCTTGGCGTGGTTCCAGTGCTGCTCGAGGTCGAGGATCAGCGGCATCAGCGTCTCGGCAACGAAACGGCCGCCGAAAATGCCGAACATGCCCTGCTCATCAGGGCCGGTACGGAAGGAATTTGGCATCGCCGGCTTGTTCATTGCCGCTCTCCCGGATTTGTGTCGGCGTCAGGCTGCGCGGTTCTTGCGCGCTGCCCGCACGGCCGCAAAAAATTCTGCGATCAGCCGGACATCCTTGACGCCCGGAGCACTTTCAACGCCGGATGAAATGTCCAGTCCGGGCGGGTTGGCAATCGCCATCGCCTCGCCGACATTGCCAGCGTTGAGCCCTCCCGAAAGCATGTAATCCAGACCGGCGTCAAGGCCGCTCAGGATACGCCAGTCGAAGGTCACGCCATTGCCGCCCGGCAGATCGGATCCCTTGGGCGGCTTGGCGTCGAGCAGGAAGCGGTCGGCGATGCCGCGATAGGGCGCCATTGCCGTGAGATCGTCGGCGGCGCGCAGCGACAAGGCCTTCATCACCGGCAGTTGGTAGCGTGCCTTCACCTCGGTCACGCGCTCGGGGCTTTCCGCGCCGTGCAGTTGCAGCATATCGGGCGCCATCGCCGTCACGATCTCATCGAGGAATGCGTCGTCTGCATCGACCGTCACCGCCACGGCCGCGGCGCGGCCGCGGGCCGCCGCGCGCAGGCGTCCGGCGTCATTTGGGTGTATGTAGCGCGGGCTCTTGGCAAAGAAGATGAAGCCGACATGGCTGGCGCCGTTGTCGAGCGCGGCGGCCAGCGCCTCGTCGGTCTTCAGACCGCATATCTTGATGTCGAGTGCCATGGCCGGCAAGTGACACGAAAAGCCGGCAAAGTCGAGGAAAAGCGGAGATTTGCCGTGGCGAAGAAAGGGGATACCCTAGCCGGCGGACAGAGAGGAGCTTCGTCATGGCCGAGCAAGACGTTGCGGAACTGAAGCAGAAGATTGCGCAGGCGCGTGAGGTCATAGCGCACCTGATCGAAAAGGCGGCCTTCAATGGCGCCGAGGCGCACCGCGCGCTCGATTATTTCGGCAGCAATGCTTTCGAGAGGAACTTCCTGCCCTGGCCGCGCCATGACGACGAGGGACTGCGGCCTGACCAACTGAATGCCGCCAACGACGATTGAACGCCTTTGTCCCGTTGCTGCCGCAGCTTCGCTTGATTTTGTTCCGCCTGGCGACGGTTTCGACGAGCTCCGAGGTTTTCAAGGCACCGAGGCCGGGTCACAACCCGGCCTAAGTACGTTCTGCGGGGTTCTCGCTTCAGCGGCGATACCAGCCCATCCGGGGATGATACCAACCCCAGCCCGGCCGATACCAGCCATAGGGGTAGACGATCACCGGCCGGTTGTAGACGTAAGCGGGACGGTTGGGCACGCAGCGGCCCCATGGGTTGGGATGCCATCCCATCCCGCAACCCCATGCAACACTCTGGACGAGCGGGGCGGGCGCTTGCGGCGCGATCGGCGTTGCGGAAGCCGTACCGGCAACAAACAGCGTTGCGCCGGCGAGCATTGCAGGCAGAAGTCTGGTGGACATGTCGATCTCCATCACATCCACCCCCGGAGCCTGACGATGCGCTTTGCTGCATTAACGCAGCATGAACAGCTTACGTTGGGGAAAGTGAGGCTGTTGCTGTCCGCCGGTCATCAAGCAGCTAGCGGCTGGCGTAGCGCGTGACGGTGCTCAGGAAGAACCCGATGGTGAGGAAGAGCAGCACCAGATGGATCCATGACAGCTGCCCCGAGACGATGTCGATCCCCACCGCGACCAGCAGCAGCACCAGAGCGATGCAGCTTGCGACGAGAGCGATTTCCAAGCGATTGATCTTCATGGACTTCACACCGGCAAGGGCCATATCGGCTGGATAGCACCGACGATATGAAGCTGAAGATGTGACCGCGGCGGAGCAATGGCGGACATCATCACATTTTCGGCATTGCCGCTCGGGCCGGCTGCGCCGGCCGAGCCTGTGGTTTGGCTCGTCATCGAGCCGTGACCGTACCTAGTCGAACTGGATCGCCTGCAAAGCGGCGCCGTTCTTCTTCAGCCAGGCCTTGCAGCGCTCCGTGTCCGGGCAGAGTTCCTCGCACAGCTTCCAGAATTTCGGGCCGTGGTTCATCTCCTTGAGATGCGCCACCTCGTGCGCCACCAGGTAATTGATCACCGGTGCCGGCGCCATCATGATGCGCCATGAAAAGGAAAGGCTGCCGTCGGCCGTGCATGATCCCCACCGGCTCGACGTATCCTTGAAGCGGATGTTCTTGGCCCGACGACCGATTGCGCCGGTGTGCTTGATCACCAGCGCTTCGATGTCGCGCTTGGCCTCGCGCTTCAGGAAGTCGGCGATACGCCGCGGCAGATGCAGCCGGTCGCCATGCACCACCAGCGTAGGGCCGGTCTCGTCCGCGCCCAACACCACCGTGCCGCGTTTGCCGGGCTCGTGCACGATCAGGTGCGGGACGCCGTGCAATGGAATCTTGATGCCGGGCCTGACCTGTGGCCGTTCCGGCACCTTGGACAGCCTCTGTTCCAGCCAACCCTGGTGGCGGTCGAGGAATTTCTCCACCTCGCCACGGCGCAGGCCTGGCGGCACGGTGATGCGCAGGCTCTGCCCGCCGGCATCGATCCTGAGCGTCAGGCGCCGCGCCCGCTCATTCTCGACGATGCGCAAAGGCAGCGTGCGGCCGGCCACATGATGTTCGCGCTCCTCTATCGGAGACGGCGTCGGCTTGGTCAGATTGCGGAAGAAGGCGAAAGACATGGCCGGAAGATAATTGATTCGAGCGCTCGCAGAACAAAAAAGAAACGGCGTCGCTCGGGGCGACGCCGCTTGGTTTTCCAGGCGATGGGCCGGCTCAGTCGTCGAGCAGGTTGGTACCCTTGCCCTTGGCGGGCTTCGTGGTGGTGGTCGGCGTGGTCGGCTTGTTGCGGGCGGCCATGAAGCGGTCGAACTCTTCCTGGTCCTTGGCGCGGCGAAGCTCTCGCGCATAGTCGTCGAACTCGGCCAAAGCCTCATCGAGCTTGCGGCGCTCTTCGGCCAAGCGTTCCAGTTCCTTGTCGCGCCAGTCGTCAAAGGCGACGTTGCCGGTGCGGGCGGAGCTGTGACCCCAGCGATGGGCCTTGTCGGCACCACGGCGGCAGCCGGCGAAGATGCCGTCAGTAGCCTTGTTGACATCGCGTTTGAAGCCGTCGAGCCGGTCGCCCCAGATGATGTAGGCGAGCATGGCGAGGCCCAGCGGCCAGAACACCACGAAGCCCAGAACCATCAGTGCGATGGTTGCCGGCGTCCAGGCCGGGCGGATCAGTGCAGTCGTGTTCATTTCTCCCGTTCCTTCGGTTGGAGGCAGCCGCATCCGGCTGCTGCATTTCGAAATGGGAGTGGCGGGCAGTCCGTTCAAGAATGGGTGGGTGGGAACCGGACAAGTATCTGTAAAGCCTCAAGCCTTTCTGCGTTGCGGCCAAGCCGGCAATGCCGAAACGCGGCTTTTGTTTGGCTTTTAGCCGCGTTTATTATCGAACCGTTCGTCCCGCCGCCGCACGTTTGAGATAGTCGAGCGTGACAACGACGAGCCCGGCCACCAGTCCCCAGAATGCCGCTCCTATCCCGAACAGGGTCAGCCCCGAGGCGGTAACGACGAAGGCCGTGGTGGCGGCCATGCGGTCGTGTTCGTCCTTCAGCGAAATGGTCAGCGCGTTGGTCAGCGGCCCCATCAGCGCAAGTCCGGCCACCAGCACGATTAGGCTTTGCGGCAGCACGGCGAAGATGGCGACCAGCGAAGCCCCGAAAATGGCGAAGACGACATATGCGAGCGCATAGAAAGGTCCGGTTTTCCAGCGTTCCGCCGGGTCGGGATGAACGTCCGGTCCAGTACAGATGGCCGCCGAGATCGCAGCCAGGTTGGAGGTCGAGGCGCCGAATGGCGCCAGGATCACCGAGACCAGACCGGTGAATGAGATCAGCGGGCCGGGTTCCGGATCGTAGCCGGCGGCGCGCAGCACGGCGAGGCCGGAAAGGTTCTGTGAGGCCATGGTGACAAGGTAGAGCGGCAAGGCGAGCCCGATCGCCGCCTGAGCGGTGAAGACGGGCGCAATCAACGTCAAGGTCGATAGTTCCGGCGTCGGCAGGCCGCCGACGCGACCGGTGAGGAAGGCGGCAAGTCCGCCGCCGATCAGCACGGCCAACACCGACAGAGCCGGGTTCCACAGGCGGATCAAGAAGAAAGCGGCGATTAGCGGCAACACCAGCCACGGGTCGACGGGAATGGTCTTGACCGCATTGAGCGCGAAGCTGACCAGAATGCCGGCCAGCATGCCCGAAGCCACCGAAGCGGGGATTTTCGAGATCAGCCGGGTCAGCGGCTTGAACAGGCCGGTCAGCACCAGCAACGCACCGGCGATGAGGAATGCACCGACCGCCTCGCCCATCGAGAAGCCGTTGGAGGCGGCGATCAGCGCTGCGCCCGGCGTCGACCAGGCGCTGATGATGGGCATCTTCGTGCGCCACGACAGCCACAGGCTCTCCACCGCCATGGCAATGCAAAGAGCTGTAACCCAGCTGGCTGTCTGCAATTGCGTGGCGCCAACCGCATTGGCCGCCGCGATGATGATGGCCAGCGTCCCGCCGAAACCGACAATGGCTGCGACGAAAGCCGAAATGGGGATGGAGATACGCATCAGGCGGCTCGTTCGATCAGCGCTTCGACCGCGCGCACCAAAAGGTCCAGGTCCTGCGGCCGCGACAGCCGGTGATCGCCCTCGGGCACCAGCGACAGGGTCACATCGTCGGCGGGCAGTTGGCTGACCAGCTTCAGCGCATGGGCATGGGGAACATCAGGATCGGCCAGCCCCTGGATGATATGGACCGGGCAGTGCGTGTCGATCGGGCCGGTCATGACGAGATTGTAGCGGCCGTCCTCGATCAGCGCGCGCGTGTAGATATAGGGCTGGTCGGAATAGTCCGACGGTTCGGCGAAGAAACCCTTTTCGATCAGGTCGCGGCGCTGCCCGTCGGTCAGTGCCGGTTCGATCAGTTCGGCGGTGAAGTCTGGCGCCGGCGCCAGAAGCACCAATCCGGCAATGCGATCTTCGCCGGCCTTGCGCAGTTCCTGCACCATGCGCAGCGCGATCCACGCCCCCATCGACGAACCGACCAGGATTTGCTTGCCCTCGGTGAAGCGCCTGAACACGGCCAGGCTCTGGCTAAGCCATGTCGAGATGGTGCCGTCGGCGAAATCGCCGCCGGACTCGCCATGGCCGGAATAGTCGTGGCGCAGAAAGGCGTGACCGCTGCCGGAGGCCCAATTGGCCAGCGCCTCCGCCTTCGTGCCCAGCATGTCCGACTTGTAGCCACCGAGCCAAACCACGCCCGGCGCCTTGCCCGACTGATGGCGCACGGCAATGCGTACGCCGTCGACGTCGAGGAATTCGGGAGCGGACGGCTGCATGGCTGGGTTCCTGTGGGCTGCGTTTTTTGGCATGGCTGAAGCGATGCGAAAAGGGCCCGCTTTGTTCTTCGCTTGGATCAGAAAGCAACAGCAGCGCAGAATTGCCTGAACAGGTGATTTGTTGTCGCGCCTATGCTATTGACTCGCGCCGCGCGCTCACCACATTGACGCGCCACAGCAAAACCGGACTGAATTTTTAGAACGCTAACGGCTCGAGGAGACCACGACCATTCGCAGACCTTTCAAAGCAGCGGCGCCGACGAAGGATGGCCCGCGCGCAAATCGGGACATCCGCGTCCCCCGCGTCCAGCTTATCGACGCAGAAGGCAAGAACCGCGGCGACGTTTCCATCAACGAGGCATTGCAGCTGGCTGAGGAGGCTGGGCTGGATCTGGTCGAGATCTCGCCGAACGCTATCCCGCCCGTCACCAAGATCCTCGACCTCGGCAAGTTGAAATACGCCAACCAGAAGAAGGCGGCCGAAGCTCGCAAGAACCAGCGCGTCATCGAGATCAAGGAGATCAAGATGCGCCCCAACATCGACAGCCACGACTACGACGTGAAGATGCGCGCGGTGCGCCGCTTCTTCGAGGAAGGCGACAAGGTCAAGCTGACGCTGCGCTTCCGTGGTCGCGAAATGGCCCATATGGAACTCGGCATGCAGCTTCTCAACAAGGTACGCGAGGAAGTCGCCACCATTGCCAAGGTCGAAGCCGAGCCGAAGCTCGAAGGCCGCCAGATGATGATGGTGCTGGCGCCGCGCTGATGGCGTAGCGGCCAGGTTCAAGTATATTAGCTAATCAGGGCGCTCCGGTCGGCGGAGCGCCTTTTTCCTGCCGTAACTGGGTGGTTTGTCGCCTCGGATCTCGGCACGCAGGGACGATCGGACCCTCACATGGACAATGAAATCCCGGACGCGGAAGCTAGGCGTGCGCTTGGCGTCTATCAGTCCATGCGCCGCCTCGTGCTTGCGGTCGTCATTGTCCTGATGTTCGTCACGCTTTTGTTCGGGCAGGCGACTTTCCCGCCCGCAACCTTCGTGCACGAATTTCTCGAGATGATCGGCGTGCTTCTCATCTTCCTTGGTATCGTCGGCCGGTTATGGGCGACGCTCTACATCGGCGGGCGCAAGTCGGACAGTGTCGTCACCGGCGGCCCCTATTCGATCACCCGCAACCCGCTCTATGTCTTTTCGACCATGGCTGCGGTCGGTGTCGGCGCGCAGATGGGTTCGATCGTCGTCACGGTCGCCTTCGGCGTTGTCTGTGCGGCGGCGTTTCATCTCGTCATCCTGCGTGAGGAGAAATTCCTCAAGAAAGCGCTTGGCGAGCCCTACAAGGCCTATCTGGACCGCGTGCCGCGTTTCATCCCGAACTTCTCGCTCTACCAGGAGGGGGACACCGGTTCGTTCAAGCCGCGCCTGCTGCTCAACACCCTTTTGGATGGATTGGTCTTCCTAGTTGCGTTGCCGTTCTTCGAGGTCATCGATTCCGCGCAGGCCTCGGGAACCGTGCCGGTTCTCTTCCATTTGCCTTGATGTCGCGGCTTGGCGGGGATTGCGCGACCGGCGTCTTTGCAGTATAGGGCCGCGTTCCAGAAAAACCGCCCGGCAGGGCATGCCGTGGCGGTTTCATTTGCTTTCCAGGCTTTGGTCGGCCCGGGAACAACAACAAGAGGTGCTTCAAGCCCTCGCAAAGGAGTAGCAAAATGCCCAAGATGAAGACCAAATCCGCTGCCAAGAAGCGGTTCAAGATCACGGCGACCGGCAAGGTCAAGTCGGCTGCGGCCGGCAAGCGCCATGGCATGATCAAGCGCAGCAACAAGTTCATTCGCGATGCCCGCGGCACGATGGTTCTGGCTGAACCGGATGGCAAGAAGGTCATCAAGAATTTTCTGCCGAACGGCCTCTGAGCCCGGCTGCGCCCCAATTAAGGAGATCATGACATGGCACGCGTAAAAAGAGGCGTCACCGCTCACGCCAAGCACAAGAAGGTCCTGAAAGCCGCCAAGGGTTTCTACGGCCGTCGCAAGAACACCATCCGTATCGCCAAGCAGGCGGTCGAGAAGTCGCTGCAGTACGCCTATCGCGACCGCAAGGCTCGCAAGCGCAATTTCCGCGCTCTCTGGGTGCAGCGTATCAACGCCGCTGTCCGCGAGCACGGCCTGACCTATGGCCGCTTCATCGACGGCCTCAACAAGGCTGGCATCGAGATCGACCGCAAGGTCCTGTCCGACATGGCCATCCACGAGCCGCAGGCTTTCGCCGTACTCGTCGGCAAGGCCAAGGTTGCTCTTGAGTACCTCAAGAACACCACCCCGAATGCTTTTGAAAGCGCTGTTGCTTAACCAGCGCCTTCCCAAGCATCACTGACTTGATTTGGGAAACCCGCGCTGGCACGGCTGGCGCGGGTTTTTCTTTTGTCGCGCTCAAAGCAACAACTATGGCTATCCGGTAGCATGAAATCGCTACCGCCTGGTCCCGATCGAAAGAGTCTCATTGTGAACGCCACCGCTGGAAATCTTGAAGTTCTGGAGAGCGCGCTGCTGGCCGAGATCGCCGCCGCCGACGACGAGCAGGCGATCGAGGCCGTGCGCGTCGCCGCGCTCGGCAAGAAGGGTTCCGTCTCGGAGCTTCTGAAGACGCTGGGCGCCATGACTGCCGAGGAGCGGCAGACGAAGGGTCCGGCGATCAACGGCCTGAAGAACCGGGTCTCCGAGGCGCTCGGCGAGCGCAAGGCCGAGCTGAAGAACGCGGCCGTGGCCGCCCGCCTCGTCGCCGAGACGGTCGACGTTACACTGCCCGTGCGCCAGTCGCCGGCCGAGCGCGGCCGCATCCATCCCATCAGCCAGGTTATCGACGAGATTGCCGCCATCTTCGGCGACATGGGCTTTTCCATCGCCGAAGGTCCGGACATCGAGACCGACCACTATAATTTCACCGCGCTCAATTTCCCGGCCGGCCATCCGGCGCGCGAAATGCACGACACCTTTTTCCTGCAGGCGGCCGAGGGCAACGAGGCCAAGCTCCTGCGCACGCACACTTCCCCGGTGCAGATCCACACCATGGAGGCGCAGAAGCCGCCGATCCGCATCGTCATCCCGGGCAAGACCTACCGTATGGATTCGGACGCCACCCACACGCCGATGTTCCATCAGCTCGAAGGGCTGGTCATTGATCGCACGGCCAATGTCGCCAACATGCGCTGGGTGCTGGAAGAGTTCTGCAAGGCCTTCTTCGAAGTGCCGAGCCTGAAGATGCGCTTCCGCCCATCCTTCTTCCCGTTCACCGAGCCGAGCCTCGAGGTCGACATTCAGTGCGACCGCTCCAGGCCGGGCGAAGTGCGCTTCGGCGAAGGCAACGACTGGATGGAGATCCTCGGCTGCGGCATGGTCCATCCCAATGTGTTGCGCGCCGGCGGGCTCGATCCCGACGAATATCAGGGCTTTGCCTGGGGCATGGGCATCGATCGCATCGCCATGCTGAAATATGGCATGCCGGACCTGCGCGCCTTCTTCGATGCGGATGTGCGCTGGCTGTCGCATTACGGCTTCCGCCCGCTCGACATGCCGACGCTGTTCGGTGGCCTCAGCGCATGATTGCGGTCGCCGATGCTTATGCCAATGCCGTGACCTTCGCCTTCGGCGACAGTCCGGAACTGAAGGACGAGCTGCTGGCGCTGGTGCTGGCGGGCCGCAAGACCGCGACCTGCGGCGCGCTGCGCGACTTCGGCGATCACGAACCGGTGCCTGAGGTCGGGCGCCGCGACGTCGTGCTGGACGGCCAGGGCCGCCGGGCGGCCGTCATCGAGACCGTGTCGGTGGAGTTCAGGCGCTTCGACGAAGTTGACGCCGCCTTCGCAGCGGCCGAGGGCGAAGGCGATCTGTCCTATGATTATTGGCGGCAGGCCCACGAGGCTTATTTCGCCCGCAATGGCGGCTTTTCGCCCGACATGATTTTGGTTTGCGAGCGGTTCCGGCTGGTGGAAACGCTCGACCGCAACGACACGAAACGAGTGAACTCATGAAATTCACCCTCTCCTGGCTCAAGGATCATCTCGAAACCGACGCCACGCTGGCCGACATCGTCGAGCGGCTGACCTCGATCGGCCTCGAGGTCGAGGCGGTCGACGACAAGGCGGGATTGAAGCCCTTTGTCATCGCCAAGGTGCTGACGGCCGCGAAACACCCCGATGCCGACAAGCTGCAGGTACTGACCGTCGACACCGGCGCCGGCGCCCCCGTTCAGGTCGTATGCGGTGCGCCCAATGCGCGTGCCGGCCTGATCGGTGCCTTTGCCGCGCCCGGCACCTATGTGCCCGGCATCGATGTCACCTTGTCGGTCGGCAAGATCCGCGGCGTCGAGAGCCACGGCATGATGTGTTCCGAGCGCGAGCTCGAACTGTCGGACGAGCACAACGGCATCATCGACCTGCCGGCCGATGCGCCGGTCGGCACGTCCTTCGCCGCCTACGCGCATCTCGACGATCCGGTCATCGAGATCAACCTGACGCCGAACCATCCCGAAGCGACTGGCGTCTACGGAATCGCGCGCGATCTGGCCGCCTCCGGCCTGGGCAAGTTGAAAACCGCGCCGGTCGAACCGGTTGCCGGCAAGGGCGAAACTCCCGTCACGGTCAGGATCGAAGCGCCAGAGCTTTGCCCTGGCTTCGCGCTGCGTCTGGTGCGCGGCGTCAAGAACGGCCCGTCGCCAAAATGGCTCCAGCAGCGGCTGATCGCTATCGGTCTGAGGCCGATCAACGCGCTGGTCGATGTCACGAACTACATTACTTTCGACCGCGGTCGGCCGCTCCATGTGTACGACCTGAAGAAAGTCACCGGCGATCTGGTGGTGCGAAGGGCGAGGGACGGCGAGAAAGTATTAGCGCTCAACGAGCGCGAATACACGCTGACGCCGGACATGTGCGTCATTGCCGATGACAAGGGCGCCGATTCCATTGCCGGGGTCATGGGCGGCGAGCATACAGGCAGCGACGAGAGCACCACCGACGTGCTGATCGAATCGGCGCTGTGGGACCCCATCGCCACCGCCCGCACCGGCCGCGAACTCGGCATCATAACCGACGCGCGCTACCGTTTCGAGCGCGGCGTCGACCCTGAATTCATGGTGCCTGGCCTCGATCTCGCGACGAGAATGGTGCTCGATCTTTGCGACGGTGAGCCGGCAGCGACCGAGGTGGTCGGTTATGCGGGACATCAGCCGAAGGTCGTCTCCTTCCCGATCTCCGAGGTGAAGCGCCTGACCGGCATCGACGTGCCGAAGGCCGAAAGCCTCGATATCCTCACCCGTCTCGGCTTTGGCGTGAAGGGTGATGGCGATGTGGTTGACGTCACCGTGCCGTCCTGGCGTCCGGATGTCGACGGCAAGGCCGACCTGGTCGAGGAGGTCATGCGCATCCATGGTGTCGACGAGATCTTGCCGCAGCCGCTTTCCAGCCATGGTGTCGTCAACGGCAAGATATTGACCACGCTGCAGATCCGCACCCGCGCCGCCAAGCGTGCGCTGGCGGTGCGCGGCATGATGGAGGCCGTCACCTGGTCGTTCATCCCGGCCAGGCATGCCGAATTGTTCGGCGGCGGTCAGCCCAGCCTCAAACTGGCGAACCCTATCGCCGCCGACATGTCCGACATGCGGCCCTCGCTGCTGCCGGGTCTTGTAGCGGCAGCGCAGCGCAATGCCGACCGCGGCTTTGGCGACGTGGCGCTGTTCGAAGTCTCCGGCACCTATGAGGGCGACACCGCTGAAACCCAGCGCCGCGTTGCCGCCGGCGTGCGCCGCGGCACGGCGAAGCTTGATGGTTCAGGCCGCCACTGGGCCGGTAACGCTCAGGGCGTCGGCGTGTTCGACGCCAAGGCAGACGCCATCGCGGTGCTGGAAGCCTGCGGTGCACCAGTCGACCGGCTGCAGATCGAGACGGGTGCGCCGTCCTGGTATCATCCGGGTCGCTCCGGCGTCATCAAGCTCGGCCCCAAGGTGGTGCTCGGCCATTTCGGCGAGTTCCATCCAGGCACGTTGGAAGTGCTCGACGCCTCCGGCCCGCTCTGCGGCTTCGAAGTGTTCGTCGACGCCATCCCGGAGCCTAAGGCCAAGCCGACCCGCACCAAGCCGAAGCTGGAGCTTTCTGCCTTCCAGGCGGTAAAGCGCGACTTCGCCTTCGTCGTCGACAAGACGGTCGAGGCCGGCACGCTGACGCGCGCAGCACTGGCCGCCGACAAGAAGCTGATCACCGGCGTGTCCGTCTTCGACGTGTTCGAAGGGGCGGCGCTGGGCGCCGGCAAGAAGTCGATCGCCATCGAGGTCTCGATCCAGCCGGTGGAAAAGACGCTGACCGACGAGGATTTCGAAGCGCTCGCCAAGCGCGTCGTCGAAAACGTCGCCAAGCAGACCGGGGGCGTGCTGCGCACCTAAGCAAGGAGAAAAAGATGCCGGCGATCCGCACCACGCGCCTTCCCGCCGGCATCGATGTTCCAGTGCTGGGGCAAGGCACCTGGCATATGGGCGAGGATAAGCGCCGCCCTGCCGACGAAGTGGCGGCGCTACGGCTCGGCCTCGATCTCGGCCTGAGCCTGATCGACACGGCGGAAATGTATGCTTCGGGCGGTGCCGAAGAGGTGGTGCGCGAAGCGATCGCCGGCCGTCGCGATGAAGTCTTCCTGGTCTCCAAGGTGCTGCCGTCGAATGCCTCGCGCCAGCGCACCATTGCTGCCTGCGAGGCCAGCCTGAAGCGGCTCGGCACCGACCGTATCGATCTTTACCTGCTGCATTGGCGCGGCGGCGTGCCGCTGGCCGAAACGGTCGAGGCTTTCGAGACCCTCCAGGCTGCCGGCAAGATCGGCCATTGGGGCGTCAGCAATTTTGACACCGACGATATGCGCGAACTGGCCGGCGTGCCTAGCGGCGCCGGCGTGCAGACCAACCAGGTGCTCTACAATCTGGAAAGTCGCGGTATCGAGTTCGACCTTTTGTCGGCCTCGCAACGCGCGGGTATCCCAGTGATGGCCTATTCGCCGATCGGCCAGGGTGGGTTCGTGAGCGACGACAGGCTTGCCGCGATCGCAAGACGTCACGGCGTCAGCACCACGCAGGTGGCGCTGGCCTGGGTCCTGCGCCACGAGGGCGTCATCGCCATCCCGAAGGCGGTACGGCCGGAACATATCCGCGCCAATCGTGCCGCAGCCGACTTGCGATTGACCGCCGCCGACCTAGCGGAACTCGACGCCGTCTTCCCGCCGCCGCGCCGCAAGACGCCGCTGGAGATGATCTGAGGTCGAGTGCGTTTCTGGTGCTTGCCGGACAATCGCCGCTCTCGCGAATGGCTGGCTTCTGCCAAGGCGAGATTGTCGCGGCGATTTCTTCGCACGAGCTCTTGCAAACCGCATCGGCGGCTCCCACATCCCGAGCGCGGACCGGGCCCCTCTGACGTTTGCGCTATGCGCGATCGTGATGTCGGACCGCTTAACTGGGCCCGCTTAGCAAGTCACCGGAGCGGGTTGGTGGGAGAAGGACCCGATGATCTCTGGAAAGACCCGTGCCTTTGCACTCTTGGCCACGTTCGTGATGGCCTTCACCCTGGTATCCACTGATTTTGCCGATGCACGGCGCGGCGGCAGTTTTGGCAGCCGCGGCACGCGTACGTTCCAGTCGGCACCGGCCACGCGCACTGCGCCGAACCCGACCGCTCCGGTCGAGCGCAGCATGACGCCCAATACCGGGCCGACCGCGACCACCCGGCAGCCGCAGCCAGGAATGGTCCAGCAACAGCGCCCCGGCCTCTTCGGTGGTCTTGGCGGTTCGTTGATGCGCGGCATTCTGATCGGCGGCCTGTTCGGCGCGCTGCTGGGTTATGGTTTCGGCGGCATGGCCGGCGCGCTTGGCTTCATCGTGCAGCTTCTGCTGGTCGGCCTCTTGGTGATGCTGGCTCTGCGCTTCTTCCGTTCGCGTGCCGCGCCGGCAACGGCCGCGGGACCAGCCATCGGCGGCTCCGACCCGCGCGACGCGTTCGGACGCACCGCAAATCGCGACGCGCATGACGAGGCTCCGGCGGGCAACGGCCGGGCTGGCTCGTTCAGCATTCCAGGTTTTGGAACGCAGCCCGCAGCGCAGCCGCAGGACATCGAGCTGACCAAGGACGACCTCGACGTGTTCGAGCGCATGCTGGGTGAAGTCCAGACCGCCTTCGCAAAGGAGGACCATGCAGGATTGCGCCGGCTGACCACGCCGGAGATGGTCTCCTACTTCTCGGAGGAACTGGCCGAGAATGCCCAGCACGGGCAGCGCAACGATGTTACCGACGTGCATCTGGTTCAGGCCGACGTCGCCGAAGCTTGGCGCGAGGATGGTCAGGATTACGCCACGGCCGCCTTCCGTTATGAGTCCATCGACGTGATGCGTGATCGGACGACCGGCAAGGTGGTGAAGGGCGACGAGAAGCCAACCGAAACGACGGAGCTGTGGACCTTCACCCGCCCGCGCAACGGCGACTGGAAATTGTCCGCGATCCAGGAAGCATCCGCCTAGACCCCAATCCCGATAGTCCCTGCGGCCCGCGAAATCTCGCGGGCCGCAGCCTTTTCGATAGGGTAGCGCGTTGCCCGAAGCATCGAATCGCCGTCATGTCGGGCGCATGAACCATCTGCGTCATTCCGGCCTGCCCTTTGCCGAGCAGGTGGCCGCGCTGGACTTGATCTTGCGGGCCGATCCGATCGTGTGGGAAGCGCTTGAACGCGCACGCGATCTCGACCTGCCGGACGGGATGATCGTCTCCGGCGCCATCTACAATACGGTGTGGAACAGCTTGACCGGCCGGCCGGCCGGCTATGGCATCAAGGACATCGACCTCTTCTATTGCGATGGCTCCGATCTTTCCTATGACGCCGAGGATGTCATCATCCGCCGTGCGACTCGGCACTTCGCGGGCTTGCCGCTTCCGGTCGAGGTCCGCAATCAGGCCCGCGTGCATCTTTGGTATCCGGATCGTTTCGGCCGGACCTGCCCTGCTTATCGTTCGAGCGCTGAACCCCTCGACCATTTTGCGTCGCGAACACACTCGGTCGGCGTGCGGCTGACCTCGACCGCCACGCTCGCGGTAACGGCGCCCTTCGGTCTCGACGATATCTTTTCCTTCCGCATTGTGCCGAACCGCGTCACGGACAATCGCGAAACCCATGAGGCGAAGGGCAGGCGCGCCGTGGCATTGTGGCCCGAGCTCAGTGTCATGCCCTGGTGACGTCTTTGCACCCGGCATGAGAAAAAGGGCGCCGAAGCGCCCCTCTCATTTCCAAATTTCAGTTCTGCCTAGCCGTTGACCAGCGCGAAGCCCGCTTCCGTATAACGCTTGCCAATCACCTTGTCGGGCGACAGCGCATTGCCGATCTCGGCGACTTCGGTCTCGCTAAGCGCGATGCCCGCCGCAGCGGTATTCTGTTCCAGGTGACCGATTTTGCGCGCACCGGGGATCGGCACGATGAAGTCATCCTGGTGCAGCACCCATGCGAGTGCCAGCTGCGCGGCGGTGACGCCCTTTTCCGCCGCGAAACGCTCCAGCGTCGCCACCACCTTCGCGTTGGCATCCATGGCCTCCGGCTGGAAGCGCGGCAAGGTCAGGCGCCAGTCGTCATTGCCCAGTTCATCCGGCTTGCGGATCGCGCCGGTCAGCAGGCCGCGCCCGAGCGGGCTGTAGGGTACGAAGCCGATGCCGAGTTCGCGGCAGACATCGAGGACACCCTGCTCCGGATCGCGGCTCCACAGCGAATACTCGCTTTGCACGGCGGCGATCGGGTGCACGGCGTGCGCGCGCCGCAAGGTGGCGGCGCTCACTTCCGAAAGACCGAGCGCTCGCACCTTGCCTTCCTTCACCAGTTCCGCCATCGCGCCGACCGTGTCTTCGATCGGTACGTTGGGATCGACACGATGCTGGTAATAAAGGTCGATCACGTCGGTATCCAGCCGGCGCAGCGAAGCCTCGGCCACCGCCTTGGCATGTTCGGGACGGCTGTCAACGCCGGCGATGCGTTCGGCGCCCTTGCCGGTCTCGGAGATCTTGAAGCCGAACTTCGTGGCGATCTTCACCCTGTCGCGGACCGGCTTCAGCGCCTTGCCGAGCAGGATTTCATTTTCGTAGGGACCGTAGACCTCCGCCGTGTCGAAGAAGTCGACGCCGATGTCGACGGCACGGTGCAGTGTCGCGATGGCATCGGCTTCTTCCTGCCCGCCATAGGCAAAGCTCATGCCCATGCAGCCGAGGCCGACGGGAAAGACAGTCAATTCAGTTCCGAGTTTGCGCTTTTGCATCGCGGTTCTCCTTGTTGCGATGCGATGGAAATAGCGCCTTGCTAGGTGTTCGATAACGAGTGCATAATCGCACGATCTATTCTAAAGTTTAGAACAATGGATCGAACGCATTTCGCCCAGCTGGCCGTTCTGGCCGCCGTTGCCGACAAGGGCAGCTTTCGTGGCGCCGCCAGGGATCTGGCCATCGCGCCGTCAGCGGTGAGCCATGCGGTTTCCAGCCTGGAGGCCCGTCTCGGCGTGCGGCTGCTCGCGCGCAGCACACGCTCGGTCGCGCCTACCGAGGAAGGAGCCCGGTTGCTAGAGCGCCTGCGGCCGGCCCTTTCCGAAATCGATCTGGCGCTGGAGGCGGCCGTCGAGGTACGCGACCGGCCGGCCGGCAATTTGAGACTGACCGTGCCTCGAACCGCCTTGAAGCTGGTGCTGTCTCCCAAGCTTGCCGCCTTTACGCTGGCCTATCCCGATATCGTTCTCGACATTGCCATCGAGGACCGTTTCACCGACGTGGTCGAGGGTGGCTTCGATGCCGGCGTGCGTCTTGGCGAAAGCCTGCAGCAGGACATGGTCGCCGTGCGTATCGGTCCGCAAATCCGCAGTGCGGTCGTTGGCGCACCTTCCTATTTCGCGACGATGCCCAAACCGCGACACCCTCGCGACCTTTTGGAGCATCGTTGCATCCGCTTCCGGTTTTCCAGCGGCGTGCTCTATCGCTGGGAATTCGCCAGAGGCGGCGAGGAGATCGAACTGCCTGTGCAAGGGCCGTTGATCCTCGGTATCGACGATTCGATTGTCCAGGCGGCCGTCGACGGCGCCGGCCTTGCCTTCGTCTTCGAGGACTATGTCGAGGACACACTGGCATCCGGCGCGCTCGTGCGCGTCCTGGAAGACTGGTGCCCACCCTTCGACGGTTTCTACGTCTACTATCCAAGCCGCCGTCAGATGCGTCCGGCGCTCCGCGCTTTCGTCGACTTTTTTCGCTGGCGGGAGTAGCCTGCCTGGTGGAAGAACGGCGATGCGACGGTCGTTTGCAAGCCATGACGTCCTTAATCCGAAACACACCGACCCGTTACGGCTGGATCACGATCCTGCTGCACTGGACCGTTGGCGTGCTGTTCATCGCTCAGTTGGCGCTTGGGATCGTCATGACGAAATTGTCGAGCCAGCGTACCGCCTTCGAACTGATCCAGTTGCACAAATCGCTCGGGTTCCTGCTCCTCGGCGTTGTGGTGTTGCGGCTGGGTTGGCGGCTGACGAGTATGATGCCTGAACTGCCCGCCGGCACGGGGCGGCTCGAACGGCTAGTGGCACCGATCGCTCACTTCGCGCTTTACGCGCTGCAACTCGCCTTGCCCCTCACTGGCTGGGCGCTGGTCTCGGTCTCGGTGCTGGAAATTCCCAGCATGCCCTTCGGTCTGTTCGTCATGCCAAACCTGCCGTTCGGCTCCTCTGAGGCCGCCGAGAATTTCTGGACGGCGACGCATGCCTATCTCGCTTACGTCGGCATGGCGCTGATTGGGGTGCATGTCCTGGCCGCGCTGCATCACCATTTCTGGCGGCGGGATAGTGTTCTGGTCCGCATGATTTCGCCTTCACGCCGGTGTGATGGCCGCAAGTCGGAATAGGCGCCGGCGACGAGGCGTTGACATGTCGAATGCCGCCGGCCTGCTGGTCGGGCGGCCATGGAGGAAACTCTCATGCGAACCCGCAGTCTGGCTATCGCGGCGATCGCCACGGCTGCGGTCGCCATATCCGCCGCCCATGCTGCCATATCGCTCGGTGAAGCCGCCGGCCGCTACACCATCAGCCAGGCCGGTTCGAACATCCGCTTTTCGATCGGCAAGGCCGGCGGCGGCAGCCTCGCCGGCGCTTTCGCCCACTTTTCCGGTAACATCAGGATCGACCGTGGCGATGCCGGCCACTCGGAAGTCGATATCACCATCTTCCCGGCCAGCGTCACCACTGGCGAGCAGCGCATCGATGCTTTCCTGCGTTCTGACGCCGTCTTCGACGCGGCCAATTCACCGGAAATCCGCTTCCGTTCGGATAGCGTAAGGCGGACCGGCGACACCTCCGCATTGATCACCGGCAGCTTGACGGCGCGGGGTCGGACAATGCCGGAAAAGTTCGTTGCCGAACTCAAATCATCGGGCGCCGGCGGTATCCAGTTCCATGTCACCGGCAAAGTGCTGCGCTCGCGCTATGGTATGGATGTCGGCACGCCGCTCTATTCCAACGTCGTCGATTTCGACATGATGCTTGCCGGCCGGCGCGGTTAGATTCTGCTCCTGGCCTGTTGCGACCCACCCCAACGGCACTGGCTTTTCGCTGCGTTTCGGGCAAATCTCGCCACCGTCGAATCTTGTAAGGCGAGGCCCGATGTTCCGGTGGGGAGTGTTGTCGACGGCGAAGATCGGGCGCGAGCAGGTGCTGCCGGCCATTGCCGATTCCGAAAATGGCGTGCTGACGGCAGTTGCCAGCCGCGACGTCGCCAAGGCGAGGGCCCTGGCTGACCGGTTCGGCGCGCCGCATGCCTTCGGCTCTTATGACGAGTTGCTGGCTTCGCCGCATATCGACGGCGTCTACATTCCGTTGCCGACCTCGCAGCATGTCGAATGGACCGCCAAGACGATCAAGGCCAAGAAGCATGTCCTGGTGGAAAAGCCCTTGGCCCTCGATGCAAAAGACATCCTGCCGCTGATCCAATTGCGCAACCAGCACAATGTGCTGGTGTGCGAGGCGTTCATGGTGATCTACCACCCGCAGTGGATCAAGGTGCGCGATCTGATCGCCAACGGTGCGATCGGCCGCTTGCGCCATGTCCAGGGCGCGTTCACCTATTTCAACGTCGACCCGACCAACATGCGCAACCAGCTTGCGCTGGGTGGCGGCGGCCTGCTGGATATCGGCGTCTACCCGACGGTGGCGACACGGTTCACGACCGACAAGGAACCGCTGCGCGTCCAGGCCAGCATCGAGCGCGACAAGGCGTTCGGCACGGACGTCTATTCCTCGGTACGCGCCGATTTCGGCGACTTCGAACTGTCCTTCTACGTCTCGACGCAGATGGCCGGGCGCCAGTCGATGGTGTTCCACGGCGACGCGGGTTTCATCGAAGTGGCCGCGCCTTTCAATGCTGGCGCTTACGATCATCATCGTATCGAGCTGCACAACCACAACCATACCGAGGCCCAGATATTCCGCTTTCCGGGCACGCAGCAGTATCGGCTCGAAGCGGAGGCTTTCGCGCGCGCGGCGCGCGGCGGCAAGGATCGCGTGTTCACGCTGGAAGAATCCGTGTCGAACCAGAAGGTCATCGACGCAATCTTCCGCGCTGGCGACAAAGACGGCTGGGAGACGGTCTGACGACGACACGCGACGGCCGGCCGGGATGGAGAACGGGCTGGGCGTAGGCGCTGGATGGGAGGGGAACGATGGCCTACGACGCAGATGTCATCATCGTCGGTGCCGGCCTTGCCGGGCTGGTTGCCGCTGCCGAACTCGCTGAGGCGGGCAAGAAGGTCATCATCGTCGACCAGGAGCCGCGGCAATCGCTCGGTGGGCAGGCCTTCTGGTCGTTTGGTGGCCTGTTCCTGGTCGATTCGCCCGAACAGCGGCGCATGCGCATCCGCGATTCCCACGATCTCGCACTCGAGGACTGGCTGGGGACGGCCGCCTTCGATCGTCCCGAGGATCATTGGCCGCGCGAATGGGCCAAGGCCTATGTCGGCTTCGCCGCCGGCGAGAAACGCGCCTGGCTTTCCGAACGCGGCATCAAGTTCTTTCCCGTCGTCGGCTGGGCCGAGCGCGGCGGCGGCAATGCGGTGGGGCACGGCAATTCGGTGCCGCGCTTCCACGTCACCTGGGGCACGGGCCCGGGCGTGCTGGAACCTTTCGTCCTGAGGGTGCGCGAGGCCGAGAAGCAGGGGCTGATTACCTTCAAATTCCGTCATCGCGTCAGCGAGCTGACGAAAAGCGGCACGGCGATCGATGGCGTACGCGGCGAGGTTCTGGAGGAAAGCAGCGTCGAGCGCGGTCATAAGAGCGCGCGCACTGTCGCCGGCGATTTCGCCTTCAAGGCGCAAGCCGTCATCGTGGCTTCCGGCGGCATCGGCGGCAATCACGATCTGGTCCGTAGGAATTGGCCGGAGCGGCTCGGCAAGGCGCCGAAACGCATGATCACCGGCGTGCCCGACTATGTCGACGGGCGCATGCTGGCAATCACCGAAAGCGCCGGCGGCTCGATCATCAACCGCGACCGCATGTGGCACTATGTCGAAGGTATCAGGAACTGGGCGCCGATCTGGACCGATCACGCCATCCGCATCCTGCCCGGCCCGTCGTCGATCTGGCTGGACGCGCGCGGCAAGCGGCTGCCGGTGCCGCTCTATCCCGGTTTCGATACGCTGGGCACGCTCGCCCATATCATGAAGACCGGCTTCGACTATTCATGGTTCATCCTGACCGAGAAGATCATCCGCAAGGAGTTCGCGCTTTCAGGCTCCGAGCAGAACCCCGATCTGACCAACAAGAGCTGGCGCCAGGTGATCGGGCGCGCCACCTCCGGCATTCCGGGGCCGGTAAAAGCCTTCCTCGACAAGGGCGAGGACTTCATTGTCGAGCGCGAATTGCCGGCATTGGTTGCGCGCATGAACGGGCTGGCCGGCGGCGAACCCTTGCTTGATATCGGCCAGGTGGAGCGCGAAATCCGGGCGCGCGACATGCAGCTCGACAATCCGTTCTCCAAGGACATGCAGGTGATGGCACTGCGCGGCGCGCGCAATTATCTCGGCGACAAGCTGATCCGTACCGCCAAGCCGCACAAGATACTCGATCCCGCCAACGGACCGCTGATCGCGGTGCGGCTGAACATCCTCACCCGCAAGACATTGGGCGGCTTGCAGACCGATCTCGACAGCCGTGTGCTGGGTGCGGACGGCCAACCGGTCGAGGGCCTTTATGCCGTTGGCGAGGTGGCCGGTTTCGGCGGCGGCGGTGTGCATGGCTATGCCGCGCTCGAAGGCACCTTCCTCGGCGGCTGCATCTTCTCGGGCCGCGGCGCCGGCCGCGCTACCGCCAAGGGCGTGCGTTGACAAATCACCGTCGCGACGGGGCTGGCCAGGTGGTCAGATACGATCGATATCGCGCCTGAGCACGATCAGCGAAGTCAGGTCCTCGACGCTCTGGTGCGAGGCGATCAGATCGCGCAGCGTGTTCAGCCGGTCGATGGACGGCACTTCCACCTCGACGACGAGGTCGACCTGGCCGGAGATGGAGGATACGCGCCTGACCTCGGGATGACGCGCCAGTTGGTCGAGCATACCGATGGACGGTGTGCGCACCAGCGTCACCATCAGGAAGGCGAAAACCTGGTTTTGCTCCAGTTGCCCGATATCGGCGCGATAGCCGCGGATGACACCGCTTTTTTCAAGCAGCGCCACGCGTTCGCTGGTGGCGCTGCGCGAGAGCCCGATCCTTGCAGCCAGCGTCTTGAGCGGAATGCGCGCCTCCTTCGAGAGGATCGCGAGGATGTCCCGGTCCTTGGCGTCGAGTTCCTTCATGGCCGATTTCCATGCGCCGTTAATGTGCCGGTCGAAGCAGGCATAGTGCCGGTCCAACCGACGTTTTGCCAGATGCCCGGTTTTTCGGCGCGTGCCAAGCTCCATCAAGATCAAATCCGGACCTGCGATGACCAACATTACCCACCCGGCACCCAATTTCTCCCTGGTCGAGGCGAGGGCGCTCGCGGCGAGTCATTTCGGTGTGACCGGTTCGGTTGGTAACCTCGACAGCGAGCGCGACCAGAACTTCAGGCTGGCCTCCGAAGAGGGCGACTGGATCCTGAAGGTCGTCAACGCCAGCGAACCGCGCAGCGAAAGCGAGTTCCAGACCGCGCTGCTCGATCATCTTGCGCGTACCGGCGCCAATCTCGCTGTCCCGACGCTCAGGAAGACGCTGGACAACACCACGCTGGCTTTTGCCGCGGATAGCAATGGCGCAAAGCACGCGTTGCGGCTGGTTTCGTGGCTGCCTGGCAAGCCGCTGGCCGAAGCGGAACGCACGCCTGAAACTCTCGACAGCCTTGGCCGCGCGCTCGGCCGGCTCGATCGTGCCTTGCAGGGCTTCATTCACCCGGGCGCGTTGCGCAGCTTCGACTGGGACATCCGCCGTGCCGGTGCCTCGCGCCGTCGCCTGGAGCATGTGCTCGATGCGAATGACCGCGCGCTGCTCGAGCGTTTCCTCGACCGCTTCGACGCCGAAGTTGCACCGCGCCTGCCGGCATTGCGCGCGCAGGTCATCCACAACGACGCCAACGACTGGAACGTGCTGGTCGATGCCGACGATCAGGCCCACGTCGTCGGCCTCATCGATTTCGGCGATGCCCTGCATGCGCCGCTGATCGCGGAAGTCGCGGTTGCCTGCGCCTATGCCATTCTCGATACCGAGGACCCGATCGGCGCCGCGGCCAAACTCGCTGCCGGCTTCCACGCCGAATATCCGCTGCGCGAGGAAGAGGTGGACCTCCTCTTCGACCTGATCGCGATGCGGCTGGTTACCAGCGTCACATTGTCGGCGCTGCGCCGGCAGCAGACCGGCGACAATCCCTATCTGGCGATCAGCGAGGCGCCGGCCTGGCGCATGCTGCGCCGGCTCGATGCGATGAACCCGCGTTTCGCAACGGCGATCCTGCGCCACGCCTGCGGCTTCGATGCGGCACCCGGCGCTCGCTCGCTCGCTGCCTGGATTTCCACCAACCGCAAGCAACTTGTCCCGATCCTCGATCGCCATCCGGCGACGCTGGTCAAGGCGCTGGTTCCTTATGGCGACCCGCAGCACCCGATGACGGTCGCCTCGGCGGCCGAGCAGCCGGCGAAAGCTAGTGCCTGGTGGGATGCTTATAGCGCCGAAAACAACATCGAGCTCGGGATTGGTCCGTGGGGCGAGGCGCGCACGGTCTATGCCAGCGACATGTTCCGCTCGCGTTTCATCGAAGGCGTGCGTCGCATCCATCATCTCGGCCTCGACCTGTTCATGCCGGCCGGAACCAGGGTCCGCACGCCGCTCGCCGCCACGGTGAATAGCGTCGAGATCGAAGAAGACCGGCTGGGTTACGGCTGCCTGGTGGCGCTGGAACATCGGCCGGAAGGCTGTCCGCCCTTCGTGACGCTGTGGGGGCATCTCGCGCATGAGGCGATGTCGCGGCTGAAGCCGGGTCAGCGCCTGGAAGCCGGCGCTATCGTCGGCGAGATGGGCGTTGCCGCCGAGAACGGCGGCTGGGCGCCGCATCTGCATTTCCAGATATCGGCGGACCCGCAGCTTGCCGCGCGTGACATTCTGGGCGTCGGCGAGGCGCGCTATCTCGAGGTTTGGCGCGAGCTCTTCCCTGATGCCGCCGAACTCGCCGGTATCCCGCCGGAGACATTCGTGCAGACCGGCCGCACTCGCCCCGAGATCGTGGCTGCGCGCAAGACCGCGCTGTTGCCGAACCTGTCGATCTCCTACTCGCAACCGATCAAGTTTGTGCGCGGCGAGGGTCCTTGGCTGATCGACGACCGTGGTCGCGCCTATCTCGACTGCTTCAACAATGTCTGTCATCTCGGCCACGCCCATCCCGACGTGGTTGAGGCGATTGCCCGGCAGGCGGCGAAGCTCAACACCAACACGCGCTATCTGCACGATGCGATCGTCACCTACGCGGAACGCCTCACAGCGACGCTGCCCGAGGGGCTTTCGGTGGCGTCCTTCGCCTGCTCCGGCAGCGAGGCCAACAGCCTGATGCTGCGCATGGCGCGCACCCATACCGGCCGCTCCGACGCCATCGTGCTCGACTGGGCTTATCATGGCACGACGCAGGAGCTGATCGACCTCAGCCCGTACAAATACAAGCGCAAGGGCGGAAAGGGTCGGCCGGCGCATGTCTTCGAAGCGGTCATTCCCGACAGCTATCGCGCGCCGGGCGACTGGCCGGCCGAAGAACACGCCAGACGCTTCGCCGAAAGCATCGCCGAGCAGATCGCGGCAATGGCCAGCCAGGGTCGCGCCCCGGCACTGTTCATGGCGGAATCGATCCCCAGCGTCGCTGGTCAGGTATTCCTGCCGGAAGGTTACCTGAAGGAAGTCTACGCCTTGGTCCGCGCCGCCGGCGGCGTCTGCGTGGCCGACGAGGTGCAGGTCGGTTTCGGCCGTGTCGGCACGCATTGGTGGGCGTTCGAGACGCAAGGGGTGGTGCCCGACATCGTCACCATGGGCAAGCCGATCGGCAACGGCCATCCGATGGCGGCTCTGGTCACCACCAAGGAGATCGCCACCTCCTTCAACAACGGCATGGAGTATTTCAACACCTTCGGCGGCAACCCGGTGTCCTGCGCAGCAGGGCTGGCGGTGTTGGACGTGATCGAGCGAGACGGTCTGCGCCAGAACGCGGCCGAGGTCGGCACCTATCTCATGGACCGTTTCCGTGAATTGCAGGCGCGCTACGACATCATCGGCGACGTTCGCGGCATGGGCCTTTTCCTCGGCATCGAGCTGGTCGAGGACCGCAAGACCAAGGCTCCAGCAACCGCACTCGCCCGCCGCATCAATGACGGTGTCCGGGCGCGCGGCGTGCTGATCGGCACGGAGGGGCCACACGACAATGTGCTCAAGATGCGTCCTCCGATGATCTTCAGCCGTGCCAATGCCGATCATCTGGTGAGCGCTCTGGACGAGACCTTCGCAGCGGTGCTGGCCGAACGTTAGCCGGTTCGCGACGACAGTTTCGCCTGGCGGCATCGGCCGGCAGGTGAATTCACAGCAGGACAATCGATCAACGCCGGCGCTGCCGTGCCGGCGTCAGGAGAGGCTTTGCCTCGAACAACCAGGGAGGAGAACATGAAGAAACATCTATTCGCAGCGACACTGCTCGCCGGCTCGGCGACAATGGCCGTCCCGGCGGTCGCCGACACGCTGGACATCGTCAAGCAGCGCGGCACTGTCACCTGTGGCGTCAGCCAGGGCGTCGCCGGCTTCTCGGCACCGGATGACGCCGGCAAATGGCACGGCTTTGATATCGATTTCTGTCGTGCCGTTGCCGCCGCTGTTCTGGGCGACCCGGACAAGGTCAGCTTCGTGCCGTTGTCGACCAAGGAGCGCTTCACGGCGCTGCAGTCGGGCACCGTCGATCTGTTGTCGCGCCAGACCACCTGGACCCTGTCGCGCGATGCCGGCATCGGCATCCACTTCGTCGGTACCATCTATTATGACGGCCAGGGTTTCATGGTGCGCAAGGATATCGGCGTGGACAGCGCGCTGAAGCTTTCCGGCGCGACCGTCTGCGCCGAGCAGGGCACCACGACCGAGCAGAACACCGCCGACTATTTCAGCGCCAACAAGCTGAAATACGAACCGGTGGTGATCGATTCCGCCGACGGCATCATCAAGGCCTTCGATACCGGCCGCTGCGACGTCTACACTACCGATGCTTCCGCGCTCTATGCGCAGCGTCTCAAGCTGACCAATCCCGAAGCCTATACCGTGCTGCCGGAGATCATCTCCAAGGAGCCGCTTGGTCCTGCCGTGCGCCAGGCCGACGACAAGTGGTTCAACATCGTGCGTTGGACCCTCTTCGCTCTGCTTGAGGCCGAGGAACTCGGCGTGACGCAGAAGAACGCAGAAGCCGGGCTGGCTTCGCAAAACCCGGCCATCAAGCGCTTCCTCGGTGTCGAGGGCGACAATGGCCAGCAACTGGGGCTCGATCCGCGCTTCGCCTACAACATCGTCTCCAAGGTCGGCAATTACGGCGAGATGTTCGAACGCAATCTCGGCCAGTCGAGCGCGTTGAAGATCGATCGCGGCATCAACAAGCTCTGGAACGCGGGCGGGTTGATGTACGCGCCGCCGCTGCGCTGATCGCGGTTTCTGCCGATATCAATTCCTAAGACCCGCGCAGGATGCCACCTGCGCGGGTTTCTTTTTGGAAGCGCGGTCTTGAACGGTCGCTCTGGATCAATTTTTCGTAGCCACGGGCCCTTGCCAAGGTTCCGGCATTCAACGAAAACCGCAATTCAGCCGGCAACCATCCCGTTTCCGGCCAGACGCGGTTTCCGGCTGATGCCGACGCACCGCAATGGGACGTAGAGACAATGTCCGCGATCGAAGCCGGCGTGAGAGCGCCGGGAAGCCTCTGGCGCTCCGAAATCAAGGCGACGCTGTCGCTTGCTTGGCCGATGGTGCTGACAAATCTCGGCCAGACGGCGATGACGGCCACCGACGTGATGATGATGGGCAGGCTGGGGTCCGACACGCTCGCCGCCGGCGCGCTCGGCTCAAACCTCTATTTCATGCCGTTGATCTTTGGCCTCGGCCTGATGCTGGCCACCTCGCCGATGATGGCGACGGAACTCGGGCGTTTCCGCCATTCAGTGCGCGATGTGCGCCGCACGGTGCGCCAGGGCCTGTGGCTGGCCGTCCTTATCGCCATCCCGGTCTGGATATTCCTTTGGAACGGCGAAAAGATCCTGCTTGCCATGGGGCAGGAGCCGGCGCTCGCCCACCAGGCGGGCATCTATCTGCGCTGGCTGCAGTGGGCTGTGTTGCCCTTCTATGGCTACATCGTGCTGCGCTCCTTCATCTCCGCGCTTGAGCGCCCAGGCTGGGCGCTAGTCATCGTCTTCGTCGCCGTGGCAACCAACGTGCTGCTGAACTGGATGTTCATGTTCGGCAATCTCGGCGCGCCCCGTCTTGGCATTGCCGGTTCCGGACTGGCCACGACCATCTCGTCGGTGCTGATGTTCGTCGGCATGGTGCTCGTGGTGACGCTGGAGAAGAAGTTCCGTCGCTATCACCTGTTTGGCCGTTTCTGGCGACCCGACTGGCCGCGCTTCAAGGCGCTGCTCAAGCTTGGCTTGCCGATTGCCGGTATTCTGGCCTTCGAGGTGACGATCTTCAATGCCGCTGCCTTCCTGATGGGCTTGATCAACGCGCCGTCGCTGGCGGCGCATGCCATCGCCCTGCAGATCGCCTCGATCAGCTTCATGGTGCCGCTCGGTCTCAACCAAGCAGTCACCGTGCGGGTGGGGCTGGCCCATGGCGCCGGTGACCCGGAGGGTGTTACCCGTGCCGGCTGGACCTCCTATGCGATGGGTGTCGGCTTCATGTCGCTGACAGCGCTCACCATGCTGCTTTGGCCGCGCGTATTGATCAGCGGTTTCATCGACGTGGCCGACCCGGTGAACGGTCATGTGGTCGACCTCGCCGTCTCGTTCCTGGCGTTTGCCGCGCTTTTCCAGATCGTCGACGGCGCGCAGGCCGTGGGTGCCGGCATGTTGCGCGGCCTGCACGACACCACCGTGCCGATGATCTACGCGGCGTTCGGCTATTGGGGCGTCGGGCTGCCGCTTGGTGCGCTGCTTGCGTTCCATTTTGGCTTTGCCGGGGTCGGCATCTGGATGGGTCTGTCGACAGGGCTGGCTGTGGTGGCCGTTTTGCTGCTGACCCGCTGGTTGCGTCGCGACCGGCTGCCGGCAAGAACCGGCCCGATCGTGATGCACTGATCCCGGCTTCCCGGGATCAGGTATCCGACGACATCGCTCCAAGCAGCCGGCGGATGTCGCCGAAATAGGCGATCGAGCCGAACACGAACGCCGCGACCGTGACGAAGAAGATCGACACCGCCGCCATGGTCGGCGTGTAGCCGTAGCGCAGCGCGTTGAAAATCTTGATCGGCAATGTCTCGGTGGTGAAGCCGATAGTCATGTAGGCAACGATATATTCGTTGAGCGACAAGACAAAGGCAAAAGCGAAGCCCGAGACCAGATAGGGCAGGATCAGTGGCAACACCACGGTCTTCAGCACGGTACGGTCGTCGGCGCCCATGGTGGAGGCGGCTTCCACCAGCGAACGGTCGATGGACGCGAAGCCGAGCGAAAGCGTGACCAGCGGCAGCGTCACGAAGAAGATCGCATGGCTGATGATGGCCGTATAGAACTGCCCGAACAGGCCGACCGTTGCCCAGAAGCTCAGGAAACCGAGCGCGGTGATGACTGGCGGCAGGATGAAAGGTGCGAGACCAAGCACCTGGAAGATGTTCGCCCAGGGCGCGATGCGCCGCCACAGGAACCAGGCAAGCGGCAGCGCGATGGCAACGGCGATCGCGGCCGAGCAGATAGCCAGCGTGACCGAATGGATCAGCGCCAGCCGCCATTCCGGATCGTTGAAGATCTGCCCGTACCAGGAGAGCGAAAAGCCCTTTGGCGGGAAGGTCAGTTCCTGCTTCTGGTTGACCGAGACGCCAGCGACGACGATCAGCGGCGCGGCCAGGAACAGCGCGACAAGCACGAAATAGAGCCGGCGAAGCACGATCATAGCGCGTTCTCCTTGCGGCCGACGAGCAGCGTGAGGCCGACCAGCGCCAGCGAGATCAGAACCAGGAACACGGCCATGGCGGCGGCGAACGGCATGTTGGACTGGTAGATCGCCTGGTCGGTGATCAGCACCGACAGCGTCCAGTTCGACGGCCTGCCGAGGATCTGCGGCAACAGGTAGGAGCCGAGCGCAAAGACGAAGACCATGATCAGTGTCGCCACGATGGTGTTGCGCAGCGCCGGCGTCACCACGTTGAAGAAGGCACGCACCGGCGAGGCGCCGAGCGTGCGTGCGGCCTCCAGCAAGGTCGGGTCCAACCGCACCAGAGCCGGATAGAGCACCAGGATCGTGTAGGGCAGAGCCTGGTAGACCATACCGGTCAGCACGGCCCAGAAACTCGGCAGCAGCGCCACCGGCTCTTTCATCAGCCCGATGGCGACAAAAAGATTGGTGATGCCGGCCGTGCGGGAAAACAGCGTCGACCAGGCGAAACCGATGATGACTTCCGACAGCGACAGCACCGAAAGCAGTGCGACCAGCCACACTGTCTGCACGGCGCGCGGGCGCTTGGTCAGGAGGTAAGTGAAGGGAAAGGCGATGACCACGCAGCAAACCGCGACCAGGATCGCCAGCATCAGCGAGAAGCCGAGCACCGAACCGAAGAAGGTGGTGAGGAAGCGCGCGTAATTGTCGAACACAAAATCCGGCGTGTAGAAGCCGGACGGATTGCGCTTGAAGAAGCTCACCGCGATCATGATCGAGAACGGCACGACGAAGAAGACGACAAGCATCAGTGCCGGGAAGAACAGCGGTGCGTAGTCGGCGAGCGTTTTCGGGCGTTCGCGCCTCATGGCTGCAGCACCACGCAGCTTTCCGGAGGCAGCACCACGCCGATGGCCTGGCCGACGCTGACATTGGGCCGCTCGCGTGGCGTCGCCACCGCCACGATGGTGGTTCCGCTGGCTTCCACGAAGGTTTCGATGGTGCCGCCGAGATCGCGCACGAAGCTCACCGTTCCGGCAATCGAACCGGCGCCGGGGGCCGAGAAATGAATGTCTTCGGGGCGGATGGAGATGGTGGCTTTGGCCGAGCCGGAGGGCAGGGCGATGCCGGGCACTGCGGAACCCAACACCGTGGTGCGGCCGGCGCTGTCGGTCTCGGCCGGCAACAGATTGGTGATGCCGATAAAATCGGCGACAAACGCATCGGCCGGCTTGCGGTAGATCTCGATGGGCGATGCAGCCTGCAGGATCTTGCCCTTGCCCATGACAACGACGAGGTCGGCCATGGTCATCGCCTCGCGCTGGTCGTGGGTTACGACGACGGTGGTGATGCCAAGGCGTTGCTGCAATTGCCGCAATTCCACCTGCATGGCCTCGCGCAGCTTGGCGTCCAAAGCGGAGAGCGGTTCGTCGAGCAGGAACAGCTTGGGCGACAGCGCCAACGCACGGGCGATCGCCACGCGCTGGCGCTGGCCGCCTGAAAGTTTCGCCACCGGCCGGTCGGCGAAGCCGTTCAGGTGGATCATGGCGAGAAGGTCGTTGACCCGCTTGCGCTGGTCTTCCTTGGAGGCGCCACGGATACGCAAGGCATAGGCGATGTTTTCGCCGACCGTCAGGTGTGGAAACAGCGCCAGCGACTGGAACACCATGCCGAGATTGCGCTTGTGCGTCGGTATGCTGGTAATCTCCTCGCCATCGAGCACGATGGCGCCGCTGGTCGGCTCCTCCAGCCCGGCGATCATCCTGAGCAATGTGGTCTTGCCACAGCCGGACGGGCCGAGCAGGCAGACGAATTTTCCGTGCGGCACGGACAGGCTGACATCGTCGACGGCGGCAAAATCGCCGAACTGCTTGGTGATCGCGTTTATGGACAATCCGGACATGGCGTTATCCTGCTTGGCTGGTCGTGCATGCGGATGTTTCGGTTATCTGGCGTCGGCCGCCTCTTCTGGAGACCGACCGGGCGCCGATAGCAGTCGGGGAGCGAACCCGCCTTGCAGCATAGTATTCGCTCCCCGCCCGAAGGCTATATCCCTTGTTCCCTGCGCTCAGGGAGAGGATGGGAAAATCAGCCGACGATCAACTCGGTCCACTTCTGGTTGATCGCGTCGGCCTTCGACACATAAAGGTCATAGCGCGGAATGATCGGCTCGATGTCGGAAGAGACCGCGGCAAATTCCGCTGCCGTGAGGTCGAGCACCTCGCGCTTCAGCGTCGGCGCAGTGCCGACGTTGCGCGACATCAGCCCCTGGACTTTGGGCTGGCTCATATAGTCGATGAAGAGATGGGCTTCGTCGACCTTCTTCGAGGCGCGCGACAGAACCCAGTTGCCGGAATCCTGGATGCCGCCTTCCTTTGGGAAGGTCGAGCGTACCGGCTGGCCGTCCTTGGCTGCCAGGCCGGTCACATCGTGGTAATACTGGCCCATCGGGATTTCGCCCGACTTCAGCGCCTGCTCGAACTGTGCTTCGTCGCGATACCACAAGCGCACATTCGGCTTCACTTCGGCGAGCTTCGCGAATGCCTTGTCGAGGCCCTCGTCGGTGTCGAGCGCATTGGTGCCGCCCATGAAGGTCTTGGCCGTCACTTCAAGCAGGAAGGAGTTGGAAGCCAGCGCCAGAAGGCCGAGCTTGTCGGCATTGGCCTTGTCCCACAGCGCGTCCCAGGACTTGGGAGCCTCCTTGTAAACATTGGTGTTGGTGACCAGCGTGATATACCAGGCCACCGCGCCGATGCCGGCGACACGGCCATCCGGATATTTGTTGATGAAGCGCGGCAGAAGATCGCCGTAATGTTTGAACTTGGAGGTATCGAGCGGCTGCCAGAGCTCGGTCGACTGGCCTTTCAGCGTCGAGGTCTGCGACATCATTGACAGGTCAGCCGGGGCCTGGCCAGCCTTGGCCGCCTGCTCGAGCTGCACCAGCCACGCCTCGCCGGTCGGTTCGGCCACCGATTCCACGGTGATGCCGGTTGCCTTGGTGAACTCGGGGAAGATGTGCTGGTCGAAAGACTTCTTGAAGTAGCCGCCATAGACGCCGACCTTCAGCGATTTTTCCTGGGCACGCAGGACTGCCGGCATGGCCAGCACGCTCGCAGCAGCAACGCCGGCGCCGAGGACGGTGCGTCGGCTGAGCTTGGTCTTCATGATCTCGGTCATCGATGTTCTCCGTTGTTCCGGTCTTTGCCGGGTTCCCTTATCGTTTTCTTATGCGATAGCGCCATCGTCTGGCGCCATTATCCTTTCAGTGCCGGGCTGAACACCATCAACGACAGGATTTCGAATAGCACCTGTGCGCCGGCGTGCGCCGTATTGGTGGTGGAATCATATTGCGGCGCGACCTCGACGACGTCGCCACCGACGATGTTGAGGCCCTTCAATCCACGCAGGATTTCCAACACTTCGCGCGTGGTCAGTCCGCCAACTTCCGGCGTGCCGGTACCCGGGGCGAAGGCCGGGTCGAGGCTGTCGACATCGAAGGAGACGTAGGTCGGGCCGTCGCCGACGATCTTCCTTGCCTTCTCGATGATGGCCGGGATGCCGAGGCCGGTCACCTCTTCGGCGTGCACGACGGTCATGCCGGATTCGTAGGTGAATTCCCAAAGATATTCGGCCGAGCCGCGAATACCGATCTGGATGGTGCGCGACGGGTCGAGCACCCCGTCCAGCACGGCGTTGCGGAACGGTCCACCGTGATGGAATTTGGTCAGGTCATAGGCGCCGCCCGTGTCGCAATGGGCGTCGATATGGATCATGCCGACCGGGCGGTCCTTGCCGACAGCCTTGAGGATCGGATGGCTGATCGAGTGATCGCCGCCGACGGAAAGCGGGATGACGCCGGCGTCGACGATCTGGCCGACGCGTTTTTCGATGTCGTCATGGCTGAGCTCCAGCCGGTAGCGGCTGCGAAACGGCACGTCGCCGATATCGGCCACCCTGATCTCATGCGTCGGCGCGCATTCGAGCACGTGGTTGTAGGGGCCGATGCGCTCGATCGCGCGCAGGGCGCGCGGGCCGAAACGGGAACCTGGACGATTGGTGACGCCGAGATCCATCGGCACGCCAATCATCGCCACCTGAAGGTCGCCGAAGTCCGGGCTGTCGACGGAAATCTCGCGATAGGGCGCGGAGAGGAACGTAGGTATGCCCGAATAGGGGGCAAGCCGCGTGCCGCTCTTGGAGAATATCTTGTCGGCGACGCGGCGGAATTTCGGATCGAACAACTCGCCGCCATGACTCTCGCCATATTTGCGGCGCAACGCGTCGAGCTTGCCTCGGTCGAAACCCATTCCTGCAACTCCTCCTGGCAGGATGCCGATGTGCCCCAAAGCGGTGCACGAAAGCGTTTCGGCTGCCTGCAATACCGTCTTTTTATGCGTGATTGGCGCGGATTGTCGGAGCGTGTGGATGGAAAATCAATTGATATTGTTATAGCGCTCGCTGTGAGGAAAGCTCACATAAAGCGTATGAACAGCTCTCGACGCCTGCCACCGCTCAATCCCCTGCGCGCTTTCGAGGCGACGGCCAGGCACGCCTCGCTCAGCAAGGCGGCTGCCGAGCTCCATGTCACCCATGGCGCGGTCAGCCACCAGATCAAGGCGCTCGAGCAATCGCTCGGCGTCAAGTTGTTCGAGCGTGTGGGTTCCCGCCTCAAGCTCACCCCGCATGGTGCTGAACTGCTGCCTGCGGTATCCGGCGCCTTCGAGGGTATTGCGGCGGCGGCGGCCCGGTTGACGCGTCCGGCGAGCAGCGGTGCGCTGGTTGTCTCCTGCGTGCCGGCGCTGCTGTCTTTGTGGATGATCCCGCGTCTCGGCGCCTTCACATCGCGTTACCCCGACATCAGGCTGAAGCTCGTGGCCTCCAACGACCCGCGTGACATCCGCTCGTCGGACATCGATGTCTGCGTTCATTATGGCGACGGTAGCTGGACCGATTGCTGGATTCGCAAGTGGTCGGGCCTCGAGCTCTTTCCGGTGGTCAGTCCGACGCTGGCCAACAACAGGCCGATCCGGTCGATCCGGGACCTCGCCGACCATGTGCTGCTGCATGGTGACGACGGCCGCGAATGGCACACCTGGCTCGCCGCCGCCGACGCGCTCGACCTCGAGCGCAATTGCCGGCGCCACCATTTCAACGATGCCCGGCTGTCCATCGAAGCGGCTCTGCATGGCCATGGCGTGGCGCTGGGCGACACGATGACGGCCAGCGGCTTGCTGGCCAGGGGTCAACTCATCGTGCCGTTCGGCCTCTCGGTGCCAGCGGTGGACGATTTTTACGTGGTGTGCCGCAACGAGATGCGGTCCGCGCCCATCGTGCAGGTGTTCGTGGATTGGCTGTTTGCCGAAAAGGCCGAGGCCGACAGCCGCCCTGACACGGCCGCGGCGGCTCAGATTGTCACCCGTCGCAAACGCCCGGTGCTCAAGGTCGTCGCGCGGTCGGACGATTGAGGTGACGGCTTGTGAGGTCTTGATGCCTGTTACTGCCGCGCCCGTTTTCCTCTGTGCCAGGCATATTGCGGGGCAGCGCGTTCATGATTTCAATGCTATGAGGCCGGTCTGGTAGTCGTAAGGGCGGAAGCGGAAGCAGGTTTCGGACATGGCCAGGACTGATATCGCACGGCGCGTCTACAATCACACCTGGAAGCTCGACCCCATCGTGCGGTCGCTGCTCGACACCGATTTCTACAAGCTGCTGATGCTGCAGATGATCTGGGGCATGTATCCCAAGGTCGACGCCACGTTCTCGCTGATCAACCGCACGACGTCCGTGCGCCTTGCCGACGAGATCGACGAAGGCGAGCTGCGCGAGCAGCTCGATCATGCCAGGACATTGCGTTTCAGCAAGAAGGAAATGATCTGGCTGGGCGGTAACAATTTTTATGGCCGCAAGCAGATATTCGAGCCGGAGTTCCTGGCCTGGCTGGAGAATTTCCGCCTGCCGGAATACGAGCTTTCAAGGCGCGACGGTCAGTACGAACTCTCCTTCTCCGGCCCATGGATGTACACGACGCTTTGGGAAATCCCGGCGCTTGCTATCATCAACGAGCTGCGTTCGCGTGCTGCGCTGAAGGCATTCGGCCCCTTCGCGCTGGACGTGCTTTATGCACGCGCCAAGGCCAAGATGTGGGCCAAGACCGAGCGACTGAAACAGCTCCCTGAAATCCGCATTTCCGACTTCGGCACGCGGCGCCGTCACTCGTTCCTGTGGCAGCGCTGGTGCGTGGAGGCCTTGAAGGAAGGCATCGGCGGTGCCTTCACCGGCACGTCGAACGTGCTGCTCGCCATGGATACCGATCTTGAGGCGCTCGGCACCAACGCGCACGAACTGCCGATGGTGCTCGCCGCTTTGGCGAATTCCGAGGCGGAGCTTCGCCAGGCGCCGTACAAGGTCCTGCAGGATTGGCAGCGTTATTATGGCGGCAACCTGCTGATCGTGCTTCCCGATGCTTTCGGCACCGCTGCCTTCTTGCGAGACGCGCCCGATTGGGTGGCCGATTGGACCGGTTTCCGCCCGGACAGCGCTCCGCCGGTCGAAGGCGGTGAGCGCATCATCTCCTGGTGGCGCGATAAGGGCAGGGACCCGAGGCAGAAACTCCTGATCTTCTCCGATGGCCTCGACGTCGATACCATCATCGAGACCTATCGTCATTTCGAGGGCAAGGTTCGCATGTCCTTCGGCTGGGGCACCAACCTGACCAATGATTTCGAGGATTGCGCGCCGATCTCCACCGACAGGCTCAACGCCATCTCGCTGGTCTGCAAGGTGACGGACGCCAATGGTCGCCCGGCGGTGAAGCTCTCCGACAATCCGGCCAAGGCGACAGGCGACACGAAGGAAATCGCCCGCTATCTGCGCATCTTCGGCGAGGAAGCGCGCGTCAGGCAGTTGGTGAAAGTCTAAAATCAGGATGACTTCCGGCGGAAGGCAGCTGTGAGGTTCCTGCGGTTTCTCAGCCTCACACTTGCCGGTGCGTTGTGGCCGTGCCTTGCCCTTGCCCACGCTTCGGACCGCGGCCATGTCCTGTTGTTGTCGACAGGGTATTACATTGCCGGCGGTGCCTTTGCGGTTGGTGCATCCTTTCTCGTGCTGGCATTGCTGCCATCGGGTTTCCTCGAACGGGCCTGGCAGTGGCGCTTGCCGCTCTTCACCTTTGGCGATCGGGCAAAAACGGTAGTCGGGCTCTTGTCTTTCGCTGGCTTTGCACTGCTGCTGGCTGCCGGTTCCTGGGGCAGTCGCGATCCTCTTTCCAATCCGCTTCCGCTGACGGTCTGGACGCTTCTGTGGGCCGGGTTTGTGTTGCTGCAGGGAATGGTGGGTGACCTTTGGTCCTGGCTCAATCCATGGCAGGGGCCATACCGTCTGGTGATGCGGCTGGGGTTTGTCCGCAACGAACCGTCGAAAGGGGGCGCTGGTTGTTGGCCCGCCTTCGCGTTGTTCCTCGCCTTTGCCTGGTTCGAACTTGTCGATCCGGCGCCGGACGATCCCGCGCGGCTTGCCGTTGCGGCCGGCCTCTACTGGCTGGTCGGCTTCATCGCCATGCTGGCGTTCGGTTATGAGAACTGGGCCCGCCGCGGCGAGTTCCTGTCGGTCTTTTTCTCGATGCTGGCGCGCTTTTCCATGGTCGGCCGTGGCGCGGACGGCAGGTTCTATCTCAACCTGCCTGGTGCAAGACTGCTCGACACGCCATCACTGCCGTTGAGTGGCGTCGCCTTCCTGCTGCTCGCACTGTCGTCGGTTTCCTTCGACGGGCTTGGCAAGACGTTCTTGTGGCTCGGCTCGATCGGCGTCAATCCTCTCGAATACCCCGGGCGCACGGCGCTGATCGGTTCGGCTACGCTGGGTCTCGTGCTGACCTTTCTGCTCCTGGCGTTGCTGTTTGCCGTAGCCGTCTTCTTCGGCCTGCGCCTGGCCGGCAGGGCACATGGTTTCGCCAATGCCGCCGGCTTGCTCGTCTGGTCGATCGTGCCGATCGCTCTCGCCTATCATGTCGCGCACTATCTGACGGCGCTGCTTGTCGACGGTCAGTATGCGCTCGTGGCGCTGTCCGATCCCTTCGCGCGAGGGTGGGATATTTTCGGCACGGCGAACATGCAGGTCGAGGCGGGAATCGTTGCCGGCGCGACTGCTGCCTGGTGGATATGGAACATCCAGGCCGCCACCATCGTCTGCGGGCATGTGCTCGCCGTCCTTGTCGCGCATGTGTTCGCCGCGAGGCTGGATCCGTCCCCGGTTCGTGCCGTTCTCACGCAGATACCGCTCACGATCCTGATGATCGCCTATACCGTCTTCGGGCTCTGGCTTCTAGCCACGCCGGCCGTTGGCTGAGCCGACCATGGCGTGTCGGTTGACGCCACGGAATGCTCGCTTGCCATGACCGAGGTTTGGTGATTGGTTTGCGCCGCGATTTTCACCCAGCCTTTCGCCGGCTGCAGGTCAATGCCCATGAGGGGATCTCGATGACTGAGAAAAGCCGCTTCTTCGATCTTGCAAACACCGCAGTGTCCCGTCGTGGCGTGCTGAAAGGCCTGGCTGCCGGTACTGGTCTCGCCGTTGCCCCCGGCTTCGTGCGTTATGCCCAGGCGCAGAGCTCGGCGCCGATCAAGATCGGCTTCCAGGCACATCGCACCGGCATCGGCGCCGCCTATGGCCGCTGGTATGAAAGAACGACGGCGGCCGCCGTGAAAGCAATCAATGCCGCCGGCGGCATCAATGGCCGTCAGGTCGAAATCGTCATCGAAGACGACGGCACCGACGCCGCCCGTGGCGCCGAAGTGGTGGCGAAGCTCGCCAACCAGCACAAGGTCGATATCGTCTACGGCACGCTGTTCTCGAATGTGGTGGTGGGTTCGGCGCCGACCGCCGGCGAATTGAAAATTCCATATTATGTCGTGTCGGAGGGCTATCACGTCGCGTCCGGCAAGCTGAACCGCTACGTGTTCCAGCCGGGCATTACGGACGTTCGCGCCCAGGTCACTTCGGTGGCGCCATGGATCGCCGCCAATGCCGGCAAGAAGATCACCATGATCTTCCCCGATTACGCCTTCGGCTACGACCATCGCGACTACCTGCCGCCGGCCCTGCAGAAGGCGGGCGCGGAGGTGATCGCCAAGATCGCCATTCCGCCGACGGAATCCTCCTTCACCAAGTATTTTCCGCAGATCCCCTCCGACACCGATGCGATCTATCACGTCATGGTCGGTCCGGCGGTGCTGACCTTCGTCAAGGAATTGGGCGATTTCTACGGTTCGAGCGGGCCGAAACTGTTCGGCTTCATCGATTCGCTGGAGGCGGTCGACATCAACAGCCCGGGCCTCGAATATCTGAACGGCAGCCACTTCTGGGAGGGTTCGCCACGCTACGCCCAGGCCGACGACACGGAAGCGCAGAAAGCCTACCGTGCCGCCGTCGGCATAGACGACAATGGTGCCGCCGTCGGCGATCCGAAGGACGTCTCGACCGCCGCCCATATGTTCGGCTGCTGGGAGACGCTCTACGTCATCAAGAAGGCGATGGAGGATGCCGGCTACAAGGGACCGGAAGATCGTGCCAAGCTGGTTGAAGCTACTGAGGCGCTGACCGAGTTCAAGGAAGGACCGGAGCATCCGCAGGGCCGCAAGCTGTTCAACGGCAAGATCCACCAGTGTTTCGGCAGTCAGAACATTTCCAAGCTGGAAGGCGGCAAGCTGATGGTCGTGCACAAGACCGCCATCGAAGACGGCATGTACGAGCCGCAGGCCGATTATACCAAGCAGCCTTTGTGAACCAGCTTGTGAAATCCGCATCGGAGAAAGAGGGCCGCGGCTGAATGGCTTTCGGCCCTCATCTCCTTCTCGCAACGCTCGAAGGCCTGGTTACCGCGGCGGTGCTGGCGCTTACCGCACTCGGCCTGTCGCTCGTCTTCGGCGTCATGCGCATAGTCAACGTCGCCCATGGCGAGTTCTTCATGCTGGGGGCGGTGCTTGCCTGGGCGGTTTCGACGGCATTCGACGGACACCCGGCCGTTGGCTTCGTCGCAGCGCTCATCGCGGCGCCGCTCGTGGTCGGGGCGGTCGCCTGTCTTTCGGAGCGGCTGGTGTTGCGCCGGTTGAATTATGACCCCGAAGCCACCATCGTTGCCACTATCGGTCTGCTCTACATCATCCAGCAACTTGCGCTGAGCTTCTACGGACCGGAGGCGCGCCCGGTGGCGCCGCCCTTCAGCTATCGTGTGCTTCTGCCCTGGTTCGGCTATTCCGGCTATAAGCTCTTTGTCATCGTCGCCTCAGCGTTGCTGCTGGTTTCGACCTGGCTTGTGCTCACCCGAACCAGGATCGGCCTCGTCATGCGCGCCACGCAGTATGACCGCGAGATGGCGCAGGCTTTCGCCATTCCCGTCGACCGCGTCTATGCCGGCGTCTTCGCGCTCGGCGCCATGTTGGCCGCGACGGCGGCCGTGCTGATCGTGCCGATCAGTCAGGCACATTACCTGATGGGGCAGGACCCGCTGCTCCTGTCCTTCATCGTCATCATCATCGGCGGGCTCGGCTCTCTGCGCGGCACGATCATCGCAGCCCTTTTGATCGGTCTGTCGGATGGCATCGTCTCGATGTTCTTCTCGCCGACGCTTGCCAAGATGATCGCAACCCTGGCGGTGGCGATGGTGCTGGTGTTTCGCCCGCAAGGCCTGTTCGGAACGACCGCCCGATGACGGAAGCGCCGGCCGCCAGGGTTTATGCGTTGCATGTCGCCGTGGTGGTCGTGCTGTTCGCGCTGAACTTTCTGCTGCCCGATTATCACCAGGGCTTGTTCGCCCGCATCATGGTGCTGGCGGTTTTCGCCATGGGCTACAATCTGCTGTTTGGTTATGGCGGTTTGCTCAGCCTTGGCCATGCCATGTTCTTTGCCGCCGGCCTCTATGGCAGCGGCCTCGCGATCTATCATTTCGGCTGGAATGTGCCGGCGGCCTTCCTCGCCGGTCTCGGCTGCGGTGCGTTGCTCTCCCTGGTGGTCGGTGCACTTGCGCTTCGCACTTCCGGCGTTGCCTTCATGATCGTCACCATGATGTTCGCGCAGGTGTTCCTGCTCGCCATCGTCTATTTTTCGGCATGGACCGGCGGTGATCAGGGTCTGGTTGTCCAGCAGGCCGACCGCATCGTCCACATCGGCGGCACGGCCCTCGATCTGACCGACCCGACCGTGCGCTATATGACGGCGCTGGCCCTGTTCTCGATCGTGCTTTTCACCACGGTTGCGGTCGTGCGCTCGCGCTTCGGTCGTGTCCTGGTGGCGATCCGCGAAAATGAGGAGCGCACGCGGCTCCTGGGTTACAACACCTTCGCCAACAAGCTCTCGGCAATGGTGCTTTCAGGCGTCATCTGCGCCGCGGCGGGTGGCGCCTATGCGCTGTTGTTCGGCTATGTCGGCGCCAATTTCGCCTCGGTGCAGTATTCCATCCTGCCGCTTCTATGGGCTTTGGCTGGCGGCGTCGCGACCACGCTCGGCCCGTTGGTCGGCACGCTGTTCATCTACTATGTCACCGACATCGCCAGCAGCCACACCACGGCCTGGCTGCTGATTGTCGGACTGGCGCTCATCCTGCTCGTGCTGTTCGCGCCCAAGGGCATTCTCGGCGCGGTGCGTCGCCGCTGGATCGGGTGGCTGCCATGACGCCGTTGCTGACGACGACCGGTCTGTCGCGTGACTTCGGTGGCTTGCGTGCCGTCGACGGTGCCAATTTCAGCCTGATGCCGGGAGAGATCCGGGCGGTGATCGGCCCGAACGGCGCCGGTAAGACCACCTTCGTCAGCCTTGTCTGCGGCCGCATTCAGCCTTCGGCGGGCACCATCATGTTTGCCGGCGCGGATATCACCGACCTGCCGGCATACAAGCGGGTCAGGCTTGGCATCGCCTATACATTCCAAGTCACCAGCGTGTTTGCCAACCTCTCCGCCTACGACAACGTTACCTTGTCGGTGCAGCGTACGTTGACGGACGGGCGTTCCAGGGGCGCTGTCCATGCCGGGGTCATGGAGGCACTGTCGCGGACCGGTCTCGCCGACCGCGCCGGGATGCTGGCTGGGCAATTGTCTTATGGCCATCAGCGGTTGCTGGAAATTGCCATGGGCCTGGCGCTCGCGCCGCGCCTGCTGATCCTCGACGAACCGACGCAAGGTCTGTCGGACGGCGAGATAGAGGGGTTCGTCGCCTTGGTACGCGAAATCGCCCGCGATGCCACGGTGCTGATCATCGAACACAACATGCCGGTGGTCATGCAACTTGCCCATCGCATCACCGTCTTCGACGCCGGCAAGATCATTGCCGAAGGCAGCCCGGCCGAAATCCGCGCCAATGAACAGGTGCAGGAAGCCTATCTGGGAGCCGCGCATGTCTGAGCTGCTCGCGATCGCCGGGCTCGACTGTTCTTACGGTGAAGTGCAAGTGCTTCACGGCATTGGCCTGGCCCTCGCCAAGGGCGAAGTTTTGTGCCTGCTCGGCCGCAACGGTGCCGGCAAGACCACCACGCTGAAGGCGATCATGGGGTTGATCCCGGCGACGGCTGGCTCGATCAGGCTGAACGGGCGGGAATTGACCGGACTGCCGGCACACGAGGTGCCAAAGGCCGGTGTCGCTTATGTCCCGCAGGGTCGACGCCTGTTCGCCGAAATGACGGTGGCGGAGAACATCGAAATCGGGCTGATGGCGCGCGGCAAGGGCAAGGCGACCCGCGATATGGTGCTCGGCCTGTTCCCTCGCCTGGCGGAGCGCTTGAACCAGCGTTCGGGCACATTGTCTGGCGGAGAGCAGCAGATGCTCGCGATGGCGCGCGCGCTCTGCCTGGAGCCTGAGGTGCTGCTGCTGGACGAACCCACCGAAGGGCTGATGCCGTCGATGATCGAGAAGATTCGCGAGACGGTTTCCAAATTGCGCGGCCTCGGCGTTTCCACCATTCTGGTCGAGCAGCGTGTCGAGGCAGTTCTGGCCGTCGCCGACCGCGTCGCCTTCATCGAGAACGGCCGCAACCGCGAGACCATGACGGCGGCGGCGCTGCGTGCCGATCCCGCCGCGGTCAAACGTTATGTCGGCGTAGGTTGATGCAGACAGGTTTCACTGGCGCCGGCCGACAGGATCCGTACCGTCGGTGATGCCGAGGTCCCGGCGCAGATGCGGCGAGAGTTCGCGGATGTCGAGATAGGTGCGGGCGTGCCGCTTCCAGCCAAAACCATCAGCCAGCCACGACAACCAGCTCCGACTGGAATGCGACAGGAGAAAGTCGTGCAACGTGGTCATGGCGAACAATCTCCGATATGCCTAAATGCATCTGATGTGTTGGAAGGAAATATCGGGCTGTTTCGGCTTTGATTCCAATTGAACGTCGAGAGGAGCCTATAAAGAGGGCTTATGGCAAATGTTGCAGCAGCTTCCCCCGCTCACCGCCGTGCGCGCCTTTGAGGCGGTTGCCCGTCACCTGAGTTTCACCAAGGCGGCAGGTGAACTCGGCATGACCCAGGCGGCCGTCAGCTATCAGATCAAGCTGCTTGAAGAGCGGGTCGGCGCGGCCCTGTTCCTGCGTCACCCACGTCACATCGAATTGACCGAGGTCGGTCAGCGGCTGGCGCCAGCAATCAGCGACGCGTTCGAGACGATCAGCGATGCCTATTCGGCAGCGCGTTCTGGCGCGGAGGGGGTGCTGTGTGTGAGCACCATCCTGACTTTCGCATCCAACTGGCTGGCGCGGCGGCTTGGCGCGTTCCAGATGACACATCCTTCGCTCGCAGTCCGTCTGAATACGTCGTCGAGGCTCGTCGACTTTGCGCGCGAGGATGTCGACGTCGCCATTCGCTCCGGCGGAGGCAAATGGCCTGGCACGGATACGCACAAATTGTTCGCGGCCGATTTTACACCGATGCTCAGTCCGGCTCTCGCCGCGAGCATCGGCCTGAGGGAGCCGGCGGATCTCCTGCGCCTGCCGATCCTCGACCCGAGTGACATCTGGTGGAAGGAATGGTTCCAGTTGGCTGGCGTCGACGCGACGGGGCTTGCTTCACGGCCTGCCAGCAGCATGGGCGCGCAGATGTATGAGGCAAGTGCCGCTGTCGCTGGCCACGGTGTCGCTATTTTGACTCGTGAACTCTTCGAGGCAGAGCTTGCCGACGGACGTTTGATCCAGCCTTTCGATCTGGTCGGCAACGACGGCCATGCCTTCTGGCTCGCCTATCCGACCTCGCGCCGCAACGTGCCCAAGATCAAGGCTTTTCGCGAATGGCTGTTGGCGGAAGTCGCGGCAACCCGGAGCAGTTGCAGGCACGAGACGGATTGACTTCGTGTTGAACCGCGATAGGGGCGCGTCGCAGGCTCAGGCGTCCTCCCCGACAAAACGATAACCGACGCCTGGCTCTGTCCGGATGATCGCGGGAGAAGACGGGTCACGTTCTATCTTGCCGCGCACCTGGCCGACGAAGACCCGCAGATAATGCAGGTCGTCGGCATGGGCAGGCCCCCAGACGGATGTCAGCAAAGCCTTGTGGGTAACGACACGCCCGGCATGGCGCGCCAGCATCAGTACCAGGTCGTATTCCTTCGGGGTCAGGTGGATCGGCGTGTCGTCACGTGTGATGAGCCGCCGCACGGTATCGATATGCAGCCCGTCCACTGAAATCTCGGTCACGCCACCGTCTTCGCGGGTACGGTGGCGCAGCGCCGTGCGGATGCGCGCCGTAAGCTCGCCGATGCCGAACGGTTTTTCGATATAGTCGTCGGCGCCGAGATCGAGCGCGGCTATCTTTTCGCTCTCGCGGTCTCGTGCCGACAGGATGATGATCGGCAATTCGGACCAGCCGCGCACATTCTGCACCACCTCCTTGCCGTCCATGTCGGGCAGGCCGAGGTCGAGAATGATGAGATCCGGCGCCATGGTGGCGATCGCTTTCAGCGCCTGCGCTCCGGTTCCGGCCTCGATGACCTCGTAGCCGGCTGCGGTCAGCGCGGGGCGCAGGAAACGCTGGATCTGCGGTTCGTCGTCGACGACCAGCACCCGGAAACCGCTCACGAGGCGACCTCGGTTTCGGCGGGTACGGCCTCGACGGGGAAGCGCAGGATCATGCGCGTACCCTTCCGTTTCTGCGCCGGGCTTTCGGCCTTGATCGTGCCGCCCATGGCCTCGACAAAACCACGCGCGATCGGCAGGCCGAGGCCGGTGCCGGGGGCACGGCCGTCCGGTTTGCCGCGCCGGAAGAATTTTTCGAAGATTTGATCAAGGTCGTTTTCTGGAATGCCCTTACCCATGTCCACCACCGAGAGCGTGACCTCGTCCTTTTCCTGCCGCGCATAGATACGAATCGGATCGGCGCCGCCATATTTGTCGGCATTGTCGATCAGGTTGAACAGCACCTGGCCAAGCAGCACGCTGTCGCCGCGGATCAGCGGCAGTTCGGGCGCCAGCTGCACCTCGATCGCCCGACCGGGGAATGCTTTTTGCGACCGTTCGACTGCGGAACGGACGACGTCCACCACATCGACCCAGTCGCGCTTGGCTTCGACCGAACCGGATTCGATGCGCGTCATGTCGAGCAGGTTGGCAAGGAAGCGCGCCAATCTTGCGCTTTCCTCGTCGATCGAAACCAGAAGGTCGTCGCGGCTTCCCTTGTCCATCTTGTCGCCGAATTCGCGCAGGCTGGTGATCGCGCCGGTTATGGTCGCCAGTGGCGTCTTCAGATCGTGCGAGACTGAGGCGAGCAGGGCCGAGCGGAAGCGTTCGCCTTCGAGGGCTGCTGCCTGCTGCAGCCTTTCCTTGGACAACCGCGCACGGTCGATGGCAACCGCCGACTGATCGAGAATGGCGATCAGCATCCTTTCTTCGCTGCCGTCGAGAATTTCTCCATTCTGCTGGATGCCGCAGACGCCGACGACGCCGTGGGGGCTGGTCAGCGGGATGAAGCGGAAGACGCTGTTCGGCAAGGTGCCGGTGCCGCTACCGGCTTCCTCGCGCTTCTCGAAGGCCCAACGCGCGGCGGCCATGTCGGAAACGCCGAGTTCGGTGTCGGGTGGCCAGGATGCCTGTAGGCGCAACTCACCCTGATCCGGCAGAAGCAGGGCTACGGTGCGCGACAGCGCGCCTTGCAACTGCGTCACCGTTGCCCAGACGACGTCGTCCTGCTTGGAGGTGCCGGAAAGCTTGCGCGAATAGTCGTAGAGCGCTTGCGTGGTGATGGCCCTTTCGCCGGACACTTTCGCCTGCTCGCGCAGGCGCGAGGTCAGCCCGCCGGTCAGCATGGCCGCGGCTAGGAACACGAACAGCGCGAAGACCTCGTGCGGTTCGGCGATCGTCAGTGTGTAGATCGGCGGAATGAAAAAGAAATTATAGGCGAGCGCCGAAAACAGCGCGGCGGCGATCGCCGCTGCGTAGCCGGCGCTGATTGCGGAGGCGAGCACCGCCAGGAGGTAGATGATGGAGATGTTTGGCAGGCGCACGACTTCGTCGAGCGCCAGCCCGAGGATCGTGACCGCCGCGGTCATCGCTGCCGCGAGCCCAACATCCTTCAGGATGCGGAAGATCAGCGCGCGCGGCTTGGCGGGAGCAGCCGGCGGCGGCATCTCCTCTTCGCCGGTGACGACATAGACGCCGAGGCCCGAGGCCCGCTCCATCAGCGCGTCGGGTAGCGAACGGCGGAACAGCCTGAACGGGAACGATTGCTTGCGTCCGCCGATGACGATCTGCGTTGCGTGTTCGCGGCGGGCCAGCCGCAGGATCTCGTCGACGAAGTCGGCGCCCTTGACCCGGCGCGTCTCCGCACCCAGCCTTTCGGCGAGGCGGAAAGTCTCGTCTAGCCGGCGTTCCCCGGCCTGGTCGGAAACGGCGCGGTCGACGGGTTCGATCGAGGCCACCAGCCAGTGCGCGTTGAGGCCGGATGCTAGCCGGCTGGCGGTGCGCACCACCTTTTCGGAGAGCGCGTCGGGGCCGATACAGACCAGAAGACGCTCCGCCGAGGGCCACGGCCCTTCGATGGCGTTTTGCTTGAGATAGTCGACCATCTGGTCGTCGACGCGGTCGGCGGTGCGCCTGAGCGCCAGGTCGCGCAATGCAGTCAGGTTGCCAAGGCGGAAGAAGGAGTCGGCGGCGCGCACCGCATTGGCCGGCAGGTAGACTTTGCCTTCCTTCAATCTCTCGAGCAGTTCGGCCGGCGGCAGGTCCACCAGCAGCACTTCGTCGGCTTTTTTCAGGACCGTGTCGGGTATCTGTTCGCGCACCGGCACGCCGGTGATCTGCGCAACGACGTCGGACAGGCTTTCGAGGTGCTGGATGTTCAGAGCCGTCCAGACATTGATGCCGGCGGCGAGCAGTTCGTCGATGTCCTGGTAGCGCTTGGGATGGCGGCTGTCCGGCGCGTTGGTATGCGCCAGTTCGTCGACGACGATGGTTTGCGGATGACGGGCGAGTGCAGCGTCGAGGTCGAATTCCTCGATCGTGTGGCCGCGATAGGCGATCTTGCGCCGCGGCAGGATCTCAACCCCTTCCAGGAGCGCGGCGGTCTCGCCGCGCCCATGCGTCTCCACCAGGCCGATCAGGATGTCGCCACCATCCTCCTTCACGCGGCGTGCGCGTGACAACATGGCATAGGTCTTGCCGACGCCTGGCGCGGCGCCGAGGAACACGGTCAGCCGGCCACGTTCCTGCTTGTCCGCCAGCGCCAGCAGTGCGTCGGGGTCAGCTCTATTCTCTCTGTGTCGGTCGCTATCGGCCATTCAGTAGATTTAAGACTTTAGCCGATCCAGCGCGAGATTTAGTTTCAGCACGTTGACGCGAGGCTCACCGATCAGGCCGAGCAGCCGGCCCTCGGCGGTGTCGTCGACGAGCTTGGCCACTTCGGTTTCCGGCAGTCCGCGCGCCTTGGCAACGCGTGCGATCTGGTCGCGTGCGAAGTCGGGCGAAATGTGCGGATCGAGGCCGGACCCCGAGGTGGTTGCGGCATCGGTCGGCACTGGCCCGGCGATGCCGGCAGCATGCAGGCGCTGGATGTCGCCCGTAACGCGGTCCTTCAGCTTCTGCGAAGTGGTGCCGAGATTGGAACCGCTGGAGTTGCCGGCGTCGTAGGGCGTGCTGCCGATCGCCGAAGGGCGTGGCCAGAAATAGCGATCGTTGGCGAAGTTCTGGCCGATCAGTTCGGAGCCGATGACGGTTCCGTTCTGCTTGATGAGGCTGCCATTGGCCTGGGCAGGCAGGGCTATCTGTCCGATGCCGGTGATGGCGAGCGGATAGCCGATGCCGAGCAGGGCCGTGAACAGCACGATGAGGACAAAGGCGGGGCGCAAATAAGTTGTCATGATTACACCAGATGAAGAGCCGACACGGCGATATCGACCAGCTTGATGCCCGCGAAGGGCAGGATCAGGCCGCCGACGCCGTAGACGATGAGGTTGCGGCGCAGCAGTGCGGCGGCACCGACCGGACGGTAGGCGACGCCTTTGAGCGCCAGCGGGATCAGCGCCACGATGATGAGGGCGTTGAAGATCACCGCCGACAGGATCGCCGATTCCGGCGACGACAGCCGCATGATGTTGAGATAGTCCAGCGCCGGATAGGTCGCCACGAACAGCGCCGGGATGATGGCGAAGTATTTGGCGACGTCATTGGCGATCGAGAAAGTGGTCAGTGAACCACGCGTCATCAGCAATTGCTTGCCGATCTCGACGATCTCGATGAGCTTGGTCGGGCTGGAATCGAGGTCGACCATGTTGGCGGCCTCGCGCGCCGCCTGCGTGCCGGTCTGCATGGCCACGCCGACGTCTGCCTGGGCAAGTGCCGGGGCGTCGTTCGTGCCGTCGCCGCACATGGCGATCAACCTGCCACCTTCCTGTTCCTTGCGGATATAGCCAAGCTTCTGCTCAGGCGTTGCTTCGGCGAGATAATCGTCGACGCCGGCCTCGGAAGCGATTGCCGCCGCCGTAACCGGGTTGTCGCCGGTGACCATGACCGTGCGGATGCCCATGGCGCGCAGCGCCGCGAAACGCTCCTTGATGCCGGGCTTCACTACGTCCTTCAGGTGGATGACGCCAAGCAGCTTGTTGCCTTCGGCGACCGCCAGCGGCGTACCGCCGGTGCGTGCGACAACCTCCACCGCCTGCCGGAAGGCTGAAGGCACGTGTGCTTCGTCGAGGCCGGTGAATTTCAGCACCGAATCGACGGCGCCCTTGCGCAGATGGCGGTTGCCGAGATCGACGCCCGACAGCCGGGTCTCGGCCGCGAACGGCACGATGTTGTCGGGTTGCTTCGTCGGCGCAGTCGAACCGTATTCGCCAGTGGCCAGCGCCACGATCGAACGGCCTTCCGGCGTCTCGTCGCCGAGACTGGCCAGCATGGCGGCTTCCGCCAGTTCTTCGGCGCGAACGCCAGGTACCGGCAGGAACTCGGTCGCCATGCGGTTGCCGAAGGTGATGGTGCCGGTCTTGTCGAGCAGCAGCGTGTCGACGTCGCCCGCCGCCTCGACAGCGCGGCCGGAGGTGGCGATGACGTTGAAGCGCACCAGGCGGTCCATGCCGGCGATGCCGATGGCCGAAAGCAGGCCGCCGATCGTGGTCGGGATCAGCGTCACCAGCAGTGCGGCAAGCACAGTGATCGAGAGCACCGTACCGGAATAACCGGCCAGGCCCCAAAGCGTCGTCACGGCAATGAGGAACACCAAAGTGAGGCCGGAAAGCAGGATCGACAGCGCGATCTCGTTCGGCGTCTTCTGGCGTTCGGCGCCTTCGATCAGCGCGATCATGCGGTCGACGAAGGAGGAGCCGGGTGCGGCGGTGATGCGCACTTTGATCCAGTCGGACAGCACCTGCGTGCCGCCGGTGACGGCCGAGCGGTCGCCGCCGGATTCGCGGATGACAGGCGCGGACTCGCCGGTGATGGCGCTTTCGTTGACCGAGGCGATGCCCTCGACCACTTCGCCGTCGCCGGGGATCAGTTCGCCGGCTTCGACCAGAACCAGGTCGCCGACCTTGAGGTCGGTTGCCGGGATGCTGGCAACGTCAAAGCCACCGTCGGAGAGGAGCTTGCGGGCGGTCAGTTGCGACTTGGTGCGGCGCAGGCTGTCGGCCTGTGCCTTGCCGCGGCCTTCGGCCACGGCTTCGGCGAAGTTGGCGAACAACACGGTGAACCAGAGCCAGATCGCGATCTGGCCGGAGAAGAGCGGCTTGCCGCCTGCGGCGACGAGATCGCGCAGGAACATCAGCGTCACCAGCGCCGCCACGACTTCGGTGACGAAGATGACGGGATTGCGCATCAGCTTGTGCGGCGCTAGCTTGACAAAGGCCTGCCCGAGGGCCGGCCACAGAATGGCCGGTTCGAAGAGCTTGTGGTGTACTGCGGTCGACATGAATGATGTCCTTTAGAAAGTCTGGCCGGCCAGCATTGCGAAATGCTCGACGATGGGGCCGAGGGCGAGAGCGGGGAAATACTGCAGACCGCCCATGATGAGGATGATGCCGACGAGCAGGCCAACGAAGAGCGGCGTGTGGGTCGGGAAGGTGCCGGCGGAGGCCGTCGTCCTGGTCTTGCCGACCAGCGAGCCGGCGATGGCAAGGACAGGGATCGCGTAGCCGAAGCGGCCGAGCAGCATCGCGATGCCGAGCGTGGTGTTGTACCAGGGCGAGTTCGCCGAGAGGCCGCCGAAGGCTGAACCGTTGTTCCCGGTCGCCGACGTATAGGCATAGAGGATCTCGGACAGGCCGTGCGGTCCGTTGGTGCCGATGGCGGAGACCGCGAAAGGCAACATGGCGGAAAACGCGGTGAAGACCAGGATCGACAGCGGCAGGATGAGCACGGCCAGCATGGCGTATTTCATCTCGCGGCTTTCAATCTTCTTACCGAGCAGTTCCGGCGTGCGGCCGACCATCAGTCCGGCGACGAACACGGCGAGAATGGCGAAGACCAGCATGCCGTAGAGGCCCGAGCCGACACCGCCCGGCAGCACTTCTCCGAGTTGCATCAGGAACATCGGTATCATGCCGCCCAGACCGGTGAACGAGCCGTGCATGGCATTGACACCGCCGTCGGAAAGACCGGTGGTAACGGCGGCATAGGCAGCGGTCATCGCTTGGCCGAAGCGGACTTCCTTGCCCTCCATATTGCCGAGCGCATTGTCGAGGCCAAGCGCGGTCAGGATCGGATTGCCTTGCGCTTCTGCCCAGTAGATAACGCCGACGCCGGCGATCAGCAGGATCGCCATCGCGGCTATGAAGGCCCAGCCTTGGCGGCGGTCACCGACCATCTGGCCGAAGGTGTAGACCAGTGCCGCCGAGATCGTGAGCATCGAGACGATGTTGAGATAGTTGGACAGCGCCGTCGGGTTTTCGAACGGATGCGCGGCATTGACGTTGAAGAAGCCGCCACCATTGGTGCCGAGCTGCTTGATCGCTTCCTGGCTGGCGACTGGTCCGAGCGCGATGGTCTGCTTGGCGCCTTCGAGCGTCGTCGCGGTCACCGAGGCGTCAAGCGTCTGCGGCAGGCCCATGGCCACGAAGGCGATGGCGACGATGATGGCAAGCGGCAAAAGCACATAGAGCGTCGAGCGGGTGAGGTCGACCCAGAAATTGCCGACCGTCGTTGCGTGCGAGCGCATGAAGGCGCGGGTAAGCGCAAGCGCCATGGCAATGCCCGTCGCGGCCGAGACGAAGTTGTGCACGGTGAGGCCAGCCATCTGGCTGAAATGGCTCATCGTGGTTTCGCCGCCATAGGACTGCCAGTTGGTGTTGGTCACGAAGCTGACGGCGGTGTTGAAGGCAAGGTCGGGCGCAACGCCGGGAAAACCTTGCGGATTGTAGGGCAGATATGCCTGCAGGCGCAGGATCGCGTAGAGCGAGACAAGGCCCATCACGCTGAAGGCGATGACGGAGAAGGCATAGGCAAGCCAGCCCTGCTCCTTCTTGGGGTCCACGCCCGCCAAGGAATAGAAGCCGCGTTCGACGGGGCCGAGCACGGGCGAAAGAAAGGTTCGTTCACCGGAAAAGACCTTTGCCATGAACAGGCCAAGCGGCTTGATCAGCAATAGGACGATGAGAAAGAGTAGGCCGATCTGCAGCCATCCGATTAAAGACATGGCGGAACTCTCAAGGATTGATTTTTAGAATTTTTCGGGCCGCAGCAGCGTCACGACGAGATAAACGCCGAGCGCGATGGCGACGACGAGGCCGAGTAAGGCTTCCATCATGATTGCCTCCCTCAGAGCCTGGTCAGCGCGCGTGCGTAAAGCGCGAAAATCACGAAGGATCCTATGCCGAGGGCTAGGTAGGCGAGGTCGAGCACGATGCTTCTCCGAATTTCAGGAGTGCGCACAATGCTCCCGCTTCCGGTCAAATATCGATTGGGATTTGGCCGGGCGGACATCAAGAAAAGATAAGGGCCGTTCAGGCCGGGTTTTGCCCGCCATTGGCTGCTACGCGCAACCGCGTGCCCGCGGCCTCCAATGCGGCGGCGATATCGGCGGGCGGTGCCTGATTGGTCGCCAGTTCGGAGAAACCAGAAAAGCCGCATACCCTGACAAGGCCCTGGCGGCCGAACTTGGTATGGTCGGTGATGACCACGGAGCGCTGGCCGCGCGACAGCACCATGGCCGCGAATTCGGCTTCCTCCAGGTCGTGGTCCATGACCCCGCCCGTGGCATCCACGGCGCCTGCCGAGATCACCGCGTGATCGACGCCGAAGCGTCGGACGAAGTCGATGGCCGAGACGCCGAATGCGGCGCCGGAATCGGGTCGCAGTTCGCCGCCGGCCATGTAGACTTTGTTGCCATTGGTGGTGGCCAGCGTTCGGGCAATGTCGGACGAGTTGGTGACAACCGTCAGCCGCCGGTGCCCGGCCAGTTCGCGGGCCAGGAAGCTGGTGGTGGTGCCGCAGTCCAGCATGATCGATTCGCCGTCGCGGATGGTTGCCGCAACCATGCGGGCGATGGCCCGCTTGGCCTCGGCGTTCTCGCGCATGCGCCGTTCGAACGGCGCTTCGCCGACAATGCCTGGAAGGCTGATGGCGCCATGCATTTTGAACACCGACCCATCGTCGGTCAGTGGCTTGACGTCGCGCCGCACCGTTTCGAGCGAAACGCCGAGCCTCTCGGCGAGATCGGCAATGGTTACAGTGCCTTCCTCCTTGAGGAGGCGCAGGATTTCGCCATGCCGCTTCGAATGGTTCACCGGTCGAACTCATCTGCCATGGTTGATGTGACCGATTTGTACGGCTTCGCGCGGCAGAAAACAACAAGAACGGTCATAAAAACAGAAAAAGCCACAGATTTGCGTTGACAACCTGGCCTATGTCATCCGAATTTGACGACGAAGAAGGATGGCTCCGCCCTGGGAACGGCGGCGTCAGGGTGTCGAGAAGTCTCCGGCAAGGAGACCGTTGGCCGAATGGAGAGGACGTGACGACGAGCGAGGATCGCATTCGCGGGTTGCCATGCTGGAAGGGCGGCATTCAGGTCGCGCCGCTGTCGGGCGGGCTCAGCAACGAGAATTTGCTGGTCACCGACGCCGCCGGCAAGCATGTCGTCCGTTTGGGGCGCGACTATCCGTTCCATCATGTCTTGCGCGAGCGCGAGCTGATGACAGCGCGGGCGGCGGAGGCCGCCGGTTTCGGGCCGGCCGTCGAATATGCCGAGCCTGGTGTGATGGTCACGGAGTTTCTCGGTGCCAAAACCTATGGTGCTGAGGACGTGCGCGCCAATGGCGAGCGCATTGCCAGGCTGATGCGCGACTTTCACCGGCAAATGCCCAACCACGTCTCCGGCGCCGGCTTCATCTTCTGGGTGTTTCACGTCATTCGCGATTATGCGCGCACGCTGCGTGCCGGAAACAGCCGCATGACGCCGGCCTTGCCGCGCTATCTCGCCTTGGCGGACCAGCTGGAGAGCGTGCAGGCGCCGCTGCCGATCGTCTTCGGTCACAACGATCTGCTGCCGGCCAATTTTCTCGACGATGGCGAAAAGCTCTGGCTGATCGACTTTGAGTATGCCGGTTTTGGCACCGCCATGTTCGACCTCGCCGGGATCGCATCGAACGCCGGCATGCCCCAGGCCGAGGCAGACGCGCTGCTGGGCGCCTATCTCGGCCACAGACCAGACGAGGCCGTGCGCCGGTCCTTCGCCGCCATGCAATGCGCCTCGCTTCTGCGCGAAGCGATGTGGAGCATGGTTTCGGAACTTTATCTCGACGCACCGGGCGCCGACTACGTCGCCTACACCGGCGAAAACCTCGCCCGCCTTGATGCGGCGCTCGAAAGCTACAGCTCTAAATACGGAAAAGTCCTGCCATGACCCTGCCAAGCCATGCCCAGATCGTCGTCATTGGCGGCGGCATTATCGGCTGTTCGACGGCCTATCATCTGGCCCGCGACCACAAGGCCGATGTGGTGCTACTCGAACAGGGTTCCATCACCTCGGGCTCCACCTGGCACGCTGCCGGACTGGTCGGGCAATTGCGCTCCTCGGCCTCGATCACCCGCGTGCTCAAATATTCGGTCGATCTCTACAAGGGCCTCGAGGCCGAAACCGGCCTCGCCACCGGCTGGAAGATGACCGGTTGCCTGCGTCTCGCCACCAACCAGGACCGCTGGACCGAATTCAAACGGCTGGCCACCACCGCGCGCAGCTTCGGCATGGACATGCATCTTCTGTCGCCGGCCGAGGTCAAGGCGATGTGGCCTTTGATGGAAACCGGCGACCTTGTCGGCGCCAGCTGGCTGCCGACCGATGGTCAGGCGAGCCCGTCGGACATCACGCAGTCGCTGGCCAAGGGCGCGCGCATGCACGGCGCCCGGCTGATCGAGAAGATCAAGGTGACCGGCTTCGACATGAATGACGGCCGCATCGTTGCGGTCAAAACCGACCAGGGCGATATCGCCTGCGAAAAGGTGGTCAACTGCGCCGGCCAGTGGGCCAGGCAGGTTGGCGCCATGGTCGGCATCAACGTGCCGCTGCAGCCGGTCAAGCACCAGTACATCATCACCGAGAAGATTCCAGGTCTGGCGACAGACGCGCCCACCATTCGCGATCCCGACCGCCGCACCTACTTCAAGGAAGAGGTAGGCGGCCTCGTCATGGGCGGCTATGAGCCGAACCCCCAGGCCTGGGAGACCGGCCTGCCGGGTGGCGACGTGCCGGATGAATGGGCCTTCCGCCTGTTCGACGACGACTACGATCATTTCGAACAGCATATGACGCAGGCCATCGCGCGCGTGCCGGCGCTGGAGACCGTTGGCGTCAAGCAGATGATTAATGGCCCGGAGAGTTTTACGCCGGACGGCAACTTCATTCTCGGCGTCGCGCCGGAATGCGCCAACATGTTCGTTGGTGCCGGCTTCAACGCCTTCGGCATCGCATCGGGCGGCGGTGCTGGCTGGGTGCTGGCGAAATGGGTGGTGGATGGCGAGGCGCCGCTCGATCTGTGGGTGGTCGATATCCGCCGCTTCTCCGACCTGCACCGCGACCGCCAATGGGTTTGCGACCGCACGCTCGAAGCCTATGGCAAGCATTATACGATCGGCTTCCCGCACGAGGAGTATGACAGCGGCCGGCCGCGTATCGTCTCTCCGCTCTACCAGCGCCTGCAGAAGCACGGTGCAGTCTTCGGCTCCAAGCTCGGTTGGGAACGGCCGAACTGGTTCGCCCCTGAGGGTACCGAGGCGAAGGATGTCTACTCCACGGGTCGCCAAAATTGGTTCGGCCCGGTTGGCGACGAGCATCGCCATGTCCGCGACAAGGTGGGCATCTTCGACCAGTCGTCTTTCGCCAAATATGAGCTGACGGGGACCGATGCCGGTCGGGCGCTCGATTGGGTCTGCGCCAACGATGTCGCCAAGCCGGTCGGCAGGCTCACCTATACGCAGCTTCTCAACACGCGCGGCGGTATCGAGGCGGACCTCACGGTGGCACGCCTGGCCGACGACCGGTTTTACATCGTCACCGGCACTGGCTTCCGCACCCATGATCTGGCCTGGATCCGCGACCATATCGGCGCGGACTTCGACGTTAGTCTGGTCGATGTCACCGAAGCCTTCGGCACGTTGTCCCTGATGGGGCCGGATGCGCGCAAGGTGCTGGAGAAGGTGACGGAGGCGGATGTCTCCAACATAGCTTTCCCCTTCGGCCACGTGCGCGAGATCGCCATCGCCGGGCACACGGTGCGGGCGCTGCGCGTCACCTATGTCGGCGAGCTCGGCTGGGAACTGCATGTGCCCATCGCGGCTACCGGCGAGGTGTTCGATGCGCTGATGCAGGCCGGCAAGGAGCACGACATTCGCCCGGTCGGCTATCGCGCTTTGGAATCGCTGCGGCTCGAAAAGGGCTATCGCGCCTGGGGCTCCGACATTACGCCGAACGACACACCGTTCGAGGCGGGTCTCGGTTGGGCGGTGAAGCTGAAGACCGACATGGATTTCCTCGGTCGTATGGCACTTGAAAAGGTCGCCAGGCAGCCTTTGGTCAAACGCTTTGCCGGCTTTACGGTGGATGATCAGGATATTGTCTTGCTTGGCCGCGAGACGATCCTGCGCAATGGCGAGCCGGTCGGCTATCTGACCTCCGGCGGCTACGGCTACACGGTGGCTAAGAACATCGGCTACGGTTATGTCCGCAACGCGGCCGGCGTGGACGACAAATTCCTGCGCGAGGGCAGCTACGAACTGGTCGTCGCCACGCAAAAAGTGCCGGCACATCTGCATCTTGAGCCGCTCTATGATCCGGGCATGAGCCGCATCAAGGCATAGCCGGCACGGGCAGGCGAAAGGCCTGCCCTGATGGCCAGTTCGGCACCAAATCGGGTCGCCTGCCGCAGTCCGCGCTTGCCGCCGCCATTCGCCTTGCATTAGGTTTCTCGCAGGCAAGCCGAGGAGCTACCCAATGGTGCGGAAATTCGTCGAAGGCGAGAACATCGACATCGGTTTCGACAGCAAACTGTGCATCCATTCGCGCAATTGTGTGCTCGGCCATCCCGAGGTTTTCGTTCCCAATGCGCCGGGTCAGTGGATCCATCCCGAGGCCGGCTCGGTCGAGGCGGTCGTCGGCGTCGCCCATTCCTGCCCGTCCGGCGCGATCACCTACCGCCGCAAGGATGGTGGACCGGACGAGCCGGCACCGGTGGTCAATCTGGTCCGGGTGCGCGAGAACGGACCGCTCGCCTTCAATGCCGAGATGGACATCAATGGCGAACTCATGCTGCGCGCGACGTTGTGCCGTTGCGGCGCCTCGGAGAACAAGCCGTTTTGCGATGGCAGCCATACCAAGGCCGGTTTCGCCGCCACCGGCGAGCCGGCGTCGAAAGACTCGGTTGCGCTGGAAGCGCGCAATGGCCCCATCAAGGTCACGCCCCAGCCCAACGGTTCTCTCAAGGTGGAAGGCAATCTCGAGATCGTCAGCGGCACCGGCCGCACGGTCGACCGCGTCACCAAGGTCTTCCTGTGCCGCTGCGGCCATTCGCGGAACAAACCCTTCTGCGACGGCAGCCACAAGACGGCCGGGTTCGTCGGCTGATCCGATTGGAGTCTAGTTGACGCCTTTCGGCACGTTCTCCGGCGGCACCGTGTCCACCACCTTCTGACGATGGAAAATGAACAGTCCGGCCAGGACGACGATGGCTGCGCCAACGAGCACGCGTGGCCCGGGCACATCGCCGAAGAACACCATGCCGAACACGGCGGCCCACAACAGCAGGCTGTAGTGCAGCGGCGCCAGCGTCGAGGCCGGCGCCAGCTTCAGCGCCCGTGTGATCATCAGATGCGCCGCGCAGGAGACGACACCGAGCAACAGCATGGCGCCGATGTCGAAGACGCCGGGGGCGCGCCAGTCGCCGACGGCGAAGACGAGACCTGCCACCAGGGCGGCAATTGTTTGCCAGGTCACCAATGTGGTGTCGGGAGTTCCCCGTAACTGTCGGCTGTAGACGATCGACAGCGCGAAGGCTACCGAGCCGATGAAGGCGAAAATGGCCGAGAGCGAAAAGGCGGCGGTCGATGGGTTCAGGATGACGAGCACGCCGCAGAAGCCGACCAGGATGGCGGCCCATCGGCGCCAGCCGATCCGCTCGCCAAGCATGAAATGCGACAGCGCCGCCACATAGATGGGCCCGGCCATGTAGAAGCTCATCACATCGGCCAGCGGCAAATGCACCACAGCGGCATAGAACAATCCGGTATCGACCGTCGTCATGATGGCGCGTAGCAACTGGATGCCGGGTCGCTCCACGCGGACGAGTTTCTCCGCGCCCTGTCTGGCGATCATCGGCCCCAGGATGATGAAGGCGCCGATCGAGCGAACAGCCACGACGAGACCGACCGAGAAGTTGGTGACCAGCCATTTGCCCATGGCGTCGTTGAGGGCGAACATGAAGTCGCCGGCCAGCATGAGCAGGATGCCGGCTACCACGACGTTCTTGGGGGCGAGGGCCCGAAGGAGGGACGGCGCCATGGGTTCGACAATCCTTCACGCCAATCGTTCGGCCGACGGCCAACTACCTGTTGGCCGGGCTTTTGGCGAGAGGAAAAGGAAACTTTTGGTTGCGCCAACGACGCTCAATCGGGCCGATCGGGGATTGGTTTCCGGCGCGATGCCTCAATAGAGGGTGAACAGTACCGGCAGGTAGCCTTCGTCCTGCAGATATTCGACCAGCAGCATTGCCGGCGCCGCGACAAGGAAGACGAGGCTGTCGGCCAGCGTGCCATAAAGGCGTCGTGGCGCGATCTCGACAACATCAAGGTCGACGAACAGCCGCCTGTCGGCGAGAAACGCCGGCACGCGCAACCGGTAGTCGTCATAGGATTTTCCGAAATTCGCCCGCAGCAGATTTTCCTCGCGCATCGCGGTCCTGAACAGGATGGCTTGAACCACGATGGCGCAGAGCAATGCCGGGGCGAGACTGCCGGTCTGCGCGCCCACGCCAGCTGCCCCGATGATCGAAAACACGTAGAGCGGGTTGCGGCACATCGAATAGGGGCCGACATCGACCAGCTCCATCGACTTGCGCCCGCCGATATAGAGCGTGCACCACAGCCGACCCAGGATCGCCGTACCGATCAAACATATGCCGGCGATCCTGATGGTCAGCTGAAGGTCGACGCCCCCTGGCGGGTACAGTTTCCAGGCGGACTGGAACAACAGCGCAAAGGCGATGAGGATCAGGGTTACGATCCACAAGGCGGTGATGCGCGGCCGCTGGGTTTGTCCGAAGGCCTTGGATGGAGTTTGCATGGCTTCCCCGTCAATGTGATGTCGGCGCGCCGCGCATTCCCGCCCATGCAGCAACGGCGCGTTGACGGATTGACCCTCGTTGAGAATTATCAAGAAACGGCGGAGAGCGTGCCAACGCTTGTCGGGGAAGCCCGCAAGGCACGCGCTTTGCGGTTGCCTGCCGTGATGCGTTGCTGAATAACGCCCTTCTGAAACCACCACGGGGCTGGGGCATGGACAAGGGGCTCATCCTTATCGTCGAGGACGAACCGCGCATCGCCGAAATTCTCGAAGCCTATCTGGCACGGGAAGGTTTTCGCACGGTGACAGCCGCCAATGGTGATATCGCGCTTTCCCATCACGCAATGCTGTCGCCCGATCTGGTACTGCTCGACGTTCGCATCCCGCGCGTCGATGGCTTCGAGGTTCTGGCGCGCATCCGCCAGGATGCGGCCACGCCAGTGATCATGGTGACGGCGCTGGCGGAAGATATCGACCGCCTTTCCGGCTTGCGGCTTGGCGCCGACGACTACGTCGTCAAACCATTCAACCCGCATGAGGTCGTCGCGCGCGTCAATGCCGTTCTGCGCCGCTCGCGGGCCGCCGGTGCTTCGAGGATGTTGCGGTTTGCTCCGGTTGAGGTCGATGTCGACGCGCATGCCGCCTTTGTCGCGGTGGAGGCGGGTCGGCAATCTCTCCCTTTGACGCTGAGCGAATTCCGCATCGTTGCCTACATGATCCGCCGGCCGACCCACGCCTTCGGCCGCGCCGATATCCTGGATGCCTGCCTGCCTGAAAACGATGCCCTGGCCAAGACCGTCGACACCCACATCGCCAATCTGCGCCGCAAGTTCGAGAATGCCGGAGCATGGGGCTTTTTCCAGGCTGTGCGCGGCATTGGCTATCGCTTTGCGGCGCCGAAATGAGGATACGCCGGCTCTCCCTGTCCACGGTCACGGCGATAACCATCGCGGCGATGCTGATGCTCAGCATGATCATCGCCTATTCCACCTTCTTCTGGATCATGAAGCAGTTGACCGAGGTGAAGTTGCGGGAGTTGCCCGCCGACATCGCCCAGGCCTACCGCGATATCCAGGACGGGGTGATGCCGTCGGTCGACGGCTTCCGGAAACTCATGGCCGTCGTGCCGGAATTCGAGAAAACGCTCGACTACCAGATGAACCTGGCATTCATGGGGCATATTCTCTTGGCGGCGCTCATCTGCGGCGCGATCGGTTATTGGCTTGCCCGGCGCATCGCGCGCCCGTTGGAGCGGCTGGCATCGGCGGCTGAAACGCTGCGCGAAGGCGATTTCGCGGTCGGTCTCGGCAATTTTCGAGGCGGCACCTCCGAAGTGCAGCGTCTCGGCAAGACCATCGATGCGCTGGCGACCGATCTCGACCATATGGAAAAGCGCCTGCGCTTCAACACAATGGCGGTTGCGCACGAATTGCGTACGCCGCTCACTATTTTGCAGGGCAACCTGCAAGGCATGATCGACGGCGTATTTTCGGTTCGTCAGCAGGGGCTGCAGGATCTGCTGACGCAGGTGCAGGGCTTGTCGCGTCTGGTCGAGGACCTGCGCACGCTGTCACTGGCGGCCGGCCACAAGCTGATCGGCGATCGGGCTGTCACCGACCTCGCCGACGAGGCGGCTACCGTTCTCGCCGCGGCCCGTCCGATGCTTGACGAAGCCGGCATGCGTATCGAGACGGACTTCGCGCCCGCCCGCACCAGCGTCGATCCGGAACGGCTGCGCCAGGCGATGCTGGCAATCGTCGACAATGCCAGTCGCTACGCCGCCGCCGGTGGCGTGCTGCGTTGCGAGACCGGCATCGATGGCGACCGCATGGCCTTTGTCCGGTTCCTGGATCGAGGTCCGGGCTTGCCCGAGGAAATCCGCTCGATTTCATTCGACATTTTCTGGCGCGGCGAAATCTCGCGGTCGCGTGAGACCGGTGGGACCGGGCTGGGGCTCTCCATTGTCGAGGCGATAGCCAGGGCGCATCAGGGCCGGCTGGAGGCACGCGCGAGGAACGGCGGCGGTTCGGTCATTGCGATAACGGTGCCGGCTGATGCGGGTTGAGCGCCAGCGCGCCTTCTTGACCTGAACCAGCGCCTCCTTTGGGCAGTTTATTGGGGTTTCGGTGCGACGACGATCGGGCGGTAGATGACCATCGGTCTGTTGGCAAAGCGGTTGAATTCCGCATCCTGCGCACGCATTGCGGCGGCTCTGTCGAGGTCGATGCGCTGCAGGCATTCGGCGAAAGCGTCGGTGTTCTTCTTGAAACCGTAGGTCTGGCATTTCGCTTCGTCGGCCGCGCGCCTTTCCTGGGGCGTCATCGTGGTACAGCCGGCCAGCGCCGCCATGCCAAATATTGCCGCTACGATCCTGGGCGACATAGCCCTCTCCCGATTCAAAGATGAGGCATATTGTAGACTTTATAAACGGCGAAGGAAATGTACGAACGGCGGCCCGTTCAACGCGCATTGATCAGTGCGTCCGCGTCGGCTTTTCGTGCCAGGGATCGGCGGTATCGGGCCTTCCGGACAAGGCCAGCTTCGTTCGGCTGCGCTCTCTTTGCGCGACGATCTTGCCACGCGCTATCACGCAGAGCCGGTCCGCTCTCAGCCTTATCGCCTCGATCGGGTCGGCGGCGTCGAGCACGACGAGGCTCGCTCGCTTGCCGACCGCCAATCCGAGATGGTCGAGGCCCATGATGGCGGCGTTTACATGGGTCACCATGTCGAAGCAGCGCGCCATGTCGGCGGGGCTCGACATCTGCGCCACATGAAGCCCCATGAAGGCGACGTCCAGCATGTCCGCCATGCCCAGCGAATACCAGGGGTCGAGCACGCAATCCTGGCCCCAGCCGACGCGAATGCCAGCCTTCAGCATCTCCGGCACGCGGGTCAGGCCACGCCGCTTCGGATAGCTGTCGTGGCGACCTTGCAGCATGATGTTGATGAGCGGATTGGGGATGGCCGAAACGCCGGCTTCCGCGATCAGCGGCAGCAGTTTGGACACGTAGTAGTTGTCCATCGAATGCATGGAGGTGAGATGCGAGCCCGTCACGCGCCCCTGTAGGCCGAGCCGCTGCGTCTCACAGGCCAGTTGCTCGATGTGGCGCGACAGCGGGTCGTCCGTCTCGTCGCAATGCATGTCGACCATCAATCCGCGTTCGGCGGCGATCTCGCACAGTTCCGTCACCGAGCGCGTGCCGTCGGCCATGGTGCGCTCGAAATGCGGAATGCCGCCGACGATATCGACGCCGAGGTCGAGCGCGCGGATCGTGTTCGTGCGCGCATTGGGCGAACGGTAAAAACCGTCCTGCGGGAAGGCGACAAGTTGCAGATCGATATAGGGCGCGACGGTCTTCTTCACGTCGAGCAGCGCCTCGACCGCCAGAAGCCGGTCGTCGCAGGTGTCGACATGGGTGCGGATGGCAAGCAGGCCCTTGGCCACCGCCCAATCGCAATAGGCGAGTGCCCGCTCCCTGACCGCTTCGTGAGTGAGAAGCGGCTTCAGTTCACCCCACAGCGCAATGCCTTCCAGCAGCGTGCCCGAGGCATTGATGCGCGGAATGCCGAGGCTCAGCGTCGCGTCCATATGGAAATGCGGATCGATGAAGGGTGGCGAGACGAGATCGCCAGCCGCGTCGATGACCGTTGGTGCCTCGGCCTCAAGCTTGGGTTCGATCGCAGCGATGGTTTCGCCGCGAACGCCGATATCGGCCACCCTGCCGTCGGTCAGGGTGCCACCCCGAACAATGAGGTCGAACGCCATTGGCGGCGTTTATTCCGGAACCTTGCGCACCGCACCCTTGTCGGCGCTGGTCGCGAAGGCGGCATAGGCGCGAAGCGCCGTAGTCACGTTGCGCTTGCGCGTTTCCACCGGCTGCCAGCCCTTGGCGTCCTGCTCCTTGCGGCGGGCCGCAAGTTCCTCGTCGCTGACCAGGAGATTGACGGTGCGGCCGGGAATGTCGATGGCGATCCGATCGCCGTCGCGTACCAGGCCGATCGCACCGCCGGTCGCGGCCTCGGGCGAGGCATGGCCGATCGACAGGCCGGAAGTGCCGCCGGAGAAGCGGCCGTCGGTCAACAGCGCGCAGGCCTTGCCCAGTCCTTTCGACTTCAGATAGCTGGTCGGGTAGAGCATTTCCTGCATGCCCGGGCCGCCCTTCGGACCCTCGTAGCGGATGACGACGACATCGCCGGCGACGACCTCGTTGCTGAGAATGGCCTTCACCGCCGCATCCTGGCTCTCATAGACCTTGGCCGGGCCGGTGAAGGTCAGGATCGACTCGTCCACGCCGGCGGTCTTCACCACGCAACCATCGAGCGCGATGTTGCCCTTGAGCACGGCCAGGCCGCCATCTTTCGAGAACGGATGCTCGGCCGAGCGGATGACGCCCTTTTCACGATCGAGGTCGAGATCGTCCCAGCGACGGTCCTGACTGAAGGCAACTTGTGTCGGCACGCCGCCCGGCGCGGCCATATAGAATTTGCGGACATTCTCCGCCGTGGAGCGCGAGACGTCCCAGCGGTCCAGTGCTTCGCCCATCGTCGCGCTGTGCACGGTCGGCAACTCGTTGTGGATCAGCCCGGCTTTATCGAGCTGGCCGAGGATCGCCATGATGCCACCGGCGCGATGCACGTCTTCCATGTGCACGTCGGCCTTGGCGGGCGCGACCTTGCTCAGCACCGGCACCTTGCGCGACAGGCGGTCGATATCGTCCATGGTGAAGTCGATACCGCCTTCCTGAGCGGCGGCGAGGATGTGCAGCACTGTGTTGGTCGAACCGCCCATGGCGATATCCAGTGCCATTGCGTTCTCGAAGGCCTGCTTGGAGGCGATGTTGCGCGGCAACACGCTTTCATCTTCCTGTTCGTAATAGCGCTGGGCGAGGTCGACGACGAGATGGCCGGCTTCGACGAACAGCCGCTTGCGGTCGGCATGGGTGGCAAGTGTCGAGCCGTTGCCGGGCAGTGACAGCCCGAGCGCCTCGGTCAGGCAGTTCATCGAATTGGCGGTGAACATGCCCGAGCACGAGCCGCAGGTCGGGCAGGCCGAACGCTCGATGACCTTTACCTCTTCGTCGGAAACCTTGTCGTCGGCAGCGGCGACCATCGCGTCGATCAGGTCGATCGCGGTCACCTTGTCCTTCCAGACGACCTTGCCAGCTTCCATCGGGCCGCCGGAAACGAAGACGGCCGGAATGTTGAGCCGCATCGCAGCCATCAGCATGCCGGGGGTGATCTTGTCGCAGTTGGAAATGCAAACCATGGCGTCGGCACAGTGCGCGTTGACCATGTATTCGACGCTGTCGGCGATGATCTCGCGGCTCGGCAGCGAATAAAGCATGCCGTCATGGCCCATGGCGATGCCATCGTCGACGGCGATGGTGTTGAACTCCTTGGCGACGCCGCCGGCGGCTTCGATCTCGCGCGCGACAAGCTGGCCGAGATCCTTAAGATGGACGTGGCCCGGTACGAATTGCGTGAAGGAATTGACCACCGCGATAATCGGCTTGCCGAAATCCGAGTCCTTCATGCCGGTGGCGCGCCATAGGCCGCGGGCGCCAGCCATGTTGCGGCCATGAGTGGTGGTTCGGGAGCGATAGGGAGGCATGGGTACTGTCCTTGACGCCTGTGCGGCACGTTCCTGTGCGATAAAGGTAGATAGGAAGCTGGCGTTATATACGCCATGGTCCAGTCTGGCCACGGTTTTGCAATGCGCCAGTTTTATGCTCTCTCAAGGGCACGGCCGATTTATTTCACGGCCGTTGTCGGATTGCCGCGTCAAGGGCCGTCCTTTGAGCAACGGCAAGGCAAAGGAAGCCGTTCTGCCGACGGGAGAGGCCGCGGCCAACGCCAATCGCATCAAGGAGAAGGTCATGCAGAAAATCAGCCCATGCCTGTGGTTCCGCAACGAGGCCGAAGAGGCCGTCGACTTCTACGTCTCGATCTTTCCGAACGCGAAGAAGGGAGAAGTGCTGCGGAGTGGCGAAAGCGGCCCCGGACCGGCTGGCAGCGTCGTGCTGGTGAACTTCGAGCTGTTTGGCCAGTCGTTTCAGGCCCTGAACGGCAACTCGGATGAGACCTTCAACAATTCAGTATCGCTCTCCGTTGACTGCAAGGACCAGGCTGAGGTCGACCACTACTGGGAAAAGCTGATTGATGGTCGCGGCAAGGGGCTCGCCTGCAGCTGGCTCAAGGACCGCTATGGCGTCGCCTGGCAAATCGTGCCGGAACTGCTGCCGAGACTGCTCATTGATCCCGACAAGGCCAAGGCCGCGCGCGTCATGGCTGCAATGATGAAGATGGTCAAGATCGATGTTGCCACGATCGAGGAAGCTGCGCGGGGTTAATTTTCAACTCCAGCTTGCTCAAACAAACAGGGCGCCGGATTGCTCCGGCGCCCTGTTTTCATTCGCATCGTCCGGCGGATTATTCAGCCGCGACCGGCGCCGGAGTCGCCTGCTGCTCTTGAGCGTGGCCCCGGTGCGCCAGGAAGGTATAGAACATCGGCACCACGAACAGCGTGAAGCAAGTGCCCACCAGGATGCCGGTGAAGATCACCAGGCCCATCGAGTAACGCGCGGCGGCGCCGGCGCCCTGGGCGATGATCAGCGGCACGACGCCCAGCGCCATGGCTGCGGTGGTCATCAGGATCGGGCGCAGGCGAACCTTGGCCGAAGCGATGATCGCCTGGGGGATCGACAGGCCATGCTCCTCGCGCTGCTGGTTGGCGAATTCGACCAGCAGAATGCCGTGCTTGGTGATCAGGCCGATCAGCGTGATCAGACCGACCTGCGTGTAGATGTTCAGCGTACCGAGCCCGAGGTTGAGCGGCACAATCGCGCCGAAGATCGACAGCGGCACCGACATCATGATGATGAGCGGATCGCGGAAGCTTTCGAACTGCGCCGCCAGCACCAGATAAATCACGATGATGGCCGCGATGAAGGCGATGATGATCGTGTTGCCCTGTTCCTTCTCCTGCCGCGATTGGCCAGAGTAGTCGAGGAAGAAGCTGTCAGGCATGGTCTGCTTGGCGATGGTTTCGATCGTCTGCAAGCCGTCGCCGGTGGTTACGCCGGGCATCGGCAGAGCGGTGATCGTCGCCGAGTTCAACTGGTTGAACTGCTCGATCGCCGCCGGCGCCGCATTGGTCGTGATTTTGACCACCGAAGTCAGCGGCACCATGTCGCCCGTCACGCTGCGCACGAAATAGTCGCCGAGCTTTTCGGGGTTGTCGCGATAGATCTGCGGCACCTGCGGGATGATCTTGTAGGCGTTGGAGTCACGGTCGAACTTCGCCACTTCGTTGCCGCCCACCAGCAGCGTCAGCGTCCGGCCGATGTCGCTGATCGGAATGTTGAGTGCTGCCGCGCGGTCGCGATCGATGGTGATCGAGGTCTGCGGCGAGTTGTACGACATCGAATTCTGCACGACGATGAAGCGACCGGAGGCCTGGGCCTTCTGCTTGATCTCCTCGGCAACCTCGAACACCTTCGCGGATTCTCCGGTCGAGCGAACCACGACGGCGATCGGCAGGCCGCCGCCGGAGCCCGGCAATGTCGGCGGGGCGAAAACGAAGGCTTCCACACCGGCGACCTTCTTCAGGCGCTCGGTGATGTCGGCCTGGATCTGCTTGGACGAGCGTGCCCGTTCGGCCCAGTCCTTGAAGGCGAAGCCGACGAAGGCGCTGTTGGTTGCGCTGCCGAAGGCAACGGCGGAGAACAAGGCGCGCGTTTCGGGAATGTCCTTCACCAGGCCGAGCATCTGGTTGACATACGCTTCGGTGTAATCCGAGGTGGCGTATTGCGGCCCCGTCACGATCGAAAGCAGGAAGCCCTGATCTTCTTCGGGTGCCAACTCGGTCGAGGTCTTGGTGAACATGAAGCCGGTCACCCCGACCAGGGCGATGACGATGAGCAACGTCACCCACCGGGCCTGCAGTGATCTGGTGACCAGACGCTCATAGACGTTCTCGATCCGCGTGAACGTGCCGTCGACGATCTTCTGGAAACGGCTGTGCGAGCCTGCCTTGAGAAGGCGCGCCGACATCATCGGGGTGATGGTCACGGCGATGATGCCGGAAATGACCACAGCGCCTGCCAGCGTCACCGCGAATTCACGGAACAGCGAGCCGGTCAGGCCGCCGGTGAAGGCGAGTGGCGCGAACACCGCGGCCAGCGTGATCGTCATGGCCACGACCGGCGAGAAGATTTCGCGCATGCCGGCGAAGGCGGCCTGCATGGGCGTCATGCCTTCTTCGATGTGGCGGTGGACGTTCTCCACCACAACGATCGCGTCGTCGACGACCAGACCGATGGCCAGAACCATGGCCAGCAGCGAAAGCAGGTTGATCGAGTAGCCCATGAAATAGAGGATGAAGCAGACGCCGATCAACGACAGCGGGATCGTGATGATCGGCATCAGCACCGAACGGAACGAGCCGAGGAACAAGAGGATGACGACCACGACGATGGCGACGGCCTCGGCGATGGTCTTGTAAACCTCGTCGATGGAGGCGCTGATCTGTTCCGTCGAATCGTAGACGACCTGGATCGTCATGCCCTTCGGCAGCGTTTCCTGAATGACCGGCACCAGCTTTTGGACCGCGCTCGCCGTCGTCAGCGGGTTGGCTGCCGGCGTCGGGAAGATGGCCAGGAAGGTACCCGGCTTGGCGTTGAAGGTCACGCGTGTGTCGGTGTTCTCGGCACCGAGCTCGACACGGGCCACGTCGCGCAGGCGCACGACATTGCCGCCGACCGAGCGAATGGGCAGCGCCGAAAAAGCTTCCGGCGTCTGCAGCGTCGAACGCACGGTGATCGACGAGATCACATACTCGTTCTCGGTTTTTCCGGGGGCGGAGAGGAAGTTCGAGTTGTTGATGGCACTGACTACTTCCGCGGCGGTGACGCCGCGGGAAGCCAGCTTGACCGGATCGATCCATACCCGCATCGAATATTGCTGGGCACCGAAGATCTTGACGTCGGCGACGCCTTCGACCGTGGTGATGCGCGGGCGCACGACACGTTCGATGTACTCGGTCAGCTGCTCCTTGGTCATGTTCGGATTCTGCATCGAGATGTACATCATCGCGAAGGAATCGCCCGTGCCCTTGACGATGACCGGGTCCTTGGCTTCCGAAGGCAGGTCGCCGCGCACGCCCTGTACCTTCGACAGCACTTCGGCCAGTGCGACATCCGGGTTGGCGCCGAGCTTCATCTTAACCGTCACCGTGCTGGCCGAAGGCGCGCTCGATGAGGTGACGTAGTCGATGTTTTCCGTCGAGGCGACGGCGCGCGCGATCGGGGCCGAGATGAAGCCCTGGATCAGGTCGGCGCTGGCGCCCGGATAGGCGGTCGTCACCGTGATCGCGGTTTCTTCGACCTTCGGATACTGCCGGATCGCGAGGTTGAAGATGCCCTGAAGCCCGACGAGCAGGATCATGGCACCCAGCACCGTCGACAGGACGGGCCGTTTGATGAACAGATCGGAGAAACTCATTGGGCGGAAGCCTTCTTCTCGACCGGCTTGCTGGGGTCGATCGTGTTGTCGACCTTGACGTGGGTGCCGTTGCTCAACCGGTTCTGACCGGCGGTGACGACATCGTCGCCCGCCTTGACGCCCTCGACGATTTCGGCGACGCCGCCGAAGCGACGGCCAACCTTGACGAAGACCTGATTGGCGACGAGGGCAGGGCCTTCAGCGGCCGGCTTCTGCTCGGATGCCGCCGCAGCGCCCGTGGCGGGCTTGGCTTCAGCGGCCTTGTCGGCGGGCTGTGCCGCTGCGTCTTTGGGCTTGGCCGGAACGACGACATAGATGTAGTCGCCATAGAGGCTGGTGGTCAGCGCCGTCTGCGGAACGGTCAGGACATTGTCCTCCTTCGGCAGTTCGACGCGCACCTGCACGAACTGGCCGGGGCTCAGCCGTCCTTCCGGATTGTCGATGCGCGCGCGCACCGAAACCAGTCGGCTCGCCGGGTCGATCTTGGGATCGATACCGGTGACCACGCCCTTGAACGACAAGGCGTCCGACGTCGGGCCAAAGCTGACCGGCTGGCCGACCTTCAGCTTCTCACGCTGCTGTTCGGGAACAGTGAAGTCGACGCGCATCGTATCCATATCCTGCAGGGTGACGATGGCGTTGCCGGGCTGCACGAACTGGCCGAGGTCGATCTTCGGGATACCGGCAATGCCGGCGAACGGTGCCTTCAGCAGCTTGAGGTCGGCCGTTGCCTGCGCCTTCGCAACCTGCGCGATCGAGGTCTCGGCATTGGCATTAGCGGTGTCGAGCGCGGATTCGGTACCGACGCCGGTCTTGCGCAGTGCTTGGGCACGAACCAGCGCCTGCTGGTCGAGCGTTGCCTTGGTCTTGGCTGCGGCAAGGTCCGCCTGTTCGACGGCGTCGTCGAGCCGAACCAGAAGCTGGCCGCTCTCGATGCGGTCATTGGCCTTGAACATGATTTCCTTGACCACGCCCGACGTTTCCATCGTCAGGTCGACGCCCATCGAGGCGCCAACCGTGCCGATCGCCTCGACGCCGGGCGTCCAGGTGGTCGGCTCGACTTTGTTGGCCGAAACCGTCAGCACATTGACCGGCATGTTGGCGAAGAACTGGGCGATCATCTTGTCGCGGAAGAAATTGAACCAAACAATGCCGCCGGCCACCAAGGCCACCAGGACAAGCAGGATGAAACGGAGGATGTAGCGCTTGATCATGGGATCCCTCGAGCGGCGCGTGGCAATTACAATCGAATCAAAAATAGCCAGGCGCGCATCGTGCGAAAACCCGGCCGACATTTTTCGACGCCTTACTGTACCGTCTGGACGGTCTTGTCAATTGCGCCTAGCATGCCTTATAGGCGGGATAGATGAAGAAACAGCGAGCAAATTCACGCGAAAAGATACTCGCGGCGGCAGCCGACGTGGCTCGGGAATCGGGGCCAGGCAATTTGTCGCTGGACGCCGTGGCCCAACGCGCCGGCGTCTCCAAAGGCGGTCTTCTCTATAATTTCCCGACCAAGGCCAAGCTGATGCAGGCGTTGGTCGAGCACTATCTCCAGGAGTTCCAGGAAGCGCTGGAAACGACCCGGAAAGCCTGTGGCCAGGGCAATCTTCTGGCCGCTTACGTGAAGCTCTCGGCAAAGAAGTTCGAAGAAGATCAGCCGCCATCCTCATGGATATTCTCGGCGATTGCCGAGGATCCCGATTTTCTGGCGCCCATGCGCATCTTCCAGCGCCAGCTCTTCGACCGGCTGAAAGCGGAAACGCCCGATTTCGAAGCACTGCTGCTCACCTACTTTGCCGTCGAGGGGATGCGCAGCGCTAACCTCTTCGACTTCCAGGTCCTGTCCGAACAGGAGCGCCGCTCCTTGGTCACGTCGTTGTTGTCGGTCGCCAAGGGCAACCTCGCCCCTGTCCCCGCGCAAGCGCTCAACTGATCGGCGATTGGCCAGCGGCGTCAGTGCGTCGGGGCGTCCTTCGGTGGCAGCGGAAAACTCATCCTGAACAACGCGCCGGGACGGCCGTCGAGCACTTCGATGCGGCCGCCATGCAACTGCATGATCTCCTGCACGAGATTGAGGCCAAGCCCGGCGCCATGGTCATGCGGGCGTAGGCGGTAGAAGGGCTGGAAGATCTTCTCGCGCTCGCCTACCGGCACGCCTTCGCCTTCGTCGAGAATCTCGATGACCGCCGGCCGGGTGACGCCGATGGTGATCCTGCCCCGATTGCCGCCATGCTCGATGGCGTTCTGCACCAGGCTGGTGACGGCGCGTTCGATCGAGGCGCGGTCGCCTGTCGCAGGCAGTGTTTCGACCATCGGTTCGAACGCCATTTCATAGCCCGACGAAAAGGCCATTGGCGCAAGGTCGACGACGACGCTGCGGGCAATCTCGACCAGGTCGAGCGGGCCGAAGCGTTCGACCTGCCGGCCGAGCCGCTGCAGGTCGAGGAGCTGGTCGGTCAGCGTCGACAGCCGGGCGGCATCGCGCAGCACCCTGGCCCGTTCCGGTGTCGGCGGCAGCGAAGCGACGCGCGTGTTGAGGATGGCAACCGGCGTGCGCAGTTCATGTGCCGCGTCGGTCAGGAAGCGGCGGTGGCGTTCGTAACCGGTGTCGAGGCGCACCAGAGCGTCGTTCACCGCATTCACCAGCGGCGTGACCTCGGTCGGAACATCCTTCAGCGGCAGCTGCACGCCGCGCTTGTCGATGTCGATCTGTCCGGCTTCGCTGGCCGCAGCGCCAAGACCCCTCAGCGCACCGCGCACCACCCACGGCGTCACGAAAAGAGTGGCAAGAGCCATCACGCCAACCACCGGTAGGATCACGACCAGGAAAAAGTCCCATCCGGCCAGCGCCATCCGGGTCCAGGAAAGCTTGCCATCCGTGCCGGCCAGGATCTGCACCGTGCCGGCCCCGGTGTCGTCTTCCCAAGCGACGATGCCGGCTGGTCGGTCGGCCTTGCCCATCGTCCAGGAAAAGCGTGCGTCGCTGATGTTGTCGAGCTGGTTGGCGAACGGTGCCATTGCCGGCGGGATCGTGCCTTCCCTCAGCATGTTGCCCTGTTTGTCGCGCACCACGTACCAGAGGTTCTTCTCGGTCTTGCGCAGCTCGGCAAGCTCGCGGGTCGGTTTCAGTATCAGCTTGCCGCCGGCGTCTCTGCTCAGCGCATCCTTGATCACGTCGGCCGTGCCGCCCTCATAGTCATTCATGTTGGCGGCGCCGAACATGACCAGCGCCACCAGAAGCAGCGGAATGAGCAGCGTGATCAGGATGCCCTGCAGCACGGCGATGCGCAGGACAAGGCTCCATTTCAGCGAGCGCGGACGGCGGGGCTTGCGCAAGATCATGACGTTTCGCGCAACAGGTAGCCGACGCCGCGCACACCGTTGATGGTGACGCCGACGCCGGCCTCGGCCAGCTTGCGGCGCAGGCGCGAGACATGGGTGTCGAGCGCGTTGGACTGGATTTCGTCATCCAGACCGAACACGGCCTCCATGAGCGTCTCCCGCTGCACCATGCGGCCCATGCGCCGCATCAGTGCCTCCAGAACCAGGAGTTCGCGGCGCGGCAGGGCCAGCGGTTCGCCGCGGATGGTGGCCTCGCGGTGGCCGACGTCGAAGGCAAGATCGCCGGCGCGGATCACTTGCGAATGCACGGCGGCCGGCCGGCGCAACAGTGCGCGCAGCCTGGCCATCAGTTCCTCGAAGGCGAACGGCTTGGCCAGATAATCGTCGGCGCCGACATTCAACCCGTCGACCTTGTCGGCGGTGTCGCCACGCGCCGTCAAAACCAGAACCGGCGTGGCACTGCCGCCAACACGCAGTTTGGTCACCAGCGAAAGCCCATCGCCGTCCGGCAACTGGCGGTCGAGCAAGACCGCGTCGTAGTTGTCGAGCGCGATGAAATCCTCGGCCTCGATCAGCGAAGCGGCATGATCCACGACCATGTCATGCCGCTTCAGCGCCACGCGCAGTGCTGCTGCCATTTCCGGTTCGTCTTCGACCAAAAGGATACGCATCGCCGTCTCTTTTACTGAAGTCAGATGCGGCCCGCTACGATCTCTACATTGCGTCAGCATGGCAAAAAATTTCGGGTTCGAAGCATCGAAATTCGTTGCGACCCGCAGATTTTCGCAATGTTTGCGCAATCCAGCGGCCGCAAACAGCGCCCCATCGGCTGGCGTTCGATTCGCCGGCAGTTCGATTTCGGATCGAGGATGGATATGCAAACCAACGATGCTTTCTCTTTTCTGATGGCCTGGGCGGCGGCGCCATTCAGAATTGGATCGGTAACCCCTTCCAGTGCCACTTTGTCGGCGCTGATGACCAAGGAAGTCGGTCCGGACACCGGTCCGGTCCTGGAACTTGGACCCGGCACAGGGCCTTTCACGCGTGCCTTGATCGAAAAAGGCGTCAGGGAAAACGACCTGACCCTGATCGAGGCCGACAGCGACTTCGCCGCCATGCTCACCAAGCGTTTTCCGGCGGCGCGCATTTTCGAAATGGATGCGACGGGGCTGCGCCATATGGCGCTGTACAACGGCCCAGTGCTGGGCGCCGCGATCAGCGGCTTGCCGTTCCGGTTGATTTCGCCGCGCCGTACGCGGCTGATCCTGGAAGGCGTCTTCGCCAACCTGCGCCCCGGTGCCTCGCTTTACCAGTTCACGCTCGGTCTGCGTTGTCCGATCGACCAGACATTGCTCGACCAGCTCGACCTTCGTGCTACGCGGATTGGCCATACCTTGCTCAATTTCCCACCGGCCACCGTCTATCGCATCAGCCGCATTCCGGTCACCAAGTCCTACGATTGGCGCTACGCGTGACCGGGCCGGTTCCAGCCATCCTGAGCTTTGGTCTTCTGGGCGTGTTCTGTATCGCGTCCGTCGAGAAGATCTTCCCGGCGCCGCCGTCCCATATCGTCCTGCTGTTTCTCGGCATGACGGCGGCGCCGGATATGGGCTGGCTGGCGCTGTTGCTCGCCGTCACCGTTACCGGTTCCATCCTCGGGTCGCTGTTCTGGTACCTGTTGGGGCGTCGGCTCGGTGAAGCGCGCGCCGAAGCGCTGGTCGGGCGTTTTGGCAAATATGTCTTCCTGCCGCCGACGGCCTACCGCAAGCTGGCGGAGGCCTATCGCCGCAATGCCTTTCGGGCCTCGCTGGTGGCGCAGCTGGTGCCGACCGTGCGCAACTATCTCGGCATTGGCGCCGGCGCGCTGCGTCTGGCGGTGCTCCCTTTCGCTGCCGCAACTTTACTCGGCGCTGTGCTCTGGAATTCCGCGTTCCTCAGTCTCGGCTATCTGATGCGCGGGGGCGACCACAATCTGGTCTCCGTCGGGTTCCGCATCATCGTCATGGTCGTTGTCGTCGAAGTGCTTTTCTTCCTAGGATTGCGTTACCGGGCGGTGCGTCGGCGCAGCGAGGAAGCAGTCCACGGTTGAGCGCTGACGATCGCGCTTGACCGCTTTCCTTCGCGCTCCCGCCAGTGTTTATTCGGCGGCATGGCATTCACTCTCCGGCAGCTTCAGTTCTTTGTCGCCGTTGCGGATCAGGGTTCGGTTTCCCGCGCGGCGCAGAAACTCTCCATATCGCAATCCTCCGTCACCGAAGCGGTCAAGGAACTGGAGACCGATCTTGGCGTCGAGCTTTTCGAGCGCCATTCGCGTGGCCTCAACATCACGCATAAGGGACACCAGTTCCTGCGCCACGCCACCAAGATCCTGTCCGACGTGTCGGATGCACGGCGCACCTTCCTGGGTGAACAGGCTGCAACCAAAGGCCGGCTCCAGCTCGGCGTCACCTCGATGGTCGCCGGCTATGTGCTGTCCGATATCCTGGCGCGATACCGCCGTGCCTACCCCGGCGTCGAGATTTCGGCGATCGAGGACAATGGCGACTATCTCGAACACCTCCTGGTCGGCGGCAAGCTGGACGTCGCGGTCATGGTGATCTCGAACCTGCGCGATCGCACCGCGCTTCAGTCGGAAATCCTCGAAGTTTCGGCCTATCGCTTGTGGATGCCGCTTGGCCACAAGCTGAACGGCGCCGACATCATCGGCGTCGACGACATTGTCAGCGAACCGCTGATCATGCTGACCATCGACGAGATCGAGGAGAATACAGGCAAGCTGCTGGCCGCCATCGGCGCCAAGCCGCATGTCGCCTTCCGCACGCGATCGGTGGAGGCGGTCCGCAGCCTCGTCGCGACCGGAGCCGGCGTCGCGCTGCTGCCGGACCTGATCTACAGGCCGTGGTCCTTGGAAGGCGACCGCATTGAATCGCGGGATGTCTCGGGTTCGCTGCCGGTGGTGCAGGTAGGCATGGTCTGGCGGCGCGGATCCGGCCTGCCGCAGCCGGCGCGCGACTTCATCGGCATCGCGCAGTCACAGCGCACCATACGCCAGCGAACATAGTCGCGCGGGCTGCTTGCAGACCATCGCCTCAGGCAAGCAGTGCCCGCCTCAAAGCCGATTTCCCCGGTCGGCGACGCCGATGGCTTCCGCCCTGAACGGGCCGCTCGGCGCGGCCTCGAAGCGACCTGCTCCAGCAAGCCTGACGGCACGCCGGAAGGTGGGGCACTCCATGGGGTGAGGGGCGGGGCACCGTGCCGCGTGGCGCAGCCCGTCGCGCATCGCGATCAGACGCTGGATGGTGCGGTCCAGTTCGTCCGCCTTGGCGACAAGCCTCGCGCGGTCGAACGCTGGCAGGCCATTGGGCTTCAGCATCTTGCCGATTTCGTCGAGCGCGAAACCGCCGGCGCGACCAAGCGCGATCAGGGCGAGCCGCTCCAGCACGGACGGGTCGAACAGGCGGCGCAGGCCCTTGCGGCCGATCGAGGCGATGAGGCCTCTTTCCTCGTAGTAGCGGAGTGTCGAGGCCGGCAGACCGGCACGGCGCGAGACCTCGACGATATCCATGTCTTTCATGCTTGACCTCAAGTCGACTTGAATTCGTAAAGTGCCCCCGACGACAAATTTGCGCAACGCGAAGCGAGATACCGATGTCCGAATCCAAGCAGTCGAACGCGCAGCAGGCCGATCTCTGGAATGACGCCAGCGGCAAGGCCTGGGTCGAACTGCAGCCGGTGCTCGACCAGGTGCTGGAGCCGTTCGAGCGTTTGCTGGCGGACATCGCCGATCCTGGCGTGGGAGACACTGTTCTCGACGTCGGCTGCGGCGCCGGCGCCACCACCATGGCGATGGCCCGCAGGATCGGCGTCTCCGGGCACTGCACTGGTCTCGACATCTCGCAGCCGCTGGTCGCCCTGGCGACTGCGCGCGCGAAGGCGCAAGGTCTGGCGAATGCCTCGTTCGTCCGGGGTGATGCACAGATCTACGCGCTCGACGCCGCCCGCTTCGACGCGGTCATCTCGCGGTTCGGCGTCATGTTCTTCGATGACCCGATTGCCGCCTTCGCAAACGTCAGGAAAGCAACGCGATCCGGCGGAAAACTGGCGTTCGTTGCGTGGCGCAGCCCCGCGGACAACGATTTTATGACGGCCGCCGCGCGGGCGGCGATGCCGCTCCTGCCGCCCAGGCCGGCATTCGATCCGGATGCTCCCGGACAGTTCGCCTTTGCGGACGCTGGCAGGGTCGAGAGCATCCTGCGGGCGAGTGGCTGGTCGGCGATTGGAATCGAGCGGGTGGACATGGCCTGCCAGATGGCCGAAGGCGACCTTTTGACCTACGTAACACGGATGGGGCCGGTCGGCGCTGCCCTGCGCGAGGTGGACGAGGCAACCGCCGCAAGGGTCAAGGCTGTCCTGATCCCGGCATTCGCTCCCTATCTGAAGGACGGCACCGCGCGCTTCACCGCCGCCAGCTGGCTGGTCACCGCACAGTCCTGAAACGGGTATCGTGGCGGCGAGGCGGTATCGGAAAAACCGATATCGCCTTTCTGATAAATGAATTTGCGAAAGCTTCGATTTCACGACACCTTCCTCATCAGGGAGCAAAGCCGCCGTCAGAGCGCGGCCCCTGCAGATGGGAGACGACGATGAATTCATTCCTGAAATCATGCACTGCCCTGACGATTGCGCTGACCTTCGCTGGCCAGGCCGTCGCGCAGGAAGCCCTCAAGGAAGTGGGCAAGGGGGAAGGCAAGCTCAACATCGTTGCCTGGCCCGGCTATATCGAGCGCGGCGAGACCGACAAGGGCTATGACTGGGTCACGGATTTCGAGAAGAAGACGGGCTGCAAGGTCAACGTCAAGACCGCCAACACCTCCGACGAGATGGTGTCGCTGATGAATGAAGGCGGCTTCGACCTCGTCACCGCCTCGGGCGACGCGTCGTTGCGCCTGGTTGCCGGCAAGCGCGTGCAGCCCATCAACACCGATCTGATCCCGAGCTGGAAGACCGTCGACGACCGCATCAAGGATGCGCCATGGTTCACGGTCGACAGCAAGCACTATGGCGTGCCCTATCAATGGGGTCCCAACGTGCTGATGTACAACACCAAGGTTTTCAAGGACGCACCGAAGAGCTGGAACATCGTCTTCGAGGAGCAGACCCTGCCGGACGGCAAGTCCAACAAGGGGCGTGTCCAGGCCTATGACGGCCCGATCCACATCGCCGATGCTGCCAACTATCTGATGTTCCACAAGCCGAACCTTGGCATCAAGAGCCCCTACGAGCTCAACGAGGACCAGTACAAGGCTGCGCTCGACCTGCTGCGCGTGCAGCGCACTTTGGTCGGCCGCTATTGGCACGATGCCGCCATCCAGGTCGATGACTTCCGCAACGAAGGCGTCGTCGCCTCGGGCTCCTGGCCGTTCCAGGTGAACACGCTGGTTGCCGCCAAGCAGCCGGTCGCCTCGACCATTCCGGAAGAAGGCGCCACCGGCTGGGCCGACACCACCATGATGGAGGCTGACGCTGCCAACCCGAACTGCGCCTATATGTGGCTCGAGCATTCGCTGTCGCCGAAGGTGCAGGGTGATGTCTCCGCCTGGTTCGGCTCGCTTCCCGTCGTGCCGGCCGCCTGCAAGGGCAACGAGCTCCTGACCGACGAAGGCTGCAAGACCAACGGCTTCGACCAGTTCGACAAGATCAAGTTCTGGCGCACCCCGGTCTCGAAATGTGCGAGCCAGAACGACCAGTGCGTGCCCTATTATCGCTGGGTCTCGGACTATATCGGCGTCATCGGCGGGCGCTAACCTCCCAACCCTCCCCTGCCGGGGAGGGTCGCCCCGCAGGGGCGGGTCGGGAGCCTCGGCGGACCTGAGCTTTCACCCGCCCTTCGGCGCAGCCTCTCTGGATAGAGAGGCAGTCGCGTCGGCCCTCAGCCTTTGAACAGGCGGGCAGGCATGATCTTATTACTCAATGATCGAAACCACGATGACCCCAGCAGTTTCCTTTCAGAAAGTGGCTCGTCATTTCGGCGCGGTGAAGGCTGTCGACGCGCTTGATCTCGACATCGTGGCAGGCGAATTCTTCGCCATGCTCGGTCCGTCCGGCTCGGGCAAGACCACCTGCCTGCGCCTGATCGCCGGGTTCGAACAGCCGACCGCCGGCACCATCTCCATCTTCGGAGAGCGGGCCGAGGGTGTTCCGCCCTATCGACGCAATGTGAACACCGTCTTCCAGGATTACGCTCTGTTCCCGCACCTCAACGTGCTCGACAACGTCGCCTACGGGCTGATGGTCAAGGGCATCGGCAAGACCGAGCGGCACAAGGCGGCGGAAGAGGCGCTGGCGCTCGTGCAATTGCCGGGCTACGGCGCCAGGCGCCCCGGCCAGCTTTCCGGCGGTCAACGCCAGCGCGTTGCGCTCGCTCGTGCCCTCGTCAACCAACCCAAGGTGCTGCTGCTTGACGAACCGCTCGGCGCGCTCGACCTCAAGCTGCGCGAGAACATGCAGGAAGAGCTGAAATCGCTGCAGAAAGCGCTCGGCATCACCTTCGTCTTCGTCACCCATGACCAGGGCGAGGCGCTGTCGATGGCCGACCGAGTCGCCGTCTTCAACGACGGCAAGATCATGCAGGTCGGCTCACCGCAGGAAATCTATCAGCGGCCGAAGACCCGTTTCGTCGCCGATTTCGTCGGCTCCTCCAACATGTTGCCGCCCGATTTCGTGCAGCGCTATTGCGGCCAGCGGCGCTGGGGCAGCCTGCGCCCGGAGGCGATCCGTGTCGCCCGCGCGGCCACCGGCGAAGCGGTTCAAGCGCGGGTTTCCGGCGTCAGCTATCTGGGTGCCGCAACCCGGCTGGCGCTCGACACCGAAGGCCTGCGCCTGCATGCCAGCGTGCCGTCCGGCACGACGGTCCCGGAGCAGGGCGATGCAGTGGTGCTCACCTTCAACCGCGACGCCATCCATCTGATGGACGAAGCGACATGAGTATCGCCGCCGTCACCGCCACCCGCGATGCGCCGGCCTCGGCCATCCTGCCCGCCCGCGGCGGCATATTGGGGGCGCTGTCCGATCTGTTCTGGCGCCGGCCGCGCTTCCTTTTGGTGCTGATGCTGATGCCGCCGCTGCTTTGGCTCGGCGTCGTCTATATCGGTTCGCTGTTCGCGCTGCTGTTGCAGAGCTTCTTTTCGATCGATGAGTTCTCCGGTCTGGTCAATCGTCAGTTCACGTTGAAGACCTATGCCGACCTGTTCCAGGCGGCCAATTTCGACATCATCGTCCGCACGGTCACGATGGCGACGCTGGTGACGCTGGCCTCCATCGCCGTTGCTTTCCCGATTGCCTACTACGCCGCCCGCTACGCCCAGGGCCGCTGGAAGGCGCTGTTCTATCTCGCGGTGATGCTGCCGCTGTGGTCCAGCTATCTCGTCAAGATCTATGCCTGGAAGCTGATCCTCGCCAAGGAAGGCATTCTCACCTGGTTCCTGGCCAAGCTGCACTTGATGTGGGTTCTCGACGGTTGGCTGGCGCTGCCCTATGTCGGCGGCAACTCGCTGTCGGTGTCGGCCACCGGCACCTTCATCGCCTTTGTCTATGTTTGGCTGCCGTTCATGATCCTGCCGATGCAGGCCGCACTTGAGCGCGTGCCCGGCAATCTGGTCGAGGCTTCGTCCGATCTCGGCGCCTCGCCCGGCCAGACCTTCCGCAACGTGCTGTTCCCGCTGGCGCTGCCGGGCATCGTCGCCGGTTCGATCTTCACTTTCTCCTTGACGCTCGGCGACTACATCATCCCGCAGATCATCGGCACCTCGCGCCTGTTCATCGGCCAGGCCGTCTATTCGCAGCAAGGCACCGCTGGCAACATTCCGCTGGCCGCCGCCTTTGCCGTCGTGCCCATCGTCATCATGGGTGTCTATCTATGGGGTGCCAAGCGAATGGGGGCCTTCGATGCGCTCTGATCGTGGCCAGTCGGCACCCCTTGGCCTGAAGATAGCCGCCGCCTGCGGCCTGCTCTTCCTGCACGTGCCCATCCTGCTCATCTTCGTCTATGCCTTCACGACGGAGGAAAAGAGCTATCAGTGGCCACCGCCCGGCCTGACCACCGAGTGGTTCGCCGTCACCTGGAACCGGCCGGATGTGTGGGCGGCGCTGTCGCTGTCCGTCAGGGTCGCGGCGATCTCGACATTGGTCGCGCTGATCCTCGGCACGCTGTGCGCGGCGGCCGTCTCACGCTCCCGCTTCTTCGGCCGCGAGGCGGTGTCGTTGCTCGTCATCCTGCCGATTGCCTTGCCCGGCATCATCACCGGCATCGCACTGCGCTCGGCCTTCGCGCTCACCGACATCCCGTTCTCGTTCTGGACGATCGTGCTTGGCCACGCCACTTTCTGCGTGGTCGTAGTCTATAACAACGCCGTCGCCCGCTTCCGCCGCACCTCCGGCTCGCTCATCGAGGCCTCCTACGATCTTGGCGCCGACGGGTTCCAGACCTTCCGGCACGTCGTGTTGCCCAACATCGCAACGGCGCTGCTTGCCGGCGGCATGCTGGCCTTTGCCCTGTCCTTCGACGAGGTCATCGTCACCACCTTCACCGCCGGCCAGCAGCAGACGCTACCGATCTGGATGCTGGAGGAACTGATCCGGCCGCGCCAGCGCCCGGTCACCAATGTCGTGGCCATGGTGGTCGTGCTGGTGACGCTGCTGCCCATCCTCTTTGCCTATTACCTCACCCGCGACGGCGACCAGGTCGCCGGGTCGGGCAAATAACGACCTTCGAAAGGGAGACTGTCATGGACACTGAGATGCTGATCGGCGCCACCTTCGAAAAAGGCGCGGAGGCGGAGGAAGCCGTGTTGAACCCGCGCACCGGCGCCACCATCCTCAGCCTGCCGGAGGCAAGCGAAGCGCAGATCGAGCGCGCCGTGGCGGCCGCCGAAAAGGCCTTCGCAACCTGGTCGCGCACCACGCCCGCACAGCGCTCCGCCTATCTTCTCAGGATCGCCGACCGCATCGAGGCCGAGGCCAAGGAATTCGCGGCGCTCGAAGCCCTGAATTGCGGCAAGCCGATCAACGCCGTGCTCAATGACGAGATCCCGGCGATCGTCGACTGCTATCGTTTCTTCGCCGGCGCGGTGCGTTCCATGCCCGGTCAGGTCGCCGGCGAATATCTGCCTGGCCACACCTCGATGGTCCGCCGCGATCCGATCGGCATCGTTGCGTCCATCGCACCGTGGAACTACCCGCTGATGATGGCCGCTTGGAAATTGGCGCCGGCCATTGCTGGCGGTAACACCGTGGTGTTCAAGCCATCGGAGCAGACGCCGCTCACTGCGCTCAAGCTTGCGCGCATTCTGGCTGACATTCTGCCCGAAGGCGTGGTCAACGTCGTGCTCGGTCGCGGCGAAAGCGTCGGCAGCCCGCTGATCAACCACCCCAAGGTCAACATGATCTCGATCACCGGCGACATCGCCACAGGCAAGAAGGTGCTGCAGGCGGCCGCGAAATCGGTCAAGCGCACGCATCTCGAGCTCGGCGGCAAGGCGCCGGTCATCGTCTTCGACGATGCCGACCTCGATGCCGTCGTCACCGGCCTGCGCGCCTTCGGCTACTACAATGCCGGCCAGGATTGCACGGCTGCCTGCCGCGTCTATGCCGGCAAGAAGATCTACGACAAGCTGGTTTCCAAATTGTCGTCGGCGGTCTCGACCATCCGGTACGATCGCCCGGACGATACCGAAAACGAGATCGGCCCGCTGATCTCCAGGCGCCAGCGCGACCGCGTCGCATCCTTCGTCGAACGCGCTTCCGAACTGAAACATATCGAGATCACCACGGGTGGCAAACCCGGAGACAGTTCGGGCTTCTACTTCCAGCCGACCGTCATTGCCGGTGCCTTGCAGGACGATGAGATCGTGCGCCGCGAGGTGTTCGGCCCGGTCGTTTCCGTCACCCGCTTCTCCGATGTCGACGAAGCGGTCGGCTGGGCCAATGACAGCGACTACGGCCTTGCCTCGTCGGTCTGGACCAAGGACGTCTCGCGTGCCATGGCCACCGCCGCCCGCCTGCAATATGGCTGCACCTGGATCAACACCCACTTCATGCTGACCAACGAGATGCCGCATGGCGGCCTGAAGCAGTCCGGCTACGGCAAGGACATGTCACTCTACGCGCTGGAAGACTATACGGCCGTGCGCCACGTCATGGTGGCGCATGGATAAGGTTCTTCTCCCCGTCTACGGGGAGAAGGACGAGGGAGCGCTACTCCACCACGCGGAAGATTTGCCAGAGACTGGAGCCTGACACGACATAGGGCTCCATCTCCTTGCCCCATTTGGTATGCGCGTCGATTTTGCCGATCTTGGCGAAAAACTCCTCCAGCCGGGCGAGACTCTCGACCTGGTGATGGGTCTCGATCGTCGCTTCTCGTGCGCCGATCGATCCGGTCATGATCTGGAATTTGAGATCGGCGATGTTGACCTGTGAGCCGATCTCGCGCTCCCATTTCCGCATCAGCTCGAGCACGGTCTGCTTTTGTCCGAACTTGGCGTCGATCTGCCATCTGGCGCTGAACATGCTGGGGCTCCTCCCGTGATTTGCGGCTCGAAGATCATCCCCGGCCGCTGAAACAGAGCCCATCCCGTTTCGATCGGGATGGGCAGGCTCGTTGTCGATCTATTCGTCCCAGGCTTGCACGACTGTCTGCCGGGCGATGAGACCGTTCTTCAGCTCAAGCATCGCCGCGCAAAAAACCTTGGTGCCGTCCGGGTAGGCGCAGGCTTGCGTGAAGGCGAGGCTGTCGCCCTCGGCGATGGTGGTGTCGACCTTGTGCGTCATCGCACGGCTGCAGATGTCGTCCCAGAAAGTGCTGATTGCCGCGCGGCCGCGGACTTCGCGCGGCTTGCTCGGCGGATTGTTGCGGTCGATCACCCGCACCAGCGCATCGTCGGCGTAGAAGCTCGACAGCAGCTTGCCGTCGCGGCCCTCGATCGCCTTCTTGATCGCTGCGCCATCCACTGCTTTTGTCTTGGTCAGCATTTTGATCTCCATGGCCCGTTTGATCCGGGCGTTCGTGTTGATCGGATGCTGCCCGGCGCGCCTCGCCGGGCAGCTTTTCGTCACTGCGACTTCGCCTTGACGGCGGCGAACAGGTCATCCGTCTGCTTCTTGAAGGTGGCCAGGTCGACCTGGCTGCCGTTGAGCATCGTCGACCAGTGGCGCACGATCGCTGCCATGGCCACGGCCTCCTTGATCTCCTCGTCGCTCGCGCCATTGGCCTTGGCCGCCAACGTGTGGAAGTAGATGCAGTACTGGCAGGGGATCTGCGAAGCCACGGCCAGCCCCATCAGTTCCTTGGTCTTGCCGTCGAGCGCGGTCTTGGGATTGAGCTGAACCCCTTTGATTTCGGCCCAGGCGCCGGCAACGGCAACGTCCGGCAATGTCTTGAACATGTCGGGCACCGAGCCGAACGTGGCCTGGATGTCCTTGTAGGCGGCGGTTGCCGAAGCATCTTCGGCCCGCGCCGGCGTGACGACCAGCAATGCGCCTGCCGCCAATGCAAGCAATCCGGTCTTGCTAATCGATTTCAGCATTTCATCCTCCATTCGCAGCGCCGCAACGGCGACATCGCCTGGCCTGCATGGAGCAAACCGTAGTCCTCAAGGAGCCTGGCCGCTTCGCTCGAAAGCGCCATGGCTGTCATGGCCCGTCCGGGCCAGTGTGCCTGGCCGAAAAAGCCGCCGCAGCCGCCCGCGATGGCAGGTCGAGCTTGAGCAATATGTTGGCGACATGCCGCTTCACGGTATGCTCGCTGAGCTTCAGTTCGGCGGCGATCGCCGCGTTGCTCTTGCCGTCGGCGATAAGGCTCACCACCTCGCTTTCCCGCGCCGTCAGGGTTGCCGGCTCCAAGGGGTGGGTTTTGGGACGGCAGGCCGGTTCCAGATGCTGTTCGGAGGTTGCCTGGACCACCGGCAACGGCTCGCCCAATTCGTCGAGGCTGACGCGGCCCGCGTCGACGAAGTGGAGGCCGGAGCCCACCGCAAGTTCGGCGACCAGCCGCGAAGCGATTATGTCGCCGCGCCCGGCATGGCTGGCGAGTTGCATCGTTACCCTTGCTGTCAGGCCGGTCGGCTGGCCGCGCAATTCGATCTCTCCGACATGCGCGCCCTGCGCGCTCGCCACCCCGATCTGCTGCGCCGCTTCGCGCAACGCCGCCGCGCAGCGTATGGCGCGTGCCGGTCCGTCGAAGCGCGCCATCATCATCTCGCCATGCGTGCCTGCGACGCGCCCGCCATAGCGACCGACCAGCAACCGCCACGTCACGTGGAAGCGCTGGCTCCGCTCACTCCACATGCGGTCGCCAAGCCCGGCCGTGTCGTAGATCCGCGTCGCCAGCAGCGCGGAGAGCACGCGCTCGGTGTCGGCTACCGCCGGTTGGCCGGTTAGGAATTCCTCGACGAGGTCGGCCACCCGGTCGACGTCCCCGGTCCACACCGGATGATCGCGCCCGGGTATCTCGACGAGCCTGGCGCCCGGAATCTTCCTGGCGAGGAAGCGGCTGGCCTCCAGGTCGACGCGCACGTCGTTGCGGCGATGGATCAGCAGCGTCGATGCGCGGATCATCGGGAGGATGCCACGCACGTCGATCCCTGCATTCATGCGGGCGAGTGTAGCTGCGGCAGTCGGGCTGGCCGACAGCCGCTCGAACCGTGCCCACCATTGGATAAAATGCGCATCGTCCACGCGCCCTGGCGCGAAATTCGGCAAGGTTGCGCCAGTGCCCCACGAGGTCTCGGCCGTTTCGATGAAGGCTTCCAGATGCTCTGGCGGCATCACCCATTTGTGGAAATGCGCGTAGCCGCCATAGAGAACCAGCGCCCGCGTTCGCTCCGGATAGGTGGCGGCGAACAGCATCGCCATCGGCGCGCCTTCCGAGGCGCCGAGCAGCGCCGCTCTGCCGCTGCCGGCGGCGTCCATCACCGCGCGTACATCGTCCATGCGGGTTTCGAGGCTGGGCAGGTGACGGCTGTCAACGCGGTCGGAAAGCCCGGTGCCGCGTTTGTCGAACAAGATCAGTCGCGAGAAGGCGGAGAGCCGTTTCAACAGGCGGCTGTAGCCCTCGTCTTCCCAATGCAGGTCGAGATTGGAGATGTAGCCCGGCACGAAGACGAGATCGAACGAACCCTGACCGACCACCTGATAGGCGATCCGCACATCCCCGCTGCGCGCGTATCTGGTCTCGATCGGCCTCACGCGACTGCCTCGCCCGGCCAGACAACATTTTTGGTCCCAGCAGACCCTGCCTGCTGGGGTAGACACATTTTAGAGACCGAAAATACACCCATTCCGCCATCGGTGCATCGTAGCTTTTGTTGGTAGGGGATGGGTCGTTGGTTTCCTTCCGCCTGATGTCGCCATCCGGCATTTGGAACAGTTGCCCGTACGCAGGTAAGTGCTGACGGAACCACCCTACTCGCAGCGGAGTGTGACCGTTCCTTGATAGCTGCCGGCGGCGTAGATGCCCGAGCTCTTGGTGGCGATCAGGTCGATTTGAACGCTGTGTGGGCCGTTCAGAATCTTGACCGGAGTGTTTTGCGGCTGGTCGGTGCTGCTGCCGTCGATGCGGAACACCGTACTGAAGCTGACATTGGTGCCGCCACCGGAGGGCGCGCTGGAAAAGCTGGCCGGCGGCACCACGGACAGGGCGAAGCAGTTGAGCAGCTGGACGAGGCTGCACAACACGCCGAGCAGACCTGGCTGGATGGTGATCGACGCCGCGGCATAGCCGTTGCTGGCCGTCTTGGAACTCAACACGGACGCGTTGGCATTGGTCGTCATGGTTCCGGTCTTCGTCACCATGATGGTGCACGTGCCGTCCACGGCGGCTGACGCGGAGTTGCTGACCAGTGCCGATATGACGAGCAGCGCCATCAGGCGCAGCAAGGCGATGCGGAGGAAGTCGCAAGCCATCATTGGCACTCCGTCCGGCTATTTGCCGCTGTCACCACGGGCGCTCCAGCCCTCCGATACCCAGTTCTTGCGCTGTGCCTTGACCTGATGTTTCACGGCGGCGGTGGCGGGGGCTGCCTGCTTCGTCGAGCCGGTGGACATGCCGGCGTCGGGGCCGACGCCCATTTTCATCAGATCGAGCTCTATCTGCAGGCGCTCGACCTCAAGATTGTAGAGCCTGGAGCAATCCAGCCGTTTCGGCCTGCTGCCCAGCGGTATCACCACCCTGCCGTATGCGGCCATGTCCTGCGTTGTGACCGCCGCGCTGTTCCTGATGACGCCCATGTCGAGATAGGCGCCGGAGCCGGAAATCGACGAACTGCAGGTCGTGCCGTCCGCAGCGCGTACCTCATCCTGCCCTTGCGGGAGCGTAACCCCGGGCAGGTCGAAGCCGTTCTGGTTCTGGACGAGCTTGTAAACGTCTTCCGCATGGGCCTGCCATCCGCTGGTCCCCGTCACCAGAAGCGTGGTCAGGAGCGCCTTTGTCCAAGAAATTTTCCGCATATCTGTGCCCTTATCTGGGTTTGATCATTTGGAAACGGGATGCTTTCAGTGCAGATCCGAACCTTGCGTTCGCTCGTGCCGTTGAAGGGAACGACGACGAGAACCGGACGCGAGGCATCGCCTCCAAGCATGAACTCGGAAGGGCTGACGCGGGCGTCCTTGACCGGATAAAAATCCTGGTCATAGACGCGCACCGAGATTTTGATGCGTTGCTTGTAGGGGTTGGCCGGGTAGACGCGCACCGCGAAGACATTGGAGAAGCTCATGATTTCGCCGCGCATCGGCGACATCGACTGGGCTGAAACCGCTCCCGGAAGCGCGCACAACAGGGCCAAGGGCCCGTACAGGCACTTGCTGATCATCAATTGTCCCTTTCGAACTGGATTAGGGTTCGCAGCGAACCGTAACCGTCGCCTGGTAGTTGCCTGCCACGAATGTGTCCGTGCCGGTCTTGGCTCCGGCCAGATTGACGGTCACCAATGATGTCCCCGGTGCCGTCAACGCGTGGGAAGCGGTGCCCTCGGGGAAGTTATGCGCGCCGGAAACCGCGTAGGTCGGTGTCCAGGCGATGGTGCCGCTGTCGGCGGCCGGCGTGGTTACGCCCGTCGGGGCTGCGTCGACGCTGACCGTGACGCCGCCCGTGGTCGCGAGATTTGCCGTGCCTGCCGTGCCGCCGCTGTTGTGCGAACTGAGGGACTGAAGATTTGGGCTGACGGTCATCGTGCCGTTGGCGCCGACAGTCAGCACGCAAACAGAAGTCACTGATCCATTGAAGATCACACCTTGCGTAGCGGCAAAGGAAGTAAAGGAAGATGCCGCAAGCCCAAGAAGCGCAAATCCAGGTAAAAAACCTTTCATGCGGAGAGCCCTCTCCTTACTGGATATTTGAAACGCTTAAACACAAGCAATCTCAAGTCAAGGCGTAAATGTCCACCTTCGCCTAGATGTACAATGTACGCCTATTTTATACTTTTTATTGAAAGGAGTTATTGTTTCGATTGTCTGTTTGTGGAATATATGTCTAATAGTTGTTATGCTAATTTAGGCATTGGAAAATAAAGCGTAGGAAGCCGTGCGGTTTATGCATGTGCCGCTACTGCGCAGGCCCCATGGCCGGGTGCCTAAAATTTTGACAGGTGGATTGTTTTCTGATCGCGGCGTGGGTGTCGATACTCGGCGACTCGCAAAGGACTCCGGCGTTTTTACTGTGTCAGACGGAGTAATGGCGGGCTGGTGAACAGCAATTCGCCGTCAAAATCAGGCCGCGGGCTTCTCTTCTGGCGCCGGGCGGCGAATCAGTGGTGACGCGGCAAGAACCAGTTCGTCGAAACCCTTGCCGCCAGCGTCGATCATCTCGAACATCTGCCGGCGCATGCGCGGTTCCCAGAACTTGTTGATGTGTTCAGCGACGCCGGCCACACCCTCCTCGCGGGGCTTGGAATGAAAGAAGGTCGCGATCTGGTTGGCCATGCGCACCAGCTTCTCCTTGGTGTTGGCGACATGGCTCTCATCATGCGACATGTTTGGAAACTCCACTGCTGACCCGCTCCGGGCGGGTGAAGATGTCGAACTCGTCGCCACGCACCAATGCAACCAGCGTCATGCCGGCTGCCTCGGCGGTGCGGATGGCGAGCGCGGTCGGCGCCGAAACGGCGATGATGAAGGGCGCGCCGATGGCCGCCGTCTTCTGCACCATCTCCACCGAAACGCGTGAGGTGACCACGACTGCGCCGACATTGCCTTCGATCCCGGCTTTCGCCAGCGCGCCGGCCAGCTTGTCCAGCGCGTTGTGGCGGCCGACATCCTCGCGTGCCGCCACGACGCCCTTGCCCGGCATGTAAAATCCGGCCGCGTGCACGGCGCCGGTCTCGGCGTGCAGGGGTTGCTGCTTCGACAATGCCTTGACCGCGCCGGTGATCTCGTCGGCCGTCAGCGTCAGCCTGGAGGCGTCGACCGCGTCAACGGAGCGCATCGCCTCCTCGATCGATTCAATGCCGCACAGACCGCAGCCGACCGGACCTGCCAGCCGGCGCCGCCGCGCTTCGAACCGCGTATTGGCTCTGTCTTTCAGCCGGATCTGGATGTCGATGCCGGCCTCGACGTCCTGCACTTCAATGGACTCGATTTCTTCAGGCGAGGCGATGATGCCTTCGGTCAGCGAAAAGCCCAGCGCGAAATCCTCGAAATCCGCCGGCGAGGCCATCATCACCGCGTGTGTCGTGCCGGCATAGGAAAGTGCGATCGGCGTTTCCTCGGGCACCATGCGGGCGGCAGCAGCGGTGCCGCCGGCGCGGCGGGCGATGCGGATGGTCGAACTGGTGGCCGGGCGGATGGTCATCGAGTCGATACAATCCAAGTTGGCTTCAACTCTGGAAGCTCCTGCGAAATGGCTACGAACGTATCGTAGTGACCATTTCCCATCAGATTGGCGACCATCTCACGCAACTTAGCAAAGTCGTCGTCCGCAATTCTGCCTTCGACCTCGCTCAGAAACCGATTCAGCTCTGCTCCTTGCCGTTCGCAAATAGCGAGGAGTTGCGAGTAGGCCTCTTTTTTCGAAATCTCCGCCAACGACGTCATTTCGCCTTCTATTCCGCGGCCTCGAGATGCCCCTTGATGCGCCGGCTCTGGCGCGCCTGCTCGTTGTAATCCTTCTGCCACTCGGTCGGACCGTTGGAAGGCGCCACCTGCACGGCGGTGACCTTGTATTCGGGGCAGTTGGTCGCCCAGTCCGAGTAGTCGGTGGTGATCACATTGGCCTGCGTGTCGGGGTGGTGGAAGGTCGTGTAGACGACACCCGGCGAGACCCGGTCGGTGATCTGCGCGCGCAGCGTCGTTTCGCCGGCGCGGCTTTGCAGCCGTACCCAGTCGCCATCACGAATGCCGCGGTTTTCGGCATCGTGCGGGTGGATTTCCAGCCGGTCCTCCGAATGCCACATGACGTTGTCGGTGCGCCGCGTCTGCGCGCCAACATTGTATTGCGACAGGATGCGGCCGGTGGTGAGCAGCAGCGGGAAACGCGGCCCGGTCCTTTCGTCAGTGGCTACATATTCGGTGCGGATGAATTTGCCCTTGCCGCGCACGAAGCTGTCGACATGCATGATCGGGGTGCCGAGCGGTGCCTTTTCGTTGCAGGGCCACTGCACCGAGCCGACCCGGTCGAGCAGTTCGAAGGTGACACCGGCAAAGCTCGGCGTCGTCTGGGCGATCTCGTCCATGATCTGCGACGGATGCGTATAGTTCCAGTCGAGCCCGATCGCGCGGGCAAGCTCCTGCGTGGCCTCCCAGTCGGCGTAGCGCGCCTTCGGCTCCAGCACCCTGCGCACCATGTTGATGCGGCGCTCGGCATTGGTGAAAGTGCCGTCCTTTTCCAGGAAGGTCGAGCCCGGCAGGAAGACATGCGCGTAGTTGGCGGTCTCGTTGAGGAAGAGGTCGTGCACGACCACGCATTCCATGGCGGCGAGGCCGGCGGCGACATGCCTGGTGTCGGGGTCGGACTGCAAAATGTCCTCGCCCTGGATGTAGATGCCCTTGAACGACCCGTCGACGGCGGCGTCCAGCATGTTGGGAATGCGCAGGCCGGGTTCCTCGTCCAGCTTCACGCCCCACAGGCTCTCATAGATGTCGCGCACGGCTTCGCCGGAGATATGGCGATAGCCCGGCAGTTCGTGCGGGAACGAGCCCATGTCGCACGAGCCCTGCACGTTGTTCTGGCCGCGCAGCGGGTTCACGCCGACGCCCCGCCGGCCGATATTGCCGGTGGCCATGGCGAGGTTGGCGATCGCCATCACGGTCGTCGAGCCCTGGCTGTGTTCGGTGACGCCGAGGCCATAATAGATCGCGCCATTGCCGCCGGTGGCATAGAGCCTGGCCGCGCCACGGATCAGTTCCGGATCGACGCCGGACAGCTTGCCGACCGTTTCGGGGCTGTTTTCCGGCAAGGCGACGAAGGAAGCCCAATCCTGGAATTCCGCCCAGTCGCAGCGCTCGCGGATGAACGCTTCGTCGAACAGACCTTCGGTGACGATGACATGCGCCAGAGCTGTCAGCACCGCGACATTGGTGCCGGGCTTCAATGGCAGATGATAGGCGGCTTCAATATGCGCCGACTTGACCATCTCCGTGCGGCGTGGATCCAGCACGATCAGCTTCGCGCCCTCGCGTAGCCGCTTCTTCAACCGCGAGGCGAAGACCGGATGGGCGGAAGCGGGATTGGCGCCGATGACGACGGCGACGTCGGTCTCCTCGACCGAATCGAAGTCCTGCGTACCGGCCGACGTGCCAAAAGTCTGGCCGAGCCCGTAACCGGTCGGCGAGTGGCAGACGCGGGCGCAGGTGTCGACATTGTTGTTGCGGAAGCCCTGTCGCACCAGCTTCTGGACGAGATAGGTTTCCTCATTCGTGCAGCGTGAAGAGGTAATGCCGCCAACGGCGCCGCGTCCATACTGGTATTGGATGCGGCGGAATTCCTTGGCGGTGTGGGCGATCGCCTCTTCCCAACTCACCTCCCGCCAGGGATCGCTGATCTTCTCGCGGATCATTGGCGAGAGAATGCGGTCCTTGTGCGTGGCATAGCCATAGGCGAAGCGGCCCTTCACGCAGGAATGGCCATGGTTCGCCTTGCCGTCCTTGTAAGGCATCATGCGGATGACTTCGTCACCCTTCACCTCGGCCTTGAACGAACAGCCGACGCCGCAATAGGCGCAGGTGGTGACCGCCGAGCGCTCCGGCATGCCTTTTTCCAGCACCGTTTTCTCGCGCAACGCGTCCGTCGGGCAGGCCTGCACGCAGGCGCCGCAGGAAACGCATTCGGAGGCGATGAAATCCTCGTGCATGCCGGCGACCATGCGCGATTCAAAGCCGCGGCCTTCGATGGTCAGCGCGAACGTGCCTTGCACTTCCTCGCAGGCCCGCACGCAGCGCGAGCAGACGATGCATTGCGCGGGATCGTAGGTGAAATAGGGATTGGTTTCATCGCGGGCGATGTAGTCGACCGCCAGCGAACCATGGCCGGGCGCCACGCCGTTTTCCTTGACGTGGTTCCGTCCCTCGACGCCATAGCGGTTTTCGCTAAGGCCGACCGATTTCGCCACCGCGTCGAACTCGCTGGCGCCAGTTCCGGCCTCCTCGTTCCAGCCGGTCGGGTGGTCGGACACGTAGAGTTCCATCACGCCGCGGCGAATGGCATCCAGCCGGTCGGACTGGGTGCGTACGATCATGCCATCGCCAACCGGCGTCGTGCAGGAAGCTGGTGTGCCGCCGCGGCCCTCGATCTCGACGAGACAGACGCGGCAGGAACCGAAGGAGTCCAGCATGTCGGTGGCGCAGAGCTTCGGGATCTCGACGCCGCCTTCCATTGCGGCCCGCATGATCGAGGTGCCTTCCGGTACGGTGATGCTGCGGCCGTCGACGGTCAGCGTAACCTGCTTTTCCGCCCTCGATTCCGGGGTTCCGTAGTCGGTTTCTTCGATGAGCGTCGGGAAGTCGGCTTTGATGTTCATCTGCCAGTTCCTATTCCGCTGCCACGCGCGCCGGCGCCGGCTTGAAATCTTCGCCAAAATGCTTGATCGCGCTCATCACCGGGTAAGGCGTGAAGCCGCCCAGCGCGCATAGCGATCCGAACTTCATCGTGTTGCAGAGGTCGGCGACCAGTTCGAGGTTCTTCTCCGGCTCGATGCCGGCCGAAATCTTGTCGATGGTCTCGACACCGCGCGTCGAGCCGATGCGGCAGGGCGTGCACTTGCCACAGCTTTCGATGGCGCAGAATTCCATCGCGAAACGCGCCATTTTCAGCATGTCGGCGCTGTCGTCGAACACGGTGATGCCGGCATGGCCGATCAGGCCGTCGCGCTTGGCGAATTCCTCATAGTCGAACGGCGTGTCAAACAGCTCCCGCGGGAAATAAGCGCCGAGCGGTCCGCCCACCTGCACCGCCTTCACCGGCCGTCCGGACCGGGTGCCGCCGCCGATACCGTCGACGATCTCGCCGAGCGACAGGCCGAACGCCGCCTCGAACAGGCCGCCATGCTTGACGTTGCCGGCGATCTGGATAGGGATGGTGCCACGCGAACGGCCCATGCCGAAATTCTTGTAGTGCTCGGCACCCTTGTCCATGATTACCGGCACCGAGGCCAGGCTGATCACGTTGTTGATGACGGTGGGCTTGCCGAACAGGCCCTGGATGGCCGGCAGCGGCGGCTTGGCGCGCACCACGCCGCGTTTGCCTTCGAGCGAGTTCAGCAGCGAGGTTTCCTCGCCGCAGACATAAGCGCCGGCGCCAACGCGAATTTCCATATCGAAGGCGTTCGGCGAACCGAGCACCGTGGCTCCAAGCACGCCGGCCTTGCGGGCGATCGAGACGGCCCTGTTCATGGCCGCCACCGCATGCGGGTATTCCGAGCGGATATAGACGAAACCCTTGGTCGCGCCGGTTGCGATGCCGGCAATCGCCATGCCTTCGATCAGCACGAAGGGGTCGCCTTCCATGATCATGCGGTCGGCGAAAGTGGCGCTGTCGCCTTCGTCGGCATTGCAGACGATGTATTTGCGCTCGGCCGTCGTATCCAGCACCGTCTTCCATTTGATGCCGGTGGGGAAGCCGGCGCCGCCACGGCCGCGCAGGCCGGACTCCGTCACCTGCTTGACGATGTCGGCGGGCGTCATCGCCACGGCCTTGCGCAGGCCGACGAGACCGCCAAGCTTTTCATAGTCTTCCAGCGACAGCGGGTCGGTGATGCCGCAGCGCGCAAAAGTCAGTCGTGTCTGCTTGGCGAAGAACGGGATCTCTTCCGGGTTGCCCAGCGCCAGCCTGTGCTGGCCGCCGGTCAGCAAGCCGGCATCGAACAGGCCCTTCACGTCGGCTGCCTTCACCGGCCCATAGGCCTGGCGACCGCCAGCGGTTTCGACCTCGACCATCGGTTCGAGGAAATAGGCGCCGCGCGAGCCGTTGCGCACGATCCTGGCGTCGAGACCGCGCTCGGCCAGTTCCTTAGCGATTGCCTTGGCAACTTTTTCGGCGCCAAGCGCCAGCGCGCCCGAGTCGCCGGGGATGTAGATAGTCGCGCTCATCGACGCACCTCCGCGACGATGTCGTCGATCGCCTCGTCGTCCAGCCTGCCGATGACTTGGCCATCCAGCATCGCCGACGGCGCGCAGGCGCACAGCCCGAGGCAATAGACTGGTTCCAGTGTAACAGAATTGTCCTTCGCCGTCTCGTGAAAGCCGATGCCAAGCGCCTGTTTGAGCTTCGCGGCCACCGCGTCCGAACCCATCGACTGGCAGGCTTCCGCCTGGCACAGCTTCAGCACGTGGCGACCGGCCGGATGCTTGCGGTAGTCATGATAGAAGCTGGCCACGCCATGCACCTCGGCACGGGAAATGTTCAGCGCTTCGGCGATCACCGGCAGCGCTTCCTGCGGCACATAGCCGAATTCTTCCTGGACGCTGTGCAGGATCGGCAGCAGCGGGCCCTCAAGGCCTTGCAGCTCGCGCACGACGGCCGCGGTCCGCGAAACGATCTCGGTACTTGCAGGCTGCACGGACATGCAGCGCCCTCCCTGACACTGCGCCATTGGGCGCTATTGGTCTATTAAATGCGATCCAAGCCCTTGGAATCAATAAAGCTGTTTCGTCGTATGATAAAAATTTTCTATCGATTGGAGCTTTGACGAAGCTTAGCTTCGGCCTCGAGGCGCAGATTGCCTGCCAGCGCCACTGCCTCGTCCAGCAGCGCCTGCACCAGCGGGGTATGCGGGTCGCGCGGCGCCGTCACCAGCCCGACGGCGTGCCGGGCGTCCGGCTCGACGATCGGGATGGCCCGGATCGGTTCGGAAAAACCGAATGTTTCCGCGAGGTTGAGCGGCATGATCGACGACCATTTGCCGGTGCGGATATGCGAGAAAAGCACGATCATGGAGTTCGATTCCAGCGTCGGGCGCACCTGCACGCCGGCATCCGCCAGGTGCTGGTCGATGATGCGGCGGTTCTGCATGTCGGGTGTGAGCAGACAGAGCGGCAGGCTCGACACCTCCTCCCATGTCACGTGTTCCCGATCGGAATATTCGTTTCCGGCGGCGGTGATCAGTTGATAGCGCTCGTCGTAGAGCGGCACGCTGGTCACTCGTCCCAGCGGTTCGTTGTCGAGATAGGTGATGCCGGCATCGATATCGAGATTGCCGAGCAGCGACAAAACCTCGATCGAGGTTCGCGACAGCACGGAAAAGGTGACGCCGGGGTGCTTTTCGCGAAATGGCGTCGTCAGCCTGGCAACCATGGCCAATGCGGTCGGGATCGCCGCGATGCGGATGCGGCCGGAAAGCCCGTGCTTGGCCGCCCGCATTTCTTCCCGCATCGACCGCGTGTCGCCGACGATGCGCCGTGCCCAGGTCAACACCTGCACGCCTTCCGGCGTAAGCCCTTGAAAACGCGAGCCGCGCTTGACCAGCATGACGCCGAGCTGGTCTTCCAGCTGCTTGATGCCGGCCGACAGCGTCGGCTGCGTCACCCCGCACATTTCGGCGGCGCGCCCGAAATGCTCTTCGCGGGCCAGGGCTATGAAGAATTCCAGCTTGTCGATCATGGTTTTGACCCTGCCATAGCGGCTGGCACCTGTCAGCCCATCCGGTGGCCCGCTTGGTCTTGGTCACAAACTGCATTATCTGGTCGGCAGAGGCCCAGTCTAGGAAAGCACCCATGACCGTCACCAAGGAAACCGTGATCGATCGCCTGAAGACGGTCAGTGGCCCGGATTTTTCCGGCAACATCGTCGATCTGGGCATGGTGTCGGAGATATTCATCGCTGATTCCAAAGTGTTTTTCTCCATCACGGTGCCAGCTGCTCGCGCGCAGGAGATGGAACCGCTGCGCGCCGCAGCCGAGCGCGTCGTCAAGGCCATTCCCGGTGTCGCCGGCGCTGTCGTGGCGCTGACCGCCGAGAAGAAGGGCGGCGGCATGGAAGCGCCGGTGCCGCAGCGTCCGGCCACGCCCGCCGCCATTCCGCAGCCTTCCGCGCCGCGTCCGGCGCCGGCGCCGCGCCAGGCGCCGCCGTCGCAAAGCTCGGGCAAGCGCGGCGTTCCGGGCATCGAGGCGATCATCGCGGTCGCCTCCGGCAAGGGCGGCGTCGGCAAGTCGACCACCGCCGCCAACCTCGCGCTCGGCCTCGCCGCCAACGGTTTGAAGGTCGGCGTGCTCGATGCCGACATCTACGGACCGTCGATGCCGAAGCTGCTCGGCATCCATGGAAAGCCCGAGACGGTGGACGGCAAGATATTGAAACCGAAGGAGAATTACGGCCTCAAGGTGATGTCGATGGGCTTCCTCGTCGACGAGGAAACGCCGATGATCTGGCGTGGTCCGATGGTGATGTCGGCACTCACCCAGATGTTGCGTGAAGTCGAATGGGGGCCGCTAGATGTATTGGTGGTCGACATGCCTCCGGGCACCGGCGATGCCCAATTGACCATGGCCCAGCAGGTGCCGCTGGCGGGCGCGGTGATCGTGTCGACACCACAGGACCTCGCCCTGATCGATGCGCGTAAAGGCTTGAACATGTTCAGGAAAGTCGACGTGCCGCTGCTCGGCATCGTCGAAAACATGAGCTATTTCATCGCCCCCGACACCGGCAAGCGCTACGATATTTTCGGCCATGGCGGCGCGCAGAAGGAAGCCGAGCGGCTGGGCGTGCCTTTCCTCGGCGCGGTGCCGCTGGAAATGGGCATCCGCGAAAGCTCGGATGCCGGCACGCCGGTGGTCGCCACCCGGCCGGACAGCGAAGAGGCAAGGATTTACAAGGAGATAGCCGCCAAGGTCTGGCAGCAGATCGAGACCGGCAAGGGCGCCGCCGAGGCCGCTCCGGCAATTATCTTCGAGTAAAGGGGCAGCCGGCGGCGGCCGTCCGATGTGGACAGAGACGGCCCGTCCGCCCGAGAGTCAAAAAATTTTGGCAAGCACCATCAAGGGCTTATCCGGAAAGCCATGCTGGCACGGCGCGAATTGATACACAGGCGCTGTTTTGGCGCCAAAATCGGCCGTTCTCTTCGCAAACGGTCGCTTTTTCTTTCAAAAATCTCGAAGACCGGCACGCGCGGCGTCGGCCGGACGGAGTTGCTGCCGCCCCGAGGCGAAAATCGCCCGCCAACCCCTCACGGATCGATCGGCCAGGCACCCGACTCCGGGTCGCGACACTGCCGGCAGAAGGTCGCGACGTCGCGCAGATAGGTTTCAGCGACGTACCGGTTCGGCGGGTCGGCAACGAAGGCCGCGATTGCATCCGGCGATGACTTCATCAGTGGGAAACGCAGGAACAGTTCGGCGTTGAAATTGCCGGACACCGTCGACAGCACGGTGCGCAGCGTCGCCAGCATGTCGTCGCCGCGATGGGAAGCGTGGGCGAGCGCGATCGGCTTGCCGACGATGGCATCGCCCGAGACCAGCCAGTCGATGGCATTCTTCAGCCCGCCGGGCAGGGTGCGCACATATTCCGGACTGGAGACGATCAACCCGTCGCTGGTCGCGATCAGGTCCATGAAGGCCCGCACGGAGGGCGGCGTGCGTTCGCCCTCGAGGTCCGGCGAGAACACCGGCAGGTCGCCGATGCGGTCAAAGACGGTGACGGCGATGCCGTCCGGCGCCACCGCTGCCAGCGCGCGCAGCAGCGCCGTGTTGGTGGATTGAAGCCGCGCGCTGCCGGAAATCGCCAGGAGATTCATGGCGCGATGGTGTTGGCGGGAAGAGGGCAAGTCAACGGCACAAGGTGAAGCGATGGGGCTGACGTTGTGCTACGCCAATCCGTCCGCTCCCAAATCCCTGGAACGGCGATGGGGCCGGTCGGCTTCACTTGTCCGAGGGCGGCGTTGCCACACCCGGATTCGCTCCTGCTGGTTTCGCCTGCCACTTTGAGCGGCGCAGATGCTCCTCCTCACCGGGCGTTATCAGTGAGCGAATTCCGCGAAACACCAGGCCAACAGCCTCGTCGCGTCCGATATCGTCCGTCACCGCCTTGCGCAGCCACAATCCGTCTACCAGGGCAGCGATGATCGCACTCGCCTCACGCAATTGAGCCATGTCGAACGTCGCCCCGAATACCGAGGCCAGATTTGAGCGCAGTCGCTGATGGAACAGTTTCTGAAGCCGCGCATATTGCGGGTTCGTGCCCGCTTCCGAACAGACCGACAGCCAGGCGTTGGCGATGGTGCGGGTGAAAGCCGCGGCGGGAAAGTTTCCCTCCACGATCGCCTCCAACCTCGCCCAGCTCGTCTGGGCGGCACGCATCCGCGCTATGATGTCTTCCATCAGCAGGCGGTTGTTATAGCGCACCATGCCGAACAGGACCTCGTCCTTGCCTTTGAAGTAGTAGGCAAGGATGCCGGGCGACATGCCGGCTTCACGGCATATCCGCGCCGATGTCATGCCTTGCAGGCCATGTTCGAGGAACACCCGGTGCGCGGCGGCTATCAACTCCACGCGCCTGATGTCTTCAATTTTTGTGCGCTTGCCTTGATTGGTCATTCCCTGCCTTAGCAGCAAATTCTTTGTACGATCATACAATTTTTTATATTGACATAAAATAAGCGCCCCCTAGGGTCTGGCGGACGGTCACAAGAACAACAATGGGAACACATAAAATGCGCACAACAATCGTTTTCGCCCTGCTTTCGGGGCTGTTGACCTCGTCTGCTATGGCCGCCGATGCGGCTCGATGCCAAAAAGTCCGGATCGCGGATCTCGGATGGACCGACATCGCGCTCACCAACACGACCGCCCAATTGATCCTCAACGGTCTGGGCTACGATGCCTCGCAGACCCTGCTCGGCCTCGGCGTGACCTATTCCGCCCTGAAAGAGGGTGACATGGATGTCTTCCTCGGCAATTGGCGGCCTGTCCAGGACGAGGAATACAAGTCCTTTTTCGACGAGGGCTCCGTCGAGGTGCTGGGCGTGAATTTGGAGGGCGCGAAATACACGCTGGCCGTTCCGAAAAATGTTTCGGACCAGGGGATAAAAAGCTTCGATGATCTTGCCGCCCACGCCGACAAATTCGGGCGCAAGATCTACGGGATCGAAGCTGGCTCGAACAAGCCGCTGCTCGACATGGTGGCAGCCAACCGACACGGGCTCGGCGACTGGGAGATTGTGGAGTCCAGCGAAGCCGCGATGCTGACCCAGGTCTCGAACGCCGTGGCGGACAAGAATTGGGTTGTGTTCCTCGGCTGGGAGCCACATCCGATGAACCTCGATTACAACATGACCTACCTGTCTGGTGGCGATGTCGAGTTCGGACCGAACTTTGGCGGTGCAACTGTCCGCACAATCGCTCGTCATGGCTTTTCGGCAGACTGCCCGAACGCGGCCAAGTTGTTTGCCAATCTCGCTTTCGACCTCGACTATGAAAACTATGGCATGCAGATGATCCTGCGCCAGGGAAAGTCCGCCGATGTCGCCGCTCGCGAGATGATCAAGCGCAACCCCGACAAGCTCGCCAAATGGCTGGACGGTGTCTCGACCTATGACGGTCAGCCAGGCTTGCAGGCCGTGAAGAGCGCCTTGGGCCAATAGACGATGGGCAACACGATGCTTGCAGCCTTATTCGAGCACGCGGGCCAACCGCTGCGTGTCATGAACGTAGCTCGGCCTGTACCGGGGCCGGGAGAAATCCTTGTTCGCCTGGAGGCGAGCGGCATTTGCCATACGGATGTGCATATCTGGCAGGGACATTTGCGGCCCGCATCGGGACAACCGACCCGGATTCTTGGCCACGAGGGTGTCGGCAGGGTGGAAGAAGTGGGGGCCGGCGTTGCAGACTGGCACCCTGGCGATCGTGCCGGCGTCGCGTGGCTTCACGATACATGCGGCCACTGCGATGAATGCCACTCCGACATGGAATCGTTCTGCCAGCACCAGCGGGCTCACGGTTTCGATGTCGCGGGCACTTTTGCCGAATATGTCGTCGCCGATGCCCGTTTCGCCGTGCCCATGCCGGATGAGGGCGATGCCGCACTGCTTGCGCCTTTGATGTGCGCGGGCCTGACCGCCTTTGGCGCCGTGAAACGGGCGGGACTGGGCGCCGGGGAAATCTGCGCCGTCTTCGGCTGCGGCGGCCTGGGTCTCTATGCTGTCCAGATCGCCCAGCGGCTCGGGGCGACAGTCGTTGCCGTCGACACGGACGAGGCCAAGCTGCAGATCGCTGCTTCGCTTGGTGCGCGGCACACGCTCCTTGCGTCGCCGGGCCTGGCCGCTGGCTGGCCCGCCGGCCTGCGAGCGCATGTCTGTATCAACTTCGCGCCAACGCCAGCCATCTGGGATGCCATGGTTGCAGCCATCCGGCCGCGCGGCAGGATCATTGCAGCCGCGATGGTTTCGCAACCGGTGCCGCTTAACCAGGAGTGGCTTACGGCCAGCGGTGTGTGGATAACAGGGACCAGCGTCGGCACACGGGCACAGATACGCGAACTGATCCAGCTGCATGAAGCACAGCCGTTCGAGGCACAGGTGCAGCGCGTTACGCTCGCCGAGGCGACCAGTGCATTGGAGCGCCTGAAGGCAGGGACTGCCAAAGGACGGCAGGCAATTGTCTTTGGGTCGTAGCTGCTACCAGGCAAAACGTGCGCCTGCTTCTCGCGCGCTGGAGTGATGCGGCGCGCGATCCGCGCGGATTGCTTTTGCGGAAAGCGAGACCACTCGACCGTCGCCTAGCGCGATAATCGGTCGCAAATCCGGTCACGGCCCTTGCGCCGGGCCGGAGGGGATGATTAACGACCCACTCCTTCGCGGCCGTCTTCGATGGCGCGGCAGCCCGCACCTTTCCCCAGGCCCGAAATCATGATCCGTCTCGAAAACATCGGCAAGCAGAACGGCAAGCAGATCGTCTTCATCGAAGCCTCCGCCACCATCCAGCGCGGCGAGAAGGTCGGGCTGGTCGGCCCGAACGGCGCCGGCAAGACCACGCTGTTCCGCATGATCACCGGCGAGGAGCTGCCCGACGAAGGCCAGGTCTCCACCGATCGTGGCGTCAGGATCGGCTATTTCAGCCAGGATGTCGGCGACATGTCCGGCCGCAGCGCCGTGGCCGAAGTGATGGACGGCGTCGGCCCGGTCAGCACGCTGGCGGCCGAGATGGCCGAGCTGGAAGCCGCCATGGGCGATCCCGATCGCGCCGACGATATGGACGATATCATCGCCCGTTATGGCGAGGTGCAGCACAAATTCGACGAACTGGACGGCTATGCGCTGGACGGCCGCGCCCGCGAGGTGCTCGACGGTCTCGGCTTCAGCCAGGAGATGATGAACGGCGATGTCGGCAAGCTGTCGGGCGGCTGGAAGATGCGCGTGGCGCTGGCCAAGATCCTGTTGATGCGGCCCGACGTGATGCTGCTCGACGAACCGAGCAACCATCTCGACCTCGAAAGCCTGATCTGGCTGGAGAACTTCCTGAAGGGGTTCGACGGCGCCATCCTGATGACCTCGCACGACCGCGAGTTCATGAACCGCATCGTCGGCAAGATCGTCGAGATCGACGGCGGCGCGCTGACGTCCTATTCCGGCGACTATGAATTCTACCGCCAGCAGCGCGCCATCGCCGAGGTGCAGCAGCAGGCGCAGTTCGAGCGCCAGCAGGCGATGCTGGCCAAGGAAATCGCCTTCATCGAGCGGTTCAAGGCACGCGCCAGCCACGCCGCGCAGGTGCAGAGCCGGGTCAAGAAGCTGGAGAAGATCGACAAGGTCGAGCCGCCCAAGCGCCAGCAGACGGTGCGTTTCGAATTCCAGCCGGCGCCGCGTTCGGGCGAGGATGTCGCGACGTTGAAGAATGTCTCCAAGAGCTATGGCAGCCGCACCATCTATGACGGGCTGGATTTCCAGGTGCGCCGGCGCGAGCGCTGGTGCGTCATGGGCGTCAACGGCGCCGGCAAGTCGACGCTGCTGAAGCTGGTGGCCGGCGCTTCCGAGCCCGACGACGGCAGCGTCTCGCGCGGCCCCTCGGTCAAGATGGGCTATTTCGCCCAGCACGCGATGGAGCTGCTCGACGGCGAGCGCACCGTGCTGGAAACGCTTGAGGATTCGTTCCCGCAGGCAGGCCAGGCGCCGCTGCGCGCGCTGGCTGGCTGTTTCGGTTTCACCGGCGACGAGGTCGAGAAGAAGTGCCGCGTGCTTTCCGGCGGCGAGAAGGCACGGCTGGTGATGGCCAAGATGCTGTTCGATCCGCCGAATTTCCTGGTGCTCGACGAGCCGACCAACCACCTCGACATCGCCACCAAGCAGATGCTGATCGAGGCACTGTCGCGTTATGAAGGCGCGATGCTGTTCGTCAGCCACGACCGCCATTTCCTGGCGGCTCTGTCCAACCGCGTGCTGGAGCTGACGACCGACGGCATGCACGCCTATGGCGGCGGCTACACCGAATATGTCGAGCGCACCGGACAGGAAGCCCCCGGCCTGCGCGGGTAAAGGCGGCGCGGTTGGCTGGCCGCATGAGGTTGGCCGGGCCTGAAACCGGCCGGCTTCCGCTCACACCAGCGCCGGCCACAACACCATGCCGATGCCGGCGATGCTCACGGCGAACAAAAGCGTGCGCCACACGGTGATGCCGATGGCGTAGACCGGCAGATAGGCGGCGCGCGCGGCGAGCCAGACGATTGCACCTAGCTCGGTCCAGCGGCTGCCCAGTCCGGCGAACTCGACGATCAGGATCGCGGCCGCGGCGATCGGGAAGGTTTCGAGAAAATTCGCCTGCGCGCGCATCACCCTGCCGACGAATGGCGCCGGTCGCGGCATTGCCGCCTCCCGCGACGACAGCCCCCATTTCACGCCGTAGTGCCTGGTCGCCAATTGCGAGGCGACGAAGATCTGGACGATGCCGAACAAGGAGGCCCAGGCCAGTACGGTCAGTTCGATGCTCATTCATTTCCTCCGGGCCGGCGCCTTGGACAGGCTGTTCATGCGTCGCCAGACCGGTGTATTTGCCGTAGTACGTTTCTGTAAATACGGACAAAAAGGGTAGCATGGAGAAAAACATTGGCGAGCCGGCGACAGCGACGGGGCCGGCCTTTTCGACCCTGACCGGGCTGGACATGAGCCATATCAGGCTGTGCCCGGCCATCGCCTTCAACCAGATCCTCGGCGGCCGCTACAAGCTGCACATATTGTGCGTTCTCTTTGACGGGCCGCATCGCTACGGGCAGATCGGCCGCTCCTTGCTGCATGGCGGCCTTGGCGGGCCGATCACGCCGCGCATCCTGAGCCGCGAACTGAGGCAGCTGGAGGAGCGCAGGCTGGTCGACCGCAAGGCCTATCCGGTGGTGCCGCGCAAGGTCGAGTACAGCCTGACCGGGCGTGGTCGGGCGCTGGTGCCGATCCTGGCCGAGATCATTCGCTGGGGCGCCAGCGGGGCGCATGAGGAAATTCTCGGCATCGCCTAGGCTCTGCCGCGCCCCGGCGCCCTCATTGCGGCAGCTTCTTCGGCAGCCAGAGCCAGGTGACGATGCCGAGGATAAGCATGAGCAACCCGCCGACGCCGACCACCACGTGCAGGCCGGTGAGAAACGCCGTCTTGGCGTGAAGCACGGTGTCGGCGGCCAGTTCCGGCTGAGTGAGCGTCTCGTCCAGCGTGCCCGCCACATCGGGGCCAAGCAGCCGGAAGGAGAGCGCCGCCAGTGAACCGAGCAGCGAAATGCCGAGCGCATTGCCGAGCTCGTTGCTGGTTTCGGCGATCGAGCCGGCCGCGCCGGCGCGCTCGGCCGGAACCGCCGAGACGGCGATCTCCGCGACGAGGCTGAAGGAGAGGCCGTAGCCGATGCCGGCGATCACCGTCGAGGCGATGAAGACGGCGACGCCCGCCTCCACGGTGGTGAACATGAGGAGAAGGACGCCTGCGCCGATCAGGACATGCGTGGCCACCAGCGCCGGCTTGCGGCCGATGCGCTCGACGATGCCGGCCGTGCCGACGCAGGTCGCCGTCAACACGATGGCGCCGGGCAATGTCAGCAGCGCTGCGGTGAAAACGTCGAAGCCGAGCACCGATTGCAGATAGATGCCCGACAGATAAGCCGCCGCCGACCACACGACCAGCGAGAGCAGCCCGGTCAGGATGGCGATGGAGAAGATGCGGTCGCTGAACAGGCTAAGATCGAGAAGCGGATAATCGATCCTCACCTGCCTGCGCAGGAACAACGCCAGCGCGACGATGCCAACGATGCCGGCGGCGACCGGAACCGCGCCGAGGCCATGGGTGGCGGCGGCCTTGACCGCATAGGTGAACAACAGGATGCCGGCGAAGGAGAACAGCAGGCTCAAGCCGTCGATGCGGCCATAGCTTGTCGCCCGCACTTCCCGCAACAGCATCGGCGCGGCAATCAGGAAGGCGAGAACGACCGGGACATTGATCAGGAAGACGGCGCTCCATTCGAAATGGCGCAACAGCATGCCGCCGAGAATGGGGCCGACGGCGAAGCCGGCAGCGAAGGTGGCGGCAAAGATGCCGATGGCGCGCGCACGTTGCCTGGCGTCGGGGAACAGCGCGCTGACGATGGCGAGGCCCGAGGGCAAAAGCGTCGCGCCGCCGAGACCCATGAGCGCGCGGAAGGCGATCAGGCTTTCGGCGCTCTGCGCATAGGCGGCACCAAGCGACCCGGCCCCGAACACCGTGGCGCCGACCATGATCAGCTTCAGCCGGCCGTAGCGGTCGCCGATATTGCCGAAGGTGATCAGCAGCGATCCGACGATGAAGCCATAGATGTCGAGGATCCACAGCGCCTGGTCGGCGCTCGGCAGCAGCGCCGAGGTGACGCGCGGCATGGCGAGATAAAGGATCGAGCCGTCCATGGCCACGATCAGCACCAGTGGCAGCACCGCCATCAGGCCGAGCCATGCGCTGCGGTCGGGTACATCGGCAATTGCTGCGTCGGTCATCGGGCAAAGTCCTCTCTGCGCGACACGCATGGCGTGCCGCTGCGATCGCCGGCGGGCGTGACCGACGGTGGTTGCGATGGAAGGGCGTGTTCTATATACTTCAGGTAACTTACTTTTGGTATATAGTGATGTCAAGCATGCCGGAAAGCCGCAATGACGCCCCGAAGCGCCTTCGCCTCAGCCGCGAGGCGCGGCTCAGCCAGCTTCTGGAGGTGTCATGGCAGCTGGCGCGGGAAGAGGGCACGGACGCGCTGACGCTGCCGAGGCTGTCGGAAGCGGCCGAGGTCGCCAAGCCGGTCGTCTACGACCATTTCGGCACCCGCAACGGCCTGCTGATCGCGCTCTACAAGGATTTCGACGCCCGCCAGACGGCGATCATCGACGCCGCGCTCGCCGCCTGCGAGCCGACGCTGGAAGCGACGGCCGGCGTGATCGCGACGAGCTATGTCGACTGCGTGCTGGCGCAGGGGCGCGAGATGCCCGGCGTGCTGGCCGCGCTCGCCGGTTCGCCCGAGCTGGAAACCGTCAAGCGCGACTACCAGCTCGCCTTCATCGCCAAATGCCGCAAAGCGCTGGCGACTTTCACCGGGCCGCGCGGCATCGCACAGGCCGCCTTCTGGGCCATGCTCGGCGCCGCCAACGCGCTTTCGGGCGCTGCCGCGACCGGCGAGATCACCGCGCGGCAGGCGAGCGACGAGCTGTTCGAGACGATCCTCGCCATGGTGGCCAGAAGCGGCCGCTGACCTCCCACGGACCTGTGGGGTGCCGTGGCCGCCCACGACACGTCACGGAATAGCGCCACACTTGTTACTCCCACCTTCCGGCAGCCGGTGACAGACTGGCTCCATCGACAACGAGCGATGAGCAGCGAATGCAGTGTCCCGGCAACGGGGCGCGCCTTCGCCAAACCGGAGGTATCGAAGTCATGGTTACATCAACTGGAAAACAGGCGGAAAACGGCCAAGCCGCCATGCACAGGCCGGCGGTGGTGACGGCCGAGGCCTGGGAAGCGGCGCGCCGGGAATTGCTGGTGAAGGAAAAGGTGCAGAGCCGCGCCCGCGACGCGCTGGCGGCCGAGCGCCGGCGCATGCCGTGGATGCCGGTCTATAAAAGCTATGCCTTCGAAGGGCCGAACGGCAAGGTCTCGTTGCTCGACCTGTTCGAGGGCCGTCACCAGCTGATCGTCTACCGCGCCTTCTACGAGCCGGGTGTCTATGGCTGGCCCGAACACGCCTGCCGGGGCTGCTCGATGGTGGCCGACCAGGTTGCGCATGTCGCCCATCTCAACGCCCGCGACACCACGCTGGTCTTCGCCTCGCGGGCGCCGCAAGGCCATATCGCCACGCTCAAGCAGCGCATGGGCTGGAACATTCCCTGGGTCACCATCACCGACGGCTTCGACTTCGATTTCGGGGTCGACGAATGGCACGGCACCAATGTGTTCTTCCGCGACGGCGACCAGGTCTTCCGCACCTATTTCCTCAACAATCGCGGCGACGAGCAGATGGGCGGCACCTGGAACTATCTCGACATCACGCCGCTCGGCCGGCAGGAGGCGTGGGAGGATTCGCCCGCCGGCTATCCGCAGACCCCGACCTATAAATGGTGGAACTGGAACGACAGCTACGTCGCCGGCGCCGAGCCCGACCTGAAATGGGTCGAGGTGTCGGATGCGGGCGAGGCGGCGTTCCGCGAACAGAGCGCCAGGGGCGGCTGAGCACGCCGCATCCTCCCGGGACCGGCCGCCGGCGCACCGGGCCCGGACATCGGTTTCGATGTTCGGGCCGACGCCCGGTCTCGGGATGCTGGAGCGTCCTGCGCGCGTCTGTTCGGACGCGCGGGGCTTCAGGTCGCCCGGTTCTGGTCGCGCCAGGTCGCCGGGCTCAACGTCGTCACCCGCCGGAATTCGCGATTGAAGTTCGACTTGGTCTGGAAGCCGGATTCCAGCATGGCCGCGGTGACCGACCCGTCGGTCTGCCGCAGCAGCCGGCAGGCCTCGGCGATGCGGTATTCGTTGATGTATTGCGAGACATTCTTGCCTGCCAGCCGGTTGATGGCGCCCGATATCTGCCGGGCGGGCACGCCCGCGCGCCGGGCCAGCCGCGACAGCGTCAGGTTCTCGTCGAGGAACAGCCGCTGCTCCTTGAGCAGGCGGTCGACGCGGTCGATGACGTCGCGGTCCTGCGCCGCCGTCGATGCCGCCTCTTCGGCCTGCGCGAGCGGTTCGGGCAGCGCCCGCGCGCGGGCGGCGACAAGCGCCGTCAGGCCGATCAAAAGCAGGCCGAGCAGGTTGGCGTTGCCGACGAGGAAGGCGATGCCTGCCCCGTTGCGCCATTCCACATCCAGCACCACCAGCAGGTCGAACGAGGCCGACAGGCACAGCGAGAACGCCGCGATGATCATCGCCCGGTGCGCGGCGACGGCGCCGTCGAAACGCGCCCCGTCGAGCGCGTCGGGTCCGGTCCGGCCGAGCCGCAACAGGGCCACGGCATAGCCGACGAACAGGCTCATCAGTGCGACGTCGATCAGTGCGGGCGCCACGAACAGCAGCACGGTCATGATGACGGGCGGCAGCGCCTGCAACCAGACGGCATCGTCCCTGGCTTCGTCGCGGTCGATCAGGCTGCGGAAGCTCGCCAGCACCAGCGGCGGCACGCAGGCCGCGATAATGGGCAGCACGAAGCGCAGTTCCGCCATCCCATAACCCCAGCGCAGCCCGAGGATGATCGACTGCAGGACGCAGAGCGCGATCAGCGCCAGGAAGGGCCGATTGCCTTTTGTCTGCTCCGCATTGCGCAGCAACACGACAAGCAGGATCAGCAGCAGCAGGGCGACGACGAAGGGGAGCGGAACGAAGATCACGGGGTCTGCGGAGCGTTGGTGGGTTAAGCCGATGATGGCCCAGATTGCGATCAAGGACGACCTGAATCGCGATCGAGGAAGCGCGAAAGGCAAGGAACCGGCGATGTTTTCCCCGTCCTTTCCAACCGCGTCCAATCTCAGGAGATCATCATGTCCGGTTTCAGAACTCTTTGCGCCGTCGTTTTCGGCCTTGCCTTGGCCACGCCTTGCCTGGCGGCCGATGTCGGCGTGCGCCAGCTCACCATTCCCGCCACCGAACACGGCCGCGCCCTTCAGGTGACGGTGTGGTACCCCGCCGGCCCCGGCGGCGAGCCGGTGATGGTCGGCGACAACAGGGTTTTCAAGGGTGTGCCGGCCTCGCTCGACGCGCCGCCGGCGAAGGGGCGCTTTCCGCTGGTGCTCTTGTCGCACGGCTCCGGCAGCCGCGTTCAGGGCATGGCCTGGCTGGCGACGGAACTGGCCAAGGCGGGTTTCATCGTTGCTGGGCCGAACCATCCCGGCACCACCAGCGGCGATTCCACGCCGGCCGAGACACCGAAACTATGGCAACGCACCCGCGATCTTTCCGCCGTGATCGACGGGCTGACGGCGGACCCTGAATGGCGCGACCATGTCGATGCCGACAAGGTCGGCGTCGTCGGCTTCTCGCTGGGCGGCGCCGCCGCCATGGAGATTGCCGGAGCCCGGGCCAGACTGGAGGCCTATGCCAGCTATTGCGACAGCTACAGGAAATGGGACTGCGCCTGGTATGCCGGTGGCGTCGGCTATGTGAACGACGAAAAGGTCAAGGTCGACAAGGTCGACCTGCGTTCGGTCGACAAGGCGCTGTTCGAACAGTCGAATCTCGATCGGCGCGTCAAGTCGGCGGTGCTGGTCGATCCTGGCCTGGCACAGGCCTATGACGCACAGAGCCTGAAGGACATCGCGATCCCGATGACCTTCATCAATCTCGGCGACCCGGCCACCATTCCGCTCGCGGTCGCGGCCGAAAAACTGGCTTCGCTCACCCCGCACGGCACCTATGCGACGGTCAGTGACGCCAACCATTTCGCCTTCTTGCCCGAATGCAAGGAAGGTGGGGCTCAGCTGCTGATCGCCTTCGGCGAGATCGATCCCATCTGCACGGATGCCGGCAAGCGGCCGCGCGCCGACATCCACGCCGAAGCGACGCGGCTCATCTCGGCGGCATTGCAGCGAACGCTGAAGAACTGACCGGCTTGATGGCGACGATCGGGGTCCGGTGTGCCGGCTCGGGTCGTCGTCCGCGAATCTTTGCCGGCCATGGCGAACCGGCGGGCTATGGCCAAGGCGGAAGTGAAAACGACCGGCAAATGGGAGGCCTTGCCCTCTTGTCCGGCGGCGCGGCCGGCTTCGCGCTGGTCGCGCCGGGGCGGACCGCGGCCAGCGCGAGGAGCAGCTGGCGCATGATCCGGCTCATGGCGCCTTGCGATCCTTCGGCTTGCGGCCTTTCGGCGGCAATTCCTCGTTTTCCGCCACCTCGGCGATGCCATGGCGCCGGTAGAATTCCTGGTTGTCCTTCTCCACCTGCGCCTGCATCCGCTTTTCGGCTCGCACCATCATGGCGTTGCGCGCCGCCATGCCCACCTGTCCGGCGACAAGGCTGCCGATGCCGGTGCGGTCGAAGGAGGCGGCGATGCCGACCGCGCCCTGCGCCACGCCGAGCGCGGTGGCCTCGGCGGCAAGCTCCTTCTCCATCTGCCGTGTCTCGTCGGAATATTGCGGTCCCTCGAAGGTCGAGGGGGTGGAGGTGCAGGCAGCCACCACGCCGCCTGCCAGCAGGACCGGGATGAAAGCGGCGGCCGGCCACCTTCGTCCATAACCTGCTGGCCGGGTGGCCACCCGCACCGGGACGCGTGCGCCCTGGACAGTTTTGTGTTTCAAAGTCCGTCCCCCAAAAGACAACACGCGCCATTTGTGGCGGCGCACCCTCGAGGCCAAGCCTCTGCACCGCCGGCCGATGCTCTACGCCGGACGGGCGGGCATCGTCTTGGGCGACAGCGAACGATCCATGCTGGAAACGAACAAGATTGGCCGTACAGGCGGGACAGATGCACGCCGGCGCGGTTTCGCCGGCGCGTTTCAGGATGGTGGAGGATGCTCGCGCCGGTGAAGCGAAGCGGGCGTTTTGTCGTCGGAGGTCGTTAGCCTCGTTCTAGAACTTCACGGTCAAATCGGCCCTGACGCCATGGTCGCGGGCGTTGGAGGCGAGCTGCCCCTGGTAGGAGATGCCGAGCGTGGCGGTGGGCGCAACGGCGAAATCGAGCCCGGCTTCGAGTGCGGCGCTGTCGCGTGCGATCGGCGCACCGGCGACGGTGAAGGCATTGCTGCCAGTAAAGGCCTGGGTGACGGTCGGCGCGACATCGCCGAAGGCATGGCGCCAGCCGATCATGCCGCGCGCGGTGGCCTTGATCGTACCGAGATCGAAATCGGTCGAGGCGCGCAGGCCAAGCGTCGTGAAGGTGATGTCGTTGGAGCCGCCGTAAACGGTCAGCGCCGTGACGCCGCCTTTCTCGGTGAAACCGTTGGTGCGGGTGTTCACATAAGCCAGATTGGCGAAAGGCTCGAAGGCAACAGCGCCTGCCTTCATGCCGTAGCCGAATTCGCCGAACACCTGCGTGGTGCCGGCGCGATAGCTGGAGGAAAGGCCGTCGGCAACGTTCTGGAAAGCGAACCGGCGGTTGCTGTCGATCTTGCTCCAAGTGTAGGCGAGGCCGGAGCGGAACGCCAGGGCGCCCCACTCAGTGCCGCCATAGAGGCCGAGGTGATAATTGTCGCTGGCGGCGGAAGACTTGCTCTCATCCACCTTGAACGAAGAATGGCTGTAGCCGGCAAGGAAGCCCAGCCGCCAGTCGTCGGTGACAAGGCCGTCGATGCCGGTGACGAAGCCGCCGGTCGAGCGCGACAGCTTTGCGGCATTGCCGTCGCTGTCGGTCGAGCCCCACGAGCCGAAAGCAGAACCCCAGGCGCCGTAACGCTCAGTGGTGCGGATCGAGGCGGTCGTGATGTCCCTCGCGTCGTCGCCATAGGCCATGACGGGCAGCGGCGCGGCGCCCACCGTCTCGAAGGCCGAACGCAGGCGGTCGTTCATCTGGCTGCCGACCAGCTGGCTGTTCTCGATCAGCCCGCTGACGGTCGAGCCATAAACCTCGCCGGGCAGTTGGGCGAACAGGTCGGCCGCGTCGGTGCCGTTCAGCGTGACGGCGAGATCGTAGAACGGCTTGCCGATGCCGAGGCCTTCGATCGCCGCGGCTGCCGCCGCGCCGTTACGCGTAGCGGCAATATCGGCGAAGGCGACCGTGTTACGGGTCACGTCGAGATAGACGGTGTTCGGGTCGTAGGAGAGAGCGAGGTCGAGGAAGGCGTAGCAGCCGCAATCGCTATCGAAACGGCCGGTGATGCCGCCGGCGGCCGTCAGCACGGTGTAGCGTGCGTCGCCGCGCCAGGCGCCGACCGGCACCAGCGCGTCGACCCAGCCGCTGACGGTCGCGCTGCCGGTCACGTCGACGCGGCTGGTGCCCTTCGGCGCGCCGACTATGACCATCAGGCCCGCGTCGGCGGACTGGGTGTAGTTGCCGTCGATGGTGAGCGTGCCGCCCTGGCTGCCGAAACCGCCATAGACGGCGCCGTCGTTTCGCACATCGCCATGGACGGTGCCGCCGCCGGAGAGCATGCCTCCGGCTTCGACGAAGGTGTTCGACCGGATGCTGCCGTCGACGGCGAGAACGCCCTGGGCGATGCGGGTGTCGCCGAGATAGGTGCTGTTGCCGGTCAAAATGAGCGCGCCGTCACCGGCTTTGACAAGCCCGCCATTGCCGGTGATGTCGTTTTCCCAGGTGCTCCGGCCCAAGGGCACATTGGCGACGAAATCGCCCCAGTCGAACTTGCCGGGCCCGCGCACCGCCATGCCGACATCGAGCAGGCCATAGCCGAAGACGGGGTCGACGCCGGGGGCGCCGATATCCCATGCGGTGCCGAGCAGAACCTGCCGCACCTGATCCATGGTCATATAGGGAAACGCCTGTGCCACCAGGGCTGCGGCACCCGCGACATGCGGGGCGGCAAGTGAAGTGCCGTAAACCCAGGAATAGCCTCCGCCGGGGATTGCGACGTTGATATCCCGGCTGTCGGGCCATTCCCATGCGCCGGTCTGTGGATTCCAGCGCCAGTCGCTGCCGCCCGGCGCCGCCAGGCACCAGTTCATGGCCACGCCGCACTGGTTCGCCCAGGTGGCCCGGTAGCCGGGGCCGATGGCGGTGACGGCGAGCCAGCCGGACTCCAGCTCAGGATAGAGATAAGGAAGGCCGGATTGACCTGCCGGCTGGTGCGAGGAGTCGTTGCCCGTTGCCCAGACCATCAGGGCGCCGGCCTTGATCGCCTCGCGATAGACATCGAGAGACGAAGCCCCGCCCAATACAGGGAACTCCCAGGAATCGCCCCACTGGCCGTCATTGATCGGGTAGGGCAAGCCGTAGCTGTTGTTGATGATCCGCACGCCTTGATTGACGAAGGCACGGATCCCGTAGAGCGAAGCCACGCTACTGATACCATAGCCGCCCGAGAAGGCATTGGCCATGACGATCGTCGCGCCGGGCGCCACGCCGTGCATGCCGACGCCGTCGCGATTGGCGGCGATGATCGACGACACCATGGTTCCATGTCCAATCGTGTCGACATTCCAGGGCCTGTCCGGGTTGTAGGTAAAGCCCGGAACATAGCGTCCGGCAAATTCCGGGTGATGGATGTCGAGGCCGCTATCGACGACGCCGACCTTGACGCCGCTGCCGTCAAAGCCACGGGCATAGGCGAATTCGGCGTTGATCCAGTAAAGCCCCCACTGCGCCATGAATTCCGGCGTGCGCCAGCTCGCCGGATCGCCGATGCTCTGCGCGAAGGCCATGGTCGGCAGGGCCGTCGAGACCAAGAGGGCGGCAAGGCGGGTGACGGTGCGGCGCATCTTCCAGAATTCCCCCGTGCCCGACGCGGCGGCGCTTCCGAGGCGCAGGACATTGAAAGAAAGCGGAAATTCACGGCGCGGGCGCGCGAAACCTATCGCTGCGCCGCTTCCGGAAAAATACGGCAAATGCCGTATTTCGACCCTGCCGTTCCAAATAAATTCGATCATCGCCGCCGGTCAGTCGGGGAGCGATGAGCATCCGGGATTTGTCGTGACCGGGCCTGTAGCTGCGCGCAAAAACGCCGCCGCTTGGGGTGCGGCGGCGCTGAAAAGCGGCGTGGGCGTCAGCCCTGCAGGCGGCCGGCCTTGATGTATTCCACCATCTGGCCCACCACCGTGCCCCAGCCGTCGTGGAAGCCCATCTCCTCGTGTTTCTGGCGGCTCGCCTCCTCGCCATGGATCGCGATGGCCCGGTATTGCGTGCCGCTTCCCTTCGGCGCGAAGTCGAGGACGGCGGTGAAGAAGGGATTGGGCGACGGCCGGTAGCCGCCGAGCAGCGTGTCGGTGGTGACCAGGCGCTCGAACGGCTTCACTTCGAGATAACAGCCGGTGTTGGGATATTCCTGGCCTTCCGGCGAGCGCATGGTGAAGTTCATGGCGCCGCCCGGGCGCACGTCGAGGTCGCAGGCGGTGATCGTCCACGGTTTCGGCACGAACCAGTGGCGCAGGTGCTCGGCGGTGGTCCAGGCGCGCCAGACGAGTTCGACCGGCACGTCGAGTTCGCGTTCGAGCACGAGGTCGAGCTTGGGATTGGTGGTGATTTTGGGCAAGGTCATTTGGCTTCCTCTTCCTTGAGTTTGAGCAGATAGCTGTCGAGCTGGTCGAGGCGGCGTTCCCAGATGTTGCGCTGACGTCCGAGCCAGTCCTCGGCAAGCTTGAGTTGTTCCGCGGCCAGTTCGTAGGTCCTGACGCGGCCGGCCTTGTGCGAGCGCACCAGGCCGCTTCCCTCCAGCACCTTCAGGTGTTCGACGAAGGAGGGCAGCGCCATGTCGTAGGGGGCGGCGAGCTCGCTGGCCGAGGCGGGGCGCAGCGACAGCCGTTCCAGCACATTGCGCCGTGTCGGGTCGGACAGGGCGCGAAAGACGCGGTCGACGACCGCGGCGTTCGTCGGCGGAGGGGAGTGCTGCAGGCCTGCCCGTGGTGTCACGATGGCTCCTTGTCGATAGAGCACAGCCATTCTGTGCACGGGCGCTGTCATAGATCGAAAAGATACTTAGGTCAAATCCTAAGTGTTTCGAGATGCCGCTTTAACTGAGGGGGCAGGCCTCAGTTCGGGAGACGATGGGGCGGAAGCTGCTTGCTCAGCCGGCGCCGAGATGATCGATGAGGATCTTGCCGCCAAGGCCGATCAGCGCGATGCCGCCGACGATCTCGGCATAGCGGCCAAAACGCGCGCCGAGATATTTGCCGGCCAGAACGCCGGTGATGGTCATGACCATGGTGGCAAAGCCGATCGCCGCCGCCACGACAAAAATGTTCACATCGAGAAAGGCCAGCGAAACGCCGACGGCCATGGCGTCGATGCTGGTGCCGACCGCCGTGGCCAGAAGGCCGAGCGTCGGACGTGCGGTCGGCACGTCGGAAGGCTCTGCCTGAGGCCACAACGCCTGCAGGATCATCCTGCCGCCGACGCCGGCCAGCAGCGCGAAGGCGACCCAGTGGTCGACGCTCTGGATCCACTGGCTGGCGGCGATTCCGAGTGCCCAGCCGATCAAAGGCGTCAGCATTTCGATGACGCCGAAGACGAGGCCGGTCTTGACGGCTTCCGACAGCGAAGGGTGCCTGGTGGTGGCGCCGCGGCCGATGGCCGCAATCAAGGCATCGAGCGACATGCTGACGGCCAGCACGCCAATGGCGATGGGCGACATTGGAAAATTCCGGAACAGGGACGTTGCCAGACGAATGGTGCCGTCATGTCCTGATGACGGTTTTCGCCACGGTCTTGCCAAACGGTCATGCCCGCCGGACGCACCACGCATTGACGCGAGTATGTTGATGCGCCCCCGTTTCCGGTGGCTACTCCCCGATGACTTTGAAATAAGGCGGCCTGCCCGACATGTCAATCGCGTGATCTTGAAAAAATCAATTATTACAGTGAGTTAGCCTATGCTAAGTTTGCGCGAAGACGGTAAGGAACCTCGCCTTGGCAACAGGCTGAACGGCATCGTGGCCGGGCGGGCGGCGATGGCGGCGGCGTCATCGCTGCGGCGGGCGCTCGGGCCCGGTTCCGTCACGGCTATGGCCACGATGGCGGTCGTGGCGGCTAAAAAGCCGGTCCGGCAAGCGGTTTGCCCGGCCCGTATGGCTTGCCGTGCTGCCTTGTCGGCGGTAGGAAGCCGCAACCCAAGGCAGTCTCCTGCGAGGAATGCGATGCAGTCGCCGACTGCCAACGTTGACAGTTTGCCGCCCGAACCGATCAAGATCCCGAAACCGCGTCCGCCGCGCTCCGCGCTGCGGCGCAAGCTGGATCATTGGTGGGCTACGACGAAATGGGCGGCGCTCAGGTGGATATACCGCCGCGAGATCGCCAAGCTGAGCGATGTCTTCGGTGCAGAACCGTTCGCCGCGATCCTCGACCGCTATCCGGGTATCCTGGACAAGCCCGTCCGGCCTTATCTGCTGTACGGCCTGAAGTGGCAGAACCGGGCGCCGGCGGTGATCGATCACTATCAGGCGGCGGCGCGCCTTTTGACCAACGAGGCCTTCGTCGAAAGCCACATCGATGGCGTGCGGCTTCTGACGCTGCCGACCGACGCTGGCGAAGTCTCGGTGGACCTCGCCGGCCAGGGCGGATTGTATCGCGAGGCGGAATGGCGCCTTGTCCTTTGCGTCGACGCGCGCCCGGTGATGGAGATGGGCCTTGCCATCGTCAATGAGCGCAACCTTAAGCTCGACGGCAGCGCGGACGTTCTGTGGATCGGCGTGCTCAAGACCGCTCTTGCCGGCACGCATGGCCTGGACGATGCGCGCGCCCTGACCAAGGCGATGGAGGGGCTGAGGCCGAAATCGCTGCTGCTTCTGGTGGCGCAGGCGTTGGCCAAGGCCCTCAATCTCGGCGGCCTGTTCGGCGTATCCAACAAGGGCCATGTCTTTGCCGGCGACTACAGCCTGCGTCGCCGCATCAAGGCCGACTATGACAGCTTCTGGCTCGAATGCAGCGGCGAGAATGTCAGGCCGACCTTGTTCGCCCTGCCGCTGGTCAAGGCGCAGCGCGACCCCAGCGAATACAAGCCGAACAAGCGGGCGCAGGTCCGCCGGCGTCAGCAGCTGGAACTCGATATCGAGAAGCTGGTTCGCGAAGCCATCGAGCCGCTGCTGCGCCGGTAAGAGGGCGGCGGTGGAAACGCCCAAGACCCCGTGAGCCAGCGGGCATGCGCGGCGGTCGCTTATTGACCGGCAGGACGTTTTGAAGAGGCGGGTCCGTGACGGGTGTTGTTGGTTGGCGATGAACGAACAGGCCGAGATTCCCGATCAGGAACGATGGGTGGCGTGGCAGCCCGCTGAGTTGGCGCAGCGCCTGCGCGATGTCGCACGGCCGTGGTGCATCGTCGGTGGCTGGGCTCTCGATCTGTGGCATGGAGCCGAGACCCGCGACCACGGCGATCTGGAATTCACGATCCTGCGCGAGGATCTCGGCGCCTTTCGGCGGGCATTGGGCGATCTGGAATTCTACACCGTGCATGACGGCGTTCTCGAACGTCTCGCGGTGGACCGGGAACCGGCGGCCGAGATCTTTCAAATCTGGGGCTTCGACCGCGCCGCCGGGCGCTGGCGGGTGGACATGATGATCGAGCCTGGAACGGATGACGGCTGGGTCTACAAGCGGGCAACGGAAATCCGGCGGCCGCGCTCCGAAATGGTGATGCGGACGGCTGGCGGTATTCCTTACCTCAACCCGTCCGCCGTGCTGTTGTTCAAGGCAAAATACCAACGCCCCAAGGACGAGGCGGATTTCGCGGCGGCACTGCCGAAACTAGCCGCGCCCGAGCGTACCTGGCTGAGGGATTGCCTCGAACTGCTGCACCCCGGCCATGGCTGGACAAAGGCACTGTGAAATCAGCCGGCGTCGCCCACCTTCTTGCCGAAGGTTGAGAAAAACTCGCCGGCCAGCTTCTTGGACGTCGACATGATCAGGCGGCTGCCGAGCTGGGCGATCTTGCCGCCGACATCGGCCTTGGCGGCGTATTTCAACACGGTGGCGTCGCCGCCGTCGGCGGTCAGCGTCACGTCGGCGCCACCCTTGGCGAAGCCGGCGATGCCGCCCTTGCCTTCGCCCTGGATGGTATAGGAATGCGGCGGGTTGAGGTTCTTCAGCGTCACCTCGCCGTTGAAGGTCGCCTTGATCGGCCCGATCTTCAGCACCACGGTGGCGGCCATGTCGGTGGGCGATTTCATCTCCAGGCTCTGGCAGCCGGGAATGCTTTCCTTGAGCACCGCCGGATCATTCAGCGCCGCCCAGACCTTGTCGACGGGGGCCGCGATGCGTTCTTCGCCTTCGATCACCAGAGCCATCAAAACCTCCCGGGAAAACGGTCCGGCCCGCGCCGTTGCGTGCAAAGTCCATAACAGGCCTAGCCAAAGCCGTAGCGGAGTGCATCAATGCTGTCCATCGCACCAAAGTCCGGGGTGTGGCCTTGCCCGGACGCGCGCGATGACATATCCAATTGTCGGACAAATGCGGAGACAGCCATGGCAGGCGCGCCTAGCGATAAGAAAAGATTCCGGTCGCAGGAGTGGTTCGACAATCCCGGCAATCCGGGCATGACCGCTCTCTATCTGGAGCGCTATCTGAACTATGGCCTGACCCGCGAAGAGCTGCAGTCCGGCAAGCCGCTGATCGGCATCGCCCAGACCGGGTCGGACCTTTCGCCCTGCAACCGCCACCATATCGAGCTGGCCAAGCGCGTGCGCGAGGGCATCGTGGCGGCCGGCGGCATTCCCTTCGAGTTCCCCTGCCACCCGATCCAGGAGACCGGCAAGCGCCCGACCGCTTCGCTCGACCGCAACCTTGCCTATCTGTCGCTGGTCGAGGTGCTCTACGGCTATCCGCTCGACGGCGTCGTGCTGACCATCGGTTGCGACAAGACCACGCCGGCCATGCTGATGGCGGCGGCCACCGTCAACATCCCGGCGATCGCGCTCTCCGTCGGGCCGATGCTGAATGGCTGGCACAAGGGCAAGCGCACCGGCTCCGGCACCATCGTGTGGGAATCGCGCCAGCGCCTCTCGGCGGGCGAGATCGACTATGACGAGTTCATGGAGATCGTGGCATCCTCGGCGCCGTCGGTCGGCTATTGCAACACCATGGGCACGGCGACGACCATGAACTCGCTGGCCGAGGCACTCGGCATGCAATTGCCGGGCTCCGCCGCGATTCCAGCGCCCTATCGCGAGCGCGGCCAGATTTCCTACGAGACCGGCAAACGCATCGTCGGCATGGTGCATGAGGATTTGAAGCCGTCCGACATCATGACGCGCGAAGCCTTCGAGAACGCCATCGTCATCAACTCGGCCATCGGCGGCTCGACCAACGCGCCGATCCATCTGAACGCGATTGCCCGCCATCTCGGCGTGCGCCTCGACAACAATGACTGGCAGACGATCGGCCACAAGATCCCGCTGCTGGTGAACCTGCAGCCGGCCGGCGAATATCTCGGCGAGGATTATCACCATGCCGGCGGCGTGCCGGCGGTGGTCGCCGAACTGATGAAGGCCAGCCTGCTGCCGCATCCCGGCGCCTTGACCGTCAACGGCAAGACCATGGGCGACAATTGCGGCAAGGCCGAAAACCTCGACACGAAGGTGATCTTGCCGGTGTCGGACCCGCTGAAGAAGGAAGCCGGCTTCATCAACCTGAGCGGCAATCTTTTCGACAGCGCCATCATGAAGACCAGCGTGATCTCCAAGGAGTTCCGCGACCGCTATCTGTCGAACCCGGCCGACCCCGAGGCTTTCGAGGGCAAGGCGGCGGTGTTCGACGGGCCGGAGGATTATCACGCCCGCATCGACGATCCGGCCGAGGCGATAGACGAGCACACCATCCTGTTCATGCGCGGCGCCGGCCCGGTCGGCTATCCGGGTGGCGCGGAGGTGGTGAACATGCAGCCGCCGGCCTATCTGATCAAACGCGGCATCCATTCGCTGCCTTGCGTCGGCGACGGCCGCCAGTCCGGCACGTCCGGCACGCCGTCCATCCTCAACGCCTCGCCCGAGGCAGCCGCCGGCGGCGGCCTGGCGCTGCTGCGGAAGGGTGACCGCGTGCGCATCGATCTCAGGAAAGGCACCGCCGATATGCTGGTGCCGGAGGACGAGCTGGCCCGCCGCCGCGCCGCGCTTTCCGGCAATGGCGGCTACCACTATCCGAAACACCAGACGCCCTGGCAGGAAATCCAGCGGGGCATGGTCGACCAGTTCTCGGAAGGCATGGTGCTGAAGCCCGCGGTCAAATACCAGGATGTCGCCCACACCGCCGGCCTGCCGCGCGACAATCACTGAAGCAGTCGCGATAAAGTTTTACGGGCGTGGCGCCGGCCGCGCCCGTTTTGTTTGAGATGCTGGCTATGATTGCGGCTTCCCGTCCGTCGCTCAGCGCCTGCGCTTGGTCGGCAGCTGGATGACGTGGGGGATGTCGATCACCTTGTGCAGATTGCTCGCCGCGACCATGTTCCGGCCTTGCCGCTTGGCCTGGTAAAGCGCGGCGTCGGCTGCCTCGAACAGCGAGCCGTCGTCATCGGTGAAGATCGGCCTGAGCGTCGCGCAGCCGATGCTGACGGTGACCACGCCATGGTCGCTGGCCTCGTGGCGCAGGCCAAGTTCGCGCACGGCCGCGCAGATCGTCTCGCCCAGCATCAGCGCGTCCTCCGGTTCGGTGTCGGGCAGAAGCACCGTGAATTCCTCGCCGCCATAGCGGGCGCAGAAATCCTCCGGCCGCTTCAACGCGTTGCGGATGGCTGTCGCCACCTTGCGCAGGCAATCGTCGCCCTTGGCATGGCCATAGACATCGTTGAAGTCCTTGAAGCGGTCGACGTCGATGACGTGCAGTGAAAGATAGGACCCCAGCCGCGAGGCCTGCCGCCATTTCAACCGGCTCTGCTCGTTGAACTCGCGCCGGTTGGGCAGGCCGGTCAGCGCATCGATGGCCGCCATCGTCTCCAATTGCTGTTCGCGTAGGATGCGCGCCGTCACCTCGCGCGTCGAACCGACGATGAAACGCGGCGCGTCCTTGTTGGACGTCGACAACCGCACCCGGTTTTCGAACCACAGCAGATTGCGGTTCACGTCGTAGGCGCGGAAAACATAGGCGACGTCGGCGTCGCCGGCGCGCACCCTCTGCATGCCGTCGGTGATGATGCCCATGTCGTCCGGGTGGACATGGGCGCGCCAGTCGAAGTCGCCAAGCGCGCCTTCGGCGAGGCCGAGCACCTGGGTGGCCACCGGCGAAATGAAGATGATGCGCCCATCGAGGTCGCTGACGAAGGCCATGTCGCCGGACTGGCGCGCCACCATTTCGTAGATGTCGCGGTCGGCCTGCCTGAGATGCAGGAGCCGCTCGCGTTCGTGCAGCAGCGCCGCCACCAGCACCACGATGCCGAAGGTCAGGATCAGGAAGACCCTGCACAACAAAAGCGCATTGTGCACGTCCTCCAAGGCCATGGTGTGGAACGGCCCATAGTCGGCGCCGGTGAACAGGATGGCGATGGGCACCAGCAGCCCGATGGAGGCGACGATGCCGACAAAACCGTAGCGGAACAGGATGCCGATGAGCGGCGGCAACAGGAGAAACAGCGGCAGCACGGTGGGCTGTTCGAAGATCAGCGCCGCGAACAGGCCGAACCCGGCCAGCGAGACGATCGCTTCCAGGGAGCGGCCGCTGCGATGAAGCTCGATGAGCTGGCGCGGCTGCAGGCGCAGGATCAGCGGGGTGAGCACCACATAGGTCAGGGCCGTGTTGGTGAACACGTAGAACCCGTAATGCACGGCGCTGTGTCCATGCGGCGGCGTGCGCACTGCGGCATGGACGAAAGCGGAGACCAGCGGAATGAGAATGATGACGACCACACCGAAGCGCGCCCAGGCCCTCAGCGTGTCGGAGCGGCCTTCGATCCAGTCGCGGTCGCGACCCAGAACCACCGCGGCGGCATAGGTGAGCAGGATCGACGACCCTGTGAAGATCAGTGTCGTCGGTGAGACGATCTCGGCGACCGGGCCGATCGCCAGTCCCCGGGTGAGCGCCAGCAGCGGAAAGGCGGTCACCGCGTAGCGCGGCCACCGCTGGCGTGGCGTCAAAAGCAGGACCCCCAGCAGCAGGCCGCCAGCGAGCGGGAAGGAAATCAGCCCCTCGACGCGCAGCAGCGAGTTGGACAGATAGTTGGCGAGCGTGAGCAGCGCCATCCACAACAGGAACGGAGCGGCGGTCCGCACTGCCTGCCTGGACGGAACCATCTGGTGTCGCCACATCGCCCGAGCACCCCGGACACTGTCTTCCGCCCAAATCTTATTTAGCTTTGCCTCCTTTAGGAAGCGTATTCCGGCGGTGACCATAACGCGACGGGTAACGGTTCGTCGCGTAGCCGATATTCGGCCGCGTTCCGATCGAAAAGGGGTTGGAACAGGATTTGAATGGATTCAATTGGTGTCGTCCTGTTGCGGCGAAGTCACAGGTCGAATCGCGGTTCCGTGCTATTCAACAAGCAGCAGTCCATGGGGCGATGCCGGATCGACCAAAGATCGGCATCGGGACGGTTGCCGGGTTCGCGTGGCGTTGGTTTCAGTCGCCTTGCCGATGTCCAGATCGGCCACGGAAACGAGAATTCGATCGGACCTTGAAAGCTTTTCCAGGTGTCGGTCGCTGGTCCTGCGGGGGACGGGCCCCGGCAAGGTCGGTCACTCCCACCGGCCTTGCCGGCGCGCCAAACACCGGTGCGCCCACCCTGATTTAGCCTCTACAGATATCTGGTGATCGCCGGCGCCTGCATCTGCTGGTCGCGCTTGCCGTCTTCATAGACGATCGGCGCGGCGGCCAGTTCTTCCTCTGTGGCATCGTCCAGGCAGGCGACGTTCACCGCCCAGAAATTGCCGCCCATGAAATCGAGATAGCCGCGCGAGAAGGTGTGCACGCCGCAGGCCGGGCACATGTAGTGGTTGATGTCGCCTTCCGGCCAGTTGGAAGGCCGCGCCTTGTAATCGAGCATGCGCTCCTTGCCGCCGGTGATCTCGACCGCCTCGTAGGCGGCGAAGGACTTTTTGTAGCCGACCTTGAGGCAAAAGCTGCAATTGCAGCGCCGGATGCCGTCGTCGAAATCGAGCTCGGCTAAGAAGCGGATGAGACCGCAATGGCAACTGCCGTGATAGGTTTTTTTCATGCTCCCTCCTCCTTGCCCTGCCGGTGCGGCCTATATGGCTGCCGACGCACGGGACAGCATGCACATTGCGCGCTGTCCCGACACTGCTTGCGGCGCAACGCATGTCGGTAGTCGCCACTTCTTGCCACCAACCTGGCCAGGCGTTCCGCGGTCGAAGTTGAATATTTTTACCCGGGTAATATTGACGGGAATTCGGAAAAGGCGCATAGGCGGCGGCCTCGCCGGTGTGAATCGGCGAAAGCCTTCGATAAGACAGCGATACGCCGCGACCATGGATGACATGCAATGACCGACAAGCCAGCCGCCCGCCCGTCGCGCGACCTCACCAGCGGGCCGATCGCCAGCACGCTGCTGGTCTTCGCGCTGCCGGTGCTCGGCTCCAACGTGCTGCAATCGCTGAACGGTTCCATCAACGCGGTCTGGGTCGGCCGTTATCTCGGCGAGACCGCGCTGGCGGCGACATCCAATGCCAATCTGGTGCTGTTCCTGCTGCTCGGCACCATGTTCGGCATCGGCATGGCGGCCACCATCCTGGTGGCGCAGTCGGTCGGTGCGCGCAACCTGGACGAAGCCAAGCGCATCGTCGGCACCAGCGCCACCTTCTATTTCATCGTCTCGCTTGTTTTCGCGCTGGGTGGCTGGCTGTGGGTGGACAAGATCCTGTCCCTGTTGGCGACGCCGCCCGACGCCATGCCGCTGGCGCGTGCCTATCTGCTCGTCATCTTCGCGGCGGTGCCGGCCGCCAATCTGCTCGGCTTCGTCATGACCATCCTGCGCGGCGCCGGCGATTCGCGCACGCCGTTCTTCTTCATGGCTTTCGCCGTGCTGCTCGACATCGTGTTGAACCCGCTGCTCATCGCCGGCATCGGCCCGTTTCCCAAAATGGGCATCGCCGGTTCGGCAATGGCGACGCTGATCGGCCAGACGGTGAGCGTCATCGCCATCCTTGTGCTGCTCTACCGGCGCAAGCACCCGCTGCGGCTGGCAGGCCCCGACCTTGCTTTGCTCAAGCCCGACCCGAGGCTGCTGCGCATCATCGTCGCCAAGGGCGTGCCGATGGGCCTGCAGATGATCGTCATCTCGATGGCAGCCCTGGTGGTGATGGGGCTGGTCAACGGCTACGGTTCGCGGGTCACCGCCGCCTACGGCATCACCGCGCAATTGTGGACCTACATCCAGATGCCGGCATTGGCGATCGGCGCCGCCGTCTCGTCCATGGCGGCGCAGAATGTCGGCGCCCGCCGCTGGGACCGCATCGGCCGCATCGCCGCCGCCGGCGTCGGCTTCAACCTGTTGCTGACCGGCTCGCTGGTGGTGTTGCTCCATCTGTTCGACCGCCCGATCCTCGGCCTGTTCCTGGCCAATGACAGCACCGCGGTCGACATCGCGGAGCACATCAACAACGCCGCCTCGTGGTCGTTCATCCTGTTCGGCGTCACCATCGTGCTGTTTGCCACGGTGCGCGCCACAGGCGCGGTGCTGCCGCCGCTGATCATCCTGATCGTCTCGGTGCTCCTCATCCGCACCGGCTTTGCCTATTCGCTGCGCGATTGGCTTGGCCAGGAGGCGCTGTGGTGGAGTTTTCCCGCCGGTTCGATCGCCTCGCTGGCGCTGGCCGCCGCCTACTACCGCTTCGGCGGATGGCGCACCATGCACATGATCGAGGAGGAACGGCCCGCCGCCGGCGAACCCCCGGACACCGGCCTCGGCGTGCCGCGTGGGCGCGCACGGCTGGGGGAACAGGCGGAGGGGTGAGAGCCCGGTTCGCCGCAGGCGAATTGAAAGGTCCGGTGGACCTTTCAAAGGGCTCGAACGCCCGAGGCCGTAGCCGAGGGCCGGGAAGCGGTTCGTCTCAAAGATCGGTTCCGACCCCCTCTCCGTCGCCACTGCGCGGCGCCACCTCTCCCCCATTTCATGGGGGCGAGGAACCCAAGCTGGAAAGGCGCTCGCATCGCTGCATTGGTTCCTCGCCCCTGCCGAAGGCGGGGGCAGAGGTGGCGAGCCCGAAGGGTGAACCGGAGAGCGAGAATTCCATGTCGAGACGCTTGCCCGTTTGAGACGAGCAGCTAGGATCGCCGCGCAAACGGGGCGACGGGCAAGGTGACGGAAAAGATCGATACGGAAACCGCCGCCGGATCGCGCCTTGCCGAGGTGTTCGGCGCGTTCCTGCGCCTCGGCCTCACCTCCTTCGGCGGCCCGATCGCCCATCTCGGTTATTTTCGCGACGCCTTCGTGGTGCGGCGCAAGTGGATCGACGAGGCGAGCTACGCCGATCTGGTGGCGCTCTGCCAGTTCCTGCCGGGGCCGGCCTCCAGCCAGGTCGGCTTTTCGCTCGGCGTGCTGCGCGGCGGGCTGGCCGGCGGCATCGTCGCCTGGGCGGGTTTTACGCTCCCGTCGGCGCTGCTGCTCACGGCTTTCGCGCTGGGCGCCGGCGTGCTCGACAATCCGGTGGGAGAGGGCGTGCTGCACGGCCTCAAGCTGGTCGCCGCCGCCGTGGTGGCGCAGGCGTTGTGGGGCATGGTGAGAGCGTTGACCCCGGACCGCCAGCGCATCGCCATCGCGCTTATGGCACTTGCTCTGGCAAGCCTCGTCGCCGGCTGGCTGGGCCAGGTCGCCGCCATCGCCGTCGGCGCGGTCGCCGGGCTGCTGTTCTGCGGCGGCGAGGCCGGTGCCACGCCACGGCATCCGGCTTTTCCGGTCGGGCGCCGCGCGGCCATTGCCGCCCTTGTCCTGTCCGTCGTCCTGCTTGTACTGCCGCCGCTACTCGGCGCCTGGACCGGCAGCCATCTGCTCGCCTTCTTCGACGCCTTCTACCGCTCCGGCGCGCTGGTGTTCGGCGGCGGCCATGTCGTGCTGCCATTGCTGCAGAACGCGGTGGCCGAACCCGGCTGGGTGCCGGTGCAGCAGTTCCTCGCCGGCTATGGCGCCGCCCAGGCCGTGCCCGGCCCGCTTTTCACCTTCGCGGCCTATTTAGGCGCCGTCTCCGGCGTCGTGCCCAACGGGCCGCTGGGTGCAATGCTGGCGCTGGTGGCGATCTTCCTGCCCGGCCTGCTGCTCGTCTATGGCGCCCTGCCGTTCTGGGACGGCTTGCGGGCCTTGCCGAGGGCGCAGGCGGCGATGCGCGGCGCCAATGCCGCGGTGGCCGGCATCCTCGCCGCCGCCTTCTACGACCCGGTCCTGATCAGCGCCATCGCCGGGCCGCTCGACATTGTTTTCGCCGTCGGCGGCTTCCTGCTGCTGGTCTTCGCCAAGGCGCCGCCGTGGCTGGTGGTGGTGCTGCTGGGGGCAGCGGGCGCGGTGGGGTGAGGCTGATTTGTTTTTCCCTTCTCCCCTTGTGGGAGAAGGTGCCTGAGCTCGGCGGCGAAGCCGCCGGAAGCGAGGGCGGATGAGGGGTGTTGGACGGAGCGCTGCGTCGCAAACTGCGTTGGTGTTGATGCGGGGATTGGTTCTGAAACGCCTCGTTTCTTCCAACACCCCTCATCCGTCTCGTCGCTGCGCGCCGATCCACCTTCTCCCGCAAGGGGAGAAGGGAAGTCAGTACTTCGCCGGCTAAGGAAGCGGCAGGCACCAGATGGCCAGGAAGGCTTTGTCGCCCGAGCGCATCGCATGCACGATATGGGCGGGATTGTAGATGAGGCCGCCGATGCCGGGTTCGTTCCAGGGACCGTCATTCTGCCGCCATGCGCCGGCCGACAGCGCGATATAGACCTCTTCCGGCGGATGCCGGTGATCGGGATAGATCGTGTCGGGCGCCATTACCGAGACGCCGATCTCGACATGCGTGCTTGGCACCGGGCCGTCGCGGCCGACGATCATCGCGTCGGCGTAGCGGTCGGCCAGCCCGTCGGCTGCGCGCCGTTCGGCCCGGTTGCTCCACGCCAGAACGGGTTCGATCGCCTGGAACGCCTTGCCGAGCCCGCGCATGGGCAGTTCGGCGTCCCGCAAGCCATCGTAGCAGGCCTCAAGATGGGCGCATGCCGGCGGGAGCGTTGGCCGCCGCACGTCCCGGGTTTCGCCAGGGCCGTGGGAAAGACCGTCCACCACGCGGCGCCATGCGCGCGAAAGCGGCGTCTCGCACGTCGCCTTCAGCCCGACCGCCTCCTTGAGATTGTCGAGGAAGGTGGTCAGGTTTTCCTGGGGGGATGCTGCCATGGTGCTGCTCCGGCGTTGCGACCGCACTGTTCCACGAGGAACAAGGCGGGGGCAATGGTGGGATATCTTCCTTCTCCCCCTGTGGGAGAAGGTGGATCGGCGCGCAGCGCCGAGACGGATGAGGGGGTGAGAACCCGGTTCGCCGGAGGCGAATTGAAAGGTCCAGTGGACCTTTCAAAGGGTTCGAACGCCCGAGGCTATGCCGAGGGCTGGGACAAAACTGCGACCTGACCCTCGCAAACTCGCTGCCCTTCGGGCGTTCAAACCCTTCAAAACGTCCACCGGGCGTTTTGATCTGCCCGAAGGCGAACCGCCTCCCGGCCCCTCGCAGGCTCGGGGCGTTCGAAGCTCGAAAAGCCAAGCAGTTGGCTTTTCGTCCGCTGCGCGGACCGCTTCTCACCCACCCATATTCGCACGGGTCAGGTGGATGAGGCCGTCGAAGCGCTGGCGCAGGCGGTCGTCGATGGCGCGCGGCACGTGGTGCGGGAAACGTTCGGCCAGGATGCGCTTCTTTTCGGCAATCGCACGCTGCAGGATGTCGGGCTTGCCCCTCTCGTTCCATTCCTTCGGCGAGAAACGGTCGCCGATGGCCGGATAGAAATACTCCGTCTGCATCAGCTTCAGCGTCTGGTCGTTGCCGAGATAGTGGCCCGGGCCATTGAGGCAGACCTCGGTGATCGTATCGATGGACAGCGCCTCGTCGGTCACCTCGATGCCGCGCACGCAGCGCAGGCACTGGCCGATCATGTCGTTGTCGATGATCAGGCTTTCCAGGCAGAAGCCGAGCAGCGAGGCGTGCATGCCGGCCGATTCATAAATCAGGTTCAGCCCCGACAGGCCGGCCATCACGTCGGTAATGCCCTTTTCGAAACCGGACTGGATGTCCGGCAGCTTGGAATCGGCCATGCCCGCCGCCGAACCACCCGGCAAATCGTAGAATTGCGCCATCTGCGCGCAGGCCGCCGTCAACAGTGCCTGCTCGGCCGAACCGCCCGACATGGCGCCGGTGCGCAGGTCGGAAACGAAGGGCCAGGTGCCGAAGATGGCGGGATGGCCGGGCTTCAGCGCGTTGACATAGACGAGACCCGCCAGCACTTCGGCCACCGCCTGCACCACGGCCCCGGCAATCGCCGCCGGCGCGGTGGCGCCGGCCTGGCCGGCCGAAAGCAGCAGGATCGGAATGCCGCCTTCCACGCAGGCCTCCAGCACGCCGCAGGCATCCTCGGCGAACTTCATCGGCGGCACGACGAAGCAGTTGGAGTTGGAAACGAAGGGCCGGGCACGGAAATTCTCCTCGCCGCCGGCGATCGCGTAAAGCATCTCCAGCGCCGGCTTCACATTCTCGCGCACCGTGAACGAGGTGCCGACATGTTTGGAGGTTCCCATCACGCAGGCATAAAGCGTGTTGAAATCCATCTCGAGCGGGTCGGGAATGTCGCGCGGCACCATCGGCCGCTGGAAGAAATGGATGTTGTCCAGCCCGTCGACGATGCGGGCGGCGTCATAGATGTCCTGCAGCAGGCTCTCGCGATATTCCCGCTTCTCGACATCGACCAGATGCACGGCGGCGCCCGCCGTGCCGTAATGCACGCGTTTGCCCTGGATCAGCATGTCATGCTTGGGATCCTGGCCGTGCAGGGTGAAATTGCGCGCCGCCTTCTTGATCGTGTCGAGCACTAGCGCGCGCGGAAAACGGATGCGGCCATCGTCGCTGTAGCTGGCGCCGACGCCGATCAAGGCCTCGATGCAGGAGGGAATGGCGTTGGCGAAACCGACGGTCTCGAGCAGCGTCAACACCGCTTCGTGGATGCGTTCTCGGTCGTTCTGGCTCAGCGGGCCGTAGCGTCCGCCTTCGAGCCCGGCGCGCACTGGCCTAATATCATCGGCCAGAGGTGCTGCGCGCATGGCGCGTCGCGCCTCGCGTCCGCCGGACCGGCGTGACCGGCTGTCGCCTTGCAAATCCTGCTTTTCCGCGGCCATCGACATGGAAAACCTCCACTGCTTCTTGCTGAAGCCGGACACGTGGCGGTTGGTCCACCATCGCGCGGCTCTTTCCCCTTGTTTTGCGAACTATGCCAAGCCCATTGGTGCAGCCTATGGGCCAGCCCATTCCGGCAGATGGACCAGAGAGGGCTCGGCCGACGGAAAAATCGCTTGCTGCGGCGTTGCCAAAAAAAGTGCCCAAAAAACAGCTTGAGCCGAACCTATGGTCATACCTTACAGCGGTCTTCAGGAGGGTTCATGGACGACCGGACAACAGACAATCACATCGCCGTGACCGAATGGCTGAGTGCCGCCGAATGCGCCGATCGCATCGGGCTGACGGTGCGGGCGTTGCGACTCTACGAACGCTACGGGCTGATCAGGCCGCGCCGCACCCAAAAGGACTGGCGGCTCTACGGCACCGCCGACATCGCCCGCCTGACCGAGGTGCTGGCGCTGAAGCGGCTCGGCCTCTCGCTTTCCACCATCGCCGGCCTGCTGGCCGGCCGTGAAACCGACCTCGAGCGCATGCTGGCCATGCAGCATTCCGTGCTGCGCGAAACGCGCGAACGGGCCGAGCACGGCCTGTCCATCGTCGAGGCGATGCGCGCAAAACTCGCCGGCGGCGGCCATGTCTCGATCGACGATCTCGTCAACCTGACCAAGGAGACCAAGATGACCGACACCTCATCGGACGCCATCGCCTGGCGTCGCTACGAACAGGCAAGACCGCGCACCGAGGTCGAGATCGACCGGGCCGTCTACGCCGATTATGCCGGCCATTATCGGCTGGAAGACGGGCCGGGCCTCGCCGTCATCCATCGTGGCGACCATCTCTTCATCCAGGTGACCGGCCAGCCGGAGGTGGAAGCCTTTCCCGAAAGCGATCGCTCCTTCTTCCTCAAGCTGGTGCCGGCGCAGATCACTTTTCAACGCTCGGCCGATGGCGCCGTCGACAGGCTGGTGCTGCACCAGGGCGGTCTGGATATGACCGCGCAGCGCATCGACGAGACCGCCAGCCGCGAGATGGATGCGGCCCTGGCCAAGCGTATCCGCGACAGGACGCCGGTACCGGGCAGCGAAGCGTTGTTGCGCGCGACCATCAGCGACCATATGCGCGGCGAGCCCGACTACGAGCGGATGAGCCCGGCATTGGCGGCGGCGGCGCGCGCGCAGAAGGACGTTATCGCCAACGACCTGGCGCGTCTGGGTGCGCTGGTCGATGTGACATTCCGGGGTGTCAGCCAGGAAGGTTGGGACGTCTACGACGTGCGGTTCGAGCATGGCGAAGTGGAATGGAGTTTCGACCTGACGCCCGAGGGCAAATTCGGCGGCATGTTCCTGCGCCCAAGGCCCTAGAACCCGCGGAAGGGCATTTCGTCCCCGGTCGCGTCACAGCGACAACCAGCACCGTCGAATGCATCGTTAGGGAGCCCGCCCGAAGGTGTTTGGCTGGACTATACGCGCGTGCGCGCATTCGCGCCGTTGGGTGATGGCTTGGCCTATCGTCACCGGATTTGGTGCGTCTCTGGCCCAATGGGTTCCAGCGCGGGATTTTGGCCGCCGGTCCAAGGAGGGGCATTTGGCAAACCTACTGGTATGGACCGGCGTGCTTGCCGCGCTCAGTCTGCTGACCGCAGGCGTTTGGTGGCTGCTGCCAATGTGCCTGCCCGTCTCTTTCGCCTTGCGGCTGCAGTGACGCGAGGCGGCGCTGCCCGACCACTGTCGACTGGACGATTGGATTGACCATCGACAACGCCCTTGCAGGGCACGATCGGCACAAAAGTTGCGCCGGCTAACATGTTTGCCGGCTCCGACCGTCCTGTCCCCGAAAAGAAAATCGCCCGGCGCGAGGCCGGGCGAAGATGAGCCGTTTGGGAGGATGCGGCTAAGCGGCTGCCGGGCGGCGGCCGGCCGCAGTGGCCAGCTCGCGGATGCCGGGTTCGATATGTTGCAGCGAAATGGACGAGATGCCCAAGCGCATGAAACGCGACGGCTTGTCGGTACGGTCGAAGAAGCGGTCGCCCGGCTCGATGATGACGCTGCGGCTGGCCGCTGCGCCGGCGAGGTCACGCGAATCCGTTCCGCGCGGGCCCTCCAGCCAGAGCGACGTGCCGCCGGCCGAATCGGTGGCGCGCCATTCCGGCAGGAAGGCCGAGATCGCGTGCACCAGCCGCTTGCGCCGCTCGTCGAAGGCCGACGACAGACGCCGCACGAGCGCCTCGTGATGGCCGAGCGAGAGGAACAGCGCCACCGCGCGCTGGTTGTTGGCCGGCGGATGGCGCAGCATGAAGCGGCGCAGCGCGCGCAGTTCCGCGATCAGTCCGGCCGAGGCCACGATGTAGCCAAGCCGCAGGCCCGGAGCCAGCGTCTTCGACATCGAACCGACATAGACGACGCGGCCGGAGCGATCGATGCTCTTCAGCGCCTGCTGCGGCGCCTCGTCCAGCAACTGGCTGTCATAGCCGTCCTCGATGATGATCTGGTTGTGGCGGTTGGCCCGCGCCAGAAGGTCCTGCCGGCGCTCCTGCGACAGCGGCACCATGGTCGGGCACTGGTGGCTCGGCGTGACAAAGACAAAACCGGAATCCGACGGGATCGCCGAGGTGACGATGCCGGACTGGTCGACAGGCACTGGCTGGATATCGGCGCCGGCCAGCCGGAAGATCGAGCGGGCGTCGGGATAGCCCGGGTCTTCCATCGCCACCTTCGAACCCTTGGTCATCAGCAGCGTGGCCAGCATGTAAAGTGCGTTCTGGGCGCCCAGCGTGACGATGATCTCGTCCGGATTGGCGAAGATGCCGCGCCGCGGCAACAGCCGCGCCTGGATCTGTTCGATCAGCAGCGGGTCGTCGCGGTCGACCATGTCGGAGGCCCAGTTGCGGATCTCCAGCACGGCCAGCGCCATGCGGTTGCACTCGCGCCACTCGGCGGTGGGGAACAGCGCCGGGTCGAACTGGCCGTATACGAACGGATATGACGACTTGATCCAGTTGTCGTGCTTGGCCGGCGGCGGCATGTCGCTGGCGGCGATCTGGCGGCGTGCTTTCCAGTCGATCTCGTTGGACTGTTCCGGCGTCTTCTGCGGCTTGGCCGGCGTCGCCAGCACTTCCGGATTGACGAAGTGGCCGCGCCGCTCGCGCGCCACCAGGAAGCCCTGGTCGACGAGCTGCTGGAAGGCCAGCACCACCGTGCCGCGCGCGACGCCGAGTTTTTCGGCCAGGATGCGGCACGAAGGAAGCGGCATGGAAGCGGCGATCTGACGGTCGAGGATGGCTGCCACGATCGCCTGGCGGATCTGTGCCTGCAGGGTTTGGCCGGACTCGGCGGAAATCCTGAACAGGCCCGACCATATCGCGGTGTCGTTTCTCTGTGGCATATCCTAGCGCTCCTCGGTGGACAGTCTTTTTTGTTTTGTGGACCAGTGAACTGTATGATTGGTACAAGGGGTTGCGCCAATCAATTTTTCTGATCGCTGGGATTTATGCCAGTGATCCTTCATTCCCCGCCGTGAACAACGGAGGGTAGAAATTTCTCGCTTTGGTTGATGTTGGTCACCGCTAGTGTCGTGACACGGGCATCGCGCGACAATTTCCCGTTCCGGCATGGATTCCCGACACTCTCCGCTCCCTACGGTCGCTCACGAGGTCGGGAATGACGAGCTTTCCTTGCCTCGTGCAAATCGAGAACGCTGGCCTATCCCCAGCGCTGGAGATCGGCCGAGACGTCCCTTGCCTTCCGTTATTCCCGACCTCGTGAGGGAGCGAAGCGACCGGAGAGTGTCGGGAATCCATGCCGGAACGGTGGTATTTGGCACAGGGGCGTGGAACCAGACCGACAGTGGCGACGAATTTCGATCGTCATATGTCGTGCAAGGATGAGCAAAGCCCCGTGGTGCTCCGACGAGGCGCTTGAACCGATTGAAACTCCGCGAGATAAGTTCGTCACCAGCCTCTCGCTTGCCGCATTCGCTCTGCTAGACTGCGGCCGAACCACCCCCGCTACCTCCGGAGATCGCCGTGGACCGCACCGCTTTCGACAAACAGCTCGCCGCCCTTCGCGCCCATCGCGCCGCCACATCGATGAACATGCGCGCGGTCTTCGCCGCCGATCCGGACCGCTTCAAGCGCTTCTCGGCGCTGGACGGCGACCTTCTGCTCGACTGGTCGAAATGCGCGGTCGACGCCCGGACCATGGAGTTGCTCGAGGGCCTAGCCAAGGCCGCCGATGTCGAAGGCAGGCGCGCTGCGATGTTTGCCGGCAAACATATCAACATTACCGAGGACCGCGCCGTATTGCACACGGCGCTGCGCAATCTCTCCGGCAAGGGGCTTACCGTCGACGGCCAGGACGTGCAGAAGGACGTCCGCTCGGTGCTCGACGCGATGAGCGTCTTCGCCGACGCGATCCGCTCGGGCAAGGCGGCCGGCCATACCGGCAAGAAGATCACCGACATCGTCAACATCGGCATCGGCGGCTCCGACCTTGGCCCTGTCATGGCGACGCTGGCGCTCGCTCCCTATCACGACGGGCCGCGCGCGCACTACGTCTCCAACATCGACGGCGCCCATATGCATGACACGCTGAAGGGCCTGTCGGCGGAGACGACCTTGTTCATCGTCGCCTCCAAGACCTTCACCACCGTCGAGACCATGACCAACGCCGAAACGGCGCGCAAATGGGTGGAGGCCAAGCTCGGCAAGGAAGCGGTCGGCAAGCATTTCGCCGCCGTCTCCACCGCGCTCGACCTCGTCGCCAAGTTCGGCATCGAGAAGGACCGTGTGTTCGGCTTCTGGGACTGGGTTGGCGGGCGTTATTCGGTGTGGGGCGCCATCGGCCTGCCGGTGATGATCGCCGTCGGGCCGGAAAACTTCCGCGCCATGCTTTCCGGCGCGCATGAGATGGACGAGCATTTCGTCGCCGCGCCGCTGACCAGGAACCTGCCGGTGCTGCTCGGCCTGGTCGGGTTCTGGCATCGCGTCGTCTGCGGCTACCCGGCCCGCGCGGTCATTCCCTACGACCAGCGCCTGTCGCGCCTGCCGGCCTATCTCCAGCAGCTCGATATGGAATCGAACGGCAAGAGCGTCATGCTGGACAGCGCCGGCGCGGTGACGCCGACCGGCCCGCTGGTGTGGGGCGAGCCCGGCACCAATGGCCAGCACGCCTTCTTCCAGTTGCTGCACCAGGGCACCGACATCATCCCGGTCGAGTTCATCGCCGCCGCTGTCGGCCACGAGCCGGACCTGAAGCACCATCACGATCTCCTGCTCGCCAATGTCGTGGCGCAGTCGGAAGCGTTGATGAAAGGCCGCACGCTGGAAGAGGCGCGCGCCCAGATGCTGGCCAAGGGCATGAAGCCCGAGCAGGTCGACAAGATCGCCCCGCACCGGGTCTTCTCGGGCAATCGGCCGTCGCTCACCATTCTCTACCGCAAGCTCGACCCGCGCACTTTCGGCCGGCTGATCGCGCTTTACGAACACCGCGTCTTCGTCGAGGGCACGCTCTATGACATCAATTCCTTCGACCAGTGGGGCGTCGAACTCGGCAAGGAACTGGCGACAAGCCTGCTTCCTGTCGTTGAGGGCAAGGAGAATGCCGCCAGGAGGGATGCCTCGACCGCCGGGCTGGTGGGACATATTCACCGGCTAAGCGGACGGGAGTAAGAAATTTTGGCGGGCATCAAGGGCATCCTTTTCGACAAGGACGGGACACTGATCGATTTTCACGCCACCTGGTCGGGGGTGGCGGACCGCATGGCGCTGGAGGCGGCGGCTGGCGACCGCGCCAAGGCCGACGAATTGCTGGCCAAGGCCGGTTATGATTTCGAGACCAAGGGTTTCAAGGCCGATTCCATCTTCGCAGCCGGCACCAATGCCGACATCATCGCGCTGTGGTTCCCGGAATTGTCGGCGGCCGAACAGCGCGAGGCGCTGGACCATTTCAACGAAATCAGCACCGAACAGGGCTCGGCAATGGCCGTGCCGCTGCCGGGCATCGCCGGAGCGCTGGCGGCGTTGCATGCGAAATCCTACCGGCTGGGGGTCGCCACCAACGATTCGACCGCCGGCTGCGAGCGCACACTTTCCGCGATCGGCATGGCGCAGCTGTTCGACGCCGCCTATGGCTATGACGCGGTCGCCAACCCGAAGCCGGCGCCGGACGCGGTGCTGGCCTTCTGCGACCTCACCGGTCTGAAGCCGTCCGAGGTTGCCATGGTCGGCGACAATCGTCACGACCTCGACATGGCCCGCGCCGGCGGCTGCGGCCTGGCGGTCGGTGTCCTGTCCGGCACCGGCACGCGCGAATCGCTGGCCCCGCTCGCCGACGTCGTGCTGGCCTCGGTCGCCGACCTGCCGGCGTTTCTGGCCGGGCGGGGGTGAGGAGGCGATAGCGATACAAGGCAAAGGACCTGGTACTCAGCTCTCTGAATTTAGACGACCCAAGCTACCTCGGGAGTTGGTCTATGTTGGAGCGATGATCGCGTCAGCGATATCGACTGTTAATCGTCGATTTACCAAAAAACCTTCTACTATCTACGACTTTCCTTCGCCAAATCTTCATAATATTGGGCGCGCCTGAAATCCTCGATTTTGGCCGTGATGCCAGAGCTGCACTCAGGACAACAAGTTGCCGGCAAATCATAACGCTCAATCAGTGTCATTCGACCTTCATCATAATCCCACTCAAGGAAGCTGTCCGTTTCTATCACATCACAAGCAAACACCATTTGCCCGCACGATTCACAGTCTGATACAAGTTCTCTCCGCTGGCAGAAGCAACATTGCTCCTCGGCAACGATAAACGTGTCTTCATTGCATTCTGGGCAAAGCCAGACTTCCCCTTCATTGCTCTTTGCGTAGATGCGCGCCTTTTGGAGCATTTCGGCGCGAGCCTTAACACGTTGTAGAATTTTCTGGAGGTCATCCTCGTCTATGAAATCTGGAGGGGTGAGATCCAAATGCTCGCGATAAAAGAAAATCACGAAAGCGAATATCTCCGAGAACTTCGCCTCAGTTGCCTCTATTCCATGATCGAATTCATAATGGACCAGTTCATTTCGTAAATTTATCGCAGATCGAATCTTTAAATGATCGACATCGCTGATCGAAATGTTTCCTATTGTTGGATCTTTTATTCGAGAAAGCGCTAAATTTATCCCAACGGTCTTGCCGGGTTTGTCTATGGATTCTAAAACGAATGCTGGATGGATAAGCCTCAAATATTCCTTGAAGGCTAACTCCATTGCCTGAACAACATTAACAATCGCAAATTTCCATTTATCAGCGCTGTGCTCTTCTCGGTGAGCATAGCGTACGGCCTCTCTAAAATAAGAGATGCTGTTCTCTAGAAGTGCAAGTTTGTGATCGTTGGCCATCTATCTGAGATAATGCGCTTAGTTAATAACTAACAGTCATTGCTAACATAATCTCATAATAAATCGTGGAGGACGCGAGATATCGGGCCCGCGATCCGGAAGGCCATCTGTGGACCTTCGCCGAGACGGTGAGGCACGTTCCCGTCAACGTCGCCGAACAGCTGAGCGGCTGCACCATCGAAGGCTGGCATCGGGGTAGAGAGTGACGCCCACAAACCCGACGCTATGAGCGTTGAGGGGTAGCGCTGTCGTCATTCCGGAAGCCGAAGCGCAGCGAAGGCTATCCGGAACCCATTGGTCGCAACATCGTAAGGCACGGCCCGGTCCTCGTTCTGAACCGTTCATGCAGCCGAACCGGCGCTGCGTGCTTCATTCCCATCGGCACGATCTTCGTTCCCGGCCGCGCTTCTCAATGGGTTCCGGGTCGGCACTCGGCTTCGCCTCGCTTGCCCGGAATGACGGGCGCAGAGTGGTTCGCCGCTTCTTCAGCCTGCCGTGCTGGTCGACCAGGGCGCCGGCAAGGGAGGCCACCCGGTTCGAAATCCCCTCCACATTCTTCTGGCTTGATGACGGCAGGCCGATCGCCAATGGCTCGCCCGCCACAGCTCCTTATCTTTTCTTGATCTTTTGCGCCTCGATCCCGTCTCGAATTCTTATCCGCGCACGCGGTAATCCAATGGGGTTCCCATGCAGACGGTCCGGCCATTGGCGGCTGTGGCCGGCTGGAAGTGCCGCGATCCCCGTTCCATGCAAAGACCCGTCTCCCAGTTCCGCTTCCTGACCAGGACCAACTCCATACCGACGGAGTATTTTGTCCTGGCCAATTTGAAGGCGGTCGGCCCCGTGGTCGGGCACCTCGCCGGCGAGCCGATCCGCGACGCGGTCCTCGACGAGGGCGGCCGCCGTTACCGTTTCGCCGGCGTCATGCCGCGCACCGCGACCGGACGCTTCGCCGTCGAAGCGCTTCGTCCCGGCGAATGGATCGTGCAACCGGGCCTGATCTACCGGCTCGAGGAACCGGCGCCGATGTGCGCCTGAGGCAAATGGCGCGGCGCCGTGTGTGCCATTCCCGATCGCGAAGAACGGGCCCGGCGCCGTTCCTTTGAAATCCCCTTCACATTCTTCTGGCTTGATGGCGACGGATCGGAGATTGTCGGCGTCTCGGTTGCGTCGGCCCGAAGCCGGCGGGCAGGGCGATCGGGCAGGCCAATTTCAGCGAGCAGGAAGCGAACATGCAGATCGGAATGATGGGACTGGGCAGGATGGGCGCCAACATGGTCAGGCGCCTGCAGCGCGACGGCCATGAATGCGTCGTCTACGATATCAACCCGGCCAGCGTCGAAGCCCTGGTCAAGGAAGGTGCCACTGGCGCCGGCTCGCTGGAGGAGTTCGTCGGCAAGCTGGCCAAGCCGCGCGCGGTCTGGCTGATGCTGCCGGCCGCCATCACCGGCAAGGTCGCCGACCAGGTGGCGGCGTTCATGGACAAGGGCGACATCATCATCGATGGCGGCAATTCCAACTATCGCGACGCGGTCGACCAGGCGGCGAAGTTCGCGACCAAGGGCCTGGCTTTCGTCGATGTCGGCACCAGCGGCGGCGTCTGGGGGCTGGAACGCGGCTACTGCCTGATGATCGGCGGTCCCGACGATGCGGTGAAACATCTCGACCCGATCCTCGCTTCGCTGGCGCCCGGCGCCGACCATGGCGCCAATCCCGACAAGGCGGCGGGCACCGCGCCTTTCGGCTACCTGCACTGCGGCCCGAGCGGCGCCGGCCACTTCGTCAAGATGGTGCATAACGGCATCGAATATGGCGTCATGGCCGCCTATGCCGAGGGCGTGAATATCCTGAAGGCCGCCAATTCCGGCAAGGCCGACCGCAGCGCCGACGCCGAGACCTCGCCGCTCAGCGAGCCGCAATATTACCAGTTCGACATCGACCTGCCCGCGGTCACCGAAGTGTGGCGCCACGGTTCGGTGATCGGCTCATGGCTGCTCGATCTCACCGCCAGCGCGCTCAAGGCCGACCCTGCGCTGGCGCAGTTCGGCGGCCGCGTCTCCGATTCCGGCGAAGGCCGCTGGACGCTCAAGGCCGCCATCGACACCGGCGTGCCGGCGCCGGTGTTGTCGTCGGCTCTGTTCGACCGCTTCTCCTCGCAGGGCGAGTCCGCCTTCGCCGACAAGCTCCTGTCTGCGATGCGTTATGCCTTCGGCGGCCATCTCGAAAAGCCGAAAAACGGCGCGTGAGGGGATAACGACCATGGCTGTTGCGGCTGAACCCCGATCCGACGTGCTTGTGCTGTTCGGCGCCACCGGCGACCTGGCGCACAAGAAGATCTTTCCCGCGCTCTATTCCATGGTGGCGCGCGGCCACCTGACCGAGCCGATCATCGGCATCGCCTTCGACAGTTGGACGGTCGAGCAACTGGCGGCGCGCGCCCGCGACGGCATCCAGGCCGCGATCGGCACGGTGGACGAGGCGGTGTTCGCCAAGCTCGCCGGCCTGCTGCGTTATGTCAGCGGCGATTATCGCAGCCAGGAAACCTTCGACAAATTGAAGGACGCGCTGACCGGCTTCCGCCACCCGCTCTATTATCTGGCCGTGCCGCCGTCGATGTTCGAGCCGGTGGTGCAGGGGCTGGAGCAGTCGGGCGGCGCCGCCGGCGCCAGGCTGATGGTGGAAAAGCCGTTCGGCCGCGACCTGCAGTCGGCGCGCTGGTTGAACCGGGTGCTGCACATCGTCTTCGACGAGAACTCGATCTTCCGCATCGACCATTATCTCGGCAAGGAGGCGATCCAGAACCTGCTCTATTTCCGCTTCGCCAACTCCTTCCTCGAACCGATCTGGAACCGCAACTATGTCGAGAGCGTGCAGATCACCATGGCCGAGGATTTCGGCGTGCAGGGGCGCGGCAAGTTCTACGACGAGGTCGGCTGTATCCGCGACGTCATCGAGAACCATCTGCTCAACATCCTGCTCTTGCTGGCCATGGAGCCGCCATCGGGCCGCTCGGCCGAAGACCTGATCGACGAGAAGGTGCAGGTCCTGAAGGCCGTTCGCACGCTGGCCAAGGACGATGTGGTGCGCGGACAGTTTGCCGGCTATCTGCAGGAGCCGGGCGTGGCGCCGGGCTCCACGGTGGAGACTTTCGCCGCGGTGCGCTTCCTCGTCGACACCTGGCGCTGGCAGGACGTTCCGTTCTTCATTCGCGCCGGCAAGAACCTGCCGGTGCGCGCCACCGAAGTGGTGGTCAAGCTGAAGCGGCCGCCGCTCGACGTGTTCGACGCCATCGCGCCGGACGAGGCCAACTATCTGCGCTTCCGCATCAACCCGGAAATCTCCATCAGCATCGGCGCCCGCCGCAAGCTGGCCGGCGACGAGATGGTGGGCGAGCAGGTGGAGCTTTCGGCCGTGGACGATTCGGCCGGCGACATGGAGCCGTATGAGCGCCTGATCGGCGACGCCATGAACGGCGACATACGCCTGTTCACCCGCCAGGACGCCTCCGAGGCTGCCTGGCGCATCGTCGGGCCCGTGCTGGACGACAAGAGCCAGCCGGCGATCTACGAGCCGGGCACCTGGGGTCCGGCCGAGGCGATGGCGAAGTTCGGGCCGCCGAACGGCTGGGTCGATCCGGCGAAGTGAGCGCCTACTGCATCGGCCAGAAAATCGGAATCGATTTTCGGTAGGCACGATGCAGCAGATTCAAAATGTTAGAGCGTCCTTTGCGCGTCCAATCGGACGCGCGGCGCTCTAGCGACTGCATAGAAAAAGACCGGGACGCTTCGAGCGTCCCGGCCGAAGCTGAGGCGCCAGCGCCTCTCGGGAGGGAAGAACACAACCGGTGGAACGGGAGGAATCACCGGAAGCTTTTTTCAGCTTGCGCCCGGAAACGCCCATTGGCGAAGCATGGAATTCTGTTTTTTCCGCCATTCGCGCAAAATCCGGGGTTATCCACCGGGCAATCACAGGCTGCGTGGAAAGGCGTTCTGTAGCGAGGGTTGATGCTGTGGGGTGGAGTCTCCTTCTCCCCTTGCGGGAGAAGGTGGCCGAGCCGAAGGCGAGGTCGGATGAGGGGTGCTGGAAGAAACGAGGCGCTTCAGAATGAGCGTTCGGTAAACTCACCGCACAACTTGCACGGTAGCACTCCGTCCAACACCCCTCATCCGCCCTCGCCTTCGGCTAGGGCACCTTCTCCCGCAAGGGGAGAAGGGAAGGCGCTGTGCTCAGCGCTAAACGCAAACACGGTCGCCGGCGTCCCGGCACCCGCTTCACCGAAATCCGATACCTGATATTCGGCGATCGCCGCCAGCCTCTGACGGGGCAGATGGGCACGGCCCGGATCGCCGACCAGAACGGTGATGCCCATGGCGAGGCAACGATCAAGGAAGGCGGTGACGCGCCGCGCAAGGCTTCGGTCATAAAACAGGTCGCCGACCGTTATCAGGTCGACGGATGGCGGTTCTCCGGCGGTCAGGTCGGCCTGCAGGGTTTCAAACGTCACATCGTTCAACGCTGCATTGAGGCGTGCTGCAATGATCGCATGCGCGTCGATGTCCACGCCCGTCACACTGCTGGCGCCGGCCCTGGCGGCGGCGATGGCGACAAGGCCGGAGCCGGTGCCAAGGTCCAGCACAGCCCGCCCGCGAACTGTTTCAGGATGGTCGAGCAGATAACGCGCCAGCACGGTGCCGCCGGCCCAATGATAGGCCCAGTAAGGCGAGCGCCCCGCGCCGGTCGACCCGCCGGCCATTTCCGCGAGACGCCGCAACCCGCTCGACGGCTGTGCGCCATGCAGCCGGATTTCGGCAATGCCGGGAACTGGCGCCAGCGGCAGATTGGCCAGGATGAAGGCTGTTGCATCGGCTTCGGGCGTTTCGGCCGGCTTGGCTGGCAAGGGCAGGGTCATGGCTCTCAGCCTAGCGCGGCCGCGTCACTTCATGAAGATCAGCGCCATGCCGGCCACCACCAGTGCCGCACCCGCCCACGCGCCTGCTGCCGGCCGTTCGCCGGTGCGCAGCCACAGCAGCGGCAGGATGATGACGGGCGAGGTCGCCGACAGCGTCGAGACGATGCCGACCTTGCCGCCGGACAGCGCGAACAACAGCAAGGTCATGCCGATGGCCAGCGCCAGAATGCCGGTCAGCGCCGTCAGGGCCGCCACTTTCCACGTCAGCGGGCCTTTCGGCTTCAGCGCCGGGATGGGCAATTGAATGAGAATGCTGAGGAACGCGGCCGCGATGCCGACCCTGAGCATGGAGGCGAGGAACGGATCGATGCCCGTCGCCATGACAGGCCGGGCGATGATGGAGCCGATGGCCTGGCCGGTTGCGGCGCCGAGGCCGAGCGCGACGCCGATCCAGAGCGGGCCCTTGACCGTTTCCCATTGATGCAATTGCGAGCGGCGCTTGCCGAACAGGATGGCGAGCAGCACGCCGCCAACGATCAAGGCGATGCCGAACACCGCCTTCGTGCTCAGCGTTTCGCCAAGCAGCAGCCAGCCGAGCATCGCCGCGATGGGCGCGTTGAGCGCGAACAATATGCCCGAGCGCCGCGGGCCGACCCGGTTCAGCGTGGCGAACAGCAGCGTGTCGCCGATGAAGATGCCGATCAGGCCCGACGCCAAAAGCGGCCACACATTGGCTGCGTCGAGTTCGCGCCAGGCGCCGGTGGCAAGCACGTAAAGCGCCAGCATGGCGGTGACGAAGATCTGCCGGACGCGGTTGAAGGCGGGCGCGCCGAGATGACCGGCCGGCCCCGCCGAGATGATGCCGGTGAGCGCCCAGCAGACGGCGGCGCCGAGCGCCGCGAGTTCGTGGATGGGCATTTCGCCTCGCCGGGTTCTGCGACGGCCGCCGTACCGTCATGGTGGTTGCGGCGTTCGGCCGTTTGCCTATCGATACTCCGCTTCGCGGCGCCGCGGCGCGCCGATTGTGTGGAATTCCGGTTCGTCCACAGGCGCGTGGGCGCAACGAAGCGACATTCGAAGCCGCAACGGCCGGCATTGTCGCGGATTTGAAACAAGATGGAGACATCATCTTAACAGGCGGGCAAGCCGCGGTCCTTAGGAGGAGGGTCGAGGGGCCGCTCTTATGAAACTCGACTTTCTGACACTCTACATCGTCATCCTGCTCAACTCGCTGACGGTTGCGATCATCTGGGGCGCGATTGCCTATCGCTATCGCAATTTCGCGGCAGCGCGCGTCTGGCTGGGCGCCTGCGTTCTTTCCACAATCGGCGGCTCCGTGCTCGCCCTCCAGGGCAATGAGGGCAGCTATGTGCCGGCCGTGGTCGGCAACGGCTTCGTCATCTACGGCTTCTGCCTGTTCTGGGTCGGCGTGCGTGTGTTCTACGGCCTCTCGGGTGGTTGGAAGGCAAGTGCCGCCATCACCGCCGGCAGCCTGTTCCTGCTCGTGCTTTTGTTTGGAAGCCTGCAGGGCCGCAACCTCGTCTATGCAGGCGGCCAGTCGGTTCCGCTGGTCATCGCCGCCTATTATCTGATCAGCCAGCAGCGCCGCGATCTCGGTGCCATGATCGCCGCCACCGCCATGATCGTCGGCGTGCTCGGCCATGTCATCGAGAGTGGCCTGAACATCGGCCTGATGCTGGGCAACGTCGACCAGGATTTCTATTCCACGATCGAATCCTACGCGCTGTTGTGCGTCATCTTCTCGGGCGTGGTCTGGAATTTCGGCTTCACCGTCATGTCGATCGGCCGCCTGCGCGAGGAACTGGCCGAGATGGCGATGACCGACGACCTCACCGGCGTGCCCAACCGCCGGCAATTCCTCGCCACCTTGCAGGGCGAGGATCAGCGCTCGCGCCGCACTGGCCGCCATTTCTCGCTGATGCTGATCGACATCGATCATTTCAAGCGTTTCAACGACACCCACGGCCATGCTTTCGGCGACCGCATCCTGCGCCAGTTCGGCGCCATCGCCACCGCCACCGTGCGCTCGAGCGACACGGTTTTCCGGCTTGGCGGCGACGAGTTCGCCATCCTGTTGCCGGAGACGACCGCCCGCCAGGCGGAAAAGGTGGCCGCGGCACTCGTCGCCACCGTGCGCGAAGGCAGCGGCAAGGCCGAGGACGACGAGCGTTTCACCATCAGCGTCGGTGTCGCCGAATGGTCGCCCGACATCTATGTCGCCGCCGTCGACCTCACCGCCAAGGCGGACGAGGCGCTCTACCGCGCCAAGGCCGCTGGGCGCGACGACTACGCAATTTCGGGGCTGAAGAACCGCAAGGCGGCGATGCAAAGCCACCTCAAGCTGGTGGCGTCGAACGCTTCGTGAAGGCTACCTGTCTCGGCGGTTGCGGTTCGCCTAGCCGGCAGCCTGCTTCAACGCAGGCAGGAAATGACTGAGCCAAAGCGCCGGCGCCAGTCGCAGAGCGTGCCCCCAGCGCCCTCCGGAAGGTATGGCGTAGAGTCTGCTGGTCGTCTGGCTCGCCAGGTGCCGCCGCTCTTCATCAGCACACTGCTATCTCTCAGCATGCGCTTCACTACCATTCCATTTCTGCGTTGAAGCTTCGGGCGGCTTCCGCTAAGAAGCCGTTGCTGGCGGCATTCGCCGGCCGGTTTTCCAGGCCATCCTTCGGCTTCGAAAGCACCCGTAGCTCAGCTGGATAGAGCGCTGCCCTCCGAAGGCAGAGGTCACAGGTTCGAATCCTGTCGGGTGCGCCATCAATCCCAGCATTTCCAAGGCTTCCAGCCGGTCTCCTTTTGTTTCGCAAGCGATCGCTCGCAGTTGCATGCAGGAACAGATCGGGAATTTGCAGGGTCTTTCCGTACAAATCTCGTACGCCGTTTCCTCTTTTGTTCTCATTCGGCAGATGTAGATTCAGCGCCCTTGGAGGCTACGATGAGTCACAACCCGAGAAGAGAGCCTGGACTAAGACCGGACGAAGTTGCGCGCGTAGCCGCATCGCTCGTAAGGGAGACGCCGGCGCCGGCAGAGAACCGCCGCTGGCGCGATCTATTCGAGCTCGCGTGCTGGATCTCCGAGCGGGCCGCCATGAGCAAGCGGGTGATCCTCTCGCCGCCAACGGCGCATATCGTGGCGCACCAACTCAGCAAGTGCCACGAGAAGCCAACGCGGGACGAGGTCGCTCTGATGATCTGCCGGCGCGGGGAAGGCGGCCGCTGCGACGATCCCTGCTACGAATGCAGGGGCAAGGCAAACATTGTGGTTGCGGCCTATGGTTGTCGGCTGGATGGCCCTAGGCAGAAATAGAAAAAGCCCGCCCCGGCGAACCGGGGCGGGCAAAAATGATCAGCCTATTCGGGACTATGGCGGCGAACCTCGCCCCTCGCGAATTCTGTCGATTTGACGCTGTTGATCGGCAAGACGCTGTTCGTAGAACTGCCAGACGCGTTCATTCTCCGTGCGCGGCACGAGGTTGGCCCTGATATCGGCTATCGCACCTTCAATTCGGGCGCGATCCTCAATGGATCGTGATGATCGCCAGTCCATCTCCTGGCGGGAAACTGTGTTGACATCGAGGTCCTTGATATTCTGCGCCGTCTGCTTTGCTTGTTCGAGAATTGCTGCTTTGAGGTCGCTGGTGGTCTCGCGGATGGGCCAATAGGCCATTCCGCCGATTATCACCGCGAAACTCAGCGCGACGCTGATCGCTGTCCATTGCGGCCTGTTCCTGTCGGCGAGGTTGGTCGAAAGGTTGGCCAATCCCGAACGCATTTCGGTCGCCATCTTGTCCATGGCTGATTCCACGGAGCGGAAGCTGGCGCGCGTCTCGGCCTCGAAATCAGTCTGACGACGGTTGAGGTTGGTGATCCGCTCGCTGAACGCACCCCAATTCGGATCGGGAGACGTAGGCCGCGGAGCCTCGTTCATTGGGTTCACCATCGTGTCATCCATCAGCCCGTGCCCTATTCCATGCATTGAGTTGGCCCGGCCGGGGGCGATCCGGCCGGGCGATGAAGCGCGGTGCTATTTTGGGTGGACGACTATGTCCTGCTGTCCTGCCGGCGTCTTGACGATGACTAGGGCGTCGGCGGGAACCTTGGCATCGACCTGCTTGGCGACCTCGGCCGCCTTGTCCGAGCTCGACTTGGTGAAAATCGCGTAGATCGCGACGGCAGCGGTTGCCAGGGCAGAGAGTGCCGAGACGAAGCCAGGAATCTCATTGCGCAGCGCGTCGATCTGCGCCTGGTCGAGCAAGCCGAGAACACCGGCGACGGTCAGCACCGTCCCGAGGATGGTGCCCAGATAACGTAAGGCGACGCCGACCGGCGCCGATGTCGTGAAGATGGATGCGATCGACTTCAACATCGTCGTGTTCCTTTTGTTCGAGGTTGATCAGTGGGTGGCCGCCGAGATTGTCAGGTAGGCGGCGAACGCGGCGGTGATGATGTCGACGGCGGTCTGTTTGGAAGGGTCAGCGCAGACAGGCTGCAGCGACACCCAGGCGGTGTCGACGCGCCGTTGCGTCCTCTCCGACACACGGTCGGCGGCGACGGCGAGCAGATACAAGCGGTGCGCCTGCTCGGAGGCTGTACAGATCGCTGGCAGGTTCTTCTGGAGGCTGCCATCGAGCTGGCTGGTCTGGCAGCCGGCAACGACCAGCATGACGGCAGCGAGCGCGAACAGCGAGCCACCACGGTGAGGCTTCAGCCTTGTAAGGCGCTTGGCATTGGCATCGCGACGGACGAAGTGGATGGCGTCGGCGCCGAACTTGCCTCGATGCCAGCCGAGAGGCCAGGTGACGTAGTCGACGACGGTGCAGACAAACCACGGGATGATCAGGAAACGACGGAAGGCGAAGAGCGCAACGCAAAGCAGTGCGCTCGCTGAAAGGAGCGAGAACATGGTGTTTTCCTTTTGAGGTGGTGAGACGACTGAAGTGTCTCGGGACTGTTCGCCGAAAAACTGAAGCGTCAGAGAGTGCCCGGCTCACCCGGCCGGGCTCGGGTTGGCGCTACTCGACGAGATCGCCGATGGTGGTGAGTTCGATCTTCAGGTTCTGACTAAGTGCCGAACCATCGCTCTGATTCCACGCGGACCCACTGGCTTCGATCTTCACGATCTTTTCCGCCGGCAGGCTCATCACCAGCGTTTCGAGCATTTCGCCCACCTGGTTCTTGGCGGATTCCTCCGCCGAACCTTTCGGACAGCCTCCGACGCCAGCAACCTGCTGCTTGACGACTTCGGCCAGCTTGCCGGCTCTACCCAGCTTGTTGTACGACCAAGACATCTTCACTTCCTTCTTGAAAATGCCGACGGGCCCGGCCGGCGCGGGATTGCTTCAGGAAAGCAGTGCTTCCCAGGTCTGAGGGCCAACGCGACCATCGACGGTCAGACGTGCGGCCTTCTGGAAGGCGCGCACGGCCCTCTCGGTGCGATCGCCGAAATCTGCATCGACAATGAGCTTCGCACCCTTGTCGTTGAGCAGCTTCTGGAGGCGCTCGACGTCGGTTCCCTTGGTGCCCTTGGCGAGCACCGGATAGACTGGCTTCGTCACCGGCTTCGCGGCCTGCGCCGGCGCTACATCGAAACCCGGGAGGTTCCATGCAGACGCATCGTCATAAAGCCTCGGATCGTCGGCGACCGAGATATGAACATGATGCCGGTGCGCGTTGGTGCCGACGTATTTCCGCCAGATCCACGGCGAAGGGCCGGCAGCGCCCGATGCGATCTCGCTGTCGGCGATCACGTACTTGATGCGGCTATCGCGGCTGTCGAGCAGAGCTTGCGCGAGCCTGCGATTGTCAACGCCGTGCGATGGATCATCGGTCAGATCGATGGCCTGCACCACTCCGAGGGCGTTCGGATTATGGTCTGACCGGCGCGCCGAGTGGGCGGTGTCGCCGACTGTACCATCGGCGACCTTCGACCGGTTCGGAGAGAGCGCATTGATCTGGTCACGCAGCACCGCCAAGCTGCGTGCGAGACGCCACTTGGTCCGCGCAACAGTAGTCGCCGCGCCGGTGGGCACGTTGCTGGTCATGTTCTTTCCTTTCAGATTGCAGGAAGCCGATTTTCGGCTTATTTCTGCTGTCGGCTCACGTTTTGAGGGGGCTGGGGCGTGGAAACCCCATCATGTGTTGGGATAAAACCCAAAAAGAGCGCTCTCCGATTCAGGTCGGAGGGCGTTTCTTTCTCGATCTTCGGTCGGGGAGGCATGCGCGTATGTCCAGGGCTTGCGCCTAAAGACGCATGCGGCTTTCACACATGATGGCTTTCCAACTCCCCGATCAGATTGGGGAGCGTGCATGCCCGAAAACCTATACGAACTTCTCTGCCAGCGGCTGGACCGTTGGCAGCTAGCGCATCCGAAGCGCTGGTGGATGTGGTGGCGGACCGACCCTTTCGAGTGGTCGCCCTATATGCCGTTCGGACGAAAAATCCGCGATGAGGCCGGCAATCTGATCGAAGGCAACTGCATGAGGCGGTTTCAAGACGGCTCTTGGACCTACCGGCCCTTTACCGAAGTGGAATCGGTTGATGACGAAACGTGGCACGGGGTTCGCTGAAGAGACTTAACTATTACCCGCTCCAGCGCAGGGCGTAACGGTAAATTGGATCCAACGAAAAGTTCAGCCCCGGATTTGCCCATCGGCGATGTTCCTGTTTACTTTGCCGCTACTGCAAAAAAACAATGGACTGGGGAATGAAAAAAATCATCGCATCCAGCGTTGCCGCTGCTTTCACATTCTTTTCGTCGGCCGTGGCGGCAGGGGATTTTCGCGGCGCGATGGTTCACAAGACCGCCGATGCCGAACAGATCGTTCCGAATAGCTATTCAGTCACACAGTGGGTGAAGGTTGAATTCCCTGAGGTCGAATACGACACGAGCGGCTTGTGGGACGCAGAAAACCATCAATTCGTAATTCCTGATGGCGTACAATTTGTTCGTCTCTCGGGACAAATAGTATGGGACCACGACGCTAAGGGCTCACGGCAGACACTCATTACTAAAAACAATGCGCTTTTCGACGGCTATGCTGCCCAGAACGGACGAGCAACTTTTGGTACTACTCCCGATCAAAACGTATCGACAGCAGTCATTCCCGTAAAAACTGGAGACACGTTTCAATTACAGGCGTGGCATATACGCCCAAAATTAACGGGTTCGCCAACTAAGATTTACGGAAATAATGGAACGTGGTTTTCCATAGAAGTAGTTGAATGACGAATAAACGTTGCCTACCCTCTGCCGCGCAGATCGCGCCAACCCATCACATCGACGGTGGAGGAACCAAGCGTTCCCGTCGTCAGCAGTTGCTGAAACTGAACTTGCCGGACCGTGTTGGTTAGGAACGCACCAGGTCCGGTGAGGTTGGTGAAGGTGTTGCTTGACGCGATATTGGCCCGGCAGATGGCCATGGCCGCTGTCGTGCCCTCGCCGTCGCCCATCAGCTGGACCGCATTGCCTACGGCCGACAGCAGTATGTTTGACGACAGGATCGGGCTGACGCGAACACCGGGCGGCACGTCGAGCGCCAAAGGCCCCAGCGCCACCGCGGCAGTGTTCGTGAAACTGCGGCGCGGCACGTCCCACTTGAAGATGTCTCCCCACTGCCGAAACTTGACCAGGGAACCGGCATCGCGCAGCACCGAGCCAATCCGGCGAAACATGGTGTAGCCGGTGGGGAGCGTTGGCGCATTTACCGATTGGGAAACCAGCAGATCGGATGTAGCTGGCGTCGGCTTCAGGATGGCGAAGACATGATACCAGCCATCGACAAGCGCTCCCGTATCCAGAGCGCCGTTGCCACTTCCACCGGACCAGTTGGCATCCATCCTCTTCGTCATGGCGCCAAGCACAATGTTGGCGATCCCTGTGCTGTCCGAACAGACACCAGCCGCCACGTCGATGTCGTTCACCGCATCGGCTGTGTTGTTGGACAGTTCGAGACCGTTAAGGTGCCCCGGCGGATAGGGAGCCGTACCGTAGGCGAGTTCCAGAACATCTCTGGCGGCGCTTGAGTTGGCCGCCGTGAGCAGCGATTTGCCTATGGCCGTGATTTGACCGATGAGGTTCGGGTTAAGAAGTGTCGTCATGTCAGCGGTCCTTAAGGCCGGCAGGCGCCAGGGGTGGCGGCCATGAGCGCCGTGACAATATCGTGGCCGGCAGGGCCAATGTGCTGCACATCCACGAAAAGCGCGGCATAGCTGGCCGGCGGCATGGTCGCGCGCAGGAATCCGAACCGCTCGTAGACCGGCACATAGACAACCCCCGGCAGTGCGCCGCAGGTCTGGATGGTGTTCAGCCACGGACCGAAATTGGCGATCATGCCGGCGTCCTGCGTTGCCGACGGCGAGCAAAGCGTGACCCTTGCTCCGGCAGCCTGCGCCATCGTGATCATCGACGTGATCTTGGCGCCCATTGTCGCGTAGGGCAGCGGATCGAAGAAGTCGTTGATGCCGGTCATGATGCAAACGGCCCTGGCGCCCGAGGCCGCCAGGGCCGCAGCCATACGGGCCTCCTGCTCGCTTGCGTTCTCTCCGCCAACGCCGGAATTGTGCGCCATGGCCCAGCCCAGTGCGTTCTGCACCTTGTGTCGGAAGGTGTCGTATTCACCGACACCGGGCCGGACGCCCAAGGTTATCGAGTCGCCCATGAACAGAATGTCCGAAAAGGCATCGGATGCGGCCGGATAGCTGCCCACAATTCGGATCGTGCCTGCGGGGTCGACGGGGACGGCGGTCGAGCCTGCCCCCGACCCAGTCCGTGCCTGTAGCAGGACAACGTTCGTTCCGGCCAGGATAACGCCCTGTAGCTCTTTTCCGACGCCGTAATCGATCGCAGAGGCTTGAATTGCGACCGGCGTGTTGATGAAGGCGGAGGCCGGCACATTGTTCAGGCGAATGTAGGTATCGCCGGTGCCCGTTGCCCCGGTCCAATCGATCTCCGCCGTGAACTTGACCCAGTCGTTGGCGAGGCGATACTGGCCGCGCTGGGTTGTGTAGGTGGCAGTTCCAACGACCGAGCTGCCCTCGACTGTGGGCCTGATGTTACCACGCGTGCCGCCGATGAACCGTGTCGCCTCCTCCGAGAAAGAGGCCGGGGTAATGGTGCCGTCGCCTGCGTAAGGAATTGCCCGTGTAATTGCCAGAATGCGGGCCTCGCCGCCATAGCCAATGGGCGGCGCGATGGCGAACACCAGATCGGTCCCATCGACGGAATACTCACCGACGTGCTGCACCAGCCCCGTCGCGGTCAGGAAGACATTGTTTTTGCTCGCCGGCACCAACCCCAAGGGGAACCGAGTCCTGACACCGTCACCGACGATCGCGACGGCAGGGATGTTGAATATTCCTCCCGCCAGCGCGGCATCCGCCCATTCTTTCGCCGATTTCGTTCCCGCCCCGCCCGGCACGGTTCCTTCTGCCCACTTTTGAGCCGAAGTCATGGCTGCCTCTGCCGCCGCCTGGATCGCGGTCGCATCGCCATAGCTGAAAAACCGGTAGCTACCAGCACTGTCGATATGAACGATGGCCGCCATGCCGCGTTTGATGTAGCCGGGAGTTATCGCCTCTCCGACATTGGTGACGAGTGCGCGCGGTGTATCTCCATTGATGGCAAGCGTCATCGGGCCGATGCTAGCGGCGGTGAAAGGGCCAACGACGATGAACTGAATATACGGGGTCGCCGAAACCGGGATTGCTGAGATGGCAACAACGGCGCTCGCCGTGCCACCCGTCACCACTGCGTTGATCACCTGCGTGCCTGGAATGAAGTTCAGAAACACTTCCCATCCAGTCGAGCCTGATGCCGTAGTCTTCCTGTAGGTCTTCCACTCGGCATAGGCGAGGGTTCCGACCGTGGGCGTGACATCGGCATTCATGGCTGCAACAGACGAATAGGACTTCACTGTCCCAAGCGGCAGCGACGACGCAACCTGCTGGGAAATCGCCTGCATTCCGATCGGTCTCGGCCCGATGCGCTGGCCATTGGCCGCGGAAAACCCGAACAGGTAGTCGACGGCAGCCAAAGGCTCTTTATCGACGGCGCGGATGCCATCTATGCTCATGATAAACCTCGATGTTCAGAGAATGGTCAGATGACCGCGACAGTTTTGTCGGCAGACTGAGGCCCGGCCCTGCGGTCAGCGTTTAGCGGTTCGAGCTTGTAGGTATGGATGCCCTGCGTGAGGCAAGCTGCCGTCTCTTCGAAAAGAACGACGTCATCGATCGATCCGTTGAACGTGCTATCGGCGCTGAAAACCAGCGTGGTCGGAGAAGCACCGGCCGTGAGCCGGAATAGGAATTGTCCGTTCGCAGCGACGGCGGGGCCGGACGCAGTAGCCCCGCCCGTGAGCTTGGGCGTGATCGTGCCGGCGGTCCTTCCCGAAACAGTAGCGGCGCCACGATAGACCTTGCCAGCGGTCATTGCGGCGGCTTGGCTTAAATCGGAAGCTGTTCCCGCCGTCTTCGTCGCTTGGCCACTGGCAATCGCCCAGCCCGTTCCCTTGGCCCAGTTCGCGTCAGCATCAAAGCTGCCGTTCGTGGCGAGCGTGGCGCGCGTCGAATCTCCATCGATCCTGCCAAACGATCCATTCGGGGAGACCGGAACAGTCGCTGGCAGCGCGGCACCATCACGATAGATGCGGACCTCATCCGTGTTCGGGTCTGGGCCGGTCGCAAATGTGATCTCTGCCTGGCCAAGCTTGCCGACGATCTGAATGCTCGAAGCGGGCAACGACGACGGCAGTGATGTACCGGCGATAGTAACCGCAACGATCGCGCTCCACGTGCCGGCGGTTCCCCATGCCGATGTGGCCTGCACCTGCAGCTCGATCTGGTTACCGACGACATACCCGACCAGTTCGACACTGGCACTAGATACTGGCGATGTTGCCGTTGACCATGTGGGCGAACCAGCCGGCCGATGGCGAACGGTGTAGCTGGACAGTTCCACCACATTGGTCGGCGCAGGCTCCAGCCGCACCAACGTCTTTGACGAGCCGGCGTCGTATCTAACCCAGACGATCTTAGGCGCACTGGGTACGATGCCTGATTGATCGACGATATCGCCGACCTTGCTTTCCCATGCGGGGATCGTGGTGGCATCGGTGAGTTGGTCGATCTCCGGCGCCGAGGGAAGCAGAGTCAGGTCGGAGCCGCCGTCGTCGCGCCGCTGAATGCCGGCCAGGATCAACGGAATGCTCTCCGAACCGTACTCCCCAAGCATGATGATGGCCCCAGCATCGGGGAGCAAGCCGTCTCCTTTCAAAACGATTGCCCGCGTCTCTCCCGGGAGTGCAATGATCTGTCGCACCACATGTTGCCCCAATGACGAGCTTTCGTCGCCGAGCACACGGAAACCGACGGCATAGGTGACGCCGTTCTTGATCTGCCAGGCTTCATCGATCTCGATCAGGTTCCCACGCACAGCCTTGACGCGGGCAGAGGCCATCGCCCGGCGAAGGATGTCCTTCGACGCCAGGACAAGATCTCCCCGTGTTGCCGAGCGCGCATAGCCGTCCTGTGTCGCGCTGTAGGCCACGTTGCGAAACTGGAGTTCATAGAAGCGGCGGACAGCCTCGCGGTAGATTTCGTCTGGATCGGTCTTGCCTGGCATCTCCATGGCTTCGGTTGTCACGATCGCGCCGGCCAATCCAGGGCGACGAACGATACGCTCGGCCGGCTGGAAATTGTTCGTGCCGTCTTGAAATTTGATGCGCAGCGCGTCGGGTAGTTCGGCATACGCAACCTCGAATTTCACGTTCGATGCGTTGCGTGGCGTGATGACATCGATCGGGACGGTGCGAGGCTTGTCTATGACCGCGGTCCACCAAGATCCGTCGAAGTAGACCCGCGCGCGACCGGCAGCACCGATCATCTTCAGCGTGTCACCAAGCGATTGGCGGTTGCCAATGACGAGGTCGAATTTCAGTCCCTTGAGCGTGCAGAAGTCACGCCATTCGGCGAACTTCGCCCAATCGATTTTGCTAGGCGCCTCAGCCGTGTAGAGCCCAGGTCCCAGCAGCACGTAGAGTGCAGATATGGCTGGGTTGCGCGGGACGTTCGTCGGCCACCCATGGCCGAAACCATCTGTGACGCGGCGCGTCATGCAGTTGTAGGTCTGCACCTGACCGTTCATCTGGTGGGTGGCCTTGACCCTCATTGCCGTCAGGCACAGAGGGGTCGACGTGTTGAATGGATATTCCGGCCGGAAAGTCTGGAGAGCTGCCCACGTGCAGGTCAGCGCAAGCGTATCATCGTCCCATTCCAGTGGCTCCGAGACGGTCAGGCGAGTGATCTGAATTTCCCATGCCCCTCGCTCGGGAAAGTCGATCCTGACCGCACGATAGAACCCGGCGAACTTCAGGTTCGTAACCGAAATGTCCGGCTTGGGAATCACGATTGAGGTGCCGGCTTTGCGGATCCCCACTCTGAATTTTGCTGTTTGCGAGCTGCGCTTACCCTTATTCGTGATCTTTCCGAGACCGCTTGGAAACTGCAAGATGACAATGGCGTGTGTTGCATTGAGCCCGGTGGTCCGCTTCACGGTCTTGGCAGGCTGCAACGTCTCCGAGCGCAGCATATTTCCGGCGTCGTCACGCTCCCACTCCAGCACCAAATCCGTGCCGATCGAATCCTCGATCACCTGCTGGGTGTAGAGCGTGAATGGTACCGAGCTGTCGGGATATCCCACCGCCCCGCGGTGCTCGATCTGAAACTCATCGTAGTCCGTGATTGAGGTATCACCGATCTTGTGATCCCAAAGCTCCTGCGTCCCTAGACCGTGACAGAAGACGGCGCGATTGTAGAGGATGTCGCCAACGACCTCGATGTAGGACGCGGCGGCAAAGGGTGGGGAATGCCTGAGCTCTCCGAGCGGGACCGGGATCGGTTCGTCCTGGCGGTACTCGTTCTGCCAGCTGTCGATGACGAAGCTGTCCCTGTCCTTGTTGGACTGCTTTTTCGGCTGGAAGAGGGCGTTGATCAGAATACCGCCAATGGCGGTGATGCCGAAACCGATGATGCTGGCCCACGTCGCCGCGCTGAGGCCAAACGTGCCCGCCAGAACACCGCCAAGGGCATTCGAGATGGCGGAGGCCGCAATCTGCACCAGTAGCGTCAGCGCGCCTGCGCCGTGCCCGATGGTGATGACGACCCTGGTGCTCGGATAGGGCCGCACCAGATGCCAATTGGCTTGCGGAATGATGGCGCTGCCCTTCGACGATACCAGCGCAACGCGAACACGTGGAAGTGCGGCATATGGTAGATCGGGCAGTACGACAGCCACGATCTCCGCCACGGTCAAGCCCGCCGGCACGACGATCTCTTCGCGCCCTCGATCCAAGTCCATGGCATAGGGTGCCAGCGTGACGGGCACGCCTGACTTCTCGGTCAGATCATTCATGAGTGGCTATCCGACCCAACGGTATGCGCCGACAAGGCGGCCGGCCCACGGCGCGGCGTCGTACCGGCCGATCTTGGCGTGGTCGTCCTTGACGACATGCAGCATCTGACCCGGCCCCACATGGATGCCGACATGGCTGTCGTGTCGGGCAACTACGAACAGCAAGAGGTCGAACTCCTTTACCTCAGCGACCAAACGCCAGCGCGCGGCGGCTTTCTCCCGCCGCGCAATAGCGCCGATCTCGGCATGGTCGCGATCGCTCAGATACTCGGCGGCGTAATCCGGCAGTTCGAGGCCTTTGACCTCGCGATAGACCAGCATCGCCAGACCCCAGCAATCGGCACCAGCATGTGACCGACCCTTGGAAAGGTCGGGAATGCCAACGAAGGGGGCTGCCCAGTTCATCGGTGCAACCCCGGGAAGCGCTCCTTCGACATGCGTGTCGCCGGATATGGCTCGTCGTAGAGATCCTTCATCGATAACCTCAGTGCGACTTGTCCCCAATCGCCATTGGCGCCCTTCAGGCTAAGCCCGGCAGTCTCGAATTCGATCAGGTTGGGCGTGTCGGCCATGACGATGGCAATCCGCCCCGTCGCTGGGATCGTGGTCGATGTCAGGAGCCCCACGATGTCGGTATCCAGCACGTCCAAAACGAGCGTCGCCGTCGGCTCGCCATCCTCCTCATCATCGGGTGGGATCACCTGCATGCCGGTGAAGTAGAACGGCCTGGGGGTTCCATCGATTGATCCGTAGGTCGATCGCGTGCCGTAGGTCAGTGGTTCCGTGGAAAGGCGTTCAGCATTGTCGGACGAAATCCGCAGCGGCTCTTCAAGATCGATATGCTCGATGATGACCAGGAAGACCGCAACAGCATCGGTCGCCAATGCGTCGATCTGGCGCGCGGCATTCAGCGAGATCGCTCGGCTCACGGCATCACCACCAACGTGAAAGAGACAGTCCAGTAGATGTCGCGTGGCTTGATGGTTGGCAGACTGTCGAACAGCACCAACCACGTCTCCGCCATCAGGATCGGAGTTCCATCCTCGTAGAGCAACGACGTTTCATCATCGTCCAACCACACATAGCTGTCGCCAGAATGATCGGGGATCAGGAACGGCAATTTCCCCTCTTTCGTTTCCTCAAAATAGAAGTAGCGGAAGCGGCCGACCTGCGTGGTGTCGAGAAGGGTCGAAAACGGGACCGAATGCACAGTGGACGAAAATCGGCCGCGGACATTGCCAGGGCCAGCATCGTTCTTGGATTTGAACCGCCCCTCACCGAACCCGATTTGATAGGTATCGCGCAAAGGCGCCGGCAGTTCGCTGGGATAGAGAGGTAAAGCCATCAGCGCACCTTCATCGGCCGGGCAAGGCCCATACTGGCCAAAGCCTTGTTCGCGGCGCCGCCCTTGCGCGCGATCGCGCTACCGACACGCTCCTCGATGATGAGCTGCGTGCGGCGCCCACCCTGACCATCATCCTCTTGCTCCTGGCGGATGCTGGCACCGGCGTTGTTGATGACCTGGATGGTGTTGACGACTTGCGTTGGTTGCGAGGCCATGCGCATCGACACGTCGTGCGGAATGACGCGCGACCCGCGCGGGAGGTCGACAATCTCGCCCAGGCCTCGTTCATTGATGCGCGCGAGGCCGCCTGGTGCAAAATCGGTGCCGACGGCAAATCCCGGCAGCCCGAATAGCTTGCCCAAGATGCCGAAAATGCCGCCCAGAAACCCGCCTCCGCTCTGCTGCTGGCCACCGTAACCAAGATAGGCGGACAGGGTGGTGTTCGGTTTGAAGTTGGCGCTTCCGAGGAAGGACAATATGCCGCCTTGCCCGTTCTGCCCCATCAATCCCTTGCCAAGGAGGTCAAACCCGCCATTGAGGTCGACGGACTTGGTCGCAAGATTGTCGAGCGCCTGAGCGGCGCGATTTGATGAGCCGAGCAGCGCATCCGCTTTCGCGAAATGCGGCCCCATCTGGAGGTTCCACTTGTCGGCAACAGTGCCCCATGTACCGCCGTTCGCGGCGTCGGATGCATTGTATCGACCTGGACTGCCGGCATTGACCGTTGAATAAAGATCGAGCCCGGACATGCCGGGCTTGAAGCCGCGGCCCTTGAAGAACCGCTCGATGCCGGCGAATTGGTCGGCAAGCGACCCGCCTGGATTGATCCCGTATGACGAACGTTCGCTCTCACCAGCCTGGATCAGGCCATAGTAATTCTTTCCGGCACCACCCCAGACGTCGGAACGGAGGCCGCTTTCGAAGGACATTAGCGCTGCGAGCTCGCGCGGCTTTGCTCCTATATTGGAGGCAAGCGAGCGAATGTTCGAGGCGAGATCGGTCCCGTAGGCGGAGCCGCTAGGCGATCCAATCCCGGACAGTGACATAGGCGCGAAGTCGGAAGACTTGAGGCCACCGCCATTGCCGTTTGCCGGCGAGAAAATGCGTTTCAACAGGCCGTCGCCGCCGCTCGCGCCGATCGATCCTGTGACGATGACGGAGCCTGCGTTGACCGTCATGGCGCCGACGCTCTGCGCACCGGCGGCAGGATTCGGCGTCAATCCGAGCATGGTGGAAAAGAAGCCGCCAATACCGCCAGTCTGGTTCAGAGTGGGTAGGTTTGCCTCGGGGTACCGCTCGTTGATGAACGGGTTCTTGATCGACATGTTGTACAGGTTTTTCGCCATGTCCTTAGCGATATCGCTGAGACGATCCTGCCAATTGTCGAAGCCGTCGATAGCCAGATCGAAGATGTCGCTGTAGGCATCCATCCCGCTCTTGCGGATGTCCTTCCAGAGCTCAACCTGCTTCTTCAACAGTTCGTTCGAGCGAACTAGCGCGGCATCCTGGCCGTCGAGGTCTTCGGACAAGCCGTACTGCTTGAGCTTGCCGGCAACCGACTGGTCGAGTTCGGAGCGCCCAAGCTGGCGAGTGTCAAAACCCAAATCGTCGCGAAGACGCGCTTTGCCCAGCAACTCCACATAGACCTTCAGCTTGGCGGCGGCCTCGTCGATGAGCTCGATCTCTTTGCCGAAATACTTGAGGAATTCCTCCTCGGTGGTGATCCCGTTGCGGGCCGCCTCCTCGCGCAAGTTCTGGAGCGCGCTTGTCTGGAACTGGAGCGAGGCGGTCTCGCTCGCTGTCTTCCCGATCAGGGCGATTTCTTCGCGCTGCTGCGACAGCGACTGCTCGTAGCCTCGGATACGGCTCTCCTGCGAATCCTTCAGGTCTTGTTCAGCACGAGCCCGCTCGAGTGTGGCCGCATTCTCGATCCTGAGCCGCCGCACGGATGCGGTTTCATCCATGTTGAAGGTCGCGCTCTCCCGGGCTCGCGCGGCCGCCGCGAGTTGATCCGGTGATTTTGCACCGATCCCACCGACATCAGCGTCGTATTGACGGCGCATCTGAGTGAGGCGGCTGTTCTCCTCCATGCGAAAGCGCTCCAGCGCCTGCATGTCCTTCTGATTGAACTCGCTGGCGCCGCGCAGCAAGCCACCGGGGCCAAAGTTGCGGTCGTAAGCCTGAATTGCCAGTTGCGCTTCACCCAGCGCCTTCGTGATCTCCAGGATCTCGGCGATGCGAGTCTTCAACTCCTTGGACGCGCCCGGAGCCTGGCCCATGGCTGCAAGCTCGTCATTGAACTTTGCCACCGGGGCATTCCCGGCCTCGATGCCCTTCATCAGCCTGGTGAGGACGTCCTCAAGGCCGAGCGCAGCATCGGATGCCTGCACCATATATTTGACGGCGGTCGGGTCGCTGCTGAACGGACCAGGAAGGTCGCGAGCGATCAGAAGCTGAGGATCGAGGGTTCCGAGCGCCGAATCACGCGAAAAACCCTTGCGCAGCGCTTCGATCGCTTGCTGCGACTGGAAGCCTGAGACAAGTTGGGATGGCCGACCCGTCCCGCGCGCGACGTTGTCGAGCTTCTTGTACCCGTCTTCCGATGCCTTGAGGGCTTCATTGTGCTCCTTCAGGAGAGCAGTCAGGTCTTTCGCGCCCTCGCGGCCTGTGGAGAAAAACTGGATCGCCGCGGCTGTGACGGCCGTGAAGGCGACGCTGCCGAGCATGATAGGGTTGGCAAGTGTCGCGAACGAGGACTTGATCGAGTTCAACAGGCCAACTGCGCTGCCACCGCCACCGGTCATCATGGCCGCCATGCCAAATTGTGTTCCCTGCTGCAGGGCGATTGTCGGAATCGACTGGCCCATGGCGGAGGTAATAGCGATGTCCTGCAACTGCTGCGCGGCGTTGATCGAAGACATCATGTTGCCACCCAAAGCCTGGCTGCGTCGGCCGGCTTCTGCGTGCATGCGGAACTCGTCCATGCGGGCTTGAGCCATTCGCTGGGCGGCGGCGAATTGCTGCGTCGTGAGATCGCCACGCTGCATCATCGTCGCGTACATCGCGAGTTCATTGTTCAGGTGCTCGATGGCCACGCTGAGTGGATCGATCTGCGCGCGGACCATCGCCACCTGGCGCCCATAATCCTCAGTTTCGCGGGCCTGCTGTGCGAAGACCCCGGCCGAATCGCGAGCGGAGCCAGCATTCGCACCAATTCCGAGACGCGCGTTCAGGCCGGCGGTGAACGCGGAGCCGGCCTCAAGCGCGCGCAGTCTGGCAATCTCGTCCAGTTGGTCGAGCTCGGCGGAAAACACGGTGGCGGCATCGCGAGCCGACTTCCCTGTGCCGGCGACAAGCGAGGAATCAAGATCGCGCGCGAAGTTGAGCCCGATCTGCTGTGCCTTTTGCCGACTGATCTCATCCAGCCGGTCAAGTTCCGTCGAAAAGGTGCCGGCGGAAGCGCGCGCCGCTCCCACGAAGCTGGCCGGATCACGGACGCCCAAATTCTGGTTGTAGGCTCCCTGCGCGCGGTCGGCCTGTTGTGCCTCTCTGCCGGCAGCTGCCAGGCGAAGGTACTCTTCTGTCTGGCGCCTAGCGGCTTGCGCGGCCGCATCGTGCTTCAGGACAACCATGTCCATCAGTCGCGCGGCTTCCTGCTCGGTCACGCCAAGTCGAGTAACCGCGCGGTCAAGCGTCAGGATGTCCCGCTCGAGGCCCTTGGCTGCTGCAAAGGCGGGGTCGATGGATGCTTTCAGTCGATCAAAAGCGGAGGCCGCGCGCTGGGTCGAGGTCGATGCGGAGATCATCGAGGCCGCGTTGGCATCGCTGGCGGTCTTCAGCGCTTCCTCGCGATCGCGCAGCCGATCCACGGCCGCCTGCGCAATCTGCATGGCGCGCACATACGCCGCGGAGCCGACTTCGGCTCCGCGACCATCGATGACGAGTTCGGTGACGACGGTGTTCATTTCAGTCGCCTCCTTCCTCGTTTTTCGCTTCTGCTTGTGCTTTCAGGAAAAGATCGTCGAGCAGTTCGATCAGCTCGATTTCGAATGGCCCGATATGAGCCATCACAAGATCCCGGTACTTGTAGATATCGTCCCAGGTGATCGGTTGGTGCGTGTTGACGTTGCGCACCCTGTTGCGCAGCCGCCAGAACATCGCCCAGACGTAAGCCACTTCGACCGGCATTCGTGGAAGCTGAAGTTCAGCTTCGTATCTGGCACGCTGTTCAGGGCGGCGTGTCCTTTCCAGAAGGCCCTCCAGCCTCTGGCGTTGCGAGACGCCGTCAGGCGCCTTCGCATCAAGCGCGAAAGAGCGCTCCGCGTAGCTCTTTAGGGAGCCTCGGAGCGCTTGATAAAACGGGCGTCGTCGTTGAGCGCCTTGATGATCTGCATGGCAGCGAACGTCAGCTCCGGACGGATCAACAGGTCCTCGACTGCCTTGTCGCTGTAGTTGAACAACCCATCCCCGATCCTAATGGGGGTGAAGTCTAGCGTGCGGGCGACGATCCACTGAACGTCCTCGCGCCGATCCTGCTCCGGGGTCTTGGCCTCGGCCTCGTACCGCTGGCCGTTGAACTGCGCTTCGCGGATAACTTTCGCCCGTTCAAGGTTCTTGGCCGCACGAGCCTCGGTGAAGCCGACGTTCTTCTCGTGCGATGCCGCTGCCAGCGTCCACCACCAGCCGGTGGGCACGCCGTTCGGCGCGATGATCTGTAGCCGGAAATCGTGCGTCGGGAGAAAATTGGTGATGTCGATGGCAGGGCTGTCAGTTTTGACAGTCATTGGGGCAATTCCTTCTGGTGGGAGACAGGTGGCGGCCGATGCTCCCACGCACCGGCCGCCGAGCGGCGCCGCTGTTGCTGCCCGGTGGGACGGGATTCCGTTAAGCCGCCGGTCCGGCCTTTTTTTCGCTGGCCTTCGTCGGGGCCGTGTCGGCCTTCTCCTCGGTGGCTTTTTTCGTCTCGCTGATAGCGATGGCGAGAAGGCCCTCGTGGGAGTGGGGCCATTGGACATGCAGCCCGGCCGAGCGGGCCTCGGCGATGGCGGCCGACAATGCGCTGGCGGCCTCGCGCACCGCCTTTTCCTTCTGGGACATCCGTTTCTCCTTAGGTTGCGTTCGAAACCTGCATCGTAATCTGCGTGGCCGGGAACGCACCGCCGCGCGTATCGATGCCGACCAGATCGGACGGCACGTTGCGGGTGACCGTTCGCGGGCCGCCTTGCTTCGACAACGCCGACTTGTCGACGCCGCCATATGTGAAGTTCGGGATGGTGAGTGCGAAGAAGTCGGCCGGCGAAGCTTCGTTCTCCTGAGCCAGGAAATGCAGAGAAAGCGGCGTCTCGGCGATGAAGTCCGCAACGTCGAGCAAGTCCTTGCGCAGCGCGGTCAGATTCATCGAGATCATCTGCACTCCGAGGAACACATCCGGTGCGTACTTGCTCGGACCGGTGACCGACGGAGCGTTCGGCTGGAGATCGACGGTTATGTCGAACGATGTGAGCTCGAGGATATCTTCGGTGCCGACGCGCAGTGTTGCGTCGACCGCAGCGAGAGAGAGACCGGACGGCTCTGTCGGAGCGGTGAAATACGGAGCATCGACACCGGACTTCGTCTCGAATTTGCCGGTGCCGGTCCAGCCGAGTTCCGTGGTCAGCACGCCATCGGGGTTCATCGAGATCCGGAGCCGCGAAAACACGCAGTCGGTGAACACCTCAGAAGCATCGAGATCGTACTCGTGTTCCTCGACGGTGAAGTAGGTCTTCACCAGAGCGCCGGCGCCGGGATTGGTGAGCACCCGGCCGGGACGCGTGATCGTGAAGGTGGTGTCGGCCGCCGCATTGACCACAAGCGTTTCCGCGACGGTGATCGTGGAGCCAGTCAGGCCGGTGATGCGTAGGTTCTTGCCGTTGTTGGCGGCATCCGGCAGGCCGGTCGCGCGGATGACATTGCCGACGCGGAGGCCCCGCGCGATCCAGTCACCGGAAGTCGCAACGATGGTGTTCGCCGTGGTGGTGACCGACGTCATATCGGCCTGAGTGATGGCAAGATCCGCGCTTGACCAAGCTGTGCGCATAAGCGCGGCAAAGATTGGATCGAGAGCACCGATCGAAACGGCACCGTTATAGGTGCCGGCCGTCTTCTGCGAACCATGGCGGCCACGAATCTGCATCGCGTCACGACGGATAATCGGGTCTGCGATCGTGTTTTTGGTCAGGCGGCCGCCCTGGCCGCCGGCCTGCGGCAGGATCAATGCGCCAGCACCCGATGCCTGGGTGCCTCGGGCGGCCTGCGCCTTGTACGCGACATAGGCATTCCACTGCTCGGCGTAGCCGGTCATCGTCGTTCTCCGTCAGATTGTGGATTGAGCGGCTAGCCGCGGTAGAAGTAATTGAACTCGACAGTCATGGTTGCCCGGAACCAGTCGCTGTGAATGCTGTTGGTGCCGGTGATCTGGCCGAGCCGTTGGTCATCGCCGGCCGAGCCGCCGGCGGACACCATGGGTGCAAGTGTCCGGATCGCGCGGCCATCAGGTCCTTCATGGAATGCAGCAGCTCGGAAAATCTCGCCGGCATCCTTTGCCAGACTGTTCGCGGCTACCTTCCCGCTACCGATCGGCACGAAGACGTGTACGTGGATCAGGCCATAGTCGCGCCAAAGGCGACGACCCTTAAGCCCTGTGGCTCCCGCCAGCTCGCTGCCGGTGACCACGATTTCGAGGAAGGCCCAAGGAACCAGCTCGCTCGCGCCGTTGACCGGCGGCCACGGCGCGGCAGGTGGCTCGTTTTCGTACGCAACGCGCGTGGTAGCTCCCCAGCCGGCCTCAAAGAAGGTGCGGATAGGACCGTCGGCGGCGACTTCTGGCACGTCAAAGCTCCGAAATTACGAGCGCCGGAAAGCGGAGGTCCGCGCGGTTGTGCAGTGCCGGCGCCAACTGCCGTTCGAAGTCACCCGTTGCTGGCCGGCCTACATACCGGCCCCGGGCTGCAGCGCGTTCCTGGATGGCCACATGGCCGCCGATGATCGCCCGGAATGTGAACTTGATTTTCGCCACATTGCCCCAGCGCGAGGCCACAATCTGACGCGCCTGCTGATAGACCTGATCGGTGCCCGGAACGCGCATGGTCATCGCGCCGACCTCGATCTTCCGTGCGTAGGGAAGAGGATTGGTAATCGTCACCTGATCGCTGGGGCGCAGTTCTTCGAGGTTCCGCGCCGGCGAGTTCTCGATGAAGATCATGTGAGCGTTGCGGTAGTCGCCGCTGTCGACAGGCGAGCGATCGAACAGGGTCTCCATCGCGAATTGAACGACCTGTTCGATGCGCGGGTACTGGTAGACGATGATGCCGGCCGGCTTCACCGCTTCTTCCGCTTCACCCGACCGTCCGTCCACGATGCGACGGAAATTCGACGGCCGCGGATCGGTTTCCATGACGCGGGCATGCTCGCGCTTCGCCGTATTGATCAGCAGCCTGTGTGTCTCGCCCAGCGTTTCCTGCATGGCGATCTTGAACAGCTCGCCGACAGACTGGAGCCGAGCCATCAGCCGCGAACCGCCAGTTCGATCCGGACGAGCACGCCGCCATCGTAAATGGGCGTGGGAGCGATGATGCGGCGAGGGATGCCAGCGAGAACTGCAAACCCGTTTTGCGGAGGGATACCAAACGCCTCCAGCCCGGTTGGCGAAACAATGACCTTCGTGTCGCCGGCCTGGATGATGCCAATCACCTCTTGAGGGAGATAACCGCGCCACTTCGCCGGAACCGTCACCTGGCCGGTTGCAGAATTCGTCTTGCGAAGCTGGATCGACGTGCCCCGGCGCGCAAGCGCGGCATCGAGGTCGGCGATCTGCTGGGCAGGGGTGAGATTGGGCATCAGGCAGCAAACGACGGCGTGATGTATCGTCCAAGCCGGTTCATGATGTCGTCTGGCAATGGACCTGCTGAAGAACCTGGAACAGCACCCACCCACCTCTCGATGCGACGGGTTTCGACGTCGGGAATGGTGATGGTGGTGGCGCGCTCGAGCGGATCAACGGCATCGGCCGATAGGCGAAGGCGGCAAAGATCCATTGCGATGCCGATCAAATCGGAGGGTACTGTCGTAAAGCCGGCGACGTACTCGATCACAATTTCGCCGCGCCTCCATCTGAGGTCGCGTGTACCCGATATGCGTCGCACAATGCCGGCGCCGCCATCGACATATGTGTCGGTGGCCGCGAGTGTGTTGCCGGCTTCGACGATGGAAGAAATGCTCGAGGCGAACAGCCTGGAAAGGAACAGATCGGTGTCGCATCCCGTCTCGCGGAACGTGTCTCTCACGGTCTCCGCCAGAAGCGTTGGTTCAGCGACGCCATCTCCGCGAACGCGACAGGCGATAGCGATCTCGGCAGCAACACGTTTGCCGAGATCCTGAAGCTCGGTGTCGCGACTAGTGTCGGTGCCGGACAGGCCAGCCGCAGTTCGAAGCTGCGCAATGGACAGCAGGGTGCCGGTGGCGGCCACGACAACTTCGAACTTCGATCGCATCGGGCCGCTCCAGGCAAACACGACAGTCAGTCGGCGGCTTTGATCAGAGCGACGATATCGGCCTTGGTCTTCGCATCGGAGATGTCGATTCCCTTGTCTTTGGCGATCTCTTCGAGTTCGTCCTTCTTGAGGCCGTCGAGATCGAGATCGGTATCGACCTTCGTCGGCCCTGTTTCGCCGGTGCCACTTTCCTTGACACCATCACCACCGGACTGAGGTTCGACCTTCTCCGATACCGGTGCCTGTGACGTGTCAGCGTCGGACGCATCCTTCATACCAAGTACCGGCGAGGCACCCTGGGCTTCCGCGACCACCTGACGCTTGGCCGCCAGAACAAGTTCTGCGCGTATAAGATTGCCGCTGAAAGGTGCGCCTGACCTTGCAACGATGCTCATGAGTTCTTCATCGGAAGCGTCGGTCAATCGCTTGTCGATCGAGACGATGATCGCGCGGTTCATGGCGGCGTCTTCCTCGGGAACCATCACGACGCCATCGATTTCCTCCAGATATCCGGCCTTCACCAGACCATCGAGCGAGGAGTCCGCCACGGCAGGCTGTCCATCGGGAGGGAAAGTGCTGCCTTTGGTCAGAAACTGAATGTTGATGCCATCGAAGGCGAACGGGAACGCGTTGATAACGACAGCCTTGCGCATAGCGCGGCCTCCATCAGGATTGAAAAAGGCCGGCGACGATAGCGCCGGCCACGGTTTCGGAAGGGTGGATTATGCCGGGGGATTGGCGGTCGGCGCCTGGTTCATATGGGAGAGCATCCACAGCGCAGCCACTGGCGCGGCACCGGTATTGTTCGCGGGCGTGATTGTCGCGCGAACGTAACGTTTTGCGCCGACATAGCCGAGCTTGCGGCAAGCGTTGTCGGCCGCGAACGTGAAGCCAGCGTTCACGAGGCCGCCGTTCATCATGTCCGCCTGCACCGCCGATGCGTCAGAAAGGTTGGCCTGGTCGCCGTGTTCGAGCGTGACAGCGAAGGTCGCATCGGCATCGACAAGCGTGCCGGCGACGATGGCAAGGGCAACACTTTCGAAGCCCATACGATCCAGGATAGTCGAGACGATAGGGGTGTTGTCGGCCGGAGCCGTCGCTGCCGGCGGAATGGCGGCAACGAGATGAAGATTCGAGATGATGTCCCGCATGGGACCCTCCGTTGAAATGCCCGTATCCGAGCAGCGAATGGGAAAAGGCGCGGCTAGCGCCGCGCCCTTGGTTCAGACGATGTGGATCAGGTGCCGACCACCTGCAGGGCGTAGGCCTCGAAGTCGACGACGTCGCCACCCACACGCTGGCGCGTGTAGAACTCGACGAACGGCTTCGAGGAATACGGATCACGAAGAGTCCGGATGCCCAGACGGTCGACGACGGTGTAACCGGCGCGGAAATCGCCGAAGGCCACCGGCAAAGTGCCGGCACCCACGGTCGGCATGTCATCGGCGCGCCGGACGTTGTAGCTGAGGAGTATCGAGGGAGCTCCGGCCTGAAGGCCCGGCCGCCAGATGTACTGACCCTGCGCGTCCTTGAAGAGGAGGACGGCGCCGACGGTACCACGCTTCATCAGCCAATTCGCATTGGCGAGGTACTTGTCTTTGATGGAGAACGTGAGCGTGATCAAGCCATCAGGTGTAAGCTGGGTGGCATGACCGGACTTCACCTGCAGGATGGTGCCACGGACACCGTTCGAGCCAGCCGGATAAGTCAGGATGCCTCGCGGCTTCTTGATGCCGTTGCCGATGATGAAGGCCGTCGCACGCATGCGGCCGAACTTGTCGGCGACCTTGCTGGCAAGCCAAGCCTCGACATCGATACCTGCGTCTTCGAGAAGCTGCTGCGTGGCTTTGGGCTTTGCATAGATCTCGTGGACCGGGATGCGCTGCACACCGGTCTGGGGCGTGCTGGTCTCGGGGCGCAATTCCGTTTCGCCGACCCAACCAGCGCCGGCTTCATCCGCGTCGATCGCGATTTCGAGAGCATCGGTCGAAACGCTCTCGTGATAGGCGAGTTCATCGATCGGCGACGTTTCCCAGACCTTGGTGATGATGCGCGAAGACGTCTGGGTGGGGACCAGATATCCACCGTCCGGGTCCGACCCAACCAACATGGCCTTCTGCTCGTCCTGGGAGAGCTGGTTCTCCTGGCGCCGAAGCGACATCCGGAAGGCTTCCTGATATGCCTTGTATTCGTCGGCGTTGACGTCTTCGGGCTTCAGGATGGTGGTTGTCTTCAGCTCGCCGCGGCGGGACATCGCAACGCGCTTGAAGTCGAGCGCTTCCTTCAGGAACTTGGCCTGATCGTCGGAGGTTCCACCACCGCCCGGCCGACCAATCTTCTTCTGGATTTCCAGGATGGCATCGGCTTCCTTCGCCGCTTTCTCCAGAATATCCTTGACCTTGGCTTCGATGGCGGCGTGCTTTTCCTCGACGCCGCGAGACAGGGCGTCCAGGTCTGATTTGAGCTGGGTTCCGTCACCGGCTGCCTTGCCTGCCTTTTCGGCAAGCTCTCGGACCTCCTTGAGGTCCTTCATCATGGATTCCTGCGCGGACTTGGTGTCCTCGCCAAACTTCTTCATCTCGCGCTGGACATCATCCAGCACATCCTTCAACTCGGGCATTTCGCCCTCCTGCGATGTAGGGTTGGGTCAGGCTGCCCGCAGCTTCTTCAGCGTGTTGAGCAGTTCCATCGCCGCTTCCTCATCACGAGGATCGGTGGACGGGTGGCCCTCAGCCTCACGCTGAAGGTGCTTCTTCACGATAGCGACGGCCCTCACGGCGTCGTTCGCGGAGAGAATGGTCTTGAGCTCGCGCTCGAGGTCGCGAGGATTGAGAAGATTGGCGGCTTTGACCTGGCCGATGGTCGCTTTGTCATTGGAGCCGAACGTCACAACCGAGACTTCGAAGAGTTTGAGTTCTTCGAGCCAGCGTGTCGGATCTTGCGGCTTGGTTCCCATGCGATACTTCACGGTCTTGTAGCCGATGGAAAGGCCGTCGAGCTCGCCACTCTTCAGGCCCTCGTAGATGAGCGCTCCGCGATCGGTGTTCAGCGCGAACAACTCGCCCTCGACCTTCAGGCCCTTGGAGTTCTCTTCCATCGAGGTCCATTTGCCGATCGGCAACATGTCATCGACCGGACCGAAGAAGCCGCCGTGTTGGAGCAGCATCTTGGGGAGCTTGCCCCTCTCTTCCCATTCGCGCAGGGTCTTGGTGAACGCGCCTTTCTCGACGATATCGCCGTGAGAATCGATGTTCCCGAAGATCGACCCGTAGCCTGAGAACACACCGTCCTTGGCGCCGGCAGCGAACTTGACCTCTGTGAGGCCGGACAGAAGGTGCTCCATGCTCACGCTCCAGTAGGGGATTTAGGCGCCGACGGCGCGACAATCGGGACAAGCTTTCCGTGTTCGTCCAAGACGGCCATACCTGAGGGAGCGAAGAGGCGATCGGCGCCTTCCATCGCATCCATCTCATCCCAGCCGCGAACATCGTTCTGTGTGAGCCAGCCCGGATTGTTGGGGCCGCCGAGCGCGATCTGATTGTATTTGGCCTTGGCTTCGAGGCTCGGGCTCAAGAAATCGGAGTCGACGAACCCGGTGTAGTAGCCCTTCTTTCGTTCGTCCTTCGAGAGAAGGAACAAGTCACCAGAACCACCAAATCGGCGATGGATGGGTCTGACGGTATGCACCAGGTGGGCGAGAAACATCTGCTCGGCAGACGCGAAGGTGGCGTTCTTGTCGCCCGAGAAACCGATCATAATTGGCATTACACGAAGGACTTCGCAGATGCGCTCGACCTGAAACTTTCGCGTTTCGAGATGCTGGCTGTCTACGCCAGTCATCTGCGTGGGCTGGAATTTTGCCGCTTTGTCGAGGACGAGAAGCTTGCCGGTGTTGTCAGCGCCGCCGAAATGCCGCCGAACCCAAGCGGCAAGGCGGATCAGTTGCGGTTCATCCAGCGAGCCATCCGCCGCGATGATGCCGCTCGGCCTCACGCCGTTGCGATGGAATGACGAGTGACTGTCTTCGGCTGCAATGGCTAAGCCGATCGCCTCACGGGCGAAATTCACGATGTTGAGGCCGTCGATCGTGTCCCAGGACGGACCTTTGACGTGCCAAATATGTTGGCGTGTCAGCGTCTGTGTGGACCCATCCAGACCGCGAAGCGTATACTCCAATGACCCATCGTTGAGTTGCCGATGCGTCACTCGGGCCGGATCCAGTAGGATCATCTCGCTGATGTACGGCCCGCTGTGGAGGCCAGGCACCCAATTCTTGAAAGTGTACGAATGGCCTGCGAGGTCGACATGGAAGTTCTGCGTCTCCCGAAACTCCAGGCTGGTCATCCACTCGTTGGGAGCAGTTGCGAGGAGATCGTAGAGCGGATGATCGCGAGCCTCTTGTCGGCCAGCGACCGTTTTACCGTTCACCGTCTTTTCGGTCCGCTGATAGAGCTTCCACGGAACCGTGGCCAGGCCGTCAGCGCGGACGCGGCAACATGCCAGCACGGTCGTCACCGAAAGTGCCGACTTCCAATTCACCGATACGCCAGATTTCGAGGCGCGCAGGCCGCCAAAGAAATCGGCCCACATCTCGTCAACGAGGCCGTAGCGGCTATCGTCCTTGCGTTCCCCTCGGGGTGAGGTGAGGGCGGCGAACAGTCCGCGCATCAGCGATCTCCCGCGGACGAGGCCGCGAGGCGGAAAGCCACAACCATCAGCATCATGCCTCCCGCGATCCATGCCGACGGCACGTGAATCTGCCAAACGCCGAACACGAAGGCGCCGGCTCCAACCAAGCCAATCGAGTCACGGAACAGTGACGGCACGGCGCGCGCAGCAACGACGCCGGCGCGGCGCAAGCCGCGTCCTGCGGCCGAGACAAATCGCATGTCGGTCCTCGTTCAGTAGATGCCGACGCCGGCTTCGCGAAGGCGGGCTATTTCGAAAGCTTCTGCGCGCGCGGCGTCGGCCGCTCGCCTTCGAGCGAGTTCATCGGGGTCTTTCTCGGCAGCGCTCGCTATGCGCTCCTGGTCGTCTCGCGCCAACCTTGCGACCTCGGCTGCGATCCTGGCCTCCAGTCCCTCAACATCGTCTGTGTCCCAGCCTGATCGAACGGTGGGCTGCGGATTCAGACCCATGAGTACCTTCGCGTGCAGCGCCGCCATCAGAGGGTCGATCTTGGCTGACCCGGATTCCTGTTTGTCGATTGCGATCGCGTTGCCTCGCGGAACGACCTTGGCGTTTCCCACCGCGAAGCGCATGAGGGCGCCGCCATTGTGCAGGATGACGTTGCCGGCAAGATCCCGCTCGGTATCCTTGATCGCGCCGTTCAGTTTCCAGCCTTGCGGGATGCCTACAATGCGCTCATCGGCGATGGAGCCGCCATCTTCACTCTGCAGCGCCTTCTTGATTGCCGCGATACCGAAGGTGTCGACGCCGATCGCCTCCTTCTCCGCCAGCTTTCCGGATCGCTCGACGGTCCGGACGATATCTGCCAGCTCATAAACGTCGTCGCCGGGGTTCTTGACGAAGGTAAGCTCAGGCGGCATCCCCAATTCGCGCGGGGGCGCGGCGAGTTCATCGAGCTTAGAAGAAATCTCTGGCCGGCGCTCCCGCACGATCTCATGCGCCCACGCATGACACCACAGCAGCAGCTTGCCCGTTCCAGCCTCGCGGCCGAGGACGGCGAGGCCGAGCAGATCATCCAGTCCGCCGCCGTCGATTCCAATCGTGATGACCTCCGACCGGCGCAACACCTCACGAAAAGTCAGGGTCGCATCGACATTGGAGACGCCGGTCTTCGGATTGACGAGCCAGAACTCAGCGCCGGCCCAGCTCCCGGACTTCAGGCCGATGCCAGCTTCGACGTTTAAGTGCTTCGCAACGAAGATGCTGAGGGCAGATGTTCCCTCGATCTCCTTCTTCCGCAACTCGGTGGTCAGCCACTCGTGGTCTACCGAATAGCCAAGACTGGGGTTCGGAATGTGCCACGTCTGCGGATTCTGCCAGGCCTTCGCCTTCAGCATCGAGTCCGGGTACTCGTAGATCAGCGGCAGGGACGTGCGGTCCTCCACCTTGCCGTCGCGCACCGAGCGGAAATAGGTCAGCTTCTCCAGATACACGCCAGTTGGCGGTTCGTCGGAGTGCGTCGACGCGTAGATCGTGAACCCCTCCGGCCGCGAGGCGGCGGAGCCTTCCGCTTCCGACAGGACGTTGGCGGCGCCCCTCTTCTTGCCGAAGAGCCAGAGCTCGTCGATGAAGCGGCTGATCGACTTCTGACCGCCCACGACATCTGCGTCGGCCGACTTCACCGCCAGCGTTGCGCCGTCCAAGCGGTTCACGATCTCGCGCGTCGTGTCCGAAGGCTTGTAGCGCTTGAACAGCTCCGAGTCGTTCTTGATCATACCGTAGGCCGGGAGGAAGCTGTTGTCAGCGACGTCCTTCGTCGGCGCCAGGATCAGATACTCGCCCATGGGGCGCTCGTTCATGATCAGGGCCGTGACCATGATACCCGCTGCGATGGTTGACTTGGCGTTCTTCTTCGCGATCAGTACGAGAAACGACCGGATCAGCTGGCGCTTCCGCTCGCAGTCGAACGCGCCGAACACGACACGGACCAGGTCGAAGATCCATTCCGGGCTGACCTCGCCGAGGGTCGGCATGCCCTGGATGTCGGTTACCCGAAGCCGCTTGAAGATGCGTAGCGCGCGATTGGCGCGCTGTTCATCGATCGGCAGCCCATCCGGGATCAGGGTCTTGTGCGCAGCGATGCGCGCTTCCCAATCAGGAAGCGCGGTCGACCAAGTCATCAGTTCGGCCTGGTACCCGGCAGCGGAGCGAGATCTTCACCCCACTCGGAGTTTTGACCAGCGAGCAGCGCCTCATCGCGCTGGATTTCCTTCTTGCCGCGCTTTGGCGCACGCGGCGATGTCGGTGCCGCCGATTTGCCCTTCGGATTTTCAGGCTGGTCGAGGTCTTCCTTTGCGCCCGAGATCCGCGTCATCTCCTCGAGGCGCTTGATCAGGGTGGCGTTTCCCTTCTTCGCCCCCTTGTAGACCATGTCGATCACTTCGCGGCGTTTCCTGGCCGCGCCGTTCTCTAACTCCTCGACGAAGTGCTTGTTGAGCGTGTCCTCGTCGATCTTGAGGGCGCGCGCGATCATGCGCTTGCTGTCACCACAGGACACCATCTGCTCGACGGTGCGACGTTGGGTGGCGGACGGCTTGAACTGCGGCCGACCTCGCGCTCGCTTGACGGTGGACATGTCAGTGCTCGCCCGGTACCGGGCCGACTTCCACCATGATAGGCGGATGCCCCGTTCCGATCAGCCGGACATGCACCGCGGCGCCGGCATTGAGAGCTTCGAGCTCTTTCGGCGTCGGGAGCCAGGCGGTGATCATCGCAGGAGTGTTCTCGCCGCCGACGCTGCAGTTGGTCATCTCGTCACGTAGAGGTAGGCCAGCGTAGCCTTGCGATTTGCCAAGGATGCGTGTGGCACCCTCTATCATTCCGATCTGCATCAGAACTGTTCCTTCATGCGCGCCGCTCGGGCGGCGATGCCCTTCGCGGTGTTGTGGGAGACGCAAAGGCATTGACCGTTCTTGGGATCGAGCAGCCCGCCGCCATCTTTCCGCTCGCGAATGTGATCCGCGATCATCCTGTCGCCGTCGGCACTGGACCTTGGGCAGCGGTGGCCGCCGTTGACATATTCGCAGCGGTATCCCGCCCGACGTTTCACCTCGTCAGCCCAGCGCTTGTACGCCTGGGTGTTCAGCTCCGGATCGACGCGCTTCTCGCGCGGCCGGGCTATGCGCAGATCGGCGACAGGAATCGCCGGTCTCAACATTCGGACCATGCCAATGCTCGATTGTGAAGGGGAGGAGCCGGGCGGTTTTCTCGCCAGCGGCTGGAATTGACCGTAAACGCGGGGGACTGTCAACGGGGTGGCGCGCAGCAGCCATCCCCCAACAACCTCCGATGACGGGCTCTAACGGGAGACGAAGATAGGTCGGCCTATGAGGGCCTCCTACTTCTCAGGTTATAGCTGAAGGCCGTGCGCACACGCGTAGAACCGCCAAATGTCCAGCATTTGTCCGCCGTTTGTCCGTTCCATCGATCATGGCGGAATCGTCACTTGTCCGCCGTTTGTCCGGCTTTTGTCCGGCCGAACGCTGACAACCTCAATTGGTCCAGCGCTTTGCGAAATCGACAAATGGCAAAAACCGCCATTTGTCCGCCATCTGTCCGGCTGGTGTCCGGCATTTGTCCGCTTAGGTGAATTTCAAAAATACCCATCAATTTCGCGGCCCTGACAATTTTCATTGGACCAGTACTAAATGCTGGGTTTTTGCCCTGTTTTTTCGGTCGCTCTGACCCGCTTTTCGCGAATCTTCCTCCTGTCGGAAAAAATTTTGTGAACCTGACCCCGCAGCGGTGGCACCCCCAATGGACCCGTAGAGATTTAGCCCCCCCTCCCTTCTGACCGGCGAGGCGAGGGGCTTGGCCTGTCGTGCGGCCAGTTGTCGTTGCACTTCGATGCTCGATGAACAGGCAGGCTGGAGAGGCGGCAGGGCCGCATCAATGGGCAGGGATAGGGCAGGCTAGCGGGCCATTGGCTACCCATGACAATGCGGTGCAGGGCGAGGGGTAGCAGCATGACAATGCGATGCCAGGCACACGGTCTTTGCATGAGGCGCGGGGTATGTATAAAGCCGTGATGGCTGGATAATGAATAAAATAGCAAAAGCATATTGACATGGTGACGGCATGCCTCTATGTGTTGGCCATCGCTTCCTAGCGGTGCGGCGAGTTCGCCGAGTTCTTTGACAGAGTGGTGACAGGACAAGCGGCCTTCGGGCTTGCCGGTTGCTGGCAACGTCAAGCGGTCATCCTTCTGGATGGCAGGCTGGCAAGGCTGGACGATTGGCAGGCAGGCGAGGGGGCGCGGCCTTGAACCTATAGCAGACGGTCCGATGCCAGTGGTGACTCACTAGGCCAGCCGTACGGGCGCTCCCATTGCGCCGACTTATCGAAACAATGGGGCTACCAAGGTACGCCGCGCAACGAAGCGGGCAGGCGAGACGGTAGAGCGCACGGGAACAAATGCGCGGTGCGAGGGTTAAACGACCCCGCTTGAAGGGACGCCACCAAGCGGCCCGCCGTCCCCGGAAGGCTAGCAACTCGCAAGGGCGAGTCGTTCGAGAAAGAACAATTCAGATTTCAATCTCGCAAATGAATGCGGTCACGCTGGCAACGGTAAGACCGCAAATCGCCAATCATGGCAAAGAAGGAGAGACGCCGCGCGGTGCGAGCTGCGCGGCGTCACACTCAAGCCACTCTGACAGGTGCGGCGCTGAACGCGCCTGTCACGGTCGCTTGAGACCGAAACCCGGCAATTATGCCACCTACGGAGAAATGAACATGACCGCTTTCGCAATCCTGACCGGCAAGTCCCTCAAGACCGCCGTTGCCAGCTACGGCAAGACCGCCGCCACCTTCACCGAAAAGACGCACCAGCTTGCCTATTCGGCGCTGAACCACGTCGAGCAACATCACGACGCGATTTACTGCAACGCCATCTACTCGGCCACGCCCAAGAATTACCGCGCCGCCGTCGTCAAGTGGATGACCGCGTTCGGCAAGGTCGCGTTTGACGCGGTCAAGCTGGTGTTCACTTATGCCAAGGGCAAGAAATCCGACCTTCCGGCCGCATTCACCACGTCGCCGGCGGACTATGAAAAGGACAAGAAATCGACCGAAGCCAAGGCCAAGGCACCGCTTGTCGACCGTATTGGCAAGATTGCGGACGCCACGCTTGACGACGACGACGCGGGTCAGGACGACAAGAACTTCGCCCTGTTCATGGCCACCCAGATCAAGAAATACCGCGAGATGACGGCCAAGGCGAAGCCCGCTGCCGCAACCTCGAACGTGGTCGAGATCAAGCAGGCCGAAACCAAGCCAGTGGAAGGCGAGGAGACCAAGGAAGCCGCGCCGAAGGCCAGCCGTCCGAAGGTCGCCAAGCCGGAATCCGACAAGGACGCTGCGCCCGCTTCCACGATCAAGCGTATCAAGGTTGACCGTGAAGCGTCCGACCGTCTGGCCAGCGCAGCTGCCTAATCCTCGCCTGATATCCATCACTCCAGCCGCGCGGCTTCTGTCGCGCGGCCTTTTTTGCATGTCGCTACGTGTGGACGGGAGGAATCCGTCCAGACGCGGCCACATGGCCGAAATCGCGTGGAAGGGTCGAGCCTCAACAACCGCCACGACGCACGCGGACTCGTCGCCGGGCGAGGGATAAAGCAAGCCGGAAAGCTGCGCGCCACGCCACCAGCGCAACGCAGATAGCCCGCTGAAGGGCAATGTGAGGAAGCCATGGCGGTAGGATTCCGCCCGGACCTTGGCACGTCGGTAAACTGCCTTTTCCCGCCGCTTATGGCACCAATGGAGAGAATCCGTCATGCAATCCGTCTTCCAGCCGGACGACAGGCGCACCGCGCGCGCTGCCGCCTTCCGGCATCATCCTGCGTATGAAACGCCACGTGAACGCGACCGCCGCGAGTTCGAGGAAGATCTCGCGCGCGAATGCGATTTCTTCCGCGCGCAGCGCACCCGTCTCCAGTCTGCCCGCGTTCTCGAAAGCGGCTGGCCATGCTGAATCCCGACCGTGTTCCCGTGAACGATACCGCTTCGCTTGAAGGCCGGAATCCGTTCTTCGTTGGCGAGTTCGAGGGCCAGCGCCTGCGCGAAATCCGAGCGCAGCGCGCCTCCATCATTCTTATCGGCTCGCTTGTCGCCGCGCTTGTCATCGTATCCACCATGGCCGCGCAAGCGTGGTGGACTGTCATGCATGCGCCCGTCTGCACGGTCTCGGCCGTGGACTGGACAGGCGACGAATATGTCGTCGGGCAGGGCGACACGTTTTCGGACGCCATGACTGGCGCGGTAGTGCCTCCCAATCCGCGGGAAGTGATCGTGGTGGAGGGTTGCAACCAATGAACCGCCGCCACGCTTACGGCGCGGCCTCCGCCTACGGTTCCTATCTGCGCGCCGGTGACCCCGGCGCCTGCATGTTCTCGTTTTTCTTCGAGGATGGCCGCCCATACAGCGAGGAACACCGCGCCATGGTCCTTGCCTGGCTCGAGCGACCGCGTGTCGAGACGGACACGGAGCGGGAAGAGCGCCTGCGTCTCATCGAGTTCATGAAGACGACTGAGCTGCGCCCGAGCCAGCCATGATGGAACATCTCTTGATTGGTCCCTACGCGCGGCAGGTGACAGCCTCAAAACTGAAATTCTGGTTCGTCTTCATTGGCGAAGCCGGATTCCAGAGCCGTCAAGAGGTAACGGTCGACGCGGTCACACGCCGCGCCGCCGCGCGTTCACGTCCATACTTTGACGTGCCACAGACGTATTCATCCAATTTCGAGCGATACAAAATCCCTGCCGATATTTACGCCTATCCCTCGCTCGATTTCCCGCGCTTCAAGGGTGACAGGCTGGTGGACGCCGCGATCTCGCTGCTGACAGGTGAGGATATTGCCGACGCCACGCGCGTGCGCATGGTCGGCGTGCTGCCTGACACGCCACGGTACAAAGAAGCGCCTTGACTCCGTGCCACGTTCACGGCACGTTCTCGTCAAGCGATAGGTCGCTCTGTCGTTTAACCCCGCCAATCATGGCACCCATGGAGACCAGAAGCATGAACGCTCATGCCCGTATTCCGTCATCCGTCACCGCCACACTCGCTGCGCGCGCCGTGGTCGTGTCGCTGCACATCACGCAGTGGTCTGGCCGTCGCCTCGATCGCCAGATCACCGACGAAGTGAACCGCGAGCATGGTGCGTCTGCCGACGCCGGCCGGTTCAACAAGCTGCTGCTGCCGAAGGAGGCGTTGCAACCGATCCAGTCGATCGTCAGCGCCACGCGCGCCGAGTTCGACAAGCGCACTCTGCCTTGGATGGATGGCGGCGGCCGGATCATGAATGCGGCCGCGATCATGGCGAACGACCGCTGGCTGTCGCTCCAGAAGCAGAAATTCATGGACGCCGTGGGCGAGTTCATCGCCTCATATCCGGAACTGGTCCGCAGCGCTCCGGACCGGATGTCCGGCCTGTTTAAGGACGCCGACTATCCAACGGTCGACTCACTGCGCGATCGCTACAGCATGGAGTTGCGCAAGCTGCCCGTGCCGACGCCGGAAGACTTCCGTGTCTCAATGTCCGAAGCTCAAGCGGACGTCATCCGGGCGGATATCGAGCGCCAGGTGCGCGAGGGTGCGGCCACCGCGGTCCGTGATGTCTATCGCCGTGTCGCCGATGTCGCCGGCAGGATGGCGGAACGGCTTACCGCCTACCGCCCCGCCGCGCGTAAAGGAGACCAGACGGAAGGCGCCTTCCGCGACTCGCTCGTCCTCAACGTCCGCGACCTGATCGAAGTGCTGCCGATGCTGAACATCACTGGTGATCCGGAACTGACCGCCATGGTCGATCGCCTGCGTCCGCTCGCCGCCTGGGACGCGCAAGTGCTGCGCGAGAACGAAGGTGTCCGCAAGGATGTGGCGGCCGAGGCGAAGAAGATCCTCGATCAGGTTTCCGGTTTTTTGGCGTGACCTCGATGCGTATGACCGGCGAGCAATACCTTGATCTTCTAAACTGCGCCCGGGACAGTCTCCGCCGTCAGTTTTCGCAATCGAGCACTGATCATCAGCCATTCTGTGGCGTAACATCGATCGATGCCAAAGGTAATTTTCTACCCACCATCCTTCCAAACTGCGTGCTTTATGTCGCTTGCGGCGAAGACGATTTGTTTTGGGTGGACGAGGAAATGACTCCCAGATCAATCGAAATTGATACCGGCGGCGGCTGAAGCAGCCGCCTCCAAACCCCGCAATCATGCGATCATGGAGAACACGATGAAATCGCAACCCACGGACGGCACGTGGTCGGTGAGCAATGGACGCCTCGTCCGCATTGTAGCGCTCACCACCCCGGCAGTCGTCATCTGCGGTGTCCACCGCATCGGCTCAAAGGGTGGCAAGGCGAACGGAGACGCGCTTGCCAACGCCTATCTGCTGTCAGCCGCAAAGGAGATGCGCGCGGCGCTCGGGGCAATCCTGCATGAGATCGACATCGAGATAGACGAGCGGCAGACCAGCGGCCTAAACGAGAACTGGAAAGGGCTGAAAGTACTTTCCGACGCCGGCCATGCGGCTCTTGCGAAGGCGAAGGGCCGGTAACATGCCGCTCGGCTTTCTTGGAAAGCGGCGCAAGCAGTGCCGGCGTACTCCGAAAGTCCCGTACGCCACCCCTGCTGACGCAGTGAACGCCGTTTGGGCGCTTCGCACAGTTGGCATGCTCGGTTTGTTTGCGCCCGTCGGCATCTTTTACTGCCTAGGCTGCAAAGCTTGGCACTGGGGCAATCGAAACGGGCGCCACTTCACCGGAGTGAGCCACCATCCGTGCCACCCAGGCACGCCCCGCAATCATGCGAAAAAAGGAGACCCGTTATGAAACGCTACCACGTCGCCGTGTCGACGCGCTGCACGGAGTATCACGTCGTCACAGCTGCATCACCCGCCGCTGCACTCGCAGCCTATCACGCCGACCAGACCACGCTTGCTGACGACCAGGTCGACGGCATCGAGGGCATCCGCGTGATCGACCTCGCCACGAACGCGGATGTGACGATCGTCGCCAACCAGCCGGTGATCCAATGAGCCACCTGCAGGAACTGCTCGATCGAGAGGGCCGGTTAGAGCTCCACGAGATATCCGATCTGCGCCTCTGGCTGGATACTTTGCGAGACGACTGCGCGTTCTTCGGTTCGACACCGGAAGATGACGCGCGGATCGCTCGTATCCAAGCCAAGATTGATGCCAACCAACCGCTGGTGCAGTGATGCGATGCCTCACCTTAGCGAAGTCGATCCCAACTGGCTCGTTGCTTGGGCGGCCGACATGTTGACCGACTATTTTGTCATTCCCGAGATAGGGGAGGTGCAGCAGCGCCAAACCCAGTTGACGGCTCGGCCAAGCCTCGATGCCCTTCGTGCTGTGATCGAGCCGCATCTCGCCGGAGAGCGCATGGAACGCGTCCGGGTGTTCGTGGATGGCGAATATGTCGACATGTTCGTCGGGGACCGCTCGGCGATCAACGGCAAGATGATCCGGAACGTCCGTGCGACGGACATCTATCACAACAACATCCGCACTCACGACCCGGACAACTACGACGCCGCAACCATGCCACCTATCTGCGGACCAGCAGTGCTTTTCCGCCGCCGCGTCTGGTTCTGACCAATGCCAGGAGAATCGATCGGCGAGTACGTCCGCCGCGAGATCGACGGCGAAATACACAAGGAGCTAATCTCCGATGCGTGGTTCCTGATCACACATTCGGAAGACAACAAACCCCGCGTCGATAACGGCGAGCGCTGGATCTACGTGCAAGCGCAGATCGACGCGATCCGGGAGGACCGATCACGGTCGCGGGGTTACCCCCTCCGCCGGGTCACTATCGAATTCAACAAGATAGGACAGCCGTTTCCGCGTCTGGAGCCGCTGCCCCCACTCCTAGCCTCATCCCAACCCGCCAAGCATGGCAAATAATGGAGAACTCTATCAATGAACCTCAAGCGCGCCAAAGAACTGCTGTCGCTCTACATCTACGCCGATCTCGCCGCATTCCTGTGGGGCATGCCGGGCGTGGGCAAGTCCTCGCTCATCAAACAGCTCGCCAAAGAGCAGGGCGTCAACGTGATCGACTTTCGCTGCTCGACACGTGACCCGGTCGCGCTGATGGGTATTCCCTCGGTCGAGGGTGAGACTGCCAAATGGAAGGTGCCGGATGAGTTCCCGCAAGTGGAGCGCGACGGCGAGCGCGGGTTTCTCTTCCTGGATGAACTGAACGTTGCGGCTCCCTCGATGCAGGCTGCAGCCTTCGGTCTCGTGCTGGACCGGAAGGTCGGCGAATACACGATGCCTCCCGGCTGGCGCATCATTGCAGCAGGCAACCGGCAGTCCGACAAGGCGGCTGCGCAGCGTATGCCTTCCGCTCTGGCCAACCGCTTCGCTCACATCGATATCGACCCGGATGTCGACACCACGGTTCAGCATTTCATCGATATCGACGTGGATCCGCTGCTGCTTGCCTTTCTGCGTTTTCGGCCGGCGCTCCTGCACAACATGGAAGGCGCGGCCGATCTACGTGCGTTCCCGACGCCGCGTGCCTGGGAGAGCGTTGCCAAGGTGATCAAAGCTCCCGAAGCGCTGCGCAGTGAGGCGGTGAGGGGAATTGTTGGTGATGGCGCCGCGGCCGAGTTCGAGGGGTTCATTCGCGTCTACCAGCAGCTTCCTTCGCTTGATCTGGTGCTTGCTAATCCGAACTCTGCACCGGTGCCATCTGAGCCTGCCGCCAAGTACGCCATGGCTTCCGGCCTGGCCCGCAAGGTGGATGCCAAGAGCTTCGAGAACGGCATGATCTACGCACAGCGTATCCAAGGTCGCGAGTTCGAGATCATGTTCACGGTCGATGCGGTCCGGCGCGACAACAAGCTTTCTCATACGCAGGTGTTCACGGATTGGGCCGTCCGCAATCAGGACGTCACCTTCAACTGAGGTCGCCGGTGATGAACAAGAACGCACAGCAGGCGGGTGAGCCCCGCCTGTTCGATGACCCGCTGCAGTCGACATGGTCATACCGACCGGTTCGGAAGGGCGCCAAGACCTGCGGCCGTGATCCACAAGCCGGGCCGGGGACGTGCCGGCTGTGGTGGGAAGGGTGTCCGAAGGCGGAGCAGCGGAACTGCTATCTCCACTGGTGGCAACAGCAGAACAGGCAACCGTCATGAGTGCGCCAATCATATGGATTGCCGGCCCGACGCGGTACTACGAGGGCAAATATACAGCCTTCGACCTGGCGTGGGAGTTCGTGGCCGAAAACCGCAACCAGCAGCTTTTGCGCTACCGGCTGCGATACAAGGCTGAGACGCGGAAGTTCACCGTCCAGGCGCTGAAATCGGATATCGGCGATCAAGCGCACGTCTCAACAATCCGGCGCTTCTACCAGCACGTCGCCATTGGGCGCAGCGACCTGCCTCGTGGCGATTTACTCACCGCTCTCAAGGCGATGCTGCCGGCGGCGGAGATTGGCTTTGCCACCGCCCTTGGCATCACGGGGAGGCGGCAAGGATGACTGTCTTCCTCCGCGCCCTCTATGGACCGTTCGGGCGGTCGGAAGATCGAGTAGGTCAGGCTGTCGTCAACCCGCCACATGGTTGGGTCCGACAGGTTGATTGGCATTTCTTCGGCATCCGCGAGGACAATTCGATGGGCCGCTGGTGCGTGCGGTTCAAGGTCCGGGAAAGAGAATGGTCTGCTTTCGCCCTGCCGATGGCCGAGGCCATCAAGGTCGGCGGGAAGTGGGAGAAGCCCTTGCTCGACCCCGCCTTTGTCGATGCGTATGTTCCGGACAAGCCCATGCTCTACGGCCGGACTTACCTCGACATCCTGAAACCTCGCCTGTCGAAAGAGGACATCGCCTTTGCCGCCCGTCTCGCAATGAAGGCGGTACGCTGATGGCTGAGATTAAGGTCATCTGGGGCCCGAGCAGCAAAACCTGTCGCGAAGATCGGCTGGCGTGGAGCTTTTCCGGCCTGCGCACGAACGGCGAGTACGCACGCTGGCATCTCGCCTTCTGGTTCGACAGCCGTCGGTTCAGCACGAAAGCATTGCCCGGCCATCCGGGCGATGAAGAGAAGGCCGCGAAACTGGCTGCGCTGCCGGTTGCAACACCACCATTGAGCGGTCGCGTCACACCCATGCTGCGCGCCAAACTCAAGCCCGAAGACATAGCCGAGGCCACCCGCCTGGCACTCGAATTTCATAGGAGACACGGACGATGATGACGCAAGAGTTCATCAATGAATATTTCGAAATCAAGAAGGTGGATGTCAATCGTTGGTGGTTCGAGCCGATCAAGTGGAAGTCGCCGGCCCTGGAACACCGCTACTTCCTCACCTTCATGTTGTCGGAGAGGCGCTTCTTACTCTCTCGGCAAAAAGTAGTTGAGGTCGTCAGCATCGATGATCCTGAGCAGCGCCAAGCCTTCCAAGGAATGCTCTCCGATGAAGATGTTGCCGGATGCATGCGGAGGGCGATGACTGCGCCGCCGCCGGAAGAGGAAGACCTTCCGTTCTGAGATTGCCGCTGGTGAAACAGGAACCCATCATGCCCAATTTGATCGAGTGCATTGATGCCGAAACCATCCGTCGCGAACTGTTCGGACCGCGCTGCAAAGGCGATCAGTTCAGGTTCCGTTGGCATACCCGTGGCTGGGATTATCCTCGCTGGACGTACGAACTGATCTACTCTCCACCACATCGGTTTTTCGCGCTCGGCATCCGTTTCATTCGTTCTCGCCGAGGGAGCTGGGAAGATTTCCGGGGACCCGTATCAGCAGATACGGTCGATGCGTTCCAGGCGGCCCTGCCACCAGAATTGCTTGCCCGCTGCATGGCCGCCTCGATCTACGATCCGCGAGATCAGTCATGAAGCTCAAGCACTACACGGTGTGCCAGCATGCCGGTCGTTTCCAATGGCACCTCAAGAAGCCCGGCCAAGTTGCTCCTCTGGTCTTCTATGAACTCCGCTATTGGGAGAGCGAGCGCGGGTTCACGGCATACCGATGTGAGCGGTTCACGCCCGGTGGTCACGTGAGGAGGTATGCGGTCAACGACCGTCAGGTGGCAATTCTCAAGCTAATGCTCCTGCCTTCGGAGATCGCTGCCTGCATGGCGGCTTCGATCCGCGAGGGAGGGCTGTCGTGACCCGGGCGCAATGGCTTTCGCACCTTGTTCCGACAGGGTTCACCACGTCGTTTTCGACAAGCCTGGGTCCGACGATGTTCTGGCAATTCGGGCGCATGTCAGGAGACCGCCGATACTATCTCTATCTCCGTGGCCGTGATCGTTGTTGGCTGGTGTTGACGTGCCGCGCCGATCAGCAACCGAGCACTTGGTCAAAGCTCTCCTGCGCGACGCTACTGAAGTCTCGGCTATCCGCTGCCGAAGTTTCCGCCGCTGTCGCGTTCATGATCCATCAGCAAGTTGAGAAGGAATATCCCGATGCTTAGCAAAGCAGTCGAAGACAAATTGCTCGCCGCCCGCACGTCGCTGCTGTGGGATCATCCGTTCTTCGCCACGCTCGCCATCCAGCTCGAACTGGTCGACGCCACGGGCGATCCGCGCATCGACACGATGGCCACCGACGGGAAGCGGCTCTACGTCCACGGCCCGTTCGTGGAGAGCCTGACCAAGCAGGAGCTGATCTTCGTTCTGGCGCACGAGGTGATGCACAACGCGCTGCAGCACCACATTCGCCGGCAGATGCGCGACGCTCGGCTTTGGAACATCGCGGCGGACTACTGCATCAACGGTGAGTTGTCCGAGACCAATGTCGGCTCCATGCCCAAGGGCGGCCTGCTCAATCCGCGCTTCACTGGCATGGGTGCAGAGGAGGTGTGTCGTATCCTCGAAGAGGAAGCGCAACAGAATGGCGGCGGCGGTCAGCAGCAGGGCAACGACCCGGGCGGATGCGGCGGCGTGATCGACGCGTGCTCGCCATTCGATGAGGCCGGCCTGGCCGACGCGAAGGCCGACATCGAGACGAGGGTGCGGCAGGCGGCGGCGATCGCCAACGGGAAGATGGCGGGCAATATGCCGGCCGGCTTGAAGCGGCTGATCAATCGCCTGACCCGGCCCGTGATCGACTGGCGCTCAGTGCTGCGGCGTTTCATCGACGAGAGCAACGTGAAGGACTTCTCGTGGGCGCGGCCGAACCGCCGGTTCTTGCACCAGAACATGGTGCTGCCTGGCGTCATATCGGATGGCGTTGCTCATCTGGTGGTGTGCGTCGACACCTCGGGCTCGATCGACGCCAAGGCGCTGACTGCCTTTGCATCCGAGATCAATGGCGCGTTCGGCGACGGCATGGTCGATCGCATCACCGTGATCTACGCCGACACGAAGGTGCAGCGCGTCGAGACGTATGAAGCCGGTGACGAGCTTGCACTCGATCCAAAAGGCGGCGGCGGTACCGCGTTCTCTGGCGTCTTCGAGTGGATATCGAAGAATGCCGGTGACGCATCCGCCGTCGTTTTCTTCACCGACCTCTACGTTCATGATTTCGGCAAGGCTCCGAATTGCCCGGTGATCTGGGCGGTGTTTGGCGACAGTCGAACGTTCGATGATCTGGCGGCAAAGACGCCGTTCGGAGAGTCTGTCTACCTCACCGCAGCCTAGGAGGCATCGACAATGGCCAGAGCAGACTTTGACTATGACGGCGCTGAGTGGGTGGACGCCACTCAGGCCGGCAAGAAGTACGAGGAGCAGGTTGACGTCCGGAGCGTTCCAGTTCGGCTCCGGTACCGCAGCTTGCTCGACCCGAGAGAGTCTTGGCGCGAAGGTCCTGCGCCGATAGAGTGATACCGCAGCCTGACCGCCGCACCCCGCCACTTATGGCACCGCAAGGAGATCTACAATGAAGAACCGTATCACCGATCTCAACGATCATTTGTTCGCGCAGATGGAGCGTCTCTCGCAAGAGGGATTGACCAGCGATGAGCTCGAAGCGGAAGTCCAGCGCACGGAGGCGATGGTCCAGATCGCGGACAAGATCGTCGACAACGCACGCCTTGGAATTGCTGCTGCGACGCTGGTCGCAAACCACGGCGACAGGTTCCGCAAAGACCTGCCAATGCTCTCCGGGCCCAGGGAGATCGACGGGAAATGAGGGGGCGGCCAATCCATTACAGCGACGACGAGATGGCTTGGCTCGAAGCCAATCGCACGATGATCATCAGCGACTATCACAGTGCTTTCGTCGAGCTGTTTCGTAGAAACGATATCTCCGCGCTCAACCTCCACGGGCTGAGGAAGCGCAAGGGATGGTTCGTCGGGCGTGCCCCGGGTCGATTCTACGGTCGCCATCGAAAATTCTCGACGGAGGAAATGAACTGGCTTCGAGATAACGCCGACATGGTCGTCTCCGACTACTGCCGCGAGTTCTGCACCAAGTTCGGCCGCGAGGATGTCTATCCCAGATTCCTGCATGCTCTCCGCAAGCGGAAAGGCTGGAAGACGGGCCGCACAGGCTGTTTCGAGAAGGGCATGACGCCCGTCAACAAAGGAAAGCGGTGTCCTCCGGGCAAAGGCGGGCGCCACCCGAATGCCCGCAAGACCCAGTTCAAGAAGGGCGGCATAACGGGTGCCGCTGCCGAGAAGTACAAACCGATCGGAACCGAGCGGTTCAGCAAAGAAGGGTATCTTGAACGGAAGGTCCATGATGGCCTTCCGCGACAGTCGCGCTGGCAGACTGTCCAGAAGATCCGGTGGGAAGATGCCAATGGTCAATTGCCTGTCGGCATGGCGCTCAAATGCATAAACGGTGACAGGCTCAACACCGACCCGTCGAATTGGGAGGCCGTGCCGCGCGCTATGCTGCCCCGCCTCAACGGGAAATACGGCCGCGACTATGACCATGCTCCGACTGAGTTGAAGCCGATCATCATGGCCACCGCCAAGCTCGAACACCGCGCCCGGGAGGTAGGCGCCCGCAAGAAATAGCTACCGGCCAACCTGATCGAACCCGCCGACTATGGCAAAGATGGAGATCGCGGATGCATCCGCATGACACCCACCGCAAGGCGTTCGTCCGCCTTGCCCAATCCCTGAGCCGTCAGGAAGGTTGGACCCAATACGACGCCTTCCGTGCATTCCTTGAAGCTGGCTATCGATCAATCCGCGGCGCGTTCCTGCACGGTGATGCCTGGCAGCAGAACGAGGACGAATACATGAAGATCGTCCGCCGCTGCCGTCACCCGAAGGAGACTATGGCGGCGCTGGTTGAGATGCTGGGCCACACGGTCGAAGCGCTCGAGGCGAAGTGCGAAGACTTCCTCGGCCCGGTCTACATGGATATCGGCGGCTCGAAGGACCACGGCCAGTTCTTCACGCCGCATGAGCTCTCTAGCCTAATCGCCCGAGTGAACATGCCTGACCTTGGCGAGATGATCGCGGCCTCACCGCGCGGCTACTTCACCGCGCATGAGCCTGCCGCCGGCATGGGCGGCATGGTTCTCGCCGTTGCGGAGATCATGCGCGAGCAGGGCTTCGAACCTGCCCGGCACTGCCACTGGCAGATGATCGATGTTGAGTTCAAGGCGATGGCTGGTTGCTACATTCAGACGTCGCTTGCCGGCGTTTCGGGCATCGTAGTGCATGGGAACGCCCTGACGTTGCAAGAGTGGGCCTACTCGTTGACGCCGACTGCTTGGTTGTTTCCGAAGCGGTTCGATATCGCAACGCCGGCGCCGACAGAGCCGATCGCAGTGCCGGCAATCGAAGCGCCGGAGCCCATCATCCGCAAAGTCTCAAAGGCCGCGCCACCCAAGGCCGGCCAGATGGCGTTCGACTTCACTGTCCCGCCAAACATGGCAGAAAGGAAATCAACATGACTGACAATGAGGATGGCGCAATGACGCCAGAGGAACATCGTCTCGAAGACCTCAAGCAGATGGCTGCCTACTCTGGCCCGATCGTCTCGCTCGAGGCAAGCGAGCCCTACTATCTTGCCTCATGTGATCATTGCGGCTGGGTAGGCTCGTCGAAGCATTGCGGCACCGATAGTTTCGGCGACGACAGCGATGTTTGCTGTCCTCGGTGCCATACGAGCGGTGCAGATTGCGGGAAAGTTGCCGAAGCGCTCGCATCCCATCCAGTGCAGGGCTCGCAGGACGCGCCAACCCACCGTCACAAGAAGCGGGGCAGCACATACGCGCTGATCGGCATCGGTAAGATGCAGGCTGAACACTGGCGCGACATAGCCGTCGACGAGGACGAGACCGCCTTGGTCGATCTTCGGGAAGTCGCCATCTATCGCAGCGTCGATGACGGTTCGCTGTGGGCACGTCCCCGCGAGGAGTTTGAAGACGGACGCTTTGAAGTTCTGGAGGGCACCGATGCCAGTTGATTTTACTCACCCTTGGGTCGGCCGCACCGTCATCTACACGGCGGCTCACCCAAATGCCCGGCCCGAGCAGGGCATCGTCACCTCCGTAAACGTCGAGGCAAGAATCGTGTTCGTGCGCTACGGCGCCGGCACAACCAGCAAGGCGACGTCTGTCGACGAACGTCTTCAGTTTCTGGATGGATCGGATCTGATCCTCTGGAAGTAATGCGGCGGCCAGCCGCTCACCACCCGGCAATCATGCCATACAGGAGAAACCACGCATGCAGTCCGAACAACCGAAAGTACCTTTCGACCGTCTCATCCGTGACGACGCTGCAAACGTCCGCAAGAAGCACAGCCGCGAGGCAATCGTGGAGATGAAGGCTTCGATCCTCGCGCACGACATCATCCAGCCGATTGCAGTGCGGCCGCCAGTCACCGGCGACGCCGATCTCGGAGGGCAGCTCTACCGCATCTTTGCCGGCGGGCGCCGATGGATAGCCTTGGGCGAGCTCGTGCAGGAGGGAAAACTCCCGTCAGACCACCCGGTGCCAATCACCATCCGGGACACCGACGATGCAACCGCTACCGAACTATCTCTCGCCGAAAACCTGATCCGCGAGCAGATGACGCCGGCCGACGAGTTCCGTGCATTCCTGAAACTCGTCGAGGGCGGAAAATCCGTTGAGGATGTTGCGCTCCATTTCGGCCAGACTGATCGTTACGTTAAGGGGCGGCTGGCGCTGGCGCGGCTGCATCCAGAAATCCTGGCGGCATTCGAGGATGGCAAGGTCAACTTCGGCGCGGCCTGCGCGTACACCACCAATCCCGATCAGGACGCGCAGATCAAACACTTCAATGACGCCGGGAATTACAATCGAGGCGAATCGTGGGCCATCAAGAACGCGATGCGGCACACAGCAGTTGAAGCCACCAGCGCCCTGGCCAGCTTTATCGGCGTCGACGCCTACCAAGCGGCTGGCGGTATCGTCCACGAGGATCTGTTCGGCGAAGATTCGATGTGGATCAGTACCGACCTCATCCCTGGGCTGAAGGCGGAGGCCATCGAAAAGCTGCGCGCCGAAGCGCTTGCCGAAGGCTGGGCGTTCTTTGCCACAACCGAGGAGCTTGGCATCAACGACGCCTATGCGGTTCGTGCTGTCTCGCCGGCAGGCATCGAACTCACCAACGAAGAAACGGCTCGGATGGATGCCATCGCCGATGAACTCGAAGGCGCGATGGAAGACGATCCGGAGGTTGAGAAGCTCAACGCAGAATACGATTCCCTTGAAGCCAAGGCGAACTGCTTCTCGGCCGAGCAGGTGGCGGCAACCGGAATCGTCTTCGACGCGGAGACACTTCGCATCCGCCGTGGTTGCCTGAAGCCAGGTGCCAAGCTCAACGCAGACGGCGAAGCGGATGATGGCGACGAACCGCTGGCTGCCGCAGCCAAGGCGACGAAGGACCCTCTGGCACTAACGCAGCCGCTCAAGGACAAGATCGGCGAGACGTCAACGGCAGCTCTCAAGGTGGCCGTGCAGGCCAATCCGCATATGGCGCTGGCACTCATCGCCTCGATGCTGGAGCACCAGGACGAACACTGTATGGGCATCGGCCGCCCGACCAGGCTGCAGGTCCAGCGTGTCGACGTATACGGTTATGGTTCCCGCAGCGACTCTAAGAGCCGAGGCATCCATAAAGCGTTCGAATATCTGTCGAAGAAGACAGGCGATGAGTTGCTCGCTCATGTCGCCGGGTTGTTTGCCATGACGATCGACCTGACGGAGAAGTGGTTCCAGAAAGATTATACGAACGACGGTATCCGCGAACGGGTCAGGTCGGAGTTCATGACCGCTTTCGCCGCCGATCCTGTCGCGGCCTTCGATGCAGAAGCTTGGTTCGCTGCCTGCACCAAGCCCATGATCGACGCGGCCATGAAGGAGATGACCGGCAATCCTTCGTCCAAAGCCAAGAAGGCAGACATGGCGCGCGAGGCGGCCGACAAGGCGAAGGAGACTGGCTGGCTGCCTGCTGCGCTGCGCATCAAGGGCTATGCGTTGAAGGGCAAGAAGGCGGCGCCTGCCAAGAAACAGTCACTCAAGAAGAAGGAGGAAGAGCACAAGGCAAAACGTCGAGAACTCGCCGCCAAGATCGGCGCGTGAGCGAAAACCCCAGTCAACAATGACACCGCAACGGAGATCGAAATGAACAAGCTTAACGGTTGGACTGCCAAGCGCGCCGGCGGCCGCATTACCATCAACGCCGTCGACGCTGAGGGAAAGGCGATCAAGGTGCTCGGCGTGGACAAGATCACCGGTGGTGCCAACGGCGTACCGACTATCGCCACCGACAAGAACGGCGATCGCTACGAACTGGCGCAAAGCTGAAACGTCTAGGCGCTCGGCTTCGGCCGGGCGCCGCCCCTGCAATCATGCAACCTGGAGAGAACCTGTGAACGCCATGACTATCGTCCATTCCCACGCTGGCCCGTCTGCACTTATGGAGCGCGACGACATGCTCGCGGCCCTCAGCATCATCATCGGCGCCGTCGAGAAGCACGCCACCATCCCGATCTTGTCGAACGTCCGGATGAGCAAGACGCCCGACATTGACCGTTGCATCACGCTTACTGCTACCAATCTAGACATGCAGGTATCGGTGAACGTTCGGGCGAACGTGTCCGACGAGTTCGCCACTACCATCCCGGCGCACGCTCTGCGTGATGTTCTGCGCAAGTTGCCGGAGACGGAGCGCAACCGTCTTTCGCTGGAGATGCTGGAAGCGCCGATCCGGAGCCTGCCTGTCATTGATCCGGACACAGGCGAGCACATGACCGACGAGCGCGACAACCTCCTCTACGAGGACGAGCGGCGCAACAGCTTCGTCAGCGATCGCCTGAGTGTCCGTCTCGGCCGGGCGAACTTCGAGATCAACTCGCTGCCAGTCGATGACTTTCCGGAGGTCGCTGGGTTCTCATCGGAGCCTGTCGAGATCGTGCTGCCTGGCTCCGCGTTCTGGAATGCCATCGATGCCGTGAAGGACGCGATCAGCACCGAGGAAACCCGCTACTATCTGAACGGGGCATTTCTACATGTCGTCGATCGCGACACGCTGGCACTAACCGCGACCGATGGCCACCGGCTCTATCGGCAGGAGATCCATGACGTCGATGGCATCAAGGCCCTGCCCAATGTCATCCTTCCGGCGGCGTCACTCCACCTGATGCACGGTCTCTTGAAGGGCAAGAATTGCCCATCAACGGTTGAGGTCATGGTGGCCGAGGGCAAGTATGCAGTCATGTGGGGACCGGTGACGCTGCTGTCTAAGACGGTCGACGGCACGTTCCCCGACTACGCCCGCGTCATTCCAACAGCCACCGACAAGTTGGCCACGGTGCGTGCCAGCCGCCTTGCAGGTGCCGTAGCGGCGGTGACCGCGATCCGGTCGAAGAACGCCGGCGCGGTGAAGCTGGTCTTCCAGCGCGGCGTTCTCACGATTTCTATCAAGGAGGTTGACGTCGGCGGCGGCTCGATGGAGGTCGATTGCCAATATGACGGTGAGCGCATCGAGATTGGCTTCAGCTCCAGCTACCTGCTCGATGCTCTGACCGCCGCCGCACCGGACGGTCGCGATGTGACGATAGCGATGTCGGACGGAATGTCGCCGGCGTTGATCACCGGATCGATCGCAGGATGGAAAGGCGTGCTGATGCCGCATCGCATCTGAACGCTTCGTCCCAAACAATCTCTCGGAATGGTGATATACATGGTTCAAAATCTCGCCTATGCAGACGTGATGGCAGACAAACCCGCATCACGCCCGATTGCCAAGGCAATCCGTCACCCTTCCGGCAAGGGCTTCGCCGGGCAGTTCGCGCTGCCCGGCCTTGTTCCTGACGAGGTTCGCGATCGCGAGAACCGAGTTACCCGCTTCGACAACGAGCGGGATGCCGAGTTCATGGCATTGCGCGTCATGAAGGCCGTTCTCGAATCCCGCATGTCCGACCCTCGCAAGGCAGGTGGATACGATCGGCTCACCGGCGCCGATCTAGCGCAGCTTCTTGTCGACGCCGACCTGACGCCGACGGAGTTCGCCGAGATCTATGGCGTACCGCAGGCGCGTGTCATGGGATGGATCGATGGTGCCCAGGATATTCCGCACTCGGCGCAAGTTCTGATCAGGCTGCTGTCGATCGAGGAGAACTACGTCAAAGCGCGCGCCATCACGGACCAGGCGCAAGGGCTTAGGAGTGACTGACATGGATACCAGGAACCCATCAGAAGTCGCGATCTGGCTGGAGCGGATGGGCTTCAACGGCAAGCAGGTATCGGCTGCCGCCGAGCAGATGGGCCTGTCCGGCCGCCAGCTCACCCGTAAGCGCGATGCCGAGGCAGAGTTGACCTTGCAGGACCGCCTTGCGATGGCCGCGCTGCGCGCCGGATTGCAGCCGTGGACGCCGGAAGCTGATGAGGATCTTGCCAAGGTCCGCGCGCTGCGCGAGAGGGCAGGGACCATAGCGACGGAGCTGCATGCCGCTGTCGACAAGATCGTTGGTGCCGACTAGCGCGTCGCCCAGCGCGCGTCGTACTCAGCTTCGCTCATGTATCGAAACACGACCGCCGCACTGTCGAGCGCCTTATGAAGCTTGAGGATGATGCGGTCGCGTCTCGCCTGCAGTTGCCGCCGGCGCGCTTCGTGAAAGATGCGCTGAGCCTGTGTGCGCTTCCCTGGGGGGCGTGACTTGGCGTTGCGGACAGCCTTCTTGGCATCGATCTCCCATACCCACAAATCGTCGATCACCACCATGTAGAGCAACCGGTATAGGCCTGGATGCAGCCTTGCACGAACTGCTGACACCTTCGATATGCAGTCGAGGGCGTAATCGGACACGAGGCGTGGCCCGAAGCCGCCACTACCGCCTTCGAGGTTCTGCGACTTCAAGCCACCCGACTGCGAGCCGGCAACCTCGTCGCGGAACCGGACTGCTGCTGAGAACCGCAGGATGCCATACCCGGGCGGGTCCTTCGGGGTTTCGAGCCACCTCTGCGCAACCATGAATTCGAGCGGCGCAGCGCTGGTGTTCACGATCGAGGCATGATCCTGATCGATCAGGCTCAACTTCATGTCACGGCCGCCGAAGGCAGATCGCAGGACAGCGTCGGCCACACTCATCTCGTAGGCGTACGGCTCAAGGTGCCAACCCTCGAATCCGAAGGCCTTGGCACAAAGGGCGTAGAATGCAGCGCGTCGCGCCATGAATGCGGCATCCCGCTCCGGCGTAGAGCCCTCGCCATAGTAGAATGAGAGGGGCATCGGCCGGCACACCGTCGCGTATGTGTTGGGCGCGTCTACGGCCTCTTGCATCTCGATCGACAATCCGTTGGCCGCCGCGCGCTGTTCGATGGCAGCCTTGCGGGCTGCCGCCGCATCCGACTTCTCTTGCTCGCGCTGGCGCAGCGATTTCAGTCGCCGCTTGATGATGTCGTTACCCGGCACGGCCTCGCACCTTTCGCTTGAGGCTCGCGCGGCTCTGCCTGCGATCCAGCGGCCGGGCGGTGAAGCCGATACGATCGAGAATGCCGCCATCGAGTTTCGCTCCGGCGTCGTCCAGGCGAATGGCTTCGAGCTCGGATAGCTTCGCCGTGCGATCCTCGTCCGACATCGAGGAGCGCGCACGATATTCCGAGTTCTCGATGATGCCGGCGACCTGCTTGGTGCGCATTCCCAGCGCGAAAGCGATGGAACGCTGCGAATAGCCCACCAGCCACATGACGTAGGTGACATAACGAACGGCGTCGTCATGCCGGCGGCGACGGAAGATCGGCTTCATCAAAGCTGGATCTCCCCATCGCCTTCGATCATTTCCGCCATGCCGGGTGAGGTCGAACTGTTGTCCAGAGGCAGTTCGGGCGCACCGCCACCACGGTAGTTTGGCATCGTCTTGGGGAATCCGCGGATCGGCTTGCCCGTGTGCCACATGAAGGGCCGCTCCACGCCGATGACACCGGACTTCAAGAGGAACGTGCTAGAACGCCTGAATTCAGTCCGAAGCCGCTCGATGGCCTTCTTGCGTTCCTCCTCGGAAACGTCAGGCATTTTCTCCAGAGATACATCGCGGAAATAGTCCCATTTCACGACCGTCTTGCCGAGGGCCGCGCGAGGTCCGTCCTTCTCGTCGGCGACGAACTTGCCATATCTGTCGATGGCGTCGAACAGGTTCATCAAGATTCGGCGCTCCGTCGGATTGACGGATACCCCTTGTTTCTCCTGTTCTTTCTTAAGCCTCTCCTTCTCGCTCACGGTTACGATGGCACATGAGGTGATTTCCTTCGTGGAGCCGTCCTCCATGGTGTCGCTGCGCACCGGTACGGCAATGAGCGTGAAGCGGATTTTTCTGCCGTCCTCGCCATCTTTGATCTTGTCGAGCACCGCGTCGCGGATGCCTGTGTCCTTGTCGTGCTCGATAAGGATCACCTGCTCGACGTCATCACGCAGCGAAGTGTGGCCGCGAAGCTTTTTGCCGTCGGCATTGGTGTGATGGACCAGGCAGACGTGGCAACCCGTGTCACGTTCGATCCTGTAGACATTGTCGAGCACGACGGCATTGTCCTTGCCGCTGATCTCATCGATGCCGGGGGCCGCCTTCTTGAGTGTGTCAATGCAGATGAAGCCGGCCCTGACGCCGGTTCGTTTCTCCATGTCGGTCGAGTAGTGATTCACCTCGGCGATGAAATTATCCACGTCCTTCTTGTCCTTGGTGAAGATGTCGAGCTTGCCCGGCAGCAGCACGAACGGGATGTCCTCGCTTTCCGGCACCTCGAAATGCTGGGCGTAAGCCTCCATGCGATCGAGCAGGCCGAGACCACCTTCACCTGCCTGGTAGACAACGCCACAGCGCCGTACCGAGAGCCCGAAGAACTCCTTGCCGCGCGCGATGCACATGCCAAGGTGAAGCGCGAAGAACGACTTGCCGCTGCTTGACCGACCGCCGATAACCGACACTCCCGTGGTCGTCAGCCAGTCCTCGACCAAATATTGCAGCCGCCGGCGGGGCCGCTTGCGGTCCTTCCATGTAATCGCGCCGAAGTGCGACCGGAACGCCGGCTTGAGCGCTTCCGTGACTTCCGCCTCGAAGGCTTCGAACGTCTGTAGTGGGGGTATCGCGTTCATGCACCTTCAACCAGGTCGCCGAAGTCCTGACCCTTGGGAGCCATCTGCACCCACACGGATAGCCCGAGATTGCGAAGTCGGCGCCCGCCCACCAGCAATCTTGCCCGGGTCATCGCCCAGTCGCTATCGCCGTCACCAAGCAAAATGGCTTTGCGCACGATCGCCGGCAGGATCATTCCGGGCCGGTCCATGTCCGGTATGCCGTTCGGAATCCGCTTATCGTCGTCGGTAGGATGCGGCGATGACCCCATTGCGCCACCGGACAAATTACCCAGCGACACGGCGGCGGCCAAAGCGACGTCTTCCTCGGCGAGGCCGAGTGCAAACCATGCGCGAGTTGTCTCGATACCCTCGCCAATGACGACGCATGGCCCCTCTGGCGAAAGACGGATCGTACCGCCCTTCTGTTCACCCAGCACCTTCTTCGCCTTGTTTCGCGCCGGGTCTCCCGGCGGCACAAGTTTCTTTGGAGCGCTCTTGTCCAGATAGGTACGGTGCAGGCCGATGAGCTGGCCCTTGGCATCGCGGATCGCCGCTACCATGGCCGGGAAGGCACCGAGGTCGGATGTCGAATCGGCCTCAGCTGAAACCCAACCGTGATAGGGCAACTCCGCGACGAACCGTAAATCAGCAGTCCAGTGCTTGACGACAGGCAGGCCGCGCGCTTCCAGATAGGCTGCAGCAAGCGTTCCGCCGATCGGCTTGGCCCCGTCGAACAGCTTCTGGCAATCTTTCCGGGTTCGGTCGGATTTGGCGGCTTCTTCCTTCTGCCACTTCTGAGACTGCGCCTCGATCTCCTTGCGCTCCTCGGCGGTGATCAGGCGGACGCCGCCCAACACTTCCACGGCCTCCATGAAGGTCTTGCCGCCGAGTTCGGTCAGGACGGAGAAGTGATCTCCAGACGCGCCACAGCCGAAGCAATGGTATCGACCGCGCGTATCATCAATCTTTAGGCTGGGCGTCTTTTCGCCGTGGAAGCAGCAGGGCACCCATTTTATCTTGCCAGTGTCGCGGCTGCGCACACCGAATTGCGCGAACACGGAGGAAAGCTCCGTGCGGGATTTCAGGTCGTCTATCTCTGTCTGATCAATGCGGCGGGACACTTCAACGCTGCTCCACCGTTACTGTTTTACCGCCACCGCGGAACAACTTCTTGAACTTGGATTCGGCTTCGGAAAGGGCAGTTCCCGCCTTCTGGCCGCTCCCGACGATATCGCCGCACAGGTGCGCACGAAGTGCCCGCCACGCAGCTATTTCGGCCTCGTACGCGGACGTGTAGATGATCGGTCTGCCGTGTCGCTGGACGACTTCCCAATCGGCTTTGTGCACTTTGCGGAATTCGCCGTGATAGCCGCCGAAAACCGCGACCGATCTGGCATCGACGTCATTCATTGGGGAACCTCGTTGGTCTCGCGAGGTCGTGCCAGTCGCGCGCACCCTCGATGTCACGCTGCGCGGCATGGTCATAGCCATGGGACAGGAGCTCGGATTGTCGCCGCAGCAGGTCGACGGACCAGTCAGCCACGACTTCGTTCAAAACATCCAAAGCTTGCCCGATCTGTGCATAGGGGCCGGTCACGTGGTCATACCCTCCGCGCCCATGCGGAAGATCTCGGCAACGGCCGCCAGTTGTTTGCCAAGGCCCTTGACTGCCAGCGCTTCGGGGGCATCGGTAAGCACGAGGCCGACCTTGAGCATCACCTCGTCGAGCGTGAATTCCTGCTCGATAGTCTCGGCGCCGTCAGCGAGCAGGACAATCTGCCAGCGCTTTTCATGACGACGGATCAATCGTGCAGCCGCCTTGCCAACCAGCCAATAGCGATAGATCACGTCGCCGGTAGGCGGTGGCAACTTCGGTTCCGGGTCACTGGCGCGGGCCAGTGCGATACCGTGCTCCGCCAGAAGCCGCATCATCCGATCGGCGCGCATTCGATCCTGCTCGCAGGCCTCGTCGTGAAACTCGGCGCGTTGCGCCCATGGCATCGCGCTCTGGCCCAGGCGCTCGCACACCATGCATTCGGCCAGGATGTCACGCAGTTCGCGGAGGTCGCTCATTGGGCGCCTCCCTCAACAGCAATCAGGAGAGGGATGCCGTCTGGAACGAACCGGTATCCTTGGCCCCATACAGTCTCGATGAACTGCATCTGCGGGCAAATGGCCGCGAGCTTTCGACGGAGCTTGTGGATGTAGACGTCGACGATCTTCTCCAGGGCATCATTGAGCCCGTTGTGCATCGCCAAAAGGCACATCGCCTTGGTGAATACGATGTTGGGCCTGGCCGTCAGCGTCTCGAAAAGAACCTGCTCCTGGCCGGTCAAGCTGATCTGGCCACTCGGGCCGAGAACCTGCGCAGCTATGCGGTTGTACCGGCACCCTCCGAAGTGGAGAAACGGCGATTCCGAGCGCCGCACTCGCCGTTGCAAAGCGTGGAGCCGCGCTACAAATTCACCCGCCGCGATTGGCCAACGCTGGACTTCATCGGCGCCCGCGCCGAGGACGAGCACACGTCCGTCGCCATCCAATTCAAACCCCGCGCCTTCTTCAACAAGCGCAAAAAGTAGGTTGCGAATGTCTGCCAGCCGAAAGCGGCGGCAATGCTCGGCTGCACTCGCCGGACCTGGAGACCAGAAGACGCCGATAGCGTCAGGATTGCGGAAGAGCTTGGACCCGAACTCTTGGACGGACGGCTCCAGCTCACACGGCAAATCGACCATGGAGCAGGAAACAGCAATGCTCGTCGCGATCTGTGAAACTGGCGAGGAAACGATAACGTGCATCAGGATGGCCGTCCTGGCTTTGGTGGGTTCTTGCCCGGCTCCCAGCCGAAACCGGCGGCAATGGAACAGGCGATCCCCGCTTTGTTGATCTCCACCACGGTGAACGACGCCCCATCCGGAGAGGCGAGCACCTGGACGATAACGTCGCGGCTGACGAGGCCGCCGCCGATGGGCACTTCGCCCCATTGCTCGGCGAGGACCTGCTTGAGCGCGGTCCAGGAGGTGCACTGTTCTGCCCTGGCACGGCAGCAGACGAATGCGCCGATGATGGTGACGGCCAAGAGGACGAGGAAGATGTCGAGTGCGCGCTTCATGCTGCGACTCTCCCGTAGCTCATTCGCAAGTCCATGTAGGCGCGCTGATGATGCTCCGGCACGAAGATGGCCTTCGACGTCCACGAACAGGCCGCACCGACCGCATCGGCGCAGTCTTCCTGTGCCTGCCGATTGCCGACCGGCAGAGGAACATTCTGTAAGCGAGCATGCGCGACGGATGCGGCTTTCCAGTCCCCGTCCTTCGGCTTGAAGCCCGAACCGAAATATGAGGTATGCCAGCTCCTCGGTTGGAGCATGCCATAGGGGATGCCGAGACCGTCGAGCACACCGATCGCCGCGCCGGCCAGCGAGTTGAGGGAAGCGACCGTGGCGGCGTTGATGCTTCTCTTGTCGCCGGGATTGGCGGCGCCGGCGCCGTAGTCCATCACGATCCCCAGCGGGGTCTCGATCACGACGAAATCGGCGCGATGATCCTCATCTTGGTAGAACTCCCGCAGGGCAGGGGAGAATTTGGCCGTTTTGACCCACGTCGTTTCCTTCTCGAGCACAAGGCAGAACGTGCGCCACGTGCTCGGGTCGGCCGCGGGATTGATCAGCGAAATGCCGGTGAAGCGGGCGATGTCCAAGCCGCTGATGATCATGGTGCTGGCCCTCGAATTAACGTGCCCGCTTCTCTCCCGGGCTGGTCACGCCGTAGGTGTTGCGCTGTTGCTCGATCCCCAGGCTCGTGTTCCCTGGCCGGACCTCACGCTGAGAACGCGACGTCTTCTCGCTGCCTCAAATTCAATGTGAGGTAGCCGGCTCCTTGATCGGATCAGGTTCGCCCCATGCCTTCTCGGCCGCGGCGGCGACGGGATCTTTTTCCCTGGCCCCTTGCTCCTGGCGATCCATCGCAGCCGCACCCAACGGAGTGTCGGCAAGATCGCCAAGCACCTTCCTGATATCGACGAAGAACTTTTGGTCCTCGTCCTCCAGATCGTCGCGGAGGGCCTTGGCCTTCGCCTCGTGCTCGCGGGCGGAGACGATCGACTTCACGAGCTTCTTGGCGACGCCTTGAGATTTCGCGTCGTCGAGAACCTCCTTGATCCTCTCATTGATAGCTTTGCACTTCGCCATGAAGGTGCCTTGCTCGCTGGTCTTTTCCTTCATCAGCTCCTCGACCTTGTCGATGAAGCTGGCCGCCTCGCTCGGAGAGGCGCGGTTCTTTCCTTCCAGAATGCGGGTCATCAGCGAATCCTTTCCGCCGACCGAATGGCGGCTATCTGGCGTTCCGATTTGGGGGTGAAAGCGAGGCGGGCGTGGTAGGGGCAATACGGACCTTCGAAGAAGGTGTCGTTGCCGCAAAAATTGAAGTCGGGAGACATGGGATCACCATGTGGCCACTTGCATGTGCGCTCGGTCAGACCGACGAGCTGAAGGCGAAGCGAGACCGGCGCGCTTGTGTCATCGACAGGCCGTTTGGCTTCACCGGATACGAGATGCGCCGCCAGACCAACGGAGGCGGCGCGCTGCTCAGCACGTGCCTTGAAATCATACTGGCTGGCTGCTTTCGGGCCGGCGCCGATCACCACTTGCGGAACGCCGCCGACCAATCTCATCTTGCGACCTGGCGCCTTGCGCGGCGCGCTTTCGGCAGGCTTCGAGGACGGTGCTCTTACCTCCTTGGGATGCTTTGGTCGCGAGAATGCAGCGCTCTTGAATTTCAGCTTGAGCCGATGGGCGCGTCCGATGACGGCAGACCGAGAGGCATTCTGGAAGCGATCAGCTATCTTTTGCGCCGACAAGCCAGCTGCAATACCGTCTCGCAAGAGTAGATCGCGCTGGGATGGATCGATGAGCTTCCAGTTGAGCGTTCCGGAATAGGCTTTCCAGGGATCATTCGACGCAATATCGCCGGCCTGCCCTGGCTCTGCCGGCTCATACGATGCCCGCTCTTCCTGCTCGATCTCGCGCCGAACTTGCGCCGCGAGCATGGCGACCTTCTTCGGTGGCGCCGACAGCCGGTAAGCCATCGTGCTCACCGCCAAGCCTTCAGCGACTAGGCTACGAACCATTGCCAATTGGTCGTTCAAACTCAGCCGTGCCCATGTTTTCGCTGTGCGCGGCATCAGGCGGCCTTCCTTGCTCCGGATGCAGCCACATAGCGATGCGCGATGCCCGGTCGCGAACCAGCAGGGCTCGAAACGAAAGGTTTGCCGCCTGCACCTGCAGCCGTTTTGCCTTTGATCCTCTCCAGCGCAGCCAGCTGCGCGCGAGTGAACGACGCACCTTCGCTGGCAAGAGCAATCGCCAGCCGGTTGGTGGCGGCATCGAATTCTCGTTGTTCACGGCGAGCCTCCTCGAGCGCACGCAGTTCTTCGAGCGCCCGCATTTCTTCGTAATCCACCCTGGCGACCTCGCCGAAGAAGAACGCGCGAACGCGCCGGCGGCTGACTTCCGGCAGCAGCTTGGACAATTCGCGATAGACTTTTTCGATCTGCGATTTCGTGGGCATCTGAGGGGCGAGCATCTCGCCCAACCCCCGGGTGAGTTCTTCGGCGGTCGCAACGCTAGTGGACATACGACCCTCCATTTCCTGCGTGGAGCAGGAATCCACGCTCCTGGAGCGCGTATCCAAGTATCTGGAATCGTTCATCGCTATTCTCCATTCCATCGACGGAACTGGAGGCGACCAATGAACGGTCAGGTGAAAAACGATGGTGAGCCACGCCGGCCAACGCGAGACCGGATGCCGACGGGCCCACCATGATCGGGGTCGGAAGGCCCCGGTTGTCGCGGGCTGCTCTGCAAGCGCGCGCGGTTATCATTCTGCAGCCTCTTGGACAGCTGCTTCATCGACAGACGCATCATCGGTCGGACGAGGGACATCGTCCGGCCATGATGCGTTTGTCGGCCAATTCGAGAGAAACCAGCGGGCGACGCGGTCGTATGTTCGCACGTTGAATCCCTTTCCCGACCGCAACCGATCAAAGAAGTCGCCGTCGCCGGCGCAGAAGCGGCCGATCGTGCTTTCGGCGCGATCCACCTTTTCGCGGTAAGCGGCGAGGAGAAGTTCGAGATGTCGGATCAGTTCGGCTTCCATGCGCCTAACGATAGTTGGAGTTTTCCAACTACGTCAAGTGGAAAAATCCAACGCGCGTCGAATTGCCGGTCGTGGGAATATTCCAACATGGATAACCCGCTGCAGAAAATCGTCAGAAGCCGCCTGGAAGATCTCGAAACGAATCCGTTCGAAGCTGCGAAAAGCGCTGGGCTGGAGCGCAGTTTTCTCAACGACATCCTAATCGGCAAGAAGCTGTCGTTCCGCACCGACAAGACGGAACAGGTTGCGCGAGCGCTTCAACTCGACCCGAAAGACTTTGCCGCTTTGATCGCGACTCCGGCTATCCCCAGGACAGTGCCTATCATGGGTTATCTTGGTGCCGGAGCGGAGGTTGAGCCTGAATTCGAGCAGGTTCCGCCCGAAGGCTTGGATCACGTCGATCTTCCCTTTCCGGTTCCCGACGAAATGATCGCGTTCAAGGTCACGGGGAATTCTATGCTGCCGGTTTATCGGCCCGACCACATCATCATCGTCTATCGTGAACAGCGGAAGCCGATTGAAAGTTTCTTCGGGCTTGAGGCTGCTGTCCGGACGACTGCGGGGAGACGCTACATTAAGACGATCGAGCGTGGTGTGGGCGGTATCTTCCTTCGCTCGTGGAACGACATCGAGCCCATCGGTCCTGTCAAGCTGGATTGGATTGGCGAGATTTTTGCGACACTGCCGCCGGCTGCTGTGAAGCGAATCGGCCAGCAAGGTGGCATTCAGGGTCGGTTGTCCCTGCAGAGGGCCGGCTGATGCCCCGATTGATGAGCGCTTTCTTTGTGCTTCTCGCCACTGCGGCCAATGCACAGCCGCTGACACAGGCCGACCAGGAGGCGGTAAAGGCGACGATCGTCGGCGGCCTCAAGGATCCGGACAGTGCAAAATTTTCGGCCTTGGCATCATCCCGTCAGCAGACGGGAGAAATCGTCGTGTGCGGGACGGTCAACGCGAAGAATGGCTTTGGCGGCTACATCGGTCCGATGCCGTTCTCCGGCAAGCTCTACGACAACAGCCAGTTCTACCTGACCAAGCTGGCTAGTTCGCAGCCAGAGGGATCGAATCTTCTTTCCCTATGCGCCGCCCTGGGCGCCAAGATCGCGAACTAAAATATTTCCTTCGGCGACTTGACGAATGCCGTCCTGCGAAGCCACGCGCGCGCCTCTGGCGCGTGGCGTGCGCGCTCGGTTGGAGATTATCTCTAACCTTCAACGTAGAGCTCTACGGTAACGCTCGGAATCACTACATGGCAGGATGAGGCTTGGCGCCTCATCCATCGTAGAGCGCCCCACGAATCAAGTCTTGGCGCTGATCGTGCGCGCGACCGCCAGATCAGAAGATTTCCAACTCGGTGGCGTTTGGTCATCGAAATCGAGAATTGGAGAATTCCAACTTTCCGCTTGACGAGTTGGAGTTTTCCAACTTACGTTCATGGCATCGGAGAAAAATCGATGCCATCAGAACCAGTCACCCTTGCCTCACTCCTCGCTCAATCCCAGGACAAGCGTCCCATCCCGGAGGCACAGGTCGCCACGCTGATCGAGGCGTGCGAACGATACCGCTCGCCGTGCCCGTTCAAGGTCGGTGACATCGTCACCCCACGCGTTGGTCTCGGATATTCGGACGGAGGCCTTCCGCACGTCATCCTTGAAGTGGCCGATGAGCCACATCGTCACTTTGCACCGACAGAGGGTGCCTCGATATACGCAAGTGCGTTCGGTTCTCGTCTCGATGTCCGTGTCGCCAACTTCGTCAAATCTGGCGAAATCGTTGCGTTCTGGCAGGAAAGCTGGCGGCTGGAACCATGGACCGGCGAGGACCGGCCATGAGCGTCGAGGTTTTTTACCCAAAGTCTCGTGACGAGTGGTTGGCGCTTCGGCAGCTTGACCTCACGGCTTCAGACATCGGTGCCGTTGCCGGCGTCGACCACTTCAAGTCGCCGCTGCGTGTCTATGCCGAGAAGACCGGCATGATCGGCGGTGAGGCCGAGAACGATGCCATGCGGCGCGGTCGGTGGCTGGAAGCTGCTGTCATCGAGGCCATGAGGGAAACCTACCCGACATGGGACCTTCGCCGGGCCGGTGTCTACCTCCGCGATACAGAAATTCGTATGGGCGCAACGCCTGATGCGGTTGCAGAAGATCCTGCCGAGCCCGGCATCATCAACATCCAGTGCAAGGTCATTGCTCGCCCGGTCTATGAGCGCGAGTGGGAGAACGACAAGGCGCCTCTGAAATATGCGCTCCAGACGATCTCCGAAGGCGTGCTGCTCAATTCGCGCACCAACCTGGTCGCAGCGCTGGTGATCGACACATACACCGCCCAACTCGTCGTCGATGAGGTTCCTCGGCATCCGGACGCGGAAAACAAGGTTCGGACGATTGTCCAGCAGTTCTGGAGCAACGTCGCCGCCGGCAGACAGCCGGCCGTCGACTATGCGAGCGACGCCGAGGTGATCGCCGCGATGTATCCGGCGAGCGTGCCGGCAAAGATCATCGATCTGAGTACCGACAATTTCCTTCCCGCATTGCTCGCCGAACGCGCCGATATCAAGGTGCGCGAAAAGGCCGACAAGGAGCGCGTCGAAGAGATCGACACCGAGATCAAGTCGAAGATGGGCGATGCCGAAGAGGCCACGCTGCCCGGCTGGAAGCTCACTTGGAAAACCCAACAGCGCAAGCAGTACACCGTGGCCGCCTCCACACAACGGCCGCTGCGCGTCGCCGATCATCGATAGAAGGAATAGGCCAACATGAATACCGAGACAGTTGAACGCGAGGATCGTTTCAGTGCGCTGGACACCTTCGCCCGGGAGAGTGAAAGCCGCCGCGGCGGCGATGTAGTCGCCACGTCGCCGTTCCAGACGCCGACCGACCGGGTGTTCGGTGCGCAGGCTGTCGCTGTCTTCCGCGACGAGTCGAAGGTGCTCGGAAAGCTGAAGTTCCTTGCCGCCGCAGCAGGAACCGACTGGTACTACCGGTTCCCGGTCAGGAACAAGAGAGAGAACCGGATCGACTGGATCGAAGGGCCGTCCATCAAGCTCGCCAATGACCTGGCGCGCCTTTATGGCAACTGCGACCTCGATGTCCGTGTGCAGGATCTCGGCAATTCGTGGCTGTTCTATGCGCGGTTCCTCGATCTCGAAACTGGCTTCTCGCTTGTTCGGCCATTTCAGCAGCAGAAGGGCGCAGGCAAGATTGGCGGCGGCGACGACGCGCGGCGGCTCGACATCGCGTTCCAGATCGGAACCTCGAAGGCGCTGCGCAACGTCACCGTCAATGCGCTCCAGACTTTTGCGGACTTTGCCTTCGAAGAGGCCAAGCAGGGGCTCGTCGACAAGATCGGGAAGGATCTGCCGAAGTGGCGCAACGCGACTGCCGAACGTCTCCGCGAACATGTCGATATCGCCCGAGTTGAAGCCATCATCGGTCGCAAGGCCGCCGAATGGCTGGCGCCCGATATCGCCCGAGTGATTGCCATGATGAAGGCCGTGCAGGACGGCATGGCGTCTCTCGATGATACTTTCCCACCAATTCAGGCCGTCGGCGATGGCGCGGCGGCCGACCAGAAATCTGCCGTCGACGATTTCGCAAAGACGGAAACCAAGGATCAGAAATCGGACGCCAGCACCTCCTCTCCGGCCGGCGCCGGTGCCTCGGGAAAGCAGTCCACCCCCACTGCTGATGAGGCGAAGCCGTCGCCCGACAATGCACCTCCGTCGGGCGACGGCACTAATTCCAATTCCGCGCAAACCCGCAATCATGCCGCTGAGACTACCAGCGCGGAAAAGCCCTCCGGACAGGACCGTCCGGAGGGCAAGGCGACGTCTGGCCATACTCCAGGACCGGACGTCGCCGACCCCATCACCCAGGCACGAGCCAAGGGCATTGAGGCTCGGAAGAAGGGACTGAGCCGCAAGGCGGTACCCGCCGAGTTCCGCAACGACGAGCAGAAGCTGCAGGCCTACCTCGACGGCTTCGATACTGGCGAGGAGGGCTGACCGATGGCACTCGAAGCAGACCTTGAGCGTGAACTGACCGTCGACCTCACGCAGAATGCGGTGCTGGCCGATCCGGTCGCTGCCAAGATTGCCGAGCACCGCTCGGCAATCGACCAAGCTGCGCGGGCGATTATGACGATTGAGCGTGAGCGGGATATGTCCGTCCGCGATCTCGCGAGCCAACTCGAACAGGCCGAGTTCATCTACAATAATGCGGTCTCACATTTCACCCGCGAGATCAGCAAGGCGAAGACCTACGCTGAGAGCCGGATTGGTATCCAGCGCCAGCTTCTGCATTCGTCGGAGGCAGCGCTGCATCCGTTGGAACCTTTCGAGGCGCCGAAGGACGAGGACGCCTCGAAGCGGCGCGTCCCTCGCGCGGTAGCCGGCATATGAGCCGGTCTCCAGTAACCTTTCGCGTCCACTTCACCGACGGATCGAGCACCGACATCGATGCGCCGTCGTCAGCCGCAGCAAGGATTGAGGCTCAGAAGACGCTCGTCGCCGAGGGCAACGCCTCTCTCATCAAGAAGATCAAAGTTCTGAAGACGGAGCGAGCCTGATGATCGAGATCCATGCCCATGATGTCGCCGTTTTTGAGAACGGTTGGAAGGTCGCAACCGTCACCCGGTCTGGCGCGCTCAAATTGCCTGCGAAAGACGGCCCGGTCGAAGTTCCGTTCCAGGTCGGCGATGCCGTGCTTGTCGGCGCCGGAGGCTCCATCATCGTGGCGCCGCTCAGCTTTGACGGCGCCACCGATATCGCCCGCAAGGTCATCGAGTGCGATCCACGCACCCTGACAGATGGCCATTCGCTCCGCGCGCTGGCGACCGCCGTCATCGGCTTCGCCACTCAAATCGTGGCTCCGGTGAAGGAGAACGCGTGATGGCTGGCGACTGGACTATTGAACGCGTCATTTTCGCTCCGGCTCGAGTGGCCGAACTGCTCAACCAGGCGGAAGATCGCGCCACGACGCACAACAAGCGCGTCAACGAACTTCTCGAGGCGAACAACCGCTATCTCGATAGGGCGAGGGTTGCCGAGGCCGCGCTTGCAGCGAGGCCAGCTACGGAGGCGCTAACTGCCGCAACGCTCGCCGATGCTCTCTCTTGTTTTTGGAACGAGGCAATTGGTGAAGCGCACCAGCGCCAGACAGCGATGTCGATGGATGTCGCGACCGTCATGGCGGTTGGCCTGGCTGCGGTAGCTCGGCGACTTCAGGGCGAAATCTGATGCAGTGGGCGCCCCAACAGAACGAGGCTCTTTCGAAGGCGGCGGCTTGGCTGCGACTGCGCTACGCGCCGACCTTCTATCTCGCGGGCTATGCTGGCACAGGGAAATCCACGCTCGCCACCCATATCGCCGAACAGGAAGACGGGAAGGTCAAGTTCGCTGCGTTCACCGGTAAAGCCGCGCGCGTCATGCGCCAGAAGGGATGCGTCGGCGCCAAGACCATCCACTCTTTGATCTATCAGGGGAAGTACGATGCCAACGGCATGCCGTTGCGCGACGATGACGGCAATTTGATCCTCGAACTCAACAGGTCGGCGCTCGATGGCGTGTCACTCGTCATTGTCGACGAGGTGTCCATGGTGAATGAGGAACTTGCGAAGGACCTGTTGTCCTTCGATGTTCCGGTGCTCGTCCTAGGCGATCCGGCTCAACTCCCTCCTGTCTCCGGTCACGGATATTTCACGGCCGGCGAGCCCGACTACATGCTCACCGATGTGCACCGGCAGGCGAAGGATAGCCCAATCATCCGTCTTGCGAGCGAGATCCGGACAGGCGGCAGCTATGCGCCCTGCGATCTGGACTTCTTGCACATCTGCCGGCGGGAGGATCTGGAGCAACACCGCGTTACCGACGCCGACATAGTGATAGTCGGCAAGAATGTTTCCCGCCAGCGCTACAATGCCCGGCTCCGGGAACTGCATGGGTTTACAGACCCCAATCCGATGGTCGGCGAAAGCCTGATCTGCCTGCGAAACGATCGCGAGAAACGCATCGCCAACGGCGAGATCTACAAGATCGTCGCTAAGGCCAAGCCGGGTCGCAGCCAGAGCAAGAAGGTCCTGCGGTATACCGTCGCCGATCCGGACAGTCCTGAGCGCCCGGAGATCGAGATCAGGGTTCGGCCGGAGTTCTTCAAGCCGGACAGCTCAGCCGACGGCATCCCTTGGAAGCAACTGATCGGCACGCAGCGCTTCACCTTCGGAATGGCGATCACGGCCCATAAGGCGCAGGGCAGCCAGTGGCCGAAGGTCTGCGTCTTCGATGAATCCCGCGCCTTCGGCGATGACCGCCGCCGCTGGCTTTACACGGCGGTCACCCGCGCGGCTGACCACCTGACATTGGTGATGTGATGACGAATTTGCTCACAGACGAAATCATCGCCGCAATAGAGACCCACTGCCCCAAAGCGTGGATAGGCAACGACGCCCATAGTGGTTTGGCTGTCGGAGCGCTCGCAACTGGCATCGCAGCTATTTTGACGGCGATTAAGCTTTATCACGGCGAGGAGGCCATGGAACGCTGCGCTGCGGTTGCTGTGCGCATCATGCTCAATTCCGAGACGGCCATCCTAGGCAAAGTCCTTGAACAGATCCCCACCTTGAACGCGAGGCCGTCCTGATGGATATCACCCGGTACCTCGACCACCCGACAGCGATCGTCGGCACCACCGGCGCCGGCAAGACTTTCACCGCGAAGAGCGCCGTCGAACAGCTGCTCGAGCTCGGCCGGCGCGTGATCGTCATTGACCCAACCGGCGCATGGTGGGGCCTGCGATCCGGCGCAGACGGTTCCGAGAATGGCGGCTTCCCTGTCCTGATCTTCGGCGGCGAGCATGCAGACGTGCCGATTACACCCGATGCTGACACGGGCAAGGCTCTTGCCCTCGCGCTTGCAGAGCGTGACGTGCAGGCGATCATCGACACATCTGAAATGACACACGGAGAAAAGAACCGGTTCCTGACGCCGTTCCTGGAAAACCTCTACGCCAAGAACAAGACGGCGCTGCACCTGATTGTAGACGAGGCCGATGAGATCGCTTCGCAGCGCCTAGCCGACGGCGAGCAGCGCCTGTTCGGCGCCTTCGACAAGATCGTCAGGCGCGGCCGCATCAAGGGCTTCCGGCCGGTCATGATCAGCCAGAGGCCGGCGGTGATTCATAAGAACGTTCTCAGCCAGATCGGAACGCTGATCGCGCTGAAGCTGACCAGCCCGCAGGACCGGAAGGCGATCGAGGAGTGGGTCAAGGGCAACGCGGACGCCGACCAGGCGCGGGCGGTGATGGGCAGCCTACCGAAGCTCCAGCGTGGCGAAGGCTGGGTATGGTCGCCGGCCGACGACGAACTCGAACTGGTCAAGTTCCTGCCGATCCGAACGTTCGATTCTTCCCGCACGCCTGAGGTTGGCGAGACAGTGGTGGCGCCGGCTCTTACAGGGGTAGACGTCGCCGCGCTGCGCCAGATGATGGTCGACGCCGCCAAGGCGAAGGAAGAAGCCGCCAAGCCGGTCAAAAGCACCGCCGCGCCGGCCGATATCGAGGCAGCCGAGAAACGCGGCTATGATCGAGGCGAGGAGAAAGGTTATCGCACCGGTTATGGTGACGGGTGGGATGATGCGTTCATCAAAGTCAGGGGTGCGATCGAAAACATCGCGCCTACGGCCGGAAAGCCGAGCGAGGCTAGGCAACGGGTAGAATACCCGTTGTTCGCAGGCTCGAATCCTACCCCGGTGACCATTAGCAGTAACCCACCGCTGTCTACTATGAAGTCGAAGACCCGCGAAGCGGTGAAGTCTTTGGCGTCCGCTGCGGCCAAGCAGATGACTTTAGGTGGCGATCCTTTCCTTGATGTCGCGATGCGGGTGTGGCCCGCGAAGTTGACATGGGCCGGCTTGGCGGCTGCTTGTGGTCGCAAGGCGAGAGGCGGCAGCTTCAATACCCGTCGCCGCGCTTTGCTCGACAGCGGTCGTGTCCGCGAGGAAGGTGATCTGGTCGTGCCGACGAACCCGCCGGCAGCACCGGAAGGTTTGGCGCCTGCGGACTTGTTGGAGCAGAACCTTCCGACGCCCTCGGCAGATGCCTTCAAGATCATCCGCCGTACGCCCGGCATCTCGATCGACGCCTTGGCGCATCAACTCGGCGTTGTCCCGCGCGGCGGTAGCTGGAACACGCGAATGTCGATCCTGCGCAAGAACAGCCTGATCTCGGAAGCAGGAGGGCTGCGCATCGCGGCCGGACTCGAATGAGCGGGCTGCTGGAATTCACACGCTGGCGTTTCTCGCGCGTCTGTACGATCCATGAGAGGGGTGATGTCTGCACCTGCACCGAGCAAGAAAAGACACGCCTGTGGCTGCTCCACGGCACCAGCGGTGCCATTCAGCAGTTCCTGGGCGACGGGCCGTATTATGGCATATGGGATGATGGCCGCACTGGAGCGATGACGACACTCGATGGCTGCAAGGCGGCCGTCGAGAAGGCGGTGTGGCATGGCTGACGCGCGTACCTTTCCCTGCCCACATTGCACCGGCGTGCTTTTCATCGGTCACAATGACGTTTTCCAGCACATCAAGGCCCGACATGGGAAGAAGGCCGCACGCCAGTATCGGGCGCGGCATGATGAGCCCAGGGAACCTTCCCTAGGCGTCCAACTGAGCGAAGCGCTGGTTGCTGCAGCACGTGGTGAACCTGTTCCGGAACACATCGAAGCGATGTTTCCAAAATATCTCGCGGAGGCACGTCGTGGTCTCCGCTGAGCGAATCCCCTGCATCAATCCGCGCTGCCGCCGCACCTTCAAGCGCGAACATGAGGATCAGGAGACTGTCTGCGGCGATTGTTTTCGGATGTTGCCTGATGCTGTTCGAATTGAGCATCGCGGCTTTTGGCGCGAGATCAGGAAGTGGGATCGGCGCATCACGCGCACGTCGGACGAACTCAAAATCGAGAGCATGAAGCGTGCTCGCCGGCAGGTATCGGCGAAACTCGCCGAACACTGGGATGCCCATATCAAGGGCTATTTCTCGGCTCCGGAAAAACCGGTCGGGCTCGAAACTTTCCTCGAGGAGATCGGGCTGTGATCGATCGGCTGAGACACGAGATGGACGAGGCCGAGCGCAAAGCATGGGATTCGCTGGCCCGGTACAAATTCTACATGTTCGGTTATTGGGCCGCGCAATGGGTCAATCTCAATCGCATCGGCGAGTTCAAGCGTCCGAATCCATGGCAAAGCCTTGTGCTAGGGGCTCGCCAGCGATGATACCGACGATCGTCCATCGCTATTCCATCCCCACGGCCGACGCGCTGCGCACCCTGCTCGACATCAGCGACTGCGAAAAGGTCGACGTGTTTATCATCGGCGAAAATCTTGTCTTCGACGTGATCGCGCCGGCCGCCGAAACGCCAGGGCAAAAGCCCGGAAGCGCCGCACAAGCACAGGCCGAAGAGAAACCGGACTTCCCTGCGGCTGAGCAATCAGGCGAGACCAGCCCTGGCGCCAGTGAACAAACCGAACCCGAACTCAAAGGCGGTCCGCTCGCGCGACGCGCAGCGATGATGTGCCAGGAGCGCGGTTTCTGGACCTTCAGCGAAACTGGGTCGGCCGAGGAAGCCGCGGACTGGCTACGCGAGATTTGCGGGGTCACCAGCAGGGCAATGCTCGATCATGATGAGCGGGCGGCGGGCGAGTTCAATCGAATTGACGGCCGGTACCGGCTCTGGATTGCGGGGTATGACGACTGATGCCAGGGCCAAGCATCATCTTGGAGGAGGGGAAGACGCCAGAGGAGTGGGTGGAAGTGTTCGCTGCGCGCGGCATCCACCTGTCGGCGCGAACGATCCGAGCGGACGCGCGGCGCCTCCGAGCTTGCAAGATGCTCGGAAAGGCGATGATACTCCTGCCAGAGCACATTGACCGACTATTCCAGGAACCAGAAGATTGCCCCTCGAACTCTACGAACGAACCGGATGGTGGTGGTTCAAAGGACGGATCGACCGGATACCGTCCGGTAAATACTACCGGCAAAGCACTGGAATACCTTCGACAGCGCCAAAAAGGGACGCAGAAGTCGCGCTCGCAGAGTTCGAAAGGAAAGAGATCAAACGTGATATCGTTGGGGAAGAAAAGGCCCTGACCTTCGAGGACGCCGTGATGCTCTATCCGGCGAATCCTATGGAAGCGAACGATCTCGAAGCGATCCTCCCGCACCTGACCGACCGGAGTGTCCCCTCTATCACTCCTCAGGAAGTCAGAAACCTTGGCCCGATCATTTTCCCGAACGGCGCCACGGATTCTTGGCAACGTCACGTGGTGACGCCGATCCGCGCAGTGATCAACAATGCGCACGATCTCGGCAAATGCCCCCCTATCCGCATCAAGGCCTACACCAAAGCTGAACGGCTGAAACAGGACCGCGAGCGCGGCAAGCAGAGCCGAGTCGAGAAGACTCCGGGCTCGTGGGAATGGCTGTTGGCGTTTCGAACGAAGGCGAACCCCTATCTGCGCGCCATGGCCTACTTCATGTTCGCCACCGGCGCACGCATCAGCCAAGCCACAGCATTGAAGCCGGACGATTTCGATCTGCAGAACGCACGCGTCTGGATGCCGGAGGCGAAGGGTACAGAAGCGCAGTGGGTTGACCTGCCGATGGACCTGGTTGTCGAACTGGCGAACCTCCGTCCGCGTCGGCCGCGCAAGGGACCGCACGGGAAGACACGGACCAAGATCGAGAAGATGTTCGGCTATGCCGGCAAGGATGGCTGCTACAAGGCATGGAAGACGGCCTGCAAAAAAGCAAAGATCGCGGAGATCATGCCGCACGCCGCAGGGCGTCATGGGTTCGCAACGGAGTTGCTCGTACGCCAGCGGCTTGATGCGCGCACGGTGGGGAAAGCTGGACGATGGGCTGACATCACATTGATGCAGAAGACCTACACCCACGCCGAGGACACCACGGACAAAGTACACGCCGCACTTCGTACAGGATTCGTACAAGCGTCTTCCCCGGCCGTTCCTAAGCAGCGGAAATCCCAATAGGAATCAGCAATCCGCAGTCGGCCCTCCGAAGGCAAACGCAAGCTCTTTCTGCCGATCGAGGGTGTCGTAAAAATCGAGCGAAACCAAGCGATTGGCAAAACTCGAAGGGTGGACGAATATCGCGTTCGAGGTCGCGGAAGCACCACGGAAGCAAACCGAAAGGAGGTTGTGGAGTACGAACGGCGACAATCGGCCCGGCTCAAGCCCCGCTCTGATTGAGTCGATTCGATCGTTGAATTCGAGATTGACCCTGCTCGATCTCGGGCACTATCTGAACACCGATGCACCCGTAGCTCAGCTGGATAGAGCGCCACCCTCCGAAGGTGGAGGCCACACGTTCGAATCGTGTCGGGTGCGCCATTTCAGTACAGAACTGCGAACGCCAAAAGCCGCCGATTTTACGCTCGAAGCGGCAACGAGGGTTCTCAGCAGCTCCGACTTCGATCCCGTGATGCGAACCTCGGTGTCTGCGACCTCAACGCGCTGCGCGAAGGCGCGCAGATGATCCCGCCGATAACCGCCGCCTTCGAGGCGCAGCCCGGCGCGGGCGGCGCTGGAGAAGGTCTCGATCATGTCCGGGGTGATCGCCTGATTGCCTGCGCTGTCGAGCGTTGCCTGAATGCGTTCGGCGTCGGCCGTGGCCTGATCCCGAAGCGCCTTGAGGCCGGCGATGCGCTCTTTCAGCGCTGAATCGTCCAGAGCGGCTACGCCGGATTCGATGGCGTCATAGAGCCGGTTGAGCCGCTGGTCGGTCTCGGTGATTCGCCGGTTGAGTTCAGCGAGGTGTTCACGGCGGCGCTCGGCGCGTTCCTGTCGGCGGTCGAGGAGGCTGAAGAGGATAGTTTCCAGACGTTCCGGCTGGAGCAGCCGTTCTTCCAGGTGGCTCGCGATCAGATCGTCAAGTTTGTCCATCGGGATCGATCGTCCCTCGCAGCCAGTCTTGCCCTGACGCGCCTTGGTTGAGCAGGTGTAGTAGCGATACATGCCGCCCGCGCTGCCCTTGCCGGTGCGCAGCGTCATTGCGCCCTCGCATTTGGCGCAGAAGCAGATACCGGTAAGGAGGGTGGGACCGCTCGTGACGCGAGCCGGCACCAGCATGGGGTTGCGGGATTTCAGCTTCGCCTGAACCGCATCGAAGGTCTCGCGGTCGATCAGCGGCGGCACCGCCATGACTGCGACCTCGCTCTCGGGCTTTTTCTCGCGGTTCTTATGCGAGCGGGTGTTGAATCGGTGCTCACCGATATAGGTCGTGCGGGTCAGGATCGAGTGGATTTGTGCGAGGCCCCAGCGTCCACCGTCGCGGGTGAAGATGCGCCGCTCGTTGAGATGGCAGGTGATGGCTTTGACGCCCAACGGACCGGAATTGCCATCGCCTTCGAGGAACAGCCGATAGATCAGCCGCACTGTATCGGCGTGCAGCGGGTCGATCTCCAGTTTCTTCTTGGTCTTCGATCCGCGCTGCTCGGCTGCGATGATGCGATAGCCGATCGGCGGCAGCGCGCCATTCCAGAAGCCTTGCCGCGCATTCTCGTTCATGGCGCGCAGGACGTGCTTGGCGTTCTCCTTGGACTGATACTCGTCGAACAGCGCCATGATCTGGCGCATCATGACGTGCATGGGATCGTCGCCCATCTCCTGCGTGATGGAGACGAGCTTGACGCCATTCTTCGCCAGCTTGCGGACGTAGAACTCAAGCTCGAAGTGGTCGCGGAAGAAACGGCTGAAGGAATGCACCACGACGACATCGAAGGGTGCGGGCTTCGATGTGCCCGCTTCGATCATACGCTGGAATTCGGGGCGGCGGTCGTTGGTGGCGGAGGCGCCGGCTTCCACGAAGGTTTCGATGAGCCGATAGCCGCGCGATGCGCAATAGGCTTCGCCCTGTTTGCGCTGATCGGGGATCGATACGTCGTGTTCGGCCTGCCGCGTGGTGGAGACGCGCAGGTAGAGGGCGGCGCGCTGGGCGACATCGGGACTGTGCATATTCATCGCCTGCCTCCCTTCATTTTGCGGCGCTCGATCAACGGCAACTCCAGGGTCACGCGGTCATACAGCACCGTGGGCACAACTTTCTGACCTTCGCCGGGGTCCATTCGGACAAGGCCATAGTTCGCCATCGTTTTGAGTGTTCGAGACAGACTGGACTTGGCTCGCCCAGTAATTCTTGACAGATCCTCCAGCGATCCGGGCGATTGTTCGTCGATAACGCGCAGCAACTCGCGGTTTCCGCTGGAGAGAATTTGCGCGAAGGATTCGGTGGAGGTGAACCACACCTTCGGATCGTCCGGCGCGGGCTTTTCGTCGCCGCGTGCGATCCGCATGGTGCGAGCCTTTATTTCTTCATAGTCGGCGATTCCGACCTGCAGCGTCTTCATAAAATGTCTCGCTCCTTCAACACCACATCCACCGCCTGCCCGAAGGCGGCTCGAAGAGCGTGTCGAGGGTCGGGTCGTGATCCTCGCTCACGACCTATCGTTAACATCAGATGTTAATGGTGGCAAGTCCGCGTTCGGGGACGTGTTCTCGATGGGGCCGAACAGTCGGTCGAGCACATCGCCGAAGTAGCGCTCGAAGATGTCAACCTCGACCTCTGTGACCGGCACACGCTCGGGCCAGTCGTCGTCGACGCGCCAGGTTCTGGTCGTGTTTCTGGTCGGCGAGTCGCGATGCGCCGCCGGCGCATCACTGTAATAGTCATAGAGATCGTCAGGCAGCGTGCCGGGAACGGGATGCTGGGGACGGCCTTTATGACGACGGACGCGCGATCGGTTCATCATGGCAATATCGCGCGAAGCAAGAATCCAAAGAACAACCCATTTCTACGCCAGACACGGAACTCATCGAGTTTCTGAAGAATGCTGCGTTGAGTTTCAAGGCCATTGTCGCGCCAAACTGCAATTAACGTGCAAGATTTTTGTCATCTCTCCTCGTTTTCGAGGAGAGACATGCAGTCCTAAACTCGCGATTTTCGTTTGTGATTTTCGCGGATTTGATTCTTTGGAGCGTGCATGCTGGTGAAGACGGGGCTGAACAAAGACTGGAGCGGCCGATCGCTAAAGAGCGGACTGAGAACAGTGAAGACAATATCGGTCTTCCATGATCGCAACCGATCGTTCCAGACTGCAGGACCGTCTCATCGAACCGTCCCTGCACCGCGCGCTTGCCTTGCTCGTTAGCTCGGCGCCAGCCTGCGCTACCGGTTCTGACGGAGATCACGCCATCGATTTTATCCGTTGCTCGGTGACCGTAGCCGCCGGTGTGAGTCCGACAAGAGGTGCTGATGACGCAGCGCAGGCCGTCCACGGCCGCCGGCATCGTCGGATGTCCGCCGCTGGCGACGCGACGGCTGGTGCTGCCCTGCCTGCTCGACGGGCGCTGGGACGGACCGAACCTTGCCCGCGGCGCCAACGATGCCGACGCCATTGTGACCGCACTGCCGCATTGGGAGCACGATGGTGAGGCGTCGCCCCTGCAAGTGGTCGGAGGAAGCCGACGCCCTGCACTGCCGGCAGTGCCGCCTTCTGGGCACACGCATCCCGCTCGCCTCGTTGATCCAGGCTGTCGCCGTCGGCGAGCATTTGAACTTCCGGCATGCGGCCACCGCGCTCGGCGTCAGCCAGTCGTCGGTGAGCGAGCGCATCCGTGCATTGGAAGAGACGCTCGGCGTCCGTCTGTTCGAGCGACGGCATCGTGGCGTCCAGCCGACCGAAGCTGGACGCTTCTTTCTGGCGCAGGTCGCCGATGGAATAGACCAGCTTGCCTATGCGGTGAAGACAGCCGGGATGATTGGCACCGGCGAACTCGGCCGCGTGCGGCTCGCCGTGCCGACGACGATCGCCGCCGGATTCCTGGCCGATCTTCTCCATTGTTACCGTCAGCAGTGGCCGGGCGTTGAACTGGAGCTATTCGACGGACGTGCCAAGGACGCGATCCTGCGGGTGCGCGAAGGCAGCCTGGACGTTGCATTCGTCGCTGCGATCACCGACGTCCCGGATTGCCACTGCCGGGCGCTTTGGACGGAACCCCTGTTCATCGCGGTGTCGACACGCGATCTCCGCGCCAGCGGCGACGCGCTGCATTGGTGCGACCTGAAGGATGATTTATTTCTGGTGCGCTACAACGGAACCGGACCACAGGTGCATGATCATGTCTTGCGCCGCTTTGAAGAACGTGGCCTGCAACCGCGCGTGCAACGCTGCAACGTCGACCGCTGCTTGCTCCTCTCGATGGTGGCGGGCGATTACGGAATAACCCTTTGCAGCGAAGCAACAGCGCAAGCCGCCTTTCCTGGCGTCACTTTCTTGCCGCTGCGCGACGAACCGGAGCCGCTAAGGTTCAGCGCCATTTGGTCGCCGCACAATTCCAGCAAAGCGCTTCGCGGCCTACTGGATCTCGCCCGGAGTCGGGCCACGATCTAGCGCGAAGCGCGGCGCGCCTTTGCAAATCCCCGGTCGGACGTGATGAATCGCTCCAGCATCGGCACGATCAGCTTCATGGGGTCTGTGACAGGCTGGCCAGTCTCACGGGCGAGTGCTTCCGCATAGGCCGTGAGATCCCGATGAAGAGAAGCAGGCAGTTCCACCGCCGCCTTTACAGGTTTCTCATCCACGATCGGCCCAAGCTTCAATTTTGCCATGTCAGCCTCCGTAGGATTCGAGAACGAGATCGCGCGTGACGATGACGCGGACCGGGAAGCCCGGCCGGATGGTCAGGGTCGGCGCGATGTTGAGCTGGCGCTGAACGATCTGCTGACCCGTCTGGTTGATGCTGTCCGAAGCCCCGCGTCGTAGAGCGCGAACGATGTCGCTCTCCTGGCCCGATGAACCGGCCTGCGCGCCGACGCTCAAGATGGTGGAGAGCGCGGCGGCCTTGAACAGTTCGCCCCAATGATAATCGACACCATCCTCGAGGCCGGCGTATCCCTCGCCGTCGGCGCCAGGCTGACGCTCCAGAACGATGGAGCGGCCATTGGGGAAGATCAGCCGGTTCCAGACGAGGAGTATGCGCCGCTGACCGAAGCCGACGCCGCTGTCATATTGACCGATGACGCGCGTGCCCTGGGGCACAAGCAATATCTTGCCCGTCGGACTGTCATAGACGTTTTCCGTCACCTGCGCGGTGATCTGGCCGGGAAGATCGGAGCGGATGCCGGTGATGAGCGCGGCGGCGATGACGGCGCCGGCCTGCAGGACGTTCTTCGACGCCGGCGCGGCCACCCGATCCGGCGCGACAGTGCGCTTGTCGGGCGCCTGGTTGAGGAAGGCGAGCTGGCGATCCTGCGCGGATGGCGTCGCTGGCTGCGGCGCGAGGCCGAGGCTGGCGAGATCGGCCGGCGGCGTGGCGGTCGCGGTGGGCTGTGCCGAGGCCCCAGCACTGGCGGGCCGAGTCTCGGTCGAGGCGAACAACCGTGCGGTCCGCGCCGCCTCCAGCTCCTGCGCCCGGCGCTGCTCCTCGGGGGTCGGTCCCACCGGGCCTGATGCTGGCGCGCTGATCGGCGGGACTGTAGCGCCATTCTGCGCATTCAGGATCGGGCGGCCGAGATCGCCGGGGAGCGGCGGGCCGAGCTTTGGGACGCCGGAATAATCCTTCGGCAAGCCAGCGAGCCCGTCCGGGGTCGAGCGATTGTCGGTCGAATACAGTTCCTGTCCCTGGCCCTGGTGACGGGTCTGAAGCGCATAGATCAGCGCGCCGCCAACACCGAGGCTGGCAGCGAGACCGAGACCGGCCAGCACCTTGCGGGACAGGCGGGTCACACGCGGCGGCTCGGCGCGCAGGCGCATCGTCACAGCCGGCTCGCCGGTGAGCGGCCGGGTGTCATCATCGTCGGCCGGCTGAGGCTGGGGCGTCGAACCCGGCGCCCGACCTTCTTCCTTTTCGGGATCGCGTTCGTCGCTCACGATGCCGGCCTCCCGTCGGTGCGGGAGATGCGGACGCGCTTCTGGTCTTTGCCCGCACCGAACCGCAGCTCGGCGGCGGCGAACAGCCGGTCGACGATCATGTAGTTTCCGCGTACCCGGTAGTTCACCAGTTCGGATGTGTCGCCCTCCGGCCCGACAACGAACAGCGGTGGCATCTCGCCCTGACCGATGCCGCGCGGAAATTCGATGAACACTTGGCGACCGTCATCGAAGGCGCGTAGCGGTCGCCATGGCGCACGATCGCCTGTCACTTCGTAGCGGAAATTGACACGGGCGAGATCAATGCCGCCCGACACCGGCTGCGCGGCCTCCGCCTGCTGGTTCTGGCGGCGCAGCGCGATGAGCTGGTCCTGTGGATATTGCCAGGACACCGACGCCATGTAGGTCGCGGGCGTCGCGCGCAGCTCCATGTGATAGGTGCGCCTGTCGGTGTTGATGACGAGATTGGTCATCAGCTCGGCGCGGGTTGGCTTCACGAGGATATGGATCTGCTTGGCGGTGCCCACGCCGCTCTCGGTGTCGCCGATGATCCAGCGCACGGTGTCGCCGGCGGCGACGGGACCGGAGCCGACGAGCTGCTCGCCGGGCTGAAGCGCGATGTCGGTGATCTGCCCCGGCGAGGCATAGACCTGATAGAGCGCGCCATCGACGAAGGGATAGACCTGCATCGAGTTGATGAAGCCGTTGCGGACGGGTTGGACGCGTGCGGCGGCGTTGGCCTGATTGACGCGCGCGGCGGGATCGACCGGCTCCGGCTCGGGCTTCCCGTCCTTGCCGACTGGCTTCAACTGACCGGGCAGCGGGAGCGGTTTCGGCAACTCTACGACCTGCACGGGTTTCGGCGGATCGGCGGCGATGACGGCGGGCGCGGCATCGTCATAGGAAATTTCGGGCGGTGGCGTATGGGTGGCGCAGCCGGCGAGCGCCGATGTGCAAAGTAGGAGAAGCGGCAAGCCGGATTTACGGAAACCCGGCATGGCGCGGCTGAGGAAAGCCGGACGCCCCGCACTCCAGGGGGCGGCTTTGCGGAGTGCTGGTGTCATTGTCCAAGCTCCTTCGACCAGTTGATGGCGTTGATGTAGATTCCGAGGGGATTCTTCCGCAGCGTGTCGGCATCGCGCGGGGGCTGCACAACGACGGTGAGGATGGCGGACCAGCGCTCGGTGGAAGCCAGCGAGCCGTCCTGATAGCGGCGCTCGATCCAAGCGATGCGGAAGCTCGACGGCGAGGCGCGGATGACCGACGATACCTCGATCGCGATTTGCTGCTTGCCGACCTTGGTGAAGGGGTCGTTGGCGCGCGCATAGTCATTGAGCGCCAGCGCGCCGCCCTGGGTCGTGAAGTCGTAGGCGCGCAGCCAGTTCTGCCGCACGATGATGGCGTCGGACGGGATCGAGCGGACCTGCTCGATGAAGCGCGCGAGATAGAAGGCGATCTGCGGATCGTTCGGCTGATAGTCGGCGGTCGCCGGCGCGACGGCCTGCGCCTGGCCGAGCCGATCGACCTGCACCACCCAGGGCACAATCGAGCCATTGGCGGACTGCCAGACCAGCGCCGCCGAAAGACCGGCCGCGAGTACCAATGAGCCGAAGGCCATGTAGCGCCAGTTGCGAGCCTGGACGCGGGCTGAGCCGATCCGGTCGTCCCAGACCTGCGCGGCGCGCTGATAAGGCGTCTCGGGCTGAGGGGATTTGCCGTAGTGGGTGGATGGTCGTTTGAACATTGTCAGTCGCTTTCGGAGAGGTTGACGGAGGAGCCGCCGCCATGGCTGTCGCCGCTGCGCACGGCGTGGGCGGCCGCGGAGGCGCCGTGGGACATTTGCTGGGAGCGTTTCATGCGCTTCGCCCAGGCTGGCGGGCCGTCGCTGGTGGAAGATGCGGCTCCCGGAGATGCGGTCTCTGCAGCGGTTGCCGTCGTTGCCCCGGGTGCGCCCGTGGCGATCTCCGTCGCGGCCTGGCCACCGGCCTGATAGCTCTGCTTCAGGCTGTCGGCGGCGCGGCCGGCCGCGCGCTTCAACGGTGAGACGGCCGCCCTCGCGCCGGTGCTCGCAACATTGCCCAGGCCAGAGGCGACGCCCGATGCGCCCGATTGTCCGGCCGCGCCGAGGCTGTAGGCGGTGGAGGCGCCGCCCGCGAGGGCTGCGCCTCCACGAGCCGCGGCGGCAGCACCGCCAGCTAGCGCAGCGCCACCCGAGGCGACTGCGCCGGCGGCGGCCGCACCTGCGGCGACCATGCCGCCGGCGGCAAGACCAGTGCCAATGGCCGCGCCGGCGCCGAGCTGCGGACCACCCGAAATCAGGCCGTTGGCGATGCCGGGGCCGAAAATGCCGAGACCGAGCAGCGAAAGCGCGGCGAGCACGATCGCCATGGCGTCGTCGATTGATGGCGTGTTGCCTCCGAACCCGGAGGTAAATTCGGAAAAGAGCGTCGATCCGATGCCGATGATGACAGCGAGCACCAGCACCTTGATGCCGGAGGAGATGACGTTGCCCAGCACGCGCTCGGCCATGAAGGCGGATTTGCCGAACAGGCCGAAGGGAATGAGGACGAAGCCGGCCAGCGTCGTCAGCTTGAACTCGATCAGGGTGACAAAGAGCTGGATCGCGAGGATGAAGAACGCCAGCAGCACCAGCGCCCATGCGAAAAACATGCAGGCGATCTGGATGAAGTTCTCGAAGAACGACCAGTAGCCCATCAGGTTGGAGATGGAGTCGAGCAGCGGGCGGCCGGCATCGAGGCCGGTCTGTGCCACCTTGCCCGGGCGCATGAGATCGCTGACGGCAAAGCCGGTGCCCGACGCTTTCAGGCCGAGACCCGCGAAGCTCTCGAAGATGATACGGGCGAGATTGTTCCAGTTGGAGATCAGGTAGGCGAAGACGCCGACGAAGAGGGTCTTCTTGACGAGGCGCGCCATGATGTCGTCGTCGGCGCCCCACGACCAGAAGAGCGCGGCGAGCGTCACGTCGATGACGATGAGCGTGGTGGCGATGAAGCCCACCTCGCCGCCGAGCAGCCCGAATCCGCCGTCGATGTAGCGTGTGAAGACCTCGAGGAAATGGTCGATGACGCCGGTGCCGCCCATGTCAGCGGATCTCCGGCCGGGCGGGATCAGCCAGATCCGCCGGCGCACTCCGAAACAACGTCGTCGGCGCAACCGGTGTCGGTAAGGATGTCTGGGCTGGTTGCCCGAGGAAGCGGCGACGGTTCTCGGCCCATGCTTTCAGGCAGCCGGGATCGCTCGTGCCAGCCTCGCCGATCTCGGAACAGCGAAGCAATTCGGCGGCGAGAGGATCTTGTGCGGCGACGGGACGGCCCTGCGTCGCGAGGGCGTCCGGCGAAACGTCCTTGCGGTTCATCTCGATCGCGGTCGCCGTGATGGCGACCGCGACGAAGACGATGGCGCCGACGCGCGCGAGGGTCTTGCCGTCCATCACGCCAGCCTCAGTTGCCGCTGCTCGGGAACATGCGCGCATTGCCGGGCTGGTAGCCTGAGCCCGGCGTCAGGAAGCGTCGGCGTTGCTCGCGACCCTGTTCGGCAGCGGTGGCCTGCTCGGCCGACTGCAATGCCTGTGCCCGACCGTTGGCCGCGACGACGGCAGTGAGATCGGCGAGCTGCTGGGCCTGAAGCGCGAGAAGCTGGTTGCCGGCCTGCGTCGCCTGAAGCGCGCCGGTTGCGCCCTGGCTCTGGCCGACCAGCGCCGACATCTGGGCGCGGTTGGTGTCGATGTTGCCGACGACGCCGGCCTGCACGCGCATGGCATCCTGCAGGCCGCCGACCGTGTTCTGCCAGCGCGAGCGAGCATCGGTGATGAGCTGCTGATCCGTCGCCGACATCGAGACGTTGCCGTATTTCTGCTGGAACGCCCGGTCGATCTGCTGGACGTCATAGGCGATGTTCTGGGCCTGCTGGAGGAGCTGTTGCGTCCGCTGAACCGACTGCTGAAGCTGTTGGAGCGATGAGTACGGCAGGCTCGCAAGGTTGCGCGCCTGGTTGATCAGCATCTGCGCTTCGTTCTGAAGTGAGGTGATCTGGTTGGTGATCTGCTGGAGCGATCGCGCTGCCGTCAGCACATTTTGTGCATAGTTCGAGGGATCGAACACGATGATCGCGTGAGCTGGCGTCGCCAGCATCGGCGTGAGCGCGACGGGAGCGATCAGCAGCGCGGCAGCGAACCGCGCTGCGCGGGAATTGCGCAGTTTCATTGGGACGTCTCCTTGTTGATGAGCGTGGGGATGAGGTCAGCCGCCCAGCCGACCTCACGGTGATCGAGCCAGGCGGCGAGGAAGCCGTCGCGTCCATGTTCGGCGACGATGCGGGCGATGGCCGCCTGGTCGGTCTTCGACGACGCGGCGCAGAGCGCGAGCGCCACATCGGACAAGCCGAGTTCGAACAGCCGATTGCCGCGACGGGACTGGCAGTAATAGTCGCGCTTCGGCATTGCCCGCGCGATGATCTCGATCTGGCGGTCATTGAGGCCGAAGCGCCGGTAGATCGCGGTGATCTGCGGCTCGATCGCGCGCTCATTCGGCAGCAGAAGCCGGGTCTGGCAGCTCTCGATGATGGCGGGCGCGATCGCCGAGCCGTCGATGTCCGACAGGCTTTGCGTGGCGAAGATGACGCTGGCGTTTTTCTTGCGCAGCGTCTTCAGCCACTCACGGAGCTGGCCGGCGAAGCCGTCATCGTCCAGCGCCAGCCAGCCCTCATCGATGATGAGGAGGGTCGGCGAGCCGTCGAGCCGGTCTTCGATGCGATGGAAGAGATAGGAAAGGACCGCGGGCGCCGCGTCGGTGCCGATCAACCCTTCGGTCTCGAACGCCTGAACAAAGGCCGATCCGAGATGCTCGCGCTCGGCGTCGAGCAACCGGCCGTAGGGACCGCCGACGCAATAGGGCCGGAGCGCCTGCTTGAGATCATTCGACTGGAGCAGCACGACCAGGCCGGTGATGGTACGTTCCTCTATGGGCGCCGACGCCAACGAGGTCAGCGCCGTCCAGATGTGCTCCTTCGCCTCGGGCGTGATCGCGACACCCTCGCGAGTCAGGATCGACACGATCCAGTCACCCGCCCAGGCGCGCTCGGGCACGTCGTGAATGCGGGCGAGCGGTTGAAGGCTGACGCTGTCGACGGCGCCATCGCTGAGATCGCCACCAAGATCGTGCCAGTCGCCGCCCATGCCGAGCGCCGCCGCCCGGATCGAGCCGCCGAAGTCGAAGGCGAAGACCTGGGCGCGGGCATAGCGTCGGAACTGGAGCGCCATCAGCGCCAGCAGCACGGACTTGCCTGCGCCGGTCGGGCCGACGATCAGCGTGTGGCCGACGTCGCCGACATGAAGCGAAAGCCGGAACGGGGTCGAGCCTTCGGTCTTGCCGAAGAGCAGTGGGGGCGCTGCAAAATGCTCGTCCCGCACCTCGCCCGCCCACACCGCAGACAGCGGGATCATGTGGGCGAGATTGAGCGTGGAGATCGGAGGTTGGCGGACGTTCGCATAGACGTGGCCGGGCAGTGATCCGAGCCAGGCGTCCACCGCGTTGATGGTCTCGGCCATCGCGGTGAAGTCGCGGCCCTGGATGACCTTCTCGACTAGCCGCAACTTCTCGTCGGCTATGCGCGGATCGTCATCACACACCGTCACCGTCGCGGTGATATAGGCCATGCCGGCATAGTCAGCGCCGAGTTCCTGGAGCGCGAGATCGGCATCAGCCGCCTTGTTCGCGGCATCGGTGTCCACGAGGACGGATGCCTCGTTGGTCATCACCTCCTTGAGGATCGCGGCGATCGACTTGCGCTTGGCGAACCATTGCCGCCGGATCTTGGTCAGCAGCTTGGTCGCGTCGGTCTTGTCGAGCAGGATCGCGCGCGTCGACCAGCGATACGGAAATGCGAGACGGTTCAGCTCGTCGAGCAGGCCTGGCGTCGTCGCCGTTGGAAAGCCTGTGACGGTGAGGATGCGCAGATGCGAGGCGCCAAGGCGCGGTTCGAGCCCGCCGGTCAGCGGCTGGTCGGCGAGAAGCGCGTCGAGATAGATCGGCGTCTCGGGCACGCGGACACGGTGCCGTTTGGTCGAGACGCAGCCGTGGAGATAGGTGAGCGTCTCCGCGTCATCGAGCCAGCGGCATTCCGGCATGAAGGCTTCGACCAAGCGCAGAATGCGATCGGTGCGATCGGCAAAGCCGGTGATCACCTCGTTGGGGTCGAGGCCCGACTTCTCCCGTCCCTCATAGAGCCAGGATTCGGCGCGCGCGGCGTCTTCCGCCGGCGGCAGATAGGTGAAGGTCAGGAAATAGCTCGACTCGAAATGCGCGCCGGCCTCCTCGAAATCCGCCCTGCGCTCGGCATCGACCAGCGCGGAGGCAGCGTCGGGAAAGCGGCTGTCGGGATAGAGGTTCGAAGGGTGGCGTTGGGCTTCGACGAAGATCGCCCAGCCGGAGCCGAGGCGACGGAAGGCGTTGTTGAGGCGGCCGGCGACGGCGACCAGCTCGGCCGGGACGGCGCTGTCGAGGTCGGGGCCGCGAAACCGCGCGGTGCGCTGAAAGCTGCCGTCCTTGTTGAGGACGATGCCGGCGCCAACCAGCGCGACCCAGGGCAGGAAGTCAGCGAGCCGGCTGTTGCGGTTACGATATTCGGCGAGGTTCATCATCGGCGCGCTCCCCGTCAGACCGAGAGGTGCGCGGGGACGCGCAGATGGCGGCGCACCACGTCGACGAAGAGCGGATCGCGCTTCGCGGCCCACACCGCCGCGACATGGCCGATCGCCCAGATGGCGATGCCGACCAACCAGAGGCGAAGGCCGAGGCCAACGGCGCCAGCGAGCGTCCCGTTCATGATGGCGATGGCGCGCGGCGCGCCGCCGAGCAGGATCGGCTCGGTCAGCGCCCGGTGAACGGGAGCCGTGTAGCCTGGGACATCGCCGCCCTGTTCGACACCGCCCGTCATCAGACGAGCGCTCCGCCGCCGAACGAGAAGAACGACAGGAAGAAGCTCGACGCCGCGAAGGCGATCGACAGGCCGAAGACGATCTGGATCAGCCGGCGGAAGCCGCCTGATGTGTCGCCGAAGGCGAGCGTCAGGCCGGTGACGATAATGATGATCACCGCGATGATCTTGGCGACCGGGCCTTCGATCGACTGCAGGATCTGTTGCAGCGGCTGCTCCCACGGCATTGACGAGCCGGAGGCATGGGCGGGCGCGGCCATCATCACAGACAGCGTGGCGACGGACACGGTCATGGCGAGACGGCGGCGGACTTGAGTCCGGCACATTGAGCGCAGGCGTTGGATCACAGGCGTTCTCCTTCAGGGCTTGGGGTGAGCGAGGTCGGGCCGCCGGTGCCCTCGATGACGGCCGGCGCGACGCGGTAATCGCCATCGAGGCCGAGGCCCTTGACGCGTGCGAGCTCGGAGAGCCGGCGCGCCGAGCCGCGGCCGGAGAGGACGGCAACGATGTCGATCGTCTCGGCGATCAGCGCGCGCGGGACGGTGACGACGGCCTCCTGGATGAGCTGTTCCATTCGGCGCAGCGCACCGATCGCGCTGCCGGCATGGATCGTGCCGACGCCGCCGGGATGGCCGGTGCCCCAGGCCTTGAGCAGTTCCAGGGCTTCGGCGCCGCGCACCTCGCCGATCGGAATACGATCGGGGCGAAGACGCAGCGAAGAGCGAACGAGATCGGAGAGAGAGGCGACGCCGTCTTTCGTGCGCATCGCCACGAGGTTCGGCGCGGCGCATTGCAGTTCGCGCGTATCTTCGATGATGACGACGCGATCGTCGGTCTTCGCGACCTCTGCGAGCAATGCGTTGGTCAGCGTGGTCTTGCCGGTGGACGTACCGCCGGCGACCAGAATGTTCGCGCGCGCAGCGACGCCTTCGCGTAACGTCTCGGCCTGCGCTGTCGACATGATGCCCGCTGCGACATAGTCGTCGAGGGTGAACACTGCGACGGCGGGCTTGCGGATCGCGAAGGCTGGAGCCGCGACCACAGGCGGAAGAAGACCCTCGAACCTTTCCCCGGTCTCGGGGAGTTCGGCGGAGACACGCGGCGCGCCGGCATGGACTTCGGCACCGACGTGATGGGCGACCAGGCGGACGATGCGCTCGCCGTCGGCTGCCGGCAGCTTACGGCCGGTATCCTCAAGCCCGCTGGAGAGACGGTCGATCCAGAGCCGCCCGTCGGGATTCAGCATCACTTCGACAATGGACGGGTCTTCCAGGAAGCCAGCGATGGCAGGTCCGAACGCCGTGCGCAGCATGCGCGCGCCCCGCTGGATCGCCTCGGATTGCTGGTGCGTGGTCGTCATCTTGTCCCCGTGCTGGCGGGGACGCGGCATGCAGTCCCCTGACGGGGATGATTAAAAGAGCCGGAAATCGGGTCGGTTCAACAAGTATCTCGATGCGTGCGGCCATGGCGAAGAAAAGGCGGCAATCGGCGGAGTTGAATATTCAGCCTGGATCGCCGTTTGTCTTGAAGAGCGCATGGTCTGCGCCGTCGCGCAGCGAGTCGACATCGCGCGAAAGCTCTTTCAGGAACCTGTCGCCGGTCGCCAATCGCCGACCGAGCGATTGCATGAAGCCTTCGAAGCGTTCCGTTCCTTTCGCGCGCGCCGAGGCTTGCGCGCTTTCGGGCAATGGCGGCGTGATAGTGAGCCAAAAGCGGATGAACAGCGAGACGGTCTCGCCCAGGATGGCGATATCCTCGTCGAGCCCATCGATCTGGCGGCCGAGCTTGTCCATGCGGCGTGCGAACACGGCCTCGAGCCGTTCGGAGGCGTCGGCCGAGAGGAAGGACGCGACGGCTGCTTCGATCACCGCGGATTTGGAGACATTGCGCCGGAGCGCCAGCGCCTCGACCTGCTTCAGTAGGCCGGGGTCGAAATAGACGTTCATGCGGGTCTTGGCCTGCACCGGCATCTCCTACAATTCGATGCCGTCGGCCGGGTCCATCGTCGCCTGCCGGGCGACGATGCGAATACGCTGGCGCAGCGCTCGCGCCTTGGCGGCGTCCACGTCGGGCTCATCGTCCAAAAGATCAAACTCCTGCTCGGGCGGCCGCGCGGCCGGGACGATCTCTTCATGCTCGGGCAATTCCGGCTCGCGGCGGATGCCGGCATTGGCCGGATCGCCATCGGCGCCGTCGCTTGTTGTGGTTGCCGCCGCTGCGGCCGATGGCGCGATCACACGCGCCGACCATTCATCCGTCATCGTCGCTGCGGCTCGCGGCGCGATAAGATCGGGCGGCGGCAGGATGCGCTCCTTGAAGCGCGCATCCTCGAAATAGCGCGCCTTCTTCGCCCGGATCGGCGGCGTGCCCGCCACCATGACGATCTCGTCGCTGGGCGGAAGCTGCATGATCTCGCCGGGCGTCAGGAGCGGCCGCGCCGTCTCCTGGCGCGACACCATGAGGTGCCCGAGCCACGGCGCCAGCCGATGGCCGGCATAGTTAGTGGAATCGCGCAGCTCCGTCGCGGTGCCGAGCGAATCCGACACACGCTTGGCGGTGCGCTCGTCATTGGCGGCGAAGGCGACGCGCACATGGCAATTGTCGAGGATCGAATTGTTCGACCCATAGGCGCGCTCGATCTGGTTGAGGCTCTGCGCGATCAGGAAACTCTTGAGACCGTAGCCGGCCATGAAGGCCAAGGCGGACTCAAAAAAGTCCAATCGGCCGAGCGCGGGAAACTCGTCGAGCATGAGCAGCAGGCGATGGCGTTTGTTCGACGCCTTCAATTCCTCGGTGAGCCGCCGGCCGATCTGGTTGAGGATCAGGCGGATCAGGGGCTTGGTGCGGTTGATGTCGGACGGCGGCACGACGAGGTAGAGGGTGACCGGCCGCCGGTCCCCGACCAGATCGGCGATGCGCCAGTCGCAGCGCGCCGTCACCTTCGCCACGACCGGATCGCGATAGAGGCCAAGGAAGCTCATGGCGGTCGACAGCACGCCGGATCGCTCGTTCTCTGATTTGTTGAGCAGCTCGCGCGCGGCGGAAGCAACGACGGGATGGACGCCCGCTTCGCCCAGATGCGGCGCCGACATCATCGCGCGCAGCGTCGCTTCGACTGGCCGGCGCGGATCGGAGAGGAAGTTGGCGACGCCCGCCAGCGTCTTGTCGGGCTCGGCATAGAGGACGTGCAGGATCGCGCCGACCAGCAGGCTGTGGCTTGTCTTCTCCCAATGGTTGCGCTTGTCGAGGCTGCCTTCGGGATCGACCAGGATGTCGGCGATGTTCTGGACGTCGCGCACCTCCCATTCGCCGCGCCGGACTTCCAGCAACGGATTGTAGGCGGACGATTGTGCATTGGTCGGATCGAACAGCAGCACGCGGCCATGCTTGGCGCGGAAGCCGGCGGTCAGGGTCCAGTTCTCGCCCTTGATGTCGTGGACGATGCAGCTTCCCGGCCAGGTAAGCAGCGTCGGCACAACGAGCCCGACACCCTTGCCACTCCGCGTCGGGGCGAAGCACAGCACATGTTCGGGGCCGTCATGGCGCAGATAATCCTGGATGTGCCGGCCGAGCACGACGCCATCGGGACCAAGCAGGCCGACGGCGCGGATTTCCCGGTCGTCGGCCCAGCGGGCGGAGCCGTAGGTCGCCACATTGCGCGCCTCGCGCGCCCGGATGAGCGACATGAAGATGGCGACGGCGATGGCGATGAAGCTGCCGGATACGGCGATCGCCGCTCCCTCCAGGAAGATGGATGGCGCATAGGCGTCGAACGAAAACCACCACCAGAAAAAAGCCGGTGGAGAATAGACCGGCCAGCCCGCCAGTTTGAACCATGGGGCGCCAAGCTGCGCCTGAAAGCCGAGCCGCCATGCGGTCCATTGCGTCGCCGCCCATGTCGTCAACAGCACAACGGTCAGGACAACGGCGATCTGACCCCAGAGTATTCGGCCTCCACGCATACAGGCTCCAATCGGCAAAAGAGATGGAGCCGATCAGAGAATAGGCGTTTTCGCGAGACTCAACAGAAAAGACATATCGGCGTGCCGCCGGATACCATGGCGTAGAAATCGGATGGTTCGCTTAGTGCCGTGTCTTGCCCTGAGCCTCTTGCGTCGCCTCCGCGACGGCCTGCTGGAGAATGCGGCGGTAGCCCTGCTTGGTCATCCATTGCGCGCGGGCGAGATGGCTTTCCCAGCAGGCCCTTGTGCGGTCTTCCTCGGCGACCGGATCGCGGTGCAGCACGATCCGCGCCACCTCGGACCAGTCCGCTCCGTCCGTCTGCGCATCCAGCAAACGCAGATAGGTCACATAATGCTCTTCGTCATAAGTCGTGATCTCGGGGCCGCTCGGGGCCTCGTCATCGACATCGGGATCAAGCTTGGGTCTGACGCGCATCGAACGCCCTCCCTTCAGGGCCAACAGCACCAAAAATCCTGAACTGGGATAATCCCATATCAGGATTACCGAAATGGCCTCCCTTCATCAATGGAGCGCCGTTCCGAATGCAGAAGTCCTTGCGCACATCCCGACAGCAGCGTCTCCTGTCCCTGCTCGTCGAAGCACGCAAGGCGAAAGGTATGACCCAGGCCGAAATTGCCGCAGCGCTCGGCAGGCCGCAATCCTTTGTCGCCAAATATGAGAACGATGAGCGACGGATTGATGTCATCGAGTTCGTCGATATTGCTGCGGCGCTGGGCGTTTCGGCTGCCGAAATCCTGAAAGAGATCGAATCGACCGCAGAGGCCCCCAAACGAACCGGCGGGCGAAAATCCCAACCCCTCCGCTAGCGGCCGATCAGGGCGCGAACGTCCTTGAGGAGCACAAACAGGTGCATCGGATCGCTGGGCGACGCGATGAAATCGAAATGTTCGTAGAAGGCTCGCGCCTCCTCATCCTTGGCATGGACGGCAAAAGCGCGCAGGCCCGCGATTTCGGCGGCGGCGAGCGTGCGGCCGAGCGCATCCTTGAGCAGGCCGGAGCCGATCCCCTTGCCTGACCAGGCGCTGGCCACCGCGAGGCGTGCGAGGATCATCAGGGGAACCGGATGACGGGCGACGCCCTTCTGCAACCGCCCGGGCGCATCGTCATAGGCCACGTCGCCATAGGTCAGGGTGTAATAGCCGACCACCTCATCGTCCGAGAGGGCGAGATAGGTCTGCGCGCTGTTGGAAAGCTGGCTTTGCAGGGCGAAGCGGATCAGGAAGCGGTTGAGCGGCTCCTTGCCGCAATCGAACCCCTCGACGCGATGCTCGCGCCGCAGCTTCTCGATACGGAGCGCCACGGGGCTATTCGCCGGGATGCTCGAACAGGCCGGGCTCGTTCAGGAGCCGCTTCAGCCTCGGCAACGGACGGGGCGGTGCATCGAGCGCGGCGAGGAAGGCTTGCCAGCGCTCCGCGTCCAGCCCGAAATGCTGGCGGTCCGGCAAGGTCTCTTGGGCACGGATGAGCGCGCTTTCCAGCACGAACTCGCTGACCGACCGTCGCTCGGCTTGGGCCGCGGCGTTCAGCACGCGCTTGGCCTCCGGCGTCAGCCGCAGGTCGAGTTTCTCGGATCGGGTTGCATTGGCCATGGTGACGCCTCCTGATCGACTATATAGCATGTTCGGCCTCCTTTGTCATGACATTGTCGGGCATTATGGCGGTCATAGCCCGAGTTCCCGCTGTTTCCCGAGCTGCCAGGATACCGATCCGCCCTGGACCACGCCGATAACCTCGCGGCCGCGCTGGCGCTCGATGACCGGCCGCCAGGGGACTAGGGTGAACTCATGGCTCTTCTCGACGATGGCAAATCTGCCGCTCGCGAGCTGGACGGTGCCGGTGAATGTGCCGCTCACGGTCTCGCCGTCTCCGGAGGCGCGGAACGGCATGGGCTTTGACACCGCCAGCTCGGCGCCGGCGCGCGCGACCTCACGCTCGCGCAGCGTGGCAAGCAGATTGCGGCGATAGAACACCCGGCCGGTCGGCTGGCGGGTGGCATCACCCTGGTCGATCAGATGTTCGCGGCGGCGGTCCATCGCCTGGGCGACGGCCTGTCCGAAGCCAGCCGGCGCCAGATCGGACGCCTCGCCTGCGATCAGCCGGCGGTCGAGCCAGGTGGCGCCGTCCGCCCCGATCTGGCTTTCCAGATCGAAGGCCGAGAGGACGCGGATATTGACGCGGACACTGCGGCCGGCGTCATGGGCGGCTGCCCGGCTCTCGAAATCCTCGGGGATGCGCCAGCGGTCGGCGTCGATGCGCTCGACGATGCCGGCGCGGCGCAACGCCTCCAGCCGGCGGACATGGGCATCGACGAAGCCTTCGTAGTCGCCACCGGGCACGCGGCCGTCGAACCGGGCCTGCTCCAGATGGCGGCTCGGCTGATAGACGCCGTCCTTGGTCATAACGGCAATGGCGCGATCCGAAGGCCGGGCCGCCATATCGGCCGGACCGATCTCAACGATGCTGCCGATACGCGCATCCTCGACGCGACCCGCATCGAAGCCGGAGACATGGTGCGCGCGGCCATCGATCCCGTCGACAACCAGGGTGATGTTCTCGCCCAGTTCGTCGGCGAGATGCTTGTCGATGACGCGGCCGACAATCGGCGCGCCTGCCGCGCCGTCATGAATCTGGAAGCTGGCCGGATCGCGCTCCTGTCCCTCCGCCCGAAGCACCTTCTGCATGGTGCGGATGATGTCTCCGCGCTCGCCCAGCTCGCGCAGGGTGGGCTCAAGTCGGTCACTCAACTCCCAGACGCCCGGCGCATGCTCGGTGGCAAGCCCCATCTTTTCCAGCTTGCCAAGCCGGGCCAGACGAAGCGCCCGGCTGGCGATGCCGCGCGGATCGCCGGGCTCGGGACGAAGATCGACCAGGCCGTGGCGCGCCTCTGCGATCATGGCGCGGTCGATGCGGGTGAAGCGGTCCTGACCGATTTCGGCGGAGAGCTTGCTCTGCTGCTCGATCTCGGTGACGGGACCGAGTTCGAGCGTCACGAGCGCGCTGGCGCGTTCGCGGACGCCGTGGGCGATATAGTCGCCGTTGATGACCAGATCCTCGCCCAGCTCGTCGCGGCCGTTGACGATAACATGGACATGGGGATGGCCGGTGTTGAGGTGATTGACCGCGATCCAATCGAGCTTCGTGCCGAGGTCGGCTTCGACCTGGCTCATCAGGTCGCGCGTGTAGCCGGTCAGGTCCGCAAGGTCGGCCGCATCCTCGGGCGAGACGATCAAGCGGAACTGGTGGCGGTCATCCTTGCCGCGATCGAGGAAGGCATCGCCGTCGGCGCGATCCGCGGTCGCCGAGTAGAGCTGGCCGCGCTCGCCGTCGCGCGAGGTTCCGTCGCGCTGAATGTAGCGCAGATGGGCGGCCGCGCGGCCGTTCTTGCCGGCGGCGCGGACGGAGCGCGATTTGACGATGACGCGGCGGCTGCCGGGCTGGCGATGGCTCCAGCCATCCGAGAGGTTGCGGGCGCGCACGAAGGCCGCGCCGCGGCCGCGCTTCACGCCCCGGCCGCTCGCCAATGCCGATCGTGATCCATCCTTGGCGGCGCGGCCCGTGGCAGCGGCACGCGCCCCGCGCGATGGCGATCCGCCATGCTGGCGGGCGATCTTCTTGACCTTGGTGAAGAAGCTCTTGGTCTTGGCGCCGCCGCGCGCATCCGATCGAATGCGGCCTGGCCGTGGGCGGAAGTGGTTCTCGTCGTCGCTCATCGGCGCGGATCCTGCCGATGAGTGGGATTTCCGGCTAGAGTGCCGCCGAGAGCCTTGCAAAGGCTGGCGTTCCGCCGGATGGCGGCACCATGCCCTCCATTCGAGGGTGCCACCCCCAACAGTGTGCAGACAAGGGCTTGCCCGGCAGATCGGCCCCATGGGGTGCCGTCCGCTTTAATCTTGCCCTCCCGCCTCTCTGCCCGTTCTGCCCCTCCTGCCGATCTTCGGTCCTGACCCCACACTGCCGACCTGCACAATGGAACGACCACGTTCAGCCACTGGACCTTGGTCCTCATCGCGGTTCTCCGGGGCTGACGCGGGAAACGAAAAGGCCGCCGGGTTGCGGCGTGATCGCAGAGACGTCGCGCACCGATGGTGCAGCCGAGATCTTGGCGACGTGCTCGCCGGGCGGCACAGGATCAGCGCTCGGCGTGCGCTCCGGTCGCGCCACGAACAGCGGCGCACGGCTCCAGGACTGCGGGTCGGCAGCAGCGACGACCACCGGAGCGGTGACTTCGCCGCCGCCGATCAGCGGCGCAAGCTGGGCGACATAGGCGCGGGTCTCGGCAGGCAATGGCCGGCCGGTCGTGCGATGGCCGTCGTAGCGGCCGGGACCGGCATTGTAGGCGGCGAGCATCGCGCTGACATCGCCGTAGCGGTCGAACATCTCGCGCAGATAGGCGGCGCCCGCGAGAATGTTGTCGCGCGGGTCATAGGGGTCATTGCCGAGGCGATAACGGAGGCGCAGCCTCGCCCAGGTGTCGGGCATGATCTGCATCAAGCCCATCGCGCCGGCCGAGGAGATCGCGCGCACATCGCCCGCGCTCTCGGCGCGCAGGACAGCCCTGATCCAGGCCGCCGGAATGCGGAAGCGCTGCGCCGCTTCCGCGATCGGAGCGGCATAGGCATCGGCCGTCGCCGGACGCTCGATCGGCCGCGCCTGGGCCGGCGCAGCGCCCGGCAAGGCGCCGACGGCCAGAACGCCGGCGAGCAGGAGAACGGCATAGCGCGAGACCGCGCTGTCTCCGCTTCGAGCCCAGCCTGCCAGCGTGCTCGCTGCGGTCAAGGGTGCGCGACAAGCGCCGGCCGTTGGCCGCCCTTGACCTTCGCTGCGCGCGCCGGCCGTCTGATCGTCGAGCGGGACGAAGGGATGAGAGGGCTTTTCCGCGAACCAAGGGATGGCGGCTTTGAACGCGATCCTGACGGGATGGCGCATCGTCTTCAGTCCCGCTCGGCGCGCTTAGCCGGGCGGTTCCAGTGCAGCGACCATGAGGATTCATCGTCGCCATTGCGGAACAGATTGGCGCGGATCGGCTGCGGCAAAGTGGGATCGTCGATGAGCAGCGAGACATAGCTGCCTGCCTTCTCGCCGGTGCGTTTCCAGCCCGCGCCGATCTCCGGTCCGTCTTCTGCGCCGTGATGGACGCGGTAGTCGGGCGCGTTCTCGGCCTCCGAAGGTTCGGCCGGAACGATGGTGAGGTCGCGGTAGAGCGTGAGCGTATGGACGCGCCCGACGAAGCCCGATTTTTCGGCGGTGAATTGACCAATCTGCGGCATGGTAAGCCTCCTGCGGTTGGGGGTGGGAAAGCGAAGTCAGTGTGTCGGCGCGCGCCACATGAAGTGGCCGTCGCCGTCCTCGTCGGTCCACAGCGGGACCGCGCGACCGATGATATGGTCCGTGGAGGTCGGGCCGAAATAGCGACCGTCGAGGCTGTCGCGGACCTGCCAGTTCATGAGGAAGATCTCGCCGGTCGGGATGCGACGGCAGCCCTGCCAGACCGGCAGATCGCGGCCGGCGCGATCGCGTTCGAGCGCCGTTCCGACCTCGACGCGATCGACGGTGATGGTGAGGTTGGTCCGGCAAACCGTTTGTCCGGACACCGCCAGCACGCGCTTCATCAGCGGCACGCCTTTCGGCAGATAGCCGCGATCGGCGAGGAAGGTCGCGAGCGGTTCGGGAGCGTCGACGGCAACGAGATCGGTCACCTCGAACGGGCCGTCGAAGTCGATCGTGTAGAAGCCGATCGGCGCGCTCGCCGACGCGTTCCAGATCAGTTTGATCGGCATCGGCGTGAGGCCGGGATAACCGACGCCCATGGTCGCGAGAGCCGTCGCGATGATGAGGCCGGCGCGCGTCATGGCACGATCCTGCGGCGGCGAAGCCAGGCCGCATGCTGCCCGGGCGTGTAGGTGCGCGGCGCCTCTCCGACGCTCAGCCGGTTGTGGACATGCCGCCAATGCTCCGGCGCAACGTCCGCCGGATCGAGGCCGAGCGCCTCCACCGCGTCGATCGCCTGCAGCACGCGCTCAACCCTGGGCCAGCCATCAAGGCGCAGCAGGATGTCGCCGCCGGGCCGCACGAAAGGCAGCGTCTGGAACGGCTCGCCGCGGCCGACCGCGCGCACGATGTCGATGCGCGAGATGATCGTGCCGAAATCGTTGGAGGCCCAGCGGACGAAGGCGAAGATGCTGTCGGGCGCGAAGCCGACGATGATGCGGCGACGGTCGAGAATCTGTTCGTAGCTCTTGCGGCCGAACCTGATCCAGTTCTCGATTTTCTTTTGGCTCCAGGTCAGCTCGACCAAGGTGGTGGAGGGCGCGGAACCGTCCGGCAGCGGACGGCCGCGCATGCGGCGGGCCGCATTGCCGGTCATGAGGTCTCTCCCTCGGTGGGTGGGAATTCGCGCGCGAGCAGCGCGCGCAGCATGTCGGTGACGGTCTCACCGCGCCGGAAGGCCGCGACCTTGATGCGGCCGCGCAGCTCCGGCGTGATGTCGATCGTCAGCCGCGCGGTGAAGGTGGCAGTGGCGTCCGCGCGCAGGGACTGCGCGTCGGGAGCCTTGATCCAGCTCTCGGCGTCGCCCGGGCGGGAGGCGAAGCCGCGCTTGCCGGCGCGCCCGGTCATGGCGCGGTCCTCGCGATTCGGAGCCGATCGATCTCGGCGGCAAGCGCGGCGATCTCGCGTGCGGCCGGACTGTCATCATCGATCTCGGAAGCGAGCCGGCCGGACTGCGCAGCGTCGGCGAAGACGACACGCTGGCCGATGGTGCTGGCGAGCACGGGGGGATCGTGATCGGCCAGCGTCTCGGCCGTCTCGCGGGCGATGATGGTGCGCGCGCCGCAGCGGTTGAGCACGAAACGGGCTGCGAGCTGCGGCCGGTAGATGCGCGCTTCGCTGAGAAGCGCCAGCATCTCGGCCGAGGCCCAGCCGTCGAGCGGCGACGGCTGCACTGGGATCAGCACCAGGTCGACGGCGAGCAGCGCCGAGCGCATGAGGCCGGCGATGCGCGGCGGACCGTCGATGACGACATGATCGGCGTCACGCGCCAGCTCGGGGGCTTCGCGATGCAGCGTGTCGCGCGCCAGGGCGACGACGCCGAACAGGCGCGGCAGGCCCTCGCGGCTCCGCTGCTGCGACCAGTCGAGCGCCGAGCCTTGCGGATCGGCGTCGATCAGGGTGACACGGTGTCCTCTGCTGGCCCATGCACCGGCGAGATGCAGCGCGAGCGTCGTCTTGCCGACACCGCCTTTTTGGTTGAGGAGCGCGACGATCATGGCGCACCTCGGCGGGTGGCACCGGCACCATGGATCGCGTGCGCGTGCGTCAAAGAAGAAGAGTTAGATTCTCTGTTAGATTCTTCTATAGAGTGCGCCGCGCGATTTGCGCCTGATGTACCGATAGTGCGTGCGCCTGATGTACCGATACCATTCACATGGTTTTCAACAGGCACTGTGGATTGTTTGTCGGGCCAGATGCGCAGCAGTTCGCGGTGGTCATCCCGTTCGATCTGAAGCCGGTAGCCGGGCAATGGCTGACGCGCCGCGATGCGGCGCAGGTCGAGCGCGAAATCGGAGACACGCGCGAGACTGCCGGACTTGGCGTGAAGATGCGCAATCTCGAACAGCCAGCCGTCGTGCTGGCGGCCGGCATGCTTGCGCGCGACGCGATACAGCCAGCGTTCGATGCCGCCGGTCAGCCGGAAATAGGCCGGGTCGATGGCAAGCACCAGCGAGCGGTCGACGACGCCATTGTAGAACCATTCGGGCAGCACGAATTCCATGCCCTCAACGCGGCCGGCCTGCGTCGTCATCTCCTCCCATTCGTTGATCCAGGAGAATTGCCGGCGGCGCCAATGCGCGCCGTTGCGGATGGTTGTGGCGATGACGGTCGATTGCAGGCGCGCCAGCGCGGCCTTCAGCAACAGATATTGCCGGTTGCCGGTCGGGCGGCCGATACCGCGCAGGAGCTGGTAGGGTGTGAAGCGAAAGAAGCGCGAGGTCGCGAGCCCGCGGTTCGCGGCCTCGACGAGCTGCGAAGCGGCCCAGATCAGAACGTCGGCGTCCCAGATGGTGGCCATGCCATGCTCGGGCATGCCGAACACCCGCACCTCGACATCGGCGGCCTGGTAGAAGATCGGTCGGGTGCGCGGCGTCTTCGCCAGCGAAAAGAACGGCCGCTCCATCAGGTCGCGCTGGTCGCGGGGCGATGCGTCGCCGCCGATCACCACGAAAGGATCGAGGTTGGTCCGCTCGCTGGCTTTGCGCTGACGCTCGCGGCGATGGTCATCGTCGCGCGGCATTCAGCGTTCGCCCCGCTCGGTCGGCGTCAGGCGACGCGCCGGAAACACGCGGCCGACATCCGTGTCGCGCGTCGATTTGCGAGCGCCGATCGCGGACCAGGCTTGCAGGTCTTCGATCGCATAGACGACGCGGCCGCCGATCTTGCGATAGACCGGACCGGTCCCGTATGTGCGATGCTTCTCCAGCGTGCGGAGCGAGATTCCAAGAAAGCGCGCGGCATCGGGCGTGCGCAACAGGCGCGGCGGCAGGTCCGCCTTCTGGTCGGCCATAAGATCACCTCTGGTTCGTCATGCGTGCGGCTGTCGGTGGCGACAGCGCGCGATGGCGAACCATGGCGAAGGATCGGCGGCGCGGAGCGTGCCGCATTTGCACCAAGGTGCTGGCGGCACCCCTTGCGGCGCGCGCTATTTGGCGGCGTTTGCCTACCGGCGACGCAGCTTGATCGGATAGTGCAACAGCAGGCGATAGCCGCCCTTCATCATGCTCAGTCCGTGGGCCACAAGGCGGCGGGCCTGGTTCTTGCGCGGGTCGTTTTCCCAATCCTCCTTCGTGCCGCGAAAGCCGAGGAGAACTTTGGCAATGGTGCGGTAGCTCTCGCCGCGCTGCCGCGCGTCGAGCGCCCGCAGCGAGAGGATATGGAACCGCCGAAGCTGCGCCGGCATCGCCCGGAAGTCCGGGCCTGGCGCACGGCCATTGAGCGCGCGCCAGAACCGTCGTGCAGCATGCACGCGCAGTTCGAGAAGCGCGTCCAACGGCAAGATGACGGCGTAGAACGTCGCCACCTCGGAAGGCGCATGGACGAGCCAGAACTGATGCGTGACACCATCGGCCTGCCAGACGCCGTGCCAGCCGTCATCGGACTGGCGCAGATCAAGGCCGTCGAGCTGCGTCAGAGCGATCGGCGTGACGGCGTCCGCGTCGATCGCCTGCGGCACTATAGTGAGACTAACGGCTTGTGGCTGCAGGCTTGGTATCCAGAACAGTGACTGCTGATCTGACGGCGTGTCGGGATCACACGGGAAATCGTAACCCCCAGCGTTTCGAAAATGCCGCCAGCGAACGCGCGGCCGGTTTCCTGAGACGCTCAATCTTCTGGAAGTCGCGATGATAATCATCATCGCGGCGGAGATATTCCCAGGCGAAGCCGGCGGCGGGAATGCCTTCGGCATGCTGATACGCTGCCGGCGAGCGCCAATCGATGCTGAGCATAGCGTAACCTCTCATTCACCGGGTCATGCAAGCCAACACCCGGACAGAGAGTTTCATCGACAAGGGAGCGTGTTTGTAGCCGCCATAGGCGGATATGTTGATCGTGCGTGGCGATCAATATTGGTTATTTTCTTCTTAACATTGTCTGCATGTTTTTGCGAGCCGGGCGAAGCCCGGCGAGCGGCGGCCGTGTTCCGGGCACGGCCGCGCGCCGATCCGCAAAGCCGGATCGGCACAAAAATGCCGGACACGGACATCCTGAAAGACGCGGAACCGTAGAGCCGGAGACCCGGCTCTACGGCTTTGCATTCATGCTGTCTTCAAGCGCTGCATTCCCTCAGCCAGCGTCCACAGCGCGCGGTTGAGGCTGACATTCTGGTCGATGCCATTGATGGCGCGGGTCTGACTGCGGCGGATGCGCCCCTCGGCGTTGCGCTTGCGGCCATGCAATCCACCACGAATGACGTTTTCCTGAATGACGTTGAAGGTGGTCCAGAGGCTTTGCCCGACATCCTCGCGGCGGCGCGGCGCGATGATCTGGTCTGGACGGACGGGGCTTTCATCCTCGCCATAACGGGCAACAAGGCTCGCCTCAGCAAAGACGCGTTGCTCGTCCTGCGACAGGCGCGTTTCCTTCATCGTCTCGCTGGCGTCGATCAGGCGCGGGAAATCCTCGGCGACGGTGTAAACGCCTTCGATGATGTCATGCTGGATATTGCCCTTGTGCGGCACGCGGACTTCCTCGAACCGCTCGCCCGCAATCATGCTGTTGGCGCAGACGAATCTTAGTATGCCCGCGAACATCTGATAGGCGCTGGTCCCGTCATGGCTGTTGACGATGATGACTTCGGCGGCTTCTGGCTTGCCGATGCCGTCATCGCGGCGCAGGCGCAGCATGTGCTTGGCGTGGCCGTGCCGGCTCCCGTCGCGTGGCACGGACTGGACGGCGAAGAACGGAAACCATCCTTCGCGGCGCAATCCCTCCACGATGTCGATGGTGGGAACATAGATATAGCGTTCCGAACGGCTGTCATGCGCCTCGCGCGCGAAGATCGATGGGACGTGGCGGTAAAGCGCCTCGTTATCGAGCGGCTCGCGCCCGCTGATCTGGTGCGCGTTGCGGCCGAAACGGGTTGCAAGCTGGTGATACATGGTCTTTCTCCTATGGGCTTGGGTTGGAGCGCAGCGACCGAAGCTGGGCGGAAGCTCACTCCGAAGTGCGCCGAGGGCTGGCCCTAAGCACGCGGCCTGGCGTGAGCGCCAGCGGGAGCCGGGCGAGAGACATCGATCAGGATGTGCAAGCCTGAAAGCCGTGAACACGGACATCCTGATCACGGTATTTCCTGAAAGGCGTGCGGCCATGAGCATGACGAAGCCCCGCTCGGGTGAGCGGGGCTTCTTGGGGTTCCGGCCTCAGTCGCCGCTGCGGCGGGACCAGATGAGGCTGTGGCCTTCGCCGTCCTCGGTCTCGACCAGGCTGGCGTAGATCGGCGCCGGGAAGCTCGGATCGTCCAGCTTGACCGAGAGATATTCGCGCTGCGTCTCGCGGGCAGTCTTCTTCCAGGCTGCGCCGAACTCGACGCTGTTGCCGGCGATGATGCGGAAGTCGGGGCCGCGCTCGCTCTCGCCCTCGGTGGGGACGAACTTGGCCTTGACGTTGAGGGTCAGGGTCTTGACCGAACCGGTGAAGCCGGCTGTGCCGTTGTCGTTCTTCGTGAAGGTGCCGATGGTCGCCATTGTCGTGTTCCTTTTTCGATCGGGCCGCGCCTATCGCGTCCTCGATGCGGGTCGTGCGACCGGGGACGATCGGCCCTGCACCCGGAGGGCGGAACGAAGTGGAAGACGGCCGGAGACGGCTTTTTTGCCTGGCGATGCAAAGCGCGCTCACGCGCGGCGGAAAAAAGCTGGTGACGGCCGTTGCGGGAAGACGATCGAGGCGATGCTTCAGCGTCGCCGGTCCTCGGTCAGACCCAAACCAATCGAGGACGCCTTTAGGGGCGGCTGACAGGAAAATCGGGAAGAACACGGCAACGGCGACGCCGGTGCATGCCCCAGACACGGCGCGGCTGAATCGAGACGCGTCATCGTCACCCTGATCCTCGATGCCAATGCAAGGAGACGATCTCTGCCGAGGCGAGACCGCGCGCGCCCTTCCGATCTTCGCTCGCCGCCGGCGGCGCCATGATTGGCGAATCTGGAAGGGAGCCACCCGCCTGATGCCGAGCGCTTCTGCTGTCTGCTGAATGATCCGACATTCCCATGCGGCTCAACCCGCATTGTCGAGTACGATGAGGAAACGGCCCAACGCATGAGCCCGTTGCACGGTGATGCAAAGGCGAAACGCGAGATGCGCCGCCCCTGCGGGGCTTCGGAGAAATGGCGTAGCGCCTCTTTGCGTTAGCGGTCGAAGCCGAATGGCGGAAACGCGCCATGGGCGTGGTTCCGGCGCAGCCAAGAACGCGGCCCGAAGGGCAACGTCATCCGAGACAAAGGGACTGTCGAAGGTTCTCGGCTATCAAGGGGTGTAGAGTTCTCGAATGATATTCGTGACGATCTCAAACGGGATCAGAAACAACGGTGGATTGAGAACGGTGTCGCTGCCATGGGCAAACATATTGCGCATTCGGCTCAGATGCTCGATCTTCGAAAGGATCAGGTTCTGTTCCTTGGCCACCCGCAGCAGTTCGTCGAGCATCGCCGGACGCGGCTTTCCGCTCTTATCGACCCTGCCGGCAAATTGATGCCCGATGCGCTCTCGCAGGGCCAATTCCAAACAGGGAAATGTCTGGCTGGCTGCCAAGGTCAGAAGATCATAGGAGAAATAGGCGTAGACATAGACGTGTCGAACCGCATTGTGCGCCCGTCGCACGCTTTCGGGCACGGCCTCCGGAAGCTCGAACGCGCACATGTCCTTGTGCAGGTCCAGAAGCGTGCTCCCTACAAATCCTGCGGTTCCGGCAAAATAGGGATCGGGATCAGTCAGGTTGAGCGCACTCTTGAACACGGCATCTCTCTATGGATTTCGAAAATAGTTGGAGCGCGAAGACAATAGAGCCAGTTGCCATGCAGTTCACGCGCTTTGATCGATCGATTGCACAGTTCCGAGAAGCCGCACCAGCGCCGACACGCCAACGAAGCCGCCGCCAAGGATGCAGAAGATTTGCCGCCAGACCTCGGACGGCACGGCCTCGCGCGTGATGCCGTGGACCAGCGCATAGCCAGCGACGGCGGCGGGCGCGGCGACGACGAGCGCCACCGCAAGGCGCAGGATCGGCGGGCGCACCGTGATGAACAGCACGACCAGCAGCCCATAGGCGGCGACAGCGGCCACAAGTCCGACCAGTCCCGCGCCGATCAGGCCGGAGCCGGAGGCGTAGGCCAGACGCGCCGCTTCCACCGTGAGCAGGAAGGGCAACGCATAGACGGCGAGCGTGTAGGCCAGAACACAGAGGCCGACGATCAGCACGACCGCCATCACCATAAGCGTGATCATCGCAACATCCTCCTGATGCCGATGGCCGGGCGGTCATCGGTCGGTCGCGCGGGGCAATCCCCGCGCGACCACATTTTTTTTGGAAGTCGAGAGGCAGGAAGGCCGGAACCGCTGACGCGATCCCGGCCGGTCGTCACTCCGCCGCAACGGCGAAGGCTTCGGGCTCGCTGGCTTCGTGAGCGTCCTCGGCGTCAGCGCGCGGCGCGTCCGGCTGCTCGTCCGTCAACCATGCGGGCTGCACGGTCCGCATCAGCGGCGGAAGCCAGCCCGTTGCGGCAAGGAGCTGCTCGGCAGCTTCCGCCATCGGCTGCTTCTTCATGGCGGCGATGCGGTCCGCCGCCTCGTTGCTGACCGCTTCGCGCACGGCGGCGAGGATATGCGCCTTGGTGACGCGACCGAGATAGGTCCGCACCGTGGGCGTCCAATGCGCCGTCATGTCGAGGGCTACCGCCGTCGCCAGACTGTCCGCCGTCTCATGGGCGCATGGCTTGCGCTCCCATGGCTGCTTCACCGCGTTGACGGTGAGTGCGGCGCAATGCGCGAACAGCGCCATGACGCTGGCATGGTCGAGCGAGGCAATGAAGCCCCACAACTCCGCCACGTCGCGCGGCATATCCGCCGCCCATGCCGCATGACGATCCGCCAGCGCCTTGCCCGCTGCCGTATCCTCGATGCCGTCCGCGTGTCCGCCAAGATGCGCGGAGGTCGGGCGGATTTCGAGGCAGGTGGCGTCCACGCCGCGATAGAAGGTCTGCGCGGCGAGCGCATGGGTGACGGCGAGCAGGGCCATGTCCGGCTGCTCGCCAAGCGCGAGGCGAAGGCCAAGCGTCCGGTGAGCGGTGAGGTCGCGGATGAGCAGATCGGAGAGCGGCTTGCCGTCTTCCTCCGCTTCCTCGTCTTCCGGCTCAAGGTCGGAACCAAGGTTCCCGCCCTCGTCGTGTCCGCTGTCCTCGATGATCTCGCCATCGCCGCTGACGCGAACGCCGTCATTGACGGTTTCGCTGGTGTCGACTTCCTCCGGCTTCTCGTCCTCGGCACGGATGAAGCCGCGTTCGATGCGGGTTTCTCCGTCATGGGAGAGCACGACGAAGACGCCGCTGCGCGCGATCTCTTGCGCGTCATAGACATGGCGCAGGGCGTCGATGCGCTCGATCTCGGCCTCAAGCTCTCCGAACTTCTGATCGACATCGTCAGGAAGTTCTTCGGCGCTCTCATATTCCGACGACAGCCGATCATATTCCTTCTGTGCGCCGTCGTAGGCGGCAGCGTCATCCTCGGAAAGCTGCACCGGCTGCGGATAGGTGCGGCGCAGGCCGTGAGCGTGGGGATAATCGATATGGACCGAAACCCACTTCCAGCCTTCCGCCTCCTGCACCTGCGATGCGATCCGCTCCAGCTTGTCGATGACAAGCCGGTCCAGCAGCGCGGCGTCTTCGTAGAAGCCGCCGCGATCCTCGGTGAACAGGTCGCGGATGATGTTGCCGCCTGCCTCGGCATAGGCTTGCGCACCGACAAAAATCGCGCGCCGATCCGTTGCCGCGACGTTGGTCTTGGTGAGGTCGCGGCGGATGATCCACGGCTCGCGGTTATGGGACAGGTTCTCGTAAACCTGCTCCTGCCGTGCGTGATCCTCGGTAATCGCGAAGGCCATCAACTGGTCCAAGGTCAAATCGCCGTCGCGATAGACCTGCATCAGCTTGGGGCTGACCGCGCCGAGACGAAGCCGCTGCTTCACCACATGCGCCGTGACGCCGAAGCGCGCGGCGATTTCCTCCGCGCCCCATCCGCGATTGTCCGCAAGCTCGCGGAATCGTTCGAACTGATCCGCAGGCGAGAGGTCTTCACGCGACACGTTTTCGTCAAGGCTGATCTCGGCCGGATCGTTTACTGTGTCGATCACGCAGCGGATTGGTTCGGTCTTCTTGATCTCCTTGCGCTTCACGCGCAGCAACTGCGCCAGCCTGCGGCCTTCACCGATGGTGACGAGATAGAAGCCGGTCGGCTCGCCCTCTGCGTCACGCTCGGGCTCCACCACCAGATTTTGCAGGATGCCCTTGGCGGCGATGCTCGCGGCCTTCGCCTCGATGGACGCTTCGCTATGCGGGGTCTTGCGGGCGTTCTTCGGGTGCTTCTTGAGCTTGTTGAGTGGGATGAAAACCGTCGCGCCATTGTCGATGACGGGAGCGGTGTTTGCGTTGGTGGTCATGGTCTTTCTCCTATGGGCTTGGGTTGGAGCGCAGCGCTGCGCTGCAACCCTGGCCGTCGCCGAGACCGGGTGTGCAAACGGAGGGGTGGCTTCGCGGGGAACCGGCTGCAGGGAGCGCAGCGACCGAAGCTGGGCGGAAGCCCACTCCGAAGTGCGCCGAGGGCTGGCCCTAAGCCCGCTGCCCGGCGTGAGCGCCAGCGGGAGCCGGGCGAGAGACATCGAGCAGGAAGTGCAAAGCCTGAAAGTCGTGAACACGGATGTCCTGATCACCGCATTTCCAGATGCAGCAAGAAGCACCGCGACGGTTGCTGTTCCAGTCACAAGTTACGAAAGTCCCTCCAGCACCAGACGAGCGACGGTCTGCGCGCGCGTCCTGGCGCCGAACTTACGGCGGGCCTGATCGATATGGGTCCTCACCGTGGTCTGGGACACGCCGAGCAGATCGGCGATCTCCCAATCGGTCTTTCCAGCCGCCACCCATCGGATGCATTCCAATTCGCGATGGGTGAGCGCAGCCCGCGGATTGATGACCGGCGCTAGTCTGGTCAAGGCGCGGCATCGCTCATGCGTGAGGAAGGCAAGCTGGTGCAATTCGCCGCGCAGGGCGGGCGGCATGGGTCGCTCCTTGCCCGCCATGGCGACGAGCCCGAAATAGCCGCCCGGTCCGTGGATCGGAACCGACAGCCCGTCCGTCCAGCCCCATTCGCCAGCGGTGTCCCAAATATCCTGTTCGGCGCGCGACAAGGTGCGCACGGCCTTCGCCTCTAGCCAGGTAAAGGGCGCGATGCGCCGTCTGGCTTCGGCTACGGTGTAATCGGCGGCGAGGAAATTGCGCCTAACATAGAGCTCGATCCAGTCAGGCGGCCAGTCCTGGAAGAAGAAATGCGTCTCCGGTCCCATATCAGTCGGCAGGAAGGCGCCGCAAGCGCTGGCAGTATAGCCATGGACAGCGATCCGCTGCTTGAACAACGCCTTGACCGCATCGATCGTCGCGCAGGCCGCAAGCGCGCCGGCGAATTCATCGTCCATCGCTGAACCTATTCCTTTGAACCGGAACGTTGCGATCGCTGCCGAAGCATCGCGCGCAGGCGCCTTCACAAATGCTGCGCCGCTCGATGCTCACCCGCTGCGAACGATGCGGATGGCGTCGCCGCGCTTCAAAATGCGATCCTGAGCCCGACCTATCGCGGCGGGATTGGACGATGCGCTGGTGAACTGGCGACTTCGCTGTTTCTTGACGCAATCGATTGTGTTCCTCAAGGCCGCAATCGTCCTCGCTGTATGATCGGTCAGAACCTCACGCTGAGATTGGCGCGAACCGATTGATCACTGGCGCTGGGGGCGAACTGGCCGCTGTAGGATATGCCGAGGGTCGCGGCGGGTGTAAGGTTGAGATCAAGCCCAGTCTCGATGATTGCGGCATCTCTTGCGATCGGCACACCGGCGACCGTGAAGGGGTTGCCAGCGGAGAAGGCTTGCATTGACAGAGGCGTGGTGTCGCCGAAGGCGTGCCGCCAGCCGAGCGAGCCGCGCGCGGTCAGGTTGATGTCGGCGAGAGCAAAGCCAGTCGAGGCCCTGAGGCCAAGCGTGGTGAACGTCGTATCCATGGTCTGGCCGTTGGCGCGGAGCCCCGCCACGCCGCCCTGTTCGGCAAAGCCGCCGTTGTTGAGGTTTACATAAGCCAGATTAGCGAAGGGTTCGAACGAAGCGACAGGCGTGTCGATGCGGTAGCCGAGATCGCCGAAGGCCTGGAAGGTGCCGGCATCGTATTTGCCCTTCAGGCTATCCGCGAAGCCGGGGAAGATGGCGGAGCGGCTGGTCGAGATATCGTGCCATGTGTAGGTAAGGCCGGTGCGCAAACCAAGAGCCCCCCATTGCGTGCCGCCATAAAGGCCAAGGTGATAGTTGTCGCTCGATCCGGAAGACTGGCGGTCCCGAACATTGAAGCTGGTGCGGCTATAGCCGGCGATGAGGCCGAGCCGCCAGGTCTCGAACACCGGTGTGTCGGCGCCGATCAGGAAACCGCCGGTCGAGCGCTCGAGGCGTGCGGCATTGCCGTCGCTGCTGGTGTGGCCCCAGGAGCCAAAGCCCTGGCCCCAGACGGCCAGGCGGTCGCCGGTGGGGGCGACAGCCTGTGGGCCGCCGGGACCATAGGCCATCACCGGTAGAGAGGATGCGGCAACATCCGCGAAGGCCGAGCGGATGCGGTCGGTCGCGGCATCACGCACGAAGCGGCTGTCCTCGATCAGCGCCGTCTTGGCGCTGGCATAGATCTCGCCCGAAACCGCATCGAAGGCGCGGCGGGCGGTAGGCGCGTCGAGTTGCAGGACGGCCGCATAGATCGGATGGCCCCAACCCAGCGATTCTACCCCACCGCCCGCGGCACGCTGATTGCGCGTGCCGCCGATCGTGGCGAAGTCGGTGCTGTTGCGGTTCAACGTCAGATAAACATTGCTCGGATCGTAAGTGAGGACCGGCGTCAGGAAGGCGAAGTTCGAGGTGGCGCCGGCAAAGTTGCCATTGCGCCCACCAGTGGCGGTGAGGATGGTGTAGGTGGTCGCCGGCGCATAGTTTCCGGCGCTGGCCAGCACCTTGACTGTCCCGCCCTGGATCATTGCTGTGCCCGTGGCGAGGATCTTGTCCGCTTGACCTGCTGCGTTGGCTTCAACCTCGTAAATCGAGCCAGGCGCGAATGTGACATTCCCGGTGACGTTGAGTGTGCCAATCGAGTTGCCCGGCGCGATCGTACCGCCGGCGTTCACCGTGGTCGAGCCGACGGTGCCGCTACCGGCAAGTATGCCGCCCGAACTGACCGTGGTCAGCGCCGAAGTGGCGATGGAGCCATCGACCACGAGAGTGCCAGCGTTGATCGTCGTAGCGCCAGTGTAAAGATTGGTCCCGGTCAGACGGAAAACGCCCGTCCCCACCTTGGTCATGCTGCCGGAGCCGCCGATGGTACCCGATAACGTGGTCGAGGCGTTATCGGCTCCTGTCGTCAGAGTGCCGGCGCCTAACGTGACATTGCCGGCGCCAGCGAGCGAACCGATGGCCTGGTTGAAATTATTGAGATCGAGCGTTGCAGCGCCATTCACCGTATGGGCAGAATTAGCCGAGAAGGCGTTCGCATTCGCGGCCTGCAACACGCCGGCGGAAACCAGCGTCGCGCCACTATAGTTGATCGTGGAACTGAAACCACTCCCTGAGGTTTGTAGCGTCAGAGTCCCGCTCCCGGTCTTGGTCAGTCCGCCGGTCCCGATGATCGAACCGAAATAAGTGCCATTCTGGTTATCGCCGCCGATCGTGAGCGTACCTGCGCCGAGATCTATGGTCGGAAGCGCCCCAGGGAGGAATGCGAAGGACGTGAAACTGTCGAGCGAGGCGATCGTCTGGTTGAAGCCGTTGAGCTTCAACGTGGTGTCTCCATTCAGTGTAAAGCGCGAATTAGGCGACAGCACGTTGGCGGCGCCCGTCTGCAGCATGAGCGTGAATGAGGGCCCCCCTGATGCCCCAAGTAAGAAGGTACCCCCCGTATACGTCGTCGCCCCGCTGAGTGTTAGATTTTGGCCTCCACCGAACATTACAAAGTTGCCCGACCCTGAGATCGTGCCGGCGAACGTTCGCGGCGCGCTATCGCCGCCAAAGAGAGTAAAAGACGTGGACGGATTAGCATGGTTCACGATAGTACCCGCACCCGACAGATTCGCGACGCTCGCGCCTCCAGCCGCAATGTTGACGGTGGTGCCAGGATTGGTCACTAGCAACGACCTTGGCGCAACCAAGGGATCGCCCGAAACGAGCCCGCCGAAATTCACTGTCCCTGACGTAACGGTCGTATTGCCGAGATAGTCTCCTATAACGTTGCTGAGCGTGACGGCGCCTGTCGTTGCGACACTGAGACCGAAATTTCCGCCAATCGCAATCCCGTCGAGAGCGCTGTTCTTCAGATTGATGGAGACTGGAACGACGATCGCAGGCAGGGGGCTTGCGAGCGCAATATTCCCGATCAGACCCGCCTGAAGCACAATGGTATTGCTGCCGGGCGTTGCATTGCTGTCGATGATCGCCTGACGCAGCGATCCGGCGCCAGAGTCGTTTGTGTTCGTGATCGTAAAATTCGCTGCTCGCGCAGGGTCCGCGCCCAAAGCCGCGCCGCATAGTGCGGTACTGATCAAAAAGCCTCGACGGAACAAAGTGCTCGGCGCACAGCGAAAAATGCCGTTCAGAAGGGTGATCGAGAGCAGCCGCCCGCGCTCAATGGTCGCGACCAATAACCGTCGGATTGTCTCGAAAGAAATATCTGCTGGAACCTTCATATTCGTCCTGGTATTGAAATATGAGGCAGAGCGCTTCCTCAGCGTCCAAAGCTGCGATTCGCTCTCGGCAAATGCAAGCGATCCCCACTGCCAAGAGCGGAAAATTCGGGGGACACTACCGACACTTGATACGTGACATGAGCCTTGGCTTACCCGTGTGATCGTGCAACCAGTTGTTCTCGCTAGATACCGGATCGAGCTTTGGAAGTTTGGCTGTTTCCGCCAACTCGTAGACAACCGTACGTTTTCTAGACGATGCACCAAGCGCGCGGCGATACTCCTGAAAATATTATCACCTCTACTTAAAGGCGGCGCGCTCTCAATCATTCCAGAACGCCTGCTTCCCCTTCGCGGGCCGGAGCGCCCGCGACCGTTTGCCCACATCGCTTTGGAGCTTGTCGGCCATCCAGAGCAATCCGCCGAGGATGGTGGCGCGCTCAGCGCTAGCAAGGATGCGCCTGCCAGCATGGCGCCCGCCCGCGCAGGATCACAGGTTGCGCCCTTGGGGGCGACCGCGCGTTCTCCAGCGCGCATCACGCCGTTCGTGCAATGCTGGCATCGGCCATTGCCGCCGCATAGGTTGCACACACGCCCGTCGGCTTGAACCCCGGATCCGCTGCACCCGGCGCAGCGCGCGGAGCCATTACAATAATAACAGGTAGCCATCGCCTCGCCCTTTGATCATGAAACAACGCACGTCACCCAAGGCGACAGACGCGCAGTCGACTACGGTAACTAAGGGATGATGATGTGGTCGCGGTCGTCGGCGGTTCTTCAGCAATCGGCATTTACGGCCGTTTACCCGCCCCCTCCTTGCCGACATTTACACCCCCTGGAATCAAATCCATAAAACGAGGATCAAAATCGCGATTTTCGAGAGGGATGTCTCTCCTCGAAAACGAGGAGGCGAGCGCAAAAATCCGTGCGTTGATCGACGTTTCGCCCCCTCGCGCGTCGCCTGCGCGCCTCAGCCATACAGGCGAACGGATCAGGCGGCTTTCTTCCGGGTCAAGAGGGACGTCAGCACCGCCACCCAATCCCATTTGATCAAGGCCGTCGCAAGCGGCGCATAGGCCAGCGCGACGGCGGACATCGCGCCGGTGCTCTCCCAGAACGAACGCGCCAGGCGCGCATAGCCGGCGGGCCATTCCGGCTCGGTGTCGGGTAGGAAAAGCCAGCGCCAGAGAAGGGCGATGGCAACGCCGAGCGGCACGCCGGCCATGCTAATGCCAAAACCAAGGGCTTTTCCGACATGGCGTTCGGCCCTGCCGGCGACGATCTGCACCGCCAGAATAACGCCGATGATGATGGGCCAAAGTGCATGGGCGATCAGATAGCCGCCCCATGCGATACGCAATTCAGCGTTTAGCGAGAAAAACCAGAACGGTGCGGCGCAAGGCAAAATCAAGACGGCGAACATCGCGAAGCCCGCCAGCGGATACAGAATATCCTTGGTCCTGGCGCGCTCGTCGAGCCACGTGAACCAGCGGCGGGTGCTCTTCAGGGTTACTTCGAGTCGCGCATCACCGTCGGCGTCGACGACGATCGTCCACTTGGCGACGGTGAACTTGTCCGCAACGCCCGCGAGTTCAAGCGATGCGCCGACCTCGAAAGCCGAGGAAAAGCCGCTAGCATCCTGAGACCAGTCAGGCTTCTCCGCCTGCCTCAGAACGATGCGCATAATGTGCTCCCTCCTCAAAAAGCGATCCTGAGCCCGACTTGTCCGGCGTGGCTCGTCGAGGCGCCAAAGCGAGCGCGGCATGCTCTCGCGACCGAAGCCGCCAGCGGGTCAGCGAGCGCCGCCATCGAACAGAGCGCCGACGCTGCCAGCAGGACGGCGTCGGGCGCCCGCATGGCCCGAGCGTCTCTGCTTTCCCACTAGATCCGGACAGTCTTCGCCCTCCTCGATGTTTCGCAACGCACGCTCCCAAAAATCAAACTCGCAAACAATCTCGGCTCAAAGTCGCGGGTTTTCAGCGCCGCGTCTCTCCTCGAACACGAGGAGGAGTGACAAAAAACATCCCCGCCCGTTCCCTCGCGGATTACGACAGTCCGCTTAGCACCAGGCGCGCGACCGCCTGCGAGCGCGTCCTAGCGCCCAGCTTGCGGCGGGCCTGATCGATATGAGTCCTCGCTGTGGTCTGCGATACGCCGAGCAGGCGGGCGATCTGCAAATCCGTTTTGCCGGCCGCCACCCAGCGCAGGCATTCCAGCTCCCGATGGGTGAGCGTCGCCTGCGGATCGGTCACTGGCGCAAGACCAGTCAAAGCGCGGCAGCGTTCATGCGTCAGGAAAGCAAGCTGTTGCAGTTTGCCGCGCAGCGCGGGCGGCATGGGTTGCTCCTTGCCAGCCATGGTGACGATCGCGAAATAACCGCCCGGGCCGTGGATCGGCACCGACAGCCCGTCCGTCCAGCCCCATTCGACGACCGTATCCCAAATGTCCTGTTCGGCGCGCGACAGGGTGCGCTCGGCTTTCGCTTCCCGCCAGGTGAATGGCGCGATGCGCCGTCGCGCCTCGGCGACCCCATAGTCGGCGGCGACGAAATTGCGGTTGACATAGAGTTCGAGCCAGTCCGGCGGCCAGTCCTGGAAGAAGAAATGCGGCTCCGGGCCCTTGTCGGCCGGGAGGAAAGCGCCGCATGCGCTGGCGGTATAGCCGTGGGCTGCGATGCGCCGCTTAAACAAGGCTTTGACCGCATCGATCGTCGCGCACGCCTCAAGCGCGGCGGCAAACTCATCCTCCATTACCTAACCCCTACCTCCGCCGAATGGAGGAATGCGAAGATTACCAAAGCATGACGCGAGAACCGCCGGGACACCTCAAGCGCATTAACTCGCGCCCGACATCGAATCACGGGCCTGTCCCACGGTGTGCGAAACTCCTATTGACTTGATGGTTTAACCTCTTTTGGCGTCGCTGAGAGCGGTCGGGGAAGGTTTGCGATCGTAGCTGACCGGCTTGCGAGCCTCCAATGCCTGACGGACGTAGTCGCGGATCGCTGTCCCTGCTTCAGAGAGCGGAATGAAAGGTTCGTCGGCGTCTTCCCGCGACGGCGCGTCGATCGCCGTATCGGGGATCCGGTGTCGCACCCACCGGCCTTCGCCGTCCATGATTAGGCGATTCCGGGTGACGAGGTGTTTGAGGCGATATTGGAGAGTGCGCGGCGGGACGGGGGTTTCCAGAGCGCGCAGAATCTCCGGCGCCAACAGACCATTGGGGCTGCGCCGCATGGCGTCTTCGATTGCTGCCGGAGCTATCTCTGGGACATGGTTTGCCAAAGCGGCCCTTCCTGCGCGTAGAATCTAGACGCAAGAATGACGTGGATGGGCCCAAGAATCAAGATTATGCGCAAGAGTGAGGCTAGGCGCAATCATAGTTGCGCCGAGCTAGGGCACCGATCCGCACGACGTCTTTATGCCCGGAGCCAGCGGTTACTACATTTAGGAGGGGGTTAGAGGGTTATTGCGTAGAAGTAGTTCTCATCATCACCCGGTGCGGCGCGCCATAACAGCGCTCGGATGCCGAAGTGCCTCGTAACGCTTAAATCAAAATGTTGATCGAAGCGTCCAGCTTCTATCCTGCGATCACTTCTCGGTCGACGGCACACTAATCGAGGCCTGGGCGTCGACGAAGAGCATCGAGCCGAATAGCTCGGATGAGCCGCCGGCTGGCGGCGGCGGGCGCAACGCGGAAGCGAA